>Ga0255181_1000001_pt1 | contig 940145 bp, 724 predicted proteins | sample Atl_Colum_RepC_8_FD_183621 | JGI IMG/M metagenome (GOLD analysis project Ga0255181, IMG submission 183621) | Freshwater microbial communities from Altamaha River, Georgia, United States - Atl_Colum_RepC_8d | ecosystem: Environmental > Aquatic > Freshwater > River | place: USA: Georgia...
ATTTAAAAACACCAGCATCGTTGCGTGCTGTTTCCATTTCTTTGACCAAAATCGGAGACATAGAAAGGGCAGAAGGAAATCTGCAAGTTGCTAGAAACCATTATGCTGAAAGTCTCGAAATAAACAGAAAATTAATGGGCCAACAGAATTCACCATATTCTGTAAATGGCAAAATTTGGACGCTACAAAAATTAGCTCATGTTCAAATCTTGTTAGAAGAAAACCAAGCAGCATTCAACTTACTAAAAGAAAGTGAAACAGATGTTGATCAGTTGCAATGTGAATGTGATGGTGATAAAAATCTTTTAGACATGGTTGCAACTTATTGGGAACGAAGAGCCGAAGTAGAAGAAAAATTAAAATTGCCAGAAGCCAAAAATTCAAAAACTAAAGCGGAAGCTATCAGAAATGCGATTAAAAGATAGATTCTAAAACAAATAAGAATTTTATTTCAGATCTATGGTCCCATCAACACCAGCACCCTTTGGTGAAAATTAAAGTTTGATTCTAACTTTTGGCGGGATTTACCTATCAACTCAAAAGTTCTTGAATTTTTGTGAATTAGAAAAGATTGATGGAGTTGTTTGTTTTCTTAGAGCCTACGAATGGCGATACAAAGAATATGAAAAAATTGGTGATTTCAAAAAAGCCAAAGCAGACAAGAAAAAAATCAAAGATTTAAAAAATAATGACGGTGTTGTCATTTCGTATGTTAACCCCATTGGTGGTGATTAAAAACAAAAGCTCCCTTAGCCATAATACCTAAGGGAGCTTTTAAAATTAATTTTTTCATGCACCAACTGGTGTTCTTTTAACTTTTGCACCAGCCCCATAAACAAAGTGATATACCATGCCAGCAGACCACATTTTACCACTGGCTGACTTTGTTCCTTCTGCATTCAATTGATTAGCAACCCATTGCAAGGAAGGTCTGGTGCCACTTTTCTTTCGCATCAGCTTTCTAATTCTAGCTAGGGCATTTTTATCACAAAATGCTTTTCGCCCTTCGCATTTACCTATTTCTTTTCGCTTCCTTTCCCTTGAGACTCGCAATCTGGCAACTATGTTTCTTCTGTCAAATTCTGCAATAGCTCCAGTAAGCTGTCGCATCAGAATTGCTGTTGGTGATTCTGAATTTGCTAAGTCTTCACCAGTTTCAGCAGAAATCACTTTCCAACCAGCCTTATTTAAATGTCGAATGATTAATTCACCTTCGATGAGATCTCTTGCAAGGCGATCAGCCTTTTCAACGACAAAAACCCCAGCAGGCGTAAGATTTATGAGTAATTTCGATAATTCTGGTCGATCAGCAAACGCCAAAGTTCCACTTACACCCAGATCCTCAATCCATTGGCTTATTTGTACCTTGTTCTTTTTTGCCCACGATTCAATGATTCTATGCTGTCGAGGAATTCCATCCTGATCATTACCATGCTGTCCGTCACCACTTACTCTGCAATAACCGACAATTCGTAAATTCATGACCACCTCCTAAAAAAACACTCCAAAATTTTCCACAAACATAAGATTCTTCGCCACTTAGGTTAATTTGTTTCAGTAATTCCAAAGAAATACTTAAACTCCTTCACAGTAAAAGCACATTGATGATTGCATTAAAATTGTCAGAGGTTTGATTTTTCAATTATATTTTGAATTTCTTTCACCTGATCTTCACGAAGACTACTCCATTGCTTGATCAGCTTTAAAAGAACAGCATCAGGTTCGAATACTTTTGCTTGATTGGAAGATTGGGTGGAAATTAGAGAAGGCACAACAGATTTTCCTATGTTTGTGGTATTATTTTTATCTTCTATTTTCCTAGTCGGGGAGCTACAGCTTTGAAAAGTCCTATGTTGCCAGCCGGTCAAGTGCAGCGCCTTAATCAGCGTCATTATGCCGTTGTTTCCAAATGATTGTCAGGAAACCAAGCACCCACACCACTACTCCCCCGATCAACGGTGGCAGGCCTACAAAGAGCGCTCGATTACCGAGTGCCTGATTCTCGTCTGGGCCCACATCCGCGAGAATTCCAAGGTACCCGAGTGCCGCGAACCCCAAAAGTGGCAATGAAATCACAATGCCGATTACGCCAAATGCGAGTAACATGAACCGTAAAATACGCATCGGCTTAGCTCTCAAGCATTCGCGCTGGAAAAATTCGCAAATGTTTCCCGGTGACTTCCGCCGCCAAACGACTGCGTTGACTAGGCTGCGACGAGACAATGCCACCGATTTAAGGACACCCAGCACAAGCACTAGGATTGACACTCCGCAGCATGCCCCTGCCCAACAGGCCAAAAAGTAACCACCCCCAGCGTAGGAGGCGTAGCAAAGAGGGTACCTGTTGGAGTCAGATACTCCGACGCTGGCCCGCCACTGTTTTCCACTGTAACCTCCGTCTCCTTTACTGTGCTCGATTCAACGTTGCAACTCATTTCCTCAGCCATAAGAGCACCCAGGTGACAATTGCAGCTAAGACGATCGATGCGGGGATGGCACAGAATACAAATATAGCTGCCCTACGCAGCCTAACGTTCCACTCGGTCCGCAAACGTACTTTCTCCTCTGCGAATTTAGCCTCGAATTTTTCGGGATCCTTAACCCAGTCCTCAACGAATGCTGCGAAAGTCTTATATTCAAGCTCGATCCGATGCGACTCATGGCTTAGGCAATGCACTGGCAAATCCGCGACTGCTGTGTCCATCACATATAAGTCACCTGCACCGCTCTCGCCGATCGTCAGGTAGCTATACTGCCACCCGGTCATGTCGTAATCGCCATCGGCTAGCGGGGCAATCGTCGCTTCAATTACTTTGTTCGGGTCATTGAAAAACCAGTAGACCAAGTCACCTCGAACCGGACGGAATGGAGGCGCGGCTGCCACACGACGGTATTTATCCAGCAGGAAGAACCCAACCGCCGCTTCAATCATTTCGAACTGAAACTCAGTCAAACTTAACGCCTTCAATTCACTTATAGTGGCCTAAGTCTCATGGCAAGATATGAATCGCGAATTAGTTCATTGTATACCCAATTACGACCAGTATTCGACGTTTATCTGGGACGACACGATTTCTCACAATCCGACCAGATGAAGAATTGGATCGAATCAGGTGGCATCGTAAGTTCCAATCCTTACTAAGTCACCGCTTTGGCCGGACCGTATGAGAAGATCAGACTTGATCCGAATCGTGCCAAGAGCATCGCTCCGCACAAGTATGTGCTTGACAACAAAGGTTCTCTGTCGATTCATTCAAATATGCCTATGGCACCAGGCTAGCCGCTGCAACTGGTGTGGGCAGTAGAGAATCGCCTAACCTACGAAGGACTATTAACCAGGCCTAAGCACTAGGTGCCATTGGACGTGGCCATGAAAGCCTCAACGATTGATGCCTTATACTAGATTTAAATGAAGAAGGAGGCGGGTTCGATCGAAGTGGGCAAGCGGGCCAACTTCACCATCAGGGAGAAAGACCCGTACAGCGTTGCGCCAAAGGACCTCAAGTATATCTAGTTTTGGGCAAGCTACTCGAAGGTAGGGAAAAGCTCGTAGCGGCATCTTTGGAAATAAACCTGAACAAAAGGCGAAAGAGCAGACACGGGCAAGGGCAAAAAAGAACTCGCTAGTCGCATTGGGGCGATGGGATACCATAACTAAACCGGTTGTGTGTGATCTGGGTACACTTGTTCAGTCGGCCAATGGTTGGGTCACTTCCTCGACGGCCAACTGGAAGCTCACTGGTGATACTCAGAATTCAATTATCGCTATTCGCGGAGACTTTTTTGATGAACTCAACTTACCGATTGGGTATTCTGCTGGCTTCGCTATACCTTTGCCAATCCGCGCTCGGCCAGGTCGATGCAATTTACCACGGCAGTAACATCGTCACGGTGGATGACAAAAACCCAACAGCGGAAGCACTTGCGTTGAAAGATGGCAAGATTGTTGCCGTGGGCAAGAAAGTCGACGTTCTCAAACTCAAGAGCGATTCCACGAAGGTGATTGACCTTCAAGGCAAGACGCTCGTGCCTGGCTTCCTCGACGGACACAGCCATTTCATCAACTGCCTTCAAGTGTCACGGCAGGCAAACTGTTTTGCGCCGCCGGCAGGGCCAGCGAAGTCGATCAAGGACATCATTGCGGCCTTAAAAAAATGCAAGCAAGAATTCAAGATTCCGAAGGGTGAGTTCATCGTCGGATACGGGTACGATGGGGATGCGATTTCCGACCAACGCGAGATGACTGCAGCAGACCTGGATGCGGCTTTTCCTGATAACCCGGTGTTCGTCCAGCATGTTTCGCTCCACGGGGCCGTATGCAATTCGATAGCTCTGAAGAAGTTCAATATTACGAAAGACACTCCCACTCCCAAGGGAGGCATCATCCTTCGAAAGGAAGGTTCGATGGAACCGGCCGGCCTCCTTATGGAAGCCGCCTGGATGCCGATCTTCACGAACCTGCCAAAGCCGAGCGAAGGGGAATTATTGAGGCGGTTTAAGGAAGGGCAGGAGATTTATGCGGCAGCCGGCATAACCACGGCTCAGGAAGGGGCTACCTCGGCTGCGGATGTAGCTTTATTGCAAAAGGCGGCGGCCAAAGGGTTACTCTTCATTGATGTGGCAGCCTACCCGTTCATCACCGAGGCCAAGGAGATTTTCAAGAACAATCCACCGGAGACATTCGGGAAATACTCGAATCGGCTAAAACTCACCGGGATTAAGATCACTACGGACGGTTCACCTCAGGGAAGAACTGCGTTTTTTTCCAAGCCGTACCTAACCGGTGGCCCGGGTGGAGAGAAGGATTGGCGAGGCGAACCCTTGTTCCAGATGGCTCAGTTGCAGGAAATGGTCAGGTTCGTCTACTCGAACAATGTTCAGCTCATTGTTCATTGCAACGGAGACGCGGCGATAGACATGTTTCTAGACGCCCACTTGGCTTCAATAAGTGACAGAAATTCGGATCTTCGCACAACGATAATTCACTCACAGTTCGTCCGGAAGGACCAACTTCAAAAATACGTCGACTACAAGATCATGCCTTCCTTCTTCACAGAACACTGTTACTATTTCGGTGAAACCCATCTGAAAAATCGGGGCAAGGAACAGACCAATTTTCTAAGTCCAATGAAGACAGCACTGAGCATGGGTATCCGGTGCCAGAATCACACGGACTTCAATGTCTCCCCAATCGACCAGATGTTCGTGGTATGGTCAGCGGTAAACCGCTTGTCGCGTGGGGGCGAACTCATTGGACCAGACGAACGAATTACCCCGCTTCAAGCCCTGAAAGCCATCACGCTCGACTGCGCTTATATGTACAAAGAGGAGACTTCCAAAGGCTCGTTGGAAATTGGAAAGCTGGCAGATTTCGTAATCCTCGACAAGAACCCTCTAACCGTCGAACCAATGGCCATCAAGGACATCAAAGTGTTGGAGACCATCAAAGAAGGCAAGACGATCTATGCTGCGAAGTGAGCCTTGAAAACTATGCTCCGCAGGTCAGCCACCAAAGCACCTGCATCACCTTCGAACGGCCGACGCTAAGGTGTCGGGCCAGAGCTGCAAATTGTTACCACCGAAACACATTCAGAAATTGCCCGGGTTCATCTTGCAAGGCAACCATAATCACTTCGACTAAACGATTACGATACACTTTGTCTATTTCAGCATGTACAATTAACACAATTCTGGCCATGGAAACATTTCAACCTTTCCGGTTGAACCGACGAGTCAATATAGAGCGAAATTTCAGTTGGTCAGAAATAAAGGCAAGCACCATGCGAATAGTCTTTCTTCATGCGGTTGCAATATTTATTGCAGTTTTGATTGACTCAACAATTTACGCAGGTGAAAAACCTAATATCGTCGTGATCATCGCTGATGACCTTGGCAATGCCGACCTTGGATACCGAGGAAGCAAGATCAAGACGCCAAATATCGATGCCCTGGCGAAAAGTGGCGCAAGGCTTGAATCATATTATGGGCTGCCTCTGTGTACCCCGGCCCGCGCTGCCTTGATGACTGGCCGATACCCGATGCGGCATGGATTACAAACACTGGTGATCTTCCCTAGTCATAAGTATGGTCTGCCGACCGACGAAAAGACTTTGCCGCAGGCGCTTAAAGAAGTAGGTTATTCAACCTATATGGTTGGCAAGTGGCACCTTGGCCACGCCGAAAAGAAATACTGGCCGCAAAACCGTGGATTCGACCACTTTTACGGAAACGTTGTTGGTGAGGTTGATTACTACAAACACGATCGCGGCGGCGTGATCGACTGGCAGCGGAACGGCACATTCCTTAGAGAAGATGGCTACTATGTCGACTTAATCGGTAATGAGGCCGTAAAGTTGATCGAGGGGCACAACAAGGCTAAGCCCCTGTTTTTGTATTTTTCCTCGCTAGCACCGCATGCCCCATATCAAGCCCCGAAAGCAGACATCGAAGCCTATCGGGATATCTTTGACGATGAGACCCATCGTAAGTATGCCGGGATGATCACCAACCTTGACCGGCAGGTTGGGCGGGTTGTGTCTGCACTGGAAGAGAGCGGCATGCGTGACAATACGATTATCATCTTCACCAGCGACAACGGCGGGGCGACAAGTGCGTTGTTTGCCACTGGGGCACGCTCCCCTGAGGATCGTGAAAAAAGCGGCGGGTTGGCATTGGGGACAAAACCACCAGCAACAAACAAGCCGTTCTCGGGCGGCAAGGGATCACTTAAGGAAGGCGGAGTTCGTCTGCCCGCCATCGTGAATTGGCCAGGAAAGATCAAGGCCAGCGTCATTAACGAACCACTGCACCATGTCGATCTTATGCCGACATTGCTCTCCGTGGCAGGTGGCCATGGCGACACATCCAAACCATTCGATGGAAAAGACGCATGGAGCACGATTGCACAAGGCAAGCCATCTCCACATGAAGAGATTCTGATCAACGTAGAGTCCTTTCGTGGTGCAATTCGCAAAGGAAAATGGAAGCTCATCAAAATTGCGTTAATGCCGGAAAAAATAGAGCTTTTCGACCTGGAGAAAGATCCCGGCGAAAATGAGAATGTTGCCAGCAAGAATCCTGATGTTGCAAAAGACCTAGAGGCCCGCCTGCTTACCTATGCCAAACAGCAAAAGATGAGTGAATGGCTGAAATCGCAGTTGGATTTCCTCGGATTCCAAGGCGAGACGGTTCTTGACCAGGGATATAACGTCGATGGTGGACTGCCAACCGAAAAGCTTGTTCTGCCGAACAAGTAAATCAAGCAGAAGTATTGATAGTGTGCGAGCGAGTCTTGGTTCCTGAACCCGCCAAAGGCGAGCGGCGTTTTTCAAGCATGGTCAACATTAATTCGCCTGCGTTACAGGGCTTGACAACACCCGCCTGGCCAACCTGTTCGTCCAAATTGCTCGCAATGTAGACCTCGACATTGATCGCTTGATCAACAGCACTGCCAAAGGCATCCGAGGATTGGAAGCCTAAGTTACGGAGACCTCCAATGAATATGCCAATTCGGCTTCTTGCCCTTCTTATGATCTGGCACGCCCCCGCATTCACCCAAGAAGCGAAATTGACGATCCATCTCGATGACATGAAAATCCTCCGGCAGATCGCGAAACATGAAGATCTCAACCTGTCTCCGGATGTTAATCCCATGGGGTGGCCATTGAAGGCTGGCGAAAAGGGGATGCGATTCTCATCCAACGAGAATCCGAGGCACGCATTGACGGTGGTGTACGACCAACAAGGCCGGGTCACGAAACTGCTAGGCAACGGGCCACTCTTATGCAACGACGCATTAATATGGGTCGCAGGTCTACCCGAGTTGCGAGTGATTCGTATCGACCACAATATTCCGGCTCCCGGCTCGAAAACGCCGCACGAGAAGTACGATGGCTCTGGCTTCGCGGCCCTAAGCACAAGCAAGCTGGAGAATGTCCGCATCGGCCACGCTTTCGATGATCGCGGGATGGCGGCATTGGCGAGCGTCGCTTCGCTTCGAGCCTTGGACATCTGCCATAGCAAAGCAACCGATGAGGGCATCGCGTATTTCGCCAAGCATCCGAACCTTGAAGAGTTCAGTATCAGTTCGCAAGGCCGGCCGAACCGAGTCACTGACAAAGCATTGTCAGCAATCGCAACGATTTCAAAGCTAAAACGCCTTAACCTACATGAGACGTTTCTGACTTACGAGGGTGGACTCAAACATCTTGCGCAGCTAAAAGGACAGCTCCTAGCGATTTCGTTCAAGGGGTCACTGGTGCTTCCAGCCGACGTGGAGAAATTACGCCGCGATCATCCATCGCTGGAAGTCGTCACCTCGACACCCACGGAAATTCTCGAGGCACCCAACAGCCGTGGTGTGATGAAATGGGCCAGTCCAGCCGCGGTCGAGTATTTGAAGACGGGAGAGAAAAAATGACCTTATTGCCTTTTTCCCGCATAAGACTCATTGCTATCCTGACGTTTATCGCAATAGATATTAACCTCGGCACCGCGGCGGAACCCGAGCGTCGGCCCAACATTATCCTGATTCTTGCTGATGATCTGGGATATGGCGACACCTCTTGCTACAACGACCAAGCCAGGGTAAAGACTCCTCATGTGGATCGGTTGGCGCGCGAGGGGATGCGGTTCACCGACGCGCACAGTCCCTGCACAGTATGCACTCCGACCCGTTACGGCCTAATGACCGGGCAGATGCCGTTCCGCGTCCCACGAGGCGGAACCGTGTTCACTGGCGTGGGTGGACCTTCCCTGATCGCCTCTGGCCGGTTGACCCTGCCCGCCATGCTGCGAGATATGGGCTATGCGACAGCCTGCGTGGGCAAATGGCATCTCGGGCTTACTTTTTTCGACAAGGATGGCCAGCCTGTGCATGGCAACGGGTTAGATGGAGTCCGCCAGGTGGATTTCAGCCGCCCGTTCCGTGGCGGTCCCACCGACCACGGATTTCAATCATTTTTCGGCACGGCTTGCTGCCCTACCACCGACTGGCTTTATGCGTTCCTTGAAAATGACCGGGTGCCCCAGAGTCCAACAGTACCGTTGGACAAGACCAAACTACCGAAACATCCCTATGCGAACGATTGCAGGGCCGGACTTATCGCACCAGATTTCCAATTGGAAGATGTAGACCTGGTCTTTCTGGAAAAGAGTCGCGCCTTCATGGAAAGGCATGCGCGGCACTCACCTATGAAACCGTTTTTCCTTTTTCATTCCATGCAAGCGGTACACCTGCCCTCGTTTCCAGCAAAGCAATTTCAGGGAAAGTCAGGCTTCGGACCCCATGGAGATTTCATAGCGGAACTGGATTTCATCGTTGGTGAATTGATGGCGACCCTTGATCGCCTTGGTCTACTAGACAATACGATTCTCATATTCACCAGTGACAATGGACCGGAGGTTACCAGCGCAATCAGGATGCGCGCCGACCATGGACACGATGCCGCGCGCCCTTGGAGGGGAGTGAAGCGAGACCAATGGGAAGGTGGGCATCGAATCCCTTTTCTGATTCGCTGGCCCGGCAAAGTTCCCCCAAATAGCGTTTGTAAGCAACCTATAAGCCTTACGGATGTGATGGCCACAATCGCGTCAATAACCGGCGCAAAATTACCTGAGAACTCGGCAGAGGATAGTTTTAACTTTTTGCCTGCGCTGAAGGATCCAAAATATCCTACGATTAGGCCCTACCTTTTGACGCAGGCATTCGGAGGAGTGCGCACCCTGTCGATCCGACAGGGGGAATGGAAGTATATCGACCACACAGGGTCAGGCGGCAATAACTACTCGAACGATGCGGGATTGAGAAAGTTCATTCTTCCCGAGATAGCACCGAATGCCCCGGGCCAACTTTACAACCTGGCCAATGATCCGGGTGAGACTATCAACCTGTACGAGCAGGAACCCAGACGCGTGGCAGAGATGAAGTCCTTACTGGAACGCACCAAGTCGATCGGGCGGAGCCGATGAAGCACCAAGTAGCAGCCATTCTCTAACCTTTATTGCGGGTTGTTGACAAAGGTTTATTTTGCAAACTCATCGGGCCTGCAGGATCTGATCAACCTCATCGTCTCAAGCGATTCGTTTCTTGGGAACTAAACAAATTTGATTCGACAACAACCCAGACGTATCCCTTAACGAGATAGTGAAGCCGGTCCATGAAGAATAGGGAACGATTTAAGGCGGCCCGAGGTCGAACTCTGAGGATTACATCAAACAGCAATATCTGTATATAAAAATAGAGCAGGTATAAAGAACTTGCTACCAACCACCAACCAACCTTGTTCAGAAATCACCCATGAAAAACACACTTACCATCCTTACTGTACTGCTATTGGCTCCGCTGCCATGGCTTCATGGCGGAGAGATCGTCCTTGCCGGTGGAAATGAGGTTTTCATCGTGGATGCGGCGACTGCCGCAGCAGGTAAAGTCAATAAACTATGGCGCTGGAATGCCCAGGAGGCTGACGATATTCCGGAAACAGCACGCCGGGATTTTCATCACATGGATGAATGCAAGGTGATCGAAAAAGGCACAAAGCTGTTGGTATGCGCCTCGAATGGTGGTTGTGCGATGATTGAACGATCCACAAAACGCGTGCTATGGAGGGCCAAGTCACGCAACGCTCATTCACTGGATCTGCTGCCTGAGAATCGCGTGGTGGTGGCTAGTTCGTTGGGAGGCGATCATCTAGAAGTCTTCGATCTTAAAGGGGTCGCGGCAGCACCCATTTTCAAAACGCCGTTGCGTTCCGCACATGGCGTTTTTTGGGATGATGCGCGCAAATGTCTTTGGGCCCTTGGGTATGACGAACTGTGTTGCTACACGCTGGATAATTGGGAAACAAAAAAACCCTCGCTCAAGCTTAAAAGCACATACAAATTACCGGATACGGATGGTCACGATTTACGCCCCGTAAACGCCAGTAAGAATCTATTAATCACCACCGAGCATGGCGTGTATCTTTTTGATTGCGACAAATGGAACTTTAAACCCCACCCTGAACTTAAAGATCTGGCAAAGGTAAAGTCCGTGGATGTTCATCCGGTAACACAACGAATCGTTCTAAGCACCTGGGGAACAACGCTGAAACTTTTCGCGCCGGAAGGATCCATCACTTTCAAAGACGCCCGCCCTTACAAAGCCCGCTGGGTACCAAGAACCCATGAATAACTCGATCAAATTTTTACCGATCATTTTGCTGATTATATTTCCAGCATTGCAAGCTGAGGAAATGCGTGCCACCATGGCCGATACATTTGGGACCGCAAAGGCAATCATTTTGGTAAGCCAGGATTGACACATGCTTCCTAGCAAGTTTTATCCATTTTCATTTCTTTTAACCTAGGGAGATGCCTTGCCACCAAGAAGCTTTTTCAGTGCCTCGGCCTCCAGAAGCCTCTCAAAATAGTTCAAGAAGTCCCGACTGGGATCGGGCGGATTATCCCTGATGGTGCTCATGGCAAGAAATGCCATCTCATCGTTGGTGTTCTCTCCCAAAAAGATTGCCCTGGGAGGAGAATATGGGTTATTTGGATTCTTGGATGAGTTATCAAAAATAGCTTCCACATGGATGATCGACCCCTTTTCCATAAAAATGGGTTCCTTTAAAAAGTAGCGCGATTGCCAATTGAAATCCCAATTCCTAAGTTCCATGATCAGCTTTCGTTCGGTTGAACCTTTTGGCTGGTGCCAAACCCTGAATTCCTTTCCTAGCATGTGCATGTGAACGCCAACCAGCCAAAGATGACAATCTGTAGGGATAACCTTGGAACCTGGGGAACGGAAATTTTCCACCCCCTTGGGTATCATGCGAAAAGTGGTATCAGCCAGATAGGGAATGACATACTTTTTAGGTTTTTCTTTATCAAACCAGATGGCCAGGCGGGAACCATCATCCACTTCTGGCTTGCCCGTGCGATGATAGTGGATTTGCATCAAAATAGACGCATCGGGCGGGATAAGGTTCCTAGCCGCAGATGGATTCTCCAAGGTTCCGGCCCCCGGAACCCATGCGTTCAAGAGCGCACCAGGATTGTTTTGGTTCTTTTTCAGCGCTCCCGGATTCGGTATAAAGCCAAGTCCCATTCCCGACTCGTAGCCCGGACCATAATCCTCATCCCCCGTGCCAAATGGCTTCGGTTTTCCCAAGCGTTTCTGCGCTTCCAGTACCATTCCTGTGCCATCGTAGAAAGCCAGGCTGTGGTGGACGATCTTCTTATTGCCAGGAATAAACTGTGTCTTTCGGACATACTTTTCTTCTTGATTACCCAGAGGGAATACAACGGTACGGTAATGGTCCTCCCCCCCTGGCAGCCAAATGGAAGGCTTCAGGCATCTTCAAAACCAGATCAGGTGGATTGGCGTCGTCCCAAAGTTCACCAGATCTGAAAGTAATCGGCTTAGGGGCATCTTTTGGATCGCCTTTAGGACAACCCTCGTCCACCCACTTGCAAATGGTGATGATTTCATCCGGTTTAAGTCTAATATCGTTCATCATGGATACCCCACCTGTAATGTGCCAGGGTGGCATTCGCTTTGAACTTACAAAATCCTTGATATCATCCGACCAGTTGACAGCATCTTCAAAAGTCATCAGGGAAAATGGTGCCACATCATCGGGGTGATGGCATTTCTGGCAGTGTTTCTGCAGCAAGGGTTCCAAATCTCTGTGGAAAGTAACCAATCCTTTTTCCACAACAGGTTTTTTTGCCCGCGCAATTGGGCAACCGATGGCCCGGGTATTGGCAGGGTCCACAGGGCGGCTGGACAGCACCTGGTCGAGGCAATCTTCAAGATATTTCTTCGTGGGGGCAGCCAAGCGGGTTGTCCGGTCTGTGTATTGATCATTGATCGCGCCGATGTAGCGAATAACCCTCTGTTTGTCGATCACAAAGGCTTGGGGTGTGGTGGTGGCGCGAAAATGATTGGCAATTGCCAGTTTCGGATCATGAAAGAGGTCGAATTGAATACGAAATTCTTTCTTTTTGTTGATAAGTTCGTCAAATGTCACTCCACCACAAACCACCCCAGCAAAAGCAACATCCAAACCGGTGTACCGGGAAGTTAAATCATTCAAAACAGGGATCATACGGTTGGAAATTGGACAACGAAAATCCAGAAAAACCACGACCAAAGCCTTATGCCCTGCTAAGTTGACCATATATTTTTTGACACCCCGAATTTCAATAGCCTCTATGGGCTTGATTTCCTTGTTTAATTTCAGCAGCAACCCAACTTCACTTTCGTTAGCTTCAGACTCGTCAGGTTCTTGCCAAGCCAATGCCCGGCTTTGCTGAAATAGGAAAAGAAAAACCAACAATAAGCAGACAAGCACGGTGCGATTCATGTATCTCCTAACTTTTAAATTCAATCCTTGGTGTTCTTGAAAAATAGCGAAAACAGGCAAAAGCTTATGCCTTTATTTTAAACTCTTGTCATTTTGCAAATCGGATTAAGTTTTATGGTTTTAAAATCAGGTTAGAACAATGACCATTCACACACTGCCATTTGCCATTTTTTAAAACCCATACATTTGTAAAACGGGTTGTTCGGTTAAAAGCTTTTCCTTCCTTATCATGTCCAATTTCGCGATAATCACCGATATCCACTGCGACTGTTCCACCTCCAAAAACGCGCACTTCAATGGAACTTGCAACTGCGGAGACGAGCTTGTCTGTTCCATTTTTCAAATCTGCGATGCCCTGCTTTTTAGAAAACTTCCGTCCTGAAGACTCCACATAAACAAACTCTGGAGCCCAAATACGCTCTAGAATGGAAGCATCTTTCTCAAGCATCGCCTTTCCCCATTGACCGGAAAGTTCCTTGATAATTTTTGATACACTTTCCACATCAGTCGTAGCATTTTGCTGGCAAAAAGCACCGTTAAGTGCATTGGCAAACACAATGAAGAGAGTTGTGAACGCAAGAATCCTCAAAGTGTTCGACATTTTTATCGCCTTCTCAGAAGTGTTTGTAAGAATTAAATCCAATAAAGCTCTTGGGGAAAGCATCACACAAAAGATCCAGCGACACAATCCCAGCCTGATTAAAAAGCCAAAATAATATCCATTAAAAAATTAAGTTCTCGGTATTTAAATAACTCAATTGTCCTAGCCTTTGGACTAATTCACTTCTCAAAAGAAGTTATCGGAGAACACCCACTGTTGATTATAAATCTTATTTTCCAAGGGATTTGTAAGCGCCATTCATGAACGCGGGTAGAACCTTTTTTCCATCGTCATTTCGCCAGCCAGCGTTTTGAACCATGAACACAAGCACCAAACCTTTCTCAAAATCGATCGTCATATTGGTACTGTACGCCCCGCCATGTCCACAGGTTTTCCCATTGGTACTGAATCCCACACCATAACCGGTGGCAATAGAATTTCCGGTCTGTTTGGAAGTCATGGTTTTCACAGCTTTTTCAGAAAGAATCCTTTTACCATCCAAAGAACCGCCATTTAATACCATGCGGGCAAACTGGCCAACATCCCTGGCCGAGGAAAAGAAACCACCCGCAGGCATGGGTTGCCGGGAAACATCATCCAAGGGATACTTTAGCTGGGCAATTTGTGTTTCCTCAATATCGGACTTATCCCGATTTCCCTTATAAGATTTTGCAATCCTGCGAATCTGAGCGGCGTTTGGAACTGAAACTGTGTCCTTCATTCCAAGGGGATCAAAGATACGACTTTTCACGAATTCCTCGTACGGTTTACCGGAAACAATCTCAATAATTCTTCCCGCAGTATTGATACCACAGTTGGAATACTGGTATTTGGTGTCAGGTTCAAAATCCAATGGCATCATTGCGTAGCTTTGCACCCTAGTAGCCAGCGGGTACAAATCTAGCGTGGGGTTTTCAATAGGAGACTTAAATGGTAACCCGCTCGTGTGATTCAAAACGTTTTTGATCGTAATCGGATGGGAAGGCTTTTTTAGCACTACCTGATTTGGGTCTTTACTTGCGACAACCATTTGGCCCTTAAACTCGGGTAGAAATTTTTCCACAGGATCATCCAGACTGACTTTTCCCTCATCCACCAGAATCATCATGGCGCAACCGGTAATCGGTTTGCTCATGGAGGCTATCCAGAAAAGATTCTCTTCTTTCATGGGTACATTTTGGCCAATATCGCTGTAACCAACGGTTTCCACGCTTAAAACCTTTTCCTTGTCAGCCACCAAAGTCACAGCTCCTGCCAGCACTTTGGAATCCACAAAAGGCTGCAAACTTTTGGATACAAGGTTTTCCGCGCCATTTAAACCTGTTGCCCAAACGGCAAAGGTTAGAAACAAACTTACATTAATCGAGGCGATTATAGGCCTTAAAAAAAACATTCTCAAAACTCCATTAAATCCTTTGATCAACCAAATTATGCAGGGGTAAGAATTTGCAATTGTATGGATTTGACATAGTCCTTGACCTTAGGCCGAAAATCTACCATGTGCTGGGCATTTCGATGCGCTGCCAAGGCTGCCAAATCCGACCATTTTTCGATCACCACTACGGTATTCGCTCTTGGTGGAGGCTGATCTGGTGCGGCATTCTCAGCATCAACGGCTGGGCCGTACTCCAAGCAACCATTTTCCGCCTGCACCAAAGGCACCAGCTTTTTGAATTCACCCAAAAAGGAACCCCTGGTTCCAGCATTTAACTCGATAGTAGCTATCACATGTATCATTACAAGTTCTCCAATGGTTAAATTTCCGAAAGTGGTTCCATGGCATCCCCAAATTTTCCGGGGCGAACATCCATCTTATCCATCATGGAAAGATAAAGACGGCACATCTGGCGGTTCGTTTTATCGCGATAATTCAGAACCCTGCCCCCCTGAACCCTTCCGCCTCCACTACCCACCAACACAGCAGGTAGTTGATCATTATTATGATGTCCGGTCATCATGCTGGAAAGAAACAGAATCATGGAATTATCCAATGCCGTCCTTTCACCCTCCTGAATTGCATTTAATTTCTTGGCTATGTAAGCGACCTGTTCTGTAAAAAACTGGTTCACTTTCAGCCAATCGGGAGTATCCGAATGGGAAAGCAGATGATGGATCATGTAATCCACCTTCAAATGCGGAAAACGCAACGAGGAATGATCGTTATTCAATTTCAAAGAGCAAACCCGGGTTGTATCCGTCTGAAAGGCAAGAACAACCAGGTCACTCATTAGCCGCATGTGCTCGGAAATATCTTGGGGTATTCCATCTTTCGGTCTGGGAAGATTGGGTTTTTCCAAGGTGGGCCGCCAGCCTTGCAATTCGCCTTTTTTTCCAGCTTTTTCAATTCGCTTTTCAACATCCCGCACAGAGTCCAGATATTCATCAAACTTACGTTTATCATTAACCCCGAGGTTGGAACGAAGGCCTTTAGCATCGGAAATCACAGAATCTAACACACTCTTGTCACCTTTTTGGGAACCGTCTTTAAAAAGCCTGTCGAATGCAAGTGCCGGATACAGTTCCAAAGGGGTGGGAGTTGTTGGTGAACTCCATGAAATATGCGAACTGTAAAGCATGGAATAATTTTTGTGCACAGAAGGGTTAGCAGCCTCGCATCCAAGAACCAGGCTGGGAACCTTGGTTTGGGCACCCGTATAGCTTGCAATAAATTGATCAAAGCTTGTGCCAGACTTGATTTCACCCCCTGCGGACAAAGGTGCCCCGGAGAGTAAATTTCCTGTCTGGGAACTGTGAATATTTCCCTTCTGAGCCTCGGCATTGAATAGCCCACTAACAAAAACAACCTTCTCACGCAAATCATGCAAAGGGGCCAACACCTGGCCCAGTTCCATATTTTTACCTTCCCCCCGAGCCCACCATTCTTTTCCATGGAAACCATTTCCCGCAAAAAGAACCGCGACCCGAACAGGCGCCTTGCTGGCTTTTTTGGAACCAGTGGTATCGTCACCCCAGACATTCATCGATTCCATCCAGGGAAGGGCGATGGAAGCCCCAATGCCACGTAATACCGTTCTTCGATCCATCTGGTTTTTCATCATGGTCAACTCCCTGAAAGGGGGATTACTTATCCTCGAAAAAATCAGCCCCACGTATTTCACGAAACTGTTTGCTTGTCACTATTTTTTCAAAAGCCACACTCATGCGATAATCGTTTTTCATCAAAGCCGCCTGCATATCATCCAAGAGAGGCTCATCGGACAACTGAACGCCTCTGCCCAATGCGTACCCAAGCAACTTTCTGCAAAACTGCCTGACGATCGCATCTTTTCTTTTGGAAAGAAGATAATTTCGAAGGCCATCTAATCCTTCAAACTCGCCCCCATCCATGGTTTTCGCTTTCACATCAATCGGTCGATTGCCCAGGTCCCTTTCCCTTTTTTTGCCAATGGCATCAAAACCCTCAAGGGAAAAGCCATATGCATCAATCCGTTTATGGCATACCGCGCATTTCTCATCTGAACTGTGTTTCTCAATTAACTGCCTTACGGTAAGGCCCGAAGTCTTGGCCTCGTCTTCCGGAAGTTGCGGAACGCCCTTGGGAGGCTTTGGCAGTTTCTCCCCCAAGAGAACCTCGGAAATCCAATTGCCCCTTAAAATGGGACTTGTTCTGGAAGCTCCAGATTGAGTGGCCAAAGTTGTGGACAAGGCAAGTATTCCACCCCTGCCATATTGTTTTACTCCATCCACGCGGCGCCATTGCATACCAAGAATACCCGGAACCCCATAATGTTTGGCGAGAGGTTCGTTCAGATAAGTAAAGTTGGCATTCATCAAATCCAGTACAGTGCCATTTTTCTGGATCAAATCCTGGAAGAATAAAATTGATTCCTCATACATATACGATTTCAATCCAGCAAAGGCTGGGAAATGGGATTCGCTTTTTTCATTCATTTCATCAAAGCCTTTGATATGCAGCCACTGGCAAAAGAAGTCCGTGGCAAACCTTCGGGTTTTTTCATTGGTCATCATTCGGAGCATTTCAGATACAAGAACCGGACTGTCTTGCAATTTTCCTTCTGAAGCCAACTGGGCAAGTCGGGCATCTGGCGAAGAAGACCAAAGGAAAAAGCTTAGCCTGTTTGCCAACTCCCAATCACTTATTCTGGTGGCCTTGATACCCGTTGATTGATTTTCGAGTTTATAAAGAAAAGATGATGAAACCAAAATACGGGCAAGCACCAGTCGAATCGAAGCCTCATGGGATAATTCCTGTTTGCGAAGTTGCCGGTAAAGAGATACAAGTTCGGCCTCTTCGGGTTTTGTTAAAGGCCTTCGCCAAAAACCAGCAGCGACTTTGATAACCGAATTAAGCTGGGAAGGCTCCGATTCCAGCATCGCTTTTCGGAATTGATTCGCACGGGCGTAGAATGGTTCGCGTAAAGGCTCAAACACCTTTGGATTCGCATCCTGTGTTGCAAATTGAATAATTTGTTCCAGCGCATCCACCAACACCAAAGAATCCTGACTTACAAACCTCAGTTCCCTCCAAAGTCGATCCAATTTCGCGCTCTGGTCATCATTTAACATAAGGCGGGCAAGGTAATCATCCTCTCTGTGGTAAAGTGTCAGGGTGACAACTTCATCCACTGGAACGATTTTGGAATAGCAAAGCGCCGCTGGGAATAACGAACGAAATTCCTCAAAAGCATCTTGGATAAGTTTTTGTGCAGTCCCACCTTCCCCAACAATCACAGGGGCGGTTTGATCTATTTGCTGGTTATTTGAAGTCCATTGACCATTTGCATTTTTAACAGAAAGACTGCCAGGCATCAGGCCCTTGCCAACCTCGGCAGCGTTGGCTTGTACATGCAATTGCACACTACCTTGATTTTTCGATTGTTCGTGCAACCGCCCTGTAGCTACAAACTCATAACCATCAAGAAAGCCGGATGGAATCCGAATTTCTGTCAAAGCCGGAGCCTTGACACACAAATCCTTTTGATCAACTTTAAATTTCCCGTTGGGGTGTTTTCCAAGGCTACTACTAATACACCCCCATTTTCCACTTGGGTTAATAGGTTTTAAATCCACACCAACCTTGGGCAAACTGGAAAAAACCGGCCCCGAAAGAGATGTAATCTGGTTGACCAAAAGCGCATCTGGGCCATGAATGTTTTTATCTTTTAATTGGAACAGATTTTGTAGTTCCAACGCGAAGGCTTCCCTTTCTTTTTGATTTTTGGATAACGACCATTTTTCCAACAGAGACCCTTGGGGTATTACCCGATCATTTTCTTCATTGCCGGAAACCGCTTCCGAATAGAAATGCCAAACCTCCTTGTTACCAAAACCATCTTGATGCGGATTACCTTGATGGGGATCTGCCACGATATCTTTGGCAAGATTCCACACTTTGTTTTCCGTAACTATTTCAAGATCTATGGATGTCAAATCACATGAATGATTTCCATCCTTGGGACCAATTGCCACAGAGATCACATCCCCCTGATTTACATTCAAATCAGTCAGAGGTGGTATTGAGGGTATATTACCCCCCTGGGCCTGTCCTTGAGCCAGAACTTTTCTGGAGGAGTTTTGATTCAGCACGATCGCCCATGTTATCCCGTTACCACACTCCGGGTGAGCGTGAGCTACTTTAGCAATAACCTTGGTTTTTCCAGAAACAGGACTTTGCCAGCCAACAACAGCATTTAATTTGGGTGAAGGGTGAACAACCACTCCCCTCGGTTTTAAGTTACCTGGAATTCTTAAATGTTCATCCGATCCGTTTGCGATCAAGCTTGGCAAACCATCTGGGGTTTTAGAATTCCAGGCGAAGACCTTGTCTTTGCCTGCAATTTTGGAAGCTTTCACAGGAAAATGATTTTGAATCCGCACGGCACCCGTGGAACCCAACCCCAGATAAGCAAGCCAGGCTTTTCCCACTGAAGGGTCCAGTTTCTTCAACATTAAAATCTTGCCGAAGTCTTCCTTATCTTTTTGAGTCACATACTCATCCACAGCGCTCAGATATTCCGCAGTGCGGGAAAGCTCGGATTCCCTTTTTGAAATCAGATAATCTGCCAGATATCCGAGATCTTTTAGGAGTACTTCCGTTTTACCGGGGGCAACAAACCTTGGGTTCTCCCAAACTACAAAATCATTTTCATTACCATCGCCCGCATCATCGGCAATTAGAAAGATAGATACATAACCATCCATCTTTCCCGCGGGAACCTTAAATCTGGCCTCAAACTTGGCCTGAATGGGGTCCACCGCCTCCATCCATGATTTTGGGCCACCTATTTTTCCTATATGCCCGACCGTATTGAATTTCCAAAGACTTTGCTCCCATTTTGAAATCTGCTGAACTAACTTGCTCGCATCTTCCGGACTGGATTCTCTCCAAGTCTTTCGAATGGGATCCAGAATTGGCGAAGGCTTGGTTCCATGAAGTGCGGACCTCAGCAATTGCAAATATTTTTCGCTTATCCCTTCTGGAATGTTTATCTTTTGACCCTGTTTTTCCTTTAGAAGCAGCGAAATATATTTCTCCAGTGGAATTACGCCTGCATCTTTGCGTTCAATAGGCACGCCTTGCAATTTCAACGATGGGGACGAACCCGCGACGGTGTAAATCTGGTACAGCGACCTAATTTGATCCAAGATTTCGTTAGTCCAATCTCTGCGACTTGTAAATTGGGAAAATCGAATTCCATCCGGCAAAAGCACCATATGTTCAGCAATACTTTTTCCAGCATCCAAGTATTTCGTAAGTAAACTCGGAGACATGACCAAGCCGTCGCCTACATTCGTAAAGCCCTCACCAGCAGCACCATCAACTGGAAATTCCCTGGCGGGAGAAAGGCTATGAACACCAGTAATATCACGAACAACATTCGTGTATTCTGCATTGCTTAGCCTGCGAAGCACCACCCTTCCCGGATCTCCCTTATTTGCAAGAGCTTCACTTTTAAGAAAAGAACGCACCCAGAAACGGACTTGCTCACTATGTTGTTGGGAAAATTGCTTCTCGCCTTTGGGTGGCATCTGGGAAGTTTCAAGAACATCCAAAACTTTTTGCCAAACTTTGGGAGTCTTTTTTACACTGGCTAAATCTTTGAAAGATCCCAGATCAACATCTCCCTCGACATTTTTCCCAGAGTGACACTTGGCACAATGCGCCACCATCAATGGATGAATAGTTTTGGAATATTCGCTGCCTAGCTTTTCATAATCAATATCAGCGTAGGATTGAACCAAGCCAAGTTTGGCAAAAAGCACCAATAAAAGGTAAACAATTCCCAACAGCCGAACATTAAGATATTTCATCAGGGTATCCCAAAAATCAGGCAGGCATGCGGATAACCTCTTATATTAACATTTTCTTGCATAAAATTGGAAAATTATTTACCCGCAAGCGAATAAGGAACCAGCAATTGATCGTGGAAATCCAAAAAACCTGCAGGTAAAATCCTTGCTGATTTGAAGTTAAGTTTCATAGGAACCAAGATGGCCAAGCTGTACTTTTATTATTCAACCATGAATGCGGGTAAATCTACCCTGCTATTGCAGGCAGCCTACAATTATTCCGAAAGAGGCATGACTACCAAGCTCTACTCTTTCTTGGGAACAAATGAAAACCATGGAAAGATTTCTTCTCGAATAGGAATTGCCGCCAACGCCATCAAGTTTGACAACACAACCAATTTCTTAGAGGATTGCAATCATTCCAATCCGAAAATCGACTGCATTCTCGTGGATGAGGCACAGTTCCTTTCCAAGGATCAAGTCAGGCAACTTGCACAACTTGTGGATCAATCCAACATCCCTGTCATGTGTTATGGCCTTAGAACTGATTTTCAGGGGGAACTTTTTTCGGGAAGCGCGGCATTATTGGCCTGGGCAGATACTCTTTCCGAGCTAAAAACCATTTGCTGCTGTGGAAGAAAAGCCACCATGGTGGTTCGGGTAAATGCTGACGGCAAAGTGGAACAGCAGGGTGCGCAAGTGGAAATTGGTGGCAATGAAAGATACGTGCCACTTTGTAGAAAACATTTTTCTGAATCCATCTCCACCGGCCTTTGCACCGGATGGAAAAAACCGAAGGAATAGAACATTTTTATGCAGAAAAATTTTTAAGATGCTTATACTTGGCATCATCAGGAGCCAACCATGAAAAACATTCACGCTTCAAGCCTGGCCTCAATCATATTCATACTTTCTTTGGTTGGATGTGGAAGCTCACCGGAGGCAAAAAAGAATTCAAGCAATAAAACTTCCAAAGGTGTGATTGGTGTTTCCCTTCTTACGCTTGAAAACCCTTTTTTCAGGGTGATTGGCGATAACATAACCAATGCAGCTAAAGAACATGGCTATGAAACCATCGTTCTCAGCGCAGACCGGGATGTTGCAAAACAATCCAACCAAATAAAAGACTTCCTGGTGCGTAAGGTCAGCGCGCTGGTTTTAAGTCCATGCGAATCCCGGGGAATCGTGCCATCCATCAAAGAGGCCAATTCCGCAGGAATTCCGGTCTTTACTGTGGATATTCCATGTAAGGAACCGGGTATTCAAATCGTTTCTCAAATTGCCACGGATAATTTTGGAGGTGGAAAAGAGGCCGCAACCGCCATGATTGAAGCTTTGGGTCCTGCAGGCGGGAAGATCGCAATCATTGATTTAAAGCAGGCAGAATCCTGCCGATTGCGCGTACAAGGCTTCAAGGAAGTGATCGAAAAACATAATGCCTCGGGAAAAACTAAAATTTTGATCGCAACCGAACTGGATGGTGGTGGTTTGAAAGACCAGGGCTTCAAGGCCACAGAGGACGCCCTTCAAGCCCACCCAGACCTCAGGGGAATTTTCGCCATTAATGATCCTTCCGCATTGGGAGCTCGCGCTGCTTTGGAAAAAGCACAAAAGGAAAACAAGATTGCAATCATTGGATTTGATGGCCAGCCTGAGGGAAAACAGGCAATCAAGGAAGGCAAAATTTACGCTGATCCAATCCAATTTCCAGATCGCATGGGAAGGGAAATGTTTCAAGCCTTCTTAAAATATTCCAAAGGTGAAGAGGTCCGTCCTGAACTACTTATCCCCACCAGCCTGTACCGCAAATCTGATGCGCTTAAAGACCCCGAACTAAAATAACACAACTTTACTTCCCCTGCATTCCATGAAAATAATCCCCATCAGGAACTTGGTTTTCGATCAGGGATTGGTTTTAGTTCTTGTTCTACTTTGCACTTTTTTCAGTGTGTTCACTATTCAGGAACAGTCCACCTTGGGCTTGGATGGCGCCAGATTGGTTTTGGGAGAACTAAAAACACCTTCCCTTCAAAGCCGTTTTTTAATCGCCACTTCCCAGGGATCGGAAGAGGATTCTTTTGCCAACCTCCTTCACCAAGAATTGAAGATGTCAGGATATGCAAACATAGATTTGGCTAAAGGTGAACCCAAAGTTATCCGTGAAACCCTGGACCGTTATACAGCCAACCGGCAATCTTTGGATTTTGTCTTGTGCAGTGCCAAAGCAGCCAGCTATCTGGTAATTCAAAACCTTGCTGAAACAGGTTTTCCTGGAACAACGGTACTTAGCCCACATTCTTACAAATGGCCCAACTTCCTCAAGCGGGAAAACCTTTTAAACATCACCAATCAAATTTCTGTTATCGCCATTTTGGCCATCGGAATGACAATGGTTGTCTTAACCGGCGGAATTGATTTATCGGTTGGAAGCCTCGTTGCGCTTGGAGCGGTAATATGCACCTATCTCATCCGTGAGTTTGAAGGAGGAAGGGAAGCCAGACTCGCGGGAATGTTAACCGGATCCGTAGCTGGTATTTTTGCCTGTGGTGTTTTGGGTTTTACGAATGGCCTGCTAATTACCAAATTCAAACTTCCCGCTTTTATTGTCACCCTGGCAATGATGTTAATTGCCAATGGTTTGGCTTTCAGGATGACTGACGGTGAATCGATTTATGAAATCCCCGACTCCTTTGTTTGGCTTGGGCGCGGAGCTGATTTATTTAACATTCCAAACTCAGCCATACTCATGATTTTGCTTTATGGCCTGGCTGCAACAATCATGAATATTACTGTTCTTGGTAGATACCTATATGCGGTTGGTGGTAACGCCGAGGCCAGCCATCGAAGTGGTATTGATGTAAATAAAATCGTTATCTTTACCTACTTGGTTAGTGGTACCCTTGCAGGATTGGGTGGAGTGATTTTAGCTTCACAGCTAAAAAGTGCCTCACCAAACTTTGGAACCGGTTACGAATTGAGCGTGATAGCCGCAGTGGTGGTGGGTGGATGTAGCCTTTCCGGTGGCAAAGGACATGTTTTGGGTACTCTTCTTGGCGCCTTTGTTATCGCAGTTATCCAAAATGGGATGAACCTGATGGGAATCAACCCCTTCAGCCAGAAAATCGTTCTGGGATTCGTTATCCTTTTGGCGGTATTATTGGATCGGTGGAAAGCAAAAAACGGCCAAAGGCTAATATCCTCATAAAGAGCCAACAGAAAGAATCAGCATGCTATCATCCCTAAAAAAGCTTTCCCTAACACACTGGATTCTCATCAGCATGGTGGCTGGAACACTGGTTGGCTACTTAGTACCAGAGATATCGCAGCAATTAAAACCCCTCTCCCAAATCTTTCTCAGGATGATCAAATCCTTGATCGCACCTTTATTATTTTCCACCTTGGTAATTGGAATTGCTGGCCACGGCGATGACCTGCGAAAAATCGGCCGGCTGGCACTTAAATCAATCATTTATTTTGAAATTGTCACGACGTTGGCACTATTTATTGGCCTGGCTGCTGTAAACATTACAAGGCCGGGAGATGGTGTGGCTTTGACAGCCAACGCTAAAGATGGCGCAGAGTTCGCTTCCAAACAAACTACACTTGGCGCAGTGATTGAACATATCGCCCCTCCCAGCATTATCGAAGCGATGGCAAAAAACGAGGTTCTACAAATCGTATTCTGGTCCATCCTTTTCTCAATAGCCCTCACTCAGGTCGCTTCTAATCATAAGCAAGCCATGATTTGCTGGCTGGAATCTTTGTCTGAAGTCATGTTCAAATTCACCGGATTAGTCATGAAATATGCCCCTATCGGCATCGGCGCCGCGATAGCTGTCACCGTGGGCCACAGTGGACTTGGCATTTTGTGGAATCTTGGCAAATTGATCCTTACTCTTTATGTGGCGTTGGTGGTTTTCATGCTTGTGGTTCTTCTGCCCGTAGCACTGATTGCCCGTGTCCCCTTGAAAAAATTTCTAAATGTGGTGAAAGAACCAGCACTCATCGCGTTTTCCACCACGTCCTCTGAGGCAGCGCTTCCCAAAGCCATGCAAGCCATGGTTTCGATTGGTGTTCCTCAAAAAATTGTCGCATTTGTCATGCCCACGGGTTATTCCTTCAATCTGGACGGCACCACACTGTATCTGGCTGTAGCATCCATCTTTGCGGCACAGGCGGCAGGCGTGGAACTTTCCTGGCAACAACAACTTGTCATGATGCTTACCTTAATGGTAACCAGCAAAGGCGTAGCCGCGGTACCTAGGGCATCGCTGGTAATCCTATCTGGAACGCTGGCTTCTTTTGGTTTACCTCTGGAGGCTGTGGCGGTTATTTTGGGGGTTGATGAATTAATGGACATGGCTCGTACCACGGTCAACTTAATTGGGAATTGCCTTGCAACCTGCGTTATGGCACGATGGGAAGGTGAATTTGCTGACAATTATAATTCGGAAGAAAACGTATCGTCGGCCTGACAACCCATAGAAGAATGTGGAGAAATAGAATGCCGGAGTTTATTTCCAAAATCAAAGTTTATCTATTTGCATTTGCAACGATTCTTACAAGCATACTGGCAACCCCTGCAGCTTACTCACAAGCAAGGCCCAACATTGTCGTTATTTTCACGGATGATCATGCGTGGCAGGCCGTAAGTGCTTATGGTGAAAAGAGGAAACTGGTTGAAACCCCCAACATCGACAGAATCGCAAAAGAAGGGATTCGCTTTGACAGAGCACTGGTAACCAATTCCATCTGCGGCCCTAGCAGGGCCACATTGCTTACTGGTAAATACAGTCACATGAATGGCTTTTACAACAATAGTAACAGCAGATTTGATGGTTCACAGGTTACTTTCCCCAAACTATTGAAGGCCGCCGGATACCAAACAGCCATCATAGGCAAATGGCACCTTATAAGTGAACCAACTGGCTTTGATCACTGGCACATTCTTCCTGGTCAGGGAATTTACTACAACCCGCCAATGATAAAAGATGGCCAACCGGTCAAGCACATGGGTTATACCACAGACCTCATTGGTGATTTTAGCATTGAATGGCTTCAAAAACGGGACAAATCAAAACCTTTCCTGCTGATGAGCCAGCATAAGGCACCTCATCGTGAATGGTCTCCAGCCCTAAGGCATCTGGGGCATGATAAGGACCGAAAATATCCTGAGCCAGATTCTCTTTTTGATGATTACTCCAACAGAGGCCTTGCCACTCGTGATCAGGATATGACCATCTCCAAAACTTTTACCAATCTGGACGCAAAACTTATTCCACCACCGGGAATGACACCAGAACAATTACAGGTCTGGAATGCCTACTACGAACCGCGAAACAAAGAATTCAGGGATAAAAACCCCCAGGGCAAAGAATTGGTCCGCTGGAGGTATAACCGCTACATGCATGATTATCTTGGGTGCATCAAGGCTGTTGATGAAAATGTCGGAAAGCTTTTAAAATATCTTGACGACGAGGGACTGGCCCAAAACACCATTGTGGTTTATGCATCTGATCAAGGTTTCTTTTTGGGTGAACATGGCTGGTTCGACAAACGCTGGATTCTTGAGGAATCACTTCGTACCCCCATGCTAATGCGGTGGCCAGCGGTCAACAAAGCTGGCAGCACAACATCTGAACTTGCCGGCCTGATTGATCTCCCGCAAACATTTCTGGAAGCGGCCAACATCAAAGCCCCCGAAGAGATGCAAGGACGAAGCCTAATTCCACTACTGAAGGGTTCCGCGCCAGCCGACTGGCGAAAAAGTTTTTACTACCATTACTACGAATACCCTCTTCCTCACCGGGTTCGTCCTCATTACGGCGTGGTTACCGATAAATTCAAACTGGTACATTTCTACAAACCGGATGTTGATTACTGGGAGCTTTATGATCGCGAAAAAGATCCCCAGGAAATGCGCAATTATTACAATGACCCCGCTTACGCCGATACAGTAAAGACATTGCACAAAGAATTGGAACGCCTGCGTAAAGAATTGAAAGACACTGCTCCACCCCCTGAAAAGGCATTTGGCGGCCCCGCGGCTGAGAAGAAAGCTGAAAAGAAGGGGAAGAAATCCTGATGGATTATTGGCCAGCAATTTTTCTAATTCTTAATGCCAGATAAGGTTTTCCAGGAAGGTCAATAAAAAACTTTTCCTTGGGTGCAAGCTCATACCTTCCCCTTGGTTCGATTTTAACCCGGGGAGCCACCATTTCCTGAGTCATGTTCCAAGTATCTAGGATTTCCACCGAAACAGAAAACTCTTTCGATACCTTAACTTTAGGCAGTACTAGTTCCCATTTTCTTTCAATCTTTTTGCCAAAATATACCAGATAATACTCACCAGATTTGCCAGAGATTTCCGGCACTTGCCATGGATCGATAAGGTTTATTCCCTCTTCCGGTCCATCTTCCAAAACTTTCCTTAGAAAACCAATCCTTTCGGGACTTTGCCCACGGAGTACGCCTCCCTTCGACCACCATAAAACCTGGTCCGCCGAATGAATGGTTTCACCATGTGTGACATAAGTCCCAGCCATAACCCCCTGCCAAAATCTATGAACCATTTCTTGAGCAGAAATCTTGCCCCACCTTTGCGTTATATTCCCCTCATATTTCACCTCATCGTAAATCACTGGTTTCTGATAAGCATCTCGCAGCAACCCTGCTCGGCCAAAATCTTCCACGGCCGAACCGTTTTGTATACTTGCATGGCTTAAAATAGGATTTGTGTGATCAAAAAGAACTGAACCGTTGTGGATGGAACACAACTTGGCATATGGATCATGCTTTTTAATAAGCCCTAGATAGGCATCCCAATCCGCCTGATTCTTTTTTTCCATATAGTCAAATTCATTGGCAACAGACCACCAGATATTTCGAAATGCGGAATACCTGGAAACAACATACCTCAAATACCTTTCATCCTGCATCCGATTCATTCTGTCGAAACCCCACCGCCCTTTGTCATAAGGGTGAAACAAAATCAAGTCAGCCTCCACCCCGATTTTTTTTAATTCAATAATGCAGCGATCTAATCGCTGAAAGTACTTCACATTGAATTTTGACAAGTCAAAATTCCCCCGATTCCCCTCAAAAGGAAACAGTTCAGGATCTTCCCTGTTAAATTCATAATACTTGGGAAACACACACATTCGAATTTTGTTGAAAGGAGATTTTGCAAGAGTTTCAAGCGTAACATTCATCAATCTTTCGGATTGATGATTCCAGGCATAACAGGTGGTACCAAAAGGCTTGAATGGCTTCCCGTCCGCATATGCAAAATGAAATTTATTTTTAACACGAACAGGGCCATGATTATTCGAGGCTGGTGAAAAAACCTCAAATTTCCCGTCTTTACCATTTAATTCAACCTTATTGCTGGAAGTTTTGTAAGACCACTTTCCGTTAAATTCAGGCATGAAGCGAATCTTATAGACACCATCACCATCACAAAATCCTTCCACTTCAACGCTGGTTTTCTCGTGAGAGAAAACGGCCCGCAGACGAACATCCTCAAAAGGATTTCCAAGTATTGGTCCGTTCAAAATTATCTCAAACAATTCCCATTTTTCGGTTTTTCGAATCTCCTTATCAGCATCAGCGGCATAACTATTCCCCGTCAAAAACAAGGCGAACAATAGACAGCCAAACAAATAGTCTATTTTTAACATACCTTTTATTTCCCTAAGGGAAGCCAAACAGACATTTCCGAATTTCCCCGGTTAGACCACGCATAATAGGGTATCATTCGAGCTTCAAAACTCGAGGTTTTCGAAGGATAATAAGGTCGATATAGTTGATTCATCCAGTCTTTTGAGTTGTCCTCATTAAATCGCATGTGAATAACTTTAATTGGATGATTTAACCAAGGCTCCTTTATCATTTCAGTTTTCACAACCTGGGGAATGGGAACCATTAATTTTTGAATTTTTTTCCCAGCAGGCAAGTCAGAGGATTCCAGGCAATAAACAATTGGCCCATCTACCAACGCAACTTGGTTGCGATTCTCTTCAACTAGTGGATTAGATTCCATCCATTTGGGTTTCCAATCCAGTTTTAATTCAACCAAATCTCCCTTAACCCATTTTTTGGCAACCCGGGAGTAGCTTCCCGGGGATGCAACTATCTCAGTTTCCCGATTATTGACAAAGATTTTTGAGGAGTCCGCCCATTCCGGAATCCGAAAAAAAACAGATGTTTCATGATCCGGAGCCTCATCAACACATATGGAAATATTGCCATTCCATGGATATTCCGAACTCATGGTCATTGCAAATGACTTGCCACCAACCAATGGAACATTCACCTTTGCGCTTCCGTAAAGATTCAACCAAACTCCCTTTTCATTCACGCAACAAGCGTATCCTTGAATTTGAGAAAGCAATCTGGCAAGGTTGGGTGGGCAACAAAAACAACTTATGTATTTTTGCCTTGTTCTTGACCAACGCAATTTTGATGGCATTTCATCAAGTTGCCTGAGGGTGTTTGTGTAAAAATAGGACTCCCCATCCTGGCCAACCCCACTCAGAACCGCATTATATAAAACCCGCTCTACCATATCCGAATATTTTGAATCGCCGGTAAGCAACAGCATGCGCCAAGACCACAAAACATTTCCAATCGCTGCACAAGTTTCGTTATGAGCCGTTGAATTGGGCAACTGAAAATTACGACCGTAAGCCTGGTGAATTTTTCCAATGGATTTTTGATCTTTGCTTCCGTCAGGGGAAGCTCCATCAAAAAGGGCTCCACAAGCCCCAGTGATATAAATCTTTTTTTGGGCCAGGCTTTCCCAAACTTTTTCCAATGCAGGCTTGTAATCAATTTCATTGGATTCAAGACATAAGTCTGCCACACCCGCATATAAATAATTCGCACGAACAGCATGGCCGGCAATTTCCTCGTGGTTTTTAAGGGGAATTCTGTCCTGATTGTCATCTCCCCCTCCAGCCATCAAATCACGCAAGGCAATGAGCTTTTTTGCAAGTGTAAGGTGTTTTGGGTTTTTAGTTACTCGATAAAGCTCAACCAGCGCCATATAATGCGATGGACATACGGCATTTCTCGCAAGGTCCGAACTTGGTTTTTCAAAATAAACATCGAGAAAATCCGCAGCCTTGATACCGACATTAAGAAATTTTTTATTGCCCGTAATTCTATGGTGAAGACAAGATAAGTTAATTAAATGCCCTAGGTTGTATGTTTCAAAATTCTGTCGATCTTCAAATGGTTGTGCCTTGTGGTTTCCATTCAAATGTTCAATCAATAAGGGCGTATGGATATATCCATCTGAACGCTGAAGCCTGGCAATCTTGGAAATAATATCATCCATCAACTGATCCAGTTCCCCCGAGGGTTGGATCAAATGGGAAGAAATAACAGCTTCCATCCACTTATAAAAATCACCATCATTCCATGGGGCCCCGCGGTGCTTTCCTGGTTTTTCTCCCAGAGCTATGAGAAAATTCTCGTAAAAGTGGGATTTTTGGTTCCCAATCATAATTTCCTTCATGCTTGGAATTATTTTTTGGATACAAATATCCTGCTGGCTTTTCCAGAATCCCCCTGTCCAAGTGACATTTCCCAAGCCAACACTTTTCAAAGTGGTATTTTTACTGTTGGAAGTATCCACCAAAGGCACATACGCTGTTTGCCAGTAACATAAAGCGGAACTAGCAAAACAAAAAAGCCCTAACACAATCGTATAAAGGGCTTTTTTCCAGAATCTATTGTTAAAATCAGTCTTAATTCTGGCTCTTAACAGGCTTTTGAACCTTAACATCAAATACATTTTGCTGACCCTTGACCTCAAAAGTAATTCCTGAAGATTCATAATTGGAGTATTTTCGATCCACTGCCGGCATACTACCCCTTGATTGTTCTGCTTCACTCAAGGTTCGTGGCAAAACAATGACTTTGTATGTTCCTGGTAAAGCTCCATCACCTGGCTTGTTCATTCCCCAACTAAATTTTCCATCCTTACTTATATTAGATTGGGCCATCACCGTTTTGGACTCTATGACGGCTTCTCCTACAATAATACCTTCCTCGACTGGGGCTCCATTTTCATACGATACCGTGCCTTGCACAGGGTACAATCCACCGCCACAACCGGACAAAACCATAACTACTAGAATGCCCAAAACAAATTTTATAGTTTTCATATTGCCACTTTAATCCAGAGATGGAATTACTTGTCCGTCATCTTTATTTGCCAGTAACGCAAGGGTTGAACCGGGAAGCGAAGTCCTTAGTGCCTTAACTGAGCCGTCACCCAATGCAAACTGAACCACCCCGGCATGGGTGCTTCCAAACTGGTAGGTGTAAACAGTAGTTGGTGACAAAGCAAAGGGGTTTCCAGTACCCGCCCTGCGGGAATAGCCGCCCTTTTCTCCACCGCTGAAGATTATCCCATCGTTAGACCATTCCGTGGCGTTATTATTAAGATCGGTAATAGCCACATGTTTGTCACCAATGAGAATGGTATTGCTTAATCCATCAACCACTTCATTGATGCGAATACCAATCGTATGGTTTACATTTCGAATGGGTATAATTCCGGTTTCAATGTTGTTAATCACCTGTCCATCCCCTGCCACAGCGGCATAATCACCCGCCGAGCCCATTACCGTGCTGGTACCAGGACCATCCAAGTCTATAAGTTTTGGTGGATTCCTTCTGGATGGACAAAAATAACTCTTAATAGGAGTCTCTCTAGCCTGCTGCATAGCCGCATTATCCATTCTATTCAAACCATTATTAAGAGTTGTGCCAGCTATGGGTGTGGACCAAATTTTGTACAAGCCCTCTTGTTCCATGAATGGGAGCAACAATACAGACCAAGTGTGATGACTGCCACCACCTCCGGACCGGGCATAGGGGAATTGGGAATGAGCTCCTAGGTAATTGTGACACGCCAAACCCATTTGCTTTAAATTGTTGGCGCAAGTCATTTTGGAAGCAGCCTCACGCACTTTCTGGACTGCTGGCAACAATAACCCAATCAAGATTGCAATGATTGCAATTACCACCAGTAATTCAATCAAGGTAAAACCTGTTTTCCTTTCAATGCGAAATAGCCTCATAAAAACTCCTGTAAATGAAAAGAATTATCTAAAAATCCTCACAACTGAAAATTGTGATTCGCTGCCTTGGACCAAAATTAAACCATTCTCGGCTTTTACCTTTAAAGCAGATTTTGGTGACTCATTTGGCCAAATTTTTTGGACAAAAAAATCTCCGGACCCGGTTTCAATTTTTTGATTCCCATCAAAACCAACAAGAATGGATTCATCCTGTAGATTCCACACAAACAATCCATCTTTTAGAGAAGATTTTTTAGCATCAGGTTTTGCATTAACGAGCATTTTTCTTATAAGTAAATCGTCTTTTCCATTACCCACAAGCAAAGAACCACCCGCCAAGGTCATTTTTACACCATGAAATTTATCCAATGGGGAAATAATGGCCTTCTCCGGATATTTCAACCGGTACTCAAAAACCTGTCTCGCAAGTTGGTTTTCGGAAGTGTTTTTGCCACCCTTCCAATCGCGAAAATGCTGCCTTGGCGCAAGATTCAAGCCACCTTTGGGGTCATAAATACCACCATTGGCTGTATACCACCAATATTTCATGTCAATCACTGAAACTAAATCACAATGGTTCTTGTCTGAAAGGATGGAATCTTGGACGTCCTTGGTACAAGAAAGACAAACTTTTACCTTTTTACCGTTATTTTTTTGCCATTCCGCCACCGCATCCAGCCAGAATTGGACAAACTGAACAGGACCGGTGTATTCCTCACCAACAAAAAACAACACATTGGAATAATCTGAAAGTTCGTCCAAACATTTAAAAATATAGTTCTTGTGAATGCTTCGTCGGACAGGATGATTTACATTGTAAAATTCATCCGCCATAAAAATCCTTTTGTTATTCACAAAAGGAGGAGGTTCAGGAAAGCCAACATCCTGAATGCAATTCGCAGTACGGTAAGGAAAATCCACCCAATGGGCACCGGCCTCAAGTATATTGTGTTGAAAAAAAGCATGGTGAAAAAGGAGCAAACCTCGCTGATCACAAAGCCTTGCAAATTCCCTAAGTCGGGAAAAATACCAGGGATTGTAACTGTTTAAATCATATTTACTTAATCCATCCCAAGCTTTACCCTTACCGCTTCGTGCAAATGGTTGTTCATAAAATGGAGCCCAAACGTCAGAATCCATACGTCGTACCATTTCATGATCATCACGCCTCCGGTCGTACCACAACCCCCAGTGGTGCTCCAAGGCAGCTATTTTCTTTTCTTCCAATTCATTTGCAAGAAGTGCAAGAATGTCTGTAAAGCCAGGACCATCCATGCCTGGGACAAATCTTGTGATACCATTCCCAAATTCTGAGACCCTTGAAGGCAATATACTTCCACGCCACCAGTCGGTACCTGCCCTTTTACCGGAAACCATTTCCCCCTGCCGAAGCAACCAGCCTTTTGAAATTTCGATTTTTTTTGAAGGCTGATTCAACTTATCAACCTTGGGAAGATGACTATTCCAGTCTTCCATTAAAAGCAAAGTGCGATTTTCCAGTTTCTGATCCAAAACTTTTTCAGCGCTATCTCCGAGGCGTTCTTTTAATTGTTGCCGAAACAAACTTCTTGGCTTTACAAATTCATTAAGAGACCTCCAAGATCCATCGCCAACAAATTGAGCCCAGCATCCAATAGCCCAATTATTGCTTCCCGGCGGTTTTCGATTGGTAATTACAGGGGCGGTGCACTGCCAGAACACTGAATTAGCCGAAGCCCATCCCGTCCCCTGGTCCCAAATTTCCCGGTTGGTAAAAGACAACCCACCCCCATCCATCCGCACATTGTCAAAAAGTGCGCCGGAAACCCAACTGCCCGATGGACCGCTGAAATCCATTGATTCAGTTGATTCACAGTCAAGAAAAACATTAGGACCACATGTCAAATGCCCCAAAGAAAAATCATGGCGTGCATGCTCACTTTTCAATCTTTGAAACAAATTAAGCTGACCAAGAGAGAAAAATGCATGCCTTCTTTGACCGGCAAGTTCAGAAACGGGACTTAAATAATTACAATCTTGAACTGTTATATTCCTTGTCCACGGATTAAGCCTTACCGCACTTCCGCAAAATCCCACTGCATCCATGTTTCTCACCCAACCATTTACCACCCGATTAAAACATACAGCAATCCAGGAATGCTCTTCATCCTTTGGATTTGCACTTTCCGAAATGGATACACAGCGAATATTTTCCACGCCAACATTACTAATACGATTATCTTTTTGCTGCAGTTCCACAAAAGAATCTGCCAGGTTTTTATCCAGGGGAGAAGTGAGAGGAGCGTCCAGCACAAGGAATTCGCCTTCAACTTTTACAACTTTTCTATCCCACAACAAGTCCATTTTTCCCGGCAACCATCTCAGGTAAGAAGTGGCCTCGCCAGCACTTTCAAAATCCATTCCAAGCGATTTAATCCAGGGACCGGAACTTTTGTGACGGATCAACACTCTTTGACCCGCTTTTATTTCATTCTCATGTCTTACATTGATCCGGTATGTGCCCACTGGAACGTATTGTGTCTGAATCGGATAGCTTTTCACTGTATCCACAAAAGGAGAGCAGATTAACGGCCCCACCTGGACAAGATTTCTCCTGCTTTTACCCTTTGCTTGAATAATTGTTTTTTCTGAACCGGAACCACATAGAACCACGCCGGAAGCATTGATATTTAATTGGCCTTCTACCTTATAAATTCCCGGCAGCAATAACAAGGCTCCACGAAAGCCATCTTTGTCCAGTGGCAACTTGGAAATGCCATCAATAGCATCTTGAATCAGATTGGTGCAATCACCATCCTTGGGCGAAATCTGAATACGGGCAGGCAAGGTCGGTATGGACTTCTCATTACCCATGTAGCCAGCCATGGAAAAATCTGGCACCCGGTTACCTTTCGCATCTTCCTGATAGACCAATTTTCCCGAATTATCCGGGTACACATATCGCCTGGAAGGATCCACCCGATCATTTGAAGCGGGAAATCCAACCAAAAGTAGCCAGAGGTGCAAAACTGAGACACCCATACTTTTCCAACCTTATTTTTTACCAGCCTTGTGAAATAGGTTTTTGTTATTTTCAGCTTTTGAATAATCCAAATATTCAGTTGGATTCGTCCCATTCAAATATTCTTCAATGTTTGTGTAGCCATCTTTGTCACTATCTTGATTCGAATCTTTAGGGTCATTTGGATTCAAGCCATATTTTTTTTCCCAATCATCGGGAATACCATCCTTGTCAGAATCCACTGGCAATAATACCGCGGTGTAATTTGGGTACCCACCGACATCAGCCGGAGTTTCAAGAATCCCGGTCTTGGTACTTGTTTTTCCGGAGCGAACGGATTGAATTACACGAATATCCACAGAATCTCTAAGGGGCAAACTTGCACCGGCAAATTCCACAACGCTTTCATAGGCATCTTTGGCGGTCTGAGTTTGCACGAGCGCGGCAGGAAATGGCTCGTAAACTCTTACCGCTTTTTCAGAACCTGCGGGTATCACCATTTCCTTTACTTTTTGTTCCGCATCATATTGAACTCCGCCAGCCCAGTTGTTTTTTGTAATTTCAGGAAAACCATCCACATAATTTCCATCCACAAACCACTTGCCAAATCCGGGGTACTGATCCCTTTCATTCCTGGCTTGGGCTTTGCAAATTCGATATCTTAGAGCACCCTCGGTCACTGGACCCGCTTTGTAGTAATTGTTAATGACATTCACCCTGGAACTTCCATCACCCCCATCCATTGTCCTGTGTTTCCAGTTAAAAAGAACATTATTTCGAAAATCAAATCCGCCACCCATTCCAATGCTTGGGTTTCTTCCAGTGTTGCAGGCAAATAGATTGTGATGAAACGAGCAATTCTTCCCTCCCCAGGTACCACCAAAAGCATGGTTGTTCAAATCCAGAGCCTCACTCGAAATACACCATTGAATGGTTATGTTTTCAACCGCAAGCTTTTTGTCAGGAGAACCATCATTTTGCTTTTGCATATGGCGATAAAGCGTAAGATTTTCATCGAGGCCCCAACTAGCACTCACATGGTCCACCACAATATTTCCCACTGGATTGCCACCCAGGGCATCATCTTTCTTCTTGAGGTTTCCTCTTCTGAAACGCATATACCGAATGATCACATCATGTGTGTTAATTTCCGTGGTGGCCCCCCTTACACAAATGCCATCACCCGGGGCTGTTTGTCCGGCAATGGTCACAAAAGGATTGTTGATGGAAAGGTTGGTTTCCAAATGAATAATTCCGGCAACAGCAAAAACAATAACCCTTGGTCCACTGGCATCAATCGCCTCCCGAAGTGAACCGGGCCCTTTATCCTCCAAACATGTAACCACAAAAACCTTGCCACCCCTTCCACCCGGCGTAATTGCCCCGGCACCCTCAGCCCCAGGAAAAGATGGGACCGCCCCATTTGCACCCAATTGAAAAAACAAAAATAAAGCCAAAGATAAAAAGATACCTCGCACTATCCACCCCAGAAAATTAGAGACTGAAAATCAAAATTGGCTTAGCTATCCGAGAGATAAAAACCAATTAATTAATTCAGGATGCTACTGGAATTCCAGTAGGATGTCAAATTATTTGACATTAGCTTTTTCAGGATTACAATCCTTTTATTATTTTCATGGAGTAAATTCTTGTCGAATTACAACGCCACTAAGCTTTCCTCAAAAAGCAACTCTCATCTTTTAAAGGAACAAGCATATACCCAGATAAAAAAAGCCATTCTTGATGGTTCGTTACCGCCCCAAACCATGCTTTCTGAACGCCAAATTGCTATAGAACTTGGGATGAGCAAAACTCCAATACAAGCTGCCATAAGCCGGCTTGAGATGGAAGGTTTTGTTTCTATTTCTCCCCAGCAGGGCATTTTCGTTCGTGGATTAGGGGTACTGGAAATAGCAGACCAGTATGAAATTAGACTCGCCTTGGAGTCTTACATTTTCAAAAGTTTGACTGGAAAACTAACTCCTAAACAAACTTCGGAAGTGAAAAATAATTTATCACTTCAAGAACAGAACTTAATTGAAAATAATGTCGAAAACGCCGTCGCCTTGGACTCTGAATTTCATGCCCTCTTTTGTAATTTTCTGGGAAACAACGAAATCATAAAAACTCTTGAAAACTTAAGGGATAAAATTCGACGGGTTATTTTTAATGTGTTTCAGGCAAACCCGGAAAGAATGAAGCGAAGTTATTTTGAACATGTTGCCATTTTCAATGCTTTGCTCGAAGGAAATCAGCAAAAAGCAAAAAAAACCATCCAGGAACATCTTGAACTAGGCAAAAAAGTTCTTTTGGATCCACGTGGGTAACCATTCCATTATTATTAATTGGATTTTCACCATAAAACTCCGTTGGCTAATGGCATGAATCATGCTAAAATTAGATATCTTTCCTTGTTTAAAGAATTCTTATTATGCGATATTTCTGTTCATTTCTAAGTGGTTTTGCCATTACATTAGTCACTCTGACGGTAGGATCTCAATCCAGTCAAGCCGACCATAATGAAAACCACTTCAAAAATAAGGTACTACCAGTTCTGCAAAAGAATTGCTTTTCCTGTCACAGTCATCAGGCAAAAAAGAGCAGCGGAGGACTTTATCTTGATTCCCTTCAGGCAATGCTCGAGGGCGGTGATAGCGGCCCCTCACTTGTAATGAATAACCCTGAAAAAAGTCTTCTCATGCAAGCCATCCGGCAGGATGGTGATTTAAAAATGCCTCCCAAAGGAAAGCTTACCGACCAAGAAATTCAGGATCTTACCATTTGGGTTAAAAATGGAGCCATGTGGCCGGATTCCAAAACAACCTCCTCTGGAAAAAGGTTGCCCGGAAAGATTTCCGATGAAGACCGAAAATGGTGGGCTTTCCAGCCAGTTTATAAAACCACGGCACCAACCAAAAGTGCCTGGGCCAAAAATGAAGTGGATGCTTTTATTGAACAGAAGCTTCAAACAGAGGGTATTTCCCATGCTCCGGAAGCATCCAGACAGGTACTTGTGCGAAGACTTTATTTTGACCTGGTGGGCCTTCCACCCACCCCACAGCAGGTGGAATCTTTTGTCAATGATCCTTCGCCAGATGCCTATGAGAAGTTAGTAGACAACCTTCTTGCCTCCAAACAGTTTGGTGAGCGCTGGGCGAGACACTGGCTAGATCTGGTTCGGTATGCGGACAGCGACGGTTACCGTTTGGATGAGTATCGTCCACAGGCATGGTTGTACCGTGATTATGTGATTCGCAGCTTCAACGATGACAAACCGTACGACAGATTTATCAAGGAACAAATAGCTGGTGATGAAATGTTCCCGAATAATTCGGATGCACTTATCGCAACCGGTTACCAGCGACATTGGATTTACGAATACAACCAGCGTGATGTAAAAACCCAGTGGAATCTAATTATCGATGACATCACCGATACCACCGGGGATGTTTTTCTAGGATTGGGTTTTCAATGTGCGCGCTGCCACGATCACAAGTTTGACCCCATACTACAAAAGGATTATTTTCGGCTAAGGTCATTTTTCAGCAACATTCTGCCAGTGGAAGACAAAATTGCGGGCACACCGGAAGCTGTTCAAGAATTTGAGACCAAGCAGCGAGTTTGGGAACAAAAGACAGCAGAAATTAGACAAAAAATGTCGGAGTTGGAAAAAGGAGCAAGATCCAAAGCTTCTGATTCCGCAGTCAACAGGTTTCCACCGGATATTCAAACCATGATCCGCAAACCTGTCTCTGAAAGAACCACCTATGAGCATCAACTGGCCGAACTTGCCTATCGCCAGGCCCATTTTGAATATCTTCGTCTTGAAAACTTCATGAAGAAGGAAGACAAGGAAAAATACATTGCCTTGAAAAAGGAACTTTCCGCTTTTGACAGCATCAAACCCGCGGAACTTCCCAAACCTTTGGTGGTAAGTGAAATTCTTAAAACCCCCTCTCCCACGCTAATACCCAAAAAAGGAAACACACCCATCGAACCTGGTTTTTTGACAATCTTGGATGAGAAACCGGCACAAATCACACCACCGGGTGATTCTTCTCGTGGAACCGGCAGACGTACTGCATTGGCTAACTGGATAGCATCTCCCGCCAACCCACTTACTGCCAGGGTTATTGTGAATCGTCTATGGCAACAACACTTTGGCAGGGGATTGGCTCAGAACTCCAGTGATTTTGGAAAATTAGGCTCCCCGCCAAGTCATCCCGAGTTATTAGACTATCTGGCCAGCACTCTCACTAACGAGAATTGGAGCTTGAAGAAAATTCACAGGATGATTGTTACTTCAGCCACCTATCGGCAATCTTCAGAAAACCCCGGAGATAGTGTTTATAAAAACAAGGATCCTGAAAACAAACTATTATGGAAGGCCAACCATAGAAGGCTTGAAGCCGAGCAAATTCGCGATTCTGTGCTCAGTGCAACGGGGGAAATCAATTTGAAGGAAGGCGGGCCTGGTGGGGATGGAAACAGCTTCAGGCGCAGCATTTACACCAAGGTCATGCGAAACAATCGCGATAGCCTTCTGGATGTTTTTGATGCTCCGCTTTGGTTTCAAAGCGCTTCTTCCAGAGATACAACCACAACCCCGGTACAATCATTGCTTCTAATCAACAGTTCCAGCATGATGGCAAGATCCCGTGCCTTTGCGGGCCGAATTACAAAAGCTGAATCAGATCCTGCTCGCAGAGTTCAACTCGCCTATCGACTTGCATACTCCAGGGAACCCTCCCCTGAAGAGGTTCAGACACTTTTAAATTTCGTTAAAAGCCAGGAAACAAAAATTGATCCTGCAAAAGCCATTTCGGCTGAATCGAAGTTTCCTTCAGGCAAAATACCTTATCGAGATGGGCAGGCTGCCGAAGTTTCCCTGAGTTCCAGTATGGTCTACCAAGTATCCCACCATCAATCTTTGCCCGGTGCTGATTTCACCATAGAGGCTTTTGTACACCCAAGGACTGTGGCAGAAACAGGCGCGGTAAGAACCATTGTCTCCAAAAGAGCAACAGATCACAAAGGTGCGGGTTGGCTTTTTGGCATCACTGGCAAGCAATCGCGCAGAAAACCACAAACTCTGGTTCTTCAGATGTTCGGCAATAAGGCTAACGGCACTTTTGGGGAAGAAGCCCTTTTCTCCGATCAACATATTGCCTTGAATAAACCTTATTATGTTGGGTGCGCTGTAAAGCTTGCAAGAGAAGGTCAACCAGGTCTAGCAACTTTTTACCTGAAGGACCTATCCAATGATGATGAACCGCTGTTAATCGCAAAAATCCCTCATCAAGTCACAAGCGGAATAAGCAATGAGGAATCCATGGCGATTGGCCACAAAATGGGCGGTAAGGATGGCCATTTTGACGGCCTTATTGATGATATTCGACTAAGCAATTCCGCACTCAGGGTGGATGATATTCTTTTCACCCGCGAAGGAACCAACAAACACACCGTTGGCTTCTGGCAGTTTGAAGCCAAGCCGAATGTGTTCAAGGATGCCTCAGGCCATGGTTTGGATATTAAGGCCATTGAAGTAAATTCCACCACCAAAGGCAGTGAAACGGCCTCTGCATGGGTGGATCTTGCGCAAATTCTATTGAATTCAAGCGAGTTTCTTTATGTTGAATGATGTATCATCACGCAGAAGATGGCTTCAGCAAGCCGGCGCCGGGTTCGGGTCGGTTGCACTTTCATGGCTGGCGCATCAACAAAGTTTTGCAGGTGCCACAGATGCTCATTCTTTCAGAACTCCTCATGAAAAAGGCACCGCCAAATCGGTAATCTTCCTTTTCATGGAAGGCGGCCCAAGCCATATCGATCTTTTTGATCCCAAACCAGTTTTAAACAAAATAGCGGGAAAACCACTTCCTGAAAGCTTTGGCAAAGTAATCACCTCCATGGGGGAGGCAGGATCCAATTTATTGGCGTGTCCACGTAAGTGGAGCCAGCATGGCCAGTGCGGAATGTGGGCTTCAGAGTGGATTCCCAACATCGCAACCATGGCGGACGAAATTGCCGTGATTCGATCTTGTGTGGCAGATGGAATCAATCACTCCGCTGGCGTTTGCCAGATGAACACCGGATCCATTTTGGGCGGCCGTCCTTCGCTGGGTGCGTGGACGACTTATGGGCTAGGCACCGAAAACCAAAATCTGCCCGCGTTTGTTGTTATGCAGGATGGGCAAGGTCAGGTGGTAAACGGCCCCAGAAATTGGAGCAGCGGTTTTATGCCCGCAGTCTATCAGGGCATTCGCATTCAAGGTGGTAACGAACCCATACCAAACCTGAACACTCCGGATGGTATTACCCAGGCCCAGCAGTTGGGCAAGTTGGATATGCTGAATCGCCTGAATCGCAATTACGCCCAAAAGCATCCATTACAAACGGAATTGGATGCAAGGCTACGCAGTTATGAACTCGCTTTTCGCATGCAGGCCGCGGCCCCTGAAGCGGTCGACCTGAATTATGAAACCGAAGAAACCAAAAAGCTGTACGGCTTTGAACAAAAAGAAACCGCAAGCATGGCAAGGCTGTGCCTGCTTTCCCGCAGAATGGTGGAAAGAGGCGTCCGCTTTGTTCAGATATACCATGGGGCAGGAAGCAAATGGGATGCACACAGCAAACTGGAAGAAAATCACAGCCAACTATGCAGGGCAATGGATCGCCCTGTTGCGGCCTTGCTAATCGACCTGAAACGGAGAGGCCTTCTGAACGATACTCTTGTGATTTGGGGCGGCGAATTTGGCAGAACACCAATGAGCGAAAAGGGAGACGGCCGGGATCATAACTCCACTGGGTTTACCATGTGGATGGCCGGGGGCGGGGTTAAAGGCGGGCAAACTATCGGCTCCACCGATGATGTGGGATTGCGTGCAGTGGATAACCGCCTTCATGTGCACGATTTGCATGCCACCATCCTTCACCTCATGGGCATTAACCACATGAATCTCGTTTATAACTACAAGGGTCGCCCGGAACGCCCGACATTGAATGAAGGTGAAGCTTTCACAAAGATTACTGGTTCATGAAATCACTCTCATAAATCAGCCCATAAGCGCTTTTCTTTTGAAGTACCCATTTAAAAACTTTAATCTGATATCTATTCCATCCCTTTATAAGGAGTAATCATGCTCTTTTGCGGCACTGCATTTTCCGTGTTACAGCTTATTTCAGGATTGACCATGAACTATCAGAACAACGACTGGCAACAGTTGCTTACCAAGGAAACGATTGAAGCAAATGGTAAAAAACTTCCCTACCGAATGATGAAACCCGAAACTGTGGAGAATGGCAAAAAATACCCCTTGGTTATCTTCCTCCACGGGGCTGGCGAACGTGGCACCGACAACCAGGTTCAACTTGTACACGGTGTCAAGGAATTCGCAAAGGCTTCCTCAAGAAAAGATTTCCCATGCTATTTGATAGCCCCTCAATGCCCAACGGGTAAAAAATGGGTGGAGGTCGACTGGTCTTCTAAAACCCACAAGACTCCAGGTGAACCCAGTGAATCCATGGGTTTACTGATTCAATTGCTGGATAAGCTTCAAAAATCTGAAGCCATTGATCCCGCAAGGATATATGTCACCGGTCTTTCGATGGGTGGTTATGGAACTTGGGATCTCCTATGTCGTCACCCGGAAAAGTTTGCTGCAGGCGTTCCGGTTTGTGGTGGTGGAGATGAGGCCCAGGCAAAGAAAATAGCCAACATGCCCATTTGGGTTTTCCATGGAGCCAAAGACACGGCTGTCATTCCTGAACGATCCAGGAATATGGTGAAGGCTCTTGAGGCTTCTGGTGGCAAACCCAAATACACCGAGTACCCCGATGTTGCCCATAATTCATGGGACAAAGCTTATTCTGACCCCGAAATGATGAAATGGCTTTTCAGCCAGAAGAGAAAATAATGTTCCTGAGAACACTGGCTATATCCCTGCAATTGTTACTGATCGGGCAGGTTTTCGCAGAAAACTGGCCGGGCTTTAGGGGACCACTTTCAAACGGTAAAAGTTCCGAAAAGAACCTGCCTTTGAAGTGGTCTTCAAGTGAAAATGTACTTTGGAAGACCAAGCTTCCAGGCCCCGGAAGTTCCAGCCCGATCATATGGAATGACAAAGTTTTCATTTCACAATCTGTGGACAAAGCAGGCAAAGAGCGAGCCCTTCTTTGCTTGGATAGAAAAAATGGAAGCGTAATTTGGTCTAAAACCATTCGATTTGATGGCAAAGAACCAACTCACGCAACCAATCCTTATTGTAGTTCCACCCCAGTAACCGATGGTGAAAGGGTCGTTGTATCATTTGGGTCAGCGGGTGTTTATTGCTTCGACATGGATGGCAACGAGCTTTGGAAGAAAAACTTTGGCCCAATTATTCACATTTGGGGAAATGCTTCCTCCCCTGTCTTATTCGGGAATCATGTTTACTTGAATATTGGCCCCGGGAAAGAAACATTCTTGGTGGCCTTGGACAAGAAAATTGGCAGGGAATTATGGCGAACCACCGAACCAGGTGGAAGTTCCGCTTTGGAAAAGGGTGAGCCATGGATTGGTTCCTGGAGCACGCCTGTGGTAGCAAACTTGCAAGGCAGGAACCAGCTTTTAATGAGCTGGCCTGAACAAGTTAAATCCTACGACCCGGAAATGGGTACCCTTAATTGGGTCTGCTCTGGTTTAACCAAGCTGGTTTATACCTCTCCGCTAGTGGAAGGAAATACTATGGTCGCAATGTCAGGGTATCATGGCAGCGCTCTAGCCACCCTGATTGATGGGAAGGAAAATGTGACAACCACCCACAGGCTATGGCACCATACTGCCAAGGCACCGCAACGCATTGGTTCCGGCATTATTCATGATGGAAAAATATTCATGGCAAACGCCGGCCCTGGCAACATCCAATGCATGGATTTAAAGACAGGTAAAGACTTGTGGGAAAATCAACGACTAGGAGCTAATCATTGGGGCAGCATGGTCTATTCAGATGGCAAGCTTTATGCGACAGATCAGAATGGTGATACCTACATCCTTGAGGCTTCTCCAACATTTAAATTGCTGCGCAAAAACAGTATTGGCGAACATGTGGACGCATCTTTAGCTATTTCCCAGGGATGCATATTCATTCGGAGCTTTCAACATCTTTGGTGCATTGGCGATTCAAACAAAAATCAAAAGTAATGCTGTAATTTATTAAGTCTATCAGGGTTTGTTAATTGAGATATCTCGAAGACCCCGGGTGCTAAGACCATGCTGAAGCCGATATATTCTATCTTTATTTATACTGCTTTCTGTTTCCTTCTACCCGGGTTAACCATGGGCTCCGAAAAGGGTGCGCTTGGCACTAGAATTCCCAGCACAACTTTAACGAACTCGGAAAACCAAAAAGTTAACCTTTTTGATTTCAAAGATGCAAAAGTCTTGGTTTTGGCTTTTCTTGGAACGAATTGCCCGGTCGCAAATGCCTATCTACCGAAACTTGAGCAATTAAGTAGCAAGCTCCATGATTCCAAGGTCCAGTTTGTAGGTATCTATGCTAATTCTTTTGATACCCTGGAGCGGATAAAGAAACACCGAGAAGAATACAAGATTTCATTCCCCACCCTGATGGATCATGAGCAATCCTTGGTAGGGTTCCTTCATGTAACCAGGGTAGGCGAGGTGGTGGTATTGGATTCCAGAAGGGTGGTTCGTTACCAAGGTAGGATCAGTGACCAAATAGGGCTGGATTATCGCAAAGATTCAGCAACCCGGGAAGATTTACAGGAAGCAATCTCTGAATGCCTTCAAAACAAAAAGATCAGCATTCCAACAACTGAAGCTGTGGGCTGCCTTATCACTCCAAACAATAGATTGGCAGGCAAATCCATCACCTATCACAAAGACATAGCCCCCATCCTTCTTAACAAATGCGCAGAATGTCACCACCCCAAAACCGCAGCACCATTTTCACTTCTCAATTATGAGGAAGCACGGGGAATGGGGGCCATGATTGCGGAGGTGGTTCGCCTTCGCAGAATGCCACCATGGCATGCGGACGAAAGATATGGAAAATTTCACAACGAACGTCGTCTTAGCCAAGAAGAGATTCAAAAGATTCAGCACTGGGTAAAAAACGGTATGCCTGAAGGCACTTCGGGCGCAAACACAAAGAAAGCTAACTTTGAAGACGGCTGGAGGATCGGAACCCCGGACATGGTTTTCAAAATGCCAGAAGTAATCAAAGTTCCTGCAACAGGCACTGTTCATTACAAGTACTTTGCAACTCCTACAAATTTCAAGGAGGATATGTGGCTAAAAGCCGCCGAACCAAGGCCTGGCAACAGGTCGGTGGTACACCATATCATTGTTTTTTATCGTGAACCCGGAAAAAAGATGTCGCCTGTTTGGATTGCGGCCACAGCCCCGGGCGCAGACCCCATGATTCTTCCAGATGGCATGGGTAGAAAAATCCCTGCCGGGGCAGAACTGGTTTGGCAGATGCATTACACTCCTAATGGGAAGGAAGAAACTGACCAATCCGAAATAGGTTTTGTGTTTTGCAAGGAAAAGCCATCGCAAAATGTTCAAACCCATGGAATTGCGAACAGCATCTTTATGGTTCCCCCTTTCGCATCCAACCACGAGGTAACTTCGAGGGTTCCCGCAAATAGAGATAGCGTTATTCTTGCATTCTTTCCTCATATGCACCTGCGCGGTAAGGATTTTCAGTACCAGGCAGTCTACCCCGATGGCAAAAAAGAGGTGCTTCTTTCAGTCCCTCATTATGATTTCAATTGGCAAAACACTTATCGCCTTAAAGAACCCATCCGCATTCCCAAAGGCACAGTCATTGAATGCGTGGCACACTTTGATAATTCAACTCTTAATCCAGCAAACCCTGCTCCATGGAAACCAGTTTTCTGGGGTGAACAAACTTGGAATGAAATGATGATTGGCTACATCGACTTCTATTATGAAAACGAACCCCAACAAATAATACCCTTCCGCAAAAAAGCTAATTAGAAGCTATGCATTTAAACTAAATCGGAAGCTATCTTTGTTTGCAAAAACAGGGCTTAGCAATTATTATTAATTCATTACCTGCCACTGATTCTAAACCCGCCGAGCTTATTTATGAAACTTCATCGAATACTTTTCCCAGTTGCGTTAGCGTTCGCTTTTTTCACACTATCTTGCGGTGCCCAGGAGAAAGTATCCAAGCCTAAAGCCAAACTACCGGATTTCCCAAAAACTAATCTGGCCAAGACCTACAAAGTTGACCCCAACTGGCCCAAAAGATTACCTGAAATGAACTGGGGCCATATTCCCGGTATCGCCGTTTCCAAAAAGGATGAGGTTTATGTGTTTACGCGGGAAAAGCCACCCATTCAGGTTTATTCCCCAGAGGGTAAGCTACTTAGATCATGGGGAGCTGACACGATTGACACCGCTCATCACATCAAGATCGACAAATTGGGCAACATCTGGTTGGCGGATATCGGCCATCATGTTGTGCGAAAATATAGCCCTGAAGGCAAGGTGCTTTTAACCATTGGGATTCCTGGGGAATTCGGTGAAGATGAACGCAGGCTGAAAATGCCCACGGATATGGCAATAGCCCCCAATGGTGATGTTTTTATTTCCGATGGTTACGGCAATAATCGTATTGTTCATTGTGATGCTAATGGAAAATTCATCAAACAGTGGGGCAAGATGGGAACTGGCCCCACCGACTTCAGTCTTCCTCATGCAATTGAAATTGATTCCAAGGGAAGGCTCTATGTGGCTGATCGCAACAATGTCAGGGTTCAGGTATACAGTCAGGAAGGAAAACTTTTGGACAGTTGGAATAACCTGATTGTTCCTTGGGGCTTCTGCATTAATGACAATGATGAAATCTGGGTATGTGGTTCGTCACCAATGCCTTGGAGAGAAGACCCAAAATATAAGGGTGCTCCTCTTGGTTGCCCACCATTCGACCAACTTCTTCTGAAAATGAATCCCCAAGGCAAAGTTCTACAACTTGTTGTTTTTCCAAAAGGCGATGATGATAAGGAAAAACCGGGTGATCTTAACTGGGTTCATTGCATTGCGGAAGACTCCAAAGGGAATCTTTACCTTGGTGACATTATCGGAAAAAGAGCTCAGAAATTTGTCCCCATAAAGTAAGTTGCGACATATGGCAAACCTACTTACCAGACGAGCTTTGCTGGAATTGGGAGTTTTGTCTCCCCTGGGAATTACTTTGCCAGATTTGTTGTCAGCAGAACAACATTCACTCAAAAAGCCGAAGTCCTGCATTTTCATTTATCAATATGGTGGTTTAAGCCAGTTAGACTCATGGGATCCAAAACCACTTGCACCAGAAGAAATCCGGGGGCCGTATAAACCGATAAGTACCTCAGTCCCGGGTTTCAAAGTTGGCGAACTAATGCCGGGCTTGGCGCACATAGCTAATAAGTTAACCGTCATTCGATCCATGACGCACACCGTGCCTGTCCATGATATTGCGAACAAAATGCTTTTGGCAGGTTTAAGCAATCCAATCCCCAATTCTCCTGCTTTGGGGTCGATAATTAGCAGATTGAGTCCTGGGGCGACCGATGTGCCATCTTATGTATGGCTTCAAAAATTTGGCGGTGGCGCTGCTCCGCCAGAACCTTCATATCTTACAGGTGGCTATTTAGGTATGGGTTATAGCCCTTTACTATTGGGAAACACTCACTTAGATAATCCTTCCATACCGGGATACAAGATCAAGGCTTTTGAATCAACCTTGGTGAATGACCAACAAATCCGCTCCCGATTGAACCTTTTGGCAGGACTTGAAAAAAACTCTTCTATAGGAAATCGCATACGGGAAACAGAAAGTATTGATAAATTCAGAAGCAAAGCTTTAAACCTGCTAACAGGGCCAAAAACCAAAAACGCTTTTAACATGGATAGAGAACCCTCCAAAGTTCGAGAGACCTATGGTATGCACCCCATGGGGCAAAATCTTCTTTTGGCCAGGCGCCTGATTGAGGCTGGGGTTCGCATGGTTGGAGTGGTAGCCTGGACCGGTCTGGCAGAAAAAGAAAAATTTGTGAGCCTTGAAACTTGGGATATGCATGGAAATGCAGGAATAGGAATTTTTGATAACGGCTGGAATGGACTAGGTTGGGCTTTGCCACGCTGCGACCAGTCAGTTAGCGCCTTAATTGATGATCTTGACGACCGCGGCTTGCTGGAGAGCACTCTTGTTGTGTTGATTGGGGAATTTGGAAGAACACCAAAGATTAGCAAAGGGGCTTCGGCAATAGGCAGGGATCATTGGCCAAATTGCTATAGTGCCATGATTGCCGGTGGTGGAGCACCAAAAGGACTGATATATGGTGCATCCGATTCCAAGGCGGCATATGTGAAGGATAACCCTGTTACGCTTGAAGATTTCTCTGCAACACTGCTGCATTGGATGGGAATTGACCCGAAAACAAGAATCAGTCCGGATGGTTTCACCACCCCCGCAAGTTCGGGAACCCCAATACAGGCCCTCACCTAACATGATTCGAACTATTAAATCCATTCTCATAGCATTATGCGTTACCTGCAATGGCACGGTAACAAAAGCCAACGATTTAGATTTTAAAGCCTCCAAGCTTATCGTCGAACAATGTCTGGATTGCCATTCGGGTTCAAAACCAAAAGGCGGCCTGGATCTTTCCACTAAATCAAGTGCCACCAAAGGCGGAGATTCCGGACCTGGTCTGATTGCACAAAGACCGGAAACTTCCTCCATATGGGAAGTCATTCACTCCAAAAGAATGCCACCCAAAAACAAGCTGACGAATGAACAGACTCAACTTTTAAAAAGCTGGCTTAAAAATGGCGCAGGTTATACCCCTGAGAAATTGGACCTTTTCAAGGTTAGCACATCCAAAAGAGCTGGATCAGATTGGTGGTCTTTGCAACCCATCCAAACTTCAACGCCCCCCAACAGCAAATTTTCCCAACTCGCCAACAATCCAATAGATTTATTCGTCTTAAAGAAACTGGAAGAGAATAAAGTAATTCCAAACCCCATAGCCGAAAAAAGAACACTTATTAGAAGACTTTATTTAGATGTCACTGGACTGTCCCCCACGTTTGCCGAGGTAGAAAGTTTTCAAAACGCCATAGCACCAGATGCCTATGAAAAGCTGGTGGAAATGCTCTTGGCTTCACCACAGTATGGCGAAAAATGGGCCCGCCATTGGCTGGATGTCGTGCGGTACGGAGAATCAGATGGTTTTGAGAGGAATCTTCCCCGGTTAAATGCGTGGCATTTCAGAGATTGGGTGATTCGCTCACTGAATGAGGATATTTCATATGATCATTTTGCGCGTATGCAATTGGCTGGGGATAGTTTCTCCAAAAAGGAATCGGAAAGTGCTGCTGCAATGGGATACCTGGTTGCAGGTATTCACAACACGGTTTTAGGTTCCACTGAAGAATCTCGAGAGCAGGCGCGTCAGGATGAACTTGAAGACACCATTGGCACTCTTGGCCAAACTTTTCTTGGTCTCACGGTTCACTGCGCCCGTTGTCACGACCACAAATTTGACCCCATACCGCAAACGGATTATTACAAACTGGTAGCATCACTTTCAGGTTATCGTCATGGTGAACAAACCATAATAAATCCGGAACAATCATTCAAACACCGGCAATTTCAGGAAAGTATTGCAAAGATCAGCGAAGAAATTTCCCGGATCGATGAACCGGTTTACAAAAAATTAGGCGTGGCAGGACTTCCCGCTTCTATTCAACCCATGGCTGAATGGGATTTGCAAAAAGGACTGCAAGATCTTCGAGGCAACCTGCACTTAAAATTATCCGGAAATGCGATCTTAACTTCCAAAGGTTTGCAACTGGATGGCAATAGTGGCGTGGCCAGAACCCCGATCCTTCCATTTCCAGTATCCGAAAAGACACTGGAAGTTGTTGTTCAATTAAACAATCTTTTACAACGCGGCGGTGGTGCGATCACTTTACAGAGCAAAAGCGGCACTTTTTTTGATGCGATCGTTTTCGGAGAAAAGGAACCAGGCCATTGGTTGGCCGGAAGCAATAACTTTCAACGCACCAGGGATTTTCAAGGTTTTGCGGAAATAGATGCCCAGCAAAAGCCAGTCCATTTAACAATCACTTATCAAACAGATGGCACCATCAACGCATACCGCAACGGAAAACCTTATGGCAAGCCTTACAAGGTATCCAATGTGCATAATTTTAATGCAAATGACGCTGTTATAGCTCTTGGCCTTCGTCATGAACCGGCTTCAGGCAACCACACCTTGGCGGGCACAATCATCAAAGCCAGGCTTTTTACCCGGGCCTTGAATGCAAAAGAAGTTGAAACATGTTTTAACCAATCTGGTAGCAGCCTTTCAGATTCCGAAATTGCAAAACACCTTGACCAAGGGCAGGCTTTAAAGCGAGCCGATTTAATTTCGAAGCTCAACCAACTTCAGTTAAACATAAAAACACTGGAAACCACTCTTATTGAAAAAATATACTCCCCAATTTCCCAGGAACCGAAGAAAACCTTTTTTTTAAATCGTGGACAGGTTGGTGACCGTGGAATTGAAATCCACCCTGTTTACCCTTCATTTTTGCCATTAAACATTCACGATGGTAATTCCGGAAACAGCTTGGCAGACAAAGAACGGCGCAAAAGCCTGTCAGATTGGATCACTAACAACCAAAATCCTTTGTTTGCAAGAGTAATTGTAAACAGGATTTGGCATTACCATTTTGGAACTGGCTTGGTTGAATCACCCAGCGATTTTGGCTTTAATGGAGGAAAACCATCGCACCCGGAACTTTTGGATTATCTGGCAAGAGAACTCCAGCAAAACAATTTTTCCCTGAAACACATACACAGAAAAATACTTCTTTCCAGAACATACATGCAATCCTCCAAGCCAAACGAGATAGCTCTTGGGGTTGACATGGATAACAGGCTTCTTTGGAGGTTCTCTCCCCGAAGACTTGATGCCGAGGTTGTCAGGGATAGTGCGCTTTTTTCAGCCGGCGAACTTAATCAACAAATGTTTGGTCCAGCAGTTTCGGATTACAAACAGGATTTCATCAACGGAACCACTTATTTCACGCCTTTGGAGAAAATGGATATCTCCACTAACCGAAGAAGCGTATACAGACTTACACCCCGCGGCGCCAATCAGGGCCTTCTTGATGCGCTTGATTGCCCGGACAATTCTTCGGCTACCCCCAAAAGAAACCAAACCACCACCCCAACTCAATCTTTAGCTTTATGGAACGGCACACTGATTCATGAATTATGCGATGCCATCCAACGGAATAACCCAAGCAGTTTGTCCGCTAAAAAACTGTTTCATGCCATCCTTCAAAAAAAACCATCACGGGAAGAGCTTGAGGCAAGCGAGATTTTCATTGAGAAATTTGGCTCGTTTGGATTGGCAAGGGTATTACTCAACAGCAATGAATTCCTATTTCTGGAATAGACCTATTATGGCTTCAAATAGAAGAACATTTCTGGAAAACCTTACAGAGTGCATTGCCTTACTGGCACTTTCTGGGACTAATAACATCAAAGCATCGGAAAAACAGAATCTTGAAGCGAAATTAACACCTAAAGTCAAAAGGGTGGTTCAAATAACATTAGTAGGGGGGTTGTCCCACCTTGATTCATTCGATTACAAACCCAACCTTGACAAATTTCATGGCAAAACTTTTCAAAGTGAAAAGCCACCAGATATCTTCTTTGGTCAGATAGGACAGATACGAAAGAACGACTGGATTTTCAAACAACGGGGAAATTCAGGCCTTTGGATATCTGACTTGTTCCCGCACATTGCCAGCATTGCGGATGATTTGACAATCATCCGTTCCATGAGTTCGGAATCTGCCAACCATACACCAGCCCTTTTTCTGGAAAATAGCGGATTTTCATCCAATGGGTTTCCAGCCATGGGAAGTTGGTTATCCTTTGGACTTGGAAATGAAAATCGAAATTTACCCTATTTTGTGGTACTACCAGATGGCCGGGGAGAACCAAACGGTTGTGCTTCGAACTGGACAAATGGTTTTTTACCAGCGAACCATCAGGGAGTTGTATTTAGGGCGGGGAAGGATGCCATTGGAAATTTAAATCCACCCAAGTTACGTTTAGCAGACGAGGAAGACTCCGCCAGGAATCTATTAAATTTTTTCAACACCGAACACCTTAAAAATTTCCCAGCAGACACCAATCTTGCGGCCAGAATCAAATCTCACGCAATGGCTGCAAAATTACAGCTATCGGTCCCGGAAGCTACTGCCATTTCCAATGAAAGCCCTGAAATCCAAAATCTGTATGGGATGAACAGGGAGGAAACCAGAGAATTTGCCAGCCGTTGCATTCTCGCAAGACGGCTACTGGAAAGGGATGTTCGTTTTGTGCAACTTTATTCTGGCGGGCCTATTGGCGGCAGCCCACGTTCGAGTTGGGATGCCCATGAAAATGTCATGGACAATCATTCCAAGGAAGCATTGAAGATAGACCAACCTGTGGCCGCCTTGGTTAAAGATCTAAAAAGACGTGGAATGCTCGAAGACACCCTTGTTTTATTCACGACTGAATTTGGAAGAACCCCTTTTGCCCAATCTGCTGCAGGGACTGTGGGGACGGGACGGGATCATAACAAATATGGGTTTTCTGTTTGGATGGCCGGGGCAGGAGTAAAAAAAGGATTTAGCTTCGGAGCCACCGATGAAATTGGCTGGAAAGCTGCGGAAAAAATCGTTCCCTGGCATGATTTTCATGCAACCATCCTTTATTTAATGGGAATAGATCATGAAAAACTAACTTTTTATCACAATGGAATTCAGCGCAGACTGACTAATGTTCATGGCGAAATTCTCAAGGATATTCTTCTATGAAACATATTCCATCCTTGGCAATTTTCATTCTATTTGGAACATGCAGCGTTTTTGCGGGTTCTCCCGACGAAAAAGAACTCATTCAAAAATCTATTAACTTGCTGGCAAAAGCATCAAATGGGCACATTGAGAATAAATCCTGCTTTGCGTGCCATAATCAGGCAATACCGCTAATTGCTTTTTCACAGGCGATAAGCGCAGGCTTTAAAGTCTCGGAATCTGATTTGAAAAAACAGGAGGAATTCATTTTGGAATTCCTGAAAACCAACCATCAGAAGTATCTGGACGGAAAAGGAACCGGTGGTGATGCAGACACCGCTGGCTGGGTGTTGTGGAGCCTTGAAAACACAAAAACCAAGCCAAATGAACTGACGAATGCAGTTGTAAAATATTTGATAAATTTCCAAGCCGGGTCAGGCTATTGGAAAACTACCTCGAATCGTCCACCATCGGAAGCAAGTTATTTCACCACAAATTATCTGGCTTTAAGGGCTTTGCGTATCTGGAGTCCACCATCGTACTTCAAGGAATTTCATGAAAGAAAAAGCAAAGTAAAGGAATGGTTCAAACAAACACCGCCAAAAGATCACGAAGATTCTGTGTTTCGCCTGTTATGCCTGCATGAACTGGAAGCTGAACCTTGCGAAATCAAATCTGCCTGCATGGAAATATTTAAAAAGCAAAAGCCAAATGGTGGCTGGTCCCAAATGACTGATTTGGAACCGGATGCATATGCGACGGGTACAACCTTGGTAGGATTGCACCTTGTTGGTCAATTTGACAAAAATGACCAACATATTCAAAAAGGTCTTAAATTCCTTGTAGACACCAGGCTTGAAGATGGTTCTTGGTTGGTCAAATCCCGTAGCAAACCATTTCAGCCATATTACGAAACAGGATTTCCCCACGGGAAAGATCAGTTCATTTCTGTAACCGCATCCGCATGGGCAACAACTGCATTAATACTTGGCCAATAATCACTCCTGAATTGGGAGTTGTAGATCCAGGGCCTTTGAATTTCTAATAACTTTTACCGGTACCCGGTCACCCACTTTTTTGTTCTGAAGAGCATACCGGATCAGTTCACTTTCATTTTGAAAATCAGACTTTCCATCAAAAGATAAAACAAAATCCCCCTGCTGAAAACCGGCGTTTTTTGCTGCTGCATGGGGCCCAAATTGGCCAACATGTTTTACCCTTAATTGAGTTTCATTTTTTTGCCCAGCCTGCTTAACCTTTTCTTCTTGCGGTATATTTTCCAGAACCATACCGCCAAGCACCATCCTTCGTAAGCCCCAGGTCGAAACCCTCCAGCTAATGTCCTCCTGAACTCTCCAGCCATTTTCCAATTCCATGGATAGCGCTATATTTTCTTTTCCTCGCTGAAGTAGAAAATCCACTTTTCCTCCACGGCCAGAAATCGAATTAAGAACCCATTGAACATCAGCAATTGAAAGGATCGGCTGGCTATTCATCCTTAAAATCTTGTCTGATTTCTTAAATCCAGCTTTATCTGCTAGACTCGATGCCACAATTTCCTTGATAATTCCCGAACTGCTCGGATCGATGATGATTCCAAATGTTTTCGGGTGCGGGTAAGGAAATAAAACTTCATCCGGGAACCCGTTCTTCATATTTCTCCTGGTTTCCTGGCGAATTGCATCGCCAATTTGATGGCAATGGATGCAACTTTGAACAACTTTACCTTCGTATTCAATTCGGGATGAATACTTGTCTTTAAGCAATGGGAATTGTTCAGGAGTTGGAAATAAGGGCCTAAAGCCAGTCTTGGCTTTAAGTAAGTCACGATTAGAAGGGAATTGTTTATGTAATTCCAATACACCTTCCATTGCTTTACCCAAACCTTCTATCGAGACATCGTCAGACCAATTAGTGCGATGGGATCGGGTTCCATATCGGCAATAAATGGTTTTATCCGCATTCAGAAAGAACACCGCAAAAGATTGATCATAATCGAATTGAAATAACGACAAGTCCAATCCATTGGTGCCAACTATTCTTACTCGTACAAATTGATCCAATAAAGGTTTAACCCTTGGGTCACTTTCAACCAGTTCGTCGTCAAGCTTTACGCATTCCTCACATGGCAAACAACGCAAAACCACCATCAATGGCTTATTTTCAGCCGCTGCCTGTTTTATACCTTTTTCAAGATCGTTATAATACCAGTAGCCGGAAGCCTCAATCCGCTTCTTGTCTTCACGAACTTTTTGTTCCCTGGTTTGCGCTTCGGCACAATTTAAACCTGTCAGCAAGAAGCAAATAAAAACCAAAATGTGGTGAATTAATTTTTTCAAAATCATTTTAAACTCCGATTGGCAAAAGTATTTTTGTTCAACGCTTTCGAATAAATGGCGAACTCATCCACTTTTCCTTCCCAGCCGAACATACCATCTGTCCTACCACCTATAACCAAGTCACTTCCCATGGAGGTTTGTTCAGCAATACCATCCAAATCAAGTTCACCGTTCAAATAGACCTGAACTTTTTCACCATCCCGGATCATCAAGAAATGCACCCATGTTTTCATGGGCAATTCTGTTTTGCCAATTAATAGCTGATTTGCTTCATTACCGTTAAAAAAAATCAATTTTCCAGTTCCTGGGCCTGAACCTCCCAAACCCAAATTATCTCCAAGAGCCCCTTTAGCCCCCTGGTTTCCTTTGGAAAAGAAATATCCCGTCACCATGCGAGCATTCATGGGTAATCCATTCCAAATCCAACCTTCCACCGTGTAGGAATTACCTAAACCTGCCGCTTTAGCCATCATACTTCCACCTGCAAAATGAACTGAACGGTTAACGGATCCTCTTCCAAACCTTTCCGATTGCGGTCCGGGTAGGTAAAAAGCTTTCCCATCCTTATATTTCCCATGATTACCATTTTTGGAGGCATCCAAACAAATATCACCTTCGATATCCTCGAACCTCCAATAAGCCAAAGGGTTGAGAACAAGAATCGAATCGGAATAGTCGGTCTTGTTCAATGGACGGGTTTTTCGTGCTTTCTGGGAAACTAATTCAAGATTCTCAAGTAGCTGCCGGACAATCAATGGTTCCGCCTGAACCTCCAAGGCGGCAGTCCTTGCTGGCCAGGTCGTATAGCCACCCAAGGCATGCTGTTCAGGTGGCGGAATATACCCTTCGGATCCATTTGCAAGTTCAATGTTCATGGTAACTGGCAAAGGACTTTGCTCTTTTACTTTAAGCCCTGTAATACCAAACACCTCGTTGGGTATAGCCGTAATTCCCAAATCTTCAATTCGTATAGCCTGCAATTTTAATTCCACCTCCGGAGTTTCCTTTAAATAAAACTGTTCTTTGGCATATACTTCGTCCCGGTTTTTAGGCATAGGACTTTTCATTTGATTAATGATTCCACTGGCCCATTCCAATTTTGCCGTATCAGGAATTCTTCGCTTTAATTTGATTCTTTTTTCAATCATTCCCAGACTTACATCATCCCGGTGAGTAACTTTCTGCAAAGATTTAAAAGCATTATATGCAAGGTTTTCTGCATAGGCATTCATATCCCTCTTGGGCGCAGCTTTACCATAATCCATCCACATTAAATCACCGCTGGTCCCCTGAGACATGATTGCCACCGGGTTCGATCCTTTTTCACTACCCTGAATTAATTTTGAGATGGTTGTACAAAAAGGCCCATAATAATCTGACGATACAGGTCCTGAACCATAGTAATGCATTGAATAATTTGCAAGAACGGCTATGGTTTTATCGTTATAACTTTTGATAGATAAAAGCGTAAATTCGGGATCAACGGGTCCAGAGGGCCCAACCACATTGGGGTTTAAATGGCCCGGATGCATATTGGCACGGACTGTCTTTTTACCAAAAGGATCATTCAACATCTTGTCCGGTTGATAAATCCACCTCCGGCAATGGGTATGCTCGGCATCCTTAAAAGCCAGACTACCAACCTTTGCCGGAACCAAATTTTTGCTTGCCAGAGTCACTGCCCTAACGATCTGATTTCCTAGAAAAGTCCTGTATTTTTCATCTGGTCTGGCACCCAAAGTGCCCATTACTGATGGAGCGGAATGGGTGTGAGTTGCACTTATCATGATATTTTGCTCGGGTATTCCAGCAGTTTCAAAGATGTCTTTTTTTACAACGTCTAAAAAATCCCGGGCCATCATGCAGCTATCCACAACTACCAGCGCCAATCTGGTTTTGCTATCGTCCAATACTATGGCTCTTGCATGAATCTCATCAATTTTGGTACTGGCGGTAGCCTCAAGAAATCCCCCATTCACAATTACTGGAAAACTTTCAGGGGAAACGTTCACCACTGCGGCTCCCGCCAGCAATGGCTTATTCTTGTCTCCAAAAACTGTGGCAGCATGAAAGACCAATGCCGCAAACATTCCCATCGAGATAATTCTGGAATACATCCCGGTTCCCTTCTTGAAATATACTGCAATTAAATCAAATGTTTGACGCAGTTAATTCAGAAATCGCACTGCCAGACCGAATGATGGGGGTTGGTCTTCCTGAAAAATCTTTCAAATTTATATTTTTATAATCAATGCACAGATGGGCATAAATGGTGGCCAAAAAATCTTCCGGACTTACTTTGCGGGAAACAGGGTCTTCGCCTTTTTTGTCGGTCTTACCGATGATTTGTCCGGTTGGAATGCCGCCGCCTGCAAAAAGAAATGAGCCGGCTCTTGGCCAGTGATCCCTTCCAGGTTGAACAGTGCCAGTGGCACCACTTGCCACTCCACCTCCGCTGCTGGCAACTTTGGATATTCTTGGCGTACGTCCGAATTCGCCACCTATCGCAACCAAAACATGCTTATCCAATCCGCGCTCATAAATATCTTCAATTAATGCGGTTACAGCCTGATCAAAGAATGGCGCACGGTATTTCAAAGCATCAAAGATGTGGTGATTAACCGCATGATCATCCCAATTCGCCACCCTTCCGCACAAAGGGCCGTCCAACTCCGTGGTGATGATTTCAGCTCCTGCTTCAACCAATCTTCTTGCCATAAGGCATTGTTGGCCCCATGCATTTAACCCATAACGCTCGCGGAGTTTTACAGGCTCCCTGGTCAAATCAAAAGCTTCCTGTGCCTTGGGATTTAAAAACATTCCCAGAGCCTGCTCCTCAAATCTGTCCGAGGCCGCCAAAGCCCCGGTAATATCCAAATCCCTTCGCAATGCATCAAAACTTTTTCTTAGGGAAACTTTTTCAGAGAGAACATTTCTTTGATCGGATGATTTCAGGCCAACATTTGGAACAGAAAACCCGGGATTACTTGGATCCCCCGTTACCTTGAAAGCATCAAAGGAAGAGCCAAGATACGTTGGACCCGCGATTGTAAAACTGTCATAACGATCTACCGGGTTCACTGCAATGTAATTGGGCAGGGATCGCGGACCATTGGCGCGAAGATAGTTCACCACACTCATCCAGTCAGGGTAACGGGGTCCCGGCTTATCCTGAGCATCGGGGTCGCCACTTAGCATTTGCAGCGACCCGGCAGGATGGCCACCACCAGTATGAGCTATGGAGCGAAGAACCGTAAATCTGTCTGCTATACCGCCCAGCTTGGGCAGCAATTCGGTAAGGAGCAAACCAGGAACTTTGGTATTAATCGGTTTGAAGGGACTGCGGTATTCGGAAGGTGCATCCGGTTTTGGATCAAAAGTATCAAGGTGACTTGGTCCACCACGCAACCAAACCAGAATTATGGCAGTTGACTTTTTACCCTCGTTCTGTGCGGCAGCTTTCAATTGAAAAAAGCCAGGCAATGACATATTTGCAAAACCACCCAAGCCAAGGCTCAACAAGGTTCTGCGGTTCATTGCCTTCATTTCATCAACCCCTGAATAAAATCTTTATCCCTAATATTAACAAACTCTTTCGGCAATGACATCACCGGCCTTGGTAAATTTTTTAGTTCAAAAATCAGCACATTCTCATAGGTTTTCCGATTGACCCACCTTGTTTTGAAGCTTAACTAAATAGGTGGATAACTTTGCAAGAGGTGTGAAATGACAAGATTCAGAATCATAACAGCAATTGGCGTTTTAATGTTTTTTGGATGGCAATTCCTTAAGGCGGATGAAGTGCTATTTGATGGCAAAACTCTTGCCGGATGGGAAGGTAACCTCAAAATTTGGCGGGTAGAGAACGGAACAATTGCCGGGGGAAGCTACCTTGGCAACCCTCAAAATGAATTTTTAACTTCCCAAAAGAGTTACAAAAACTTTGTTTTAAAGCTTGAGTTCAAACTAGATTGCAAGGGTGGAGACCCCAATGCTGGAGTGCAAATCCGAAGCAAACGAATTACAAACCCACCCCACGAAATGTCGGGTTATCAGGCGGATATTGGTGCACTAAAAAATGGCGATTCCATAACGGGAAGTCTTTACGATGAGTCCCGTCGCAAAAAGTTTCTTGTGCAAGCCGACCCAGTACTCCTTAAAAAAATAGAGAAGCCCAACGACTGGAACAAAATGGAAGTCCATTGCGAAAACAATCGCATAGAGATATTTATCAATGGTGAAAAAACTTGTGATTTCAAAGAAGAAGATAATTCCATCGAAAAGAATGGCGTAATTGGCCTTCAAATCCATGGTAATAACAAAGCTGTGGCGTATTACCGAAATATAAGCATCAAAGCTCTTCCAGACTAATCAGAGGGTTCACAAAGTGTTACAATCTCTGTTAAAAAGAGCCAATCCACTTTCCAAACCTGAAAAACAGCGTTGGTTGGTTGAAAACACTTTGGTGCCCACTTTCTCCACAACATTAATGAGTTTGGGCCAATGGCCTATCAGGTCCACAGGCATTGAAACTTTACAGATAAATTTGGGCAAATTATGCAATCAGACTTGCAACCATTGTCATGTGGATGCGGGACCGGATCGAAAAGAAATCATGACGATGGAAACTCTTACTCACTGCCTAAGGGCACTCGAGGAGGCCAACATACCTACTTTGGATCTGACCGGTGGCGCACCGGAAATGAATCCTCACTTTTCATGGGCTGTTGAAAAAGCATTTGCTTTAAAAAAAAGAATCATTGATCGATGCAACCTTACCATTCTAACGACAACTTCTTTTCGCTGGCTTTACAATTTTTTAGCCAAACACAAGGTGGAAATCATCGCTTCGCTTCCATGTTATCTTGAAGAAAACACGGACAAACAGCGTGGAGCGGGCACCTATCAAAAATCCATTGAAGCCATCAAGGAATTGAATTCGCTTGGGTACGGTAATCCGGAAAGTGGGCTGGTTTTAAATCTCGTTTTTAATCCTTCAGGCATCAACCTGCCCCCATCCCAGGCAAAACTGGAGGCCGACTACAAATCTCAACTTAACGCCCAGCATGGCATAAAATTCAATCGCTTGTTTACCATCACAAATATGCCTATAAGCCGATTTCTTGATAATCTTCATGAGGAAAACCTTCTAGAAACTTATATGTCAAAATTAGCCAACCAAATGAATCCTGGCACACTAACCAACCTAATGTGTCGTAATACGATTTCGGTTGGATGGGATGGAACCCTTTTCGACTGCGATTTTAACCAAATGCTAGATTTACCTCTAACCAACCAAATACCACAAAACATCGCCAATTTTGATGTCAGAACGTTAAAAGAACGAACGATTGTCACTGGAAAACACTGTTATGGTTGCACAGCAGGCAGTGGAAGTTCCTGTCAGGGAGCGTTAAGCATTTAACAAAAATAAATGCATCCCAAAAGCGAGAAATACCACCGCGGAATCTCATAAATGTCCCAACAAACTGATGAATCTCAATCAATTTCCACATTCCACGAATGGCCAAAACTTGTAATCTCTGCGGTTTTGTTTTCCATTCTCTACACCCAGGCGCCTCTTTATTACTCAAATCAAAATCAGTATTTCCTTCATGGTTTCGAAATGGCAGGTCAGGGAAGTTTATCCAACGACTGGCTTGCAAAAACATTGGATCCGACACCGATTTTCTCAGGTATGGTTGCCATCATACTCCAGTACTTTCATGAATGGTTTTTTCATCTTGCTCTTGGGATTATTTTGGGGACATATGTTCTGTGCTCATGGCTTATTTTTAAAAAGCACATGGGAAGCAGGGAAAAACTCGCCCAATCATGGTGGATCTACTTCGGTTTTTTAGCGGTCGCTCATGCCGCAATTTTAAGATGGCTATCTTTCAGAATTCTTGGCAACGATTACCCATGGTTTTTCCAGGCTGGGGTTGCGGGCCAATACATTCTCGGCGGGATGCTGCAACCTTCCACATTTGGAGTATTTTTACTTTTGGGAATTGCACTTTATTATTCCGAAAAACCCTGGCTTGGAACATTTTTTGTCTGTCTGGGTGGAATCCTCCACTCCACTTATTTATTAGCGGGCGCAATGATAATTCTGGGTTTTCAAGTGGACCTTTTGCTTCGTGGGTGTTGGAAAAAAGCCATTTACCTTGGGTTATTCGCACTCGCACTTGTTATGCCTTCGGTCATTTATGTTGGCAGTCACTTTCAACCCACCGACAAACAAGCTTTTGAAAGCGCCCAGGAATTTCTGGTACAATTCCGCCTGCCCCATCATTGCCTTCCAAAACTTTGGCTAGACTGGGTTGCTTGCCTTCAAATTTCATGGATTATTTTCTGTTGTTATATGTGCCGAAAAAACAGCCTTGGCATCATCATGTTTACCTGTGTGATTCTATCTTTGGCGTTAACGCTGACTCAATATTTCACAAACAGTAATTCCCTTGCCCTTTTATTCCCCTGGCGAATCAGCTCCATTTTGGTTCCATTGGCAACATTGATTCTTATTTCAAAAATATCCGCATCAGAAAAGATTACCGGCAGATTTTACGAATGGAATATTGTCAGTTTTGGAATTGTAATGGTTCTAACGGGTTTCGGAATTTGCATCATGTACCATGGTTGGGGTTACCGGGTAAATAATTCGGAAAACCAACTACTTGCCTATATTAATGCTAATCAGCAAAAAAGCGACCAATACCTTATCCCCATTCAGATTCCAAACCTGGCAAAAACCACCAAGGGATCCCTTTCCAGTGACTTCAAACCAGCGGTCAATAAAAAGACGGACACCAGGGTTGTCCCAATCGATATGCAAAGGTTTCGACTTGTCACACTTGCACCACTTTACATTGATTTTAAATCCATTCCATATCAGGATGCGGATGTGCTTGAATGGCACCGCCGACTTCTGAATTGTGAATCCTGGTATAACTTTATCAACAACAACAAAGTGGATGAGGTTCTTCCTTTTCTTAAAAAGGAGAAGATCACCCACTTGGTAACCACTTCAAAAAATCCGGAGCTACCTAATCCCTTCAAGCTTTTGTTTAAGGATGAAAACTACTTGCTTTGGGAAATCCAAAAGAAATAGTCCAAGGTTTTACTTCCGGAACATGGGGTTGGTGGGGTCACCTCGTGAAAGAAGATAAGCCAGAAGATCAAGGACTTCGTTCTGGTTTAAAGGTTTCAACAAATCGGCAGGCATCAGGGATACATTGGAAACCTTGATTTCCTCAATATCGGACTTCTTAATTTCCAATACCTTGGATGCATCCTCAGGGTCCGTTACCACGGTAAGTATTCCATTGGTTTCGCTGACAACTTTTCCAGTCACAAACTTTCCGGTTTTGGTTTCAATAACCGATGCCTTGTACTGGTCGGATATCACCTTGTTTGGATCAACAATCGATTCACAGAGGTCTTTAAGACTGAATCGGCCAGCAACCTGACTTAAGTCGGGTCCGGTGGCACCGCCATCACCTTCGAAACGATGGCAAACCACGCACCTGGCAGCGGCATACATTTTCTGACCATTCTTAAAATTACGGCCGACCAGCTTATCTTTTGCCGCATCAACCAAGGCATCCAACTTCCAATCTTTACCAGGTCCGGAGGCCTTGGGTAATTCCCTGGCCTTGTAGGGCTTTCGCAAACCAAGAGCTTCAACAGCCAGTCTTTCCTGGTCAGTGGCGTTTGCCAGGGCATCTTTTTCCATATTGTTTAAAAATCCCTGAAAACTGGCGCCACCTTTTTTGGTTCTAGCTTCATCTAAGGCAACAAAATAAGCTTTTCTATCCTCCATATTCCAATGCTTCTTCAAATTCCTCATCGCAAAAAGGTAGGAGATTTTTTGAGGATCAGGTGCATTTGCAAGCATAGTAGAGATGTTCCCACCGTAACCTCGGTTACGAGTCAACAAGGCGTCCATTTCTTTGCCGGTAAGCGGCTTTGAAGGCGCTTGCAATAATTTCGTAACCTTGGAAGCAACTTTTTCGGATTGCAAATAAACCAGTAACTGAACTAACTCCCGGTTTTCCGAATCATTTTCCGAAGGGAGATAAACATCAAATTTGCCAGCTATCCGGGCGCGGGCACTCTCCGAGGGTTCACCCATTCGAATAAAAACAAGCTGATAAGCCCTTAAAAGATCTAACTTCTGATACGGCTTCAACTTTGAATAATCAAGTTTATCCAGTGATTCCAGCAAAGAATCCTTCAAGCCTTTATCAGCCTGCCTCGCCAAAGCCACCACTCCCGAAATGCAACTATCAGGGTTGGAACTCTTTAGAATTTTGGCTTGATATGATTCAGGTTTACGAAACTCCAAAGCAACACGGGCAGCATACCGAATAAAGCGATCTGAACTACCTGTCTGCTCAATGATAAAATTTAAGTCAGAATCAGAGATTTCGCCTTCGCGATGAAATCTTTCAATTCTTGTTCTGATTTCCCTGGTCGCTTTCCCCTGCTCGTTTTCATATTGGACCGGGGCGGTAGACTCTTCACCTCGATATATAACCCGATATAGCTCGGATTGGGTTCCACGACCACCCACCGAAAAATAGAGTGCTCCATCCTTACCAGCAACCACATCGGTTAAAGGCAGAGGAGTTTTAGCTACAAATTCTTCCTTGGTAGCCTTGTAACTTGAACCATCGGGCTCTATGTGGATGGCATACATTGTGCCAAAGGTCCAATCACATATATAAAGCGCCTTTTGATATTTGGCAGGAAACTTGGTTCCGTAACCAAACTCCACTCCAACAGGTGACCCAGGACCAACATCCACCATGGCAGGAAGACTATCGACATAATAAGCAGGCCATTTGCCTGTACCACTCCTCCAGCCCAATTCACTTCCACTGGATGCATGATTCACACGGGTAGGCCTGTACCATGGCATACCCATATCCCATTCCATATCCGCATCGTAAACAAACATTTCGCCATCACGGTTGAAAGCAAAATCATATTGGTTTCTATAACCGACGGAGAACATTTCCCAAGTTTTACCATCAGGATCGGTTTTTACCACATAACCACCGGGCGCAAGTATCCCCCGAGCGTGGCCATTGGCATCCCATTGCCTGGGAAGAATATGATCCTCGCTCCAATTTCTAGGCAAACGTGATGACTGAAAGCCCTCCGGTGGCAGAGTGTGATTGCCACAAGAAACGAAGATGGACTTTCCATCGGGTGATAATCTCAAAGCATGGGGACCATGCTCGCCACCACCTTTAAAATCCTTCAGCTTTACTATCTCGTCAAATTGATCATCATTGTTGGTGTCTCTGGCACGATAGAGACCACTTCCCGGACCGCCATTTACCGAAAAATAAAGGCTATCAAAAGCGTAAAGCATTCCTTGCGCGGAACTGATTTTCACATCCAGCAGTTCCACCTTGGTTGGTTCCTGCGATCCAATCGGGGAAGGTGTGATTCTACAAATCCCTTTTCCACCTTGATCTGAGGCAAGGATTCTGCCTTTGTTATCCAAAGCAATACAAACCCACGAACCTAATTCATCCTTGGGAACCGTAAATAGCTTTTCAACCTGAAACCCCTTGGGAACCTGAAACCCGGAAGGCCCTGATGCCAAACCGGATTCCCGTGAGAAAACCTCACCCCAAGGCATAACACCCAATTTACCCCCAACCTGAATTCTGGAAGGCTTGGTTTTTTCATGATCTTCAAAAGCCTGCCAGGAACCATCCGAAATAATTTCCCCAGCCGGCTTGCCATTCTTAAAAATAATCCCCTTGAAAACAAAACCCGCCACGCCCCCCTCATTCCCAACAACAGCTTCAAATGTGTTTTTGCCTTTTACAAGATTGGTTAATTCAACCTCGACATGTGACTGCCATTCTTTAGTTACGCCAATGGTTCGCTTGTTAAGTTTTAGTTGGACACTATTATCCGCGGTGAACTTGGCTACCATCCTGTCGCCATCGAATTGAAATTCCCTGAAAAGAAAATAATTCTTGGAATGTTTCTCACCCCAAATCCAAGATGGTTTTTCCCCTTGTTGAAAAACGCCATCTTCCGACAATTTCTTTTTGGAAGGGACAGCCGATTCTCCCCAGGGGGTTGATTCACTCACCTCAACCTTTTGGGTATATAACTTGGATTTGCCTGCTTTTTCCTGAGCGGGGAGAAGAAAACCAAAAACCAGAATCATCAACAACGAACTTGTAGATTGAATTGCTGAACGCATGACTCAAATTTCCTTAAGCTGATTTCCGACCAGATCTAATCCTGATTCGGCATCAAAAGTGGTGAAACAACCTTTACTCTTTGGTAGAATAATAGTTCTAGGAGGCAGAAATAATTATACATGGGTAAGGATAACTCTAACAATATAGAACCATCAACCGAGCCAAATTTTTCCATTCTTGTTGTAGATGACAACGAGTGGAATCGCGACACCCTGGCCCGCAGATTGCAACGCAAGGGAATTAAGGCGGTTGTGGCCGAAAGCGGCAAAAAAGCCCTTGAACTAATTGGGCAGGAAAGCTTCAGCCTGATCCTTCTTGATGTGATGATGCCAGAGGTCAACGGCTTACAGGTGCTTGAGGCCGTACGCAAACAGTTCACTCCACTGGAACTGCCCATCATCATGACCACCGCAAAGGGTGAAAACACCAATATTATTGATGCCCTGGAACTGGGCGCAAACGACTATGTGACCAAGCCCATAGATTTTCCGGTGGCTTTTGCCCGTATCCAAACACATTTGCTGCTTAATAAATCGTTCAAGGACATTCAGGCTCTCAAGCAGAATCTCAGTGAACAAAATGAAAAGCTTGAACGCGCAAACCGCAGGATGAATCGCGATCTCGAGGCGGCGGCCGCTATTCAACAATCGCAATTACCATCAGAATTGCCAAACATTCCGGGAATTCATTTTGAATGGTTGTTTGAACCTCACGAAAAACTCGCTGGAGATATGCTTCACATCCTTCCCCTTTCCGAAAGAAAGGCGGCTTTTTTTGTTTTGGATGTCAGCGGGCATGGTGCCCCTGCCGCCCTACTTTCCGTTAGTGTTTCCCGTCATATTGTCGGCCTTACGCTGGATAATCAAAACAAACTGCTCGATAACCCCGACAAATTAATTCACTACTTAAACCAACGATTCACCATGGATAGCATGGGAGGCAATTTCTTCACCATTGCATACGGCGTATTGGATATGGATACCTTGGAACTGCGCTACGCATTGGCAGGTCACCCTGGCATGGTGCATCTTCCCATAAATGGCAAGCCCGCTGTACTGGATCAGCCTGCTATACCAATAGGACTGTTCTCCGATTCAACCTACCAGGTGAACAAGGTTCAATTAAATAAAGGCGACAGAATTTTTATGTATTCCGATGGCATCATCGAGGCCATGAACGATGAAGGCAACACCTTTGGAAAAGAAAATCTTAAAAATGCCCTCGAGAATTGCTCCAACCTTGATCTATCTGCAACCTTCAAAAAGGTACTCTCCAGGGTACGCGAATGGTGCAAACCACGCCGCCCGACAGATGATCTTACTATTCTTGGGATAAGCCTGAATCAATAAACCTATCGTGAAAATCAAACCCTGCGCCCCTGCACACTTGCCAACTTTTAATGGAGAAATGAAACATGTTACCTGGAATCAAATTGTTTGACCTTTCTGGAAAAATCGCCGTCATTACCGGTGGATCCAAAGGTCTGGGGTTGGCCATGGCCCAGGGACTTGCATCTGCCGGTGCTAAAGTCGCTGTTATCAGTAGAAATCACGGGGAAGCCCAAAAGGCAGCGACTCTTATAACGGAACAGCATGGACACCTCGCCATTGGAATACAGGCTGATGTTTCGTGCGAAAAGCAGATTCACAAGATGCGTGACGAAGTTTTGGAAACCTTCGGAAAAGTTGACATCCTTATTAACAATGCTGGCATTAATATTCGAGGCCCGATTGATGAACTTGCGTATGCGGATTTTCAAAAGGTCCAGCAAATCAATGTGGATGGCATTTGGCTGACCAGCCGGGCTTTTGTTCCCACCATGAAAAAGCAGAACTCCGGGCGAATCATCAATATCGCAAGCACGCTGGGCGTGGTTGGACTTGCAAATCGCACCCCATACGCAACTAGCAAGGGGGCTGTGGTTCAATTCACCCGGGCTTTGGCACTGGAACTTGCCCCATTTCAGATTACCGTGAACGCCATCTGCCCCGGTCCTTTCCTTACCGACATGAACATCCCTATCAAGGATGATGAAAACACCAAAAAGTTTATTGTTGGTGCGGTAGCCATGGAAAGATGGGGGGAGTTGCAGGAAATCCAGGGTGCAGCCATCTACCTTGCCAGCCCGGCAAGTAGTTACACCACTGGCAGTCTTTTAATGGTGGACGGTGGTTGGACTGCCCGTTAACCCCCGTTTGGAGAATTCGACATGGGGCTATTTGCCTGGCTTGCTTTAACGCTAAATATTCTTTCCCAATCCCCCAGCGAGGTGGAATTACCTAAATGGGAACGCTGGGAAGGCAACTTTCAGGTATCCTCGCTAAAGGATAAAATCCCTGAAAAAATAGAATTCGGAATTCAACTCAAAGATCCTGCAGGCAACAAATTTACATGGCCAGGTTTTTGGGATGGTGACAAGAACTTCAAGATCCGTCTACGCCCAGACCAGGAAGGCATATGGTCTTACGAAACATATTCCAAACCCGCGCTGGAGGGTATTCATGGGTCAAAAGGCACGATCAAGGTTATTGCCCCCACCGGTAAAAATCGGTGGAGCAAGCATGGAATGGTTCGGGTGCTCCCTAATAAAACTTATTTGGAACATCAGGATGGAACACCATTCTTATGGCTGGGGGATACGGTATGGAATGGACCGCTTTTAAGCACTGAGGAAGATTGGACCAGCTATCTTCAAGATCGCACTCGCAAGGGTTTCAGCGTTGTTCAATTTAACATGCTGGCGCCATGGCGAACCGCGGAAAAAGATTCCGCTGGAAACAAAGCTTTTGGCGAGCAGAAGCCAGTTCAAATCTCGATTCCTTTCTTTCGGAATCTGGATCGAAAAATGGATGCCATGGAAGCATCGGGCTTTCTGGCAGCACCAGTAATGGTTTGGTCACTCACCAAGAATGATCCGGGATATTTTCTTGCGGATGAGGATATTATTCTTCTTTGCAGGTACGAATTGGCCAGGTATGGGTCTCATCCCATCGTCTGGATTCTTGCTGGCGATAATTCCTATCAAGCCCAAGCAGGTGAAAAATGGAAAAAGATTGGGAGAGAGGTATTTGAAAATGTTCCACACGCCCCCGTTACCACACATCCAACCGGTCGCAATTGGCCCTGGGAATCTTGGAAATCTGAAAAATGGCTGAACATACTTGCCTACCAAAGCGGCCATGGCGATGACAACAATTCCCTCAAATGGACCCATTCGGGGCCTGTCCAGGCATCACTTGCCAAGGGTTCCACAAAGCCATTCATTAATTTAGAACCGCCTTATGAAGATCACCTTGCCTATCAATCCAAGAAACCCATTACCGCTTATCAGGTGCGAAGGGCCATCTATTGGAGTTTACTGACCACGCCAACTGCAGGGGTCACCTATGGTGCCCATGGCATGTGGAGTTGGCAGACAACGGCCGGGGTTCCGCTGAATCACCCCGGAAGCGGCATTGCTCAACCATGGAAGACAGCCAAAGACCTGCCGGGTGCCAATCAGATACAGCATATTGCAAAACTTATGGAATCCATTCCTTGGTGGAACCTGATGCCGGATCAGCTTTTGTTAACCCAGCAACCGGGCGCAAATGACGCCTCGAAATTCATTGCCTGCTCTCGAACAAGGGATTTTTCCACGGTGTTAGCCTATCTTCCCAAAGGTGGAGCCGTACAATTTCGTGGCATCCCCAATCCCCAAGAAACTGAATCCGAGGAATGGTGGAACCCCATGTCTGGACGCAAACAAAAAGCCAAACGCGATGGATTTAGTTTCAGCGCACCAGACAATGATGACTGGTTGCTGATCATTCGCAAAAAACAATGATCACTATTTGCAGGCTTTGAGAAATGCCACTAGGTCGGCCAACTCCTGCGGAGTAAACTGCTGGTCAAGTCCAGCGGGCATCACGGAAACTGTGCCTGGTTCCATGGATTCAATATCCTCCTTGGAAATCTTTACTGTCTGGTCGGGGCCTGTCGTAAGGACTATCTCCCTGGGATCATCGACTTTCAAGAGACCTTGGAATATTTTCCCGGATGCGGTGATAACCTTGGTTGGCTCATAACTGCGAACAAAACTTGCGCTAGGGAACAGAATCGATTCCAGAAGATCCCTTTCCGTGCGAATTTGTCCGATGCGAGTAAGGTCTGGGCCAATTTTTCCGCCCAAGTAACCAATCGCATGGCAGGAATAACAGGCACCCTTGGCACTTTGAAAAACTAACTGGCCCCTTCGAATGTCTGAAGTGGGTATCAGTGCAAACAAGGTTTCCATTTTTTCAAGGTTTTTGGAGTTATTCTCTTTAACTTTTTCCTCGAGGCTTTTCAAGCTCGCCTGAGTGTTAGCTCCATACCTCTTGGTTTTATCACGAATGACATCCATCTTTAGGCTGCCAAGGGCCTTGGACTTGGCTAAAGCCTTTGTAAGTTCCAAGCCTACCGCATCATCCTGATTCGTGGAAAAACAATCCAGAAGGCGGTCAACCTCAAAGGGGCTAGCTCTTTCAATGACCCTGCAAAGTGAAAGCAACTGTTTTGAATCCAGCCTCGCTTTGGAAAGGATTTCAGCAGCACGCAGGCGGTTGGATACTGTTTGAGATGGATCCAGCGCATCATTCAAAAGCTTCCATTGTGATTCATCCGCAATTTTAAAACCGGTTGCCAGCAAGGCGCCTGCTCTAAGGCGTGTATCAGGCTGAAATGCGGTATTTCCGAATAATCCTTGAAAATGCGGCTGAAGTGATGCGGAATTGGAAGCATTCAATTTCAAGGATTGAATTGCCTGCAAAGACTCATTCACAAAAGCTTCGTTGCTGGTTTCCAGCAATTTTTTCCATGCTTCCAGCCATGAAGCAGGCACCTCCTTGGTAGTCGATTGCGCCATCGCCCGCAAAGCAATTATCCTTGCAGATGTAGAGGCCTTTTCATCCACCACCAACCCGGCCAGCATTTCCGCAATAGCCGGTGATTTCGCCAAAGCAGCCAGCCTACCAACCCATTCCCCCATTTCAGATTCCTTAACCTTGGCCAGCTCTTGGATGAGAAAAGGCTGCACTTCGCCACCCCATTCCGGGTGCCGGGAAATCAGCCACCAGCATGAATCGGTCAAGGAACGATCATTAGTTTTCATGGCATCCAAGACCATGCCAGCCTTCAATCCAGCGGGATCAATCAATTCAAGAGCATGCAGAGCTATAGATTTGACTCTTGCAGAATCGGAATTCAAACCAATTTTAGTGTTTTTAAAATCACCCAATTCATAAAGTGCATAGGTTGCGGCATGGGCAAACGCCCTGTCTTTGGACTGAATTGAAGCCTTAAGGATTTGTCCCACCGAATTTACCGCGCCAATTCTGCCAAGGCATTCGATTGCGAGGCGCTTATTAGCATCCGATCCGTTTTCTAAAACCTGCAATAAAGCAGACATGGCCGGTTTATACCGGTGCAGTGAGACAGCATTCAAACAGGCCTGAACCACTTGCTCGTTTTCCGAGGGCATTTTGCTGGCAATATAATCCAAGGCACTGGAACTACCCAATCTGGCCAATGCCCAAATCACATTTTGCTTTTGGGAGATAGATTTGGCAGCCTCAAATTCCCTGACAAGATAAGGAACCGCAGCATCCCCTTTGACCGATAATCTTTGGGAGGCAATTTTACGCACCATCCATCGTGAATCTTTCAATAAATGAGCAAGCTCATCCACGCCGGCCGTTTCCCATGAAATACTTTTTCCTGCAGGATCCTTAACACCGGCAGCATCATTTTTTCGAACACGGTATATAGCCCCCCGTACATCTGGCTTAACCAATTGCGAAGTGGGGCAACACAACTTGTACCAACCACCGGTATCAACAATTAGCAAAGACCCATCAGCATCTTCCAGCACATCCGTGGGGTGAAAATCGACTTGATCTGAAACAACAAAATCGGAATCCACGCTTTTCATGCCTGAACCATCGGAAAGCAGAATATGGCGGGAAACCTTACGCAGATTAAACTGACAGGCAAACAAATTACCTCGAAATCCTTCGCCAAGTGATTCTGATTCATAGCAATGAAGGCCACAGGGTGCGGCTGCGCCCATATGGGTCAACACTGGCATTACATCATGAGAAGTCCAGGGATGATCCCTGATAACATCGTGCAGTTTACCGTAAACACCACCATAAACAGCGTGAATCAGTCCATCCCTGAGTCCAGCGGCAGGGTATTGAAAAAATGTCGTGGTAAAAACCCTTTCACCTTCGGGGGTAAATACGGTATCCACCGGATTATCCATTCCGCCTGTCATTACTGGTTCAAATGCGGAACCATCCGGCTTGCAACGGAATATATGCGAAGCCTTGGTGGACCATTTCTTACCGAGAATCTCATAATCCTGCTGGGCAAACGCTCCTTTGCACCAGTAAATCCAACCGTCACGCCCTTCGTAAGGCCCGTGCAAATCATTGGCACAACCGGTAAGCGTTTTTCCTTTGAACCATTCTTCCCGTTTATCGGCAACTCCATCGCCATCCGAGTCAGTTAGTTTCCAAATGCTAGGTGGAGCCGCCACATAAAGCGAACCCTGCATCCACAAAGTTCCTTCCGGAAACATCATTTGGTCGGCAAATACAGAAGAATGCTCATACTTTCCATCACCATCCTTGTCTTCAAGACGAAGAATGCGATGAGGTTTCTTCAGCAACTGAACATCGACTTTTTCATTTGATCCGGACGATTCTGCCACATACAACCTGCCCTGATCATCCAGAGAAGCCGTGATGGGTCTTTCTGTCTGGGGTGAAGCGGCAGCAAGTTCAATGGTGTATCCAACAGGCACCTGAAATCGATGCCCGTTTAGCTGAACAAAATGATATTTGGATGCAGCAGGTGACTGACTTTGAGCCTTTTTTTGTGGAAAATCCATAGCTAGGGCTACAAACAGGAAAAAGCCCGTAAGAACGCTGATCACCTTTTTCATCCCTGCCACCTCATTTGGAAAACATGGGGGAAGAAGCATCTCCCCGGGAAAGAATGTATGCGATCAAGTCGTAAATCTCTTCCTCTTTCAGGGTGTCAATCAATCCGGCTGGCATCATGGAAACCTTGGATGTCACTATGGATTCCACCTTGCGGTGATCCACACTGGTTATGGCAGTCGGGTTCAGCATATCTGTATTCAGCATAATGTTATTCCCCGCAAGATTGATAATGCGACCTGTGACCAGCTTGCCATCATCGGTCGTGATAATCACGGCGGCATACTGATCACTTATCACCTTGTTAGGATCAATAATAGATTCAAGAAGATCACGCTTGCTGAATCTTCCGGCTGCACTGGTTAAATCGGGCCCCTGAGCTCCACCATCATTTTGATAGCGATGGCAAGCCACACAGCGGGCCTCAGAGAACAACCTCTTGCCTTTTTCGAAATCCCTGCCTTTGGCCAACCCCGAGTCGAGCTTGGATTCGATGTCTGTCATCTTCCAATTTTTCACAAAGTCTCTTTTAATGGCAGGCAATGCAACCTCGGTCACGACAGGCTTTGCCTCAAGAAGATCCTTCATGTCAGCTTTTTCCTTGTCGGAAAGCATCGCCATGGCATCTCGCTTGATGTTATCCAAAAAGCCTCCAAAGCTCATTCCACCCTTGTAGCCATAAGCCTTGGGAAACCATGCAAAATACTCTTTCTTCAATTCAGTGGTCCAACCAGCCCTTAACATGCGTAGGGCTCTTGCTATTTCCATCTGTTCTTCCTGAGTTGGGGAATTTTTCAACAGCTCAATCCCCTTGGATGCGACAGTTGGATGTTGCAGGTACACCAGCATCTGGCAAAGTTCAGCGTTCACAGTTTTGTTTTTGCAGGGAAGCGTAGAATCCAGCTTTTGGGACAGGAGTTTTCCAGTTGCCTCATCAGGGGCGCCCATGCGAACAAAAAGAACCCCCAATGCACGCAAATAATCAAGCTTTTGAGTGTCCGTAAGGCCAGCGAAATCGATCTTTCCAAGCATAACAAGAAGGGCGGATTTCAAAGCTGGATCCACTTCTTCCTTTTTGTGCTGGGGGTCGGATGCTGTTGCCCTTACCAAGGCTAAAATCGCAGGAATAGCCTTGTTCGGATCTTTTTCAGAAAGAACCCTGTCTTTCCACAATTTGGGATCCTGGTGTTCTAAAGCAACCCTGGCAGCATAACGGATGAAACGATCGTTATTCCCAAGATAATCCCAGGCCTTTGAAACAGCTTCAGGACGGTTGGGCTGGTGAAATTGCTCCAGCATTTTGCGAATGGCCCGTTGTTCCGAACCAGTATCATCCACTTTTGCAGGGGCAACAGACTCTTCACCCGCATATGTCACTCGGTACAAACCAGATTTTGTTCTTCTACCACCAATGGTGAAATACATGGCTCCATCCTTGGGATGGATAATCACATCCGTCAAAGGCAATGGCGTTCCACTGACGAATTCCTGTGTTTCCGCCTTGTACGAACTTCCATCAGGTGTCAGATGGACGGCGTACATTTTGCCGTAACTCCAATCACAAATGTAAAAGGCATTTTGGAACTTTGCGGGAAACCGGGCCCCATATCCAAAGGTTACCCCGGTTGGTGAACCAGGTCCGATATCAATCACAGGAGGTAGGCTATCGGTATAATGTATTGGCCATTTACCCGCGCCATTTCTCCAGCCAAATTCCGCACCACTGGTTACATGACAAACACGAGTGGGACGATACCAAGGCGTGTTGAAGTCCCATTCCATATCGGCATCATAAGTAAATAGCTCGCCATGCCTGTTGAAGGCGGCATCGTATTCATTGCGAAATCCAACTGCGAAAATCTCCCAGTTTTTTCCATCCGGATCAACCTTGTAGATCGTCCCCCCGGGTCCAAGCACCCCGGCCATGAACCCCCTACCATCCGGCATTCTGGGTAAAAGGTGATCTTCACCCCAACGAGCAGGAACCTTTGTGGATTTGTAATCCACCAGTTTGGTTTGGTTACCGATTACCACCATGATGTTCTTACCATCCGGCGCAAGCAGAACGGCATGCGGGCCATGTTCACCGCCGCCTGAAAACTTTTGCAGCAAGGTCACTTCATCCAATTGGTCATCACCATTGGTGTCGCGCACCCGATATAAGCCATGGTCATATTTACCACCCTTGTTAACCATCACATAAAGACTGTCAAAAGCCCAAAGTAGTCCTTGGGCCTCGCCAATATCCGCGGGGATTTTTTCGACTTTGGTGGGGGTTTTTGAATCACCGATGGGCGATGGGGTTACCCGATAAAGGGAACCATATTGGTCGGAAACGATAAGCCTGCCCTTGGGATCCACACAAAGCGTGACCCAAGAACCTTCCTGAGAGGCGGGCACACTGTGAAGTAGTTCAACCTTAAAACCTTTGGGAAGCTTAAGAGAGCTTGCTGGTGTTGCAGGAGGTTCCTTGCCAGCAAGCTTTGGGTCTTCAGGAGCTTTAGATTTACCTTTTTTGTTTTCCTTACCTACTGCTTTTTTTTTTCGGTGTCTTTATCTTCAAAATTCAAGGCGACTATTTGTGCAGCCAACACATTATCTAGGAAACTAATTTGCCGTTTTCTAAATAAGCCCTTGATTTTATCCAAAATTCTTGTTTTGTATTGTGGCACCTCTGGCACCGAGTTAGCTTTATTTTTTTCAGATTCATTCTTTTTTGCAGCCAAATCATAACCAAATTTTTTCAATTGAAGATCCTTGAATTGCACAGTCATAACCGGCCCGACATGAATTTGCAGTGCCAGAACGCCACTTTTAACCGCCTTGGGCGATTCATCAACCACATCGGCGGTGATATTGCCATTGATCATGTGGGTAAGATGATTACCCTTGGCGATGATCTTGTACTCGTTCCAGTCTTCTTTCTTGATGGAGTCCTGCAGTTCCTGAGATGATTTGGGAGTTTTACCCACAACTTCCTTCTTGTTATCTGCATTCCATTTCACCATTTCCCCACGGCCACACATAATTCCTCTTCCACCCGCTACGCCACCTTCATCATAAAGAATGCCAGAGTAAGTCTTACCAGCCTCAAAATCCGCCTGGTATCCACCAATCCGAGGACCGAATTCACCATCCCCAATCTTCTTGCTTCGATATTGAACTCCGGAGTTACCTCCAACAATCTTGTATTTGCAAGTGAACTCAAAATCAGAAACCTCTCCACCTTTCCAAACCAAAAAAGTGTTGTGCTTCAATTTGTTGTGGGGTTCGGTGCCAGTTTTGCCAGTAATGGCGCCGTCTTCCACCGACCAAAGCTTGGGGTTACCTTCCCAACCGGTAAGGTCCTTGCCATTAAACATCTGAATGGTGTCTTCAGCCCCTACAGTAAAAACCGAAAATGAAAGAACCAACACCAAAACGGAGAGCAAACGCATTTGAAAACTCCAAGGTAACTTCGAAATAACTTCATAACAATCAGCAGTTAACTCATATTGATCAATATTATGGCAAAATTCCATCAAAATCTAGAATTAAGAATCGGGTTGGCAGACAAATTCAAACTACTGGAATGAAATGCTGTTGCCTGTAGGATAATATTCATCAAATTAGACAAAGTTTCTTCCACCCATCTGAAAGGCTTGATATGAGCGCCAAAAAATGGAATGTGGCTATTGTTGGACTGGGATTTGGTTCTGAATTTATTCCAATCTATCAAAATCATCCACTTGGAAATATGTATGCCATCTGTCAAAGGGATCCGGAAAAGCTCAAAAAGATTGGCGACACTTTCAAAATCGAAAAGCGCTACACCAATTACGACGATGTTTTAAAAGATCCGAATGTCGATTTCGTTCACATCAATTCACCAATACCAGACCACGGGCCCATGTCGATTGCGGCCCTTAAGGCTGGCAAGCATGTCATGTGCACCGTTCCCATGGCTACAACTGTCGAAGATTGCAAACAGATTGTGGAACTTGTCAAAAAAACCGGTCTGAAGTACATGATGGCGGAAACCGTGGTTTATTCCCGCGAGTTTCTTTTCATCAAGGAAATGTACCAAAAAGGTGAATTGGGAAAAATTCAATATATGGCGGCAAGCCATCCACAAGATATGGATGGATGGCCAGCTTATTGGGAAAAGATGATTCCCATGCATTACGCCACCCATGTGGTTAGCCCGTGCCTTGGATTGGTGAATGGGAAGGCGGAATATGTAAGCTGCTTTGGTTCTGGAGCTGTAAGGGATGATATCCAGAAGAAATCAGGCAACAAGTTTGCGGTGGAATCCTGCCATATCAAAATTAAGGATTCAGATATAGCATGCCACATATGGCGATTTTTGTACGACACAGCCCGCCAATACCGGGAAAGCTTTGATGTTTATGGCACCAAGAAAAGCTTTGAATGGTCACTGGTGGAACATGAACCTCATATTATTCATACCGCAAAGAAGCCAGAACCTGAAATTCCCTCCAAGATTACCGTACCAGATTTCGCACATTTGCTTCCAGAACCCATCCGAAAGTTTACTCTTCCAAGCGAAATTCACGATTCCCAGCACCTTTCCTTTATTCAAGGTGGGGGCCATGGAGGTTCGCACCCCCATATGGTCAACGAAATGTTGAACTCCCTGGCTCAAAATCGTGACCCTTGGCCAAACGCCGTGCAAAGTGCAAACTGGACTTGTGTGGGTATTCTTGCCCATGAATCTGCTGTTGCAGGCGGGAAAGTGGTTCCCTTGCCAGAATTCACCCTTTAACAGTTTTTACAAGCCAACAAAGTACCGGAAATACATCATGCGTAAGTTACTGCCATTGTTTGCATTACTAATTCCCTGCTTTCTAAGTTCTTTCTCTCCAAAGAACGCAGAGGCAGCAGCACCCAGGAAAATTAAATTAGTATTCCTCGGTGATAAGGGACATCACAAACCTGAAGACCGTTTCAGGCAGGTTCAAGGTGTATTTGCAACCAAAGGTATCGACCTTAACTACACGGAAAACCTTGAAAGCCTGAACCCGGGTTTTTTGAAAAATTATGATGGCATTCTTATCTTCGCAAACCATGCAAAAATCAGCAATGAACAAGAAAAAGCTCTCCTCGATTTTGTGGAATCAGGCAAAGCCCTAATTCCGGTGCATTGCGCGAGCTACTGTTTTTTAAACTCTCAAAAATATATCGACTTGGTAGGGGCGCAGTTCTCCAAACATGGGACTGGTATTTTCACCGTTGAAACTGTCAAGGCTGAACATCCCATCATGAAAAACTACGAGGGTTTTCAAAGCTGGGATGAAACCTATGTTCACACAAAACATAACGAAAAAGACCGCATTGTTTTGGAAGTAAGAAAAGAAAAGAACCAAAGCGAACCCTGGACTTGGGTTCGAAACCAAGGCAAAGGCAGGGTTTTTTACACTGCCTGGGGCCACGACCAACGCACTTGGGGAAACCCTGGTTTTCAAAATCTTCTCGAACGAGGCATTCGCTGGGCGGTTGGCGATGATCCATCCGTGGCCGGTACCTATTCGGAACGACCCAAAATGACATCCATACCATCTAATCTCAAGCCATTTGAATATGTGCCTGCAAATGTTCCAAATTATCTTTCAGGTGTTTCCTGGGGAAAAATGGGGGATAACATTCGCCAAATGCAAAAGCCACTCGAGCCATCAGAATCCCAAAAACATTATGTGATGCCCGAAGGTTTTGAATTGAAGCTTTTTGCAAGTGAACCCCAACTTGAAGGCAAACCCATTTGCATGAATTGGGATGAGCGCGGCAGGCTTTGGGTGGCACTTACCATTGATTACCCGAATGAATTACAACCTCCCGGAGAGGGAAGGGACAAAATCGTAATTTGTGAAGACACCAACGGTGATCATGTAGCAGATAAATTCACGGTATTCGCCGACAAACTCAGCATTCCCACCAGTATAGCTTTCGCAAATGGCGGAATCATCGTCCATCAGGCGCCTGATACTTTGTTTCTGAAGGATACGAATGGCGATGACAAGGCTGATGAAAGAAAGGTTCTTTTTTCTGGCTGGATAACCCGGGATACCCATGCCGGACCAAGTAATATGAATTACGGCCTGGACAACTGGATGTATGGCATGGTTGGTTATTCCGGCTTTGAAGGCACCATAGGCAGCGAAAAACAATCTTTCCGCACCGGGTTTTATCGCTTCAAACCTGATGGTTCCCAAATGGAATTCCTGAGGAACACCAATAATAATTCCTGGGGCGTTGGTATCAGTGAAGAAGGAATTCTTTTTGGTTCCACCGCGAATGGCAATCCCAGCGTTCACATGCCCATTCCCAATCGTTATTACGAGAAGGTTCGCGGCTGGTCCAGTACAGTTCTAGATGGAATAGCTGGAAACGCCCCAATGTTCCCCATCACCAAGAAAGTGCGGCAGGTGGATTGGCATGATCATTTCACGGCCGCCGCTGGTCATGCGCTTTATACTGCCAGAAATTACCCGGCAAGTTATTGGAACAAAACAGCATTTGTCACTGAACCAACAGGGCATATAGTTGCTACGTTTCCCATCACGGCGGAGGGAGCCTCCTATACCTCTCGAAATGCATTTAACCTCCTTGCCAGTGACGATGAATGGAGTTCCCCCATCGTTGCCGAAGTTGGCCCGGATGGAAATGTATGGGTTATAGATTGGTACAACTTTATCGTGCAGCACAATCCAACTCCTTCCGGGTTCAAGACCGGAAAGGGAAACGCTTACGAAACTGAATTGCGGGATAAAAAGCATGGAAGAATTTACCGGCTTGTTTACAAATCCAAACCGGGCAATGAATCTCTGGATCTTTCCAAGGTTGACAACAAGACTTTGGTTCAAATCCTTAAGAACGACAATCTTTTCTGGCGCCGCCACGCCCAACGATTACTGGTTGAACGAAAAGCCAAAGATGTGGTGCCCGATCTTCTGGAACTAGCCAAAACCAAAACCCTGGATGATGCGGGAATTGCCCCGGGAACCATGCATGCCCTTTGGACCCTAAAGGGACTTGGGGAATTGGAAAACGATCATTCACAAGCATTCCCCATAGCAGTGCAAGCTTTGAAACATCCTGGGGCAGGCGTTAGATTGAATGCCGTGAAAGTTCTACCCATAAGCATCAAATCCGTTGAAGCAATTCTTGCTGCCAAAATGCTGGAAAATTCCGAGCCTCAAGTAAGGCTTGCAGCAACACTTGCCCTGGCTGACCAACCCACCCACAAAGCCTCAGCATCTTCAATAACCGCTCAACTTAAAAACCCGAAATATCCATCTGATCGTTGGATGATGGACGCGCTTGTTTGTGCCGCCGCAAACAACGACAGGCTTTTCATCAAAGAATCCACCACGGATGCAGGGGCACCCAGTCCTGATCAATTAATGGTCTTGGAAAAAGTTGCCGAGCATTTTGCCAGGGGTAACCCAAAAGAGGAAATTACTGAAGTTTTACAGGGATTGCTGAACTCGAACACTCTTTCACAAACAGCAGTGCTTCGTGGACTTGCCAGAGGCTGGCCAGCCAACAACCCATTGGAACTTTCTGAAAAAACTGAAACCATCCTCGCGGAGTTATTCAACAAATCCTCCACGGGCGCCAAAGGGCAGCTAGCGCTTTTGGGAAAGAAGTGGAAATCCAAAGCATTACAGGCAAAGTCCATGGAAGTTGTGCAAAGCTTTATGAAGGTTGCTTCAGATTCCAAGCAAAGTGACTCCGAACGAGTCCAGGCGGCCCGGCAAGCTTGTGAATTCGGTGCTGGCGATCCTTCAGTCTCCATTGCCATTTTAGACCTTATCACTCCACAACTTCCGCCGGAAGTTGGCAACGCATTTATTGACGCTGTTGGGCTTTCAGAGAGAACGGAAACCGCCAAACATTTGGTTGAAAAGCTTTCCGCATGGCCACCATCGCTACGACAGACAGCTATCCGAAGTCTTCTTTCCAGATCTAACTGGTTACCGCACCTTCTTGAAGGATTGGAAGCAAACAAGGTTCGGCTTGGCGAATTGAGTCTGGATCAAAAACAGGCTTTGACGCAGACTTCCAACCGCACCCTAGCAAATAAGGCAAAAGCCATCCTCGCCAAAGGAGGTGGTCTGCCCAACCCGGATCGCCAGAAAGTTGTGGAGGAATACCAATTTGCCACCACTCAAAAAGGTGATGCAAGCGCTGGAAAGTTGGTTTTTAAAAACCAATGTTCCAAATGCCATCAACATCAGGGAGAAGGTGTGAAAATCGGACCAGATCTCACCGGAATGGCTTCCCACCCCAAGAAAGAACTCCTCATTCACATCATGGATCCGAACCGTGACGTGGAGGGTAATTTCCGCCAGTATGTGATCACCACATCCTCGGGCAAAGTTCTTAATGGCATGCTTGCCTCAGAGACAAAATCAGCCATTGAACTTATCGATACAGAAGCTAAAAAACAAACCATTCTTCGCGAAGACATCGAGGAAATGAAAGTTTCCGACCGCTCCCTTATGCCGGAAGGGTTTGAAAAACAACTCAAGAAAGAGGAAGTGGTTAACCTGTTGGAATTTCTAACCCAGCGCGGCAAATACCTTCCTATACCACTGGATAAGGTTGCGACCATCGTCAGCACCAAGGGGATGTTTCATTCTGAAGATGCAGGTGTTGAAAGAATTATTTTCCCAGACTGGAAACCCAAGACCTTTCAAGGGGTTCCCTTTCATCTGGTGGACCCGGAAGGCACCAAGCATGCCAATGTGATTTTACTTCACTCAACCAGCGGCAATTTGCCTGGAAAAATGCCCAAACAGGTAAAAATTCCCTGTAATGGACCAGCAAAAGCCATTCATCTGCTGAGCGGAATTGGAGGTTGGAGCTTCCCCGCTGACCAGGCAAAATCCGTTAGCATGATTGTCAGGCTGCACTACGAAGATGGCAAAACTGAGGATCATCCCCTGAAAAATGGCGTTCATTTCGCGGATTACATTCGCAGGGTCGATGTTCCGGAGTCCACCTTTGCATTTGCAGCCCGCGGTCAGCAAGTTCGGTACTTATCCATCAAACCTCAAAAGCCAACAGAGGTCATCAAGGATATTGAATTTATCAAAGGCCCAGACAGAAGCGCGCCTTTGGTCATTGCGGTAACCGTTGAATCGCCCGAAGAAAAAGGGGCTGAATAATTGCACTTATTTTTGTCTGATACAACAAGCAGATCCACTAAATGAAACCAACTCACCCTAATCATGGGAAAAGTCTTTAAACGGTTTATGCAAAAGTAAAATCATTTTTATTGCATAAAGTTCATTCTGAATAATATGATTAGTAAAGAATCTTCATACACCCATCAAAGGGCAAATTATGTCCAAAATATTTAATCTTTTCAGCTTATCAATCATTTTGGCAATCATAGCAATTCTTAATAACCCATTTGAAACTAACTGCTTTGGTCAAAACTCGGAACGCGAGGTAACTATAAATAGTATTAACATCGAAAAGAGGATTGTCGAAGTTGAATTTGATACACCAAATGGCATCGTAACCAAACTTTGGGAGATTGAAAAAAATGCTAAAATTAAAAGTAATGGAAAAGATACTGATTTAGGCGACTTAAAAGCTGGCCAAACAGCCAAAGTCTATTTCAATACCAGCATTGAGAAAATTACTTTGATTGATGCAGGCAAAATCATAAACCAATTCGTGAAATTATTTGACGGAAAAACTTTAAACGGCTGGAAAGGGGACCCTAACGTATGGCAAGTAAAAGATGGTGTTTTAAATGGTAAAAATTTCCAAAAAAAAGAAAGCTTTCTAAGAACAAAAAACACATTTGAGGATTTCGTATTAAGACTAAAATTTCGCTACCTAAAAGGTAATAGCGGCGTAAATATTAGAAGCTATACCAAGGAAGGAGATGTCTTATCTGGACCACAAATCGAAATCACTGACACAAAACTACCTGTTCGTCACATTGTACATGGGGTAATTTTTGACAGTCATGGAAGTGGGAAACTCAGCAAGGATTTATCTGCTGACGTTAAAGAAAAAATCCTTGCTAGTGTAAAAAACAATTGGAGCTTGATGGAAATTACTGTTCGCGCTAACAAATTAACAGTAAAAATCAATAGTCTTATTCTCCACAACGATCTTGAATTAAAAGAAATGTCCCCATCCGGCATTATTGGCTTCCAAGCGCAAGGACCAACTGAAGTGGAATTCAAAGACATCGAAATCAGGGAACTAAAATAAAATTTAATAAGGGCTGAATTCTTAGTTCTTTTCCGGAAGAACGTTTCCATAGGTCCAAGGCGCGCCCTTAAAGGGTGGTGCCTTGGAAAACTCTGGTGCGGGAACGGGTTTCAGGCTCTTGGCCAATTCTATTCCCTTGGCAGCAATTATTTCCCCCGAACCAACAGCAAGGTTACTGTAACTGCTAAGCCGAGTTTCATAACCACCACCTCTTGAACCAAATGCATCCGCATTTGGCACATAACCCACGCAACCATTTGCCAGCGATACAGGGAATGTGAAGGGGAATCCACTCGATTTTTTTTGATCCAAGCCAAACTGGCAGAAGAATTCTGCGGGATTGGTGATAAACACTGCTGGTCCCACCTGTATGGCCTGCACTTCCACCTCGGCTGTTGGAAACTTTTTCAATTGCGAATCCAGTAAAACTATTTCCTTGGCAAAAGTCCACTCTGTGGCATCAACCTTGGCCTTTTCCCCTTCAACAATCTTGCGTGCCTTTGCAACCTTTTCCGGGGAAGGAGACCTTTTGTTCATATTCGTTGTGTTGAATTTAAAATCGACTGGACCGGTAAGCCCTCTTGGCATGGTTAAAAGAACTTTCAACGCCTCGGCGCCGATTCTAACCCCAACATATTCCGCCCAAGGTTCGGACTTTCGGTTCACAACCGGATTACGATTATCCACTTGGGTAACATCCCCGGAATTGCCATTCAAAAACACCACCACCACATCCTTCCCGAAGTAACCTTGGATAACCTTTTCAAGATAATGAACATAGTTTGCAGAAATACCTCCAGGATTCGTGGTGGCATGGCAGGCAAAATTGACCACGCAACCAGTAAGCTTTTCCTTGTCGTCCCATACTCCAACAACAGCCACTTCAGGATCCATCGGCCCTGCAGGAGCAATGATATCCGGGTTATTCTGGCCCGGATGAGTCACCGTGAAACCTGATTTCATTAGAAACCTGCGATTAAAGCTGACTTTATCCTCATATCCTCGCCCAATGCCTGCCTGAACTTTCTTTCGTGATTTCCAGGCGCGAATCACGGCATCAGCTATTCCGGCTTCCATTTTTTCCAGATATTTCAAATTAGCCATACTGGATTCTTGATAAGCGAGCTTCTTCACCAATTCATCTCCATGGTCATAATCACCGGGCATAACCATGCCCACCGGCCCGGAAGAGTGAGAATGCGAGGCCCCTATCAAAACGGCATCCTGTGGAATGTTGGTTTTGCTGGCGATTTCCTTGCGAACACGAAGCACAATTCGGCGATCTATTCCAAGTGCGTCCAACCCGACCATAGCAACAATTTTTTTGCCATCATCAAAAACTGTCGCCCTGGCTTTGCAGGCGTCATGAAAACTTCGGTGGAATGATTTTCCGTAGCCACCGGGTTGCTCCATTCCAAGTTCAGGTGAAATATCCGCCTCTGCAAACCCCGCTAACAAGTCCACAGATTCCAATGCCTTGGCCACTGGGGTGAGTGTAAAAAAGGCCACTAAAACAAAAGCGGTTCTGATAAATTTTCGAATTGATTTTCGCATGATGCTCTCCAAGGCAGGTTTAACCAGTCTTGAAAAGATCATCCGAATATGGTTTTGTGCTGTCCAGAAATTTTTTTCATGGAAGGATGAGGATAGAACGGTTTCCATCCGCGATTTTTAACTGAAGCGTTCGCTGGATGGATTTCGAAATCACTACCCCATATGGAGAAATCACAGTACCGCGACTTTCAAGAGTCAGTGTGTTATCTGAATTCGTTTTCCAATCCAATTGAACTTTTTCATTGCCCACAGGCAGTGTAACTTCTTTTTTCAGTCGCTGAAAACCACCATCAAGAATCGAAGAAATGGCCCATTCAACTCCTGAAAGAGCCATGGATTCCGCATGACTTGAAGCCAATGAATTGCTTATGTTTTTGCGGGTGTTCACCTCCCGCACAACCACGGTTACCAGCATGATACTGGCAACCACCATCACCACCATGGAGGTTAAAAGCGCAACGCCATTCCTTTTTTTTCTGCCTTTTTCAATCATCATTTGAAGCTTCCCCCCACGCAGGCCTGAATAAAAAATAATCGCGAAGGTGATTTTTCTAGTTTACCTTTTTCACTAAATGACAAGGCTGCCGTCCCATTCCCTGAAGCAGCCTTAAACGAAAGATCCTCAATGACACTGGATCGTAGCAAGCGCTGACTTCCAAGGCTGGAAGCGCGCACCAATATTTTCCCATCAAATTGATATTTGACGGTATTCGCATCATGCAGCGCCAACTCCAAGTTTCGCGTATCAATCAATCTCACAGATTTGGAACTGGAAATATCATTCCGAAAAAGTTCAGCAACTTCAAAAACACCCGAGTTTCGATTGGAAAGGCCACTTTCAGCCCCCTCAAGGTCCACCATGGCATATAGAATTGCCCCCGCCACAGCAAGAATGATACCCATGAGCGCCATTACCACGCTCATTTCAACCAATGAGAATGCATGCCTTTTTCTCATGGTTTTCCCCCTAAGGTTGTTCGGGCAGCAACCAACACATCCGCATTGATCCTTCTGCTTTCCAAAGGCAACCCTGCCCTCCAAAGGACAGCCAATTGGACCCTTTTTAGGAACTTATTTTCAGGAACTGAACCGGTTACCACTTCGATGGTACATTCGGGTGGCAGGGCCTTGTAGCGGGATAAATCCTTTATTTGAAGTCCCCAGGAGGGGTTGATTTCCTCAAACCCAGCCGCCTTCACCTCCTCTTTGAGGTTTTCAAGGAGTTGCAATGCAAGAAATTGCGCATGATTTCTTTTACGCTCCTGAAAACACCAGGACGCAGTTTGGGCAACAGCAATCATCAATCCGGAAAGAATGGCAATAGAAACCAAAATTTCCATGATTGTGAAAGCTGAATTATCTTTTAAGGCATTTTTTTTCATGTCAGCATCACGATCAATTCCACCAGCGGCAGAAACATGGCTACTGCTATAAAACCCACGACCAAACCTAAAATGAGCAGCAATATCGGAAACAGTGTAAATGTAAGCCTCTGAGAACTTACAAACGCAAGGCGGTTCCGTTGGGTACCCGCTTCTGAGAGTGCCCAGGGAAGGTTACCAACCCTTTGTGCTGATTCCAATAGTGGCACCATATGGGATGGCACCCAACCAGATTCCCGCATACTGGCTGAAAATGGTTCACCCTTTTCCATTCTGCAGGCCAGGTCGTCAATTTGTCTCATGGCAGGCTTTGGAAAATAGGATGAGCCTTTTAAAAACCCCAAGACCCAGGGCATGACCTCTTGGGTTAACATGGAAATGCCCAGCATACTTAAGAAATTTCCCTGCACATGAACGCGATATATCCTGCCCACCAACGGAAACCGCCATCGAATTCGTGGCATTAGGATCGGAAGCAATATCAATCCGATCAGGCACAAAACCGCGGGAATCAAGAGGAACCAAAACCGGGCCAGCAAATTGGAAAATCTGAAAAACCATTCAGATGGTTCGGGCATTTTTGCCTGAAACTCCTGGTAGATCTTTTGGAACTTTGGAACGATAAAAACGGTCTGAAAAGTGGAAATGCAAATGGTAAACAAGATGATTGCCATGGCATAAGCAAGCCTTGGCAAGGTGTGAATCCAGAAAAAGTCCTGGTTCCAGCAAGGGGTCTTTTCCAGGCAAAGACCGAGTTTTCCGGTTGGCTCTCCCAACGAAATAGCCAGCAATACTTCAGGGGATACTACCCCGGGGACCGCCTTTAATGATATTGCCAGGGTTTCCCCAGACTTTATCTTTTCCACGACCTTGCCCAATCTTTTGTTGAAATGAACTTTCTGAGTAACCAAAAAGGACAGGCCGTGAAAGAGTATGACGATCAAAGCTAATAAACCGGCAAGGGGTAGCAATTGATTTGCCTCGCCAGAAGCAATAAAAATTTGCCCAGAAGCAATAAAAAACAGAAACGTTGCACAAAGAAAAAAATAACAACTCCCAAGAACCAAATTAATAAACTTCCTGTTTTTCCCCAAAAATGAATAGGTTTGCCCTGCGAGAAATGCTTCGAGGCCGGATACCAGGGAACAACCAGTATTGGTAATTGCCAGCAAAAGAAAATGGATTTCTTCCTGCCTTATATGGCGGTAATGCAGCATGGCAAAAATCACCCACGCAACATACGCAATGGAAAGAAGAATGAAATAAATACCCGCCCCGCCAAAACCAAGGCATAAACTTGTAATTAAAAACAATGGAATCAGCACATACGCCGACCATCTTAGCATGCCTCGCATTAACCAAACATAGTAAGGATCTGTCATTTGCTGAGCCCCTCAAGCAGTTTGACAAGGGGCATAAAAATGGCCAGAACAAACAATCCGGTTATGATGGCAGCTATACCAACAATCAAGAATGGGGGAATGATACTTTGCGCGAGAGATGCGCGCATTTCCACCTGCCTTCGATACATCTGCGCCGCCTGCCTTAGCGTCGAGGCAAGGTTTCCCTTCATTTCACCCACACCAGCCATCCAAACAATCACATCCGGAAGAACCTTGCCTGCTTTTAAAGCATCTTGCAAGGATTCACCTTTTTCCAAGCTAGAGGCAATTTCATGGGAGCCCTTGCGCAAAAAAGGGTCTGAGCCAGCATCCCCAGCCAAACGGAGGGCTTGTGGCAAAGGCAAATTCTGTTCCACCAGAATTCCCAGCAAATCCGTAAAGGCTGCCAGCCTGGCCGCGCGAATAAGGGTGCCCAATACAGGGATGGAATAGACCAACCTGGTCCACCAGCAAGCTCCGGTTTCGCTTGAACGCATCAGCCCTCTTAGAAGCAATAAAGCAGCAATAAAGACCACACAGGGCAGCACGATAAAATAAATGGGATTGGAAGCCAGAGAAAGAACCAAACGGGTTACGCCGGGCAATTGCATTCCAAAATCACGAAATATCAATTCAAACTGGGGAATCACATAAACCAAAATCAAAGTGAACAAACCAATGGCAATACCCATGACAAGAAAAGGGTAAAAAAGTGCCGTAATTACCAAAGATCTTAAATCTGAAAGTCCCCGGGCGTAGGTTGTAAGGATGGATAATACCTGGGGAAGGCTTCCACCCTGAATTCCAGCGTTCACCAATTCGGAATAAAACGGCGGAATTCTTCCCTTTTGAAGGGCCAATGCCTCTGGCAATGTTTTACCGGCACTTAAATCTTTTTGAATTTCCAAAGTGGCGCTTTTAAGATTTCCCCACGCCATTTCCTTAGCAATAGATTGCAGGCCCTCTTCAAGTGGCAAACCAGCCCGCGCCATGGCCGCAATTTCCTCATTCAGATAAACAAGGTCTTGCGCGCTTAGGCTTGCCTTATTTCCTTCGTTTGAGTTCATCCATGCTCCCTTATATCCACGGAACTGGCAGATGAATATCCATCGATTCCAAGGACCCTGATGATTTCTTCCTTCGTAGTCAGCCCTTTTTCCAATGCCTTTAAAGCCTGCTGACGAAGATTTTTACCCCCGGTTCTTCCAAAAACTTCTTCCAATTCATTCCGGTCAGCAGACCGCAAAACCGCTTTTCGGATTTCCCCCTCTGGAACCATAACCTCTGCTAGCAAAAGCCGGCCCAGAAAACCGGTATGATTACATGCCTGGCAGCCCTCCGCTCGGCAATTGGGACAGCTTTTTCGAAGCAGTCTTTGGTTCACAATAAGTCGCATTGCACTTGTAAGCAAATGGGGTTCCAATCCCATCTCCAAAAGGCGGCTGATCACACCACCTGACGAACCCGCATGAAATGTACTAAATAGCAAATGCCCGCTTAATGCCGCCTCAATCGCAACCCTTGCCGTTTGGGAATCCCGTATTTCCCCCACCATGATTACCTCAGGATCCTGCCTTAAAAGGCTGCGCAATCCGCTGGCAAAATCCATCTCACCTTGGGATCTAATTTCGCTTTGGCTTATACCATCCAAAACCTGTTCAACAGGATCTTCCAAAGTAACAATATGCCTGCGACACAACTGGGCTTGAATCCTCTTAAGGCAGGAATAAATGGTGGTGGTTTTTCCGCTTCCACCCGGACCGGTAAAAAGTATTGCCCCGGTCTTCTCATCCATGGCGGCAGCCAAAGTCTGGTAAACTTCCGGATCCATTCCAAGATCGCGAATTTCCAAAGTTTTAGAATCTTTGCGAAATATCCGAATTGCAACCCTTTCACCGTGGATGGTTGGAAAAGTACTAACTCTAACTTCCATAGATTCAGTGTTTTCCATGCTGCGTAATCTTCCCTCCTGGGGAATATCCTGCCGGTAGGAAAGCAGATCCGCCAACACCTTCAATCTTGCAACAACATTAGGTGCCAACTCCTTGGGAAAAGCCGGGCCATGTTGCAGAACGCCATCCACACGAAAATCCACATTCAAGGAATGAACAGATGGCTGAATATGGATATCACTTGCCTGAAGTTTTTTGGCTAAATCCAGAATATTTTTCACAAGGACTGGAATTCTTTCCGCGGCCAATGCAGACCCGGGGTCCAAGGCTTGCCAGTCATCTTTCCTCATGAATCACCAAAAGTTTTACAAACGTACAATTATCTGCTAGGGCAAATCGGATATGCTCAATTAGAATAACTATACAGACATTTTAATCCAACTAATTTCAAATGTTTATCAAGAATTCCGAAACAAAACTTGAATTTCAAAGTGTGCATTTCCCTGACAGGTCAAATGTACAAAAGGTCACAGAATGGTTCACGCTATTAGCAAGAATGTATTCGATTGATTTTCTAAGGGGATCAAAAACTTCAAAACTTTCCGGGAAAAGTCTCGATTTCCGGAATTTAAGAGAATATGAACCGGGGGATGATTTCAGGCATGTGGATTGGAAAGCCTCTGCACGCATGGGAAAATGGCTTACGCGCCAATTTCACCAAGGAGTTAATTATCATCTCTCTCTAATTCTTGATACGAACCCTGGTATGAATTTTGGCTCTGGCGCTTTCACAAAGATGGACTCCCTGATTCTTTTGACAACATTTTTAGCATGGGTGTCTTACTATTGCGGATCAAAGTTACAGATTTTTAACCCCCGGCAATTCCAAAGGCCCTTAACTTTTGATCGACTCCAAGCCCACAACCCGTTGCAGATTGCAAAAATCCTCTTCACAACCAAAAAAAATCTTCCTGTTAACTGGCAAAACTTCTGGAAATCCATTCGCAGTAAATCCCGAGTGGGAAATATTAGCTTTTTTCTTTCCGATTTTTGGAAAACCGAAATCCTGGATAGCGCACCTACTAATACCAAATCGGATCACTTTTATTTGGCGCGAATCACCGATCAGGGGGAAACTTATATTCCTCTAGAACTGGAAACTTATCTTGCGAATCCTGAAACACGGGAAATTCGCCCCATAGTTGCCGACAATGATGGGTTGGAAAAGTTTAAAAAAAATCTGGCTGACCATTCGGAAAAAATCAAAAACCTTACCAACAAAAAGAATATGGGTTTAATCCCTCTTGTTTCCGGGGAAGGAATTATTGATGAATTTGTGAGCCACACCTTCTCAAGACCAGCAAAATCAAAGGCAATCCTATGATGGCAAATATGTTGATCTGCCTGATTTTGTGTTTTCCATCGCAACAGGAAATACTTTTGGATATTTCGCCGGACCAACCAGAATTAGCCAGCCATTTAAAATTGCGGATTCAACGAATGAACTTGCTGGGCGAAGCACCAAAATTTCGGGGAAGCCTCGAATCGAAAGGAGGAGAAAAATTAATTTTAAAGAACTTATCCATCGAACCTGACGGCAATCATTGGTCACTTCGCTGGGACATGGCTAAACCCGAAACCTTTGAGATTACTTTGCGCAAACACGACCAACCAACCGGAATCTCAATAATTGCTATTTTTGAGAATGGCCAAAAAGAACGAAAAGTCACTTGGTCGAATTTTCTATCGCCTGGTCCTATTCCCCAAACACCCATATCAAATCCAAGCAACTCCAATGCACCAACTACTAATAGTTATCCATTCTTGGCGTTATTACTTTTAATAGGGATTGCACTTGGATGTGCCTCAATCCTATTTCTAGGCATTAAAAAACCAACCAAAAGAACTGATTTGAAAGCCAGACTTTCACGATGGATTGAAGATCCACAACAACACAACTGGAATGAATTTGCACCCATTCTTGAACAGTTAAAAACTTTAACCAAAGAGAATTCCGACCTTGGTGAAAAGATCAAATTGGTTGAACAATTGCGATTTTCAGGCCAAAATCCCGATATTCAAAAAATACGCGAGCTTTTTGAACAATCCTCATCCGCTTTTAACGAATAAATCAACAATTCTAATTAATTCGATCAGGCCAAGTCAAGAAACTGGATACAACCGGAGGAATAGCCAATTTAAGTAAACTGGCCATGTTTTCCGGCCGATGAATAAACCATGAAATCATCACCAGCATTTCCTTGGCCACCAACCTGAAGTGGCAAGAAAAATTAGACACGAATAATTTCTGAGCTATCGGGAGTTTAAACATGAACCAACCATCAAACAAAACATTCATCGTTGCATTAGTCATCACTTTTGGACTGTGGGGCTGCTCTTCATCAGGCCCAAATCCCAAAGCCCAGGCCGAAAAAATCAAATCTCTTGAAGAACGTCTTGCAAAAATGGAAACGGATTATCAAAGCACGCTTTCCCAACGAGAGGAACTAAAGCAAAAAGTGACCACTCTTGAGGAAAAATTATCCATCCATCAAAAGGTCGTAAAAGAAAGGGATGAATTCAAAGTTGTTTCAGAACAACGCGCAAGCGAAAGAGATGCCCTTCAGATCCGTTGCGAGATGTTTAAAAAGGGCTTGCAAGAATTGATCGGGCAGGATGATGCCATGGCATCCATGGGCAAGCATTTTCCACCCACTGCAACCGCAGGCCTGCCTATTCCCGGAAAATAACCAGCTTATTCCAAAAGGAAGACGCCAGTCCTTTGCGCATGATGCGTCGGGGGCTGGCGTTGCTCTTTAATCCTGCAAATATTCAATAACAGACTGCCGCTTAAGGTCTGTGACGATTCGCTTCATTTCAAATTGAGCAGCCTCATTTCTTAGCTTATCCCTGACTTGCTTTTGGATCTTTTCATCAAAAGTCCTTAGCCCCGCAAATTCCCGCTTCACCAGCTTAATGATGTGTATGCCTGTTGGGATTTCCACAAGAGGTCCAACTTCACCATCGCTCATGGAAAAAAGATAATTCTCAACCTGAACAGGTTTAATTTCACCGCGTTTACGCCCAATTCCCTCGCCCCCGCGAAATGCGCCATCCCCATGGCAATATTCCTTGCTAAGTTTCGCGAAATCCTCGCCTTTCTTGGCCCTTTCGGAAATCACCTGGGCCAGTTTCAAAGCTTCCTCCTTGGAACCGGAATTTCTGAAACTTATAAAAATGTCCTTCCATTCCACACTGTCAGAAATTTGAAATTCTTCCTTGTGTGAATCGTAATAATCCCTGATCTGTTTATGCCCAATACGATCAAGGCTGGGCATAATGCGTGATTGCATATACTGGGTTGCCATGAAGTTTCTTTCAGACTGGCGCCTCAGTAAATCCAAAGACATTCCCTGAGATTCCAGCATTGCCTGAAAATCTTCATCCGTGGGAATTTTGTTACGATCTTTCAACAACCTTATATACCTGTCAAATTCCTTGGTCGCCAATTCCTGTAACTTGTCTAGAAATTTCTTAGCCTGGGGATTTTTGGAGAGTTTGTTTTGCGCATCCTGAATGACAATTTCGCGTTCGACCAGTTGAGTAATGGCAGCCTTTCGTCTAGCCTGTTCCCCCTGGGAACTTTCCCCAATTCCCTGGCTAAGGGACAAACGAACCTCTTCCTCCAGAACTGCCTCACCATTCACGATGGCCACAATATTACTGCCAGTGGTTTTTTGCCCCGGTTTTTTTTCTTCAGGGACATTCAAGGCCGTTTGCTCGCCAGCCGAATCTGAATCATCTTGGGAAATGGCTCGAACAACTTGAGTTCCTGGTATTCCGATGGATTGAACCAAAGGAGTGCTTTTGGAGTTGGAAACACATCCCAAGGCAAGAAAGCAGGCCATAAACAAAGAAAAAACCATTCCCCTGAGCCGCATAAAGCCTCCAAATCAGGCGAAAGAAACGCCTTTTAGGGCGTATAACTGTTCGATTCTTTGGAATCAAGTGGGCTTTGGGTTCATTTCCAACAACTTGGGCCGTCAAATTATGTTTAAGTAAAGATGGGTAAAAAGAACCTAGCTAATCAGCTTTAACCAATCGAATGACCGAGGGTGATAATCTCCCACAATCCATGAATTAAAGTCTGGACTCAAAAAAGATAACTAATTTATAATGCCCAGATTACCTTGATGCTGGAATCAACCAAATCTTGGTTATTTTCATACACGCATAAGTAGTCAAAGGAATCCTTATGAGCAGCTCTCCCGCATTGACCCAACAGCAACCTGCAAACGCAATGCGGTTGCTATGGGCTGGGTTTATGGCAATTTTGGCAGCAGGCATCGGCTTTGCCATCCGTGGTGGCATTCTTGATAACTGGGGTTCCCAATATGGTTTCTCTGGGGAAGAACTTGGCAAAATAGGTGGCGCAGGCTTCACAGGATTCTGCTTCGGTATCATCATAGGCGGGGTAATTGTAGACAAGATTGGTTACGGCAAGTTGGTAATAGCCGCTTTTCTTTTTCATGTCGTTTCCGCTTTTGTCACTTTTGGCGCAGCCGACGGTATGGCTAAAGAATCCGCATACAACTACCTTTTCTGGGGTACATTCCTGTTCGCTATCGCTAACGGGACTTTGGAAGCCGTTGCCAACCCGTTGGTGGCAACTCTTTTCCCAAATGATCGAACCCATTACCTCAACATTCTGCATGCCTCTTGGCCTGCTGGCATGATTCTCGTAGGTGTGATGGGATGGATTCTTGATGACCGATTGAAAATTGATTGGAAAATTCAGCTTGGTCTATTCCTCATTCCCACCGTTCTTTACGGGCTTATGTTCTTCGGTCAGAAGTTTCCAAGGTCTGAAGCTTCCGAAAGAGGTCTCAGCCTGGGTGAAATGTTCAAGGATGTTGGTTTGCTGGGTGGCGCGGTTGTTTGCTATCTGCTTGCCATGTTTTTTGGTGATGTACTCAAGCCATTTGTTGCAGAAGAGCAATCCACCTACATTGGCTACGCAATCGGTGGTGTTTTGCTTGCCATCATCGGCTTTATCACCAAATTCTCCATTGGGTCACTTTTGTTGTTTGTATTGTTTGTTGTACATGCACTGGTGGGCGCGGTAGAGCTTGGCACCGATGGCTGGATTCAAAACATTACCGGAAACATTCTTTCCAGCGAACAAGGCAAAATCCTTTTCGTATTCACCTCGGCGACAATGTTTGCTCTGCGCTTTTGCGCGCACTTCATTGAAACCAAAATCGGCCTGACACCCATAGCCTTGCTTTTGGTTTGCGCGGTTTTGGCCTGTCTGGGCCTTAATCTAGTAAGCGGAATCACAAGTTTTGGTGGAGCCTTACTGGCCCTGACTGTTTATGGAATTGGAAAGACTTTCTTCTGGCCCACCATGCTGGCAGTGGCATCGGACCGTTTCCCCAGCACTGGAGCCGTGGCTATCTCCATCATGGGTGGTATAGGAATGATGAGTGCCGGCCTTCTTGGTGGCCCTGGCCTTGGTTATGCCAAAGATCGTTTTGCTGCTGAATCTCTCAAAGTTTCCAATGCGAAAGCATATGATGAGTTCAAGAGTGCCAGCGACAGTGGCTTCCTTTTCCTGGACAAGGTAAAGGGAATTGATGGCAAGAAACTTGGGGAAATCGCCAAAAAGTCTGAGGAAAAGAAGGAGCTTACCAAAGCCGAAAAAGAAGTCCAACTTGCATCGATTGAAGGCGACCGCAAGACTTTGAAGGCGGACTCCTATATTCCTGCCACGATGGCTGCTATATACCTGCTTTTGCTTCTTTATTTCAAATCGATTGGTGGCTACAGGGCTGTCCATATCGATGGTTCCGCAAAGAATGGTGCCCATTAAGGCACCTTCTATTCATCACCAATCAACCAGGCTGTAAATGTCCGAAAGATCTTTTACATTTCTGGGAACGGGAACCTCGGTTGGGGTTCCTATGATTGGTTGTGAATGTGATGTCTGTGTTTCTGAGGATCCCAGAAATCACCGATTTCGTTGCGCGGGCCTCGTAAGAGTTCCCGCCGGGAACATCCTAATTGACACCCCGCCAGAACTCCGATTGCAGTTGCTAAGAGCGAAGGTTGCGAAAATTCATGGAGTGCTTTTCACCCATTACCACGCCGATCACCTGCATGGCTTGGATGATTTGCGCCCCATCCAGCACCACATTGGCAAACCAGTTCCATTGTATTGCACTTCCGAAGTGGAAGAACGCATTCGTACTTCCTTCAGTTATGCTTTCGAAGAAAGAAAGCCTAACCAAAGCGGGTATCTGCCAAAACTGGAATTCCGCAGGATAGCCGAATTTCCCATTCCATTTTTGGGCGAATCCATTACACCCATACCCATGGAACATGGCCACTTTCCGGTATTGGGATTTCGTATTTCAAATATGGCTTATTGCACAGATGTCAGTCACATCCCCGATTCCAGCATGAGGTTGCTTGAAGGATTGGATGTTCTGGTTTTGGATGCATTGCGAGAAACGCCCCACCCTGCTCATTTCAACCTGGAACAAGCCTTGGCTGTTATTGCAAAATTAAAGCCCAAACAAACCTTCCTCACGCACCTAAGCCACGAAATGGATCACAAAATCATTGAGCCGAGATTGCCCAAAAACATCCGATTTGCCTATGATGGGCTTTCGTTTGATTTTTAAGTCTTGAGGTTTCTTCCGTTGGATGGGAAGTTAAGAAAATTACTTGAGGAACATGGCCAGATGAACCTTCTGCAAAGGTTCAGTAGGCTGCAACCCGCACAGCAACAAAAGCTGGAACAGCAGTTATCCAGCCTGGACCTTCTTTCAGTATTTCAGGAAGCCAGAAAAACCCATCATAAAAGAACTCCCCCCACGCTTAATGAATTTCACCCCGTTATTCCCGCAAACCCCAACGACAACAAAAATGACAGTACAATCATCGGGCAAAAAGCTTATGAACAAGGCCTTGTAGCCTTTCTGCTGGTGGCTGGTGGTCAGGGAAGCAGACTGGGCACGCCAATTCCAAAGGGAATGGTTGCTGTCACCCCAATAAAGCAAAAATCGCTCTATCAGGTTCATGCTGAAAAAGTTCTGGCACTCTGCAAAAAATATAACGCCAGCTTTCAGCTTTTAATCATGACAAGCCCGGCCACACACAAACCAACCGAGGAATTTTTTCGGGAAAACTCTTTTTTTGGACTACGTGAACAACAGGTATCATTCTTTCAGCAATCCGTGCTTCCCTCAATTTCGATGGAGACCGGAGAGTTGATTTTTGATGCTACTGACCAACTTTTCACAAGTCCGGATGGCCATGGGGGCTTGCTGGAAGCCTTAAAAAAAGCCGAACTATTCAAAAAAATAAAAGAAGCTGGTATCCGCCATCTGTATTACTTTCAGGTAGATAATCCCCTGGTTCAACTACATGACCCAATCTTTTTGGGTAAGCACATTAAATCTGGGTCGCAAGTCAGCTCCAAGTGTATTCCCAAAAGAGATGTCAGGGAGAAGCTTGGGAACTTTGTGGAAATTCAAGGCAAATGCCACATCATTGAATATTCTGATTTGCCATCCGAACTGGCGAAAAAGACCAATTCCGATGGCTCACCCTATTACTCATGTGGAAGTCCAGCCATCCATTTATTTGATGTTGATTTCCTGGCCGAGATGGCAGCAAACCCTGAAGCATTGCCGTACCATATTGCCAGAAAAAAAGTGCCTTTTGTTGACAACGATGGCAACAAGGTTGTGCCTGATTGTGAAAACGCGTTAAAGTTTGAAAAATTCATCTTTGACATATTCCCGCATGCGGAACGCTGGCTGGTGGTATCGACCAGGCGCGAGGAAGAATTCGCACCTCTGAAAAATAACGACGGAGAAGACTCCCCGGCAACGGTTAGGTCTGCGCAGATAGCCTTGTTCGAAAAATGGCTTGGAGTCGCAGGAGTAAAAATATACCCTGAAAATCTTGGATCACCCCGTGCGATTGAAATTAGTCCGCTTTTCGCTCTGGATGGGGAAGAATTAAAATCAAAAATCCAACCGGGTGAATTCTTTAAGGCACCTATTCTTTTGGAATACCCGCTAAACAAAACAGGAAGTTGAGGGAATAAAAATGCTTCACGCTATGATTATGGCAGGTGGTGGTGGCACAAGATTTTGGCCCAGAAGCAGGTCAAAAAAGCCAAAGCAATTTCTGCAACTGGGTGGTGAAAAATCGCTTATCCAACAAGCCTACGAAAGGCTCGAGGCAACGGTTCCACCAGAACGCATGTGGGTAATCACCGCTGAGGCCTACCGTCAGGAAACCAAGACCCATCTACCCCTTCTTCCGGACGACCATGTGATTGGCGAACCCGTTGGAAGAGATACCGCACCATGCGTTGCGCTGGGGGCGGCTCTCATCCACAAAAATGATCCTGATGCTGTTATGCTGGTAAGCCCTGCAGATCATGTGATTGAACCTGTGCAGGAATTTCGCAGGGCCGTTCATAGCGCACATGAGATTTGCAAAGATAATCCAGAAACTTTCCTGACTTTTGGAATTCCTCCCACATATCCGGCAGTAGGCTATGGTTATATCCAAAAGGGCCCTGAAGCGACCCAGCGCCAGGGTCTTACAGCCTTCAGGGTTGGAGCATTCAAGGAAAAACCATCCTTGGAACTGGCCCAACAATTTTTTTCATCTGGCCAGTATTTCTGGAATAGTGGCATCTTTGTCTGGCATGCCAAAACGGTTCTTAATTCTCTTAAGGAACACAAACCAGCACTTTATCAGGCTGCCATGCGCATAGCTGATGCCTGGGACACGCCAGAAAGAATGAATGTCCTGCAGTCGGAATATGCCGGCATGGAAAAAATCAGCGTGGATTACGCCATCATGGAGAAAGCCAGAGATCTGATGGTATTGCAAACACCTTACAAATGGGATGATGTTGGAAGTTGGATGGCGCTGGAGCGCCTTCACCCTCAAGATTCAGATGGTAACACTGTGCTTGCTAACCATGTTGGTATAAAGACTGGCAATTCGATTGTTGTTTCCGACAACCAAAAGAAATTGATCACCACCATTGGCGTGAACAACCTTTTGATTGTTCAGGATGGGGATGCCCTTTTAGTTGCAGACAAAAATGATGAGGCGGGCGTGAAGCTTTTGGTGGAGACATTGCGTAAACGGGGTATGGAGAACTTCCTTTAATGCAGTCCACCAAATGGCTTGGGATAGATTTTGGGACAGTCAGGCTTGGTTTTGCCTGCGCGGACCAAAAAACAGCCATCGCTTTTCCTATTACCACCTACACCCGGCAGGGGGAAAAAAGGGACACAGCCTACATCCAAAAACTGGTTCGGGAAGAGCAGGTGAATGCCATCGTTGTCGGACTTCCGGTTCGGGGAGATGGCAGCAAAGGGGAAAAGGCCAACGAGGCACTTAGGTTTGGGGAATGGCTGGCCCAAATCACCAGGCTTCCAGTTCGATATTACGATGAACGATACAGCACTTTTGATGCGGAAAATTCTCTTCGTTTTGCCGGGCTAAGCCCCATGAAACGAAAACAAAAAAGAGATCAGGTGGCAGCACAGATCATTCTGCAATCATTTCTGGATGCAGGCTGCCCAAATGATGATCACTCCGGACCCCTTCAATCGCCCCATGCAGATTAATAGGCAAGCGTCGATTTCCAATTTTTGCGAAGGTCATCCAGGGAAGCCCAAACAATCCAATCCCCTGCAGGTCCTGCAATTCGAAGTCGCCTTTCAGAACAGGTGAGCCCAATTTCATTCAAGGGCAATCCCACAAATTCAGCTTCCAATACACCGACTTTACCCGGTTCCACTTCAACCACATAGGAAGTGGGTGATTCCGCAAAAAGTAATGAGGCAACATCTACACCTTGAAATTTTCCAAGGCCGGAAATATCCGCGCCGATCATCCCGGCAAATGCCATCTCTGCCAATGCGACAGCCAATCCACCTTCGCTGATATCGTGACAAGCCCTTATCAGGCCCTTGCTAATAGCCTTATGCACAGCATGATGCACCTTGATGCTTTCGCTGGCAACCGGTTTAGGCACCACTCCGCCTACAAGCCCATGAACTCGGCAATATTGGGATCCGCCCAAATCAGCAACTGGCTTTCCAATAAGAAATATTTTGTTGCCGACCTTTTTCAAATCCATGGTGACACACTGGCGAATATCGTGCACCAATCCCATGGCACTGATCAACAGTGTGGGGGGAATGACAATATTTCTTCCAGAAGCGTGGAATTCATTCTTAAGACTGTCTTTCCCACTAATAAAAGGCATCCGATAGGCTATGGCGTAATCCTTGCAAGCCTCGGCCGCCAACACCAACGATCCCAAAACCTCTGGGCGATCTGTGTTACCCCAGCAGAAATTATCCAGAATCGCCACACGGGATGGATCCGCTCCAACGCTAACAACATTTCGAACCGCCTCATCAATCGCGCATGCCGCCATGGCGTAAGGATCGAGATCACCATAATCAGGTAAAATACCGCAACCAACGGCAAACCCCTTGGTACTACCCAAAACAGGATTCACAACGGAAGCATCGGAAGGACCGTCTTCCAGAATTCCAACCAATGGCTTGATGACGCTACCGCCTTGAACTTCATGATCGTATTGGCGAATGATCCATTCCTTGGAAGCTATGTTTGGAGTGGCCAAAAGTTTCTGCAATGTTTCGGAGAAATTCTCATTGGCAGGTGGCTTGGGATTCGTCTTTGAATTCTCAGGCGCTTTCCAATTGGCCTTACGAACCTGCCTGGGCCTGCCGTTATGCAGGAAATCCATTTCCAGTTCGCCAACCGGGTTACCCTTATAGAACAGTTTTAATTTGCCAGTTTGTTCAAACTTGCCAAGTACTGCAACCTCCACGCCTTCCCATTTACAAACTTCCACAAGTTTATCCAAATTGGATTCCGGAACCGCCAGAATCATTCGTTCCTGCGATTCTGAGATCCATATCTCTGTGTAGGACAGACCATCGTACTTCAGGGGTGCCTGGTCGAGTTGAACCGAAGCCCCCAGATGTTCACCCATCTCTCCAACTGCGGAACTGAAACCACCAGCACCACAATCCGTAATTGCGTGGTAAAGTCCAAGATCCCTGGCTTTCAAAATGGCATCAAGAACCTTCTTTTCCTCGATGGCGTTTCCAATTTGAACTGCCCCACCGGAAACTTTTTCTGATTCTGTATGCAACTCTGCCGACGAAAATGTTGCCCCGTGAATACCGTCACGGCCGGTTCTTCCGCCAACAGCAACAATCAAATCACCTACAAGAGGTTTTTTAACCGCCTTGTCCACTGGAATAAGCCCTGCGGTTCCACAGAACACCAAAGGATTGCCAAGGTAACGGTCGTGAAAACAAACTGCCCCGTTTATAGTTGGGATTCCAATTCGATTGCCATAATCCCTAACCCCGGAAACTACACCATTCATGATTTTAACCGGGTGAAGAATCCCCTCTGGAAGTGATTCTGCGGAAGTCGTTGGCGGCGCAAAACAAAAAACATCGGTATTACAAACCGGCTTGGCACCCAAACCGGTCCCCAAAGGATCTCGAATAACACCACCTATGCCAGTGTTTGCACCACCATAGGGTTCAATGGCACTGGGACGATTATGTGTTTCTACCTTGAAGCAAAGATGATATTTATCGTCAAACTTAATCACCCCCGCATTGTCCTCAAACACACTAACACACCAATCATCCTTGCCCATGGATTCACGAAGAAACCTGGTGGCTTCGAATACGGTTTCTTTAAGCAGATTCTTGTAAACCTTGCCTTCAAAATCCACAGTACCTTTCAGGGTTTTGTGAGAGCAGTGCTCAGACCAGGTTTGGGCTATGGTTTCAAGTTCAATATCCAGAGGTTCTCTGGCAAGTTTTTGGTAATGTGCCTGAATGGTAAGCAATTCTTCCAAATTCAGGGAAAGGGACATTTCCCGGCTCAATTTTTGCAATTGCTCTGAGTCCAACTTTAAAAAAGGCACTACGATTTTACTGAACTGATATTCACTTCCCTTGCCTAAATGATGATCTTGAAGCGGGCCTTCCACAATCATTTCAATGGCATCATTCGCGAGAACCCTTCTAAAAAGCACTGATTTATCCTGTGCCGCTGGTGGAGGCCCAAAATATCTACGAAAACTTCGCACCCCTTGAACAGGAACGCCAAGATCCTTGCTGGCTGCAATAATGCTAAGAGCCGTCGGATCCATAACCCCGGGCTTAAGCAGTACTGTTGCAAGGCACGGATCACCACTTCTTTCCTTTTCCTGAATCCCAACTTGCTGCAAGGTGGCCTTCTCAACCACGGCATCCACCAGTAGTTCAGTTTTAAGCTTTTCCGCCGCTTCACGGGTCAAATCCCCCTGTAGGAGAAAACCCCTGGTGGTTAGGGAAACCACCTCTTGGTTTCGCTTGCCAGACATCAGAAGGTGAAAATCACCGTTAACACGCTTCTTTTCAAGGTCGCTCAAAAGTGGCTGAATCTCTATTTCCCAGATCATGCTTCTTTTCCCGTGAAAGTTGGAACCAGATATGGTTGCATTATAGGAATCGCTGGTGGAATTGCTGGTACCCGAACACTACACCAGACAATAGATTCAAAAATAAGCTTCCGCAATGAGGATTTTCAGGAAAGGAAATTAAACATGAAGGCAGTGCAAGCTGTAATCACCGAACCATTTAAAGCAGATCTTCGCGAAGTGGAATTACCCGATCCTGGCGCGGGCCAAATCATGGTATCTGCAAAGGTTTCTGCCATCAGTGCCGGAACTGAACTGGCCGTTTACACTGGCACGCATCAATGGCTCAAAGACCCCAATTTGCCGGATTGGAAGTTCCCGTTTCGCAGTGGCTATTCAGCTGCGGGAGTGGTTGTAAAAGTTGGAAAGGACATTCAAGGCATCAAGGAAGGTGATAGGGTAAGTTTTCCAGGCAATCACGCCTCGCATGAAATCCTAAGCGTGACCCACGAGCGTGGAAAATGGTGGAAGATGCCTGACAACTTGGATTTTGAAAAAGCAGCCGTTGCCTGTATTGCCAGATATGGCATGGGTGCTTCTATTCGTGCTGGAATCACTTTGGGAAGAAGCGCTGCTGTATTGGGTTTGGGAATTATCGGACAGTTTGCCCTGCGTTGCCTGATGGCCGCGGGAGCCAATCCTGTGGTGGGAATTGATGCTGTTCCAATGCGCAGAAAAGCAGCGCTGGCTGCAGGCGCTTTTGCTGCGATAGATCCCGCCAATGGCCCAATCAAGGATCAAATTCGCAATACCCTTTGTGGTGGAGCGGAAATTGTGGCAGATGCCACGGGGATTCCTGATGCGGTTCCCCAGGCAATGTCACTTGCTTGCGATGGGGGACAGGTGGTGGTGGTTGGCAGCCCTAGAGGAAAAGCCAAGGATGTCAATTTTTACGATGATTTGCACAGAAGGTACATCGAAGTTACCGGGGCTCATGGAAACATGCTGTTTGAACCTGCGCACATTCGGATGCCAGGAGATTGGAACATCCACAAAGCGCAGCATTGGCTGCTGGCATCGCTTGCTAACGGAAGATTGAATTTGGATGGATTGGTGACCCATAAGATCAAACCATCAGAACTTAACAAGGCTTATGATGGTTTGTTGAATAAAAAGGATGAGTATCTTGGAGTGACGGTGCATTGGGATCAACTGTAATGGAAGGTTCTTCACCAGAATTTGCAATCCTACCTTGGATAGCCTGTGCTATTGCGGCCCTGTTAGCTGGGTTTGTAAATTCCATAGCAGGAGGTGGCACGTTACTTACTTTTCCATCGCTGCAGTTTGCTTTGGGAGCTGTGTTTCCCGGCCTGCCAGGAAAAGACATCCTTGTGATGGCAAACACCACTAGCACCCTGGCGGTTTTGCCAGGGTCGCTTGCAGGTGCTTGGGGTGTTAAGAATCATTTGGTTGGAGCGCGAAATTGGCTTGTATTGCTTATTCCATCCAGCATTGTTGGAGGATGCCTTGGGGCATTCCTCCTAACGCGATTTCCATCCCAATTTTCCGCCCTGGTACCTTGGCTGCTTTTTCTGGCATCCACCCTTTTTCTCGTTCAACCTTGGATTTCCAAACTGACCCAAAAACCCGAATCATCCAAAACCACCAGCCCATGGGGAGCTATCACTCTAGCTTTCTTTCAGCTTTTTGTGGCCACCTATGGAGGGTACTTCGGTGCCGGGATTGGAATATTGATGATTGCTTCCCTGTCTTTGATGGGAATTCACGATCTAAACAGGGTAAATGGCATTAAAAATATCTTGGCATTTCTTATCAACACCACCGCCGCCCTATTTTTCTGTTTTAATGCGCCAGTTCACTGGCCTTTGGCCATATGGATGGCTGTTTTTTCAGTCCTAGGTGGTTATTTGGGAGGCATTTTGGGTCAACGCATACCCCGGAAAGTCCTTCGAGCGATTATCATTCTCATCGGATATGGCCTGAGCATGTATTACTTTATATGCCCCCCAGCAATAATGCCCCGGCCTGCCATTTTAATTCCGAATTCAAAACTTTAGCCTTGGCCTGAGAATCGGTTCCTGTTAGAAAAGTTTAGTCTCATCGGGAATTTTGGTCTTTTCAAGGAAAGGAAAGCTAATGATTCGTTCAGTATTTGCCAGTCTTGTGATTGGCTGCATGTTTATGGGTTTTTCAAGCGTAAGCGCGCAAGATTCGAAAGGAAAAAAAGTGAAGACTAATTCAGGATTGGAATATGAGATTTTGAAGGATGGCAATGGTGCCGAGGCGAAAAAGGGTGACAAGGTAACTGTCCATTACACCGGCTGGCTGAAAAGCAACGGCAAGAAATTTGACAGCAGCGTAGATCGCGGAGATCCATTTGTATTTGGTCTTGGCGCCGGGATGGTTATTCGTGGTTGGGATGAAGGCGTTGCAGGAATGAAAATCGGTGAAAAACGCCGCCTTACCATTCCCCCAGATCTTGGATACGGTGCCCGCGGTGCAGGCGGGGTGATACCTCCCAACGCAGACCTGATTTTCGAAGTTGAACTCCTGAAGGTCAACTAAACAGAATCTGCCAAGTCAAGCCATTCCCGATTTAGATCAGCCAGGTGTTGTTCCAGAATTTTCTGGAAAGGTAGCCTGGCTGATTTTGCATACACTTCAGCTAGAAACTTTCCCGCAATCCGCAGGCTTTCCTCATCGCCCCTTTGCCAGATATCCCTTGCAAGCTTCCATGTTGCCCCTAGCTGCTGATTCTCAAGGAAATATCGTGCTTTTCCTGAATACTTTTCCAAGCCTTTCTCGGACCAGATTTCTTCCGCAATACTATGCAATTCCAATTCTTTAAATGGCTCGGCTACGGACTCCAGTTTTGGTACTCCCCCAAAATCCAAAGTTGGTAATAAATCGCCGCGGTTGAGTTGCTCAATATTTTGCGTTGCCAGATACTTCTCCACCTTGGTTTTGACTTTTATCAAAAGACAGTCTGGCTCAAGAAGCCCTTCATCCTCAAGATTCATCTCTTCTTCAGCAAGATAAGATTGCAAAGCCTCGAAAATAGATTTTCCATCCACGGTGAAAGAGAGTCCCTCATCCGCATAACTGGAGGCGAAACATCCGGTTTTACCAGAGCAATCATCCAACAAATAGCCAGCATGCCAGCCTTGGTTTCCTTTCGCCATCACGGTAAAGAATTCCGGCGGATCAAGCGAATACCTCCAATGTAAAGCCAAAAGATCTTTGTTCTTCATATTGTCAAACTTGCCAGCCAGCACATCAAATATCCCAACCAGAGTTATTCCCAGGGACTCTTCAAATGCTTTCTGGGGTTCCAATGGTTTGATTTTGGTAGCGAGATCCCAAAACTGCAAAATCTCTTTTGGAAACTGAACGCCCAGACTGGCATCCCAATGTTCAAGATTTAACCTTGCCTGGTTTGCCAAGTGAAACACCTTTCAAAAAGAAACGACCGGTTTTCATAAACCGGTCGCCCAAAAACAACTTCTTGGAAAATCATTTTAGGAAAGAATTGCGGTAACAGGTTCTCCCTGAACCAATTCGCGAGGCTGGTTAAGATGGTTATAAACAATCGTCGAAGGTTCAATTCCAACACTATGGTACAAAGTAGCCAACAATTCGCGAGGGTGAACAGGATTTTCAATCGGAGCACTGGCGGTGTTGTCGGATTTACCATAAACAAGTCCGCGCTTAGCACCAGCACCCGCAACGACTGCGGTATAGCAGTACGGCCAATGATCACGACCATCGTCATTATTTTGATTACCAGAGGTTGAAACACCCCGCTGTGGGCTTCTCCCGAATTCACCCACTGCAATGACCAGGGTTTCGGATAGCAATCCACGATCATCCAAATCCGCAATAAGGGTGGTTAGGCCGGAGTCCAGCATAGGAGCGGATTGATCTTTCATGCGCTTGGAAAGCCCAACATGCACATCCCAGGAATGATTGTCCGAATTTGCCACCTTGGGCCAGTTGATTTCAACAAACCGAGTACCAGCTTCCACCAACCTTCTTGCCAGCAGACAGCTTTGGCCAAAAGTATTCATACCGTAGCGTTCGCGCATTGCCTTGGGTTCCTGGCTTAATTCAAACGCCTTTCGGGCATTTCCAGAAATCACAAGACTTAAAGCCTTTCCATAATATTCATCAAGCTCATACTTGGAAGTGGCGCTCTCCAGGGCAGGCAAGCCCTTATTGATGGTTTCACGCAAGGATGCGCGTCTTTCGAGACGGCGGGCATCTATTTCATCACGCAGTTTAAGATCATCGATCTTAATGCGCTCCATCTTGGTCATATCCATGTCATCGCCAGCCGGATAGAGCAAATAAGGATCATAGGCCCTGCCTAGAAAACCAGCGCTTCCACCTTTCCCCACCACATTACTTTCCTGTAATGGCCTTGGTAGCATCACAAAGGGAAGCATGGGTTTTGTAGGTGGCTTCAGGCGTATGACATTGGAACCAGCAGTGGGAAAATCTTTCGGGGTCGGTGGTTCCAACTGGCCTGATGGACTTACCTTATCTGCAGTGTAACCTGTCAACATTTGGTAGATGGCAGCCGTATGATTGAACAAACCGTTGGGCGTATAGCTCATCGACCGGATCATGGTAAACTTATCATTGATCTGGGAAAGCTTGGGAAGCAATTCGGTAAAATTTGTTCCTGGGATTTTGGTGCTAATGGGTTTGAAAACGCTCTTTACATTATCTGGAACATTTTCCTTGGGATCCCATAGGTCGAGATGGCTTGGGCCACCCTGCAAATAAACCAATATCACACTTTTGGCTTTTCCAAAACCAGGTCCACCGGTTTGGTTGACAGCGGCATTCGCCTTCAAGCCAAGTATGTCGGCAAGGCTGACTCCAAAAACCGCAGAACCACCCACTCGAATCAATTCTCTTCGGGTGATTCCATCACATGTATCCTTACCAGGCCAACTTGGTATTACCAACATGGAATGATCCTTTCAAATGCTTTGTGTCTAAGCCTTAATATCGACATAAATCAGAATCAAAGGCAGGAATTTCGCACGATCTTATTAGTCAATATGCCTCAAAAAGACTGATTATTCAAGAATTAAACATCCACAACCATTATAAAGGAGGTTTTTCCGGTCTGGGCAAGGCAAACCAAGCCTTGTTGCAAACCTCCATTTCTTCCGCATTTAATGGTGTTTTGACCGAACTCAGGCTATCGTCCAATTGTTCCGGCTTGGAAGCACCAAGTATGGCGCTTGTTATTCCGGGTTGATTTAAAACCCATGCAACAGAAGCCGTTGCAAGCGATTTACCCCTGGCTTTGAAATAGGAATACAAATTGTGAGATTCCTGAATGTGAGCATCATGCCAGTAGCGATCTCGATAAAGATCACCAGTTTTGCCCAAGGTGAACCGCCCGCCAGCGTTTAGATCACTTTTAGAATGATATTTCCCCGTAAGCATGCCACCAGCAAGGGGATTGTAACTTACTATTCCCAATTTCTGATCGACGCACAATGGAACCAATTCTTGTTCCATGTCACGATAAAGCAGATTGTAACGCGGTTGAACAACTGCAAACCTGTTCCAATCATGAAGACTCGAAATCCCCAAAGCCAAAGCCACTCTCCAAGCGGGGAAATTGGAACACCCCACAAACCTTGTTTTGCCTTGGGATACCAAGTCATCAAAGGCTTTCAATGTTTCTTCGAGAGGCGTCTTAGGGTCAGGAGCATGGGCATAAAAAAGATCCAGGTAATCGGTCTTCAAACGCCGCAAACTGGATTCCACCGCATGAAAAATATGCCTTCTGGAAAGCCCCTCGTCGTTGATGTTTTTCCCAACCTTCTGCCTGCACTTGCTTGCGACAATAAATTCATGCCGTTTGTGCTTCAGCCATTCGCCAATGATGGTTTCTGTGGCACCCCAAGTACTTTCATCCGGTGGAATCGGGTAAACATCCGCGGTATCTATGAAATTAATGCCCTCATCTGAGGCTTTGTTCAATATTTCGAAAGAAGTGTTCTGATCGCACTGGCTGCCAAAGGTCATGGTGCCAAGGCACAACACGCTCACCTGAAGACCAGTATTTCCAAGAGGTCGAAATTCCATGATTAGAAACTCCGGCTGGGGAAGGTAACTTAAAATATCAATTATAAATTCATCCCGAAGCAGCAATCAAATGGAATGAAGTGGACGAATGACTAAAAATCAATTTGGCCACGGAAGAAAACTCCCATGTCACCAAGGGTTACGCTGGAACCATTGACCTGCCCAAGATCCCATATTTGCTCTAATTGGTAGCCAATGGAATACTTTGTGAATGGCGCGCGCTTGGGTGTGAAACTTAAACCTGTTTGAAATACAAGTTGTGGAACGGACATAACCTTGAATTGGCTGGAACTCCCCATCACTTGCCCCTGTGGAAGGTATTCCGTGGCATTAAAATTTTGGTTTATATTTCCCACAATTACGGCTCCATCCAAACCAAAAAATGCAGCCAGGCCAGGAACCCTTTCAACGCGCCGGGAACCTTCGATGTATGCATGGGGGCCGCCACCAAACATGTTATTACTGGAATGCTGGTAGGCTAACGCGTTGGATTGCGTGGAATCCGAATAAACATTCAAAATTCTTCCACCAACCCTGTAATGAACATCCCAATGCCTGGAAGGTCTAAATAATGGGGCTATGTAATCAAAGTCACCTTGTTGAAGATTCAACCTGGTTTTGATGGAGGAATCCAAACCGTAAAGCGAACCATTTCCATTGCCATCAGTAGCCAGCATTCTCCAGGAAATAGAAAATCCACCCAAACCGTTTCCTAGTCGATATCCCAATTCCAAATGGGGCTGAACTGCCCAGTCCAAGTCAGTGGTTGGGACATTTACTGGAACCACCCTTCCGTTGGAAAGAGTTACATCGGAGAAAAGATTTTGACTAAGGTTTGGTTTGATTGCCCCCAAGTCCAAGGTAAAAAAAACACAGCTATTTGGTTTTATAGACCCGTAAATATTCTGATCCCTAACCAAATCATCCAAAGGAGATTCTGGCTGCGGAAAGATGGTTGGTGGCAATGGGTCCAAACCAATGGGATCCAAGGGAGAACGGATAAGGTTGGGGTTAGCCGAGTTTGTTGGCACCTGTGGATTAACAGGAAGCGGCTGCCCCAACTGAGGCGGAGGGGCGTCCAAACCAGTTTGTGCCGTTGCCCTGGTATTTAAAGTGATTGCAACCAAGCCAACAGAAATTATCATCAGGTAATATTTTGCCCGCATCCCCATTATTCTTTAAGTACCCTTTCAAAACTATAATTACCCAATCTCACTCCATAACATTCATTTCATTTGGTTCAATACCATTTGATCGCTATTAAATCCTATTTTTGGTAATATTGAGAATTAGAAGGGTTTAATGGCGCAAAAATGAACCTTGATGCTAAGATTTGTTACTGTTTTCACGTCTCGCGGCGTAAGCTGGAGAATTTTATCAAATTAGAGAAGCCTAAGGTTGCTAGCATGCTTTCTCAATGCGGGGGTGCAGGAACTGGCTGTGGATGGTGTATCCCATTTCTAAAGCAAATTCATGCCAATTGTAATCAAATAACCTCTGCTGAATCTTCGGATTTGGAAACCTTAACACCAGAAGAATACTCACAAAGAAGGGCAAAATTTATCGAGGAGGGTAAAGGCAGGCCACCGGCTGTTTGATTTTTTTCTTTTAGGCTAGATTACCTTGGTTTATCTTCGAGAAGTTATTTATTTCAACATTTTTGAAAGGTCGTAGCATGGCAGCTTTCAACAACTCTAATCCCCTGAAAAAACCAACAGATAGAAGAGAATTTATCAAGTGGACTACCGCCCTTGGGGTTGGCAGTCTTGTGCCTGTTTCAAAACCAAAAGCCCAAGATATTACCCGACCTGCAGAAACTGCCGTAAAAGGTCTTTTTGATACTTTAACCCCCGAACAAAAGAAAACCATCTGCTTCGAATGGGATCACAAGGAGGCCAATCGCGGCCTTTTGCGAACTTTTGTCTCCAACAACTGGCAAATTACCAAGCCAATCATTCGAAGTAATTTCTTTACAAAACAACAGCAGGATATCATCCATGATGTTTTCAAAGGACTTATAAACCCTGATTGGTATTCAAAATTTTTGAAACAGCTTAAGGATGATACGGGTGGAAAAGAATGGGGTTCGGAACAAAGTATTGCCATCTTTGGCAAGCCTGGGGAAGGTAAGTTCGAATTTGTCATGACAGGAAGGCACATGACACTCCGTGCTGATGGAAATTCAGAAAGCCATGTAGCATTCGGCGGACCAATTTTCTATGGACATGCTGCAGATTCTTTTAATGAAGGTGCGGACCACAAGGGCAATGTTTTTTGGCCCCAGGCTCTTGAAGCAAACAAGGTCTTCAAACTTTTGGACAATGACCAGAAAAAAATAGCACTGGTAGATAAAGCTCCGCCTGAATCACAGGTACAGTTTAAAGGTAAGGGAGAATACATAGAAGGTATTCCGGTTGGCAAGTTGGATTCCACCCAGCAAAAACAACTTCAATCAGTACTAAAAGGATTGATTGAACCCTTTCGCCAAGATGATCAGAAAGAAGCGCTGGCTTGCCTTGAAAAGCAAGGTGGTTTGTCTGCTTGCAGACTGGCCTTTTACAAACAAGGGGACATTGGAAAAGACGAAGTTTGGGATAACTGGCGCTTGGAAGGGCCATCTTTTGTTTGGTATTTCCGTGGAAGCCCGCATGTGCATGTTTGGGTAAATGTCGCTGATGACCCATCGGTTCCATTGAACGCCAAAGGCTAACGCATCATTGGCGGCTTGGCCTGTCTTAATGATTGAATTTCTGGAGGCAAAGACAGGCCCGGAATGTAAGTAAACCGATCGTTGGCAATTTTTCTGAGAAGAAGTGGATAATCAGGCCATTTTCCCTGGGTATCATCCAAGGCGGCTTTTTCTTCCTGACTGATAATTGGGAAAAGTGAATTCAATATCACGGCCTGAGCTTCCGAAGGAAATTCCTCCAGGGTTGAGGCCCCAAAGTTACCATTGTAATCTGGCTGAACAGTCCTCATTAACCTTGTAACCACCAGGGGAAATGCGGGCCATTTGCCCTCCGCCTTCATGACATCCGAACCCCGGCCTTTTTCCATTTGCCTTAAAGATTTCAAAACGCCCCTGACATCACCGGGAAGATTTTCAAGCCTGAGCGGTGGTTCTGGCTTATCAAATTTTTTCGGAAGAACCGGATAATTCTCTGAAAGGTCGCCAATAATTTTAAAAACAGCAGCCTTTTTATAATCAGCTTTGTTCAGCCTCTCCAAATCCTGAGTATTCAATTGGGCTTTCAATTTCTCAACGAAATCCCTGCCTTCCTGACTAAGGTCGCGAATCTGGAACTTCTTCTTTTTCTTAGACTCGGGATTACTATGGCGCTGTAATTCCTCGCCTTTAATTCGAATCAACTCCGCCTTTCTTGCATCCGCGTCCAAGCCTGCCAAGAGTTCTCGCTCTCCCTTCGGTAATCTCTCAATCCAAAGTTTTTCCATCACGGACTTGATCTTTGCGATTTTGGCATCTTCATTTTCGATCAGCAAAATCTCAGCCCTTGTTGGTTCTGGCAACTCGGACATCCACGCATGAAATCGCCGGACCAACTCTATGTTTCTTGCTTCTTTGACAGGGTCGGGGTCATGAATCTGTTTATCAAAGCTTCTAATTTCATTTCTGGCGGCTTGGCCCATCTTCAACCAAGCCTCATAATTTTGCCTTAGCTTATCATGTCGTAAAGGGTCACGCTTAATTCTTTCCAGAGCTTTTTTGTTTCTTGAAAATTCCTCCGGCGTCAGATCTGCCCCCATGAAAACCGGGATGAAAAGAACAACCACCGTGAATCTTAAAATATGAGCCGGAGTATTTTTCATTTTTATTGGCCCTGGCTTCCAGAAACTTCGTCACCAAACAATTCCGGTTCGTCCAATCTTTTCAAAAAACTGATGCTCTTAATCTCCTGATACATTGGAAGGTTTTCCACAACGCGAAGGTCTTTCACCAGGTCCATCTCTTTGTTTGGATCTCGAAGATAGGCATTCATACCCAAAAAACCAAGAACAAAAAGAACCACCAAACCTGCCAAAAAGGCAAATCCCGGCAAAGAATCAGATAATGGGATTCGTGCCGTGGAATGCCTGGTGATTTTCTCCAGACGGTCCATGGTTCTTGCTGTGAAATTTGTGGTGACCTCGGGGGCAGGCAAATAATCCAGCAAATTCCAAGTTTCCCTTAATTGCTGAAAACGCTTGCGCTCCTCGGGATCTGATGCAAGCTTGGCTTCAAAATCCCTGGCTTCCTTGTCCGAAAGTTCGCCATCCAGATACGCGGAATAAAGCTCCTCGCGATCTTGGAAAGTATCGCCATCCATTTCATTTTTTTCAGGAGTCATGCTTCTTCGCTCCTTATTCCGCCAAAGCCTTGATCCATGTAAATGTACGCTTTCAAAGCTTCCTTCAAATTCAATCTGGCCCGGCTTAATAGTGATTTTACCGCCTTAGGTGTTAACTCCATCACGCTCGCGATGTCGGCATAATTCATGTCCTCGTATTTATTTAACACCACTGCCATCCGCTGGCGCTCGTTTAATCCCTCTAATGCTTTTTGAATTACCTGGGCAAGTTCTTGATTTTGAATCTGGCTGGAGGGATGATCTTCTCGCGGAGGAAGCCTTAAATCCGCTGGTATTTGATGAAAAGTTCCGGATTCACTGGCGACAAATGGAACGCTGGGCTTTTTTTTCCGATTGCGGATACTGTTCAAAGCGAGGTTGTTTGCAATGGTGAAAAGCCAGGTGCTGAACTTTGCCTTGGGATGATAGCTTTTTCGCGATTTGAAAACCCTGAGAAATACTTCCTGAGCCAAGTCCTCGGCTTCTTCCCTGTTTCCCACCATGTGAAACATGATGGAAACTAGTCGGCCTTGAAAGGTCTGCACCAATTCTTCAAACGCCCCAGCTTCGTCGGCACGAACACGAAGCATTAGCCTCACATCCGGGTCGCGCAGGGCGAACTGGGCACTTGATTGGCCTATAGCGTTCAAGGAAAACACCTATTGATGGCAGGTAATATCTCTGGGAGTAATCATAAACCATTTGAGAAGGTTTTTTCAGAGGATTCCGGCAAATTAAAGCATTATGAGGCCAATACTGTCCTTCTTAGCTGGCCACATGCAGCATCAATATCCGCACCCTTGCGTTTTCGGATAGTGGCACTTTGACCACCTTTCTTCAAAATCCTCGCAAACTCCTCAACCGATGCTTGCTGCGGACGCTTAAAAGGCAAGTCGGTTACAGTATTAAAAGGGATCAAATTCACATGAGCCTTACGGTTGGCCAGCAAGGCCGACAATTCTTTTGCATGAGCAGGTAAATCATTCACCCCACCCAATAAAATGTACTCAAAAGTCACTTGGCGGCCGGTCAATTCGAAAAAGTCATCACTTGCGGTCAGTATTTCTTGAATTCCAATCTTTTTGTTGGTTGGAATGATTTGGGTTCGAAGTTCATCGTTAGGTGCATGCAATGAAACTGCCAGATGGTATTGCTTTTTGCATTCGGCAAGTTTGCGAATCTTCTGTGGAATCCCAACCGTTGAAATGGTGATATGCCGGGCACTGAGCCCCAAACCTTTTGGAGAGCAGGCAACTTCCAAGGCTGTGAGCAGATTTTCAAGATTGGTCATGGGTTCCCCCATTCCCATCACCACAATATGAGTTAGTCTGTCTCCCAATGGGAGCAAATTCCTGGCCAGAATCATCTGCTCCATAATTTCATGAGCTTCCAGATTCCTGATAACGCCATCTATTCCACTTGCGCAGAAAACGCAACCCATGGCACAACCCACTTGGGTGCTTATGCAAACAGTTCTCCTGGCATCCTCCTTCATGAGGACGCATTCGATGTTTTGCCCATCCGAAAGTTTTAGAAGAAGTTTTCGAGTGTCATCCTGGGCTATTTTTTGAACAGCCTCTTCAATGGAGAAGATTTTAAACTTTTTGGCAAGTTCCTCCCTTAAAAACAATGGGAGATCACTCATCATGGAAAAATCTGTAGCCCTTTTGTCAAATATCCATTGATAAATCTGGCCTAATCTGTGGGCTGGCTGCTGACATTGGGTTAACCAATGGGTCAAATCATCCTTTGACAAGGATAATATTGGCACTTTGGAAGGTTGATTGGCTAACACTTGAAGGCTTTGCTTATTTTCCATGATTTCATTCTACAGCCTGTTTCAAGTTATCAAGTAAAGTTCCCCCAGATGGTGAAAACTCAAGCCAATTAACAAAAGTTAGAAAGCATTGCTATTATTTCAGTTAGGTCAATTTTGACCTTTTTTGCACCTCCACTTTGGCCCCATTTATGCATATAATTTCTTCTGTATAAATTTATTGTTATTTGATACCCACCTTTTGGAACTGGAAGTGAGTCATGGCGGAACCGGAATACCGACCCGGGTTGGCTGATGTACCAGTGGCAGAATCAGCAATCAGTTTTATCGATGGAAAAAGAGCCCGGTTGGAATACCGTGGCATTGCGGTGGAAACCCTTGCCAAGGAAAGTTCCTTTGAGGAAACTTCCTGGTTGCTTTTAAAGGGTGATTTGCCTTCTCAAAAAGAACTGGCAAACTTCGACAGCCAGCTAAGGCATCATCGCAGGCTTAAGTATAAAATCATTGATTTAATCAAGTGCCTCCCCGAAACAGGTCATCCCATGGATGCGCTCATCTCTGGCGTGGCAGCCTGCGGAATGTTCTACCCAAGTAGAGATGTTACTAACGCAGAGAGCAACTGGAATTCCGTTCTAAGGCTTATTGCCAAACTACCCACTATAGTTGCAGCTTTTCACCGCCTGCGACATGGGGATGAAGCTGTTCCTCCCCGCGACGACCTTGGCCACGCAGCAAATTTTTATTACATGCTTACGGAAGAAGAACCTTCGCCTTCGGTAACCAGGGTTCTGGATGCCTGCCTGATTCTTCATGCAGAACATACCATGAACGCATCCACGTTCAGCGGTCGAGTCACTGGTTCGACTCTCGCAAATCCCTACACCGTGGTAAGCAGTGCCATAGGTACACTTACGGGGCCTTTGCACGGAGGTGCTAACGAGGAAGTTCTGGATATGCTTGAAGAAATCGGCTCCCAGGCCAATGTAAAGGCCTGGCTGGACGATGCGATAAAACACAAGAAAAAGATCATGGGATTCGGTCACCGTGTTTACAAGGTCAAGGATCCCCGGGCGACTGTTTTACAGGAACTAGCAGAACAGATGTTTGTGGAAACTGGCAAACCTGAAGTATACAAGCTTGCAGTGGAGATGGAAACTATTGCCTCCGGCGTGCTGGGGCCCAAAGGCATCTATCCCAATGTGGATTTCTACTCCGGCATCATTTACCAAAGCCTTGGTATTCCAAGGGATTTGTTCACACCCATATTTGCCATTGCCAGAGTTACTGGATGGCTGGCTCACTGGCTGGAACAACTGAAAAACAACCGCATATTCCGACCCGAACAGGTATTTGTCGGCAAAAACGATCAGCCTTATGTTCCTTTGGATAAAAGACCATAATCCAAAAATCCTCAGACTTCCTTCACTCAAGGCGACTTGAACCATGCTTGATATCGCATTTATTCGCTCGAACCCGGATGCAGTAAAAAGCAATTGTAAAAACAGGAATGTCGCTGTTGATGTGGACAGGGTAATCGCAATTGACGACGAGAGAAGAAAGCTTCTCAGCCAGATACAGACGATCCAGCAAAAGCAGAATGAACTTTCCAAAGAAATCCCCAAGGAAAAAGACCCCGCCAAAAAGCAAGAGCTTGTAGCCCAGGGCAAGCAATTACGCGAACAAGTATCCGGAATGGAGGTCCAAGTTAGGGAAACAGAAAGCAGGCTCAAGGCCGCCATATCTGTCATTCCCAACATGACACACCCGGAAGCTCCGGTGGGCGCCCTACCGGAAGACAACAAAGACATCAAACATTTTGGCGAGAAGAAAATATTTGATTTCAAGCCCAAGGATCATGTGGCCATATGTGATTCGCTGCAACTTGCGGACTTTGAGGCTGGAGCTTCGGTAACCGGGCAGAAATTCTACTTTTTGAAAAACGAGGGTGCACTTCTGGAACTCGCACTTGTGCAGTACGCCATGAGTGTTTTGTTAAAAGAAGGCTTCACACCAATCATCACACCCGACCTTGCACGGGTTGAGGTACTTGAAGGGATTGGCTTTCTACCCAGAGACCCAGATCCTGAAAAACGTCAGGTTTACACCATCGAGGGAACCGATCTTTGCCTGGTTGCAACTGCGGAAATCACGCTGGGGGGCATGCATCGCGATCAGATTCTTGATGAAGCTACTCTTCCCCGTAAGTATGTCGGCCTTTCCCATTGCTTTAGAACCGAGGCCGGAGCCCCGGGAAAAGATACCCGTGGCCTTTACAGAGTCCACCAGTTTACCAAGGTCGAAATGTTTGCCTTCTGCACCCCAGAACAAAGCGAGCAAATCCATAAGGAAATTCTCGCAATCGAGGAAAAAATCTTCCAAGGCCTTGGCTTGTGCTTCCGGGTTATAGATACATGCACCGGGGATCTGGGTGGTCCAGCTTACAGAAAATATGATCTTGAAGCTTGGATGCCAGGCAGGGGTGAACAGGGAGACTACGGCGAAGTTACCAGCACCTCAAACTGCACGGATTATCAATCCCGCAGATTGAACATTCGCTGCAAAAGCGCAACGCAAAAAGGAACCCGCTTTGTTCACACGCTAAATGGAACCGCTGTGGCGGTCACCCGTGCCATGGTTGCCATTCTGGAAAACAACCAACAGGCAGATGGTTCTGTTATAATTCCCGAAGTGCTGAGGCCATTCATTGGCAAAGACCGGATTGTGCCCCGTTAAAAATCGCGCACAGCCTTCTTGGAATTATATGCGTGGATAAAGACAATCTGCCTCCGGATGAAAAAGTAAAACTTTTCCCCGCTTCCCCCGGCGTCTACATCATGAAAGACGAAAAAGGGGTCGTTTTATACGTTGGCAAAGCCAAGAACCTTCGCAACCGGGCTTCTCATTATTTCACAAAAGCCGCGTTCGAGGACCCCCGCACAGAAAACCTGGTGCCCCTAATCAGGGACATAGATTTCATATTGGCCCAAACCGAAGTCGATGCATTACTTTTGGAATCAAGGCTCATCAAAGACATACAACCGCGGTTTAATGCCGCCCTTAAGGATGGGAAGACCTTTCCCTACCTTCAAATTCGCACCCGGGAGGAATTTCCTCGAGTTGAGTTCACAAGATCACCCCGGAGAAAAGGCGTTAGGCTTTATGGGCCATTCACAAGCTCCCGCTCCTTAAAGCATGCGATTCTCGTTCTGCAAAAGATCCTAAAATTTCGCACATGCTCACTGGATATCAGGTCTGATGACAATCGCTGGCGCTGGTTTCGCCCATGCCTATTGCATAGCATTCATCAATGCAGCGCCCCTTGCAACTTTCGTGTCACCCGCGAGGAATACCGTGCCCAGATCAAATCATTAATCATGGTGCTTGAGGGTAGAAAAAAAAGACTCCTTCGCAAAATGAACATGGAAATGAAGGAGGCCAGTAAAAAACTTTTGTTCGAGAAAGCAGCCCGCCTTCGAGATGACATTAAATCCCTTGAGAAACTCGAGGACCGCGGCAGCAATTCTCAGGAAATGCAACCCGAGGTTTTCCCCATCGATCCCAAAAAAGGCCTCAAGGGTTTAAAGAAAATCCTAGGTCTTCAAAATGTTCCCAGAACTATTGAGGGCATCGACATTGCGCACCTTGGTGGAGCTGATACCGTTGCTTCGCTGGTACGTTTTCTGGATGGCCTTCCCTTCAAACCGGGTTACCGCAGGTTTAAGATCAAGACGGTGGAGGGAGTGGATGATTTTGCTTCGATTCGTGAGGTTGTTTTTCGACGGTTCAGGAAGCAGCGCGATGACGAGGAAATTTTTCCCGATGTGATTCTGATTGATGGTGGAAAAGGCCAGCTTAACGCCGCAAGGGAGGCTTTTGGCATGCTTGGAATTGAACCCCCATGCCTGATTTCCCTGGCGAAAAAGGAAGAGGAAATATTCCGGCCGGGAGAGTCCGAACCCATTCGGCTTGGCAGGCACTCTTCCGCGCTAAGATTATTGCAATATGTCCGCGACGAGGCACATCGTTTTGCACAGCACTATCATCATTTGCTAAGGCACAAGAAATTTCAGGATGAATTTGATATCTCCCGGAAGAAAAACAGGAAAGCTGATAACAATGAGAATCCTTCTGACAAATGACGATGGAATTTACGCCCCTGGCCTTAGAGCCTTGCGAACAGAACTTCTGAAAATCGGCACCGTGGATGTTGTTGCACCCGCAACAGAACAAAGCGCGGCAAGCCATTCAGTAACACTGACTTCGCCTTTGGTTGTGCAGGAAGTTATGGATGATAACCTTACGAGGATTGGCTGGGCGGTGGAGGGAAGACCTGCCGATTGCGTAAAACTTGCCATCCGCCAGATTCTTGGCTACCAACCTGACATTGTGGTTAGTGGTTTAAACGCTGGTTCTAATGCGGGTATTAATGTTTTATACAGCGGGACTGTGGCCGCGGCAGTTGAAGCTTCTTTCTTTGGCATCACCAGTATTGCCTGTTCATTGGAATACACAAAAGCAAACCCCCTGGATTTTCCCAAAGCTGCAGAATTCGCCAGAAGGGTTGTGGAAAACATTGTCGCTAGCAAACCGGCGACAGGATCCCTTTTTAATGTAAACATACCAAGCCTTGAAAAGGGAGCCATAAAAGGCATCAAGGTTGTGCCCCAAAACACCTCCACTTACAAGGAAACCTTTGAGAAAAGAATGGATCCTCGAGGGAGAACCTACTACTGGTTGGGAGCTGATTTTTCCTGCCCAGACCCCCATCCAGACACCGACACTCATGCATTAGCTGATGGTTTTATCTCCGTCACTCCATTACAATTCAACCTTACTGAAAAAAGGATGCTGCCCGAGATGCAATCCTGGAACTGGAAACTTTAGCTAAGAGGTTTGCCATGAATGGTATTGAAGCAATCGTGTCATCACTGGAATCCACAGGCCAAATGCTGGAAGGCTTTATTTCCGATCTTTCCGATAATGATCTACTTGTTTGCCCAGTGGAGGGTGCGAACCATATTGCCTGGCAAATCGGCCATCTGATCTCTTCAGAACGATTTATTATGGAAGGAAACCTTCCCGGGGCACAATACGGCGCTCTCCCTGCCAATTTTGAAAATGTCCATGGCCGGGAATCCACCACTAAGAATTCAAACCAGGGTTTTCTTTCCAAAGATACCTACATCGACCTGTTCAGGAAAACCCGCGCTGCATCAATCCAAGCCGTAAAAGCCCTTAAGGACAGTGATTTGGAAAAACCAACTACGGGCCGCTTAGCAGCCAAAGCCCCGACTGTTGGCAAACTTTATTTGCTGGCATCACACCATATCTTGATGCATGTAGGCCAGTTTAGCGTGGTTCGACGAAAACTTAGCAAACCCGTGCTGTTTTAATCATGAATTGGAACGCCCGACTTGCGGATGCCATCGTTCTTATCCATTTGGCTTTTGTTGGATTTGTAGTTTTTGGCCAACTGGTCATCCTTGGTGGATTGCTTTTAAAAAAGCCATGGGCAAGAAATATTGGATTCCGGATTACTCATCTGGTTTGCATCGGTATCGTTGCCATTGAAGGTATGCTGAATGTTGAATGTCCCCTGACCGTTTGGGAAAGAAAACTTCGTGTGGAAGCAGGCGAAATGTTGGATGAGGCCCCGTTCATTCCACGCCTTGCTAACCGGATACTTTTTTACCCGGATGTGCCGCACGAATACTTTGAATGGGGGCATATTGGGTTTGGAGCTCTGGTTTTTATGACGTTTCTTTTGTGGCCACCCCGCCTGCCACAAAAAACAAAATTAGATGATCTTTCTTCTTCATCCCCAAGCCTGCGCTGAGCTATATTGAATAATCATTAACCAATGATGGAGAAACTTTATGAATGCTTTCAAGACTGGTGCCTTGCTCGCATTATTGATGCCGTTTGGACTTCTTGCAGAACCCAACAACTGGGAACGGTTTCGCGGCCCGAACGGAACCGGCAAATCTGATTCCACCAAGATTCCAACCACTTTTTCGCCTACTGACGGTGTAGTTTGGAAGGTGGCCCTCAAGGGCACTGGCAATTCTTCACCCATCATTTGGAATGACAGGGTTTTTGTCCATTCCTCGGAACAGGACGGAACAAAAAGGTATTTGATTTCGCTGGATGCTACCAATGGCAAGACCCTTTGGACCAAAGAATTTTCAGGTGCGAAGGCCAAAACCCACGTCAAGAATTCTCTGGCATCGTGCACCCCCACAACGGATGGGGAAAGAATTTACAACATCGTATGGAATGGCGAAGAGATATCGTTGTTTGCCCATGATTTTAATGGCAAGGAAGTCTGGAAAAGAGATTTTGGTAAATATGTAAGCCAGCATGGGCCAGGCCATAGCCCAATAGTTGTGAATGGAAAAATCATCTTTAACAATGATCAAGATGGAAGTGCCCAGCTTTTTGCACTGGATTCCAAAACTGGAAAAACTGTTTGGGAAGCGCCCAGAAAGGCTTTTAGAGCTTGCTATTCTACGCCTTTGTTAAACAAAAGCCCCGAAGGAAAGATGGAACTTCTTGTTGGCACCACGGCTGGAATCACCAGTTATGATCCTGATAAAGGCTCTGAAAACTGGAGTTACACATGGTCGTTCACTAAAAGCCCGTTGCGCACGGTCGCTTCTCCGATAGTAGCGGCTGGTGTTGTGATTGCTTGCAGTGGAGATGGCGCTGGCGACAGACATTTGATTGCTGTAAGGCTTGGCGGCAAAGGCGATGTTACCGGAACAAATCTGGCGTGGGAAAATCGCAAAATCTTTCCTTATGTTCCCACCATGCTTTCCAAGGATGATTTTGTCTTCAGCGTAACCGACAAGGGAATGGCCATGTGCCACATTGCCAATTCCGGAAAAGAAGTTTGGACCAACAGGCTTGATAGCCCTGTCACTGCATCACCAGTAATGATTGGCGATAATATTTTTGCAATAGGCGAAGATGGAACTGTATATGTTTTTAAGGCCCAGGGTAGTTTTCAGCAAATCGCTAAAAACTCGGTGGGTGAACCTGTCTTCGCATCACCCGCGGTAGCTAATGATAAACTTTTTGTTCGTGGCAAAGAGCATTTGTTCTGCATTGGAAAGAAATAAGGCAAACAACCATCAAGGAGACCCCAAATGATCAAATACAATTTATTGAGAACCATGGTATACGGGTTGACAGTTTTCAGCCTTGCCTGCGAATTCAATTACAATCAGGCACTAGCACAGAAAGACTCCCCTATGGAAAATTCAAATCATCGGGTTTTTGAAATGAGAACCTATTATGCCGAACCTGGTAAGATGGAAGAACTTCACAAAAGGTTCCGGGATCACACCTGCAAGCTTTTTGAAAAACATGGAATGACCCTGGTGGGCTTTTGGAAACCCATGGATCCTGCCAAAGCTGATGAATCCATGGTTTATATTCTTGCTTACCCAAGTAAGAAAGCGGCTGAAGCTTCCTGGAAAGCTTTCCGCGAAGATCCCCAGTGGATTTCCGCCCGCGATGCTTCCGAAAAGAACGGGAAATTAGTCAAGAAAATTGAATCTGTTTATCTGAATCCAACTGACTACTCCTCCCTTAAATAAATCTAAATGTATTTAACGACCTCACTGTTAGTGCTGATCATCAGCCTTTTTCAGGGCCCGGCATTGGGTCCTGAAAAGGTGGATGAAACGCGAGTACACTTCCGGGTTTCAGATTCAAATCACATTCTCATTCGGGCAAAAATACAAGAAAAAGGGCCATACTTCTTTATTCTGGATACTGGAGCACCAGTTACCTTTATCAGCGAAGATGCAGGAAAAGAAATTGGCTTGAAGGCAGATGAAAAAGGCTGGTGCAGGCCAAAATCTATCCTTTTGGAAGGTGGCCTTGAAATCAATGACCCCAAAGTACGTTTGGAAACCCCTTTTCAATTAAAAGGCATGAATGGGATGGGACTTGCGGGAGTTGAACTTCACGGTTTAATTGGTTTTGATATTCTCGCAAAATACATCATTCATTTGGATATTTCAAAAAACCATATGGTTTGGATTCCCAATAATTACACTCCTCTAAAACCAGTAGGAGCAGGGGGAAAATCGGCGCCCGAAAACCTTGAAACGTTGGGAACCGTGATGAAGTCGATTGGTTCGCTAATAAAACCAAAACCCAGGGAATTAGTATTTATTGGAAATCTAGGAATCATATTCGAAACAGACCAAAAAAAGTTATTAGTAAAACAAGCCCTGCCTGATAGTGCTTCCGATAAAGCCGGTCTTCAAAAAGGAGATTTAATTACCACATGCCAAGGCGCACCTGTGAACAATTTAAAGGAACTTCATAAGGCCATCCTTGGACAAAAGAATACCAACATTTTGGAAATGGATATCAGTAGGGAAGGTAAAAAACAAAGCTTAAAAATCCCGTTAAACGAAAAGTAACCATGAATTCTATTTACAACTATTTATTCATGCTTTTTTGCGGCGCACCCGCATCTGAAATGCACGAAATACCTTTTGAATTATTAAAAACCGGCCACATGGTAATTGAGGCAAAGATCAATGAAAAAGGCCCTTACCGGTTCATCTTTGATACGGGCGCTCCTGCAACCATTGTCAGCAGCCGAGTCGGAAAAATTGCGGAGATCAACTCAGCCTCAAAAGTTTCCATCTCCATTTTTGGAAATGGCGGGCAAGTCACCATCAAAAGTGTTCAGGTTGGCGATAGCACATCAAGCAACATGCAGGCAATATTGATGGATCACCCTACCATTGCTGTTATTTCCAAATACTTTGGCCAAATAGATGGCATTCTTGGTTATACTTTTTTTTCGAAATACGCTTTAAGAATCGATTACAAACTAAAAAAAATATACCTTAAAGAAACAGACTATATCCCTGACGATGTTATCGGAAAAATGGTACGAAGCATTCTAAAGCAAAAGCAGGAGCCAAGGACATTGGTGGCTGCAGCTTTTTGGGGGTTTAATGTTTCAGAAGGTGAAAGCAAATCCTCCGTCTTGGTTAGGGATTTAGTACCACAAAGCCCGGCATCGAAAGCCGGTCTTTTAAATCAGGATCAATTACTTGAAATTAATGGCCAATGGGTCACCAATTTGATGGATATTCAGTGGATCATGGCTACCACCGAACCAAACGCCGATTGCTTGGTTACGGTATTACGTGATGGCAAAAAATTACTCATAAGACTTTCCCCTTCTTCCGGCTTGTAAAGGTCCACTCATGAAATCATTAGAAAATAAAGCTTTAACAACGAGAATTTCTACCATTCTTGGCCTTGTAACTTTATTAGGGTTAAACCATTTTTCTGTTGCTCAGGAACTGGATGCAAAGCCCCTGAACTGGACACTCAAACCCTTTGATTCTTCCACTAAAGAACTTAAGGGATTTCAATGCCCGGAATGGCTTCGAATCGAAATAGTTGCCAACCTTAATTTTAAAACTGAAAAATTCCAATTTGGAATAGATGGGTCCCTTTATTTATTAGAGACAAATAACCCGGAAAAAACAGGTGGCAGCCAATTGCATGTTTACCAATGGAAGAACAACGCATTTATACCGGCAAATAAAACTTTTGAAGTTGGAGAGCCAATTTTAGATTTTGCCTTGGATGCAAAAAACGTGTTCATTTCCACCGGCACAAGATTGTTAAAAATCAATACAAGTCTCCACGGCGAACAGGCTGTACTTTTAAACATAAAATCTCAAGAAGCATTGAATTCTGCCAAACTGAATGTAACAACTGATGGTTGGGTTTTTCTAAGCTTGCCTCCGAACAACTTGGAATTAAAAACCACTGCGAAAACCATCATTTCTTCCAGAGGTTCCGGTGCAATTTTTAGGATCTCCAAAGAAGGGAAAACCGCGGAATTATACTGCACTGGTTTATGCGTACCCACCAATGGAACTTTTCAAGATTCTTCCGGCAATTGGTTTTTTGCGAATGAAACACCACCTTTTACCAAAAGTAAAAATGGAGCTCTTTTTTACATTCGACAAACCGGTGCTGATTATGGCTTCCGCACCCCTGATTTTTTGGCAAATTATAGCCTTGAGAGCCCAGAAAGGTTTTCCGAAGGATTGATTGGCAGGTTAAATCCACTTTGCAAGTTGCCCGAACTTGGCAGATTTAACAGCATTTATCACCATCCTTCAGGACATTTCCCAGCAGAGTTGGATGACTACTGGTTTGCAACAGAACAAAAATCCTCGAAGGTAACTGCTTCAAAGCTAATTAAGACAAGTGCAGGTATGGTGTTTGGCAAGCCAAATATCATTTTGGATTTACCCGAACAGAGCCCCATGTATTTTTCTGTTGGGCCGGATGGTACACCCTATCTCCTTGTTGCCTCTGCAAACGGCAAAGGGGAATCACTTCTTTTAAGATGTAGTTTTCGCCAGGCTAATGAGGACAACTTAGCCTCAAAATCCATGGAGAAATATCTGAACCAAGCAAGCATGGATTTTGACAACTTATTAAAATCAACTTCGGAAATGGCAGAATCTCAAGGTGATTTTATTGCTGGTTTATTTTCAAAATTCGCCAGGGAACACAACCCTCGCCTTCTAAAGGAAGCTGTAAATTCGGATCAAATAACCTTTATTCGTTTGGCGGCATTTAAAGCTTTGGTTGAATTTTGGAACAACGAAGTTCAATCTGCCGCATTGGAATTATTGGAATCCGGCGAAAATGTTTTGTGTATCCAAGCTGCGAAGGCTTTGGGCGATCATGCCCCTCGCAAATCCGAGGTAACATTCAACGCATTGCTAAAACATTTGGGAAGCGAAAATATCGCCCTTCGAAAAGAAGTGATTCTGGCAACTGGAAAAATCAACGCCCCCGGTTCCGCGGATAGCCTTATCAATGGGGTTCTTTTTTACGATGGGTCGGATCCGTTGGTCGTGGATTCCTTTGCCCGGGCGCTTGAATTTACAGGAAATGACGGACTCGAGCGTCTCACAAGTGTTGGTGATTCTGGTGTAAAAAAAGATTTACGCAAGGCAATTGACACGCTTTGCATGATGAAAACATTAGAAGTTGCGGTCGTCATTCCTGATTGGTTAAAAAATGTGAATCTTTCCCCGGATGACAAAGCTGACCTTATCAGAAGCCTGCGAATTCACCCAATAGTTAACTCGAAAGATTATTCCGGGGTTTTTGTGAAAATCATCAAAGGTAACCCCGGCTCTGCATCTGAGAAAATTGCAGTTCTTGAATCGTTGCGAGGTTTATCAGAAATAATTGACCCAATAATTTTACAATGGGTTGAAGATCGGTTAAAAGAATCCAACGATGATGTTAAAAAAGCAGCCGCTGATACAGTTCGAATTAAAAAACTTAAAAGCCTAAAAGGGCCAGCAACATAAGCAGGCCCCTTGTCTGGAAATAATTTTAAAGCTTCGTTTGATTATTGCAAACCACCGTCAACTCTTTCATTGGTAAGGTGGGAAGGATGATCGGTAAACCAGATTCGAGACCATTCCTGTTCAATCTGACGAATATCTTCGGACTGATTCAGCAAGGCTTTCATGCGCATAGTTGGATCAGAAGAATAAGCATTTATCAGGCAACCCGTGTTTGCTAGCAACACCATACCAACCATTGCGACCAATAAAACCTTGCGCATCGGAAATACCCCCATTACATGGATGAGACTCATCCCCATCTGGCTAAACCAGAATTCAATCTCACCATGGATAATTCATCGGTTATTCCGACTTTAAGCTTTAAAACATTTATTAGAAAAGAAAGGATTTTATCAAGAAGATAAAATAGGAAGAAATAACTTTAAAATAGATAAGATTTTATATAACTGGCTTGTCTTCATTCGGGTGATCATCTGCATCACCGCCACCCAAAACCAGCGGATTAACATTGGGGTCCACAGGCAAAACTGAAAGTTTTTTTACCCTTTCTTCCATTTCCTTGCCAGGTTTGAATGTCACCACATATTTTGGGGGAACATCCACTCTTTGACCTGTTCGGGGGTTTCTTGCTTTTCTGGCCTTACGCTGTTTAACTTCAAAAACGCCAAAGTTTCTTAATTCAATACGGCCAATTTCAAGAAGCGTATCCACAATTGCGTCAAAAGTTTGCTGAACGATCTCCTTGGTTTTTAATTGCGTTAAACCAATTCGATCAGAGATCTGCTTGACGATTTCTTTTTTAGTCACAGCAAGTACCTTTCACACAAGGTCGATATGCAGGCATACATACCCTCCAAACGCCTTAACCTTAAATACAATCAAGAATTAAGTCAAGTTAAAACCGGTAAAAGCGATGAGATTTGGCCTTTTGGCAAACCAGATAACCAAAATGCTCTTCACAAAAATAACCTAAAAAAGGTAATCGTAGTCAATTCATTTTGCAATGAGGACAAAGATGGAAAAAATTCTGGTAACTGGCGGCTGTGGTTTTATTGGCAGCAATTTCATCAGACACATCTTGGATGTGGAAAAAAATGTCGAAGTGATCAATTTTGATTTGCTAACCTACGCTGGAAATTTGGCAAATTTAAAAGATGTGGAAAAAAATCCCAGACTTTCATTTGTAAAGGGGGATATTGCTGATAAAGCGGCCGTTGATTCCGCAATGGCAAAAGGGGTTAATGCCGTTATCCATTTCGCGGCAGAAAGTCATGTGGACCGTAGCATATTGGATTCAAGTCCATTCATTCGAAGCAATGTAATGGGAACACAAGTTCTACTGGATAGCGCCAAGGCTCATAAAGTTGACCGATTTGTTCATGTTTCAACCGACGAAGTATATGGCACACTGGGTGACACCGGCTTTTTCACCGAAGAAACTCCACTGGCACCAAATAGCCCGTATTCGGCCAGCAAGGCAGCATCAGATTTACTTGTGAGAAGTTATGTTCATACGTTTCATTTTCCAGCCCTCACCACTCGCTGCTCAAACAACTATGGGCCGTTTCAATTCCCGGAAAAACTGATCCCCTTGTTTATAAGCAACTTAACCAGAAACGAAACCATTCCCGTTTATGGAGATGGTTTAAATGTCAGGGATTGGATTCATGTAAAAGACCACTGTGCAGGAATACATGCCGTTTGGCGCAAGGGAAGAATCGGCGAGGTCTACAACTTGGGCGGAAAGAGCGAGAGAACAAACATCGCACTGACAAAAACTCTTCTTTCCATCATGGGTAAAAATGAATCCAGTATCAAATATGTAAAAGACCGTCCTGGCCACGATAAAAGATATGCAATTGATTGCTCCAAGGCTGAAAAAGAATTGGGTTGGAACCCCACTTATATCTTTGAAGAAGGCCTGAAGGAGACGGTCCAGTGGTATCTCTCGAATCCGGATTGGGTAAATTCCATTCGAACGGGGGAATATATGTCTTATTATCAGAAACAATACGGAAGCCGTTAGGATGGATTTGCAGGAAGCAACCACTCTAATTACCGGAGTGACCGGCTTTGCTGGGTTTCACCTTGCGAATTTCCTTTTGCAACAAGGTGCCAGGAATTTGCATGGGCTATCCAGAAAATTAAGCCCGGTAATTATTCCTGAAGTCAGCCTTCACCAAACAGATTTTAAAGATCTGTCAAACTTGACTGCAATTCTTGAAAGAATAAAGCCCCAATTTATTTATCATTTAGCGGGATTTTCACAAACCGGCAAATCATTTGAAAATGAAACCGCATCCTGGGAAGGCAATTTTCACGCGACACAAAACCTAATCCAGGCAGTGCTAAACACCAAATTGAAACCACGAATCTTATTCACTGGTTCGGGTTTAATTTATGGGCAAGCCAATTGGCAGGATGAATTTAAAACAGAGCTAAGCGAGTTAAGGCCGGAAAGCCCCTATGCTTGCAGTAAAGCCGCTGCCGATTTGTACTGTTACCAATGTTACAAGAACCACGGCTTGGAAATTGTCAGGGCCAGGCCTTTTAATCATATCGGCCCCGGGCAAAGCTCGGATTTTGCGGTGCCAAATTTTTGCAGGCAAATTGCGCTCATTGAAAACGGAAAACTACCCCCATTGCTGGAAACCGGAAACCTGGATTCCGCAAGAGATTTTACCGATGTCCGGGACATGGTTCGGGGCTATAGCCTTTTGATGCGGCATGGCAGTGCCGGGGAAACCTATAACCTGGCTAGTGGAAAAAACCAGATAATCCGTAGGGTTTTGGAAAACTTGGTTTCTCTTTCAAAAAACCAAAACATCAAAATAAATGAAATACAAGACAAGAACCGCCCTGCTGAAAAATTTCCTATTCAGGTGGATATCCAGAAGTTTCAAAAATGCACAAACTGGAATACGGAAATTCCCTTGCAAAAAACATTGGCTGATACCCTGGAATATTGGCGCCTGAAGATAATCTGATGGAATGGATGGAGCTTCATGAAAATAGCAGTAGTTGGTACAGGATATGTTGGTTTGGTTACAGGAACTTGCTTCGCAGACAGCGGAAATGAAGTAATTTGCATCGACAAAGATGCGACAAAAATCCAAATGCTTCAATCTGGAAAGATTCCCATTTATGAACCTGGTTTGCAGGAAATGGTAGTCAGAAATTCCAGGGATGGAAGATTGATTTTCACAACCGATCTTGAAAAAGGTATCAGGGAATGCCAGTTAGCGTTCATAGCGGTGGGAACTCCAGAAAGCGAAACCGGTGCCGCGGATCTTAGGACCGTATTTTTGGTTGCGGAATTAATCGCAAAAGCAGCCAATGGCCCTAAAACTATTGTTATAAAATCCACTGTTCCTGTTGGAACCAACAAAAAAGTTGATGACATAGTTAGGAAAAATACAAATCATCCGATTGAAGTATGTTCGAACCCGGAATTCCTTAAAGAAGGCGCGGCCATTGAGGATTGCACCAAACCTGACCGTGTTGTAATTGGTATTCGCAAACCTGAAACTGCTGAAATTTTTCGTGAACTTTACGGGCCGTTTTTACGTACAGAAAGGCCTTTACTTGTCATGTCTCCCGAAAGTGCGGAGATGACGAAGTATGCTGCAAACGCAATGCTTGCAACCAAAATCAGTTTCATCAATGAGATGGCCAATCTGTGTGAAAAAATGGGCGGAGATATTAATGATGTCCGTCGTGGAATCGGGCACGACATTAGAATAGGATTCCAGTTTTTATTTCCTGGCGCCGGGTATGGAGGAAGCTGTTTCCCGAAGGACATCCGCGCTTTGATCCATATGGCCAGGGATATTAACTTGCCTGCCACCATGCTACATGCGGTGGACGAGGTTAATGAAAACCAGAAGTCTCAATTATTCAAAAAAATCCACCATCATTTCGGCGGAAATCTTAAGGGAAAAAGAATTGCCATCTGGGGCCTTGCCTTTAAACCTCGAACGGATGATATTCGCGAGGCCCCATCTTTAGTTCTAATTGACGCTCTTCTAAAATCTGGCGCCACCATTCATGTCCATGACCCCGAAGCCATCGAGAATGTCAGAATTATTTATGGAGAAAAAATTGATTATGCAAAAAAACCTTACGAAGCACTACAGTCAGCGGATGCCTTGGCAATAGTCACTGAATGGCAGGAATTTCGGAACCCAAATTTCGCCCACATGGCAACTCTTTTAAAGAACCGCGTGATATTCGACGGAAGAAACTTATACGAACCAAAGCTATTGGCTTCGATGGGTTACACTTACTACTCGGTAGGAAGAAAAACCGCATTGCCCGGTGAATAAAAGGCATACTTTTTTAGGTTCACTAACATGATATTATCATGAGTGATGCCTCTTCAAAAAACCTGTACACCCCCTGGGAACTTGATGCCGAAGCTATCGTTGTCAAAATTCGGTGGTTTGGGGTATTAGTTGGTTATTTTCTGGTTAATTTCGACAATCATGCGGGGGACCGCAGGTTATTGTTAAATGCAATCCTTGGCCTTGGCGTATTCTACACCTTGCTTGACACTATTTTCACTTGGAAGAGAAAGCTCTTTCTGGCGGATTATCCTTTATTCATAGCAGGCATGGAATCCCTTTTTATTGGCATTCTGTGCTATTTTGAAGACGGCTTGTCCAGCAGTTTCAGGTACTACTATCTACTATCCATCATTTGCTGCGCCCTAAGGTATTCATGGCATATTACGGCCATTTGCTACACCTTGCATTGTATTAGTTACACAATCCTATTTTTTATGGTGGCAAATAAAAATACCGTTCTGTTTTTCTTAACCATGGTTATTATTGGGTGGATTGCCTGGGCTTCCACCGCTCTAACATCCTTACTAAGAAGAAGCAGCAAATCCCTGGAAATACTTAACAAGGAATTGACAGAAAATCAGGCTCAACTTGAAAGCAGAATCACCGAGCGTTCCCGTCAACTGGAAGAAGCCCAAGCGCAGGTATTACAGCAGGAAAAAATGGCGGCCTTCGGCTTGCTTGCCGCTGGCATTGCACATGAAGTAGGAAATCCTCTTACATCCATTTCATCCATGGTTCAAATACTTCAACGAAAGCCAATGGATGACTATACCCGGGAAAAGCTGGAACTCATGAACGGCCAACTTACAAGAATCAGCAATACCCTCAGGGAAGTTACGGAATTTTCCCGTCCAGCCAATATGGAAAGAAAGTTGATTCAGTCGAAGCCCATACTTCTTGAGGCCATGAACATAGCCAAATATTACAAGCGAACCAGGGGAAAAGTATCCTTCCATGAATCAGCGGAGGATTTTCCACCCGTATTTGGAATTCATGATCAACTTGTTCAGGTTGTGCTTAATCTTTTATTAAACGCCATGGATGCATCTGGTATGGGTGGTAATGTGGAACTTGAACTGACCAAAAATATGGATGAACTTATTTTTCAAGTGCTCGATAACGGCCCGGGTGTCAAAACGGAAGATGAAACCAAGCTATTCTCACCATTTTTTACAACTAAAAAACATGGAACTGGACTTGGACTTTTCATTTCCAGAAAAATTGTCGAGGAACATGGAGGCAAGCTTGAATATTCCTCAAGGCCAGAGGGTGGAGCATGCTTCAGAGTAAGACTAAAACCATCGCTCGGGGAATAATCCAATGAGTGAAACCAAAAAGCAAACTGCGGATAGCACTAAAATTCTCATCATAGACGATGAACCTCTTATTCGGGAAACATTACGGGAATTCCTGACACAGGAAGGTTTTCAAACCGAATGCGCCTCCAACGCCGAGGAAGGCCTGGTTCTGGTAAAAAAATCGCGTTTTGACCTGGCATTATGTGATTTACAACTTCCCGGCATGGATGGAATTCAATTTCTGCAGGAATTGTTAAGAATCAGTCCCGAGGTACTGGTACTGATGATCACGGCGTATGGTTCCGTGGAAAATGCGGTGGAGGCATTTAAAAAAGGCGCCCAGGATTATCTGATCAAGCCAATCATCCTTGAGGAATTGTCCGGTAAAATTCAACGTTTGCTTGAACAACGAAGACTTGCCTTGGAAAACCAATGGCTAAGGAGGGAGCTGAACAGGTTTACGCCGGAAACAAAAATTATCGGAAATAGTATGGCCATGAAGGCCGCACTAGAATTAGCCAAAAGGGTTTCCCCCACCCGTTCCACAGTCCTTCTAACGGGTGAAAGTGGCACTGGAAAAGAATTATTAGCCCGGGCAATTCATGAAGGTGACATCAGTAACCATGGAGGCAAAGATTCTACCGGAAGGTTTATCGCCGTAAACTGTGCTGCTATACCGAATGATTTACTGGAAAATCAGCTTTTTGGTCATCGGAAGGGAGCTTTCACAGGAGCAGACCGTGATCAAACCGGGGTTTTTGTGCATGCTGGCAGGGGAACGGTATTTCTTGATGAAATTTCCGAATTACCTCTCGCCACCCAGGCAAAACTTCTTCGGGCCATCGAATTAAAGGAAATATTACCGGTGGGGGCCAACGAACCCATTACGGTAGAGGCGAGAATTCTTGCGGCCACCAACAAAGATCTGATCAAAGAAGTAGCAGCACAACGATTTCGTGAAGATCTTTATTACCGATTGAATGTGGTTACCATCACCATGCCACCTTTGCGGGATCGCCGTGAAGATATTCCCGAACTTATTGAATTTCTGTTGCAAAAGCATTCCAAGACCCTTGGCAAGCGATTTAACGGAGTGAACCACGATGCCATGCAAATACTAATGTCATGCGCTTGGAAGGGAAATGTGCGGGAACTGGAAAATGCCTTGCAAAGGGCAGTAATTCTTGCGGACGGACCATTGGTTACCCCGATGGACCTCCCGCCGGGATTATCCCCCTTGGAAGGTGACCCGTACGCTATCGATGCCCTCGAGGAGGCAGTAAAAAGGTTCGAGAAAAAACACATAGAAAAAATACTTGGCAGATTTCAAGACAAAAAGGAAGCTGCTAAAAAACTGGAAATAGCCCTTAGCTCGCTCTACCGAAGGATGGCGGAATTGGGAATCCAACCCTGATTCACTTTTTACGGCCTTCGTATTCCCTTGAAATCCAGTATAGAATGGATTTCATTTCAAAGGGTTTTATCCCTGGATAAATGGAAACAATTCGTGCCGCATATCCGGAAAGGTAGGCGGTGGCCCAGGAAGTTGCGGGATCTGTTCCCATCGGGGCCAAAGGTGCGACTCCATGCCCAATAAATTCCAGACCTTCCGCTGGTTCATATCTATATTTCAAAAGTTCAGGGATATATTTTTGGTTCACAGAAAACAACGAAGATTCATATTTTGCCGGATAACTGGTTTGAAAAGGGTGGTCATTATTCCCAGCGGCGAAAACCAAAACATCCTTCTCATAAGCTTCCTCAAGAACATGTAACAACTGAAGCTTGCGACTTGGATGAGGTATCCTGTCCTCGGGTAATCCCAATGAAAGGTTGATGATCTTACAATTACCTTCATGGATTGCATAACGCATGGCATGAATTAATTGTTCTGCGGTGGAATGAAAAGCATTTCCAAAAATATCAGCACTTAGGATTTCCACTTGCGGCGCAATCCTAAGCAAGGTGTCCGCCACAATGGTTCCATGACTAGAAAATGGAGGGTTATTAGAAGGATTCTTTAGGATCCCTCCGGGCAAAAATTGCATATGCAGGATATTACCGCCAGCTTTTCGCTTTACAGAAAGCTGTGATTCATTAATACCAACATCCAAAATGGCAACTTTTACACCCTGCCCACTCGCATTGGGTGATTCCAACCATCTATCAAGAAAACCCGTGTCCAGAAAGTGCTTCCAGAATTGCCCCGGGTCGATATTCTCAAAACCCTGGGTCACGAAATTTCCCTCATGCTATCTTCCAAAAGCCCGCCAACACTTTGGATGATTGCAGTACAGCTTTTCAGGGCGCTTACCCCGGATTTTTCAGTTAAATTTTGGACAGCCTGAATTAAATCCAACTGATCCCTGGTTAAGCCCAATTTTTCCACAACTTGATTTATTGCAGAATCGACAATTCCCGGAGCTTTTCCAGTAGATATTAGCTCATTAATTTCCCTGGTATTTTCAAGAAACTGCAATAATACATTTCTTGAATGTGATACCAAGTCGGAATCGAACACCAATTTTGAAATAATTCCCCCCAACATTTCCAACTTCTTACGCAATTCTGTTTCGTCGCCCATGGGATCCAAGACTTCCAATACCCCCAAAGGTTTCTCCGCTTGAGTTAGAATCACAAACCATGCCAGGGATGATGTTTCCTCCAGCGAATTTTTTTTCATACCCAGGGCAGGTAAGGTTTTTAAAAGATCCAGCTTCAGAACATTGCCCGAACCAGCCAACGCCAAAGATGCATAAGCAGTAGAAATTGGAATGCTTTTTCCATGTTCTGAACATATTGGGAAGCTTGAAAAAACAAATGATCCAGTTGGTTCAGAAAAAGCGTGAAAAATCACCGCTGTGGCACCTAGAATCCCGGCAATTTTTTCCATCAAATCTTCCATACCGTTGCCTGCAAAGCTGCCACCAGACATTGCATTTTTTGTGTCTATGAAAGCAATGATATCCCTGATCCTTTGCTGAAATCTCTCCAGCAAGGCCAGCATCTTTTTTTGATTTTTCTGGGGCCGTAGTTTTCCAAGTTGTCTGGAAACCGATTCCAAAAACATTTCACGGGTTAAATCTCTGGTTTTATCCAGGTAATCTCTTACCCCAATTTTCATGGCATGCAGGGGGGTCGCTTGATTTGCATACCCTGTCACCAAAATAGCAACCACATCTGGTTGGAAAAGAAAAATATCCTCAAGAAGATCCAAGCCATTCAATCCAGCACCAAGATTCCAATCCAGAATTGCAAGATCAATGGAATTGTTTGAAGCAATTTGCAACGCTGTATTGGCATCAGCGGCAGTAATCACCCGAACGCCAAGATTTCCCCCATTCAGCCACTCCACAAAAGTCTTTAATACTGCCGATTCATCTTCAACAACCAAAACAACATCAGGGGTTTCAAGGTTCATTTCAGACATGTTGGCCATCCCATTTAATGTGATTGAAGTTATCTTACCGAAGGCATCAAGGAAGTTTAAATAAACTTATTTCATCCATTAAAAAAGAAATTGTTTTGCTTGACACGGCTGTTCATTCCCGCAAGATTATTAACTTATCCCAAGGAAGGGTTTAACTGGTCATGGCTGACCCATTTAATTCATTTCGGCAAGTAGCGTGCATTCCAATTAAGAATGACATGGTATGTGTTGTAAGTTCTCGAAATAAAAAACGCTGGGTTTTCCCTAAAGGTTCTATTTCCAAAGGTCAAAGTCCCGCTGAAGCTGCCATGCGGGAAGTTTGGGAAGAGGCTGGAATTACAGGAATTCTTGATTCCAAACCGTTTGGAAATTATTCCTATGTTAAGAATAGCGGCTCTTATCTGGTGACTTTGTTTACTATGTCAGTAACCCGTGAATCTGAGTTCTTTCCTGAACAGTTTCTGCGCACAAAGCGTTGGGTTTCGATTGAAGAGGCCCGTGAAATGGTCAAGGAACATGAATTAAAAGAACTGCTACGATCGTTAACTTTGATTCCTGCGTCCCAAAAGCAGGAAAAAACTATGCTCACCTAGCCTCATAATCCGGATAGCCAGCTTTCTTCCGCTATAATAATGTGGAGAAAACAGTTAATTGCAATCCGGGATTTCATGCATAAAAACAATCTGAACAAATCCAGACAATTATCCTTGCCAATGGCTGGTAATAACGCTGATTCCCCTTTATGTCCAACTTCGCGTTCTGAAATGCAAGAACGTGGCTGGCCTGAGGTAGATATCGTATTTGTTTCTGGTGATGCCTATATCGACCACCCAAGTTTTGCCATGGCAATATTGGCCCGAAGCCTAGAAAACGCTGGCTTCAAAGTCGGAATGCTTTGCCAGCCTGACTGGCATTCCTGTGAGCCCTGGCGGGAATTCGGTAAGCCCAGACTTTTCTTTGCCATTAGTGCCGGAAACATGGATTCCATGATCAATCATTACACCGCCAATAAAAAGGTGCGAAATGATGATGCCTATTCACCGGGAGGAAAAATCGGTCTACGGCCTGACAGGGCAACACTACCATATTGCCACCGCGCCAGAGAAGCGTACCCGGGGGTTCCAATCATAGCTGGTGGGGTTGAAGCCTCCCTTAGAAGACTTGGTCATTACGATTATTGGAGTGACACGGTTCGTAAATCCATTCTCATGGATTGTAAGGCGGATTTACTTGTCTATGGGATGGGCGAAAAACTGATTGTTGAGATTGCCAATCGTTTGAAGGCGGGGGAACCACTTCAATCACTTAGAGATATGCGGGGAATTGCTTACGCCCTGGGGGCCAGAGAATCACCTTCCCCTGGGAATGAAAAACTTTTAGAAAGCTCGCTCAAAGTTAAAGATGAATCAGGAAATTTAACACCTGCATCCGTTCAATTACTTCCAAGCTTTGAAGAAGTAAAATCAAATAAACTGGCATTCGTGGAAGCAACCCGTTTAATCCATTTGAACACCAACCCTTTCAATGCCAAGACTCTTGTCCAATATCATGATCGACAGGCCGTCGTTGCAAATCCCCCCGCATTCCCGCTTACACAGAAAGAAATGGATCGTATTTACGGGTTCCCTTACACGCGCAAACAGCACCCCTCTTATAAGGAACAAATTCCCGCATTCGAGATGATCAAAGATTCCGTTACTATCATGCGTGGATGTTTTGGTGGATGTACTTTCTGCTCCATTACCGCTCATCAAGGCCGAATCATTCAATCCAGGTCGGAAGAATCCATCCTTTTGGAATTAAAAAAGATTGGTGCAGACACCAATTTCAGCGGAGTTATCAGCGATATTGGCGGGCCAACCGCAAATATGTTTCAAATGCGCTGCACAAGACCAGAGGTTGAGGCCAAATGTAAAAGGCTTTCCTGCGTGCACCCAACCATTTGCAAATTATTGGGAACCGACCATGGACCGCTTCTGGACCTCTACCGCAAGGCAAGAGAAGTTCCTGGAATAAGAAAAGTTCTGGTTGCATCCGGAATACGCATGGATCTGGCCCAACTTTCTCCGGAATATGTTGAAGAACTGGCAAAACATCATGTGGGCGGGCATCTTAAGGTTGCACCTGAATCCGCGGATGAAAGTGTCTTGCGGCTTATGAAAAAACCATCCCACGACAACTTCAAAACCTTCACGGATCAATTCAAGAAAGCCTCTGAAAAAGCCGGTAAACCAAAGCAATATCTTATTCCTTACTATATAGCAAGCCATCCGGGATCAGACATTCATTCCATGATAAAATTGGCTGTTTTCCTCAAACAAAATGGCTATAAGCCAGATCAAGTCCAGGACTTTATTCCAGCACCATTTGATATCGCAACCTGCATGTATTACACGGGTATTGATCCGATGACAGGCGAAGAAGTTTTCATCACAAAAGCGCTTAAAGACCGCCGTATCCAAAGAGCATTGCTGCAGTTCTTTAAACCAGAAAACTATTTTGAAGTTCGGAAAGCCCTTCTGGATGCTGGGCGCGCTGATTTAATTGGAAATTCCTGTAATGCCTTAATTCCTGCGCAAGCCCCCATGGAAGCACTAAAAGCCCGACAGAAACAGGCTAATAACCAGTTAAAACAGGACCATTACCATACCATCCCCAACAAGGGGAAAACCCCTCCTTCCAAAGGTTACAGGCCAAACAGAAACTCTGCATCCAGAAGGAACAAAAACAATCGCAGCCATGATCAAGCCTAACACCTTCAAAATAACAGAAACCGAAGCAAGCCAGACAATAGCTGCTGTAATTCGCAAGAATCTGACTTCCACAAGTTGGAAAATCATCAAGAAAATGATTGAAGCAGGCCAAACGAAAATTAACGGTCAGCTTTGCCTGGATCCTGCAAGAAGGGTGAAGCTTAACGATGAAATTTCCCTGTCATCCAAGCCAGAAAACACCCGACCTGATAAATCCCCGCTGACCATTCGCCACTTGGATGAGCATTTGGTTGTGGTGGAAAAACCCGCCATGATAAACACTGTCAGGCATCCTTTGGAACGGGATTGGACGGAAACTAGAAAAAGCCTGTCACCAACTCTTGAAGATTTGACCATCAAGGCCATTCATGAAACCGGAAAACTCCGAAAAGGCGCAAAAAGCCGGCTTCGGGTTGTTCAAAGGCTGGACAAGGAAACCAGTGGCCTTCTGGTTTTCGCCAGAACTGTTGAAGCTGAGCGTGGTCTGGGAAAACAATTCCATCAACATTCCGTGGAAAGAAAATATCTGGCCTTGGTACCCGGACTTCTCATGCCTCAAAGGATAGAGTCGTATTTGGTTCGGGACCGGGGAGATGGAAGAAGAGGTAGTCTTGAAAACTCGCAGCAGGGCAAAATAGCCATTACTCATGTGACCATTGTGGAACGGCTAAATGGATTTACCTTGATGGGTTGCAAACTGGAAACAGGTCGCACTCACCAAATTCGAATTCATCTGGCAGAAAAAGGACACCCGGTTTGCGGGGATCGTGTTTACAGAAATACCGTGGATGGTAAATTACTTCCTGACGGCAGTGGATTTCCAAGGGTAGCCTTGCATGCCGCGGAACTGGGTTTCATCCATCCAATATCTGGTCAAAAAATGAATTGGACCATGGATATGCCAGAAGACCTTCAAAAATTAATCACCCGGCTTCGAAAGTAATTCCCGGAGCGTATCCCATGGAAATTCGCTGGCATGACAAAGACCCCGAAACTGGTGAAAAGCGCTATTTATGCGCCGACAGATTTGCAGGCAAATGGTCCTTCAAATTCAAACACCAAAAAAGAGGGGAATGGACAAAAGGGTTACAGCCAACTTTGGAAATGTGGGAATACATTTTGGATGGCTTAAAAAGGCGTTATCAACGGCGTGAAGGTGTGGACGACAGGGACATTGAACAGGTGGAAAAAATTATCCAGAACCTGCCAAAACCAAGAGAAATAGATTAGTTACCCAAGGCTTTCACTTCTGATCCTGCCACTTTTTTATAGATAAGAAGGCTTGCAGGTTGTTTGGCCTGCAAAAAAGTATTTAATTGTGGAACAGAACCTTTTTCTGTCTTTTCAAGATCATTAAGCCCGCCCACAACTTTGGAGAACATCTCATCTAGATAAGGGTTTTTCACTTCTTGCTTCAACGAATCCAATGAATCATTCATGCGAGCGGCATAAATTTTCCAGGGAAGAAGCTTTTCCAAGTCATTTTCATTCCTCGTGGTAAACTTCTGGAAGAATTCAACGAGGAACACCCCAAAAGCATATAAATCAGCCTCGAGGTTGAACTCATTAGCATCATTTTGCTGGGGGCGCATGTTTAAAAGACCAATGGCCGCTTCGACTCGTTCATCAAACCTTGGTTCAGGTTTCACATCCGCACCAGTTGCCATTTTGGATAACAAGTAAGCGGTTTTGGCCTTCTCGCTAGGCATTGGAACTCTGGATTGGGCAAGTGCTTTAATTGCTTCTCTTCGAAGAACCCTGTAACCTTCAATAATATCTGGTGAAGCGTCAGCGGCATAATTTTTCGGGGTTTCAATTATTTTTACCAGGGCTTCAGCTACTTTGGTTTCGATTTCCGGCTTGAGAAATACCCGGTCTGAGGACTTTTTAACAACTGCCATGGGTCGCAGAGCACGGTAAGTTTCCCTAATTCCTTTTAATGCATAAAGTCGCATTCCGTCATCAGGAGCCTTTTCCACAACATTCACAAAGTTATCCATTAGTTGTTCAGGCAAAGTTCTTTGGCCAAGAATATCGCAGGTATTCAACTCAACGGGAACCATCGATTGCATGCGAACCGCATTGATTCGAGCAACAGGTACGGCGTTTGGCAAAACTTCTTTGCTTCGCTCAAGAATTCTAGATAGAAAGTTTGTGTTGAATGCATTATTTGGGCGGGTTCTAAGTTGTCTAAGTATACTTTCGTATTCACGAAAAACAGTATCTAATTTTCCGGGTTCCTGCTGAATATCGGGTTGGCTAACCCTGTAAGCATAAAAACGCGCATTTACATCCACTGCCTGTGCGTGTTCTTTTTTCTTGGAATCATATTCAATCTCACCACGAAGTAGTTTGTTGAATATCTCAGCGCTTTGAGTTCTTTCCTTTAAAATATCAACCAATCCAGCGGGGGGTAACGGCTGCGCCATGGCTACCATTGGAACAATCAAGACTAAACATCCAAAAGTTTTTCTAAGAAATGCAACATTAAGCATGGCTTGAAAGATCCTGGCAATATTAGGTTCCAACCGTCCTGATAACATCATAATCCAACATACAAACACCGCAACCAGATAGTCGTTGGATTTATTTTCTTGGGAATTGAGTCTCCCTTTCCCGGCTGGCTAACTGATATGCCTCATATTCCCTTGGAGTAAGCTGATCCAAAGATGCTTCCTGTGAAACCAGCTTTAACCAACGATTTGCAGGCTGACTGCAACATAATTTATCCCATACCAGGTAAAGATACCAACAGGACTTTACCTGGTCGGAGCGCAACATTCTAGCCTGTGTCAATTCGGCTGCTGCGCGAATCAAAATGGCCTCCGGTTTATGATCTTCTTCCTTGAACTCATCCGGGTTTCTTTCCTTTTCAAGCCCCAGGTAATACATGCCTATGCCACGATGCAGGTGCTCGGAATATTCATCACCCTCCATCTGGGCTATGGACATCAAACGGCTGTGTGTATGAACCATTAACTTTTGAGCTTCCGGACCGAATTTTTGGGCTTCTTTGAGGAAAAGCTCAAATTGCTCCTTGGCCTTGTCAACCTGCTCCATGCGAAGCAACAAGTCAGCATAGTTTTGCCGTGCCACAACATTTTCCGGTTCAAGATCCAAATAACATTTTAAATGGACACTTGCCAAAACATCGTTACCCAATGCCAAGCAAGCCACCGCCATGGAATAATGCGCCTTGGCGAAATTATGAAAAATCTCCAGAGCTTTGCGAAAATCTTGAGCAGCCAGCTTTGGATTACCTTTTTCAAGGTTCAACTGGCCTTTGTCCCAATAAACTTGAGCGTCTTTGGGAATTGCCATTTCCGAGGCAAGCAAATTGCTGCCAGAGGGAATGATCATTCCAGCAATCGCTGAGAGAGTTAGAATTAATAAACGCATTAGCATCCTGCGGGAGGGTCACTAAATCTATCCCAATCCATATCGACATGGATTGGGAGCAGGATGAATTTAAAAAAATGACTAAACTATCAAGCCGCTTTGGACGAAAGCTACAGGCCAGTCGTCCCAGCTAACCCATTTTAAAGATTAACACCCATGCTTATACCAAGTTTTTCAAGAGCTTCACTTTCAATTTGACGAACTCTTTCCCGAGTCAAACCCAAGCTTTCACCAATCTCTTTAAGGGTTTTTGGTTCTTCATCATCCAGGCCAAACCTCATTTTTAATACGGTTGCCTCACGAGGATCCATCTTGGTAAGAAGATCCTTAACCTGTGTAAGGTCATCGGCTTCCAGCATTTCCGTATCAGGAGATTTAGTATTGGAATCCATAATCATCTCATCCAAAGACCAACCATTTTCGGATTGTTCTGGTTGAGGCGAAGATTGGTAAACCTTGATGGCTTTCTTGATAATGTTCAGCTTCTTTTTGGGAAGTTCAAGAACCTTGGCAATTTCTTCATGTGTGGGAGGTCTGCCTAGTTCATCATGAAGAATGGCGGTAGCCCTTCTCCATTTTGCCAACAATTCCACCATGTATGCGGGAACACGGATTGTCTTGGCAGTATTTACCAAAGCCCTTTTAATGGATTGCTTAATCCAGTAACTGGCATATGTGCTAAACCGGGTGTTCATGGTGGGGTCAAACCCCTCCACGGCACGAAGCAAACCAAGGTTGCCTTCCTCGATAAGGTCCTGTAATGCAAGGCCTTTACCCGTGTAACTTCTGGCAATATTCACCACCAACCGAAGGTTTGCCCTAACCATGCGGTCGCGTGCTTCGGCGTCACCAGTTTCAATACGGTAAGCCAACTGCTTTTCTTCATCTGCAGTTAGCAGAGCAGTCTCATTGATCTCACGAAGATAGGTTTCCAGCGGCGATTGAACTGAATCACTTCTCTGGCGACGCTGTCTACTCATGTTGTTTTCCGTGCAATTCTGCCAAGGCCGAAAGGCCCATAATTTATTTTACCACCTGTGACCCATGATTGATCCTTTAAAGCAGCCATTTCCTTAAAAAGGCCACAAAAAGACATCCATTTGCCACAAATGATTTATCGTCCCTTGTGGGGGGACTCTGAAAAAGTGTTCCATGTCAATTACGGATGATTCTCGACTTGAAGGCTTAATACGGCTTCAATCGGCTTAGTCCATTGAATGGAAATGATTGGTAGAAGAATCGCATCCGGAATAACCGGTACATATGGAACAAAAAAGCCCCCTTGAACCAAAGCTCAAGGGGGCTGTTATTAAGAAAAGAGACTTACTCTTTTTCCGGCATATTGATCAGGTTGCCAGGACCTGAAGAACCCGTTCCACCACGCAGTTCCCTTTGCGGCCTGTTGGAAGTTTCTTCCTCGATAGGCGCATCGTCTTCTGGTGGTACAAAAGGTTCATTCAGTTTTCTGCGAGAAAGGCCAATCTTGCGATCAGCAGCATCCACGCGCAGAACCCTAACTTCAACTTCATCCCCAACCTTTACAACTTCCTCTGGGCTTTCGATCTTATCATCGGAAAGCTCGGAAATGTGCAAAAGACCTTCCAAGCCTGCTTCCAACTCTACGAAAACACCAAAGTTGGTCAGCTTGGTTACCTTGCCCTTGCGAAGTTCGCCTGGCTTGTAACGGCCTGGAATGTCACCTTCCCATGGGTCGTTATTCATCTGCTTCAGACCAAGCGCGATACGCTTGCGTTCCTGGTCAACATTCAAAACAACACATGTTACATGGTCGCCCTTGTTCACGACTTCACTTGGATGGGTTACTTTGCGAACCCAACTCATATCGGTAACATGCAGCAAGCCATCGATTCCTTCCTCGATTTCGATGAAGGCGCCGTAATTGGTAAGGTTGCGTACTGCGCCAGAAACAATCGTTCCGGGTGGGTAACGTTCCGCCACCTTGTCCCAGGGGTTGTTTTGAACTTGCTTCATGCCAAGCGAGATTTCTTGCTTGTCCTTATTGATGTTCAAAACCTGAACCTCGATCTGGTCTCCTATGGAAACCATTTCATTGGGATGATTAATCCTCTTGGTCCAGCTCATTTCACTGATGTGAACAAGGCCTTCAATGCCTGATTCCAGCTTCACAAAGGCGCCGTAGCTCATCACATTGACGACTTCACCCATATGTTTGGAACCAATCGGATAACGATCAGGCACATTGGACCATGGGCTTTGGGTCTTCTGTTTCAAGCCAAGGGCGATCTTTTCGCGATCCTTGTCCACAGAGATCACAAAAACCTCCAGTACTTGGTCAATATGCACAATTTCCTTGGGATCGCTTACTCGACCCCAAGTCATATCCGTGATATGGAGCAAGCCATCGATGCCGCCAAGGTCAACGAATGCGCCGAAGTCTGCAATATTCTTGACAATACCTTTGCGAATTTGGCCTGGTTCGATTTCAGAAAGAAGCTTCTTCTTAAGGTCTTCTCTTTGATCTTCAAGCAGTTTTCTGCGGCTAACCACAATGTTTCTGCGTGCTTCGTCGATCTTAAGAATTTTGCATTCAATGGTCTTGTTAATGTAATCGCCGATATCGGGTGGACGACGAATATCAACCTGCGATGCGGGAAGGAAAACATTCACGCCAATATTTACCAGCAAGCCACCCTTGATCTTCTTGGTGACCAAACCGTTGACTACATCCCCTTCCTTGTGCTTGGAGATAATCATTTCCCATTCTTTCTGACGCTTAGCCTTGCGGTAGCTAAGAAGAATGGCACCGGATTCATCTTCCACAGACTCAAGAAGAACCTGCACTTCATCGCCAGGTTTTGGAATAAGCTGTTCGCCAGAGGCCTCATCAATCCACTCATTCAGTGGAATAACGCCTTCGCTCTTGTAACCGATATCGATAACAACATCGTCGCCTTCGATTCGGGCAACCCTACCCTTTACCACCTTGTTCGCTTCAAATTCCTGCTGTTCATCCAGCAGCCAGTTGTCGACATTTCCACCCTGTTCGGGTCTTGCAAATGCTTCATTTAATTCCTGATTCAATTCGGAATCAGCAAGATCAAACTGTCTTAAAAGGTTGCGATTTACCATGAATAAGAGACACTCCAGTAATGTTCCCAGACATAAAACTGGTTCAAATACGATCTATAGTTTTGAAAGGGAACAGAAAAAGAAGCCAACCATCACCGGGCCAAATGCTCACTTAGCCTTCATCGGAATGGAAGTATTATTGTAGGGAAAAGAAAAGGTCCTGCCAGCGTTAAAACACCGGCAGGACCAGTTCCAAAATCCATCTAACTTATTCTGGGAAAAGCGGGGTGCTTAGATAGCGTTCGCCCAAGTCAGGTAAAATCACAACAATCAATTTGCCAGCATTTTCAGGCCTATGGGCCACTTGCACCGCAGCATGGGCTGCTGCACCGCAGCTGATACCGCATAGAAAACCCTCTTCTTTCGCCATTCTTCTGGTCATGGCAAAAGCATCATCATCAGAAACCTGAATCACTTCATCAATGATGTTTAAATTTAGTACTCCCGGTATAAAACCAGCCCCAATCCCTTGAATTTTATGCCTTCCGGGCTTTATTTCCTCTCCTGTGCGCTTCTGAGTGATAACAGGACTGGAAATTGGCTCCACAGCTACGGCCTTAAACGTAGGTTTTCGGGCCTTCAGCACCTCACTGATTCCGGTAATAGTGCCTCCGGTTCCAACACCGGAAACGAGAATATCCACTTTACCATCTGTGTCTGCCCAAATTTCTTCCGCAGTTGTTTTGCGATGAACCTCAGGATTTGCGGGATTTTTAAACTGTTGTGGCATATAGGAATTTGGAGTGGTGGCGATAAGTTCTTCCGCTTTCGCAACGGCTCCACTCATTCCTTTTTCACCCGGCGTAAGAACAATTTCCGCACCGAAAGCCTTCAAAAGCCTTCTTCTTTCCAAACTCATGGTTTCAGGCATGGTCACTACAAGCTTGTAACCCCGAGCAGCACAGGTAAAAGCCAACCCAATACCGGTGTTCCCACTAGTGGGTTCGATAATGGTTGTTCCTTCCTTGATTTTTCCTTCCTTCTCTGCGGTATTAATCATGGAAACCGCAATTCGATCCTTCACGCTCCACAAAGGATTGAAATTTTCCAGCTTGGCGACAACTTGTGCTGAAGCATTGCCAACAACTCTGCGCATTTTAATAAGAGGAGTGTTTCCAACACATTGGGTAATGTCATCGTAAATTTTTCCACGAATACCTGATCCAGCCATGGCTAACTCCTTAATTCTTTCGCAGAACTCCCATTTTTACTTAGGTCCTTCTAATCGAACCAATACACAGGAATTTCGCTTTGATCAAGAGAAACTTTACGATATTCATCAAGTTAGGCAGTAATTTCGCATGGCTATCAATCCCATCTTCATCATTTATTGTTGAATTGGGTTGTCTGCGGATCCTTCGAACGATAAGTATCCTTAATGAAAACACCCGTAATAGTCTTTGATTTTGGGAATGTTTTGGGAATGTTCAGCCATTACAAGGCGGCATCACAAATTTCGTTTTTCACTTCTCACCAGTTGGAAACAATCCGAAACACATTATTTGAATCTGTCACGGAAGACCTTTTGGAAAAAGGCCAACTATCCCCGGAAGAATTTCGTGGCAGCATGCGAGAAAAGCTCACGCTGGATTGTTCGGATGCCCAATTTGATGAAGCATTCAGCGATATGTTCAGCCCAAACCACCATGTTTGTGCCTTGATCCCATCGCTGGCTAAAAACCACCGCCTGCTTCTGCTAAGCAACACAAATTGGTTCCATGCCAGGAAGTTTAAAGACCAGTTTTCTGAAACTTTGAGGCATTTCGAACATTTGATTCTTTCCCATGAAGTAGGTTGTCGCAAACCAAACACTTTGATTTATGAAACCTTAAATCAGCGCACAAACACCCTGCCGGGGGACTGTATTTTCATTGACGATCTTCTTTCCAACATCCAAGCTGCCGAATCTTGTGGTTGGAAGGGGATTCTTTACGGACCTAACATCTCATTGGAAGAGAATTTGCTGAACCACAAAGTAATACTGGAAGCCTAGGCATTCTGTCGCTACCCTGATTAAATCAATAATTTTGGAGTGTATCTCATGAATCCAATCGAAAAAGCAGATCCTGAAATCTGGGGCGCCATAGCACACGAAAAGAAGAGGCAGCAAGAAGGCCTCGAGATGATTGCTTCTGAAAACTACACCAGCCCGGCAATTATGGCAGCACAAGGTTCGGTTCTAACTAACAAATACGCTGAAGGCTATCCAGGCAAGCGTTATTATGGCGGTTGTGAATTTGTGGATGAGGTCGAAAAAATCGCCATCGACCGCGCCTGCAAGCTTTTTGGAGCCGAGCACGCCAATGTTCAACCGCATGCCGGCGCAAGCGCTAACATGGGTGTATATTTTTCATGCCTTCAGCCCGGGGATACGATTCTGGGAATGAATCTGGCCCATGGTGGCCACCTTACCCATGGGATGCCTTTGAATTTTTCAGGCAAGCTCTACAAAATTGTTCCTTATGGTGTCCGTCAGGATAATGGTTTGATTGATTACGATGAAGTTGCAAAACTTGCCCGCGAACACAAACCAAAGATGGTTCTGGCAGGGGCCAGCGCCTATTCCCGGATCATCGATTTTGCCCGATTTGCTGAAATAGCCAAGGAAGTTGGGGCAATTTTCATGGTGGATATGGCACATATTGCGGGTCTTGTGGCTGGTGACCAGCATCCCTCCCCACTACCATGGGCAGACTTTGTTACCACAACAACCCATAAAACATTACGCGGGCCTCGAAGTGGCCTCGCCATGTGCAAAAAAGCCTGGGCTGAAAAGCTTAATAAGGCGGTTTTCCCCGGTATGCAGGGTGGCCCTCTTATGCATGTCATTGCTGCGAAGGCCATTATTTTCGGTGAGGCATTGAAACCAGAGTTCAAGGTTTATGCATCGCAAATCGTGGCTAATGCCCGTACTGTTGCTCATGAGATTATTTCACGAGGCCACAGAATTATTTCTGGTGGCACGGATAACCACATGATGCTGGTGGATGTGAATCATAAAGGCTTAAGTGGCAAGATAGCTGAAACCGCCTTGGATGCATCTGGGATTACCATCAACAGGAATGGAATTCCTTATGACACAAGGCCTCCACTTGATCCATCAGGCATCCGGATCGGCACCCCTGCCCTTACAACCAGGGGTATGAAAGAACCTGAAATGAAAAAGGTCGCAAATTGGATTTGTGATGTTCTAGCAAACCCAACAGACAAGGCGGTTCAAGAAAAGGTTCGTGGCGAGGTCAGGGAACTTTGCAAGAGTTTCCCCGCACCATCAGAAATCGCTTGAAGCTTGGCCCGAAGGCTTCTAAACTCATCTTCAAGTGGGGTTGAAAACAGGCAGATATGGTTGAATATCTTCTTGTGAAAGGATTCACCCTGACGATGTTCCTTTATCTGTGAGGATCCATGCCCCTATTGACACCTCTTCATACATGGCATTCCCAAAATGGCGCCAGAATGGTGGATTTTGGTGGATGGGATATGCCGGTTCAATACAAATCGATTGTGGATGAGCACCATTCCGTAAGAAATCAGGCTGGCATTTTTGATATAAGCCACATGGGAAGGCTTTTTATTACCGGACCAGATGCCTGTAAATTTCTTCAGTTGGTATGCACAAACGACATAGCCACCCTTGCGGAAGGGCAGGTAAGGTATAGCCTTGTCTGCAACGATGCGGGAACCATTCTTGATGACATTCTTGTTTATAAATTAAAGGATCAATTCCTGCTTGTTGTAAATGCAAGTAACCGCACGAAGATTGTCGACTGGTTAATGAAAAACAAGGCTGGGTTTCAGGTAAACTTGGATGACAAGACGCTGATTACTGGAATGGTCGCCATTCAAGGCCCTAAAGCAATGGAAATTGCTGACCATATCTGTTCTGAAAAAGCCTCGGATCTTAAATACTATTTCTGCCGAACAGGTAGGCTTTTTGACTCAAATGCGATTATCAGCAGAACGGGTTACACCGGCGAAGATGGAATTGAATTTATCATACCTAATGAAAGCCTTGAAAAAGCTTGGATTGCTTTGATTTCCATGGGGTTAAAGCCCTGTGGGCTTGGTTGCCGGGATACGCTCAGGCTGGAGGCTGGAATGCCTCTTTACGGGCATGAAATAGATGAACAAACCAACCCTCTTGAGGCCGGTCTGGGTTGGGCAGTGAAAATGAATCAAAAAGAATTCATCGGCAAAAAGTCACTATCAGGATTTGAATCCATTAGTAACAAGCGAACCCGGGTGGGTATAGAAGTACTTGGAAGAAGAATTCCCAGAGAGGGTTGTCTGCTATTTCACCTTGGGCAAGAGGTTGGCAAGGTCTGTAGTGGGACTTTCTCCCCTACATTTCAAAAACCCTTGGCGATGGGGTATCTTCCAGCCAATCTTGCCAAACTTGAAACGGAAATTGAAGTAGATATTAGGGGGAATAGGGAAAAAGCAAAAGTTGTTCCCATTCCATTTTATAAAAGGCCAAAGAATTAACTGGAATCTTTGTGAGTTTGATTTTCTATTGTGGATGAGTGGCTTGGTTGTCGCTTATCAATGTAATTAGGGTCAGGAGTACAAGCAAATGGATCTGAAAAAATTGCGCTATGCAAAAAGCCATGAATGGGCTTCCCTGGAAGGCAATATTTGCACCGTGGGTCTTACCAAGTTTGCTGTTGATCAGCTAACCGATGTTATCTACATCGATCTGCCAGACAAGGGTGACCCCGCACTTAAAGGCGACAGTTTTGGCGAGATTGAATCCGTAAAGGCAGTCAGCGACTTGTATGCCCCCGTGGATGGAGAAATTGTTGAAATAAATGACAAACTCGCTGCAGATCCAACCTTGGTTTCCAAGGATCCCTATGGAAAAGGCTGGTTGATCAAGATTAAATGCGAAGGGAAGCCCAATCTTGACCACTTGCTTTCTCTAGAAGATTACGAAAAGCAAATCGCCTGTGATAATCATTAAAAGTTTTGAACTCAAATAGCCTGGAGGATTCAGGTGTCCTACTTACTGAACACTCAAGAAGACGAAGTCCAAATGTTAAAATCCATCGGGATTAAAAACATTGAGGACCTATTTGCCCACATACCGGAATCTGTCCGGATGAAGCGATTGCTTGATATTCCGGCCCCAATGTCGGAGATGGAATTAACACGCCATGTCGGCAGGCTGGCTGCAAGCAACTTGAACGCTGATAATGCCGTTTGTTTTCTAGGTGGCGGCAGCTACGACCACTTTATTCCCGCTGTTGTTGACACAATAAGCGGCCGCAGCGAATTCTACACTGCTTACACCCCATACCAGGCTGAAGCCAGCCAAGGCAGTCTTCAGGCTTTCTTCGAGTTCCAGACACTCATTGCTCAACTTTCCGGAATGGATATTTCTAATGCCAGTCTTTACGAGGCAGGCTCGGCACTGGGCGAAGCCATTCTCATGGCCATGTCCCTTACCGGAAGGTCTGCAAAAGTTCTCGTGGCTGATACGGTTCACCCGGAATACAAACTTTCCTTCTCAACATTCCTTGCCAATCTTGAACCTAAAATCGAGACGGTGGCAAGCAAGAATGGAAAAGTCTGCCTGAAAGACCTTGAATCCAAATTGGATGAGGGAACCTGTTGCTTTATCATTCAACACCCGAATTTCTTTGGAAATCTTGAGGATGTTGATGAAATCGCCCGTCTGGTGCACAGCAAGGGAGCGCTGTTCGTATCAACCTATGATCCCATTAGTCTGGGCATCCTCAAAACCCCCGGTGACTACGGTTGCGATATTGCCGTGGCTGAAGGCCAATGTCTTGGCAATCCCATGAATTTTGGTGGCCCATATCTTGGGTTGCTATCCTGCAGGGAAGAATTCGTTCGTAAAATTCCAGGACGCCTCGTGGGTCAAACAGTCGACCGCAATGGTAAACGCTGTTGGGTCCTTACCCTGCAAACCCGCGAACAGCACATTCGCCGGGAAAAAGCAACCAGTAACATCTGCACCAACCAAGGTCTTTTCGCATTACGTGCAGCGGTTTATCTTGCCGCGCTAGGCCCGAAGGGCCTTCAGGAAACCGCTGAACTTTGCTTTAGGAAGGCACATTTTGCTGCCGAATTGTTGTGCAAGATTCCCGGCGTCACCATGAAATTCAATCAGCCATTCTTCAAAGAATTCACACTGGAATTACCATGTGCGGCCAGCCATATCATCCATTCGCTTGCGGATGATGGCTTTTTGGCTGGTCTTGATTTGGCCAGGTGGTTCGACGGAATGGAAAATTCCATTTTGATTGCGGTTACTGAAAAACGGACTCGCTCCGAAATAGAGAGGTTTGCTGCCGCTTTTGCTGCTGCAGTTGAAAACTCAAAATCCAAGGGCAAAAACGCCACCTACAAGTCCTAGACCAGAATATCAGGATGAAAAATCATGGATAAAAATCAATCAACCGGACTGCTTTTTGAAATTAGCCACAAAGGCAGGCGCTGCCATCAGCTACCTGAATGTGATGTTCCATTTCCTGAAAGCTCAAAGTCCATGGATTCAAAGCATCTTTCGAAAGCAAGCCTTGGGCTTCCAGAAATCGCCGAGTCTGATTTAATTCGTCATTACACCAACCTTTCAACCCGAAACATGTCGATTGACACCAACTTCTATCCACTTGGAAGTTGCACCATGAAATACAATCCCAAGCGACATGAACGTTTGAGTGCACTCAGTGGAATGGCACATGTTCACCCATTGCAAGAGGATTCCACATGCCAGGGCATGTTGGAAATCATGTGGGAAATGCAAAATTTCCTGGGGGAAATTGCGGGGTTGGACGGTGTTTCCCTTCAACCTGCGGCTGGAGCCCATGGCGAACTCACCGCCTTGCTTGTGGCAGCGGCATATTTCCGACACCGTAAGGAAAAACGCACCAAGGTTCTAATTCCAGATAGCGCCCATGGAACAAATCCCGCCAGTGCCGCAATTGCTGGATTTGATACCGTCACCATAAAAAGTAATTCAGAAGGCAAAGTGGACATGGATGATCTTATACCCAAGATCACCAATGAAACCGCAGTATTCATGATTACCAACCCTAACACTCTTGGATTGTTTGATGAACAGATCGTCAAAATCACCGACTTAATCCACAAGGCTGGCGGCTTGGTTTACCTTGACGGCGCCAATATGAACGCCATCTTGGGAATCACCCGGCCAGGTGACTTTGGCGCGGATATGATGCATTACAATGTCCACAAGACATTTACAGGTCCGCATGGGGCGGGTGGCCCTGGTAGCGGTCCCATTGCTGTGCGAAAACAACTGGTTCCTTTTCTACCATCCCCCATCGTGGTTAAAACCAATGATGGCTACCACTTGGATTATAATCGCCCACAAAGCATTGGCAGGGTTAGAAGCTTTTTCGGAAACACAGGAATCCTCCTTAGAGGGTATTTTTACATCAGAACTTTGGGTGCCGAAGGCCTCCGAAAAGTTAGTGAACATGCTGTATTGAATGCAAACTATCTGCTCTCCAGAATCAAGGACCATTTTGATGTTCCCCATTCTCGTGGTTGCATGCACGAGTTTGTTGCCAGCGCTAGAAACCTTCGCAAGGACAAAAAAATTAGCGCCATGGATATTGGCAAAAGACTTCTGGACCATGGGTATCATGCTCCTACTGTCTACTTCCCCCTTGTTGTGCCCGAAGCCATGATGATGGAACCTACAGAAACTGAAAGCAAGGAAACCCTCGATCATTTCGCTGAGACTCTTGTTAAAATCAAAAACGAGGACGCTGAATTGTTGCACCATGCTCCTCATACTTTGGAAATCAGCCGCCCTGATGAGGTGAAGGCAGCCAAAGAACCGGTGCTTCGCTGGAAAGCAAAATAATTTGGGATAATTTGATGCCACGGGTTGAATGCAGGCTGATTCCCCAGGAAGAAAATTGGGGCCCCGAGGCTATGGCTTCAGATGAAATATTACTCGAATCGCTTACAGATCATGATGTAGCCCTAAGATTTTACACCTGGAAAGAACCCACCCTGACCTTGGGATATTTCCAAAACCACAAGCTAATTGAATCAAACCCAAATCTTGCAAAGCTTCCATGGTTGAGAAGAGCCTCAGGTGGTGAAGCCTTGGTTCATCATCACGAACTCACTTACGCAATTGCAGCGAAAGAGTTTGTGACCGGAACAAAAACAGCCTTGTTCCAAGAGAAATTTCATTCGGCGATTCGAATTGCCATTCAAAAACTTGGTGTAATTGCCCCGGAAACACCCAAAGAAGAGCAAAGATTAGATCAGAACAATCTCTTATGCTTTCTTCATCACACGACACAAGATTTAACGCTTGGGTTTTCAAAAATTGTGGGTAGCGCGCAAAGGAAGAAAAAAGATCGCATTCTGCAGCATGGCGGAATCTTATTAATGCAAAGCAAACATACCCCCGAATTGCCCGGAATCAAAGAGTTAACTGGTTTGGAAATCAAAGCGGAAGTGCTTGAAAGCCTGATTCTCAGGGAACTTGAATTTAGCTTGGGTTGGGATTTTAAGACAATTCCCTGGAGTGATCAGGAAAAAGTATGGATAAAGAATCTTGCGGAATCCCGATATAAATCCAAAGATTGGAATCTTAAGAGATAACAAAAGCCCCATTAGCAAGCCAATGGGGCGGAGCAGTTGAGGAGTATCAGGGGACCGATGCCGGGATTGGCCCATTTGAAATGTTCAAACAGGCCCACCCGATAAGTCCAAGCGTTTTAACACAGGTACTGCTATCACCAAGTTTTACAACTTAGAAAGTAGCTGGTACTGGAACGATGATGCCTGCGGCTTTGCCACCAGCAGGAAGCTTTTTGCTGTCCTGTGGAGCAGCCTTGGGAGCTGCTGCTGGAGCTGCACTATCGCAGGTGTCACAGCAATCGTTCTTGTGAAGCTTTGCGCGAAGCTTGTCTAGGAAGCTTACTTTGCAAGGATCACATTCAACCTTCTTTTCGCACTTTGGAGCTTCGCAGCAATCATTCTTTTGAAGCTTTGCGCGGAGTTTATCCAGAATGCTTTCCTTGCATGGATCGCATTCAACCTTCTTTTCGCACTTTGGGGCCTTTTCAACCTTCACAACTTTAGGAGCTTCGCAGCAATCATTCTTGTGAAGCTTTGCGCGAAGTTTATCCAGAATGCTTTCCTTGCATGGATCGCATGGATCAGCCTTCTTCTCGCACTTCACAACTTTAGGAGCTTCGCAGCAATCATTCTTGTGAAGCTTTGCGCGAAGTTTATCCAGAATGCTTTCCTTGCATGGATCGCATGGATCAGCCTTCTTCTCGCATTTGGGAGCTTCGCAACAGTCATTGCGTTGAAACTTCGCACGAAGCTTGTCCAGCAAGCTCGGCTTGTCACAACAATCAGCAGCACAAGTGCTGGTAGACGCAACTGCAGGAGCAGGAGCTGGTTTGGCATCAGCGCCGGCAACCCAAGCAGTAGTCAAAAGCAAAAAAGCAGCGTTCACGTAACAACACCTCCATAATGAGACATCGATTGGCAACAAGCCCATCCCTGTGGGACAATCCCACACCGGCTCGCGGGCCTCTGCCTGCCCTGTTCCTCACCGTCTCTCAAAGCGAACACTTCCAAATCATGTCTCTGGAAATGGAAGTATTCAACTTTCCGGAGTTCTATTCGGTTACCGATCTCCACCGTCTTGAGCATCTTCCCCAGAAAATTTATTCCCCCTATACACTTTGCATTGCCCCTCTTTTGCGTATCAATCATAAGTGCCAACAAGCTAAAAAATAGCCTTATTAGAAATAGATTCCCAAATCACCTATATTCTGCCACTAAGCTTGTAGCTTTATCAAAGTTCCATTTTTACGGTAACCCTATAGCCGCAAACATTTTGCATTCGTATTTCAAAAAGTAGTTTTTAAAAAACAACTAAATAGGCGATTTAGGGAACCTTCAGATCCGCCAAATTCTTTGGGGTTAACCTGGATGAAGCCAGACTTTTGACCTCATTTGGGGATCAATTATTTTTAGGCTTACCTATTTTAAAAATCAGGAACATCACGAAGGGTTGGAATAATTGCTAATAAAATCGGAATTTTAACCTAACTATCTTTCCCTTTTTACCAAGCTGCTTTGTGATTACTTTAAAGGCTGCTAAAAATCTTTTCCTGGAAACGCATCCGATTGGATTTTAAACAACTAACCAGCGTAAAAAATCCCTGAAAGGATGCACAATGAAAGAAATGCATAGTAGGTGAAACGATCCATTTAATTTCTCCGCTAGTCTACATTTAATATCGTCACTACTTGGAGAAACCTTGCGGATAATTCCGCCGTGGACATCAATTCTTAAGTTTAATTATTAAATTAGCCAAGCTAGCAAAGCTAGTTAGCCTTTGCTATGATCTCGACACCATGACTGCATCATCCGAAAAAAAATGGCGACTTCTCCCGCATTCGGGGGATTCCGCTAATAACCTTGCAAAAAAGGCAAATATATCCCCCGTAATTGCACAACTTCTTTGGAATCGGGGAATTAAGGAGCCGAAAGATGCTCAATGGTTCTTGAAACCTGCCTTGAAGGGTTTGCGGGACCCGGCGGAGCTTCCTGGAAATCTTGAAGCAGCTAAATTAATACTGGCCGCCATAGAACAGAATAAAGTTATTTGCATCTATGGCGACTATGATGCGGATGGCCTTACAGGAACATCAATTCTAGTTCGTTTTCTAAAACTATTGGGAGCCAATCCCAGATTTTTTGTACCCAACCGATTGGAAGATGGTTACGGACTAAGCTCATCCGCTTTAGAAAGCCTTGCCAAATCTGGTGTCCAAATGGTTGTCACGGTGGATTGCGGCATTGCAAGCATTATTGAGGCTGAAAAAGCCCAATCTTTAGGCTTGGACCTTATTATCACCGACCACCATGCAATGAAACCTCAGTTGCCCAAGGCTAGCGCTATAGTTCATCCCAGATTGCCGGGAACTAATTACCCATTTGGGGAGCTTTCTGGGAGCGCAGTAGCCTTAAAACTTGTTTGGATGATGGCGGTATTGAAATCTGGCAATTCCAAGGTTGAACAACATTTTCGAGACTTTCTGGTAGAGGCAATTTCCTTGGCATCCTTGGGGATAGTTGCGGATGTGGTGCCATTGCTGGATGAAAACCGCATCCTTGTCAAAAGTGGCTTGGAAAGATTAACCAAATCGCCATTCCCGGGACTGAAGGCAATGGTTGAGGAAAGTGAATTGTCAGGAAAGAGGGAACTTTCAAGCACAGATATTGGATTCAAGCTAGCACCCAGAATTAATGCTGTTGGAAGGATTGGATGCGCCCAATTAGTGGTGGATTTATTAACAACGAACCGTCCTGATGTTGCAAAAAAGACAGCAGAATTCCTTTCCGATCAAAATCGTCAAAGACAACGCATGGAAAAGCAGATTCTCAGTGAAGCAAGGGAAATCGCCTCGCTTCCAGAATACAAAGATATGCCGTTCCTTCTACTTGCAAAAGAAGATTGGCACCCAGGAATTATTGGTATTGTCGCTGGGAGAATATTGGAGGAATTCCAAAAGCCAACCATTATTTTGGCTCCTGTAAATCGTAAGGAAGATGACGGAAACGACTCGATAATATGGTCCGGCTCAGGTCGTTCGGGAAATCTTTTGGATCTGCATGCGTTTTTGGCCAGTTGTGATGAATTACTTATAAGACATGGAGGACACCGGGCTGCGGCCGGCCTTCAGGTTGAATCTTCCCGAATACCGGAATTTCGCAATAGATTGTGCGAATTAACTTCCAGTCAATTTCCCACCGGCCTTGAGTATCCCCCTTTAATTCTTGATGCCGAGGTGCCGCTTGCTGCACTAAGCGTAAAATTGGTCAGGGAACTCAATCAGTTGGAACCCTACGGAGCAGAAAACAAAAAGCCCTTGTACATGGCATCGGATTTGCAAATTGCACGGGAACCTTCCCTGGTGGGTGAGGATGGCCAGCACTTACGGTTTCAAGTATCCCAAGGGGGAGTGAATCTATGGGCCATCGCATTTCGAATGGGAAAACGGAAAGACGAATTAATGTCTCAAGCCGGCAAATGCTCCATAGCCTTCACTCCTTCCATCAATTCATGGAATGGTTCCGATTCTGTCCAATTGGAGATTCATGATTTTCAGGCAGGCGAGAAACCCTTGCTAATTTGAGGAATAATGCCAGCAATCGCAATTCAAGGACACCGGGGTGCCAGGGGTTCCATACCTGAAAATACTTTTTCATCCTTTGAATTCGCCATGGATCATATGGTGAACTCCATCGAAACTGATCTGCACCTTACCGCAGATAAAAAGGTGATACTTTATCATGATTCAACAGTAGGGGATTTGGGGCTTCACATCTCAAGTTTTCAACTTGATCCATTGCGGAAATATTACCTGTCCGACAAACTTCAGATAATGTCATTCCCAAAACAAAAACTAGATATTGGTCCAGTTGCAAGACAATTTTGCGAAAATAAGAACTTTCATGTTTGGTCCATTCCGACACTCGCCGAAATGTTTGAGTTCATCCATGCATATTCGACCAATCTCGGAACCTTAGCTGGCAAAACCACAAGGCAACAGATTCACGCAAAAGAGATGACTTTGGATTTGGAAATAAAACAGTTGCCCTTTCGCCTTTGCAAAACTGAAATACTTTTGGAAGAAATCGCACTGCTGGCGAATAAACTTGGTTGGCTTCAAAAAATATCCATACGGTCATTTGACCATCAAGTAATTCAAAAGTGTAAGGAGATCATCCCTGAAGCTAAAAGGGGTTTGCTTTTCGATGGAACCCTTGTTGCAAATCCCTTGAAGGAAATTGAATTTTGCGAGGCAAACTTTTTTTGCCCAAGATGGGATACCCTGGATATGGAAACCGTAAATACCGTTCAATCATCTGGAATTGAAATAATTCCCTGGACGGTAAACTTTCAAGACCAATGGGCCTTGATGAAAAGCTTGGGAATCAGAAATATTACCACGGACTATCCAAAAGAATTTGCAGAATGGCAAGCAAGGCAGCCCGGATAAACCCAGGCTGCCCCGCAGGCAAATTATCGCCTGATAAGCCTTCTTCTGGAAGAGCAGCCAGAGGAGTTGCAGTTTTTAGACAAGAGACCTGCCTTGTCCTTGGAACCACAGGTGGAGCAATCTGCCTTGCTGGAAGAGCAAGTGCCAGTTGCACATGAGCTTGCGCCAGCAGTTGCATTGCAAACTCCGTTTGCACATTCAGCACCGGCAATTGCCTGACCCAGACCCAACGCAAGAATAAAACTCAACATAACCAACCTCCTGTAATATGGGTAAGTTTGGGCAAAACTCACCTAAACAATTCCAGGGGTGTTTCATCCTAAAACACAATCCCGTTAACCTGGAAAAACCAAACTCCAGTCATGGGGCCAAAGAAAGGCAACAAACCAAAATCTTGGGCCACCACTCCCACTGAAGACCGAATCATTTCGGCTTCTCAAGTTCTAAGGGCACGAGGTGAGGTTGGCCATAAAAATAGGAAGACTTTTTGGATTATAACGATTTTGCGGATTATAGGACCGGAGTATCCAAATTCAAAAACCGCTTTAAAACAAGGTTGGATGGCTCTTAAACCTCTTACCCAACAGTACCTGTACTTTTTTACACTATTTGTGGATTTTCATACCTTATAAACCATAAATGCCTTCCTGCCTTCCAATCCAAAACCACCTTCTTGAGGTTTTCCAAGCTTAGATTCAATCAGTAGTGACAGAATGCCGAATACAAATTAGAGAAGGAGGTCTTATTTATGTTTGCTTTCTTTAAACCCTCACTTTTAATGGCCTCGGGTTTGGCTTCTTCAGCCATTTGTTTGGGGCTTTCTCAAGGAGCTTCCATTACTGGTTTTCCAACCATTCTCTTAGGTTTAGCAGGTTTTTTGGTGTCATTGGCCAGTTTTTGCATAACTTCCATGCTTTTAACCCAAGGTTTGGTAACAAACGGGTATTCTGCGGCAATCTCCACCGCCATGAGCCTTTCCCTTTTTCTCACTGGCGCGTCTTTTTCCCCAGAATGGGATACGATGGCCATGGCTTCCCATGGGTTCAGCCTTGCCCTTCTAATCATTGCAGTCATTTTGGTACTTCCACAAAAATTAAAGAAAGTCTCCATAAGCTTGCTGGTTATTTACCACTTTTTGGGAATCACAACCGCGGTCACATCCTTGGAACCCCCTGGCGCAACGCCCTCATTTATTGCCACCAACATGTGGGCCTACTATTTCAGACACTATTTGACATTCATGTACCTAAATAACGCTTACCATTTTTACTCGCCGGAACCTGGCCCTCCCACGCTTTTGTGGTTCCGAATTCAATACGACGATGGCACATTTAGATGGTTTAAAATTCCAAACCGTCAGGAAAGCCCGTTGCAAATGCACTATCAGCGCATGCTTTCAGTGACGGAAAGCACAAATATGAGTAGTTCGAATATTCCGGACAACTGGGATGAAAAACTGCAAAAACGCAATCTGGCAGGGTTGGCACACACACCCCAGATTACACCGCTAAACCGCACTCTTTCGCAATCTTATATGTATCGGGAACCATCGGATCATTCCAAGAGGATGATTAATTCCTACGCCCGTTACATATCTAAGAAATTTGCTCATCCGGATGGTAAGCCTTTGGTAAACATCGACACCATAAAAATTTACAAGATCACGCATGGCATCATCACCGTTCAGGATTTGGCCCGTGATTTTGACCCCTTGGACAAGACTCTATTTTTCCCGTATTTTCTTGGAACATTTGACAAGACTGGCAAACTACTCGATCCAGAAGATCCTTTCCTGTACTTTCTTTTGCCTATCACCCGCACCATGGATCCAAATCAACCCTCCGTGTTGACAGATTCCCTTGAAATACATGCAGGAGATCAAAAACCGGCTCCCGCAAAGGAAGAGGCCAAGCAATGAGTGCAGATATTTCCAGCGTATTCGATCGAAAGAACAATCTGGCGAAAAAACAGGGTTCATCATCCGAAGAATCATTTTCCTGGATTCAAGCTTGGAATGATTTCTGGTTTACTCCGCAACAGCCATACACCATCTGCCTGATGAGGCTTTTTACAGGCTGTTTGATTGCTTACATCACTTTCACTTACAGTTACGATCTCTTGGCATTCGTGGGCCCAGATGGTTTACTGGACAAAATTGCCATGGATGAACTCCGCAAAGATAATCCCATCTTTGTGACACCGCCCAACTGGTTTGATAATCCCAAGGAACTGGATAAAGCTGTTTATATATGGTCCCCATATATTCATCTGACCAGCACAAATTGTATTTGGGCCATTCACATTGGCATCTTTCTGGCAAATATCTGCATGGCGTTGGGATTGTTCACCCGCGCAAGCAGCATTCTCTCCTGGATGGGGGCGATGTTTTATGTGCAGAGGTGTTCATCCTCTCTATTTGGCATGGATGCCATGATTATGATTCTTCTTTTTTACATGATGCTTGCGCCGGGCTGGCAGGCTTATTCATTGGACAGCCTGATCATTAAATACTTCAAACGTAAGGCAGGTGACAAGAATTGGAATGGACCGCCAGAGCCACTTATTTCAACCAATGTTGTGATACGAATGGTTCAGGTACATTTCTGCATCATCTACATGGCAGCAGCGACTTCAAAATTGCAAGGAGCAGCATGGTGGAACGGCACAGCCTTGTGGGGGGTGCTGGCCAATTATTCTTTCAACCCCATGCACATTCCGGCATACACGGCACTTATCACATTTCTGGCAAAACATAGATTGCTTTGGGAAATCCTAATGACCACAGGCTGTGTTTTTACCATTATTTTGGAATCCTCTTTTCCATTCCTGGTTTGGCATAAAAACACCCGCTGGTTAATGATTTCGGGTTCTGTACTCCTTCACTTTGGAATCGCGATATTAATGGGTCTGATTGTGTTCAGCCTTTGCATGATGACCCTTGTACTTAGCTTTGTTCCGGCTGAGACATCCAAATCGTTTGTGGAAAGATGGATTCTCAGAAAACCATTGGAAAACTCTTAGTTCAACCACGAGTGCTAAAATAGGCAAGATTGAGCAGTAAAGGAAATCTGCGCTGATTTCTCAAGTTTTGATGCCAATTATGCCGACTTTATGAGAAGGCGCTATCGTTTGTCACGGATGACAAACTAACCGCCTGGTTCAAAATGGCTGGCCAAACATGCCAAGGGTTGAGGTTGTAATCAGAAAGTTCCTCCCTGCAATCATGTTTTTCCATGGTTTGCTGGCACTTGCTTCAGTTTCTATCGCGCAAAATCCACAAGACAACGCTGCAACTTATTACTCTCGCGACAAAAATTTCCTCATCCCATTTAAATCTCCCGGGGTTGCTTCAAAAATCTCCAAGATTATGCTTCATGTCTCGGAAGATTTTGGAAAGACTTACGCCCTTGCTGGTACCGCGATTCCTTCGCAGGACCAGTTTCTTTTTCGTTCTCCCAAGGATGGCTGGTACTGGTTTGCGGTTCAAAGTCAGGAAGTGGACGGCAAAATGTCCCCACCCAACATTAATCTTGCCCCACCCTCATTAAAAATTTGCGTCGATTCAACACCTCCCCAAGTAACCCTTCGAGGGATCTTGAAGGATGGGGTCGCCAATGTGGATTGGGATATCCGCGATGAAAATCTGGATCTTGCAACCATGCGACTTGAATTCCGCGGCGCGGATGGCAAAGAATGGGTTCCCTTGTCCGCCCAACAACTTGCACAAGGCCAGCATACCTGGAATCCCTCGGGGTCTTCCAGCATTGAAGTACACTTAACCATCCGCGATAAAGCTGGAAATTTTGGCGAAAGCAAAATTGCCATACAACCGAATGGTATGCGTTCCGGGTCCATCGCATTGGATGGTACGGGCGCCAAAGGCAATGTCTCCATGGTGAAAAGCAGAAGGTTTCAGTTGAACTACAAGATCGATGATGTGGGGCCATCGGATGTTTCCCGAATCGAGGTTTATGTAACCCGCGATGGAGGAAGAACATGGCGAAAATATGATCAGGATGCACCTAAAAATCCCCCCTGCACCATCGAGGTTCCAGAAGAGGGTCGTTATGGCTTTACCCTGATAGCCCGAAGTGGTGTTGACCTTGGGGAACAACCCCCCAGGTCGGGTGATATTCCCCATTTCTGGGTTGAGGTGGATGAGACAAGGCCTGTTGTGCGCCTAATTGGTGTGGATGTCGGCAGGGGTATTGATTTGGGAAATCTTTCCATAACCTGGACAGCTTCAGATCGTTACTTGGGCCCGAATCCCATCCAGATTTCATATGCCAAAACTGCGGAAGGCCCCTGGACACCTGCGGTCTCTAATCTGCCCAACACGGGTAGATACGTTTGGCGCTTGCCAAACGACGGCCTACCCTACCAATTTTTCCTTCGTGTGGAAGCAACCGATCTAGCAGGAAATGTGGGAACTGCAGAAACTACCGCACCGGTTAAAGTGGACCTTTCAACCCCAAAAGCCAGGGTTATTAGCGCAGAAGTAACTGCCATCGGCGGTGCAAGCAATACATCCGCGGCGCCAAGCACCCCTGTCAACAACTTCACGCCGCCACCACCTCCCTCATCACCATTGCCTTCTAGGAACAATCCCCCACCATTTAGCCCACCACCTCCACCGCCCCCCTCATCACCATCCCCTGAAAAATCATCTGCCAACCCGGCTTCCTTTCCAGGTTCCGGAAATGGATCGGTTCCACCTTTCCCCTCCGATCCAAACAAAAACGATTAGCCACTCGTATTTGAATTCTTAAGTGGCTAGGATAATTGCATAATTCATAGACCTCTCGAGAGCCATCCAAGATGGATGCAGAATCGTTTCTTCAATCCCTACCCAAGTTCCAACCAGCACCCATTTTTGTACTGGCTGGCACAGAGGATTATTTGAAGCGCAGGGTTTCCAAATCCCTTCGAGATGTGCTGCTTGGAGAAGACAAGGACATGGGGACCGCCATTTTTGATGGCGAAAAAACTTCTTTTTCCCAGGTTCGCGAAGAACTAACCACTGTATCTTTCTTTGGCGGGCAAAGGGTGGCTTGGGTCGATTCCGCGACGGATTTCATTTCTAAAAACCGCGATGCTCTGGAAAAATATCTTCAAACACCCTCTGCCAACGGGGTACTTGTACTGGACACAACCTCCTGGCCTTCAAACACCCGGTTGGCAAAAATACTTCCCAAGCATGCACTGATTTTGTGCGAGGCTCCAACCCAAAGGGAATCACTAGTGACTTGGTGTGTTCATCACGCCAAGGAAAACCATAAGAAGAAACTTCCCACTGACGCTGCCAACCTTCTAGTTGACTTGATTGGACCGAACTTGGGAAGGCTGGATCAGGAAATCGCAAAGCTTGCCTGCTATGCCATCGACCTTCCATCCATTGAATGTAAACATGTGGATCTTTTGGTTGGCCTCGGGCAGGTGGAGAAAATCTGGAAAGTTTTTGATTATTTGGCGCAGGGTAAGAATCCCGAAGCATTCGGAGTTCTTGAAGAACTGTTGCTTATGGGAGAAGAACCCATAAAGATTCTTGGGGCTTTTGCATCTCAACTGCGAAAACTAGCTTTTGCGGCAAGAATGGCATCACAGGGCAAAGCCATGGGGTTTGCTCTGGAAAAAGCAGGTGTTCCCCCTTTCGGCAAAGCTTCGGCTGAAGCCCAACTGCGAAAAATAGGCAAGGCAAAGGCAGGGCAAATTCTAAATTGGCTTGTTGAGGCGGATATTGGCATGAAAGGTGGAAGCTTTATCGAACCTTCCGCCATATTGGAAAGATTACTCGCAAAGCTTTCAGGCAAAGGTTCGGCATGAACACATCGAGCAAGCTGCTGATCACCATGGGAGATGTTGCGGGGGTTGGCCCGGAGATCATCGCTAAAGCCTGGCCCGCTTTGAATAAAATTTGCAGGCCAATAGTGGTTGGTGATCCTGAATGGATGAAAAAAGCCATCCTTTTACTTAATCCCTCATTGGATATTGAAACAATCACAGATCCTGGAAAAGCATCCCCGAATTCAAATAAAATTAGCTGCCTTAAGATTCCAACAGCCGACCTTTCAGACGTTGCCAAGTGCAAAATTAGCGCAAAGGCTGGTCAGGCTGCGCATGATTTTCTCATAAATGCCATCGATTTAACCTTGGCAGGCTTTGCGGATGGAATTGTGACCTGTCCGCTTCATAAGGAAGGGCTACACTTGGCCGGACTGGATTATCCCGGCCACACAGAAATCCTGGCCACTAGAACCAAAGCACCCGAGCATGTGATGATTCTGGCCCTGCCAAATCTTGCGGTGGCACATGTCACCCTGCACACCGCCTTGAAAAATGTTTTTGGAGAACTTTCGACCGAAAGAATTATTGCACGGGCGGAATTATTGGATCAATTACTTACCAGGGTTCATCAAAGAAAACCCAGGCTTGCTGTTTGCGCACTCAATCCGCACGCCAGCGATGGTGGGCTTTTTGGAAATGAGGAACAAACAACCATAGAACCCGCGGTTCAAATATGCATCACCAAAGGAATAAACATCCAAGGACCTTTTCCCGCTGATACTTTATTTCTTAGGGCAAGTCAGGGAGAATTTGATGGCGTTGTGGCCATGTACCATGATCAGGGGCATATTGCCCTGAAACTTCTAGGAAAAAGATCCACGGTAAATATTACTGCCGGTATTCCCATCATTCGAACCAGCGTGGCCCATGGTACCGCTTATGACATAGCTTGGCAGGGAATCGCAGACGAGGGTAGCTTGATAAGCGCCGCCCAATGGGCTGTAAATCTTAGAAAATAGTGAAAGGCAAGGTTTTTTCTTGTGTTTAGAAAAAATCACGCCATGATTAAAGCCATATTCGAAACTCCTGCAAGTTGCGGGTGTTTAGTAGTTAAGAATTTAGTTAGGATAAGGTTTCCTGACAATTTTAACCTTGGCTCTTAAGAGCCCTTTTGGAGATTAAATCCATGTTCCGTCGTATGTTTTTTGCAGTTGCAGCACTTGCTTTCGTTGCAGTTGGCGTAATCGCTGGTGAACACAAGGGCGCAATCGTTAAGTATGAAGAAGGCAAGAGCCTTACCCTGAAGACCAAGAAAGATGGCGAAAAGACCCTTAAGATCGCCAAGGATGCCAAAATTGATGACAAAGTTTCCAAGAAACTTGGCAAACTTAGCGATAAAGGTATGTTCGCCACTGTTATCACCAACGATAAAGACGAAGTAACCGAAATTAAGGCTGCAGAAAAGAAAGACAAGAAGTAATAAGTCTTTTTTGATTCCTAGAGACCCATCTGCCAAACAGATGGGTCTTTTTTTAATTTAAAACACAATCCTATTGATTTCCCCCCGAGTACTGATAGGATTTTAATTGAGTAAAAGGTTTATGGACCAAGTTAGGCTTATGGTAAGCCTGTCGGAGGTCGGTGGAGAGAGCAATGTCGATCACTAAGGAACGCAAGTCTCAGCTCATCGGTGAATATCGCCGCAAAGAATCAGATACTGGTTCTCCTGAGGTGCAAATTGCAATTTTGACTGAACGAATTAACGAATTGCATGAGCATTTGCGTAGCCATAAGAAAGATCATGCAAGCCGTCGTGGCTTGTTGATGATGGTCAGCAAAAGATCCGGTCTTTTGGCTTACCTGAAAAATCAGGATCGTAATAGCTACACCAACTTGATCGGTCGTCTTGGCCTGCGCAAATAATTTATTGAATCGCAGGAATTAATATTAGCGACAGATCATCTTCTTTCCGTTGTTCCCTTGGTCTGGATGGAATTAGGGAACTCAGTTGGATAGTCCTATATTGTCTTTTTCGGAAAAGTCATTTTTTCGGCGTAAGCTCGAAATTGGATGCATTTTAACTTGTATATCCCGTTTAATATCCACTCATAAACCCATTTTGGATTCACTAGTTTTTACATATTTTGGCAATCGTGCCAAACTGTAGGAGGATGTTCACGTGCAAGCAATTCGTGTAGAAAAACAAATGGGTGCGCACACCCTGATTCTTGAAACTGGCAAACTGGCAAAACAGGCTCATGGCGCCGTTGTTGTTCGCTACGCGGACACCATGACCCTTTCCACCGCTGTGGAAGGTGCTTCAGATACTGGCAAAGATTTTTTCCCGCTGGTGGTTGATTATCGGGAAAAGACCTATGCGGCAGGAAAATTTCCTGGTGGTTATATCAAGCGTGAGACTAGACCCACCACCAAGGAAACCCTTACTTCCAGACTTATTGACAGGCCAATTCGGCCTTTGTTTCCCGCAGATTACTTCCGTGAAGTTCAGGTGATGGCTTCCACCATTTCCGCTGACAGGGATTATGATCCAGATGTTCTTGCGATGATCGGCTCCAGCGCGGCATTGCATATTTCCCAGATTCCTTTCGTGCAGCCAACAGGCTCTGTTCGAATCGCACGGGTGGCAAATCAATTTGTAATTTTCCCTTCCTATGCACAAGTTGAGGAAAGCGACCTGGACTTGGTTGTGGCAGGAACAAAAGACGCAATCACCATGATTGAAGGCTTTGCCAAGGAAATGCCTGAAGATCAAATGTACGAAGCGGTTCTGTTTGCTCACGATCAAATCCGCATTATTGTGGATCTGATTCATCAGCTTCGCAAAGAAATGGGACTGCCTGAAAAAGTGCTTCCACCTGCGCCAGCAGCCAACCCATTCATTGATGAATTAAAATCCAAATTCTACAAGGAATTTGCCCAGAAGAAGCAAACTCCAGGCAAATTGGAACGAGCCGCAGCAATCAAGGCATTCAAGGAAGAAATCACCAAGAAATACCTTCCCGAAGGAGTGGAAAACCCCACTTTCACCCCGGCTCAAGTGAAAGCTGGCTTGTCTTGGCTGGAAGAACGGGTTGTTCGTGACCTGATTCTGGAAGGCAAGCGAATCGATGGTCGAGACCTTCGAACTATCAGGCAGCTTTATTGCGAAGTTGGCTCTTTACCTAGAACCCATGGCTCTGCAATATTCCAACGTGGTGAAACACAGGCTTTGGTTACCACTGTTCTTGGTACAAGTTCTGACGAACAAAAGGTGGATGGCCTGATTGACGAATACAGCAAGAAGTTCATGCTGGATTACAATTTCCCGCCTTTTAGCGTTGGAGAATGCAAACCAATTCGTGGCCCAGGCCGTCGCGAAATTGGCCACGGAGCCCTGGCTGAGCGAAGTTTGGCTGCTGTTATCCCAACAACCGAGCAATTCCCCTACACCATTCGGTTAGTTTCAGACATTCTGGAATCCAATGGTTCCTCCAGCATGGCAACCGTTTGCGGTGGAACTCTCTCTCTAATGGATGCTGGCGTTCCAATATCCAATCCAGTTGCAGGTATCTCCATTGGCTTGGTAAAGGAAGGCGACCGCTATACTCTCCTCACCGATATCATGGGAGATGAAGATCATTACGGTGATATGGACTTCAAGGTTGCGGGAACGGGCCTTGGCATCACTGGTATTCAGTTGGACCTTAAGATTGATGGTATTACAAGGGACATTCTCAAAGACACCTTGGAACAAGCCAGGGTAGCCCGCAGAGAAATACTGAGAACCATGCTTGCCACTTTAAGGCAACCCCGCTCCTCTATCAGCGTATTTGCGCCAAGGTTGCTCACCATCAAGATCAATCCCGAAAAGATCGGCGCACTTATTGGGCCGGGTGGCAAAAACATCAAGGGAATTCAGGAATCTACTGGTGCAAAAATCGACATTCAAGACGATGGCACCGTGTTTATTTCCCACTTGGATTCCAAGGGTGCTGAAGCTGCCAAGGCAAAGGTTGAAGCCATCACCGAGGAAGTCAAGATTGGCAAGATTTACGAAGGTAAAGTTTCCTCTATCAAGGATTTTGGAGCCTTTGTGGAAATTCTTCCAGGCCGCGATGGGCTTTGCCATATCAGCGAACTTGATGATAAATACATTTCCAAGGTGGAAGAAGTTTGCAAGGTTGGCGATATCCTTGAAGTGAAGGTAATCGCAATTGATGAACACGACCGCGTAAAACTTTCCCGAAAGGTAATACTAAGGGAAAGAAACCCCAACGCATCTCCTGAACCTGCTCCTTCCGAACGCCCCCAAGGCGATAACGGTGGCAGGGAACGTAACGACAGGGGTGATCGCGGGGACCGCAGAGGTGACCGCAGGGGTCGTGGTGACCGCGGAGACCGTGGTGATCGTGGCGATCGAGGTGACCGCAGGGGTGATAACAGGGATTAATTTTCCTGCATAACCTTCATAATTCTGGAATATGGGCCTGCATGTTTGCAGGCCCTTTTCTACAGGGGGTTTCATGAGTGACCCATACTCCGAACTCGCTGAATTAGCCGGTGGGTTTATTCACGAAATCAAAAATCATTTAAGCACTTTCGGCCTGAATCTACAGCTTCTAGCGGAGGATTTCAGTGAACCACAATCTCAACGGGAACGCCGAGCCCAAGAACGCATTCACCGCCTTCAAACAGAATGCGAACGATTGGTGGATGTATCCAACGATTTCCTCAGGTTTGCCCGACTTCAGGAACTTCATCTAAAACCCACGAACCTGAGTCAACCTTTGGAGGAACTTATTGATTTCTTTTCGCCCATGGCGAAAAATGATCACATTAAAATCAATTGTTATTTACCCTCAGACCTGCCCTTGGTCCCTTTGGATTCAGAAATTTTCAAACAAGCGCTTTTGAATTTATTGCTCAATGCAAAACAAGCCATGCCCTCCGGTGGCGAGATCACCATACAGGCCACTTCAAATTCCAATGAATTGATTTTAAGCATCATCGATACAGGTAAAGGAATATCTAAAGACAGCCTGGAAAAAATATTCAAGCCGTTCTATTCAACCAGGCAGGGTGGTACCGGCCTTGGGTTACCAACTACAAGAAAAATCATTGAAGGACATGGCGGACGAATGGAACTGCAAAGCGAACTCGGGAAAGGCACGAAATTCTCCATACACCTTCCTCTTAAGCACAGGGAAATCAAAAATGGCTAACACGAGTTATCCAAAAGCATTTGCACACGTAGACGGAAAAATAATCCCCTTGCAGGAAGCTAAAGTTTCTGCCTTGGACCGGGGATTTCTTTTTGGCGACGCTGTTTATGAAGTTCTTTGGGTCCACAAGGGTAAACAATGGCTCAAGGAAGGCCACTACAATCGGCTGGATCGCAGCTTGAACCTAGTCCGCATCCATGGGGTCGATTTGAATGCCCTGGATCAAAAGGTTCAGCAAACCATCGAATTTGGAAAATTCCAGGATGCCATTGTTTACATTCAGATCACAAGGGGCTCAGCTCCAAGGGCACATGCATTTCCAAAAGACGCAAAACCTTTTGAATTCCTTTATGTTCAGGAATTCAAGGACCCCTATTCGGATATGCGCGCAAATGGGATTGGTCTTTTATCCCGTGTTGATATTCGTTGGGATCATTGCGACATAAAATCAACCAACCTTCTCGCGAATGTCCTTGCCATTCAGGATGCCAAGGAGGCGGGCTGCCATGAGGTATTGTTTCATTTGAAGGATGGAACCATCACCGAATCTGCCCATTCAAGTCTGTTCGGGGTACTGGACGGAATCATTTATACCAGCCCCTCCAGCGAATGGATTCTGCCCGGAATCACCCGGGATCATATTCTTTCCGTTTGCGCCAAAGAGGGTATTCCTCTGCGGGAAAAATCCCTTCACCTCGACCAACTTGAGAAAGTTAGCGAGCTATTCATCACCGGAACAACATGTGGTGTTCTGCCTGTGGCAACGCTGGATGGTAAAAAAATAGGCAATGGAAAACCTGGCCCTGTGGCGCAGAGGGTTTCCGATGCCTACTGGAAAACCGTTAATGAATGGGCCAATTCTGAATCGCCTGAAAAAGGGATTGGAATTTAGAAATTAGTCTATCTGCTTCCGCCGGGGGCGCCACCAGGCCTCCCCTCTCCACCCGGGGGAACTCCGCCAGGACCACCTGCTTCTCCAGGGTTTCCACCTGCAGGAACGGTATCCGTAAGCAGCAACCTTAGGAGCATATTCTCGGTAGGATCGACTTCAGCATCGAGGTTTTGTGTTTTTAACATTTCATCCTGGATTCGTCGCAATTCTGTAAAGAATCTTTCACCTTCCAGATTTTCCGTGAAGATGAACTCAATCCATTCCAGTGCAAAAGCAGTCTCGGCTTTTTTCAAATCCGGATCAGCTTTGTAAAAGTGTTTTGTGAAAAGCTTTCGCATTTGCGCCCCGCGCAAAGGAATATCGCGTGGCATCATCTCAAGGTCTTTGCAATATGCGAGGAAAGACGCTGTTTTCTTCTTAACCAAAAAGTAAACTAACGCCCAAGCATCAGTTCGCATCTGCTCGATTTCAGCGCGTTTGGATTCCTCCACCGAAATATCGCTGGTGAACAAGCGGTCGATGATCGCAAGCATTTCCTTGGGATTGCGCTTTGATTTGTAAGTCGTGCGGAATTTCGGCAAATGCAAGGAATTTGGACCGGCAAAATTCATCCATGGGGAACAAAACGGCGTTTCAAAGACCGACCCCAAACCTTCCGAAAGCCAGTCTGGCAAAAGTACACTGCTAGGAAACAACCCATTAGCGTAAAAAAGTTGAATGGTACCCAGATTTCCAACTGTATTTTGAATGGTTTCACGTTCCAGCGTTTTATTCAAAATAGCCAATGTGGAGGCGTAACTGATATCCAAAATCTGCCCTGTTGGGGGATAGCCAGCTCCTGATTTTCCACTTAAAATCTGGTTGAAATCATAGCCAGTCGTTGTCCACTCTTTATTTTTTACAGATAACATTTCAGAAATCGTGTCGAATCGTTTGGTGCAAAGAACAAGAAGCTTTTCCCTAGGCACCAAAAAACCCTGAGTTTTAGCTCGGGATCCTAGAATGGCGAGATACATTTCTCGGTATACTTCAGGCTTGGTGATTAAAACAACTTTCAGTTTGTTTTTAGGTATCTCAAGTGGGGAACCCATCATCGAAAACCAATAATAGGAATTCCTGAAATTTAGCTCTAGCTGCTTGATCCATTCCAGAATTTCCGGATCGGTTGGCAAACCATCATGAAGCACGTGATAATGTTTGTCTCCCAGGGTATTGAAACCGGCAAAATTGGCGGCAAAGGAATTAAAAGAACTGTCATCTGGCAGGCTTTCTTCAACCTGTTTTTTAGTTTTAAGGTAGGAAGCTACAACGGAATCCTTTCCTTTTGGATCAGCTTTGGCAAGCTTTTCCATTTCTTCGCCAAACTCTTTGTTTAAGCCATGTTCAAGAGCAAATTGAATGGCAGGAAGAAGGTTGGCTGGTTTAGTCTTATCTTTCACCGCACTCATTCGATCTTGGAAATATTTATTGACCGGTGGCATGGCCATCATTTTGCCACCAACATCTTCAGAAATCCGATGAAATTCCATGGAACTGTTTGGAATAAATAAAACGCCTTTGTCATCAAATTTTGTATCGGAAGTTGCTAAAGCCCAAGTCTTTCCAGTGGCACTGGGAGCGACTCCAAACGGATGCAAATAGCGAACCCAATAAGCAGCCTTAAGGTTAGATCCAGCAGGCACAGGAGCAGCACCACCTGCTGGGTTGCCCGCGCCACCACCGTCACCCAAGCCGGCTGGGGATGGTAATCCACCTGCCCCGCCCGAGCCTCCAATGGTGTTGCTTTCATCGACGACGATTTGAGGTAAATTCAGAACTTCCCTTTTTGTCAATTCAACAATTGAAAATACAAATCTCGAATTCAGAGAAAACTCACCTTTGTCTAAAAAACCACCGCCATATATACCACCGTCGCCACTGCCACGGGGAGCCATACCCATACCGGGGGCCATGGGCCGTCCACCTTCACCGGGTCCCCTGCTTCCACCTGGAGCAAGAGGACTACCTCCTGGCCCGCCAGGCCCAAATCCTCCTGGACCACCGGGGCCAACTCCGGGGGTTGGCGCTGCAGTACCTGCTTTCTGTAATGGTTTATTAAGATCGACCCTTATCAAAAAGTAATCCGCTTGAATCGCTGTACAAAAGCCAAGAAAGAACAATACGGCAAATAGTCTTCGCAACATGCTCGGCCTCTTTTAAGAGATGATTGACACTTATATCCTGACGCTTTTTCAGCACATTCGCAATGTTAATTTGACACTTTGGAGGCTAAAAACACACCTAGGACATGATGGTTTTAATAAATCCATCCGCATCGGAAAGGTTTTCCACAAGTGCATCAGGAGAATGCCCTCTTAATTCTTCCAATCCATGCCAACCTGTGGCAACCGCCATTACTTTTACACCAATGGCCCTGGCACACCGAATATCCAGCGGGGTATCTCCAATGACCCAAATCCTAGAATTTTCTATATCTGAGCCAAACCTTTCCTGCACTTCCTTCAGTGCTTCACGAGCCACATCATCTCGATCAAGATGAAAATCTCCAAATGCTCCAAATGAGAAATATTCATTGATGCCGAAGTGCCCTAATTTAATTTTTGCGCCCTTGCGTAAGTTACCTGTGAGTAACCCAACTTGAAATTCACTGTCTTGGGACAGTTTTTCCAATATTAAATCAACCCCCGGTAGAACTTTCCCTTGCACGCTTTTTAGACATTCGGGCAAATGTTCCAAATAACCATCCAACATGGTTTGGAAACCTGTTTCAGAAAAAGGAATTTCATGCATTCGGAAAAGGTCATGCAGAATTGCCCGATCTGTTCTACCACTAAGGGTTAAACCATCAACGATTTTTTCCACCCCGAAACGGGAGGCCATGGATTTTTCCAAGGCGGCTTTCCCCGCACCTGCACTTGATAACAATGTTCCATCGATGTCAAAAAGCACAACATTACAGGACATATTCCACCCCACTCACTATTTGGCATACAATCTTCTTATGAAAAGGAAGACCACCATATGCCATACCTGATAGATGGTTATAATTTACTGATGGCTTTGCGCAAATTGCGCCTCGATGAACCCCCAGATATTTTGGCTAATGAAAGGGCCTGGCTTGCAAGACATCTTCAGGAACTATTGGAAGAATCTGGCAAAACATCTGAAACGGTAACTTTGGTTTTTGATGGTGGTTCCCCTGAAAAGTCCAAGAAGCAAGCCGCACTTAAACATCCCCAAATAAAGATTGAATATTCAAAGGAAATAGATGCAGACACTTGGATTGAAAATCACCTTGCTAGGGTGGACTTTCCGAAAGAATGGACGGTAATCTCAAACGACAAACGAATCATAAAGGCGGCTAAAAGCAAGGGCGCCACCCCCATGGCATGTCTGGATTTTGAATTTCACCTGCTTGAAGGCCCGCCACCTAAAAAAGATGCGCCAGTACCTCACAAACCGGAATTACTCTCTACGGAACAAATAAAGGATTGGGAAAAAGAATTTTTTCCCAATCCTAAAGATTTAGAAGAGTTCGAAGGTTTAAGCGATCCTTTTTTCAGAAAGCCCAAGGACTAAAATCAAACTTAGCGTTGTGGCGCGTTTCTGTAACGATTCAGCTCCAAACGCGCAGGGCCCTGAACCCTTTCAAGTGATTTGCTAACCGCTGCCCTGCTAGGCTTACCTTGTCGTTCCTTCATCGAAGCGTATTCAAATGATTCAACCGCTTCCGGCTTTTGCTGGGCAAGTCGGGCCAGACCAAGATAATAATGGTACCTTGCATCCTGCCTTTCATTTTCCACAGCGGCAAGAAAGGCTTTTTCAGCAGCAGCGAAATTTTTGTTGAAATATAGGGTTAATCCGCTGGAGAAAAACCTTTCAGCTTCCAAGAAATTGTTTTGAACAGGTTCAGCAGCACCTTCCAAACCGGGATGATTCTTCAACAGGTTGTTTAGATTTTCTGCATGAACGGGCCCAATTTTTTCCCTGATTCCATCAACATAAGTTTTAAGGGCCTTTGTCCAATACCCCTTGGTTCCATAGGCCTGGGCTTTTTCAACAAAAGAAGCATCAGGCGATTTAAGAATAGCGTCCGCCAAATCCTGGGCTTCCTTGGCACTGATCTTGGGGGCATCTACAATCGGTTCTGGAAGTTGGAAGTACAAGGCGGTTGTAAATTCAACCAATTCCTCAAATAACAAGGAAGAAACCTCTTTTTTTGGTTCAACCTTTGGAGCTGGTTTGGAAACATTTGGAAGGCTACCATTGAGCATTCTCATAAGAGCAGCCCTATATTTCACCCCGGCTGCATCCAGTTTGGGATTTGCATCAACTGCTTTTCGGAATGCCTCAATAGCAGGAATTATATCCCCACGAACCTCGGCAACCCTACCTTGGGCATAAAATGCCACGGCCATTTTGGATTTGGCAGCTTCCGCAGCCTCATTGGCTGCATCCTTCAAAAGAGGGTCATCCTTTTTGAGATTGATGCCGGCTTTGGCCATAGCTCTTTCCATTTTCATCAAGCTGGAATTTGCCAACAGTTCCGCTTTTCGGGCAGGCGCATATGCATCACACAGCTTGATTGCCTTGCCAAGAGAATTTACCGCTTCGTCAAATAAGTTCATCGATTCCTGTTTTTTGCTAAGTTCCAGATAATACCCCACGGGGTCCTTCGATTCTGCCAAGGCTGCTTCCGCGCTCTTTTTCCAAACGGTATCAGCAGAATCAATCACTGGTAGCAGTTTTTCCAAGGCAGTTTTAGCTTCGGAATATTTGCCCTGATTTCTCAAAATAATTCCCTGTAGAACAGAGGCCTGGGTTTTCTGGGATGCAGCGGAAGAAGCATCCGATAGAACCTTTGACGCATCCTCAGATGCTTTGCTTTCCAGCTCGGGGTGAGTTTTTGCATCCACTAAATTGCGCCAGTAATTCAACATCTCGGCAGGTTGCCTGCTTTTTGCTAATTGAACCTTAATTTGTTCCAATTGCTTTTTGGTATCCCTCATCATCCCTTGAGGGTCCTTGGATTGAACAATCTTCAAAGCTTCCTGCAATCCACCAGAAATGGCATTTGGGTCTGACTTCTCATTGGCAAGGTTAGCCTTGGCAAGTTCCTTGGCTATACCCGCTTGAAATTCCCTGACTTTTGCCAAATCCGCATCAGTCTTCATTTTTTCAGACTTTAATACCGCAAACTTGTCACCCTCGGCTTTGAGTTTATCCGCAGTCATTTTCTTTTCTTCCGCCAAGGCCTTTTCAGATGCCTTCATCTCATCTATCAGCTTTTTGTCTGCAACAACTTGTGCATCTTTGGCTGCTTTTTCGAGGGCTGCTTTTTCGTCATCATGCTTCTTTTGCGCGACTTTAAGATCGTCCTCGGCTTTCTTTTGAGCTACCTTCAGATCATCTTCGGCTTTCTTTTGAGCAGCATCCAAATCATCCTTGGATTTCTTCTGGGCAGCTTTTTCCTTATTGCCAAAATCTTCTTCCTGCTTTTTCAAATCACCTTCAAGCTTGGAAATCGTTTCCCCTTTGGATTTGGCATCGGTCTCTGCCTTCTTCTTGCCATTTTCAAGGGCAATCACATCATTCCCCTTGTTCATGCGCATCTCATGGGGGATTTCAATACCAAAGAAGTTCAAGCAAAATGCAGAACCGCCAAATAGCAATCCAAACAAGAATGCCACAAATGAAAAACCTCGTTTGCGAGTTGCAGCGGGTTCCCCTTCTGATCCTTCGCCAACAACAACTTCTTCTTCTGCGGCTTCCGGGGAAGCCTCATCTTCCATCGCTGCTGGCGGAACATCGTCAATCAGATTGTCGATATCGTCTTTAGAGGTTATTGGTTCCTGCACCGTGGTGGGTTGCTCCTCATCATGGAGTCCATCAAGCGGGGTTTCAGGATCAGTTTTTTCGGTTTCCTCGGGATGATCCATATCTTCCAGACCTGCTGGAGCGAGCATGGTTCTTTTCGGGCTGTTTTCTTCAGAGGATTCTTCTTCACCCAAGAAAGATTCCAACTCACCACCCTTGGCAAGCATGGTGCGCTTTGGTTGTGGCTCGGAAGGTGTCTCATCATCAAGCAAATCATCCACTAATTCATCTTCAGAAACTTCGGATGATGGCGATGCTTCACCTTCATTAGATTCCGTTACGGGCTGAATTTCCTCAAATTCATTTTCTTCAGGAGGCATGTCCGGGGCATCAACCTTTTCTTCCATGTCTTCAAAATTCATGGAAATGGTTGCTTCATTTTCATCTGCGGGGTCTGGAATTTCCAAAGCTCCCTCTTCTTGAAAAGGAATGAACTCTGGTTCTTTGTCATCACTTGGCTTCTTGGGATCCTTTGCCATGGCGAAACACCTTTCCCCTTCGGACTATTTGAAATCCGCAGCGAATAAACTCATCTAACAGAAGTAAGAACGCCTTATTTCCTATAGAAACAGGCTGAAGATTCATTTTCCGATGATTTTCTGGAAACGCAAATATTTTTCCAAGTTTCCGAGTTTACCAAAACCTTGCAGCTTGCATAATCATTATGGATGGAAAAATTGATTATCTTATCGGTGGCATACCCTCGAAATGGTGTCTAAATTCATCAAAACGACCGTCCGGATACATTGCCTATGGGCTTACAGGCAATAAGATATCTTTTTGAAATTTTGTTTGGTCTGTGGAAGAGGTATACATCCATGGCTGTGCAATGCGAAGTATGCGGAAAGAAACCTGTTCTTGGAAGACAATATACCTACCGTGGTAAGCAAAAATACCTTGGTGGTGTTGGTCGCAAGGTAACTGGTAAAAGCAAGAGACTTCACAACCCAAATCTGCAAACTCTGCAATGTCAGGTTGGCGGGTCGGTTGAAACCAAACGCGTTTGCGTTAAGTGCATTCGTGGTGGAAAAATCCAAAGGCCTGTAAAGCACAAGCCTTTCCAGATTCAAGCCGGAATGGTTTAATCCGCGGAGAAAACCAATTTGTCACTTTCCATCGATCAAGTTCGTTGGATTGCTCATCTTGCAAGGCTGGAATTAAAGCCCGAGGAGTTAGAGTCTTCGGCTAGTCAGCTAAGTGCAATTCTTAACCACATCAACGAACTGCAAAAAGTGAACACTGACTCGGTCGAGCCCATGGCACATGCGCTTGACCTTTTCAATGTTTTCCGACCCGATGAATTGAAGCCTTCCCTTCCAGTGGACGAAGCTTTGGAAAATGCACCCGATCGTAAGGGAAACTTTTACGGGGTGCCTGCAGTTCTGGACTTGTAATTTCGCAGTTTAGCCTGAACCACTTACCATTGAAATCCCATGGCATCCAATAATCTTACCGAAAAGACCGCCTTGGAGCTTTCAAGGCTTTTCACCAACAAAGAAGTCTCGGCGGTTGATATTACCAAGGCTTTTCTTGCCAATATCTCGCAGCGTGAGGAACGGGTAAAAAGCTTTCTTCATGTTGATCAGGAACTAGCCCTTCAACAGGCAAGGAATTTGGACAGCAAGCTTCAACAAGGGGGAAAATTAGGCCCCTTGGCTGGTGTGCCAATTGCAATCAAAGACAACATTGCCACTAAAGGCACCAAAACGACCTGTGCCAGTAAGATTCTTGAGAATTTTGTTCCGCCATACAACGCTCATGTAATTGAAAAGCTCACCCAGGCAGACGCCATATTCATCGGCAAGACAAATTTGGATGAATTTGCCATGGGTTCCTCCACCGAAAATAGTGCTTTTCAAACCACCCGAAACCCTTGGAATTTGGATTGCATACCCGGTGGATCCAGCGGCGGTTCGGCTGCCGCAGTTGCAGCCTGCGAAGCTCCAATTTCCCTTGGCTCCGATACCGGTGGCTCCATTCGCCAACCTGCCAGCCTGTGTGGCATCGTTGGGCTTAAACCCACCTATGGCAGGGTTTCCCGTTATGGGCTTTTCGCTTACGCCAGTTCTCTGGATCAGATCGGAACCTTCAGCCACGATGTTTCCGACACAGCCTTATTAATGAACGTTATCGCAGGGCATGATTCCAGAGATAGCACTTCGTCGCCAGAAGCCGTGCCAGATTATTTGGCAAACCTCGATAAGCCGATTTCTTCGCTAACCATCGGAGTCGCCAGGGAATATTTCACCGGCGGTCTGGATCCGGAAGTGGAAAAATCTGTTCGAACAGCGCTTGATGTCCTTAAAAATCAGGGCGCAACCATCAAAGAGGTTTCATTACCGCACAGCCCTTATGCAATTGCAACCTACTACCTTGTTGCAACCGCGGAAGCTTCAAGCAATCTTGCCCGATACGACGGCGTCCACTATGGCCACCGTTCAAAGGATCACAAAAACCTCATCGACATGTACTCTAAGTCGCGGGGCGAGGGTTTTGGGGCGGAAGTAAAACGTAGAATCATGCTTGGTACTTATGCCCTTTCAAGCGGCTATATCGATGCGTATTACCTTAAGGCACTAAAAGTCCGAAGATTAATTCGTGAGGACTTCGACAAAGCTTTTGCAGGTTGTGATGTGGTAGCGGGCCCAACATCTCCCACCTGTGCTTTCAAGGCCGGCGAAAAAAGTTCCGACCCGCTTGCGATGTACCTCTCAGACATTTACACCATTAGCTGCAATCTTGCGGGCATTCCAGGAATTAGCATTCCATGCGGTTTCAACAGCAAAGGATTACCTATTGGCCTGCAGTTGCTGGGGGCCCCGTTTTCCGAGGAAAAATTACTCCGCGTAGCCCGGCTGTACGAAATGAATTCCGACTGGCACACCAAGCGTCCAAAACTTTAACAAACTAGGTTCCTCGTTTGTTCCCATATAGTTCGATGTGAAGCCTGGGACAGTATCTGTAATTCTGCTGCTTACAGTATTCCACAAGCCATCCTGCGCGTTCATCCAACTCTTTTCTCGTAATTCCCTGGGGCATCAGTAGGACCCTACTTCTCTCCACCCCGCCAATCTCCTTCAAAAAAACTTCGATTTCTTTGAGATCATCAGGGGCATCCACCACGAATTTTAACTGGTAATCTCCCTGCGCGATTAACGAACGAAGGACTTCTGCATTCATTCGCGCAGCATCATGCCTTTGCGCATGCTTTCCATCATCCAGCAGCCGGGGAATGGAATTGGAAAGTTTCGGGCTGATGCTCAACAAATCCGCGTGAAGAGGCCTGAAGACAGTTCCTGCCGTTTCAATGGTAATGTGATAACCGGCATCTTTAAACCGATCACACAACTCTGGCAGTTCATTTTGCAGATACGGCTCACCACCGGTGATTACCACATGCCTGGAAGGGTACCTGGCGGCGATTTCCATGATTTCGTTTAAACTGTGTTCCTCACCTTCCGGGTTCCAAGAAGTATGGGGAGAATCGCAAAACGAACAGCGCAAATTGCAACCTGTGGTACGCACAAATAACGAAGGTACCCCGCAAAGAAACCCCTCACCCTGTATGGAATAAAACATTTCGGATATGCGCATGACTTATATCCCTTCCAGAGCAGGGTCCGAAAGGCCGGCAGCCAGAAACCCCTGTTTTCGAAGGATGCATGAATCGCATGAGCCACAGGCCTTGCCCTGTGGTGTGGGATCATAACAGGAATGGGTGAGCGAAAAGTCCAACCCTAATCTTCGACCCTCGCGAATAATTTCCGCCTTGGAAAAAGAGCTTAGTGGGGCATGAATCTTGAATCGGGTTTTGCCCTCCACCCCCGCCTTGGTGGCAAGGTTGGCAAGGTTTTCAAAGGATTGAATGAATTCTGGCCTGCAATCGGGGTAGCCGGAATAATCTACGGCATTTACACCAACAAAAATATCCGCCGCATCAAGCACTTCCGCCCATGCTAAAGCCAGCGATAAAAACACGGTATTTCTGGCAGGCACATAGGTGATGGGGATTTCGCTGGCGATATGTTCCTGGGCTCGGTTTTTGGGCACAGCTACATCCGATGTAAGCGCGGACCCCCCCAATGTTCTAAGGTCGATTTCAAGAAATTTATGGGCCTCAACACCCAGGGCTTTGGCCACTTTGCGTGCAGACTCCAGTTCCACTTCATGCCTTTGCTGGTAATGAATGGTTAGCGCATGGCAAAGAAAGCCCTGGCTTTTGGCCATGGCCAATACCGTGGAACTATCCAGCCCACCACTTAAAAGAACCACGCATTTTCTAAAATTGCTCATTATTTTAATGTACCCAACAATTCACGGAATTGTAGTTTTTGTGCTAAAAACCGCACTCTTAGGGGATAAAACCCCTCAAAGTTTACACTTGCCCCCTAGGCATCCTCGGTAATACCCAAATATACTAAAAAGAATATGAATTCTTTCCCCGGAGGCGTTTCACATGCCACCCATGACCCTGACAGAAAAAATCCTATCCAATCATTCAGGTGGAAAACCTGTTGAACCTGGGCAAAACATCTGGATAAATGTCGATATATTAATGACGCACGATGTGTGCGGCCCTGGTACGATTGGCATTTTCAAAAAGCACTTTGGCAAAAATGCCCGTGTTTGGGATCCCAAGCGCGTAGTTATCATTCCCGACCATTACATTTTCACCGCGGACAAGATGGCAAACCGCAATGTGGAAATCCTTCGGGAATTCGCAGCGGAACAAAATCTGCCTTATTACTATGATGTGGGCACTGATCGCTACAAGGGCGTATGTCATATCGCTTTGCCCGAGGAAGGCCATACAAGGCCAGGCGAGGTTCTGTTTGGAACTGACAGCCATACTTGTACAGCAGGCGCATTTGGTCAATTTGCCACTGGTATCGGCAACACCGATGCCGGCTTTGTCATGGGCACGGGTAAGCTTTGGCAAAAAGTCCCCCCAACCATGCGGTTCGTCTTCGAGGGTAATCTGCCCCCTTACCTGATGGCAAAAGACCTAATTCTTGCGATTATCGGGGACATTGGCGTGGATGGCGCCACTTACCGTGCCATGGAATTTGATGGCCCGGGCGTTTTTGCCTTGAATATCGAAGAACGCATGACCCTTTGCAACATGGCCATTGAGGCTGGCGGCAAGAATGGCATCATAGCCCCAGATCAAAAGACCCTCGATTTCATTAACCTTAAGAACAAGCACAAGGTGCCTTTTGAACCCGTTTATGCGGACAAGGGCGCGAAATATATCTATGAAAAGGTCTACGACCTTTCCAAGCTTCAGCCGGTTGTCGCAAAGCCACACAGTCCTGATAACAAGGCTTATGTAGGCGAGCTTAAAGGCACAGCCATTGATCGAGCTTACATTGGCAGTTGCACCGGCGGAAAGATGACCGACTTCCGTGCCGCCGCCAAACTAATTTCAGGCCACCAAGTAAAAGTCGATACCTTTGTGGTTCCCGCCACTTCAGAAGTTGCCAAAGGCCTTAAAACAGAAACCTTGAATGGCAAATCACTGGAGCAGGTTTTCTTGGATGCAGGCGCGAAAATGGGAATGCCTTCTTGTGCGGCTTGCCTGGGTGGTCCTTCGGATACATTTGGCAGGCTGAATCAGGCTATCCGCTGCATCAGCACCACCAATAGGAATTTCCCTGGCAGAATGGGCCATAAGGAAGCTGAAGTTTTCCTTGCCAGCCCGCTTACCGTAGCCGCTAGCGCATTGACTGGAACCATCACCGATCCCCGGGAGTATATTTCATGAGCAAGCTGCAAAGTGTGATTGAAGGAAAGGCCTATGTTCTCGGGGACAATATTGATACCGATCAGATCATTCCTGCACAGTATCTGACTTTTAATCCCGCCATTCCCGAAGAATACAAAATGTTTGGGAAATACGCCCTAAGCAGCGTGCCCCCTTCGCAGGCTGGGCTGCCCAAAGGCCATGTACCCTTCCATACCGATGATGAGTTTGTTTCCCCTTACACTTTCATTATTGCGGGCAAGAACTTTGGTTGCGGTTCATCCCGCGAGCATGCCCCTGTTGCGCTTGATGCCGCCGGCATCAAGGTAGTGGTTGCTGAATTCTACGCGAGAATTTTCTTCCGAAATTCTGTCAACGGCGGCTACTTGATTCCGTTTGAGTCCGCCCAAAGGCTTTGTGACAGGGTTTGCACCGGAGATGTGCTAAAGCTGGATGTGGATAAAGCCAAGCTACATAACATCACCACTGGCGAAACCTACGACCTGAACCCCCTAGGTGATGTTGCGCCCATTCTTAATGCAGGCGGCATATTCCCTTATGCCCAGCAAGTGGGAATGCTAAAGAGTTAACCATCAAAACGATATTTAATCAGGCTTTGGGAACTGGACTTGTACTTCAGGTTGAAGTTGGTTTCTGCCCATTTCCTGATTGATTGAATACCTCACGGCTTGGAAGAAACCGAAGATACAAAGAACCTTGATGAGTAATCCTTCCAGTACAACATCAAAACCCAGATAAAACTGAAACAGGATAGAGAGCAAAAAAGCGCCAAACCCTGCCAGTGAGAAAATACCGGGGGAATAGGGCAAAAGAAATGCTGAAACAACAATCACACCGCCAGCGACGATACTTGCCAGGCAATTTCTTTTGGTATGATCCAGAATCAACACTTTTTTTTCTTCAAGTACCTGCGGAGTAAGTTTTTTATCTTCCGGCATGCCTGCATTCTGGGTTTCCAGCATCTTGGGAAGAGTGTCTGCGGCAGATTTCATCACAAAGCCATAAAAACAAATATTAAACATGCCAATGATAAGCATGATGTTCCTGGCTAGATTCAACTCGGCGCTTGCACCCTGTCTTGCCATGAAACCTCCATCAATGGGTAAACCACGATCAAATGAAGACGAAGATGAGTTTATGAAAACCATTGCCGGATCGCTGACAAAAACGCCCGGAACCTGTCAGATATTCTGCCAAACTGTCAGTCTGGCAGTCTGCCCATTAGAACCTTCAATCTGTAACCAATTATAATTATTAGACTTACAACAATTTATCTCCGTGGCATAACCTTTGCTAGTGTTACAGAATCACAAAAATTACGGGCTCTTGGAATTCCAAGATGCCCTGCAAAAAGCCCGGCTTTGACCGGTAATCATTTTTGAATGGACATAACAGTCCTGGTTTTTAAGGAGAATGTGGATGGGGGCTAAGCAACTGACTTATAGCGATGAAGCCAGACAAAAGATGCTGGCCGGCGTTTCCAAGCTTGCTCGTGCTGTTCGCAGCACCTTGGGACCTCGGGGCAGGAATGCGGTTATCGATAAGGGCTGGGGAAGCCCTAATGTCACCAAGGACGGCGTGACCGTAGCTGAGGAAATTGAGCTTACCGATCCCTACGAAAACATGGGGGCTCAACTTGTCAAGGAAGCTGCCAGCAAAACAAGCAATGTGGCTGGGGATGGAACCACCACCGCAACAGTTATCGCGGAAGCAGTATACCGTGAAGGGCTGAAGATGATTGCAGCCGGCCATGACCCCATGGCTCTTACCCGAGGCGTTCAAAAAGCGGTTGAACGTGTTGTGGATGAACTCCACAAGATCGCCGAAAAGATCGACTCCAAAGATAATAAAGAAATCACCGAGGTGGCCACTATTGCCTCCAACAATAACCTTGAGATCGGCAAAAAACTTGCCGAGGCCATGAACAAGGTTGGTGCAACCAATGGTGTTATCACTATTGAGGAAGGCAAGACCGCAGACACCGAAGTTGTGGTTGTCCAGGGTATGCAATTTGATCGCGGTTATTTGTCACCCCACTTCGTGACAAACCACGATACCATGACCTGCGAACTGGAAAATCCTTACATCCTCATCTACGAAGAAAAGATTTCTTCCGCCAAGGCACTCATTCCACTTCTTGAAACCATTTCCAAGAAGAAGGAACCTCTTCTCATCATCGCTGAAGATATCGAAGGTGAGGCATTGGCAACTTTGGTTCTAAACAAACTGAAGGGTGTTCTCAATGTGTCCGCAGTAAAGGCACCCGGTTACGGCGATAGAAGGAAGGCCATGTTGGAAGACATTGCCACCCTTACCCGTGGCAAGGCAATCTTCAAGGATCTCGGAATTCAATTGGAAACGATTGAACTCTCCGACCTTGGCAGGGCCAAAAAGGTAAAGCTTGACGCTGAAAATACCACCATTACTGAAGGTGCAGGCGACAAGAAAGCTGTTGAAGGTCGATGCGAGATGATCCGCAAGGAAATCACAAAGACTGACAGCGAATATGACCGCGAAAAGCTTCAGGAAAGACTTGCGAAGCTTGCGGGTGGTGTTGCCCAGGTTAAAGTTGGAGCAGCCACTGAAACTGAAATGAAGGAAAGAAAAGCACTTTATGAAGATGCTCTTCATGCCACCCGGGCTGCTCTTGCCGAAGGCATTGTTCCCGGCGGCGGTGTGGCTTTGCTTCATGCTCGCAAATGCCTGGATAGCTTCAAAATCGATAACGACCAGGAAGCTGTGGGTATTTCTCTCTTAAAGACTGTAATGGAAATGCCATGCCGCATGATTGCTGAAAATGCTGGCTTGGACGGTTCTGTAGTGGTGCACAACATTTCCAAGTCCAAGGAAAAGAATTACGGATACGATGCCGAGGATGGCAAGTATGTCGATATGCGCAAGGCTGGAATTGTTGACCCCGTCAAGGTAACGCGCAGTGCCCTTCAAAACGGCACAAGTGTGGCATGCCTTCTTTTAACCACCGAAACCATGATTGCTGACATTCCTGAACCCAAGGGAGAAGGTGGCGGTCACCATGATCATCACCACCATGGTGGCGGCATGGACGCGATGGGTGGAATGGGTGGAATGGGCGGAATGGGCGGCATGGGGATGATGTAATCCGCTGCCTCTGAAATTATTAAATCATTCATTCAAACATAGAAGGGTTTTTGTCATGGCTAAGGAAGTTAATCTGAAAATTCGTCCTCTTGATGATCGTGTTGTAGTGGAACCATTGGAAGCGGAAGACAAGTCTGCCGGCGGCATTCTTCTTCCTGATGCTGCAAAGCAGAAGCCACAGCGTGGTCGTGTTCTTGCGGTTGGACCTGGCACTATTCGTGACAACGGTGAAAGAACTCCTGTATCAGTGTCCAAGGGCGACGAGGTCGTTTACGGTCGCTATGCGGGTAATGACATTGAAGTTGATGGCAGGGAAATCAAGATTCTGCGCGAGTCTGATATTCTTGCCAAGATCACCAAGTAAACGCCATTCATTTAACGGAGATTCAATACATGGCAAAGCAACTTCTTTACACTGATGACGCCCGTAAGAAACTTCTTTCCGGCGCAAACAAACTTGCAAAGGCCGTGGGAGTAACCCTTGGGCCCACAGGTCGAAATGTGATTCTTGATAAAAGTTTTGGTGGCCCAACCGTCACCAAGGACGGCGTCAGCGTCAGCAAGGAAATTGACCTGCCCGATCCCTTTGAAAACATGGGTGCCAAACTTGTTAATGCGGTAGCCCAGAAGACCAGTGATGTCGCTGGCGATGGAACCACCACCGCAACCATTCTTGCACTTTCCATCTATCAGGAAGGGCTTAGGAATATTACCGCGGGTGCAAACCCAATGGCCGTGAAGAGGGGTATTGACAAGGCAGTTCATGCCGTTGTTGAAAACCTTGGGGAAATTTCCAAGTCCATGAAATCCTCTGAGGAAGTGGCACAAGTTGCAGCCATCAGTGCTAACAACGACATGACCATCGGCAAGTTGATGGCAGAAGCCTTCGAAAAAGTTGGAAAAGACGGTGTAATAACTGTTGAAGAAGGCAAGACAGCCAACACTACCTTGGATTTTGTAGAAGGTATGCAGTTCGATAAGGGATATGTATCTCCTTATTTCATCAACACGGAAGAAATGACCTGCGAACTGGAAAACCCTCTTATCCTGATCTACGAGAAGAAAGTGAACAATGTTCGCGATCTTCTTCCATTGCTTGAAAAGACAGCTCAAACCGGCAAGCCTCTTCTGATCATTGCGGAAGATGTTGAATCCGAAGCCTTGGCTGCTCTTGTTATCAACAAGCTTCGTGGAATTTTGAATGTATGCGCTGTAAAGGCCCCAGGGTTTGGCGATCGCCGTAAGGCAATGCTAGGTGATATCGCTGTTCTTACCGGCGGCCAGTTCATCAGCGAAGACCTTGGCATCAAGATGGAAAACATCGAACTCGATATGCTCGGCAAGGCAAAGCTAGTTCGTGTGGAACGAGAAAACTGCACAATTATTAGTGGGCTCGGCGAAAAGAGTGGCATTTCCAAGAGAATTGACCAGATTCGCGCCCAGATGCAACAAACCGAAAGCGAATATGACAAGGAAAAGTTCAGTGAACGCCTTGCCAAGCTGACGGGTGGTGTTGCGATTGTGAAAGTCGGCGGAACCACTGAAGCTGAAATGAAGCAGACCAAGGGTCGTGTTGAAGATGCGCTTCATGCAACCAGGGCTGCCGTGGCAGATGGAATTGTCCCCGGTGGTGGAACGGCCCTTCTGCGTTCGATTGCATCGGCTGAGAAGGCTGCGGATTCCCTTAAAGGCGATGAAAAGCTTGGTGCCCAGATTATCGCCAGGGCACTTGAAAAGCCAGTTCGCACCATCGCTGAAAATTCTGGTGTTGATGGCGCCGTTGTGGTTGAGGAAATTCTTTCCCGCGATGGCAAAGCAAACTCTGCCATCGGTTATAATGCCAATACCGGTGAATATGTGGATATGTTCAAAGCGGGCATTATTGACCCAACCCGTGTGACAAGGTCTGCTCTCCAAAATGCAGCCAGCATTGCAGGACTTATGCTGACCACCGAAGTTATGATCACCAAGGTGGATGATGAAAATCCTGCGAGCAAGGTTGCCGGGGCGATTCGCTAGGTTGTAATTGGCGATACTATTATAAAATAAATGCGGGTCCCCTCTGGGCCCGCATTTTCTTTAGACCAAGGTATTTCATGGCTACGAAGCGCTGCTATTACGAAGTTCTCGGGGTTGAAAAAACTGCCGACAACGAAGCCATCAAGGTGGCATACCGCAAGCTTGCCATGCAGTATCATCCCGACAGAAATGTTGGAAATGAGCAGGCTGAAATTCTATTTCGTGAAGCCGCGGAAGCTTACGAGGTTTTAAGAGATCCTGGTAAACGCCAGAAGTACGATCGTTACGGCCACGCAGGCATGGATGGAATGTCCATGCCGGATTTTGGCAACGCTGATTCCGTAATGGACATATTTGGAGACATCTTTGGTGGCATTTTTGGCGGGGGCGGTGGGGGCGGTCGCAGAAGGGGCCCCCAGCCTGGCAATGACTTGCATATGGGCTTGGAAATTGAACTGATCGATGCCGCCAAAGGCCTTGAAAAAACCGTTCGGATTCCAAGGGATGTCACCTGCAAAACTTGCCGGGGTGAAGGCTGTAAACCGGGCACACAACCGGTAAAATGCCGGCGCTGCGATGGCAAAGGTGTGGTGATTCAAGGAAATGGATTCTTCCGCATTCAGCAGACCTGTACAGGTTGTGGCGGTAAAGGCGTGACCATCAGCAACCCTTGCACAACATGCAGGGGTGCCGGCACAGTTCAGGAATATGAGGAACTTGTGCTGAAAATTCCCCCCGGTGTGGATGATGGTGTAAACCTTCGCCATACTGGCGCAGGGGAATCATCAAGGTCGGGTGGACAACCCGGTGATCTTTATGTGCAGATCAAAGTCAAGAAACATTCATTCTTCGTCCGGAACGGTGCTGACCTTCATTGCGAAGTGCCCATCACTTTCAGTCAGGCGGCTTTGGGTGGTAGCATCGAAATTCCCACTGTGGCGGGCGAACGATTCCAACACAACCTGCCCGCTGGCGTTCAAAGCGGGGATGAAGTTCGCGTTTCCGGAAAGGGAATGCCTTCATTAAGGGGAACTCGAACCGGCGACATGGTTATTCATGTCCGGGTTGAAACCCCGAAAAATCTCACCAAGCGCCAGGAAGAATTATTCCGCGAACTTTCCGAAATCGACAAGAAAAATGTAAGCCAACACCAAAAGTCGTTTTTGGAAAAACTCAAGGGACTGTTCTCTTCCACTGAGTCGGAAGAAAAATCAGACTAATTTTTATTTTCACCATTCCCAGGAATTGGAATCATGGAAAAACAAACAAACCCAAATGAAGAGCCCGCCCAAACCGCGGACGCCCAGGTTTCAGAAGTAGCCGCCTTGAAGGAACAATTGGCGGAAGCGGAAAAGAAACGCGACGAATACCTGTTATTGGTAAAGTCCACTCGCGCAGAATTTGAAAACTACCAGAAAAGAGTGCTTAGAGATCACGCCGCGGAAAAGAAATTTGCCCATTACTCATTCGCCAGCGACATTTTGCCAGCATTGGACAATCTTGACAGGGCGCTAGCCGCCGCCAAACAGGCGGGGGATAACAGCCCCATGACACAAGGGGTCACCATGGTAATGTCGCAAATCCTGGATATTTTTAAAAGGCACGGAATCCAGCAGATTCAGGCAGAAAACACCCCCTTTGATCCAAATCTTCACAAGGCTGTCATGCAAGTTCCGTCCAAGGATTTAGCCCCGTCCACGGTGGTGCATGTTCTGGAAAATGGCTATATGATGCATGACAGGGTACTAAGGCCTGCCAGTGTCTCCATTTCCAGTGCCCCTACAGAATAAGTTTCCGGAGTTTGCATCATGCCGACATATGAATACGAGTGCGAAGGTTGCAATCATCATTTTGATGAGTTTCAATCTTTTCATGACAAGCCGCTAAAAAAATGCCCTAAATGCAAGAAGCCCAAACTAAGAAGGCTTTTTGGCACGGGTTCGGCGATTCTATTCAAAGGTTCTGGATTCTACGAAACCGACTATCGAAGTGAATCTTACAAAAGTGCCGCCAAGGCAGATACTGAAACCAGTTCCAAGACTGAATCATCCACCAGCAAGGAAAGCTCGAAAAGTTCGGATTCCAAGTCCAGCGCTTCAAAACCTTCAAAGAAAGATTGAAATGTCGCAGGTCCGATGCCCTGTATGTTCCAAGCCTATGAATTTCCAGGCCCGTTCCGAGTGGCCTGATTTTCCGTTTTGTTCACTTCGATGCAAAAGAATAGATCTTGGCAAATGGCTGAACGAAAACTATCGAATCACCTCGGAAAGCAACTCTATTATTGAAGATCCGGATATCTCCGAGGAAGAACCTTAAACATCATTGAATTTCATTTATGAACCCCAAAATATCAGATACCATGACATTAACACACATTTTGGAAACAAATCATGCGACCTTGGCATTTATTGATTATATTCCTGCAATTTTGCTTGATGGGTTGCAAAGCAGATAATTCGCCTGCACAACATAATCATGGCGAAAAAATGGTTGTGGTGGCAACCACCGGCATGATCGCAGATATGGTGCAAAACATAACTGGCGACCAAGCCAAAGTTTTCTGCCTGATGGGATCGGGAGTGGACCCGCATTCTTATGAACCCCGGGAAAGCGATGTAACCAAGATTCTCGAAGCCCAACTGGTGGTTTACAATGGTTTGCATCTTGAAGGCAAAATGTCCGATCTATTGGAGCAATCCAACAAAAAAGGAAACTTCATTGCCCTGGCCCAGGCATTGGAAAAATCCGACCTTCGTTTTGAGAATAATGAACCTGATCCGCATATCTGGTTCGATGTTCAATTGTGGAAAAAGTGCTCCACTTTTGTAACCGAAAAGATTGCAAGTATGCGACCTGAAATGGCTGATGAAGTACGCAAGAATGGCGGAAAATACTTGGAAAAGCTAGAGTCCCTGGACAAGGATATTCGCGCTAAAATAAGTACGATTCCACCTACGCAAAGGGTATTGATTACCGCGCATGATGCCTTTGGATATTTTGGGAAAGCCTATGGGTTTGAGGTACGCGGAGTTCAGGGAATCAGCACGGTTTCAGAAACTAGCAATCAAGAAATCGCAAACCTTGCTAAGTTTATGGTGGAACGAAAAATTCGAGCCTTCTTCGTGGAAAATTCTGTCTCCCGCAAGAATCTTGAAAAGCTCCAGGAAGTTGTCGGAACAATATCAAAGGACTTTTCGGTGCGCGAGGGAGGCGAACTTTACTCTGACGCCCTGGGCCCTCCAAAGTCCATGGCTTCAACCTATGAAGGAATGATCCGCCACAATTTGGAAAGCATAACCAAAGGACTCGCACCTTAGAAAGATGCCCCTCTTTGCCATGCAAAGCGTTCCAAAACCCATAGCATTGGAAATCAACGACCTGACAGTGAGTTACCGGGAAAGTCCGGTGTTATGGGATATTGATCTTGAAGTTCCATGCGGAGTGCTCGGTGCCATCATTGGCCCCAACGGGGCTGGAAAAACAACCCTCATCCAATCGATTCTTGGATTACTACAACCCCTGGCAGGTTCTGTTCAAATCTTTGGAATGCCAAACAAGCAGGCAATAAAACGGGTTGCTTATGTACCTCAAAGGGGGAGTGTTGACTGGGATTTTCCCGCCACAGTTTTTGATGTGGTGCTCATGGGAACTTATGGAAAACTTGGGTGGCTAAAACGGCCATCTACACAAGAGTTCGACATGGCCAGGCAAGCTTTAGACCGTGTTGGATTGCTTGACCTTGGCAACCGCCAAATAAGCCAGCTTTCCGGGGGCCAGCAGCAAAGGGTATTTATTGCCAGGGCGCTGGTGCAAAATGCGGATCTTTACCTGATGGATGAACCCTTTCAGGGGGTTGATGCCGTAACCGAACAAGCCATAGTGGAATTGCTGCGTGATTTGCAGGCCAAAGGTTCAACAGCCCTTGTGGTTCATCACGATCTCCAGACTATTTCGGATTATTTTGATTGGGTGTTAATGTTGAATGTAAGGAGAATCGCAGCAGGCCCGGTTCAAGAAGTATTCACCGAGGCAAACCTAAAACTGGCTTTTGGATCCAGAGTCAGTCTTGGAGCAAATGCTTGAATATTTTCAGCGACATTCCGGGCCTGTGGGTGGTGGTGCTTGGCACATCGTTACTGGGTTTCATATGCGGAATGACCGGTTGCTTCGCAGTATTGCGCAAGCAAAGCCTTATTGGTGATGCGGTTAGCCATGCCGCATTGCCTGGGGTGGTTGGTGGATACATTCTTTTTCAAAGCAAGGAAACCTGGGCGCTCCTTGCCGGAGCATTTTTATCAGGTTTGATTGCGACCTACCTTGCAGACTGGATAACACGCAACAGCAAAATCAAACCTGATTCAGCCCAAGCTATTTTGCTTTCGGTTTTTTTTGGAATAGGACTGGTTCTTTTGACCTGGCTGCAAAAACAGCCAAACGCAGCCCAGGCCGGCTTGACGAGATTTCTTTTTGGACAGGCTTCGACACTTTTAATGGGAGATTTTCTAACCCTTCTAGGCCTGATTTTTCCCGTGCTTATTGTTGTGATTGCTTTCTGGAAGGAGTTCAAAATTGTTTGCTTTGACAGGCCCTATGCTGTGAGCATAGGGTTACCTGTTTTCTGGCTGGAACAATTGATTCTGGTACTACAGGTGGTGGTAATCGTTGCGGGACTCGAAATTGTTGGAGTGGTATTAATGAGTGCCCTTTTAATAGCTCCGGCTGTTGCGGCACGGCAATGGACGAATCGTCTTGGATATATGGTAATTCTTGCGGGATTCATTGGAGCTATTTCCGGTGTTTCGGGCTCCATAATTGCAAACATGATTCGAAAAAGTTTACCTACTGGCCCGGTTATCGTTCTGGTGGTTAGCATCATTGTGGTTTTTTCGATCTTATTCGCGAACGAGCGTGGCTTTCTTTGGCGATATGTATCTTTCCTTAAAAAACGCAGAAAAACAAATCTTGAAAGCGATTTGAGATCACTGGTGCAACTTAGTGTTTCGCATTACGGAAGGCACGAAGGCCACAGCCTGGCTCTGATTCAAAAAGCTAGCATGAATCCACCAGGCGTGGCGTCAAGCATGAAGGTACTTGTTCAAATGGGCCTGGTAAGAGAAACAATTAAGAACCATTTTCTACCGACATCAAAGGCAGAAGAATTTCTTGGCCAAAAAACACATGGGAATAGCCCCCTATGAGCCAAATACAATTAGAAATTCAACTTGTTGCGATTGCCACTGCAATTGCCTGCGCGATTCCAGGAGTTTTTCTAGTTCTCAGGCGGATGGCATTCATAAGTGACGCTATCAGCCATACAGTGTTATTGGGAATTGTGATTGCATATTTTTTCACGCAAAACCTAGCATCTCCATGGCTGGTTGGGGGAGCTGCCCTGACCGGAATTGGAACCGTGTTCCTGGTACAAATTTTGCAAAAAACCAACTTGGTAAGGGAAGACGCCGCCATCGGCTTGGTTTTCCCATGCCTGTTTAGTATCGCGGTTATTTTGATAAGTGTTTTTTTTCGAAATGTGCATTTGGATCTTGATGCAGTTTTGGTTGGGAAAATCGCCTTGGCGCCCCTTCCAGCAAGAAGGCTTGATGTTTTTGGATATACTCTGGGGCCAAAAATTTTAGTCTGGATGATTGGGCTTGCCTTGGCAAACGCACTGCTTGCCTATTTATTCTTCAAGGAATTGCAAATCTCATCCTTTGACCCTGCCTTTGGCAGAGCCCTGGGTTTTGCGCCTTTTTGGATTCAGCTTGGCCTTGTTTCATCAGTTTCCACCACCGCGGTGGCGGCTTTTGATGCGGTGGGATCCATATTGGTGGTGGCTTTTATGACTGTGCCCCCTGCCACCGCCTATTTGCTTACAGATCGATTATGGAAAATGATTTTTCTTGCAGTAGGCATTGCGACTCTTTGCGCCGTGGGCGGTTACTGGCTGGCTCACTGGCTGGATGCGTCAATCTCTGGTTGCATGGCAACAGCATCTGGTTTCTTTTTCGGTTTAACCATCCTTTTCGCTCCGAAAAAAGGTTGGATTACCAGTTGGAGAAAGTCGAGATCTTCCAGAAAAAAAGTGCAAGTAACACTTCTTGTAATCCATCTTGTGCAGCATGAGAACACCGACCGCGAAAGAGAGGAAAACCATATGGACAGTCTTCACAAACATTTAAAATGGCCCGAGCAGGAAATAATCGATATCACCAGTAGAAGCATTTCAAGAGGGTTTGTGAATTTGGAAAGCGGCATTCTTAAATTGACATCCAAGGGGAGAAAATATGCCATGGATTCCGCACAATTGGGTGAGAAAATTCTAGGCTAGCACTTAAATGAAAAAACTGGCTAAATCGATACATCTGGACTGGCTTTTGGGTGAAATACCCCTTTGGCAGGAAAAGGGAATCATCACCCCTGATCAAGCCGGGGAGATTCGATCCATTTACATGCCTTTGGAAAAATCCTCCCAGCAAAACCTGGCGTTCTACAGTTTGATTTGGGCCGCGTCGATCTTATGCGGAATATCACTTCTTTTGCTTTTGGGTTACAACTGGGATTTCATGGGTTATATCCCAAGGCTGGGCGTTCTTTTTGGAACAACGATTGCCTTTCAGGCTGGAGCATTTTGCACCCGCTTTTTTACAGACAAGCAATTGCTATCTGAAATCCTGGCCTGCTTTGGTAGCACAAGCTTTGGAATTTCTCTTTTCCTGATTGGCCAAACTTTCAATCTGGAAGGAAGCGAATATGAAGTATTCTGGTGGTGGATCGTTGGAACCATACCCGTGGCATTACTTGGTCAAAGCCCCATTAACTGGCTTCTAATTTCCATATTGGAATTCGCTTGGTGTGGCATACTAGCTGACCAATTAAATTCATCCATCTGGAAACCATTTGGCTGGAACAGCGGACTACCTCTGGCTCCATACTCAATCATTATTCTTTTGGTGCCAGGATTTGTATACGCACTTTTAAAAAAATGCCGTTGGACACTGGTTTTTCAATGCATTACTACAGCCTTTGCAATCGTGATGATCATGGTTATTTGGAAAATCAAGGAACCTATACTGCTTGGCAGCCTTGCAATCGCTTGTGCATTATCCCTGACAGAATGTTCCCAGGATAAAATTTTTACATCTCTTGCAAGCCTTGCAGGAAAAATTGCAACCGTGCTCATTCTGCTAATTTTTTGCTATCACGAATTCCAAAAAAGCCTGTTTCTTTCAAGTAATAAAATCAATTTGGCAGGATTAAATTTATCTGATTTATGGCCAGCTCATTTAGTCATGGCAACCACAAGCATTTTACTAATAGGGGTCTTCGGGAAAAAATTGGCCGAAAGTCGAAGTTCCATTCTTTTTTGCACAATTCTTGCTTACGGGATTTTAGTCGGGTCAGTCATCCTGGTTTTTGGAGATAAAAGCCATCAAACTCTCCAAATCATTTCGAGTATTGCCGCAAATATTCTACTTTTATTGACATGCGCTATGTGGATGGATGCGGGTTGGGAAAATGAATCCAGCAATCAATTCTTTGCAGGGGCAATACTTTTTCTGGTTTGGACTTTTCAGCGGTATTTTGATCTTTTTGGAGATATCGGCGGCATGCTGGGGGCGAGTGCGCTATTTCTGGCTTGTGGATTGATTCTGGTTTTCCTGGCCTTTTTCTGGCAAAGAAAGAAAAGGAGGTTAGCATGAAAACCACTGCGCCACCTCCCTGGAAAGATCCCAAAAAGCTTGGTCTGGGATTATTTGCCGCATTCCTTTTTCAATTACTGATTCTTTCAGGCCTTAGCGCAAAAGGATTGGTTCCAAGGTTTATGTCCACCAGGATCAAAGTTCGGGTTACCGAATTAAAGGAATCAAATTGGAGAAAATCAAACCATCTGAGATTGGATTTTGAATTTTCAAAGCCACCAAAAGACAACGCACTTCTATCCGACGATGCCAGAATATTCTTTAAGGCAATGGAAATCAGTGAACAAAATAATTCCAATGACTTCAATATCAGCGAGCCAATTTTTATTTCCCTCAAATTCCTAAAGAATGAGGATGTATGGGTTCCTTTCAACTTCAGCTTGGAAAAACCAAAAGATGGAAAATTCATTGTTGGCAAAGCCTCACGCCATCAAAAACAAATCCTTTTTGGCATCGAGGACTTCTACTTTCGGGAAGGTAATAAAGAACTATACAAGCAAGCCGTGGTTGGTAAAAAATTAGTAGCTGAAATCTTTCTGGCACCAAACGGCCAATGCCAGATTAAAACCCTCGTTATTCAAAAATGATCTACCTTATGCACCCTTTTCTAACAACATTTCAAGATATGATTTTTCCAGCAGACTCTCAGACTTAATTTCTAATCGTTCTAAAAGTTCCTTGGCGATAGATTCCCCGAAGCCGACTCCTTGATGTTCATTAAGAACAACTTCAAGTTCCAAAAAATCTCCAAGGCCTTCCACATGATCTAAATGAATTCTTGTTTGGGCAATTTTAAATAGCGTTCTTTTTTTTCGAACAACCCCAATCACTCCAAAAGAGGCCGCCAGTATATTCCGAAGCAAAACCGGATTATTAGTAGGGAAGATCTGATATTCCGATAACGTGGGTCCAGGCAAATTTTCCCTTTTGTAAAAAATTAATTCGCCTTCGTTTTCGGAAAAATTCCGTAATTTCAGCCTGCCATGGGGACAATAAAAGAAAGTATCTTCCTGATTGAGGAGGACAGGTCCTTCATCAGCAAGTTTGGAAACAATATCCGCAAGTTTGGAATAGTTATTGATTCTTGCTTTTATTTCAACATTTTGTGCCAAGCTATCCCCATCTTTCTTCTCTGTTTTTAGGGATTTAAGTTACCATTTTTCATTTTGCGTTCAAGAAGGATGGAATAGCGCGCAGATTGAAAGAAATTCAAACTTTTCCATAAAACAATCCATACTTCTTCCACAAAGGTTTTATTTGCTTTTGAAGGAAAAGCCCAATATCATATATTTAGGTTCCTATCTCTCTCCCAAAGCACAGTCAGGGTGGCTTAAGTCTGCCTTGTATTGGAGTTTTTGATCGTGACTCCGCGTGAGATCCTGGCACACATTCGCGAAAAAGAAGTGCGTGCCATCGATCTTCGATTCATGGATTTCCCCGGGCTTTGGAAGCACTTCACAATTCCAGCCTCCGCACTCAAGGAATCAACCTTTGAGGAAGGATTGGGATTTGATGGCTCCAGCATGCGTGGCTGGCAATCCGTCAATGAATCAGATATGGTCGTGGTTCCAGTTGCTGAAACTGCTTTTCTTGATCCCTTTACCAGGGACAAAACCTTAACCATGATTTGCAATATCCAGGAACCGATCACTAGGCAGGACTATACCAGAGACCCTAGAAATGTTGCCCGGAAGGCAGCCAATTATTTAAATTCCTCTGGCATTTGCGACACCGCTTATTTCGGTCCTAAAATCGAATTTTTTGTCTTCGATGACATACGCTTCCACCAGGACGAACATAGCAGCTTTTATTTTATCCAAAGTTCAGAGGGTGCCTGGAACACAGGGCGTGAAGAAAACCCAAATCTTGGTCATAAAATCCGGTACAAGGAAGGGTATCTTCCTTGTGCCCCTGTTGATGCCTGCCATGATTTGCGCAGTGAGATGATGCTTACCATGCTCGATTGTGGAATTGAGGTGGAATCTCACCATCACGAGGGTTCCACAGGCGGCCAAGGCGCGCTTGATATTCGCTTTTCCACTCTTGTGGAAATGGCTGACAGCGTTCTTAAGTATAAATACATCGTTAAAAATGTAGCCAAAAAGCATAATAAAACAGCGACATTCATGCCCAAGCCTATTTTTCAAGATCATGGCAGTGGAATGCATGTGCATTGTTCCTTATGGAAAGCTGGAAAAAATCTTTTCGCAGGTGGTGGATATGCGGGACTAAGCGATACAGCCATGTACGCCATTGGTGGTTTGCTAAAGCATGCTCCTTCCCTTTGCGCAATCACAAATCCAACCACCAATAGTTACAAGCGACTTGTTCCAGACTACGACGCACCCACCAAGCTTGCCTACAGTAGCAGGAACAGATCAGCAACAATTCGGATTCCAGTTCATTCCCATAAGACAAACTCAAAGCGAATTGAATACCGCATACCGGATAGCTCAAGTAATCCTTATCTTGCATTTGCCGGAATGGTCATGGCAATGATCGATGGGATCAAGAATAAAATTCATCCGGGAGAGCCCATGGATCGCAACATTTACGATCTAGGGCCCGATGAAAGAACCAAATTGCAAAGCACGCCTCTTTCCCTGGAAGAATCTTTGAAAAACCTTGAGCAGGATCATGAGTACCTGCTTCAGGGGGATGTTTTCACAGAGGATGTGATTCGCACATGGGTTGAATACAAACGCGCAAACGAGGTGGAGGCGGTAAGAATGCGTCCGCACCCCTATGAATTTGCGCTTTATTACGATTTGTAAGGGACCTCTCCAAGTGCTGCCTGGTGAACAAGGTATGTCGCGGACCATTAGAAACCAATAGGCAGTACGAATTTCCGCGCGGGTTTTTGTTTATCTTTGAGGATTCACCAAATGAGCTTTACCAATGTTCGCCAGCAGGCTGTCCAGTCGATTGCAAAATCCAAGCCGGAGTTGGATAAACTTTCCAACAAGAATTACAACCTGCGAGAGATTTTTGGCTCGGATGTTTTCAATGAAGAAGTTCAGCGCGCCAGGCTTCCAAAATCCATCTATAAAGCCTTGCAAAAAACCATCAAGTTGGGCGCACCGTTGGAACCGGATGTGGCAGATAGTGTCGCAAGCGCCATGAAAGATTGGGCCATTGAAAAAGGTGCCACCCACTACACCCACATTTTTCAGCCAATGACCGGGCTTACCGCCGAAAAGCACGACAGTTTCCTCAGCATTGATGGTAACGGATCAGCAATCGCGGAATTCAGTGGCAAGGAACTTGTTAAGGGCGAACCAGATGCAAGCTCTTTCCCTTCCGGTGGAATTCGCGCGACTTTTGAAGCCCGTGGTTACACCGCCTGGGATCCGACAAGCCCGGCTTATATTCTTCAAAACCCAAATGGCGCAACTCTTGTTATACCAACAGCATTTCTTAGCTGGACTGGCGATGCGCTGGACAAGAAAGCACCTTTGCTGAAATCGATGGAAGTGATTTCCCATCATGCACTGAGAATATTAAGATTGTTCGGTAACAAAACTTCAAAGAAAGTGTTCACCACTGTTGGTCCGGAACAAGAATACTTCTTGGTTGACCGCAGTTTTTATCTGGGACGCCCGGATCTATTGCATACCGGTCGAACCCTGCTCGGTGCCGCTTCTCCAAAAGGCCAGGAAATGGAAGACCAGTACTTTGGTCATATTCCTGAACGAGTTATAGCTTTTATGGCAGATTGCGAAGAACAACTATTCCGCCTTGGCGTACCTGTGAAGACACGCCACAACGAAGTTGCTCCTTCCCAATACGAAATCGCACCTATTTTCGAAAATTCAAACCTTGCCACCGATCATCAAAATCTTGCCATGGAAATCCTTCGCAAGACAGCTCCCAAATATGGCATGGCTTGCTTGTTCCATGAAAAACCTTTCGCTGGTATCAACGGCTCTGGAAAGCATAACAATTGGTCGATGTCCACGGATGATGGTGAAAACCTTCTAAACCCTGGTGATACTCCTCATGACAACGCACAATTCCTTGTATTCTGTGTTGCTGTCATCAGGGCGGTATCCAAATACCCGGAATTGCTGAGAGTATCGGTCAGCAGCGCGGCCAACGACCACCGTCTTGGCGCAAACGAAGCACCTCCTGCCATCATTTCAATTTTCCTTGGGGATCAACTCCAAGACATCATGGATCAGGTGGAAAAAGGTGGCGCAACCAGCACCAAGCAGGGTGGTCATATGGAAATTGGCGCTTCAGTTCTGCCAAAACTACCTCGTGATGCGGGTGACCGAAACAGAACCAGCCCGTTTGCCTTTACCGGCAATAAGTTTGAATTCCGGGCAGTGGGTTCATCACAATCTGTTTCGGGCCCCAACACCGTTTTGAACACTATTGTTGCTGAATCCTTGGACTTCATGGCAACCGAGTTGGAAAACGCCGTCAAGTCAGGGAAGGATCTTCACAAAGCCATTCAGGAACTTCTCGCATCAATTCTCAAGTCTTGCAAGAAAGTTCTGTTCAATGGTGATGGCTACTCCGAAGAATGGCACAAGGAAGCTGAAAAGCGTGGTTTGCCCAATCTGCGAACCACAACAGATGCTCTGCCAGTAATTGTTCGCAAAGATTCCATCGAGTTGTTTACCAAATACAAGGTATACACCGAGAAGGAATTGGTTAGCCGGTTTAAGATCCTTTGCGAAAATTATGTAAAGACTTTGAACATCGAAGGCAAAACAGCATTATTGATGGCAAAGGGGATGATTCTTCCAGCCGCTATACGATTCCAGGGTGAAATAGCATCTTCGGTAAACGCCACCAAGGCTGCTGGGGTTGACAACTCAGCTCAGGTGGAATTTCTGAAGAATCTTACCTCCACCATTTCGGATTTCCAAAAGGCAATCGCTGGCTTGGAACATGCCTTGGGCGAACACCCCTCTGGAGATGAACATGCGCATGCGGTTCATGCCCGGGACCATGTCCTTGCAAGTATTGTGAAACTGCGTGGAGTATCCGACAAACTGGAAACCATGGTTGCTGATGACCGCTGGCCACTGCCAACCTACCGCGAAATTCTTTTCATCAAGTAATTCGCGATTTCAAAAGCATAAAAGGCCGGGGAACTCAAGTTCCCCGGCCTTTTGATTTCGTACATGTCAGAATATATTAAAATCCAGTCCCATCACTATTTCTGCGATTTCTTTTCTTCCAGTTCTTTTAATTTATTGGCAACTTTGGCCTTTTCTGGGGGCAGTAATTCCTTGAATTCTCGCACCCAGATATTTTTAAACTGTACAGGGTTTCCGTGAAACTGGATGTCAATGGCTCCCTTTTCCGGGTGAGCCTTATATTCCGGTGGGCGGTCATAAAATGTGCCACCCTGAAGTTCGGAATGGTTTTGCACAAGAACGCCATTATGTAACACGGTAATAAACCCTGGCCTGGCAAGCTTTCCATCTTTTTCAAACCTTGGCGCGTTGAAAATAATATCGTAGGTTTGCCATTCCCCAGGTTTGCGACATGCATTTACCAATGGGGGATATTGTTTGTAAATGGAAGCTGCCTGACCATCGAAATAAGTTTTGTTATCAAACGAATCCAGAATTTGAACCTCGTATTTGCCCATCAAATATACGCCGCTATTTCCCCTGCCCTGACCGTTTCCCTCCACCTTTACAGGTGAAGCCCATTCCAAATGCAGTTGCATGTCACCAAATTGCTGTTTGGTTGAGATCCCGGTCTTGTTTGCTGTCGCAACCCCATCTTTTACGATCCAATTTTCCCCATTCTTCCATTGGGATAAATCTTTTCCATCAAAAAGAACTATCGCATCAGAAGGAGGTCCACCCACAGTTCCCGGGCTAACAACCTTAGGTTCCGGCCATTCAATGCCACTTTTGAACTCCTTTTGTGCAAAGCAAAAAGATGTCATGAAAAGGCCAAGGCCCAAAGACATGGCAAACTTCTTGAAACCAAACAAAGATTTTCGATTCATGCTTTCTCCTTCAACGAGTTAAAAAATAACAGAAAAATATTGTAGGCTTACACATTCTTGTTGCCACATAATTCACGAAAGCTGAAATCGGTTGCCTGGCATTCGTTTAACTATCTTTTTCATCTCCATCATCATTAACGCTGATGCTATTTGTTGCACTGGTAAATTGAACTTTTGAGCAAACTGATCGAGATAAAGTGATTCCTGCTGCAAATTTTTCCAAATCTCCAGTTCTAATCCTTCCAAATCGGGTGGAAACAGAATTGTTTGCGTTTCAATTTTTTCTTCTTTGACATTCCTGTCCGGCGCTGGCAACTGCGGGATGGATTTTAATTCTTCCAGAATATCCTCAACATTTCGCACCAATATGGCACCTTTTCGAATCAGGGAATTCGTGCCAGAACTGGCAGGGGAATCTACCGCACCGGGCACCGCCATAACAATTTTCCCCTGTTCAGAAGCATGAACCGCGGTTAAAAGTGCCCCACTTTTTTCCGCCGCTTCAATCAAAAGAACGGCTTTGCTATAACCGCTTATAATTCGATTTCGTGCAGGGAACATTCCAGGCAATGGTTCTTGAAGCATGTGAGATTCGGTTATCAGCGCACCTGCTTTTGCAACTTCCCTTGCAAGATCGGTATGTTCAGGAGGATATATCTTTGAAAGGCCTCCTGCCAATACAGCGATGGTTCTTCCGCCCGCGTCCAATGCTCCTTGATGGGCTGAAGCATCAATCCCGCGGGCAAGGCCACTCACTATGGTCCATCCCGCCCGGGCCAAACCAGCAGAGAGTTTTCTGGAGATCTTTTTTCCGTAATCCGTGCATCCTCTGGATCCCACGATAGCAATGCTATTTTCGTCACGGGGATTTAATAATCCCTTGTAATAAAGATATGGTGGAGGATCATGAATCAGGTGAAGCCAATGTGGATAATCATTTTGATCTATGGAAACACCTTGAACCCCATGCTGTTTCATGAGATTTAATTCTTGCATGGCATTCACGGTTTTAAAGGATTCCTTAAGCTTGGAGGCTATTTTGAATCCCATGTGTGGAATGGACGCAATTTGTTCAAGCGGGGCTACAAATATACCCCGGGGAGTTTTGAATTTTTCCAACAAAGCAGTGGTTAGCCGGGGTCCCAAGCCAGGCACAAGGTTAAGCACCAACCAATCCATTTGATCAGGGTTTAAATCATCCATTGGGCGAAAATACTTTCATTCAAGTGATGCCAAAACTTGCTCCTCGGGAATTCCATCAAATGTGTCCACTTGGCCAAGCTTTATTGGAAGTACGAGCCTTAGCCTCCCTTGGACGGATTTTTTATCATTCCGCATGATTTCTAAAAGCTTTCGGGGATCCAACTTGGGAGATTCCACAGGAAGGCCAAAAGCTTTCAACAATTTCTTCAATCGTTCCAAAAAGTCTGCACCAACCATGCTTCTTCCCACTGCAAGCCTGGCTGCAGAAACCATACCGGCACTTACAGCCTCCCCATGCAACCACATGCCATAACCGCCCTCTGTTTCAAAAGCATGTGCGTAAGTATGGCCATAATTCAATATTGCCCTTAAGCCGGTTTCCTCTCTTTCATCCTTGGAAACCACCAATGCTTTAAGCTCGCAGGAACGCTTTATAATATGAATTAATGCTTCCCGCGATCGTTTTAGAATTGCCTGGGATTCCCTCTCTAGAAATTCGAAAAGTTCCGGGTCGAGAATCACTCCATATTTTACAATTTCCGCCAGACCAGATTTGAACTCTCTTTCCGGCAAAGTGTTCAGGGTTGAAATATCGATGGCAACCCCAACAGGTTGATGAAAAGCACCGATAAGGTTTTTACCCTTGGGATGATTCACGCCCACTTTTCCTCCCACGGAACTATCCACCATGGAAAGTAGGGTGGTTGGAATCATGAAAAGTTTCAAACCACGATTAAAAGTGGAAGCCACAAAACCGGCCAGATCCCCAATTACCCCACCTCCCACGGCAACCACCAAAGTTTTACGGTCTGCTTTTTCGTCCACTAGCAAGTCATACAATCTGGATGCCGTTTCAAGGCACTTTTGGTTTTCCCCCGGTGGAAGTAGATTCAAAGAGCCTTTGATACCTTTGGATTCAAAAGATTCGAGAATTCTTGAACCTGTTTTTTCCACATTTTTATCACATACCACAAATGCGCGTGTGGCAGAAAGAAGGCCGGCATTCAAGTCAGGCACGGAAGCGGTCAATCCTTCGCCAATCAGGATTTCATAGCTTCTTTCCGCAAGCGCCACATTAATCCTTGAAACACTATCCTTGGAAAAACCTGCCAATATCCACCTCAAATTCAAGATACTTTGGGGTAACTATTTCCTTATATGGTAGTTTACGATAGTGGTGAATTGCATCAACAGGATTACTGGTTGTTTCCATGCTTCGAGAAGACCAAATTGGCAAAAGAAAGCAAAGGGCTCAGTCCGAGGGACTGAATGTAGAAAACCTTGGCAGGAATAAATCCTTCAGTGATTTTCGGGTAACCAATACATCAAAAAAAACAGCTTACAGGGTAAGCATTCGTGGCTTTTCCCCCGGGGACAATTATTGCGAATGCCCGGATTTCAAAACCAACACCCTGGGTACCTGCAAACATGTGGAAGCTGTTCTAGAAACTCTCAGGCAAAAGGATGGAAAACTTCCCAAGCGTAAAAAGGCAAAGATAACCCATCCTGAAATATTTATCCGTTATGAAGGTCGATCAAGGCTGGCCATGCAACTTCCAGAAAGGCCTTCCGATAAATCTATCATTCTTTTTGAAAAGTTCTTCCATCCAAATGGTGATTTAATAAATGGTTCCAACCTGACCGAACTGCTCCATCTGGTAAGTGAATGCCCGGAAGAAATAGTAGTTTTCGCGGATGCCATGGATTGGATCCAGTTGGAACTGGAACAAAATGCGATGGCAATACGCGAAAAACAACTGAAAGTGGAATATGCCAACGACAGATGGCATCCAGATTTGGTGCAAACCAATCTATTGCCTTATCAGATCGAAGGTGTCCTGTTTCTTGCGCACCGGCACCGAAGCATACTCGCAGATGACATGGGTCTTGGCAAAACCGTACAAGCTATTGCTGCAGTGGAATTGATGGTCCGGGAAAGAAATGTCTCCAGAGTTCTTGTGGTTACTCCAGCATCATTAAAAGGCCAATGGCAAATCGAACTGGATCGACTTTCCGCCAGGCATTGCCAGGTTATTGAGGGTGATTCCAGGGAAAGGCAAAAACTTTATTCAAATCCAGCTTTTTTCAGGATCGTAAACTATGAAACCGTAAAGGCGGATTTGAACTATCTAAACGCTTGGGAACCAGACTTGGTAATCATAGACGAAGCCCAAAGGATAAGAAACTGGGAGTCGAAAACCTCGATGGAGGTAAAAAAACTTCGTAGCCGATTTGCTTTTGTTCTCACGGGGACGCCGCTGGAAAACAACCTGGAAGATTTGCACAGCATTCTGGAATTTGTTGACCCCCGGCGACTTGGCCCGGCGTTCCAATTTCTCCACGATCATCAAGAACTGGATGAAAAAGGAAAAATCCGGGGCTACAAAAACCTAAATATGCTAAGAGAAAAGCTAGCCCCGATTCTTCTTCGCAGAAGTCGCGAAGAAGTACTTGCAGATTTACCCCCAAGAAACGAGGAAGTCATTTTTCTGGATATGGATCTTCTGCAAAAGGAATCACATCGGGGATTAATGGAAAAACTGGTTTCATGTATCTCAAACCGAACCAATGAATCCCCGGACCAAACAAAAATATTCCGCATTTTGGCAAAGCTAAGGTTACTCTGCAGTCTGCCAACCGGGTTGGAAACCTCACCCAAAATTACCGAAGCTGTGAACAGAATTCAAAACCTTGTACCAGACCATAAAGTTGTGGTTTTTAGTGAATGGCGTAAAGTCCTGCGCAGCCTTCAAAAAGAATTGAAGCATTTCCGAATCGATCATGTTTTTCTCCATGGCCAAATGACAGGAGACCAGCGCGATTCCGTAGTAAGGGATTTTCGGGAAAATCCTGATTGCAGGGTTTTCCTAAGCACTGATGCTGGATCGAGCGGTTTAAATCTTCAAGTTGCAGACACGCTATTCAATCTGGATATTCCTTGGAATCCCGCGACGCTAAAACAACGAATTTCAAGGATTCACCGCCTTGGACAAAAGAAACCTGTGCAAATTTTTAACCTGCTTATGAAGGATTCGATTGAGGAAAAAGTTCTTCTTTCCCAGAATAAAAAACTGGACCTTTTCAGCAAATTATTCGGTTCTGAGAATTGGACCGAAGGGTTGCAAAAAAATATTGAAAGCGACGTTCTTGAATTGGTTTCAGATTGGACCAAAACCACTAATGAAACTTCAAATAAAAATCTTCCAAGCCATCCGCTTTGGGACATACTGGTTCCATTTTTGCAATCGATTGAACAACAATTGACAGATCATAACGAATCGGACATACCAATCGCATTAAAACCAGCCTTGAAGATTCTTTGTGAATCGATCCTTAACCGATTGAATAAAGGCGGTTCTTTGAAATAATTTCAATTTCAAGTCCGGAAGATTTGGTAACTTTTACCAATTTTAGCGACACCAAAATTGCTTGAAAAAACCAACAAGCCATAACCATATACGCAGCAATACTTTACAATCTTAAACCATAATTCACTAAGAATTGGCATGGATGTTGCAATTAATAAATTGACCCCGATGCCTGAGGTGGTCTAGGCTAAAACCGAAAGTTCCACCCCCGGAACGATGCTGAAAAGGCCTGAATTTGGATTGCTACCCCCCTATTTAGCAATCCGAAGTCATTTCGGATGCTTATTTCACCAAGGCTCAGATTGCACCCGCAATCTTATTTAAGCCACCTACTCCCCCCGTAGGTGGCTTTTTTCGTTTAAATTTCGATACCAATATATACTTTCGGAGTTTAATTTACTGTACTGTTGTTTGCGTAAGCAATGGAAAGTTTACGAGGTTTACTCATGTTATTTTCAAATATTATCCGCTTTGGAATTTTATCCTGCCTTGGGGTAGCACTCGTCGAATCAAGCTGGGCTGCCAAACCGGATTCGAAGAAACCATCCGCTGGTCAGACGGCGGATAAAAAAACCGTGCCGGTGACTTTCAAGCCCATCCAACAGGTGGGAAAAATCTCCGCCAATGACCTTGCTAACAAAATTGATGCCGAAATTAATAAACTTCTTACCCAGGGAAAAATCACCCCTTCTGGAAAAAGTTCCGATTCAGAGTTTGTCCGAAGGGTGTACTTGGATCTGATTGGAAGAATTCCCTCGGCTGATGAAACAAAATCATTTTTAGATAATACTGCTTCCAACAAGAGAACACTTTTAATTGAAGAACTCTTGGCGGATGACGAATTTGGCAAACACATGGCGGATATTTGGCAGGCGCTTTTGCTTCCAAGAATCTCAGATAACAAACGGTTAAAAACCGAACCTCTTGTCGAATGGCTTGAGGGAGAATTCAACAAGAATACCTCCTGGGGGAAAATTTCCCGCGAACTGATTTCATCAACTGGCTCACAGGATAATAATGGAGCTGTAACTTATTTCGTTGCCAATTCAACCATCGATAAAATGACAGATTCTATCAGTCGATTGTTTTTGGGTGTTCAGCTTCAATGCGCGCAATGTCACAACCATCCATTTGTGGATTGGAAGCAAAATGAATATTGGGGAATGGCAGCATTCTTCATGAAAGTACAAGCCAATCCCCCTAAAGGCAAAGACACATCAGCCCCTGTGGTAAATGAAAACAAGAGTGTTAAACGCAACAAGAAAAATGCTCTTCCTGAATCTGCCCAGATGGTTAATGCCAAATTCCCTGGCGATATCGAACCCAAGCTTCCGTCGGATGGCCCCTATCGACCGGTATTTGCAGACTGGATGACTTCCAAAACCAACCCATTCTTTAGCAAATCAATGGTAAACCGAATTTGGTCTCAGTTTTTTGGCAGGGGCCTGGTGGACCCAATTGATGATATGCATGATGGGAACCCAGCCACTCACCCTGAATTGCTGGAAATTCTTTCCCAGCAATTTTCGGCCTCCGACTTTGATATTAAGGATCTTATTCGCGCCATTTGCAACAGTGAAACCTATCAACGATCAAGCAAACCAAATGAGTCCAACAAAAATGCGGAAAAAGAACTGCTAGCATCCATGCCGATCAAGAATTTTACCCCGGAACAACTTTATGACAGCATAATGACGGTGGTAGGAAACCCCACCAAAAACGAAATTAAGTCGGCAAAAATGAAGAAATTGAAAATTGCCAGCAGGGGGCCACGATCTCAATTTGTGGCTTTCTTCCAACCCGAGGAAGGTGTTTCCGCCCTTAGCTATGAAACTGGAATCCCTCAGGTTTTAAGATTGATGAATTCCCCTCAAATGAATTCATCGCAAACCATCGCAAAAATCATCAATAAGGATATGGATTCCACAAAAGCAATCAACACACTGTTTTTATCCACCCTTAACAGGCTTCCCACGGATTCTGAAACCCAAAAATTGTCCACGTTTGTGAAAGACTCAGGAGACCCAAAACAGGGTTATTCTGACATTCTTTGGGTTTTGTTAAACACCAGCGAATTCACGCTTAATCATTAATCTGCTTAAGACTACTTGGAGTGCATCATGAACAAAGATCTTATAAACGGCCTATACCGCAGGGATTTTTTGAAGCTAAGCACGCTCGGAGTTGGCGGTGCGTCTTTTTCAGGCTGGATGAATGTTCTTGCCAGCCATGCCGCGGAAGCAAAAACCTCCAAACAAAAGTCCTGCATCTTATTATGGATGGATGGTGGCCCCAGCCATAAAGATACATTTGACTTGAAACCTGATTCAGATGGTGCCGGTGAATTTAAGCCTATTTCCACCAGTGCGCCTGGAATTCAAATCAGTGAACATTTACCCAACATGGCCAAGTGGATGCACAAAGCCGCTTTGCTTCGCGGTATGAGCACCGCCGAAGGGGCACATGGCAGGGCTAAGTACTATTTACACACTGGTTACAAGGAAGGCCAGGGCGGCCTAACTTATCCCAGCTTGGGCTCGATTGCTTCCATGGAAATTGGGAACCCTGTATTTCCCCTTCCGAATTTTGTCACCATCAATGGGAATAGAAGCTATGGGGCAGGTTATCTTGGCTCCAAGCATCAACCTCTGGTTGTTTCGGACCCTTCCAAGGGAGTTGAAAATCTGAAGCCTCTTGTTGCTTCCAAACAATTTGAGAATCGCGTCAGTCTGCTTGAAGAAATGGAAAAAGCTTTCCACAAAGATTACGCATCCGATGCCGGTGGTTCCCACCAAACCACATACCAGCGCGCCGTAACCATGATGAAGTCTGCCCAATCCAAAGCTTTTGATCTTTCCACGGAATCAACTTCCATCAAAAGCGCTTATGGTTCCGGAAAATTTGGTGAAGGCTGCCTGCTAGCTAGAAGACTTATTGAAACGGGAGTCAGATTTGTCGAGGTAAACCTTGGCGGATGGGATACCCATATGGATAACTTTGAAAGAGTAAAAAAGCTTAGTGGACAGGTGGACTTGGCAATGTCCGCACTGATCAAAGATTTGTCAGATAGAGGTTTTTTGGACTCAACTCTTGTAATTTGGATGGGTGATTTTGGCAGAACACCCAAAATTAACCAACGCGGTCCCAAGCCGGGACGCGACCATTACCCCAGGGCATGGACTAGTGTTATGGTGGGCGGTGGAATCAAGGGAGGCCAAATTATCGGCAAGACTGATAAACAAGGTGGCACCGTGGAAGATCGGCCAATATCCACCTTGGATTTCATGTCAACGGCTTGCAGCATCCTTGGGATCGATTACACAAAAAACATTCAAACACCCATTGGAAGGCCTATACGCTTGGTGGATAAAGGTGCCAATCCCATCAAGGAACTTATTGCATAACAATGGCTTTAAGGTATTGTTACGATTCAAGCCGTGGAGTAAACTTCACGGCTTTTTTAATTAAGAGCTGGCGTGTTTCCTGGCATGTGTCGGCCAAAAGCAAAGTAAAAACACCACAAGCAAAAAAGCGTTGATCACTGCAGCAACCTGAAACGCAAGATGCAATTCATCCCCCATATCCGCTGAGTTTTTAGCCATACTGCGCAGTATTCCCACCAAAATGTGACCAGAAAACAATCCTATCCCCTGCACAAAAGTTAGCAGGGATTGAACGCTGGCCTTTAAATCGCCACGCGCCTCGGAATTTACATAAACCTGACCGGTTACGAGAAAACCGGTCACGCACAAACCATTCAATGGCAGCGAGCTTATAACTAACCATGCTGGTTCCCCGACCGCCAGAATACACAATGCTGCCAGCCAGCAAATCAATCCAAATACCATACTTCCCCGCAAGCCAAGACGAATGAGAAACATGGGCAGCATAAAAAGTGAAATCACTTCCGAGACTTGGGAAATGGTAAGAGTTGGACTCAACCAAGGCTGGACAATTCCCAAGTGTTCAAGCAACAAAGGAGAAGCCTGCGTGGTGAATGGCATGGTTATGCAAACACCCAGGGTACAAAGGCAATATGTTGCGAAAGGCCATCCCTTTAGCAGTCGCATTGCCGCCAATGGGGCAAATTTTTCCTGTTTGTTGGGTCGTGGCGGAGTATGCGGAAGAGTACATGCGTAAATGGTGACTATAAGGCCAAAAACACATCCGATAAGAAATTGTTCATGAACACCACCCTCCCAGGATGGAATGATTTGGGAACGATTGATAAGTAGTAAAATCCAGCCGGGCATCATCCAGCCAAGAGTTCCACACAACCTCACAAAACCAAATTGCTTTTCAGGATTCTGCAAATGCGTGAAGCAGATAGTACTGCACAAAACCATCATGGGAACAATTAACAGCCAAAAAACCAAAGTTAACAATGCCATGGCCCAAAAGCCAGTGGCATTGGAAAGTGCAACCAGAAGACCACTCCCCAGAAAACAAAATACTGAAACGCATTTTTCGGCGGCAAAATACCGATCCGCTAACTGGGCCCCCAGCGGGGCAAGGAGGGCCCCTATTCCATGTGTGGCGCAACAAATCGCCATCTCCATGGGACTAAAAGATAATTCTTTCAGGCGAATGCTGTACATGGGAAGAAATGATCCTGGAATTGCAAATTGCAGGAACATTAGCCATGCCAATCTGGCTTGCACGAAATTCCTTTCCTTAAGGGGCTGTCACTGCCCTTCGAAGCATACATTAAAGGTTAAGATGGCACCTTGTTAAGTTCAATAACCTTATATTGTTGTTCGCTGAAAACCATCTCGGTGATTCCAATATTTGGCACCGGGCCAAATTCATCCCATCTGGAAACATCCCAACCAGGTAAAATTCCAAGCAACAAAACCTTGATAACCATTCCATGGCAGACCACAACGATGGTTTCACCGGAATGCCTTTGCAACAAGCTGTTCCAGACTGGAAACACTCGATCCTGCATGCAGGCAAGGGATTCCGATCCCTCAGGGGCATATTTAATATTACCCTTTTTCCATTCCATCAAAGTATCAGGCCAAATGCCTTCTTTTTTCTGATTACACGTGCCGCTTAAAGGACCAACTTTTCTTTCATGCAGCAAGGGGATCACTTCAACGGAAGTATTGCAACTCCTGGATATTGGCTCTGCGGTTTGCAGGGCGCGACGCATCGCGGAGGAACAGGTTCTGGTAACCCCTTTGCAAGAAAGATATTCAGCGGCAGCTTCCGCCTGTTCAATCCCGCGGGTTCCCAGTTCTACATCCGACTCGGCTCCATGGAAAACATGGGGGGTGGCTGTTTCGGCGTGGCGCAACAAATAAATTCTTGTTTCTTTCATCTTCCCTGAATGCTTTTTCAGTCTCCAAATTTTAATCTAGGAGATATTCTAGAAAACTTCAGGGCAAAGATTGCCGAATTAGAAAGAAGCCAACATCGCCTGCTGCATGCGCTTGATGAAGGCGCCAATGTCCGGAACCTGTGAGCCTTCAGCAATCAAGGCAAGATCGTAAAGATTCTTCAAGGTGTTTTCCAATTCGAAACTTGCGCCCTTTTCCTCAAACTGATCCCTGAGTTTGTTTACCAGCGCATGTGAGGGATTAATTTCAAGGATCCGTTTGCTGGAGCCACCCATCTCCGCACGCCCAATCTTTTTAAGAAATCTTTCCTGCGCCGCAGAAAGGCCTCCCTCCTGAGAAACCAAGGCCACCGGACTCTCCTGAAGGCGGGACGTAAGGCGGGCATCCTCAAGGTCTGGAAGTTGGGATTTCACATGTTCCAAAAACTTTGTGTACCGAGTCTTGGTTTCCTCGAGCAAACCTTCTTCGCTGGCAGCCTTATCCACAGCCCGATCGACAGGCTTCAACTTTTTCCCTTTGTACTCGTTAAGGTAGGGAAGCGAAAACTCATCAATGGGATCGGTAAACAGCAAAACATCCTGGCTTTTGGATTTAAAAGATTCCAGCAGCGGGGAAGCTTCCAACTGAGCCCTGGATTCGCCTGCGAGATAATAAATGTCTGTTTGCGCCTCGGGCATCGCTGCCACATAATCCGCCAATGTTGTAGTCTTATCCGAGGGGGTTTTCCAGGAACTGAATAACAAAAGATCAGCAATTTTCTCACGATTTTCAAAATCGGATCTCAAGCCTTCTTTCAGCATCCCACCCATCCCTTTGAAAAACTTGGCATATTTCTCAGGTTCGGATTCCTTCAAATCTTTCAAGGCTTTCAACACGCTGGCCACAACATCTTTTCTTACCCGGGCAAGAACAGGATTATCCTGCAAGATTTCGCGTGAAATATTCAGAGGAAGATCAAAGCAGTCTACCACTCCTTTTACAAATCTCAGGTAAGGGGGCAGAAGCGCATCACAATGCTCCATGATGAGTACGCGTTGGATATACAATCTTGGCCCCGGCTTAACCTCGCCAAATTGAAACTCCATGGGTAAATCTTCAGGTATAAACAACAATACTTTGAATTCATTCAGACCTTCAGCACTGTAATGAATGGTCTTGCAAGGTTTCTGGAAATCGTTGCTTATCTGCTGGTAAAAGTTGTCGTATTCCTCCTGCTTGATTTCCGATTTTGACCTCAGCCAGATTGCCTTTTGGGAATTAAGGATATCTTCTTTTGAATCCTCTTTTTTCTCACCCTCAACTTCCAGGACAATGGGGTGTTCGACAAAGTCTGAAAACTTGCGGACTATGGAACGAATGCGGAATGGTTCCAAGAATTCCTTCTCATCCGCCTTTATGTGAAGCACCACATCAGTGCCCCGGTGTTCCTTGGGTTTGGATTCCAAGGTAAATTCGCCCTGCCCATCCGAGGTCCAAAATATCCCGTCTTCAGGCTTTCCAGCCATTCTGGAGTGAACTTCAACCTTATCCGCAACCATGAATGCTGAGTAGAAACCAACGCCAAATTGTCCAATCAACTCAGGCTTTGCTTTCCCTGTCTGGTCTTTCAGTTTTTCCATGAAATTTTTTGTGCCGGAACGCGCAATCGTTCCAAGATTTTCAATAATGGTGTCTCGTGACATGCCGATTCCGTTATCGGAAATCGTAATGGTGGAAGCATCCTTGTTCAACAGAATGCGAATTTTCCAATCTTTGTTTCCCTCGAGAATTTCTTGTTGATCCAGAGAATCAAACCTGATCTTGTTGATGGCATCACCAGCATTGGAAATCAGTTCCCGCAGAAATATTTCCTTGTTTGAATAAAGCGAGTGGGTAATAAGGTGCAAAAGCTGCTTCAGTTCTGTCTTGAATTCCATGGTTTGGGATGATGCAGACATAATTCCATGCTCCTAAATCAAAAAACATCAAAAACCTTTCCTATTTTCAATTAATATGCAAAATCATGGCAAGAAGAAAAGGGTGCAATCATGTGTGGAAGGTTTGCCTTATATTCGGATAGCGCAACTCTTGGTCACTTTTTGGGATGCCCCATTCATTTTGATTGGTTGCCCCGATTCAATATTGCGCCGACCCAGAAGTCGCCTGTTTATCTTTTTGAAGAAAATGGCACCGCGTCATTACGTTTACTGCAATGGGGTTTGGTGCCATCTTGGGCAAAAGATAAAACCATGGCAGGAAAGATGATTAACGCTCGCGTAGAAACAATCCTTGAAAAGCCTTCTTTTAAAGGGCCTTTCAAAAACAAAAGATGCCTTGTACCAGCAAATGGATTTTACGAATGGCACACCGAGGGAAAAACAAAGACTCCCTACTACATCACCCAACCGAATTCAATTCCATGGATGTTTGCAGGCATCTGGGACAGGAATGAAAAAATTTCTGATACACCACTGGAATCCTTCAGTATTTTAACGACCCAAGCAAACCAAAACATCAGTCACCTTCATCAAAGAATGCCGCTTGTCGTTCCAAAAGAAAAGTGGGGGGAATGGCTTACATCCCCTGAACCTGAAATAAACCTGCCTGAATTTTTAGTACAGGCAGAATCCACATGCTTCCATCTTCAAAAAGTTACTTCCATAGTAAATAAAGTAATAGTGGATTCCCCGGAGTGCATTAAACCTGCCCCCAAAGGATTGTTCGATTGAATCACTTTCTCTTCAGTGGGTTTCCTTGCTGATCCAAGGCGCCAACCGCGAGTATCATCAGTTTTTCTGGATGAAGGTGTTTTTTGGCAACTGCCTGGATATCACTTTCGGTAACTTTTCCAACCTCCGCACGAAACTCATCGAGATAATCCAGCCCCAACCCCAATTTTTCAACCTGAATTAATTGGGTGGCTATGGAAGTGCTGGAAGTGAATCGAAAGGCGAGATTACCAAGAAGATAATTCTTTGCATCTTCTAGTTCCTGTTTCGTGGGAAGGGTTTCACGAATACGCTCGATTTCTTCCAAGAATTCCTTCTTTACACGAAAAAAATTGACCGCATCGGTCCCTATATAACATGTAAAAGCGCCGGGTTCATTCTCTGCGGAAGTGGTGATATTCGCATTGACTGTATAAGCCAACCCTTCGCGGTCCCTTAACCTTGCAGACAAACGATCTGTGAAACCTGGCCCTGTACCAAGTATATGGTCCATCACCAACAGTTTGTAATAATCAGGATCCTTGCGACGAATACCTAGATGGCCCATATAAAATTGCATTTGAACGGCATCATCCACGGTGACTATTTTCTGGCTGCTTTTTTCCTGCAATTGCAAGTTTGGGAAAGCTGGTTTTTCAAACATTCCATTTCCCCAGCCATCCAGAGCATCCTTCACCTGCTTTTCGATTGAAGCCTCATCAAAATCCCCGCTGACTGCGAGGATTAGATTGGCAGGCTGATAAGCGCGTTCGTGAAACTTTTGGCAATCCGACCTGGTTAAAGCCTTAACGCTATCAGTATTACCTGCCGAAGGCCTGCCCCTGGGATGGTCTCCATAAATTGCCCTGGCAAACTCTTTTTTAGCAAGGTAGTCCGGTTGCGATTCCATCTCTTCCAAAGCAGAAAGAGCCTGCTTTTGATTGCGAATAAATGCCGCTTCTGGAAAGGTTGGTTTCTTCAGGCATTGGATCATCAAATCAAAACCAGCCTTCAAATCTGCCGAAAGTATTTTCAAAGTTCCACCGTTGTCGTCAAATTCCAAGCTGGCGCCAAGATTTTCCATCGCCACGGCTATTTGCTGGCCCCCCATACCGGGAATCCCCTCATCCATCAGGGAAGAGGTCATAGAGGCAACACCATATTTGCCCTGTGGTTCCAATGCTTTGTTTTCCCTCACGGCAACACGGGCAACCACCATAGGCAATCGCGAATCCTTCTGCATCAAAAGCACCATTCCGCCGGGAAGTTCGACTCTTCTTGCAGATTTCAGGGAGAAATCATTCCCGGCATGTGCATAATTTCTTTGAAGTTTTCGGGTAAAAAGTTTGCTCGAAAAGCCAATCCCTTTACCCGTCGCCTTAGCGGAAGGAATGGACCAAACGAGCACAGCTTTTTGAGAATCTAGATAAGATTTTGCAACCCTTTGCAAATCCTCCGGAGTTACGGCAAGCAACCTTGAGACGGAACCCTTTAAGAACGGTAGATCCGCAATGACCACGCTCTTGGTAATCACATCAGCCAACTGATGAACACTTTCCCTGGCATAAATAGAGGTCGCTAGTACTTTCTGCCTTACACGATTTAATTCTTCCTCACCAATTTTTTCAGAGCGAATTTTCTCCAACTCCTCGAATACCGCTTTCTCTGCCGTCTTGGGATCTTTGCCCTGCAACAACTCTAGCTGAATCCCAAACCAGCCTGGATATCGACCTGAAGAATGCTCTGCGCCAGCTTCGGTGGCAATTTCATCCCCCTCAATAAATCTTCTGTACAGTCTGCTGGTTTTTCCATCTGCGAGAAGGGCTTCCAAAATAGTTAACGCGGGCGCATCCGCATGAGTTGCTTCCACGGTATTAAAACCCATAAGCAATCTCGGAGCCTCAAATTTGGACTTCATTTCCACCCGAACCTGATTTTCCCTAACCATTGGGGTTGCTGTTTTTCTGGCAGGTAAATCGGCTTTTGGAATAACACCAAATAATTCCCTAACCTTTGGAATTACTTTTTCCGGATCAAATCCTCCGCATATAACCAGTACCGCATTGTTGGGGTGATACCAGATATCGTAATGCCTCTTGATAATTTCCGCGGTGGCTGCTTTCACATGCTCGGTTTCACCAATCACCGGATGCCCGTAGGGTGAATTCTTCCCAAACAGCAAAGGTAGGATTGCCTTGTATTCCAAATCCCATGGACCATCTTCATTCCTTTTCAGTTCTTCTATTACAGCACCTTTTTCCTGCTGGAATTCGTGCTTGTCATCCACCATCAGATTTCTCATGCGATCCGCTTCAATTGAAAGCGCCTGCTCCCAGCGATCCGCTGAAAAATCGAAATGATAAACGGTGCAATCCTCAGAGGTGTATGCATTATTGGCACCGCCATTCCGTAATGTGATACGATCAATATCACCGGGAACCAATTTGTTGGTTCCCTTGAACATCAGATGCTCGAGGTAATGCGAAAGGCCGGTTTGATCGAGGTTTTCATCCGCGGCACCGACGCGATAGCCAGTCATGGTGGTAACTGTAGATGCCCCGGGAATCGGCTTAAGATAAATTCTTAGGCCGTTCGGAAGCACTTCCTCGCGGATTGTTTCCATATCCAGTCGCAAAGAGTTAAGCACTTTATGCCGGGTTGTCTCATTTTGCGCAAAAAGATGGTTGGAATGGTTGAGAACTAAAGCCAATAGAAAAAGAGTGTATCTCATAACACAGGTTCCTTCCTGATAAGAGATGACCCGCCGAATACCTATTCCTTGGTGGCGGAAATGTTTGAACCAGAATTTTGGGAATCAGAGAACTGGATACTACTGCTAATGTTCCTTTTCAAAGCTTCTAATTGAGAATCCTGTTCGCTTTTGCGAATGCCAGCATCCTTGATAGTGGTGCAGTATAAAACCAACCCCATCACGAGAATGAAAATCGTCTCAAGACCAAAATACCAGTAAACCACACCGGTATCGTTGGATTCTGAAACACTCTTCCTGTAATAGCGGGGGATAAGACGCCAGTGAATAATGTTTTTATACATGGCAGATAATATTCACTGGGGTTACTACCCGGCTAGGATTCGAACCTAGACAAAGAGAACCAAAATCTCTTGTGCTACCGTTACACTACCGGGTACCAAAACAACCCTAAGAATCTTCTGGTAGAATAGCGTTTATTGGCCAATCATCCAAGAGATTCTTTACTATCAATAATATTATTAGCATTTTTCGGGGGTCGAAGGCAAGATTCAATGAAACAATTAACCTTGGTTGTAAAACCATTCAGGGCAGAATCTGTGATGCAGGCACTTTCCAACATGGAAATCCATTCGGTTATTGTTCGGGAAGCCAAGGGTTTCAGCAGGCAAAAAGGCTACTTGGATCGTTATCAGGGCAGCGAATTCAGCATGGCTTTTCTTCCAAAGGTTGAAATTACCATTACCGTGGAAGATTCCCAGTTAGAAGAAGTTACAGAAATCATTCTTAAAGCTTCCAGAACTGGAAGAATTGGGGACGGCAAGGTATTTCAAATTTCACTTAAACAGGAAGAACACCTGGAATTCTAATCAGTGAACTTTCAACCCCGCGCCAAAAATTTCATGCAGGTGATCTTTGTTCAGTACTTCCGCAGGTGAACCCTGCTTTAAAATTTTCCCGTCGTGAAGGCACCATACTTCATCCGCATAGCCAAGCACTAAATCCAAATCATGGGAAACCAGCAAAACCGTAACCTTGCTTTGTTCGTTGATTCGGCGAATCAGTTGATAGAATTTTTCCTGGTCTTGAAAATCAATTCCCGCAGCGGGTTCGTCCAAAAGTAATAATTCCGGACTTGGTTCCATTGCCAGCGCAAGCAATACCCTTTGCAGTTCACCGCCACTCAGTTTATCCACGACACGATCCAGGATATTGGGCGACAACCCAACCTTTTCGAGCATGTAAGGAAACTTTGATTTAACTGACTTATGCACACCCCAAAAAACCGGGCGCGTTTGCATTCCAAGTGCAAAAAAATCCGCCACGGTCAAAGGCAATCCACCTTCAGGACGCAACCGCTGCGGAACATAACCAACATGGGTGGGGTCTGTGCCAACATGGGAGTGGCCACAGTGGAACTTCATTTCACCCAAATAAGGTATTTCCTTCACCATGGCGCGAAGCAGGGTGCTTTTACCCGCACCATTCAAGCCTATTAGAGAGGTCACTTTCCCCCTGGCCAAAGAAGCATTTAAACCACGGATAACTTCAAGATTACCCCTGGAAACCCTGATGTTTTTAAGTGTAATCAGGGGATTGATCATGGAAGGTGCTTCTCAAGGGTTTCCAAATTTTTGGCAAGCTTTTTAAAAAACCAATCCCCACTCAATTCACCAACCGTGCAGGTCTCCAGTGGATCAATTTCCACCAACGGAATGGAAAGTCCTTTTTTCTTCAATTCATCCTGCAACAACCGTGCGGAACTTGTCTTGGGGTATTGGGGCTCCACCGCGATCAAAGCAGGTTTTTTTTCCAGGCACAGCTTCACAATCTTTGTTAACTCCGGAGAATTCGGCTCATCTCCAGGCGTCTTTTGAATCACTGCGGCTATTTCAAGTCCAAAGGAGGAAGCCATGTAACCCAAAGATTCGTGGAAGGTTACAATGACCTTGTTCTTCCTGTTTTGAAACTTCTCTTGAAAGGTCTTTTGTGTTTGTTCCAGGGAATCAATAAGGCCTTTGGCGCGGATCTTGTAATTTTCTGCATCTTCCGGATCTAAAAGGCAAAGTTCATCGCGAATTCCTTCGACCATGATAACGGCCTGAGGGATACCAAGCCATACATGGGGATCGTAGGCCCCATGGTGATGATGCGCATGAGCACCTTTTTCATCCTCATTATGTTCCTGCGATGCGATTCGTTTGGCTTTTGGAATTTTGTTCGCAAGCCTGATTAGTTTCAAACTTCGATTACCAGAGTCCCTGGAAAGCCGATCCACAAAAAGATTGTCCAAGTCAAAGCCATTCGAAAAGAAAACATCCGCTTTTCGTACAAGGATTGAATCTTTGGAATTGAAGGTATATTCGTGGGGTCCGGTGGTAGTGCAAAGGCAAAGGGATGCAACTCTTTCGCCTCCAATGGTTTTAACCATACTGAAAATAGGCGGGAAACTGGAAAGCACCCTAATTTTACCGGAAATATCTTTCCAGGGATCTGGCATCTGGGAGCATCCCCCAATAAAGGAGAATTGAAACGCCAGTATCAGAAACCCAGCAATTCGCAAGTAGCGCACGAGAACCCCGGAACAAAAGGAAATACTTTGTATTACCATAGATTAGTGGAAACAGCCCCGGCTTACAAATGTTATTCAGACTGAATCCAAAGGACTTGGACCTGATTATTTTTCAATCATCAAAAAGTCTTTAACCTTTTGAACAAGTTCTTTGGTAATAACCGTTTTAGTGGCACCATCCGAAAACAAAGCCACGGTTTTTTCCGGAAAACCCTTTAGATAATTTCCAGCGGAAGATTCCTCGAAAGTTACCTCCTCTGGCTTGGTCCAGGTGATGCTCTTTTCCACCGCCGCTTGCATAAGAAGTATTTTGGGGGCGGAGATACTTTCAAGACTTCGTCCCTTTCCATCCTCGGTAAATGCCGCTTTTTTTCCAATCACAGCCATTACAGCAGTTTCGCCACGATCTTGTTGGGTGTTGGGTTCTCGAAAAACCGGGGGCATTCTTCGAACCAACTTAAGGTTATGATCACTGTCCCAAGGCTCATTCAAACGAAACTGCCTGTACAGTATACGATTTCCCAAATATGGCAAAATATGAACGCGCCAGCTTAACAAGGGTTTCCCGTTGGCATCACGGGTAAAGGCAGGCGGAAGGGTGCCATTATCCTGAGCGTAGGCAAGCAGGGCTTTGCCAATTTGGCCCATTCTATTCTCTACTAGCTTGAGATTAGCCTCCTCCTGCGCATTGGCATTAAGGCGCGAAACAATTTGGAAGACAGGCTCAAAATCATCAACCACAATTTTCACATGATCATCTTCCAGCTTGGTGGACTGAATCATCTTGTTGACCATTTGAAAAATCGGGTCTTTCGCAAGTTCATTCACTTCCTTCCCAAGAAAATCGGGAATGATTCGGATCATGGACAAAACCTGCTGGTAGGATTCCCTGGCCTTGATTTCATTTTCAGAATAGAAAGTCGCTTCAATTTTCCATGGATCCAAAAAGAACCCGATATTAGTGGCCTTGAACGCCTCCTGCTCCAAAGGCTTGGCACTATTCCCCCGGATAAGGCTCACCACCTGCCCGGCATGTTTATTGGGAACCAATATCAACTGTAACGGTGCCTCGCTGATCGTTTGCCAGGATTTTTTCCACTCCGGACGAAAAGGGATTGCACCTCCTTTGGCGGCACCAATGGACTGGAGCACAAACAAATCCCCCTTGGGGATTAACTCAAACTCCTGGGTTATCCAAGGGTTTTTACCATTGTAAAGAAGTTCCCCCTCCTGGGTTTTCACCTTCAAAGGCAATAAGCCTTCTTTAAAGGCCTGCACGAACCCATCCTGGTTTAATCCCATCCTTGGCTTAAAGACCATTCTTGGAGTAAATCCACTTGCCAAGTCAGCGCTGCTGCATGAAATCCAAACTTCCTCGACATATTTATCAAACCCAGCCTTTTTACCATTCACAAGCACCACAATCGCAAAAGCCTGGGCCACTGGGATGGCTTTCTTTTGCACCATGGGCATAATTACTTTTTGAATATCGATCTTGCCCGGTAAAACCCTCATGATTGCAAAGGTGTTATCATCCAGCAGAGGTATCACTTTTTCCATGGTTTCCTGGGACAGCACCCATGGGCCTATCCCCAAAATCATGACGATGGCAAGCCAGAACACCTGGGTTTTTCGAATTGCTTTTTTAATCATAATCTTACCCCTTCAGGGTTCTTTACCAAGGAAGCGAAACTTTCAGTTTGTGTGCAAGTTCTTCCAATTGCTTTGTGGTTCCTGCATCTATGTTTATGCCTTCCACCCTGCGCTTTTCTTTTTGCCTGATTTCCAATTCCCCTGGCAGGGTGATGGCACCATGAAACGAATCTACCCTTGGGCATTCTCTCACATTTTTTGCAAGCTTGGTAGTTTCAGATAGAAAGTGAGCAGACCCCGAAAACATCTCAGGATTGATCAGTAGAAAGAATACCGCGTTGGCACTTCGACTTTCCATCCCCGGTGTACTGCAAGGGGCTCCACTAAGACCACCAGCCAGCATATCCATCAACATTCCCAAACCAAAGCCCTTGTAAGCCTGACTGCCCCCAAGTGGAAGAAGCGTACCTTTGGGGTCGTGATAAAGAACATTAGGGTCGGTGGTTGGCTTTCCTTCGGCATCCAGCAACCATCCTTCTGGCACGGCCTCTTTCTTGTTATAAAAAATGCGTACCTTCCCTTCCGCCACCACGCTTGTTCCCATATCCAACACCACAGGGTCTTCCGCGGTAGGTGAGGAAATACAAACCGGGTTTGTCGAAATTCGTCCAGCTTTTCCGCCCGGTGGAGCAACAGCCCTGCCAAACCCATGATTGTTCACCGTGGAAATGAACACCATGTTGTGTCTGGCCATGGCTTCAGCGTATTCACCAAGTCTTCCAATATGCCCGCAGTTTTTCAGGGTTCCTGATGCCAGGCCAACCGCCTTTGCCTTGGGAACCATTTTTTCAAGAAGCCCATAAGCCTGAACCTGACCAAGGTTCCAGCCTGCATCTGCACAAATGACAGCCGGGGTTTCAGAGATAATTTTCAAAGGTACATTTGGAACCAAAATGCCAGCTTCGATGGCTTTGATGTATTGGATAACCCGGATAACACCATGAGAGTCATGCCCGCAGAGGTTCGCCTCTACCAAGCTGCACGCGACCCGCCTCGAATCGGTCGCATTAACACCTGCCGCCTCAAATAGACTGCTGGCAAAATCCTCAAGACTTTTCCAATCCCTCTTGTTCATGGCTTTGTTCCCTGTTTTTTCACCTTTCCCAATGCATTAAGCTTCCAAGGTTCTACCATAAACATAGGAACGATTCGAGGAGGTCTGGGGATGTTCTCTGTCAAAGTCTGGAAAAATCCGCAAGTTACTGGCAAAGATGACACGATGGTAGACTTGGTTGCGCCGGATGGTTCCAAGGCTACTATTTTTCCCGCATTGGGGTTCAATTGTTTCTCCTGGCAAGTCGCCTCTTCCGAGGGTTCCCTGGACATTCTCCATCAGGATGCCGACCTTTTTCCTGATGGCAAACCCACTAGAAGCGGAATTCCCATTCTCTTCCCCATCCCCAATCGCGTGCATGCTGGCAAATTCCATTGGGATGGCAAAGATTATCAGTTGCCTCTCAATGATCATATCCAGCAGAACCACATTCATGGCTTCGCGGTAAGGTCTGCCTTCCGCGTTGTAAACCAAGGTTTCGATGCCAACAGCGCCTTTGTGACCGGTGAATTCCAACTCTCGAAGGATGCCCCTAACTTACTTCCTTGCTGGCCGGCCGATTGCATACTGCGACTAACCTACCGACTCCGCAACCGCGCTCTGGCACTTGAAGCCGAGGTGAGCAACCCAGATTCAAAGCCTTTGCCTTTTGGATTGGGTTACCATCCTTATTTCAAGCTTCCATTTATTAATGGATTAGATGCGGAAGATTGCGCCCTTTCCTGTGCAGCCAATTCTTTCTGGCATTTGGATGAATGCCTGCCGGATGGCAGAAAGCATCCAATTGATGCGCAACGAAACCTAAATAGCCTTCGTAAGTTACGAGGGTTTTCCGTGGACGATGTGTTAACCGATTTACCAGCGTTCCATGCGGATGCTAGTGGGTTGATGGAACGCGGAAGAGTACAGGGAAGCATCGGCCACGCCATGACTTTGAATGCGGATGGTTGCTGGAGAGAAATGGTGGTTTTTACCCCAGGTTCCCGAAACACAGTCTGCATAGAACCCTATACCTGTATGACGGACGCAATTAACCTTCAACAGAAAGGCGTTGATGCCGGCCTGATTGTATTACCACCGGGTGCGGTGCACTTTTCCCAGGTGGAACTTCGAATTGTTGAAACCCCCAAGGCCTGAAAACTTCCATGAAAATTAAACCCACTTACTCAATCGCTAAATCTGTCGTTCCGGAAGCATTGTCCGGCCGGGTAAGAACCCCGTTTGCAGTCATTCTTGGCTCACCAGCCGAGGTGATCCATCTTCTAAAAGCCCTTCCAGTCAGCGGGGCAGTATGTTTTCAAATGGATCTGCACCAGGCGGAAAAACTTCAGGAAATGCTGACTGCTGAAAATATTGAAGCCACAGTTCGGGTTGAGGCGGACCTTTGGGATTTGGGCCCCAACTTTTCAACCGCCATTTACCTTCCGGCGCGCAATGGGGAGCGAGAACTTAAGATCGATATGCTGGAACAGGGATTTCACATCTTAAATCCATCCGGCCAGTTTCTCGTATGGTCAGCCCATCCCCACGATAGCTTGTTCCCAGATTTACTCAAAAAGATCTATGATAAGGTTCATGCCCATTACCATAAAGATGGTAGCTTTTTCTGGTGCCAGCGAATAAAAGACAGGCCCCGAAGAAGACATGAAATCACCTTCCAATGCAGGGTAAACAAAAGTGAATCTTTAAGGTTTCTTAGCCGACCTGGTACATTTTCTTACGGCCAGTTTGACGAAGGAGGCAGAGCCCTATGCGAAGCCATGAGCATTCGCCCCGGCGAACATGTTCTTGATATTGGTTGCGGGTGTGGGACCAATGGCGTGTTTGCTTGGCAAAAGGCCGGCCCGAATGGCAAAATCACTTTCATGGACAGCAATGTGCGAGCCATTCAACTGGCAAAGTTAAATGCGGAAGCTAATGGCGTCACAAATTTCGAAGTCATTGCCAGCGCAACTGGCAAAGGTCTGACACCCAGATCTTTTGATGTGGCCATTGCCAATCCGCCTTATTTTGCCAACCACAGCATCGGACAGTATTTCATTGAGAAATCCAGGGAGTTAATCAAACCCGATGGAAGCTTCTTTATGGTAACCAAGCAGCCCAATGAAATGGTACAGCTAATGTCCGATTTGGGCTTTGATGTGGAAGGCGCGGAACTTCGTGGCTACACCGTTCTTATGCACCGTGGACCCGCTGCCCGTCAGGATATGGAAGCAAATCAATAATATTCATAACCAATCTGCAGAAGTATTCTTCCATCAGGCAGGCGCTCGATTTGCGTGATATGCAGAGGCCATACACCCTGCTTCACCGGCGAACTTGAGGGAACCGTAAGCGGCGTAAAATCCCTGTTCGACCTGCTGGGGTAAGGAACTTGATCTGGATATCTTCCGGGACCAGCCTGACCGGGTATGCCATGGGATTCTTCCAAGCTGGGTTTGCCATCCACCACCCGCCAAATAAATAGTCCTTCAGCCTGCAGCATTTTGTCGTAGCCTTTTCGCATACGATTTTCGAGAAGGAAATACTCATTGCCATCGGGCCGAACGGGTATCTTTAAAAATTCACCGGAAGCTGTTTCGACCGGGGATAGAATCAGCTTTTGACGAACTCTTGGATCGACGACAACAGGCTTAATCCATCCCATCTGCTCCTTACACCAGGCACTGAAATGGACCGGCCTTCCATCAAGGCCCGCACCGTTCGCCATGGTACACCACATACCAAGACCTTCCATGTCTGGCACCTCGGGTCGGGCATAAAGGTCTGGAAGACCCAGCAAATGACCAAACTCATGTGCCATCACGCTAATCGGAAACATTTTTTCGCCGCCTTCGGGGCAGATAAAATAGGAATAACGTTTCCCTTTGTAAGACATATTTCCACGATGCGGCCAAAGAACATTTCCGCGGACCACAGGCGCGCGTGAACCCGCATACATAAAAAACACGCCATCATAACCATCCAGAGAATTGGCACCTTCCCTCTCAAAGAATTTATCCAATGTCTGTTCCATGATTTGGTTTCTTGGAGAGGCTGTGGAATACTCGATTCGTTTTTTGGACAACGCAACCGGCGCATACGCCTTGCCCGCAATTTTAAGCTGGCCGTAGGAAATTTCATGGTAGTAATCATTCATACTGCCATAGACTTTCTGCCCGGTGGCATTTTCCGTGTTGTATTCATTGAAACTGAACAACTGTTTTTCCCAATCCGAGGGCTTGATCTTGTCGTTCATTTTTTGATCGGGAAATTCCACCAGTAACACCGCAAGCTTGTAAACCGGCTTACGAAAGAGTTTGCGGTCCCTGTCATTCCAGCTTAACGAGGTATCCTCAAGCTGATCTGATTCCAACCTTAGTTTCAAACGAATCTGCTTGCCCTGCCTTTCCACCAAAAGCATCAGCTCATCGCCAGCTTTTTTACCCTCGGTTGGAACTGTTACGATCGGTTCAGTACGGATTTTTTTGCCATTGATGCTGGAAAGAATATCCCCAACCTTCACACCGGCTTTTTCCCCCGGACCGTTAGGCGTGACAGATTTCACCTCCACAGCATCCTTGTCTTTAATCTTTTGAAGGCTGAGACCCATTCGCACCCTAGGGGTATTGGCCAAAGGTCTGCTCCAGGGAATGGGAATCAACTCAACCATCTTTTCGACACCTGACCGGCGAAGTTGGATTTCTGTTTTTTCCGTGGCATAAACCATGGTGTTAATCAAACGCATGGTTTCTTCATCCTGAATTTTTTTACCCCGCACCAATTCCACAACATCCCCTGATTGAATTCCCGCCTTTGCAGACGGAGAATCTGACTGCACTTCCACAACAATAGCCCCCACACCGGGCTTCCAGCTTAACCTCAAACCAAGTTTTCCAGCCTTGTTCTGTGAAGCTCCCTCGAGGGTAGTCTTCTCCATGCGAATGGCTTTGCTTAATGGGCGGTATTCTGCAAGATTGCGTTCTTCGGCGCCTAAAAGTAAGGCCCCAGCCAAAAAGACAATACTGGATCCCCAAATCATAAAACTTTTGAACATGATCGCTGCCTTTGTAGCAAAAGCTATTCGGTTTTCTTCACGGGTATTCATAAAATATCATCACGGTGAATTAGCAAGTAGCCAGCTAGCTTCCTTTATCCACGATTGTCTCGAGAATTTCATGCACAAATTAAAAATCCTTCTGGAAGACAACCACTTGCTGGCATTAGCCAAACCTGCGGAATTGCCAACCGCTCATGGCACCATACCTGGTGATTCCCTTTTTGATTATGCCAAGGAATACATCCGGGTAACCTATCAAAAGCCTGGCAATGTTTACCTTGGGTTGGTGCATCGTTTGGATCAACCGGTTAGCGGGATCGTTCTATTCGCAAAAACCAGCAAGGCTGCAAGCAGACTATCGGAACAGTTTCGCCTTCACACAGTTAAGAAAGGCTATACCGCGATTGTAGAAGGCAAACCCAGGCCTCCCGAGGGAGTATTTCATGATTCGCTGCTATCAGAGGACACTCACCGTATGACCCGGGTGGTACAGGTTCATACGGAAGGCGCAAAACCAGCAGAAACGGAATATAAAACTATTGTCTCGGATAATACTCACTCCATGTTGACACTTTTCCCAACCACGGGCAGAAAACACCAGCTACGCATTCAGCTTGGTCACCGCTGCTGGCCTGTGGTAGGTGATAAAAAGTATGGTTCCAATGAAACCTTTAATCATGGGATCGCTCTGCACGCACACTCCCTGATTTTCCAGCACCCGATCTCTAAAAAGGATGTTCACCTGGAAGTGGATATTCCCTCGTACTGGTTCGAGGAATTCCGCGATCTTCTGAAAAGGCGTTAAATATGACTCCGCTTCAAAAAGTGGAACAACTTATTCAGCAGGATGCTGGCGACAGAGGCCTTGCCAGAAAAACCAACAACCTTATCACCTGTAGCAAAGGCGGCTTGGAAGGCGCGGTTCATGGGATAACCGATGGATTCAAAGCCGGGGTGATGATTTTCACTGGTTTCACCATACCTAATGCCACACCTCCAGCCCCGGAAACCGATGGTCCCCCGGGCGCCTTATTTTTGGCACATTCGCTAATTGAATTGGGATACCGCCCCCTGCTTGTTACGGAAGCCAATGGCTTGGCCTGCCTGCAAGCGGGCCTTAGTCACCTGGAGATACAATCAAAAGTTGCGGTGATGGAATCGCCGGTTCTAGAAGATCCGAATTACGCAGAAAAAACACTTGAGAAGGCTAAAAATCTTCTCGGTACTATCAGCCATCTGATAGCAATCGAAAAATGCGGTCCATCCCACACCCTGAACACAATACAACCCATTGAAAAAATTGCTTATATTGAACAAACCGAACCAAATGAACGTGGTCAAACCCTTACCATGAGTTGCAGGAATATAACAGCTATTAATGCTCCGGTTCATAAATTATTTGATCCGATTTTCACTGCAAAACACAAACTCAACACGATTGGGATTGGTGATGGCGGAAACGAAATAGGAATGGGAAACATCCCATGGCAGGTTATTGCGGATAATATCAACCATGGATCACGTATCGCGTGTTCAACCAAAACCAACCATCTTATTGTTGCAGGTGTAAGCAATTGGGGTGGGTATGCTCTGGGCGCACTTGCGCTATACGAAAAAAGCCAAAATCTTTCCCAAATACTGACCATGCATGCGGATGAAAAACTGATCGACACCATGGTTCGCGAGGGAAAACTTGTTGATGGAAGAAAAGGAATACCCGACAACAGTGTGGATGGTTTGGATTGGCAAGTCCATGCGAACGTAATTCGTACCATCGGCCAAATATTGGAGGCAGTATGAGTTCCTCACTTCCAGCGACAGGCCAACAGGTTCGAGAATGGTGCAGAACAGGCAAATGGAACTCGCCCACTGCGGGTCTTGCCCCAGGCTATGTGCAGGCCAACCTGGTTGTTCTGCCCGTAGATTTCGCCTACGATTTCCTTTTATTCTGTCAACGAAATCCAAAACCATGCCCCCTTTTGGAAGTACTTGACAAGGGATCTTCAAGAACTTTGGCTACTTCTATAACTGCGGATATTCAAACAGACCTTCCCAAATACCGAATTTTTCGTGACGGTATCCTTGACCAGGAGGTGGAAAATATAACCAATTTCTGGAGAGAGGACTTGGTCTCTTTTCTGATTGGCTGCTCTTTTACTTTTGATGCCGCCCTGCAAGCCTCAGGCATCCCTGTCCGCCATGAACAGGAAAAAAGAAATGTTCCCATGTACCGAACCAATATCCCTTGCAAAAGCGCGGGCGTTTTCAAAGGCCCCATGGTTGTTTCGATGCGCCCCATGCAGCCATCGGATGGATTAAGAGCCTGCCAGATTACCGGAAAATTTCCCAGGGTACATGGTGCGCCCATTCATATTGGAAACCCCCTCGAAATTGGAATTCAGGATCTAACTAAACCAGACTATGGCGAGGCGGTAACCATACACTCCAGCGAATCACCGGTTTTTTGGGCATGTGGAGTAACTCCCCAAGCTGTTGCTGTGAATTCCAAAATCCCATTCCTGATAACTCATAGCCCGGGCCACATGCTGGTTACAGACTGGAAGGATCAAGATTTGGAAGGCGAAGAAAGAGTTCTTTAAACCTTAAATACATTTAGGAAACCAATCATGCTAAAGCATTTGAAAAAAGTGGTCCTGTTTTCAATTACTGTATTTATATCGCTGATAATTTTCGGACTTCAAAATTCGAACGCTTCGGAAAATCAAACCTTCGGTAATACTATTCAACCAAGGGGCAGTTTAAGTAACTGTCGAACTATTTTTGAAAAAACCAAAAAGGGTAATGTCGCATTCCTTGGTGGCTCCATCACCGAAATGAACGGCTACCGCCCGATGGTTTCCGACTATCTGCAAAAAACCTTTCCGAACACCAAGTTCTCTTTCACAAACGCAGGAATATCCTCCACTTGCTCCAATACCGGTGCGTTTCGACTAAAAACAGATGTTCTTAATAAACAGGTGGATCTATTATTTGTCGAGTTTGCAGTGAACGATGACCAAGATGCCCACCATTCACGCAAAAATTGCATCAGGGGCATAGAGGGTATCATCAGGCAAGCTAGATTGGCCAATCCCGACATGGATATTGTCGTAACCTTTTTTGTTAACGAGGGAATGTTGAAATCCCTGCAGGAAGGAAAAGTTCCCCTAACTGTGGAAGCCCATGAAACAGTGGCGAAACACTACGAAATCCCCACCATTAACCTCGCGAAAGAGGTTGCCACCCAAATCACCAAGGGAACTCTCACTTGGAAGCAATACGGTGGGGTTCACCCTGCCCCATTTGGAAACGCTATCTGCGCAAAAATGATCGAGGAACTTTTTCAAAAAAGTTGGAAAGATTCTAAATCCACCACTATCATTGGGCACAAGTTACCAGAGCCCTTGGACCAAGGCAGTTTTTTTCATGGAAGATTCATCAATCCCAGTGAAGCCAAAATAAAATCCGGCTGGACTTTTGATATTCCTGATTGGAAAAACCTGAAGGGTGGGAAAAGAGACCGCTTCACCTCAACCCCTGTTTTACATGCAACAGGTATAGGTTCGGAAGCAAGTCTGGAATTTGAAGGAACCGCAATTGGGGCATTCGTTGTAGCGGGGCCGGACGCGGGAATTGTTCTAGCAAGCCTAGATGGTGGCCCGGCAAAACCGGTAAACCTTTTTCATTCCTACAGCAAAGGCCTACATTACCCAAGAACTGTGATGTTTGCAGATGATTTGAAACCAGGTAAGCACAAGATTACTCTGGTTATTTCCAAGGAAACCCAAAGCGAAGGAAACGCCGCTCGAATTCTACAGTTTTGCGCCAATTAGCTTGAAACAACCAATTAAACCCATCGACTGGATTTTTTGAACTTTGCCTTCCTGGCATGCGGGGTAGGTATGGATTCAGGACCATCCATGCGAGTATTTCTAGAATGACTTTTTACTTCATTTAATTTAAGAAAAGGCAGTACAACCATGCCCGAGGTAATACTGCAACTTTTGCTTTCCTGCTCAAACCTGGTTCTTTGAAATTGAAAATGATCCCAAATGACTTGAAACTTTTTATTTTGACTATTTGGAAACATGGATTTGCAAATTACCGAGCAAGCTTCATCCCACATATCCAGTTCCATTAAGACCTTCACAAGTCTTTTCAGATAAACAGGCTGCTTTTTGTTTAAATCCACAGCCTTGTAATGGTATTCCAAAGCACTTTCATGATTCCCATTTTTTGAAAGTACCAAACCCATCAGACTGTTAGCTTTTGCAGAGGAGGCATTGGCACGAAGAATTTCCTGCAAATCCATCTGGCAACGCTTGAAAGCTTTTTTGCCCAACACCGCAAATGTCTTTGCGCGAAGATAAAGGATTTCCTGGTTATTTGGGGAATGCGCCAAAGCTACTGTAAAGTGTCGAACCGCTTTGCGATAAGATCCGGAAAGATGCGATATTTTGCCAAGTCCGCAACGAATCTTAACAACCACATCCACTGGCAAATCTGAAAAACGGGACAGGCTTTCATACACACTACCAGCATCTTGAACCCTTCCGAGTTGGAACAAGCGCTCAGCGCGAAAAAGGGTTTCATCAAATAAAGATAGTAGTGAAGCCATATACGACTGCCTCCTTGCAGCTTCGACACGGTTCCAAAAGGAAACTCATCCATAAGAAGGGGGTATCATAACCTAGGTTCAGCTGGAAGCAAGCTTATTTTCAGCTGGAACCAACAGGTGCTTCTCCAATTCCTTTTTTATCCAGCTTTGTTTAAAGTTTCATCTGTTTCAATCTTTCCCAGAACGGGTGCCATGAAAATATTGTTTTTCTCGAAAGAAAACACTTTTTTAGCGAAGACCGCACTGGAGGATCTTGCACCCACCGTATGCTTTTCAGATTTAAATCTTTTCGAAAAAAAAATCCCTGAAGCTTCCTTGATTGTTTTGCACAATTCGGAAGGAAGGGAAGCTTTGGCAAACTTGGTAAAATTGGGATTGTTTCATAAAGTTCCCAGCCAAAAAGTTTTAGCCTTGTGTAATCAAGCCAAAGAATACCATCAAAAATGGTTTTCTTTGGGCGTTGATTCTGTTTTGGAATATCCCTGCCAGGCTGAATGGATCAAACTTCAGGCTAAAAATTTATTAGATTGCACGGACCAAGCAAAACATATAGCTGCAAAAATTAACGCCTTGGAATGGTACAAGCAAAATTACCAGCATGTTTTGCAGTCCCAGCAATCCATGGAATCCTCTATCAGAAGATCGTTGACACACTTTTCGGTTAATCCCCCGGAGCATTTGGAAACATACAGGCATTCTCAACACGGTAGTAAATTCTTGGAAGTCTGGGGAAAAACTCAAAAGGCTGAGCATTACCTTCTACTTGTGAACCCAACAACCAACTCACCTTTGGAAATTCTTTTGCAACATCTTCTTGCCACCAGATTAATCTTGGGGATGAAGTCAATTTCGTGCGCAAAAGAAATCATTGATGAATTTAACCAAGTACTTTTAGATAGCTCCACCGACAGCCCAAACCTTTTACATTTTTGCCTGGTTTCATGGAATGAAAAATCCATCTCTATTTTTCAATTTGGCTCTCATTATTTTAATTATTTTGATGGATTCCAAACCGAGCACTTTTCGAGTGATTCGGCCCCCTTGGGGGTAAAAGGTGTACATGCCAGGGAAAAAAAATTGCCTTGGAATTCTGGCTCCCGACTGCTGATTTGTAATTCAAAATCACTGGGACCCGCCGATATCGATCTGGGTTCCCCTCAGATGTTGGATTTTTCATCCATTCAAAGCATTCTGAACAATAAGAATTCCGGTAACGCTAGTTCTAATTCTGCCGAAGATTATTTAATTCTTGTGGGATCAAAAAAATAAGACGCAGCCTGTTAGTGACAATCATGGATTTTCAATTTCAGTTACCTTATCCTATGCTTTTCGCATGGGAGAATTGTCATGAAATTTGATAAATGGCGATGGATGGTATCTCTATTTTTAATAACCTTTAACTTTTATGTGTTTAGCCAAACTGAACCACCAAAATCGACCTTGCAAGATGTGGTCTCCAAATCAGGAAATAATCAGCGAGAAATTCAAAAATTCATGGAGGCGGTAACCCAAGAGCAAAAAGGAGCGATGGAATTTCTTTTACTGAATATGCCGGAAAAGGATCTTACTAATTTATCCGCTGAATTTCTTTTAACGAATCATAGCCTGGCATTTCAGGCCCGGAAAGTTTTCCCATGGGCAATGAATATTCCAGAGGAATTATTCTTGAACTATGTGCTTCCCTACGCAAACTTGGATGAGCCACGCGACCCCTGGCGCAAAGAATTTTTTGAGCTTTGCCAGCCCATCGTAAAAGATTGCAAAACACCAACAGAAGCTGTCCAGAAATTAAACAGCGAACTATTCAAAAAACTGAATGTAAAATATGCCCCGCAGAGGCGTGCTCCAAACCTCAGCCCAAAGCAATCGATCGCACAGGGTACCGCTTCTTGCACAGGTCTTTCCATCATGCTTTGTAATGCTTGTAAATCCGTGGGGATACCCGCAAGGATTGTGGGGACCCCAAATTGGTTTGATAAAAGGGGAAATCATACTTGGGTGGAAATCTGGGATAATGGGTGGCATTTTACCGGTGCTTGTGAACCAGACCCCAAGGGATTGGATAGAGGTTGGTTTGTTGGGGATGCCTCCAGGGCAGTCAAAGAAAACCCGGAACATGCCATCTACGCCACAAGTTTTAAGAAAACCGAGCTTCATTTTCCCCTGGTATGGAACCGTGAGAGTAGGATTGTGCCTGCCGAAAACGTGACAGATAGATACGCCAAACCAAGCATCCCCAACGATACCTTTCGTCTTTCCATTCGAGTAAAGGATTCCAATGGAAAAAGAGTTTCCGTAATGGTGAGGGTGACTTCGCCAGATGATGCTACATTTAGATTAGATGGAAAATCCAAAGATGAATCCGCTGACCTAAATGATTTCCTTTCCTTGGAACTGCCACCCGCTAGGAGTTTTGTTTTACAAATTGAAGGCTCCACAAAAACCCTTAGAACAGGAAAGCCGGGGGAAAGACAGTTATTGGATGTTGAAATTCCATTGAAATAAAAGGGCCGTTGCTTTCATGAACATCATTTCCATTTATGTTCTTATCTCAGCAGTTTGGATGTGCCAGCTATCAAAACCCGGCACCATTCTTGAGAATTTGGAAAAATCATTAAATGAGCCATCGTTAGATTTGAAAAAAATCACCGATCAACCATTCACTACTGAACCAATGGATTCCAAAACGGCCAATCTTGCCAAAAAGATGATCTTCAATGCTTATAAAAAGCAGACTCAAAATGACCGCAGGAAAGAACTTTCAGAAAAAGTCTTCAGAGATGGCCAACTTGAAATGCCTTATGATTTTCAAATTTATGGCGAAAAACCATCCACAGGTAGAAGCCTCTGGATTTCCCTTCACGGGGGAGGTGGCGCCCCCAAACAGGTGAATGATCAGCAATGGCAAAACCAGAAAAAGCTATACAAGCCCGAAGAGGGAATTTATCTGGCGCCCAGGGCCCCTACCAATACTTGGAACTTATGGCACGAACCTCATATTGATCGCCTTTTCAACAAGCTAGTGGAATCTTTAATCGCCACCATGGATGTGAATCCCAACAAGGTTTACATTCTTGGCTATTCCGCTGGTGGAGATGGGGTTTATCAGATGGCTCCGCGGATGGCGGATTACTGGGCGGCGGCAGCCATGATGGCTGGTCACCCAAATGGAGTCTCCATCCTATCCTTGAGAAATGTTCCCTTTGCCTTGCAGGTGGGATCAAACGATTCCGCCTATAACCGAAATAAGGTTGCCATCGAATACGGGGAAGAGTTGAAAAGACTGCGGCAAAACGACCCAGGCGGCTACGAAAACCTTGTCAAAATTCACGAGGGGAAAGGCCACTGGATGAATCTTGAAGACAAAATTGCCCTTCCATGGATGGCCAAATTCTCCCGAAACCCCATACCTCAAAAAGTTGTTTGGAAACAAACAGGAACACCCCACCTTCGCTCCTACTGGCTGGCAGTACCAACCCTGAGTGCGGCTAATGATTCCCTTATCGTTGCCGAATACCAGGGCCAGACTGTTGAAATATCCAAGGCTGAAAAAGTTAAGACCGTTATCGTGCGTTTTTCTGATCAAATGATGGATTTGGACAAAACCATCACGATCACATACCAGGGACAAACGGTTTTTGAGGGTAAAGTCAATCGCCTGATAAAAACACAGATTCAAACATTGCAAGGCAGGGGCGACCCACTGCTGATTTTTGATGCTGAGGTTTCTATCAACATCCCTTCAAAGCAATAATTCCGAAAGATTTTTACCCATGCGAAATGCAATCAAACTTTCTTTATCTATCATCATCAGCCTTATCATCTTATCCTTGCTTCCTGCGGAACCAGCTCAAAACAATTCACCTCACCCAAGCGGATATGTCTGCTTTAAAGCGGAAAATGCACCCAATATAGATGGAAAACTGAATGACGATGCATGGCAAAAATCAACATGGAGTGAATACTTTGTAGACATAGAAGGAAGCAAAAAACCCACACCCTACCATAAGACAAGAATGAAGATGACCTGGAATGATAAAGGGCTTTATATAGCGGCGGAGATCGAGGAACCACACATCTGGGCCACTCTAAAAAAGCACGACTCGGTAATTTTTCAAGACCCCGATTTCGAGGTGTTTATTGATCCCGATGGGGATAACTTTCTTTACGGGGAATTGGAATTAAATGCCCTGAACACCACTTGGGATTTACTGCTACCAAAACCCTACAAGGACGGCGGTAAAGCCCTGAATGGTTGGGAAATTATCGGGCTTAAAACAGCCGTGCAAATCAACGGCACCCTGAATGACCCAAATGACAAAGATATCGGATGGAATGTTGAAATTTTCTGGCCCTGGGAGGGGCTGAAAGAACTTACCAAGAAATCGGTTCCTCCCGGGGATGGTGACCAATGGCGCATCAACTTCTCCCGTGTGGAATGGGAGACAAAAATCCAGGATGGCAATTACATCAAAATACCCGGAAAGCCGGAGTATAACTGGGTCTGGTCGCCCCAAGGTGTGATAGACATGCACAGGCCAGAAACCTGGGGCTACTTGCAGTTCACCACCAAGTCATCAGGCGGCGTGAAGTTTCGAAAAGATGCAAATAGGCCCATCAAAAACTATCTTCATGACATTTACTATGCAGAAAAAACCTACCACAAAAAGCATGGCAGGTTTACCACCTCGCTTTCCGACTTGGGAATTCCAACAAGGCCTGAAAGCACCACTCGCATTCAATCAACTGCACTCGGTTTTGAAGTCATTCTGAATCAGGACAGGAAACAACACGGAATCAATTCTGAAAGTTTTTATTGGGAGGATGAAAAATAAAGAAGGCGCTTCAACAAAGCTCAGATAAGCGACCCCACCAAAACAGGCATGTGCCACAAAGAATCCCACCTTTATTGCATTACCATCGTCAACACGGTGGAGATCATTCTTGGGTTTAGGCTTCTCTAGCGGTATTAATTCTCATTGCTTTTCCACAATATTCGTCATCAAAAGCTTATCCGTCTCACAGTCATACTAATTGCCTGGCACCAAACAATTTATTTCTACATCAAGACAGTTTTGTTAGAGCCCTTAAGTGCCAGGTTGGTAGGGTAATATTGGCGATCAACGGCGCACTGCCAAACGATTATCTACTGCTAGACATTGCCGCGTACCCATGGAGTCGTATGGCTAGGCATCTACCCACCACACAAATTGCACCAAGCCCCAAGCCGATGGCCGACATTAGAAAACCCCACCCAAGACGCAGAAGCCCCAACGAAAACTTTCGGTCGCTTCTGCTAGGCCAAGTATCACTCCTAAGCCACAGCCCAGACTAAACATAACTGCCACGAACACGCCAATCACTCGATTGCATCTTTGCAACCCGAAGGAAGCCGAGAACCCAACCGTAAACGCCAACCCAACGAAGGCAGTGCAGCAACCGACAAACGGCCATGCGAAGCCGAGGAAAAATAAATTCTGGCCGAGATCTGTGCCGGGGTTAGCAGAGAAAATATCCGACATACACTGATTCTCGTATTCTGGAAACCATGGGGACTGCTCCCGCAGATGAGCGCCGAACGAAACAACTAAGACGCTGGCATAAAGCAAAATGTGGGCCGCAATCGAGTAAATATGTAGGTTCATCCCTCAAATCTACCTTTTAGTCCAACGATCAAGTTGAGTACCTCACAGCCAACACGCAAACGACACCTCGGAACACTATATTGAGCTTGCTTCAACGCCTAGTGAAGCCATCGGAAATAATTATTAAAATCCATGTCAACAATGACTACCGTTTTACACTTGGTAATGATGCTCTTTTAAGCACAAACGATGACCCACTAAAGTTGTCAGACAGTTAACAAGTGCCTCCTACCAATTAGCGAAGCGCTGTAAGCAATTATTTGTATTTGAAATAGGACCCGACAAAAATTGCAATAAAGACACCTGCAGGAATCGCCAAAATGCCAAACACGAGAGATGCACAACCTGAAATGACCGGGAATAATCGATCACGCCAGAGCAATATTGACGCCGCAAAGAAGCACCAAATGGAGATTGCCAGCATGAGACCTAAGTACATGATGCCAAGCCATACACGCCGATGCTCTGGTTCCAAGCTGGTTGAAACGAACCAACTGCCAAAATGATTCAGTGCCAAATAATTAACGGGAAGAGCTAAGATGAAAGGCATCGAAATTAGTGATAGCGCAATCCATCGATTACAACTATTTTCTCGGACAATTATAGGTCCCGACTCATTAGACTGACTGTTTTGGGAATTTACTGTCATTTTTTAACACACTTGTTTTTAGTTGAATCGACATATGTCTTAATGGCTGTAATCAATTACAGCCTTTAACTCAAGTTGGAATCAACTTTTAATCATTTTTATCTGGGATTGTGCGCCTATCAACTATTATTTAATGACATGCCAAAATGCATCAGGTCTTAATACCCCTGCAAACAACAAGGTAAACTGTCCCTTTTACTTTTATAAAATTCTAAGTCTCCCATTACAGGTAACACCTGACATCCAGTAAACGGAAAACCAAGGGTTAAAAATTAACTTCGGCCACAAGCAAACAACTGCCTGTCTGAATAGTCCCATTTGCTGAAAAATCAATGCGAGAACCAATCGAGCGGCGTCAACTCCCTCGGCAAATGAGATGTGAAAATATTACTAAAAATGATGGACATTCTTAGACAAACTAAATGATTAAGAGCTATCGGAACCAATTAAAAACTTTTCCGTGTACCTAGGTTAAAATTCAAATCAACTTTGTCTGGCGCCTGGCCATTGACTCCACCATTGTTTGAAGATCTGCCACTGCTGATGCAGAAAATCCCGCTGACTGATACTTAAACAATCGGTAGGGTTAAAATGTTTCGCGTACTCATGGTGCCCCTCTAAAACCATTAATTCTTTGTAGTAAAGCACCAAGTCCGGACCTTCATCAAAAGTGGATAGTACTCTTAAGGCATCATCAAGTTCGGCTGCCAAAATTCGCGCCCTGACATCTCCCTTGGCGGCGAGTTCACATAACTCGATAAGGCGCAGAACTGGTTTTGGTAAAGCATTTCCAACGCCCGTGATTGCCCCAACCGCCCCGCAGCGAACAAATCCATGAAAGACCTGGGTATCCACACCCACCATTAAAGACAAGGAAGGATCACCACTTGTGATATGCTCAGCAGCGTAGGTGAGAGATTTAGCGCCACCAAACTCCTTGAAACCCACAAGGTTTGAAAATTCTTTTCTTAACGCAAAGAAAAGATCGGCCTTTGTTTCAAAACCATAGTAAGGACTGTTGTAGATAACCGCTGGAAGCCCCGCAGCAGCTTTCAAAACCCCGGCAAAATGTGCGTGCTGCGCGGCCGATGAGGTTCCACGGGACATTAATCGGGGAATGATCATCAAGCCGGAAGCTCCTACTTTTTTTGCGTGTGCGGCATGTGCGGCAGCTTGAGCCGGGCTTTGGGCTCCTGTTCCAACAACCACGGGAACGCCCGCGTCCACGAGGCGTTTAACTCCCTCTTGCCGCATTTCATCCGAAAGCAAAGGCCAATCACCCATGGAACCACAATAAACAACCGCCCTCATACCTTGAGCAACAAGTGTTTTGGCAGTTTCAACCAAGGCGTCATAATTTGGCAAACTATTGGAACCACAAGGTGTCATTAATGCGGGAATGCATCCGCGAAAAATTGAACTTGGTGCCATTTCATCTCTCTCACTTCTTAAGCATTTTCGAAAAACATGAATTATTTCCCAAACACAAACCGGCTGTCAGGCTTCAATTGCAGGAACAATTTCCGCAACCATTTCCTTTTTTCGCCAGCAATTGTTTTTCAATTTTCAACGAGGTGGGGGTCATTGCAAGACCACCAAGCGAGGTACAACGATGTTCTCGGGGCATTAATTCAGAAACTCCTCGAGCCGCGTCAATCACTTCATCAAGTGGAATCAAAGGATCAAATCCAGCCAAGGCCATGTTTGCACAGCAAAGAGCGTTTGCTGCCGCCATGACATTTTTGCCAAGGCAAGGTGCTTCCACACGATTGGCAATTGGATCACAAATTAATCCAAGCATGCTTTGAAATGCCATGGAAGCGGCTGCGATAGCCTGATCACGTGTTCCTCCAGCAAGCGTCACCAAGGCAGCGGCCGACATACTAGCCGCGGAACCTCCTTCGGCCTGACAACCTCCCACTTCGGCTGCAAAAGTCCAGCGCGATGCGATAAAAACACCTATTAGACCGGCAGCAAGCATGGCTTTTGCCATCTCAGTTTCGTCGCAACCCATGCATTCAGCCATTCCAATCACAGCTCCTGGTAGTGCGGCGCAAGCCCCTGCGGTAGGGGCGGCTACAATCACACCCATGCTACTTTTAACCTCCATCATGGCCGTCACATAAAGGATGATCCTATTAAGGTTGCCAGCATCGAGTAATTCACCACGGTTCATACGCTCCAGAAATTTTCCGCTTTGATATCCCAGCACGCGGTCATCATATTTTGTCCCTTGAAGGCCACCCTGGATGGACTTTTTAAGTATCCGCACGATTTCAATCATTTTTTCAAGCACTTGGTTTTCAAGGAAATCACCTCTGGCATTTTCATATTCGATCGCCAACTTCCAAAGTGGGGTTTCCCGAGTTCCATCAAAACTGAGCATCTGGGTGCAACTCTGAAATGGTAGGTTCATATTTTTGCGGGATTGAACCGGCAGCACAGGTGAAAGCCGTTTAACCAGAATAGGGTCCAATCCCTCCAAAGAGACAAAAGTTGAAGCCTTTATTTGCCACAAAACTGAATGATCAAGTTCATGCCTTATCACTTCTTCGGCTTTCACCTGGGGATCCACCCCCTTAGGCAGCCAGACTAATGTTTCGTGATAGCCTCCATCCATATGAAGGCTAATGCCATCCATGGCAATCACATTCATCATTCCTCCGCCGGTGGATATTGCAATCAGCGTATGCTGTTCTTTACTGTTCTTCAAAGTAAGCCGATATGTATTCGGGTGAGGATCCCCGACATCAACAGTTTGAATCTTCAAACAAATACCGGCATCTTTTAAAGCTTGCGCTGAATCAGGCAATCGGTCATCGTCAGCCTGCCAACCCAGCAAGCCCCCAAACAATCCCATATCGCTACCCTGGCTCTCATGGGTTGTTGGCAGAGATCCTTCACGATCAAATTCAACCAGCACTTCGGAAATATCAGAATCCATCAGATCCCTCGCCAGCCTTCCGATACGCAGAGCTGCGGCACAATGGGAACTGGAAGGGCCACGCATCACCGGGCCAATCACATCATTAAAAATTGAAACTGCGGCCATTTGTTGTCTTTCAGAATCTACGAATTAACTGTTTCATTTTGCATCCGGATTATGGTTGGGCAAAATGCCAGAAGAAGTTATCATCCTTCCTATTCAAAACCAGTGAAAGTTTAATCTCGAAAAATCCCTTAAGACAGCAGATGATCCAATTGCGTTTGTAAAAGGCAAACAAAAAGCCACCTGCGAAAAATCGCAAGTGGCTTTTTGAGTGGAGGCGCGGGGAATTGAACCCCGGTCCCGAAGCCCTTCCATGCCGGCGTCTACGTGCGTAGCAAATCGATCTGGCAGTCTTCCTCTGCCGCGTTCACCTTGGTGGATTCGATATGCAAAGCCACTTCAGGCTACCCAAGTGTGAAGTTTAGCAGGAGTTGCCCTTGGTTCAGCCACTTGCGTGACTTCTAACCCCCGCGATCCAGATTTAACGAGCGCGCTGGAACCTCTCTGGCTAAGCTCCCAGACACGCGGCTACTGTTTTATTAAGCAGCCATGGAGAACTGCGGTTCAGCAGTTGTAGTTTGATCAGATATTTACGTGGCCCTCTGATCAACCACGGCACGCAACCTGCACTTCCGTAAGCCCGGTCGAAACCGGATCGCCCCCGAAATAGTACAAATCTCCATCTGTTCCAATTATATCTCTCGAATTCATTTCCGAGATACAGTATTTTTCGTAATTAAGTGAAAAGTATTTCAAACTTTTGTCATTTTTTAGGAAAAAGCCATGATCTCCATCTCAAGCCTTGTTTTTTTGGCTATTTTTGCCGCTTCGCAAGATCCTACACCTTTTCCCCTTTGGCCAAAAGGGGCGCCCGGAGCAGTAGGGGAAATGGATAATGATAAACCTTCGCTAACCCCTTATTTGCCTCCTAAAGAAAAAGCCACAGGCGCGGCAATTGTTGTTTGCCCTGGAGGCGGTTACGGTGGTTTAGCAGTAGGCCACGAGGGAAAAGATATTGCGACTTTTTTAAACAGCCACGGTATTGCTGCTTTTGTGCTTAAATACCGCCTGGCACCGAAGTATCGCTATCCAAGTTCTTTGCTGGATGCACAACGCGCCATTCGAACTGTCCGGACAAATGCCAAGGAATACGGCATTGACCCCAAACGGATCGGCATTTGGGGTTTTTCCGCAGGTGGACACCTTGCCAGCACCGCTGGTACCCAGTTTGACCAAGGCAAATCAGACTCCGCTGATCCAATCGATACCGCAAGTTGCAGACCTGATTTTTTAATTCTGGCTTACCCTGTGATCACTTTGGAGCCACCTTATGCACACATGGGTTCCAGAAATAACCTTTTGGGCAAAGATGCTGACCCGAAACTGGTGGAAAGCCTTTGCAACCAAAACCGTGTTACTGCTCAAACACCCCCCACGTTTCTTTTCCACACCGATGCTGATTCGGGGGTAGTACCTGAAAATAGTGTTCTGTTTTATTTGGCCCTAAAAAAACACAAGATACCCGCTGAAATGCATATCTACGAAAAAGGCAGACACGGTATTGGCCTTGGCCTTAACGAAAAAGAATCCGGAACCTGGCCTGATCGCTTGATCGGATGGCTAAAGGTTCGAGAAATTATTCCTGCTAACTAACAAAAGCTATCTCCATGATAAGGCCCTTCTTTTTGAACAAGGGCCTTCTTTGTTTTGGTGCTTTCTTTCAAACAGTTCGTATTGACCCAATTTTCTAGGATTGAATAGAATTTTGGTAATTTGGAGGATTTGAAAGAGACATGAAGTCTTGATTCTCCTTTACCAAAGGTCATCGTCAGTATGCATCTGCTGGATTCGGAAAATCGACTGCAAATTTGGACACCAGCGAAGCTGAATTTCCATTTAGAGATACTTGGTAAAAGGCCTGACCATTATCATGAAATCCGGACATTCATGGTCCCGATTTCCCTTTATGACATTCTTGAATTTGAACTCTCAGACAATAATCAAATTGAACTTTGGTGCGACGACCCAACACTTACTGCGGGTCAGGACAACCTGGTACTAAAAGCTGCAAACCTTCTGAAAAGTTATTCAAAATGCAATTCAGGGGCTCGCATTCGTCTTTACAAACGCATTCCATGGCAGGCAGGGCTGGGTGGTGGTTCCTCCAACGCTGCTGCCACACTTTTCGGATTAAACAAGTTTTGGCGGCTAGGACTTAAAAAAAACACTCTCCACGAATTAGCCAGCCAACTTGGAAGCGATATCAATTTCTTTCTGGAAGAAAGCCCGGCATGGTGCACTGGAAGGGGAGAACAAGTGGTAAAAACCACCATCTCGTTCCCCTACTTCTGTCTGATTATCAAACCGGATTTTGGCCTTTCCACCGCAAAGGTTTATTCCCATTTATCCCTGACGGATCATAAACAAAAGAATCAAGATCTCCCCAAGGCTTTTGGGGATTTAAAAACATTTTTGCGAAACGACTTGGAGAAACCAGCGTGCCTGCTGGAACCAGCATTGAAGGGCATCTTTGAAGGGCTAAAGAATTCCGGAAGTGAACTCATGCTGCTTAGCGGAAGTGGTAGTGCTGTTTTCAGCCTTCACAGCAGCAAACAAGATGCCCTGAATTGCGCCCATAATCTTTTGGAAACGGAAACTTCCGGCTACATTCAAAAAGTCTTCTTTGCCGGCCCGGATACCACCTGTTCATTTCAATAATGGAGCGAAAAATGCAAATTACCGAAGTTCGCATCAAGTTGATGAATGACAGCAATGACAAAGAAAAACTTCAGGCCTTTTGTTCTATAACCATTGATCATGAATTTGTAATCCGGGATCTGAAGATTATTGAAAGCAACAGGGGATGGTTTGTTGCCATGCCCTCTCGAAAGCTCATGGATAAATGCAAAAAATGTCATTCCAAAAACCCCCTTCGTTCCAGGTTTTGTAACCAATGTGGTTTAAAACTGAATGAAAACCGGGCTATTGGTGATTCCAACGGCAGGACAAAACTTCACGCCGACATAGCCCACCCCATCAATCAGTCAAGCAGGGAAAAACTTCAAGAAACCATCTTGAATGCTTTTCATTTGGAAAAAGAAAAGTCAAAACAACCTGGCTATGTTTGCACCTACGATGATTTGGATTTTGAATACGAAGCCATGAGCTATGGAAAATTACCAGCTGAAAAAAGCAAAGGCTATCACTTGGCCCCTATTCCCAAAGAAAAATCTGCCTGATGATAACTTGTTGAAAGCTTGAGCAACCCACAAACCCATCTTACCCAAATTCACTGCTTTTATACTTTCTGAAAATTTCTGGCAGTTCACTGAATCGTTCAGTGGAAAAACAATCCATGGAATGCTTTATTAAATTTACTTAATGTCATTTAGATGGCATTGATAGGTGGCCTGGGTTGACATCCGGGCAAGGATGCTGGAACCGATTTGGTTGCCAATACCATCCCGCAGTGCCTTGTAGGAAAAGGGAATGTTTTCCTACACTTCGCCTGCTTGCGAAGGAGTGCTGTGTGGGGAATTCTCCCCATTGTTCTGAATTCACCCCTTGGGATGAATGGCAAAACCCTGAAACAAATAAGCTCAGGGAGACAAGAACGCCTTCGGAGAAATCCCGCGGGTTGTATTCAGGGAAAGGCTGGGAACCTTTCCGAAAGATCAGGATGGATGGAGGTACTTCCCCTATGCATCCATCAATCCTGACCTTTTTTAATGCAAGTTTGTCCTCACATCACGCTTTTCCCTTGCCATAAAGCACTCCGGATGAAATATTTAAGGTAGCCTTCAAGCTTTCCCATGAATCAAGGGTACGAACATGCGCGCCACAACATTACGAATATGTTCACTTATGATGGTTTTCGCTTTTGGAATTGTTCTTGCGATTCCATCCCGTGCAAAGGCGGAAGGCAGTGATGTAAATTTCAAGACCTATGACGGTGTGATCATCAGTGGAAAATACTTTCCATCCATGAAACCCAAGGAATCTGCAACCATTATACTTTTGCACAATTTCACCTATCGCAAAGGCCGCGACGACCAAGGTGAGCAATGGGAGAAATTTGCCACCGACTTGCAAGCGGCCGGCCACTCGGTTCTTATGTTCGATTTCCGCGGTCACGGTAAAAGCGTGAATGTGGACCAGAAATTCTGGGATCACCCAATTAATAAATCCCTTCCCGGAGCAACCAAGAAACTTTCCAAAATAGGTTACACGGAATTTCCAGCGTCTTATTACCCAAACCTTGTGAATGACATTGCTGCCGCGAAATCATTTCTTGATGTGAGAAATGATGATGGCGAGGCGAACACGCGCAACCTTGTCGTGATTGGGGCCGGTGAAGGTGCGACTTTGGGAGCACTTTGGATGGCAAGTGAATGGCGCAGGGTTCCCAGTGAAGTGATTAAGCTGGCCTCACCTGTTGGAATCATCAATACCAGACCCATGCAGGAAAAAATGCTTTTAAAGGCAACACCTGCAACCGACCCTGAAGGCGCTTCCCAGTTGGCGGCAATCTGGATGTCCATCAGCCCAACTGTCGCGGGTAAATCCATGTCCCAGCTTCCTTCCTGGATCAAGGACATCACCATGGCTAGAACCCGAAGAGTACAGATGGTATTCGTCACCAATAAAGAAGACAAAACCAGCGATGATTTTTCTTTGAAGCTTTTAAAGGTCGCATTGCCAACCTTCAGCAGAGAAAAGAAAGACGATGGTAAAACAAAAACCACCCGCAAGGATGATCAAAAATTAACCGGGGAATTTTCTTACCTGACCCAGAAACTTACAGGTTCGCAATTAATCGAACGATCCAAAGAGGATATCATCAAAAATTATCTTTCTTTAGTCACTAAAAAAGGTGATTCCAACATGCGCACCCATAGCAAAACAGCGTTCGATGAATCAGTTTCCCAGTGGTTTTTTGGACCATTAGACAAGCTTGGCAATCCGCCGGTTCCTCCAACAGGGATAGGTTTGCCCGCAAAGCTTCCCAATGACAAAACTAATGTCCAAATTCTTCCTACAGGAAAAATGGGAGTCAACTAAAAGCGTAAATCAAAAAGAAAGGCTTCCAGATAATACTGGAAGCCTTTTTATTTTTTAGATTGGTTTAGATTCTACGAATTCTCCCCACAATCCTGCGAACCAATCGTTCTTTCTCATTAGTATCAGCATCTTTGCTGGAAGTAGAAGAAAGTTCATTTCGAACTGCTTCCAGAAGCTTCTTGGTAGCCTTGATGCCATCTGCTTCACTCAATTTACTTCCTTCGTATTCAATTCCTACAAAGCCGTGATAATTGGCTGCCATGACAATCTTCATCATCTTGCGATAATCAGTCTTGGTTTCGTTGCCTTTATCATCAAAATCATGAGATTTGGCACTTACACCTTTGGCAAAAGGCATCAGTTCCTGTACGCCCTTGTAACGATCATATTCTTCATCCTTGCTGACGCGAAAATTGCCGAAATCCGGAAGTGTGCCACAACCCTTTAGCCCAACCTTTTTAATAGTGCCTGCAAGCCAGGCACCATTGCTGGAAAGGCCACCGTGGTTTTCAACAATAACACCGATGTTCAATTTGGAGGCCCATTCCGTAAGCTTTCGTAATCCATCAGCGGCTCGGTCCATTTGTTCCTCGTAAGAACCACTGCTGGCGGCATTAACGCGAATGGAGTGGCAACCCAATGTCTTGGCCCATTCAACCCATTTGTAATGGTTTTCCACAGCTTCCTTACGCTTTTTCTCTTCCGCATTGCCAAGCTGGCCTTCGCCATCACACATAATCAGAACGCTCTTCACCCCTGCATCATCAGCCTTCTTTCGCAGGGTTTTGACATAAGCCTCGTCGTTCTTCTTGTCCTTGTAAAACTGATTCACATACTCAATCGCATGAATGCCATATTCTTCCTTGGCGATTTTGGCAAAATCACCAGCATCCTTTTGCTTTGCAAAGAAAGCTTTATGCAAGGACCACTGGGCAAGGGAAATATCAAATAACTTGGATGTCTGAACGGCGCCCAGGGAAATCCCGGACAAACCCAAAGCCATGGATGATGCAACAAATTCCCTGCGATTCATGATTGAATTCCTGTTCCTGAAGAGAGTTGGTTTTCTTACAATCGAAAACAATTATACGCATGTCATCCAATGATGCAATCAGGAAACAAAACGATGAATTTAAAGCCTGTTGAGAAAAATGCTATGGAAATGGCAATAGCAGAGGCTCAAAAAGGCTTTCAGGAAGGAGGTATCCCGATAGGTTCGGTTCTTTTGCATAAGGATACCATTCTGGGTAAAGGTCACAATCGCAGAGTTCAAAAAGGAAGTCCCATTCTACATGGGGAAATGGATGCCTTTGAAAACGCCGGGAGACTAAAAGCTTCCGTTTACAAAGAATGCACTCTTTTCACTACCCTTTCGCCTTGTTCCATGTGTACTGGCGCTATTCTGCTTTATCAAATCCCAAAGGTAATCATTGGTGAAAACAAAACATTTCTGGGTGAGGAGAATTTATTAAAGTCCCGAGGTGTGGAAGTAATAGTACTGAATGATGAAACCTGCATCCAATTAATGCGGACTTTCATCAAAAACCACCCGGCCCTTTGGAATGAAGACATAGGCACATAATTTGCTGTTTCGATTTAATTTGTAGAGTGTACCGAAAATCAAAAAGATCATTATTGTTTTCAGTGATATCTCGCCCTGATCATTAAAATTTTATTTTCCTTAAACAGAATCTATCTGAATGCCGATGATTTGCCTACAGAGAAGCAAACACCTTTCAAACTTCATGATGTATCGTGGAATTATTATTACACATAGGCCCCCATAAGACAGGCACGACTTCACTTCAACAAAGTCTGCTGCAAAGTTATGGGACTGAAAAGCCACAAAAGGTCTGGTACCCAACTCCAGAAAAAAATGGGCCCGGTCATGCTGAGTTGGCGTGGAATTATTACCCATCCGCTCAACCAGCATCTAATGAAGCATTCATGAAAATTTTGAACGATGCGCAGAACCATAATTGCGCGAAACTTCTGATTTCCGCTGAGGATTTTTCCCACCTTGAGGATAGTTCCATATTTCGTTTAAAACGGGACCTCAAGGGGTTTGCCATTCACCTCCTTGTGACATTCACCCCTTTCCGAAAAAGGCTAACCTCGACCTGGCAGGAAATGGTGAAGCATGGATATGACGGCACCTTTGAGAACTTTTTGGATAATTTGAGAGAGTGCAAACAATTTAAGTCGGACCTTGTTGAAAGATGGGTTCGCATTTTGATACCTGAGAAAACCTCTATTGTTCATGTTGACAATTCCGGTTCCCCAAGAAAATTATTTGATGATGTATCTGCATGCACGGGAATTCAAATTAAAACAACCCAGACTTCGCTCAACCAATCCCTGGGAAAAATTGAAACAACCCTGTTGAGATTCTTGAATCAAAAAAACATTACCAAACATAACTATAGAACTAGGCAATTGTTGATCAGGCTATTTCAATCAAAAGCATGGCGACTTTGTGTTCCTGTAAAAAAAATCAGCATTCCAAAATCTCATGAGCCTCTAGTCTCGCAATTGATTTTAAAGAATGACCAAACACTGTCAGCTTTTCACATGCATGGAACTTATGTGGAAAAAGATGCCAGTCTTCGAGCGGCTTAATAAGCTCATAAATCCGTTAAACTTGCCTAAGGGAGTTGCATCCTGACCAAGTAATTTTGGTTTAAAACAGCATGCTGGATGGTGAGGTTTAAAAATACAATTGGAAACCTTTTTTTATTTCTTCCATCTTTTTTGCTTTTCTGAAATCTTCATTTGCCAAGTCTTCCATATGTAAAGAATGAAAAACCCATCCACGCAAATAATAAATAGTATGATCGTTGGGTTCCAAATCGATTGCTTTGGTTAAATCCTCAATGGCTTCAAGGTATTTCTTGGTCATAAAAAAAGCTGATCCCCTACCCACAAAAAGCTGAAAATGTGAGGGATCCAACTCAATGGCTTTAGTGAAATCTGCTATAGCCTCTGAGTATTTTTCGAGATCATTCAAAGCATATCCACGATTTCTGAAAGCTAAATAATTCTCCGGATTTAACTCTATAGCTTTACTGTAATCCGCAATTGCATCGGAGTGTTTTTTGATTTTGCTAAAAACAACACCACGGTTGTTAAAAGCCAAATAAAAATACGGATCTAACTCTATGGCTTTGCTATAATCTGAAATTGCATCGGAGTAATTTTCAAGTTCGTGATATGCATTTCCACGATTATAGAAGGCGTAGGTGAACTTATGATCCAACTCAATCGCTTTAGTGAAGTCTACGATAGCCTCAGGATACTTTTTTAGTTCACCTAATGCGTTTCCACGGTTAAAAAAAGCCAAATGATTTTTGGAATCGATCTCAATCGCTTTATCAAAATCTGCTATGCACTGGGAATACTTTTTTAGCTCGAAAAAAGCAACACCTCGATTATTAAAAGAAAATGTATGGCGAGGGTCGTTAGGTTTAAATTGAATGATTTTTGAGTAATCAGCAATAGCCTCCGAGTGTTTTTTAAGGTCTCGCAACTTTATTCCCCGATTGTTTACACCTTCTGGACCTTTTGGATTTAATTCAATGGCTTTGCAGTAATCATCGACCGCCTCGGAGTATTTTTTAGTTTCAAAAAAGGCATCGGCCCGATTGCAGTAAGCAACCGCATATCTCGGATTCAATTCGATAGCTTTGGTAAAATCCGAAATCGATGCAGTATATTTTTTAAGACTGCTTAAGGCCATTCCACGGTTATTAAATGCAATTGCAAAGTTAGGATTCAAATCAATGGCTGTTGAAAAATCAGCGATTGCCTCAGTGAATTTCTTAAGCTCAAAAAAAGCATCCCCACGGTAACAGAAGGCGGTCGCATGCCTCGGATTCAATTCAATAACTTTAGAAAAATCGGCAACGGCCTCAGGATATTTTTTGAGGCCCATATGGGCAATTCCGCGCCTCAGAAATGCTTCCGCATTTTTAGAATTTAATTCTATAGTTTTATTAAACCAATCAACTGCAGCATCTAATTCGCGGGATTTTAAGTATTTAAGACCTTCTTCAAAAGAATCCACACTTTTCTGGTTTTGTAAATAGGAATAATTAGCCCAACTTAGAAAAATAAACAATATACCAAAAATATATTTGGAAATATGATTCATTTTATTTCCCTATGGAGCTTAATTGTCGAATAGCCCATATCATTTAAGAGTTAAACGGTTTGATTTGTTTTCATTGAAACTTGAAAATTTTTTCCCTTTGATCAATAAGTCTTTCTTTAAATTAATCTGTAGTTTTTGTTTTGTGATGGGGTATTCCAAGCCACTGCAACTTCAACTGAATTGATAACTATGAAGCAGGCTTTACTAAAAATTTTTTGACGGTTCGAAAACCTCATTTCAAAAAAATCAGTAGCTTTCAGACCAGATACTTCAAACGGGGGTCCCAAAAGATGGGCAGCTAGGACCACCAACGGCGAGTGTAAAAAACGAACCCATGACAAACTTGATGTTGTGACGAATGCCCTGGGTAATCAAATTGATTGAAGAAATGAAATAGTGCCCCGAGTAGGGATCGAACCTACGACCCGCTGATTAAGAGTCAGCTGCTCTACCGGCTGAGCTATCGGGGCTTCATTTATTTTCTATTTGCAAACCATACCTGTTGGCAAGAGGGGAAAACAAGGAAAGTTTTTTCCCCATAGTATACTTTTCTAATATCGGCAAAAATTCAGACTTCCTTGAGTTACTTTAGTCGGCTCCACCACTGGTTCTGCCCAATGCCACATCAAATTCACTCAGCAAAGGAACCAGCATGGCGGCTATAGCAAATCCAAAAGCCCCGCCAATTACCAGAAAAGATAACACCGGGTCAGCAGATTCCTGAGAACCTGGTTTTGCCACCAAGGCGTTTGCTATTCCGTAGAAAACGCTCAATGGGGTAATCCAGCTCGCAAGGGTCAGTGCTGGGGATGGACGGTCTCCATTAAGCACCCACCAAAGGCCACCAATTCCCGCACCGAGGAAGAAAATAAAACTAGCCCACTGATATTCAAATCGACCATTAATCAGAATAAGCGAAATAGTAATAAGCGTTCCCGCTGTAAGGAAAAATATGGTTCCCAAAGTATTTAAGACCGCCACCCGACTATTTTGATTTCTTAGGGCGACATGGACACCCAATATCATGGCGAAAGCCTGCATAATTAGAAAACCCGCGCTAAGGCATAATAAAGAGGTGAAATTCATAACCACAGCCAACTGAGGTTGATTGGCTGGAGGCGTGGCAAGGCACCCGAACCAGGCATACACACAGGAAAGCAGAAAAGGGGGCAAAAGGTATTCCTTGGTATTCCAGAGAATACCTCCCAGCTTGCCAAAGATGAATTCCTGTGGGGTAAGATCAGTCACCAAGAGTAGATCAAGTGCGCCTGTATCCCGCTCGGATGTAATAGATGTTGCGGCTTGGGCAGCGACCAGCAATAAACTTAATACTCCGACAGGAAGCAAGCCATATGCCGCAAAAAAGGCGGTTTTTTCCTCACCCATTAATATCGGCCTGAGGGCGGCAAAACAGATTAAAGCCAAAGCAAGGGCATAAGCGAGTTTGATCATCAAAGGCCGCCTGCCATAGGCACGGGTAAAAATCTCGCGCCATAGGATGGGGTTTCCATGAACGTTACGGGTTGGCCCCGGAGCAGCATGGGCAGAGGCGCGGTCTTTTTCCTCGGCACCAGCATCACCAGGGGCTTCGCGTTGCATAATTGGCTCGCCACTGGGGTTCCACTTACGAAGCATGAACATTCCCCAACCGTTCAGAACCACGGCAACCATCACCATTATTAGGGAAAATGAATAAGCCGGCCTTATGACAAAACCACTGTAGGAAAGTGGATCCAGAACACTTTGCAACGCCATGAATGGATCCAGCATGAACCTTAATTGCAAGGCCTGCTGCGGATTGATACTTGGTATAAATGCAATCGATTGGGTTAATCCAAGACATAGCACCAGAAACAAGGTTGTCAAAGCAAGTGCAGGAAAGGTTTTTTCACGCCAAAGCGCAACCAACCCACCAAGGGAACCTGCCGCCAGGGCAGTGGATGCGAGAATAACCATGGCTTCAATAACTTGAAAAGGCGCAACTCCGCCAAGTAGCAGCAGGGAAGAAAGCAAAGGCAGACTGCCTGCCAGAAGAAAAACAATGGGCAGCAAACTTCCAAATATCTTACCAAGCACAATCTCGCGATCGCGCATATCGGTTATCAGCAGAAGTATAAAAGTCCTTCGATCCTTCTCCTGGGATACAGCACTGGCTGCGGATAGGGCACTAAAGAACAAAAGGAAGGTAAGCTGAACCATTGAAAGAATCTGAAAAAGCAAAGGTCCCAGTCTGGCAGTTTCCCCCAAGGTGGCGACCCTTTGCCATTGCCCGGTGGAAAGCCAGGCCGTAAAGGCAACAATCCACAAACCACCCAGGTAGGCAACCCGCATGGGGTAGTGCCTAGGCCTTCTTGGAAGAATCACCCATTCTCGGTTAAATATTGGGCCCAGCAAGACAACCTCTTTTCCGCGGCTTTCAAAACACCTTATTTGGGGCGCTGCCTCTTATAGTAATTGATCAGACCATTGGTGGAGGAATCATGGCTTGCCACCTCGGCGGCGCCATCAAGCTCTGGCAGAATCACCTTGGCAAGCTGCTTGCCCAACTCCACCCCCCATTGATCAAAGCTATTGATATTCCAAATAACTCCCTGAGTGAAAATCTTGTGCTCATAAAGAGCAATCAAGGAACCAAGAGTCTTTGGTGTCAGTTTCTGGAAGAAGAAGGAGTTTGTTGGTTTATTGCCGGCAAATACTTTCTGGGGCACCAACTTCTCCAAGTCTTCCGAGGAAAGCTTGCTGGAGGCAAGTTCCTTGCGAACTTCGTCAGAAGTTTTGCCCTTCATCAATGCCTCGGTCTGGGCAAAGAAGTTGGAAAGCAAAATGGGATGGTGCTGGCCCATGGGGTTCATGGTTTCCACAGGGGCCAGAAAATCGCATGGAATAATCTTGGTTCCCTGATGGATAAGCTGATAAAAAGCGTGCTGTCCATTGGTTCCTGGTTCACCCCAAATGATCGGACCAGTGGACCAGGTGCATGCCTGACCACATTTGGTGACACTCTTGCCGTTGGATTCCATATCACCTTGTTGAAAGTAAGCACTAAAGCGGTGCATATACTGGTCGTATGGAAGAATGGCATGACTTTGGGCCCCAAAGAAATTGTTGTACCAAACTCCCAGCAGTCCCATGATCATGGGAATGTTTTTTTCCGGCGGAGTGTTCAAAAAATACTGATCCACCGCATGGCCGCCGGCAAGGAGTTCCTCAAAGTTATCCATTCCAATCGAAAGAACAATCGAAAGGCCTATCGCAGACCATAGGGAATACCTTCCTCCCACCCAATCCCAGAAGGCAAACATGTTTTTTGGATCAATCCCAAACTTAGTGACCTCTTCCTTATTGGTGGAAAGGGCCACAAAGTGCTTTGCGATATGGGCCGAATCCTTGGCGGTTGCAAGGAACCAGTCCCGGGCGCTATGGGCGTTGGTAATGGTTTCCTGGGTAGTAAAAGTCTTGGAGGCAACAATAAAAATGGTTGTTTCCGGCGAAATGGTTCTAAGAACTTCTGCTAGATGGGTTCCATCAATATTCGAAACAAAGTGAACCTTCAAATCCCGCTTGGAAAATGGCTTGAGGGCCTCAGTAACCATGACCGGGCCCAAGTCCGAGCCACCAATGCCAATATTCACCACATCGGTGATCGTTTTTCCGGTGTACCCCTTCCAAGCGCCGCTACGGACCTGGTTGGAAAATTCTTTCATATGAGCAAGAACGGAGTTTACCTCCGGCATGACATCCTTGCCATCCACTAAAATGGGCGTGATGGAACGATTGCGGAGTGCAATGTGAAGTACCGCCCGGTTTTCGGAGGTGTTTATTTTTTCGCCTTGAAACATTCTTTTAGCCATGCCCTGCACATCAGCCTGACGCGCCAGATCAAACAATAGCTGCATAGTTTTGGATGTGATTCGGTTTTTGGAATAATCAAAAAGGATGCTCTCGAACCTTAGATGGAAATTATCAAACCTTTTGGGGTCTTCGCGGAACATATCGCGCATTTGCAGGTTTTCAATTTCCTTCTTATGGGCTTCCAATGCTTTCCATGCGGCAGATTGAGAATTGAGTGTCATTTTTGAATGCATCCCTTCTTGATAGATCTTGAATTCCCTTAGTTTCCGGAAAGAAAGGTGTAAAAGCAAGCGGCTGGTTAAAAAACACTCTTTGGAACAGTAAAACTTCACGAACAGTGGCCGAAGTTCCCCATTAACGCCAGACACCCCAGACTGCCAGCGAGTTTCTGGAATCTGATCGCTTTTAGGGAAAAAGCTGAATTTAAAGGCAGGAGTAACCGAAATGAAGAAAAGGATTTTTAGTTTCATTAAAGGTGTCCATGCAAGCTTTCCTTCTAATTGGCCTTATGGCACTGGGACAACCCGGAACACCCGCCAGAATAGTTACTGCGCAGGCGGAGGTTCGTTCTGGCCCGGGGGTTGATGCCAAGCTTTACCCTACCAACTTGCTGAAGGCAGGAGACACCGTTTTAGTTTTAGAGGAACGGCCCGACGGTTGGATCGCAATCAAGCCACCCCAAGGTTCCTTCTCTTGGATTCAATTGAAACTACTTCAACAAGTGGTTCCCAACCAGCCAAACTACCTTGTGCAAGTACCTGAAGGCACAAAGGCCCAAGTCTTCATTGGTAGCAGCCTTAATAACACCAAACCGACCGTCGAAAGCATCAAGCTTTCGCGCGGCGCCCAAGTGAAAGCTTATGGGTCTCCGCAGGCTGATGGGTCGGAAACTTGGTTGCCAATTTTTCCACCTGACAGCGAGGTTCGATACATAAAAGGTGAATCCATCGGCAAGGCACCAGCAAAAATTCCGGGAACTTCCACGACTGGAAGCTCTACAAATCCAGCAACTCCCAAAACCCTTGCGTCAGGCGCAACCACCGTTCCAAATTGCGATGGCACCACGCGATGGAACCAAGCTGTAAATGCTGAGCAAACAGGTAACATCACTGAAGCGATAAGGTTGTACACCCAAATAGGGCAAGACTTTGCCTGCAGCCAAAACACATTTGCCACCCAGGCAACTAACCGTGCCATGTGGCTTCGTGAATGCCAGCGTGTTGGCACCAAAAACACCATGCAAGCATGTCCTCCGGGCCAACCAAAATTTGTTAGCAGGCCAAGTACCCCTGCACCGGTAACTGTAATGCCAAATCAGAATCCACCAGCCGCTGCTCCTGTTGGCCCCATTCCTTCACCAACCCAGGTAAAATCTCCCAGTGTGGTGAATGGAAACCCGATGGGAGTATTAAGAAAATCTGGCAGACCCTATGATTACCAGACCGCCTACCACTTGGAAGGCCCTAACGGCAGACCATTGATTTACTTGATTGGTGCTCCGGGCCAAAACCTCGACCTGTTTCTAAACCAGCGTATTGAGGTTAGTGGTCCCACATCTTACCGCAGTGACATGCGCGCCTATGTAATGACGGTTTATCAAATTCAGCCAAGATAACTCAACCAGCTTTTCTCAAGGGAAGCATGGCCTCACCCTTATCATGCTGGCCAAGTGCCTTTTGATATCCATGAACTAATGCCTTGGCACATTGTTTCCAAGTGTAAATGCTAGTTATCTCAGCGGTGTTTTTTCGCATCAGCCTGTACCAATCATCTTCCAAGGCCAATCGCATCATGGCTTCACGCCAGGCACCCTGCGCATTATTGTTTACCAAATAACCTTTCCCTTGGGCTATTTCCCGATGGGCACCAATATCCGAGGCAAGAACGGCACCGCCACAAGCCATCATTTCTATGACAGGCAAGCCAAATCCTTCGTAATGGGATGCGGTCAACAAGCCCCTCGCTCCGTTATATAAAACCGGAAGTTTTTCATCCGGCACATACCCAGCAAGGCGAACGCCTTTGTGTCGGGCTTCGTTTTCAAAGTAATTCATGATGGGTGCAGCATTCCAACCCCTGCCACCCACCAGCAACAGAGGAAATTTCTCGCGAATGGAAGCCGGCAATGAACAATATTCTTTCATCAGAAAAAGAAGGTTCTTGCGCGGCTCAATTGTCCCCACATGCAACAGGTATTTTTCCGGAAGATTCATCTCCCGCAACTGCAATTTGACTTCCAGAGGGCAGAGGGGAACCATGCCATCCCTAACCCCAAGCGGAGTTGCGGTGATTTTTTCCGGGGAAACTCCAAGCTTGGAAATCATTTCCTGGCGAACGTATTCCGTATCCGCAAAAAAGTGAACGCAACTATTCAAAGCTTTGGCAAAACGAGATTCGAATTCATTCACCCTATCCGCAGGATGCCAGTCCGGGTTTTCAAAAACCGATAAATCATGAACTGTTGCCACGGTTGGGGCATCCACGCTGAATGGTAAAAAATTAGGTTCATGGTGCAAGTCATAAGCGTTCCTTCTGCAGCGATCCGCAAAAAGGTATCCCAAGGCATTTCTACCACCAGCCTTGATGCTGTCCTTCAGCTTTTGCTTCCAGCAAACCGAATTAGTGTTGTCCGCTCCCGTTGAAAGCGGTGCTGGTTTTATCCATTGCATTGCAGCCTTGACAAGGGCACCAGTTTGCTTGGGAGGGAAAAGATCCAACTCCACTTCGGGGAAATGATTTTGAATGGCAGCAACTAATTCGGCGGTATAATGCCCCACCCCACTTCGCTGCTTTAATGCGCAAAAATAGTTCACCAGAACACGCATGTTCAATCCCCAATTGAAGTTAAGGCGTAAAATAAGCCTTTTAACCAATTCAGGGCAAGCTCAAATTCTAATAGGCAAAGCCGTAATAAGAGGGTATATTTAAATATCCATATTTTTTTCAGTCATTTAGGAATCTGCCATGAAAACAACATTCACTCCAAAGCGTGCATTTACACTCATTGAACTTTTAGTGGTAATCGCGATTATTGCAATTCTGATTGGTTTGCTTTTACCTGCGGTCCAAAAAGTAAGGGAAGCTGCAAATCGCATGAGTTGTGGAAATCACCTCAAACAATTGGGACTGGCACAACAAAACTACTATTCCACTTACCAATGTTTTACCAACAGCAGGCGTGATGCTGATTACACTTGGATTGTTCAACTTTTTGATTACTTGGAACAGGGCGCGCTGCGTAACCAATGGAATTTCAATGCGAATTATTACAACCAAACTGCACAGGTAAGGCAAACAACTTTAAAAGCCATGTTTTGCCCAGGCAGAAGGACCCCCACAGTTCAGGATGGAAATAATACCGGCGATATCCCTGATGGACAAGCTAATCCCCCGCGCTATCCAGGTGCCCTTGGTGATTATGCGGTAAATCTTGGTACCACGGGTGGCGATTATTGGTGGGATGGGGTAACCACAGGCGGAACAGCCAACAACACCCCAACAAATGGTGTTTTTCCCCTTGCGAACAATTGGGTTGCGGGTGGAACCGGTTACAGGGATGGTTATAGAATCCCTGACATTTCCGACGGTTTAAGCAATACTTTGATGATCGGTGAAAAACATGTGCCTATTGGCAACTATGGCGATTTTAATTTCCGGGATGGTGCCGCCTACAACGGGGACAAAGCTTCTTCCATGTTTGGTGCTTCTGCGACCAACTTACCCGCCAAAGGCCCGACCGATACACGCACCGGCTGCTTTGGCAGTTCCCACAGCGGCATCGTTCAGTTTGTTTTGTGTGATGGCGCAGTAAGGGCCATAAGTGTGGGTATCAACGGAACTGTCTATGCAAATCTGGCCAACCGCATGGACGGCAATGTAGTGGATGGGTCCCAGTACTAAAAGTCAGTTAGATTTAGGGGAGAAATTCTTTTTAGCCCGTTCGCGGGCCGAAAGCTCCTCCTTATCGGTAACAGGCAACTTGGTATTCCAAAACACACCCTGCTGATGCCCTTTGCGAACATGGTTCCAGAAATCAATTTCAGGCCAGTCACCAGACTCTATTCCTTTTTTCAATTCAGATAACACACTCACATTCGACACATCGCCTGTTTGAAATAACACTCGGGCTTTTAAGCCAAACTGGTCTGGCTGAAGGACCATAACCTTGGAGGATGGCTCCACCCCTTCCGCAAGAATTGCAGCCTGTTTGAAATCGCTGCGAACAAAAAGACATTTGCCCATAAAAGGTTCCGACCAAGCCAGCTTGGCCAAAGCATTTTCAATTTCAACTCCCACATTCTGGACTACAACCAAAGGTAAATGGTCGCAGGCAGCCACGTTAACCGCCAATCGCAAATCCTGCGTAAAAGGCAATGGTGGAGTTCCCCCAGCTTTGGCAGGATATTTTTCCGCAAAACGATTCATGGCATCCGCCATGGCGTTTGCATCGGCAAAAATCTGCTTGGCAGTCCTGGAGGGGCGTATTAACCTTTGGCTGCCATCCGGATTGAGAATGCAGAAAACCGTGTTCTCCACATCACCTGATCGCCCGGCACCAAACGATTTGAGAAATTTATTTTCCGATTCGTCCTCATAGCTGATCGGACGAATACATACAAATTTGCGGGATGCTTCAACAACTTTTGTGTCGGACAGGTAACTCCTGTCCATATCGGCTTTACCGGGTCACCAAGTACCAGAAACACCAGCGCAATGGGGTGCCGCTGAAACCAGAAGAATCGGCTTGCCTGTGCGCCTGGCTTCACCAAGGCCAGCTTCAATACTGGAAAACCAAACAATTACAGCCTTTTTGGCATCCACAGAGCCAGCCTTCTTTTCAAAATCCGGTCTTTCTAGGGCACCATCTTTTTTCTTTCCCTTATCTTTGTCTTTATCTTTGCCCCCATCTTTACCAAACGGCGGGCCTTTATCTTTGAAGTTTTGAATCTTCTTTCTTTGATCCTCAGAAAGAATCTTGGTCATCTTGGATTTTACTTCTTTTTCCAAATCTGCAATTTGCTTTAATTGGTCTTCGGAAAGGTCCAATGTGTCAGCGATATGAGGGGGTAGAACTTTTCCGAGTTCAAAGCCAGGCATCATGCCTTTTTTCTCAAAACCAGGTCCTTTTTTAAAATCACCTTTACCCGCGGGCCCCTGTGACCAAACAATTCCCAAGCCAAGAAAGAAAACGGCCGCCGCAAAACTTACCGCTACCTTGTACATGGTCTCTCCCAGTGAGGTTAAAATAACTTTCCAATTATAAACAACCGCTTGTACCTTTCGGTTAAAAATTCGTTAAATTGGGAGATTCTCCAAAGTAAAACTTTCAAGGTGCCCCATGAAACCACTTTTTCAGCCCTCACGAAGAACAATCCTGAGCGGTCTTTCCAGCCTACCTCTTCTTGCAAATGCAGCAGGTCAGGAACCAATTCCCCAAACTGGACACCTGGAGGAAGTAAAACCTGCAGACCTTGGCTTGGATTCTGCAAGGCTTCAAAAAGCTTTTGATCTTTTGACACAGTGGACCACCGGACCTAATGCTCCTGTTCCCGGGGCTTGCATCATGGTTGGCAGAAATGGCAAGGCAATAGCTCCGCGGTTTTTTGGCAGGCAAGGCCCCGAACCGGACGCGGAACCACTTAGGGAAGATGCCATGTTTTACATGGCCAGTGTCACCAAGCCAATCATTTACACCTGCGGAATGATTCTGGTGGAAAGGGGACTTTTGAATTTGAACTCCCCGGTAAACCGCTACATCCCAGAATTCACCGGGAAAAACAAGGAATCCACCCAGGTATTGCATTTGTTCACCCATACCTCCGGGCTTGCAGATGAACTACCCAATAACACGGAACTGAGAAAGCAACAAGCACCATTAAGCAAGTTTGTATCCGAGGCCGCAAAATCCGAGGCATTCTTCAAGCCGGGAACCAGCCAAAGTTATTCAAGCCTGGCAACCATTCTGGTTGCGGAAATCGTTCAGCGAATTTCGGGATTAACTATCCGAGAATTTGTGAACAAAGAAATTGTCAGGCCATTGGGGCTAAAATCCACGGGGCTTGGTTCCCAGGGCTTTGACAGAAAGCGAATTGTACGCTGCACCCTGCCTGAGTATCAAATGGGTGGTAACTTTGGCTGGAACAGCAAATACTGGCAGGAATTCGGCTCCCCTGCTGGTGGTCTTTTCAGCACTGCCAGGGATTACGCGGTGATTTGTGCCATGATGCTTGATTCCGGTAAATGGAAAAACCAACAATTTCTTTCCCCTGCAACTGTTCGCATGATGACCTCCAACCGGATGGATGATATGCCGGAAATGCCCGAATCGATTCGGCGTACGCAACCCTGGGGCCTTGGATGGAAACTGAATCACCTGGGTCAATCGGATAGTTGGAGCGACCTTTTGGATAGGAATGTTTTCGGGCACACAGGTTCATCAGGAAATGTTGTGTGGATGAATCCCAAAACTAGGGGGTTCTGCCTGATCTTTTCGAATTATCTGCGCTCACGAGCACCCTGGCGACTTGTCAGCATCTCCAACATTGTCGCCAGCGCGTTTATCTGATCTTTTGCATATTTATTCCAAGGAAAAGCTATGAACTGGCTTGAATGGTACAACTCGCTTGTCAAACCGGATTGGACACCGGCTCCGGGCACCATAGGAACCATCTGGCAAATACTTTACCCGATCATCCTGATAACATTCGGATATGTTTTCATGCAGTTTTTCCGTGGTAAAGTAACGGGCTTCGTTGCCCTGCCTTTTCTGATAAACCTTTTGAGCAATCTGGTTTTTACACCCATTCAATTTGGAATGCGCAACATGCCACTGGCATCAGTGGATATTATGATTGTTTGGACATCCTTAATATGGCTATTGATCGCTATCTGGCCTTATCACCGCTGGGTAGCATTCGCCCAATTCCCATATCTGGCATGGGTTAGCATTGCCACGGTACTCCAGCTAAGCATCACTTTCATGAATTTATAAGCTGTTTTTATTAACCCTAACATCACACCTATTTTTAAGAGGGTTTTTAACAATCATTCTGCCTGTTCAGAATTCAGAGGAATTACTCTGTCTGATTTCCTAGTTGTTTTCGAAACCCAAATAATTCCTTAGTTTGAAAGGAAATTTGGGAATTCGATATTCATTCATCGAATGGTTATGGTTTTACAACTTTGGGCGCCCCAGAAGATAATCTCTAGTTTTCCAAAAGTCTGATCAATCCTTCGAAGTTCCTTTATCCATCAAAAACTTGGAATAAGCTGAGACCCATGAGAATTATTTTTTCGAGGCATTTAACAGGTTCAGCATTGCATTCGCCATGGCTTCGCCAACATCCATATAAACTTCAGCCTTGCCCCCATAGTGTCCATTCCCACTTCCACCTTGTGCCATGGGATGGGTATAGATGGTGGATACATTTCCTTTGAATTCTGGATATTTACCCGAAGTTCCGTCGACAGCTAACTGTGCATTCAGTACATCTGCACCAGGGCCAGTCCCTCCTTTTTTAGATTCACCCATGGTGGCTAGCACAAACTTTGCCACTGGAGCCTTAAATTCTTTGCGAAGAGCATTTATAAAAGCGACTAAGTTTTTTTCATAATGGGCAGCATGCCCAGCGTTACTACCATCTCTTTCACCCTGCCAGAAAAAGAATCCTGCCACCTCATAACTCTTGGAACCCGGGTAGTGCTTTTCCAAACTTTCCAGGGCTTTTTTAGCATCACCAATGTCATAATCCCATTGTTTACCTGCATACCAATCGATAGGGTTTCCTTTTTTATCCAACCATGGTGCAGGTTCAGTCTTAAGGCCTTTTGCAGGATCCATTTCCCAGAATTCCGGTTTATCTTTGTAACCTGCATAGACAAGCTTTTTCTCAGTGCCTTTATTGTCCTTGGCAACAAATTCACGGCGTGTACTGCCAGGCGGTAAAAGATCCCAACCCAAAGCCCGGTTACCAATGCAGCATTTAAGTACCATCACCGGAGCATCTATCGCATTACCAAGCAAATGACCTATTCCATATTCAGGTCCAAGATTGCCTCCCGAAACTTTCATCCATTCATTTCTAAGGGGACCTTTTCCAGACATATACTGTACATATCGAACATCTTTTCGCTCTTGCCAGCCGCCATCATCATTTAGAAGGTATTGATACTTCTTTTTCTGCTTGACCGCGTGCTCCAAAGAGATTTCAGCACCTTTTACCCGCCCCAAACCCACCATGTTAGATTGACCAAGCAAAATAAAGACCTGAACTGGTTTGTTCATGTCGGCAGGTTTGCCATCATGTCTCAAAATCAGTTTTCCTGCTTCTTCATCAGACCTGAGTAGGATGAAAAAACCCAACATAAAGAATGACAATGTTGAGATAGCAAAAAGATATCTAGTTCTACCAAACGAAATCATATCATTATCATCCATTCAAAAAACCTGATGATTACAATTACATCTATGGTCATTTTAACAGGATTAAGTAATTTTTTAGAACTTGAAATACTAAAAATATTTTGCGTAAGGTTAAGTTAATTTGCAATTTATGATTCACAACCCAATCAGGAGAATTCTCAAACTGTTCCTCAATCAAAATTGTTGCTTTACCGAATCACATTAAATGGTAGTTACAGTTTCATCATTAAAAATAAATTCTTTTTTGCCTGTAGAGGCATAAATACAAATACCCCTGGCAGGGATCGAACCTGCGACCAATGGTTTAGAAAACCATTGCTCTATCCACTGAGCTACAGGGGCAGTTAAGAAATTCTATTCAGGAAGGGTGGATTCGTGCAGATAGGAAAACCATTTGATTTCAGGGTGAATCAACCACGCTGGGGAAGTTCCTTGCCTTCCCAATGCCATGTCAACGGGCGAACATTCGGAACCTTGATGGCTGCAGCCCCCATGAACCCCTTGCAAGGTTCCAAATGAAGCACTGTCCAGCTAGCAGCTTCAGTCATATTACCATCAACCTGTCTTAAACGAGGCGATTCATGCCGGCCAAGTGCCACCTCCACGCGATCCAATCCGAAACCAATTCCATGACCGTTTGCCTTCAGAAAAGCCTCTTTCCTGGTCCAGGCCTGAAAAAAGACAGTGCCAAGATCGGCCCCCTCCTGCGAACCAAGATAATGGGATTCCCAAGGGGAGAAAAATCTTTGGGCTAAAAACAGCATATTCTCCATGTGGCGGATTTTTTCAATATCCACCCCAATCTCCGCAATGCGGGTGATTGCCAGCAAACCAATCCCATGAGAGTGCGAAAGATTAAAGTGCAACCCGGTTCCTTGAAGCATCGGTTTACCCATGCCCGTGGTGGAGAATTGCAACTGCAGTGGGGTAACGCCAAGATATCCACTAAGAAACAGCCTTAGCACCGCTCTACTGACTATGGCTTGTTCACGAACTTCCAAAGACCTCATCCGCATGGCCCGATTCATTTCCTCGGGGGAGATCACCTTGCACAGACTTTCCACATCCTTGGAAGGCCGGGATGTATGAAATGACCAGATGTGAACATCCCCTTCCTTCAAGGGCAAGAGTTTGCTTGAAGGGGACCAGGAAGGCTGGATGTTCGACGGTGCTAATTGCATGAGCATCAACCGGCAATAACTTTGACCACCCTGCGCGACCCCACTCTTAAAAGAAGAGGTTCGGCCAGACCAACCACCAAATTGGGATCAGTCAGTTTTTCCTTCTCCGCACCCATGGTAACTCCGCCCTGCTGAATCAGCCTGCGAGCCTCATTATTGCTCTTGGCAAAGCCGACTAAAACCAGCAACTTGGCAGCATTCAACCCTTTCTGAATTTCATCGGCAGGCACAACTACCTCGGGGATTTCCGTGGGGTCCTGCCTTTGGGAAAACCTTTTCGCCCACTCCTCGGCGGCAGCCAGGGCTTTTTCACTGCCATGATAAAAACCAACAATATCCCTGCCGAGGGTTTTCTTGGCTTCCAGAGGATGGGTAACGCTTTGGTCCAGCAACCTTCCTATGTCAGTGGCAACGCGATCCGTAAGCAATTCGTACCATTCCTTCATCAATTCATCCGGAATGCTCATCACTTTTGCAAACTGCTCGTATGGTGCTTCACCCACACCCACATAATTACCAAGGCTTTTACCCATGCGCCTGTTGCCATCCAAACCACGCAAAATTGGCAGGGTAAGGCAAACCTGTGGTTCCTGTCCGGCATCCTTTTGCAAATCTCGGGCCGCCATCAGGCTGAACAATTGCTCGCTGCCGCCAAGCTCCACATCGGAACGAATTTCCACGCTATCGTGCCCCTGCATCAGCGGGTACATACATTCATGAAGGTAAATAGGCGTGCCAGCCTTGTATCGCTTGGTGAAATCGTCGCGCTCGATCATGCGCTGAATGGTGGTTTTGCCAGCAAGAGCAAGGACATCCAGAAAACTATACTTGGAAAACCATTCGCCGTTGTACCGGACCTCGGTCTTGGAAAGGTCGATTACTTTGCCCACCTGAACCAGATAATCGCGGGCATTTTTTTCAACCTGTTCCTCGGTAAGACGCTGTCTGGCCTGGTCACGACCGCTAGGGTCCCCCACCAAGGCGGTATAGTTTCCTATGATGAGAACCGCTTGATGCCCCAGTTCCTGAAACAGCCTTAGCTTCCGAAGTGGGACTGTATGGCCAAGATGGACATCAATACCAGTGGGATCGATTCCATATTTGACTCGAAGAGGCTTTCCCGTGGCGATGGACTTTTCAAGCTTGCGGTTCATTTCGTCCAAAGGAACGATTTGATCTGCGCCACGCCTGATCAACTCCAACTGTTGTTTTGCGTCCATCACAGGTGCCTCGTTTCAAACAGGAGACTCAAAAGCCCCTTCCAGATGCTCTATGACAGGCGACCTGGAGTTTTTCGGCCAACAGATGGCCGCTACATCAAAACGCGCCTGACATTCCAAGAGATGGTATTTTTTAAGGAAGAAAAGCGCGGTGCGGACAACTTTTCTTTGTTTGCAATCATCCACGGACAGGGCAGCCCTTTCCGTGGTTTCGTCTGATCTGGACCGAACCTCCACAAAAACGACCACATCATCCTTGCGGGCAACTATGTCTAGTTCACCGATGGGACAGGACCAGTTTCTAAAAAGAATCGTGTAACCCCTCGCTCGAAGAAAACTGGCGGCCTGCTTTTCGGATCGAGATCCGATAAGTTTCCGCCAGAACTTAAGAAAGGGCAGGTTTTTCATAACCCTTGACGGGGCTTGAAAACTTACTTGGCCGGCTTGGCCAGGCGTTCTTTCAGGCGGGTAGCCTTGCCAACGCGGTCGCGCATGTAATAAAGCTTAGCGCGACGAACCTTGCCAGTCTTCTTCAATTCAACCTTGGCAAGCTTGGGGCAAACCAGCGGGAAGGTTCTTTCCACGCCTTCTGCCTGCACAATCTTGCGAACGGTGAACATTTCGTTCATGCCGCTGCCATGCTTGCTGACAACCAAGCCACCAAAGACCTGAATGCGTTCCTTGTCGCCATCCAGAATGCGAATGCTGACATCCACGGTGTCGCCTGGTTGAAAATGATCAATATGCCTTTTGATTTCAGACTTGTCCGCAAGTTCAGCCACCTGGGCTTTTGCAGCGTCTTCTACAATTTGCATGATGCGATTCTTCATGTCGTTCAACCTTTCTCAAGAATTTCAGTTATTCCTGCCAAAGCTTTTGGCCTTGGATTGTTCTTTTCTCCATGCCGCGATCTTTTCATGGTTCCCGCTAAGAAGAACCTCGGGCACTTCCATCCCCCGAAAAACCCTTGGCCGGGTATACTGGGGATACTCCAACTCGCCTTCCACATTGTGTGATTCCTGTGCCAGGCTTTCCGGATCTCCAAGAACACCGGGCACCAGCCGAATCACCGTGTCTATCACCACCATTGCAGGAACTTCGCCACCGTTACAAATGAAATTTCCTATGGAAACTTCCCTTGCGGCCAACCCCTGCCTGATCCTGTCATCAAACCCTTCGTAGCGGCCGCACAATAGCATGATTCTCTTGTGCTTTGCCAACTCAGTCACAAGGCCTTGGTTGAGTCTTTCCCCCGAAGGGGTCATCATCAAAAGAAGGCCAGGATCTTCCGGAACTTCAGATCGAACCGCCTCGACACAATCAAAAATCGGCTCAGGCATCATCACCATACCTGGCCCGCCACCGAAAGGTTTATCATCCACGCTCTGGTGCTTTCCCTTGGCCCAATTCCTGATATTCCAGGTATGCACCGAGACAAGCCCCGACTGGATTGCCAGCTTGAGCAAGCTCTGAGATACATACCCCTGAAAAATATCCGGAAAAAGGGTCAGTACATCAAAGCGCATGGTAAAGACTAGGAAGCAGCCCCTTGAGGCGCACTAGCTTCGATCTTTTCCCATTTCTCGAGGTATTTTTCAAGAAATATGGAAACATGCTCGGAAGGTTTCGCCCCCTTGCTGATCCAATGCTTGATTCGGGTAGGTTTCAGGGTAACTCTGGCCTCTTTATCCTTCACCGAAGGATCATAGGTGCCAAGAATTTCAAGAACATCGCCGTCTCGAGCCCTTCGTTTGTCAATCGCCACGATACGGTAAAAATGCCGTCGATGACGACCAAACTGCTTCATACGGATACAAACAGCCACGGTATTATCCTTTCCATCAAACAAAAAACCAACACTTTAGCCCTGAAAGCACCCATCCTTGGAGACAAACAGGGTCAGCGTTTTTTCTTCTTTCTTTCCTTGGCCCTTTCCTTAGGGGTTTTTCTATGTCCTGTGTCACCTTTTGTCTTGATTTTCGCCCCCGGAAGGAAGGCTCCCATCTTGCTCATGCCAGTGACCATTTTCAAACGATCCCAAATGCTCATCTTGGCCATCGCACGCATCAGGTTGCGCATTTGCTCAAAATGATCTAGAAATTGCCTGACTTCGTGAGGTTGAACCCCGCAACCAGCGGCTATTCTACGACGACGGCCTTGATCCAGAATATCTGGGTTGGTTCTTTCCTCCAGCGTCATGGAATCTATCATCCCGCGAATACGACGCATGGATGCTTCGGGGTCCTCCCCTGCGGGCACCATATCCGACATTCCGGGCATGGTACCGATAATATCCTTCACAGATCCCATCTTGGAAATCTGCTCAAACTGCTTGCGAAAATCATTCAGGTTGAAATCGCCCTGCTGCAGCTTGCGCTGTTGGGCCTCTAGTTCTTCCTTGGATATTTCCGACTGAACCCTGCTCACCTTTTCAACCAATGAAAGAATATCACCCTGGCCCAGAATTCTTTGGGCCATACCCTCTGGTCGAAATTCCTCCAGCCTGTCCAGCTTTTCCCCTACACCGATGAACTTGATCGGAACTTTGGTTACTTCCTTGATGGAAAGCGCCGCGCCACCACGGGCATCACCATCCATCTTGGTAAGGATTACACCATTTAGCTCCAAGGCCTCATTAAAGGCTGAGGCACTGTGTACCGCATCCTGGCCAGTCATGGCGTCGCATACGAGATACACCTGATCCGGCTTGCACTGGCGGTCTATCTGGCGGAGTTCTTCCATGGGCATTTCGGCCACATGCAAACGGCCCGCGGTATCAAGAATAATTGTGTCAACCAAGGTTTTCTTCGCATGGGCAAGGGCATTCGCACACACCTGCACCGCGGAAGCGGTTTTCCCATCCTGAGGCATTTCAAAATAAACAGGCACATCCACCTGCTGCCCCAGAACCTTTAACTGCTCAATAGCCGCGGGCCTTTGCAAATCGGCCGCAACTAGCAATGGTTTTTTACCCTTTGCTTTCAGGGTAAGGGCCAGCTTGCCCGCAGTGGTGGTTTTTCCCTGCCCCTGCAAGCCACACAGCATAATTACCGTTGGCCTGTCTTTGGCAAACGGGATGGCAGAATCAACAGGGCCCATCAATTGAACAAGTTCATCGTAGACGATCTTAATGATCTGTTCACCGGGGTCCAAACTGCGAAGAACCGCCTGACCTACCGATTTTTCGGTAACGCGGTTTATGAAATTTTCTGCAGCATTGAAGTTTACATCGGCATCCAGCAGAACGGTGCGTATTTCAGCAAGGGCTTCACGGATATTGGCTTCTGAAAGCCTTCCGCGACCCCGCAAGCTTTTAAGCGCTTCGGTCAAACCTTTTCGCAACCCGTCCAGCATAAGTCAGGAAAAACCCCAAAAAGTACGTATTATCCCTCTTTAATCCAAACAATTATTGTAAAGGAAAGAGCCCAAATAGCAACGGGCAGAGGCAAAACAACCTTATAAACGGCGAAAAGTGCTGAAAATCTTGGGGTTATAACGAAGTTTCCATGCTTTTGTTCATTTGTTCACTAATTTGGCTTTGTATTTTCTACACTTGGCATTGACACAATATTTCAAAAAATTGTATTTTCTACATTGCCTCTTCTCTGTTCCGGCCCCGTTGACGGTTTCGACTTTCGACGGGGTTTTTCTTTTTCAGAACTTCATTCTCCATAAAATATAATTGTTCTTCCTCACCCATTGGTGACCAATGATTCCACGAACCTTGGAACCTGAAGTCATGGACTTGCCGGACGATGCAAGGGAATATGACTCCATGGATCATCGCGAGGTTAATCAGGCTTTCACCAAGGATTTTCTGGACAAACGCAACCCTGAAGATGGTTTTCTGATTCTGGATGTGGGTACTGGAACCGCTCAAATTCCTATCGTCATATGCCAGCATGATCCAAGATTTATCATCCATGCACTTGATTTGGCAAAATCCATGCTGGATATTGCCAACCACAATATCCAAACAGCAGGTTTTCAAAATCAAATAATTGCGGTTCTACAAGATGCCAAAAAGTTGAACTTTCCTGACAATCATTTCGATGCGGTTATTTCCAACTCCATCATTCACCATATTTCCGACCCAGTTCTGGTTTTTTCGGAAATGGTAAGGGTAACCAAACCGGGTGGATTATTATTTGTCAGAGATTTAATGCGTCCTCTAATTGAACCCGCCGTGGCAAGATTGGTGAAACTCCATGCAGCCCAGGCGACACCCTACCAGCAAAAGCTTTTTGGCGATTCGCTTCGGGCCGCATTGACGGAGCAGGAGGTCAGAAACATGGTTGGGAAACTGGGATTTGGCAAGGAAACGGTCCGCCAATCATCCGACCGCCACTGGACATGGATTGCCAGAAAGAGTGCCCCGTGATGCAATTGCTGGCCCTGCTTGGGCAATTGGTGCATTTCTGTCTAAGCCTGGCAAAGTCTCCAAGGTCGAACCCAAGAATTCTTGAAGACTGTATAACCCAGCTTTATAAGACCCTTGCTGGTGCAATCCCCTTAGTCGCGGTAGCCGGGCTTGCCACTGGGATTGTGGTTTGGCTGCATTTGCGCGGCTTACTGGTAAGTGTCGCCGGGCCTTCTTCGGTTTCGCTTCTACCACAGGCTTTGTCTTTGGCTGTTGTTGTGGAACTAGCCCCATTGACCGCGGCATTGATACTGGCTGGAAGGTCTGGGTCCAGCCTGGCTGCGGAACTAGCTTCCATGAAGCAAAGCGAACAGATCGATGCCCTGCAGGCTATGGGTGTTAACCCCATGGGAAAACTGGTTTTTCCAAGAGTTATCGCTTGCACTCTGGCTCTGCCAATGCTGACCATTTTTACAGCGTATTTATCTCTGCTATCTGGCTACCTTACAGAATCCATCACCGGAACCATGGCGTGGAGCGAGTACTATCATCAGGTGATAAAGGTTTTGAAATATCGAGATGCCGTGCCAGCCGTAACCAAGACCATCTTTTTCGGCCTGGGAATAGGAACCCTCGCCTGCTTCCATGGTTTGAACGCAGGCGAGGGTACTGAAGGAGTGGGCAGGGCTGCTACCCGTGGCGTAGTCGGTTCAATATTCTTCGTGCTGGTCTCAAATGTTTTTCTTGTGAAGCTGATTCACCTTCTGTTTGACTAGAATTTGCACCGGTAATCTCCGGGATTTCCCACCCCTTGCGATATTCACGAATCAGGTAGGCATCAGCCTTGGCACTTCCAGTGGTCGCCCTGGTTTCATCCCAAGTGATTTTTTGGCCACTTCTCAATGAGACGTTTCCAAGAAGCACGGATTGGGCAAGGATGCCGCTGTAATCAAAATTGCAAAGGGTCTTGCCATTGCCACGAATCGCCTCGAGCCATTCCTTGTGATGACCAATCGAATCTGGAATGGTTGGAGCCGGTGGCGTAAAGTTCTTGAAGTTTTCATCGGGAAGCAGGTTGTGCTTGGAATAACCCGAGATCAGTTTTCCCTTGCTACCTTCAAACAAAACCCCGGAACCGTAACCCAGGTAAGGCTTGTCATGTTCCCAACCCGGGCCGGAACAGCCGTTGTACCAGGTCAAATGCACCGCGGGTTGCTTTCCACGAGCGGGGTAATGGTATTCTGCCTTCACAAGATCCGGTACGGTCTGGTCACCTTCCTGAATTCTCTTGGAAACAGCTTCCACACTTGTGGGAAGAGTTAAGCCCAATGCCCAATGGGGAAGATCCATGTAATGGCAGGCCATGTCTGCAAAAACACCACCGCCAAACTCCCAGAAATATCTCCAATTAAAATGGGTGAACGCCGGATCGTATTTTTTATATGGGACAGGCCCAAGCCAAAGGTCATAATTAAAGCCTTGGGGAATCTTTGCCGGTTCCTTGGCAAACCTTTGCACAGGAGGCTTGGAACTTTGCCAAACTTGAACCCTTTTTACTTCCCCGATCACCCCAGCCTGAATGATCTCCACCACCCTGCGATAGTTTTTCTCGGCATGAATCTGGGTTCCCATTTGGGTTACCAGCTTGTTGGCACGGGCTGTTTTTATCATAGCCCTTACCTCAAGAACCGAGTGGGCTAACGGCTTTTCACAATAAAGGTGCTTACCCGCCCGCATGGCGGCAATACCCTGCACCGCATGGACATGATCCGGTGTGCCGACCACCACTGCGTCGATTCCCTTCACATCCAAAAGCTTGCGAAAATCTTGAAAGAATGCGGCCTTGGGAAATTGATCCCTGGCCTTCGTTGCCCTGCTTTCATCAACGTCACAAAGGGCAAGTATGTTTTCTCCCGACACTCCAGCCAGGTTTGCAGCGGCGCGATTGTAAACCCCAATCACACCCAGGTTGATTTTCCCCATCACACTTCTGGCGGAAATAAAATTGGGTGCGGTAATCATAGCCGCCCCAACACCAAGTCCCGCCTTAACAAAGGAACGCCTGCTGGTCTTTTTCATCACTGATTCCTTTACTTCATTTGGCTTACCATGGAAGGACTTTGAACTTCCCATATCTGCAAGGCGTTGTCAACTTTCATCCACAGTTGCATGGCGTGCCTTGGAAAGACAAATTTCATCACTCCAACCGTTAAAATCATGCCAAAATCAGGCCTCATGGCTAATCCAGTAAATTAAGAGGATAAAACCCTTGGAAAAACCTCTTCCAAGCGATAAAAAATAGGTAGGAAAACATTAATAATTTTAATGGTGATATCCGTGATAGATCGACTTCTTTGCAAGCTTCTACCCTTACTGCCAAGTCTTTAACAAGACGGGGTTGCTGCTCGAAGTTTGATTATCATTAAGCGAGAAGAACCCCGGAACCAGATGGTTCCGGTTTTTTTTTGTCCGGAGAGAATCATGAGCCAGGATCGAGTTGTTATTTTCGATACCACACTACGGGATGGTGAACAATCCCCGGGCGCAAGTATGAATCTTGCGGAAAAACTTGAAGTTGCCATGGCTCTCCGCGACCTTGGTGTGGATGTCATTGAGGCTGGTTTCCCAATCGCATCACCCGGGGACTTCGAAGCGGTTCGTGAAATAGCCCGACAGGTGCACGGCCCGTCGATTTGCGGTCTAGCCCGTTGCAACAATGCCGATATTGATCGTGCTTGGGAAGCCCTTAAAGACAACCCCAAACCACGCATCCACGTTTTCCTTGCAACCAGTGCCATTCACCGTGAATTCAAGCTTCGTATGGCGAAGGAAGAAATCGTTCGCAGAGCTGTGGAAGGTGTCAAACGCGCCAAGAGCTACCTGAACGATGTTGAATTTTCCCCGGAAGATGCCGCGCGGACCGAACTGGACTTTTTAACTGAAGTGGTGGAAAAAGCCATTGAGGCAGGGGCCACCACAGTGAACATTCCTGATACCGTGGGATACGCCATGCCTGGCCAATATGCACAGGTAATAGCCCATTTGAGAAAGCATGTTCGGGGAATTGAAAAAGCGGTAATCAGCGTTCATTGCCACGATGACCTCGGTCTTGCGGTGGCAAACAGCCTCGCAGCAATTGTCGAGGGTGCAAGGCAGATTGAATGCACCATCAACGGCCTTGGTGAAAGGGCCGGTAACTGCGCGCTTGAAGAAGTGGTAATGGCCCTGAGAACCAGGAATGATTACTTCAAGCTGGAAACAGGGATCAACACAAAAAAGCTGTACCCCACCAGCAAGCTGGTTTCCCATGTCACTGGCATCCATGTACAGCGGAACAAGGCTATCGTTGGACAAAACGCATTTGCCCATGAATCCGGCATTCATCAGGATGGCATGCTAAAGGAACGGTCAACCTACGAGATCATGAACCCGGCAGACATTGGCATTGGGCAGACGGATTTGGTTTTGGGCAAACATTCCGGAAGGCATGCCTTAAGGCAACGGGTAATTGACTTGGGCTACCATTTGGATGAGACCCAATTTCAAGGCTTGTTCGAGGATTTCAAGGCACTGGCGGATCGCAAAAAAGTCATCTACGATGCGGACATCGAAGCCCTGGCGGAATCCCGTATCCACAGCGGGCCCACCATTTGGACTTTGGAAGCTGTAACCTGCAATGCAGGAACCGGCACCATTCCCAGTGCCGTTGTGGCACTATGGCACAAAGATGGGCATATTGTTCGGGAAGCAAGCGTGGGGGATGGCCCTGTGGATGCCGTCTTCAAGTGTATCACCAAGCTTACTGGCGTTAAGATCAACCTCAAGGATTATAAACTAAGAAGCGTTACCGATGGCGAGGATGCCCAAGGCGAAGCCCACGTGGAAGCCGAGTTTGAAGGAAAAGCTCTTAATGGCAGGGCTGTTAGCACCGATGTTATTGAAGCCAGCGCATCCGCATTTTTGCAGGTCATAAACAGGGTGATTATGCGACAGGCTCTTGGCGACCGTATCAAGCCCACGGAAAATCCGAATTCCTAATTTGTTTCCAAGGGAATATTCTTCAACTCAAACGGAACCTCCACCGTGTGGGTCTTGGAACCCCTGAATAACACCACCTTGGGCTGTCCATTTCTGGATATTCCCTGAATGGTCATTTCCCTTAGAACCGCTCCACCAGCATTTTGCTGATAACGGGAACTTTGAGATGCAATGGTTACTGGCCTTCCTTTTTCATCCAGCACTTCAAACCCATTTGCATTCATGGAACGCATAATTCCAAAGTTCATGTTGAACTGCTGGATTTGAATCTGGGGATTCCCTGCAGGGTTTTGAATGTTTCCGGGTATTACTAAGGCTTCGGGTGCCATAGCAATCTGATTTCCAGGAGTGAACCCTTCGGGCAATTCCCATTCAAATCGAACCTTCCAGGATCCTTTATCATCCGTTGTCCACTCATTTACTTTGATCCACCCACCGAATTTACCATCGATTTTCTTACCTGTCTCCTGATCAGCAAACTTTGCCTCCAAAAGTGGTTTTACCTCATCATTCACCTGAAGAATCATGGTACCTTTGAGCTGGCTGATTTGGGCAGAAGCCATGCCAGCCTTGATAAGATAAACAGGAACTTTGTTTTCCCATTCTGTTTGAGGATTTGTGGCGCTAACGCCAGGCACCGGCAAAGCACGGGGAATTGGTTTACCAAACTGGGGGTTGGCAATTTCCTTGTTTTGAGCAAGATTGGAATCGTGCTCCAACTCTTGCCCGCGATCATCAGTTGCCTTTTCCACCCTTACCGAGCTGATACCCTTTAACTTCAGCCGCGGTTCAGGAGCCACATCCAGCCCCAGAAGCAATCTACCTGCGGGTACTGTACCGAACCTCTCGGATGGTTTTTCCATAACCCTTATGCGGTAAGCGGTGGATGTATCGGAAATCCTTGCAGGTCTTTTTCCCTCACCAAGGATAATTACACCCGAAGCCACTGGCACGGTTCCTTTCCCCATTCCTTGAAAAGGCTGCCGATTCGCACCGGGAAACGGTGGCAAGGCCCCTATTCCGGGTGGCAACTGAGGTTGCTCTTCCTTTGGCTGAAAAACAATTTTTTTGTTTTTGCCATCATTTTCACGAGGAGCCACAGGCGGCTTTGGAATCCTGGGAAAAGGTACATTAATTTGGGGAGAACCTATGCCGAAAGAAAATGAATTATTCGTGGAGTTTGCCAATTCAACCACTCCGGCTTTTTCACAAACCAAATCAAGCACCTTCCAGAATGGTTGCTTTTCAACAGAAAGGGATAATTTTCTTTGTGACAGTTCGCCCTTCCGATCCTGAATAACAATCCTGTAGCCACTCTGCTTAACCACCTCTGCCACAACCTCGGAAAGTGAGGCATCCTTAAGGTCAATACTTATGAGCGTGGGGCTCATTAACTTCTGGTTTTGAGAATTGGATTCTATTCTTGCAATCAGCTCCTCAGCCCTTTTCCGAATTTCGGCATCTTCGCTTTTAAGGGCTTTTCGAAGCTCCTCCAAAGCTGTGGTTCCGATCGATTCTAATTTTTTGCTGGCTTTTTCACGGTCATCAAACGAAACACTTCCCAAATCCCGAATAAGGTTGGGAATATCCTGTCCGGTAACCAAGCCCGAAAGGCCAAGGATTGCAAAAACAACAGCCAGAAATGGCATTTGGAATCTTACCATGACACCAATACCTCGCAGATAACCCTGTGATAGTAGTATACTCAGGCAATTACCTGACAGGGTAAAAAAAACACCCCCGGAAATCTTCCGGAGGTGCTTTAAATTCGGGTTGGGTTTATGCAAGCAACCTGTCGATAACTGTACCTTCGCGGAACATCTGAACAGTACGACCATTTGAGGTGGAAAGTTCCGTCTTGGAGTTGATTCCAAGATTGGAGAAGATACTTGCAGAAATATCGTCTGGCAGGCAGGGATCAGAAGCAGGCGCCATACCCTGTCCATCAGTGCTACCATGAACATAACCGCGCTTGAACCCACCACCAGCAAGAACCACTGCCATGGACCTAGCCCAGTGATCGCGGCCGGTATCCTTATTAACCTTCGGTGTGCGACCGAATTCACCCGCGCAATAAACAATGGTTTTGTCTAACATTCCACGATCTGCAAGGTCAGAAATCAATGCGGAAAGTGTTGTGTCCAAGGTTGGTTGCAATTTCTTGGAATGGGCGTCAAAAGTCTGGCGATGAGTATCCCAGCCTCCGATACTTATTGTTACAAAACGAACTCCAGCTTCCACCAGGCGTCTTGCCGCAAGAGCGCTTTGGCCAAAATTATCGGCACCGTAACGGGCACGTAGTTCTGGCTTTTCCTGGGCAAGATCAAATGCCTTGCGGGTACGATCAGATCGAAGAATATCCAAGGCCTGTTGGTGGAACGCATCAAAACCTTGAACAAGGTCGGCATTCTTGTCAGCGTCACGGAAAGTGGCGTCAAAACCGCTCAGAAGCTTGTCACGGTTGGAAAGCTCATCCAAAGTAAAGTCGGTTGGCAGTTGAATGCCACGAACTTTCATGTTGCCCTTGGCGTTACCTGCTGCACCTTCAACCATGAATGGATTGTAGGCCGTGCCGAGATAACCAGAAGTACCAGCAGTACCTCCACGGATATCGGAAAATGAAACATAAGGGGGTACACCGGTGGGCGTCTTGAGCATTTTGCTGGCAAGAGAACCCATGGCAGGAAACTGAAGTGCCGGGGTAGGCTTGTTGCCAGTTGTCATGAATAAAGTTGCAGGGGCATGGGATGGGATCGAATGATTGATCGATCGAACGATACTGATCTTGTCTGCTACTTTGGCCATTTTGGGCATATGTTCGCTAATTTCGATGCCACTTACATTTGTTTTGGCTGGTTTGAAGTTACCACGAATGCCTTCAGGAGCATCTGGCTTCAGATCCCACATATCGATGGTTGCAGGACCACCCGCAAGCCAAACCATAATCACAGAGTCAGCCTTACGACCAGCATTTTCGCCAGTTGTCTTACGGGCAGCATTTGCTTCCAAACGGAGCAATTCAGGCAGACTAAGACCCATCAGACCGGCTCCAGCACCAAGCCTGATAAAATCGCGACGATAGAATCCTTCACAATCCGTTCGGTTGTTGGAAGCCATGACTTACTTTCCCTCAGAGGCCTCTATGAAATTCTGGTGTTGTTTTCGGCCTTCATAGAAAACCGGTGGATACCCTCCACCCTCCAGAATTTTAATGGTTAAAAATAAATTCCTTGGTATTCAACAACGCCCAAAGGGTGTCAGTGAATGCAGTTTTACGATCGGAAGTCTTCTCCCGGTATTCCTTGAAGTTCTTTATTTCCTTTTCATTTGGGAATCGTCCAAGCGTGCTTAGGAATAATTCCTCGAATGCTTTCATATCATCAGAATTTTGAGCAAGCAAAGTTTTAATGACGTTGGAATTGGATTCAATCTTTGCCTGAAGATTCGTGTCCGCCATCAGGTAAAGCTTTTGGGGTAAGGCTGGCTCCATGGATCGCTCACAATCGCAAGCGGCAGCACGCGGCGGGCGACCAAAAATACGAAAGGCATAACTTACGGTACTATTAACACGGCTTGAACCTACCTCAATAGCTTTCGCATCTTTTGGAGCATCCGCACCAAAATTCTCCTTGACCCCTGTGGCAGCAGAAAGCACATCCACAACCACTTCAGCCATCATGGGCCGAATGTATGAGTGGGAAAAGTTGATATCATCCAATCGATTGGAATCATTGGGTTTAAAGGTCAGTTGGTAAGTGCGTGATTCAAGAATCGCCTTTTCAAGCTTTCGCAAATCATAACCACTTTCAATGAAGGATTTTGCCAGCGCATCCAAAAGGATGGGATTGGATGCAGGGTTTGCGATCGCAAAGTCATCCACAGGATCAACAATCCCTACTCCAAAATAGTGCCCCCAAACTCTATTTACGAAGCTTTTGGCGAAGTATGGGTTTTCTGGAGATCTCATCCATTCCATAAGGTCTTTACGAATGTCTTTGCCTGCCTGATGTTCAAATTCGCTACCACCCAAAGCCTTGGGCGGAAGGGGTTGATTGGTTTCTGGATGCAAAAGAGCACGGTTTGCAGCCCCGCGAGTTCCTGTATTTGCGGAAACATATACTTCCCTGACAACATTCACCTGATTGTTTCTTGGCGCATTTTCACGGCGACTCTTGTTTTCCTCATCGATTAATTTTTTAAGGTCCGGGGACGATGCTCCAGCAGCGGTAACATTTGTAAAAATGTTTGCAAATGCTCTATATTCAGCCTGAGTCCACCGATCAAATGGGTGTTTGTGGCATTGTGCGCACTCAAGCCTTACACCAAGGAATGCAGCAGCAGCTTTTTCGCCCCACTGGTCCACGGTAACTGCTCCCTGCCTGCGCCAAAACAAATCCAAGCTTGGCTTATCAGCATAATCAGATTCGTATCCCTTGCTCAATTTCTCATCGGTTTTTTTCACATAAGCCATGTATTCTTCCGGGGAAAGCCCGTCACGACTCGTTGCCGTTAAAATACCTTCCACGATTTTGTCGTAAGGCATATTTTCAGCAACTCGCTTTCGCACCCAATCGTGCCACATCTGGCTACGGCGACTCTTGAGGTTTTGGGGTTGCTCTAAGGCATCCGTATTGTTGCCCGTAATATCGCTAAACTTGGTTGCCCAAAGCGAGGCATGCATTGGATGCTTAAGCAATTCTTCAATTTTGCGGGAACGCTTATCTGGAGATTTATCTTCAGCAAAGGCCCGAATTTCATCAGATTTTGGAAGGGTACCAATCGTATCAATGGTGATTCTTCTGAGAAATTCAAAATCGTCTGAAATGCCGGAAGGTTCGATGTTAAGCCTTTTGAGCTTTTGAAAAACAATCTTATCAATGTAATTGTTTTCAGGAACCTTTGGGTAATTGTAACCAGGCTCGACTGGTACAGGAACCAAAACGCGAACTGCAACAACTTTACCACGATAACCAATAATTATTGACGTATCACCCGGGCGGTTTGCACTAATTTCACCCTGAGGATTAATTTCAGCCACCGCATCATCAAGGCTTCTGTATTCGCAAATCGATGTCAAATCTTCGCTGGTTCCATCTTCAAAGGAAACCACTGATTTAATGGATGCTTTTTGACCTGGTCTTACAAAAACGACTTCTTCTGGGGAAACTTTGAGGGATTTGATCGCGCCACTACCTTTATTAACAGGGGCACCCTGTTCTATCCAATTCTTAATCAGATTATACTGCCAAGAATCCTTGGAAAACTTTTTACCACCAGCATGTTCAACCAGCCCTGCACCTTTAACAAGAATCATGCTTTCTTCGGGGTTCAATAAATCAATTCTTCGCCCATTAAATTCGCGGGCCACTGAAAAGCCATCCCTCTCGGCTTCGTAACCGAACAAGGACAATCGAAATCCATTTTTGCCCTGAAAGGAACCATGACAGGAACCAGTATTACACCCAACCTTGCCAAAAAGCCCCACGACATGTTTTTCAAAATCTACTTTGGAAATTACATTACCAGTGGGTAAAACAACTTCCGCACTGACTTGGTTGGGGAAAAGGATAACCACTAAAGCGAATGGAATCATCCATTTCCATTTCAAGCGGGTCATCATGTTCCATCTCCAAAAAATCTAAATGGCAGGTCTAACTATTCTGGCGGGAATTTAATTCAAGCATTGATTAAATCGGTCTTTCAAGACCTTTTCAACCAAAAAACTAACAAAATCACTCATAAATATTAACCCGAGGAAAACTAAGTGGTTTCGGTAAAAACAAAAAAAGCCACCCTTTTTATGGGTGGCTTAGCAATCGCCATAAGCTCTAATCTCTACTGGAGTTAAGTTGAATTAGAATTCTTACTATGTAATAAAACATGGTTGCAACGGAAGAAAACAACATCAAAGCGGCTGCAACATGCTTGTCTGTTGGCCAATAGTACATCACGGCTGAAGTTTCATAAAGCATGTAACCACATAACAGGACAACCATTGCAAAAGAAAAAACCAGCCCCAAACTAAAGCCAAATAATATGGAGCAAATAATAAACCCAAAAGCAATGAGGGAACCGACCGACAAAATGGGCCCCAAAGTTGTGTAATCTTTATTGGTTAGGAAAGCTGTAAGGGTTAAACCCGCAAAGGCCCCCAAGGTCATAATTCCTGCGGACATGATTAGGTTCGGGTCTTTGACATAAAAAGCCGCATAATGCAAAAGGGGAAGGAAAATCACCGCTTCTACCACAATGTAAATTCCAAGGCCAAGATACTGTGCGGCAGGGGAAGCACCAAAATACGCCAGCCGGTTAGCCATCCAACTTGCACCCCAAAAAGCGAGCATCAAAAACAAAACGCCCCACGGCGATCGTCCAAAAATACTCATTATTTGTTCTGAAGAAACCGACTTTAACAGCAAAGTTTCCAATGCGGCAAATGCCAATACTGCACCTGCCAGATGAGCGTAGGTCCTTTTAATAAAGGATACTCTCGCCGATTCTACCCCAGAAGATCCAATCTCCATGGGCGACTGTCGTTCATATTCGTAGTTCATTTTTCACTCCGATAATTTATGATGCACACATAATTATTGTACATGCGCAAATTGTAATAAATCCAGTTTAAAGGATGGTTTTGAACTTAAATTTACAGATTAGTTTGCAGGCTTGCCTGCCGGGACTGCGTTTTCAACGGACGGTTTCCCATGCAGGTCACAAGCTTGATGATTTTTGCAACAGATTGGGGCGGCAGTTTTGGAATTTTTGTCTTTCCAGAAATCCCTGGAAGGAACAAACACACGGTCCCCTGGCTTTAGTTGGTAATTAGTTGTGGTATCACCAAGTTGTGTGATTTCTTTAAAGCACACCGGAAGCACAATTCTGCAACTTTCAGGCGGCGTAGGCCTGGAAAGAACAATGTTTTGTCTAGAAGCTTTTTCGTTTAAGCCGCCTGCCTGAAGAATGGCATCCAATACGGTTTCCCTGCCATTAAGTGGATAAATTCCAGGAGCGTTTACTTCGCCTATCACGTAGTACACTTTACTTTGCCTGTTAATCAGGCGAACGGTTATGGGGCCGGCCTCCTTGGTTACAGAGGAAATTTGTCCGCGAACCATTTCCTCGATTTCATCCAGATTTCGGCCTGCAACATTTAATCGACCATATTTGCCCAAGCTTACATTGCCATCAGGTAGGACTGGCTGATCACCTGGAAGCCTGATGGGTGAATCCAAATCCGCAGGCTGTATAAGAAGAACATCTCCAGGTTCAGCGGTTAGTGATGTCGTCAAAGCTTTGTCTAATTCCCTTGGGACAGGGGGTATTTCAGAAACTGTATCCCGCAACAATCGTGTGCTATCAAGGAGCGAATTACCTTCATTACAAGCATTAATGGCAGAAATCATACTTTGACAACCCGTTGCCAAACCTAGCAAAGGGAGCATCAAGAGGATGATAAACCAATCAAACTTTTTCCGAGCCACTTTACCCATTTCTCCCAGCCACAAGCAAGGTGCGTAAAATTCCATTGGGCTTTTAGCCTTTTTAAAAAATCATTCAAGAGAAAGATTTACAATTTTGGCTACCTGCCAAGGAAAAATCGAAGCGCTTCTTCAGTAAGCAGTGTCAGGGGCACACTTCTTACTATGGGATCTTTATAAGTGCCCTGAATTTTGAAATGCAAAATCCCTGCCGCCAGGGTATTAGTCACTTGAGATATCATCTCCAGGGGTACTGCTCCAATTGCGGGCATCCGCAATCCCATATTTCGCATGGATTCCGGAAGCACGCTTAGATTGCCCGTTCTGGCTGTGGCTTCCATGTCTAATTTTCCCTGAAGGGAAATGGTTCCCTCAATTAGTACCATCATAAGTGCATTGCTCATGGCGAGCCTGTTCACTCGGATAACACCCCTGTCCATTCGGGCTTTAAGCTCGCCACGGTCGAAGAACGCACCAGTTGCCGCCACTGGCAAAAAGGGAACCAGATCCCTAACAATAGGAATTCCCTGGGCCCTGGAATGAACAAGTGTTCCATCCAGCGATGCACTTAACTGGTCAAGTGATTTTACATCTCTGCCAGAAAATTGAAGTTTACCCTGGATAGTTCCCGCCGCCTGGGAAGGGCTATCCCCCAACTGGGCCTGAACGGTCCTGAAATCCAACGATTGAAACCGGTAATTTCCCTGAAGGGATGATCCCACCCCCCAGCGGTATTCCGTGCTTCCAGATATTTTTCCCTGCGCAACACTCCCGCTGACATCTCGTAAAACCAATGATCCCGCACCCCTGGCGGGAGCAAACACCATGTCGAATGGAATTCTCCAATCGCCTACTTCCATACCAAAAACCCGGGCAGAGCCACTTACACCCTCTCCAGTGGAGGTGATTTCCCTTCCAAGCTTTCCCTGGGCGCGAATATCGATTTTCCCCGTGGGTTTCATGAAGGCTAGCCATGGTGCAAATAACTTGGCCATTTCAGCCCTGGTAAGCGTAGCCTTGTATTTGTTTCGTTCAGGATTGTTTAAGTTTAATTCCGCACTTGCCCGCAGTTGACCATCCCCCAGTGTTCCCTGAATATCCTTGAAAGTTATCTCATGATTGTTAATTACGACCGTCGATTTTATTTGTTCGCTAAACGGGTTTTTTCCATGTTTTAAATGATCAAGTTCCACAATCCCATTCGCGGAAATGAGAAAGCAATCCAGATCAAAGTTGAAAGGCAAATCAAGTGACCATTCTCCATCCAGCAATTGAAGATTGTCGTTTACATCCAATGCTTTCAAAACAGGTTTCAAACTCGCTTTTTCAACAATGAGATGGCCGGGGAGAAGTGTCTTTTGGCCACCATCATATTTCAGATCCAGCTTGCCATGCCCGCCCGCCACATTTGTTTCCATGGCAATGGCAACGCTGTTTTTGCTCCATTTGGCTTTTGATACCACTTTTGAAAATGGAAGTTCAAGAATATCGAACGAATCATTACCGGTCTGCAAACTTACCTCGAAATTTCTCTCTCCCCTAAGATTCTGCGGCATTATCAATATGTCCGCATTTGCGGATACTTTTCCGTGAACGCATGATGCTTTTTCGAGCAAGGATTTCACTGTTTCACCCAAATCTAAATCAGTGACCTTTACGGACAGATTGCCAGATTGGGTGGCCTGAACAGGAATTAACCCGGTGATTTCGCAACCAGCTCCCAAAACATTTCCCCTGGCAAGCTTTATTTCAACACCGCGATCATCAAAAACAAAATTCGAAGTAATCTGTTCCAAAGGAGTTCGCCCTATCGCAACCTTGGCCGCCTGAATGGAAGCGTTTGCGCGAAACCCGGGACGATTTCCCCCGCCATGAATTGTGGCAGTGGCATCGGCAAAGCCCTCGACCCCGAAATCTGAAATTGGTGGATAGAACTCCCTGGCGATTTTTTTGAGCTCAAGCTGTTGTCCCTTCAGTTTTGTTTCAAAAGGAAAACCATTTTCCATGGAAACCACGGAATCCATTTCCAGTTTGCCCCAAGGGGCTTGCCCCTTCACCTCGGCTAATTCCAAATTCCCCCTGGCGAGCTGGATCTTTCCATGCACTTCTGGAAAACCAAAGTCTTCGTATTGCCAGTTATCCCACCGAAATAACGCATTGCCACGCCAGGCATGAAATCGCGCTGAATCCAATTCGCCAAGGGATTCCAAACCAAAGGAGATTCTGCCCTGCATTTTTTGGAAAAACTCCCCAATCCAGGGAGTGATGATACCCGATGGAATCGACGAGGCCTGAGCGCGGGTATGCATTTCCAGATTCTTCAACAAATCCAATTTTATTCCGGCATGAATTTCCCCTGGCGCCTGCCTGGCTGCCAGTTCTTTGGAATCCTTTTCCTGAATCTTCATCATGAAGTCGGGAATAAGCACCTCCCCCTGAAGCAGTGTGGCAGAAAATTTGGATTCCGGAATAAGGATCGAGCCGAAACTTCCCTCGCTCATTTTTGTCTGAAGTTTGCCGGTATAGGTGATCGGATCGGTCACTGTTTTTAATGGCGCCTGAAATCCAAGCTCTATGCTTAATTTGCCATTCATCGGCACAGGCAACTTCCAACCCATGCGTCTTGCGAATTCGCCCGCGGAATCAATTTCCATTTCAATTTGTGTTTCTAGATAATGCTGGTCCGCAAGGTTTTTTTCATCAGGCTTTCTGGAAGATGTGGGTAGCAATCCCGGCAGGGCGGAAAGCGGATTAAATCGAAATCTGGACCCGTCCGCTTTAATTTCGAGTGGTATGGGTTTTGTGGGAAAACCGAGAAATTTCGCGGCTTCAATAATGCCTTTGCCAGACCCCGAGGTGCGAACCCCCAGCAGCGGATCTTCTTTCAGCCGCAATTTGGCCCAGCCATCCAGGACTCCCTGAACAAAACTATTGCCATTTTTATCCCTAAGGCCGCGCCCCCAATCATAAGGGAGATTCTGGATCTGAACTCCCTTCACTTTCAGGTCATAATCCATCAGATATAATTTATCCCGAAAGTCCAAATCGCCACTGGTCAGTTCGATAATCCCGTTTGCCAAATCCCCTTTGATATCCCTAAGCTGGATTAACCCATCTTGAATATGCACCTTTCCCTGGGCATTTTCCGCCTCCAGCTTAATAGTCTCGATGCGAACCCTTGTCTGCCTGGGCGCAAGGTCCAGCTTGTACTGGCATCCACCTTTTTTACCATCAAAGAAAAGCTGTATATCCACATCGGTCACGCCGTTCAGTTTGACATGACGCCAAACGCTATCCGGAACAAAAGGAATACTGTCCAGCATGGTTTGGGTGACATCAACCCGGCTGGAATTTAGGATGAGAAGCGAATCCCCATCGCCCGGCTCAATCTTTGCCTTGAGAGTCCAGTCTCCCCAATTGGAGTCCTTGGATGTGGCTTCAAAAACAAGATTGTTTTTTTCATCCCTCCAGGCTTCTCCCTGAATATTTCGGACTTTCAGGGGTGGCCTTTTGCCATGCTTCAGTTGAAACTCAGCATCCTTTAAAATAAGCCGGGGCATCTTGCTGCCGGGCGGGTAGTCTTCGGGGCGGGGCAACCTGGTAACCAAATCGTTATTCTCGTCAAATTCAATGTTCACCACGGGATTGATGGCGACCACTTTCTTGGGAGCAATATTTCCCAATGCCAGATTTTCCAACGATACATCTGCTTCCAGGGAGTGAATTTTTAACCAAGGTTCAGGATTTGAACCCCGTGCCTCGAAGACATCAATCCCCTCAACAAGGGATGAACCCCATAACGCCAGGTTACACCCCTGAACCCGTATGGGGAATTTTGCTATCTCACTTGCGGTTTTATCGAACCAATGTCTCAGAATTCCAAAAGACAGGCCGATTTTAAGAAGAAGGAAAACAAATGTGATACCCAGGAGGGAAACAGCGGTTACCCTCCAGGCCCAGCGAAACATTTTTACAAACCATCCGGAAGATTCCTGATGGCCCTGCGCCCTCCTGGCACCGGGTTCTCGCATCCTGTTTCCTTTTCGTTTGAATACTTGACAGCATTTCAACAAAATACATCTTAATTGCTGTCTTGCACTTTGCGAAGGTGATTACCTTACAACCTACTGCAAAGAAGTAAAAGCGGGCAAAATGGGCAACCTACTGGAGGATTTCAATGTCTTCTATCACTTGGCTTGGGCATTCCACATTCCATATTCAAACTCCTGAAGCAAAAATTCTCATGGATCCTTTCTTTCAAGGCAATCCTATCGCCCAACATAAACCTTCCGATTTTCACCCCGATTTCATCGTTGTTTCGCATGGTCATGGGGACCATATTGGGGATACTGTTGAAATTGCAAAACGAACTGGTGCCACCGTTATTTCGAATTACGAAATCAGCCTATGGTTGGAATCCAAAGGGGTGAAAACACACGGAATGCAGCATGGTGGAGCATTTAAATTTCCTTTTGGCAAATTAAAGCTGACACTTGCATTCCATGGTTCCGCTTTGCCTGATGGGTCCAATGGAGGAAACCCTTGTGGAATCCTCATTCGATTCAAAAATGGATTCACTTTTTATAATGCAGCAGACACTGGTTTGTTTGGCGACATGAAATTGATCGGGGAAGAAGGAATCGACTTGGCAGCCCTTCCCATTGGCGACAATTATACCATGGGCCCCGAAGATGCGCTTAGGGCTGTTAAATTAATCAACCCAAAAAAAGTCATGCCCATGCATTACAACACCTTCCCTTTAATCAACCAGGATGCCAAGGCCTGGGCGGCACAGGTTTCCAAAGAAACAAAAAGTGAAACTGTAATGCTTAATATCCAAGACACCTTCGAATTCTAAAAACAAAGGGCCTTCCCACCCAAGGGAAGACCCTGATAGATTTTGCCCCTACTGGGCTTTACCAACCGATGGATTTTTGCAGTGCAGCCAAACCTGACTGTAATGCCTCGTTTTCGGTTGGAAAAACTTCCTGCACATAAATCTGTTTGCCATTGATGGTCTGGGTAACTTTGATGCCATGGTTACCCTTGGAAGGAACCAAAACAAGCACATAGGTTAGTTCCTTGCCAAAGTACACCATCCAGGAATTACCATTTTCGCTCGCCACCAATTTGGCATCATGACGGGCAAGCCATTCGGGTGTTGTCACAGACATTTGTTATCTCCAGCCAAGGTTCACCTTTTGGAAAAGTATATTACTCTGGCAATGGTTTGCCCTTGGTTTCGGGAAGGAAAGGCAAAGCTACTAATCCCAGAAGGAAAACAGAGCACATAGCAAAACCGGCATAACGGAAAGGCTCATCAAATCCTTTTTCCCTCGTAAAGACCATTGTGGTTAGCATTCCCAAAACCACAGGACCACCGGCTGCAACCAGCCTGCCAAAATTGTAACAAAACGAAATACCCGTACTCCTCAACTTTGTCGGAAATAACTCGGGGAAATAAATGGCATACCCGCCAAAAAGGGCCAATTGACAGAATCCCATCAACGGGATCATCCAGAAAATCTGGCTGAATTCTTTAAGGTTCATAAAAACCATGGCGGTACTTACCGCAGCGGCAATAAAGAACATCGTAAAGGTAATCTTTCTTCCAAGCTTGCTGGTAAACCAAGTAAACCCATAAATCCCAAAAAACGCTCCAAGATTCTGCACCAAGGAAGTTATTCCTCCCCAGAAAGCCTTGTTACCAGCAACATATGCCTTGACATCATCCCCTGTTTTTCCAAGTTCCATGGCTTCTTTTTCAAATTGCTTGTTAAACACAGTGCCTGTCAGGTCCACGGCAAAAAAACCAATTCCCCACAAACCTACCACCCCGGCAAAGGCCAAAAGCAAGCCTAGCAATGCATGCGCCCCCCAGGGCTTTTCCCCAAACAAATCAGAAAAAGACCCGGCTTTCATTCCTTTGGCTTTCGCCTCAACCCACTTAGCAGGTTCCTTTAGCTTTCCCTGGATCAAAACGGTCAAGATCGCAGGGATCACTCCAATGATAAACATTATCCTCCAAGGCGTAACATCAAAGCCCATAAACTTCATGCCGGCAAAGTACTTTGCCTGCTGCAAACTTCCCAAATAAATGGATATAAGTGCGGCAGCACAATTTCCAAAAACACTTGATGCCTGCATCAACCCAAGGGCAAATGGGCGTGAATGAGAGGGTACTGTTTCCGCCAAAAGGGAGACCGCAACCCCAAACACTCCCCCCACACCTAAACCTGTCAAAAACCGATAAAACATAAAATCTACAACGCCAACCGAAAAAGAACTCAAACCTGTAAATACGGAATAAATTAGGATTGTGGTGGTTAAGGCTTTTACCCTTCCATGACGATCCCCCATCACTCCAAAGCCTAACCCTCCAAGCGCCCATCCTATCAAAAACAAGGATGTGGAATAAGTTCCATACAACTTGATGTTGTCTGCGATTTTGTTGGCATCCAAACCTTCAGGTTTCCCATAAAGTTCGGTAACTGCGGGAACCCTGGCCAGCACAAACAACTGCTGATCCATGCAATCCAAATCCCAAGCCAGGCAGCAAATGATAAAAACGAACCAATGATAGGGCGTTAAATCCAGAAGACTGGCCCATCCCTGACGCTCTGGTTTGACTGACAGATCTTGGGAAGACATTTTCAGACACTCCGTTGGGTATTCAAAACATCCACCTGTTATAAGGGGCCTTGCAAAAGAATGCCAGCAAGTTGTTCCCCAAGGTTTAAATAAAGCCGCATTAAACTTCAGACTATATTCCATTTGCATTCATTGCGGATGGCGGGGCCGATGAATAGAATAATCTTTTAATTCCGAGACCATGAAACAAAGGCAAACAAGCCATGGGAATTGGATTTTTAGGCGCGGGAAAGATGGCAACGGCTTTGGCATCCGGCTGGAAGGATGCCGGCCTGGCCCTTCGTTCCACCTGGATGGCAAGTGATGTCTCTGAAAACGCCCGCCTGGCTTTCGCCGCAGCCACCGGATTTAGTTCTGTTTCCACAAACCGGGAAGTTCTAAATCATTGCAGAACCATTATCCTTGCCGTGAAACCTCAAGCCATGCCGGCATTGATGCAGGAAATACGGCCCTTTGTGACACCGGATCATCTTTTCCTTTCGATTGCCGCAGGTATTTCGCTGGATAATTTGATTCATGGACTCGAAACAACCCGGGTAATAAGGGTCATGCCGAACACCCCTGCCCTTATCAAGGAAAGCGCCACTGCTTACACCTGCGCTTCGGGGGCAAGGACTGAGGATCGCGAATTAGTAAGCAAGCTTTTTGGGGCAGTGGGGCAGGCTCATCTGGTTCCAGAATCTTTCATGGATGCGGTTACAGGCCTAAGCGGAAGTGGCCCGGCATTTGTATTCATGATGATAGAAGCCATGAGTGATGCAGGTGTGCGGGTCGGTTTACCAAGAGATATCGCCACATCACTTGCAGCCCAGACCCTTCTTGGCGCCGCGAAAATGGTGATTGAAACCAAAGAACACCCAGGCATTTTGAAAGACATGGTTACCAGTCCGGGTGGCACCACCATTGCAGGTATTCACGCCCTGGAAAAAGGTGGGCTAAGGGCAGCCCTTATGGATGCGGTGGTGGCTGCCACCAATCGCTCCCGGGAACTGGGTAAATCATAAAGATTCATTTTCAACTTATAAATCACACTTTTTCTCATGACAGGCACAACCATGGCAGGCGAGACCAGCAAGGAAAGTATTTTAATTCTCGATTTCGGATCGCAATACGGACAGTTAATAGCGCGCAGGGTCCGAGAGCTTCAGGTGTTTTGCCAGGTAGTACGGCATGACATCAAAGCAACCCGGATTGCCGAACTTGCCCCAAAAGGAATAATCCTCAGTGGTGGCCCGGCAAGCGTCTATGAGAATGGGGCTCCCAAGTGCGACCCCGAAATTTTCAAACTAGGCATCCCGATTCTGGGCATTTGCTATGGCATGCAGCTTTCTTGCAAAACCCTTGGGGCAGATGTAAAGCGGGCCCCTTCAAGAGAATTTGGAAGGGCCGCCTTGAAGGTTACCTCCACGGACAAGCTTCTTCATGGTGTATCTGCTGAAACAGTGGTATGGATGAGCCATGGCGATCAGGTGGATGCTTCCAGCAAGGAATTCGTTCCATTGGCCTCCACCGAAACCTGTCCGCTTGCCGCCGCCAAGCACAAAACTCTTCCTGTGTATGGTTTGCAATTTCATCCCGAGGTCAGTCATACTCAGCAAGGAACGCAAATCTTGAAGAACTTCCTGATGGAAGTCTGCGGATGCCGGGGATTATGGCAAATAGGCAGGTTCCTTGAGGAAACCATTACAAACATTCGAAAAAGGGTCGGGAACAGCAGGGTAATCTGCGGGCTTTCCGGAGGTGTGGATTCCTCGGTCGCGGCGGCCCTTCTGGTGAAAGCCATCGGCAAACAGGTGGCCTGCATCTTTGTTGACAATGGCCTATTGCGAATGGGTGAATGCGATGTGGTCCGCAAAACATTCCGTGACAACTTTAATGCGGATCTTCATGTGGTGGATGCATCGGATCGTTTTTTAAACGCCCTTGCTGGAGTATCCGACCCTCAGCAAAAAAGAAAAATCATCGGCCATGTGTTCATCGATGTTTTCAAGGATGAGGCAAAACATATCGCGGACGCAAAATTCCTTGCGCAAGGCACTCTGTACCCCGATGTGATTGAAAGCGGTGGGTCGCCAGATGGCCCCGCCGCCACCATAAAAACCCATCACAATGTGGGTGGGTTGCCAGCCGAACTGGGCTTTGAACTGATTGAACCCCTGAAGGATTTATTCAAGGATGAAGTTCGCCGACTTGGCCTGGAATTAGGCCTACCCGAGGGAACCGTTTGGAGGCATCCATTCCCGGGCCCTGGATTGGCGGTACGCTGCATTGGTTCAGTCACCAAAGAACGATTGGATGTACTACGCCAGGCCGACGCGATTCTTCTGGATGAATTGAAGAAAAGTGGCTGGTACAAGAAAACAAGTCAGGCTTTCGCGGTCCTTCTGCCGGTGCAAACCGTTGGCGTGATGGGAGATGGCAGGACTTACGAAAATGTGATAGCCATTCGCGCCGTGGAAACCGATGATTTCATGACCGCTGACTGGTCGCATCTCCCTTATGAGTTGCTGGCCCAAATCTCCACCAGAATTATCAATCAAGTCAAGGGCGTAAACAGGGTGGCCTACGATATCAGCAGCAAGCCCCCCGCCACCATTGAATGGGAGTAAAAGCATGCGCTTCGTGAAAATGCAGGGCATTGGAAATGACTATGTCTATGTGGACTGTTTTTCCCAACCATTTCCACGAGACATAACCAAGCTTGCCTGTGAAATCAGCGACCGCCATTTTGGTGTGGGCGGGGATGGAATCATTTTGATCTGCCCTTCCGAAAAGGCTGATGCCCGCATGAGGATGTTTAACGCCGATGGCAGCGAATCGGAAATGTGCGGGAACGGAATCCGATGCGTGGCCAAATTTGTTCATGACCATGGTATTGCCAGAAAAGAACAACTTTCCATCGAAACCGGCAGGGGAGTTTTACAATTAAAACTTGAAGTTCATAATGGCAAAGCAACTCAGATTCGCGTGGATATGGGCGAACCCATTCTTAAGCCAGACCTCATTCCCACAACCCTGCAACTCGATAAAACCCAGACAGGCAAACTCAGCATCGACCATCATGATTTCGATGTGACCTGTGTTTCGATGGGAAATCCTCACTGTGTTATCTTCGTCCCGGAAATCACCGATGAATTGGTGCTGGGGGTTGGCCCAAAGATTGAAAAGCATCCCGCGTTTCCAAGGCGAACCAATGTGGAGTTTATCAAGGTAAACGACCAAAGCTCTTTCAACATGCGAGTATGGGAGCGCGGATCAGGGGAAACGCTTGCCTGTGGCACCGGTGCCTGCGCAGTGGCAGTGGCGGGAGTTCTTACGGGTCGCATGAAAAGAAGCCTTTTGGGGCATTTAAGGGGTGGCGACCTAAGACTGGACTGGTCAGAAACGAACAATCATGTTTTCATGACAGGGCCAGCGGTTGAGGTCTTTCAAGGAGAATGGCCTGACCGCGACTAGTTTTAGCGGTCAAACCATGAAGATACGACACCCATTTTTAATCAAGACAGCCGGATTCACCATTTCCCTAGTGGTGCGTTCCCTGATTAGAACAGTCAGGTATCGCTACATTCCTGAAGAAAAAAACTACGATCCCAACCAAAAGAATTTTCAGGGCCGTTACATTTATGCCTTCTGGCATGAAAACATATTGATTCCGGCCTATCATTATGGCCGTCCGGATATCAAGGTTCTGATCAGCCAGCACGCCGATGGTGAAATGATCGCGCAAGCATGTAATCATTTGGGATTTGGCTTGGTGAGGGGTTCAAGCACACGAGGCGGGGTGGAAGCTGTTCGAAATATGCTTAAATTAAGTCAGACCGGTCATCTTGCAATTACACCGGATGGACCAAGAGGCCCCCGAAGAACCGTTCAACCGGGTGTCGCCTATCTGGCGGCTAAAACCGGGTTACCCATAATCCCCATGGGTGTGGCCTTTGGTAAGGCAAAAAGAATGAATAGTTGGGATAAATTTGCAATTCCATCACCTTTTAGCGAAGTAGTTCTGGTGACCACCAAGCCCATATTCATACCAGATGAAAATGGCAAAATGTTTCTTGAAGAACAGACCCGGTTAGTTCAATCCGAAATGGATCGCGCCACCGAATTGGCTGAACAACACCTTTTGGGTAAACTAAGCAAAGTGGCTTAATGCTTCAACTGATCTTGCATGCTTAGATTTGAATCTGTATGAGCACCTCCAATGGCCGGAATCTGTCGAGCCAACTGAGGGATGGCCCCTCGGGAAGCCCGCTGGAAACCTGGCACCGCGGCCTGCTGGTCGGGCTTTTGACAGGGATTGTTGCGGTTTTCTGCATTGCCTTCTGGTTAAACCCCTACGGCGATAATGGAAAACCTTTAAGAATGGGAACCCATGAACAACTGGGATTTCCTCCTTGCAACTTTGTGATCCTTACGGGGAAACCCTGCCCTAGCTGCGGAATGACCACCAGTTTTGCCCTGTTTGTAAGGGGAGATCTGGTGAACTCGATGCAAGCAAATCCCGTTGGGATGCTGCTTGCAGGATTTCTAGTCCTGCTAATTCCCTGGGGATTGGCAAGCCTGTGGAAAGGGCGGAGTTTGTTCGTTCGCTCCCTTCAGGTTACGGGATTAGTTGTCTTGGTATTCTTTGTGGGGCTTTCGTTGCTTCGCTGGGGAATACTGATGGCTCTGGGTTTCAGAGCCTGAACGCCTGCCGGAACAGGCATGGCAAGGAGGCTATCATGCGCTTAATTTCCAAGAATATTCTGATTGTTACAATCATACTTGCCAGCATGGCATCCTCCGGATGCAATCTATTATCGATTCCTTACTTCCTTTTCTTTATGCCAGATCCCAAAACCGAGGCCGAGATCCAAAAGATCGCCGCCAAGGACAAGAAAACGGAAAAGAAGGTCCTCATTCTTACCTATGGAAAGCTGGATCTTCGCCCGGAACTTTTGAACTCGGATCGGGAAATTGCCTACAACCTAGAAAAGCATTTGAAACTGCTGACCAGCGCAAACAGTGAAAAGGTCATCGTAATCCCCGCGCGCAAGGCGGAAGAATACAAGAGCACCCACCCAGACTGGCTGGACAGGGACCCTGCGGAAGTTGGCAAGCATTTCAAGGCAGATTATGTGATTTATATCGAGGTTAACTCACTTAGCATTTATGAACATGGCAGCGGTGGCACACTTTACCGCGGCAGAGCGGATATCAACATCACTTTGATTGATGTGAATAACCCGGATGAATCACATCCACCGAGGAACTTTACATGCGCGTTCCCCAGAGAGGCTCGCATGCAAATTACATCCACAGACCAATCCCCCATGGAATTTCGCCAGACATTCCTGGATTATGTTGGCAGAAGACTTTCGTGGAAATTCACCGCACACCCAACCAGAGATGATTTCTACGCCGATTGATGCCTAAAATAGAATAGAAACATAAACCACTTACGGAGCAAAGAAATGTCTGATCCAATCGTGATTCGCTGCAGAGATAACGGCCCATTTGTCGTCAAAGGACCTGTGCAAGTGGTAGATAATGCAGGTAATCCTTTTCCGATTCCCGCTGGCAAGGAAGTGGTGGCGTTATGCAGGTGTGGGGCATCCAAGGTCAAGCCATTTTGCGATGGCGCCCATAATGCATGCGGCTTTCAGGGGTCTGAGAAGGCTCCCCAACAAACAGCATAAGTTTCTATTTTTTGCCTATATCAAGAATCAGGTCATTAATTTCTGATTCAACTTTAAGGTCCTTGGTAAATTTACCGGGGCCTTTTTCGTTGGGAGAAGCAGTAAATCCGGCACTGCCAGTAAGAATGTAATCACCTTTGGCAATTTCAATCATAAAAGAACCATCTTCTGATACCCGAGCATAATTCTGAGCTTGGTTAATCTTGGAAGTAAGCAGAACCATTGGCTTTTCCCCAGGAGGGAGACCCGTAATTGGCTTGCCATTGGAGAGAATTTTACCTGAAACTTTGATTTTTACTTCCTGAGGTTCTTTGCCACAACCAATAGCAAATACCAAGGCAAAAAACACCAACACCATTCTGGAAATCATTTTAAGCATCATAACTCCGCCCTATTCTGAAATGACCTCACCATTGGCAGCCGTTCCCATAGCCAGAAAGTTTGGTTGGGAAATATTGAAAGTAATGAAACGGATACTTCCATCAGCCAAGGCAAAATTGGCTCCGCCAGAGTGGGAAGAACCGAAAAGGTTTTCCCCGTGATTGAGTGTTGGATCCTGCCAATCCGCTTTAGGCGGAAGCGAAGTATTTCTAGTGGCATCGTGATCCCAGCCCGAAGTGTAACCCTCGTTATCATCGCTCTGGTATTGCCCTATAAAACGGGTATTCATCCTTTTTTCACCAAACATCAGGGTGTTACTGGTACCATCTTTAATATCAATTAGCTTAAGACCATCAAAACCATATACAATGGCGCCATGATTTCCATTTCTCGTAGAAGTCGTATTGTGCGAGGAAGCATAGTCAGTAGGCCCATGGGGATAAGTGCCACCAGGCCCATTATTAAATCCATTTGCGTTATACCAATCAGCAATCGGAGGTAAAGCCTTGGGAGCTCTTCTTGAAGGGCAAAAATAAGTCTTGATAACAGCTCCAATGGCATTTCTTTGGCAATCCGCAATGGTAGCACCACCTGCCCCTCGCCAAACCGCAACCTGTTCCATGAAAGGCAGTATTTGAAAACCCCAACCAGCTTTTTGGCCAACCCCGGCTACGGGGCTGCCCGGAGCTGTAAAAGTCGGCACAGCCTCTTCCCACCTGGTACTTGCAGAAGGCAATAACCCATGCGTATCATGATGATTGTGCGCAGCCAGACCCATCTGCTTCAAGTTATTAGCACACTGCGCCCGCGAGGATGCCTCGCGAACCTTTTGCACTGCAGGCAGCAATAATCCAATCAGAATTGCAATAATGGCTATCACCACCAGCAATTCAATCAAAGTAAATCCTTTTCTGGTTTTTAGGGTATTCATGGGAGGCCTCTCTGAATTAAGAAAGTTATGATAATAAATAATACCCCACAGCAAGCCAGTAATAATAAAAAAACTCCCTGATTTTGTCAGGGAGTTTTCATTATTAACCCAAGAACAGGAACCTTATTTCTTGTTCTTTTCTTCCAAAACAGCCTGTGCCGCTGCAAGACGGGCGATCGGTACCCGGAACGGGCTGCAGCTTACATAGTTCAAACCAATCTTGCTGCAGAACTTCACGGAATCAGGTTCGCCGCCATGTTCACCGCAAATGCCAATCTTTAGGTCATTACGGGTAGCGCGGCCACGTTCCACACCCATTTTCATCAAACCGCCAACTCCATCAAAGTCAATCACTTGGAAAGGATCCTTCTTTACCAAATCATTTTCAATGTAGTGCTTGATGAAGCTACCGTAGTCATCGCGGCTGATACCAAGGGTAGTCTGAGTAAGATCGTTGGTACCAAAGCTGAAGAACTGTGCCTCGGCTGCAATTTCACCCGCGGCAACGCAGGCGCGTGGCAATTCAATCATGGTGCCGACGTAATAAGGAACCTTTGTTCCCTTTTCAGTGAACACCAACTGGGCGGTTGCATGAACCAGCTTCACCTGAGCCTTCAGTTCCGGCAGGAAGCCAACCAAAGGAATCATGATTTCCGGTTCAACAGCAATGCCTTCTTTGGCAACATCGCAAGCCGCTTCAAAAATAGCCCTGGCTTGCATCTCGGTGATTTCAGGGTACACGTTCCCTAAACGGCAACCACGGAAGCCCAGCATGGGGTTCAGTTCGTGCAGTTCCTTGATGCGTTTCTCAATCACCTTGGGGCTTACACCAATGGTTTTGGCCACTTCCTTCTGTTCAGCCTTGTCATCTGGCTTTGGCAAAAACTCATGCAATGGGGGATCCAAGGTACGAATGGTAACAGGCTTGCCCTTCATGGCTCTGAACAAGCCGGCGAAGTCGTCTCTTTGGAACTGTAACAACTTGGCAAGGGCGGCTCTTCTTTGATCCACGGTGGTGGAAAGAATCATCTCGCGCATTGGCAGAATATGATCGAAGAACATATGTTCGGTTCGGCAAAGGCCAATACCCTCTGCACCGAAAGCAACTGCCGCTTCCGCCTGATCAGGCTTGTCGGCATTCGCACGCACTTTCAACATTCGAACTTCGTCAGCCCAACCCATAAGCTCCGCAAACTGCTGGTAAACCTTGGAATCGGCTGGCTTCATGGTCTTGGAAATCAAAACCTGCACAACCTCGCTGGGCTTGGTGGCAACTTTGCCTTCCATTACCTCGCCGGTAAAACCATCGATGGCAATCCAATCGCCTTCTTTAAGGGTCTTGCCACCCGCGGTAACAGTTCGCTTCTTGTAGTCGATCTTCAGATCACCGCAACCCACGATGCAAACCTTGCCCATCTGACGGCTTACAAGAGCAGCATGGCTAGATGCACCACCAAAAGCGGTAAGAATGCCGCTGGCAACCTGCATACCGCGAATATCTTCAGGGCTGGTTTCCTGTCGAACAAGAATTACCTGGGAGTCCTCTGGCATGTTGCCATGGGCATCCTTCTGGAAACTGTTCACATAAGCTTCCGCATCGTCTGCAAAGAACTTGATCTTGCCGGTGGCGGCACCAGGACCCGCATTAATACCCTTGGCAAGCATGCGACCCTCTTCAACCGATTTACGCTTGGCATCCGGGTCAAAGATTGGCTGCAAAAGCTGATTCAAGTCATCAGGAGGAATACGACCTGCGGTAATCGCCTCTTCCTTGGTGATCAGGCCTTCGTGAACCATGTCCACTGCGAAACGAACACCTGCAAAGCCGGTTCGCTTGCCGTTACGGGTCTGGAGCATCCAGAGCTTGTCTTTCTGTACGGTAAATTCAATATCCTGCACATCGCGATAATGCTTTTCCAACTTTTGACGAATGTCTTCCAATTGCTGGTAAACTGCAGGCATTTCCTGGGCAAGTTCAGCAATCTTCTTGGGAGTACGAATACCCGCAACAACATCTTCACCTTGTGCGTTGATGAGGTATTCACCATAAAAGACTTTTTCGCCAGTTGCAGGATCGCGGGTAAAAGCAACACCTGTGGCGCAATCATTACCCATGTTGCCAAACACCATGGAGCAAATGTTGGCAGCGGTACCCCAATCGTGCGGATAGTTGTATTGGCGGCGGTAAACAACAGCGCGATCGTTACCCCAAGACTTGAACACCGCACCCACAGCTTCAAGCATTTGTTCCATCGGATCGTCTGGGAAATCCTTACCGGTTCTTTCATGCACAGCGGCCTTGAACTGCTTTACCAACTTCTTAAGGTCTTCAGTATCTAGGTCGGTATCCAGGTGAACCCCCTTCTTCTTTTTCATCTTGTGAAGAATATGTTCGAAGGGATCTTCCTCTTCCTTGGACTGTGGCTTAAGGCCCAGCACAACATCACCATACATCTGCACAAATCTACGATAGCTATCCCAAGCAAAACGCTCATTGCCGGTCTTTTTGATAAGACCCTTCAAGGTCTTTTCATTCAAGCCAATGTTAAGAACGGTATCCATCATGCCGGGCATGGAAACCCTTGCGCCGGAGCGGCAGGAAACCAAGAGAGGATTTTCCGGGTCACCAAACTTGGCGCCCATGACTGCCTCGGTTTTGCGAAGAGCTTCCTCAATCTGGCTTCGAAGTTCTTGGGGGTACTGGTGCCCATTGGCATAGAAATACGTGCAAACTTCCGTGGTAATGGTGAAGCCGGCAGGTACAGGCAAGCCAATATTGTTCATTTCCGCCAGGTTGGCACCTTTGCCACCAAGCAAGTTCTTCATATCTGCGCGGCCATCAGAAACACCACCACCAAAAAAATAAACATACTTCACGCTCATGGAAGTTCACCCCTGTTATTTCAATAAATGCCAATAAATAGGCTATTAGCCATCGTGCGCCGAATAGGCCACGAGAAAACCCTTCTCGCATTATTTATGAATTGAGGCCACTTAAGTCAAAAAGAAACGCCCAGGAAGGTGTTCTTATGTACACAGACTGATTTAATTTGCAACTTTTGGTAGTACCCTCACCGATACCGGAGAAACCCAATCTTTCTTTGCTGCATCATAGTAAAGGTATGCTCTGCTTGCCTGACCTTTGTATTCTCCGGGCACCCTTGCTATCAAATCGAGATCCAATTCTATCCTTTCCCTGGGAGCCAAATCGCGCCAGTACAAAACAAGCTCGCGGCCCAAAACCTCGAATGCCGCCAATTTGGATCGGCTTCCATCTTCCGGAACCTTGCAGAGTTCCCTTAATTGTTTCAAATCTTCAGGTAATGCCAATCCGGCTGGTATCCCCAGAATAGTCGTGGACATTCCCTGACCAGAACCCGTGGTGTTCTCCAATACCATTTTCCATTGAATGGGTGCCCCCTCTTCGATTTCAGCCTTGGTAAGTTTTGTTTGAAGCTTCAGTATTGGGTTACCCTCACTGGCAGGTTTTTCGGAATGATAAGTCCAACCCACGCTAACAGGAAAATTATTTCCCCCGGAAAGTTCCAGACGCAGTTTGTTCTCGCCAGAATGAAAATGCTTTTCTGGCTGCGAAACTTCAAGGGAAATCGCCTGGGAATGATCCTTGGAAAAATCCTTACGAACAACCTCTGTGTCACCCGCAAAAACCTTAAGGGATCCTGCCTGAACATCCCTCTTGTTCGCCTTGGTGAAAGCTATCAAAGATTTTAACGCCATGATTGTGGCCTGAGTGGAACCAAAACCACCCTGTCCTCCGCGCTGCTTGCTGATCCAGTCAGCAGATTTCCTAGCAGGCACATGAAAATCGTTGCGATTGGCTTTTAACATAGCCAGCAAGGCCAGAGCTGTGGTTTCCACTTTAAGGTCATTACCACCCGAACCCGTGATACTTGTTTTCTCTCCCTCGAAACATCCATTTTCACGCTGCTTAGCGACAATCTTTTGAATTATTTTGCCAGAGCTCTCCGCATCACCGCGGTTCAGCAGGCTATTTGCCACCAAAGAAAGGAAATACACATCTGTGGCCTGTTCCGCTTTCTCTTTCAGGGATTTTAGTTCAAGGGTAAGATCATCTTCCTTACCAGATTCGGTGATAGACCAAACAATATAGGCATTGGTGATTTCTTCCGGGGCCCTTCCAAAAGAATCCAACGCTCTGGGGTTCCTATTGAAGCCACCCTTCCCATCTCGCTGGTTCATCAAATAATCAGCAGTTCTACGAATCATGGTTTGGTTTACAGGCATTACCCGGGAAAGGTCTCGGAATTGCAATAGGCCATAAGCAGTGAGGGCCTCGTGTGGTGCAGCGTTACCGCCAAACCACTCATACCCCTCGCGTTTACCTTTTGCCTGATTGTTGCATTCAAACGAGATCAGTTTTTGATAGCCTCTTTCCAGCAATCCCATGGCTTTCTTTTCGACTTCGGGCAGACTTTGATTGCTTTCCCGCAAATAGTCCATCACCAAGAGATTAGGGTAGTTGGTGGTGCTTGTTTGCTCAAAACATCCATGGGGTTCACGAAGCATGGATTCTAATCCCTTTTGCAGATCCGCCAAAACTGAAGGATACGCAATCACATGTACCTTCAGGCTTCCGGATAGAATCTTTTCCGGCAACTGCAAATTTGCGTTCAGGGTCCCCTCGAGTGTATCGCTCAAACCCCGAACTATAGGAAAACCAGCGTTGGATATCTTGCAACCTTCCCTTATGGAATCGGATGCAAAGCCATCTATTTTTGCGGAAAAGACCAATTCCGCATCACCTTCCACCAGCGAAGGCGTGAAAGTGTACAACTTGCGAATCGTTTCGCCTTTGCCGATCTTAACTCTGGAGGAAAGCGCACCATTCAAAAGTTTTAAACCGGAATATTTGTCCAATAAAATCTGAGCTTCACGGTCGGTATCGGTATTGTTGGTAATGGCCAAGGGAACAATTACTACATCTCCATAGGTGATTTCCTGAGGAACTTTTGGTTGAATCACCAATGGCAATCGCGATGAAAAAACCAACCGCCCAGAACCCAACCTGCCATCAAGCGTGTAACCTGAAGCTGAAGCCACAAAACTTGTCACGGAATCATTCAACTCAAATGCCGTGGTTACCGAACCATCATTGGTAACCAATGCTGGAAACCAGGCGATGGTTTCGGTGAAATCGGTTCGCACATCAGGCTGGTCTCCGGAAGTTCGTTTGTGGGCATATTCCCTGACAATCATCGGGACGGATTCCAAAGGCATTCTTTTTCGCGCAAATGCGGCTCCCTCAGCCGGCTTCATATCCCCTTCTACCCTGTCCTGCGCTTGCCTTAATCCTCTGACACCATCTCTGGCACCCATTGGTTCACGAAACATTGGAGCCATGTTTTGTTTTTCAACCATGGCAGCCACTCCCAAATTATTTCGATTTTCACCCTTTGCGTTAGCAGCCAACATTCTGGGTTCAGGAAGGCCGGGCTGTGGAATTCCAGCGGGACCACCCATGGCCTGCATCTTTTCGGGTGGACGCAAATCCATCCGACGGGCATTTGGTGGGAGTGCCAAAGCCTGAGGAGCCGCATTCCTGGCAATTGGGTTTGCATCGGCTAATTCGACCGCAGCGGCTGGAACCGCATGTTTCATTGGAGCCATGCCACCCACAAAATGAAACCTTTCACCAACACTGGCAGGAATAATCAGGAAAACTAAAACCAACCCCATGCCGCCAAGGCACATCCCAAAAGCCAATTTTCCATACGCAGCCTGCATGACCGCACGAATCATTAAAAACAATGCGGTTGCAAAAAAACCAAGAATCAGAACTACTGCCGCAATCTGGATTAAGTTGCGGAACAATTCTTTCCATTCGCTTACATGGGCTCTGGAGATCAGGAATGATTCAGCAGCTTGGAGTTTTTGCAGGTTTTCCCTGGCTTCCTTTTCCAGTTCGGTTGCCCGGGCTATTTTTGGCTGATAATCCGCATTCAACTTTTCCAGAGGAGCCTGTGAAAGGTCTCTTGAGACTGTGGAAGCCTGACCAATGGTAACCAGAAGATTGTTGGCCTCTTCCTCGTGGATTCCGCGGAATTTGACAGGGTCTTGTTCCGCAAATCGCCTCCAACCCTGGGTGCCAAGCAACAAATCAAGTGCCAAACCCGCCTTGGGGTGATCTCCCAATAACACATCCGCAAATTCCAAGTCCTGAGCCTTGCGAACTTCAGTGGTAAGCAAAAAGTGTGTGGGCATGGAACGATGTGTTTTTTCATCCGCCATTACCACAACACTGTTATCAACCACCCCAAGCATGATTACAGCATCAACCGGATTACTGTTCTCGTTTTTAGCAAGAATCTTTAGAGAAGCCTTGTCACCCGGGACATAGGAACTCTTATCTGCCGACATCTCAAGCCGCAAGCTTTCCGCTGGTTGCCGGTAAAAGAGCCTTTCAGAAACCGGGTAAAGGTTCTTGGTGTTTGAATCATTAATCTTTTCCTCAAACACCGTGAGCCTGCAAACACCTCCGATTGAATCTTGGGGGTTTAATAAACAACTTCCGTTACCATCATCGAGATACGCGCTTTCGAGCAGCCTACCCCTGCAATACATTCCAACCATCAGACGGCTTTTTGTGGTGGAATGCACTTGGACATCCACCTTTTCTCTCGCGCGGTAAAAATCGCTACCAAGGCGCACCACAACCCCGCTTTCCTTGACAGATTGCAGTCTGAACTTTTGGCGGACCGATTCAGGTTTGGTTACCTCAAATTCATATTTGGCATCTTTGCCAGGGGTTAAATCAAACCTCCCCATGCCCTGATTAATCCCCGGTTCCGTGTCGTCGAATAGAGTTTTCACCTCGGGTATTATGACCTTGCCATTTTCAAGAATTCGGCCTGTAACATCCGCAGGCTTTCCCAACAAAGTTTGGGCATGAAAGTAAACCCGGGTGGGCAACCCAGCTACCATGTCGCCACCCTCGGGAAAAAATTCCATCTGAATCTTGTCCAGAACCAATGGCACGGGCTTGGATATGGTCTCGGTATTTCCACCGTCCTGAAATGTAACACTCAACGTGGAGGCGCCCTTGGTTATTTCATTTGGCATGCGATACTTAACAGCCACCCTTCCCTCGCTGTCAGTCTGAAATAGAGCAGGTTTGTCGTTGGGTTTGCCGTCCACGCCAATTACAACACCATCCACTATCAAAGTTGCCGTAACACCGGCATTAGCGAGCGGTTTACCATCGGCCGATGACGATTTGCAGTAGGCAGTAAGTTCCTGTCCGGGAGCGTAAGTTTTGCGATGAAAATCAAGTTCCTTATTGATTCTTGGTTTCTGGTATCGATTCACAACAAACTTCCGAGATTGCTCTGGAAACCTTCCACTGGCTTCCTTTAAAAGCAATGTGTATTCCCCACCCGGCGCTTCAGATGTGATTTGAAAATTACCCGCTCCCAAACCTCGTAGTGGCTTGCCATCCGGCCCATTTAAAAGTTCACCCGGCTTTTCTAAACGCGAAAGCGTTCCATTCCCCTGGCCAATCAATTTCTGTTCTTTGAGTGGTGTTACAAGAAAGAACTGCAGGGAAAAATTATCCTGAGCAGGCCTTAGGCTGAATCTATCCATCACCAATGCACGGTAATGAATGGTTTCTCCTGGTTGGTACATGGGTTTGTCTGTTGCAAGATGAGCCACATACACTGAATTGGCTATTTGGAGGCTTTCCTTGACCTCGACCCTTGCTCCTGATTCCCTTTTGGCACTGACGATGAGATTTGGTCTGCTGGAGGCTTTTAAAGGTAAATCGGGAGGAATCGTCACCTGAAGCAAACCAGCATTCGTATTCTTCGCAACGACAGGGAACCTGTTCCCAGGGTTGGACTGATCTTCCACAAAAGCGTCGATCTTTGCATCCACTGGCCTGTTCAGGTTATCGCGCGTAAGAATCTGATATTGATTGGGGGCACCAGGTTGAATGGTTTGTGGACCGGTTACCACCACACGAAGTTCTTTTTTGCGAATTTCCTCGGAAGCTTCGCGAATCTTGGAATTTCTTTCTACTAAAAGGGCCTGAAGGGCACGAGCCTTGGAATCCATTTTTTCGGTGGCAAGTGCGATAGCTTTTTCCGATTCTTGAAGCCTGTGCAAATCCGCCTGATAGTTGAAAGTTATAATCCCGCCTGGAATACCCAAAAGAACCAGCACACCTGCCGCAAGCGACCACATCCAAAGACGAGCCGATGTGAAGGTGGAAGATTGTACTTCCGTAAGCGTAATATTGCCAACCGGCGGCGTGAAACTGATATTCGGAAAGCTAATTTTAGAAGCTTTGGACAAAACCTGAATTTGCTGATTTGACCTGGCAAGGATTTTTGAGCAATCCCCGCACTGGCTTAAATGTACTTTAAATTCAGCAACTTCAGATTCCTCCAGAAGGCCGTACAGATATTCGAGAGCCAATACTTTTGTTTTTTCACAATTCCACATATCGAAATCCCCTTTTAGGAGAATCTTTTGCCTAACAAATCAAGCCAGGGCTTTCTTTAACTTTTGCAGCGCAGTTCGCATCTGGGTTTTAACTGTTCCCAGAGGACGCTTGTAGTTTTTTGCAATATCCTCGTAACTCATCTCGGCATTCTGCCGCAGCAGAAAAACTTCCTTTTCCTCCGGCCGGAGATCCATCAGTGCCTTGCGGATTAATTCCACGGATTCCTGATTCTCCAGAAGGTCACAAGGAGATGCGATTTCTTTTGATTCCATGATTTCCTCTGCCGGCATCGCCCGGGATTTTCGTTTATAGGCACTTCGCTGCAAATCCTTCCCAGCGTTCAGGGCCACACGAAAAATCCAGGCTTTAAGGTTCTCAACCTTGGAAACATCTTCCTGTTTTTTCCAGCATTTAAGGAAGGTTTCCTGTGCGACATCCTGAGCATCCTCTTTGTTACCCAGGATGTACCACAAAGTGCTTATGAGTTCGTCACGCCATTCTGTGAACGCCCGAACAAGCCGCTCGCCGTTGGGCACAAACTGTCCCGCAACCGGTTTTTTTTGATGGATTTCATCGGTTCTTAGGCTGTTCGGATCCATGGTTCACAAAATAAAGACGAGTATTCATCCAAAAAGATTGGTGACTGTTCCAAATTATCATCCAAGCCAATCCGATGGACATTAAAAATTCCCCACATCGAAAATATTCCCATTCCAAGAATACAGACTGGCGGGAATTTCTCTTCGGGCTCGAAGCCAAATTCAGCTTTTGCCGGTCCAGTCTGTCCCCAATTAAAAAGCAGAAATTGAAGCATGGTACTGGTATTTGGCTTGAGTATCCTTTAGCATAACAAAATATTTATGCAGCTAAATCAGGAGAGATTAGCCATGCAAATTTCGCAGGAAGCCATCAGCACTTTGATTTCGCAAGGCAAAACCCGTGGTTTTGTAACCTTTGGAGAAATTTTCAAGGTTATCGCTTCTGACAAGAACGATCCCACTCAATTGGACAAGGTTCTTGAGCAGTTAGAAGATCAGGGTATTGAGATTATTGATGAAGATGAACAGGAAGATTAGACGGCTTGCTCTTTCAACCTTTTAAAAATATTTATTAATTCAACAATACTTGGTCTTTGCTCTGGCGACTTAGAAATAAATTGAAACAATATCTTCTCCTGCTGGTCGACGATTACATCCCCACCTAATTGGCGTAAATCGCTTTTATCGTAACTAAACGATGGCCACCAGCCCCGACTAATTTTCTTCCAACCTTCGGTAGCAAGTTTAAGGCTAAAAAAATCGATCCAACGAATTTTTTCCATCCCTAGTGACAAATAAAGACTTCTGGACGGATTTGAAACTACCGGGAAAGGTAGTCGCAACTCATTTTGGATTTTGAGAGCATCTGCAAATGGGGAAAAAGTCACTGCCACAACTGCGGCTGAAGTGCTCTGGAAGAGATTCCAACTGTCTCGAATTTCTCCCAGATGGGAACGACAAAGCAGTCACCCCAGATGCCTGAGAAATACCAGCAGAGACGGTAACTTGCAGCTTTCCCTTAATTTTCCCGGCCGACCGTGGGAATCAAAGACTTCGTGATCCAGTAAATTCATAAAGGCTCCTCTTTTCAAACAACCGACATCCTCATAATTACCTATTTTATCAATTAAAACCGTTAAAACTTTTTCTTTTGTTGCAACCGTTAAAGTTCACATAACCGCTAGGACGATAAATGTTCAAGGAATAGGTGTTCTCCATTATTCATGGAGCAAGCACCAATCAGGAAACGGGAACCTGATGAGCATTTTTAAATTAAGGGATATTGCCATGGTAAAGAAGCGTGGCTGGATGTTTGGTGGACTGGTGGCAGCCATTTCTTTTGGTTTGACAGGATGTATGCCATTTTCCATGGGTATTTTTACTCCTGTGCCGGTACCCCCATGGGTTACTGACAGGATGGAAGAAAAATATACTCACAAGAATGATCACCGGACCCCTATCATGCCTCCGATCAAGGAAGGTGGCAACCCACCACTCTGTGAGGATGCCCCGGATGAGGCACAGGTGCTTAGGGCAATGCCCCATGTGGCCCGTGGTTTTCCTTATGTGTATGAAGAACATCGCGATGATGTTCAAGTGGTTACCGAAAGGCTGGTGGATAAGATTGATCCCCCACGCTTTTATCCTTTGGTTGGCCCAGCCCAGCTCCATCACTGCCACTGGAAGGCAACAATTTACTACACCGAAGTGATTGAATCCGGATACCCCTTCCCAGTGAAGATTAAACGACCTCGCGTTCAGGTGATTTACATCGACAAGGATCATCTGCATCTCTATGCAGGAACTCCTGAATTGCAAAAGTCCTTCAGTAAGGATTTGGCAGGTTACTAATTCTGAGCAAGTGAAAATCTAGCTAAATGGTTATGGAGATAAATCATGCGCAACGCATGGAAAAGAACCGCTCAGACATTATTGGCCGCAAGTTCCCTGGGTTTACTAACCTCATTGCCTGCAATTGGTTTTCCAATTGGAAAACAACAATCCGCGGCAACCAGCCAGGAAGATAGTCCGGAATTCCGTCAGGAATGCGAAGGCAACAAAATCGCCATGGAAATTCAACTGGAATTTCTGGCAGATTCCACCATCAGCAACACCGACATTCACGCCTACTTCCGCAAAGGCAAACTTGTCATCAAGGGCAACGCGAATCAGCAGTCCGTCGCCAAGAAGGCGAAAAGCCTGGCGGAAAAAGTTACAAAAATTCCAATCCAGGATGAAATTAGAGTATGGCCATTCCCAACCTATGTCACACAAAAGTCATCTCAGGAGAATCTTCAAAAGGCTGCTGAAAAATGTGTTTACATGGAACTTGGAGCCTTATACCCAAAGCTTAAAGCCATGGCCCAGGCTGATGGCACAATCTTAGTTAAAGGTCCGATTATCTCGTTGGAAGACAAACTGGAAGTTAGCAAGAAATTAAGAAAAATTCCTGGTTGCACAAGGGTTGAAAACCAACTTGAGCCCCAACCCATGGTGCGCGGCAAACAAACCGTGATTTTATTAACTAAAGATGGCCAGAAATTCATCCCATCCATGCCCAAAGCTGTTTCCAAGGGAATGACAAACGCACCTGAATCATGGCCAGTATTCCAGCCAGTGAAACCATCAGAAAACCCACCGGTTATTGCCACCACAAACACAACCAAAACCCCAAATATTATCTCGGCGCAAAATATCAGCCCTGCACAACCTATTGTGAAACCAGTTGAAAAAGGCACTCCTAAAGATCTACCTGTTTCGGTTAATACCTCCACAAAAATAACTGAAACCATAAATAGCACGGAAATAACCGAGGCCCCCAAATCTGGTCAAACCTGGAACAAACCGGTGGGAAAGCCATTAACACTTCCCGAGATGCAAAAACCAACTGCCCCCACAAATCCGGTGCAAAATAATTCATCTGGTAAAGCGTCATCAAACCTGGCCCCTGTAGCCCCTAAAACCTTTCCCAAGGTGGAAGCTATACCAACCAGCGAATCCAAAGCAAAACCTCCGGTATTTCAACCAATACCTTCCGCAAAATTAGACAAAATTGAGCCCTCGAAACCAGCAGATAAACCAACTACAAAAACCGAAACTGCGAAAATAGAACACATCCCAAATGAGCCAACTGCATTAAAGGTTGACCCCATAGCCGCTAGGAAAGGGACCCCTGCTCACGATCCAAAGGGAAGTGTGCATGTGCGAACCGATGCGCTGGGTTTTCCACAGACACTCAAAGAAGTACCCTTTGCGGAAGCCAGAAAAAACCTTAATGGTATTATTCCAGAACAATACCAATCGGTTTCTGACAAAAATCCCAGCTATGAAAGGCCATACTTGGCAGTAAAACCTACCAATGCCACAAGTAAACCTTTGGCAACACCTAGTCAGCAAACGATGGCCAAAAATAACCCATCTAAAAATCAAATTCCTGAAACATTTAAGGTGGCGACTACAAAACCATCGTTAACCAAAACAGAAACAGCCAAGAATTTCCAAGCCATTGTCGCCAAACCTGCCACTTTGCAACCGGATAAAGCGCCTTCGACAGAAACCCCTAAAATTACAGCCAACACGGTATCAAACACCAAGGACCCAAAAGCCAAAGTTGGAACAGGAACTGTGACTTTTGAAGATGAACCTATGGTTGGGAAAGGAACCATCACTTTTGATGATGAACCATCAAATGCAACAAAATCTGCCGTGCATGAATCCTATAAAAAGACGGTTCTAAGCCTTTGCAAGGAAGATGTAAGGGAAATTCAGGTAACGGATCAGCAGGGTGGAAAAGTAACCATCAGCCTGAAAATGATAAAAGGCAAAGACATCACCCAAGTGGCGAAGAAACTTTTAAGCCTTCCTGAGTTTTCCCAAGAAAAGGTTGACCTGGAATTTCGTGACTAGGCCATAACAATTCATTCCCGTTAGGCGGGGTTGCTTTTCCGGTAAAGCGCCCCGCCTTATTTTTTTGCCTTTCCAACCTCCAGAGTTTTCAGCGCCTTTTCAACTTCTTTCTCAATTCGCGATCCAAGTTCATCCAGGGAATCCAAGTCATCCATGATGGATTTAGAATTAAAACGAATGATTCCCTCCCCATCGATCACAACCATGACTGGCAAAAATTCAATGTTCCATTCCCTACCCACATAACCAATTCCATCCCAAACGGATGGCCAAGTCATTTGCAATTGATTCTGAACCTTAGCCAGCGTTTCCCGATCTTTGTCAGCATTGATTCCCAAAATTGCGAATTTACTGCCAGAAAACTTGCTGGCAATCTTCTTTTCATGGGGGATCATCTTGACACAAGGACCGCACCAGGAAGCCCAAAAACTTAAAAGAACCACATTTCCCCGATAGTCTGAAAGTCTTGTTTTTTTCCCGCTGGCATCCTCCCCCTGGATTTCTGGGGCAAGGTTTCCAACCCGGGTACCTTCCACAATGGCTTCGGTTTCTTTACTGCAGGCGCCGCAGAACAATCCCAAAACTGCAAACCATGCGAAGTGTTTCATTTTGCACCTATTTCTTTGAATGGGCGGATTTTTGAATAAGGCTTAATAAACGTCTCTGGGGAGAAGACATTGGCAAATCGCTGATTTCCTGCCAGGAAACTCTTTTTACTTCCTCATAAAAACTAGATCGCCAAACCTCACTGGATTGAATTGCAAACACCTCCATCAGATAACGAAATCGCGTAACAGGATAATCAACCCTGCCTACCAAGCGAATGGTGCGAATTTTGTTTGGCAACAATTCCTCGGAAAGATTTTGGGCCAATTCTGACGAGTCATCATTTTCCTGGATTACGCTATGGGGAGTTTCCCACAACCCTGCCCAACGCTGACCAGATGGCCTCTTCCCTAAAACGATTCCAGATTTGTTAAAAACAGCCACCGCAACTTCCCGCAGAATGGTTACAGCAGGCCTCAACTTCTTCAGTGGAATGGATTCCGTTTTACCTTGCAGATGAGCCAGACAATAACCGGAAAGCGGACAAGCACTGCATGAAGGTTTTGTGACCGTGCATACCAGCGACCCCAATTCCATCAAGCCCTGGTTGAATTGGCCAACATTTTTTTCTGGAAGAATTTCCTCGGCTTTTAGCCAAAGAAACTTGTTGCCGGCAGAATCATCCACGGACTTATCCCAGGCAAAAAGCCTGGCAAGCACGCGCTTGCTATTAGCTTCAAGAATTGGCAATTTTTTATCAAATGCCTGAGAAAGCACTGCATTACAAGTATATTTTCCCATCCCAGGCAAAGCCAACAATTGCTCAGGACTCTGGGGAACTACTCCTTCAAAATCAGCGTGAATGATTTTAGCTGCCTGATGCAAAAATCTGGCACGTCGGTAGTAACCCAAACCCTGCCAATGCGAAAGCAAATGCTGCTCATCCGCCAATGCCAAACTTTTGACACTGGGAAAGGCGTCCATAAAACGCTGGAAATAGGGAATAACAGTTGCAACCTGAGTTTGTTGAAGCATTACTTCACTAACCCAGATTGAGTAAGGGTCCCTGGTTTTTCTCCAAGGGAGGTCCCGTTGATTTTTATCAAACCAACTGATTAAGGCCGCCGCTATGGTTTGGCTTGATTGCTTTTTTGCGGGGAATTTCATCCTGTCCCTTGGAAAAAAACAGGAAAACTACTTTTTGGGTGGTCTGAATTTAGCAAGCAGCGCCGCGGCAGCATCGGATGTGGTTCCCGTGGGCTTGGGTTTTTCTTCAGGTTTTGCCTCGCCGGAAGCTGCATTAGCCCCGGAAGTTCCTGATGATTGTTGGGCTGGTTCCTTGCCGATATTATCTTTCCACGATGGTTTAGTTCCTTCTTTCTTTTCCCCATCATCAAAAAGCAAATCATCCAAATCCGGTTCGTCAGAACCTTCGGTAGATTCCGAGGCAGGCTTTTCAACTTTGGGTTTTTCGGGGGTTGGAGAAGGAGCGGGTTTGGAAGGCGCTTCTATTTTCACTTCAAAATGCAGGGGGCCCACCTTGAACTGATCACCATTTTTGATCTCAAGTTCACCATTAACCTTGGTGTTATTAAGAACTGTCCCCTCTGGGGAACCAAAATCCTTAAGAAAAACCTTACCGGCTTTCACAAGAACAGCACAATGCTTTTCAGCTATTCCCGGTGCCGCTGGCTTTAACTGACAGGTTGCATCACGACCTATTTTAAAATCCGCAACAGATATAGGAATTTCCTTACCCTGCATCTTGCCAGCAGAAAGCACAACCAGACTAATCTTCATAATTTCCACCCATTCGACTTCAATTGTTCAATTTGAGGAATCTTCAATAAAAATCCCTTTGTACATTAATACCATAAAATAATTCTAGATTTTAAAAAAAGCGGACACAACTATGCAAAGAAAAACCATCTTTATCCTATTCATGCAACTTGTAATCTTAGGCTTGGGCATAATCTTCGCAGGTTACTCCAGAAAAAAACCTGTCGCTCCTCCCATACCCTTACCGATACGCCAAACCCTTGTTATTGAATGCCCTTCAGGAATCGCCGAAAGAATTGTTGAAAACCAAGGCAAGGTTTTAGGCAAAAATCTTAATCTGGATTTAAGAATTAATGCCATAAGTTCCTTGGAAATCAAAGAATTCGTAGGCACGGCTGATATTCAAATCTTTCCAGCTAAAGAACTTGGAAACTTGATCCAAAAAAAAGCGCTGGAGCCATTTGACGATGCGATCACCCAACCCGGCGACCCCATGGCCTGGCAGGATGTGTTACCGCTATTTCGCGAAAAACTATCCCTTTGGAACAGAAAAGTTATGGCACTTCCACTTGTGGGCGAAAATACTCTGGGGTTTTACCGGGAAGACCTTTTTGAGAACAAAGACAATAAAACCAGTTTCAAACAATTCACTGGAAAAGATTTAAAACCAGCATCCACCTGGGAAGAATTAATCACACAAGCGGAATTCTTTTTGAAACAACCTAGCTTTTCAAAAGGTTCGCTTTCCGGTTTGGCCGCAGATGACTTGGATCTTGCGAACGAATTTTTAGCTATCTCAAGCGGATACTCAAGGCCACCTGTTCGGCCCGGAGAACCTGTAAATGCAGAAACCGAAAATGCCATTTTTACATTTGTTTACAATTTCCAATCTGGAAAACCAAACATAACCTCACCTGGTTTTGTAAAGGCTCTCGAAATCATGAAGCGTATTCAAAAATACCGCTCACCTGACTCCGCTGCTTTTGCAAAAGGAAATTCAATTTTCCAACCGGGTTCATTCTTGCAAGCTGAACAATTCCAAAAAACTGACAAAATTAGGGACAAATTTGGAATCATGCAAATCCCCGGGGCTGAAGGATACTTTGATTCCAAAACCAGCATGTTTCGACCTTTGCCAAATGGAAACCGAATCCCCTATCTTGGCTCAGGTTCATTATTGATTGGAGTAAGCTCACAATCTTCCAATAAAGAACTTGCCAAAACATTTGCAACCTTCATTTGCAGGCCGGAATTCAGCGAAAGGATAGCCATGGAAACGTGGGCCGATGGTTTTTGCAGGTATTCGCACCTGGATAAAATCCGTTTGGATTCTCTGGACCTTGATTTATCCAGAACATCTGCGTTGAAAGAAGCCGTCCGCCAATTCCTTACTCATCCAGATATAAGAAACCCCACTCTTTGCCTTAGAATACCCAATCAAAAAAACCGAATGAAAATTCTTGGGATTGAAACAAGAAAATTTCTTCTGGCTGAACAGGGTTCCCCGTTGGTAACTTTGAAAGACATTGAAAACCAATGGCTTAAAATAGATGCCGAAATCCCGGAAAACGAATTCAAATCGCTAGTACGCCAGGGCGCAGGTTTGCTACCTGACTAGGTCACTTTCCCTTGGGAAAATCTGTTATAAACACTGGGTTCATATCTACACCTTGCCTTCCATTTCCAGCAGAAAAACAAATGCTTTTTTGGGCTGGATCCAGGCCGATGGAATAAACCACACCACTTCCGATATCTTGGATTGCTTCCAATTCTCCGGAAGATGGATTCCATGACGAAATAATTCCCTTACCCTTGGGTGCAGCGCCTGAGGCCAAAAGTTTGCCACCATCTTTCGTAAAGCGCAAAGAATAAATCCAGCCCGGATGAGAAACCACCTCATTAGTCTTGGAAAACTGTTTACCTGAAAGATTTTTAATAAAATTTCCATCCTGAAGATTCCAAAATTTTATCACCCGGTCACTTCCGGCGGATGCCAGAATGTTTTTTTCAGGCAACATAGCCAGTGCAAAAACACCATCTTTGTGTCCATTTTCCGATTCTTTTTCCATGAATGGCTTGATCTCAAATTGTATTTTTCCATCTGATGCATCATGACATTTGACAGAGCCATCCATGGCACCGGAATAAACCCGTTTGCCATCTTGCGACCATAAAACACTATAAACGGGTGATGGCACAGGTTTGGAGTGAGCTTCAATTTCTTTGACAATGGCTCCCTTTGCAACATCAACAATCCTGACTTTGCCATCATGGCAACCGGTTGCCACCAAATTTCCCTTCGAATCAAATGCCACCACATCCACGAAGCCAGGATGAGGAATATTTTTTACGGGAGTCTCAGCGGCAATTTTGAATTCTTGAAGTAACCCTGTGGCATCCGCCACGAAAATCGCCTTGGACTCGCGAACAAAACCAAATCCTGAAAGTTGGTTGCCAATTTCAAAACCTTGAATCATCTTTCCAAAGTCTGGTGAGATCTGCTGCCCGGGCGTGAAAGGTATGGAATACAGAACCAGTGAACCATCCTCGCCTGCAACAGCCAGGACATTTTCCTTTTGAAATTGAATATTTCGCACACCCGAGTTGGTTTTCAAACTGCCAACCAGTTTTTGATCACCGGCCTGGTAAATCCTAATCTCAGAATCGACACCACCCAACACAAACAATTGATTATTGGGCGAGAAAGCCACCGTTCCAAGCGCATTTGAAGTGGCAACAAATTCCTTCTCAACATTTCCATTATTAATGTTCCAAATCTTGAGGGTTTTGTCGTCGCAAATACCAGCAAAAGATTGTCCGTTTGGCAAAAACACAAGCGAACGAACCAAGGCGTTTGAAGCTATGGATTTGGAATTCGCCAAAACCAGTGAGTGAATTTTTTTATCTTTGCCCAAGGCAAAAATAGACTGCCCCTGCGGGTGAAAATCACCAAGATTCGCAAAACCACCCACGTCATAAAATTGCAACTGACGACCAGTGGCAACATCCCAAAGCCTTACAATTCCATCCTGCGCCAGAGAAGCTACCCGGGACTTATCCGATGAAAACTTTACACTCAAAACTTTTTGAGGATGTGGCAATACCCAAAGTTCTTTTCCATCATCAACTTTCAGGATTTTAATGGTTTTGTCTGCCAAAATTGCGGCGTGGGAAACTTCCGGAGAAAAATAAATTGAATCCACCAACTGGCTTATGTTCGGGATGGTTTTCAGATCATTTTTGCCATCCTCACCCAGGACCAAAAACCCATTATTTTTCAATGCCAGAAATTTACCCAAAATCATATTTTCAATGTCCAAGGGAACACTTTTCTGAGCATCACCAAACAATATTTGCAAGGCTTTTTTGTCCTGCTGAAACTGCAACCCAAAGCCCTTTTGCTCTAACCTAACCGAGAATACTTTTTGTCTGGCAAGAAGGTCTACAACTACCAAGGAAGATTTTTCCCCATCCGGTGTCAAAAAGGCCGCCAGCTTGCCATCGCCAGATATGGCGGAAGACAAGGATTCTCCCATTGTAAATTCATGCATTTCCTTGGGCGGGTTAACCTTTAAGTCAAATGATTTCAAACTTCCGTTTTTTAAAATCGCCAGAAGCGTGCCAGAATCTTTGGAAAAAAGTATCTCCCGCACTGGCCCGGAACCCGATTTCAAATCATGGACAAGTTTTCCGTCAGCAATCTGAAATGACTGAATACGACCATCCGAAAAACCAACCCATACGAGGGATTTTGCAGGCTGGCTTGTCAAATTCACCGGCTGTCCATCAAGGTTTTTTTCAAAATATGGGATGGCTTTTTCTGGCTCTTTACCATCAAGGAAATTATTCCTCCAAAATTTAAGCACTTTGTCCTCACCGAGTGAAACAATATTTCCGGCAAGAACTGCAAGCTGAACTACCTTACCCTTGTGGGCATTTTCCTTATGATTTTTCTTGTCATTGGTAACCAGTGAAAGTGATCCATCATTTCCACCGACAAAACAAGCCTTTGCATTTTCAGAAATTACAAGGGCACTGCGATTTGAATCCAATGCTTTCGCTATGACATTGTTTCCACCTATCCTCAATTGGCCAGAAACCCCGACCCATGCAAAATTTTTGCCATCATCCAGAGAAACTGCCTGCGCCACTTTTTCTGGCAAGGCCAGGGGTGGGGATAATTGCCCCTGGGGCAAATTCCAAACTTTGATACCAGAAGGCTTTCCTGCGCTGAAATATTGGCTAGCTCCAAGAAATCCCATTTCCAAAAACCCATCGTTTTCCACCAATCGGGATGAAATCATCTTTCCATCGGCCAAATTCCAAAGTTCCAGAGCACCTTTTTGGGTGAACGCCAAAAGCCATTTTTTGTCGGCACTTATGGAGATTTTTCGGATGTCAGCATGGCTCACTGGTAATGTTGCCGATTTGGCCCAGGGATTTGTTTTGTAAATAACGATTTCAGGTTTTGAGGTGGCAAACACAGCAATGGCTGAATCGGGAGAAAATGCCATGGTTAGAACATCGGCATTAGTGACCGGCTCAGTTTCAGGAACAGATTTAGCCTGAGTGTTCCAATACTTGATCAAACCGTCATTGCCGGCACTGATGACCTGTCCATTGGAATTAGCAAGCAATGAAGTAACACCGCCCTCGTGAGCTCCGATTTTCTGGAGAACTTTGTTCTCTGCGGAATTCCAATGCTGAATCACACCATCACTGCCAGAGGAAATAATTTTTTGGCCATTATTGAGTATCTGCAAACCTGTTACTGGGGCCGTATGACCTTTCATAATAACAGCGTTCTTTGGCAATTCTTTCAGATCCTTGATTGGAATATCTTTCCAGAATTTCACAGTTCCGTCTTTAAAACCTACCGCAAGGTATTTTCCATCCGGGGTGGAGGAACATGAGAAAATTCCATCGCCCGCTTTTTCTTTCCAGACAGACTTTGCTGAAGGATAATCCCAAATCTTTAAAGTATTGTCTGTACCACCCGAAGCTATCATGGAACCGTCAGGGCTTATTGCGACAGATAGAACCATTTGCTGATGCCCCTGCTGGCCGGAAAAACTTTTAATTTCCTTGCCAGAATTCACATCCCATACCTTTACCGATTTATCAAAGCTACCCGTCACCACCTGCCTTATGGTTGGATGAAATGCCACCGAATACACTGTTTCCACATGGCCTTTCAGTGCCTTGCCAGAACCGGGAAGCCCGCTTTCCTGCGCGCCACACCATTCCAAAACCATTTCCAAAAACAGTATTCCCAATAGACACCTTGCGAAGCCACGGCATGCAACATGATGATGAAATTTTTCAACGGTAAAATGAAATAGCATGATATCCCCATGAAAGGCCATGAGTTATGGAAGGAAAATATAGTCTGTCAGCAGCAATGCTAGCTGTCAACGATGGGTTGTAATTATTAAAAATTATTTTGCAAAATCAGGCACCGGATTGAACTCCAGATCCAAGATTTTTAACCAAAGTATTTCGAACTCTGGAAGCCAAACCGGAACAAATCAAACCTATGCCGATTAAAACCAGACTCAGGAGACTTAAGGCCAAAATTAAATACCATCCTATTTGCGAGGCTCGTAGCTGTTCCATGGAGATCTCTATCGATTTCAAGTTATTTAATCCGAAAATCGCGACTAAGACGGGAAGCGCTAAAGTTATCTGCAAAGCTAGGGCAGGGTATATGCTTCGCGACCTCACTACAAGCAACCCGGCAAAGATCCCTGATAATAAATCCAACAGGAATCTTCCTTCCTGAAAAGTTGATGCCGCGGATAATGCAGCCAACAACCCCACCGAACTGAGTTCCCCGAATGCTGAACTCCAGTTCCCCTGCAAAAATCCCCTGAATACTAGCTCCCTGGCCAGTATTGGAAGCAAAACAAAACCATAATAATTTCCAAGCGTCATTGTTGCCGGAAAATCGAATTTGCCCTTATGGCCAAGGTTTTGAATTAATTCTTTCCAGCCAGAAAGAAGATTAAGCCTTAATTGAATTTCAGCAAGCAATGGCATAAGCAAAATACCCGTTCCGATGCCAAGGAAAAGGTATTTCCAACTCCAACTCGATACCGCAAAAGAGCGGGCCGGGGCTCTACCCCAGCCAATTGAAAGAAAAATCACCGGAACTAACCCAGCCACCACAGGATCGATTCCTTTTGATTGCCAATAACCCAGTCTAGGCAAAAACATGGTGGCTAACACGAGCAAAAGTCCGGCAAGGCCAAATCCAAAGCTTTCACCCAAAGACCGTAATGGCAAAAGTTTTATTAACAATGACTGCCAGTTGAATAATTCCGCCTCGCGAAAAAGCACTTCTTCCTTTTGAAACTGCACCACCGCCCACCGGAGAGCCATGAACGCGTACCAGCTTGTCACCCCCATTACCATCACCAAATAACCAATCAATTGAAGGTTAAATTCTCCAGCCAGTAGCTCCTGCATAACAAGGGTTATCCCCGCTACAGGAACAAAACAATAAGTGAGATTTATTTTTGTTCCCGGTGCCATGGATACCAATACCAAAGGCAAGATCACCATGACCAATGGCATAAGGTAGTACTGGCCTTCCCTGCTGCTTTTTGCGTAGGAACCGATCGCCAGGCTTAGTGAACTAAAAAAAGCACCCAATGGCAGCAGCAAGGGTAAAGCCCACAACAAATTCCAAGAATTTGTTCCACCTAGGGAAAGGTAGGAACTGGCAAGGCACCAAGCCGTCAAACCCATGCAAGCGATATTCAAAAGGGCTGTAAATGTGCTAAAAGTCCAAATCGCCAGAAACTTTCCAAGCACAATTTCGAAACGACTAGCGGCACTAATAAGCAATGTTTCCATGGTGCCACGCTCTTTTTCTCCGGCACATAAATCCACAGCAGGATATAAAGCTCCAACCAAAGCCCACATTACCATCAGCATGGGAATTACCCTTTTGAGGAGATTCCTTATTTCTGCCTGCAACATATCTTTTGGTTGTTTACCGCCCTGTGCCTCAGTAACGACAACCAGACGATGAAAATCAGGCGGAAGTCCCCGCGAGAGAAAACGGGCCTTCCTCAAGGCGGATTCGTACCTAAATAGAATTGTTTGAATCTGACCTGCTACCATCCGGGAGTTATCATCTTTTTCATTTACATCCAGCTTGATTTGACCGGACTTGCCACCCCACATATTTTCCATGAAATCATCGGGAAATTTAAGTATCGCATCCGGTTGGATTCCAATTACACCCGCCACCCATTCCCGATGCTCCTTATCAGACTTAGGTTCCGGCGATTTCAAATCCATCCAATTGGCAAGCAATTCAAACGCTGAACCGTTGTCGTATTTAGGATGCAATCGCAGCTTTTCACCATCTCGAATCAAAAGCGGTGGAACCCATAATTGTTCAACCAGGGACCAGGCTTGAAGAAAGGAAACGGACCCCAAAAAATCACCTTCCAAGGCCATCGGAGCAAGCATAGGCACAAGTGAAACCAGGGATTTTTCTTCCGTTGCGCCAAAGGGCTTTATTTTTTCAGACCCTAAAACAGCAATTGTTCTTGGCTGAATCTGCTGTTTTACCGCAAGGTGTACAACCAGTTGCCCAGCTATGGGATAAAGCACGATCGGCAAAACCAAAATCATGAAAAGAGTTCGTCGATCCCGAATCTGATCCAAAAGGTCATGGGAGCATATCGTGAATATGTTCCGAAAACTGGACATGTATTTCACCTGAACAGAAAATTACTTTACCAGCCATGAAATTCCCTGGCAGTTATTTCACCATCAGGCCAGGACATTTCAAGCAACCTTTTGAAATGATAGTCACTTCCAATATTGTAGCCCCTGATTCCATTCCAGTCTTCCATTCTCACCCGATGGGTATGTCCGCAAAAAACATGGCTGACAAAGTGTTTGTTACCAAGGATTAGATTCTCAAGGGCGGCATTGCCGCTAAGACCCTCCCACAAAAGGGCATCCAGGCTGGTATCGTGGTCTAACTGGGGAAAACTAAGCGGCCTGATTGCGGGATGATGTGTGATAACCAAAGAACGATAGCCTTTGTCACGAACTTGTTCCAAATGCTGGCCAAAAACTTCAACTATTTCTCTGGTAAAAGATTTGTCATCATGTTGCCAGCGAACGTAATTAAAATCATTGTGTTGGCCTCGAGTGAATCTTTTAGAAAGCAACCTGGCTTCCTCACCAGGGTAATTCTCGAGAATTTTTTGTTCGCTCCATGAGTAATCATACCAATTCATATTCCCAACAATGGACAACCCATGCTTATCTAAATGCAAGGGGTTTTTATCCAAATAATGAAAGCCGAATTCACTGGCGATCTTGGGAAGAATATTTGAATACAAATCCCAGGAGGTACCCCGCTGGTCATCCTGTGTAACCCATATGTCATGATTGCCGGGCACCAACGCCTTAATGCAGTCAAGTTGTTTGAACTTGCCAAGACACTCCGCAAAATGGTGGGAATGCCCTATGTCTCCCGCAAGCAAAAAAACATCCGGTGGGTTTGCCAATACATAGTCAACCATGGCATGGTTTGCATTCATGCCACGAGCAATTCCCCAGTGCAAATCCGCAGTCAAAGTTATTTTGAGACCAGGCTGGTCCATCATGGCCCTTTAGGAGGTAACAATTATTCAGTATTCTAGCACTTGAATTAAAGGTGTTATGCGGAATCAGGCAATCTTTCTTGAATCCCCATTCATCCATCGTAAACAAGAGGCCCAAGATTCCGAATTACCTGGGTAAAAAGCCGCTGAGGGAAAGTTTGAATCGGAAGCAGAAAAGCGGTCATGGGATCCCTTGGCAAGTGCCATGCTGGCAGCCAATGCTCTGGCATATGCATCAAAGGAGACCGAGGGAATTCCAAGGCCGTCTGAGGTAAGCCATTCCATGTTTGGCATAGCCAGGGCCAAAAGGTGCCTAAGAAAGCCATTTTTTGCCTGGGGGCCACTAAGAAAACATGGCCCGCTAATTCCAGCTTTTCTCAAGTCTGCAAATGCTTCCATGATATTTGAAACGACAAAATGATGGCCTGTACAAAGAATATTCGCCGAATCCTGTTCCGGGCGTACACTGCGGCTTATATCTTCCAGTACATTCTTGGCAAAATCATCCCGATTTTTTCTGGCTGAAAATCTGGCTGAGGATTGTTTCCATTTACCCAACAGGGTTTCCTCACAAGCACCTTGGACCGCCATCTTGGAAAAATTCTCGGCCCCATTCAGCAAAAGTTTTTTAGAAGAGTAAAGAACTTCAAAAAGGGAACCACAAGGGCCCAGATTGGCGTAAACTGGCTTTTGACCAGGTATTTCAGCAAATAATCTTACCGTGCCACCAAGGTGAATATGAATACAAGGCTTGGAAACCTTCCTGGAGATATCACAAAAAACAGGATCACTGTTTTGTTCCCTGCCTTGAAGGCAACCAGTTTGCAGTGCAACCACGCTTATACCGGTTCCCTTGGATATATCCATCCCCGGTCCCCAACCTGCCAATGCGCGCATTCTTCTGGATTCCTCCAGAGAACCCAGCGCGGTATCACAACCAATCGCGGTAATTAATTCAGGCTTTAAGCCTGCTTCCCGAATGGTGGCATAGGCTGCAACCACAAACTGGCTGATGATTAGCCTGCAAGCTTCCCCGAAAAACTGTGTATCACCCGGGTTGCGGTCACCCACCTTTGAAAGCCATTTGCACAATTCCAAAGGAAAGGGCTGGAACATTCCCAAAATGAACCTTGGCCCGGGCGAAGACGCACTTTCGTGCACCTTCACCAGGGCTGAGTGAACACCAGGCTCGGAACAACCGGCATGAAGCCCCAGCAAGTACCGGGACATAAGATTCTCCTGCGCGGGTTATGCAGCCAGTTCGAGGCTTTCCTTCATGGAATTTTCCGCACCGCATGATTGCACAAAGCATTCAAACAACTGCGAATCCAAGGCAGTCCCGCTTTCAGATTCCGGATGCCACTGAACGCCGATATAAAACCAGCCTGCGTCCTCATGTTCAATGGCCTCGATGATTCCATCCGGTGCAAGTGCGCCGACTTTCAAGCCTGCCCCCAATGTTTTTACCGCTTGATGGTGCGAACTATTCACCCGCAACTCATCTCCACCATAAATTTCCTGAAGCCTTGAATTTGGCTGTAATAACGCCAAATGCCTGTGAAAATCATCTGAGGGATCCATATGAGGCATGCATCTTGGCATTTCTTCAGGAATATGGAGCATCAAACTGCCACCCATGGCAACATTCATCTGCTGCATGCCAAGACCGATCCCCAATACGGGCATTTTTCTCTCAATGATTTTCCGGACAAGAGACCTGTCAGAATCTTCCCTTCTTGGCGCCATCATTTGAATGGTAGGGTGCATGGACTGGTTGTTCCTTCTAGGATCCATGTCGGCACCACCACTGAGAATAAAACCGTCAAGTTTATCCAAAATGGCATCCATATCTGTTTCTTTTAGGATAGATGGTATGATCAGGGGAATTCCACCTGCTGCAAGGATACTGTCGCAATATCCTGAACCTAGCCGAAACATGGAATGTTTTTTTCTTGGACTGGAAATCACATCCACATTAATACCAATCAAGGGTCGATTTTCGCGGGACATTCTGCTTCCTTCCCTCATTAATGAAATCAAACAAAATTGCAAAGCGCCATTAGGTCACTTCATGATGGGGTCTATAACGAGAAGGATAAAAAAATCTCAAGGCCTATTCATGGAAATCGAGAATATCTCAGAATAAAACCTCGCATTTTGCGCGATTTAACAACCAAGCAATAATATGGCAAAAATAAAAAGACTGGATTGCAAAAAGAGACTTATTACTTGTTTTCAAATTCTCTGATCATTTGACGAAATCTCGGATCATGCCTGATGGATTCAAGATCATTGTCTTCTTTCATGTAGCGAAAATCACTGTAGCCTAGTTCCATGGCAGTTCTAAGGGTCTTCAAAGACATGTCAACCCTTTTCAAAAGGGCATAACTACAAGCAAGATTATAATGTGCCAAGGCATCTGAAGGCCTCAACCTTACCAACCTTTTATCAATAGCCAGACCTTCAGCATATTTTCCTTTAAGAGTAAGGAGGTTTCCCAGGACTCTTAAAACATCCACATAATCTGGATGAATTTTCAAAATAGCCTGGTAAAACTCCAGTTCAAAATCCGCCTGGGCGTGAGGGAGAACCCGTAATTTTTGTGGATCTGTTGCCGAGGATTTACCAGATTCTTCACCCGGATTTGATGGTTGATTGCCCATGGTCGGATCCTAACAGCAATGATATTTTTCTCACCAGAAATTTAATTATAGACCAGCATAATCACGTTGTATAGTGGGTAAAATGGGTACGAAACAAAAGAACCCGGCGATTAAGCCGGGTCCTATAAGTTTTAAGCATCAATCCTCTTCGTCGTCATCATCTTCATCTTCCTCATCGTCGTCATCATCATCCTCATCATCATCAAAATCATCGTCGTCATCATCTTCATCATCTAGTTCTTCATCAAATTCTTCATCATCAAAGTCGTCGTCGAAGTCGTCGTCATCGAAGTCGTCGTCGTCTAATTCTTCATCATCAAATTCTTCATCGTCGAATTCTTCGTCTTCCTCATCATCGTCGTCGTCATCATCCTCATCATCGTCTTCTTCGTCGTCATCATCTTCATCGTCTTCATAGTCATCATCTTCATCACGCATGTATGGCGTGGAAGGTTCTTCAGAAACCTTTGTGGCGTCACCCGTAGCAGTGGCAGCTAGAACTGCCATGAGATCATCAACCAAAATGTCAAATTCGCTTTTCATCGCGCTTCCCTCGCCTCAAATTTGGTTAGCCAACTACCAGTGAATCGTCCCTGTTGAACTACCCATTCTTAAAAATACACCCAACGCCCCAAAAATCCACTCAACTTTTATGCCCATAATTTATCCATAACCTTCTACTGCCAGTCAAGGCAAGATGGCTTGAATAAACAGGTTAGGAATTAGTAGTAAACTTTAAAATTCTTGTCAAGGCAATGGCAAGGGAATTCTCAAAGATTGCTACTTATTGGGAAAAGCCCTTCTTTTTTCAGCTATAAATGGCAAGTGGTGGTCCATGTGGCCCACTGCTTTTTCCAGTAAATTTTCCAAGGAAAGAGGGCCTTTTTCTGAATGAACCCCGGTTTTAAGCCAAAAATCTTCCGGAATGGAATTTAAAATTCTTGCCATTTGCGACCGCACAAGATTAATCAAAGCAATTTCTTCTGTAATATTTCGATCTTGATACGCCAAATGCCGCGCAAACTGATTTTCATCCGCACCCAGCAGCATAGGTTGTTCCAGAGCAATCACCCTCTTCATCCGGTCAGCGAAAACCGGTTCAAAATCTGCAAGGTGACAAACCAGTTCCATTGTGGTCCATTTATCTTTAATCGGTCGGGAATGAAGCTGTTCCAACGTCATTCCTTGCACAGCTTCAGCGAGTTTGGCACTGCCGTTAAGATAATCCGAAAGAAGTTGCTTTTGTCTGGGATTCATAGGCTTTTAACCCGCCATGCGCATGAAAGATTCCCTTAAGCTGGCTAACTGCTGCCTTCTTTGCACTTCGGGTGCGAATGGGTCGAATGGAATCTGACCATTTACCATTTCTTCCAACAAGCCATGAACCCGTTTTCTTAAATCGGCGTCCCGGCGTTCCAAGGCATCCAACAAATATGGCACTGCATTCATTCCATGCCTTTGCAATTCCTCACCCGCACGGTCTGATCCAGAGGCAAATGCCACCACAAGTTCCAGAATATTTTCGCGTTCCAGCATTTTTTGAACATTTTGCCTTGAATCCTTAGGCGTTTCCACCACTGGACTGGCCATGGCAACAGTATTTGGGGCTGTTCCTGGCCTTTGGCCAAAGCTTTCGCGGGACGGCACCATGGTGCTAGGCAAACCTATGGAATCGTTATTGAAGCTGTTTCCAAGGTATTCCTGAATCGCAATTGGATCGCGGATAATTTCCTGGGGCGCGCCATGGGTACGCACCTTGCCACCCTTGATGAGGTAGCTTCGATCCGTGATGGAAAGAATCTCGCGCACACGGTGATCGGTTACCAGAATTCCGATGCCCTGATTGCGAAGGTCTCTCACAATATGCTGGATATCTTCGATAGTCTGGGGATCGATACCCGTGAAAGGTTCGTCCAGAAGAATCAAAAGCGGATCACAAGCAAGACAGCGGGCAATTTCCAATCGGCGCTTTTCACCACCGGAAAGCCGGGCGGCGTTATTCTTTCTAAGGTGGGTAAGACCAAATTTCTCCAACACTTTATCTGTGCGATCAATGCATTCCGAACGGGTAAGCTTTCTGCCCAGAACCCTGTGTTTTGGCATAATTTCAAGAATTGCCATCACATTCTGTTCGACAGTAAGCTTGCGAAATACGCTGGTTTCCTGGGCGAGGTAGCCCATACCCAACCTGGCACGGCCGTACATGGGCAAATGCGTTACATCTTTGCCTGCAAAAATGACTTTTCCGCCATTGGGAGTAACCTGGCCTGTTGTCATGCGGAAACTGGTGGTTTTTCCGGCGCCATTCGGCCCCAAAAGGCCTACTACCTCGCCAACATCCACCTGAAAACTGACCCCGTCCACAACCTTGCGGCTTCCGTAATACTTCACCAAGCCGCGCACTTCGAGGATAGCCATCCTAGCTCCTTTGGAATCTGCGCAATTCTCTCAAATATAAGGATTTACAATCTTCGCAGTTCTGGAAGCAATACCAGTCTAGCAAGATTGGACCAACCAAGGTAAAACAGGATGAATGGGATTTCGGGGCAAACCGTCCCAATAGGCTTTTGTTGATATCAGAGGTGTAGGTTGAAACAATTAATTTCCGAATCTGCCATCCAGTCCCGAGTCAAAGAAATAGGCATACTCATCCAAAAGGATTTTCGTGGAGAGCCTCTCACCGTGATTGGAGTCCTCACTGGTTGCCTCATTTTTATTTCAGACCTGGTTAGGCAATTAGATATTCCGGTGCGGATTTTTTTCCTTCGTGCGAGCAGCTATCGCGGCTATACCACAGTTCCTGGAAACCTTGAAGTTGATTCCTCTATGCTTCCGGATATTCAGGGAAAGAATGTCCTCCTCATTGACGATATTCTTGATTCCGGGCAAACACTGGCAAAGCTGACAAATCATCTGAAGGAAAAAGGATGTGAAAGCATCAAAACTGCAGTACTTCTGAGAAAAATGGGGCGTCAGCAACACGCCATCGAGCCTGATTATTGCGGCTTTGAAATACCGGATGAGTTCGTAATTGGTTACGGTCTGGATTACAACGATGAATATCGAAACCTTCCTTTCATAGGAGTTCTTGATCCAAAACACCTTCCCAAAGGAAAAAGCTAATCGTGCGAGCATTTTCTTTCGTGATCGACAGCTTGGATTACTCAGGAAACGCCCGCCTGCTACTCTCACTCTGCAATTACCTGAAACAAAAACAACACAAGGTTTCCATTATTTGTCTGGGCAAACCCACTCCCTGGTCACAAATATTGCAATCGGCTGACATTCCATTGGAACATCTAAATTCCAATGGGTTATGGGATGTTTCTTCACTGCTAAAACTACGAACCTGGTTAGGAAAATTGGAAGAACATGAACTTCATGCGGTAAGCTTGAACGCACTGGAAAGCATCGGCCTTGCATCGCCTTCATCCCTTCCCAGATGCATACTCTGGGGTTTGCCCATCAAGCCTGTCAAATATGGTTTCCTTAGAAGAAAACTCCTTCCACGTGCCAAGGCAATTCTGTGCCAGACCAAAGCCCAAATGCAAATGCTGGAAAAGGCTGGAATACCTGATAACACATTGAAACACCTGCGACCTGGCTTGCAATTCGTGGAATTCACGGAATCCCACGAACCTGACTTTTACAAACCCTATATGCTAGACACCGGACCATTTCGGCAGGAAATCGATCACATAAGTTCGCTATGGTCTTTAGAAATTCTTCAATTTGTATTTCCTAAGGTACACCTATGCCTTACCGGTTCAGGAAAAGATCTCCAAAGATTACAGTCCTTTGCCACCACACTTGAAGCCTCCAAAAGAATTCACTTTCTGGGACCTGTCAAATATCAGGAACCTTGGCTGGAAAAGTGCTCCGTTTTCCTGTCTACTCGAGTTCAACCCGGTGGTTTGGTTTCCATCATGGAGGCAATGCACGCTGCCAAGCCAATTATTGCAACAAATGTGGCAGGGACGGAGGAGTTTCTTCAGGACGGCCAAAATGCGCTTTTTATTGACCCAAAAGACAAAGCGGGGTTAGCAAAACAGGCCAGGAAGGTTCTGGAAAACCCCGACTTAGCTCAAGATTTGGGAAACAGGGCCGCCGAATATGCCAGGCAGCATTTCACCGCCGAGGCGCACTATAACAGGCTGATGAATTTACTCGAAAGCCTTTGATCCACGGGAAAGGGATTCCATCATGCAGAATGTGCTAACTCTGATTCTTGCCGGTGGCAAGGGAACCCGGCTTGACCCGCTTACGAAGGATCGTGCAAAACCTGCGGTTCCCTTTGGCGGCCTGTACAGGATCATCGATTTCCCCCTTTCGAATTGCATCAATAGCAACCTTCGCAAAATTCTTGTGTTGACCCAGTACAAGGGGCAAAGCCTCGACCGGCATCTTATGGAAGGTTGGAGCTTCCTTTCCCGCCAGTTGGATGAATATGTGGTATCAGTTCCACCACAACAACGCATTGATGAACACTGGTACCGTGGCACAGCGGATGCTATCTACCAAAACATCTACACCATTGAAAAATCAAACCCGAAGTACATTCTCATCCTTGCCGGCGACCACATTTACAAAATGGATTATTCGGAAATGATCCGTCACCACATCGAGAAAAAAGCCGAACTTACCATTGGAAGCATTCCCGTGCCGGCAAAAGATGCGACCCAGTTCGGGGTTATGCAACTCGACCATGATGACAAAATAACAGGATTTTTGGAAAAGCCAGGCAATCCCCCAGAGATTCCGGATATGCCCGGATATTCCATGGCCTCGATGGGCATCTATGTTTTCAACGCAGCAAAAATGTTCGAGCTTCTTTTTGAGGATGCCGCCATCACAGACAGTGAACACGACTTTGGCAAGAATATCATCCCGCGAATTGTCCCAAAACTCAAGGTTCAAGCCTTTCGATTCCAAGACAAGAACAACAAGGACATCCCCTACTGGCGTGATGTGGGCACTTTGGATGCATACTACCAGGCCAACATGGACCTTGTGGGTGTCGACCCGGTGTTAAACCTGTATGATTCGGAATGGCCCATCCGAACCTACCAACCCCAGAATCCGCCTCCCAAGTTCGTTTTTAACAATGAGGGAACCCGTGGCCAAAGCCGCCGTGGTGAGGCGCACGATAGCATGGTTTGCCAAGGCTGTATCGTCAGCGGTGGCAATGTCACGCGAAGCATTCTATCCCCATGCGTTAGGGTGAACAGTTACGCCACGGTGGAAGACTCCATCTTATTTGAGGGGGTCGATGTGGGCAGGCATTCACGAATCCGCAATGCCATTATCGACAAAAACGTTGTCATTCCACCGGGAACGACCATTGGTTACGACTTGGACGAAGATCGCAGAAGGGGCTTTACCATCACAGAAAACGGCATTGTGGTTCTTTCAAAGGCCGAAAGCCCCGAAAGCTTTGCTGCCCGGCAAGCAAAAAGGTAGAACCATGCCACGCAGTCGCCTGTTTTTCTTAACACTTGCGATTGCTGGCGCCTGTGCGGTGACCATCCCATGGATTTACAACAGTTCCATACTTCTAAAACCCGAACAAATTCGGGAAGCATTGGAAAAATGGCAACGACAAGGCCCGCCTTCTTATAAGCTGGAATTCCTAGAAACCGGCCAGCAACCGGATGACCGCAAGGAATTTGTGGTTCGGGTGGTAAACCACAAGGTTGAAACCGTTCTGGAAAATGACCACTTTACGGAACCAAAAGAATCCCTCACCGTTGATTCCATTCTTTTACGCATGCAGCAAATGCTTGAAAAGGAAACCCAGCAAGGAGGATCCTTCTTTGCCACTGCAAGTTTTTCCAGGAAGGATGGCCACCCCACCCGCTTTGTTCTCAGGCGAGGCAAAAAACGATTTGAATTGGTGATAAAATTACTTCCGCTGGGAGAATAAATCGATTCTTACTTCAATCCAGATTGACCAATAATCTTTTCAAGAAAATCGGCCGGTGGCAGCGGACCGTCATGAATAATTAGCAAATATCCAATTCGAAAGTTTTGATCAGGTTTTATAGAAATGGGGTCTGCATCCTTTTTGGTAAAGGCTTTTCTGGCAAACAAGTTCGCAACCATCAAACCATAATCGCGGGTGTGAAACCAGGAACCACGGGGGTTTTCAGTACTGGAAACCAGTGTAATGCCCGCATCTTTTCCGTTCACCTTCCCGGTGTAATCCATCCAGCGAGCAGGTCTTCCCCAAGTGCCTTTCTCATCAACCCCACCTTCCGAACTTGTGATTCTGCCTCCTTTTTTCACGGTCATGGGCGTATTCACGCGCACGCCTAGGCCAAACTCTTCTTGATCCCCAAAGGTCAGTTCTTTTCCCACTGAGGAAAACTCACTCTCCCATTTCAGGGACCAAGCATGGTTGTGTTTCTGAATGGTGTAAGTCGCCTTTTCTTTCATCAATGGAATGGAACTTGTTTCCATGCCATCCAGATAATGGTTCTCAACCTGAAAACGAATGGAAGAGTTTCCTTTGATCTCCGGCTTTGAAATGAAAGCCTTATGCAGGGTTTTGGCTTTGTTGCGCCAGTAATCCTTTCCATTCACATCCCCAAAGGACATCCAAATTCCTGGATGCATGGTGGTATGGTCCGCGGGATCAACCCCCTGAACCGGGGGATGGCTTCTAGTGATCTGGTTTCCATTGCCTGCGTGAACCCTGGCAAAATATGGCCTTACTATGTCTTTATCCTCGTAAACGTATACCAAGAGCGGCTTGTTATTCAGAAAAAACTGTATGGATCCCGGTTTTTCGGAAAAAGAGAAGTCCTGACCGAATGAAAAACCTACCGCGAAACACAGGCAGGTGAAACACGAGATTAATATTTGCCGCATGATTAAATTATCCCTTGGGAGTGATGTCATAAGTTCGGACAGCACCACCAGCATAAGGGATCGCCAGAGATTTTCCATCAGGATGCAGGGAAATATCCCGGGCATTCTCAGGAAGTTTTAACAAGGCAAATTCATTGGGTTGATCTGGCTGAAAGAACCACAGCATTCCGCCATTCCCACCTGCACAAGCAGCTATAAAGCCAGCGTTGTGCCATGACACCCCCCACATGGTGCCTTGAAACTTTTCCTTGGAGGAAAGAGTGTTCAAGACTTTTCCCGTGGCCCATTCCAGCACCAGCACAATAGGGTTACCAACCCCGGCAAAGGCATTACTAACATTAGTAATCCCAGCCAGTGCAATCTTAGATCCATCTGGCGAAAATGCCATGGACCGGGCCCCGCCAATGTCCGCACCAAAACCTGTGTCATACTTGTGAAGGGATTTGGCATCACCTTCACGTAGCATCTTACCTTCAAAATCCCAGAAACGAACCTTCCCCTTCAGATCTATAGATACCAGTGCCTTCTCTTTTGGATGAATACCAACCTGGTACACATGATCATCATGGGCCAGCCAGGACCTTATCGGTTTTAAATCCTTGAGATTCCAAAGTGCTATTTTGCCATCATTGCCAGAACTGGCTAGCAAACCACCAACGTAATCCACCGAAAGACTTCTAACCCAACCCTGATGAGCCTGAACCTGTCGCATGGGCACCGGGTCGGTTACTTCACGATTCCAAAGTAGAATCTGACCATCATAGCCACCGGTGGCCATCAGTTTACCTTTGGGCTCAAAGGAGATGGCTCTAACCCAACTGGAATGGCCTGAAAAATCAACCTTCTTGCCAGAAGCTATTTCCCAGCGTTCCACAAGATTGTCCTGGGAACCGGTAAAAAGAAAGTTCCCTGTGGGATCATACCTGCAAGCCAATAGCGGCACAGTGTGTTTGAATTCCTTCGCCTGGCGAACTTGCGAGGGATCCAAACCGGCGAAAGAAGGTTTTACCTCTGGCTTTGGCTTGGCTTCTTCCTTGGCTTTGGGCTCGCCATCCTTCTTCTTTTTGTCTTTTTCCTTGTCTTTATCCTTATCTTTTTTGTCGGTCACAGCAGAATTTCCTGAATAATATCAGCCTTGGGATCCGCCATCGGAATTGGCCTTTGATCGATGTAAAAGTTTTTCTTGGGATCCAACCCGAGGGCTTTCAGGTAGGTGTGGAACAAATGCCCGCCATTCACTTCGCGATCCACCACAGCGGTACCATTGGCATTGGTCTTTCCCACCACCGCACCCTTCTGGATGCCACAACCCGCCAATGCAACCGACCAGGCTTTTGACCAATGGTCCCTGCCATAGTTTCGGTTGATATTGGGGGTTCGCCCAAATTCACTCATAACAACCACCAGCGTGCTATCCAGCATGCCGCGCATGTCCAGATCCTCAATCAGTGAGGCAAAAGGCCTGTCGAACTCGCCAAGTTGTTCGATGTGAAAATCAAAGTTTTCATGATGAGTGTCGTAATTCGTGTGAGTAACCTTCACAAAGGTGGCACCACCTTCCAGCAATCTTCTGGCCAGCAGGCAATGCCTGCCAAAATCATGCCGGCCATACTTATCCGCCAGAGGCCCGGGCTCGGCGGTAATGTCAAAAAGGTTTTTCTTCTCCATCAGCAATTTTGCCTGATCGTAGGTCTGTGTATATGCCTCGGTCATGGCAGTGCGTCTGCGGGAAAGGAACTTTTCATTCGCCGCCTGTCTGAGCGCATGGCGCTGCATTTCCTGATCGATGGTGATGCCATTGGGCTTGTCAAGATTTGCGGGAGCCTTGCCATCGCTAATGTTTACCGAGCCATGCCGTGGCCCAAGAAAAGTCGCATCCTTGGTGTTCTGATTGCCAGAACCACTTGGAGTAACGGTAAGGTAACCGGGCAGAGGGTTGTCATCGCTGGTTAAAAGCTTGGAACAAACAGAACCAAAATGGGGATAGTCGGTCGCCGGTTCCTGCCTTCGGCCTGTATGCATGATGTAGGAACCTTTGCCATGGTCATCCTCCTTGGTGTTGATGCCACGAACAAGTGCAAGCTTGTGCATCCACTTTGCGGTATGGGGCAGAAGTTCACTAATGTGGGTTCCGGGTACCGAGGTGGGAATCGCCCTGAAGGGCCCTCCGGTATTCGTGCCAGGTTTCGGGTCCCAGGTTTCCAACTGGCTGACACCACCGGCAAGAAACACCATCAGAACCCGCTTTTGCTGGCTGGCCAACTGCTTGGCAGAAAGTGGATTCGCAAGGACGGAAAGCCCCGTTCCAGCAACCGTTCCCAGGAACATCCTGCGGTTTACTTTATGCTGGTTACTTCCACAGGCGTAGTCACATTTCATGAAAGGACTCCGTTAGAATCAGATGGAAAACCTAAATTCCGCCGAGGTGATCAATGCCCAAATCAAATCCCGCACAAGGTTGGCTTTATCCTTGCCAGCCTTTTGCAATGCGCTGGCGACTTCCTTCTTTTCATCAGGTGTGGGGAACCGGGTTAATACTCCCAGGTATAGTTCCTCGGCAAAAGCGCTGGAATCTTCCAAAGCAGCCAGCCTTGCTGGCAACGCCCCCGGCCTGACGGATATCAAGGATTGCAGGTAAGTGTTGTTGGCCAGAAACAAAGCCTGTTCAACGCGGGCTTCATAGGCAGCGGTCTGACCAGGCTGCCCGGCAAGCACGCTTAGCACTGGTCCAACTTTGGCATCTAATTTGGCCTGCAAGGCATCTTCATTGTATTTGGCACCCATGGCTTGTTTTTCAGCTTCCACAAACCCAGACGCCTGAAGCATGGCGAATGCGAACTGTTCATTGGTCAACGGTTTCATCGGCCCCACAAGATACTCTTCCGGTTTGGGATCCTTCATGCCCTCCGGCACAAGGCTGCTTAAACCATAGGTCTTGGAAAGGGCAATTTCCTTCAGATAAGGTTTGTATTGGAATTTGTTGGCCACCATCTTACTGCCCAAGGCATTAAGCAATTCGGGGTGTGATGGAGGATTGTCGCCATGCTCGAGATCCAGCGGATGCACAAGACCACGACCCATCATGTGCGCCCAAAGGCGATTGGCAATGTTTCTCGCAAAAGGAGGGAACTTGTCGCTGGCCAGTTCACCGGCAAGCTGAGAGCGCCTGCTGTACTTCGGCACACCACGTTTGTCCTTGGCCGGGGCAACTTCATATTCCTTGCCCTTTTCCATTTTCGGTTCTGCAATCGCAGGTTTGAAAGCAACCTTGGGAAGGCTGGTCTTGGTGGTCTTGGCCGCATCAAACACCGATTGATAGCTTGCCTCGCCATCCGCCTTTTCTGCCAGAACCGCCTTCTTCGATTTTGGATCGGTAAAGACATAACTGCGATTCAAGAATGCATAAAGGCCATAGTAGAGATCCTGCTTATAGTCTTCTATACGGGGGTGGTCATGGCATTGCGCACACTGCCAGTTCGCGCCAAGCAATAACCTGCTAATATCCCTGGTCAGCAAATGAGGCTCGCCTTCCCGATCCAGATAAAACTTGGCGGCTGGCCTGGTCTTTTCATCCACTCCATCGGCGGAAAGAATCTCACGAACCAATTGATCGTAAGGTTTGTCACTGGAAATTGAATCTCTGAGATACTTCCGCCATTCCCCGCTATTAACATGTTTATCCGGACGACCTTCCATCAATTGGACATCAAGAACCCTTGCAAAAAACCATGCATGGGAAGGGCTTTTCAAAAGCGAATCCACCCATTCTTCTCTTTTATTGGGGGACTTACTGGCAAGGAACTCACGAATCTGTGAGACTGTTGGGATAGAACCAACCAGATCCAGGCTTGTGCGCCTTAGAAATTCCAGGTCGTTACAAGTGGGAACGGTCACAGTTGCCTTGGCCTTGTTAGCCTTGGTAATTTCCGCATCAATTATTTGGCTTATGGAAGGTGGATTATCTGCCGCTTGGGTGATAACCACCAAACCAAATATGAGAAAACCAGCAAAAAACAATCGGTACGAAGCCATTTCAGGGTCCCATTTACTGATTCGTGGAATTTTTATCAGCAGGGTATTCAGGCAGGTATTAAATTATGAATTCTGCCAGTTGGCATGTCAATTGCCAAATCGCCTCGCATGATCATTTATCGACCCAACCTCTGCCAAATAAACCACCCCAGTGCTTGGAAAAATCATTACATACCAAACATAACCATCACAAATCAGCCATTTTGGCACTTTGGGGGAGAACCTTGCAATGATCAGGGCTTTTGACTTTGTGCCTGAAATAGACATTGGTTAACATGAACTAATTCGGAAAACACGCCAGACTGACCTGCCATGAAAAACTTTCTGACAATTCTAGTCCTGACACTTTTGCTGCCTCCAGTGCTGGCAGAAAGACCAGCACCAGAGGATGTTTCTTTTTTTGAACAAAAGGTTCGCCCTTTGTTGGTGGAACATTGCCATGCATGCCATTCGATGGAAGCCAAGAAAGCCAAGGGTGGGCTTTATCTGGATAGCAAAGAATCCATCCTAAAAGGCGGAGACACCGGAACCGCCGTAGTTCCGGGAAAACCTGAGCAAAGCCTTATCATTCAGGCAATTCTTTACCGTAAAAACGAAACACTGCTGATGCCCCCCAAAGGGAAGCTTTCAGAAAGGGATATCGCCACGCTAACCGAATGGGTAAAGCGAGGTGCCTTTTACCCTGCCAGCGCCAAACAGGCTGAAAAGAAACAAGGCATTAATATAGAACAAGGCAGGAAGTTTTGGTCCTTCCAACCTCTTACTAACAAGGCGCCCGGAAAATCATCCAACGATTCCTGGGCCAAAAAGCGCATCGATTCTTATCTAGTTACCGAAATGGAAAAGCATGGTTTAAAGCCGTCCACCCCAACCAAACCACAAGTGTTTATTCGCAGAGCTTATTTTGACCTTATTGGGTTGCCACCTTCCCCCCAAGAGATTGCTGCTTTTGAAAACCCAAACGAGCAAGACTTTGAAAAGCTGATAGACAAACTGCTGGCTTCTCAACAGTACGGTGAACGGTGGGCCCGCTTCTGGCTCGACCTGGTACGCTACTGCGACATTATGGAACAATGGGCGGAAACCAAAGGCCAGCCATACCTCTACCGAGACTGGGTGGTTCGCGCCCTGAACGACGATATTCCTTTTGACAGGTTTGCCAAACTACAACTGGCAGCAGACCTGATGGAAGCCCCCATTCAGGATCGACCCGCTCTGGGATTTTTGGGGCTTAGCCCTTCCTACTGGAAAGAGCTGCAACTACCCCCATCCATCATAAAGACCATTGTGGCGGATGAACTCGAGGAAAAAGTCCACACGCTAACCAGTACATTTTTGGGACTCAACGTCGCCTGCGCCCGCTGCCACGACCATAAGAATGATCCCATAACCATCCAAGATTATTATGGCCTTGCGGGGGTGTTTGCCAGCACTCGCGCCGCAGATGTCTCCATCCTTGAAGAACAACTTACCAAAACCATCTTGCAGGCCAGGCAAAAAGTCACCGAGCTTGAGGCAGATCTGAAAAAACTTCAGGGACAAAAAGAAAACAAAGACACTGCAAAGATCGTTGAAATCCAAAAACAAATAGGCCAGATCAAAAAGAATACCCCTCACTTTGAATCACCATTTGCTGTTGGAGTGCAGGACGCTAGCCTTTATGTGGTGGCCGATGGAGAACACAAAACCAAATTGGACTACAAGCCTAACCAAGCACAAGACCTGGCCATTCACATCCGTGGCAATCCAAACAATACAGGCCCACAGGCACCCAGAAAATTCATGGAAGTGCTTTCAAATCCAACTTCCAAGCCATTCACCAAAGGCAGCGGAAGGCTTGAGCTTGCTGAATCCCTTTTCACAGATTCAAAATCGCTGGTTGCCCGCGTGATTGTCAACCGGTTATGGAAACAACATTTCGACCGTGGCATCGTTGAAACCCCAAGCGATTTCGGCCTTATGGGTGAGAAACCATCGCACCCCGAATTATTGGACGATCTGGCGGCTAGGTTTATCGCAAATGGCTGGTCCATGAAATGGCTTCACAAGGAGATTATGCTATCCGCAGCTTACCGTCAGCAGTCTGGTTCAAATTCAGAGAAAGATCCTGAAAACCGCTTCCTGGCACGAATGCCGCGCAAACGACTTGATGTGGAAGCCTGGCGAGATTCCATGCTGGCCGTGGCCGGCAACCTGGATAGCTCCGTTGGTGGCCCGCCATTGGATCTTGGACTTTCTACCAATCACCGTCGCACTATCTACGGAACTGTGAAACGCAGGGAGTTGAATGATCTTCTAAGGCTTCATGATTTTCCAGACCCTATAACTCATAGCCCCAACCGCATTCCAACCACCACCCCGCTACAACAGCTATACACCCTGAACAGCCCATTTGTGCATTCTCAGGCAGATGCCTTGGTAAAACGCCTGAAGGTAGCTTTTCCTGCCGATGAGATGGGACAAATAACGGAAGCTTATGCTTTGCTATTTGGCAGAAAACCAACCGCCGAACAACTAAAGTTAGGTATGGAATTCTTGCAAACAGCGGGCAACAACTGGCAGCAGTACGCGCAGGCACTGCTGGCCAGTAACGAGTTCCTTTTCATCGACTAAGACGCCGGCCAAGATTGAAAAGTGGAGATTAAGCCATGAACGCTCCTTTCAGCAGAAGAGAAATGGTTCAGGCCCTTGGAGGCGGGTTCGGATCTCTTGCACTGGCGCCTATTTTGCAAGCCGCCCCATCTTCCATGAACCCTTTGCCCCATTTTCAGCCCAAGGCTAAACGGATCATCCACTTGTTTATGAATGGCGGCCCTTTCCAATGCGATCTTTTTGATCCCAAGCCGGCATTGAACAAATACGCTGGCCAAAAACCGGAGGGTGCCGACCTCCGCACCGAACGGCCAACCGGCGCTTTGATGGCGGTTCCTTTTCAGTTTTCCAGACATGGCCAGTCAGGGTTGGAAATCAGCGAACTTTTGCCACACCTTTCCCGTCATGTCGATGATTTGTGTGTCATTCGCTCCATGCACACCGACAACCCAAACCATGGCCCTGCCCTTTTCCTGATGAATAATGGCACAATAACCCCGAATAGACCCACTTTGGGTGCATGGCTTTCCTATGGCTTGGGCTCTGATAACTCCAACCTGCCCAATTTTGTAACTCTTTGCCCAGGAAGACCCGTGCGTTTTTCGGAACTTTGGTCAAATGGGTTCCTTCCCGCAGAACATCAGGGAACCTATATCAACCATTCAAACCTGGATCCACGCAAAATGATTCCCTTCCTGGAGAACTCCAAACTCACTCCGGAGGCACAGGCCAGACAACTAGAACTAATGCGCAAGTTAAACCAGGATCATATCAGGGAGAGAAACGAAGACCCTGCCTTGGAAGCCCGTATTCGCTCAATGGAAACTGCATACCGTATGCAAATGTCCGCTTCCGATGCCTTTGATATCCAGCGGGAACCACAAAAAACACGCGATATGTACGGCAAAGGCCACTTCGCCAACGGCTGCCTTCTTGCCAGAAGGCTTGCCGAACGTGGTGTACGATTCATTCAGGTTTATTATGGCAACGGTCAGCCCTGGGATACTCACAGTAACCACACTGCCGCCACCAAAAACCTTTGCAAAGATATTGACCAGCCAATCGCCGCCCTGCTTCAAGATCTGAAAAACAGGGGTCTATTGGAAGACACCCTGGTTCTCTGGGGCGGGGAATTCGGGCGAACACCAACTACCGAAAACAAAGACGGCAGGGACCACAACCCTTGGGGGTTTTGCATGTTCATGGCAGGGGGTGGCTCCAAAGGTGGGCAGGCCTACGGCGCCACGGATGATTTCGGATTCAAGTCCGTGGAAAACAAAGTTCACATTCACGACCTGCATGCCACTGTTCTTCATTTGATGGGTATCCATCACGAAAAATTGACCTACCGTTACGCAGGCCGCGACTACCGCCTTACCGACGTAGCAGGCAATGTGGTTAGGCAACTGGTAAACGTTTGATTCCTCTCGCCAAGAAGTGGTAATAAAATTGGCTATGGGTCCTCTAGTTATTAAAAACATGAATAACCAGAGACCAGTTCTCAAAACACAGGAACCAAATGGTATACTTTTATAAAGCCAGATTTGACTGGATGATCTACAATATTAAAAGTTAGATAAAATGGATTTCGGGAGTGTTTGCACAACTGGTGTTGGCCATGGTCTTCAAAACCATCGGGGGGTTTGAACAAAGCTCCCAGTGGGTTCGATTCCCATACATTCCCGCTATACATTATCCCTAGAATCGCACCAAGTCGCATCAAATGGCATAAAACGCTCTCCCACATTAGGTTGCACCTTGTCCTGCAATTTCTTGCCGGTTACTGCTTTAACCTATTGAGACGTTTTTTGAGACACCCCTTTCAGGCTCCCAACTTAACCCCTTATTAAATGATTCCTCCGTAGGATCAACAAAATGACGCAGTGCCACACTTGGCGTATTTCCGAACCTCTTGGTGACGGTTGATAAAGAAAAACTTTGTGCCAAATCAAATTCACAGGATGATCTAAGTGAATGCCAAATACTAGGCCAAGGCTCAATCCCCGCTTTACGAAAATTTTGGCAAAGGTCGTGCGCATTTTAGCGCCAGCACATCCTCCAAGCCCTGTTGCTCTACTCCGATACTACTCTGGGAACACAAAAATGCTGCCTTCTGGCGCCTGATCAAACCCTGCTTCTAGATGCGGGCGCAATAAACAAAATAAAGGTATCATTCGTTTGCGCTTGAAAAGACTGGCTTTAACAAAGGACATTGGAAGGTTTTCATGGTCTGCTAAACAGGTGTTCTAAACATAAAAGGCAGCTTGCTTTTCATGAATTGTTTCAAACAAAAACCTTGGATCCATCATGTTGAGATACCCGGAAGCGTAAGGCCAGATTATTGGTAACTCACAGGGGATTTAAAATTGACCAGTCCTGATGCCAGGTTGAAAAAGAAGTTGGGTGCATAAAGTTGATTTCCTTCTGTTGTTTGTGGCATATAAATGCGGTCAGGTGCGTTGGTTCCTGTTATTGGTTGATTATTAGCCTGCAAAACCAAAACATTTTTCCACAAATAGTTTTTCAGGGCATTTCGATTTTCCGGGGTGTCTGTACCGGTTCCAATATTGTAATTGCCAAAAGCAGCCATTACAGCGTTCACCTGCTGCTGAGTGTTAGGGGTTGAATATTTTGCATTTGGCTGGGTATCAAGCATTAGGTCGATATCTAAGTCAAATGTGCTCCTATTCATCACAAGAAGGTTATTTGCCGGGTCGCCTCCACTGGCAGAATCCAAACTACTTCTTTCTGCCAAAATTCCCAACTGAGCCACCTTCAAGGCAAGGAAAGGATCACTTATGTTTGGAAAATCGTATACCAAAAGGCTAGCCGCCGGGTTTAACAGGAAAGTTTGAGACCAGCGATGATGGCCTTCAACCAGGTAAGTCCCGTCGTAGCCTGTAATAATAGGGCCAGACGGGGTAATGGTTCCACCTGCCAAAGCTGCATCAATGTTTTGTATTTCATTGGGATTTCTAAGAGGAAATTCCAGTGATTTGAACACATCAAGTTCATTCTGAGTGGGCCTTAACTGCCTAACGCCAAAAGCAACCCTGTTCGAGGGAACAACTTCATCCGCAGGTAGTCCATCCAGTAACCCTCCCCTCACCATGGAGAGGAATCCCTGCTTGTTTGGGTTTTGATCATTCACACTTGCAATGAGGGATCGAACAAAAGTGACATAATCCAGATTCAGGAGGCTCTGGTACGAGGCAATGTCTGGGATTTGGGGCAGGATTAATTCGGGAACTACGGTGGGAAAAATTCCAGATGTCGCAGAATGGGAGCCTGCAAAAAATTCATAAGCAGGCGTTGGCGCGGATGAGCTAAACACCTTGATATGAGGGCCGCCACCAATGCCTGCTCCGGTAATCAGGTCAATGACCCCATTCCCATCAGCATCCCCCGTGCTAACACGAACACCTCCGGTGAATTCATTAGCATAGGCAAAAAATCGGCTGATCAAGCCGCCGGTGCTTGCGTTCCATATTGCCACCACAGGGCCCCCGCCAATGCCAGCACCAGTGATCACCTCAGGACTGCTATCATGGCCAAGGTCGCCCATGGCAACATAGACACCCCCTGTGAAGTCTTTTTCATAGGCAAACCAGGATGCAACCAGACTATTGTTGGCACCATCAAAAATTTTCACATGGGGCCCACCCCCTTGACCTGCTGCCGCAATAATTTCAGGGATTAAGTCGCCATTAATATCCCCGGCTGCAACTCTGACTCCGCCCGTAAAAGATGGCTCAAAAGCTATAAATGATTTGAGAACCTGAAGGGTTGTTCCATCAAAAATCTTTATATGGGCACTGCCGCCGGCTCCTGCGCCAGTGATAATTTCAGAAATGCCATCACCGTTGAAATCTTTTGCCGCCAAATAAACACCACCTGTAAAAGACGCATCATAGGCAAAAAAGGACCTTTTAATTTCACCGGTTTGGGCATCAAGAATTGCAACCGCAGGTCCACCCCCAGAGCCTGCTGCTACCAAAATTGCAGGGGCAATTTCAAATGGCAATGTAGGATCATTGGAATTAGGCTTATAAAATTCGCCCTTGGCTGTACGCAATTCCCCTGTGAAATGGGCAAAAGGAACGGTGATTCCATATTGGCCAGAATTGGCAGGATTGAAAAAGCCAACAGTGCTGCCGAGTGCGTTGATATTCTCCAAATTTTCCAAGGCGGCACCCACTGCAAATGCAGAAAGGTTTACAGGGACAATTCTTTGCTCGAGAGGAAAAAGCTCCAGATTGGTCGTTGAGGATTTTTGGAAATTACGGGTATACACTTTAAAGGGATTAAAAAATGATAAAAACCAATTATTCATCGTGACTCCAAGTTTAAAATTACTTGTCAACTTGATTTGGACTATCGCAATTACATGGTCGCGGAAACGATATTTAGGATTCGTTGGATAAGACCATGATAAATTCTTCAGGGTATCGCATTCAGCATATAATTCTATTATAAAAGCACCACTTTTGATCACCAAAATAACTCTTAACGCTAGGCCGATGTGAACTCGTTGAGCGTTAGCCTTTCTGAATTGGCAAAGATTAACATTTGTAACTTGTTTTAATTCACGGTGATACTCTTCGATTTTCCAAAAAGCATCTGATAAACACAATCGCCCTAACTCGTCCATTTCAAGGTTAATTGTTTGCCAAATGAACCGTCGTGCCATCCTTGGACTCTATAAGCAACACTTCAACAAACCCATATCCTTCCAAATGAACCACAGACCCTATGGTTGTAATTTCATGTCGATTTATCGGGCGTGATCCTTTGCGATTCGGGTTCACCCGCCGATTGGATTTTAAACGAGTGGGCCAGTGCCAGCCTAAATTTTAGATGCATTTTTGATTGTCTAACCTACTTTACAAATCATCAAATAGCACACATTCTGACGTAAATCCTTAACTTTTTGCCCCTTCAAGCAAAACACCTAATTGGTTATTCTTAGGTTTTGCCATAGTTTGCAAGGTCGTTTGAAGGGTTTTCAACCTTTGCAAAACTTAAAGCCGTAACAATCCTTGTTCCACATATTCCATAAGGGAAACGCACTTACTTTGCCTTGAGAAGACAAAGGGCGTGGAGCACATTTTTGATAAGGTTTAAATAAATGGTACGGGTTCAATGGAGCATTTTATGTCTTCGTTCCATGGGGTGGCTTAAACAAATTTATTTGCCTATCGGGTCGAAAGGCAACGAGGACTTGTGAACACACAGCCGAAGTTTGCCGTCCGAACAGCGGCGAAACACGAATGTCTTATCCACCATAATTTCTTCACCCTTGCTATTCGTAAAGTAGACATTTCCCATTGTAATAGCGAGATCGCCGTGGATTTGAATACCATTCTCGGCTGCATTGTTATCGTAACGAGCCTTAACCCAATGCTTGAGTGCAAAACCGGTATCCTCCGGGTAGTCTTTATCGCCACCGATGAAATAGGAGAGCGCGGCTTTCTTGCTACCGCGGAACGTATTCTTGCCAAACGCTAAAGTCGGCTTGAAAAACACCTTGCCTTCCTTGTAATCGTACAAGTCATCGATAAGAGTGCTGGCAATCGCACGGTAATCACCCCCCTCTTTATGGATTCGTCCAATTTTCAAGAGTCCATCGCACCATGCCTGCTGAACCGCATTCACTTCCGCTTCGGTAATCGGCTTCGGATCGATAGCATGAACAGGTAGCGCTGCGATCAAGGTCAACATCAGGAAAGAGAAATTAAAGGTCGATTTCATAAGAACACTTTCTAAAAGAAAATTTGGTTCTATTCTTCAAAGTTGAAATCCTACTCGAACCGGTTCTGGTTAGCTTGTCAACAAATTAATCAACCACGATTTGTGATGGACCACGGCTTGATATCTCAAATATGATTTCTAATTATTTCAGCTATGGGCTTTAAATAAACAAGGAAAAACTTGGCTAAGGGGTATTAACGAAATATTTTCCCTTGATGTAAAGCCCCCATGTTTCGCAATTTATAATTGTTTAGATGTAAAAATCAGGATAATCGTCACTTCTTATGAAGTTAGTGTGGGTATTTTGTCGAATTTATTCAAGAACAAGCAAAAAGCTATAAACTCCAAGGCAACTTGAAATCATGAAAAATCGAAGCAAGGCAACGAATAACTTTTTAATAGCTTCGATGATAAGTTTACCGGGTTGCGTGATCATTCCACAATCAGTCGAAAAACCAGCGCCTTTAGTAGTGCAAATTGACCAGAAAAATCAAACAAGTGTTGAAGCAAAGATTGAACAACCTGAGGTTAAATCCACGAATTTTGAGGTTCAAATCGTTGATGATGGCCCCGGAAAAACACCCGCATTTTCTTCACTGAAAGTTCTGAGTGTTGATGACATTGTTCGAGAAGTCCTTTTAAGGAATCCCACCCTTGCCGCGATGACTGCCGCATCAGAAGCGGCATGGTCGAAATATCCGCAGGCAATTTCTCTGGAAGATCCCAGTTTGGGTGGATGGTTTGCACCGGGAACCATTGGATCAAATCAGGTGAATTTTGCCTTAAGAGTGGAGTTTGCACAGAAATTGCCAGGAAGGGGAAAACTAAAGCTTCGTGGGGAAAAGGCTCAGGCGGAAGCTAATGCGACGGAAAAAGAAATTGAAGAAGTGCGATTGCAGTTAACCGAGGATGCAAAGAATGCCTTTTTTGATTTTTATCTGGTTGATCGGGCCATGGAAGTGAATGAAAATTCTCTGAAATTACTATCTGAATTCAGGAAGACTGCAGAAACACGATATCGAAATGGCCAGGTCCCCCAGCAGGATGTTTTGCAAGCGGATGTTGAAATAAGCTTGCAAAAAGAGAGATCGATAAGTCTAGGACGGATGCGCAAGGTCGCCCAGGCTAGAATCAACACTCTAATGCATTTGGAACCAGATTTGAGTCTGCCACCCACCGTCAGGGAAATTCCTGTTGAACTTGAAAAGAAAAACAGTGAGCAATTGCGTGAGGATGCCCTTGCTAACAGGCCTGACTTGCGTTCCCTGGAAGATAAAATCCGGGGAGATGAGGCGGCGGTTCAACTGGCAAGGAGGGAATTTTCCCCTGATTATGAGGCACTCGCGGCTTATGACAATTTTTGGCAGGGCATGGACAAACAGATGCAATATCAACTGGGCCTTCGAATGAATCTCCCAACCCAGAGAGCCCGACGATATGCCGCCCTGGCGGAAGCCCAGTCAAAGTTGGCGCAGAGAAAAGCAGAACGCAAAAAACTACAGGACGAGATTAATTTCCAAGTCCAGGAGGCTTTTGAACAATTGAATGAAAGCCTGCAGATCATGGATCTTTTCAAGAAAACAACGGTTCCCTCAACTCAGGCCAATGTTCGGGAGGCGCAAGCCTCTTATATTTCGGGCAAGATTCCGTTCCTTACATTGGTTGCCGCCCAAAAAGAAATGTATCTGGCTCAAGAACGGCTTTATCAAGTTCAGGCAGAATCATTAAGAAGAAAAGCCACTCTTGATCGTGTTACCGCGAATATTTCAGTGTCACAACCAGAAAAGCCCGTCAAGTAGAGGCTGTTTTTTGCTGATGGATTTTTTGCCATCTTGCCTTGCGAATCCAAAAAAATCTGACAGGCAGGAACAAATCAACCACTTCATCGGAAATAAGCAGGCCTCCCAGTACGGGTAAAGCCATCGGCGCAAGAATTTCCGACCCCACACCCTGGGAAAAAACCATGGGGAAAATCGCCAGGATCGCGACACCCTCAGTAAGCAACTTGGGCCGCAGTCTATGAACGGCCCCCTCTAGCACGGCCTCGCGAAGTTCATCCACGGACTTGATGTTTTCGAGGCCACCACGTTTTTCAATCGATTCGCGAAGGTAAACCATCATAATGATGCCTGTTTCCGCAGCCATTCCAAAGCATGCGATAAATCCAACCCAAACCGCGACACTGAAGTCAAGAGGTGGTGAATCCCAGCCATTTTGAATTTTTGGAAACAGGAAAAGAAAGAAAGCCCCGCCAGCGAGGGCCTCGGGCAAAGTCAGCATGATTAATGAGGCATCAGCAATGTCTTTGTAGGTGAAGTAAAGGATGGTGAAAATTAAAAGTATGACTGCGGGAAACGCAATGAGAAGGGTGTTTGCAGCCCGAAGCTGGTGTTCAAACTCTCCAGCCCATTCAAGGTGATATCCTTCCGGCAGAATGATTTTTTGTTCCACAACCCTTCTGGCTTCCTCAATGAAGCCAACCATATCCCTGCCCCGAACATTCAGGGTAACTGCGTTCATCATTTGCCCGTTTTCGCTTTTAATCATGGCGGGCCCTTCAGTCACCCGGATGTTCGCAAATGCCGCCAATGGAACAACCTTCAATCCTCCAAAGTGCGCGATGCCTGCCTTATGGATTTCGCCACCGGGAAGCGCCTTATTCAAGGGTTCCGGAGTTTTATCTCCCTTACCTGTCCTGGTGCCCGCTACGAGAAGTTTGCGCACGGCATTCTCATCTTCCCTTTCAACACGGGAATACCGTATTCGAACGGGGTATCTTTCACGTTTTTCAACCGTTGAGGTTGCCAAACGACCACCAATGGCCGTTTCAATTTCCATTTGAGCATCTTCAATACTGACCCCGAATTGCGCCGCCTTGGCGCGGTCTATATCAATATCAAGGTATCCCTTGCCCATGATCGGTGCTGAAACAACATCGCGAGCGCCCCGGATGCTTTTAACGGATTTTTCGACATCTTTGCAAATTTGGTCAATGATAGTGAGGTCGGGTCCAAAAACCTTTATCCCAACATCCGTGCGAATTCCCGAGGAAAGCATTTCTATGCGATTGATGATGGGCTGCGTAAATATGTTACTCCACCCGGGCACCTGAAGCACACGCCCCATTTCATCATCAACAAGGTCTCCCCTGGGTCCTCCCGTCCTCTTCCAAAGCAATACCCATTTTTGAAAATCGGGGGTGAGATTATTGAGGATATTTTCAAATTGAGCAGGAACATTTTTTCGGATTACGTTCCCTAATCTTTCCGCAGTTGATGCTTCCAGAAGTGTAATAGCGGAATCGCCTGCACTCCCGGAATCCAAAAATCCATTATTCCTTGCAAAGCTCAAAACCTCTTCGATGGCAAGCCATGTAAATGCGGAGGTTCCGTGGAAGAACAATTCGCGATTTAGTTCCTGAACTTCTTTTAACCAGAATTCATTTTGAATCCTGAGAATATCGTTAGCCATCCTGTCAGCCAGAGTCTTGGGTTTACCCGAGATCTTCTCAGAGATGATTTCAAGAAAATCCGGATTGATTTTCATGGCGTTGGCGGGAATCGCGATCAGTTTTTCGGTGGCGAGAAGGTTTGCAAAAATCCTGAGTTCTTTTTCAATCTCACCAATCGCCACATGCCTGGCCATGGAAACCCCGAATCCGGGAACAAGCTTGGATTCAAATTCCTTGATTTTTGCCTCGGAAATCGGAACCACCGGACCCATCCATTCCGGGGTATCTGCGAAGTGATCATAAGCCCTGGTTATGAACTGATTTAAACAGATTCTGGCAAGCGCTGATTCCATTTCCTGGTATCTTCTGCCGGCTAGTTCCCTCTGAACCTCATCGAATCTTTCAAGCGCTTTTTGAGTGGCTTCAACCAGCATGTTTGATCGATCGTCTGCAGGAGCATTTTTCGATATGAATCCCCCTTTTTCCAAGCTTGAAAGAACGGCTGTGGTTTGCTTCAAAGCATCTGAATACTTAAGGACTCGGCGAGGCCAATATTCATGTGGGCGAAAATTGATGAAGGTTTCCACCATGTCGAGTGGTGATGGATCTGTTGGAGTTTCCGCACGGCCACCTTTTCCCACAACGCTTTCAATTTCAGGGAAACCCCGAATCAATGCATCTCGCGCCTTGAGATCATCAATTACCTGGGTGACACTTGCCCTGGGCACGGTTACTGGCATATCTAGCGTGGTGCCTTCATCAAGTGCGGGCATGAAAGCCACGCCTATTTTGGGAAAACCGTATGCACATGTTCCCAACACGATCAGCGTTGCAAGTGCGAACATTTGTTGGGGGAAACCCCTGGTGGACAAGACTGTGATTGTGGTCACAATGGATAGAACCGCCAAAAACATATTGTGCCAGGCTGTTTCGGAGGCACCCATTCCAACCAGTGCCTGAAGTGGAAAAATCCCGGCTGCAAAAATCAGAATGACTGCAAAAAGCCACATTACCAGGTTGATTCGAGGTAGAAACCAGGAAAGAAATGGCTTGTAAATGGAGATAAAGCTTCGAACTATCCAGTTCTCATTCTCGGAACGAAGACGCCCTTTGATCAAAAGAGGGATTAATGCTGGAACCAGGGTTATGGAAAAAAACGCGGTACCAATCAATGCGAAGGTTTTTGTAAACGCGAGTGGGTGGAAAAGTTTTCCCTCTCTTCCGGAAAGAAGAAAAACAGGGGTAAAGGAAAGTAGCATTATCAAGATGGAAAAGAATATGGGTCGTCCCACCGAAACGCATGATTGGATGATCAGGCTGGTGTTGTCGCCAGAAACCTTAGCATTTCCAAATTTTTCCCTCAGTTGATGGGATGCATTTTCAACCATGACAATCGCCTGATCTACCAAAACCCCTATTGAAATGGTGATTCCAGCTAGCGACATGATGTTTGCCTGGATATCTATGATTCCAAAATGCCTGAGAATCCACATTGTGGAGAAAGAAAATAAAACGGATAGGGGAAGGGTGATACAAATCACCAAAACGCTTCGAATATGGCCAAGAATTAGAATTATCGCGATAGCGGCAATAAGCATCTCATGCCACATGACATCCGCAAGAGTTTTTATGGCGCCCTCAATTAATCTGGTGCGGTCGTAAGCCGGTACGATACGAACACCTGTTGGAAGGCTGGGGGTGATAAGCCTGATTTTTTCCTTGATCCTGGCGGTTACCGCAAGGGGGTTTTCGCCATGGCGCATCAACACCACCCCGCCAACCACTTCGGATCCATTTTTTTCAAAAACGCCCCTTCTAAACCTCGGGCCAATCTGCACGGTTGCAATGGTCCGGACATAAATGGGTACGCCCTCCACTTCCTTGACCACGGTGTTTTCAATATCTTCCCTTCCGCGTATCCACCCAATTCCGCGAACTATATACTCCGCGTTGTTTTTCTGGATAACGCCGCCGCCCGCAGGTTGATTGGATCGGGAAACCGCCTCGTAAAGTTCGCCCAGGGTGATTCCATAGGCACGCAAGTTCTCAGGATCCACATCGATCTGGTATTCCAAAGGCATGCCACCTATGGTTGCAACCTCGGCAACACCGGGTGCCGCATTTATCTGCGGGGCAACCAAAAATTTATTGATCCCCCAAAGCTTTGCGGAATCAAAATTGGCACCGGATGATGGCTCCACGGTATACCAATAAATCTGCCCCAGCGATGTGGCATCCGGGGCAAGATATGGGGTGACACCCGCCGGCAACTTGTCAGAATTTTCCGCCAGGCGCTCTAAAACTCTCTGTCTGGCAAAGTAAAAATTGACCTTGTCCTCAAAAATCACCGTAATCATCGAGAAATTAAATTCCGAAGAGGACCGCAGTGTTCTTACTCCCGCAAGCCCCTGGAGTTTTCTCGAAAGCGGGTAGGTTACCTGATCTTCAACCTCCTTGGGGCTTCGACCTGGCCAATCCGCAAACACAATTACCTGGTTTTCACCAAGGTCTGGAATTGCATCAATAGGGGTATTTATTGTTGCATATATACCCCAACACGAAAGTGCCATGGAGATCAAAATCACCAAAAATGGATTTCGAATGGAAAACTCAATCCATTTTGCAATCACGGCACATCCCCTGTCTTCATGTTGGGCTGTGGGATTTTGGATTTCAATTGTTTCAGGCGTTGCATGGTTTTCGCCGGATTGGATTTAGCCTCATCAAGGCAACCTTCACAGCACACAAATGCAGTTTGGCCTTCGATGGTAAATTTGATTGGAACGCCCATCGATCCAAGCTTGGAATTTTCCTGACTGAGGCATAGCAACTGTTCCAAGGCAATTTTCTTATCCGCGGCTGATAATTTTGCCAAATTAGCCGCGATGGTCACTTCCTCGTCATTCGGAGTGGTGGGTCTGATTGCGGCCTTGTTTGAGCTCCCTCCAAAATAAATGGAGCCCAGGGCGGGGTTTAATCGCGTTTCAGCATCTATAAGGAATGAACCCTGCGTGACAATTTCATCCCCCGCCTTGATTCCGGAATAAACCGGATACACGGGTTGTCCATCAGGAAGATTTAACTTGGGCCCTAACTTGACGCTAACCCCTAAATAAACTCCGGGCGAATCCTGTTTATAAACAATCTGGAGTTCTCCTGTATGAATGACACTTTCCTCAGGAACGCATAAAACTTTTTCATCTTTCACCTGAAATGAAAACAATGGCTTTCCATCCCCCCTTTTTAAGTTGGCAAGTTGAGAAGCGTCTGCCTGAAGTTGAACTTTGGTTGCCATTCCCGGCCTGAGACGGTTTCCTGGATTGGCCATTTCAAATCTCACGGAGAGGGTTCGGCTTTCCTGGTCGACATGGGGATAGATGAAGGATAAAACACCCTCGAATTTTTCACTTGGATAGGCCCTGCTGGATGCGATGACCCGCCAGTGGTCTGCCTTGGCATTTTCCTTTCCAGCCTGATGATTCACCGGGGTAAAAAATCCAAGGTCATCCTCATACAATTGCGCTAGAACCCAAACCCTATCAAGGTTTGCCACATCATAAAGAGGACCACCTTCCTCGACATACTGCCCTTCTTTAGGATACTTTTTAAGCACATGACCATCTATCGGTGAACGGATCGGTATTCGTTGCAAGGGAATCCCATCGCGGATTATCTTGTCTATTTCATCAAGCCCCACCCCCCATAATTCAAGGCGTTCACGGGCGTTTTTTTCCATGATGCTGTTATTCGACCTGCGGGCATCCAGAAGGTTTTGAACCGTTACGATCATATCGGGACTGAATAACACAGCAAGTTCGTCCCCTTTGTGGACCATCTGGCCGGTCTGGTTGACAACCAGTTTTTCTATTCGCCCCTTCACACGGGATGCAACATGCTTTAATTCCCGCTCATCAAATTCAACGGTTCCAACTGTGTTAATTTGCTTGACCAGTTTAGAGTATCCAACCGCGTGAGTTTTTACCCCCGCAAGTGCGATTCGATAGGGTGATAATTGCACCCTGCTCACAATGCCAGGCTGTAGCGCATCACTGGATAAGAGGCCCTTCTTTCGCCTGCTTAAACCCATGAAACAGATCGGACATTTTTCATTCTTTTTTTGAGAATTGAATGACGGATGCATCGGGCAGAAATATTCGTAATCATCCCCCGCAATTTCACCACCAGCCTGAATCCAAATCACCTTTTTGCTGATTGCCACAATTGTTTCCCATTTGGCAAGCACCAAACCTATGACACCCAAGATAAAAATAAATCTTAATCGAGCCAGGGGTGTCAGAATCAACAATTGGTACCAACTTATCCTGGTATTTGGGTTATTCGGAGTTGGTGTTTCCATGGCTGTCCCTTTAACATCTCTTTTAAGATTTAGTTTTATTTTGATACCGTTATGGAGTGATAACACGTCCACCCATGGACAATTTAAAACCCGCTAACTTATTTTATCTCAAAGAATCATTCCATCATAGAAGGTCTGCTTTCGGATAGCTGAATAAAGCCTAAATTTTAGACCTACTTTCCGGTACTTTTTGAATAAAGCCTTTAAATATACCCCCATAAATAATTCTTGTTGCCCATTCGCCATAAACCAGCCATCTAATAAGCCAAGGAGTTTCCCCGACATCGTTGACTCCCAATAAAATGCCCAATCCAATTGACTCATGAGGTTCAACGAAAGAGTTGGTTTGAAAAGTCAAACTTGCCTAATAACAGCAAAGGCTAGGCTGAAATCACTTCCCCAACATCACTTAGGAATTGTTTGGTGAATATTTAAAACAAAGCCTCTGAACAGTAATTTGCTCAGAGGCTTGAATTTTTCAACCAGGCACTTTAAATACCTGGCTAGTAGGTGCCTCCGAGATTGGCACCCCCAGTAAATAACGAGGAATATGGATTAAATTGTTCCTCCAAGGTTGGTTGCGATGCCCCAGGCAAAAGGGAATAACGCCTTACAACGGTTGAAGTTCCATTACCAGTTGCTGCAAGAAAATCGGACCCATTGCTAACTGCAACCGAACCCACCCTAACTCCCGTGGTTTGGGTGGAATCAAAGGCGAAGAAGTCGGTAACTTTTTCAAACATAATATCTGGCGTATCCATCATCATGTTTTGGCTTTCCAAGGCTTGCCAAATGGTTACTTCAGGGCCAGCGGTAAGCGTACCGGTTAGAATTCGGTAAAACCCGCCATAGGGGGTACCTGAATTAAGTCCCACAGCGACCTGAACTCCACCAGTATAGGCAAGTTCGTAGGCCATGAATTCGCTCGTCTGGTTCATGGAAATAGATTCATTGCCCGGAAGGATGGGAGTATCACCAATCATGAAAAACCTTGAATTTCTAAATGTCTTCACATGGGGTCCACCGCCCGCTCCAGCACCGGTGACCACCGAATTAAATGAAGATCCATCAACATCACCCACCGCAACACTGACCCCACCTCGGAAGGCTGGCTCATAGGCAAAGAACTGGGTCAGAATATTTCCAGTTTGTCCATCAAAGATATTAACCTGTGGTCCCCCGCCAGGGCCGGCTCCTACCACAATGTCCGCGAAGCCATCTGCGTTGAAATCACCTCCGGCTACACTGACACCGCCGGTAAAGGCAGTGCTAAAAGCAAAGAAGTCAAAAAGCGTGGTGGTAAAATTGGTTGCCCCATTGAAAACTTGAACTCTTGGCCCACCCCCTGCGCCAGCGCCAGCGATCACATCCGAGATACCATCGTTATTGACATCGGCCACCGCTGTTTGAACGCCACCTGTAAAATCTTCTTCAAAGGCAAAGAAGCTAGCAAGCACGCTGTTATCAAGTGCACTGTAAACATTGACAGCCGGCCCACCGCCAGCACCAGCACCGGTTACATAAATGGGTGTTTGCGGCTGCACGGTATTCAAGCTCATCATGCCACGATCTTCATGCTGGAGAATGTGGCAGTGGTAGACAAAAGACCCGGTGTAATCAAGATTTTTCATGCGGATGACCACCCTTCCCGGAGCAATCACATTCCCGTTTACATCCACCTGCGCGGCGGGAACAAGCACAACATCTTGATACCAGGGCTGCCGGGTGGTAACCGTGGACATCCCGGTGTTTTTATTGTTGGAAGGCACGAATATCGACATCACTTGAACATCATTGACATGATAATGGAATGGATGGGGGACTTTGGAATTGTTGATCAGCGTCCATTCCTCCACGGTGTTAAGCCTTGGTTGAGATATTTGCGGGTTGGGGAATACTTCGCCATTGATTTGAAATTGGGAATTTCCCCCATTCCCCGCAGGATTGGGATCAATGGTGAATGTCACCGTGCGATTTTCTGCAACAGTCGCTGTGGATAAATCCGTGTAGGCTTGGAAGCCAGTCGTTGTTAATGTTGTGGGGGTTGGCAGGGAACTAACCGGCGTGCCGGAAGATGTCATCGTTACATTATAAAGATTGTTGATGGCAGTGTTGTTTGGGGAATTCATCTGCAAACTGACACTTTGCCCAGCCACTGCGGGGGCATTCACCAAGATTGAATAGCGACTACCGGTGCCCATGGTCAGTAGTGTACCAGCCGCCTGCTGTGCCGCAGTAAGGGTCACGGGAGTGGAATAGTTGACTCCATCCTGGGCAACCACGACGATGTCCTGGAACTGATTGGTGGTGGTATTTTTCAAGCTTAGCTGAATAGTAAGCCCGGAAGTCATGTTGGCAATGTTCCAGACTTCAGTTTGTCCGGGTTGTGCGGTAATAGTTGGATTCACAAGGCCATTGATGGTGAGTTGGTTTCCGGTACCACCACTTATTGACTGGGGAGTACTGCCTGCAGCAGGGATGACATTTTGGCCCTGCAAAGCCATTGTCCTTTCCGGAAGGGTGGCTAATTGAACAATACTACTGTCAGGTTGACCAACAATCAGCATGCTGGATAATCCACGCGAAACCTGCTCGGTGGAATACATATGATTATGGGGATGAACCCAATAAAGACCATCCGGTTGGGTATCTGGGATTGTATACTGGTAAACAAATCCCTGCCCCGCCGGCATACTCAAAAGAACATTGTCGGAACTTCCGTTTGGCGAAATATGAAGGCCATGGGTGTGATTATTAAGTGGCATTTCCGTTAAATTTGGTGGTTGTACCAAAACCCCATCGACATAAATAGGGGTGGCTGGAATTTGCAAACTCTCAAATGCCGTCCCTGCAAGATTATTTAGCAGGGTGATTCTCAAGGTATCTCCGCGATTAACCCTGAGGGTTGGTGCTGGGTAAGTATCCCCGGTTGTTAGCACAGAAGGTTGATATGTTGAGGTGGCTGAATTGTAAACACTCATCGAACCATCATTGATTGTATATGAATAAGTTAAAAAACCAGTTGTAGGTACTGCAGATGTAGTTAATGTTTCCAACGATTGAGTTGATACATGGGCATCATAAGTAATATCTAAAACCTTGGAGATTGGATTTGCAGTAATTAAGTTGGGTTGTGTGTAACCCAAAGGATTTGTTGTTGGGGTAAGTCTATCCTCTAATTGAAATAAAGAGGGTACGAAGTATCTATTCTTTTTCTTCCTAGAGTACATTGCAGAAGGCCCCTGAGAATTTAGTAAAGTGCTTTTCAATGACAGGCGTTAACTTGGATATTATAGGATGTTTTGGAGAATTTGGCAATTTGCAAAAACCAAGTCCTTCAAAGGTATTAAATGCGTTTCAGAACATTCCTTCAAATAAAACATTTCAAAAATCCCTACTGAGTTAATAAAAATTCACCGTTATTTGGAAACCTTTTAAGGGGCTGGGTTGGGGATTTAGGTGGTAGGATTAACCCATGGCATCAATAGGTTTTTGTCAATTAACTCAACTAAATACGGTTACTCTGAACAAATACTCTTAAAACCACCAACCAACTGTTACAAAAACAAGGCGGCTTCCACGGCAAGGCCGGGCCCAAAGCCCAATGCTACACAAGGTCTTGGTGCATTTTGTTGTGCCATTAGTTTTAGAATGAATAGTAAGGTGGCGCTGGACATGTTCCCGAATTCTGCCAGAATCTGCCTGGAATAAAACGATGCTTCTGGCGGTAGCCCCAAGGCCTCTTCAATTGCCTGAAGAATTTTTGGTCCTCCGGGATGCAATGCCCAGGATTTCACATCACCAAATATTAGACCAGCCTGCTCCAACCATTGATCCAGCCAGGGCTTCAGATGTTTCTGAATTAATCCCGGAACCTGCTTGCCAAGAGTCATATCAAAACCATGGTTGCCAATTTCCCAAGTCATGGCATCGGCCGAATTGGGAAGTATAAAAGAACCGGAAAGAGCGAGCTTCCACTGGATAGCTGAATCCTTTTTTGGGGCTTCCAAAATGACGGAGGCAGCACCATCCGCAAATAATGAGTTTGCCACAATTTTTTGGGGATCCCAGCCATAATGATAATGCAGACTGCAAAGCTCCAGCGAAGAGAGCAAAACTTTCGCTTCCGGGTTGCTGTTCACAAAAGCATGGGCAACCCGCAATCCATTGAGAGAACCATGGCAACCCATAAACCCAACTTGCGTTCGTGAAATTCCCGCTTGCAACCCAAGGTTTGCGATCAGGTGATAATCAAAGCCAGGTGAAAAAAAACCGGTGCAGGTTACAGTCACCAGGTGGGTGAGACTTTCGGGCCGGATGGAAGCCGCTTCCATGGCATTCCTTGAAGCCTTCAGCACAAGGGGCGGCCCCAACCTTTGGTAATGTTCCATGCGCTGGGCGGTTGTAGGACCGGTCTCATTGGGTATGCCCCTGGGAATAAATGGAGATTGAGTGGTTTCTGTTTGCGCAAAAATATCCTCGATTACATTCCGATCCAAAACAATCCTGCGGGTTTTGATTCCCGTATGGTTGTATAGGTTTGGAAGCCAGGTTAGTTGTTCCCGAGTTTGGGCACAAAGCAAGCTGGCAAGTTTCAAGGCTTCTTCCTGTTGCAACTGGCAATCAGGAACTGCGCTTCCCCAGCCTGAAAAACAAAGATGCATGTTCATTTCCTTGGCAGACATTAGCTGCCGGGCTTGGCTTGTCGAGAATGGAAACAAAAAGGGAGGACAACGAGGGAAATAATTTCAGACACACAATCGAGGTTTGAACCAGCCTTGGCCATTTGAGTAGCATGGACATAAACTTGCAAAATCCCTGCCTTTTTTTGATGCATTTGCGATGCAAGCTCTGCCACTGGGTGCCCAGTTTCTTTTCCCAGAAATGAACCGCCTGAAGAACCAATGGAACAAGGAATTTTGCCCCCGAAAGCGCCCAAGCCATACCCTCACCCGTAAATGGCTCTATATAACCAGCGGCATCACCTATGACAAAAAGTCGTTCATCAAAAACTTTTGCAATTTGCCCGGTAAGGGCTGGGGTACCACGCCAAGGCGCAATTTCCATATCTTCTGGAACCGGCCAACCCATTTCTTGAAGAAGCGATTTTGCAAAAAGGCCCATGGAACCATGCTTTTTAATCATGGCTGGATCCATGGCAGCGGCCAGATCCAACCTTCCATCCTCAAGCTTTACAAGTCCAAGGTAACCACCCTTGCCACACGCCATGAACAATTTACCGGCCCTGTAAAAATCCGGGGAAGCATCCAGAATAACCCCTGCCCCAATTTTTGTGTTCCTACTCGAAATATGGCTGGTGATATTCTTTCGCACCAACAACCTTCCGCCCAAGCCATCGGCTGCAATCACAACCCGGGCCTTGGTGGAATATTCCCGGCTGGCCCCTTTAAGCCGAACCTGTCGAAAATCCATTTCCAGTTCACCCAAGTCGGCCTGGGTATCTTCCAGAAAACATGCACCGGCATTTATGGCTTCCTGAATCAAACTGAAATCGAACCGCTCCCTTGATAGGACCATTTGCCGCTGCAGTGGGAAAGTTTCACTTAATCCAAGGCTTCCCAGACACATTTCATCCAGCGCGACTGCTTTATGATTCGTTAGAAGATGTGACAACCCGGAATCTTCAAGGGCGGCAACAGCATTACCGTTCAGACAACAACCGCAAACTTTTTGGCGGGGAAAAACCTGGCGATCCACCAGAAGGACCTTAAGTTTTTCCCTGGAAAGCAAAAATGCCGCCAGGGAACCTGCGGGTCCGGCACCAATAATTACAACATCCCATGCAACTTTGGCACATTCCTCAGGAGTTGGTGTTGGGCGACTCATGACTTGTACCAGGATAACAAGAACCTGCATGGCCACTTGGATTGAACCTTGGCACCGGATAGGCCGGCATGGTTTGCGATCTCTAGTGCCTCTGCCGCTGTAAATGCCCCAGCTACAGAACGGGGGCCATCCACACGCACCACGGGCGATGTTGTGACCAAATGAGATGCAAGCCATACCAGGTTCCAGTTCAACCACGACCTTTCCAAATCATTTATAAAAATGGCGCAGCGAGCGGCCTGTGCCATCCTTTTCAGAAGGACATTGGCTTCTTCCGAATCCAAGTGATGCAGAAACAGCGAAGAAATCACAATATCATGCCTGGGGAAAGGATCCCCCTCCAGGGCATCTGCCTCATGGCAAGTGACAGGCAGATTCATTCGCAAGGATTTTTCCCTTACCACATCCAGCGCAAGTGGGGATTTGTCAGTCACATGAAAACGTATGTTCCATTTGTGTTTTTTGGCTTTTTGAGCAAGTGCTATGGGAATATCACCACTGCCGGTGGCAATATCCAGAACTGAAAGAGAGGCTCCCCCCTGTTTAGAGGCAACTTGGATGATTGGTTTCCACAAAACTCCAGCGCCATTGCTGAAAAAATTAAGCCTCGCAAGCCCCTGAAGCGCCTGCCTGTGCAATACGGGATCCAAGTCTGGCTGATCCATCCATTCCGGCAATCGGTTTCGAAGGCGAAGATCTTGGGGCACCGGGTTTCCCTGCATTGACTAGGTACATTTTTATTCTATGCATCCACCCAAGGTTATTTGCTCCAATTTATAAATGTAATGCTACATTTAATACCGTGGCAAAGGATTCCCAACGTAAATTGGGTAATTAACAAAAGGCTAACCACCGATGAAATCGGCCAGATGGTCTCCATCTACCAAATGATGGATCTCCAAACAAAAAATTATCAACAGTAGCCAATGTCATATTGCGAAGGCCAAATTGAATTAGAGTAAAAACAAGAATTGCCAGCAGATTTTTGATAAAAAATAGGGCAAATTTTTGGGAAACTTACCGGATATATTGAGTAAAAATTTAAAAGCGTTCTAGATAATAGTAAAAATAACCAACCAGATCAGGCCAATGGCACCATATAGCGGATTCCGAGATAGTTTGGCAAGCGAGTTATACCATTACAACCAGTTCATGGTCGTAGCTTTTGGAAAAATGATTCGCAAATCGATTACATTCAAATCAATCACACTTTGCGCATAGGATTATTTTTTTAGTGCTTTATGAACAAAGCCGAATAACTCCGTAGTCGGCATGTCACCCTCGGAACCAAGATCATTGTTAATAGAAGTATGGTTTTTACCTGTAGCTGGATAGGCATTCGCCTGAACTCCTGCATCGTTCAGGGCTTTGGCAAGCTTTTGAGATTGAGCCTTGGTTTCGGGGTGTTCAGCAACATGAAGAATCAAAAAGGGTGGTATTCCCTTTTCCCTGGAAACATGGGTAATTGGCGAAAGTTCTTTCTGGGTTTTCTCATCACCAAACTTCTTCTTGTAACTTGTGGCACGGCGTTCTTCGACCATGCCTATTTGCATCGGCACATCGTAGGTATCTCCATCTACGGGAACACAGCCCTTCAAGATTTCAAACGAAAGCTTTTCAGCCTTCAGGTAGCGATTATCTGTACAAATCAAGGCTGCCAACTGGGCACCAGCCGAATGTCCCATCACAAAAATTTCTCGGCCATTGACCCCCATTTCACCTGAATGATCACATACCCACCGCAAAGCCTTGGCAAGGTCACCAGCCATCTGATGGATTGTTTGCGCCTCGGGCAAAAGCCGGTAATTCACAGAAACAAAGACAAATCCTTTTTGGGTAAATGCCAGTGGCTTTAATTGCACATCTTTTTTGCTACCAGCCTGCCAACCACCACCATGAATCCAAAAAACCATGGGTGCTTCCTTGGCGTTCGCAGGACTGTAAATATCCAACGTTTGCCTGGGGTTTTCGTTGCCCGCATAGGGAACATCCATCCGGACTTTTGGATCCGCATGAACCGACAAATGCGCCATCAAAAAGCCCACAGAAAGTGTTGCAGCCAACATGGTTAATCCTTTGTCAAAAACCGGTCGAAATTATTTCTTTGCGCCGTTCTTTACCCACGTTTTTACCATTTCGATTTCATCAGGGGTTGGGCGTATGGATGATTTTTTTGGTGGCATCAGCTTTGCATTGCCTGTCATGGTCATTACTAATTTGCTTTTATCAGGATCTCCTGGAACCACGGAGGCTTTTTTTCCTTTTCCCACAAGGGCCTCGTAAGAATCCAGTCTGTAGCCTGCCTTCGGTTTATTGGTACCATGGCAATCAACACAGTACTTGGTGAGAAAAGGCTGGATATCCTTGGCAAAAGTTATCACATCTCCAAAAACAGTTTCCCCATGAAGAAAAAGAACACCAAAGATCAGACCAGCCAACAAATTACTTTTCATAATATTTCCCCTTATAATTTCAACAAAAGTACCACATTATTTTACCATTCAAAACATGAATTTAAGATGAATACAAATGCCTTGCATGGATAAGGTTTTTAATTCCTAAGCATGATCAAATTTGGTTATGATCATCGCCTGAGCTCAGACAATGATTCCAATCTTAGAAAGCACAGCATGAATCGCATCCTTACCACCATCATCTTCTTGATGATTCCAATATTTGCGCTGGGGGAAGATCCAGCACAGGCAGCGCCACGCAACAAGGAATATCGCTGGATGAGCATTTCATCCTGGAAAGAACGCCATGAGAAATACCTGGCCCGAGCAAAACAAGGAAACGCAGATATTCTTTTCCTGGGCGATTCCATAACCGAGGGTTGGGGCAACAACCCCGCTTGGAAGAAACATTTTGCGGATCGCAAGGCCGTCAACTTTGGAATCGGTGGCGATACAACCCAAAATGTACTCTGGCGCATTCAAAACGGGGAATTGGAAGGCATCAACCCCAAGGTGGTTGTGCTGATGATAGGCACCAATAACTTTGGCCTGCACGGGGATCAACCTGCCGATGTAACCCGTGGAGTAAAAGCCATCCTAAGCACACTTCAAGAGAAACTTCCCAATTCAAAGGTACTTCTGCTGGCAGTTTTTCCCCGGGATCAAAAACCGGAAACTAACTTCCGAAAGAAGATAGCCACCTTGAACGGGGAACTTGCAAAAATGGCGGATGGGAACCGGGTGGTCTTTCAAGATATTGGCAGTGTTTTCCTTGATAAGGATGGCATGCTTACCAAGGAAATCATGCCCGATTTTTTGCATCTTTCTGAAAAGGGTTACTTCCTTTGGGCGGAAGCCATCGAACCCAAAGTGTTGGAGCTTATGGGCAAATAGTCCGTGCCAGATTTAACTGGCTAAAGCCTTTAACACTCGCTGGTGCATTTCCTCCAGAGATCTGGGATCGGCAAGCCTGTGGTCTCCACCAACCTCCACAAGATGTCCGGATGGAAGTTTGCTGTTTTCAATTAACTCTAAAGAATGTTGAAAAGGAATAACGTCATCCATCTTGGAATGCAGCACAACGGATTTGCTGTTGATCGTTTTCACATTGCCCCAATTTTTCCATGCCGGGCACAACAACACCAAAGGAACCTGATGATCTGCCAGATTCATGGCAACAGCCCCACCACGGGAAGACCCAACGACCACTGATGGCTGGTATTTTTCAAAAGCTTGTTGCGCAGTGGCAACAGCCTTCGCAAAATCATTGTCATCCAGCGCGGGATTGATCACCTCAAGGCCCTTGCCTTTCAGGTAGGTCGGTTTTACACCACCGGGGACCGATCTCCAGCCATGCAGAAAGAGGACTTTCATTGCAACCTACTTTGTCTTTTCTTCCTTCGGTTTGACAGTCAACTTAAGTGGTTTGGATGCCTGGGTCACCAAGGTGTTTGGCTTGGGGCTGGCTTTTTCATCCTTGCTAAATGGGACCTGCCCCTGGCCTGAAATCACCACAGAATAATCCCCCGGCTGACAGTTAGCCTGCACATCCAAGGTTACTTTGGCTTCGTTCTTATCTGCCGCAAGGATGACATTAGCCATCTTGATGGAATTGGGAAACTCAAGCGCCTGAAGTGTTAGCTGGTTTTTGAATTCCGGCCAAAGCCTGTCTAGCTTTACATTCAGTTCCAGTTTTTCACCTGCCTTTGCCTCTGCCGATGTTTTTTCAAATGTCAGTGCAAATGGAGCCGTGTCCCTTACAGCAAGCAATTGCTGGCGCATGGGCCTGCTGGATGCAATATTAGGTTCGCTCCAAACTCGCGAATAGGGTCTAACTTCGCGCTCCACAATCCCATCCCCCCGGTTTGCTGAAGCCACAAGCCGAATCGGAGCAGTGCACTCAGGGGCATCCTTGTCAGAATGGAAAACAATCAGGCCGTTGGAACTGTTGCGTTGAATCATCGGTTCGGCATGAACCCCCTCTGGCAATCCCTCGACCCTGACGGTAATGGGGCTGGAGGGACCCTTTTGGTGGATGATTAGATTCAACCAGGCAGTGCCACCCCTGCGAAGATTCAAGCCGTTGGGCCCTGGGTTCAGGGAATGATTGGAAGCAATGTGAAAATCAAACTCAAGCTTCTGGATGGCAAGAACATACTGAAACCTGGCGCCTCCCCGTTTGTAACGATCCTGAACAAAGAGGTGATATTTTTTGCCAGCGGTCAAATTCACCTGGCCTGAAGGATCACGCAAATGCCCATCAAAACCGTTCAACCGATGACCGTAGTCATCCAGTTCACCCACCTTTGCACCTTTTTCATCCTGCACAAAGACATAGGGATCCGCACGGCCTGCTATTCTTTCACAGTAAACTTCCAGGGAATAAGCACCTGTTTCTTTGGCCTCGAATTCGAACCAGTCTCCATCGCGCTCGGCATCAAATCTTCCGGAAACCACCGCAGGCAGACTGATCTTCTGGGCCTGCGATGCCGAATTATTCGGTTCTTGCTCCACCGTAACCGGGTGATCGGAAACCATTATGGGAGCAGTAATCAAACTTGTACCATCCACCATCACCAAATCCTGAAATCCGTTTAATGTACAGGTGGCTGCGGTGGGCAACACGCTATGCGAGGAAGGGTGCTCAAGAAACAGGTATCTGCCAAGTTTAAGAATGTCTTTCGGGGGTTGCACCTTACAACCAAACTCATTCAAAGGCAAATCCAGGACTGACCATTGCGATGGCTTGGCCTTTGTGCCCAAGTTCCGACCAAAAACCATGATATCGGCGGCAGCATTACCATAAACTGCACGCGGACTGACGTTCTCTAACTGGGGTTTATCGCTGATCACCAAACGATATGGCTGGCCACCGCGAAACGAAAGATCGTGCAATTTGACCAAATATTCCCCATCCTGGGGTGCGATAAAATCCAGAAATGGGTCTCTGCCGTCGTAATCGCCATTAGAGCCGACTTGTCTTCCCTGGCCATCATGCAGAAACAACACACCATCCATCTGGGAGTCCAACCGTTCAGCGTTGCAGGCAATGGTAACGCGTTGCCCCTTCTTCAGTTTAAATCGGTAGTTATCTTCCTTGCTGGTATCCGAAGTTCCATGAATGGCTGAATTTACCTCCACCGTCTGCGCTTGGGCATATTCATCATTTGGCTCTTTTTCCTGCACATCCATAAAACCACTGGAAATAGCAAAAGACCTGGGATTGCTTACGCCATAACGGGCAACTAACCAGCAGTCGTAAGTACCGGGTGGCACCTTGGAATCGACCGTGACTTCAAACTTGCGATCCTTAAGGAATTTCGATTTGATGCCAGGGTGATCAAAAACCAGATCCCTGGGGTCGTCCACATCATTCCCCTGGAATTCAATTTCAAGTTTTGCGCCTTGTGCTGCGCCAAGGGGAAAAATCCGATCCAGGCGAACCGATGGAAGATCAGCCCAAACTGGCAACACCAGCACAAGGGCCGGAATTGCCATCGCTATTGGTATACGAAACAAGATTTTCCCCTGAAAAGAAACCCGGCAGGGTTTTGCTATCCAATCAATTCCTGGATTGGTTCACCCTCGTTAAGAATCGGTAATGGACGCTGCGCCTGGTCGTAGAACGGCACATGATGATCAATACCAAGACAGTGATACATGGTGGAAAGCACACAACCCGGTGATGCAGGCTTGCTGGTTGGGTATTCAGCATTGGCGTTGGTGGAACCAACCACCTGTCCCATTTTTAACCCACCACCCGCATAAAGGACCGACATGGCCCCCGGCCAATGATCACGCCCAGCACCCGGATTGATTCTTGGTGTGCGTCCAAACTCACCCATCGCCATCACAAGCACTTCATCCTGCATGCCACGATCGCACAAATCCTGCACCAGCGCTGCCACAGCAAGGTCGAACTTTGGCAAAAGGTTGTTTTTTAGTCCCTTGAAATTGTCGCCATGGGTATCCCAACCACCCCCGGCCTGAATGGTGACAAAAGTCACACCTGCCTCCACCAGTCTGCGCGCAAGCAGGCAGCTTTGCCCCAAATCATTCCTACCGTAGGCTTCCCGTAAAGGAGCGGGTTCCTGCTGAATATCAAAGGCCTTTTGAGCCTTGGTGCTGGTCACCATCTCAAAGGCATCCTTGTAGAAGGAATCTAAACCCTCCAAGTCTCCCTTGGTATCAATATCCCGGCGAATGTTATCAATATCCTTGAGAAGGTCGCGCCGGCGGTTCAGTCGATTCGATGCGATCTTCTGTGGTAGTTTCAGATTACGTACCTGAAAACTATCCGAATTGGGATCATTATCTGGTGCGAAAGGATTGTAAGACGCCCCAAGATATGCCGCCTTGCCAAGATTCAAAAGCCTCGGCAAATTCACATAAGGAGGCATGACAGAATCATTGGCACCTTTTACCTTGGCAACCACCGACCCCACGGAGGGATAAATATTGTCATTTACTTCTATGGTAGGTTGGTAGCCTGTAAGCATCCACTGGGCACCCATGCCATGGCCTGCATTCGTATGGCAAGCCGAACGAAGAATGGCCAGTTTATCCATGATCTTGGCCTGGTGCGGCAAGTGCTCACTGATCTGGATGCTATTCACATTGGTGGAAATGGGCTTGAATTCGCCCCGAATCTCGGCAGGTGCGTTGGGTTTAAGGTCATACATATCCAAGTGGCTGGGCCCACCAGCCTGCCACACAAGTATCACCGATCTTTTCTTTCCGGATTTGTTGCCGTTGGCACGCGCCCTAAGCAGCGAAGGCAATGTAAGTCCGCCCAGTGCCAGACTACCCACCTTCAGGAACGATCTTCGGTTCACACCATCGCAAGTGGGTGTTCCATTTCCTATGAATTCCAGCATGGCAGATACTCCTAAAGCGGCATTAATGGTTGAACATGAACTCGCGGGAGTTCACGATCGCCCATAACACATCCTCGTAAGCCTGTTGTTTGTCATCTACTTTTGTAACAAAGTTCATCAACTTGGTTTTCTCCGCCGCGGTTGGAAGGCGTGAGAATGCCCCCAAATATAATTCATCCAGCAACTCTTCCATCGGCTTTTTGGACTGGATCAGTTTTGTCAATCGACCTTCCTTGCTGGAAATTTTTCCCTCAACCTCTTCCGAATTGGAAAGCAAAAGCACCTGTGCAAGGGTGGCACCCGTGGATCGTTCACATTCGCAAGCGGTAACCCTGCGAGGACGGTCGAATGTATCCAGGAAATAAGATCCGAAGTTTTCGTGGGGCAAATCTATCGCACGACCGTTCGCGCTGATACCACTAAGGCCGGCTTTATTTCCGGTAACCTGGTTCACCACATCCAAAAACACCTCGGCAGGCATCCTTCGTGCATAATAACGGGCAAAATTCTGTCGATCATTCCTGTTGTAATCCGTTGGCTCGGAACCAACCTGATACAATCTACTGTTAAGTATGGTTCGGATGACAGCCTTGGTGTCAAATTTGCTCTTCACAAACTCTTTAGCCAGATAGTCCAACAGCTCGGGATTACTGGGGGGATTGGTTTCTCGCAGATCATCCACCTCCTGAAATAGCCCGCGGGCAAAGAAATGGCCCCACAATCGGTTGACCATGGTCTTGGAAAAATAAGGATTCTCCGGTTTTGCCATCCAATCCACCAAGGCATGACGAGGGTCTTCCTCCTCGGAGAATTTTGGTTCACCTCCATCGAGGTACTTGGGTTCCGGGGTTTTGCCCGTGAGTGGATTTTTTTCTCCAGTGGTAACCTTGGCCGAGGCAAAATAGGGAGGTGGTTCGCCAAAGCTCTTTCTTCCAAGACGCGTGAAAAAGCCAGCTAATCCATAATAATCGGCCTGACCCCAGCGTTCGTAGGGGTGATGATGGCAACGAGCACATTGCAACCGAACCCCCAGGAAAATCTGCGCGGTATCCGCTGTCACCTGATGCACCTGGTCATCCCTGCTTTGCCAGTACCAATTCACGGCCGGCGCATCCTGCCATTCCCCGGAAGCCGCTATGATGCCACGCACGAACTCATCATAGGGCCGATTCCGGGCAATCATATCCTTGATCCAGTTGTGAAAAGCGTAGGCTGCACGATCCGCGCCCGCGTGACTGGAATTACGCAATATGCTGCCCCACTTCATCGCAAAATAAGCGGGGTAATCCGGTCCATCCAGAAGCTTATCCACGAGTTTGGATCGTTTAGCAGGATCTTTGTCGTTTAGAAAGGCCTTGGATTCATCGGTAGTTGGCAAACGGCCGCATAAGTCCACTGTCAAGCGCCGTATGAAAGTCCCATCATCGCAAACCGGTGAAGGCTGTAGCCCAAGCTTCTTCCATTTATCAAGGGCAAGTTCATCCACTTTGTTGATTGGTTGAAAACCATCATAACTCAACGAAGCTTTGCCATGAGGCACCATGACATTGCTGACAGCTACAAAACCCATATGTCTGGCCATGATGGCGGCTTCCCCGCTCAGACTGCCAGCCTTGACCATGCCCGAAGCATCCACATTGGCTATCACATCCAAGTTGCTGGAGAATTCACTTTGGCGGGTGACATCACGAACTGACCCATCGGAATATTCTGCGATCACAGCAATCTGCTGGCTCTGCCCGGAAACGTAGATGCCATCTTTTGGCAGCATGCGAATTCGCTGCACTGTGGGTATGTTCTTTGCCACCGGAGGCGCCCCCGCCATGATCCAGCGCAACATGGTCTGATAATCCGAAGATTCCGGGGCAAGTTTCTTACCACCCCCATGAGGCATCTGCCCAGAAGCCTTAAGGAGAATAAGGCTCTTTTCGGCGTTGGCTGGAAAAATCCTTCGACCTTTGGCCTCTTGTGTAATGCTTTCAAAATCAAATTCAGAATCAAAACCAAAAAGGGATAGCTTGAAACCATTCTGACCACTAGCTTTCCCATGACAACCACCCGCATTACACCCGTGCTTGCTTAAAAGTGGTACAACCTCGGTTCTAAAATCGATCGCTCTTCCCTGACTTACACCCTGTACCTTTACAGGCACTAAAATGGAATTACCCCCAACTTTCACCTGTACTTGTGTTTCTCCATCCCCTAAGGGAACCACAAAACCTTTTGCATCCACCCTGGCAATTTTTTCATTTAGGGATTGAAAAGCTGCCCGATTTGTTGCATCCACACCAGATTGCGAAACTAATATCTGCCAGCCTGCAAAACCATCGTGAAAATGAATCAACTTCTCGGGTGAAAGCACCCTTATAGATTGATCAGCCCAGATATGGCTTGAACCAAAGAAAAAACAGACCAAAGCAATAGGGTAAAATGGCAATACAGATCTGGTTTTAAAGTGGTTGTAAGTCAAAACCGCACCATGTTGGCAGGAAGTATAGTGCTAATTTGTTGGCTTATGTAAGGTATTGTAAGCACAACTTATATAAGGCAATTTACCTCTAAAACGAGTCAAAAGCCAATAGAAATAAGGTTTCTAATCACGAAAGCCGCCTTTTATTAAGGAAAAAGCACTCATGAAACGCTCATTAAAATGGCTTATCGATGACTGGCAATGGCCTCAAGCCGCTTTGTTTTGTGGAATCGTCTGCCTGGTTTTACTGGGGGCAATTTTCCCAATACTAAATCTTGCCACCCTTATCGTGGCGCTACAGCTTCCCAACTACATGATCCATCAATTCGAGGAACATCATAACGACCGTTTTCGAAACTTTGTGAATTTGCAAATGGGAAATGGCAGAGAAGTGCTTACCCGAAACGCCACCTTTTTCATCAATTCCGTTGGGGTCTGGGGTGTCAATCTCTGTTCACTGGCACTGATGGCCCATCTCCACGAAGGGTTTGGCCTTTTTGCGATCTACCTCACGCTGGTCAATGGAGTGATCCACTGCATCCCAGCTATGATTCAAAGGACTTATAATCCGGGCTTATGGACAGCAATTGTTGTCTTCCTGCCGGTGGGCGCTTTGGGATGTTACCACCTTTGGAACAACCCAACCCTATTTCACCTAGCGGGATTGGGAACCAGCATACTTATCCATGCGATGATTATTGTTTATTTGAAAGCACAGCTTCGGAAGGCGCCGGCCAGCGCACCGTAAACACCGAACCCCTTGGGGAACGCTGACCCACCGAAATGGTTCCGCCCATGGACTCAACCACCGCCTTGCAAATACTAAGACCAAGTCCAAAACCACCGGGCTGATCCCCCTCCCTTTGACGGGACCTGTCACTGCGAAAGAACCGATCAAACACATGAGGAAGATCCCCCGAGGAAATACCGACACCGTCATCCTCCACTTTTAAGATGACTTTGTCCCATTCGCGGGCGAGGTTAATTTTAATTTGCCCGTGTTCAGGTGTATATTTGATGGCATTATCCAGCAAATTGTTAACCAGTTGCTGGACTAATCTGGAATATCCCTCCACCATGACGGAACGCCCTATGTGGGCTTCTAATTCAATCTCTTTGTGCTCGGCAACATCGCGAAACATTCCCAGTGATTTAACCACAATATCGGTCAGGCAAACTTTCTCTGCCACAAGGGCGGGACCGCCTTCTGCCTCGGCAATAATCAATAGTTGATTCACCAACACCCGAAAATGTTCGCATTTGTCAGAAATGTCTGACAGAACCTCTTTGTATTCCGTGGAGGAACGGTCACGGGAAAGTGCCAATTCCGCCGCGGCACCAATGGCTGCCAGCGGAGAACGCAGCTCATGCGCCGCATTGGCAACAAACTCGCGGTTTGAACGAAGGAACTTGGCTATCCTGTCCAGAAAACCATTGATCGTTTCAGACAACCTGTCCAGTTCATCACCTGTTCCGCGCACCGGAAAGCGTTCTTCCAACTTTTGCGGACGCATTTTCAGGGTGGTATCTATAATCTCCGCAACTGGGCGGGTGGCCCTAACAGCTACAAGATAAGCCCCCACAGGCACCAGCAAAACCACAATACCCATTGATGCCACCATCAGCCATGTAAGATCCCTTACATCCTCTTCCACCAAGTGAAGGTCTGACCCCACCCGAAAACCATGAAAACTTTGGGCAGCCTCCCCTTCCATGTCTTTATCCAAAGATCGGTAGGAATCAGCGGAAAAAAGCCCATTCTTTTTCAGGTGCGGCCTTTGGGGAAGCGGGTCCTTGCCGGCACCTCGGCTTGTCCAAATTGGTTTCTCGTTGATATCAAACAACTGCACAAACAAACCACGATGACGATGACTTTCCGTATGTCGGGTTATCTCGGCATGAATCGCCTCGATATCCGGGTGCATGGCCATGGCTGCAAGTTCAATCTCGGTGGCATCTTCCCTTAACAATTGGTCAGTTTCCCGGAGCAGTGCCACTCGAAAAGCCGTTCGTAACACAAAAAGAGTCAAACCAACGGCAATGAGAACCACCGCCATATTCCAAAGCATCAGCCTAAATTTTAAGGTTTGAAATTTACTACCGATTTGAAAGAAGGACATATCCACGACCCCGCACTGTTTCCAGGGTGGACTCTGTGCCACCCTTCTTTAGTTTATTGCGAAGTCGGTTAATATGCACTTCAATCACATTTGTGGTACCTTCCCAATCGGAATCCCAAATGTGTTCACAGATCATTTTTCTTGGAACCACCTGCCCTGCATGCCGAATTAAAAGCTCCAGGACGGAAAATTCCGTTGGAGTAAGCATGATTTCCTTTTCACTCACGGAAAGTTTTCTGGTTGTAAGATCCAGTTTAAGATCCCCGGAAACCAGCACCATTGCGGGCTTGGTAACAGAACGTCTGCAGATGGCATCCAGCCTGGCAATTAATTCTTGAAGGGCGAATGGTTTCACCAGATAGTCATCCGCACCAGCTTTAAGGCCAGAAACCCTTTCCTCCACGGATCCAAGCGCTGTAAGTAAAAGCACCGGGGTCTTGATGCCTTTTCCCCTAATTTCGCCCAGAATCTCGATTCCATTTTTTCCTGGCAGCATAATATCCATGATGATGGCATCAAATTGCTGCCCCAACGCTTTCTCAAGTCCGAGCATTCCTTCCCTTGCCCAGAAACATTCATGACCCGCTTCATTTAAACCTTTTTTAAGGCTTTTGCCGATTAGCGGATCATCTTCTATCAAAAGAAATTCCATGCATGCTTTCTAATCTTTTTCACACAACTTCAGAATTCAGTTGGATTCTCTCCATTTTCATACCACTTCATTCGACCAAGGCCATCAACCTTAAGGATTTGTAATCCAATTGTCGTTGTAAAAAACGGGCCACAGATCATATTTGAATATGTGGCAACGAGAAAGTCTTTGCGCCCTGGGAATATATCCTTGAATTCGACAATGCTTGGTAATTTCAAAAAGAATGCGCCCAAGGACATCATATCCGGTTTCTTTGTGTTTCTAATTGCACTACCGCTTTGCCTTGGCATTGCCAAGGCCAGTGGTTTCCCTCCCATAGCTGGACTGTTCACCGCGATCCTGGGTGGCATTATAACACCATGGTTTAGCAATTCGGAATTAACCATCAAGGGACCTGCGGCGGGTCTGATCGTAATCGTTGCAGGTGCTGTTCAGGAATTTACCGAACTTACCAAGGGATCAAACGACCCCATGCTTGCCTATCGCCTGACCCTTGGGGTTGGCGTGGTCGCCGGGGTTTTACAAATACTTTTTGGACTTTTGAAAGCCGGCAGGTTTTCAGACTTCTTTCCCAAAGCCGCTGTTCATGGCATGCTGGCAGCCATCGGGATTATCATTTTCTCCAAACAATTCCACACCGTCCTTGGTGTGGTGCCCGAATCCAAGGAACCTTTGAAACTACTTTTGGAAATTCCAAACAGCATTATGAACTGGAACCCCGAGGTTGCCTGTATTGGCTTTATAAGCCTGGCGATACTGTTTTCTTTTCCGCTAATGCCGTTGGAATTCAGGAAGTTTGCCCCAGCCCCCATGGTGGTCATTATTCTTGGCATCGCAATGGGCCACTGGTTTGATTTGGAGCATGAACACAAATATTTGTTTCTTGATCATCACGAATACGATTTGGGACCAAGATTCCTGGTTGAAATTCCATCAAATCTTCTGGAAGGAATTACATTCCCGCTGTTTACCGCCGTTACAACTTGGGTGGGAATTAAATGGATCCTTTTATTTTCCCTTGTTGGAACACTGGAATCCATTCTTAGCGCCAAAGCCGTGGATATGATTGATCCTTTGAAACGCAAGACAAACTTGGACCGCGATGTTCTTGGTATTGGCATTGCAAACACCATTGCCGCGTTCATCGGTGGTTTGCCCATGATTTCAGAAATCCTGCGCAGCAAGGCCAACATCGACAACGGGGCGAAATCCAGATTGTCGAACACATTTCATGGATTGTTTATTCTGCTTTTTGTTGCCACAGTGCCCTGGCTTATCCACAGCATACCCCTGGCATCGCTTGCCGGCCTTTTGGTGTATACCGGTTACAGGCTTGCCTCACCCGGTGAGTTTGTGAAGGTTTACAAAATCGGCCCGGAGCAACTGATCGTTTTCGCCAGCACCTGTATCGGCGTTTTGGCAACTGATCTCCTTATCGGGGTTGCGATTGGCATGTTGGTAAAGGTTTGCATTCATTTGTACAACGGCGCAAAGCTTCGCTATATTTTCAGCCCAAATCTTTCCCTGGAACAATCCGGGAACAATCACATGATCATGCATGTGAAGGATGCCATGGTTTTTACAAACTGGCTATCATTCAAAAAATCCTTCACTCAAAATGGCGCCTACGGGGAAATAACCATCGATCTTTCAACCACAAGCCTTGTGGATCACACCGTCATGGAAAGTCTTGAGGAACTGGTGGAAGAGGAAAAAGCTCATGGCAGGAAAATTCATGTGCAAGGTCTGAACGACATGAAACCCATATCCTCACATCCACATTCCGCCAGAAAAAGCATCGTGATGACTGTTCCGGATTTTGCCAAAAGGAACAAATAAAAGTCATGCAGACTTTTAGGCCCTGATCTGTGTACATTGATCCAATGACAGGCAGCAACAAAGACAATCATTTCATGCATTCCCATGATTCAGCCAAGTTGAATGAATTGGTAATTCATGCAATTGAGCACGCAACCCATCTGCTGCCTGCTCAGGGCCCAATTACCACTTTTGTACACCACAACCCCCTGCACCATTTTGAAAACATAAAGTTTGAGAAAGCTCTCCAGCAATTTCACCCCATCTATGGCAACCAGATGTTATTGGGTGAGCAGAGATTCCGCAAAGAAATGGACGCTGGAAGAATCTTGGCTGAAGATATAAGGTACCTACTGAAAGAGGACCTTGGAAATTCTGCATTCGAGCAAATAACACCAGGTTTCAACAAGCTTGATTTGCGCTGGCAGTTATTGAATCAGCGCCATTTTCCCGCATCGGCTCAGGAAGTTTGTTGGCTTGTTTCTAATTTTTCCCTTGGTAACGAATCGAATTCTTCAAGGGCCATCCTTTCCGCTCCGGAAATGAACAACCTATTCAACAAATGCCTTTCCTTTGCTGCAAATACTCACAAACCAAATAATCATGCAGGCAGTCTCAGACACCGGGATATCCTCAAATCCAAAACAGGGATCGACAGTGATTTTCTGGTTCACGAGCTGCTCATCCGTTTTTGTTCACTTTATCTGGATCAAGGGTTTGGAATTTGGAATCTTCCAGCCAAGAATCAAGGCTTCTTAAAGGCATTTAGTAATCTTGCCGGGTCAAACAGTCTGGGTTTTGGTATCTGGGCAATAAAACTGGGAAGCATTCTGAAGAATATGGAGTCCAGGAATCTGGATGCTGTCGGAATCATCAGAGAAACCTTATTACATTTGGGGATTCAGCCTGATGATTTTGAGAGTTACTTGGAAAACAGCCTGCTAGCCTTACGAGGTTGGGCTGGAATGATCCACCAGTTGGAATCCCGACCTGACAAGGTTCCGCATCCTATTCCTTCAAACAGCCTGGTAGAATTCCTGGCTGTTCGATTACTGATGGATCAACTGGCTTTGGAATACTTGTTGAAAAGATCCACAACTTTAAAAAATATTTCCCTTTCGCAACTATGGGAAATGCGCCAAAACCATGCCGCCGAGGAGGCTTTAAGCCAGGATCACCTTCTGGCATGGGAACTTTTTTCATTGATAATCAACAATTCCCAAGGAAGCGGCGATTCCCCCACGGAAAATCACTGGGGGTCTATTTTGAGGGAATGCATGGAGTTCGATGGATTTCAAAGAAGATCTTTGCTGCAGAAAGCCTACGAAAAAAAACTATACGATCAATTTCTTTCGTCGCTTCATGCTAACGATCTATCAAAGGATTCCAAACAGATATCATTCCAGGCCATTTTCTGTATTGATGAACGCGAAGAATCGCTGCGCAGGCACCTGGAAGAGTTGGACCCTTGTGCGGAAACCTGGAGTGGTGCTGGGTTCTTTGGAATTCCCATGTATTACAAAGGGGAAAACGAAAGCTTCTACGCCCCCTTGTGCCCCGTTGTGATTACTCCTTCCAAATGGGTTCGGGAAGTTACTTTTGGCGAAATTTCCAAAGTCCATCGCTCCAGAACCAGAACCATGCACACCCTTCAAAGGGCACGCCATGAATTTCATGTTGGAAGCAGAAAGTTTTCCATGGGCACCATTCTGGCAAATACCATGGGATACCTGGCTGGCATTCCACTTGCACTCAACATCCTGTTTCCCAATTTTTTCAGGAAACTGAAAACCAGACTAGCAACTTTCAGGGATGAAAAACAACCAACCCGGCTTACCTTGGAGCGACAGCAAGACCCACCGGATAAAAAGGATGGACATTTTGGCTTTTCCCTTGCCGAGCTTGCATCCATGAGCGAACGCTTTCTGAGGGACATTGGCTTAACCAAAAATTTTTCCCGCCTGGTAATCATTCTTGGACACGGTTCGACAAGTGTGAATAACCCTCATCTCAGCGCATATGATTGTGGGGCATGCGGGGGTTCGCCTGGTGGTGCAAACGCCAGGGCACTTGCACAAACCTTGAACGATCCCAGAGTTCGGCAAATCATGAACGCGAACGGATTGAACATTCCGGAAAGCACCAGATTCCTAGGCGGTTTGCACAACACCTGCAACAATGAAATCGATTATTTTGACTTGGATTTGCTTCCTAAAAGCCATCAGGAAGATTTTTTCAAGGCCAAATATTCACTCGAGGAGGCAAGCAAACGCAATGCACATGAAAGGTGCAGAAGATTCATGTCTGCCCCTTTTGGCATGAGTTTCCAAAAAGCGAAAAACCATGTCGAAGGTCGTTCGGCCGACCTTGCGCAACCCAGGCCCGAACTTGGCCATGCCACCAACGCTTTCTGCCTTGTGGGTAGAAGAAGCCGCAGTAAAAATATTTTCATGGATCGCAGGGCGTTTCTTGTTTCATATGATCCCACCCAAGATAATGACGAAAAAGAGACCCTTGCCAGAATCCTTGGCGCGGTAATTCCTGTTTGCTCTGGTATAAATCTTGAATTCTTTTTTTCACAGGTGGACCAGACAGGCTGGGGCTGCGGAACAAAATTGCCTCACAATCCAACTTCCATGCTTGGTGTCATGGACGGGGCCGCCAGTGATTTACGCACCGGCTTGCCAAGGCAGGTTATTGAAATTCATGAAGCTGTGAGGATTCTTTTCGTTCTTGAAAGTACACCGGAAGGTATTACCAAGGTTCTGGATCGTTCCACCCAGCTTGCCAACATCTGCTACAACGGGTGGATCCGAATGGCACTTCTTGACCCGGCAAGCAAAAAAATGTGGATACTGCAAGGCAAAGAGTTTATCCCTTATGAACCAACGAGAACTCAAGTGCCCATGGCATCTTCCTCCTTGAAATGGTACGCAGGCCACCGCGAAGATCTCGATTTTGCCTTACTGAAAAGCGATTCGCTAACGATACCAAAACAGGGGATTGTGACATGAACATGGACCCCCTGATTTTGCAATCGTCACTTTTTTTCTTAACCATGGCCCCGGTGCTACTTCTGGTGGCATTAGCCAGCCTGATGATAATTCCTCTGCGCTTACCAGAACCCTGGATTGCTTTTCTGGTGAAAACAGGTGTCATCCTTCCTTTAATTTCTTTGGCGGCTATAGGGTTGGAACTGATTCTGGCGGGAAAGCCCCAGATTACTTATGCCCCATTGGAAATGTTCACACTGGGTAAATTTCAATTTGAGATCTCTTATTTTATCGATATCAAGGGAATATCTTTCACTCTACTGGCACTTTCACTGGCATACACCATCGCTTTCTTTGCCCAAAGGTATATGCATCGTGAGCCGGGCTACCTTAGGTTTTTCACACTATATTCTCTTTTTGTTGCCGGCATGACCATGGTCACACTTGCCGGCACGGTGGAAACCTTGTTTATTGGTTGGGAAATGGTGGGGCTATCCTCGGCATTATTGGTTGCATTTTTCCAGGAACGCATTATGCCCACGCGCAATGCATTCCACCTCTGGCTGGTGTACCGGGTATCTGACGCCGCTTTATTTTTAGGAATGTTTTTTCTGCATGAGGCGATTGGTGAAGTCTTCTTTCAAACCCTTCTTGAGCAGGGTCGTGGCGCTGTGGGCGATGAACACAAAAGCGCAACCTTATTTGTGGCAGGAATGATGATTGTTGTTTCCGTGATGGCAAAATCTGCCTTGATTCCATTTTGCGGGTGGTTGCCTCGTGCCATGGATGGCCCAACCCCATCCAGTGCTATCTTTTATGGTGCCATTTCCATTCATATGGGTGCCTTTTTATTGATTCGCATGGCACCACTTATCGAATTGTTTCCCTCACTATGTTGGATGATTGTTTTACTCGGGTTGGCAACTTCAGTCCTAAGCACCATCATTGAAAAAGCACAATGCGACATGAAAAGTATTCTGGCTTTTTCCACACTAACCCAGGTTGGAATCATCATAGCCGAAATCGGCATGGGCTGGGACAAGATTGCCATGATTCACATTATTGGCCATGCAATCTTAAGGGCTTACCAGTTTCTTCATGCCCCATCCTCTTTTCAGGAATACAAGAGCCTTCAGGAATCCCTGGGAAGCTATTCCATAAATCAGGGTAGCATTCAGGAGATCCCACTGCCATTTTGGAACAATCAGTCACTTTACAGAGTGGGTTTTTTCCGGGGTGGCATGGATGCGATTATGAATGACTGGCTACTCCAACCTTTCCTCGGACTTTGCAGGTTATTCCAATCCTTGGAGGAAATACTTTTCTGTTCCAACAAGACTGGTCCCAACAAGGCCCCTGTTCCTCCCCAAGGGGGAAGCAATGGATAATTTGCTTCACCTTGTGGCATTGGGAATTTGCTGCGTTGGTGCCTGGGGTGTAAGACTGCTTCAACCCCTAAATGCAAGATCTGCAAGCAGCAGCATCTCGGGTCTTGCTTTAATTTTGTGTATTTGCGCATCTTTGTTGCCCGGCGAAGAAAAACCAGCACAGCTTATGGGTGATAGCTGGGCTTTGCTGGCCTCTTTGGTAGGTTTCCTAAATCTTCTTTCCATCCCAAGGACCAAATTTCTCAGCCCAGGCCAAACCTCGGTTTTAACGGTGGCGCTTCTATTTCAGTCCACCGCAATCGCAACAACCATTTTTTCTAGCACCAAACAGCTTCAGATTCTGCTTGTTATCGAATCCTTCCTTCCATTGCTTTCCCAGCATTTATTGCCACAACGATACAAAAGCTTCCCAATCTTTCAGGCGATTGTGCTTTGCTTGAGTTCGTTTAACACATCAGACTTTCAAACTTTGGGAAAAGTGCTTCAAGTGGTTCTTATCATGGCCAGACTGGGTTTATTTCCTTTCCATGGAACCATGGCAACCTTGGGCAAACATTATGGTTTTAGCCTGGTTCTACCCATGATCCTGAGTCCCATTCCATTACAGTTGTTAATTCAGGTGGGCCTTCCCGTGGCGCCTGATCAACCCTATCACGGCACCCTTAATACCTTTTGCTTGATCAGCCTGATTTATTTTCCGTGTATCTCTTTGGTGCAAACTGATGCCCGAATGTATTGGGTTTATTTAACCATGGGCGTTCATTCTTTGGTGGTAATGGCTTTAAATCAGTACCATGCCTATATCATTGCAGCGGGATTGTTGTACTTTTTTGCAACCTGGATCACCCTGGCTGGCATGGGTTTGGTTTTAAGAAGTTTAGAATCCAGGTTCGGCAGATTAGACATCAGGCATTATCTTGGTCTGTACCCAGCATCCCCCATACTCGCCATTGGGTTTCTAATGTTTTCCATTGGTTGCACCGCATTCCCCGGGTTTATTACTTTTCTGCCCTTGGAAATCATCATGCATGGGATACTTGAAGAATCCATGCCATCTGGAATCATCTTGCTGCTATCTGCATCCATTTTCTCAGCAGGAAACCTGTGGGTGTTTTTCAAGCTGTTTTCAGGAACCCGGGAAATATCCGGAGCCATATTCCAAGCAAAGAAACGGGAAATCATCACTGTTTGCTTCCTGCTTTTTATCGCAGTTTTCGGCAACCTGTTTATCCCCAGAATAATTTCCCAAACCACAGAGCGAATCGAAAAGCATCATCTCCAAAAACCTGCAATTTCACACCAATAGACTTTTATTGTTGCGGCACATTAACCTCTCGTATCACTGCTCCATTTTCCTCGCTTAGCACCAATATTGAGAACTTTTCCAAGGCTGTTTTTTCTGGCGTACTCACACTTGCATAATCAAACCTTCCTCGAAGATCGGTGTAACCATCCTTGTGAAATTTCACATTTCCGTTGGCATCCCGGGAATAGACTTTCACATAAGTTTTCCCCAGGGGTTTGCCATCCTTCCTGCCGGCAACCTTAAGCTGGCCATAATTTTCCATCCACTGCACATCCATGGCATTGGAATAATAGGGAAGTGATTTTGCCTTGCCCTTGGACACAATTTCCACAAGCAGATTCTTCTTGGAAAGCATTTCGGGGATTTCAACTTCGATTTTCCCATTCATTTGGGGAAGTTTTACCTCAACCACATGATTTGGCACAATCCATGAGAACTGCTTGCCAGACTGTTGAACAAATGGATTTCGACTAAACAACAATTCCACATCCATGAGGTAATATTGAACCTTCGCATTGGAAAGGTTTTGCCAGTTCAGTTGAAGTTTGTTGCCATTAATTACAAAATCCATCGCAGGTTCATTGGCAGCCAATTGAGATTGTTTCTGATCCCGATCATCCTGATCCGATGCCTTGGACTTTTGACCCATGGATTCATCCACCTGGGAAATGATTTCCCTGAAGGCGTTTGCCCATCGGGCTACAGGATAATTTTCATATCCCAGGGCTATACGCTTTGCCTCGGCAGGATTCTCGAGAGTCATTTCAAGGTAAGCCTTGAAATAATCGTGTTGGATTTTTGACCCGATTTTTTGAACATCCACCTTTTTGAAACTGGCAATAGCTTCTTCAAAGCGATCTTGCAGTAACAAGTAATATGTCAAATCCATCAAATTTTCATGAGTTAATTCTGCCTTGTAGGAAAGCTGCCTAAGAAAACGATGATACTGCTCATGAAAACGATTGTTGACAATTTGCCTTCGGCTGCCCAATGAATGGATTCGGGCATTTACAAGCGGTTTGTATTCCAAGTGCTCGTAAGAATGCCTTTCGACAGGGTTTAAATTCAAAATCTTACTTTGAATTTCACCACCACACTCAGCAATCAGATTTGGATTATGCTGCAAGTACTGGTCAATAACCGCGGCGTCCGCATGTTGTATGGAATACGACCACAGCACCGGATGAAACACTTTCCTGGAATCCAACAAGGATATTACCTTGGTAAAAAATGCCTTATCCTTCATTCGCCAGGCAATCTTTTCCAGATTAAGTGACTGAATATTCTCCCGATCAAGGAATTTCAAGACCTCATCCTCGCTGCCATTCTGGGATACATATTCCCACGAAGCGGTATCCACCTTGGTGGGTGCTTCCACTACTTCAAAGATAAAAGGTTTGGCGCTGGTCACATGTTTTTCGTTCTTTGCCACCAAAGCCGGGTAATGCGGATATTTGCCAGCAGCGGGGAAATAAAAGAGGTAATCCAAAGTCTGCGTGCGATAAGGTTCCAGGTCCAGCGCAACAGACTTTGTGAACTGGGCACCAGCAAGCGGGATTGCCCCAACAGGTATTTGCAATAGCACAGTCAGTTTTTGCCTGCTGGAAGTTGGATTGGTAACCACAACCTGGCAGCCATAAACTGTTTGCCGAACGAATTCGCCGGTGATGAATTTATCCAGCTTTTCTCCCTGAACCTCAAGATACCTTTCACCCTGCTTGTAAAAATCCTGGCTGATTAAAATATTGATGGGATTCGGTAATGCCTGTGAATTTTGAACTTCCTCATGAAAAATGATTACCGGCGAACCCTGTTTCAATTTCATCATATTGTTGTCATGCTTGATTTCGGGCTTTGAAGCCTCAAAAGGTAAATCAAGCACCGAAAGCGCAAGAATCATTTCGGTAAAGTTACCGGAGGCTTCGGGAAAATGTTTGCTTAGGAAAGGCTTTTTACCCTCGTGCTGGGCATAATCCGACCAGAACCTGTTAAGCTTTACCAATTCCTGATTTTGATTTTGAATCGGAAGATTAAAGTAGTTATTTTCAGCCCACTCCATGGTTGGGTCAACCTTGCGAAACAACTGTTCCACAAAAACCTTTTCCCGTTCCTTGAAATACAGAGATTCATCCATGTTTTTTTGAAGGTCTTTACCATCTTGCGCCTTCGTGGCACCCTCCCGCCTTCGCAAATCATCCCTTTTGCCGGCTTCTTTCATTTCGCCTTTTGCATCCGCGGCGGACCTTTCACTGGCGGCGTTCTTTTTATTTCCAGGTCCTGCCGCGCCCAAACCACCCAAATTTCCTCCACCAGCAAAACCTGGAAGGGCACCTGAAGTGGGAACTGGCATTCCGTTTGCGTCTCGTTCCAATCCTCTGCCAAGATTGGTAGCTTTTCGTAACTCTGCCTGTTTTTCTTTTAGCTGCCCCTGCTGGGCTTGCAACATTCCAAATTTATCTCCTCCTGATAAATCCTCCAGGATAATGGAAGAATCAAAAAACCAGTTGGCTTTTTCAGTATTGAGTGGCATCAAATCCAACAGGTCGGAAAAATATCTATTCAAGCGACTTTTTTCACCATCAATCCGTTCGGAAAGCAAGGTTTTCTCCGCAACATTCAGTGCACCATAGCGCCAGGCTTCCTTCTGCCCTTCGAGAGGAAGGTTCAGCAGCCATAGGTCCATGAATGTCTTGTCTTTCTTGTTGGATAGAAAGGGCTTAACAACTTCCTTGAAAAATTCCGGATCTTTCTTGAAGATAAAAAACGAAAGCTCATGGCAGGCTTTTTCGGAAAAATGTTTCCTTTTTTCCTCTGGCTTCAAATTTTTCCATTGGGTTACAAAGGCAAATTGTGCCAAAAAAGGGTCCTTGGAAAGGGATGTATAAAGGGCAAATACCTTGCCTAGCGAATCATAAACTTCCATCCTGGCAGAACCCACATCCCGCAATACAAATTCCTGATCGGGTTGAAGAATGGTTATTTGCTTCTGCTGGGAAAACTTCTTGGAGGGATCCAATCCGTTCGCAAAGCGCAGGTCCACAATTTTTGCAGGCTGTTCAGCTAAATAAACGGAACGCATAGTGGTGGATACCGGATCCACCAGCACGACATGAATCATCGCATGGGGCCCAAGTTTTTCCCTTGGAATGCGAATAATTCCACTTTCATCGGGCACAAGGTTTGTAAGCACAGCAGAGGAATCCGCCAGAAAATCAAGATTTGCAAATGCGGAATCCTGGGAAACTGGCGGGGCCGCCGCTTTTGCCATCGGGGGTGCCGCTGGCTTGGACATTTCCTCCTTGGCTCTTTTGTCAAACGCTTCGCCACCTACTGCAAGTTGTTCACCAGTTTCCGTGGAACGGACTGCCCAGGGATTCAGCAGCAGGGAAGGCTTGGCAAGCATATTGCCTGCATAAACCTTCTGCCCTTTTCTATCCAGTACATAGCGATATTCATCACCAATGTTACGGCCAACCACATAAACAGAGTCATTGAAACCGGGAATTACGCCATCCAATTCAGCATCCCGCACTTCGGAAAGTTTGCCATAGGATGAAAAAACGGGGTGGTATCTATTGGCAAAAAGATGCACTCGGCTATATGGGGTGGGGTTTTTCACATGGATCGTCAAATCCTTGTCCGTGATTTTCAAATCGCGAATGTGCGATGTTTTCAAATTTTCAGTACGCATCCATCTGGTTTTTCCAAGAATAAATCCCTCTGCTTTTTCCCCGTGGATCACTCGAATGCGAATTTTTTCGCCGGTCCTCTTCATGGTAAGGTCATAATCCCCGGGGGGCAGTCCCTGGATGACCAGCATTCCATCCATGATGGAAACATCGTTCAGACGATCTGCAACAATCGCGTTTCCCCGCAATTCCAGAAATGCATAATCTTCTGGCAGAACCTTTAGACCTGTACCTAGGTGCGGTAACTGAACCGGGTCTCCATGGCGGGAATGAATCAACTGGCGATAAGTATGCCGATCACCTTCGAGGGTCCATGTGTGACTTGTCCCCTCGGTACCACGCACCGTAACCGCGGTAATTTGATCCAATAACCCCAGCTTAATCCTTCCCCTGGCATCGGTTTTCAGGGATACCTGCACCGGGGTTTTAAACTCACGATGTTTGAGGGAAATCTGCAAAGGCCTTTCCGCACGCTGCTCACCAGTTCTGCCAAAAACTTCCAAAACGTAATCATTTCCAAACCGCGCTAGATGCATATCTTCCAGCCGATCAGTCCTATCAATCTGATTCAGGTTGAAAGTTTCGGATGCTTGCAAATCCACACTCTTTGCCTGGCTAAGATTCTTCACCTTTGCACTAAGCGTGAACTGAATGCTGGCCAACCGGCTGGGAACACGAAACTCATGCGTTGCCTCGCGATCCTCAAAAAGCTTGAAATTTGGAACTTCCATAACTGTGGAAATCCCGGAGAGATCCGTGGATTGGACGCGAAGCTTTATATCCTCCAGCGTTTTCACGGAAACAGGCTTCCCATTTAATTGCAAACTGGCACGAACCAGCAAATTTGTCAGCCGCTGGGAAATAAGGCTTTCCCTATCCACAAAAAATGCTGCTTTAAGCTGATAAGTTTCAGCGGGAATTTCGATGTGATCCAGGGATGCAAACCCTTGGTGCAATAACAACACCGGTTTTCTTCCAGGGTTGTTACTAAAAGGCAAAATAATATCACCGTTTTTATCGGCTGAATATTCCGCCTCACCAAGCAATAAACGGGCATCGGTTAATTTTTTACCATCTTCATTAATAACCCCGGCAACCAATCCACTGGGCGATACCGTGGTAAGCGCACGCAATTTACCTTTATGCACCAATGCCCTGCTGCTTTTGCCAGCGCCTATCAAATCCACAACATAAACGCCAGCCTTTTGCATTTCAGGAAAATCCAGCTTGCGCGAGATTCTTTTGAAAGGCCCCTCATCCAAACTAATGGTTCGCTGATGATTTGGAACCAAACCATCCAAATTGATATCGGTATCAACACCCCGCCCATTGGCTTTGAAGAAATTGGTCAAATTAAGCTCATAAACATTCACCAGCAAAGACGGAACATTTTTCAAATAAACTGTCAGAGAAACTGGTTCATTCGCCTTAAAAGCGGGCGGGTTGGTGTATGAAAAATCAATATCAATACGTTCGCGCAACTGCTTGTATAAATCTACCGGCAACTGGGATGCCCACTGTTCGACATTTCCCTGTCCCAACTCTATCTTGGTTTGGGCAAATAAATGCCTCAGATAAACATCATTCACAAACGGCTCAAATTCCGCCGTGGAATTCATATCCTCAAAAAACTTAGCTAAAAATGATTTTACCAGCGGTTCATCCGCACCAATCGGCCCAAGAAGAGTTACTTGCGAATAATCTGCCCCAAGTTGAGCAGGGTATAAACGGGAAGACTCCGCATTCAACAACCGGGCAGCCATGTAATGCTGCTGGCGTGGAAGTTGCAGATATTCCAAAAATCTTGCGCGGTCATAATTGTTACGTGATCTTTCCAGGGCAAGTCTGTGGTAAAGCACATGAGCCTTCAAGGAATTATGGCTTGGTGGCAATGTACGCGCAAAATCCCAAAGCTTTTCCAGATAAGCAAGCGCCAGTGAGGAATCATGCCGCCAATTGGAATCTGCATCAGGCTGCAAACGAATCAACCAAGCATTAATAAAAGCCTGATTGTTCAAAAGATCAGGCTTACCCTGCTGTAATTCCCTCAATTGGGAAAGTGTTAATGCCTGATGAATTGGGAAAGCACCAAAACTGGTTGGATTTGTAGGATTCCTTAGATCCTCCAGAATCAGGGAAACAAGACCGGGCACATCAGGACGCTTAAGCCTTTGAAGAAGAATGCGCCTGTGCGATGGGGAAAGGTTTTCCCTTGCCAGCCATTCCAGGGCTTCATCCTCAAAGTTTTCCAAGTTTTGCCAGCGGGACAATGAATCTGCCAGAAGCCTGCTGCGCGATATAAGACTGGTGTCCAACTCCGTCGGCAAATTAGGTTTTGCCCCAAGGATGGTCCGCTGATGATTAAACGATAAATTCAGTTTTTGCTGTAGAAAACGAAGCGTCGACTGTGGATCCCGATCATAAGAAAGGATGGATTTGCGAAGCTCAATTTCTTGAATTTTTGGAGTACTGTTGTTTCTTTCTTTCCATGGTTTAAGAAAGGCTTCCACCTTTTCAAATTCACCCCGATTTAAATGATAAAGGCAATGGTAGTAGTAATAATCTTCGGTTCCTGGAATAAGTTGGGCAAGCACTTTGGCCCTATCTGTCGATATGGCAAAATCTTCCAGAAAAGTGACTTCATTTGCACAAACCTTTGCGCAGAAAAAAAACATAACGGCCATTGAAGTTGCAAGATTACGCATTTTCCACCCTTTAGAATTTATCCCATAGGATAAAGACGAACCAAAAACCTGAAAGATCATCAAAAAAACAATAATTAAAACAAATTCAGCAGCAACTTTGGAAACAATGCCCGTTTAGCTGGGCCAATCGAAAAAATTATCGCGGTTGGAAATGAAAAAGTCGTTAGTTAAGCCACAGAACAACCAAATATTCATTTTTTTATTGGAAGCACAATATCATACTTTTGGTTACCACCTTCAAACCGAATGACAAAATCCTTGGAATAGTTTTGATTTTCCAAAGGGACCAAAATAAGACCGGCTTTCTCAACTGGGAAGTTCACTTCAATGCCTGGTGGTGGGGGAGGAACTGCGACAATTTTCAACTGAATGTCACCCAAAGGCGGGTTTTCCAAGAGGTATTCTCCCTGAAAATTAATGAACCCGGATAATTCAACCTCACCAACCCTTCCAAAAATGGTACCACCAGTAAGCGCTTTACCATTAACGGTTATTTTTCCAGAAAGAGTTCCATTTGTGGATTCTTTCTTTGAGTCACAACCACCTGCCATGAATAACAAGCAAACGAAGAATAATTTCACAACATTTCGCATGGATACACCGGAAATTTTTTATCAAAAATCAGGAGGTAGCACCAAACCATCATTGGGAACCACCGCAAGCCAGAAAGTGAGGACTTGAGTGGTAGGTGTAACCGAACGGATACTCCCATCCATCATAGCAACCTGAATAGCTGCCTCATGTCCTGAATTAACAGCCCATCTGACTGCAGAACCAACCTTTGGCTTAAATTGGAAGCTCTGGTTACTGAACCACCAGTTGGATGTGGCAAAATAGGACGGATAAGTGTTCTGATAAATCCCAAAGCAGGGGAAATTATAATACTCACTGCCACTAGGACCTTTCATGTATGCCATATCGCGATTATTGGAAACTTCTGTATCGACCATTCTTTCGGAAAAACCTATGGTGTTGGAAGTTCCGTCAGGTATGTTCGCAATCGTATAGTTGTTGGAAGCGGGATCAGAAACAGTAAACCATCCAAGCTTGGAGAAAAGAAATCCATTTCCACTATAAGAAGTACCACCCCAACCACTTTTAGCTTTACCTTCCATGGCAGAATAATCAGATGGGCAAAGAAAAGGCTGCTTGATTACTGTGGCATTGAATGAAGTCGGTCCAGCCCCCGTAGCACTCGGTGCCGCCATATTTGCCGGTGTTGCATATTGTTTGTAAAGGGATTCTTGTTCCACATAGGGCATCAAGGCAACCATAACACTGCCATTAGAACCATTTGCCACCTGATGGGTAATTGTGGGCAACTTGCCATTGTAAGTTCCTGCAAAATTATGAGCCGCCAAAGAAAGCTGCTTAATGTTATTCGCACAAGTAGAACGAGCAGCAGCTTCGCGAACTTTTTGCACGGCTGGCAAAAGCAACCCTATCAAAATTGCAATAATTGCGATCACAACCAGCAATTCAATTAGAGTAAAACCAATTCGTAAACCCGCATTCAACCTCAAGAAAGTATGTTTTATTCTCATCGCAGCCTAAATTAGAGGTAGAGTTCCAACGAAGCGTTCAATTATTTCAACCAGTAATTAATTCTAATTCAAGCACAATACAGCCGAGATTTATTTATTTCCAAGTAATCAAGCCATACCAAAGCACCTTACCGACACTCTAAAAACATTAGATTTTTCCAAATTCCTTCAATGCCTCAGGGTTCAGTTCAATTCCCAATCCGGGCTTTTCTGGTAGGGTTAACAGGCCTTCGGAATCCGGGCGGAAGGGTGTGCGGATCAAATCATCCACATACGGAGATGGAGTGAGAAATTCCACATACCTGGCCACCGGCATGGCACAAGCCATTTGAATATCCGCCGCAAGGCCGATTGCAGTGTTCCAACCGTGGGGAACCCAAAGCACATTATGCTCGTATGCCATCCACGCAATACGCCAGGCCTCGGTCAGGCCACCACACTTGGTGCAATCCGGTTGAACCACATCCACACACTTCTGCTCAAAAAGCGGTTTGAAGCTCTGCCTGCGGGTAAGCACCTCACCCGTGGCAATCGGAACGGGGGAGTGCCTTCGCAACTCGGCAAAGCCAGCAAAATCATCCGGTGGCAATGCCTCTTCAAACCATGTCACATCATAGGCTGCCAGCATCTGTGCGGTTCTTAGTGCCCATTTATAACCATGTGGCCAGAAAGCCTCGCTTCCACCCGCATCTACCATTAACTCTACATTTGGGCCAATGGTCTCGCGGGCAGTTCGCACAATCAACTCATCGGTTTTGGCATCTCGCCTTCCGAATGGCTTCCACCCCAGTTTAATGGCTTTGAACCCGCGGCGCACCGCCTCCTTCAACTTCTCCCTCAACGGGTCTGGTTCGTCAAACAAAAGGGATCCGTAGGGTTTGATTTTGTTGCGGTAATTGCCACCCAGTAATCTCGAAACCGGCTGATTGGTTACCTTGCCAAACAGATCCCACAGTGCAATATCTATACCACTGATGGCATGTTCCACAGAACCACCACGCCCCTGCCAGAACATATGCTGCCGAAGTTTTTCACTGATTCTGGAGGGCTCATCAGGTCGTTCACCAATCAAAAGCGGCTTCAATAATTTAGCAGCGGCCCGCACTAGATCACTACTTGTAAAAGTGCTTCCTATCCCCACCAACCCCTCATCGGTAAGCACTTCGACAATCGTGTGCACATCGTCTTCCGGTGCAAGCTCCCTGGCCCATCCACCTTCCACAGTTCCGCCAGCTAGCCCGGTAATTCGCAAATCGGTAATTTTCATGTTTATGTGCTGCCTTCCAATAATTCATCACGCCTTATCAAACAGGCCGCTGCCCCCATGGCGGTGGCATGGAGGGTTTTCTACGATGCAAATCTTTGCGGACATCCTTGGGCCGATCCTTGAACCAGCTTACAAATCGAACCAATTGTTTGACAGCTTCCTCGTAGGCCTGTTGCCCTTTTTCCGCGGTTGCCAGTTCAGCATCCCCCAGAACACCGGTATCTGAATAACTGCTGGTCCAGGAAACCACAGTCGCTGGTCCGGCAGCAAAAAGGTCAACCCAGTTAAATGGGCTTTCCTCATTATTGAAACTGATGGTTCCACTCTTAATCAAATCTTTTCGAACATTTTCACCATCCAGATACAGGTAAAGGCTGGTCTCCAGTTCACAGGCATGGGAGCATCCTCCGGGAAATTTGCTCTGCCTCCATTTGGGTAGAAAATTCTTGTCCACCGTCAGCAAGTTCCACCATGCGGCAACACAGCATTCCGCATCGGTTTCCAAGTTAGTCCTGCGTGCAACCAGATCCAGATTGGGCATGTTGGATCCATGACCGTTCAAAAGAATAATCTTTTTGAAACCGTGATAGGCCAGCGACTTTGTGATATCCAGCACATGATGCATGAAATGCTCAAAATCCTGGTTGATGGTGCCCGGAAAATCCATCACATGGCCGGTGTAGCCATACGCAACGACCGGAAGCACGAGCATTTTTTCTGGTATTTCCCTGCCTGCGCCATTGGCAATTCCAACAGGGCAGACCAAGTCCACATCCAGCGGCAGGTGATGTCCATGTTGCTCGACTGCCCCACATGGCACTATGCAAACTTTGCCGAGGTCAACGGCATCATTAATTTCCGGCCAAGTCAACTTCTCGTACCTGTATTCTGTTTTTGCCCTGCTCATGGATCAAGCCTCCAGACATTATTTTGATTCCGACACCATGTATTTCTTCACAAAATTCTCGTCCAGGGTAACTCCCAAGCCGGGGCGTTCAGGCACTTCAATCCAGCCATTTACGGATTGGACTTTTTCCAATGTTAATTCATGCCGCAATGGAGAATCCTCGACACAATCCTCAAATAGAAACGCATCCTTGCAAGTGGATAGCCAGTGAAGGCTGGCAGCAACCGTAAGTGGGCTGGTGTAACAGTGATTGCAAAGGCGTGCTCCTATCTCCTCCACTCTGGCGCGTATAAAAGCCGCCTCGGTGAAACCGCAACGCGATATATCCACCTGATAAACATCCAATGCCCTGCGATCGATGAACGGGCGGAAAGATTCACGGCCACATTCCCCCTCACCCGCCGCAATCGGTATCGGAGAACGATCACGAAGCCAGGCGTAGCCCTCGATATCATCCTCACGCAAGGGTTCCTCGAACCACTCCGGTTTATATTCCGCAAATGCGTGAGCACGTCGAAGCGCGGTACGAGCATCATAAACACATCCCGCATCAATAAGCAGCGTTGCATCTCCAAGGCCTTCGCGGGCTCCACGAACAAGGTCGATGTCCACCGCCTCTGATGTTCCCATGGGTTCCCAGCCGAATTTCACCGCAGTGTATCCGGCTTCCACCCATTTTCTTCCAATATCCGCGGTTTCTCTCCCATCCCGCCCGAACAGGATCGATGCATACCCACGAAGCCTGTCGTGATGTTTGCCACCCAACAAACGGTGAATTGGCTGGCCGAACGCTTTTCCCTTAAGGTCCCAAAGGGCCATATCCACCGCAGCCATGGCGGTGATGCCCGCAGCCTTGCGACCAAAATACATGGTGCGCCGGTACATCTTCTGCCAAAGCATTTCATTTTCGAGGGCGTTTTCCCCGATTAGAATTTTCCGCAACCCGCAGGCAATGTTATGGCTGAAAGGCGCATCAATGATTGCCTTGACCACCTCAGGGGAAGAATCCGCCTCGCCAATTCCTTCAAGCCCATTATCCGTGCGAATGCGAACCAGGACAGAATCCTGACTGCTGGCGGTTTTCGCCTGCACATTTGGAATACGAAGAATCTGGCAGACCACCTCTGTTATTTTCATGGCAACTTCCTGGGATCCACTTCATGAGCAATCACCGCGACACAATCACCCTGCGAAACCACCGATGGCGCCCGTGTGGCTATCAATACTCCCGCTGAGGGGGCAACCACGCCGATTGGCTCACGATCTGGTCTTTCCAAAAAATGTATCGCCCCCACCACCTGATTTGCCTGAACCTCCGTGCCAAGTGGAACCATGTTCTCGTAAATGCCCGACTCGGGTGCAAAACGATAATCTTCCCAATTGAGGGCTTGCACCCATCGTGTGGGTGGCAACCCTACAGATTTTCTGGAAGCGGCTTCACCCTTTAGAATACCCATGCTAACCAAGACATTCTTCAGGCCGGATTGGGTTTGATGGTGAACAGCGGCGGTGACATTCTCGCTGCCTCCCATCTCGGTCGTAATCACAATCTTGCCTTGGTTTTCAGCTTCCACTGGCAGCAGGCCTGTGCCAGCGATGTCGGCATAAAGAAAGCAGAAATCTGTGTTCCAAGCCTCGGTTCCCTCGATCATCTTTTTGCGCTGCTGTCTATCGGGTACAAGATGCATGTGGGCGCAGGGATAGAAATCCACACCCCTTCCTCCGGTGTGAATATCAATTACGATATCCGCCAAAGGAAAAAGAACCTTTGTAAGATAATGGGCTAAAGCCTCGCATGGAGTGCCTTCCGCATTGCCCGGAAAACTGCGGTTGAAGTTTTTGCCATCCAGCGGAGAAAGTCTTGTGCCAGCCTTCGCTGCAGGCATGGTAAGAGTTGGGATCAGGATTACCCTGCCGTTGATATGCTCAGGTTTTAATTCTCGGAGCAATCGCATGACCGCAACCTGACCTGGGTATTCATCGCCATGGTTGCCGGCCATCACCAAGGCAGTTGGGCCTTTGCCATTTCCCAAAACAGCTATCGGCACCATCAGATTCGCCCAACCGGCCAGATTATAGGAATAGGGAATGTAGAGGTGCCCCAGTTGTCTCCCGGGTTGCGAATAGTCAACGGTGGCGCGTATCATGGAATCTCTCGAGAAGGTAGGATGCCTGTCATGATTAAACCAACCAAAGGCATGATGGCCAGTTTAACAACACAGGTTTTTTGAACAATCAATTTCCTTGCAAGCCTTTTTAACCAACCCGGAATTTCGCCAGTGCTTTTTCATCGAGTTCCACACCAAGACCAGGGCCCGTGGGAACCATCGCATAAGGCGGGCCAAGATCGAGCGGATTGGTAATGATCTCACCATCATGATAAAAAGGCCCAATCGTATCTGCGGGAAAAGTATCACAATCAACTTCCGGGAAGGCAGCGGCAACATGCAGCATGGCTGCTGTTCCAACACCTAATTCCAGATTGCTGCCAATGGTACAGCGAATTCCTGCCGCCTTTGCAATGGCCACAATTTCCGCAGTGCCTGCAATACCTCCATGCTTGCCCGGGTAGATGCTAAAAATATCTGCCGCACGATGATTGGTTAACTGCCAGGCATCCTGAATGGTGAAGACACTTTCATCCGCCATGATGGGCGCCGATGTAACATTGCGAAGTTCCGCAAGTGCGATCGGATCACCCGCGGGTATGGGTTGCTCGGCCAGCAACAGATTCACGCTTTCCAACTCTCGAAGGCACTGACGGGCCTGCTGGATAGTCCAGCCACAGTTGGCATCTATGGTTACAGGAATATTGGGGCCTGCCACCTCACGAACCGCCTTCACCCTTGCAACATCGGTCACAGGGTCCAGGCCAACCTTTACCTTTACGCAATTCACCCCAACCTTCAGATGATCCTCCGCCATCTTGCGGGACCCTGCAACATCCCTGGCCCAAACCACCAGCTTGATGCGCACCTTATCCCGGACCTTACCCCCCAAAAGCTGGTAAACCGGCAAACCAACTGATTTACCAAGAATATCCCATAGCGCCATTTCCACGGCAGACTTGGTGAAGGAATTCAATTTGATCATGAAATCCATGGATCTGCGGGCAGCCGTTATGTCACGAGGATCCCTTCCAATTAACTGAGGCGCGATGTAATCCCGAATGGCGGAAACTGTGCCGGCCTGGGTTTCGCCAGACCAAAGACCGGATATTGTAGCCTCACCCAGTCCAACAATCCCCTGGTCGGTATGCACCTTCACGAGAACATAAGGCGAGAAAGCATGCTCCCCATGGGCAGTCTTGGCGGTAAGCCCTTTCTTCAAAGGCACATTGATCGGAATGGGTTCAATGCTGGTAATCTTCATGAAAGGAATCTCCTCAACACATTCGAAGTTATCTTGGAAACTTTCTCATCCACCGGCAGGGACGCGACATAATTGATCGAACCCACCGAGAACACCATGCCACCAGATGGTGTTTCAAAAATAGTCATCTCGGCCCCGCCATCATCTGGGTTGAGGCCCTTGGCGAGATGTTTGATTCCCTTGGGGGAACTCGCGGAAGCTTTATCTGTCTCGTGCCCCGAGGCACCACCCGGGCAACGCATGTGCAAACTCTTTTCCCCAAAAAGGTCGCCATTGCGCAAACTGGTTCCCTCAAAAACCCAATGGGAATCATCCACAACACGATAGGGGGCACCTGTCATCGCGCCTGCAGGCGTAAACACCACACCCAATAGATTGGCCTCGGATTCATGGCGGATGGCGTAGCGACTTTCATACCCACCCAACCCCTGCACATCCAAGCCGGTCAGTTTTTCGTTATGACAAAGCATGGCGCCTTCAGGTGTCAGCTCCACTTCGCAATTCAAGCCATTACCACCCAGGTAAACCAAGCTGCCCTTTTGCTGAAAGACCCAATTCTTTACCGATTCATACATGTGCCGGGTCCAATATTCGGGATGCACAGCGGTAATCAATACCTTGTAGTGAGATAAATCCAGCGTACCTTCGTGAAGTTGGGATTCCGCATAATAGTCGTATTGGAATTGTTCCCTTTCCAGCCATCCCAGCAATCGCCATTCCGCAGGAGCCAAATGACAGGCCTGTCTGCCTTCGATGGGGTCCGTGATTTTTTCTTGAAAATTAATGTGATTAAATGGCTCTGGCCGATCCAGGGAGAGGGGTGGGTATGGCCCGCTGCGCCAGGTGTAAAAGCCCTTGTCGGAATAGCGCTTCAGTTCCACGCGGGAATTGACAGTGGGTGTGGGTGGCAAACCATCAGCATGGATATAGTTGCTTCTGCCGCCGAAACTGTTGTAGGCATTCCAAGTGAGATTCGATGCCAGCACCGCAAGGGCGAATTTGGGCTTTGCAGGAGCCACAATCCAGGGGAATGAAAACTCACTTCCTGTGGCGGTGGATGCCCTGAAGTAATACAGGCCGGAACGATCCGGGGCACAAACATGCTGCGAATGCACCGAGTTTGCGTACCCCACTTTGTTCCAATGTACGCCGGTCTGGGTGTAATCACCATCAGGTGTCACTTGCATGACCGCACGGGGAGCATGTTCATCATGCCAACCCAAAGAGCGCACCAATTGCGGGTTCCATCCATATCTCCAGAGCTCCAACTTGTATGCCTCGACAGAATGCACCCTGAATTCGGAAGATTCACCCGAGCGAACCATTTTAGGCCATGCGTAGCCATACAGTTCATCGGATAGCATCCGAAATTGAAAAGGCTCCTGCAAAGGAACCTGAATACTGCCGAACTTGGACCCAAAGCCGGATTTCTGAAGGATCACCTTGTAGCTTCCGGGTGGCAGGTCCAACACCACGGAACCACTGGCCCGCGATTGGGTTGCCCAGGATCGACCTTCTTTACTGATAAACTCAAGACTGACATCCGCCAGCGCAGAATACTTTTCATCACTCACATAGCCAATCAACATTTAAGGCTCCCTAGCGAGGTATTATCTCCGATATGTACCAGACCAATTGCAGGAATGCGATCATATTCAAGATTCGGTTGGTGACTTGAACCAACTTGCGGAATAGACTTGGAATCTAAGCTTTATAGAGACCACGCATGGAACCCAAAAACACCATCAGTGAACAACCCACCAAGGCTAGAACGATTCTTGTTCTTTGGCTTTGTGGGTTATCTTGCGTTCTCTATCTGGATCGTATTTGTATGTCGCAGGCCATAGTTCCCATCCAAAAAGAACTTGGGCTGACGAACACTCAGACCAGTTATATCCTCATGGCGTTCACCCTGGCTTATGGAATTTTTGAAGTGCCTACCGGGCGCATGGGAGACAAATTCGGATCCCGAATGGTCCTTACTCGCATCGTGATCTGGTGGTCCATATTCACGGCCCTTACCGGAGCCTGCACTGGTTTTTATTCACTTTTAATGGTTAGGTTCTTGTTTGGGCTGGGTGAGGCTGGCGCATTTCCCAACGCTGCAAGGGTAATTGCAAGATGGTACCCGGTGGGGGAACGCGGCAGGGTTCAGGGGACCATGCTGGCTGCCGCGCAATTGGGGGCGGTAATAGCACCTATTGGTGCAGCTTACCTGATTGAAACCATAGGATGGAAATGGACCTTCAGTGTCTTTGGAATAGCTGGAATTCTATGGGCCATTGGCTTTTGGCTGTGGTTCCGGGATGACCCTTCACAACACAACGGTGTAAACCCCCTGGAACTTGAGATCATCCAAACCTCCGGCGTGGTGCAAACCACTCACCAAGACCCAGTCCCCTGGACAAAAGTATTCTGCAACCGGGGTATTCTGGTACTTTGCCTGACCATGGTGATGGGGGCTTTTTACACCTACTTTTTCTATTCATGGTTTCCCAAGTATCTTGCCTCGGCGCGAGGGCTGGACAACCTGCTCGCCGGCAAACTCTCCTCGCTGGTGCTGGCGGGTTCGGCCATTGGAATGTTTTTTGGTGGATGGCTCGCGGACCGCATTCCCTTGTGGTTTTCCGATCATGTCCAAGCCCGCAGGCGACTTGGAATTTCCTGCTATCTGGTGGCAGCCATATGTCTTTTCATCGGTATTCGCTGCGACGCCCCTTATGCCCTGGCGGCGCTCTGGGGCTGTTCTTTCTGCTTCATGCATGTGACCTTGCCCAACTGGTGGTCTGTTGCCATTCCCCAGTGTGGCAAGCATGTCGGCAGTCTTTTTGGATTGATGAATGGAATTGGCGTTTTGGGCGCCATGAGTTCGCAATGGTTCGTGGGATATTTTTCTGACATTCGATTTAAGCAGGGCTACACAGGCAGGGAACAATGGGATCCGTTATTTGATGTCTACACCGGAGTGCTGCTTATGGGAGCTTTTGCCTGGTGGCTGTACAAGTTTATTCCTCTGGAAGAAGAATCCACCCACCGCACCACTACTTCGGAATGACAATATCGAAGGTGTTGACACCCTTCTTGATTTCAAAAGTGATACCAGATGTATCGGGGTCGGCAAATTTGTTGGGAACCGGGATGAAAGAAAGCTTCTTTCCCGCTTCCGCAGAAGATTGACCTCCAGGCCCCTTGTAGGCCTGTGCCATGCTACGACTCATCAGTTCTCCACGCATGGCATCCGTATCAACTCCTATTTTCACTTTTCCAACAGGCGCACTAGGAACCTTGTACTTCCCAGGTTCGACAATTTTGGCATCCGCTGTGGCAGTTTCAGAACGCACCACAATTAATGCCATTGGAACCGGCTTGCCATCATATGTCACAGAACCTTCCAGAGTCGCTCCTGTATCAGGTATTTCGTAGGCTCTTTGGCCACACCCCATGGTACATAACACAAGAATACCCAATAAAAGTCTTTGGATCATTTTTAACAGCCTTGTCATTTTGGATTATTGATTGATGCTATCAGCTTCGCCACCGCGGGGAGTAACCGATGCACTCCAAGACCGAATACTGACCGAAGTGGTAATCGACCTTACACTGCCATCCATCATACAGGCCTGAACACCACCGGAACTCAGCGGATAGATGTTGTAGTGTCGTTGCTGGCTTGGCACCAACAACCTTGATGGCGGGTGGAAGTATTCATTGGGATCTGTGTTACCAAACCTGCAATTGGCTCTACCATATTGGCCATAAACATCATCCGCGGTGGAATTCGGATCATTGCAAGTGGTGCCAAAGAATGGCACCAGCGCATCGGTAATATCCGTTGTGGCCCAAACCTGGGCACCATTATTACCATTGGCATCGCCCGAGAGAGTGTAATTGGCCCAGGAAAGAATCCCGGCACCAGATACCATGGGTTTCTCAATGACACCCATGGTGTTGGAGGTTCCATCCGTGATATTGCTCATGGTTTCCACACCACCTCCCACATTACTCCAGGCAACACGCCATCCCTGCCACTCTCCGTTATAAGGCTGGCCAAAAACTCGAGCATTCGGAGCATAGCTTGTAAGAGATTGCTTGTAAGGCACACCGTTGGGATGGGTTGTCCATTGCCAGGACCAGTCCATTTCCTTGTAGGGGCTTTGATCAGTGGGCGCTTGCAACACCTTCAACTGAGTGGACCCAACCATCTTGGTTGCATCATCGGTTCTGGCAGCCATGATGTTGTAAGAGCTAATCGATTTATGAAGCGCACCCTGTTCCAAATAGGGAAGCAGACAATAAAAGAAGGTGGTTTTGTCACCGCCAGCAGTCGCTTGATTGAATGGGAGATACGGACCACGATATTCCACACAGGTTGTGCAATTCACTTGAAAGGAAGACCATTGGTTCACCAATATCGGGGGAAAAACCTTCATGGCATCATGAGCACCATGCATGGCAAGACCTATCTGTTTCAAGTTGTTCTGACTCTGGGCACGGGCCGCAGCTTCCCGAACCTTTTGAACTGCGGGTAACAACAATCCAATTAAAATGGCAATGATGGCAATCACCACCAGCAATTCAATCAGGGTGAATGCAACTTTAGATGCGTTTCTTTTGGGTTTTAGCATGATGGCACCAAGGGAAAGGAAGACAATTCTCGCAATTCATTATTTTTTCATAACAGATTGCATTACATTTGACAATTCAGGCTGGTAGCTCTTCAGGCCATTAAAGGTTCCAAAGGCGATACAACCCAAACGAACGAAATAAATGGGGCTATCAAGACAGGATTGGCTGGATGATATCGCCTTCAATGATGGGAATAGGGCGATTTAGCTTATCCAAAAGTTGAGAATCACGGGGTAATCCCAGACAGTGATACATGGTGGCTACCAGGTCAGCCGGCCTGGTGGGGTTTTCGGATGGATATGCAGCATAACGGTCACTTTTGCCATAAACTGTTCCGCCCCGAATGCCACCACCAGCCAAAATGGAAGTAAAACAGTTTGCCCAGTGGTCGCGACCATCTTTGCCTGCGCCGGCTCCACCCACCACCGACTGGCCCACTCGGGGTGTTCTGCCCATTTCTCCCGTCCAAAGAACCATGGTTTCATCCAGCATGCCACGACTTTCCAGATCATCCAGCAAGGCGGAAAAGGCCTGATCGGTAACCGGGCACAGCCTTTCTTTCAAATCCACAAAGTTTCGGTTATGGGTATCCCAATAAACGCTCACATTGGTAATCCCATCATTGGGCCAAAATACTGTCACAAGTGGAACACCAGCCTCCACAAGCCTTCTGGCTTGCAGCACACTCTGACCATGGCGATTCATACCGTACCTTTCCCGAAGTTTCATGGGTTCCTGGGAAAGGTCAAAGGCTTTTCTTGCTTTGGGCGAGGCTAGAAGATCATAAGCCCTTTGGTATTGGCCACCCAATGCCTGTTGGGTTTCGGATTCATGAAACTTTCTCGGGGTTTGAAGATTCTTTTGCAATGCTCTTCGTTCATCCAGCCTGCCAGAGGCGAGTTCCTGACGAAGATCTAATTCACCCACCTTGTATTCAGAGCTTGAAGCATCGGAATCAATACGCATGGGGTTGTATTTGGGGCCCAACCAACCAGCCCCCTGCCCATGGGAAGATTCCACAAACCGCGGTGCTCCGTTGGGGACCACTGGCATCATGGAAACATAAGGGGGCAGCAATCCATTCCCCCGGCCAAGGTACGATAGGATGGCACCGTAGTTTGGCCAATCCTCTGCAATCGGGGCACTTCGATTGGGACGATCCCGCCCGGTCAGCAGAAAATGCGTAGCAGAAGTATGATCCACATCGGAATGGGTCATCGATCGAATAATAGCCAGTTTGTCGGTTCTGGCCGCAAGCTTTGGCAAATGCTCACATATCTGCAAGCCGGGAACTTTGGTTGCAATTGGCTTGAATTCCCCACGATACTCCACGGGGGATTCGGGTTTCATATCCCAAGTATCTTGATGTGCAGGCCCACCCCACATGAACAACACAATGCAAGCTTTTGCCCGTGCCGTTTTGGGGATAACCGTATTTTGTTTGGCAGCAAGGAAGCTTGGCAAACCAAGACCTAAAAAAGGCATCGCTCCGGCACAAAGAATCTGCCGGCGGTTGAATGCGCTATTTTCTGAAAAATTAGCCGTTTTGGAAGCCATGCCAGTTACCTTTTAGAACCACCTAAAAAGTATATCATGCATGGTTAAAGGAATTAAGCACCCTCTTAAAAATAGTCATTGAAAAAGCATTGTCGCTGTTCGTATTCAAGAAGATATTTTTTTGAATGCCCGAAGATTTTCGCCGCAAGGATTCACCAAACCGGAATTACACCTCTAGAGATTGCACCTCACTCCTACAGTTCGAGGCCCGCCATGAAAAGCATATTCAAATCTTTTGTTTCCAAAGGATTGCTGGCAATGGGATTGGCATTTTTAACCCTTCAAACCGATCCTGTTCTGGCAGATTCGAAGCAACCTGTAAAAGCCTCCGCAAATAGAGGGCAGGAAGGTTCCCGCAAAATAAATCCCTCCAGACAACCAAACGCACCAACTTCGGGAAACTCAGTTACCCCAAGGCCCGAAAAAACTATTAGCATTTCCAAACCAATGGGGCCTAAAGCTGAAGTAACCAATAAAGAAACCAATTCACCCCAGCCTAAACAGCTTCCAAAAATTGAACCTTCAAAGCCAGAAACGGTTTTGGAAAGCTCCAAGCCAAAACAAACACCAGCCAAAGTGGAAATTCTAAAGCCAGATTCCTCAAAAAGCATAACCATACCCGCCATACCAAGGCCAGCTCCACCCAGCACTATGGTGCCGGATACAAAACCCATACCTAAGCAGCTTCCCCAAAGAATACCCGAAGCAAAAGCGCCAACACTTCCAAAAATCGAAAGTCCGAAAATCATCACTCCGCCCCCAGTAATCAAACCAACCAAAGAAGTTGCCAGCAAGAATTCCATCCACGGGTTTCCAGATAGGCCTCCAACCCGGATACCCCAAGATTTCTACAGGAATCCAAATTTCAGAAACCCAAACTGGAACAACCCTTGGAATCCCTGGCTTGGAAACTACAACTGGAATGGAGGATACCCGGTCCACCGCTACTACGGGCCCTACTGGTGGCAAACCAACCGAAATTATTTGTGGGGCTGGAATTTCGGAAACCAAAGCTACATAAGCTGCTATGACCGCTACACAAACAGATGTGCTTATTATGTGGTGCCCTGCGATTCTCTGGAAACCATCTATGCAGATCCCAACTGCCTGGTTACCTACACTTCATCAACCTGGGGTGACAACCGCAATTTCTTTTTCTACCTGCTGGGGCTTGTCCAAGGAAACGCCATGGCAGCTTTAAGCTTCCATTTTTGAATCGAATATGGGTTGGGCCGTAAAACCCCGCGTGGTTTGGTTGAAAATTAAAAGCATTCGCCATCACCCAACCCTTTTTCGCCGGAGGAGGGCCATGTGGGCCAATGGTATCGTGGTATCAGCCAGCACCGTGACATTGTTTTTAAAATTTTAAATCTTATAACCATGAAGCCTTGCAACAAACTTTATGCATTTGCAGGAACACTCAATTTCCCTCTTCCCAGGTGGAAGAGGGCGGGGTGATGGGCGAAACAAATAATCTCAAACAACCATCCTGGAATTTAAACTGTCCCGGTTCGAAATTTAAATTGCAAAGGCCCCGGATGCGAAGTGCAACCGGGGCCTTCATTTTTATCCATCCATTATTTCAGGTTTTTCTTAATTTCATCCTCAACGTTGGAAACCTGCAGGTTTTTGCCTACCACCTTGCCATCTTTTCCAACTAGGAACACATGGGGAAGTACCTGAATACCGTAATCGGTTGCCAGCTTTCCTTCCAAACCACCAGATTGGTAAAGGTGTTGGGCGGTAATTGGAGACCGTTTCAGAAATGCAGTTGCTTCATCCTGAGTATTGTCCAGGTTGATGCAAACCAATTCCAAACCCTTGGCAGCATAAGTTTCTTGGATGAGCTTAAGCTTCGCAAAATCACCCACGGTCTGGCCATTCCAACTTGCCCAGTAATAGACAATCACCATCTTATCGCGGATGCTGGTCAGGTCAAAAGTCTGTGCCGGGTTACCAAGCTGCGTTCCAACCAAGGATAATGGCTGGCCTTCGCTTTCAAGCCTGCGGATGGAACCGGCGGCCTTGGCTGTTTGCGGTTTGCCTGCGAAGTTTTTCACAATCTGGTTATACCAGTTCTTGGCTTCCACTTCTTTACCAAGAAATTCGCTTACCATACCCAATTGAAGCAGAGCATCGGGAGTGTCTTCCGCTTTGGGATACGCTTGCACAAACTGGGTTAGTTTTGCCACCCAATCAGATTGGATTTTGGAGAAATCTTCCCCGGGCTTGGAAATGCGAGCCGCATAATCAGCCTGAAGCCCTCTGAAAGCCACATAGGCTGTAAGGTTGTTTCCTGGAAGCACCTTTACCAGTTGTTCTTCCAGCGAAGCAAGTCGCTTGGAGGCCACCACATCGTTGGCAGTGGCATTCTGGGCAGCACTGCTTAGGCTATCGGCTAACTGGCGAACCCATGGGTCACGGTCTTCGGCCTTTACCCGTGCAAGAATCTTTTCCAATTGATCTGCGCGTTTCAGGTGATGTTTTACCATGGCTGGGCTGGGGCCGGTGGAGGCTGTCGCATCAGCGGAAGCATCCAGTGCGGTGAGTTCATCAACCAGTTTTTTCAATTCAGGGTCTTTTTCGAGGTCAATCTTGTTGGAACCCGGACGAACAGAGCCCTCATCCTCGCTGATGGCGCCAGGAATTGGGCCATCAGCCAGTTTCCACGCACCGTTTACAAAATACATTTCGCCGGTTTGCAGCCAGTCAGTTTTGCCTGCCACTTCATAAAGGATGGTTCCCTTGGAGTGACGAAGGATATCGGTTTTGGCTCCGGTAAGATCCACAGGCAGACACTGGGGAGTTCCCATTTCCACATGCAGCCAGATGGCCTTGTCGGTGAGCGCGGAAAGTTTGGTGCAGGTGGACTGGAACTTTGCAGGCGCACCATTGACCTGCTCACGAATCTTACGGCCCAGGTCCCCCTGGAGGTCTAAAGCCTTTAGGTCTGCCTCGGATACCATCAAGGCTTTCAGGCGATTAAAATCCTTGGTGGCAACTGCCTTCAAAACTTCCTGGCTGGCTTCCTCGGAGCTGATGGTTTGCCAAGTATCTATTTTGGCATCTTCGTTTTCATCGATGCCGATCCTGGAACCACCGGCATTCAGCCAGCGATAGATATCCGCCTTGCCATTGAAGTTGGAGTCAATTTCGCGATAGACTTCGACTCCATCCTTGTAATACGACCACACATCAATTCGGTTATCTTCGTTGGTATCAAAGAATCTTCGCAAGAGATTTCCCTGAGCATCTTTAAGAACCCAGCCAGAACCCTTCTTGGCACCTTTGACCAATTCCACCTTGAGGCTTGCCTCTTCCTCAGCGGCAGGCATAACAGCCTGTATACCATCCTGCTTTGGTTTAAAGGTAAGGATTTGCGAAGGTGTCGGTGCAGCGGCACCCCAGGCTGTGGCTGAAATACCCCAGAAAGCAACTCCACCAAAAATCCAACTTGTCAGTTTTTTTCTGTTCCTCATCCCAATATCTCCTTGGCAAACCAAAACAAAAGATGGCCTTACCAGATAGATCGGCATAATGAGTGTCAGAGTTGACCGCAAAATCGCAAAAGTCGGCTTAATCGTTAAGGTGTGTATTTCCGCTACAGCAAGAACCCATAATGTCAAGATTCAAAAAATGGGTAAAATTAAAAATTGAAACTATCTTGGAGGGTTGATCCTTCGCCTTCTTGACCAACTTCATGAAAAAATTACAATTTTAATAGGAACTTCTGTGGCAGGCATAGAATTGGTTAGGCCAAGGAAGGCATTGGTATACAAAAGTTCTGGCAAGGAGTGCCAACATGAGCTTAAGGTTAAACAGCAACGCTCAGGTCAGTTTTACCTGGGATTTTTATGGCTCTAATTGCAAGATCAATCATGCAGACGGAAACTTACTTGCTTGCATATTTAAAGGGCCTTCTGAATTTTCCCCAAATTACCTTGAATTGAGCTAATTCCTGGAAACAGCCAGAGGATTTCGTTTGAAATCAGTTCAGCAAAAACCTGGAAAAGCATGGAAAAGGGCTCTACCCTTGGACAATGACAAGGTCAAAATGATCAAGGAAGCCAACGACATCGCGGATGTGGTTGGAAGTTACATATCACTGCGACCAGTTGGCCAGACCTTCAAGGGTGTATGCCCTTTTCACGATGACCACAGGCCTTCTTTTGATGTAGACCCCAAAAGGGCACGCTACAGGTGTTGGTCTTGTGGTAAATACGGCGATGTAATCAGTTTTGTGCAAGAGTACGAAAAAGTCGAATTTGCCGAAGCTTTGGAAATTTTGGCCAGGCGGGCAGGTATAGATCTCGAAAATAGTAAAAATTTCCTTCAGAACCGCGCCCGCGGAGCAATGCTAGATGCAGTGCGCTGGGCAGCAGATCAATACCACCAGTGCTTGCAGGAATCCTCCCTGGCTGCTGATGCTAGAAGTTACCTTTCCAGCCGGGGATTAGAAGACGAGATTATCAGACAGTTCGGTTTGGGCTTTGCACCCGGCAAGGGTGACTGGCTTTTGGCCAGGGCGCAAAACGACGGATTGGACTTGGAAATGCTGGAGCAAGTTGGGTTACTGGGGCGCAGGACGGACAAACCGGGTCTTTACGACCGGTTCCGCGACCGCGTGATGTTTCCCATCCGCAATGTTTTGGGCAACACAGTGGGTTTTGGCGGAAGAATCATGCCGACTTCACCCATGATTGACCGTGCACCCAAATATTACAACTCCGCAGATTCCACTCTCTTTAGCAAGAGCGAGCAGCTTTATGGAATCGATCAGGCTAGAAACGCAATAGCCAAGGCTGGTTATCTGGCAGTCATGGAAGGCTACACCGATGTCATGATGGCCCACCAGATGGGAATCTGCCATGTGGTGGCAACCATGGGCACCGCAATTAACGCCAGGCACCTTCGTCACCTAAGAAGGTGGACCCAGAAAGTGGTGCTGGTTTTCGATTCGGATGCGGGTGGCGAACAGGGCGTGGACAGGGCGCTGGAATTATTCGCGGCCAGTGACATGGATCTGGCGATAGCAACACTGCCCGAAGGTTTGGACCCTTGCGACCTTTTGCTGAAAGATGGCCCCGAGCCATTACAAAATGCACTGGATAATGCGGTAGATGCCCTGGAGTTTAAGCTTGGTAAAGTACTGGAGGCGCAAAATGCTCCCGGTGCTTCATTGGAAGCTGGCAAAAAAGCATTGGATTCCCTGCTGGCGGTGCTGTCAAGAGTTCCAGTGGCAGACAGCCCCTCTGCAGCGCTGAAGGTACAATTAATGCTGGCGCGCATTTCCAAGAAACTTGGCGTGCATGAACAAGTGCTTGGCAAAAGATTGTGGGAATTAAAACCAAGAACGGAACAGATTCGGGAAACGGAACAACAAACCGAACAAAGGCAGGCAAAACCTGCACCCGAGGAAAAAGAACTTATGGAATTGCTGCTGGCCAACCCGGATTTGGTGGAACGGGCCATACATGAAATTCCCCTCGACCAATGGAATCACCCAGGGTTGAAGCAGGTCGCTGGTGTCCTGTATGCTTTACAGGATGAAGGCACCAAGCCCGAAGTGGATGTTGTGCGAAGCAGGCTGGCTGACAGCCCGATCGCATCACGATTGTTGGGTCTGGCTGACAATGGTCGGCGTAACCCAGACCCGTTCGACTGGTATGGCAAGTTGTTGAAAAGATTCAAGGAAAAGGCAACGACCCCGGCAGTACGAGTGATCAAGGATAAACTTCACTCGGCCGCGGATCATGCGACAGCCCTTGAACTTCTTCGAAACCTGCAATCCAAGTCGGTGGATTCTTCCTTGGGAGCGGTGCAAAGCACCTCTCCAACCACACCTCATGGCGATGGAGGCATTTGAATGGAAAAGATTGAAGACACCTTTAAGGCTCTTGTAGAAGCCGGCAAGGAAAAGGGATTTCTTACCTATTCACAGGTAAACGAGCTTCTTCCGGAAGACGAGGCCAATCCCGAAAAGATCGATCAGCTTCTGCTCCTGTTGGAAGAACAGGGAATCGAGCTGATCGATGAATCCGAAGCCGAGGAGCGCGAGGGTGGTGCGGGCGATTCCACCGAGGAAGCAACCCCGGAACTTGATTTTACCTTTATTGAGGAAGAGGAAGGCAAGCGCATCGACGACCCCGTGCGCATGTACCTTACTCAGATGGGCGAGATTCCCCTTTTGAAGCGGGAACAGGAAATCGCCCTTGCCAAGAAAATTGAAATCACCCGTAAGCGATTTCGTCGCAAGGTGCTTGAATGCGATGGTGCCTTGAACCAGGTGGTGGACACACTGAAGAGGGTTCACTCCGGCGAACTGCCTTTCGACAGAACCGTGAAAGTGTCACTGACTGAGAATTTGGAAAAAGACAAGATTCTCCAGCGAATGCCACACAACCTGCGCACGCTGGAAAGACTGATGGAACAAAACCAGGAAGACTTTGCCCGCATTATGGATGGCAGCCTGGATGAGGATACAAGAACATATCACCGCCGCAGTCTTAGAATCCGTCGTCGCAAGGCGGTAACTCTGGTGGAAGAACTTAGCATCCGCACCCAGAAGATCCATCCGCTGATGAAAAAGCTGGAGCAGATCTCAAGACGGATGGAAGAACTTCAGGTTGAAATCGAACAATTACACCAGAACCGGGGCTTCAAGGAAGACCTGCAATCCCTTGAAAAAGAATTGAACGATTACATGTTCAGCACTCTCGAGGAACCAACAGCACTTCGCAAGCGAGTGGTTTCGGTAGCCACCCGATTCATGGAATACGAACAGGCCAAGCGCGACCTCTCTGGTGGCAACCTGCGTCTGGTAGTAAGTATTGCCAAGAAGTACAGAAACCGCGGGCTTAGCTTCCTGGATCTGATTCAGGAGGGAAATACCGGCCTCATGCGGGCGGTGGACAAATACGAATACCGCCGTGGTTATAAATTCAGCACCTATGCGACATGGTGGATTCGTCAGGCAATCACCCGGGCCATTGCGGATCAGGCTAGGACCATTCGCATTCCCGTGCACATGATTGAAACCATGAGCAAGCTGCGAAATGTTTCGAAGAAACTTCTTCAAGAAATCGGCAGAGAGCCCACGATTGAGGAAATTGCCAAGGCTGCTGCCATTAGTGTTGAAGAAACCCGAAGGGTGATGAAAATCAGCAAGCACCCAATCAGCCTCGACAGGCCTGTGGGTGAAAGTGAAGACAGTTACTTCGGCGATTTCATCGAGGATGATACCGTAGAATCACCTGTGAGCGCGGCAACCCAGGAAATGCTGAAAGACAAGATCGACAACGTCTTGAAGACTCTGACCTATCGTGAAAGGGAAATCATCAAGCTTCGTTACGGGCTTGGCGATGGTTATACCTACACCCTTGAGGAAGTGGGCAGGATTTTCAAGGTTACCCGTGAGCGCGTTCGCCAGATTGAGGCGAAGGCCGTTCGCAAGCTGCAGCACCCCGTTCGTTCGCGGCAGCTTGAGGGCTTCATCGATTTCGCAAAGCTTCGTTAACCCATCAGGGCCCCGCAAGGGGCCCTTTTTTTTGGTCTGCTTTCTTCTCCCAAGCATCAGGACGATTGAATCATGAGCCAGCCAGGACTAATCTTCCGGGAAATTCACCAGCACAGCAAAAACGCCTTCGAATTGCAGGAACAAATTGATCGGATTCCACGCCAGATCAAGGCTCAAAAAACCAAAGTGGAAAGGATGGAGAAGGAATTCAAAGACGCGCAGGATCACCAGAAAAAACTCAAGGTTTCCATCCATGAAAAAGAAGTCACCATCAAGGAACTTACAGCCCAGATCACAAAACATAAAAGACAACTGAACGAGGCTGCAGATCAAAAAGCCATCGATGCCCTGCAGCATGAAATAGCTTTTGCTCAGGCTGAAATCGCCAAAAATGAAGAAGAGGCTCTCACGGCACTCTCCGAACAGGAGGAGAAAGCCGCAATCCTTCCTGAACAGGAAAAACAACTCAAAACAGCCAGGGATGAATCAGCAAAAATCGAGAAGAGTTCCTCGGATCGCAAAGCTGACTTGGAAAAACAGTTAGCTGAGGCGAATAAGAACCTGGCTGAATCGGTCGCAAAACTTCCCGAAGATCTTGCTGCAAAGTATAAACGTATCGCGCAAGGCATGGGACATGATGCTCTTTCGCCGGTTCAGGGAAAACTCTGCCAGGCATGTGCCACAACCATCACTTCCCAGATGTACATTGAGGTTACAAACATGGCCTATGTGGTTTGCAAATCATGCAACCGCATACTTTACCTGTCAGAGGCTGAACAACGCAACCGCGCCGAGGCGGAAGACTAAACTTTTCAGATTTAGTTTCTGCTGACCTGGGTGTTTTGCCCCAGGGCATTCCACCAAAGCTGGTCAAGATCAGCATAGCTTTGGATACTGTAATACTTTCGCAAAGCTGGTTCATAACCAGCTTGCAAGCCTTCCTTCATGAACTCGGAAAAAGTGGTAGGGCCCTTCAATCGGGTAAGATAGTCCACCACGGCCACACTCTGCGCGTAAAAAGGCCCCACTAATTTTGGTTCGGGGTAGTCAGCCATCTGCATCAACTTGGCACAGGGAAATATCGCGTTCTCACGCGCATGCTTGGGCAGGTTGTCCAGATGTTTCTGGATTCGGTAGCGAGGTTCCGACAACACCGACATTCCCTCATCCGCCCACCTTGGAACAGGCTGTTCCCCAAGCCTGCCCGCAATAACCACATGGGTGGTCTCGTGGGGTAGCACTCCAATCATCATGTTGGAATCATCCACATGCAGGTCTATGCGCCTGGAAAGAACCCTGCTTCCCTCGGTCCTTAAAGTGGTATGGCCAGGGGAGACCGTGGGTGCCCCAGTGTTTTTGGAATACTCCTCCTTGGTGGCGTGCAGGTAAATCTCGCAAATGGGGTTCCAGTCCGGCCCAACGGATTGGAACCATTTCATGGCAGCCTCTGCTCGAAAAGCCTCCGCGGATTTTGCCACCTTGGTCGCCTCTGCCTGTGAAATCCTGTGCCAGACACGGAAGTTCGTGGTCTGGGCGAGGTACCAATTATCCTTGTAGGGGCCGGTATGTTTCACTTCCGCAGAAGGTGCGGGACTGGAAACCTGCGTGGCAGGCGCACTCCTTTGTCCCAGATGGCTGAGAAGTTGATTGCCAAAGGTTTGCAACTTGGGGGACATTTGCAAACTGGCGCGGATTTCCTTTTCCCAATTAGGGTCTGACACGCTCGAGGCATTCTGGTTCATGGATTCAACCACTGTGTAAAGGCGACTGTATGCCCACCTTTCCACCGCCTGGGGCATGGCTCTGGGTTCCAAACGATGGGCTTCCTCATAGAGCCTGGAAGCCAGCTTGTAATTTTTGCTGGCAAATTCTTTCTCTGCCTGGTCAAGCCTCGCCCTTGCGTCGATATATTTTTGGCTGTTGGTAAAGGAAAAAAGATTATCCTCCGGCATGTCTTCCACTTTTCCACGCACTTTGGAGGATGGTTGAACTGGATTGCTTTCGCTGGAGCTTTTAGGCGTGGCTTTGATGCTGGCTATGACATTGGAAATCAATGCACTTGAAGTGGAAGGCAACTGGGATTGATCCATAATATCCAAACGTTTTTGATAACGGATGGTTTCCTGTGTCAGGCCCTTGGCATGCAAGTCTCTTAAATATCCTTGATAGGCCTGCTTAAGTAAGTCAAGGTATTCCTTGTTCCCATCGATGTCATTCATTTGAGATTCAAGGATAAACACTGCTGCCTGAAAATTGCCCTTTCGAAGGTGGTCGCCACCCTCCTGAAAAGCTTTTTGCGTGGCCAACAGCTTACGCATTTTCTTGTCAGTTTCCTGAGCGTTTCCAGAAGAATGGAGACTGAAAAGAATTGCACAGCATAGAAACGCACAAACCCTGTGGGATCTCATGAGCATCCTTGCCCCTTTTACCTTTGGAAAATCACTCCCAAGGTAATGTTCGAAAGAAAATCCTTCGCTTGAGGAAAGTCGGCCATCTTGGCCAATTCCCTGCGAAGTTTGCCAACCGGGTTCCGGTCCGGTTTGCTGCTAACGGGCAAAAACTTCCTTGTTTCAGCCATTAGTGTTGGCAAATGCTAGATGGATACCTTTTAAAACACAAGCCTACTTGGATTGGCAGAGAATTGGGGTTTAACTTGTTTGCCTATTTTGACTCGTATCCTTCCAATTTTTCCATCTGGGAAGGTTTTCACAGTAGTTATAGCTGAACCCAACCTGAATTTATGACCCAAGGCAAATTAGCGACAAGTTTCGATCATTTTCGTCACGAAGATTAAGAATGAAGCTCAATTGCGGGTTTTGAAATTATTGGGCTTTGAGTTGATTGGTGCAATCGAATGATTGGCGCGGAATCAGTGAATCCAATACTTTCCATGGGTGATGCCTTAGTCGCATCGGGTAGTCCCATGAAAATTGATCTATCCATGAGCCTTCCCTCGGAAGGCGTGGAAGCGTTTCAGGTTTTCTTGAAAAATCTTAAAGAGCAATGCCTGAGTCTTGGCTTGCAATTCCTGCTAATTCATCATGAAAACCTGCACCATACCAAGGATATGTTTCGCCGTGGAAAATGGTTACCTGGTTTGCATCTGGATTTTTTTTCACACTGGGATAACCCAGGGGATCTATTCGCGGAACTTTCCCATTTCATACAGGATCATCAAGGGGTTCCTATAAATCCACCGGGTAGAGCAAAGCTGTTTACCGACAAGGTAAACGGTCATGCAGAACTTGCCAGGCATGACTTGGGATTACCCCGTACCACCATATTTCGCCCGGGAATTACTCATACCCAGTTAATCGACTCCATAAAACGCTTTCTGTCAGAAGAAAGGAAAACCAATACAGGCAGCCTATTCCTTAAAAAAGCCAATGGTTTTGGAAACCGTGGCGTCAGCAATCTGAAATGCAGAGAACCTGAAGAATTGGCAAGGATTATTTCCAACTGCATGCAGAAAGACCCGAATGATTCTTATCTGTTGCAGGAAGAAATACGCTGTGAATTCCTGACCACACAAGGTGGATTGTTAAGACCCGCATACTGGCGAATCATTCATTGCCTTGGAGAACAATTTGCATTCTGGTGGAAACCTAACGAATACTGTTCTCCTGGGGAACCAAGTTATATTCCACTGGAAAAAAGCGAGATTCTGAAATTCGGACTGATGCCTGTTTTGGATTATGCAAAGGATCTTAAATCCATCAGTGGCATGGACTGGTTCTCTACTGAATTATGTCTGGCCCGCCCGGAAATATCATCCAGACATCGTGTTCAGCTTACAAACAACCTAAGCCTTCCCGTGGTATCCATTGATTACTTCAATGATCAATGTGATGTGAACGCACAAAGCAGATGGATCGGGGCTCCCCCGGATGAAACGGTTGCATTAATCGCCCGTAGGTTTGCTTTGCAAGCCTTGAGGCTAAAAAATCATCAAACAGAGATTAAAGCCGCTTAACCTGTAGGGTTAAAACAGAGGCTTTACACCTTCCGCACCTGTGCCACCTCGCAATGGGGTGGTGCGTGGCTTTGGTGGTTTTGCTGGCTTCGAGGGAACTTCTTCAACTGGTTCAGGGGTAGATGACTCGTTTTGGGCTAAAGCCTTGATGGAAAGAGATATTCGCTGGGCAGCCTGGTCCAGGGACAAAAGCTTAACAGAAACTTCCTGCCCTACCTTTACCACATCGTTCGCCCTGCGAACCTTAGTGGGAGCAAGTTCGGAAAGATGAATCAACCCTTCCACACCAGGCGCCAGTTCAACAAAAGCGCCGAATTCCGCAAGCTTGGTAACCTTGCCATTTAAAACAGTACCGGGGGGATTATCCTTGGCAAAAACGGCCCAAGGGTTCTCTTCCAGTTGTTTGAAACCAAGTGCGATTTTCCTGGTCTCATGATCGATTCGAAGAACTATGACTTTAACCAACTGCCCGGGCTGGAAAACCTTGGTGGCATCGACCACTCTTTGCCAGCTCATTTCACTCACATGCAACAAGCCATCGGCACCTCCAAGATCCACAAACGCGCCGAACTGTTGCACTGAACGAACCACACCTTCACGAACCTGGCCTTCTTTAAGGTCAGCCCACAATTTTTCCTTGGCTTCTTCGCGTTGTTTTTCCAGAAGATCTCGCCTGCTTACAACAAGATTTTGATCCAGTGGATCAACCTCAGCGACCATGCACTGCAGTTTCTGGTTCAGGTATGGTTCAAGCTCATTCACCCGGAACATTTCAATCTGGCTGATTGGCATAAAACCTCGAAGACTGTTCACTTCCACTTCCAAGCCACCCTTGTTGACCCCGGTAACCCTGGCTTCCACAACCATTCCAACGGCAACAGTATCCCAGTTGGCGTTGGAAACCACCGCTCCAACTCGGGAAAGTAACAATACTCCGTTAGGGCCGTCAAAACCTTCAATCTTGACCTGAACTTCAGTACCTATTTCAGGAATACCCTCTGGAAACTGGAGGCTTGAAATCACGCCCTGAGTGCGGCTTCCGGGCAACTCGATAAAAATGTCGCGATCATGAATCCGGTAAACCTTCCCCACCTTCGGGCCAGCCGGCTGAACTTGGTCCTTCTTGCGGGCCGGAGCCGGTTCATTTCCGAAAATATCCGTCTCGCTCATTCCGCCAAGGGCCTCGGCGAGTTCTTTTTCAATCTGATCCTCGGCTTCACTACGCTGTTGTTCCTGGGATTGCGCCAACTGCATTTCCAGAAGCTTGCCAGCCTTGCGCATATCATACTTACCCTTCACCTTGAAGGGACTTTGCACTCGTTGGGAGGAAGAATTGCCAATGCCAGCATTTTTAAGTTCATCGCTCATAAATCATCTCCAGGAATCAATCCAGTTGGTGATTATACAGAAAATCAGCGTATTATTTGAGTTCCCTTACCTTCAGATTTCGAAAATCCACCCTGCTACCGTGATTTTGAAGGCAAACATAACCTTTGAGCGGTTTTTTGCTTATTTCAGGCACTGTGGTCTGATCCACATCGATAATCAATTGACCATTCAAATGAATCTTAATAATCGGCCCCTTGCATTCAATTTGCATCTGATTCCATTCGGGGGAAGGCTTAATGGCGTTCAGCTTGGGCGCCACATAACGATAAAGCGAACCCGTGGAATGCGTGTCAGGCTTGGCGTTCACATCATCCAGCAATTGAATTTCGTAGCAGGCAAAGGAAGGCCGTGTTGCCGTGGAGTCCTTGGGATCAAAAGCCACCGTGCGAATCCCGATTCCACTATTGGGAATTTTTTGCTTGGGGAACTCTTTTTCTCCAAGGCGGTATTCAAGGGTAAAGACAAAATCCGTGAATTCCTTTTTCTCGTAGCGCAGAAAACCAAAACTCTTCCGATTGTTGACCATGCAACTGATCATGCCATCCTTTGCCACCCAGATGGTTTCTTTTTTGCCATCCTTTTCAAATTCGTTAAGACCTTCCACTATCCAACCCGAAAGATCTTTCCCATTGAATAACAATAAATCATCATTTTCCGCCGCCGCACATAACGAAAATGATGCCACAAACGCAAAAAACATGAAGGCTCGAATCATGATGGATACTTTCTCTGATATGCGTAATTTCATTCACTTGTTAACAGAATATCAGACATAATCTTCATGCACCAGTAAAACAAGAATCATGAAAAAATGGCTCAAAAAGGCATTGCCCTGGATTAAGGCGACCATCTGGTTTTTGGTAATCCTGGGGGTAGGCTACCAGTTTTGGAAAATACTCCATTCCGAGGCATTGTTATCCGCCGACAAGAACCGTTCTCCTGATTCCATTCTCTGGGAACAGTTCACTTCCATCCCCTTGAAAAACCTACTGATCAGCAGCATTCTTTACATTTTGGGAATCGGCCTTTCTGCATGCTATTGGCATATACTTCTTCGCTTGCAGGGTGAAAAGCTTTCTCTGGCAAACTCAGCCAGATGTTACTATCTGAGCCAACTGGGCAAATATGTTCCCGGAAAAGGACTGGCCCTTTTTCTGCGAGTTTCCACTGCAATGGAAAGTGCGGTACCAGCATCCACCGCAGCCATTGCAGCCGTTTACGAGGTTATGGTAACCATGGCTTCCGGTTCTCTTCTTGCATTGATACTGGGATTTTATTTATCCATGGGCGGTGAACAATTAATCGGAACTCTGTTCCTTTTAAGTGTTTCCCTTACTCCTGTCCTGCCGTTTATCTTTCCCAAGGTTGTCAAAAAGCTGGCAAGAAGATTTTTGAACCAATCTGATTCACCTTCAAAAATAGCAAATTGGAATTCCCTTCTCACCGGATTAATGATAACCGGCGCAGGATGGTTTTTTCTTGGATTGAGTCTTTTATTTCTCTGGCTTGGCGTGGACAATACATCTCACAAAGGATTACCCCGCAACATTCTGGAATGCACCTCCATGGTAACCATTGCAAATGTCGGCGGCTTTGTGGCGTCAACTCCTGGTGGGTTGGGAGTTCGGGAATTTCTACTGAAACTATTTTTGGAACCACACCTTGGAACAAAAGTTGTGGCAACGGTATTGTCGTTAAGATTATTATGGACACTTTCCGAAGTAGTGACTGCCTGCATTTTGTTTTGGCTCCGTCCCAAAACCGGTATCAGGGGATCACTGAATTCAGCAGCGAACATTCCGAAAGACCATCCAAGTGCAACATGATTTCCATCATCATTCCCGTTTATAACGAAGTTGAAAGCCTGGAGATTCTTCATAACGAGATTCTTGCGGTGGCCAGCGAGCATCATTTGAATTTAGAAATACTTTTTGTGGATGATGGAAGTTCGGATGGTTCATGGAAAACCATCAAAAAGCTTTCTGAAAAGCATTCCAACACCAAAGGAATTCGCTTCAGAAGGAATTTCGGAAAAGCAGCGGCATTGAGCGCGGGTTTTCAGGCTGCGCAAGGTGAAATCTTTCTCACCCTGGATGCAGATTTGCAGGATGACCCGAAGGAAATCCCCAACTTTATCCAAAAAATGGAACACGGTGGACCGCCCAGGGATGGCAACAGCACATCACCGCTGGATGTGGTTAGCGGCTGGAAAAAAGTACGTCATGATCCCTGGCACAAGGTTGGCCCCAGTAGAATTTTCAACAAAATGGTAAGTAATCTTACTGGTGTCCACCTGCACGATCACAATTGCGGAATGAAGTGTTACCGGGCACCCATCTTCAAGGAAGTTCGTTTGTACGGGGAACTGCACCGCTTTATACCGGTATTGGCTGACGCAAGAGGATACAAGGTAGGCGAAATCGCCATTCAACACCGAGCCAGAAAATATGGCCATTCCAAATATGGAGTAAGAAGATTTATTAAAGGTTTTTTAGATCTTTTAACAGTTAAGTTTCTTACCGGTTTTGGTCAACGCCCCCAGCACCTGCTAGGGTCCTTGGGTTTAATTTCATTTGGTTTGGGTGCGGGCGGATTGTTTTACCTGGCTTTGACATGGTGCATTCGTTTGTGGCAACCAGAATGGTTTGCACCTTTGCACGAAAGACCTTTGGTACTTTATTCGGTGGCGTTACTTCTATTGGGTGCCCAAATGATGTCGATAGGGTTTTTAGCGGAAATGATCACTGCATATCAGTCCAAGGAAAGCGATTCTTACAGTATTTCCGAAGAGTGTTAGTGTATTTTTGTACACAAGCAGCTCGTATTTATTGCCTTCTTTTTATTTGACTGTTGTTAAGAGCCGAAAATATATTATAAGTAAGACAGAATTTTGGCTGACGATGGTTAACAAATTTTAACATCCCTCCTGTTTGGCCAAATTTCTCGACAATACATTAGAGTTTTCCCACCACTGTTTCTTCCTGCTCGGAGAGCAATTATCATGAGACCTCAACCCGGAACCTGGTTTGCAGACCCCTCCCATTTTAAGAAAACATCCAGAAGAGATTTTCTTCAAGTTGGCATGATTGGTGGCCTTGGCCTATCCTTGCCTGAATTTTTCAAAATGCAGGCTCAAGCCGTTGATTCTGTAGGTGGAAAGCCCACCGTTGAAGGCAAGGCTAAGTCTGTGATCCATGTTTACCTCCCTGGTGGCATGGCACATCAGGATTCCTTTGATCCCAAACCACTTGCTCCGATTGAATATCGTGGTGAAATTGGAACTGTAAAAACCAAGATGGAAGGGGTTTACTTCGGCGAGCATTTTAAGAAGCTTGCAGAAGTTGCTGACAAAATCACCGTCTGTCGCTCGATGACCCACGGTGAAGCAGCCCATGAACGCGGAACCCACAACATGTTCACCGGGTACCGCCCAAGCCCAGCGATCAGCTACCCGAGTTTTGGTAGCATCGTGTCTCATGAATTTGGCCCCAAAAACAATCTTCCTCCTTATGTTTGCATTCCTAACCAGCCAAATGTTTTTGCTGCTTCAGGTTATTTGAGCAGTGCATATGGCCCGTTCAGTTTGGGCAATGATCCAGCAAACAAGGGATTCTCAGTTAGGGATTTGCAGCTTCCAGGTGGTATTGATGTAACCAGGTTTGGACAAAGAAAATCCATGCTTGAAGCGGTCAATGATCACTTCAAGGCCAAGGAAAAGTCCGATAATTTGGACGCTATGGATACCTTCTATCAAAGAGCCTACAGCATGATCAGTTCTGATCAAGCTCGCGAAGCTTTCAATATCAGCGCAGAAAAAGAGGCCATTCGAAATGAATACGGCATGAACACCGCTGGCCAGAGAATGCTGCTTGCAAGAAGGCTCGTGGCTGCCGGCGTTCGATTTGTTTCTTTGACCTATGGCGGTTGGGATATGCACAATGGCATCAAGGCCGGCATGACTGGTCAGGTTCCATCTCTGGACCAAGCCCTTGCCACTTTGATCACCGATCTGGATCGTACCGGTTTGCTGGATTCCACCCTAGTAATGGTTTCCTCGGAATTCGGTAGGACACCTAAAATCAACGCTACCGCTGGTCGAGATCACTGGCCCAAAGTGTTCAGCGTTCTTCTTGCTGGCGGCGGCATTAAGAAGGGTTATGTGCATGGCACATCCGACGCGACAGCATCGGAACCTGAAGATAACCCGCTGACAGTTGAAGATCTGTCCATGACGGTTTACAATCAATTGGGTATTGATGGTGAGAAGAGGCTGGTTGCCCCGGGTAACCGTCCAATTGATATTGTGCGTGATGGCAAGGTGGTCAAGGAATTGATCGCTTAATAGATTCAGGAAGCCTTGGTTTCCGAATCCGTTATTTAATAACCCACCCAAAGCAGCCCTCCTCCAAAGAGGGCTGCATTCGCAATCAACAACCGGAATTCGCATTATGAATAACAGCATTTCAAGATTTTTACTGGCATTTGTGGCGTTTGCCGGAATAACACTCTCTTTAAGTGCTGCTTCCCCTAATCTTGGCTCCGTGCTGCCCCGTGGTGCACAGCGTGGCACTGAGGTTGAAGTTACATTTACCGGGGCCCGCCTGGAAGATGCCAAAGAACTGCTCTTTTACAAAAAGGGCATCGAAACCACCAAGCTTACACTCGTTAATGCAAACCAATTCAAAGCCACGCTCAAGGTTGAACCAAACGCTGAACTTGGCGAATATGGTGTTCGTGTACGCACTGCTACTGGCATCAGCGAATTGAGAACCTTTTACGTGGGGGCACTACCTGTTATTCAGGAGAAAGAACCCAACAGTGAGTTCTCCACCCCCCAAAAAATCGACATGAATGTGACGGTTCATGGGGTTGTTTCCAATGAAGACGCTGATTATTTTTTGGTAGAAGCTAAAAAAGGACAGCGCATCAGCGCCGAGGTAGAAGGCATGCGCCTGGGGACCACCGTATTTGATCCTTTCGTAGCAATTATTAACATGAAACGATTTGAGTTAAATTCCCGGGATGATACCCCGATGACTTTGCAAGATTGTTTCGCCTCCATCGTCGCCCCTGAGGATGGAACCTATGTGATACTGGTTCGGGAAAGTGCTTATGGCGGCAATGGCAACTGCCATTACAGATTACATGTTGGCAATTTTCCTAGGCCAACAGGTGTATACCCAACCGGAGGCCAGGCTGGTCAGGAATTGGAAGTGACTTTCCTTGGGGACCCTGCTGGCTCCTTCAAGCAAAAAATTAAGCTTCCTGCTGTGGCTGATCCTGACTATCGCGTTTTTGCCCAGGATGCGAGTGGAATTTGTCCCTCAGGCATCAAATTCAGCATCTCTAATCATCCAAACGCCTTCGAAGTTGAACCTAATGATACGCCTGCAACGGCTACTGCTGTCGCATTTCCCGCCGCTTTTAACGGGGTCATTGAAAAAGTTGGCGATGTGGATTGCTTTAAATTTCATGGTGTCAAAGGCGCTTTTGATGTCCGATGCATTGCCAGAAAACAGGGCTCGCCATTGGATCCCATCATGACTCTTTCCCTGGCAGGGGCTGGAAATGTCGCATCAAACGATGACTCTGGTGGCCCAGACAGCTATTTCAGGGTAAATCTTGATGACAAGGATTACATCCTGACGATTTCCGATCATTTAAAGAAAGGTGGCCCTGATTACACTTACAGGGTTGAATTCACACCTGTTCAGGGTTCCACATTTGTTCAAATTCCGAAGGTTGCTCAGTATTCCCAGGAACGACAGGTGATTTCAGTACCAAAGGGCAACCGTTTCGCAACATTAATGACTGTTCAAAGAAGAGATTTAGCCGGCGATTTAAAGCTAATTGCTGAGAACCTTCCTGCGGGAATCTCGATGCATGTTGATCCAATCCTAAACGGGATTGATTCCATGGCTGTCGTATTTGAAGCTTCTCCACAGGCGAACATCGGAGGTAATCTTGCTGAAATCAAGGCATTACCAGCAGATACAAATGTTCCTTGCAAAACTGAGTTTCATACCAATGCAGAGCTTACCTTCGGGAATCCCGGACAGTCCATTTACTGGCGTTTCAACATGTCCAAACTCGGCATTGCGGTAACCGAGGAGTCTCCTTATTCCATAGAGGTTATCGAACCCAAGGCTCCACTGGTTCAGAATGGTAGTGTCAAAATCAAGGTGGTTGCCAAGCGAAAAGAAGGCTTTAAGGGGGCAATCAATGTCATCCCTGTTTACAACGCTCCAGGCATTGGGACTGTGTCCTCCATCACCATTCCCGAAAATCAGAACGAAGGCTTCTTTACGATGAATGCGAATGGCAATGCCCAAGTCCGCAAATGGAAAACATCGCTGTTGGCGAATGCGGCCACCCCGGGCGGAACGGTTTGGGTTTCATCTCAATTGTTCAGCATTGAAATCGCACCGCCTTTTGTTGCAGCCAAACTTGAAAGAGTCGCTGTGGAGCAAGGTAAATCTGGTGAGATCGTTTGCAAACTTACAAACAATACCCCTTTCGAGGGCGATGGAAAAATTGAACTTGTTGGGTTGCCCCCGAAAGTTGTCGTGAAATCCATGGATTTCAAAAATGACACCAAAGAGGTTGTTTTCAAGGTGGAAGTGGATCCAGCTTCACCCGTAGGCAATCATAAAAATATTATTTGTGCTGCCACCGTTCAAAAAAGCGGTGAAGAAGTGGCGCACACCCTTGGAAGAACCGAAATACGGATAGACCCACCCGCGGCACCCAAGGTTACAGCAAACGCGCCAATGCCCAACGCGACTGCAAAACCTGCCACACCAAACGCCCCTGAAAAAAGACTGAGTCGGTTGGAAAAGCTGCGACTTGAACAGGAAGAACGCGAAAAGTCCCAAAAAACCGAACCTAAGAAATAACCATAAAGCGGAGCAATATCATGAATTCCAATTCCATAATTACTTTTGGAGCAAGCCTTTTGATGCTTGCTGGCAGCTTTGTAAGCGCCAATACCCTGACGAACATCGCAGTATTTCCACCCGAAGTGAACATTCAATCCAACCGGGGTATGCAACGTGTGCTAGTTCAGGCCAGTTTTGATGATGGCATTACCGAAGATGTCACATTCAAGGCAAAGATCACCATCAGTGATCCAAAAGTTGCGAAATTAGAAAATGGAATTATTCGTCCTGTGGCTGATGGTAAATGTACCATTGATGTATCCTATGAGGGAAAAACGACAAAAATTCCCGTGGATGTAAAACAAGCCTCGGCAGATCGTCCCATCAGTTTCAAGCTGGATGTGATGCCGATTTTCATGAGAACAGGTTGCAATCAGGGTGGCTGTCATGGTGCAGCAAGGGGCAAAGATGGTTTCCGTCTTTCGCTCTTCGGCTTTGACCCCGACGGGGATCATTACAGGTTGACCCGTGAATTAAATGGCAGACGCATCAATCTGGCAATTCCTGAAGAAAGTCTGCTTGTGGAAAAAGGGGCGGGGAAAGTCCCACACACCGGTGGTCAGAAATTTGCGGTGGGAGACCAGTATTTCAATGACATTATTCGTTGGCTTGATGCCGGAGCCCCTTTGGATTCTGCTTCCATCGCCACCCCGCTTAGCATTGATGTGTACCCCAACAAGGCGGTCATGAATGGCAAAGGTAGTACCCAGCAAATTGTGGTTCGCGCCAAGTACAGTGATGGCTCGGAAAGGGATGTCACTTCACTTTCCTTGTTCATGAGCAACAACGACAGCAGCGCCAAAATTTCTCCGGATGGTCTTGTTACCGCAGGCGACCGGGGCGAAGCCTTCATCATGGCCAGGTTCCATACTTTCACCGTGGGTTCCCAATTCATTGTCCTTCCAAAGGATCTGAAATTCAATTTTCCCCAATCTCAGGAAAAGAATTACATCGACACCTTGGTGAACGCAAAGCTTAAAAACCTTCGCATAACACCTTCCGAAGTGTGCTCGGATGAAGTATTTCTCCGCAGGGTTTATGTTGACCTTAATGGCATTTTGCCATCTGTGGAAGACTTCCAGAAATTTATGGCGAACAAGTCGCCCAACAAAAGAGAGCAACTTGTTGACGAACTTCTGGCGAAAAAAGAATTCTCCGAAATGTGGGTTCTCAAGTGGGCTGAGCTTTTACAAATTCGCAGTTCCAACGATGTAAGCTACAAGTCCACCTTGCTTTATTACAATTGGCTGCAGGATCGCATTGCACGCAATGTCCCATTCAATCAGTGGGTGCAGGAACTCCTCGGCGCCAGTGGTGGAACCTTCAAAAACCCCGCGACCAACTATTACCAGAACGAACGAGACATTCTAAAGGTAACGGAAAATGTTGCGCAGGTTTTCATGGGTATGCGCATCCAATGCGCCCAGTGCCATAATCATCCTTTTGACCGCTGGACCATGGATGATTATTACGGTTTTGCCGCATTTTTCTGCCAAATTGGAAGAAAAGGCACGGATGACCCGCGTGAACTGACTGTGTTTAATAGTGGCAGTGGCGAGGTTCGTCATCCTGTTGGTAACCGTGTGATGGCTCCCAAGTTTCTTGGGGGTAGCATAGCAGATGTGGCGGGCAAGGATCGCAGGCAGGTGATGGCAAATTGGCTGGCATCGCCTGAAAATCCATACTTTGCCACCAATCTTTCAAACATTGTTTGGGCTCATTTCTTCGGAGCTGGCATTATTAACGAGGTCGACGATGTGCGCGTAAGCAATCCGGCTTCCAATCAGGAATTGCTTAACGAGATGGGCAAAAAGTTCACCGAATACAATTACGATTTCAAGAAACTTGTTCGAGATATTTGTAATTCCAACACCTATCAGAGAAGCACCAAGGCCAATGAATCGAATGAGTCTGATTTGAAAAATTTCAGTCATGCCTATATTCGTCGAATCAAGGCTGAGACGTTCTTGGATTGCATCAGCCAGGTCACGGAAACCAAGAATAAATTCCCTGGCCTGCCCCTTGGGGCCCGTGCCGTGCAAATTGCCGATGGCCAGGTTTCCAATTACTTCCTGACGACCTTTGGCCGAGCGACCCGCGAATCCGTTTGCTCCTGCGAGGTAAAGTTGGAACCCACCTTGAGCCAAAGTCTTCATTTGCTGAACGGTGATGCAACCACCCAAAGGATTAATCAGGGGAATCTGGTGGGACGCCTTCTCAAGGAAAAGAAACCACCCGAAGAAATTCTGGATGAAATTTACATTCGCTGCCTGACACGCCTTCCATCGGCAGATGAAAAGAAAAAAGTTCTAGCCTTGGTTACCGCGGAAACAGATAAAAAGAGAGCGCTTGACGATGCTTTCTGGGCGGTTCTGAATACCCGCGAATTCATGTTTAATCATTAAAATATCGGAGCCATTACCATGGTTCGTTCCACCATTCTTACAGGCTTGGTAATTGTCTTTGGACTTGGTTCCGCGCAGGCACAACCTGCAGGAAAAAAGGTCAATTTCCAGGAACATATTCTTCCATTCTTTCAGGACAAGTGCATAGGTTGCCACAACCAGGACAAAAAAAGTGCTGGAGTGATTCTGAACAGCTACAGCAAAATTCTTGAGGGTGGCAGTTCCGGGGCAATTGTAAAGTCTGGAGATGCGGAAGGAAGTTCCCTTTACCAGGTGGTTGCCCACAAGGCTGAACCGGTGATGCCACCAAAGTCACCTAAAGTTGCTGATGCTTCCATTCAATTGCTAGAAAAGTGGATCAAAGAAGGATTATTGGAAACGCCCACTGGCAAACCAATGGCCCTTAACAAGCCCACTAGTGAAATCGCATTGGGAACCGTCCGCCGGGGCAAACCGGAAGGCCCTCCTCCCATGCCTGAAAAACCGCTTTCTTTGGAACCCGCTGTAATTACCAAGCGGGGAAATGCTGTTACCGCAATTGCTGCAAGTCCATGGGCACCTCTCCTTGCAGTCGGCGGGCAAAAGCAGATTATTCTTTACAACACCGATACCTTGGAATTCTTAGGAGTACTTCCATATACCGAAGGGTTTCCCAATGTTCTGAAATTCAGCCGAAATGGCGGATTTTTGCTTGCGGGAGGTGGAAGAGGCGGCAAGTCAGGTTCCGCCAGTCTTTACAACATTAAGACAGGTGAAAAAGTTTTCACGGTAGGTCAGGAAGCTGATGCGGTGCTTGCCGCGGATATTAGTCCGGATCAAACGCAAATTGCATTGGGTGGCCCAAGCAAGGTTGTTCGCGTTTATTCGACAACCGATGGAAAACTTCTTCATGAAATTCGAAAACACACGGATTGGGTAACTTCCATTGAATACAGCCCAGACGGCGTATTGCTTGCATCCGGTGATCGAAATGGAAACCTTTTCATTTGGGAATCCCACAATGGCAAGGAATATTTCACCTTAAAGGGGCATACTAATTGCATTAATGACATTTCTTGGAGAGCCGATGGAAATGTTCTTTCTTCCGTAAGTGAAGATGGAACATTAAGACTTTGGGAAATGGAAAATGGCACTCAGATTAAATCAGTCGCCTCCCATGCGGGTGGCGCCCAGGGCTTGGTTTTTCATAGGGATGGTAACATTTTCACCAGTGGCAGGGATAAGCTTCCCAAAGCTTGGAAAACAGATGCCACCGCAATTCGCAACATGGAAGCCACAGCAGAAATAGCCTTAAAACTTGCCGTTTCTCATGATGCCAATCGCGTATTTGTTGGTGATTGGAATGGAAACATCCTCGCCTATACAGTGGCAGATGGAAAGAAAATCGATACCCTCGCAAGCAATCCTCCGGCTTTAAAAGACCGTCTGGATTCTGCCGCCAAAGAAATTGCCTCCCTTAAGGAGCAGATTCAAAAACAAAAGGCTGAAGCTGCAGCGATTACAGCACAGGAAACCAAGGCCAAAACCGATTTGGCAAATATGCAAAAATCATTGGTGGATGCAAACCAATTGGTAAAAGATGGTCCTGCTAAGGTTAAGGAGGCCCAGCAAGTGATCAGCAAAGCATTAGCTCTTCAAACTCAGGCAGCCAATGAAATGAAATCCAGAGAAGTTTTGATAAGCACACTGGGGGAAAGTGCAAAACGTATCCAAGATCTGGCCAATCAAAACAAACAAGATGGATCGTATCCCAGAAGCTTGCAGCTTTTAAATGAAACTATAACCAAGCTTCGACAAGAATTACCTGCCTTACAGGCGGTAAATCAGGAAAAGTTGAAAGCCCATACACAGGCTAATGCGGACCTGAGGGATTTGCAGGCCAAAATTGCTGCATCACAACCTCAAATAGCTGCAATTCCGAAGCAAATTGAAGCCCAACAAAAGGCTTTAGCTGCTATTCAAGCGCAAATTGCCCCAAAGAATGCCAGCATTGCTGAACTGGAAAAGCTTGTTACTTTCAAGGAGGCAGCGCTTCAAAAGTATAAAGCTGCCGCAACTCTGGCCAAAACAGCGAAATCCTAATATCTTAGCTTTTCATTGAAAATCATTAATTTTGGGGTTACCCATGGGTACATCAAGAAAGCTTCGCAAGACTTTACAGCAGTTGGATCAGCGTATGTCTCGGAGCAATAATAGCGCCAGAAAAATCAAAGAACGCACCAGAAAGAACACCAGGCTTGTGAAGGCATTGCAGTCTGGAAAACTACCTTACACTCCCACAGTAATGAGCTGGCTTTCACAAGCAATCGAAAAGCCATCCAGCCAGATTGTACAGGCTGATGTGGAAAAGTTTGTGGCAAGTTCCAAGTAAGTATGCATTATTTCAGGTGTTCTTCGCAGTAAGCGGCCTGATAAGGTATTAAAGGAATAACTCCAAAAAACCTCACCCAAGCCTTACCAAGGCCTACGGCGGGGTTTATGCATTTACAGCATGTTTTTGGCAATCCTTCCCTGTCCCACAAAATTTTTTCCTTCCAAAGGGTTTCGTGGAATAGAATTTGACCCGGAGTAATACCCCTGCTTGCAAGTTCATTCTCAAAGATTACAAGTGCTTCTGCTTCCATGCCTTTGCGGTAAAAAGTAACCCTGTCCAGTAACTCTCTGGTGGGAGCTTTTTTGGCGAAATTTTCAACTTTGGAGGCATTCAAATACACAGAATTATGGAACCTTTCCTTTAAAACCCAAGTCTAAAGTACAATTGGAGATTTAAGGGAATTTCCCGGAAGTGTAAATAGAATTTCCCTTGTTCAGATTGTCTTGATGGGTGATAATTAAAATATCGGTCATAGTCGCTTTTACGAGGATAATGCCATGGCATGGAAATCGAGTCTTCGAAGTCTGATAAACTTCAAGGTTCTTGGTGGATTGGCTTTGGGTGCGGGATTTGTATTTACCCAAGGTATTGGTTTAAGCCAGGAAAAAGCAGCCAAGGATTCCACCAAAAAGGAAGCTTCCAAAGATAAGGAAGCAACCAAGGAAAAAGAATCCAAAGAGGGCACCGAAAAGGCCGCTCCATCGATTCCCTGGCCAACTTTTCCAAAACTGAAAATCGTCGGCAAGACACCTGAAGAAAAACAGGTCACCGAACAGATCGTAAAAGCCATCAACCAGAAATTGGATGCATCCTGGAAGGAAAACAAGATTGTTCCTTCAGGCTTCATCGATGACTACGAATTCATCCGAAGGGTTTCTCTGGACATAGTTGGAAGAATTGCAAGCTTGGAAGAAATCTCCAAGTATATGCGTTATCCTCAAGAAAGCCGAAGATCACAGGTTATTGAAGATCTATTGGCCAGCGAAGACTATCCAAGGCATTGGGCTAATCACTGGTCGAATTGGTTGCTGAGTCGCAGCGGAATTTTTGGCAAGGGCAAGTATCACGAAGAGATGACTGTATGGCTTGAGGATCAGTTTGCCCAAAACCGCCCTTACCATGAATTGATGAAAGATTTGGTAACTGCCACCGGCAAAAACAATGAGAATGCTTCTGTTAACTTCATTCTTGCCCACCTTGGTGAAACAGTTCCACCTGCTAAAAGAGCCGAAGAAGGGCAGTTCGAAATGGTGCCTATCACCTCTCGAATCACCCGACTTTTCCTTGGCATTCAAATGCAATGCGCACAATGCCACGACCATCCTTTCAACAATGCTATCACCCAAAAACATTTCTGGGGCATCAACACCTTCCTCCGCCAGGTGGAACGTGAGGGAACTCCACCTAATATTGAAAACATGAACAGAGCGATGACATTGCCCACATTGGGCCTTAAAGAAAACCCAAGTGCAAATTCTCAGGGCATTGTTTATTACGAAAAACGAAACGGCGTGATTCTGCCTACCCGGGCGTCTTTTATGGAGGATAAGAAGCTTTCAGGTTCAGCCCCAAGGCGTGAGCAGCTTGCTTCTTTCATCGTCGATCATGAAAACTTCCAAAAATCTCTTGCCAACCGCATGTGGGGTGTTTTCTTCGGAAGAGGATTCACCAACCCGATTGATGATTTCAATGAACAAAACCTTCCCACGAACCCGGAACTTCTTGATGAACTGGCTTCCAACTTCAAGAACTACAACTATGATTTGAAAAAACTCATTCGCTGGATTTGCAACAGCAACGCTTACAACCTAAGCTTTGTCGCCAACAAAACCAACGATAAGCCCGATGTTGAGGGATTGTTCAGCCGTATGTTGCTGAAATCCATGGGTCCGGAACAACTTTTTGAATCCCTCATGACAGCAACCCGCGCAGAGGCTTCCGAATCCAAGGACGCCAAACGTAATCTTCGTACCTCTTGGTTGAATAAGCTGGTCAGTAACTTTGGGGATGATGAAGGAAATGAAGTCAACTTCAATGGTACTGTTGTTCAGGCTCTTTTAATGATGAATGGCGCCGACATTAACGAGGCTATTGGCCGCAAAGATAAAGGCACAGTGGCAATGGTCATGGCTAAAAACCGTGGCAACCAAAATGGAATCGTTAATGATCTATATCTCGCCACACTGAACCGACCTGCCAAACCATCGGAAATTGCGAAAGCCAAAGCAGGTTTTCCACTTCTGAAATTGCGCGATAAGGATGTTCAAGCACCTTACCAGGATCTTTTCTGGGCTCTGTTGAACAGCAACGAATTCCTGTTGAATCACTAAGAATTCGCCAACGTTATTCTTAAACTGGCTGAAAGCCTGAAAAGGCTTTCAGCCTTATTTTTTTAGAATTGATCTGACACACAATATAAGTTTCGGCTACGATACGCCCATGAGTCCTAATCGTTACTATGTTGGATTGGATGTTGGTGGTACTGGGATAAAAGCCAGCATTATCACACAAGATGGCCATTTGGTTCAATCCAGCCATGAACCCACTACGCAGGATGCCGGTCCTGATCATGGCTTGAAATTAATGAAACTCACCGTGGAACGCTGCCTTGAAAAGGCAGGAATCCCACTTTCAGAGGTAGGGGCTCTAGGCGCCGGGGTTCCTGGAATTATTGATTTAAAAAAGGGAATGATTTTAAACGCGGTAAACCTGCGTGGCTGGAAAGATGTTGCTGTCAGGGAATATCTGGAAAAAGCTTTTGGACTTCCTGTGGCATTTTTGAACGATGCCAATGCAGCGGCGCTTGGGGAAGCTTGGATGGGAGCCGGCAAAGGCTCCGAAAGCATGGTATTGCTTACCTTGGGAACAGGCATTGGCGGGGGTATCATTTACCAAGGAAGGGTCATTGAAGGAAAGCATGGTCTTGCGGGGGAAATTGGACATACTCGTATTGAAATGCGAAGACCAAGGCCCTGCTCATGCGGTCAGTTTGGATGCCTGGAGGCCTACGCGGGGGCATCCTCAGTATTAAAACGAGCTTATGAAGCACTGGCTGAAGACTTCAACCATATCTCCAATCTTCATGCCAAGGCCGAGGCGAAAACTCTTAGCTGCAAAGATGTATTCGACGCTGCTAATGATGGCGACCCCCTGGCAGATAGACTTGTGGAGGAAACTGCACTGGCGCTTGCGCTTGGCTTGGTGAATGTGCTTCACTTTTTTGACCCGGAAAAAATTGTCCTCGGGGGTGGAATGATCGGCGCTGGCGAAGACTTTCTAAACCGCGTGAAATGGTTCGTGGCTGATCAGGCTTTCCCCCAATGCGCATCCCGTGAGAGCATTTGCTATGCCACCTTGGGTACGGATGCTGGCATCCTTGGGGCTGCGGTGGCAGCACGACAAATTAGTCAGGCAAGTTTCAGCGGTTACTCTTCAACTTCATTTTCTTAAAATCCCTTGTCTGGCCAGCTATGGCTTCCTCAACCGGCAGTCGCTCCATGGAACTTGCCCCATAGAAGCCATCCACTTCAGGTACTTTTTCAAGAATAAATTGGGCATCTTCGGGCATGGCTATGGGACCGCCATGGCAAAGCATCAACACTTCAGGCCGAATGGATTTGCAAACCTTTGCAATCGCAGCCACCTCTTGCGCAGACTGTTCTAATGTCTTGGCTGTCCTTGCACCTATGGCTCCCTTGGTTGTTAGTCCCATATGCGCCACCACTATATCTGCACCCGCTTCCGTCATTCGCCGGGCTTCCTCCACATTAAAAGCATATGGCGTTGTCAGAAGATCCAACTTTCTGGCCGCGGCAATACACTCCACTTCCAATCCGTAACCCATTCCGGTTTCTTCAAGGTTTTCGCGCATCAACCCATCAATAAGGCCAACTGTTGGAAAATTTTGAATTCCCGCAAACCCCATCTCCTTGAGTTCCCTCAGAAAAAGGTCCCTGAGCATAAACGGGTCTGTGGCACAAACTCCCGCAAGCACAGGTGTATGCTTTACCGCGGTAAGAACCTCGTAGGCCATTTCTTTCACAATCTGATTGGCATTTCCAAATGGAAGCATTCCGGCAAGCGATCCCCTGCCTGCCATGCGAAAGCGACCGGAATTGTAAATGACAATAAGATCTATTCTCCCTGCCTCTTCGCATTTGGCGCTAATTCCAGTTCCAGCGCCACCGCCAACAATTGGAATACCCTTGGCGACTTGGGACCGAAGTTTTTCCAAAATTTCAGATCTACGAGACATACCCCTTACCCCCTCTTGGTCAGGATTTATTCATAACCGCCGGAGTCGGCGGGTTGCGTTGGATTGCGACTTTTTCTGCGTAAGTCAAAAGCATGGGCAAAAAGAAAATGGTAAAGACCCCGCAATATACCGCCCCAAGCCCAAAAGCATGAGGCCATTGAAAATCATAAAGAAGCCACAGACATAAAAACCATGCCACGAAATGTAGTATATGCAGCAAAATTCCCATGAATACTGTGCCGGGTCTGCTGATTACCAACGCACCTAGTCCACCCTCAATCATCTGGCGGTTTCTGTCATCCCGATAAATTAGAGACTCGCCAATTCTGCGAACAAAATTACCTTTTGCATCCCTTTCTGGTTTGAACACAATTTTTTTTCCGTCCTCTTCCACTTCAACTTCAAGCGGAGTTGATGGCAAAGGCATATTTGTCTTGGAGCGATATTCCAGCTTGGTACCCGGCTGCTTGGTGAAAACTTCTTTTTTACCATCAGGCCTGGTAATCGTTAGAGATGGATAAGGTGCGCCTTCCTCCGGTTTCAGGCTCCCCTTTTTATTTTCAGGCGTGTAAGACTGTAGTTCATGCAGGGGTCTGTAAAGACCGGGTGATGAGTAATCGAACCAAACCCAAATGGTAAGGGCAGTGGTAACCCCCAAGCCAACGCATGGGGCTTTCCAAAGCCATCCGGTGGTAGGCTCGCTGTAAATAGCCCCTTGTAGAAAGTGACAAAAGCCCGCCGAAATCACCACAACCACAAACCATAAAACCAAAATCGCGAATATCAGGCCCAACATGGTTACGCCCCCTGAATCAAGGTCCAGCCTAGATGAATCGCCATGGTCACAAGAGTGAAAGAGCAAATCAAATGCATTTTTTGGCAATTCAAGTGATTTGGATAAAACTTTGCTTAAATGAAACTCGCAAGGTGCCTGGTTGGTGGAGTCAACCCAATTTGACACGCTCTTGAAACCTGTCTTGTAGATTTTTCAAGCATTGTTATAATTCGGCCGCCTTGGAAAAGGCATTATCCAATTGCATGCCATGGAGGGCAAAGCAGTGACTTCTTTCATCCTTTTCAGTGCATTACTCATACAAAGCCAATCCAAGCCTGCCACCACAGACAAAGAACCTGTTCAAGCAAGCAATTTATCTTTTCGTTTACAGCAAGGCCAGGAACTGGTTTACCGTGGATTATTCATGGAAGAGGCAAACTCCAGCAGGGTGCAATTTCAACGGTCATACCGGGTGGAATGCAGGGCCCTTTCTTTGGGGTCAGATGATAATTCCCTAGAGGTGGCTACTCTTACAACATTAAAACAGCGCGCAAACCCGACAGCTTCTCCAACAGTAAGCTCCGAACCACCTGCCACGCATGTCCGGTTGGAAATACTTAAATGCACCAACCGAGGCCGCTGGCAACCCCAGACAAACCAAGGACTGATGCCTCTTTCCGGCCCTCCCACCATGGAAAATGGCTTTATGGTGGAGATTCCAAAAAACCGGCTGACGGAAAAAGACACTTGGGAAACTTCCGAGGACGGCCGGCCTGTTCGAACTTGGTCCGTTGCAGGGTGGGAAACCCTTCAAGGGGTGCGCTGCCTGAAACTTGTGGGCATTCAACAAACTGAAGATTGGGAAAAACCCCGCGCAGACAGTAACGCCTGGAAACGAACCGACACCGTGTTTTTTAATCCTCAATCTGGAATCCCACAGAGATTTGAAAGGATGATTGAGACCAAAGATCCCGCGCACAGCACACCATCCCAGAAAAGCACACTGCGTTGTGAACTTGAAACAAGCCTTTTCTATCCGGGTCAGTTGTTTGAGGATCGCAAAAAGGAAATAACCCTCGCCAAAAATTACCGCGATGGCATTAATCCCTACATGGAAGATGCCAACCGTTATGCGAAGGATTTATCAGCAATCGGCAAAAGAATTGAAACTCAGATGGAATTACAAACACCGACCCCCTATCGCGAATCCATTTTCCAAACCAAGAAATTGGTAGAGATGGCCATCAAGGGGGAAACCCAGGATCGTGTTATTGTTCCGGTATCCACCAAAGGCCTGAAAGTGGCATCCATCGGAACCATGGCACCTGACTTTGTGGCACAGGACTTCATGAAGTTAGAATCCGTGCGTTTAAATCGCCTTCATGGAAAACCTGTTCTTATGGTTTTCTTCAATCCCAAATCACCCCTGGTAGATGAAGTCCTCGCATATACACAGGGAATCCAGAATGGATTTGGAAACCAGATTACTGTACTTGGAATGTCTGTGGTTGAAGACCAGGCAAAGGTGAAAAAGTTGATGGAAGCTGGCAAGTACAAATTTACGGTGCTGGATGGCAGTGGTCTCAGGACCAGTTATGATCTGGAAGCAACTCCCAAAGTGGTACTGCTGGATTCCGAAGGCATTGTGAAGCTTTCATGCCTTGGATGGGGTCAGGAAACACAGCAAGAGATCATCCGGGAGATACGAAAGGTTTTTCAGGAATAAATGATCCGAACCGAAAATCTTGTGCAGGAGTAAAAAACAAGGTTTTTTGATTGGAAACACAAGCCACTTTTAAAAAGTTCACTTGAGAACCGGGTTCAATTGCCGATACGATAATGAGGTATTGCAGCGATGGTAGAATTTGAAATTCAGGCATCTACCAGGCAATGCGCGATCTCCGGAAAAGAATTAAAACCGGGTGATTGGGTTTGGAGCGTCCTTACCGACGAGGAAGGACGGATGGTTCGTAAGGATTATTCCGTCGATACATGGCAAGGGCCACCTGCGGGGGCGTTTTCCTTCTGGAAGTTTCAGATACGGGAAAAAGCCTCTACAAAAGAAACCCAAAAACTTGATGAAATTCAGTTGCAAGATTGGTTTGAAAGGCTTGAAGGCCAGGAAGAAGCAAAACAGCAAAATATTCGCTATCTTCTTGGATTAATGCTGCTGAGAAAAAAGAAACTGAAGCTTCTTAAGACGGAAGACCTTGGCGACATGGAAAAAGTTGTCCTTCGTTGCCCAAAGACAGGGGTGGATCACGAAGTTCTTCACCCCAAAATTTCGGAAAGTCAGGCGTTTCAACTTCAGGATGAAGTAAACTCGCTTTTGGGTTGGGAATAAACCAGCAATTGGAAACACCATGAACATCAAGACCCTGACTTTTGGAATGCTGGCTTTCTGTTGCGCCATGGGATGCAATAGTTGGCCAGGTCTCCGGGACAGGGACCAAAACAGGCTTCCAACAGAAAATCCAACTGCGCAACAATTGGTAACCTTTCTGAATACCAACTCCCAAAAAGTTCAGGCAGTTCAATGCAATCAAGTATCCATCGATGCAAAGCAGGGCAACCAGACTGCTCCAGGTCTTGATGGTTTAATGGTTTGTCAAAAACCCAGAAATTTCCGACTAAAGGCAAAGGTTGTTGGCCAACCCGCAGTGGACCTGGGTTCCAACCAGCAGGAATTCTGGTACTGGATTAGCAAAATTGAACCGGTCCCCTATGTGTTCCATTGCAACTACGAGGATTTGGACAGGGGCAATGTCCGCCTGCCTTTTCCTTTTCATCCGGATATGATCATTTCCGCATTGGGAATGGGTGATTATGACCCGGCCAAGCAGTACGAGATAAAAAATACCCAGCAATCCATCGAACTTGTAGAACCCATGACTTATTACCAAGGCAGACCGGTGAAAAAATCGACTGTGTTTGCCAGAAAAATGACCAACGGCCAGCCGAAAGTCATAGGGCACATTCTTCGGGATGCTCAAGGCAAGGAAATTTGCAACGCCTCTATTTATGAGGTTCAGCAAAACCGCGATACCGGCGCCATTCTTCCGCAACGCATGAAAATCAGTTGGCCCGAAGATCGCATTGAAATGATGCTAAGATTTTCCGATATGCAGGTAACAAACATTACCCCGGATAGGGCTGAAAGGTTATTCACAAGAAATGACCTTACAAATTTGCAAGGTTTTGATCTTGCCCGCTGGTCACCCGATGCAACTCCTATCCAGCGAACACGAGGTTTGGAACCATAATCAGGTTTCAAGCATACCCTTGAGATTTTTTTTGCCCCGGCTTAGCAACGAACCTATTGAGTTAATGGAAAGTTGAAGGGTTTTAGCCATTTCCTTATGGGTCAACCCAAGAACATATTTCATTTCCAAAGCTGCCTGCTGATCTTTTGAAAGCTTACCGATTTCGTCTCGAAGAACCTCGTCAGAAACAGATTCGGCTACGGCGGATTTAAAGTCCATGTTGTAGCCTGGGGTCAAAAGTTTTTTGCGCTTTTGGATTTCTTCCCTGGCTTTCCTTTGAGCCACCACACATAAATAGGTGGAAAGTTTGCTTTGGGCCTTATACCCGCGCAGCAAAGCCATCTTATTACGCAGTATTTCCAAATAAACCTCAGAACAAATATCCTCCGTGTCCTGAGGCCTTAGATTAAATCGCAAGCGAAACGCAACCTGGTGTATCACATGCCAGAAAAGCTGGGTATGGTCATCCACCAATTGATTCCACGAACCCGGATTACCCTCCAGGCAGCTTTCCACCAAATTCTGATCCGAAATATAGGACGGCATTCGAAAGGAAAATTTCCTTTTCTTCCCGGTGGATTGCAAACACAATAAACTATCAGGATATATCCTAATGGATAAGTGATCGGCAAGTCACTACCAACCGTATTTGCCATTCGACTTATGGGAACACGATTTTTGAAAAAGAGGAATTATGAGTAACAAAGAAGCCTCGGATCCATGGTTTCAATCACTTTTCGCAGACCGAATCGGAGGAGCCAACTATGGCAAATCTAACAAGATATATAAATTTGAGAAGATCAAGAGGGCAAAACGGGCAGCACTTGCCGCTCATCCTGAAAGAAAGCTGTTAGATTTTGGCATTGGTGAAAATGATGACATGGCAGCGCCGCTGGTGCGTGAATCCCTAAAGCGCGAAGTGGATAAGGTGGAAAATCGTGGCTACGCCGACAATGGAATAGCTGCCTACAAGGAAGCCGCTGCGGAGTTCATGCAAAAAGTTTTCGGGGTTACTCTGGATCCTGCCACTGAAATCAATCATTGCATTGGTTCAAAACCAGCTTACGCCATGTTGCCAGCAGTATTCATTAACCCTGGGGATATCACGCTGATGACAGTTCCTGGCTACCCGGTAGCCGGAACCCATACCGAATATTATGGAGGCAAGGTTCATCGGTTACCTTTGCTGCAAGAAAATAACTTTTACCCGGACTTGGACAACATTCCCAAAGATGTATGCGAAAAAGCTAAGTTGCTGGTAATCAATTATCCTAATAGTCCTACAGGCCAGACTGCCACCAAGGACTTCTACAAGCGAGTCATCGATTTCGCTCATAAAAACAAAATCATAGTTGTGCAAGATGCTGCCCATATGCTGCTTAGTTACGATGGGCCGCCTCTCAGTTTCCTACAGGTCGATGGCGCTCGTGAAGTGGGTGTGGAAGTGCATTCCATGTCCAAGGGTTTTAACATGATTGGTTGGCGCCTTGGTTTTGTAGCAGGGCATCCGAAAATTGTTCAAGCATATGCGGATGTCAAGGACAATTGCGATTCTGGTCAGTTTATGGCCATTCAGCAAGCCGCTGCCGAAGCGTTAAGGCACCCGGAAATTGGGGATCAAGTTCGCGAAAAATACCGCAGAAGGCTTAAAAAATTGGTTGATGCCCTTAACCAAGTTGGTTTCAAGGCTGCCATGCCCAAGGGAACTTACTTCCTGTATACAAAGGCCCCAAAAGGCTGCACCGGACAGACCTTTGCAAATGCAGAAGAAGCATCCCAATTTCTTATCACGGAACAATCGGTGTGCTGCGTTCCATGGGATGACGCGGGAGCGTTTCTCAGGTTTTCCGTCACCTATATCGCAAAGGATGAAGCGGAAGAGGATGCCCTGATGAAAGAAACCGTGGATCGGCTGGGTAAATTGAAACTTCAGTTTTAATGAAAAAAGAGCCGGGCCTTATTAAAGGCCCGGCTCTAATAGTTTTGGCTTCCTATTATTTGAGCAGATCCTTAATCACGCTTTCTACAGCATTAGCCCAGATCTCGTAGCCCTTTTCGCTAAGGTGCAATTGATCAGGCATAATGTCTTTTGGAATGGCGCCATTGCCATCCAGGAATTTGCCACCAATATCCAAGAACTTCACGCTTTTGCCACCATCATCAAGCTTTGCAATCATCTTGTTGATGTTGTCAATTTTATCTTTCTGGGTCTTGCGGGCAGTTTCATCTTTTGCGGTATTTCGGGGGAAAACAGCCAAAAGAAGAATCTTGGTCTTGGGGGAGCGCTTTTTAACCTCGGCGACAATCGCCTTGATACCATCTGCGATCTCCTCGGCGGTGTTGTCCATGTTGTTGGAATTATTAGTGCCGATCATCAATTGCAAAACATTGGGCTGGATGCCATCCAATTCCCCATTCTGCAATCTCCAAAGAACATGTTGGGTGCGATCTCCGCCAATTCCAAAATTGGCAGCTTTCAAAGGCACAAACTTGGAGGCAAAAAGCTTGCTGCCGGAAGCTTTGTCGCTGTGGCCTTCACCACCCCAGGCATCCGTAATGGAATCCCCCAGGAAAAGAAGATCCACATTGCCACGCTTTGCGATCTGCACAAATGTGTCATGGCGTTTTTCCCAATTCTTGTCCCTTGGAGCGGGCTTGGTGGCTGTATTCTCCTTGCTTTGCGCTGTTGCAAACGAGACCAATCCAAAGAGGATTACAGCCAGGGTCATAGATCCAACAAACTTTCCACGCATCATAAATCTCCTTTCAAAAATTGATTACCAAGGCGTGAGAAGACATCATGGCTTGGAACCTCACACCAGTCAAACTTTTTGAAGATTCGATCCGGCTTTTTGCCAATCCGCTCGACCCCAAAAACTAACTTGGGTAGACTTGTTGAAGGTGAAACCATGCTGATGTTCCAAACAGGACAACAATTGGATCGCAGATTATTCATGGCCCTTGGAATACCCATGGCAGGGCTTACAGGGAATCTCCATGGATTCGTACCCACAAAACCGGCCAAGGCAAAATCCGTTATCGTTCTCTTCTGTGGTGGTGGGCAAAGCCAGTTAGAAATGTGGGATCCAAAGCCAGATGCCCCAGCCGAGGTTCGTGGTGCTTTTTCAACCATTAACACGAAAACTCCGGGGCTTCGTTTTGGCGAACATATGCCTCAAATTGCCAGGCAGTCGCATCGATTTACTGTCCTTCGCAGCGTGAGCCACGATGATACCGATCATGGTTCGGCCTGCTATCTAAGCCTTACCGGCCTCTTTCATGTTCAAAAATCAGCAAATCCGCCCCCCAAGCCTGATGACCCTCCAACGCTGGCCAGTATTTTTCGCAGGTTAAAACCCGAGGCTCCTTTTGGGTTTCCATCCGTACATCTGAACGGTCCTTTGCTTGTTCCGGAACTTCCAAGCCCGGGCCAAAGTTCAGGATATTTGGGCAGAGTGATGGAACCTCTTGAGGTCGATCCCGAATTTCCCGAACGTTCACTGCCAGCTTTGGAAACACGGGATGAACTGCCCGTTGTTCGCCTGCAAAAAAGACAATTATTAAGGGATACCCTTGAACAGCACCAAAAAACATGGGAGAAAACTCCCGGCCTTCTCGATTACGACCAGCGCTACAGACAAGCTTATCAACTCATCAGCAATCCCATTGCCCGCTCCGCATTTGATTTATCTTCCGAACCTGAATCTGTGCGAAACAGGTATGGAAGAAATCGCTCGGGTCAGTCTTGCCTTCTCGCCCGCAGGCTTGTTGAAAAGGGTATTCCCTGGATCACGGTATTTTGGAATGGCAACATCAGGGGCCAGGACAAGGAACCAGATTTAACCGATCAATATGGATGGGACACTCATAACGATATTTTTGAAGCCATGAAGGATCGGCTTTTACCCCGCTTTGACCAAAGTTTCTCCGCACTCATTGAAGACCTTGACCAGCGCGGTCTTCTTGCAACAACGCTGGTAGTGTGCATGGGGGAATTTGGCAGGGCCCCCTTGGTTGCATTAGAACCACGCTTTGCCGGAGCTACCCCGGGAAGAAAGCATTGGGCTGCCGCTTATTCCGTGGTATTTGCCGGAGCTGGAGTCCAAAAAGGTGCCATACTCGGGGCAACAGATGCGAAGGGAGCATACCCCACCTTGGATCGAGTTTCCCCCATGGATATTCATGCAACCCTTTTTGATGCCCTTGGAGTCGATCCATCAGGGGACTATCATGATTTATTGAACCGGCCATCCCCCATTAGCAGGGGAAGAGTAATCAGTCGTCTTTATTCCTGATCTTTCAGGGCAAAAACTATGCAGAATTATCCAGAACATAATCAGGGATCACCTCCGAAGTACCTTATACCTTTGGTTCTAATTTCAGTTCTGGCGTTGTTGATGCCATTTATCCTGGCAGGCTTGTACTTCACGGGGCGGCTGCAATTTCCAGGGACAAATGAGGATGCAAGAAAATACGGTAATGCCAGGACGGTGGTCCCCCGCGGCAACCTCGCCGAGGATGAAAAATCCACCATCGAACTATACAACCGTAGCAAGCAATGTGTGGTTCATATCACCACACTTGCAAACCGCCGCAGTGCCTTCAGCTTGAATGTTCAACAAGTACCTGAGGGAACTGGCTCGGGTTTTATCTGGGATGAAGGCGGGCACATTGTAACTAACTTCCATGTCATTCAAAACGCCGATGCTGCTGAAGTCACTTTTTCCGACAATAGCACTTACCCTGCAAGAATGGTCGGGTACTACGCGGACAAAGATTTGGCAGTTCTAAAGGTTGATGCACCCAAATCCAAACTTAAGCCCATACCTGTCGGCAAATCGGAAGATTTACAGGTAGGCCAGAAAGTATTTGCGATAGGCAACCCTTTTGGCCTGGATCAGACCCTTACCACCGGTATCATCAGTGCACTGGGAAGGGAAATCGATTCTGTAACCAAGCGGCCCATCAAAAATGTGATCCAGTCAGATGCAGCGATCAATCCTGGTAATTCCGGCGGTCCACTACTGGACAGTGCCGGCCTTTTAATTGGTGTGAACACTGCTATAGCAAGTTCCACAGGGCATTCCGCAGGCATCAGTTTTGCCATTCCGGTGGACGAAGTGAACCGGGTTGTTCCTGAACTGATCCGCCATGGGAAAATCACCAAACCCGCCTTGGGGGTTACCCTTGCCCCCGACCACCTTGCAAAGCAATTGGGAAGCAAAGGTGTCATGGTGTTGGAAACACTGCCTGAAGGCCCCGCTGCAAAAGCAGGAATAAAAGGTGCCGGCAGGGCAAGAAGTGGAAAAGTTATCCCAGGCGATTTTATTATCCGAATCGATGAACAAGTGATTCAAACCTTAAAGGATTTGTACCTGTACCTTGATTCCAAAAAGGTTGGGGATACAGTCAAGGTAGTGGTGGATCGGGAGGGCGCGGAGGAAATTATGGAAATAACTCTCGCTCCCTTGCAATCACTTAAATAACAGATCTGGGAAAATATCATGGCAAAGGAATTAAACTTCAAACAGGAACTCACCGCATGCTTCGGCAAACCCGTGGCGGAGAACCCGACTCAGGCAATGATCGAGGCTGCTTACGCCCACCACAACCTTTTTTGGCGCTACCTGACCATTGAAGTGGACCCCGCTGACTTGAAAGCCGCTGTCGCGGGTGCCCGGGCAATGGGTTTTCGCGGATTTAACTGCACCATACCCCATAAGGTTGCGGTTATTCAGCATCTGGATGGCCTTGGGGAATCCGCCTCGGTAATGGGCGCGGTGAATTGTGTGGTACGCAGAGGCGGGAAACTCATCGGTGAAAACACGGATGGAAAGGGTTTTCTAGAATCGCTACGGGAGGTGATGGATCCCAAGGGAAAGAATATTGTGGTGTTCGGTGCGGGTGGCGCAGCCCGTGCCATAACTGTCGAATTAGCCCTTGCAGGTGCCGCTGGTTTTCAAATTGTTAATCGCGGAAGCCAAAGGGGAGAGGAACTAGCAACACTTTTGAAAGAAAAAGTAAAAGCAAAGGTTGATTTCATTCCTTGGAAAACCACTTTCAAAGTCCCCACCCAGACCCATGTTGTGATCAACGCAACTTCCATCGGATTATTCCCGGATGTGAATGCCAGACTGGATTTTGATACCGCCACATTAAGGCCTGAAATGGTGGTTGCGGATGTAATTCCCAACCCACCGGAAACCAACCTTGTGCGGGAAGCCCGTAAGGCTGGTTGCAAAGTTCTAGATGGATTGGGAATGCTGGTAAACCAGGGAGTTATTGGAATCAAACACTGGACCGGCATCGACCCGGACCCCTCCATAATGCGCAAGGCACTTGAGAAAGTATTTGGAGTTTAACCAAGTGCAAGAATCAACCGGACAAAAAATCCTTTGCGTGCAATCGGGGGTCAGCACCAACATCCAACAACTTGGACCTTATGGCATTGAGACCCTGATTGAACTTTCTGAAGAGGGAAAAACCACCGCTTATCGAGTTCATATTCAACCCAACAGCAAAACCTCCACAAGTTATCACCAGGTAGCCGAGGAGCTTTACTATGTCCTATCAGGTTCCGGGATAGCTTTTCTGAATGGCAAGCCATTTGAATTGAAACCGGGGATTTTCATGCGCCTGCCACCGGGCACCTGGCATGCGTTCGAAGCCTTTGCTGAGGGTTTGGATATGTTGGATGTTCATTCCCCGGGGTGCAGGCCCAACAGGGATGTTTATTTTCCCGAAGGCAAAACACCCGAGGGCTTCCACAAGCAGGGATAGGAAAGCTTTAACCGTTCCAGACTTTCCGCTCGCGGGACGAGGGAATATTCAACATCTTGCGGTACTTCGTTATGGTTCTTCTGGCCACTGGGTAACCGTCCGCCTGTAATTTTTCAACCAAGTCTTCATCGGACAGCGGATTGGTTTTGTCTTCGCTGGCAACCACGTCCAACAGTTTTCTGCGTATCTTTTCCCACGCAATATCCTCACCACTGGCATTCTGGGTACCACCGCCAAAGAACCTTTTCAATGGAAACACTCCGCGGGGCGTCTGAACCCATTTGTCATCCACCGCCCTGCTAATGGTGGATACATCCACCCCAACAACATCAGCAATCTGCTGCATTTTCAAAGGTTCCATGTATTCCGGGCCGGAATCCAGAAAGCTTTTCTGGCGTTCCACGATTGCCTGGGTTACTTTGCGAAGGGTGTTCTTGCGCTGTTCAATGGCTTCAAGCAACCACTGGGCAGATTGGATCTTGGGTCGAAGAAACTCCTTGACCTTCGGATCTGTGGCCTTGTTTTTGCATTCCGCAAGATACTCCTTGTTAAGCTGGACATTTGGCAAAAGGTCATCTACCAGCTTTACGATATACTCGCCATTTTCATCTTGCAGAACCTCAATATCAGGAACGACGTAGGGAATGTTGCCTGCATGAAAATCCGCCGCGGGCTTTGGATTGAGTTTCTTGATCACTTCGATCGCCTGCATGATCGTTGGCAGTTCAAATCCAGTGGATTTTTGAATGGCTGGAATCCGATTGTGGCGAATATCTTCCAAGTGATTATTGATCAGGGAACGAACCACATCGCCATGTTCGGTATCTGGGGTAAGCTGAAGCAGCAGGCATTCGGAAAGATCCCGCGCCCCAACCCCCAAAGGCTCAAGCCCCTGAACTATGTAGATTGCTTCTTCGATGGCATCCGTGGAAGCGGCAGGGTCAGCCATCGCACAAAGTTCATCTATTCCCAGCTTGAGATATCCACCATCATCCAGGTTGGAAATCACCAGATGCACAAGCTTGCGAATATCCTTCTTGATATCCATGAATGCAAGCTGGTCTATCAGGTATTCCTCAAGCGACTGTGGCCTGGAAACCATGTTTTGCATGGCATCGTGCTTGCGGTCGGAATATTCCTCGCTGGCTGCCCGAGATGGCCGATGATCATCAAAGAATGATTCTTTCCAATCATCGGGAATACTGTCCAGTCGTTCAAAGTCCGATTCTGCCTGCCCGCGTGTGTCAATGTCCAGAACCTTGGATTCCGGTGCATAATCTTCAGGGCTTTCAGCAGGTTCAGGCGTTTCGGAAAAGTTCTCATCCGCATCCTGTGTAAGCTCCAGCACAGGGTTTTCCTGAAGTTCCTGTTGGATTTTCTCCTCGAGTGCCATGATAGGCATCTGCAGAATCTCCATGGATTGGATCATACGAGGAGCCAGGTGCATTTCCTGGCTCATTCGCTGTCCCATGGAGGTTTCTAGACGCATGACAAATCCCCAAGCCCAATACTATCCACTTATTATTCTATAACTGTTGACGCCCTTCGAGAGCATCCGCAAGAATTTGGTTGCTGGCATACTCCAACCCGGAACCACTGGGCAATCCCCGGGCCAGCCTGGTTATTTTAACCCCTGTGGGCGCAAGAATGCTGGAAAGATAAAGAGCGGTTCCATCACCTTCTAAATTTGGGTTGGTGGCCATGATAATTTCACGGACATTACCACCAGCAACCCTGTCCATAAGGCGATCAATGGTCAATTGGTCTGGGCCCATGTTATCTAATGGGGCCAGCCTGCCATGCAGAACATGATAAACTCCTCGATAAATTCCAGATCTTTCCATCGCTCCTAGATCTCTGGGTTGTTCGACTATGCAAATAAGGGTGGGATCCCTTCTTAGATCCGAACAAATATTACAATGGTCATGCTCGGTGGGGTTACAACATGTCTTGCAATTGCGGATGGATTCTTTGATGGCGCGCAAACATTCGGCAAGGGACAGGACCTCTTTGCGATCCGCTCCAAGCAAATAATGGGTAAGGCGCTCTGCGGACTTCGGACCTATGCCCGGCAGTTTGCCAAGTTCTTGCATCAATCTCGCTATTACACCAGCTTGTTGATCCATCAACGCACTCAAGTATTCCTCATATTTGATTAGCCCATTCCGGGTAACTGGAAACCACCCGGAAGGCCCAGCGATTGTGCAAGTTTTCCGGTTTCCTCAGCAATTTGACCTCGCACTTTTGCCATGGCTTGATTCGTGGCACCACGAATCAATTCTTCCAGACAATCCCGGTCCTGCATTTTCCAAGCATCATCAGAAATCCGGCAGGACAACATTTCAAATTTACCATTCACTTTCACGGCCACCAGCCCGGCACCAGCATCCCCCTGCGCTGTTATCTTTTCAAGCTTGCCTTGCATTTCCATTGCCTGCTCCTGCATTTTAGGCAGGTTTTTCATCAGGCTTGCAAACTGTCCTATTTCCTTGAACATGCTTACTCCTCTTCCTCGTCCGTCTTTTTATCCTTGGGCGGATATACCCCAAAACCTTGATCGGCGCGGACAATTGTGGCGTTTAAAACTTCAAGGGCCCTTTGAACCATGGGATCTTTTTCCGCAATCAGTTTTGTATTCTCCCTGGGCTTGGGAGGCGCCTGCTCGGCCACAGGCTGGAGTAATGGCGATGGCACCGGGACTACCGCACCCGTTCCCAACGACATCCTGACCTGCCAGGGTTGGCCGGTAAGTTTTAATAAAACTTCCTGAATTCGATTGGTCCTGCCAGGTTCCTGACAAAGTTCCATAGCCAGATTATATTCCCTGGAAAATTCAAGCACTAGGGCATTTGAACCGGCAATACTTGGGAAACCGGCTTTTTTAAGCTCGTTTCCCAGCATGGGACCCACGCCTTGAATTACCTGCATCCAGATGGACGGAAGATTCTCCTCCGTCAGGCCATTCAGGGGTATTTCCCCTGGCGCAAGAATTTCAATTTTAGGTTCTGTCAGGAACTTTTTTTTTAAGCCCTCGGGGGGCGCAACAATCTGAGCCCTAGCAGGGCTCCCGCCAGGCATAGTTCCGGATTGAAGTTGGGTTATTAATTGGGAAACGCTTAATAAATCCTTCAAGCGGGAAACCCGTATCAACCCCAGTTCAACCATGGTTCGAGGTTGATGTGTATGCTTCAGGCGGGAACGAGTCAGGGATAGCACATCCATTGCAGCCAAAATGTTATCCAGCGAAACCGACTTTGTTAGGTCTGAAAATCTCTGCTTGTTCGCGGAAGAAATCATGGTATCCGCAGGCAGCACACCAGAACTGCTCAGCACCATCATATCCCGCCAGAAGGTTAACAGTTGCTCTACAAGCTCTCCCATCTGCAAACCACGTTCGCATGCTTTTTCCATCTGAGCCAACACACCGGCAGCATTACCTGAAATCACCGCTTCCGCAAGTTCAAGAATTCGTTCTTCATCTACCATGCCAATTAGGCGGTGAACCTCATCCCTGGTAAGTTTGCCCGTGGAAAACGCCAGTGCCTGATCTAAAAGCGATTGGGCATCCCGCATCGAACCACCCGCCCGCCTTGCGATAAGCTCCACGGCAGCGCTTTCCGCTTCCAAGCCTTCCTTGGCAATGATTTCAGACAGATGCTTGGCAATTTGCTGGGTTGGAATTCCAACAAAATCGAATCGTTGGCAGCGCGAAAGAATGGTGATCGGAATCTTTTGTACTTCGGTGGTTGCAAAGATGAACTTCACATGACCGGGCGGTTCTTCCAAGGTTTTTAGAAGCGCGTTGAAAGCCGGGCCGCTAAGCATGTGGACTTCGTCTATAATGTAAATTTTGTAACGCGACCTGCTTGGGCGATATTGCACATTATTGCGAATCTCGCGAACCTCATCGATGCCGCGGTTGCTGGCACCATCAATTTCCAGAACATCAACATCTTCACCGGTAGAAATGGCAGTGCAAATGGAACAGGTTCCACAAGGGGATGTGGTTGGCCCCTTCTCACAATTTAAAGCCTTGGCCAGAATTCTGGCAGTGGAGGTTTTCCCCACGCCGCGAGCACCCGTGAACAGGTAGGCATGCGCCACCCGATTGTTATTGATGGCATTGGTTAAAACTTGGGCAACGGCATCCTGGCCTATCAAATCCTGAAAAGCCCCGGGACGGTACCTACGCGCCAGGACCGTGTATTGATCCTTGGTGGTTTTTTCAGTGTTTTTTTGACTTGCCTTGGCCATGCAAACCAGAAAAGGGTTGGCTGGCTAGAAAAAGAGCGGCGTGGCGCCGGAAGAGGCTAATCCACTGCACAAGGGTTTGCTGCGTATGGCTGCTCCTTCCGGCCTGACCAGGTTGACAACTACCCATTGCGTGGGGCCCCTCCCAGCGCCTCGCCGCACCATTTATTGGCCAGCAGTGCCGGGAATAACTCCACATAATATCTTAGCGGGCAACGACCTTATTGACATCACTTTTCGTCTGAATAACCACTTTCAAGATTTGAACTGGTTTTTCCAGCCTTCGGGAGCCTTCTTTATCCTTGTCGTCAGGGTTTACTGGTTCGTTGTATATTTTTCGAACATTGTCCAAGCCTTCAATCACCTTGCCGAATGCGGTGTAATTACCATCCATAAAAGGGGCCTTGGTCAGATTAATATAAAATCGGCAAGCGGCGGTATCAGGTTCCAGATCAAAATAAGCCCCAATCGTGCCTTCGGCATGAGTTCCTTCAGGACTTGATTCGGGGTTCATCCAGTAACCAATGCTTCCGTAACCAGGCTCACCGGTGCCCAAGGGACAACCAGCCTGCACCTGTTCGAGTTTGATATTTGGATCTTCCTCGGATTGTTCAAAGTGATTTTTTTCAAAAAACAGGCCGTCGTAATAACCAGCTTTGGAAAGGGCTATGAAGTTGCGCACATGATTTGGAGCCTGTTTGGAATTTAGTTCGATAACCATGGAACCATGAGTAGTTTCCACTTTGGCGATGTATTCGATATCCCGTCCTTGTGCATCCTTAAAGCGTATATCTTTCCAAGAATCCTGCACCTTCTGAAAAATACGATACACAGGCTTTTTGGAAACCGTTTCATCCGGTGGACGATGGCAAGTTTCAGGTGGATTATCACCAAAACGCGCTGCCTTTTCAAAAGGGATATGCAAAGGATCTTCATCTGCCGATACAGCTTTGGTAGTAGTCGGTTCAGAATTTGTATTGGAGGTTAGAACTGCATCTACCTTATTGGTTGTGGTAGGGGTTACACCAACCAAAGGCTCTTTGGAAGCTTGCTTGCCACATCCAGCAAGAGCACCCATGACTATAAAACCTGAAACCAGCCATGATTTTTTCATCGACATAACCACGCCCCTATAAAAAACCCTTTAAAACATTTGTTTCGGGGTAATAGCCATGGTTATTTTTAAGGTCAAGGCAGGATATCGATTATTAATCTGTTTAAGTTTCCCAACCTATCATTAAGATGATATGAGTTACTTTTTAAATCGAAACTTCACTTTTTGGCTCACTAAAAGCCCCCTTAACTACCATTGAATATGAAGACTTGGGTGATTTAAGGGTTTTAAGTTGACCCGGTAATTTAAGGCGATACAATTTCAAAGCACGAATGTATTTGGTTTTTATGAAAACATATGTTCATTTAATGATGGTGTTAGGTTGTCTGGCTGGCCAGGTAATTTCTGCATTTGGAAGCCCTATTTTAGCGTTTTCCGATAATCAAAATAAATCCTCGTTATTAATTAAGGGTTGCTGCTGTTCAAAAAGCTTAACATCCTGCTGTTCTGATGGATGCTGCTGTTCCTCGAATATTGCCCATGAAATTTTTAAACCCGAAGATGTTCCATTTTCTTCCGAGGAATTCAGTTTTGCTTGGATAAACCCTGTTTCCTCAAACCGTTGCAAAGGGTTGCAAATTATTCATGACCTCGGCACAGACCAGACAGTGGAAATCCCTGCTCCATCATTTTTTAGTTTGCGAACACTTTTTTTGCTGCCAGCTTTTTGCGAATTAAGCTCGAGAATTTATTCTGAAATTAAAACTCCTCCACCAAAAGCAATCATCTCCTAGTTCTATTTGTTTCATGATCAGGGCCAATCTTCATGGGCCTGTATCAATGTTTTTTACATTTTTATTTTTAGGAGATTTCAGATGCTTTCCACCTTGGACAGGTGCAGAAGGGCATTCACGCTAATTGAACTTTTAGTGGTGATTGCCATTATTGCAATACTAATCGGGTTGCTACTTCCCGCTGTACAAAAAGTTCGAGAATCTGCAGCCAAGCTATCCTGCTCGAACAATCTCAAGCAGTTAGGGCTGGCCATGCACAACCATGAATCGATGCTGGGGGTTTTTCCACAAGGCAGAAATGCCTATCCAAACGTCGTTTCGGCCCACGCAAGACTTCTTGCTTTTTTGGAACAGGCAAGCTTACAAAACCTTATAGATCCAAACGGGCCGCTTACGGTTGGATCACAAAACGACAGTGCCGCGAAAAACATCGTGAAAATTTTTCTATGCCCAAGTGATTCGCCAATTGGCCAAATCAGCGGCAGCGCCTATTTTGGCACCAGTTATGCTGCCTGCACTGGAACTGGTGTCACCTGGGACGCAACTGGCAATATCAATAGCTACTTGACCATTGCCATGGGGAACGGCGTATTCGCCCAAACACCCTCCAGAATTGCGGATATTACTGACGGTCTATCTTCAACGGTTGCATTTAGTGAAAGCACCATCGGAAGTGGTGTCGTGGTAACCTCTTTACCCTCGGACGAACAAACCCAGCGACGTATTGTACTGGAAGTCCCTGGCGGCAGCGACCCCACACCTGCCGCATGCTCAGGTGGTTCTGGAACTTGGAACCCCAAGCGTGGCGAACAATGGATCAATGGTCATTTTGGAAATACCCTTTACAACCATTACTACACACCAAATCAAAAGGGAGTTTGGGATTGTGGTAACGGCAGTCACAACAAGGGGCTTACAGCAGCACGTAGCAACCACACCGGCGGCGTGAATATTTTACTCTGCGATGGCTCCATCCGTTTTGTGTCCAACAGTATCGATCCCACCATTTGGCGCAATTTGTCCACCCGAGCAGGAGGTGAGTTGGCAAGTGTGCCTTGAAGCAATAATTATCTACTATCAGGTCGCCCATTTATTAAAAATCAGGAATAGCTTTTCCAGATTCACGAAAGGAGATGGAAACAACGCCACCCAGCAATGCCAAGCCAGCAACAAGATTTATGATCAAACTGATTCCATGGATTTTTGCGAATTCTTTTCGGTCAGCAAGAATCGTTTCAAGCTTTGGCTTGTTTTCGGCTGAAGCAAGAACATACTCATCCGTGGAGTTGGCCCTTTTTAATCTGGCTTTTTCCGTCGGGCCAAGGAGGAACCAGTTTGCAACAATCATTATCGCAGCCACAAAAAATAAAATAGTTGAACTTTTTCCAACTTTTCTGAAGTCTTTCACGAATACTTTCCCATTAATCAAAAGTAGAACAAAAAAAGCACAGCACGCTTGCATGGGATAATATATTTTAAAAATTGGTGTAACCACCAATCCTGCCAACCTGCTAGCTTGTTCTTTTTCCAAAGGATTTGGCATTCCTTCCGGGGCTTTCTGTTTAAGAACTTCCGGCACAACAAGCCAATAAGGTGGGTTTTCTTGCAAAACAGCTTTTTCAAACCAATTAAAAACCCCCGGGCCAACCACAAAAGTAAAGAATACGTAACTACCAATCCACAAACCCAAGGCAAGCTGCAGCATGGATTTCTCCAAACCGCGCCAAAGCAATGAATCTTGAACTAGGTTTTCCGTGCCATTGCAGATGCGTTTGATGTTGGAAATGTGCTTTATCCAAACAAAACCACCGCAAAGCAGTGTGAAGAAAAACAATTCCCAATTTCCGGTTCGATTTGGATGCAGAATCAAAATTACCCCTTGTAGCACCACTAATACCAAGGTGGATGACAGAGAACCAAACGAAACCATTCTTGTGGAAGCGACTGCTGCCAGCCAGGTAAGAATGGCAAACAAAAATGGCGTTGGCACCAGAACCGCCATCACCCCGGCACCAGTAGCCACACCTTTGCCTCCCTTAAACCCAAGGTAAATCGGGAATAAATGGCCCACAAAAGCAGAAGCCCCCATAAGAATTCCAGATGTTTCACTTCCAAAAGGGTTACTTAGAATCCTTAATCCAACCCAAGAAGATATGGCTCCTTTAAGCAAATCCAACACAAAAACAAGAAATCCATATCTCCGCCCCATCACCCGCCCCACATTAGTGGCGCCGATATTTCCACTTCCCTGCCGAAGTAAATCAACCCCTTTGATTCGGGCCACCAACAATCCAAATGGAACGGCTCCAAAAAGATAGGCGGCTAAAATACCAAACAACAAAAATGCAACGTCCATGAAATCGAGATCCCTGAATACAAGGTTTAAGTCATTATTATGCTATATCTTGCAAGACACTCCCAAGCTAAATGTTTTGGCTGGATTTAGACGATAAGAATGGTATATTTTTAATGATTCACCCCCTTTATTCCTTCTTGGGGTTATTCCTTGAACAATATTTACAGCAATGCTTGCAAAGAATTTAATGTAGTCAGCCAAAATAGAAGAAATTTTCTTCGAGTAGGCTCCCTTGGGGTTGCTGGCTTGTCTTTGCCAACCCTGTTAAGACATGAAGCCTTGGCAAGCGCTCTGGGGAAAAAGACGCACCGAGAAAAATCGGTTGTAATCTTGTGGATGCGTGGTGGTCCAAGTCAGCACGATATGTGGGATCCAAAGCCTGAAGCTCCGGTTGAAATTCGTGGCGAATTCAAGCCAATAGCCTCAAGTGTTCCAGGAATTCAGGTCTCCGAACTTTTGCCAAAAACAGCAGCAATGATGCATAAATGGGCAATCGTCAGGAGTCTGGCTCACCGTAATGAAGATGGAAATGTTGGCCATTCTGATGGAGATCAGATTTGCTTTACAGGCTACCGAAGTGGACCAATGCCGGATGTCAATGTGATGCCGTCTTGTGGTTCTTATGCTGCCAAACAACTTCAGCATCTCGATCATTCCATGCCAGCTTATGTGATGATTCCCAGAAATGTTCCAGGTACAGGTTCGGCCTGGCTTGGCAAAGCATATGCTGCTTTTGAAACTCAAGCCGACCCAGCGTCCTCTGGACCATTCAAAATACCCAACTTCACACTTGCTGAAGGTGTTACAGGACCGTTATTGAAAGAAAGAAATTCTCTACTTGGCGACTTGAACTCTCCTGAAATCGGAGAGAGTATGAAGAATATCAGCGAATTCCAGGAAAAGGCAATCAATATTCTCACTAGTGGAAAGGCACAAGCCGCCTTCAATTTGGATAGCGAGCCCCAAAGTGTCAGGGAACGCTATGGTTTCATGCCAGCCTTTGACCCTCAAGATCCTCAAAGGTGCGGGGCACCAAATTGGGCACAACGAATGCTTCTTGCCAGAAGGCTCGTTGAAGCTGGTGTTAGGCTTGTGACAGTGGATTTGCGTTGGTGGGATTTCCACAAGCAGGGTTTTGACTCTCAGAAACGTGGTTTTCTTCCAAGGTGGGATCTCGCTTACTCGGCATTCGTTGAAGATTTGGAAGCAAGGGGTCTTTTAGATTCCACACTAGTGGTAGCGTGGGGAGAAATTGGCCGAACACCCCAGGTAAATAAGGATGCAGGCAGAGATCACTGGCCTTATGTAATGTCTGCGGCTTTCACCGGTGGGGGCGTTAAAGGTGGCACGGTTGTGGGATCGTCCGATGCCAAAGGCGCATTGCCCAAGGATAACCGCAAGACTCCTCATGATGTTCTAGCCACACTCTACAGGCACCTTGGAATGGATTACAAAACTTCTTACATGGACCACACTGGCAGGCCGCATGTAATGTTGCCCGAGGGTAATCCAATCGATGAGTTATTTAGTTAGAATGCGAATGTGATCCGGCCGGAAGTATGGTTTTCACCTGCAAATCCTCAAGATTCCACAGCACCACGGAACCCTGACTAGTACCCACCGCAAGAGTTTTGCCATCCTCGCTTAATGCCATGCAGGCTATCATTTCCTGAACAGAAACCAATTGAGTTCGTGGTTGCATGGTTTCAACATCAATTACCTGAATTTTTTCATTCCCCAGCGCAACAAAAAGTGTTTTTCCATCTTTGGTCAACTCCAAGGATCTTATCGGTTTGTTGGAAATCATCAGGTTTTTTAATTCCAAAGAATCATTTTGGTTTATGAGGCAAATCAAACCACCGTCACAACCCAAGGCAATTTTACCACCTCCTGCCTTGATAACCCCAACCGGCCGGTTAAGCGAAATAATAGGCTTTGAACCATGCTCCAGAAGGTGATTTAACTCATAAAGATCACCCATCGAAGTGACTGCGAAAAACCCCGAACCAGTTTGCTGCAATGATGTAAAAAAACTGTCACCAGGGTGAATTTCCATTAACTCGTGCTCAACCCCATTTGCAAAAAACAAGCTGGGCTTCAGGTTGGAGGCAGCATTATGAAATGCACCAATAACACCAAACTGGCAGGGTCTTCCAAAATTCACCACATTGGAAATTACCTCGAGAGGGGTTTTTATTTTCTCCTGACAGATCAGGTCTGATGAAGAAAGTCTCATCAGAATGGAATGATTGGTACCTGCCAGCAATTCATCGCTCTCCAAATTCCAAGCAAGAGTTGTTATGGGTGTTTTTTCAAAAATTCTCTTTGCCAGCAATTTGCAATTGCGCGTATCCCAAACAGAAACCAAACTATCTCCAGCAAGAACCGCAAGGGATTTATTATCTTTGGAAAAAGTTATCTGGCTGATTTTCAATGGGGTTTCCATGAAGGATTTTTTTTCCTTCACCGATTTATTGGTGATGTTTCCAGCGGATTGGTAAGCAATCCCTGATGAAACAAACACCATTAAAACCGGCAGAATGAAAATCAGCTTTTTACAAAAAACCAAAAAGCCCATTGCAGTTAACCGCCTTCAAATAAACATAACCATTTCTTTATCATTTCTTCATATTTGAATTTGAAAAAAATTGCAACAGAACTTGATATTCCAATCGATTAACAGCCGGTAGAAATGCTTATAACAAGAATGAATAATGAAAAGGGAATCAGGGTCTATTTAATTTCCCAAAGCTTTATGGTGCCATCCAAGCCAGCGCTTCCAACCGTTTTTCCATCTGGCGCAAATGCAACCCCCCGGACATCATTTTTGTGACCTTTAAAAATTTGCAAGTTTTCACCGGACTTTGAATCCCATGTTTTAACCAAATTATCCGTACCAGAGGATGCGATAGTTTCACCATCTGGGGAAATACTTATGGAAGTAACTGCACCAGCATGGGCATTAATTTCCTTGGAATCCTGACTTTTCTCCGGGTTAGGCCAGATTCGAATTCTTCCGGAACGGTCAGCACTTGCCAGCATTTTTCCCTCACGGGAATAGCAAACAGCAGAAACAGCCTTTTTATGCCCTTTTAAGGCAAGCCTTTTTCCACCATCCAGCGAGAACAAATAGATGTTATTATCAGAGCATCCTGCAATAACTGTTTTGCCATCAACCGTCCAGGTAACAGCATCAATCGCTGAAGGACAATTAAAGCTTTGACTTTTTTTGAAGCTTGAACTGGGAAGAATTTCCAAAGAACTTTTTCTGGCCAGTGCAAGATATTTTCCATCTCCAGAAAAAGACATGGACTTTATCTGGCCATTACCAGTTTTTACAGTCTGTAACTCTTCACCATCGTCAGTCCTGATAAGCCTGATGTCGCCATCAAGGTGCCCCAAGGCGAGCGTTTTGCCATCAGGATTAAATGCCAGAGTGGTTGGCCTTTTATCCCCTGCGGAGACCACTAGAATTTGTTTTTGTTTTATGGGGTCCCAAAAATTAATAGCTCCATCTTTACCAATTCCCGCAAGGATAGAGCCATCCTTGCTGAAATCCACGGCCATGAATTGCTGACCGCTTACCTTGAAATTTGCTTTTTCATCGCCGCCACACCCAAGTAAACCTATCAGTGTGGCAGATAGAATCACTATTATTTTTCGCATGGCTTCCCGGAAGGTCCAAACAAGCTTTAGAAGTCTCCCGCAACCTCACCACCAGCCCGTGTTCCAATCTTTTCCCATGTTTTGGGATCAATATTATTGGTAATAAATCGAACCGAACCATCGCCTAGAAGACAATTGATTCCCCCAGAGTGCCTGCTTGTGAAATCCTCTGCATGAAAGGATCCATCTGGCTGGGGTTTATTTGGCGTATGCGCAATTTCACCTGTGGCCGCATCGTTAATTCCTGTATGGCCAAGAATTAGTAATGAGGTGGTTTCACCGTCAAGGTCGCCGCCAGGAACCGCCCCCACCCAAGTACAAACCCCCATAATTCCGATGGTTGGATTGGCAGACCTTGAACTTCTTTCACCTATGAAAATGGTATTGCTTAAACCATCTGTCACTTCGCCGATGGAAATCCCCCGATTTCTCACGAACATTCCCACGCCTAGGGCAGGATCAATTGCTGCAAGTTCCTCTCCACCGTTCACACCCGCATAGGATGATTTTGCAACTTGTATGTTGGCTCCATTTACAAGAAATATGCTAACTCCATCAGAATCCGACGGGCAAATGTAATTCTTCAAAACAGTTTCGCGAAAGGCCCTGGCGGCAGCGTTGTTCGAAGTTACACTCATGGTTTTAAAATCTACCGTTTTAGCCAATGCTTCTTGCTCTAAAAATGGAAGGATGGCAGCGCCCCAACCCCAACCAGGGTTAAATACTTGATCAGGGTCAAAACCATTGGGAATTCCCAATGGTTGATTACAGTAATATCCAGCAGGAAAAACTTTGTAGGTACTTTCATAGTTCATCAGCGCCAAACCAATTTGCTTAAGATTATTGGAACAGGTAAGGCGCGCCGCAGCTTCCCGAACTTTCTGAACAGCAGGCAGCAAAAGACCAATAAGAATGGCAATGATGGCGATCACAACCAATAACTCGATAAGGGTAAAAGCTTTAAGGCGGCTATTTTTAAGCATGTTAGGCCTCCAACCAAAAAGTAATATAAGATAATACCTATAATATCGCCTCGTATAACTTTGTCAAACTTTTTTAGCTTTCTGACGAATTATTGCGGTTTTTTTACCTTTACTCACCTTCTGATTGGCCTTTGGTAGCATTGACACAATCTTTCGCAAAAGAATATAACTTGTTCTCTTGGTTAATCTTGCAGGCTGTCTTGTCCTCATTTTAACCAAGGCAAGGATGCCTTTGGGGGATGGAACCCTTGTTTTGTGCGACCATTAACGCTGGCAGTTCGTGGAATAAAAAATCCACCAACAAATCAATCGCCTATTGGCACCAATCAGTGGCCAATGGTAGTGCTGATGGCGTTTACCCTTTTCTACTGCGGTTTTTATTCCTTATCTGTAGTTGGTTTTATGGTGTTGCCACTTTCTTAAGAAACACTTTTTTAAACCTCGGCTTTCTGAAGACGAACCATATTTCGATCCCTGTAATCAGCGTTGGCAACCTGACGGCAGGGGGAACCGGAAAAACGCCCATGGTGGAATGGGTTGCAAAATTCATCAGGGATTTGGACCTGCGACCCGTAATACTCAGCAGAGGCTACAAAGGCGCTGGCGGGGCAAATGATGAAGCACTACTACTGGAAGACCATCTTCCGGATGTTCCTCATTTGCAGGGACCGGACAGGACCTCCCTTGCTCACACAGCTATTGAAGAACTCGAAGCCGAAATATTGATCCTTGACGATGGGTTTCAGCACCGAAGAATTGGAAGAGATTTGGATATCCTTCTTTTGGATTCCACCAATCCATGGGGTTTTAACCATTTACTGCCTCGGGGCACCCTGCGTGAAACCACCCATGGACTTCGAAGGGCGGACATCATTGTGCTTACAAGGGTGGATCAGGTGGATCAAACCACTTTGGAAAAAATTAAAACCCAAATCCACCGAATCAAAGGCACAATCACCATCTGCGAGGCAACCCACGAACCAAAAGAATGTGTTCGCTATCAGAATGAACCTTTGCCATTGAATAAACTCAAAGGCAGCAAACTGCTTGTCTTTTGTGGTTTGGGCAATCCTCAATCCATGCTCACAACTTTGGAATCTTTGGGCGCGACCATAGTGGATTCAAAAATATTTCCAGACCATCACCCTTATACATCCACGGATGTGGAACAAATCATCGATTGGGCTGACGCAAATCGAAACGATTTTGATTTTCTAATAACCTCTGAAAAAGACCTTGTGAAACTTCAAACGGCATCCCTTGCGAATTACCAACTTTATGCGCTTTCCATTCAAATGAATATCCGCAAAGGTGCGGAAGAACTCAGGCAAATCATCAATGAAAAGGTCCGCAGCAAACATCTCTCGGCCCGATTCACGGAAGGAGAACAGTATGTTTAAGAAAAACGTCCAACCCTTTGATCTTTCAGGTTTAAAAACCTATGATCTTGCCTCCAGGCCATCAAAGGTGTTCAAGGAAGATCTGGGAAAGCCGGTGCAGGATGATTGCTGCATTAGCGAGTTTCTTAACTCCCTGCCAAATCAACTGGCGGGAAAAAGCATTCGCAGAGTCCGAGACCATCTTTTAAGGGCACGTGACCACGGCAAAACTGTTGTTGCAGCCATCGGCGGCCATGTGATCAAGACTGGTTGCGCACCTTATCTGATCGACTGGATGGAAAAAGGATTTATTAGCGCGATTGCCATGAATGGATCTGCTGCGATTCATGATGTGGAACTTGGAATCGAAGGCAAAACCAGTGAGGATGTTGGAACCACACTGCACCACGGGCTTTTTGGGATGGCTCGCGAGACCGCGGACTTCTTCGCACTTGCCAGCAGGCGCGGTTCTGACGAAAAGACCGGGCTCGGGGCGGCGGTTGGAAACATGCTTGCGGAAAGAAAGTGTAAATCACCCGAATCAAGTCTGTTGCTTGCGGCACACCAAATGGGAATTCCCGCCACAGTGCATGTGGCCCTTGGCACAGATATCGTTCACATGCATCCTCACTTAAGTGGCGCAGCCATCGGAGAAGCCAGCCTCACCGATTTCCGAATCCTATGCACCGTGGTAAGCACCATGGCTGAAGGCATTTGGATGAACCTTGGCAGTGCGGTCATCATGCCGGAAGTTCTTTTGAAAGCGGTAAGCGTCGCTCGGAATTTTGGGTATTCCCTGGATGGCTTTGTAACGGTTAACCTGGACAAGGAATCACGCTACAGAAGCACAGTCAATGTTCTAAACCGCCCCAGCGCCGAGGGAATTGAAATCACCGGCCATCACGAATTGATGATTCCCCTTCTCCATGCGGCAACATCCGCTGCATTACCGGCAAAGAATTCAGTTTCAGAATCCAAGGCAGCGTAACTGGTGCAAACATGTCACTTAGCAACAAACCACGACTGGTAAAGCCTGAAGATTCCGCAACGGGAAAAGACCTTGTGGAACTTGTAAATCACCTGGGCACCCCCAGCATTTTGGTACTTGGTGACCTGATGCTTGATCGTTACATCTGGGGTGATGCTGAACGCATCAGCCAGGAGGCCCCCGTGATTCTTCTTTGCGCCCAAAAGCGCGAAGAGCGCCTGGGTGGGGCAAGCAGCGTCGCGATGATGCTTTCAGCGCTTGGCGCCAGAGTACACATTGCCGGCGTAGTGGGTAAAGATACGGATGCGGAGCGGGTTCGTGGAATGCTGCTGGACAACGGTATCAACTCAGAATTGGTACTTACCGACACCGAAAGACCAACCACGGTGAAAGAGCGCTACATTGGAAAAGCACAACACAAGCACCCCCAGCAGATGATTCGTGTGGATTACGAAGTGCGCAACCATCTGAGCAAACCCATTCAAGAAAAACTCTCCGGAATGATTCTGCAACGATTGCACGAATACGACATTGTGCTTGTCAGCGATTATGACAAAGGCGTATGCACCCCAGGCCTGCTTTCCGATTTGATCAATGCCTGCAAGGCGAAAAACAAACGAATTATAGCAGACCCCATCCGTGGATCAGACTACCGCAAATACCACGGCATTTCCGCCATGACCCCCAACAGATTGGAAGCAAGCCTGGCTTCGGGAAGAAACATCAACACCAACCAGGAAGCGCTTCAAGCTGCCACCATTCTTAGGGAACGGCTTGACATGGAAGCGGGCATTATCACGTTAGACAAAGAAGGCATGGCCCTGGCACATCAGGATGGCACACTGGAAATTTTCCCAACCAGGGTTCGACAGGTGTACGACATCACTGGAGCGGGCGACATGGTGATGGCAGTACTAGGAATGGCTCTGGCTTCAGGCGCGGACTATTCCCAGGCAATCCGCCTTGCAAATATCGCGGGTGGCCTGGAGGTTGAAAAAATAGGCGTGGTTCCTGTGACTCGTCAGGAAATCCTGGAAGATCTCGCCAAATCAGGCTATGCCTCGAAAGCTGAAACCTCAACAGGCATGGAAAAACTTCGATCCAGAGATGCCTTGGTAACAGAAGTTGAACACCGAAGAAAGCTTGGACAAAAAATTGTATTTACCAATGGCTGCTTTGATGTTCTGCACGCAGGGCATGTCCAATATCTTCGCGAGGCCCGGGCACAAGGTGACCTTCTGATTATTGGTTTGAACAGTGATGAAAGTGTCAGGTCCCTTAAGGGCCCAAAACGTCCAATAAATCGTGAGGATGCAAGAATAACCGTACTTTCAGGTCTTGAGGCCGTGGATTTTGTAACCACCTTTGGGGAAAGCACCCCTCTGGATCTGATCAAAGCCGTAAAGCCAGATGTGCTCGTAAAGGGTGCCGATTATCACAAAGACACTGTGGTCGGTGGTTCTTTTGTGGAAAGCTACGGCGGACGAGTCCATCTTGCAGACTTGAAGCAGGGCTACTCCACCACTACCATTCTTGAAAGACTTGGTGCCGCATAATGGCCTTACATTTCCCAACCTTGGAGACAGCAGTATGAAAATTGCTGTTTTTCTACCTGGCTGGATAGGCGATGCAGTGATGGCCACCCCTGCCATTCGCGCTTTGCATGACCATCTTCAACCGGAAAAAATGGTTGCTGTTTCCAAGGCTTACGTCGCGCCCATTCTGGATGGAAACCCCTGGTTCAATGAAACCATACTGACAGGTGGCAAAAAAGGATTAAGCACTTGGCAGGCTGCCATGGCCCTGAGAAAACATTCCATTGATCTTGCTGTGGTTTTTCCCAACTCATTCAGGTCTGCTTTGATTGCGTGGCTTGGCAACTGTAAGAGGGTGATAGGATACAACCGGTACTTCAGGGGATTTTTCCTTTCTGATTCTTTGCCACCCATCAAGGATGGCAAAGGTAAACTTCTACCAACCCCTATTATTGACTCCTACAATCTTCTCGCAACAACGGCAGGTTGCAGCCAACCCAACCACAAAATGGAGCTATTTGTTTCCGATGCGGAAGATCAACTAGCGAAACAAGTATGGAACAACACAGGGTTTCAAGAACTTTCTGAAGTGATTTGCCTGAACCCCGGTGCCGCTTTTGGAGCCAGCAAGCTTTGGCCTGCAGAACATTTTGCAAGCCTCGCTCGCGATTTGGTTCGGCTTCGCGGAGCAGGAATTCTTTTGCTTTGTGGTCCCAAGGAAAGTGAACTAGCCCTTCGAATCACCCAACTGGCTTCGCATCCCCTGGTAAGGTGTCTGGCCGAAGCAGGAATGCCATCACTTTCCCTGGGACTTACAAAAGCCTGCGTTAAACGATCAAGCCTTTTGGTAACCACCGACAGTGGCCCAAGGCACTTTGCAGCGGCATTTAATAGACCGGTGGTATCGCTCTTTGGGCCCACACATATCGAGTGGACGGACACTTTTCATCCGTTGGAAATTCAACTTCAAAAGAAGCTACCTTGTGGCCCATGCCAGAAAAGAACCTGCCCCATAGACCACCGTTGCATGAAACAACTTGAGCCCCAAGAAGTGCTTGCGGCTTCCATGAAATTACTAGATTCCCAGCTACCTTCCCTACGTATGGCAAGGAATGCATCCTAAAAGATAGGAAGATCGAAGCTTGTTGGATGGAGTTTTAAGACTTATTGGAGCCATTTTTTACCCCATCCTTTGGGCTTTGGATTGGGTTTCGGTGACCTTTTTCTCGTCTCGCTCCGACTATTTGCTGGTAAGGTCTTCCAAAAGAAAAATATTCCTGGGCAACAACTACCACAACGCGGAAAGCATCTTTCATGTGGAAGGACTCCGGGTTACCGGCCATGGCTGGAAAAAGAAAAGGCATGTCTGCAAATTGGAATTTCAGGAACCGCCTGGCGAAACCCATGCCTTTATGAAAAAAGAATATGCGGGCAGAGGCTGGCTTGCGCACCTGAAACCCAAACGCCTTATGCTCCATGAAGCAAGGGTCCTGGGCACGCTTGAGAGGGAAGGCATACCCGCCCCAAAATGGATTGCGGTTGGAAACACCTTCAAGGGGGATGCGTTTCTCATCACCGAGGAAATCCCCGATACCGTGACACTAAAAACCTATCTTGCCGAAAACCACAGTCGGTCTCAGAAAAAGGAAGTTTTAAGAGCACTGGCATGCTCTTTGGCCCGGATGCACACCCTTGGGTTTTGTCATCCCGATCTTTATTCCAAGCATGTTTTGGTGAACCCTGAAAGCAGAAAAGTTTTCATTCTTGATTGGCAACGGTCGGTGAGAATTCAGGATTTGCCCTGGGTTGTGCGCTGTGAAAACCTTGCGAGACTTCATGCAACCATAGAGGAAACCAGTCTATCAATCTTGGAAAGACTGGCATTTCTTTCATGTTACCTTGAGGCAACAAGCCAATACTGCTCTTTCAATAATAGCATTCCATTGATGGGTGTCATGGCTTTAACCATCGAAAAGGAATGCCAACGACTTTTAAAAAAGCGACATATCCGCGAAAAAAGATACTCCTCCAGCAGTACCACTCAGGCACAAAACTGGATTTATCAGGACAGGGATCATTTTGTCATCACATCATCCTGGGACAGCCAGGACAAAATCATTCTGGATGAACTTACTAAAACTTTTGAAGCAAATGAAATAAAGCGCCAAGTCATTCGAAAATACCAAATCGCCAGCAACAGCACTCTCAGGGCCGAGTTTCTACGATTCTCAAACCCAACAGGAATTTTCACCAAGTTGTTCGGGCGTAAAAACTTTCAATCCCCAATGCATTGGAATGCCACCACCCTTTATAAATTGCAGCGGCATGGAGTACAGACAGGGAAAATTCTTGCCCTAGGGTTCAGGAAGATCAACGGGTTCAACCATGGGTGCTTTTTGCTTACCAGAGAACCTCTTAACTCGGTATCACTAGAAGAATGGCTTCAAGAAAGCATTCGCAAAAATTCACACGATGAATCACGCAAGTATCTTCTGCAAGCTGTTGGAAAACTTCTTTCCAACATTCACAAGGCAGGATTCGTGATACGCGATGGTTTTGATCTTGAAATAAGGTTAAACCTGCAAATGAATCTTGCCCCATATCTTGCATCGGCAAACGCCCTGCAGGATGCATCGGGCATAGACCTTGAAAAGGCCATGCATGACAAAAAAGCCTGTAGGAAATGGTTGCGCAAGATGGGCACTTCGAATGACGAAATTTTATTTTTCTTGAAAGGCTATTCTGGAAAAGCGGGTTTCCATGGCTACTCATTCAGTCAGCCAAATGTGGTCCAATCTCAAGCCCAATCTATTCATAACTCGCCAGCCAATTCCACATCCGCAACCGTGATAACGTCCGTGGAAAATACAACGCAATGGACCGAACCAGTTTCAGCGGGTAATGAAATCACCACCACAAAATCTGGTAACAGAAATATCAAGCATTTCGCCTTACAAGATTGGAAAGTTTATTATGGAGATGAATGGTACAACTCCATCATGGATGTGGGTGTTACAGATCGTTTTCATTCCAAGCAGGGTCGTTCGGTTGGAAGATTGATTTTCGAGGCGGGAGATGGAAAGCCCGACCTACGGGTTTACTTAAAACGGCATTACGATCTACCTGCAATGGATGGCCTTATGGGCAGGTTGTTTCCTAATGTTGCCTGGTCACCGGCTTTGCAAGAATACCAGCATTTGGAGTGGGCCAGACAGTTGGGAATAAAGGTGCCGGAACCGGTGGCGGTATTGGAAATACAAGGACCGGGAAACAAGCTTCAAAGCGCTCTTGCCATACGAGAATTAGAGGGGATGCTGGCGCTTCATGAAGCAATACCCCTGGCAGAAAAACGGTTGGACAAAATCACCTTCCGAAAATGGAAGAAATCCTTGATCGCAGAAATGGCAAGAATGTCCAGAATTCTGCATGACAGGCATTGGTTCCACAAGGATTTGTACTTGTGTCATTTTTATATTCCCGAGAAATACACCTTTGAAATTCCCAATTGGCGAAATCAGGTATGGATGATTGATTTGCACCGACTGGGTCACCACCCATGGACTTCCAAAATCTGGCGCATCAAAGATCTTGCCCAGCTTGTTTATTCTTCCGAGATTTCAGGAGTGGATAATAAAGACCGCCTAACATTTTGGCGCTTTTACAGAGAATTGGGCCCAAAATCCCGTTTGGACACGCTAATGCTTTGGGTCATTCGTTTTAAGTGGCAAAGATACAGATCTCATAACCTTAAAAAGAAAGGGAATCAGACTTCAAAACCCGGGTAAATAAAGGTTTTCACTCATCTTGTCGATGAAAGATAAGATGAGGAATTTTAAACGATTATTCGGGAAATGAACGATGGCGGCCATGGACATTGCTTTCTGCTACGAAAGTGTTTTACCCAGACGCGGTGGTTGTGAAACCTATATTGCATCTCTCGCCAGAAGATTGGCGCTGGATGGGCATCAGGTTCACCTTTATGCCAGCAACTGGGATGCAAGCAGTTTACCGGAAAGCATGATTTATCATGAGGTGAAAATCCCATGGCGCCCAAGGTTTATGCGCCCTTGGGCATTTGGTTCCGCGGTTCTCAAGGCAATGAGGGGTAACAACCACGATGCCAGCATAGGTTTTGATAAAACCTGGGGCTTGGACGTACTATACCCACAAGGCGGATTATTTGCCGCTACAGCGGATCATAACCTTTTAAAATACGAGAACCCAGGCACACGAAAATTAGTTCGTCTGGTCAAACGATTTGATCTATCCCAGCAATCGTTCCTGATGCTTGAGAAATTGCAATACCTTGGAATGAAAAAATCCATCGTCATTGGCATCAGCGAAATGGTTCGAAATCATTTTCAACAGTACTATGAGATTTCATCCGAGGATCTTCGCCTCGTTCGCATTGCCATGGATCCCAACAGATTTCAGGAAACAGACCGACCAAGGCGAAGAATCGAATGGCGGCAACAATGGAACATCGAACCCACCGATTGCCTGGCTTTGTTTGTTGGCATGAATTATCGCCTGAAGGGTATTGAACCTTTGCTGAAATCGCTTCGGCTGCTTCCCACAGACAGCCCCATAAAGGTAATGATTGTGGGAAACAAGAATTACAAGCAATTCGAAACCATGGCAAAAAAACTTGGCGTGGAAGAAAGGGTTCGATTTGTTGGCTATTGCAATGAAATGCGAAACTGCTATTTCGCTGCGGATTTCCTTGTTCACCCTACCTTTTATGATCCCTGCTCAAATGTGGTTCCGGAAGCCATGGGATGCGGTCTACCTGTTATCACCACCCGCTACAATGGGGCTTCGGAATTCATCACTGCCAACAAAGAAGGCATTGTGATCGACGACCCACATGATCACGAAAAACTTGCCTGGAGCATGGGCCAGTATACCGATCCTGCCAAAAGGCTCTCAGCGTCACAGGCGGCCAGAAAAACCGCATCCCAGTGGACTTTCGAGCATCATTACAAGCAAATGGTTGCCATCTTCCAAGAAGCAGCATCCAGAAAAAACCAGATGGATGGCACCAATCAATTTGCAGGAAAAGCAAGTACTTGGATGCAATCGCACTGACCAGTCAGGCTTGTATATCTGCTGGCTATACTCGATCCAAAACGGGTTGAAAGAATTTTATGGAGGATGTTGGGCCTGCCACTTCTGGTAACTTCAGTAGATGAATTCCTTAGCCAGCCTGCATGCCGGATAAACTTGACTCCATCAGTCGTAAAGCCAGCCTTTTGAAGCAAACCGCAAAGGGTATCTGGCGTGAAAAATGTAAGGTGCCGGGGAAAATCTATACCTGTCCAATGCTCCCCGAAAACCCTGTATGCGAAACTTTTTAAATTGGGAACAGAAACGCTGAGCATTCCATCGGCCTTTAACAGGTTTCTGGCAGCCTTCAAGGCACCCAAAGGATCATGCAGATGCTCCAACACCTGGCGCATGGTGATTACATCAAACTTACGGCCTGCAATCGCAGAATGTTCAAACCCACCTTGGTAAGCTTCAATACCCAATGATTTTGTCGTTTCAACGGCATGCGATGAAAAATCAACACCCGTCACATTCCAGCCCGGGTTTCTCATCTTGGAAAGGAAAGCACCACTTCCGCATCCAAAATCCAGCATGGTGGCATCAGGGCGAGCAGGTTTAATGGAAAATTCTTTGCTAGTGGCTTTGGTGGATTTGGATTCATCATGGGAATGGTAGGGGTCATATCCCTGCGGATAAAAGGCTCCAATTGTTTCCACGGTTGGCCTTGGCCCAAGGTAGCATAAACCACATCCCTTGCATTGAAGCACTGCCGCGTTTTCCACACCATGCGCTTTCCCTTGGGAACCAAGGGATAAAAAAATATTGCCCTGGCTACTTCCACAACCAGGGCAATGATTGGATTCCCAATGTACTTTTTGATCCATGGGTCATCCTAACACTCAAGGGGAAAATAAATGATCAGGCGTTGGAACGACTGAGGTATTCCCCAGTTCTGGTATCCACAGCCACCATTTCACCAATTCCAATAAAAGGTGGAACCGTGATCTTAAGACCAGTTTCAGTGGTTGCTGGCTTGTATTGAGCTGCTGCGGTGGCACCCTTGAGAGCAGGTTCGGTTTCCACAACTTTTAAATGCACCGTGGGTGGCAATTCAAGGGATATTGGTTTGCTTTCATAAAAGGTGACATGTGCCTTGTCGTTTTCCTTAAGGTAAAGGATCTGGTCACCAACCCAATCTTTATGCAGGGGGGTCTGCTCAAAGCTTTCCTGATCCATGAACACAAAGTCATCACCGTCACGGTAAAGGTACTGCATTTCTCTTTTGTCGAGGTAAGCCTGTTCAACTTTGTCCTGAGGACGAACCCGGTTCAAGGTAATCGAACCGGTGTTAAGGTTTTTTAGCTTGAGGTTCAGGATGGCTCGCCAGTTGCCAGGGGTATTCAGATCCCTGTCTACCACGTAAAAGAGCTGATTACCTTCACCAACAATAACCATGCCTTTTCGGACTTGGCTGTATTCAATGGATGCCACGAGAACCTCCGGAAGAAAAACTGTTAAACATTACTTCATTAATCTATCACGAAGATATGCGATGGAGAAGGGGCAACACAGTCAAAGAGCATCCAAATTATTTCGTTCACGACAGTCTAAAAACCCTTTAAAAACCAATCAAACCACATTCGAGAACAGATAAAAGCCCCCGCCAAACTGATATGAATGGCGGCATAATTCACTCTCACTTTTTCAATCTTTCAAACTCGTTTGATGAAATCCGGGTTGTGGCTAACTGGTTTTCCATCCCCGATAAGGCTTCAAAACGGATCACCTTTTGAAGTGGTTTAAAAAACTCCAGACGGGTGATTTCCCAGGTTTCCGCATCTATTTCACGATCCTCGATATTCCAGTTGGGCATCCAAACGATCAATTCCTGTTTGCCTTCAGGCACATTATGGAGTTCAAAATTACCATCCTGATCACACCTTGCAATCCAAGGGTGTTGCATGGAAAAAAGATACGATCTCATCCAGAACTGACCCGATCCGCTGCTCAGAGCAACCATTCCAGGCTTTTCCAGTTTTCTGACATACGACTTACCACGACTTGCAAGCGGGATACTGAAAAAAGAATCCCCCCTTCCCCTTAACGAGAAAAAGAAATCCTGCATGTTTAGAATTTCAAACTGCCCGTCTGTTTTCACAAAACCAACCTGCGAATCAACTCCTCCCTGGACAATGCCAAGTTGAAAGTTATTTGTAATTACCCTTACTGGTTCAAATTCAAAAGATTCCGCAACAGGACCATGTTTAAGAAAAACTACCGCGGAACCAACCCCCATGTTATTGGAATTGATTTTGGGAATATTAGGATTCATCCAATGGCGTTTGGGTTTATCCAAGTGCTCGGTAAGGGGGCTAATCGGGGCAGAAAATCCTTCCACTTTGGGAATGTCCCCAGACCAGACAACCCTTCCCTTCAGATTAGCTTTTGAAGCAACCATCGCCTTGGAAACATTCAGTGGTTTGGCATTTGCGATTTCAATTTTTCGTGCCCAAACCATGGAAACCGTGCCTGCTAATATCATTGCACCAACCGCCAGCAAAACCTTATGATGATTTTTGCGAATTATTCCAGTCTGATTGAAAGGTCTTGCCATGGCTTCCTGCGCTACCAAGGGTTATCGATTATTCAGCAGAGAAACAGCTCCAACCGTTCCATGCCCATGCGGACAAAGCACCCGCATAGTATCTAGAACCGATGGTTTGGCATGTAATCTGCACGTGACATCCATCAAGGATTCCACCAAGCACTACCATCGCCAATGTACAGAGGTTTACTATATTCTTGAGGGTCGGGGCAAGATGGAATTGAATGAAGATGTGATTGATGTTGAACCCGGAACAGTGGTTTACATTGAGCCCCACACCCGACACAGGCTTTATAGCGTTGAAGGGGTTCAAACCATCATTGTTGGAATACCCGCTTGGGACCCTAACGACGAATTTTTTGATTGATTCAATCCCCTTCAGGTACTCCCCATCGACCTTGAAGTGTATGATCCACACCAAACTGATCACAAATTCTTGCCACCACAAAGTCTACAAGCTCATTCATGGTAGTTGGTTTGCTGTAAAAACCGGGCATGGCAGGTAATATAACTCCGCCAGCTTCGGTAACGGTTGCCATATTTCTTATGTGAATCAGGTTTAGCGGCGTTTCCCTTGGAACAACAACCAGCCTGCGTCTTTCTTTAAGATGCACGCTAGCGGCGCGAGTTATGAGGTTATCTGTCATACCATTGGCAATGGAAGCCAGAGTTCCCATGCTACATGGACAAATAATCATCCCACTTGTAAGGAAAGATCCACTGGCAATACCGGAGTTGAAATCACGATAATGATGGTAACTAAAACGGCTGGAAAGAATACCTGTCCAGAAAGAGCCAAAGAACTTGGCGGGATTAAACTTTTCAGGATCCACTTTCCTTCCGCACTCCGCCGCAATAACTTCAATTGCAGCAGGGCTGAGGGTAAAATGAATATGTTTGCCGGCTTTCAACATGACTTCCATCAACCGAAGGCCGTAGGTGGCACCGCTGGCCCCGGTCATCGCAATCACGATATCTTCAACCGCCATGCCATCCTACCTTCATAAAATGGTGGGAGATTAGCTAATAGAATCGACATAATTCATGATAGACGCAAGCAAAGTCCTTTACACCATAGAAAAAGCCACCCAAGCCACCCAAAAATATCCGTACAGGCAGGGGAGGGTTCTCCGAATACCTGATGCATCGGACATTCTTGTGGTTGGAGACCTTCATGGAAGAATGGACCTGTTTAAAAAAGCAATCCAATTGGCAGATTTGAAAGCTAACCCGGGAAGGCATCTGGTTATTCAGGAACTTATGCATGGAACCCAAACCTATGAGGATGGTTCTGACAATTCCCATCTCACCGTGGACATGGTGGCACTTCTCAAATGCCAGTTTCCGCTCAGGGTTCACTATCTAATTGGTAATCATGAACTTTCACAAGCCACCAACAGGCGTGTCAGCAAGAATGGAAAAGATTTAAACCAGTTATTCGACATGGGGGTAGCTTTTGCTTACCCGGAACACACCGATCAATTCCTTGAAGCCTATCGAAAACTTGTGGAGGAATTACCCGCCCTTATACTTCTTCCTAACGGGGTAACCATAAGCCATAGTCTTCCTGATTCGACAAAAATAGACTCTTTCGATGTCCGAAAGCTGGAAGTTCTACCCACCACAAACGAGGAAACCACTCCGGGGGGCAGTTTGCATTCTCTTCTTTGGGGAAGGGATACTTCCGAGCACAATGCCCATGCGTTTCTTGAAAAAGTAAGGGGAAAATGGCTAATCACTGGTCACATTCCCGTGTTTCAAGGGGTTGATTTTCCAAACCCAATGCAAATTGTGCTTGATGCTCATTTGGATGTCGGTGGTTACGCTCTGATCCCCGGACAAAGGGAAATATCACCCGAGGAGTTTCACGGATTGGCTGGTGTTCTGCAGTAGAGTTTTTCAGGTGTGTGATGGATTCAAAAAATACTACCACAAAAAAACTGCCATTCACCCCCCGGGATGCCCTGGGACCAACCCGCATTGAGAAGGTTATTGTTCATGAAAAAGAATTTCTCCTGGGAATTCCCACCGATACAGACAGAATGCTAAACCACCCTCAGGTACTGGCGGATATGCAGTATGAGGAAAATATGCCTTACTGGGCCGAACTTTGGCCATCGGCTCGGATGCTGGCAAAACATATATGGAAGCAAGAGTTTAACCCCGGCCAAAAGGCCTTGGAAATCGGCTGCGGACTGGGCCTCGTCGGAATTGTTGCGCTTGCCAGGGGCCTACAGGTCACCTTCTCGGATTACGATGGCACCGCCCTGGAATTCGCATCTGAAAATGCAAAACGCAACGGGTTCAACTCTTTTGAAACCAGACAGATTGACTGGAGAGAAGTACCTGAAGGCCTGAGTTTTGATTGGGTATTTGCTTCCGACTTAATCTACGAGAAAAGAAATGTGCAACCCCTGGTGGCCATGATTGCCAAGGCTCTTGCCCCTAAAGGCGTGTGCTTACTGACCGACCAGGACCGCGCGCCGGCGGAATTTCTAAAGGCGGAACTCCGCGAGGCGGGATTGTCATTTACCACCTCGCTGGTCCGGGCGGGTCAGCCCGGCGGAGACCGCTTCAAAGGTACTCTTTACCACATTCAAAAATCATGATTTGTCTTCGCACTTAGCGCGCATCACGCTAACATACCCTTTAGAAGCATACTGGTTGGAGGTTTAAATCATGAATAGGATATTTGGCTTGGTGATACTTGCAGGAACCTTTATAGCCACCGCCACCTTTGGAGGCGAAGTGACCGTAAAGACCGTTAAATACCCTGAACTAGCCAACCTGGTAAGAAGCCTCAAGGGCAAGGTCGTTCTTGTGGATTTCTGGCGGCACGACTGAGTGCCCTGCAAAAAGGAATTTCCTCATCTGGTTCAGATGCAGCAGAAGTTCGGCAACAAGGGATTCGTGATAGTTTCGGTACACCTGAACATGGGGGTGGACAAAGACCTTGGCCTTTCCGGAGTGGAGAAAACCGCCCAAACCTTTCTCCAAAAAGTGAAGGCTGACTTCACGAATTTGGTTCTGGATGAACCCGAACAAGTTTGGATGGCACGGTTAGAAACAGGCGCGGTTCCCACACTGTTTCTTTTCAACAAACAAAACCGGATTGCTCAGAAGTTCATCGATATCGAAGACCAGGCAGCTTTCGAAAAAGAAATAAGCGATTTGTTGGACAAACCCTGATGAATATTCCCGAATCAAAAGTAATAGAATTGGCAGACCCTTCGCAGGCTCTTGGAAAGATTCCAAGCGGTCTGTTTGTCATTACTTATCTCGGCAAGGATGACAAACCTGAAGGTATGCTGGCAAGTTGGGTTCAGCAATGTTCATTGGAACCGCTTCTTATAAGCATCGCCCTGAAAGCAGGGCGTGGAATCCTTGAAAGCCTGACACCGGGCGCGAAATTCCATGTGCATGTGCTGCGAACCGGCCAGAACCAACTGGTCTCGCGTTTTGCGAAACCTTCCAACGGAGAAAATCGATTTGCAGACCTCTCCATACATCAGACCGCGGATATGCCGCCAATCCTTATGGATGCCTGTTCGGTTCTTTGCTGCGTGGCGCAAAGTCATACCGAGGCCGGCGACCACCGACTTCTTCTGGCTGAGGTTTTATCGGGGACCCTGCTGGAAAGTGGAGACCCCATGGTCCATGTCCGAAAAAATGGAAGAAATTACTAAGTTGGAAGCTCTCACGGACATGCTTAGGTTTCATCATAAAATAAAAGTTAAGACGAACAATTTATGGGGACGTAATGAAAAGACTTTTTGACAGGCTTGAATCCATTGTTGGGCCGGGGGCAATGATCACCTCTTCGAGTGAATTGCTTGTTTATGAATGTGATGGATTCACCATTGAAAAAAACAAGCCGGATGTGGTTGTGTTTCCCACCACAACGGATCAAGTGGCGGAAATCGTGGCAGTATGCAGTCAGTTTGAAGTCCCATTCATTCCCCGCGGATCAGGTACCAGCCTGGCGGGAGGCTGCCTTCCCGTTGGTGGTGGTGTGGTTGTCTCGCTGGCTAGAATGAAAAAAATACTGGAGGTGGATTACCGTAACCAGTGTGCGCTTATCGAAGCTGGTGTCATCAATCTCTGGCTTACCAATCACCTGAAAAACAATGGTTACCATTTTGCCCCTGACCCCAGCAGCCAGGGTGCCTGCACCATTGGTGGAAATGTCGCCACCAATTCAGGAGGCCCTCACACGCTGAAGTATGGTGTGACTGTAAACCACATCATGGGCTTGGAATTCATCATGCCGGATGGCAAAGTTTATCACACAGGCGGCCCCGTGGAAGACACTCCGGGCTACGATCTCACCGGAGTCATGGTGGGTTCAGAGGGCACCTTTGGAGTTGCGACCAAGTCTTGGGTTCGCATCACTCGCAATCCGGAATCCTACCGAACGCTACTGGGTGTGTTTGAATCGGTGGATGATGCCACAAACACCATTAGCGAAATCATTGGAGCTGGAATCGTGCCGGCCGCCTTGGAGATGCTAGACCAAATGATTCTCGGAGCGCTTGAGGATGCGTTTCATTTCGGGTTTCCACTGGATGCGGGTGCCATTCTGATCATGGAAGTGGATGGTTTGGAGGCAGGGCTTCAAGATGAAGCCGACCGAATTAGCGCCATTGCCATGAAAAACAAAGCCCGCGAAGTTCGAAAAGCTTCCACAGATGCTGAACGATTATTGCTTTGGAAAGCCCGTAAGCAGGCATTCGGCGCCGTGGGCAGGCTGGCCTCCAGTTTCTGCACGCAGGATGGTGTGGTGCCCCGCAGTAAATTGCCCCACATTCTGCGAGTCATTCAGGATATCGGCAAAAAATATGATCTGAAAATTTGTAATGTTTTCCACGCAGGTGATGGCAACATCCACCCCATTCTTTTATTTGACGAAAGACACCCCGAGCAGGTTCGCAAAGTTTTGGATGCTAGCACAGAAATCCTTGACGAATGCATTAAGCAGGGTGGAAGTGTCACAGGCGAACATGGCATTGGGGTGGAAAAAATCAGTTTCATGGAAAAACTGTTTGCCCCCGAGGACATCAAGATGATGATTCGCCTTAGGGAGGCCTTCAATCCAGAAAACAAATGCAGCCCCCACAAGATGCTTCCGACCTCTGGTGCGTGTGTGGAAGCCACCAAGGCTGGCCGCATGGCCGCGATGTAATTTAAGAAAACAGGATCAATTCAACATGACACTTTCTGCCACGCCTGAAAAAGCAAAGGTTCAAAAGCCAGCTTCCATCAAGGAAGCCTGTGAGATAATCACCGAAGCCAGAAATTATTCCCATGTGATCATTCCCACCGGAAATGGGACGAAAATGGCAATAGGGTACCCGTGCAAACGAAGCGCTGTTCACCTTGACACAAAGGCACTGGACAAAGTTATCGACTACCCCGCCAGGGACATGACCATTACGGTTCAGGCTGGAATTACCATGCAAAACCTGATGGCTTTGCTTGCGAAAGAAAACCAGCGTCTGCCTGTGGATGACCCTTACCAGGGTGCAAGCACTCTTGGTGGCATGATTGCAACCAACACATCTGGGCCAAGAAGGTTCGGCTGGGGAACTTTGCGTGACTACGTGATTGGCATAAGCGTTTTGAATGACGAGGGAATGGAAACCAAAGCGGGTGGCAGAGTCGTCAAGAACGTGGCAGGGTACGATTTCTGCAAACTGCACACCGGCGCGTTAGGCACCTTGGGGGTAATTTCCCAAGTAACCTTGAAAGTCCGTCCCGTTTCGGAATCGAATGCACTGGTGTTGGTGGGGCTTAACCCAAATTATGTGGAATCCGCATTGAACTTAGTGCATCAAACATCCACACGGCCAGTTGTGGTAGACATTATGAACCCGAAAGCCGCTGACCAATTCGGGTTGGGTTTGCGGGACAAATGGCTGCTCGCAATAGGGTTTGAACATTCTAAAACAACCACCGACTGGCAAGTTCAAACCATCGCCAGAGAATTTCAGGATTTTTCATCAAGCACTGTCGAGGTTCTGGAAGGTACGAACTCTGAAAAAGGGTGGAAAGCCTTGGAATCTTTTCAGGGACAACCCCAATTTGATTCACCCGTAACATTTAAAGCTAATATCCCGCCGGCAAAAGTGGCAACTTGGAGCGAGTTAGCAAATCAATTGTTCCCAGAAGCGTTCTTGCAGGCGCATGCAGGGAATGGAATAGTATTTGGGCATATTCAAGGTCTAGACTTGAAAGATACCAAAAACGGCCTTAGTCAACTCATGGAAAAAGCGGTTCGATACCAAGGCAATATAGTGCTGCATCGCTGCCCGGATTCCTGGAAGGAAGAGTTGCCCATTTGGGGAACCCCAAGAGAGGATTTGGAGTTAATGCGTAAGGTAAAGCAGGCCATGGATCCACTGGGGTTATTCAACCCCGGGCGGTTCGTGGGCGGTATCTAAATTCACCCAACATTGGAACAAACATAAATGAACTCTGGAAATACTACTCAAAAGCCATTGGAACACGACCCACTTGCCTTGAAACCTGTAAAAGGCGAACCGGGGTTTGGCAGAAACATTGATTATGAAACCTTCATGGATTGTGTGCACTGCGGACTTTGTCTTGGTTCCTGCCCCACCTATGTGGAAACTGGCGATGAGAACGACAGTCCCCGTGGAAGAATTTACCTCTGGCGCGCAGTAACCGATGGACGAGCCGAATTAACACCTAAAGTTCGCCAGCATATGGATCTATGCCTGGAGTGCCGGGCTTGCGAAACTGCTTGTCCATCTGGGGTTCAATACGGAAAAATCATCTCATCTTACAAGCATGACATGGCTAAGGTGCTTCCACCCGCACCCACAGTGAATGCACTGCAACGATGGATGCTTTTCAACCTAACCCCGTTTGCGGACAGAATGCGATTGGCACTCACTCCTGTTCGCATCATGCAAAAACTAGGCCTCGGTGGCGTTGTAAGATTCTTGGGTAAATTTCTACCAAGATCGCTGCGATTGCTGAATGATATCGTACCAGATCTTGAGCCTCATTACGGTTCGCTACCCGAGGTACTTCCAGCCAAGGGGACAAAGCGTGCCAGAGTCGGTTTAATCCTTGGTTGTGCAGCGGATGCCTTTCTACCAAATGCCAACCTCGCCACCATAAAAGTATTACAGGAGAATGGCTGCGAGGTATGGATTCCAAAATCACAAGGTTGCTGTGCTGCCTTGCATCATCATGCAGGGTTGGATAGCGAAGCCAAAAAATTTGCCGCCGCCAACTGTAAGGCCTTTGAATCAGGCTTGGGGGAAGGTCCTGGCAAACTGGATGCCATTATAAACAATGCTGGCGGGTGTGGCCCGGTACTCAAAGAATACGATCATCTTCTTCATGGAACCGAATTCGAGAATTTGGGTAAATCCTTCGCATCCAAGGTGGCGGACATACATGATTTTCTGGTTAAGCTTGGCCCTGTTAAACCCCAGCATGCCATACCTCTCAAAGTTACTTACCATGATGCCTGCGGTTTAAGTCATGCCCAAAAGATCAGAACTCCTCCTCGCCAACTTTTGGGAATGATAGACGGCCTGAAGCTGGTATCCCTTCCTGAAAGCGAACACTGCTGTGGAGCTGCTGGAAGTTACAACATCACACAGCCTGATATGTCGCAAACTTTGGGGGAACGCAAGGCAAAAAATATTCTTTCCACCGGTGCTAGAGCCATCTTTACCGCGAACATTGGTTGCCTGTTGCAGGTGGACCGTTACTTGCGTGAACAACAACCCAGGGTCTGGGTCGCACACCCGATGGAAATCCTTTGGGCGGCTTATTCCGGTCAAAAACCCAGGGGCCTTAAACAAGCTATGGAACCATTCGAAAAGGATTGAACATGAACATTCATGGCATAATTCCCCCGCTGGCAACGCCTTTCACAGCCAATGAGGACCTTGATATTCCAAGGCTTCGCTGGTTTATTGAACATCAACTATCCGCCGGGGTTCATGGAATATTCGTGCTGGGCACGAACAGCGAATTTTACGCCATGGATGACGCCGAAAAGCAGCAAGTAATCGCAGTGGCTGTGGAGCAGGTTAAAGGTAGGGTACCTGTTTTTGCGGGCACTGGTGCTGAAACCACTCGCGAAGCCATTCGGATTACCAAGATTGCTGAAAAAGAGGGAGCAAATGGGGTTTCGGTGATTACACCGTACTTTATTTCCCCCAATCAACAAGAGATCCACGATCATTACAAGCGGATTGCAGAATCAACATCTCTGCCCGTATTGCTTTACAATAACCCAGTGACTTGTGGTGGCCTGAAAATTGACCCTGATACCGTGGGCAGGCTTTCCCGAATCAAGAACATCGTTGGGATTAAAGACTCGAGCGGCGACCTGCAAAACACCATTGAATATCTTCGCAATGTGCCGGAAACCTTTGCGATTCTTCAGGGTCGCGACACCCTGATTTATTCCGCCATGGATCTTGGTGCGCGGGGCGCTGTACCAGCAACTGCAAACATTGCGCCAGCTTTACTTGTTGAAATTTACAACAAATTTAAAGCAGGTGACAAGGATGGCGCAAAAGCTGCCCAGGCCAGGCTTCACCCTCTAAGGATGGCACTAACATTGGGAACAGCACCCGGTGGAGTCAAATCTGCGCTTAGAGAGCTTGGTACCCCGATTGGACCATGCCGTTCACCAGTCGCACTGATTGGTCCCGACAAAGCTACTAAACTTCGAGATGCCCTTGTTTCGGCTGGACTGAAGCCGGTTTAATCCGCTTTAAAATAAGCCCAGGCAGAAGTGCCATGCTGCAACTGAACCATCTTACGATGGTAAAGGAGTGGTACTTCCTCAAAAACATCCAACTCTGCCAGAAGTGCTTCATCAACCTGATACACTTCTCCTCGTACGCATTCCCCGCCATGTTCCAGTTCTACCATCGCTGGGTATTCACCAACCGATTTAATCTTATACTTAGATGCGGTTGGTTTTTCACCAAGGAAACGGGAGTCCCTCAAAAGAAGATGATTTTTTTCCGAACGCTTAAGGGACCCATAGACAAACAGCAATTCTGTCACGGAAGTCTGCTTCCTTTCAAGGAATCAAACTTCTTAATTGTGATAGGCTCAAACTTGACCGCATCACCCACTTTAAGTGGAAAATAATTTTCTTCCACATCCACGAGAAGCAAGGGGGTTCTTCCTATGAGTCGCCAACCACCCGGCTTTTCTTGTGGATAGATTCCTGTTTGTATACCAGTAAGCCCCACACTACCCGCAGGAACTTTCAATCTGGGAGAATCCAACCTCGCCACACCTTGCAGCTTTTCAGGAAGATAACCCAAATAAGGGAAACCAGGACTGAAACCTATGGCATGCACTGCATAAACACTGGCTGAATGGAGTTCCACCACTTCTTTTTTACCAAGGCCCGTCAAACGGGCAACTTCAACCAAATCCTCGCCCAATTCATAACAACATGGAATCTTATGAAGCTTGCCTGTTTCAGAAAGAAGATTCGCCGGCTGCTTCGAAAGCCATTCGTTAATTGTTCTTTCCAACTGATTTAACTGTATTTTTGCTGGGTTATGGTAAAGAGCAAGCGCCTTGTAGGCGCAGACCAAATCTAAAATAGCTTCACTTTTGCTTGCCAGAATGGTTCGAAAAGCCAATTGACAGGCGCTTTCCGTTTCAAACCGAAGAAGCATACCCAAGTCAGCCAGCGGTTGTAATTGAAAGGCAGCCATGTCTTTTATCATAAAATTTTCACTGTAAGATGCATACAACTATGTTCTATAGTAGACCTAAGATTCTAATTCAACATCATGCAAAGGGGCTTGGAATGAGGTTGACAATTTCTTTCCTGATTATGGCAATCTTTTTAACCTCGGCAGGTTGCAGAAAGAAGCCTAAACCGGAAATGGAATCCATCGAAGCCCCTGCAAAAAAAACTGAGAAAACCACCACATCCTCTCCCCAAACAGGAAACTCATCCCAACCACAAACACCTCCCGCTCAAAATATAAAACGCAATATCGTTCAAAGGACCGGTACCAGCGACAAATTGCGTGGCATTTACCGGGCATTAGAACTTTATTCCAACGATAACAATGGCAACTTTCCACCCGCGTACACAAAAAACCCCGATGGCAAACCTCTACTTAGCTGGCGGGTACTGCTCCTTCCCTACATGGAACAAGATAATCTATTCAGAATGTTCAACCAGAATGAAGCTTGGGATGGGCCCACAAACAAGCCACTTTTAAAACATATTCCCAAGGTGTACCTATCCAGCAGCAATTACGATGTAAATGCGGCTTTCAAGACCACCATTCTTGCCCCGGTGGCTCCTGAAACTGTTTTCCCACCCACTGGACCCATCAACAGAAACGCAGTTTCCGATGGTTTATCCGGCACGATCCTATTGGTGGATGCGGATGATGAGGCAGCGGTCGAGTGGACCCGCCCCAAAGACCTCGCAGTAACCAGGCAAAACCCAACTTTGGGAATTGGAAGCAGCCATGCCGGTGGGGTGATGGCTTTGTTTGGCGATGGAACACCAAGAATTTATCCCACGCAAGCTCCTATTATGATTTGGGGTCGCTTCACCCGTGCGGGTGGAGAAACCCCAAATCCTTAAAAGTCTGAGGGATAAGGCTTTTTCACTTTTTCAGGTTCACCGATGAAAAAACCAGCGAAGACCTGGCCTGATCAAAGTCCACGGTTACCCTGGATCCATCCTTGATTTTCCCTTCCAGAATTTGCCTTGCGAGGGCTGTTTCCACTTCTTTGGTGATAGTTCTTTTTAAGGGCCTTGCACCAAAGGATGGATCATAGCCAACTTCAACCAGATGCTTGCGGGCTGCTTCCGTCAGTTCAAGCTCGATATTCTTTTCTTCTAGACGATTCCTTAGCCTGCCAAGCTGGATTTCCACAATCTTACCCAAGTTCTTCTCACTAAGAGCATGGAATACGATCAAATCATCCACCCGATTAATAAACTCGGGGCGGAAGTTTTTGCGAAGTTCTTCAAGCACCGCATCTTTCATACGATCGTATACTTCGCCAACAAATGACCCCTTGTATTGCAGGATTTTTTGGCTGCCTATGTTCGAGGTCATGATAACGATGGTATTTTTGAAGTTGACTGTCCGGCCCTGACCGTCCGTCAATCTTCCATCGTCAAGAACCTGTAATAACAAATTAAAAACATCCGGGTGGGCTTTTTCAATTTCATCAAAAAGAACAACGCTGTATGGTTTGCGGCGAACTGCCTCGGTCAATTGTCCACCTTCCTCGTAACCGACATACCCCGGGGGGGCGCCCACCAGTCTCGCAACAGTATGTTTCTCCTGGTATTCCGACATATCAATACGAATCATGGCGCGTTCATCATCAAACATGAACTCGGCCAATGCACGCGCCAATTCGGTTTTTCCAACGCCTGTAGGCCCCAGAAAAATAAAACTACCTATGGGCCTTTGTGGATCTTTCAGGCCGCTTCTTGCCCTTAGAACCGCCTCGGCCACCGCATCCACGGCTTCCTCCTGCCCGATAACACGCTTATGCAATTCATCCTGAAGATGCAGAAGTTTCTGCAATTCCCCCTCCATGAGTTTGGTGACGGGCACGCCAGTCCAGCGGCTTACAACACCGGCAATATCTTCCTCGGAAACTTCTTCCTTGATAAGTTTGTTGGCCCCCTGCTTGGCAGCCAGCGCTTCTTCCTCTGCCTTAATCTTCTTTTCTAACTCTGGCAGTTTGCCATATTTCAGCATAGCGGCTTTGTTCAAATCATAGTTGCGTTCCGCAAGCTCCACTTCATAGCGAGTCTGCTCCAGTTCCTGTCTCAAGCTGCTAAGTTTCTGAACAGCATCTTTTTCAGCCTGCCATTGGCTCTTCAGGGCTCCAGTCTGGGTTTTGAGATCGGCAAGTTCTTTTTCCAGCTTGGAAAGCCTGTCTTTTGAAGCATCATCCTTTTCTTTCTTTAGGGCTTCCCTTTCTATTTCCAATTGCATCTTCCTGCGTTCCGCCTCATCTAGTTCCGCAGGCATACTGTCAATTTCTGTTCGCAGCTTTGCGGCAGATTCATCTACCAGATCAATTGCTTTATCTGGAAGGAATCGATCCGTGATATAACGGTTGGATAGAACCGCAGCAGCCACCAGTGCGGAATCCTTGATTCGCACCTTGTGATGCACCTCGTACTTTTCCCTTAAGCCACGCAGGATACTGATCGTATCCTCCACAGAGGGCTGATCGACCTGAACAGGCTGAAATCGTCGCTCAAGAGCCGCATCTTTTTCAATATGCTGCCTGTATTCATCCAAAGTGGTGGCGCCAATGCAATGCAACTCTCCGCGAGCCAGTAACGGTTTCAGAAGGTTACCTGCATCCATGGCTCCATCCGTTTTTCCAGCACCGACCACTGTATGAAGCTCATCGATAAACAGAATGATTTCCCCGGAGGATTGCTGAACTTCCTTGAGAACCGCTTTTAGTCTTTCCTCAAATTCCCCACGAAATTTTGCCCCTGCAATCAACGCTCCCATGTCCAACGATACTATTTTCTTCTTTTTCAAGCCTTCCGGCACATCGCCACGTACTATTCGTTGCGCCAATCCTTCGACAATGGCAGTTTTGCCAACGCCAGGTTCCCCAATCAACACAGGGTTGTTCTTGGTTCTTCTTGATAGCACCTGAATAACACGGCGAATTTCCTCATCCCTGCCAATCACGGGATCCAGTTTGTTGCTGGATGCCATCTTGGTGAGATCACGACCATACTTTTCCAAAGCCTCGTAAGTAGCTTCCGGGTTTTGTGTAGTCACTCTTTGGTTCCCCCTTATTTCATGAAGTGCGGCCATTATGTTTGTTTTGTTGATGCCGGCATCCCTTAGCACTTTGCCTGCAGCCTGATTATCGTCCAGCATTGCAAGCAGAATATGTTCCACCGAAATGAAATCGTCCTTAAAACTTTTTGCTTCCGCTTCGGCCTGAACAAGAAGTTTGTTCACCCGGCCGGTAATACTAATTCCACTGCTTTCATTGCCACCACTTACCTTAGGAAGGCGGTCAATTTCCTGCAGGCATTTTTTTAAAATGCTGGAGGGATCCAGATTCATTTTCCGGAGCAGGGAAACAACCAAGCCAGGTTCCTGTTGCAGCAAGGCCGCAAGTAGATGCTCCACATCCAGTTGCTGTTGGCCCTTGGATTGTGCAAGCTGTGATGCTTGTTGAAGTGCGTCCTGGCTTTTCTCAGTAAATCTTTGAATATCCATGGTCCACCTCTTTTCAAATGATTAAACGCAAAAGAGATGCCATACGCCAAAAAACGTCAAATTGTCACAAATTAATGTTCTTTATGGACTTATAATATTAATGCTTGCCTTAATACCTGTACATGAATTCACCATTTTGGCAGTTCCATCCATCCGACTGCCATTTTTGCAGACCGTTTGAACTTGAGATTTTTATGAACCTTGTTATAAGCCCATGGCTTTAAATTTGCGTATTTGCGGAAAAATATGACCATGAAAACCTTAAAAATTTTTTTCATTGGTGTTTTGCCAGCCTTCATTCTGGGTTGTCAGGAAGGCCGCATAAAAATGTATTCCGCAAACACTGATGCGCATTTTGAAAAGGCAAGAAAAGATATTCAAGAAGCCGCTACTTCGGTAACGGAAGCCATGTCCTCCGCAAGGACTGATTATTATTCTCAAACCCAAAAGAAACTTGTGGAGTTAGACAACCAATATCAGGAATTACTGAAACAGGGTCAGACAACCACAGGGGAAGCAAAAGCCGCGTTGCTGAAAAGAGTACAAGAGTTGGAAGAACGACGGTCTGGAATCAAAAGCCGAATGGAAGATTACAAACAGGCTAGTGACAAAGCTGCGGAAAGCATTCGAACTGGCTTAGATGCTGCACTTTCCGATTACGCTTCTGCCCTCGCGAACAAGCAAATTGAATAAGAATAACGTTTTTATTTGATTTTTTAATGTCTTCCATTTATTAATTAATTAGTTTTATTCCTATTAATCACAGGTTAAACATGCGACCCTGCATTAAAGTTACATTGTGTACCTTTTTTTCTATTCTTGTGATAGCAGGTTGCAGCAAATCACTTAACCGCCAGGAACTTTCAGGCGAAGTTTCATGGAAAGGAAAACCTGTATTGATAGGTAGTATTACATTCGTCGGGGAAGATGATAAAAATCCCACAACCATCAGTGCAGAAATTAAGGATGGAAATTTTACGGTTCCCAAAGAAAACGGCCTTGTTCCCGGAAATTACAAGGTTCGCTTTAGCGCATTGGACAGAATTGCGATTGCCCCTGCGGATACAACACTGCCTGCCATTCCCCCTAGAGAAATATTGCCGGAAAAGCACACCGTTCAAGGAATGAATCTTACCATCAAGGATGGGGATAAAAACTTTTTCAAACTCAACCTCGATTAATAACGAAGGGTATAAAAATGGGTCGTAAAAAAGCATTCACGCTCATTGAACTTTTGGTGGTAATTGCCATTATTGCGATTCTTATTGGATTGTTATTACCAGCGGTACAAAAAGTTCGGGAAGCCGCAGCCAAGGCCAAATGCTCCAACAGCTTAAAACAAATTGGAACAGCAATTCATAATTATCAATCTACTTTCATGTCACTACCTCCCGGCGACACCGGTAATGGAAATAATGGTACCTGGCTTCACTACCTTCTTCCTTACCTAGAGCAGGAACCTTTGTTCAAAATGTACACAAATTTGGGTGGTCAAACCGGTGGAACCCCCTCTTATGCGACGGCTGGAAACAATCTAACTGTTTCCCAAACACAAATTCAGGCACTTGTTTGCCCTAGTGAACCAAATGGCAAAAGTACGCAAACCAACAACTACAAATTCCATAATTATGCGGTTAATTATGGGAATACCCACCGTACCCAAAACAAGGCTGGTAGAGATCCCTTCCCAGCCGCAATTAGGCCTGCATTTGCCGGGGCGCCTTTTACCTATAGTGGAACTTTTCCACCTGTGGCATACGATTTCAGGGATGTTACGGATGGTCTCAGCAATACTTTACTCGCCGCAGAGATTCTTCAAGGAATCAGCATTCTTCCAGGCACCACCGAGTTTCGGGGCATGACTTGGTATGGCCCTGGAGCTGGCTTTACCACTTTCGCAACTCCCAATAGCGCAACACAAGATAGAATTCAGTTTGCAAACTACTGCAATAATCAAGCCATCCAGGGCTTACCTTGTACTGCCGGAACCGATTGGGCATTAGCCGCAAGAAGCAAGCACACCGGCGGAGTTAATGTTGGCTTATTGGATGGAGGTGTTCGATTTATCGCAAACAGTATCACACCTGTAACATGGAGTTTATTGGGGTCATCTAAAGATGATCAACCTCTGCCTTCGGATTTTTAATCCCTTGAAAGCCATTTTTCAAGCCTCGCCAATCCTTCTTTCATAGACACACCTGGTTTATAGCCTAGCTCTGATTTGGCTTTAGATAAATCAAACCAATGAGAAGTAGATAATTCCTTGGCGAGAAACCGGGTCATGGGTGGTTCTGTTTGAATTCCAAAAGCCCCATAGGCTATTTCCAAAACAGCCCCAATTGCATAAGCAAACCTGGAGGAAACCACCTTTTCTACGGGTCTTTTACCACCTGCTTTCAGAATGGCATTTACCAATTCCCAAAGTTTCCAAGGTTCTCCATTACTTATGAAATACGCCTTGCCACTGATTAGCGATTGGGGAGCCAATCGGTCCAACGCTTGAATATGTGCCTGCGCTGCATTGTCGATATAGGTTGAATCAATGATAACATCCCGATTACCAATTCGCCTGAGCCTATGGGCTCGATTCAAAATTCTTGGCACCAGATGATGGTCTCCAGGTCCCCAAATCAAATGTGGTCTTAAGGAAACCGTACCAAGTTCTGAACCACTTGCGGCAATTACTTCCTGTTCAGCGATTGCCTTGGACTTTGGGTAGTGCGCAAGATACTTTTGTGGATATGGAGCACTTTCATTTACATTTTCCATGTCAGCGCCCCCGAAAACCACACTCGGAGAGCTTGTATATACCAACCTGCTTATTCGTTGATCACGAGCTACGCGAATGACATTCTGAGTGCCAAGGATATTTGCGTTCAAGTAATCTTTCCAAGAACCCCATATTCCCGCTTTGGCAGCGGTATGAATTATGGCTTCACAACCAATCGCGGCTTGGGCAATGATCTTTAGATTCGCCAAATCGCCCTGGACCTGAATCACCCCCAGTGATTCCAATTCGGGATACGCTTTCCTGGAGTAGGAAACAACTTCATCCCCGCGAGCTTTAAGAAGTTTGCAAACAGCCAAACCCAAAAAACCTCCGCCACCTGTGACAAGAATTTTCATGCCAAAACCTCGTGGGCCCAGAGTGACAGGTCTTCACGGCGGATTTTTGAGTTGTGACGAATATCCATGGGAAATGAAGGATGAAAAAGAACCTTTTTGACATCCTTGGTTTGATCAAATTGTTTGGCAATCCCCAAAATCATTTCCCGCAATCTAGCTTCATCTTCACCGGGATCTTTTTTCTGAATGCAGACAACAGGTTCCTGCATCCCCACGGGCCCAACTCCAACCAGTGCCGAACGAAAAACCCCTTGCACAGAATCAAAAATACCCTCACATGGAACCGTGTGATGAATTTTATTTCCCTGAATGATTCTTTGGGATTTTCTACCACAAAACCAAAGGCGACCTTGTAAATCCAAATAACCCAAATCCCCCATGCGATGGTATATTTGCCCATCCAACCCCTTCATTTTCGCGCGAGATTCCTGATCTGGTCGATTCATGTAATGTTTTGTGACCATCGGCCCTGATGCCACTATTTCACCGATTGTTCCACCGGGAACCAGCAATTGGTCATCCCAGGACTGAATTGGTTCATCATCAATTTTCATGATGCGAATAGTGACACCGGGCACTGGTTTACCCACACAAACACCAAAGCCCATGGCTGTTTTAAATGTTGTCTCCACAAGAATTTCGTCACTACCAATACTTGCCAGGGGAAGTGCTTCGGTGGCACCATAAGGAGTAAAAACCTGAATTCCAGAATTAAGCCTTTTGGCAAGATTTGCAATCTCCGTGGCAGGCACTGGAGCACCAGCGGACAAAACCCTTTTTATACTTGGAAATTTAAGTCCCTCCGGCAACAAGCTCAGCCTTCGCAACAAGGCCGGAGAGGCAAAAAGATTGGTAATTTGAAAATGTCTGATCGCACCGGCTATTTTTTCAGGATTGGCACTTGCAGGGCGGGTAAAGTCCATTTCTGGAATTACTGTTGTCATGCCCATGGCGGGGGAAAAAAGCCCAAACAGGGGAAATGTCGGCAAATCTATTTCACCAGGTTCAATTGCATAAAGAGATTTCAAAGCCTGAACTTGCGCATGAAACTGATCGTGCTGATAAACAACCCCTTTGGATATTCCGGTGCTTCCACTCGTAAAAAGAATGGCTGCGGGGTCATGAATATCACCATCAAATTTTTGTCTACTAACTTGCCCAAGGCGAATAATTTTAGACCATGAAATGGCAAAAGGAAAAAACCCTACTGAAAAACAATGCTTTATGGTTGCCTTGCCCCAACCAAGCATTTTGCGGGCCAGGTTCGCCAGGGGAATGCCAATAAAGGCGTCTGGCTGTGCCTCGTTCACGCAAGCACCAATTCCATTCATCCCCAGACCTGGATCAATAGCCACCACCGTGGCACCGATTTGAAACAGCGAAAAAACGGTTTGAAAGAATTCAATCCCGGGACGAACCATGACCACCACACGCATTCCCGGACGGATGCCAATTTCCAACATACCTCGAGAAGCATCATCTATGGAGGTTTGCAGTTCCGCAAAAGTTATGTTTCTTAAAATCACAGGGGATGGCTTTTCGCAATTTCGGGGAATAATAACAGCGTTACTGGCGCCGTATTCACTCGCCATCTCTTTTACAAGATTCGCAATATTGCTGATTGCCATTAGGAAACCAACTATCAGGGCTGACCCAGAAATTCGACAACTTTGGGGGCGATTTCCTGCAAGGAATCCTCCAGCAGATAATGGCCCGTGTTTTCAAACACATGGAATGTCGCATCCGGAAATACTTCTTTCCAACCTTCCAGAAATGCATCATCAAAAACAAAATCTTTTCGACCCCAACAAAAGACCTTTGGTATATCTTTTAATGCATCGAGCGAACGCTCTGTCTTTTGAACCAGTTCATAAGCATCGTCACCCTGTTGCATGGGAATATCTTGAACAAACCGCAACACACTCAAGCGATCTTTCCAAGTTCCATGAGGCATCAGAAAACCCTCGCGAGCCTCCTTGGTTAAACCACGAATTGCACAATACCTTGCCGCGCCAAGGCAAAAAAGGTTCAACCCTCTGACAAGAAGCGAGCCAACCGGGCCAAACCTGCATAACTTCAAGGAAAAAGGTAAATGCCTGCCCTTGGGAAGTGAAAACCCCGAAGTGTTGAAGAAAACCAATTTGCGCACCCTGTGGGGATTCGCCACGGCCCAGGCGGTGCCAATCATCCCACCCCAGTCATGCAAAACCAAATCAACCTTACCAGATGGGGCAACTTCATCCACAAGGCTGGAAAAATCATCCACACGGCTTTGCAAGGTGTATTTATATTTAGGTTCCGGGGGCCTGTCGGACAATCCACAGCCAATATGATCCGGCACAATCACTCTGTGGTTTATTGAAAGCAACGGGACAAGGTTGCGATAAAAAAATGACCAGGTTGGGTTTCCATGCAGGCAAAAAACGGGCTGCCCTTTTCCTTCGTCGAGGTAGTGTAACCTGGTTCCTCGAATATCCTTGTATTTACCCTGAAATGGATAAACCGATTTGTTTTTTTGAATCCAATCGATCAAGGTAACAGGGGCGCGTTCTTTACTATCAGGAAAATTGGTTACCATTCCACGCCCAGCATGAGACAATTCAAACCACTGCCAATACCCAATAGCCCAACCTTGTCACCAGGCAGCAGGAATTTTCTTTCCTCGGCAATGGCAGCCGTCAATGGCAGGGACACCGTTCCAATATTTCCAAGAAAAGGAAATGTGGAATAATCTTTGTTCAGCCCAATCCCAAGTGCCTTTAACACAGATTCGCGATGCGGGGCACCTACCTGATGGCATATCACCTTGTCTATCAGCTCTGGCGACCATTTGATTTTGGAAAGGAAGTTTTTCCAAGTTCGCATCCCCAATTCCACGCCATATTTCAAAACTGCGACGGAATCGGTTGTCATAAAGTGTTTGGCAGCATGAATCATTCCCTGAAGTATCTGCCTTGGGGTCGCGCCATCCGGGATAAAATCAGGGACATCGGCAGGGGCAAGCCCCCACCTGCACAGTTGATGATGTTCCGGAGCGGTTTGTGCACTGGCTGCCACCAGTTTTCGCCTTTTCTCGGCAAAAGAACCATCTGTTACAAGAACAGCCACCGCACCTGATCCGCCTGTAAGTGTGGCAAGGGATTCCTTAAAGAAATCCAAACTGCGCCTTTGCAAAAGTTCATCAATCATGGTGTTGTTGATTTCCCGGGCTGTTTCACAGGAAACGACAACCCCGGCCTTGATTTGGCCCAACTCTATACGGTTGGCAATGTCCAGGATTCCATTCAAAACCCCCAGACAAGCATTACTTAGGTCATAAACAAGGGCGTTATTTCCAACCCCAAGCTTGGCAGCAACACTGCAAGCCGTGGCTGGCTCAAATTGCTCACGGCAAACCGCGGAATAAATTACGACCTCAAGATCGCTGGCTTTCAAACCCGCGCGATCTAATGCTTTTTTGGCAGCTCGGGCCGCACCCTCAGCAACGCTGAAGCCAGGCTCCCACCATCTGCGTTCACGAATTCCAGTCCAGGCATACAACTGGCCCTCATTTATTTTCAACGCCTTGTAGACCGGTTCAAGCCTGGCTTCCAATTCCTCAGTGGATACCACCACTGGAGGTAATTCATAACCAATAGCATCCAGATAAACACGATTATAGATCATAGAGTGTTATGTCCCACGCCTGATTACTTTCAGGCGGAAATCCCGCATCTCGTAAATTATAATGCCATCCACCGCCAATTTACCATTGGCTACCAGAAGGCCCGTATCATCGTCCCTGCGGGTAATATCCACTTCCACGACGACAATCTTATTATGGGGAATAACCTGCCCTCTATACAACCAAATATGTGGTACTTCTCCAATCATGGGCGAAAAATCCGTCGCATCCGGCCAGATTGTAGTTGCAAATACCTTCATCAATTGAACCATGGCTTCCAGCCCCAAAGAGCCGGGTGTCACCGGGTCTTGGTAAAAATGGGCCTTAAAAAACCAGTCAGAAGGGTCAACCTGCTTCGTGCCACGGATATAGCCTAGACTTTTGGACCCGCCTTTTGTCTCCAAATACTCCACCAAATCCAGCATTCGCAAGAACGAATCAGGGAATGGAGGGTCCGTGGGAATCGGTTGGGATTTTCTGTTTAAATGAGAAACATCCTGAAGGCTTGCACCCCGAACTCCAATTTGATTGGCCAATGCTTCCTTGGTGAAGAAGCCGAATGTTGTTTCGCCCTTATATATGGACTGTCCTTCGGAAAATACATCGAAAAGATATTCCTGCACCACCATTCCCGCAGAGGAAGATACCTTGGTTATCTTCACATGCACTTCAAGCATTTTGTCTCTGGGGGTGACCAACCTTTTCAGGATAGCCTTGCCCCCAAGATTCCTGAAGGATAAATCAATTGGACTGGTAAGTGCGGATCCGATATATGCGGCAAGCCAGCCACAAGGCTGCAAAGCAACTTCCAAAAGCACTGCAAAAGGCATTGAATTTTGTCGTTCTGATTTAAAATACCATTCATCAGGCGGGATATCGTATTGAGCAACGATCTCACCACCCGCAACCATCTTCCATGGTTCGCACCGAATCTCAGTGATACGATCGAGAAACTTATAGGGTGGCCCGGGCAACCTTGCAATCTTTCTTTCGGAATCAAATACCTTGTAAGGGTCCCCAAAAGCTTCCGATGGTTTGCCTATTGCGAAGGCCAAAATTCTGTCATTATCAAACAAGGCATTATTTGAGGTTATGTTCTGCAAACCCCATATTCTCTCCACCGATTCCCTGGACCAACCTGTCATGCGTAATGACATGGAATTGATTTCCACAACGTTCTTTCCATCCGCGTGCATATATGCATCTACAATCACATATGGTTCGGGCCTGTAACCACGCTCCTTGATCATCACTTCATAGGTTACTTTTTTAGTTTTTGCAGTCACCTGCCCCCTGCAACGCAACTGGCCTGTGACTCCCGGAACCGGTTCAAAGGCCACCTCGGAAGATTCTCCAACCCAACCGGACCGGTAAAGCAAAACCCGCAAGGTGTGAAGGCAACATTCATACATCAAGGTTCCTGGCATTACCTGGTCATCAATAAAATGGCAGGTAAGAAACCAATCATCAGGATGAATATCCGCTTCCCCCAAAATTCTACCTAAACGCCACGGGCCGCCTTCTGGTTCAAGCAATGGAATCCGGTGCACCAACCGCATTTTTCCACCGGGTAAAGCGGCTGGATTTCGGATCGGCAATCCTTCAAAAGCACTGCCAAAACAACCAGCCAGGTCACCACTCCTGAGATTGTCCAACTGGGTATCGCTGAAAGATTCCTTTTTCATGGACACCAAAGGTCGCCAGTCTGGGGTTGTTTTGCCATCCAATATTCCGGGATCATTGAAAATGACCCCCTTACCCCTGGCCAGTTCTTCATCACTGAAAAATCCGGCACAACCTTCCCTCATGGCCATTAATGGTTTGCCATTTACGGTCGCATCGTACCAAAACCGAAAAAGGTAGGTATCGTTATGGCGAAAGAACCGATCAATTCGAATATCGTAATGGATGGTATCGCCGGCCTTGGGAAGTGAGCCAAAAAAAGTCACTTGGGCATCCAGCAAACGATAAACCGCATTGCCTTCTGTTTTCTTGTCAATTCCGAGAAAGCCACTTAGAAACAGGTCAGCCTGGCCAGATTCCACTGCTATGCAAGTTGGGATTCTGCCCTGGTCTAGATACCAGGCACCGGGAAGAACATCATGTTCAGTAATGACCCGTCCAGAGCCCATGGACCCTGGTTCCCCCTGAATATCCAAAATTCGGTCCACAAGCATCAGAGGTTCATCTGGCAAACGCACTCTGGTTGGGTTTTGATCCACCTCCGCAAAGAACTTCCCGAGCACTTTCCCAATTTTCCCCCGCGCGAACTCCAGGCATTGTTCCCTATTTAATGAGCGAGGAACTTCCAGCGGGAACCATTCGACCGGCTGTGGAATGTTATCATGAAAATCGTGCAAGGGTTGTTCTGTTTCCCATTCCACCAAGTTATTTGAGGCGGAAAGCAGTTGTGTTTGAAAAGCCACTAGTGAATTCATTTGATCCAATGTCTGGCGGGCAAGGCGCAAATATTCTTCATGAGTGGCCAATCCGGCCTGCTGCATTTCAACAGCCTGACCAAGTATTTTTGAATTTTCTTCCAACTGGCTTGATGCCATCGCAGGCTCCAAACTTGACTCGCTGAAACAGGGTACATCATGATGCGCTGCAGAATGTTCCGGCAAAGGCAGAATTGCCACATGAAAATCCGGTATAGCACGTTCCACCAAGACATGATGCTGGGAAATTGCGGATGCCTTTGATCCATTCAAAAGTCTATCAGTATTCACCCGGACCCGATGGCTTATCAGACAGGCAATCGTACGCAAAAATGAAGAAAGCTCGCTTCCACGATTAGTACTGATCGATCTGGCTAGATGATTTTTATCGGCAAGAATGTTTCCAATGATGCGGGAACACGAAGCTCCAGGGCCAACCTCAACAAATATTCTTGCACCATCTTGATAAGCTGCCTCCACCACTGCCTTAAAATCCATGGTGTCCACAGCAAGGCCGGTTATGGCTTCCGCCGCAGCAACCTTGGTAACTTCATAGGGGCCGCCAAACGCGGCACTATACACCAAAAGGTTTTCAGGCACCTGCGTAGGAAGGGTATGAAATTTTCTGTAGGCGTCGGCAATCGGTCTGGCTGCCTCGCAATGCACTGCGGCAGTATCCGAGGAAAGAGGAATCAAACGGCAACCAAGTTTTGCGACAAGCGCCCTTACCTGATTGGAATCCCCGCCAATCACACTTTCACGGGCGGAATTGATAATCAGCAAATAGACTTTGTCAAACGATTCCAGCACCTGCCTTATTTCCTGCTCAGATCGCTCCACCAAACCTACAATCCAATCCGGTACAACTCCCGCTGGAAGTTCCCAGGAACATGCAATTGCCCTTCTTGGCCCCACAAGATCCAACCGAAACAAGGAAGATGTTTCCAGCATTCTCCAAAGGCCATCACGATCAAACCATGCTTGGTTGGCAATCAAAGCGGAGGATTCACCCAGGCTGTATCCGATGGAAACATCCGGTTTTAAATCCAAGCTTGCAAGCAACCCTGTTGCCAAACAACCATACGAGACCTGTGCCATGATTTTTTGATGGGGCAAAGGTTGTTTGTCTGAATTATTTTGCCAGTAATATTCCGGCGACCATTGCGCCCTTAAACTGGTGGATTCATTCTCCTGGCGGGCTAATATTTCCGGAAAGTAAACTGCGTATTCCCTGCCCATTCCGACAAAATCCGCACCGGATCCCGGATATACGAAAGCGACACTTCCAGTTGTTGCCAATGGTTCCCGGGCGAAGTAAATTCTTTCACTCCAGGCTTTTTCCAAATGCCCTTCTTGAAGAAATTTCCGGGCCGCCTGACAAAGTTCTTCCCATGAATGTCTTTGCTGAACCACCAAAACCATCGCAAGACTTGCCTCCAAGTTGCGTGGATGGAATTGCAGCCAGGTTTTGGCCATCGAATGGATATCACCACACCCGGATTTGGCATTGAGTTCTTGAAATTTGTTCAGAAGGCCTTCTAATTCCTGTTTAGAATTGGCTTCCAAAACAAAAAGGACCTCAGGCAACGAGGATTCAAAACACAATGGTTCGAAAGTGTTTGTCGGCTTGTGTTCTTGAAGGAGCGCATGAAACCAGGCTCCTGAAGAAGACATGGTAATTACCCCGGCCGAATTTTTTTCATGCCCACTATTATTGATCCAAAATGAAGGTTGGATCAAATGACCCAGACACGAAGGGCCACCCTGGGTTTTTCTGGAGTCGCTGTTGCCGGGGAACCTCTTGGTTGACAGCGCCAATACGGTTGTTGCAAAGGAAATAAGGCCTGTGGATGCGCCTGCCCAACCATTCTGTACCCCATGATGGTGGTAGACAACACCCTGAGGTTGATGCCTGGGATCTATCAAATCTTCGATTGCCTTCCAGGCTCCCAATTGGTGACCGGGTAAATCAGCATCTGAACAGGAAAGGTATTCAATAGAAGCGGGTAGGAGGGAGGAGGATGCAAACGCATCCATCATGGCCTCGGTACAAGCCTTGCCTTCATCTTCAGGATTGGGATTTTTTCTGCAATGTCCAAGACTTGAAAGGACCGATAAGATCCGATCTCCATCTCTGACTGCATCCTCGTGGCGCTTGACTACCAACATAACTGCGCCGTCCGCCAACTGATGCTTTATGTCGCCATCTGAAACACCCAATTTGCCTTCATTGAGAAAAGGAAGAATGATGCGGGGGTCGGAGCATAAATCCACAGCTCCCACCAAAGCCACATCAATCGAATGATTTTGAAGTGCGTGCCAGGCTGTGTCCAATGCCCAAAGTCCGGAATTTTCATCCGCACTAATCGTGAAGGAAGGTCCCCCAAAGCGATATTCACGCGCAATGCGACTGGCGGCAATGCTGGCAAGTGCGCCCATGGTTTTGTCAGCATTCAATTCCGAACCGGCACCCTGCGAGTTTTCCGGTCCACACAAGTTACGCCACCACCATCTTACATGAAAATTAGTGGTATTTAGATCCAACCCCGCACCAAGGTAAACCCCTGTGCGAACCTGAACACCGTCCCGCCAACTCAAACCATCTAGGGCTTCTCTGGAGGTATCCAATGCCAGGGCTTGCTGAGGTAGCATTTGTGCAAGCTCTTTTGGGGGAATGCGGAATCCATCTGCTGGCAGAAGAACATCGTCCACGCAAAAAGAATCTGGCTGTTGAAAACCACAGGAACGAAACCACTCTGAACTCCAAATTTCATTCCAGTGCGCAATCCTGCCAGCCTTTCGGGTAGAAAGACCGCTGGTATTGGTAAAGAACTCGCTGGTATTCCTGTCGTTTCCAATTCTTGCTGAAAGACCAACTATTGCAAGGGGAACTGGCTCAGGGTCGCATGTTTGTTCTGAAATCGCCTGCCCGTTCCACTCCTCCACCAGAACATGAGCATTAATGCCACCAAAACCGAACCCGCTCAAGGCAGCTTTCCTTGGTTCTGAACCAGCCGAATGCCAGGGCTTTGAATTTTTCAATACTGTGAAAGGTGAACCATCCAGGTGAACACCTTCGGACGGATGTTCAAAATTTGCCGTGGGGGGAAGTGTCTGGTAGCGAAATCCCCATAGAACCTTGATCAATCCCGCACCACCCGCACCTGTCAAGACATGACCGACATTTGATTTCACCGACCCAATCACACATGCTTCTTCCCGGGTTTGATAGCCAGCCCAAAGTTCCCGCAAGCTTGAAAATTCAACCGCATCGCCCAGGGGTGTTCCAGTGGCATGGCATTCGACCAACTGAATATCCGAAGGCTTCCATTTTGCCTGGGCATAGGCACTGCGCATGGCACGCAACTGGCCTTCGCTATTCGGGGCAAGTAATCCACCACCTATATCGTTGGACAAGCCAATGCCCCTGATCACACCAAGGATTTCATCTCCATTTCGAACAGCATCTGAAAGTCTTTTAAGAAGAAAGATTCCCGCACCTTCCCCAACCATCAGACCATCTGCGCGGTGGTCGAAAGGCCGGGACATTCCCGTTGGGGAAAGTGCCCTTAGCTGGCTGAATCCCATACTGGTGTACAAACTGTCTGGTGCAGAAACACCCCCAGCCAACATGACATCCACTTTGCGGGCATGAAGTGCATCTGCCGCAAGTTTCAATGCATAAAAAGTAGAAGCGCAAGCTGCGTCCAGGGTAAAACTTGGGCCACCCAAGTCATATGCCTGTGAAATCATCAATGCGGGCAAGGCTGCGGGTCGGGCCAGCCAGGAAGGTTCAATTCCATCGCACTCTGGCGGAACAGGCATTCCCGCCTTTTGTGCCAGTGTTCTTCCAAGTGTTTGTAACGCAAGTTTACAGGTTCCAACGGTCGGCAGCGCAATGTGACCAAGAATCACACCTACCCGCTTGGGGTTGATGCTTCCTACTTTGGTTCCAAGTACCTGACTTGCCGCTTCCAAGGCCAGCAAACAACCAGGATCCAGCTTGGCTAATATATCTTTTGGAAGGCAGTATTTCTTTGGATCCGGCTCGGGGATTCTGGCAAAAAAGCCACGGGTTGTGTGAACATGGTCGGGTTGTGCCGGCGTCTTACCCTGTGCTTTGGAAGGATGCAGAACCCACCTTTGAGGCTGTACCTCGGAACTGGCATCCCTGCCAGAGTGAACAAGCTTCCAAAGTTCCTCAGGGTTATTTGCCCCTGCAAATACGCAACCCGCCCCCACGATTGCGATCGGATCAAACCTTTCATGGCTGGCAGCGGGATTATTCATCTTTTACCAAATTTTAGCAATCAACCATGCAATGCGGTCTTGCCTGACCTGTTTCGACGAAAAGCCCGGCTAAGTGATGAGTCCAACACACCTTCCACACCCTCCAACCTCATCACAAGCGCGTTATTGCTATCCACAAGATCCACATCTGCAACCGCATGCAGATCGTTCGCCTTTTTCATTTCAACGATAGCCCTCAGCTTTTGGTTGGCAAAAGGCTTCTTAAAAAGTCTTAAATTTCCAATTCTGCATGGTAATGAACCCATCCCCTGATTTTTGGTGGTCCAAACAATCATGAGTTGAAGAACGGCATCCACTGCCAGGGGATCAACAATCCATTTTTGGCGCAAAGGCTGCCGAATCCAAGCACTTGGATCTGGTGCACCCACAATCTGGGATACAATCCCCCGCTCGCCACAACTTTCCACCACTTCCAAAGGTTGCATCATAGGTCCATGAAACAAAACTTCCTGATAGAGACTTTCAATGGAATAATTCACCTTGGGTGCCGTTATCGATCTGATGTTAGATGGGGGTGCACCCAATTGCTCCGCCAGATGAATTTCAGCCCTGGCATGAAGCACTTCTTTACCTGATGTTCTTGTGCCACGCATTTCAACAGGCACCACCAATGTGCCATCATGAACTACAGGTTCACCGCAATTGAAACGCAGATTCCAAGATTCCTGCTGGTCACAAATGACCCCATGAAGAATCCGGAAATCCTCGCAACCCGCAAATTGATAGCCCGGATGTTGATGAATGGCCGCATGGGCCAGCCACTCTAGAATTACCGCCATGGGCAAAACAGGACGACCATCAAAAACATGGTGCTCCAGAAAAGGATGCCCTTCCAGGTCCAGCTTCCTTTCAAAAGATTCCTGATAACCCTGAAGTTTGTTTACGGCTGTATTTTCTGATTCCGTGGGAACTTGTGAACCAGTTCTCAGCACAGAAATTTCCACATCGGCAGATTGATTTTGAATTTCCGACACTAAAAGTGAGGCACCCTGCTTCAAGGGAATAAGACCAATGCCTTCTTTCTGAAAAATCTTTTTCAACCCTTCATGCACCATGCCTCCATCCCAAGGCCCCCAATTAAAGGAAACCACCCTGCAAGAAGGATGTCGGCGCGCAAATGATTGGGCCAGTTTGTTTAAAACTTCATTGGACATGGAATAATCCACTTGTCCAGGACGCCCAAAACGAGCGGTTGTGCTTGAAAACAGGCAGATAAACTTCAGACAACTTCCATCGACTTGCGAGAGTATGTTTTGAATTCCAAGCACCTTGGTTTGATAGACTTTCTGAAATTGTTCAAGCGTCTTGTCCTCGATCATGGCATCAGCAAGCACACCAGCACCATGAATGATTCCGGTTATCGGCCCGGCCTTTTGCACAACATCCTGAATGGCTTCGCGAACGGAACCCGCATCACGAATATCCGCAGCATGATAAAAAACAGTAACTCCAAGATTCCGAATCTTTACAAGGTTATCTCGAACCTCGCGGTCCGCAAGAATTTGCCTGCATTTTTCCCCTATAACCCTTGGGGAAGCGCCTCCCGTGGAACGACTGGCAAGTTCTTTCTTGATCTCGGCTTCAGATCTAAGACCTTCCAACCAATCTGGCTCTGGCTGGGGTTCAGGCGTTCTGCCAAGAAGGAGAAGCGAGCAACCACGGGTCACAGCCATCGCATACGCACATTCCGCAGTCACACCCCTCGCACCACCGGTAACCACTACCAGACCATCTTTCATATCCTGACGAATTTCAGGCTGAATGATTGTGGATTTTTCTAGCGCGATAGTTCTTCGATGATCGGAGGTTATACCAACTTCCAGCGGTCCTGCAAAAAAAATCTCATCCACAATTTTTTCGGCAGCATTTGAAACATCCATGGCAGGGTCGATATCTAAGATTCGTGCCCTTACTTCAGGCCATTCCCTCGCCGCGGTTTTCATCAGGCCACACAAACCGGCCTGAACCGGAGTATGCTCTGACGCATAGGAAACAAAACCAAGCCCGCCATCCAATCTGGTTATACCAAACAGGAATTTTCCCTGCCGGCTGGCGTCAGATCGCAAACCCTTCCCGGCAGATTGCACCGCCAAAAGAGCTTGCTCCAAAAATACTTCGTGCACTTTTTGGACAGGTGCCAAAACAATGAGCCCGCCTATATCATCCCAACGGGAGCGACGGACCTCTTCAAGATCCATCTTTTCTGCCTTCATTCCCCTCTTGGCAAGTAGTTTACAAATTTCCAAAGCAAGGGCAGAATCTTCACCTGTAATAATTACGGTCGAGGTAACAGAAAGTTTGACCTTCTTTTCGGAAGCATTTGTTAGTTTCGGCGCCAGCCTGTCCAGGTCAAGGATCAGGTCAGGCGCCTCTAAATGCTTTGGGAGGGGGGTCTCCTTCATCGAGGGAACCGGCGGCTTGGCCATGGTTCCAGGCCCGTTGGAAAGATGCTCCAACACCTGTTTAAGAGTATTCAATGTGCCAAGGTGCTCTGGCTTGACGATGGGTGCCTCTGGCAACTTTTCCTGCAATGCCGCTAGTATCTCCACTCGCTTGATGGAATCTATACCAAGGTCGGCATCCATCGACATGTTTAAATCCAGCATCTCCACCGGATAACCTGTCTTCTCGGATACCACCTCCAGCAAAACAGGCTCAAGATTCTTGTTTAAAGGGGCCGCTATTGTTTCCTGCTTAATTTCCCTTGCAGGCTCGACCACTTTAGTTTGCTCTATTGCCGGGGATTTCCCACCATTCAGAAAATCAGCAACCTGCTTGAGAGTATTCAATGTGCCAAGGTGCTCTGGCTTGACGATGGGTGCCTCTGGCAACTTTTCCTGCAATGCCGCTAGTATCTCCACTCGCTTGATGGAATCTATACCGAGGTCGGCATCCATCGACATGTTTAAATCCAGCATCTCCACCGGATAACCTGTCTTCTCGGATACCACTTCTATAAGTGCCTTGGTGATTTTTCCAGAATTGGATGGCGTGGCAGCAGCGGGCGTTTGAGAAACTATCGGGGCTTCCTGTTTTTTGGCAACAGGAATCACAACGGGTTCCACATGCACGGGCGTGGGGGTAGGCAGAGCTTTAGGAGCCTGAATAACGGGAACCACTGTTGGTTTTGGCGATTCAATTACAGCAGGCAAATGAGAGGGCTGAACTGGCTGCACAACCTGAACCGGATGGCTTGGTACTGTGAGTGGCGCAGAAACCATACGCTGAACTGGCTGCACCGCTACGGGTTCCTGCCTGCTAAAAACAGGAACTAATCCCAAAGATGCTTGCAACACCGCCTGTTGCTGCTCGATTAGTGCCTGAAGGTTTCTTTGCGCCACCTGCTGCCCCTGAAGGAACATTTGGTGGATTTGTGTGGATTGTTCCTGCAACTTTTGCAGCATATCAAGGCTGGATTTGGTAACCTCCAGTGCCTTGAGCAATCCATCCGATGGCATCGATTTTGATGTCACTGGCGTGGGTTTGTTTTCTGGGATCATCGGCTGACTCGGTACTTTCTTTACTTCAACGGGTTTCTCAATCTTCGGTTCCACAGGGGCTTTAGATTCAATCTTTGGTTTTGAAACAAACTTCGAGGGCTTTGGCCGCACATAGTTTGCGCCGGTAAGTTCCACATGGAATCCCTGCCGATTTTCCTCAGCGGGCATTTGGGAATCGTCCCATTTGGAAAGTTCCAAACGGTGTCCCAACGCGGAAAGTTTGGCCAGCAATAAAGCAAGGTCATATTCCCCGGGTTTCTTACCCTGGCTCGCATCCAAGGCCAAGGCAACGTGATCCTTGCCGGCAAGTATTTCGGAAACAAGCCCGACTAATCGACCGCCAGGCCCCACCTCGATAAAAATACGGCCACCATCCAAGTGCATCGCTTGAATCATCGATTGGAATTCGACACTTCTGGCAAGCTGGGCCGCCAGAACAGCTTTCCCATCGTGAAAATTCTCAGGGTAAGGCTTGGCATATGTATTGGAGTAAACAGGATGTTGGAACCTGTTCCAACCGACTTGCTCATTCACAAAGCTGGCGAATGGCATCTGGGCATCCGCAACCATGGGACTATGGAACGCACCACCCACCTGCAGTTTGCGAGCCACCAGACCTTTTTGCCCCAATAACAATGCAGCTTTATCAATCTGATCGACCGGCCCCGCAAGAACAATTTGTTTAGCGCTATTTCGATTTGCACTTACGAGGGAAATATTGCCGGATTTAAGAATAGTTTGAACTTCATTTTCAGGCGCAAGAACTGCCAGCATTCCTCCGGCACCCACCGATGCTTCTGCCATGAATCGTCCGCGGGCAAAAGACAAGGCCATCAAATCACGCTCAGAAATCACCCCTGCGCAAGCCAAGGCACTTAACTCTCCAAAGCTGTGTCCGGCGGAGAAATCAGGCGCCAGGCCAAAATGCTTCAATACCTTGTATGCACCTAGTTCCACAGCCCCCAATGCAGGTTGGGCAACGTCGGTTCTTCTAAGACATTCCACATCCCTTGCCTGATCTTGTTCCGAATAGCCAGGTAAAGGAAAAATCAAATCCGCCAAACGAGGCTGGTTCGGTGAAATGTCTTCCTGAACCTTATGCGCAAGTTTGAGTGCGTCTAGAAATTGCGGGAAAAGGCAAGCAAGATCCAGGAACATTGCCGGGTACTGCGCCCCCTGCCCGCTGAACAGGAATGCAAGTTTGCCTTGCTTTTTGCCGGAACCAAAAAATACTCCCGGGGCTGCAAGCGCCTCTATTCCACCTTTTTTCAATTGATCAATCGCTTTTTGAACTTTCTGCCCTAGATCGGCATCCGATTGCTGGGCAACGATCAGGCAGCGACAAGCCTCATCTGCTTGAAAAACCTTCCTCAGTTGAGAACATAACTTGCGCCAAGCGGACCAAGACTGCTGAGAAGGAAGAGCCTGCAATTTCTGAATCAGCTCTTCCCTAGAGGGTGCCGAAAGTGCCAGGATTTGCACTTTGCCATCCCAATCAGGAGCGAGTTTTTCAGGGTTATATTCCTCCAAAACGCAATGAAAATTGCTTCCTCCAAATCCAAAGGCACTAATGGCTGCGCGACGGGGATGCGAGGAAGTTCCAACCCAAGGTCGTTTTTTGGAAGCCAGGTAAAAAGAGGATTGACCGCGTAAAAGCCCCTCAAGAGGCTTTCTTACCTTGATGCTGGGTGGAATGGTCTTGTGAAACAGCGCCGCGGCTGCCTTGATAAGGCCGGCTGCACCAGCGGCAGCCTTGGTATGGCCAATCTGACTTTTAACAGAACCCACTGCACAGGGGGACGCTTTGTCATCCCTATCCGCATACACCTTCATCAACGAGCTTAATTCGGTCGCATCTCCAACTTTGGTTCCCGTACCATGAGCTTCCACCAACTCTATGGTATCAACACTAATGTTGGCTTCCTTGTAGGCTGCCTGCAGGGCCTTCATTTGGCCTTCAGCCTTAGGTGCATAAACTGCGCCACCTTTTCCATCGCTGGAAGAACCAACCGAACGCAACACCGCTATGATCTTGTCTCCAGCTTTTTCAGCGTCTGACAAACGCTTCAGTACAACTAAACCCAAACCTTCCCCCAGCGCGGTTCCATCACCTTCGGCATCAAAAGGCCTGGAATGACCGGTTGGAGAAAGAGCGGGAGTTTTACTAAAGCACATGAACATGAATATGTCATTGAAGGTATCCACGCCCCCGGTGATCACCATATCAGAGCGGCCAGCCCATAGCTCCAACGCCGCCAGATGCACTGCTCCAAGCGAACTTGCACAAGCTGCATCCACCACGCAGTTGGTACCACCAAGATCCAGTCGATTTGCAATTCTCCCCGCAACAACATTACCCAGCAGCCCGGGAAAAGAGTTTTCCTGCCAGGGGACATAAGATTCCGCTATATCTTCCATCACCCGGTTTGCAGTGGCATCATCTACGCCGGCATTCTTCAGAGCTTTTCTCCAGCGAGGGTGCCCAAGTCTTGCGCCCAACGGAATAACAAGTTCCAATGTGCCAGTAACACCAAGAATGACACTGGCGCGGGATCGATCCCAGGTTCGCAGTCCTTCGGCAGGTTCACCAACACCACTTTGATAACCTGCGTTTTCCAATGCCTGCTTTGCCGCCAGAAGCCCTAAAAGCTGAGAGGTATCTGTTGCCTCGATGTTATTTGGGGCAATACCGTAATCGCCGGGGTGAAACTTGATCGGGGATAGAAAACCCCCGGTTTTGCTGTAAACCATGTCCGGCTGTTTCGGGTCGGCATTAAAAAATTCATCGGCATTCCAATGCGAGGCTGGAACATCGGTGATCCCATCTGTACCGGATTTTACAAAGCTCCAGAATTCCTCAAAACCTTGGGACCCCGGGAAAAAGCAACCTGTGCCTATGATGGCTATCGGTTCCCTTTGGATAAACTTCGAATCTTTCATGCCAGCACCCCCGCCTGGAGATATCCGGCTAATTCCTGTCTGGAAAGTGGCTTGGGGGAATGATTACCCACGATTTCAGAACCCAGAAACGTGCTTATGCGGAACCGGAACAGCTCGCAGGCCCCAAGCATAAGATTCATGGCAACTTCAGGTGCGCTACGATTTTCAGGTTTTTCCAACCAGGTACCCCTGGTCCATTCATTGAAAGCGCCCATGGCAGGGCCACACCATACCTGATAATCCACCGCCCTTGTCGGCTCGCCGGCATTGGCCCAACGAGAGGACTGACCCAGATACCAGCGGAAAACCAAAGCCATCTTGTGCTTTGGATCGGCCTCGGCCCTACCAACCTGGGATGGATCCCTTTTAAGGAAAAACTCGCGGGTTTGACGCCATATTTCCTGGAAGGGGGCCTTAAAGATTTGCTTTTCCAACTGTTCGCGTTCCGGCCCGTGTATGGATTCCAGAGATTCGTTCTCTTTGTAAGTGTCGTAAAGTTTTTGTGCCCGCATGGCAAACATAGTGCCACGCTTCAGCACCTGAACCTTCACACCCATTTCAAACATATCCGCCGCAGGTGCCATAGCCACATCCGCCTGCCCTGCTTCTGCCAGCATCTTACGCACAAGGTCACATGACCCGGATTCTCTGCAAGCCTGATTTACAGAACCTGTTACAACATAAGCGGCACCCATCATAAATGCTGCCACCACGGAAGCAGGTGTCGCAATTCCACCCGCGGCCCCAACCCTAAGCTTTACGGGATACTGAAACTGTTCCTGCAATCTGTCCCTTAGAGCCATGATGGTTGGCAGCAGGGTAATCGCAGGTCTGTTGTCGGTATGGCCGCCAGAATCAGCTTCTGCGGTAATATCCTGTGCCACGGGAACCTTGGCCGCCAGGGCGGCCTGCGCGTGAGTCAGCTTGCCGGTTGCGACAAGTTCCTTGATAAAGCGTTCTGGCGGAGGGCTAAAAAACCTTGTGGCTACTTCAATTCTCGAAACCTTGGCAACCACCCGGTTTGGGGTTACTATGTTTCCCATGGCATCCTGATGGATTCCATGCAATCGGTAGGCAATCAAAGGAATAGTCAGATCCAGGAAGGCGGATGCCTCAACAAGCCGGATTTCCTCGCGAATGTACAGGTTGGCGATTGCTTCTTCGTGGAGAGGTTCGTTTGGACTATGGATAAGGTTGAAACCAAAAGGTAAGGAACCAAGGGCCGACTTGATGCTCTGGATAGCTGCTGAAACCCTTTCAAGGGAAAGCCCAGCGGCGCCAAAAAAACCAAGCATTCCAGATTTGGCCATGGAAATGACCAAAGCCTCGGACGCGATACCATTTGCCATGGCACCGGCGAGGTAGTTGTATTCAAGGCCCAGGTCGACTCGGAAAGACGGGTCACCCAGATCCCGGGGACTGATATTCAGCACCCTGGATCCATCGTGTAAACGCACCCGCCACCTCCCCCAACTAAAAATCCATTTAAAACCCAGGCTATCCTGCCCCGTTGCGCCATCCAATTTGGCTTCTGGCGAACCTTGCCAGAAATATTTATTTTAATGTTCCTGCCACCAGTCTTCCAGAAGACAATTCCAACAATTCCCAAGCAAGGAATGCTGAATACTCGGCAAGAACATCCTTTGTCCGGCAATTCATTCCCAAAATGACAAAAATGTCACTAAAGGTTATAATTCTAAAGACTTAGGGCGATGCTTTTCCACAAATAAATCACCGAAATTGACAAATAACCATCACAAAAGGTTGGGTTAGACAAGCCCCCATAGACGGCGGCATAACCATTCCAAACCAAGAATCATCACAAAGAGGGTCAAAAAGATGGGAAATACCGGCGAAGGCTGGGAAGATTTCCAATCCGGGTAGTAACGAACGCCAGTTTTTTCGGTGATCGGGGGTTCTTGGATCATTTTTTGAAGGAATTCCTTGATTTTATCTCCTTCTTGAAAGGTTCCTCCTCCCGACTGAGCTAATTTTCTAAGAAATTCATGGTCCGCTTGCCTTCGCGTCATTTCCAAGTCTTCCTCATAAACCACAAATCTGGCGGATGATTTACCCTGAACCATGGCACCGCTGGGATCCAATCCCTCGCCTTCTACTTCAATCCGGTATTCTCCAGCCTTTTCTGTATCCGCAAAAGATCCCCGATATTCATTCCCCCTTTTCAAGATGGAAACCCGGGTGGATTTACCATCCGGCCCGATGACAACCCCTCCAAACTTGGCTTGGTCCAGTTCATTGCCATCCTTACCGCGAACAAGTGTCCGAAAACCCAACTCGCCACGTACCGCAACTCGTCTACTATCTGGAATTACAACCACACTGCCTTCCATTTCCTCCTGCCGGGCAAGCCAACGAACCATCTGTGCCCAAAAGCGCGCATGCACCTGCTTCGATTCCGGATTTCGAATCCACTTGTAAGTTGTGTCGGCTGCAAAAGCCAGGGTACGCCCCTTGCCATAGTTCTGAGTGACCAGTAACGGATTCTTGCGATCTGATTCTGCCAACACCGAGGACAAACCAGGCCTGAGGCTGCCCAATTTAGTCTGCCCATCCAGTTCCTTAAGCTTTGCCCAAGCCTGATTGGTTTCCTGGGCTTGATTGGTCACTTTCAAAATATACGAGTATCTTCTCAGACCATCATCGGTGGGAACCATTTTCAACGGATTATCAATCTGCCCCTGGGTATCAAGAAGCACAGGCAAAAGCTTTTCGATGGGAGTACCCTTCCAATCACCATTTCCAAATGATTGGTATCCACCCAACATCATAAAACCGGTTCCCTTGTCAAAAACCATCCGTTCGATCTGTTCAAGAATATTGGGCCCCAAGTTTCCAAGTTGAGCGGCACTAACATCACCAAATATGATCGCATCGTAATTTCGCTGGTCAAACCTGAACAAATCCCGCACATCGTCATCCGGCTTTTCCAACCCGCGAAGCCAAACGGGAAAAAGGCTTATTCTGGGATCTTTGCCAAGCGCATCACAAATGAATTGGGGTTCCCAAGCACGCTGTTTATCCACCAATAAAACCCTGGTGCCTTCCTTAACAACCGTCACAAACGTATCAAGGCGATTGTTCGCTGAGCTTATTTCCCCCACCATGGGTGCAAATTCCCTGCGGTGATCTCCAACTTCAACGGTCACTTTTATCTCGCCAAGCTTGTCCATGGGCCTATGACGAAGGATGATTTCATTGCCTTCCGCATGTTTCAATTGAATGACGTTTGATGGCATATTTGGCGCCTGTGCCGCCTTATCATCCTGAAAAATCTTCGCATCCACTGGAACTCCATCCAGTAACAGCCGAATACCCACAAAGGCATTTTGAAATCCTGGAGAATTAAGCACCACCTTCACGCTTATTTCACCACCAATTGGAATTGTTGGCGTTGGCTCTGTGGAGATGGAGACCAAGGCAAGGTCTGTTTGCCCTGCAGTGGTAGTGGGCCTACCCATGCCAAAGGCATGCAGATTACAGGATAAATCCCTTAGCCTTTGAGCAAATACCATGGGGGGGAAACGGCCTGTGCCATTGTCCGCGCCATCGCTGAACAAAAGCATGCCACGAAACTTCTCATCACTGGAAAGCTTTTCCAGGATGCCTCTTAGCGCATTTCCCGTGTCAGTAACTTTTCCAGACGGGCTTGCAGGCACAAGTGGATTGAAATCGGCTGATTCCGAGGCAAAGTGCAACCATTTGATCTCAGTATCCTGCTTTTCAAGTTGCTTTAGCAGGGGCTTGGATTCTTCCAAAGTCCTCTGTAAATGATCCCACCGGGAGGATTGGTCGGATTCATCCTGAATGGTCATGCTTTCGGAGGAATCAAGAACCATGTATAGGTTACTTCGAACAGTTTTCTTATCGCTAATCGAAATCGAAGGTCTAAGGGCTATAAGCAAAACAAATAGCATGGCAGAAAGACGCAGCAGAAGTATCCAGCCAATTCTGCCAACACTGGCATTGGGGATTCCAACATAGCTCCAGATTGTCAGCCCGATCACCAAGGCAGGCAGGGCCACAAACAACAATCCGGCAGAGGCGCGAAATCCACCCGAAATGCCGGAACTTCCCAGCGCACCTTGCAGCAACAACCAGAAAAATGCCAGCAGGGGTAATCCCAAGCCAATTCCAGAAACCACCAATTTGCCAATCTTCGAACTTTGGTGCTGGTATAACACTGGAACAAAGATCGAAACCATAAGGACTGTGGCTATGGGAAGCACCAGCGCCAGCAATGGAAGTGAACCAAGATAGCTGATTGCGGTGGACCAAGGCCAAAGAGGATCCATCACCCATTCCATGGTTGTGGACTCCTTAAACGATGACGCTTCCGTTGCCTGATCATGCTGGCTGGGCTTCCTTCTTGTAAAACTTGTTCGCAACCAAGCTTTCAAAGGCCAACAGCACCGGCAACAAAACCAGAAACCATGGCATCAATTCCAACGGTGGTTGATAAGTCTGTCGAATTCTTTCCGTAAGATCCGCATTCCTGCCCAAGGGCACCACACAACCTTTCCCCAAAATTTTCTCCACAGTTTCCTCACTGATCTTATCCAGCAAAGTTTCCTCAATGGGAATGTTCATGCTGAAAGATCCAACGACTTTGTCCCTAGCATCCAGAAGCTTGTAATTCCCGGGTTCAATCGCCTGCCGAATAATCAAAGGTGCCCTGGCATCTCCCGCCAAAACCAATCCTTCAGAATTTGATATCCCTGGGCCAACAACCTTGAATGGTGGCCTCCAATCCGAAGGCGATATATCCAGAACCGCAGGCTGGCCTGATGAAAATTGAAGATCCGGAACCCTTGATTCCCCCGCCAGATATTTGCAGGTGCGGTCCGCGAGAATCAATCCAAAGGAGGAATCTTTCCAATAGTTGTTCCATGAGCGATTTTTTTCCATTTCCGTGCCATCAAGAGGTGTGGTGAATTGAATAACTTTCCCCTCTCCCACACTTTTTTCCATGAAGGCAGGTGATTTGACACCGCCCTCCTCCAGATAATTTCCCAGAACCATGGCATCCGCCAGTGGTTGAACCTTCCACCTTCCATTTACAAATGGCATAAGCTCCGGCCTTTTAAAATCAGGGTCGGCAGAGGCAATCCATTCCTTGAATGGTGCCAGCATTGGGTGGGAATAATCAAACACATCAAGATAGTAGCCTTGTTTGCCTTCCCCCACCTTCTCCAGGGATTGATAGCTTCCTGCCAACAATCTTTGCGCCTCGGAACTTTCATAGGTGGTGCTGACCAGCGTTCCTGAGGGAATGATGGCAAGACCGCCACCATTCTTTACAAACGCTTCCAGATTTCCCCAGGCACCTGCCTCGGGTCGGTCAACCTGAAACATGACGATAACCCTGAAATTCACAAGGTCTGTTATTTTCGCACCCAATATGAAATCCCATGGCTTGATTTCAGTTTGAAAAGCTCCCACGGCATCCAGCGCTGCCTTGAAAATTCTTGGCTTTTTGGCATCGGAAGCCAGAATAAGAATCTTTGGTTTTTCTCTCATGGAAACAGTTGCATATCGTATATCATTTCCCGCCCAAGCATCGCTGGAATTGATCTTTGAAACGATCTGAATGAATTCAACACCCGGAACCTGAGGCTTGGGAACTGGTAATTCAAATACCAGTTCAGTGGATTGATCCTTGGGAACCACCAGAGACTTTTTGTCCGCTATTTTCTTGTCTGCAGGCTGGTCTTCCAACTGGCATTCGACCAGCGATTTATGTTCCATTCCCACCGATCGAAGATTAAGGCGTACTTGCATTTTGCCCCCGGGTTCAACCGGAGTGGGTTCCACCAGAACCCTGTCGATAGCCACTTCCGCCGGTTTATCTTCGCCCACATCGATGTATACGACCGACACATTTTTGGGCACTTGAATACCGGAATTTGCCATACCTTCCCAAGATCGCTGGGTGCGATCCGAAAACACAAACAGAAATCGAGGCGGTACATCGTCAGAATCCCCCAGACTTTCGAGCAATTTCAAGGCATAATTGAACTGTGAAGTGATGAAGGATGCCTTTGAGCTGATTTTTATGGACTGAAGCTTTTGGTCAATCTGCCTTCTTCCGGGCAACCAATCCTGAATTCCAGCCTTCCCAGACTCTCGCTGGTCTGCAAGATCTACAATCGCGACTTTGCTTTCGGGAGACATTTCATCAAGAAATTTAAGAGCTTGCTGGCGGGCCTCATCCAATCTGTTTTTTTCGCCGACCTTATAGTCCATGGAAGGGCTGTTGTCAAAAATAAACACAGCAGCCACACGCTGTTCCCTGCCAAAGGAAAAATCACCCATGGAAATTTTTGGCCTGGCAAGAGCCAGGCACAGAAACGCTATCGCCAGCATTCTTAAAAGCAGCAAAAGCAAATGCTGCAAGTTCATTCTGCGTTGATTCGTTTGCCTTTTCTGAATGAGAAACCGGATGGCAGGAAACTTAACAATTTTTGGCTTTTGTCTCATGATGAGATGGAAGACGATGGGCAAACCCATCGCAACCAAGCCAAACAGAATGTAGCCGTGTACAAATCCCATGATCCATCATCACCCGGGCCAGGGGAGTGCATCCATCACACAGGCACGGCCCCAAGTACAATCCTACCCTTAAACTCACACGATTCCCAGCAGTTGCAAAAGGAATTTTTCACTTACCAGAATTGAAGCAGTGAAAAGATACGAGCTAAAATCTTCTTTGCCTTTGGATCAGATACTCCAAAAGGGCCTTGTCAAAGTTCACGCTTGTGTCCGTGGGAACATAATCACAACCCATGTGCATACAATCTTCCTTGAATTTGCCCCTGAAATCGGCAATGGCGGCAAGATAATCTTCCTTCATGCCACGGGCGTCCACTGTTAACTGGGTAGGGGTTTCCACATCATGAAACTCGACCATTCCATCAAACGGAAATTGCGTTTCAGCTTCATCCAGAATGTGAAACAAAATGACTTCATGACCCCGATGACGCAACTGGCGCAGCGCCTTCATGATGGGCTCGGGCTCTGCAAGCAAATCGCTGAACACCATGATCAGGCTTTTTCCCCGAACAAGCGAGGAAAGCTGGTTCAGGCAATGAGCATGGTTCGCCTCACCGGATGGAACCAGTGTGGAAAGAATGGAAAGCACCGATGAAAACTGGGTTCTTTTGCTTTTGGGGGGCAAATGGGCGTGCAGTTTTTCACCCATGGTCACCAAGCCGACAGGATCCTGCTGGCCAACCATCAGATAGGTTAAAGCCGCCGCAAGACAGGTTGCGTAGTCAAATTTGGTCAATTCCTGCCGATAGGTGTATCCCATGGATGCGCTCTGGTCTATCACCAGATAGCCAGTAACATTCGTCTCTGCCTGGAATTTTTTAAGGTAGTGCTTTTCAGTCTTCGCAAAAACACGCCAATCCAGGTCTTTGATATCATCCCCGGGCACATATTTTCGGTGTTCTGAAAACTCCACACTGAAACCATGAAATGGGCTTGCATGCAACCCGGAAAGAAAGCCTTCCACGATAAAACGTGCCCTGAGATCCAGTCGGGAAACCTGACGAATCACTTCAGGACGAAGATACTTTTCCGAGGAACTCATTCCTCATCCCCCGAAACTCCAATCTCATCCTCAATAAGCAATTGATCATAGTCATCCACGAAACCGAGCCCATCGGCGTGGAAAAACCCATGACATATGGAGGCGCAGAATCTTGCAAGCTTTCTGTAATTGGCAAATTCAGGCGAGTCGGATTCCAGATCATCCGGCAACTCAAAGGAAATTATCTGACCTACCTGGATGATCTTTTCCATTAGGTCGTGACGATCCTTGGTTTCCAACCATCCTGCCCATGTATTTAATTGAGCTCGGACACCTTTTTCCGTGGAGAGAAATCTATCGATCGGCAACTCACCCAAAGATTCATGGGAAAGAACAAGCTGAAACCATCCGTCATCATCCGTGCGAAATTTGCCTTGAATCCCAGGGAATAAGGGCTGGAGGCCCTCCATGACTTTTTCAGGTTCCCAATCTGCCAGACTTGGATTAAATATTCGGAACCAGCCAGCCATCAAAAACCTCATTTATGAAAGATGGCCCGGAGTTCTAGAACCCCGGGCCTTAAGGTTATTTAAAAAATTATTTACCGAAAGGAATCAAACTGACACTCTTCGAGAAAGGAATGGAATTTCCCTGAGCCTGACTGAATTTAGTGGGGTCTGAAACGACAGGGTCAACAGGTTCCCCATTCAAGGCTTTCATGAAAAGAACCAGGTCTTTTTTCTCGGAGGCATTAAGACCAAGACGTAAAGGCACAACCGCGTTTGGACCCTTCGCTTTTTCAGCTTCAAAGTCCCTCATGCGAACGTCCAGGTGCGGGTTCACATTTCCACCACGGTCGTAGAAATCCACAACTTGCTCAAGGGTTTTCTCACTACCATCATGCATGTAAGGTGCGGTGGCGAGAAGCTGCCGCAATGGCGGAGTTTTGAAAGCGCCCACCAAGGTTGCATCCTTATGACCGCTGGGTAATGAGCCAAAACGACCCAAAACGCCATCGGCTAATTTTCCATTCTTGGCACCCACACCCAAGTTGTGAAACTGACTGTCTGAATAATTATCACCCACATGGCAACCATTGCAACGAGCCTTGCCATTAAAGAGGGCACGGCCATTGTGGATGGCACGAGCTACTTCAGAAACCTGTGTTTTATCTTTCACGCCAATAGCATCTAATGCGACTGAATCCTTGGCAGAAATCGCTTCCTGGATCACTTTTTCGTAATCTTTGGCTTGAACCTCAAGCTTGCCAGTCTCCTCTTCGGCTACTCGTTTGCGCATGGCAAGTTCCGCACGATCATGAATCGAATTCCCGGTAAGAACAGTTCTTTCGTAGGCGGCCATGGCTTTTGCGGCCCCATCACGGGTGGGCATGGTGCCAAAAACTTCCTTGAAGGCTGCCACATATTCAGGCTTTGCACGCATTCTTTCAACCACCTTTTCCCACGCATCACCCTTGCCATCAAACATTTCAAGGGGGTTTTGGGGAGGCCCCTGGGATTGGGCCTCGAGAGAAGCCGCACGGCCATCCCAGAATTGCACAAGGCTGTAACCAGAATTCAACACAGTGGGGGCATTCATCCCACCGATGTTACCCTTTATACCCATGGAAAACTGACTTTGGTCGGTATATCCCTTGGAAGGATCATGGCAGCTTGCGCAGGAAACCGTGGCATCCGATGAAAGGATCGGATCAAAATAGATTTTCTTACCGAGGTTCCACTTTGCAACTGTGATGGGGTTTTCCGCTGGAACTGGTGGATTTTGAGTCAAGCCAAGAGGCACTTTAACCTTAACAACCTTGTTTTCAGACTTTTTGCCGGTCACGGGATCCGTCACAGTCTGAGTTCCCTCGCTCCAATATTTAGTAAGTTTGTCCCACTCTGCAGCCTGCTGGGCTCGATTCACAAAAACCACTGGGACCTGCTCATCCAATGATTTCATCCAAGCTTTGTTGGGAATTTCCCATTCATGGTTGGATGTTTTGTCCGCCGCGGCTGAACTTCCAAGAAGTCCATTGCAAATTGCTGCAGCGATGGCCACAGGTGAGGACAATAAAAACAGTTTCGAGAATGAACTTTTTCCCTTCATGGCATCTCCTGAAATAGTTTTGAAAGCTAATCTGGCCTTCTTAGAGTCACGGTAGGTTTACCTTTGGATGTCCCTCGATCATACTTGGACACTTCGGGCTCTCCAACAAAATCAAGCAGCATTTTCACGATATCATCGCTGCGCTTGCCTTCAGCTTGGGCTTGAAAGTTAGCGCCTACACGATGTCGCAATACAGGCACAGCCGCTTTCCTAATATCATCTATAGACACGCTAAATCTTCCGTCCATAGCTGCAAATGCCTGCCCGGCACGAATTAGAAACTGGCCCGCTCGAGGGCCTGCCCCATAGTCCACCCACTGCCTGACAAAATCCGGGGATTCCGGCCCCGGGCGCGTCGACCTTACCAGCCTTGCCACATAATCCACAACATATTCACCGACGGGCACACTTCTCACAAGCTTCTGTAGATTAACGATCGCCTTGCTTGAAAGTACCTTGGTTAATTCAACAGATTCATCCTTGGTGGTTTGCAACAGGATTTTCTTTTCCTCATCCAAGGTGGGATAGCCGACATAGATGTTGAACATGAAGCGATCCTGTTGTGCTTCCGGAAGGGGATAGGTTCCTTCCTGTTCAATGGGATTTTGGGTGGCTATCACAAAAAACGGGTCTGGTAATTTGTGAGTTTCCTGACCGATGGTAACTTCGCGTTCCTGCATGGCCTGAAGCAGCGCCGCCTGAGTTTTTGGCGGAGTTCGGTTGATTTCGTCCGCGAGCAAAATATTTGTAAACACCGGGCCCTGAACAAATCGAAAATCCTTCTTTCCAGAATCCGCTTCATCAAGAATGGTTGAACCAGTGATATCGGAAGGCATAAGATCTGGCGTGAACTGTACCCGGCGAAATTTCACATCCAAAATCTGGCTGATGGAGGCCACCATAAGAGTCTTTGCCAACCCGGGCACACCCACCAAAAGACAATGCCCCCGGGTAAAAATGGCTGCGAGAATTTGCTCGATAACTTCGGATTGCCCAACAATCACACGGTTCAACTGATCCAGCATTTGTTTTCTGGCATTGCTAAACTGACTAAGGTACTCACTAATTTTATCCGACACCTTGTTTACCTCCGGCCATGGGCATCCTTAAACCATCTGCAGAATCCAAAGCAGTATATCAGAAGCCATTGAAAAATCTTGGCTAATCCCGCCCTAGAAAAACCATCTTTGATCTTAGAATCGGTTTATCTTCGAGATTCAAACAACCTAACCCAAACTAATGCCTTCGTTCTAAACAGACTTTCATCAAAGTCCTGTTCCACGCCAAAACAGCCATTCTCCAGGTTTTGAAAAAAGTCGGCTAATGTTTCTTGCTCCTGTTCACCAAGGAATTTACGAAAAACGCCCCCGGAAATTTCCCGGGCAGTTAAAACTCCATGCCCTGGAATTAATACATTCCGAAAATAACTTTGCAGATTGGCCATCCAATCCAACCGGGTTAATTCACCCATGGGGCTGGAAATTAGCAGCGTGATTATCCATCCCCCTTTTCCTGGTTTTTGGTATTCGAGATTATCGGAAAGATATTTTCGAATCATTTTCCATGCAAGAAACATACTTAAAGGAGCCAAAACAAGCGCCAATGCGGTTTCCACGATTTGGGAAGGCACATTCCCCATGGTTTTAAGGCGGGAACCGGAAGATTCACTCGATGCAATCATTTGGGGTTCTTTAACCTGAAGAAGCATTGATTCGGAAAAAACCAGCATGTGAGATTTTTCTGGATAACTGACCAGAGTGTTTCTGAAAGAAAAAGGAATCTCTGGTATTAAAATAAAGCCGGATTTCTGAGGAAAAAGATAAAATTCAGCTTTCCATGCCTTATCGTTCTCATCCCATAAAAAATCGGCGGATTCCGGATTTAATTTTAATTCCGGGCTCCAGCCCCGAATTTCACCAAGGCTGATTGAACCCGGCCCGCTTTTCACCAAACCCTTCGCACGCACGCTGACTACCAACTTTGTGTTTTCATTCCAATCAACCACATCCTTTTCAAGCTTTGAAGAAACCGAAAAGGCCTCGCCCTCGGCTCCACTTAAGGCGATCGCCGTTCGATCCTGAAACCCGATCAACATTAATTTGCTCAAAAAGTAAACACACACAAAACCCATGTTTTTATCTTTTTCTTAAAAGTATTTTGAATGCAGCCGACTCAATAAATTCTTTGCTTTGGGATGGGCTAAGGTTTTTCACCTCACCCTGCCATTTTGCCAAATCCAAATTTCCTGCTCCGGGACTATCATCTTTTGGAACACCGGAATCATACTGGCCTTTTTTGAATTTGGTTTTATCTATCGCTTTTTTACTTTCGTTCTTGCCAGTTTTCGCATTTTCAGTGTCTGCATATTGCCCGTTGGCTTCCGTTTCACCATAGATGGTTTCGTTAGCTTTCCAAGCTTTAAGATCTCTGCAGAACCATAAATATGCCAAAGATTTCCGCAAGGATTCCTTTTGTTTCAAATCTGATGTTTTGGAAATCCTTTCCTTTAACCGATTATCCAAATCAAAAAATACCCGCGGGGAAAAAGAATTACTTCCAACCCCAAAAATGCGCACCAATCCAATCAAACCTTGCGAACCTGTTTCCCCATCTTCTTCCGAAGCAAACGAGTAAATTTCTGCCGCTTTAGATAAATGAAATTCTTTGTTAACTCCCAAGGAATCTAAAGCCGATCTCTCATGGTAAAAACCTTTCGATAAATCCGGCTTGGTTTCAAAAATAGGATGATTTTTTAATGGGGGCGAATTTTTGGGCTCTTTACCAATAACTAAATTTGAGCTGGTTATATTTCCCTTTTTATTTTCCACAAAAGAATCAGCACCCATCGCAGAAAAAACCAACATCAGCAGACCAATTCTTGCACCAGCAATTTTATTTTGACCGACTCTCCCGAATCGAATGTTTAAACTGCCAAACCTTAAACCGGAAAGAAAAATAAGTAGCAAACCACAGCCAGAAATTAAGTATTCTAAATGCGAAGGATAAATCCATTTTTTTGAAACGCCCAAGGGGATTTTCGAAAAATGCATGACACCTTCATTCGGTGGTAATTTTCCATCCAGAAAAACAACTTCCGTGTCCCGCAAACTTTTCAGCGGACCTTCTTTGCCAAAGATGATCAGCGTTTTCCTGACACCTGCCAGATCCGAAACCCAGGAATAACCTTCAATCTGTTGACTTGCCACCTCTATGCTTGAGAAAACAAAGCAAATGTGCAATCTAGCGTTAGATGGAGGATATAAAGCACAAGTGGTTTTCAAAAGCGCATCTGGATTCGATTGCACCTTATGTAATGATGTGGGATTATTTAAACAAAATTCTAAATAGCCAAAATCTTTAGTAGGGGAGCAAAAAAAAGAATCTTCTTTGCCTCCCAGCAAAAAACCCAACTCGAAATCCAAACCCAATCTTTGAATGTCTAAAACCATACCCTTTAACAAGGATTGTTGTTGCAAAAAATGCCCTGAATTCTCCTGGAATTTTTCCCCTGCCACCAAAAACAATGCTGTTTTTTGATTTGCCGCATGGTCACGTGCAATTTCTTTGCAAAGCCCGAAAGTGATTAACAAAAGACCCATCCCCAAAATGGCTGGTTCGTATATTTTTTCCAACGATGAGGGATTTCGATTGGCTACCTCTGGCAACCATGTAAATACCTTGGCCTTGGTTTTGCGCTTATAAACCCAAAGAAATGCTAGTGTCAGAAACCATAACAACATCCAAATGGAAAAGATGGTTAACAAGTAAACCTCCTCCACGGGGAACCTGGAACAACCATGGAAAAGGCAAGCATGAAGCCCGAAATTAAAAACACCCAGATTTTGATTTTGCCCGAATCCGGAGTTAACAACGATTTCAAGCTGGCATTTAAGTCAGATGGTTCTTGTGCACCATCCATATAGTTCCCACCGGTTGCCAATGCCATGCTTCTAAGATTTTCCCTTGCTTGTTTGCGTTTCTGAAGTTCGGGGAAATCGTTTGCAGGCAGATTTCCCCCAAGGTCTATCACATGAATGGGAACAGCTATTTTTTTTGCCAATCCCGCAACCTGCTCTGGAAGTAATCCGGATAATGCGTTTTCCACGTTATGTTCGCCATCAGTAAACAGCAATAATTGTGAATACCCGGTTGGTTGATTTTTAACGGAATTCAACCCAACCACCAATGCATCGCTGATGTTGGTTTCTGCTTCCCCCGGAGACTTTTTCACCTGCAAATCGTTTACCAAAGTGGAGATTAAAACTGGTTCAGCGGTTAATGGTGAGTACCATTCCGCAGTATTTGAAAAAGTTGTGATTCCAAACAAATGAGTTTTTGAAAACACCACTACAGCTTGATTAATTATCTGTTTTGCTTTTTGAATCTTTGGAATAGTTTTTTCCTGAAAAACAGCGATTTCTGCCATGCTGCCACTTAGGTCAAGAACTATTGAAGTTGCTGATTTTTCATGGTTTCTTTCAAAAATGAAAGTCAAAAGTACCAAAACGGTACCCAAGGAAAATGATACTTTCCAAAGGTTTTTGTTTTTACTTGAAGGAAAAAATTGAGATGTAGGTAATTTAATAGGCCTGCCCGGAGCGATGCTAATAATCCAAGGCAAAAATCCCACTAATAATAAAAGAATCCAACCTAACCAATTTGAAAAATCGAACCACATGGAAATGATTTTTCCAAAAGGGATTTAAATATCACCATTATTTTACATGAAATAACACTGGTTACCGGTAATTTTGCCATTCAATTCAGAAAATTCTTAACAAATAAATAATTACCCCTAAAAAAGGCATTGAAAACAAGGAATTCCAAGTACATTTTTGTTAATATAAAAGAATAACATCTGTTTCGAAACTTTTCCGGATAAGGATGGTTCAATTTAATGAAAGTCCTGATTTGGTAATACCTTGAGTATAGTTTTGAACTTTTTGGCAAATGTTACGACTAATGGAATGGCGCCCCGGTAATTGAATGGAAACATTTACCCTGAATAATAATTCTTGCCCACCAAAAAGCGATTTGCAGCAATTGCTGAACGGTCATTTATCTCAATGGACATCGCTGCAACTGCGTCAGCATGTCGAATCATGTGCTGATTGTCAGCGTTTGCTTGCCCTGATGCGACAGGATACCGTTCCATCTGGGCCGGATTCCCTTCCTGAAATAATCGTTTCGGAAAACCCTGCTAAAGATACTGGTTCCATGTCACCTATCGACATTGAAAAGCAGTTTTTTGCGGGTACTTCAAACCCTGAAATGGCTACCACCGCTTACCGTATCAGCGAAGATGGTGTGCCTCTGGAAATCCAAAGCCATGGTAAAACCAAAATAAGCCTGTCGTTTTTATCCCCCGCACAGGCCGCAGATGAAATCGGAAGGCTTGGCAGCTATATCGTTCGCAGGGTTCTTGGGACAGGGGGGATGGGTATTGTTTTCGATGCCGAGGATGGACTGCTCAGGCGTCAGGTAGCCTTAAAGGTAATGAAGCCCGACTTGGCGGCAAATCCGACCCACAAACAAAGATTTTTGGAGGAAGCCCGTTCTGGCGCTAGTATTCCGCATGATAATATTGTGACGGTCTATCAGGTTGGTATAGAAAACGGCATGCCTTTTCTTGCCATGCAATTTTTGCAGGGCGAATCTTTGGGCGCCAAGTTGGAGAGGGAAAAGAAAATCCCTTATTCCGAGGCCCTTAAGATTATCAAAGAAGTCGCCAATGGGTTGGTGGTAGCCCATGAAAGCGAACTGATTCACCGCGATATAAAACCAGACAATATTTGGCTTGAAACAGACCAGCCAGGAAATCCATGGAAAAAAATTAAGATTCTGGATTTCGGCCTTGCAACCACAATTACTGAAACAAGCAACAACGCAAATAATGGGTTAATCATGGGAACACCCAGCTACATGGCGCCAGAGCAGGCCCGTGGATTGGCTGTGGACGGCAGGAGTGATCTTTTCAGCCTCGGCTGTGTTCTTTACCAGATGCTTACCGGCGTTTTGCCTTTCAAAGGTGAAACAACCTTAAATATTTTAAATTCGCTGGCTCTGGATGAGCCAACCCCCGTAAATATGTTGGATCCATTGATCCCAGATGGTGTTTCAAGGCTGGTGAAAGATTTATTGAAAAAGAAACCATCTGAGCGTGTTGGCAACGCATCCATACTTGTGGAAAGAATTGATGCCATTGAACAGGGAATTTCCAACCCGAACATAACGAATTTGCAACAGGTTGTCACTTCGCCTGAACATCTTCCAGCAACCAGTTTTGGCGCGCTTCCTGCCCCGATACCTTGGTATAAAAACTGGAAAATAGGTATTATTGCGGCGGTCATGCTTATTAATTTGGGGCTATTATTATTCAATTTCAGCAACTTCGGTTTAATCCCATCGAACCTTGGTGGCCTCACCCAGGGAACACCTGTAAAAGTTGGAATTCTTCATAGCTCCAATGGCCACATGCGTAACGCTGGTAAAGGTGCAAAAAATGCAATCCTTTTAGCTATCGAAGAATTGAATTTGTCCGGTGGCATCATGGAATATTCCGAAAAAGGATCACCCGTTCAGCGCAGGATTGTTGAACCGGTTATTGAGGACCCTTTATCCGACTCTTCCAAATATGCAGAGCTTGCCAAAAAACTTATTGAAGAAGACAAAGTTTCTGTAATCTTTGGGTGCTGGACATCCGTTGAAAGAAAAAATTGCCTTGATGTCTTAAAGGCCAACGATCACCTTCTCATGTATGCGGTCTCCCATGAAGGTTTGGAACAGCATCCTAATGTTGTTTACGTGGGAGCTACACCAAATCAACAGGTGGAATTTGCCATTTCGAACCTTACACAAAAAGCTGGTAAAAAAAAGATTTATCTGGTTGGAGAGGACAGTGTTTACAGTCAGTCGGTTCGAGAAATTATCCACCAGCATTTGAAAGGCCTCAAGGAAGAAAACCCTTCACAAACCTTTGAGATTGTAGGGGAGAAATTCATTTTCCCGCCGCCTTACAGTGCCAAGTTTGATACATTGGCGCAAGAAATAATCGATGCCAAACCGGATCTAATCGTCAATACCATTACTGGTGATGCCATTAGGGATTTCTTCAAGGAACTTCGTGCCAAGGGAATCAAAGCCAGCGATATCCCCACTATTTCATTCCACATAACCGGGGAACTTCTGCAGGAAATAGACATTACAAGCAGTATCGGAGATTATGTTGGCTGGAATTATCTGCCATCACTCCAAGCAGAATTAAACAATAAATTCATTGAATCTTTCAAAAAGAAATACGGAAGCGACACAATTATCAGCGACGATATGGAATCCAGTTACGCCTCGGTGCACTTGTGGGCCCAGGGCGCAAGGCTTGCCCGTTCCTTTCAACCCCAAAAAGTACGAGAGAACTTCAAGGGTGCATTCTTTAACGCCCCTAGCGGGAAATTGGAAATCGATCAGGAAACCCAAGGTGTTTTCCGAATTTCAAGGTTCGGAAAAATCACCGGGCCAGGCAAATTCGAAGTTATAGAAACCCCTGAATCAAAACCTGCAAGGCCGATTCAATTTCCAAGATATCGTTCCGAAGATTCATGGAAAAAGTTTTCCGAAGAATTATTCACAAAATGGAACAATAACTGGTCGGGCTCTCCCTCTAACTGATCATCAAATCACTATTTGAAAGCTAATTTCGCTTGGTTTATGGTTGTTTGGCTACAGCAAGCAGTTATATTTAAATCTGATTTCGATCCACTTTGATATTCATGTGAAAGGTTTCTGCCGTGGGCTACAAACAAACAGAGAAGCATCGTTTTGGAAAGAGTTCGTATCACCAGATTGGCTTGGTAAGGGGCCAGTTTGGAAATGTTCCTTTTGCCGAATGGGTCAAATTCCTTGAAACAACCGGCTTTGATGGCTGGGAAGAAGCCAGTTGGGAGCTGGATTTGGCGAAATGCGATACCGACCAGGGTGCAGAGACTTATGCCAAGGAACGAGTGGATCTCGCCAAAAAGCATAAACTGGAAATTTTCACCGTAGCCTCTCACCTTCAAGGACAGGCCTTGGGTGATGAACCAAGCGCAAAAACCCTTCAGTTCATTGGTGGAGAAGCCTTGGAAGCTTACAAAGCCTGGCGCTCCAAGGGCAATAATCCCCCCCGTACCGACCCCTATTTCGTTCCTCCAGAAGTTGCCAAACTGGTTCAGGAACAGGCCAAAACTGATATGATTCGAATCGTGAGACTTGCCCACTATCTTGGCAAGCTTCAAAACCGAAAGGTTGCAGTCCCTGGTTTTACCGGTTCTCCTGCAGGTTGCTGGAGCCATTGGTTTCTTTTCCCGCCTCTTCCCACCAGTCTTGGCGGGCACAAGATCCCTGATGTTCGTGAAACAAGCCTGGAACTTCTTGTGGAACGATTTGCACCGGTGCTGGACGCGTGCAAACACTATGGGGTGACCTTTGACTTGGAATGTCACCCCAGCGAACGAGCCATGGGCGATTTGGAATCCGCAAATGATTATCTGAAAGCCCTGGACAAGGCGGGGTATCAATCTGTGACTGGGTTCAACCTCGATGGATCCCACATGGAATGGCAGAATGTCTCGGTGGTGCAGTTCATCCGTGAATTTGCCGAGCGCATTCATTGCGCGCATGTCAAAGGTGTTCAAGTTATTCGTGAACATTGCCGTGCAGGCAGGCTTGGTGGTCATCGACCGATGGGACACTGGACCAACGGCTGGAATTTTGTGACCGCCGGAACCGACCGTGATGCCAATTCGCTGGAGGAAATCTTTATCGAATTGAATCGTGTCGGTTTTGATGGTGCTGTTAGCATTGAATGGGAAGACAATGATGCCGAGCAGCATGCCGGTGCCAAGATCGCACTTGCAAATTGCCACAAGGCAGACCAGCCACCAAGTGGCATGCGCCATGATGAAATGCTGAAGGCCTGATCTGGGTTATGCACTCCTTGCCCCGGAATTACTCCGGGGCTTTTTTATGGAGAACACCTTATGCTTTTCGAATTGCTGGTATCCCTGTCCATGAATCAAAAGCCGGAAGCTTCAGAAAAGCTATCGGTATGCAAGCTTGCACCATCCCGGCTTGAGAAAAACATCTGCTCTTACAAGTACAAGATTCGCACAAACTCCGAAACCTGTCAGGATTTTTACAATCAGGGCCTTGGTTACTTGTATTCGTATGTGTGGATGGAAGCTGCAAGAAGTTTCGAAACGGCACTAAAGCATGACCCTGATTGCCTGATGGCACATGTCGGACTTGCAAAAGCCCTTGATCGTTGGGGCAAACGCAAAGAAGGCGTTGAAGTTTTGAAAAAGGCCCAGCGATTGGAGCAAACCGCAGACCCAAGGGAAAAGTTCTTCCTTCAGGCTGCTTTTCTGGAATACGGCGTGGGCGACAAACTTCCCACAGCCGGTGAAGCCAGAACCAAGGCAACCGTTGACCTGATTGATCAGGCTATTTCACAGTATGAAGATGATCAAGAGTTATGGTTTACCAGGGCCCAAATAGCTTGTAACTACAGAACTTTCGGGGGTAATGCCAATTCTGCACCTTTTTACAAGGCATTGATCCGGCTTAACCCTAACCACCCCGGGGCAAACCATGAACTGGTTCATTTTCATGAAGGACAGCAAAGGCCCGCGCTGGGTTGGCCCTATGCGGAAGGGTATTTGAATTCGTCTTCCGGAATTCCCCATGCCCAACACATGCAGGCGCACCTTGCCACCAGATTGGGCAAGTGGCAAAAAACCTCCGATCGTTCCACCAAGGCTTTGGAACTGGAACTTGATTATCACAAAGCTATGTCCGTAAAACCGGCGGAAGATCACCAGTTTGCGCATCATGTTCAGACATTGCTTTTGTCATTGACCCACGATGGAAGATTTCAGCAGGCACAAAAACTTGATAACACCCGACCGGATAAAAATAAGCCTTCGGTCGCTTGGTTCCGCCTGCAGTTGGCATGCCATGACTGGAACGCAGCAGAAACCGAGGCACGCCGATTCCTGAAAACCGATAAAGCAACTGCTTATTATCTATTAACTGTTCTCGAATTACAAAAAGACAATGCAGCGAGTGCCCTTCCTTTTCTGGAAAGCATGCAGCAGTTTTGGGCCAACTCTAAAAAGGACAAACAACTGGAATACCGGATCTGGGAAATCCAAGGGCGTTGGTTATGCCAACAAGGAAGCTTGGACGCAGGGCTAAAGCTGTTGCGAAAAGCCGTTGAAAGATCCAAGAATGATTATTCCCATCACTCTTGGGGTAATGGATCTTATTTCATGGAAATATGGGGCTTGGAGGCACTTCGTGGCCAAAAGTACGATGAGGCCGAAGAAGCATTTTTAGAAGCATTGGCACACGACCCCGGATCGACTCGAGCCGCATTGGGAATGAAATTATTATGCGAACAAAATGGAAGAACAGCCGAAGCAGGGGACTATTTCAAGCTTGCTAAAAAGAGCTGGGCCAAAGCTGATGAGGGAATTTTGGAAAAGGAATTGGAATCAATCAGGATATATACCCTTAAATCAACTCCATCTCAATAATACAAATTAGAAGACAAATAAAAAAGGAGCGGTAAGCCGCTCCTTTTTTATTTGTTGTTTAAAATATTTATGTAGCTTAGAGAGTCCAACCCCGGGAAATATAATCCGAAAGAGTCATCCCAATCATAATTACCAAAAAGAATACAGATGCCACAATCACGAGCTTTGTCACAGGGGAACTGTGATAAGCATGCATAAAAATAAGTACCACCATTGCTGCTTTGGTCACAGCAATCCCCAAGGCTATGGGGGTATTCCATACACCAAAGTTTTGGAACCCAGCTATTACGGTGATTACTGTCAGAACCATCAAAGCAAGGAAGGTTCCAATGTAAGTAACCAAAGAGGCAGGTTCGTGATGTGCGTGATTTTCAGATGCCATGATTAGATCCCTGAAAGGATTAATGACCCAAGTGAGCCCCAAGCAAATAAAGCAAGGGGAATAGGAAAATCCAAACAATATCCACAAAGTGCCAGTAAAGACCTATCAATTCAACTGGAGTGTAATACTCAGGTGAATAAGCGCCTTTGTAGGCATGATAAGCTATTACAACAATAATCCCAAATCCTATTAGCATATGCAGGGCATGCAAGCTGGTCATGCAGAAATACAGAAGGAAGAACAGCCTGGCCTGTTCTGATTCCAAACGGGCCTTTACCCCTAGTTCTGGGTCATCATCCTTGGGAACCTTATTGGGGTCAGGTAGTGCATGGCCACCACCATGGGCATGCATCTTCTTGGCTTCTTTGGCATATTGCCAATGGAAGAAGTTTTTACCAGGCATCAACTTGATGTCGTAGTCATGCTTCCATTCAACATACTTAACACCAAGAAAGCCACAACCAAACAAAATGGTGAGAATTAGCCAGTGACCAGTCCATTTTTGGCTGCCTACTTGCGAGCAACGCACCGCAAGTGCCATGGTAAGACTGGACCCAATGAGGATCGCGGTATTGATAGCACCCAGGGTAATATCAAGCTGATTACTCGCTTCTTCAAACACAGTTGGATATTTGTACCTGTAAACCGTGTAAGCGGCAAATAAAGCGCCGAAGAACAAAACTTCGGTTAAAAGGAATGCCCACATGCCAAGGGTGTTGGCATCGTGTTGCTGTTCCAAGGAATCGAAATGATGAGCAAGGTCCTTGTGATGGCCGTGGTCATGCACGGATTGATTAATGGCTGACAACCGCGGCCTCCTTTCCATGGAAAATGTAGGGTTCTTCAGTTACCACAGGAGTCTTTTCAAAGTTATGAGGCGATGGAGGGGAAGATGTTTCAGTCCAATCCAAAGTGGTTGCCCCGTAAGGATTGGAACCAGCCTTCTTTCCAAAGAAGAAGGAATGGGCAAAGTAAAACAAAGGCATCAGGTACCCTACCGCCAAAACAGTAGCACCAGCAGAGGAAAAGACATTTAGAACCTGCAATTCTTCGGGATATTCATGGTAGCGCCTTGGCATTCCAAGATATCCAAGAATGAACTGCGGGAAAAATGTGAAGTTGAATCCAATAAAGATAATACCTGCGCTTAACCTGCCCCAGAATTCAGAATACATCCTTCCGGTAATCTTGGGCCACCAGAAGTGAATACCAGCCATGTAACCAAGAATAGCGCCACCAACCATGATGTAATGGAAATGTGCAACCACGAAATAGGTATCATGCAAGTGAATATCTGTGCCCAAGGTGGAAAGGAACAATCCAGTAAGACCACCAATGGTGAACAAGCCAATGAAGGCTATGGCATAGATCATCGGGGTTTCATAGCTGATAGCACCGCGCCACATGGTTGCAAGCCATGTGAAAACCTTGATGCCCGAAGGAATAGCTACGGAAAAAGTAAGCATCGAGAACACCATGGCTGCGTAAGGAGACAGCCCAGTGGTGAACATATGATGCGCCCAAACAATAAAGCCGAACACCGCAATCGCCACACTGGAAAAAGCAATGATATGGTAACCGAAAACATTTTTTCGGCTAAATGTTGCAATCACATCACTGATAAGACCCAAAGAAGGAAGGATCATGATGTATACAGCAGGGTGAGAATAAAACCAGAATAGGTGCTGGAACAGCACTGGATCACCGCCAAGCCGCGGATCAAAAATGCCCACACCAAGAACTCTTTCAACTCCAACCAGCGCCAAAGATATAGCAATCACGGGTGTGCCAAGCAACTGTACAACACTGGTTGCATACAAAGCCCAGATAAATAAGGGCAAACGAAACCAAGTAAGACCTGGCGCACGCATTCGGTGCACAGTGACAACAAAGTTCAAACCAGTGAGGATCGAGGAGAAACCGGTTATGAACAAACCAATCGCCATCACTGTCACATAACTGTTGGAGTATGTTGAACTGTATGGGGTGTAAAAAGTCCATCCGGTATCAACCCCGCCCAACAATAAAGCCGTCATAGCTATGATCGCACCAAGCAAATAAATATAAAAACTCAACAAATTAAGCCTTGGGAAGGCAACGTCCTTAGCGCCAATCATAAGTGGCAGAACAAAGTTGCCCAACACGGCCGGAATCGAAGGAATAAGGAAGAAGAACAACATCACTACACCATGAGAGGTGAAGGATTTGTTGTAAGTATCGGATGAAACAACATCGCCCTTTGGTGTGACTAATTCCAAACGCACCACCCCGGCCATGATACCGCCGAGCATGAATGCGAGGGTGATTGTGACAAGATACATCAGGCCGATTCGCTTGTGATCAAGGGAAAGCAGCCAGGATTTAAAGGAGTGGTCACAATTTAAGTAATTGACCGGCTCAGAAACTTCATGGGAATGCCCATGATCAATTTCCTTGGTTTGTAATCCTAATGATGTCATTTCTTATCCTCCTTGCGGGGATTTTGGTCCTGAATGGCAGCAGGAGTGGGAGTATTCTCAATCCTGGGCGGAGTCTGTCCCTGCTGTAGAGACTTGATATATCCAATAACCTGAAGCAATTCTTCCTCTGTCACTTCACCCTGATAACTTGGCATGATAGATTCCCAACCCGCAGCAACTTTTGCATTGGGATACAGGATGGATTCACGCAGATATTTGTCATCAGCGAAAACTTTGGTGCCATCCGGGGCCTTTTTACCATCCATGTGCGAAATAGGGATGTGTCTGCGATAAATGCCTTCCAAATTAGGTGCCTTCGCTTCCGCGTTACCAGTATGACATGTAATGCATTGAAGCTTGGTGAAAAGCTTGCGCCCCTGAAGAGCCAAACCACTTTCCGCACCTTCTGACAACCATTTCTGGTAATCAGCTTCTTCCATGACCACCACTTTGCCAATCATTCGGGAATGTTCAGTACCGCAGTACTCTGAGCAATAGAGTTGGTAAACGCCAGCTTTGGTGGCATTAAACCACATCGAAGTATACCGGCCAGGAACCGCGTCTTGCTTGACTCTAAAAGCTGGAATGGAAAAGCAATGCAACACATCTTCAGAAGTGATGGTAAGCTTAACCGCCCTGCCAATGGGAACATGCAAGGTGTTAATTTCCCTTTGGCCTTCGGGATGTTGGATTTTCCACATCCACTGCCTGCCCACAACGTAAATATCCATTGCGTCAGCAGGGGGAACAATAATGTTTGAATAAACTTTCACACCCCATGCAAACATAACAAGGCAAATCGCTACCGGAATTACTGTCCAAAAAATTTCCAAAGGAACATTGCCATGCAATGGTTTTGGAATGTGATCATCAGATTTGCGTTTGAACATGACCACAAAAAGTATGGTTAAAAAACATACCAGCGCGGTAATACCAACGGTGATGGCCACGATGAACATGAACAACGCATCGACTTGTGGAGCGACGGTTGAAGCTTGATCGGGAAGCCACTTGAATTCTTCAAACATGAAGATTAAGCCTGCCTTTCCTGGGATGAAGCGGTCGAAACCAACTGATCATCCTTGGGACGGTTGGATGTAACAACACCCTTTCCGCCACGCATTAAACCCATCAAAGGGTTCCAAAACATAAATAGCAAAATTGCGGTCATGGTTACCACGGCTCCGGCTTGCACCAGGCGCAAAACCGCGAGTGTGTATCTGCCAGAGTGTGGGTCGTAGGTGTAACAAAATAACTTCACAATTTCAGCCAAAGTTCCAATCTTATTCTCGGAAGATTCCACCAAAGCCAGTTGTAAATCGGTGGGCATATAGCGAATTCCCATTAAGTATCGCGATATGGAACCATCCGGAGTAAGTACCATGATTCCAGTGCCATGGAGATATTCATCACGCTGACTGTCGTACATGAACTTGTACCCAACAGCGTCCATAACCCTGGCAATATTTTCCTTGGTTCCAGTTAAAAAATGCCATCCACCTATGCTTCTCTTCCTTCCAAGAATGGAAAGTAATGATTCTTTCTTTGCCATTGCTTGCTCGGGTTTTTCATCATGATCCATACTTACAATAACCACTTCAAAATGATCTTCGGGTCTGAATTTTGAATCGATCCTTTTCAAACCATCAAAGAGGCCATCCAAAACACGGTTACAAATCAATCTACAACGGTAGTAAGCTGGGACAAAAATAACGGGCTTTCCATTGCTGAAATAGTTCCCAAGCTGGACATTTTTTCCTTGTTCATCCACGAAAGGAATATCCAATGGCACTTTTTGACCCAGTTTCTGATCGATGCCAATTTTCTGCTTCACTTCATCGGACAAACCAACCCTGGCATCAATGTCTCCAGGCCCACGCGCAGTACCACGCAACCCGGATTGACCATCAGCCAGTCCATTACCAATTAAAATTAATGCAAAACAGATGCTTGCTAAAAATCGAATCAACGATCGTTCCCCATGGGCCTGATACCCGAACTTGAATCACTAGGAATCTGATCATTCAGGGAATTCTTTTGAAATTTGTTCTTTTCATGAAATTCCTTGTTCTTTTCCTTATACTTGCTGACAAAACTCTTAATTCCATCATTAATATTTTGTCTTTTGAGTAAATCCTCAGATACCGCAAGAGTTACATGGGCGTAACTTGGCCAACCCGGCACACCACTCATCATAGGTCGCAAAGGATCAATACCCTCAAGTCGGGAAACCACAATCTTTCCCTTATTTCCATTAGCTGCTGCCGCATTACTGGCATTTTTATCCAAGCCCTGCTTTAGAAGATCGGTATCTGCCTTTTCATAAGCTGGTCCGGGAAACGCAGGCCTAAGGAAACCAATGGTGAAGATACGGTTGTCCTGCCTGGCTTTGAACATGGATTCAATCTGTTCACGCTTTTCCTGATATTCCTTATCATTCTTAAGCGCTTCCTCTTTTTCCTTTAATTCTTCCTGAGTTTTGGCACCAACAAGCTTTTCTTTTTTAAGCCTTGTGAGTGCATCCCTTTGGGCATCCTCAATCACCGAATTGAAAGCCCTTAACTCTTCATTTTTCACTTCATTAGCGACCAATGGATACTCGTACTTTTTTCTGGATCGCTCAAGGCTGGTAAGAAAGTCGAATAGGTAAACCGTAATTGCAAATGCCGCCACAACAGCCAGAGCAAGGACTAATCCAAGACCTAAAACTCTGGAAAGGTTAATGTCTGATGTCTCAATATTCGGTTTTTTATGCTGGGTATGTGCCATGTTAGAATATCCTTTTAGCCTTAATCCAAGTCGAAATTAAACGCCATGGATCGGTTCTTGAACCATTCTTGGATCACGAACCGCAATTGGAGGCATGCTATTCCACTGCCAAAGGAAAAACCAAATCCACAAACCACCAATTCCAGCGAACAAACTAAGGTGGCTTACATTCAGTGCGAAATGTTTGGGGCTGAAGCTTGGCCCCAAAAGGAACAGATAATCCGTGAAGCGCATGAGTAACAACCAAGCGCAGATCCATAAAAGGTTATTCTTCACTCTCTTCGCATCTCTGGTAAGCAACACGATAAAGGGAAGGAAGAAATGGCCAACACCCAGAAGAATGGCAACAAATTGCCAGCCACCCTCAATACGATTTAAGTAATAGGGAACTTCTTCCTTGAGATTTGCACTCCAGATAAGAAGGAATTGGGAAAGGTTCAAATAAGTCCAGAAAATCACAAAACCCAAAACAAAACTACCAACGTCACGAAGGTGGTTTTTGGTCATATGTTTTTCAATTTCCCCGCCATTGTAAAGCAGAATCATTGCCACAATATTGAACAACATGGCTGAGAAAATGCAGCCAAAGCAAAACAGGACTGGGTACATGGTGGAATACCAATGAGGATCAACAGACATCGCCCAATCCACTGAGGCAAGTCCACCGGTAATTGCAAAAAGCAGTAAACCTGGACCACTAAAGGCCTTGAACCACCAACCTATCGACTGATCAGCAGTCTGATCTTCTTTTCTTGAAAGCTGACCAAGAATAAAAGCCAACGAAACCCATACTGCAAAGAAAATTCCCTGTCTTGCTGTGAAGAATGGAACATTCAGATAGCCGGATTTTAATTCCAAAATCTTGTCACCGTCATGAGGATGAACCCATTCATACACTTCCGCCAAACCACCAAACATGGGTACAAACAATACAGCGAGCAAAACCAGGGTTTTTGCACCAGCCTCAAAAAGACGGCGCATTGCAAAACCCCAAACTCCGCCAGCGACATGCTGAATCATCAGCAGTGCCAAACTTCCCAATCCGATAGCCAGCCAGAAAATGAACGACATTAGATAGGATTGAAAGAATTGCTTTTTATCCATCCCATAAAATGCGGCACCACCCGCCAATCCTGCAATTCCAACCACCAGTGCAATCTTTTGCACCTGACCCACGCGGCTTTTCACAGTTTCAGAAACCATGGACATTACTTGGCCTCCTTCTGTGCAACAGCCTTGACAGGTGCCTTGGAAAAGGTTTCCTGCAGCGCACGAATGTAAGCTACGATTGCCCAGCGATCCTTCGGATTAATCTGGGCGCTGTAACTACCCATAGCTCCATAACCATGAGAAATTACTTGGAATATATAACCCGCGGGGGCTTCAGTAAGTGGAATCGAAGCACCGGTCAGATATTTCAGGCCCCTGGAATTATCCACATGAAAAGATGGGGGCGGCAAGAACCCTCTCTGAACAATCATACCGTTCGCTGCGCCAGTATTTCCATGGCATACAGCGCAATAAATATTAAACCTTTCTTTGCCCCTAAGAACCAATTCTTCAGTTACTTCAAATGGGAAGGTTTCAAAATAAGGCGCTTTTGCAAGTTCAGCAGTCAAAGGTTGCTTTGCGGGATTTAAATCCTTCCAAACAATGTTTGGCCCGCCACCTTTCAGACCCGTGTAAAAATGCTCGTTATCTGCCAGCATACCACGCGCAACAGTGCCCTCTTCATACGGGCGGTTGGATCGACCATCCGTGAAGAATTCCGACACAGTATGCATTTTAATTTTTGGCTGTTCAGCCATCTGCTGGTAGCAACCAGAAGCAACCAAGGGAAGAAGCAATCCCAAGCTTGCTACCAAATGACTTACCAGATTATTTTTGGAGTTGGCCTTCATTATGCCGGAACCTCCGATAACTCTTCAGGATTCAAACCTTCGAGAAACTGCTTGGTGCCTTGCAGGTCGAATTTGTCATCCGTAGATTCGATGCAAAGGAAAAACTTATCGGTTGATGCCCTTGAAAAACCGGGCACATTAAACAAAGGGTGGTACAACCTTGGGTAACCATTTAAAAGCAACATGCCAAAAACAGTAGTGAATGCCGAGAATAGAACAGTCAACTCAAACTCCGGAGGAATAAACGCTATCCAGGAGTTCAAAGGCCTGCCGCCAATATTCATCGGGTACTTAAACCAATCTGGAATAAAGGGATCCATGAAAGATGGAGCACCACCCGAGGTAAAAGTCTCCAAGGAAAATGCCGTTAGAAAACCAACCATCCCGCCAAAGAACACCAAAATTGGGAGCTTGGTACGCTTAAAACCTACAGCCTCATGCAAATCCTCAACAGGAAATGGGCTGTAAGCTTCCATCTTCTTGTAACCAGCATCTCTGGCTTTTTGTGCAGCTTCAACAATCTCTGTTGGAGTGTTGAACTGTGCCACTAATCCATAAAGTTTTGGCTTGGGTGCTTCCATTAGTGGTGCCCTCCCTGACCTGCGTGAGCATGTTCACCATGTCCATGGTGATGAACATGGGATTCAGGCAACAAATGCTTCATTTCAAAGATTGAAATCATCGGCAGCACTCTGCAGAACAGGAACAATAAACTTAGGAACAAACCAAACGTTCCCACATAAGTGCTAATATCCCAGAACGTAGGGCAATACTGACCCCAGGAAGATGGCATGAAGTCGCGCTGCAAGCTCATGAGAATTACAAATCGTTCCAGCCACATACCAATGTTCACAATGATCGAAATGATGAATAACAAAGCTTCATTAGAGCGAATGGATTTAAACCAAAGAAGCTGCGGAATGAATCCATTGCAGAAGATGAGTGCCCAGTAGAAATTTCCGTAGGGGCCAAAAATTCGGTTCTTCATCATAAGGTCGCGTTCGTATTCATTGGCACTGTAGTAAGCCATGAACGCCTCTACCCCGTAGCCATAAAAGACCATCAAGCCAGTGGCAAGCATGATCTTGGCCATGTTATCCATGTGCTTATCGGTAATGAAATCTTTCATTCCATAAAAGTGGCGGATGGGAGTTGCCAGATTGATAACCATGGCAAAACCAGAGTAAATTGCACCTGCAACGAAGTAGGGAGGAAAAATCGTGGCGTGCCAACCGGGCAGATTACCCACCGCAAAGTCGAAGCTAACGATGGTATGAACGGAAAGCACAAGTGGAGTGCTTAGGCCAGCAAGCATGAGATAAGCGGTCTCGTAACGATGCCAATGCATCGAACCACCACGCCAGCCGATAGAAAGAACACCGTAAATAAATCTTGGAATAGCATGAGTAGCGCGATCTCGCATTGCTGCAAAATCGGGCACAAGTCCTACCAACCAAAATAAAAGAGAAACAGTGAAGTAGGTGGAAACCGCGAAAACGTCCCACTCAAGGGGACTTCTGAACTGTGGCCAAAGCTGCATAGTGTTTGGGTATGGTAGCAACCAGTATGCAAACCAAGGACGACCCATGTGAGCCAGAGGATACAAACCAGCGCACGCCACCGCAAAAAGCGTCATTGCTTCCGCAAAACGATTAATGGAGGTTCGCCAAGTTTGATGGAACAACAAAAGAATCGCAGAAATCAATGTGCCTGCGTGGCCAATACCGATCCACCAAACAAAGTTAACAATGTCAAAACCCCAACCAACGGGAATGTTGACACCCCATACACCAATACCTTCGTATAGCAACCAACTGACCGATACAGCCAGTATCTGCAGAATCATGAAGGATATGGCAAAACCTATCACCCACCCTTTTGGAGTGGCCGAATAGATTACATCAACTATTTTCTTGGTAACCGATTCAAATGAATGACCAGGTGCAACCATGGGAGGTTGCGGGTCAGGCCGAAGACTCGGTTGTGTCAATTGGCTGGACATGTTTTAGGCGTGCCCCTTTCCACCCGAAGAAGTCAATTTCGGATTAGGATTGCGTATTTCCGCCAGATAAGTTGTGCGAGGACTTGTATTTAATTCAGCAAGAATACTGTAGTTAAGGTTTTCAACCTTTTGTTGAAGTTTGGCCACCTTGGAATTCTTATCTGAAAGATCCCCAAACACGATGGCATCCGCAGGGCAAACCGCCTGACAGGCGGTCACAACTTCACCATCCTGAATCTGACAATCTTTTTGACGATCAAGGGCCCTGTTTTCGCGTTCTGCCTTCAGCTTGCCGCGCTTTTCGGCTTCAATTTCGGCAGCGCGAATCCTTTGCACGCAGTAGGTGCATTTTTCCATCACACCACGAGTTCTAACTGTTACCTCGGGGTTATTCACCATCTTCATGGAAACCGAAGCATAGTCGGTGTATTGAAGGAAGTTAAAACGACGCACCTTGTAAGGACAGTTGTTCGAGCAATAGCGGGTTCCAACACAACGGTTGTAAACCATATCATTCAAACCATCGTAGCTATGAACTGTGGCTGCAACAGGGCAAACCTGTTCACAGGGGGCGTTTTCACATTGCTGACAAGGAACAGGCTGGTAATGAGCCTTAAGCTCGGTCGGCTTAAGAGGATTGCCTTCAAAATAACGATCGATCCTGATCCAGTGCATCTCGCGACCACGGGTAACTTCTACCTTGCCAACAACTGGTATGTTGTTTTCAGCCTGGCAAGCCACAACACAGGCAGAACAACCATTGCAAGCGGTCAAATTGATCAACATACCCCATTTATGTTGCTTGTAAGCATACTTGGGGGAAATCGCCTCAGGCAATAGGCTTAACTTATGCTTGCCATGCTCGTGCTTATGATCATGTTTGTGATCATGACCATGATCGTGATCACCTTCTTCATGCTGCTCTGGAACAGAATTCAGCTTATGAACCCACTCGGCATCTTTTTTCGTTTCTTCCACCGAACCAGATCGCACCAAATGGCGACCTTCCATGTAATGATGACCCTGAGTGCAAGCAAGAATATGCTGCTTGCCGGTTCTCTCAACTTTTAACCCAAGAGCACTCCAAGGGTTTTGGGATGTGCGAATCTTATATACATCCGCGCCAACGTCCTTTGTTCCAACCCTGCCTGCCCTTTCGCGACCATAACCTAGCTGCACATTGATCGAATAATCGGGATGACCAGGTACCACCCATACGGGAAGAACTAAATCCCTGCCATTCACGGTCAGCTTAATGGTATCCACATAGGCACGGCCATGCTCGCCACCTGTGTAGCCGAAGGATGAGGCACCAGAGCGATAGACTCCGTCTTCCAATTCAGGACGCTTCTCGGTGTTCAAATTGATGCCAAGCTCGAGAGCTGTTTTAAAGCTCATAATCGCCGCGTTATCCCAAGTGATCTTGGTAAGCGGCTTGGGCATCTCAAGCAACCAACCATTGTTTGCATAACGGCCGTCAAAAACAGCCTCATCAGGACGATAAGTAATTTCAAGATTATCTTTACCAGCCGGTTTCGATTCAGAAGCCGACGCAACCGCCTTCACAGATTCTGCCACAGCATCTGCAACCAGCTTAACCTGCTTGGGAGAAAACCGGCTCCCATCCACCAGTCCATCATGCAAAGACTTGCGATAAAACTTCTCAAAAGTGGTGGAGCTCTTCAAGGAAGCTTGCGCAGGCGCCTCAAACCAAGCCTTCCAAAAATCTTTGACAAGCGAGGCAGCATCACGATTCGGGTTCGCACCCAGATTTACTAGCAACTCGACAAAACTTCTACCACCGTAAAGAGGGGCTACCAATGGCTGCACAACGCTTGCGGTGCCATCGTAAGACCTTGTGTCCCCCCAAGATTCTAGATAATGACTATCTGGAATATGCCAGTGGCTTAGCTTGGAAGTCTCATCATGGTAGAGACCCATTCGATATCGCAGAGGAACCTTTTCCAAAGCCCCCTGGAAACCAACATCAGATCCACCAGTGAATACAGGATTAGCACCCAAAACAAACAAAACCTGAACCTTGCCAGCGGCGATTTCATCAACCAAGCCACGCAGCGACTTGGCACGATCTCCCGGACGGGCATGCACTGGATCAATGTAAAGAACCGTCTTGCCATTATTTCCAAGCTTGTCGTTGATTGCGGCAACCAAAGAATGAAGGCTGGCTGGTTGCTCATCACCGGCTATCACAAGGGTAGTTCCCTTGGCGCGTGCAGCGATATCCTCAGCCGCATACTCTGCCCACAACCTCTCAGCAGCAGAGAAACCCTTGGGCTCAGAAACACCCTCAACCTTGAGGAAGAACGCGATCAAATGCGCAAAGCGTTCGATATCTGCCGCCCTAACTGGCAGCCTATTATCCGCTTTTGCACCAGTGCTACTAAGTACACTTTCCACCACATAAAGCCGGTTAAAGCTATCCAGCTTTTCCAAATCCCTGCGGGATGAAAAATCCTTGGCATATCGAAGATGACCAGGACCGCGGGAAAGGAAGTCTGCATCCAGCGACAACACAACATCCGCAGTCTTCAACTGATAAACAGGCTGAACAGGAACACCAAGCGCCTTGCTTAAACCCGCAATCGAATTATCGGAGACTGCCGGTTCATGCTGGTACCACTGAACCTCAGGATAATCTTTGAGGAATTCATTCTCCAAAAGATTCAGCAAGGTCGGAGAAGTGATCGTTTCGGTTAGAAGATAGAAACCCTTGCCTTTGGGCAACCTGGCGAGATCAGCTTTTAGCGATGCGCAAAGGTCTTCCCAAGACTTTGGCTTACCCAAATAAGTCAGACCAGCTTCCCTATCGGGATCATAAAGTCCCAAGACAGACGCTTGGGCAAAAACATCTGTGGCACCAAGACTGGCAGGATGCTCTTTATTGCCTTCAATCTTTGTTGGCCTACCCTGATTACTTTCTGCAAGAACACCCATTCCATAGCCAGCCATTGGCATGGAGGTGGCAAAAAACAAAGGCTTACCTGGAGTAACTCCATCCGGATCTTTGATATTTGGGACAATCTTCCCACCGGGTGGCCTGCATCCACTTAATCCAGCCAAAGCAAGGGAAGCACCCATTAAAGTTAAAAATCGTCTACGAGATACAGGGTCTGTCCACTCGCCAGCTTGGCGAGGAAACTCCCTTTGAAGCATTTCTTGAAAGCCTTCCCCTGCGGAAAGCTCTTCCAAACTGCGCCAGTACTGCCTGCCATCGGCATTTTCCAGCCTTTTCATGACGGCTTCGAGATCCAAGGCAGGTTTATCTTCCGTTTTTATCGATGACATGTGGAGCACTCGAGAAGACTACGGATGTCATATTTCTGCCTCAACTCCGCACCCAAGGTCGCCTGGGTATGGGGTTGACCGTTGGACTGCTTAAGATCCGAGGGCTTAAACGCCATGTTGAAAACCTGATCACGCGGGCGAAGATTCTTTTCCGGGGCCCGATGACAATCCAGGCACCATTCCATCAGCAAAGTGCCGTGCTGATACACAGCCTGCATTTCATCCACCCTTCCATGGCAACTAGCACAACCAATCCCCTTGGTCACGTGGATACTATGGTCGAAGTACACAAAATCTGAAAGCCTGTGGATTCGACTCCACTCAAGCGATTTGCCGGTTCTATAGCTTTCACGGACCGGCTCAAGCATCTTGGAACCAACCCAAATCTGGGAATGGCAATTCATGCAAGTCTTGGTAGGCGGAATATTCGCATAACTGGCATCCTCAACCGAGGTGTGACAATAACGGCAATCAATACCAAGGCCGTTCACGTGATGAGCATGACTAAATTGAATGGGCTGAGTGTATGCGGTTTCTTTTAAAGTCGCATAGGGCGATCTGGCAAACACCATCGCACCAACACCTAGCAAACTAACAGTGGTAATGACCCCAAGGATCACCGCCCAAGTCAGCACATTTGCATATTTTGGAAATACCTGGGGCATTCTTGTCCCTCTCGGTCTTCATTAAACCATCGAAACTAACGCTCCCCGGATAAGATCAAGGGATTCTCACTTGTTCTAGGAATCCGGAAAGCGAAATCTACCCTAGAGCACTTCTGGTTGCAAATATTTATTTAGCAACCACTAGCAGCAGAAAAACTCTCTAACTGCGATAATCACTCTCAGCAATTTGCAAGCCAATCAATTTACAACAAATTACTTCAAAGAAAGCCTATTTTCACTCACCAACAAAAACCGCTTAGAATTTTTTTTCTTAAAAATCAGGAAATCCACCAGGCTTATTCTTAAAGCCAAGAAAACTAAGTCTCTAAAAACATAGCTTTTTATGGATCCACTTTTTTAATTTTTTTTAAAGCTTCTTCATACTCTTGCGGGGTGTTGATATTCCTGAATGCCATCAAACTCTGCCCAGCCATTACAAATTCCTCTTCTTCCAAAATTAACACTCCACCTATTTCCGCAATGGACTGCATGCGCAGGCAATTTTTTTCAAGCATCTCCTCAAGATCCCTCAGTAAATCGACACGATAAATAGCAACCAGAGGATTACAAGTATCGAGCACCCTTGGAACCAAGGCCCTATACCCATCAAGCCTTGCTACGAGAAACCTTATGGTCGCCTCATCAAGAAACGGAACGTCACACGATACTAGAAAAACAGCATCCACTTCGGATGCCATTTTTTTTAAACCGACAACTAGCCCGGCCAAAGGCCCTTTTCCCTCGACTTCATCCCTAAGAATCTCCACATTCATAGAAACATGTGGCACTTCCTGATCTTTTGCTGCAACAATAACAACCGGCGAACAAACCTGCTGCACCGTACGAACAATCTTTTGAAGCAAAAGCTCATTTTCCCAAGGAAGGAAACCCTTGGGCCGCCCCATTCTGGAACTTTTTCCCCCACACAGAACTGCTCCACCTAATTTCATGAAGAAACCTCAAAATTAAGATCCATGCAAAAAGTAAAACTTGGACACTTGCAAGCCTTAAACCTTTAATTTGTAAAACTTTACGACAAAATCACCCATAAGCATCTGATTTTTAACAGCATTTACAAATCGCCAACAACTTTTTGCTGGTTTCATGTGGTCAAAATGCTTCAGAGCCCTATGATAATAGCTTGATTGAGATATTTATGGGAGTATTCCATGTACGCTGTATTTGAAGATGGGTCCAGGCAGTATCGTGTTTCCCAGGGTGATATTGTCAAGATTGACCTCCGTGAAACCCCTGTGGGTTCGAAGCTTGAACTTGATAAAGTTCTGCTTGTTGCAGATGGAACCAATGTAAAAATTGGCCAGCCTCTCGTAGCAGGTGCTAAAGTTGTGGCCGAGGTTCTGGGCGAAGTCAGCGAAAAGTATCGCATCCAGAAATTCCGCAGGCGAAAGAATTATCGCCGTCTGACAGGTCACAGGCAACACCACACCAGCATTAAGATTACTGCAATTCAATCTTAGTCTGTTTACTTTACTCATGACAATCAAGCCTTTTCCTGACTATCAGGGAAAGGCTTGTTTCTTTCTCCTATTGTGCGAAGCACCCAAATCAAAGTACAAATAAGTTTCTCAAGGATGGGAAACAAATGAGATTTCATGTTCATGGAGCGAACCTTCATGCTTTCTAAAAATATTTTAAATACTCTGCTGACAGCTTTTGGCTTTTTCATTGCAACAAGTTTCGGCTACGCCCAACCGGTGACAATTCCCGGCCAACCGATCCAACCAGTTTCTGTAAAGCCATCCGTTACGTCACAAAGCAAAACTACATTAGAGGAAGGAAAACTGACACCCCTTCAGAAACAATTCTTACATTCAGGGAAAAGTGGGGCCGACTGGCTGTTCAGGGTGAACACCATGAAAGGAAGATTTCTCAACGGAATTCGTCCCGCCCTAAAGGCTGAAATGGAAGAGGAAAACTTCCTGCACCAAGCTGGGGCGGCATATGCCCTTGCCAAGGCGGCCAAAACCTTCAAGGAAGAAAGATTCGCCGCCAGGGCAAGCCAATCTTTGTTGCTGCTTCTTGAAGACACCATGACAGATTCCAAGGATTCCACGATCCGTTACACCTTGCTCCCAAACCAAGTATTGGACAGACAGGCCTCCGCAGGATTAATGCTTCTGGCTATTCACGAATTACCCAACCCCCAATCCGATCTTTTGGAAGCAGGGGAACAGCTTGCAAATTACCTACGGGTACAGCTTCAAACGAATGGCGCAATAGATAAGGAAGCTGCCGCAGAGGAGATGGATTCCAAGGGTTCAGAATCAGCCATCGCGATTTGTGCGATTTTAAAAAGCAACCATCTGCGACCAGCATCTTGGAAAACTGATATTGCCTACAAGGCCATTGCAGCGCGCTGGAACGCTTGGAAAAACCAGAAGGAATTCGCCCCCACCTACTGGAGGATTGAGGCCCTCAGGCTGGCCTATTCGATTAGCCACGAAAAGGCATACGCAAACCTTTGCTTTGAACTGGCGGACAAGATGGCAACCATGCAATTTGACAGGATTGACCCCAGGAAGCCTAATTGGTTTGGGGGCCTGAAACAAGAAGTTGTACCTGGTATGAATGCTCCACCATCGATAATGACGGCCTTGCTTGCCCAGGGATTTGTTTCCGCATGCCAATGTGCACAACTGGCAGCGGATCAATCCAGGTCTGAGCGTTACCAATCCAAACTGGAACAAGCGCTTCAATTCACCCAAACGCTTCAATACACCGAAGCAAACACCTTGCATTTTTCTGACTGGTTCCGATCCAGGCTTTTGGGTGGGTTCCATCGGTCATTGCAGGATGGCGACTTAAGACTTGATTACTCTTACCATGCGGTAATGGCATGCTGTGGATATCAGGAATGCTTGGGTTCTGCCCAATAAGATATAAGTGGCCAAGGGGCTTAATCTTGCGTATACTCCCTTGATTAACGCTATCATGCACCTATTCCGTGCCTGCTGGCATGACCAGTTGGATATATTTGGTCTGATTCATGAGTGAAGAACGAGCACCTAGCCGGCGACCCCAATGTCGCAGCCTGATGGGAGTTAAAATACTCTCCACGGGTAGCTATGTCCCCGATCAGGTTATCACCAACTCGGTTCTCCAGGAACAATTTGGCTGCGATGCAGACTGGATTGTGAAGCGAACAGGGATTTTGGAAAGGCGTCATGCCTGGCCCCACCAGGCAACCAGCGATCTATGCCATGAGGCAGCTATTCGCTGCATGAACAAAGCGAATGTGAAACCAAAGGATATCGATCTTCTTGTCCTTGGGACATTCACGCCGGATATGTCGTTTCCCTCGACCGCCTGTTTGCTACAAGACCGCCTTGGTCTCACCTGTGGCGCTTTGGAAATAGAGGCGGCTTGTGCCGGTTTTATGTATGCATTTATAACGGGTGCCGCCTATGTGGCCTCCGGAGTTAGTGATTGCGCGCTGGTTGTTGGTGGCGACACAAACTCCCGAGTGCTAAATCCCAAGGATATTAAAACCTTCCCATTATTTGGTGATGGAGCTGGCGCGGTTTTATTAACCAGAGGCACACCAGATCAGGGTATCTTAAGCTTCAGCCTCGGGGCTGATGGTGGCGGTGGTGATCTTCTAAGCAGGCCTGCCTGTGGTAGTAGAATGGTTCCAACGCCCGAAAATATCTCGCAAGGGCTTCACTACTTGCACATGGATGGCAGGGCTGTGTTTCGCTGGGCTGTCGCCATACTTTGCGACACCATTCAAGATGTGCTGGCTCACAAGGGTTTCACTTCCGACCAAGTGGATCTTTACATTCCTCATCAGGCGAATATTCGAATCATCAATGCCGCCATCGATGTGCTGCATATTCCGCGCAGCAAGGTTTTCAACAATCTGGACAAATATGGCAACACATCTGGTGGTTCCATACCCATCGCATTGGATGAAGCCCTGGCCGAGAAAAGAATCCGGGAAGGAAGCCTGGTTACCATGAGTGGCTTTGGAGCAGGCCTTACCTGGGGCACAGCCCTGGTCAAGTTGTAATCATTTCATGTTCGATTTCTTCGAGCATACCGCTGACCTCGGAATTGAAGTTCAAGGAGCATCGCTTGAAGCCTTATTCGAGGAGGCTGCCAACGCCCTTTTAGGTACCATTTTGCAGCACCCTGAAAAGGTGAAGCCCACAATCACCAAGTCTTTTGAAATTCACGAGACAAACACCGAATTACTTTTGCGCGATTTTTTGAACCAACTTCTTATTCTTTTTGAAACCCAACGCCTGGTCTTTTCAGCCATCAAAATAACACTCAAGGAAAACGCACTCCTTGCACTGGCATTCGGTGAAGAGTTTGAGGCCCAAAGGCATGGAAGAAACCATGAGGTGAAAGCCATCACTTATCACGGCCTTTCCATCACCGCCACGGGGAACGGCTTCAAAGCCAGATTCATAGTCGATATTTGAGGCTATAACCATGTCTAAAACAGATTTCCAAGGCACTCTCGAGAAAGTGGACCCGTGCTGTTACAAAATTCCCAAGTCGCACAAACCGGGAATGCGGGTTGATGGAATCATTTTTGCCAATGAAACTCTGATGGCACAAGCGAGGAAGGATCAGGCTCTGGAACAGGTAGCCAATGTGGCCTGCCTGCCCGGCATTGTTGGGGCTAGTCTGGCCATGCCTGACATTCATTGGGGATATGGTTTTTGCATTGGTGGCGTTTGCGCGACCGACCCACGGCAAGGAGGAGTCGTTAGCCCGGGAGGCGTTGGTTATGATATCAATTGTGGCGTTCGCCTCGTTCGCACCGATTACCGGTCTGAAGATGTAAAACCCAGACTAAAGAATCTTGTGGAGGAGCTTTTTCGTAGAATCCCATCGGGCGTGGGGCAATCAGGCAAATTCCGTTTCCAAGGCAAAGAAATGCAGCGTCTTCTCGGCGAGGGACCTGCCTATCTTCAGGAAAGGGAACTCGCCACCGCTGCGGACATTGATCACACCGAAGCTAACGGGTATCTGGGTGGGGCAGACCCTTCAAAACTTTCCGACATCGCACTTAAACGTGGCCAGGACCAATGCGGAACCCTGGGTAGTGGAAATCATTTTCTGGAAATCCAGATCGTGGAAAGGGTCTTTGATGCCCATGCCGCAAAGGTGATGGGCCTTTTTGAAAACCAAATCGTGGTAATGATCCATAGTGGTTCTCGTGGTCTGGGTTATCAGGTATGCGATGATGCGTTGGTAAACCTGCGCAAAGCTCCTGAAAAATACGGGATTGATTTGCCAGACCGGCAACTTGCCTGCGCACCGGCGGATAGTCCTGAAGGCAGGTCTTACCTTGCAGCCATGCAGGCAGCGGCACATTTTGCATGGTGCAACAGGCAATTGCTCATGCATCAGACCCGAGAGGCTTTCGCAAGCGTGTTCGCCCAAACCTGGCAAGAAATAAAAATGTCACTGGTTTACGATGTCTGCCACAACATTGCCAAGCATGAGGAACACATGGTGAACGGGCAAACCAAAAAAGTATGGGTGCATCGTAAAGGTGCCACCCGGGCTTTTCCACCCGGGCACCCGGAAATTCCAACCACCTACAAATCGATTGGTCAGCCAGTCATTATCCCTGGCGATATGGGAAGGGCTAGCTGGGTTTTGGTGGGTCAGGAAGGAAGCATGTTGAGATCTTTTGGAACTACCTGCCACGGAGCAGGCAGATTGCTTAGCAGAACAGCGGCCATCGCATTGTCCAAGGGACGCAGGATCGACAAGGAATTGTTGGAGAAGGGTGTAATAGCAAGGGCACAAACCTGGAAGGGCCTGGCAGAAGAGCAACCGGAAGCGTATAAGGATGTGGATGAAGTGGTTTCAGTGGTGGAACAGGCGGGTCTCTCCAAAAGAGTGGCCCGCCTGCGACCGATAGGTGTGATCAAAGGCTAATTTTTATGGGCCTTATGGCAGGCACTGCATGAAGCGCCAAGCTTGGCAATAGCAGCATCAGCGTTTGCTTTGTTTTTGCTTTCCACCGCGGCTTTCAGCTTACCTGCTTCGTCGGCATAATCATTGGTCATCTTTTGCCAGGAAGCTGCATCACCTTTTGGGGGCTTGTTTTTCCCCAAAGAGACCGCAAGGGCGGTAAACTCATCCGCATCATTTTTTAAACCAGCCCAATTTGGAGATGGAGCTTTTAGTCCCTTTTGAATGGCAGGATACAAGCCACCCGCCTTGTTCAGTTTGCCCATAATCTCTTTAATGTCTGGGCCTTGCGCGAGTATTGGAATGGTGCAGCAAAACAAACCCACAGAAGCGAAAAAGCCTTTTTTTGAAAACCTCATGTTTTTACTCCTTTAACCATTCCATGTAAAAACGAAAACAGGCTGACATTTTAAACTGTCAGCCTGTTTCAAAGAAACATCAGTTTTTACTGATTACTTGTGAACGTCATGGCAAGCCTTGCAGTTAGCGGCAGCGCCAACCTTCTTGCCAGCATCCTTATCGCCAGCTACCAAAGCCTTGCTAGCAGCAACCAAAGCTTCAGTCTTGGCCTTCCAAGAAGCAGCATCGCCCTTTGGGCACTTGTTGGCTGCAAGAGCTTCGCAAAGGTCTGCGAAAGCCTTCTTGTCTGCATCGGAAGCACCCTTCTTGCTTGCTGCTTCGCAGCACTTCTTGAAGTTGCCACCTTTCATGATTTCCTTGATGGACTTGGAATCAGCAGCAGCGTTGATGCTGAAGCCAACGGCTGCCAGACACAGAGCAGCCAAAGCAAAAAACTTAACAGTTCGCATCTCAATTTCCCCTTGATACGAAACCACCTCCAGCCGCTTTCATCTCCCAACCGAAAACACCATGTTTTCATCAAAATTCAGGTAAAATCAAACAAGGCTGGATCAAAACAGTAGCAGTTCTGCCTATTTTGACTATTTCTTAATAATCGTGGTGAGACATTGTGTCAACAGAATAATTAACTATTACCATTTCTAAGGCTTTAATAGGCCCCAGCATCCACAACTTCACCACCAGACCTGGTTCCCAAATTTTTCCAAAGCTGAAAGGAAATATTCTCCCTTATGAATTTCACACTTCCATCCGCAAAGCAGGAATTGACCCCTCCGGAGTGATAACTTCTGGATGCGTGATGCGCTCGAACAAAACTGCCATCCACACAGTCTGTTTTTTTACTGTTGATTTCCATGGTATGGCTATAAACGGTTAGAGGATTCACACCACTACGATAGTATTGCAAACCAGGGTAATTGATTGCAGTGGTGGTCCCGCAGTTTCCGGTTGCGGGGTAATCCAAAGTGGTTGCCAATGAGGCAATATTTAAAACATGGGTTGGGTGGGGTGGATTGGTGGTTGAAGCAAGCATGGATCTTCGAATTTCACTAAACATTACCGTATTACTTGTGCCATCAGTTACATCATTAATACCTACCTTGGTGGTTACTACTCCACCGCCAGCGTTTGGTTGGCCTGCAGTTACTTGAACATTGAAGATCCCAACTCGAAGGGAGTCCGTTTCCCGATGCTGCGGAGTATTTCCAATACTTCCAAAATAATTACACCTTCCCGCATTCGCAACTCTTTCGCCCGAAGGATCTGATGGGCACAAGAAGGCCTTCACATCCTGAGTTCTTGCTGTCGCATGGTTTGCGGGTGCAGGTGCGTTATTTTGATTAACATCGTAATTGAAATTAAACAGAGCATAAAGATTCCCACCTTCCAGATACGGGAGTATTACGGCTTGAAGGGATGGACGACTTGTTCCATTATCTGTGACCGGTGGTGGCCCCTGCCCGGGAGGTAACTGCTGAAAAGTAGATTCGTAATTATGACAAGCCAAACCAATTTGTTTTAAATTATTTTGGCAGCTCATCCTTGCAGCAGCTTCGCGGACTTTCTGCACCGCTGGCAACAACAGACCAATCAATATTGCGATAATTGCAATCACCACAAGAAGTTCAATAAGGGTGAAACCCTTTTTTAACCTTTTCATAACCGGCCTACTTTCAGTGAATTATGAAATAAATGAAATCATATTTATGATAAGCTAAATGGTTACCACCGTAAAGAACACCCTGTGCTTATGAAACCTGAAGAACTACTGAAAAGCCTGGCTAAAAAAGAGGGGTTTGACCTTGCTGGCATAGCCATTGCCACGGACGCAGATGGCTTCAGCCACCTCCAGGATTGGCTGGACAGCGGCTTACACGGCCAGATGGAATACATGGCTGAATATAGAACAGCCTACCAACACCCGAATTCCATTCTTAAAGATGTAAAAAGCATTTTGATGGTGGCTTACAATTACAAGACCGAACTCCCTACCCCCGAAAAACCTAACATGGCCCGTGTAGCAAGATATGCCCAAGGCACGGATTACCACTTAATCCTTTGGAACAAGTTGAACAACGTTCTAAAAAACTTCAGGATTGAACATGCTTCGGTAAATGGTCGTGGCGTGGTGGACACAACCCCTCTTTTGGAAAGGGATTTTGCCAGAAGAGCAGGATTAGGCTGGATTGGCAAAAATACCATGCTGATTCACAAAAAGCTTGGAAGCTTTATACTGCTTGGTGCCCTGCTTCTTGATATGGAACTTGAACCAGATCTTCCTTCCCTAACCAGCCATTGCGGTACTTGCACCGCCTGCCTGGACGCCTGCCCAACCCAGGCTTTTATCAGCCCAAAGAAGCTAGATGCCAGGAAATGTATCAGCTACCTGACGATAGAACACAAAACGGACATCCCGGAAAACCTTCGCGAAGGAATTCAAGACTGGATTCAAGGTTGCGATATTTGCCAGGACGTTTGTCCTTGGAACAGGAAAACTCCGGATGGGGAGGATTGGAAAAATTATTTCAACCCTGGGCAGGCATTTCTAGACCCATTGGAAGTATTAAGTCTTACGCAGGAAGAATTTCGCCTGCGCTTCAAAAAAACGGCGTTGTGGCGGCCGCGCATGAACCGGGTATTCCGCAATGCCTGCATAGTTTTGGGAAATATCGGCAATGAAAGCCATCTTAAAACGCTAGAGGGGCTCTCGGAAAACCCGGAACCCCTCATTGCAAATGCAGCCTTATGGGCTCTTGCCCAAATCAAAAAAAAAATCAGCGGGAAACAGGAAGATCAATCTTGTTCTCCCCAGCTTTAATGGTCGTGTTAAAAGTCGTTGTCGAAGCCTTGGAATAAACCTCTGGCAACATATTCGGACCAGGCTTGCCATCTTCCAGATAACGCGGATTACGCTTGATCACTGTGATGACATATTCCCCCTCTGGAACACCATCAAATGCTGTGTAAGTTGTCATTTTGGCATTGCCCAGAGAATCTGTCAGGCCATCGGCAACCTTGGTTGGTTTTGGCCCTTGAGCTTTATGTGGAGGGAAAATCGCCACTTCGGCCTCAGGAACAGGCTTACCATTCTGGGTAACTTTAACTGTGGTGGGAAACACTTGTTTTCGTTTTCCGGTGGCCACGCCAGTTTCATCGGATTCCGGTAAACGCAAAGCATCATCAAGGATTCCGTCCAGCAGCAAATTGGCAACCACTGGGCCATCCTTCTTCATGGTTACCCATGCGACATGATCAAATTCGCCATAAACGGGGCCACGCAACTTGCTGGCTCCACCCGTGGTGGAAAGGCTGTAATAACGCATGCCATTTCGAACAAACTTCTGGTAGTGATGCACATGACCCGCAAATACAGTGTAGTTTTTACCCTTAAGCAAATTCTCCACATCCAACCAGCCATTTTTATCCAACGTATTATCATTCCACAGCGGCTTGTGAAGGAAAACCATGATCCACTTGGCGCCAGAATTTTCTTCGACAGCCTTTTTGATCATTTCTAATTGATCCTTCCCAAACCGATGGGGCCTGTCCTTGGTGGTGCTTTCCGATGAATCATCTGAATTCAAGCAAAGGAACAATACATTCCTGTAAAGGAAATGGAAATAAGGAGCACGAAATTTGTCCTTGAACAATTTTTCCTGACCAGGGTTACTGACATCATGGTTGCCGGGAATATAAAAGAAGGGCATCTGAAGACGGTTCACATAAGAGTTGAACTCGTTCCATTCAGCTTCCACTTTGTCTTGTTTGTCTGAATAACCCTCGATTAAATCGCCCACCGACATGACGAATTCTGGTTGCAGCAAATTCAACTGCTGCATGGCTTGCGAAAAAATCTTCGGGCGATGACCACCTGTGCGATCACTAACCACAGCAAAACGAAATTCATCGGGGTCATTGTTGACTTTAAGATTGGTCCATGGGTTTTTATCACCCACTTGAATCTGCAATCCTTTTTCCTTCGTGGGCTTATCGGAAAACGCCAAGGCACCCAACAGAACAAAACCCACAAGTCCCAAAACCAAAAACTTCCTCATGCTCATCCCCTTTTAATGCATTCTTGTTTAAACAATTTCTTTCAAGTTGCGATACTTTTCAAGCAAAAACACCGCTGTTAAATGCATTAATTCACCCTTTAAAATGAATCGCACATGTTTTTGTATCCTTCAAGCACACCAAATAAACGGCATAAACCGATCAACCGTTAATCGAAGATCATTTTGTGCAGCCAACTTTGATCACCTGGAATTGCTAGTTTTCCATGTTTTGAGATCATGGGGATTGTTGCAATCTGTTAACTATTTGCCTTTGGAAAATAAACATGGCGCGAAGAAAATTGGATGGGTTAATTGTGGTAATTACCGGGGCCTCCCAGGGAATTGGAAGGGCCCTAGCCTTGGAATCCCTTAAAAAGGGAATGAAGGTAGTAGCTGCAGCCAGAAGCGCAGACCTTCTCTACGATTTGGCCGCCGAAGCAAAACCCATCGGGCAAGGTGCTTTGGCAACCGTGGTGGGTGATATCACAAAACCCGAGGGCAGAAAAGCAATCCTTGAAGGGGCTGTTCAAAATTTTGGCGGGGTGGACATTCTTGTAAACAATGCTGGTGTTGGCGCCACAGGCCATTTTGCCGAGGGTTCTGAGGACCGCTTACGCAAAATCATGGAAGTGAACTATTTTGCCCTGGCAGAGATCACCCGGATTTTCATTCCGGAACTTAAAAAAACCAAAAATGCGGCCATTGTGAATATTTCCTCCATCGCAGGGAAACGGGGAATCCCCGCCAGGAGTGATTATTCCGCAAGTAAATTTGCCGTACAGGGTTTCAGCAATGCCCTTAGGCCGGAACTTGCCAAAGATAATATTGATGTTTTGGTGATTTGCCCGGGTTTGACCCAGACAAACTTTTCCAAAAACATGATTGAGCAAAAAGCCAAACTTCAAATGGATCACTTGCGTGGCATGACCAGCGAGGAAGTTGCCATGCACACGCTGCGCAGTATGGAAACCGGCAGGCAGGAAGTATGCCTTACCAGGGATGGCAGATTGATGGCGTTTGTTAGCAGATTTTTCCCAAGGCTTGCAGACCGAATCGCGAAAAAACGAGTGATTGCATTGTTCCGCGAAGAGATTGCCGAGCGTCAGAAACGCCGGCAGGAACTGCTATCCCAAAATGTTCAGCACGCCTGAAAGGATTCCCGGCTTGCTTCTGTGGCAAAAATGGCTAAATTGGCCTCAGATGCTGGAGTGGCGGAATCGGCAGACGCATCGGACTTAAACTATTGAGCACCGGGCTGGGAAACCTCCCGTGTGAATTCAGTCGAAGTCGGGGAAACCGAATCTTGAAGAAGACGGCAATCCCGAGCCAAGCATGGGTAATCCATGAAGGTGTAGAGACTTGGTGGCTGAGACCTAAAGCATTTTGCCAAGGTCAAGGGAAAGTCCAGACCACAAACCGTTTAGGCGGGTGGCGTAAGTCATAGTGGTATGAAAATCCGAAGGGGTGAAAACTCCGTGAGGGTTCAAGTCCCTCCTCCAGCATCTTTTTTAAGGAATAACCATGCAGTCCTATGACCAGGATGGCGTACGCTTCCAAATCCCACCCAACTGGTCCCTTGAAAAAGAAGAAATCGACGAAGGCTGGTCTGTTTCTGTGCAAAGCCCTGGAACAGCGTTTCTTTACATAGTCTTTGATTCCAACTTACCGGATCCGGACGAGCTTGCTTCAGCAACATTGGAAGCCTTGAAAAAAGATTATCCAGAACTGGAAGCCGAAGAAGCGTTGGAAAATATTTCAGGCCAGGCGGCAGTGGGGCATAACCTGCAGTTCTTCAGCTTTGATTTGGCTATAGAATGCAAAACCCGATGCCTGTACAGCCCCGAGGGTACAATTCTTTTGTTGCTTCAGAAAAGCGACGAGGATGAAAAAAAATACGGGCCTGCGTTGCAGGCCCTGTGGAAATCCATCCAAATTGATATGGAGTAGTCTTACTTTCCTGATAGCCTGGAAAGCCCGGCATCATATCCCAACAGCAAGTTGTAAAACGAAGTGTAAAAAGGATAGTCACCCTCAACCGCCGGTGCGAATTTAAGACCGTTACTGGTCATATGATCCACCAATGCGCCCACAGTGGCTCCTTTGGCAGCCCATCTGCCATTCAAATAATTCACAGAATTGGGTTCGGAAAGATTCTTAAGACCTTCCTCGAGATTATTAGCAAAACGCTTGGATTGAATATACTCCCCAGGAGAAAGGTCCCCTGCCATGCGCTTGATAAGATCGCTCAAATCCTCGATGGCATTTTTCATTTTCTTGTAAGTGTTGGGCTCAAGACTGCCGGAAGCTGCCTGACGAACCGCTTCTGGAGCGATCTTGTTAATATTTTCCCTGGGCTCACGGAATTCAGGCCCCCTGAGAACCATGGGCCACTGCAAATCGCCATTTTTAAAGATTCCCACACTGCCTGCAGCGGTGGAAGTGGTCATGTTTAAATGGCGCAAAATTTCTTCGGAAATAGGTATGGAAGGTCCCTTTACCAAAGTTGTGGTCTGGGTTTGAACAATGGCTGACATAATCAAATTTAAAGCTTTACCCGACCAAATATCCCCGTTAGCGGGTTGGTTTCTGGCAAGCCTTAGAGCTTCCTGACGATCCTTTTCATCGAGTTCAGCCCTTGTGGGGGTATTAGCCTTTTCATACATGGCTTCGTCAAATTTAGCACGCCTAACAGCCACCTTCGCTTCTTCAACCTGTTGTTGTGCCAAACGGGATTGCTGGTTCGTGAAGTACCACTGGGCATTGGAATTAGTGAGGGATGACAACCCTTGCAGGTAGCTACCCATGCCACCGCCACCACCGCCGCCACCATAACCCCAACCACCGCCCCAACCTCCACCGCCGTAACCACCACCGCCACCACCTGTAAACTGCTGGTAAGTATTCACAACCGGTTGTGCAACTCTAGGTGGAGGTGGGGCATTAGCCTGACCACCAGCACCCTGAAATTGTGCATGAGCCACACCTTGAGCAAGGCCCATCAACCCCAGGAAAGCTGCACCCATCATCGATTGATTCTTGAATATGTTTGCCATGTTTCACCTCAAATTCCGGTACAAACCAACCTGGGAAATTAATCTATGGACCGCGGGGGTAGCTTTCCTTTAGGAACAAGCTTTTTCCATTGTTCCACGGCAACCTTTCGCTTTTCTGCAGATGCTGTGGGATCAAATTGAATTGATCTTCCTTTAGGAACAAGTCTGTAAAGATGCCAGTGTGCAAGGCCACGAATACCAGTTCTGTCACTTTCAAGATAATCAATAAGGGCTTCGAATGTTTCAGGTTGCCTTAATTCGTCATCGCTGAATGAATGAAGCAGGTCCACGAAAATCTCGGCCTGTTTTGCGCTATATTGGCGCCCGGACATCATGAATTGATGAAGCTTTTTATCCTGACCAGGTTTTCTACCAACCCAGTGCCTTAAACCAATAATTGTATTATCAATAAGATCCTGATGCTTTGTCTCACCCAAAACCTTGTAAAGCAGCCCCAACTGATCTGTGGCTAACATCACATTCACTGCGACAAATCTGGCATTGATATCATCAGACATGGCTAATGATTCAAGTACCTGATCCAATGGTTTCCCGTTGAAGAAATCATCGCGTATCTTCAGAGTTGCTTGAAGTCTGGCACGAATTTCCGGTTTGGTAATGTCAGGTGGAAGAGTCCAATCTGGTAACTTTTCCAGTTTGGTTTTTTCAGGCAGCGTTCCTGCCTGGCTGTTCCAAGACAACATCGCAGGGCCGGGAGGAGCTGACATACGATGGGTTACACCTTCATCGGTAACCTCGGAAGAACCCTTAAGCTGAACAAAAATCAGGTCATAAACAGGGTTCACATTTTCCTTTGCCTTGGCATTGAAATGAGTGCCCTTTGGCCAACGGCCGATGATTTCAATCGTACAAGTGGAACCCGGTTCATTCAGCTTCAACTCGCTAAAATCATCGTCTTCATCTTGGAGGCGAACATGACAGTTGGCGGGGCCTTCTTTCCTGCCGTTGGTAATTTCAATGCGTCCCCTTTCAAAAGAAAGGTGAAAATCAGCCTCACCGGGTTTACCTGCTGCCAGACGAACCGCGGTTTCCCTGATGGGCAAAGGAGATGTTCCTGCAATGTCCCCACGAAATGTGACCTTGATGGAACCATCCAAAGATTCAATTTGGGTGCCAGTTCCAGAGAGTATAAGGTCGCCTACATTCAGTTCTTCGTTATGAGCCACTGTTTTCCAAGTGTTGGTGCCGGCTTCCTGACGAAGCAGCGATCCATCCTTGCTAAGGCACCTGGCAACAGGCACTTTGGTTGCTTGCTGATCCACTACAACAGGGCGTTTTCTGCGGAATAATTGTCCCAATCGGTCAGCACCCGATGAATACATCACACCCAAGCCCATGCTGGCCATCAAGGCAAGTATGGCAACACTCCGATATCGGCTGACAAAACCTGAACCAAAAATCGAAGACCTCATGTTAATCCTCACAAACAGCCGCCTTATATTTATTTTACACCCACAAAACTCTAACCGAGTTAGTTATTTAGCGTGAATCACCTCAAGAGGCAGGTCAAGGGTTGCTATTTTGCCGCTGATGGTGTCAGTGGCTTTTAACTTAAGGGTGAACTTTCCAGACCTGTTCAAAGCAACATAAAATTGAACTGGAAAAACGCTAGTTTCAGCGGGAACATCTTTATTAACTTCAGCAACAGGCGTTTTCGTTACAGTCTTTTTGCCGTTCGAGTCAAAGATTTCCAGGGAGATTTTAAGATTTGGCTGTTTCGAAGCTCCCCTTTGGAAACCAACAACACCAAAGTTCAACCAGAGGGACTCGCCAGTTGCAAACACAGATGTCGGGACAGTTCCAGCCTGGTCAGCAGTAGTTCGAACCTGAACAATCCCAAGGTCACCTTTAACAAGCTCAAAATCCTTGGAGAATGTTGCTGTGGCGTTGGACTTCTTATCTTTTGCGGTAACCTTCACGGTGTAGGTGCCCACTGGTTGATCAGGCCCAATATTCAATTGAGTGAAGCCCGGCAGAATTCCACCACCCAATGAATCGATGGCTTCAATATTCTTGGCCTCGTGTTTGAATTCCAAACGGCCCTTAAAGTTTACCTCGGTAAGCAGTGAGTAATTAACCTTGCCTTCATCATCCGCTTTAACGCCTTTAATATCGAAGGCCAGATAGAACGAGTCGCCATGTATGAATTTCGCCTCTGCGCGCGGCAGGCCGGGCACGCCATGAAGCAGCCTCACATTTTCCAGTGAAAGCTTTTCTGATTGATCAGGAACCAAAGCTAACAAACAGGCCAGGCCGATCGTATAACTCCACATGCTAAATCTCCCACAGACAAATCAAAAGGATTGGGTATTCTCTATTAAAGCTAACCTCTAACCGCCAGATTCTCTAGGCCAATTAACCTCCCATGGCGGTATTTTTCATATTCTTCCCGCCAAGTCAGAAATAACCGCCAAAGCTTCACATTTTCAGATTCCACTTTTGGCAATTACCTCAAAGGATTCCCGCGCCGCGACTATGGTTTTTTCGATGATACTTTCATCGTGCTGTATCGAGTGAAAAGCAGCTTCAAATTGACTGCAAGGCAGATACACTCCGCGGTCCATCATTTCCCAGAAAAACCTTGAAAACCGCTTTGTATCCGCATTTTTTGCAGTGTCATAATCAACCACTGGTGAAGATGTGAAGAAGAATGTCCACATACTTCCCACCCGATTGATAACATGGGGAATTCTGGCAGTTTTTGCCGCCTGCGATAATCCTGCCTCCAGCTTGGCTCCCGTGGCATCCAGTAGTTTGTAGGGTGGATTCTTTTTCAACTCTTCCAAGGTGGCCAAACCTGCTGCCATTGCCAACGGATTACCCGAGAGTGTGCCAGCTTGGTAAACTGGCCCACTTGGCATGACTTTACTCATGATTTCTTTTTTGCCACCATAAGCCCCGACAGGCAATCCTCCACCCACAATCTTACCGAGTGCTGTCAGATCGGGTTCTATCCCAAGAAGTTCCTGTGCTCCGCCCATTGCCAGGCGAAATCCCGTCATCACCTCATCCAGAATCAAAACGGAACCATTCTTGCTAGTAAGGCTGCGAAGTTCCTGCAGGAATTCTTTGGACGGCGGAATAAGCCCCATATTGCCCACCACCGGTTCAAGAATCACGCAGGCAATCTTGTCCGGATGCTGGGCAAAGGCAGCCTTGAGGCCTTCAACATCGTTGTACTTCAAAACAAGCGTATCTTGGGTGCAGCCTTTTGGAACACCTGGACTGCTAGGCACACCCAAGGTGGTTGCAGCAGAACCAGCTTGAACCAAAAGGCTGTCCACATGACCGTGGTAGCAGCCAGCAAACTTGATAATGATATCCCTGCCGGTATAGCCACGGGCCAGGCGGATGGCACTCATGGTGGCTTCGGTGCCGGAATTAACCATGCGAACCATTTCCATGGAAGGAACCATGGAAACAATTAGCTCCGCCATGCGGGATTCCATTTCCGTGGGAGCGCCAAAACTGGTGCCCCGCTTTGCAACATCGGAAATGGCCTCCACCACCTTGGGATGCGCATGCCCAAGAATCATCGGCCCCCAGGATCCGATATAGTCTATGTACCTGTTTCCATCGATGTCATAAAGATATGGGCCCTCTGCATGGTCGATAAAAATGGGTGTCCCACCAACCCCACCAAAAGCCCGTGCGGGACTGTTCACCCCTCCGGGAATCAAGCCCTTGGCCTTTTCAAAAGCCGCCTTGCTCTTATTTCTTTGCATCATTTTCTTTTCCATCTGGTTTCGTAGCCTCTGTCAGTTCGTTATCCAATTTGCCAGCCAGCGCAGCAGCTTCATCCAATAGTTTTTTAAGACCGGCCTGATCCTCGTAAATCACCACCACATTCCGGCAGGCAAATCTTGAATCCAAAATAGAAACGGGGTTTTTCGCAGACTGAATAGCCTTACCAATCAAATCATTGCGGGTGGCTTCTGGGTCCCCCCTGATCAATCCAGCAAGATCCTTGATTTTCCTGCAACAAAGCAAATGGGGCAGGCGCAGGTTCCGGTCAAAAATACAATTCCTGTCGGTATCTTTCTCAAGCTTTTCTTTTGCAGCCTTGTAGCGGGAAAGAGCAAGTGCCAAATCCCCAAACTGTTCCGTCCGGAAGGCCAGAAAGACAGGGCTTAGATCTTTTTCCAGTTCCGGTTCCTTACGGTTATCACGGATGGCTTTCAAAATTGTGCGCCATTCATTCTCAAAGGTATCCAGGTAATTCATAAATTGGACACGATTATTCGCAAGGGCAGCCCAGCGCGTTTTCGGATATTCCCTGCCGATGGCAGACCAAGCCTGCATGGACTCCGCCAAATCTCCCGCTGCTTCCAACTCAATAGCCTTGAAAGCTTTACCTTCCACCTCTTCCTGCACTCCAAATTTGTAACCCTTTGCGGTCTGTTTCAAATACTTACGCAGTAAATCTTCCCCATACTCCACATCAATGGAGTCGGTCCATTGCCTCATTTGTTTACCTTCGGAACCATCGATACCGGGATAATATTGTGCAAACAGTGCAAGCGGGCCTTCACGGGCCTCATCTTTCTTTCCCTGATCCATCAGGGATTTTGCCTGTTTGAACAATTTTTCAGCCGTGGGTGGCCTGATGAATATCTCATACATGAGGTATGAGAACGCCCCTACCAAAAGGAGACATGCCATCAGCACAAACCATCCGGAGCGGAACCAGGGAACAACCGTCTTGTTTTTGGAAAATTTGGCAAGAAGCTTTCTGGCCTTTCGCCTCTCGGCGGTTTTGGTCATGTAGCCATCGCCTACCTGACTTTTGGCAAGATCTTCTCCAACGCTAGCCTGCGTGGAAACTTTTTGCCGAATCTCATCCAGAATGCTGGATACCGTATAGGCGCTGTGTGGCCGCTGATCGGCCTTTTTTTCCAACAAATGCAGCACCAAAGTGTCCATCCATTTGGGAATATCCATTTCGATTCTTGATGGTTTTTCCGGCTTGGTCTGAACATGGTGAAGAAATAGTTCCATGGCATTGTCGCCACGAAAAGGTCTTCGGCCCGTAAGTAACTCAAAAAGAACCACCCCCAGAGAATACAAGTCGGATTTGTGGGAAATATCCCTTTCACCCTTGCATTGCTCAGGCGACATATAAGCGGCAGTTCCAATTGCAGTGTTCGCCGAGGTAAGCATGGTTCCTTCCAGATCCTTGGCAATGCCAAAGTCTGTAAGTTTCAAAACTCCCTGCTTGTTGATCATCAGGTTGGAAAGCTTCAGATCACGGTGAACAACCCCATTATCATGGGCGTGCTGCAAAGCAGCACAAATCTGCTTTCCGATTTCAACCACCTCGTCCCAGGCAAGCCTGCCCCTGCGCTGAAGAATCTTTTCAAGAGTCTCCCCCTCGATAAGTTCCATGGCGTAGTAGCGCATGTTATTAAATTTGCCTATTCCAAACAGGCGGACGATATTTGGCTGATTGAGATGCTTTAATATTTCCGCTTCACGCTCGAACCTCGCAACCAATGAAGAATTGGCGCTGCTGCTAACCCCGGGGGACATGATTTTAATGGCGACCCGGGCATTGTTTTTCAGGTACTTTGCCTGATAGACAGCACCCATGGCGCCGGTGCCGAGTTCTTTCTCTATGAGGAATGGACCAAACTCTTTTCCAACCATCATGGGAGAACCTCGGGCAGGAAGTGGAAGGTCATCCTTTCAGCCATGCAGCCACACGGATTGCATGGTAGGTAAGAAGGATCGAGGCCCCGGCACGTTTCATGCCAAGCAGGGTTTCCAGAACAATTCGGCGTTCGTCCACCCAGCCTTTTTGCGCGGCCGCCTTGATCATGGCGTATTCGCCACTAACGCAATAAGCAGCCACTGGAACCTGAAAATGATCCTTGATTTGCCGGATGATATCCATGTAAGCCATGGCTGGCTTCACCATCACAATATCAGCCCCCTCGGCTATATCCAAGGAAACTTCCCGGAGTGCTTCGATGGAATTAGCACCATCCATCTGATAGGTGGTACGGTCACCAAACTTGGGAGGTGATTCTGCGGCATCACGAAACGGCCCATAGTAAGCCGATGCGTACTTGGCGGAATAGCTCATAATGGGCATGTGGCTGAATCCAGCCCCATCCAAGCCTTTGCGTATCGCACCCACCATGCCATCCAGCATTCCGGAGGGAGCAACCATGTCCGCACCAGACTGCGCATGAACCACACACTGTCTGGCAAGCAATGGAAGAGTGGCGTCGCCATCCAAATCAAGCTTGCCAGTCTTTTCATTTAAAATTCCACAATGCCCATGATCGGTATACTCGCAAAAGCATTCATCGGTGATCAGGTAAGGCTTATCTCCATGCTTTTTGCGAATCGCGCGAATCGCCTGGGGAACAATCCCATTTTCTTCCAATGCACTCGAGCCTGTTGCATCTTTATGGGAAGGTATTCCAAACAAAAGGAAGGAATGAACACCTACATCCAGGGCCTTACCCACTTCATCAACCACGGTGTCAGGGCTAAGCTGATACACCTCCGGCATGGAGGAAACCTCCTTGCGGATATTCGAGCCTTCACGAACAAAGAGGGGGTAAACCAAATCTTGAGCCCGAAGGTAGTTCTCCTGAACCATCTGGCGAAGAATCGGGTGATGACGCAACCTTCTAGGCCTGCTATTGGGATAACCTGGCTGATTCATCATGGGTACCCTCCAAGGCTGGATGGTTAGCTGGCATACACTGCATTGGCAGCGCCCACTGCTGCCCCGGGTTTTACCGCAACACCCTGGTTCACCAGCGCCTGCTCAAGGGCAGCAAGTGCCAGCAGCACGACGGCAGGCTTGCTATTGTAACCCATTAACCCGATACGCCATACCTTGCCTTTAAAATCACCAAGACCGCCACCTATCTCGATGCCAAACTTCTCCAGAAGAAACTTACGACCTTTCAGGTCATCCACGCCTTCTGGAATTCGCACAGCGTTTAACTGTGGCAACTGACCACTCGGCTCGGCAGTATACTTCAAGCCTAAAGCCTCCAATCCCGCCTTCAACGCAAGATGGTTCTTATGATGCCTTTCCCAACGCTTTTCAAGACCCTCCTCAAGAACCAGCCGAAGGCCTTCGTGAATGGCAAAAACCATGCTGATCGGGCCTGTATGGTGATAGACACGATCTTGGCCCCAGTAACTCATGACTGTGGTCATATCCAAGTACCAGCTTTGCACCTTGCCTTTACGATTTTTAATCACTTCCACAGCTCTGTCACTGAATGTCACAGGAGACAACCCCGGCGGGCAGCCAAGGCCTTTTTGCGAGCAACTGTAAACAGCATCCAGGCCCCAGGCATCGACTTCCAATTCCACGCAAGCCAGAGAAGTCACGGCGTCCACCACTATCAGCGCCCCATGTTCATGGCAAAGGTCGGCTATCTCTTTCATGTTTCCCTGAAGCGCGCCTGTGCTGGTTTCCGCATGAACAATTCCCAACACCTTGGGCTTTACCCGAACCAGAACTTCACGAATCTGTTCCAGAGAAAAAGTCTTACCCCATGGCGCCTCAATCACCGTCACCTGCGCACCAGTGCGGCCTGCAACATCAATCATTCTCTGGCCAAAGAAACCCTTGGCACAAACCACAACTTTGTCACCCGGCTCCAGCAGGTTCACCAAGCAGGTTTCCATACCCGCCATGCCTGTGGCGCTGACAGGGAACGTAACCTTGTTTTTGGTCTTATAAACCATGCGCAGCATTTCCTGCACCTGTCCCATAATGGACAGAAACTCTGGATCGAGATGCCCCAGAAGAGGGTTAACCATGGCGCGCAAAACACCCGGATGGGCATCACTGGGGCCTGGGCCAAGCAGGAGTCGTGGAGAGGGTTGCAAAGGTGCTGGAATAGACATTTTAAAACACTTTCGTTGCGAGAGTCTAACTATCAAAACTGGGGATTCAACAACTTGGACCTTTCCACCACCAGCGAGCTGATTTCTCGAAAGGCGGGGTGATCCGCAGTACCCATCAGTTCAAAGACACATGCCTCCACCGTGGTAAGTATTGCCCCGGCATTTTCCATTCGGCGCAAAGCCACCTCGGTATCATTAACATATCGGCTGGACACCCCATCGACAGGCACAAACACATGAAAACCCCTGTTCAGCAAGTCCAGAACTGTCTGTTGAACACAAATATGGGTTTCAATACCCACCACAATGACCTTGATTCGGGCATCCGCCTCCAACTTTTCTAATACCAGACCCTCTCGAACCGCCGAAAAAGCTTTCTTTTCACCAAAGTGTTCAAACATCGATCGAATTGGCTCCACCGTATGCCCCAACCCCTTGGGGTATTGTTCCACGGCAAGGGCCGGTACTGCCAGCATTTTTGAAACTTTTATCAGAAATTCAATGTTGCGAACCAGGTCCTGATTTTGATGGATTTTAGGAACAAGTTTCTCCTGCACATCCACCACCAAAAGCGCGGTATCCCCAATACTCATGAAATGCTGATGACTCATGGCGCCCCCATACCCCTCTTGGTTCTTTACTCGTGAAATTTCAAAAAGAAGTACTCCAGCCACCAGATTAGCAGGGATAATCCACGGTCCGAAACATCGCGGGAAGGATCAAATTCAGACAGTGCTATTCCCACCAGATTTTCCATTGGAATCAATTCAAATATCCGAAGCATCTGCGCTGGTGACAACCCCATAGGTACTGGCCTGCCAGTGGCTGCAAAGTAAGCCGAGTCCATTACATCACAATCAATGTCCAGAAAAACTTTGCCTTGAAGATGTTTCTGAATTTTCTTAAGGGAACCCGCCTCATCCTTGATAAAGTCCATGGCGCTGACAGTACCAGCAAAGACTTTTTCAATCGCCTTGGGGGGTATCAACAAATCCCGGTGCCCCACATTAAACACTCTGGGCAACGGCTTTCTGGAGTGTAAAAGAAAGTTGCCATGCGAGGGAGTATCCAGCGTGTCAGCAAAATGATGCATATCAAGATGGGCATCCAACTGCAAAACCGTCACGCTGGCGGAATCTATCTCCTCGTAGACAGGCAAGACCCCGAGATGGTTTCCGGACAACCAAATGAAGCGATCCCCACCCTTCAAGACACGGCGGATGGCCTGACTTCCCCGCTCCCGCCAACGCTTCAAGGAGGATAAGTTATCCATGGGCAATTCGCGGAGGCGAACCTGATCACGCCATGCCAGCGCCCTTGTTTCGGCAGTTTCGGCATAAGAATCACGCAGCATTGTTCTAATTTCGTCCGCCAGAAGCTTACTACCTTCCGCGGCACCAGAATTCCCAAACAGATCAAATGGAAATACGACGACTTTGGTTGCCACCCTGAACCCTCTGGTTTTTCCGTTTCCCTTAGCCCTGATTTCTTTTTACCATTTCCCTGTCTTCTCTCAATGCCATGAATGCGATTAGGAGTTATTCCCGTCATGAGTCAGGTCTTTTTTCTTGCCTCCAACGCCGTGGTAACCGGAAATGTTATTTTGGGGGCCAACGCAAACCTTTGGTTTCATGTGGTGGTTCGAGGCGATGTTGCACCGATTCGGATAGGCGCCAACACCAACATCCAGGATTCCAGCGTGGTCCACTGCGAACATGGCGAGGAACAAATCATCGAGGAAAACATAGTGGTGGGTCATCGCGCCCTGCTGCATGGAAAACGAGTGGGCATGGGAACCTTGGTGGGAATGGGGGCGATTCTCCTTTCCGGAAGCAGGATTGGCGAGGAATGCATCATCGCTGCCGGCACTGTGGTAAAGCAGCACGCAGTCATACCTCCAAGGTCGTTGGTGGCGGGAGTTCCGGGCAAAATCATCCGTGAGGTAACGGAAGCCGATCTTAAAACCACTCGGGATATCATGGAGCGTTATGTAAAATTAGCACAAGCCTATGTGCGGGGTGAGTACCTATCCGCCGTTGGAACTTTCCCAATGCTGGCCATCCCACTAGCTACCTTTGCCCGATAGAATGAAAACCATCGAGGTTTTCATGAGCCAAGAGGCAACTTCATTACAGCAGAAAATAGCCCGCCTGATCACGCAGAAAGGTTGGAATCAGGAGGATTTCGCCCGCATTTCTCGCCTTAACAGGCACACTGTGCGGAAAATCGTTCTCTGCAAGGAATTCAAGCTGCGAAACTCCACCTTGGAATCCTGTGCAAGGGCTTTCGGCCTTACACCGGATCAATTAACGCACTCTCCGCTGGAACTTTTGCTTTCCAAGCTGGATACGAATCAAACACCGGTGCAGCAACAGCGCTACCGAAGACTTTTAGAAGGCATTACCAGGGAAGAACTGAAAAGCTGGATGGAAAAATACCCTGACCGGGCACGCATGCTGGACTCCGCTGCAATTGATGAGATATTGTCATTCCAGAAAAACCCATCCTTCAACCAAGGCAACCTTGAAACTTTGATTCTGCGACTTGAACGCAAGGGACGCATTCTGGAAAAGGTTCGCCATTTGAACCACCCGCGCCACCTGGAAGTATTGGAACACTTGCTGGACACCATGCATGCTGCCAAAAACACGGGGCAAACATCATGAGTGATTCCGCAAATGCTCCCAGCGGCGCCTTTGTATCCTTAAGGCACCCAAATTATCGCTATTATTTCTTTGCACAGCTACTTTCCCTAACAGGCTCATGGACGCAAACAACAGCACTTATGTGGCTTGCTTACAGCGCCGAGAACTACTCCAGTTGGCCATCTATGATCGCAGCTTTGCAGGTATTGCCAGGGACTTTTTTGGGGCCCTGGGGTGGAAATCTGGCGGACCGACTCCCAAGAAAAAAACTTATCATTTTCACCCAATGCATGTTTTTCCTACAAAGTATCGGTCTTCTGGCCGCCTCCTTCGTTGGGCAAACCGCGCCATGGATTCTCATGCTTTTCTCCCTTTTATGGGGAGTGATTAATGCCTTGGATTTACCCGCAAGACTGGCATTTCTGGTGGAAATGGTGGGCAAAAAAGACCTTTTCAATGCTGTGGCTTTGAATTCACTCCAATTCAATCTGGCAAGGCTGATGGGCCCCGCTATCGGCGCTTATTTGCTAACTTGGTATGGCCCCACCTGGTGTTTCGCAGTCAATGCCAGTAGTTATCTCATCTTGCTACTGGCACTCTTTGCCATGCATCCCTCCGCAATGTTTCTCGAGAAACCCCCGGAGGTGAAACCCGGACTTCTCGATGGGTTGCGCTATCTTCTGGGAAAACCGGATTTGATTCTTATCATCGGTACCGCAGGGGGCATGGCAGTTTTGGGTTGGCCACTATTGGGATTACTGCCAGCTTACGCCCAAAAGGAACTTGCCATGGGCCAGGAAGCCTATGGCAGTCTTTTGAGTGGTGTGGGCGGGGGAGCCCTTAGCGCGGCCCTATTACTAGCATGGAAGGGAGCAAAATTTTCCAAGGGATTGATGCAATCCATTGGAATGCTAGTGGCAAGCTTAGGACTACTGTTTCTTGCAATTGCCGGAACCTTTGGCCAGGCACTGCCCTGCAGCATCCTTTTTGGTTCCGGAATGATTCTTTTCTTCGCCACCAGCCAGGGAATGGTTCAACTTGGTGCGGGCGACAACCACCGAGGCTTGGTGCTTGGAGTTTGGTCCATGATGCTTTGCACGGCGGTTCCTTTAGGAAACTTTATAGCGGGGCCCCTTGCAGATATTTTTCCGCTTAGGAACATTCTGGTAGGAATGGCTTTTTTAATGGGATTACTTTTGGTTACCTTCCTTTTGGTTAAAACCAGAATGAAAAGAAGTATCACCAAAGGAATATAAGAGACTATCGGATCAACAAAAAAGGCTCGGGCTTAAACCCGAGCCTTCTATTTGATACCCAACCATTACTTCCAATCATCGGTGCGGAAAGGTGAAGCAGGCAAACCTTCCTTGTTGGAAAGATTTGGCTCAGCCTCTTCGTGCCAGCCCATTCGGACCGCAACAGGCTTTGAAACACCTTCACCACTCACCACAACTTTGCCACCTTCAATCACCGCGATTGCGGGAACAAACTTTTTGTCCTCCCCAGCAATGGTAAAGAAGGATAATGGCTTGCCATCTCTTGCGACCAAGCCGCCTCCAACATGGTCAAACTCGATGTGAACCTTGTTGCCGGAAACCTGCATAGACTTGTACAAGGGGCCGGAGTAAACCTGAACGGGCTTGTTGTAGGTTTTTGCCAAAGCCCACAATGCCAGTCGTTTGCCCACATCCTGCTTGTTCTTCGGATGAATATCCTTCAGGGCGGTAATATCCACAGTAACCGCCATGCCGGTATTCGGAATCTTCAATGTGGCAGCCTGTGCTTCCCAAATGTAAGGAAGACCGGAAGTGGCCGGTTTGCCGTTCTCCATCTGCTTGTTGTAGTCAAACGGAGCCAACTGCACAAAGTAGAAAGGCATGGACTCATCATTCCAAAGTTTGCGCCAACCATTGATGAGAGCCTTCATCTTTTCGAAATAAAGCATGCCCTCGCCGTTGTTGGATTCACCCTGATACCAAAGTGCGCCACGAATCGCATAGGGAACCAGAGGCGAAATCATGCCGTTGTAAAGAGCCAAAGGGGTCTGATGATTGATGACACCCTTGTCGTTCTTAGTTGGAAAAGTTGCCAGCTTGTCGGAAATATCCTTTAGAGCTGGAACGCTTTTAAAACCGTCCGGGGTTGTCCAGGGTTCAATGCGTGTACCACCCCAGTTGGAACCAATCAGGCCAATGGGAACATCCAATTCTTTTTGAAGGTTCAATGCAAAATAATAGCCCACTGCGGTAAATCCACCAGCAACTTGCGGAGTGCAAACCTGCCAACCATTGGTGTTTACATCGCTTTGTGGCTTGTCAGCGGGAACATGCGGAATCTTGATATGGCGAATTTTAGGATGATTGGCCTTTTCAATTTCCTCCTTGGGGTTTGCTGATGCGGATACTGACCATTCCATATTGGACTGGCCAGAGCAAAGCCAAACCTCGCCAAAAAGCACATCAGAAAAATTAACCGTGGAACTACCTTGAACGGTAACCTTGTAAGGACCGCCAGCCTTCATGGCGGGAAGCTTTACCGACCACTTGCCATCTTTGTCAGCCTTTGCGCTTGCTGATTTTTCACCAATGGAAACCTTGACCTCTGCACCGGGGTTATCCCAACCCCAAAATGGTACCTCGCGATCACGCTGCAGCACCATGTGATCACTAAATACCTTGGGAAGCTTGACATCGGCACTTACCTGCCCGACCAGCCCAAGACAGGCAAAACCTGCTGCCAAAAACCACTTTCGAATACCCATGAAAAACTCCTACTGAAATGGAAACAAAACATAAAGGTGGGATTCAACAGTCAACGATTCTAATCGTTTGAACTGCCATTTCCATAGTTTGCATGGCGGTTCTCATGATTTTTAAATGATTCTGAAGGGTTTTCACTCGGCAATTGCAGCCTGAATGGTGAACAAAAACTTTTCCGGATCGCTCCCACGCAGTTGCAATAGACCGCGGATTCTGATCTGTTCCCGGGAGATGCGCAGAATTTTCTCATTGGCCATCTCCACATATACCATGCCGTTGAGGGCTGGCATTTCGCAATACCAGCAGCCTACCGGGTTTTCCAAAAGCAGGAACACATTGGATTCTGAATCTTCTCCCACCGGTTGCATGAATCCATCGAGTGTTACCTTTTTGCCTTCCAAATGGCGTATGTATTCCGGATATGCTGGTACGCCCTTTTTTCCAATTTGAGTTTGGGAAAGCACAAACCACGGAAGAGCGTTCCATCCCTCAACATTCACCTTGGGCAACCCAATATTCCAACTTTCCTGTTTCAAAGGCCTTAAAGACCTAAACACGGGCAGGCCCTTGTGTTCTTCGTGCAGCTTTTTGGTTTCCGCTAGATCTTTTTCGGAAGTCTGTTTCAGCACGCCACGCAATTTAAGCAATTCCGTGTCACGGAGGCCGAACTCCGTAACACAACCATCGGTGATGGAGATAGCGATATCGGGCTGATTGGTTTTAGCTGCTAAAAACGCAAACTGTGCCAGTAATCTTCCATCGGCAACCAGCCACAACCCCACTAACTGGGCTTCACCAAGGTGGTTTTTGGCAAGAACCTTCTGGGCCCATTGAAAGTATTTTTCAGAAGATTTCCAAGACTCCGCCTTGGTTTCCAGCATCCAATCTAGAACTAGTTGCTCTGCCGCAAGAAAAGTCCCAGGTGCTAGCTTCACCACCTGCTGCATTTGGGCGATGGCGCTTTCCTGTTCCCCTGAAAGAAACCAAGCTGTGGCCAGGTTCGATAAGATTCGAAATTGGGATGGGAACTCCCTGTCACCCAGGCGCAATACTTCTACTGCGCGAGCATAATTTCCCAATCTGATATGAAGGGCCCCCAGGTCGGCAAAATCGACCGGTTGTGACTGCCTCATTTCCACCAGTTTTTCGAGCCTGGCTAAATCACTCTCGTAAGATTTTCGAAGTTCATTTTTTGCCTGTTCTTTCGGTAATTTAACCGCTAGCTGCCTTAAAAAACGCTGATCAGGCAAAAACCCCCTCCATTGCGAAGGTAAGTCAGCGAATTGTTCCTTGGAATAATGGACACCCGCAAAAACTTCCGAGAGGGAGCAAAAACCTTTAACAACGAAAACAATCGCAAAAAAGAACCAGGGTCGCATTCCAAGATTCCCGTTAAACAGCAATTTTGATCAGGAAAAGCCCGTTCACAAAAGTTATTCTTATGGTAGTTCAGAACCTGCCGGGAATGAATCAACAAATACTTTTTCAGGAACAAATTATGAATCTGTTGCTATTAATGGGGGCTTTTTTGCCAAACAATGAAATGGTGATCATGGGAGATGACTTCAAGCTTAAAAATGTTGAAATCAAGTTGGAAATCCTTCAGGCACAGGATGTCAAAATTAAATCCGGGGATCGCTTAAAAATCCTGCTTCCCGCCAGTAGTGGCACTGGGTACACCTGGCAATTGGTGGGGCAGGAATTCGGACCGCTTACGCTCAAGCAAGCACAAACTCTTCCCAACAAAAAATCTTTACCCGGCGCAAGAGAAGTTCATGAATTCGAATTTATCACCAACAAGATCGAAAAAGGAATGACCAGTCAGGTTGTGCTGGTTTTTAACCTGCGTCGATCTTTCGAGGGGGTTGGCGAAAAATTTCATCAGGTTCGAGTTTTGGTAGGCGAATAATAATCAGTTACTAAGAAAACAAAACCATTTAAAGGACCCCGCCATGACTAATGAACAGCTTGATCATCTAAAGAAATTGGTTTTGGAATCTGGCCCTGCCAAGGCAATAGAAACTCTTTGCACAGAACTTGAGGCAAAAGCGGATTACAACAAGCTGTTCTATGCATTAATCATGAAAGCCAGGCAAAGTATGGGCCTTTGCGTGGTCCCCACGGCTCCAACCGATGAGATTCCCCGCGAAAAACATGATGAGTTTGAGGAAGTCATTCGCAATTCAGCCAGGCGTTGTGCGGAATTACACCTTGCCAAAAATGACCTCGAACAGGCCTGGAACTTTTACAAGATGATTGGTGAAACCGAACCTATCAAGAGCGTGATCGACAATTTGGACCCCAAGCCAGAGGATGACCTTGAAGTTGCAATCCGTTTGGCATTTTATGAAGGCCTGAATATGGCCCGGGGTTACGAATGGATTCTTGAACGCTACGGACTTTGCAATGCCATAACCACTCTTACCAGCCAGGATTTCTCGCACATGCCTGCTGTGAGGGAACATTGCCTGCAAAAATTAATCGAGGCGCTTTATTCCGAACTAGCCCTGCGGCTTCGTGGTGAAATTGAGCATCGCGAAGGCAACACCAAAGGCATTGATTCGATTCCGGTTGGCAAACCGGGCGAGGTGGTTGAACTTATCAAAGGACGGGAATGGTTATTTGCCGAGGATGGCTACCATATCGACCTTTCCCATCTCAGCTCCACTGTTCAAATGAGCATTCACCTGGCACCTTGCGAGGCATTGGATCGTGCCATCGAATTTTGCGAATATGGTAAAAAACTTTCGGGAAGGTTCTTGGGAAGAAGTGAACCGCCTTTTGAAAATCTCTACGAAGGCTACCAACGCTACCTGGAAATAATTAAAGGAAAAGATGTCGAAAAGAATCTGGATTACTTCCGCCAAAAGGCAAAGGAAAACGAAGAAAACGGCAGCAGTTACCCAGCCGAAATTCTCTTGCAGATTCTGGAACGCATAGGACACGAAAAAGAAGCATTACAGTTGGCGGGAAAAACCCTGAACGCATCTGGTTTGTATGGCATGTGCCGTAAAGTTGGTGATTACACTAGTATGGAAAAGGCCGCCCGCACCCAGGAAGACCCCATCCATTTTCTATCAGCGGTCATAGAAAACGCAAAAACCATGCAAAAACAGGCTTAAGTTGGGCTTTTCATACTCAAAAGTGCTTGCAAACCCCTAAAAATTCGCCCAAAATAGGCTTGTATAAGTCTTTCCCACCAGAACTGGGCGTTTTTACTTGGGTTTATTATTACATGAACTACTTTAACCGCAATTTCATAGCCCGGCTTGTTTTCTGCACATTTACTGCGCTTCAACTGCTTAAAGTCTCCGCAAAAGCAGATGAAGCCAAGAACATGGAGTTTTTCGAGAAAAAAGTGCGGCCCCTGCTCTTGGAGCATTGTTCAAAATGCCATAGCTCACAGGAAAAGAAGACTAAGGGCGGTCTGGATTTGGATACCAGGGAATCTACTTTGCAAGGTGGAGATACCAAGGCTGCGATTGTTCCAGGCAAACCCACTGAAAGCTTGTTGATTCAATCGATCGGTTACAATAGCGACATAAAAATGCCCCCCAAGGGAAAGCTTTCAGAACAGGCCATAGCTGATCTCACCGAATGGGTGAAGATGGGTGCCCCCGACCCAAGGACTAAAACGGCTGCCAAAAAGAATTCAAATGGAAATATTTCTAACGCTGCGGATTGGTGGTCCTTTCAGCCGATGAAAAAGGATTTTCCATCTCTGGCAAATCTTCCCAAGGAATCCAACCCGATCGATTATTTCATTCTTGAAAAGTTAAAGGGTGCTGGAATAGCTCCGGCAAAGGAAGCCAGCAGAACCGTTTTAATTCGCAGGTTGTATTTGGACTTGGTTGGATTGCCACCAACCCCGGAAAAGATTTTGGCATTTGAAAACGACACCTCAGTCAATGCCTACGAAAAACTGGTGGACGAACTTTTACAGTCGCCCCATTTTGGGGAGAGATGGGCTCGTCATTGGTTGGATGTGGTTAGATTTGCGCAGTCGAGCGGTGGAGGTAGAACTGCAGTTTTCCCGGATGCCTGGCGTTACCGCGATTATGTGATCCAAAGTTTTCAAAAAGATAAATCCTTCCAAAACTTCATTCACGAACAAATAGCAGGCGATCTATTGGATGCAAAAACCAACTCGGAACGAGAAGCAAACCTGGTAGCCACCGGTTTTCTCGCTATGGGACCAACTAACTTTGAACGGCAAGACAAAAAGATCCTTGAAATGGATGTTGTGGACGAACAATTGGATACCATTGGCAAAGCATTCATGGGAATGACCATTGGTTGTTCCCGCTGCCATGACCACAAATTCGATCCTATCCCCACCAAAGATTATTATTCCATGGCTGGGATATTTAAAAGCACCAAGACATTAATCCATGACAATGTTTCCCGTTGGGTGGATCGCCAGCTTCCTATGGATCCAGAGGATGAAAAGAAACTTGCGGATCATAACAACGCGATTGCCCGGTTAGAGCAGCAAATAAAGGCATCCAAAGGTGGTAAGCCGTCGAAGGCCAAAATCCTGGCCCTTGCCGACATTGAAGGAATCGTTGTGGATGACAGCCAGGCTAAAAAGGTCGGCAACTGGACGATTTCCACCTTCAAAAATCATTTCATAGGCGAAGGCTACAGCCACGATGACAATGCGGATAAAGGCGAAAAAACCATTTGTTTTACCCCGGAAATCAAGACAACCGGAAAATACGATGTTTATCTTGCTTATGTGGAAGGAACAAACCGTGCGGAAAATGTCCCTGTAACCATTTTCCACGCAGAGGGCGAAAAAGTTGTCCACGTGAATATGCAAAAGGCACCCGACATTGAAGGTCGCTTTATTCATCTGGGCCAATTTAAGTTTGAAAATTCCGGCCAGGGATTTGTGCTTGTTTCCAACACTGGCACCAAGGGCCATGTGGTTGCGGATGCCGTCCAGTTTCTGCCAACGGATCAAAATAACAAGATTGTTAAATCAAAGATTGCGACGGCGGAGACAAAGTCTGATGTAAAGCAACTTGAAGGCCAGCTAAAGGAATTAAAGTCAAAGTCCCCGACCAAAGTGGTTGCCATGGGTGTGGATGAAGAAAAGAAAATCGGTGATATTAATATTTGCATTCGGGGAAATGTTCACACACCGGGAGCCATTGCTCCACGAGGATTCATACAGGCGGTAAAAGTCGAAAACCCTCCAAAAATTCCCAACAACCAAAGTGGAAGAAAAGAATTCGCACAATGGCTTGGGGATTCCACTAATTCACTCACACACCGTGTCTATGTAAACCGGATTTGGCACTGGTTGTTTGGTTCGGGATTGGTGCGAACCACTGACAATTTTGGCACCACCGGCGAAACCCCCTCTCACCCGGAACTTTTAGACTTCCTGACCACGGAATTCATCCGAAACAACTATTCCACAAAGAAAATGATTCGTTTGATGGTTACCAGCAAAACCTATCGCCAGTCTTCCGAAAATTCCTCCGCGGATATCGACACCGACAACCGATTGTTTGGAAAAATGAACCGCAAACGGCTTGAAGCAGAAGTCATTCGTGATTCGATGCTTTCCGTATCCAATCGCCTTGACCTGACCAACGGCGGTGCCAATATGCCCGCCAATCTATCTACGGAATATGGCTACAAATTCACAGACACCCGTAGAAGCATATATACCCCGGTCTTTAGAAATACACTGCCGGAACTCTTTGAGGTTTTCGATTTCCCCGATCCTAACTTGGTGATCGGCAAACGGAATGTCAGCACTATTGCACCTCAAGCTCTTTATTTGATGAACAATCCATTTGTCATCGCTGAAAGCCAGGCAGCCGCAAAAGAACTGCTTCAAATTCCGGACTTCAATGATTATCAACGTGCAGAACGCATGTATTTGATAGTGATAGGCCGCCACCCCACTGGCCTGGAAAAGGAAAAGATACTAAAGTTTCTTGCTTCCGATGGTAAAAGATCACCTCAAGAAAGTTGGGCTCTGCTATTTCAGGCAATGTTCAGCACCCTGGATTTCCGATATTACCATTAAGAATGCAAAACCACCCAAGGGATGGAGCAAAGCATGTTCAGCAGAAGAAAATTCATGGAAACCACCTCCTGTGGATTTGGACATCTGGCCTTAATGGGCCTTACAGGCAAAGCAGTTCATGCTTCCCCCGCTTCTTCTGACCCGCTTGCCCCTAAAAAGACTCATCACACCCCCAAGGCAAAGCGCATCATCTTTCTCTTCATGCAAGGTGGTGTCAGCCAGGTGGATTCTTTCGATTACAAACCATTGCTTGAAAAAAAGGATGGCTCCTCAGAAGAGTTTCGCGATGCCCGCGTTCTTGCCAAAACGGGAAATGTAACCAAACATCGCGTCATGAAATCACTTTGGAAGCACAACCAGTATGGCCAGTCTGGCAGATATGTAAGTGACCTGTTCCCCAAGATAGCCCAGCATGCGGATGATCTTTGCATGTTGCATGGAATGCGCACCGAAGGGGTTGCCCACGGACCATCCACCTTGTTTTTGCATACAGGTTCCATCAATCTGATTCGACCATCCATGGGCAGTTGGGTTACCTATGGCCTTGGCACTGAAAATCGTAACCTTCCCGGTTTTGTCACATTAAGCCCATCCATGGGTAACGGTGGCCCAAGAAATTTCAGTAATGCCTTTCTTCCCACAGTTTTTCAAGGAACTGCCGTGGGAAGGGCTGGAATCTCCGCCAAGGATTCAACCATTAAAAACCTCTACCACCCCAGCATGACCATTGGCCAGCAGGAAAAATATCTGGACATGCTTAGAGAGTTGAATGCGGCACAAGCAGCAACCAAACCCGGCGACAGGGAATATGAAGCCACATTGAATTCGTATGAACTCGCTTGGCGGATGCAAAATTTTGCCCCAGAGGTTTTGGATATCTCCAGGGAATCCAAGCAAACCCTGAAAATGTACGGGATTGGTGAGCAAGCCACGGACAACTATGGACGCCTATGTCTTATGGCCCGACGTCTTGCAGAATCTGATGTTCGCTACATTCAGGTCAACTATGGGGATAACACCAATAATCCAGCATGGGATCAGCACTCGGACATGCCAAAGCATGCAACCCATGCCCGTGCGGTGGACCAGCCAATTGCGGCACTCCTTTACGACCTTAAACAGCGAGGTCTTCTAGAAGATACCATTGTTTGGTGGGGCGGGGAATTTGGCCGCACGCCATATGCTCAATCCAATGGCACAGGTCGCGATCACAATCCTAACGGCTTTACCATTTGGCTAGCAGGTGGCGGGGTAAAAGCCGGTTATGCCCACGGGGCTACGGACGAATTTGGATTTAACGCGATCGATGGTTGCGTTCACATGCACGATCTACACGCCACATTACTGCATCTGCTGGGATTAAATCACGAAAAGGTAACCTTCCGTCTGGACGGTCGTGATTTCCGCTTAACCGACGTTCATGGAAATGTGGTTCACGACATCATTGCGTAAAAATAGGATCTTGTGAAAACACAAGATCCTATCAAAAAAACTTGTCCATACTCACTATCAACCCTTTTCCATTTCCGCAAGAACCTCGGCGGGAATGTTGACATTACAATACACATTTTGCACATCGTCGTTGTCGTCCAAGGCATCCAGAAGCTTGGTGATTTTACGGGCGGCTTCGGCATCGACATCCACTTGCATTTTTGGAATCTGAGAGACTTCAGCGGAAATGGTGGAGATGTTGTTTTTGGAGAGCGCATCCTGCACCTTGGAAAAGGCAGCCGGTTCACAAGTGACTGTGAAATGATCTCCTTCTTGCTTGATATCATCCGCGCCAGCATCCAGCGCGACATTCATCAGCTTTTCCTCATCTGCAACCTTGGAATCAATCGAGAAAACGCCTTTGCGTTCAAAAAAGTGGGCGGCACAGCCCGAGCTGCCCATGTTGCCACCACCTTTTTCAAAAACCTTGCGAATTTCACCATTGGTACGATTGCGATTGTCGGTAACCAATTCAACCATGATTGCAGTACCTGCCGGACCAAATCCCTCGTAGGTCAACTCTTCCATCACAAGGCCTTCGAGTTCACCGGTGCCTTTCTTGATCGCATATTCAATGTTATCCTTGGGCATACTAACGGCACGAGCTTTATCAATGGCATAGCGAAGCTTAAGATTGGTAATGGGATCGCCACCGCCACTGCGGGCAGCAATTAAAATCAATCGACTAAGTTTGCTCCACAGCTTACCACGCTTGGCATCTGCAATGCCTTTTTTATGCTGTATGTTCGCCCAATGGGAATGCCCTGCCATCGAAAACTCCTTCATGCCAACTTATGTGGCGGTTCTTCTTATTCTTGAAATTATTCTATTTGCCCCGGGCTTTGGCTTCCAGAGATTCCAGCTTTGTTTGAAGTTGAGTCTGCAAGGCTGGATCCCTTGGGGCACGGTGCGAAGTCTGCCGGCTGATAGCCTTTTGATAATACAAAAGGGCTTTCTGAGTTTCACCCATGGCTTCATAAACCTGCGCCAGATGCCCTAGTACTTCGGGGTTTATCTTTCCATTTGGAAGGGCCATTACTTTCTCCAGTTCAGTTTTAGCCTGTTCAAGCTTGCCCTTGCGAAATAGAACCCAGCCAAGGCTATCCAAGTAGTGGATGTTGCCCCTTTGGATTTCCAGCGGAGAAGATCTTTCTTTCTTGGTCTGCTCCAACTCCAACGCCTTGCGGATAAGAATCTCGGCTTCATCCAGGTTTTTGTTCAGGTCTGCCCAATGATAACCAAGCTGATTGCAGTAGATAGGGTTGTTAGGATCAAGCACCATGGCCTTTTGCACTAATTCCTCGGCTTCCGAATACTTTCCAGCCTGATAATAAATCTGGCCAATGATATCGCGAAACGACATTTCCTGTGGCTTGCCCTGATAGTCCCTGAGTCCATCCCTTGCACGCTGAAGCGCCTTGTCAAAATCACCCAACCCCGAAAGAATGTAAAGTTCCATCCTTCTGCAAATAGCTATCATCTCTGGAGTAAGGTTTTCCGCTTTGCCCAAAACTTCAGCATTCACCGGCAGAATTCCCTCTCCATTTTGTTCCTTTGGAATAAGCGATAATGCCTTACCGATGTGACGCAGAGCCTTTTCCCGGTTTCCCATTTGGGCATAGGCGTAGCCAACCTCGGCATGGAGAATCGCCGGAACCATTTCCTTGGAGTTGGCCAAGTAAGCCTCCCCCAACTTCGCCATGGTTGGATACTCCAAGGCATCGGCAAGCACATACAGCGATTTGATAACTTCCTTTTCAAAAGAATCCACCCGGGTTCCCGTGCATTTGGGCAACTCCATAAAGAATGCCTCAAAAGCCCCGTCATCCCCAAGATCCCTGGCAAGAATTCCAAGGTACATTAGAGTATTTGGCTGCAGGGTTTTATTGTTTTTCAACCAACTTTTCCCCTCCGCCACAACTTCCTTGGAACAAGGCTCATCTGCCCGCAGTTCCTCGAGAAAAGCCTGATTCTGGGCAGGGTCAGGGGGAGGATAGACCTGCAATTGGTATGGTTGAAATATGGAATCCAACTTTGCGATGATCGCCTTTGGACCATGATTTTTCTCGAATGCAAAAGAGCCGGGTCTGGGGTCTTCTTTCATCTGTGGCTGATTGAAGGTGGCGAGTTGCATAACCTGCTGGGCTTCTTTTTCCCTGCCCGCATTCTGGTACTCGCGTGCGGTCAACTGCCTTAGGCGGTTGTTTCTTGGATCCTGTGCAAGCGATTCATCCAACGATTTCAGGATTTGCGTTTGTAACCCGAGGGACTTTTGAATTTGTACGCGCAGTTCATAGGCCTCCACTCCCGAGGGTTTCATTTCGATAAAGTCATTCAATAATGGCATGGCTAGGTCATACTTCTTATCCTCTGCATATGCCTTAGCCAGCGAGAAACCCATGCTTTGGGCTTGTAACTTGTCAACCGCGGCACATTCCAACAACCAACGGTTGGCCTCTCGAAGATTCTTTTTTGATATTTCATGACGAAGAATCTTGGATGTGGACTCCAGCAACATTCGATTTACTTCCTTCTGAGGGATTTCCATCCAATCGGCGGCATTTTTTACCTTCAAAGCCTCAACAACCTTCCTGGAAGTGATGATGGCTTTTTCTTCCTCGAGTGCCTCTTCATAAAGGCCGGCAAGATCCACCAAAAAAGCGGTCTTCATCTTGAAATCATCCACCAAAGCTTTCCCATCCACAATTAACTGGATAAGCCTGGCAACTTCCTTTTTGTCTGGCAAAAGACGAAAATTGATCTGCGAAAGGACATGGATGGTTTCCAAATCTTCAGGATTTGATTCAAGCAGATCCTTTAATTGCTCAATCGCATCGAATGGTTTTTGCAACCGGAGATACATTTGGATGGAAGCCCGCTTGGGCAGCCTGGCTTCAGGGTTTAACACCATGGAAACTTCAAGGGTTTTAAGGGCTTCACCAATTCGGCCCTCCCTTTCGAGAATTAGTGCGGAGCCATAAAGCTTGATGGCTTCCTGTCGTAGAGTTTCTGAAGGAACTCGGGTGTTTTTTTTGGGCGGGGCTTCAGCCTGTTCACCGCTTGCCAACAAACCAAGAATTAATGCGTTTATCCAGATCATCCCTGAAATCTCCTGGTTAGTTTGCTGATTCCTTCAACTTGGAACGGATTTCCATCAAACGGTCATCCGGCCTTCTGGCCCGTACCACCTCATAAAGATCAACAGCCTTCTTCCAACATTCCCTGGCCTTGGCTATTTCCTTCAAGCTGGCATACACATCACCCATGTGGTCGAATACTACCGGATCATCCTTCCCGCCGGGCAGCATGGATGCCTTTTGCAATTCCTTTAAACTTTCTTCCATACGACCCTGCCGAAATAACACCCAACCCAAGCTATCCAAATAAGCGGCATTTTCCGGCTCGTGCACCAACTGGGTCGAAGTTTCGCGAATCTTTCTGTCCAGTTCCAAAGCCTTGCGAACCAATTTTTCCGCCTGATCCAAGTTAAAATTACGATCAGCCCACTGATATCCAAGGTCGTTATTTGCAGTTGCGTCTGCGGGGTCAGCTTCCAAAATGGCTTGCAATAAATCCTCGGACTTTTTGTGCTGTTTCATGGAACTATATATGGCACTCAGTGTGTACCTTGCATCACGCATTTCATTAGGTTGCGAGGAAGTATCAAGGATTCGCTGTGCAATTTGAACAGCCTCATCATGCCTTCCCATTTGGGACAGTAAATTAGCTTTATATCTTTGGCAAAAGAGGTTCTCCCTGCCCTGCGAACCGGTTATAGCCAAATCCACAGCCGCCAAGGCCTCGGTATCCCTTTGCAAATGCATACAAGCCCCTGCCATCTCAATCAGGAATAAAGTCCGATTACCGGCCCGGTCACTTTCCAGACCCTTTTTGCAAACTTGAATAATGTCTTGATATTTGTTGGAAAGCCGAAGCACCCGTAACAGTCCTGCAAAAACCTCAGATTCGTAATCGGGGTGTGCCTTGATTTCGCTCAGTGAAACTTTGAGAAGCTGCTCCCCAGCGTGCGCGTTTCCCATGCGGCTTGCCATGGTTCCCAATGCCACACAGGTTTCATAACCAAGCTTCTCTCCTTGTTGAATGCAACGAACCGAATCATCCAGGATTTGTGATGCAAATTCGGGATCCTTTCGAAGGGCCAACAACATGGCACGAACCTGAAGGGCAATCCCAGGTTCGGGGGGGATTCCACCCTTGCGATTGGCTGCTTGGATACCAGAATCCAGCCTGACCAGCGCTTTCCTGGCTCCAAGCTTTGGCTCCTTTTTGTATAGGGCAAACATGGCGGCATAAGTTTCGGGTGATGGGGCTACTTCCACCACCTTTTCAAAGATGGCCTCCGCCCTTATCACATTTCCAGAAGTTGCCAGTTCGCGAGCCAAAAGAAGCTTTAGCTTGTTATTATGAACATCCCGCACCGAAGCCTGTTCCAACTCGGGAATGATATCCTTGTTACGGTTGAGCTTTTTCTGCAAATCGATCTTTAATTCATAGGCATCGGTTCCAAGTGGTTGCGTTTGAAGAAACTCATCCACTCGCAGTAGAGCGTCATCCAACTTTCCCTGACTGGCATAAACTTGTGCCAAGTTGAATCCAAGCCTTCCGGAACGAATGACATCCAGTTTTTGGGCCTTAAGATAGAAATCAACGGCCTGTTCTGTAGAGCCATTCTTCAGGCTTAGCCTTCCAAGCCTTTCATAATTTTCGGCTTTCTCCCTCTTCAGTTCATCGGGGGTAAGACCAAGAATTTCTTCCGCGCCGGTTATATCCAGAATTGTCTGCAAGGAAGTACAAGTTTCATAGGCCTTTTTCCATTCTGATAGGTCTTCCTGCAAAAGCGCCAAATCATGAAGCACACGGGATTTTAAGTCTTGCTGATCTTTCAAGGCTTCCTGCTTGGAAAGCTTAGCCAATAATTCAGCAACCTCTTTCAGGCGCCCAAGGCTTTTTAATTGCCGGGCATAAAGGAGGGAAGTTTCGACACTCGCCGGATCGTGTTCCAGGACATAGGTGGTCAAATTTAACGCATCATCCAACCGGTCCAGCGCAAGATAAATCGGTATCAGTGCTTTTCTAGGAGCCAATGCAACAGGATCCAACTGAAGAGACTTTTCAAATGCCTTCATGGCATCCAAAAGCCTGTTTTCTTTTTCATAAAGGAGTCCTGCCCCGTAGATTCTTACAGCTTCCTCTTTCCTGATATCGGAAGCGGGCTTTGGTAGAGAATCGATTCGCTTGGGGGAATCTTCCAACTGCTGAAAGGAAACAACAGGAAGTATAATCAACAGCATTTGCGTAAAAGCATTTAGCATCCGGATCCTCCCTCCATGGAGGTCAACTTGGCCCACCCAGATTTGTGAGCTATTCCGGATTGTAATGAAAGCTAGCCCAAAAGCGCCAGCTTGGTTGTCTTAAACCTATTCCGTAGAGAGTTTTAGTGTGGGTTCAGCAACTTTGCTGCTTCCAGAGTGTTATGCAAAAGCATGGTAATGGTCATTGGCCCAACCCCCCCGGGAACCGGGGTAATTGCGCTGGCAATTTGGGCAACTGGGGCATAATCCACATCCCCCACCAGCCTTCCGTCTTCCAATCGGTTAATTCCCACGTCTATCACCACTGCGCCTGGTTTTACCATGTCGGCTTTCACAAATTCCGCCCGACCAATTGCTGCTACCAAAATATCCGCCTGACGGGTTATCTCTTTCAAGTTGGCGGTCTTGCTATGGCAGATGGTAACTGTGGCATCCACTCCATTTTGGAGAAGAATTAATCCCATTGGTTTTCCCACGATGGTACTTCGACCTAACACAACCACATGCTTTCCTGAAACTGGAATGTTATATCTTTGAAGCATCACAAACACACCATGTGGGGTGCAAGGAAGGAACCTTGGCCTGCCAGAGGTTAGTAATCCAAGATTATCCGGGCCAAAACCATCCACATCTTTCAGTGCAGTCACAGCATCCAGCACAGTATCAGTGTGAATATGCTTCGGAAGGGGAAGTTGAACCAGAATACCATGAACCCTTGAATCTTTATTCAGTTGGTGAATTAGCTCGAGCAATTTTTCCTGAGAAGTGTGTTCATCCAGATGGTGAAGCCAGCTTTCAAAGCCAGCCTTTTCACAAGCTTTCTGCTTGTTGCGAACATAGACCTGACTAGCGGGATTATTGCCCACCAAAACCGCAGCCAACCCTGGTTTGATCTTGCGTGTTGAATAAAGTTCCGCTGCAGCCACTGCCAGTTCAGATTGAATTTTTTGTGCCAGCGCCTTGCCATCGATGATTTGAGAAGCCATTCGAACACCAGTGGGTTTTATGTTTGGTAAAAACAAGCAGGGGAATGGCTATCAAAGCCACTCCCCATACTTAGGTCAAAAACCAAAGTTACTTAACCTTGGAGAAATATTCTTGGGAACCCTTGGGATCGGCCTTCATGCTGGCCTGACCGGGTTTCCAGTTTGCAGGGCAAACTTCGCCGTTCTTTTCAAAGAACTGAAGGGCATCGATCACTCGGATTGCTTCTTCAACGCTACGGCCCAAAGGAAGGTCATTCACCAATAAATGACGAACAACACCTTCTTTGTCGATGATGAAAAGGCCGCGAAGTGCGATTCCCGCCTCTTCAATCAATACGCCGTAAGACCTGGCGATATTCTTGTTAAGGTCGGCGACCAATGGGTATTGAACACCACCCAAACCACCTTTGTTCCGTGGAGTTTGGTTCCAAGCCAGGTGGGTGAAATGGCTGTCAACGCTTACGCCAATCACCTCGGTATTGCGCTTCTTGAATTCATCAAGTTTGTCGTTGAAGGCGATAATTTCGGTTGGGCATACAAAGGTGAAGTCCAATGGGTAAAAATAAAGCAAAACATACTTTCCCTTGTAGTCCGAGAGCTTGATTTCCTTGAACTGTTCACCAATCAGTGCTGTTGCCTTGAAATCGGGTGCTGGTAATTGAACCTTCGCTGACATCTTATAAATCTCCTTTCAATATCGAGGATTAAAGGATGAGCCTGTCTCCATCCAATGATACATTACTAGGATATGTATATGAATTACGAAAAGGAAAAATGCGGATTTCACTTATGAAATCACTCCAACTTCCTATTCCATATTAACAGGGATTTTCCGGCAAAATGTCAGAAGAACAACCAATCCTGTTCAAGAACTTAACCGCGGAACAACTTGCGGAAAAGTTGAAGCACTTGGGGGTAAGCCTGAAGCTTGCCAGAAGAATCCAAAGCGCCCTTCTAAGAAACTTGGAAAATGAAATACCGCGGGAAATGGAACAGGTTTCCTGGCGGCTTTTAAACAAAGTTCGTCAGGCCACACGAATCCCTTCCTTGGAAATGCTGGACAAAAGAGTTTCTCCCCGGGATGGATTCACCAAATATCTGTTTCGAGGCGAAGGGCAGGAACCTTTTGAAACCGTCCGCATTCCGCTGCTTCACCGTGAAGGTGATGAAAAATATGTGGTCTGTGTAAGTTCGCAGGTGGGCTGCGCAATGGGTTGCACATTTTGTGCCACCGCCAAGATGGGGTTCCGTCGCAATCTTCAACCTTGGGAAATTGTTGACCAGATTCTGCAAGTGCGAAAGGATTCGACTCACCCTGTGCGAGGGGTTGTTTTCATGGGCATGGGTGAACCCATGCTGAATTACGACCGCGTTATGCAGGCGGCTGAAATCTTGCGTGAACCATGCGGCATGGCCATTGATGCCCGCAATATCACCATCTCCACGGTTGGCGTTGTACCGGGCATTCGCCGTTTCACACGTGAGAAACAACCTTACCGCCTGGTGGTTTCGCTAACAGCGGCGAATCATGAGAAGCGAAAAAACCTGCTTCCCGTCGAAAACACACATCCACTGGAAGAATTGATGCAGGCCATTCGGGAATATCAGCAAACCGCTAAAACCCGCATGATGCTAGCATGGACGATGATGAGCGGCATTAACACTAGCAGGGAGGATGCAAAGGAAATTGCGAAACTGACTGCAGGAATGAGCGTTAAAATAGACCTTATCGATGTTAACGACCCCAGTGGCACTTATCTAAAACCATCTGCGACCGAATTAAAATCTTTCCGGGATGCACTGAATGAGGAAGTCCACCAGCCGATAGCTCGCCGCTACAGCGGGGGACAGGATATTAACGCTGGCTGTGGCATGCTGGCGGGTTTGCATGTGGTTTCCAACCCCACATGCGCAAGCACCCAGTGCCAGGTTTCCGACGATTAAACTTGGGCATGCCCTGCCAGTGATACCGGTGCCGGTGTACCCTTTGAACCCCTGACCAAACTTACAAGGTCTGCGGTTCCAACCGGAACCGGCAAATGGAATGTTTCTCCGTAGGCAAATCCACACTTGCTTCCCATGGCAACATTAAAGCCAGTAAAGGTATGCCGAATTCGATCAAATCTTGCTGCATCAAACTGGCTTTCATAACAGCGTATCGAAGCCATTTTCTTTTCCCAGGTGGAAGAAACATCCACGGTAAAGGATCCCGGATACTCTCGAACCTCGGCATCAAATGGAAATGGCGCATAGACAAGATGTGTGATGCGGTGTGGCTTGGTGTTTTCGAATTTGTCATCCCACTTGGTAAACTGTGCATAAAAGCGTGAAGCCTCAATCAGTAGCTGAGCCTGATAATGATCCGGGGACGCTGCGGGAGTGCGGCCACTGGTGCCGATCAGAATTTCAGGCTTTAGTTTTCTTAAAAGGGTTGCCAGCTTGAATCGATTCTCGGGAGAATCCATAAGAACTCGATTTGGAAGGCCCAACAAAATCCTCTTGTGAACCCCAAGGGCAATGCGGGCATTTTCCGCCTCGCTAGCACGAATGGCTTCAGAACCCCTAGGTGTTGGCTCCCCGGTGGTAAGATCCACAATCGCCACCTTGTAACCTTGCTGGACCATCAATGCCAGGGTGCCTCCACAAGTGATCTCCAGATCATCAGGGTGAGCAGCAACCGCAACCACATCGTATTGATCGTGAAAATCCATCTTCATGTTTCCTTTGAGAAGGATAAGAAACCCAAAAATACACTTTACTCTAGGGATTCTAGGCAAAAAAACTGATAATCTCATGATTTCTTCACCGCTAACCCAATAAGATTTAGATAATTTAATATCGCTCATGGATCCATGACTCGAGGGATTCCCTTTGAAAATACTTCTTGCTGAAGACCACCGCCTGCTTGCACGTTCTTTGAAAAAAGGTCTTGAAGAAGAAGGCTTTGCGGTGGATATAGCATCTGCCGGAGATGAGGCAGACTTTAAGGCCCGCAGTAACACCTACGATGTGGTGATATTGGACCTGATGCTTCCACAGATTGATGGCCTTACACTTCTTAAAAATTGGCGTTCAGAAAACCTGAGCTTTCATATTCTTGTTTTAACCGCCATGGGCACCGTTGAGGACAAGGTAAAAGGCCTGGATTTGGGCGCTGATGATTATCTTGTAAAACCTTTTGAATTGAATGAATTATTGGCCAGGGTAAGAGCCCTTGTTAGAAGAGGGCATCAGGCAAAGGATCCTGTTATTAAGATTCATGATCTTGAAATTGACACCGGGGCCAAAATGGTCCGCAGGGCTGGCAAGGAAATCTATCTTACCCCGCGGGAATTTGCACTTCTTAGATTCCTATCTTATCATCGGGGAAAGGTGGTTTCCCGTTCCATGATCTGGGAACACCTGTATGATGAGAATGATGACAATACCTCCAATGTGGTGGATGTCTACATTCGGTACCTCAGAAACAAGATCGACAAAAATCACTCACCCCAGTTGATTCTTACCCGCTGGGGGGAAGGATACATGATCAAGGGCGATTGATATGCGCTCCATTCGGTTTTCGCTAACGATTTGTTTTGTGCTGCTTTTGGGACTTGCTCTTGGAACAGCCTCTGTGTTCGCCTATCAAAGTGCCAAAACAAGCATTCAGGGAAGGCTTAATGCCCAAAAAGAGCTTGCTGAGGCGCGTTATAAAGATCTGGTAAGGGATGAAGAAAATCGTCTGGACGAAGCTTTACTTTTTCAGGCGCAAACCATAGCTCGAATAGTTCAATTCCATGTGGATTGGGGTAAACTCCGTTTCTTGGAATTGCACACCTTGGGCATTCTTTCTTCGCCATTAAGCCCGAACGGCCACATAACAAGCACCAGTTGGATCATCCAAAGCAACCGGGCTTTTGCGACCGATATGTTCCGGAAAAACACCCCGGTGGTACGGTTCGATCAAGCGGAGATTTTCAACCGATTGGATGGCCAGGTTGCGGAGTTTTTTCAATTCGACACTGCTTGGAATTCCTCTTACAAGTCAAATTCGCTAGGTTCACATTCGCTTCCTTTGAACCGCGATAAATTCGCTCCTGAGGAAGTCCTTCACTGGGAATTTGAGGATGTTCAGCTTTCTGAAACTTTGAAAGTTCGAAAGGTAGCATTAAAAGCATCCCGCTTCCTTTTTGGCCCATCAAGCCGTGGATCCCGGGGTTCAAGCTTCTCTGGCCGTGATCGAAATGAACGGCCGGGCAATGCACCTTTAACACCGCCAACTTCTTCAGGCACAGGCAACGAATCCTCATTCAGGCCGGCCATTTTCATCCAATGTGCCTATGATATTGCAAAGCGGGACGCGAAATGCCAAGCATTCCTCGCCGAAAAAGAAGAGGAAATCACCACATTTGAAAACGAACAGAAAGCTTCCCTGAAATTGTTCCGGGACAGACTGACTGCGATCAATATTTCCACTTTTGTGTTTGGCGGGTTCATATGCCTTTGGCTAGTGAAGCTTGGATTGGAACCCCTGAGAAACCTTTCTCTTTCTGTAAGCCGCATTAATGAAAAAGAATTCCGGTTGGACACGGATTCCTCAACGATGCCGGTTGAACTTCAGCCAATTTCTATACGACTTGAAAACACCCTGGCTTTACTTCAAAAGGCATTCAACAGGGAAAAGCAAGCGACGGCAGACATCACGCATGAACTAAGAACTCCGCTTGCCGCCATGATCACAACCTTGGATGTTGCGCTGCGCAAAAGTCGCACTGCGGAAGAATATAAATCAATCCTTGAGGAAATCCGGGGAAGCTGTGGACAAATGCATGGCGAAGTGGAAAGGCTTCTCACCCTGGCTCGTCTGGATGCCGGGGCTGATCCCCTGCGTCCGGAAACTTTTGAACTTTCCTCGCTTTGCGGCGACTGTATTCAGATGATTCGGCCACTAGCCGACCAAAAATCCGTGACTATTTCAATGGATGGAATCTCGAGTCTTGAAATCACGACCGATCCTGGCAAACTTAAGGAAATCCTGACAAACCTTCTGCATAACAGCATCCAATACAACAGACCTGGAGGCTGGATTTCGCTGGCATTCCAAGCAAAGCCAGGTTCGATCATCATTGAGGTTCGCGATAACGGCATTGGCATTCGCAGGGAAAACCTTACCAGGGTTTTTGAAAGGTTCTACAGGGAAGATCCATCCCGCGGCCAGGGCGACCTTACCAACAGCGGTCTGGGGCTTGCCATTGTGAAGGGATTTGTGGAGTTACTTGGTGGAACCATCACCGTGGAAAGTTCCCCCGAAACAGGCAGCACTTTTAAAATAGTTCTGCCAGCACCTGTGAGCAGGGGTAGCAGTGTGGTTTCCAGAATTTAAGCTGGTCTATTTTTTTGAAAAGTCCGGCAGCTTTCCAGCTACCACTTCTTTTTCCCACTCATCTAGCAAAGGCCAACTTGTGGCACAAGTACCGAAATCAGCCATGTATTGATATTGGGAAAGCCTATCGATTGCCTTCTTGATGATTTTCTGGTCTCTGCGAAATACAGGGCCATGGCTTGGCAGCAGAAACTCGGAATCATCCGAAAGAATACGCTTTAGCGATTGAACAAAATCGGGCAAGGAAGATCCATGGTGCGCATCAATAACCCCCACACAACTATCCTTGTAGATGTTATCTCCACTGAAAAGCAGATTTCCCATTTTGAAGCTTAATTGCCCCTTGGTATGCCCAGGGGTATGCCAGACATCAAGCTGAAGGTTGCCAACCTGAAGTTTGTCACCTTCACCCAAAAGGATATCCACCTTGCACTTTGGCATGGGTATCTCAATGCCCTGCGCCTTGATGGTTGCGTAGGTGGTAATTTCATCCCCTGTTTCCAAAGGTTCGACGCTAGCACTATGAGCGGCAATCTTTGTCCTAAGCAAATCCTTGGCCTTGGAAATTCCCTGCACATGATCCGCGTCTGCGTGGGTGGCAATGATCATCTTGCAATTGGCAAGGTTAAAATCCATCTTCCTTAGCAAATCAATGATATCTTCAACAGAATCTTCAAAGCCTATGTCCACCAGTACAAATTCACTTCCCCCGTCTATCAAATAGACATTCACTCCAAGCCTTCTACCTGCCTGGTAATTAAGCTCAATTACATTCGGGAATAGATACTTTCGCTTTAACATGAAGGAAACCCTGTTGAATGGTGCTTTAATTATGCTATTTCTGTCCTATTGATTAAACAAGTAGGCTATGCAAAAGCACCCCTGTTAACGCAGTCCCTCAACCCCCCGACGTAATTAGGATATTCCAACCTGTCTAACAACTCTGACTTCATCAACCGATTGGAAATCCTTCGATTGGAACCCTCGTGCGCAGATGCTGGTGATTTGGGGTCAGGCATCTGATAATGGGGGGGATTGGCTTTTAGCAATTTGGCCAGGCAATCATAAAAATCTTTTCTTACAACCGGTTCATCATCGCAAACATTAAAAACCTTGCATTCGCCGGCGTACTCCAACGCTGCCAATACCACGCTGGCGCCATCCTCCACATGAACAAGGTTCAACCAGCGGGTATGGTCACAAATGATGGGTTCCCCGGAAAGGATTGCCTTGGAACGAATTAAACGGTTTGGCCCATAGATTCCTGCGAACCTGAGAATTTTAGCTAGGGGGTATTTTTCCTGAAGCACTTTTTCGGCAGCAAGTATGATTGGCCCGGATCCTTCCACGGGATTTGTTAAAGAGACTTCGGTCACCCACCCACCATCATCCTGTGGATACACACTTGTGCTGCTGACATGAACAAAATCCCCGGAAAAACCTCTGTCAGCAAAATGCGTTGCAACATTGCAAAGACCATTCACATAGACATCTTCCATGCTTTTGCCGCTGGCTCTATCCATACCAACGCAGTGGACTACCCCATCCACCATAGGTAAATTTTTTACGGTTTCAGGGTTTGTGACATCGCAAATTACCGGCATGGCCCCGAGTGCGCTAATTTTCTCGGTTTTATTCCTGGTAGTTGCATAAACATTCCAACCTTGGGATATGGCCTTTTGCACCACTCTTTCACCCAGATATCCACATCCAACCACAAGTATTGTTCTTTTATTTTGCATTTTTCCACCATTTACCCTGAAACCTTTAAATGAGATTAATCCTGCCGGCACTTTTTGTTAATCTTAGGTTAGGAAGAAAGGGGTGTTAACATGACCCAAAACCAACCAACAGAAAATCTCAATAACTCCATCTATAGCTCTTCCCCAATATATCGCATGGCTTTGGAGCAACTTCGCTCAGTGGCGCCTTTGATAAACCTCGACAAAGATATTTTAGACCGCCTTTCCATACCCAAAAGGGCTATGGTGGTAAGTATTCCGGTGCGAATGGATAACGGTCAGGTCAAGGTTTTCCAGGGTTACCGTGTGCAACATAGCCTGACAAGTGGACCTTCCAAGGGTGGCCTGCGATTTCATCATTCGGTTGATTTGGGCGAAGTGGCGGCCCTCTCCATGTGGATGTCTTGGAAATGTGGATTGATGAATCTGCCTTTTGGCGGTGGCAAAGGTGGCATTGCCTGCGACCCGGAAACCATGTCCCTCAGGGAAAAGGAGGGTTTGACCAGAAGGTTCACCGAAGAAGTGCTTACCATCATAGGACCAAGGATGGATGTGATGGCCCCCGACATGGGCACCGATGAACAAACCATGTCGTGGATCATGGACACCTATTCCATGAAAGTTGGATATGCTTGTCCCGAAATCGTCACCGGAAAACCAGTGGAACTTGGTGGATGCCTGGGGCGCAGGGAAGCAACCGGCCGGGGTGTAACTTTCTGCATTATGGAAGCGCTGAAAGAGCTTCATATTCCCAACACCCATGCCACTGCGGTTGTGCAGGGTTTTGGAAATGTTGGATCGGTGACTTGTCTGGAACTTGCCAACAGGGGGGTACGAATTACGGGAATCGGCGACCGTTATGGGTCAATCCAGAATGATAACGGGATCGATATCCCCAAGTTGCTAGCGCATGTACAAACTGGAAAAATGGTTAAAGACTTCCCCGATGCAACGCAAATCTCCAACGAGGATCTTCTGACCAAACCATGCACCGTGCTGGTTCCCGCAGCGCTCGAAAGAGTGATTAACTCAGATAATGTAACCGGACTGAATTGCAAAATCCTGGCGGAGGCGGCCAACGGTCCCACCACCATGGATGCGGATGCGATCCTTGAAAAGTCCGGTATTTTTGTGATTCCGGATATTCTTTGCAACGCGGGTGGTGTTACAGTTTCTTACTTTGAATGGGTGCAGGATATCCAGCAATTTCTATGGAGCGAAGAACAGGTAAACCAGAAACTGCAGGATCTGATGCTGAAGGCTTTTCATCAGGTTAGAAATCTTGCGAGAGAGAAAAATATCAGCATGAGAAAAGCCGCCCTTTGCATAGGGGTTCAAAAAATAGCCCGGGAAAAGATCAAGCGTGGGCTCTTTCCATAAAATAAGCAATTTAGGATGATATATGCCAATTTCTATTGCGCCCGAGACCCTCAAAGAATGGCTGGATCAGGGTAAACCTGTTTATCTTCTGGATGTTAGACAACCCGTTGAACACGAATTCGCAGCCCTGAAGAACAGTGTTTTAATACCGCTACCTGATTTAGAATCCTCCTTGGATGAGATAAAACCTCCTCAAGGTGCTGCCGTTGTAGTTTATTGCCATCATGGCGTAAGGAGCCTTTCCGGGGCTGCTATTTTGGAAAATGCCGGTTTCCCGCCAACTTATTCACTCTCTGGCGGTTTGGATGCTTGGTCCTTGAAAATTGACCCCTCTATTCCTCGTTACAGGTAAAAGGTGAAGGAATGGCCCAATTAAGCCACTTTGATGATCAAGGTGCCAGTAGAATGGTGGATACCTCTGCAAAGGAAGTAACCTTGCGAGAGGCCCGCGCTAGCGGATTGGTACATATGGCAACTGAAACGGCGCAATTGATTCAGAATCGCCAGCTTAGCAAGGGAGATGTTATCGAAGTGGCCCGCCTTGCAGGTATTCAGGCAGCAAAAAAAACCTGGGATTTGATTCCTTTATGCCATCCTCTTGCATTGACATCGGTAAAACTGAATTTTGATTTTATTGGCCATGAAATGCTGAGAATTGAAGCTTTTGTTAAGGTTCACGCTCGTACTGGCGTGGAAATGGAAGCTTTGTGTGCTGTTAGCGTAGCCGCCTTGACAGTTTTTGACATGTGCAAAGCTGTAGACAAGGGCATTACCATAACCGAGATAAAGCTCGAGGAAAAACTTGGAGGAAAAAGCGGACATTTTGTTCGGAACACACCTTCTGCATAAGATGATTATATAACCATTGGGTCATTACATGAGCGCCACTCTTCCAACTACTGAAATTCTCATGCAGGGTAATACCGATACCCTGGATTTTATTAGTGCTGGTTTGCAAGATGTGGAGCTTATTATTGAAAAAGAACTGGCTTCCGAAAGGCCAGAATTCCAGGAAATAATTGCCCATGTGGCAAAGTATAAGGGTAAAAGACTTCGCCCCGCCCTTCTAATGGCATGTGCACATGCTTGTGGCACCGTTACGAATGATCACTCCATTCTTGGTGCTGTGGTAGAGATTATTCATACCGCTTCCCTGGTTCACGACGATGTTCTGGACTCTGCGCAGGTACGAAGGCATCTTCCTGCGGTCCACACTCTTTGGGGCGTAAAATCCGCCGTGCTTCTTGGTGATTGCATGTTTACAAAAGCCTTTCACATGGCTAGCAAACTTGAAAATCCAAGAGCTTGCAGAGTGATAGGAAGAAGTGCAAACCGAGTTTGCGCTGGCGAAATGCTGCAAGGATTTCACAGCGGAAACCTTGATTTAACCGAAGATATTTATCTTGATATAATCGATGGTAAAACAGCGGAAATGATCGCGGCAAGTTGCGAATTGGGAGCGGCATACGCAGGTGCAAATGAAGAAACCGTTCTTGCCATGGAAAGCTTTGGCAGAAACTTAGGCTTGGCATTCCAAATAGCAGATGACATTCTTGACCTTGTCGGTCAGGAAACCCTTACAGGGAAATCGTTGGGAACAGATCTGGAACAGAAAAAACTAACATTACCATTAATATGGTTGCTACAAAACGGATCAAATGCCGAAAAGATGAAGATAAAGGAACTCTTAACCCTTCAAACACCCAATCAAAGGGCTTTGGTTAAAAATCTGGCAAGCGAGTCAGGGGCTTTGGATTATTCCCAAAAGAAAGCATTAAGCTACCTTTCCACCTCCCGCAAAGACCTAAAATCTCTCCCCGCCTCACCATTTAAAACAACACTCTTGAATATGACCGACAAAGTTTTGAACCGATCTTGCTAGGGATTATAAAAAATTTCCCATAGCTGTCATTTATCAATCTGCACTTGCAATGCTTAAAAACCATGCACAAAAAGCTTGCTTCAGAGGCATCCTATCAGGGCACATCTAAGCCAAACCAAAATAAAACGCCATAACCTATTGCAAAATATAGGCTTATAAAATTCTTAAAATTTTATCCACCACTGTGGCATCTGTATTGCTGAAAGAGATTTAGTGTTTAATTTTCCATCTCTCATCATCTGAGGATCACTACAATGCGATGGCTTCTTTGTTCCTTGATGGGATTCCTGCTTTTTAGCAATATCTCATCTCTCCATGCTCAAACTCCTGAAAAGGAAAAACCGAGCAAGACACTTGCTGAATTAACAGAAGAACTCAAAAAGGTTAAGGAGGAGGCAGATACTGCGATCGCAGATGCAAAATTGGGCGGCCATAACGCTTGGATGCTTACATCCTCCGCACTGGTAATGCTTATGGTTCCTGGCTTGGCGTTATTTTATGGCGGTATGGTTCAACGCAAAAATGTCCTTGCCACCATGATGGAAAGCATGGCTTCTCTTGCGGTTGTGGGGGTTTTCTGGATTGCATGTGGTTATGGTCTGGCGTTCGGACCTTCTGTCATCCAATGGGGTGATGCTGGGTTAATCGGATGGAGCAATAAGTTCTTTTTCCTTCAGGGAGTTGAACCCACAGATATTCTTCCTGCAACAAGTACTCCGGTATATGCCCATGTTTTATTCCAAGGCATGTTTGCAATTATCACTCCAGCTCTTATCAGCGGTGCCGTTGCTGAAAGAATTCGCTTTCTACCCTTCACCATTTTCTCCCTACTCTGGGTGGTATTGGTGTATTGCCCGCTAGCTCACATGGTATGGGCATTCGATTGGTTTTATGACAAGCCTTTGGATGAAGGTTTGGGTTTGGGGGGTAGTGCGATAGGATTGCTCGGCAAATGGGGCGCACTTGATTTTGCAGGTGGTACTGTTGTGCACATCGCTGCAGGTTTTGCAGGATTGGCATGCTCTCTTGCCTTACGAAAAAGAATCGGTTACCCAACTGCTCCTATTCACCCCAACAGCATGGTGTTAACACTTCTTGGAGCTGGCCTTTTGTGGTTTGGCTGGTTTGGTTTCAACGGTGGAAGCGCTGTAGCTTCCAACTTCCTTGCTACCTCAGCATTTGGCGCCACGCAAGCCGCTGCTGCCGCTGCTGGTCTTAGCTGGATGCTTGCTGAATGGCTGCACAAAGGCAAACCAACCGCGCTTGGCTTAGCATCCGGTATTGTCGCAGGTTTGGTGGCTGTCACTCCAGCCTCGGGATTTGTTTACATGTGGGGTGGCCTTTTCATCGGCTTAATTGCGGGAGTTGTATGTTACGCATCTGTCCAGTTGAAGGGCGTGTTTGGCTACGATGATTCTCTGGATGCTTTCGGTGTTCACGGTGTTGGTGGGTTTTTGGGAGCCGTTCTTACCGGTGTGTTCTGCTTTTATGCAGTAAATTCACTTGGTACCGATGGTTTTCTTACAAACAAGGACACTGTTGCCAAACAAATAGCAGAGCTGGAAAAGAAACCCGAAATGGAAAGGTCCGCTGGCGACAAGGCAAACATTGCCAAGTTGAAAGATTGGACACCAGCCGGCCAGATCATCATCCAGGTCAAGGCCAGCATCTTCTCGGCAGTTTACGCCTTTGTTATCAGTTTTGGTCTGGCCATTGCTGTCCAGATGCTCACAGGATTCAATTTCACCACAGATCTTGAGTCTGAAACAGCAGGCTTGGATGAAACCGAACATGGCGAATCAGGCTTTGATTTTGGAACAACCCTGGCCTATGCAAAAGGCACGGTGGCGCCTCGCTCTGCTAGTGCGCCCCCCAATGGCTCCAAAAGATTTGCCGTGGCTGTGGATGGGCCAAATCAATCTGATGTCTTGAAAGTATGGAGTGATATGTGCCAGGCTGGGAAAACAGCTCCTCCTGATGACTTTAAGAAGGTTTACCCTTACTTGACAACCATTTCAGGCAACAAGTTCAATTTCCTTGGTGGCGACCCATCATCCATCAAGGATGCCTTGTCCAGGTTGTTTCAAAAGAAATTAAACACTTCTGTAAAAGCAACTCTGGAGGCTTAATTCATTCCTTCTGGTCACGGGGTCGGTTGGCTTGGAGATCCTATCCGACCCCCATTTTAGATTCTCTCCTAATTCAAGAAAGAGTATAGAAATGAAGTTGATAGTTGCGATCATAAGGCCTGAAAGACTGGAAGCAGTTCAGGCTGCATTAAACGAAAGGGATGTTTACTTGATGACCGTAACCGAAGTTCGCGGATGTGGTCGTCAGAAAGGTTACACCGAAGTTTATCGTGGAACCGAAATTCAAATCAAACTTCTTCCAAAACTGAAGCTTGAGATTGCGGTAAATGAAAACTTTGTTGAAGCAACGATTGAGGCAATAGTGCATTCTGCCAGAACCCCAGAAACTGGACAGGTTGGAGACGGAAAGATTTTTGTTCTTTCCTTGGAAGACTGTGTCCGAATTCGAACTGGTGAAAGAGGTGCTATTGCGATTGGTCCATAATTTATTTCAACAATTGAAAAGGCAGAGTGTTCACACTCTGCCTTTTATTTTTTTGAAAGCAACCCATCAAGACAGAAGAGATTGGATAACAACTGCTGCTTTCAACTTACTTTAAAGTTTTAGAAAGCCATTCCAAAAGTTCCCTGCGCATTTCGGGTGTGTATTCATGCCCTGTATCCGGATAAATAACATTCCTGAAATTAGATTTGGCCCCCAAAGTGTCATAAATCTTGTTCAATTCCCTATCAAGCACTTGAATCCCATCCACTGGGGATCCATGATCCAGATCGCCGGTTAAAATTAGCAACGGGCGTGGTGCTATTAAAGCAAGCACGGCCTCAGTGTCAAAATGCCTTAGAAGTCCGTAAGAGAAATAATAAATACCATGGGCTTTCAACTGACCATGGCGGATCAAATTTTGGTATCTGGTCATACATGCAACCGCAATGACGCTGGAAATTCTTTCATCCACCGCAGCCAACCACCATGCACGGGTGCTTCCCATGCTCATCCCAGTTGCGGCTATTCGCTTCTTGTCAACTTCCCGCCTGGATACCAGATAATCCAAAGCCACCTGATCATCATGAACAAAAATGCCCCAAAGGGTTCTGCCCATCCACAAATGAAACTTGGTAAGGCTTTCCTGTGCGGTACGCCCCAACTCAAGCAAACCATTTGGCCCCTTTTCACCCCTTTCGCCATACCAGATTGCATCCGGTGCAAAAACGGTATACCCATTGGAAACAAGAACTTCCGCCAAAGAAATCTCACCCCCATTGCTATTTGCAGTAATTACATGGTTCCTGTCATACGAAGATGAATGCAGCCACATGACGCATGGCAAAGGCTGTTTTACCTGCCTGGGCAGAATGAAATAAGCAGTAATTCCAGGTAATTCCGGGTTATCAATTCGAATGCTTTCCAACCGGTAATTTGGGTTTAACTCAATAGAGAGAACCTCTGAATGGGGAGTTTTTACCCGTTCCGGCAAATAACCCAGGGTATCCACAACTTTTTGATGAACTGCCTTTCGTTCTTTATCCCAGGCATTGGCGGAAACAGGTTGTTGGAAAGCCGGAACCTTCAAGTTTCCGAAAAACTGCGGAACTTGCTCATCCCTGGACTTTTCCTCTTTTTGATAGGTTTTTGTCTTTTCAGGATCAGCCTTGGGCGGTGACCAGGGTTTGGCTTCCAATAAAACGAGATGCCTTTTGATGGTGTCCGTAACTGCCTGGGCCAGTTTCTGATTTCCCTCGGGAGTGTAATGGGTTCCATCCTTTCCAAGCATTTTTCCGGCATTTCCCCGAACCACGATTTCATGCAAATCATTCACGGGAACTTTCAAAGTATCCATAACTTTTAAGGCAACCGCATTGAATGCCAACACATCTTTTTCAAAACGATCAAAAGTAGCTTTCCTTTGTGCATGTCTTTCATCGATGATCGGGGTGGTTAGGGCGAAAACGATCCGAGCTTTGGTTTTTTCGCGAATTTGAATCACAATGTTTCGAAGGTTGCTTTCATACTCTTCAAAAGACACCTGATACCTCATTGTCTTTTTGTCAAACTTAAGATCGTGCAATCCACAATTTATGTGCACCAGATCTGGTTGGTGTTGAAGAACCCATGCATCAAGGTTCTTTAGAACATTCGCACTATCGCCGCCGTTCGCCTTCTGGCTGATAATTTCCACCCTGCCTTCCAACATTTTTCCCACGACAGGTGCGTAAGCCATGCGAATAGAATCGCCCATCAAAAGAACTTTGGGCAATTTCTTTTCCTGCCAGGCATGAGATTGTCCGGCAAATAGCATTAATACAAATCCAAACATGATTTTTTTCATGACAGAATTCCTTAGAGGCGGGATGGTTTCCACTATTATTTTGAATCCAAATGGAAGTGTGCTCGCCATTCTTTCATGGATCGTCTTCTTGCTTCAACATCTGCTTTTTCATCAGGGCCAAAGTCTTTTCCCGGCGCCCATTTCATCAGGGTCTTTCGGGCCATCTGCCTTACCTCGGAATTGGTATCATCCAATAACGCGATCACATCCGCATACTTTGGCATGGCGGATGATTCCTGCAAATATTTCAGGGCACCCAATTTTACCGCCGGGGTTGGATTAACCAAAAGGCCAAGGATTTCATAATCGTTCAATTGTTTCAATCTTTTGATCAACAACTCCCCGGATGGCTGATTTATTTCCCGATAGGAACAGTTGGCAAATTCTGCCAACGCTAGTAGTGATTCTTTATCGGTCCTTCTGGCCAGTTCTTTGGCCATGGCTTGAAGGCGGGATGGGCTTTCATTTCGTTTCAAGGCCTCAAGCATTTTGATTACAGGCATTTCTCTTAACCATTTTGGAACCGGCGGATTTTCCACAATGGCTTTATTCCTGGCAATGGTTACTCTTGCCCGCAAGTCCCTCAGGATTGGTCCATGGCGGGAATCTTCAATCGCAGAACTTATTTCGTCACGTGCAAAATCCAGCAGTTCGGAATCATTCGATTTCAGCAACAAACTTTTCAGCTTCTGGGAGATTAAAGCCACCGGGCAACTGTGATCTATCTTTGAGGCTTTTTGCAATCCTCTTAGTAACGCAGGTACCGATTCCAGTTTTAACGCCTGAAAGTCTGCCTTGGCTTTCTGACCTTGCTGGCCTGTTAAACGGCCGGTGTCAAACAATATGAATTTATCCACAATTGCATCCAACCGGGCTTCCTGTTCCTCGGTAAGTTTGGGAAGGCTGGGCGCAATTGGGCTTTCCTCCACAGGAGGAACTTTTTCTACCCCTTGGAGCATGCCAAAAACAAGTACGAATATTCCGATTATGCGCATTAGTGGGCCTGAACCTGATAACCATCGTAATATCCACTTTTTCTATATTTCTGCCAAGTGAATTGTAACAACAGGATTCCTTGACCCACCATGGATTTACCCAATACATTAAAAGTATCCCTCCGAGTCATGGAAGCCCGGCTGAAGGATGCACTCCACAGGCAAGAAAATCTGGCTTCCAACCAATGCATCGTGAAATCACCCAATCAGATAGGGCGCTTGGAACTGAAAGCAGGGCATCCCTGTATCTGCTTACAGCATTTCTAGGTTTGCTGATGATTTGGGACATTTGGCCATGGGTTTCAGGGAAGCTTGGGGATTGGCTTGGTCTTGCACTTCCAACCATTCAGAACGAGGTGGGTGGATTCCGGGTGGCTTTGCTGGCGGCAGTGCTAGGTGGTGCCAGAGTTTTATATGGGTCCCTGGATTCATTGCTTGCGGGAAGGTTAGGGGCCGATCTTGCCCTGGCGATTGCTTGCATTAGTGCAATCCTGATTCGAGAACCATTGGTTGCCGCAGAGGTTGTGTTCATAGGACTTCTGGGTGAATGCCTGGAAGGTTTTACCTTTGAACGAACCCAGAACGCTCTTAGGAAAATGCTGGAACTCTTTCCCCGAAGATGCTGGCGAATACGAACCGATGGCACGGAAGAACGCATTGAAGTTGCACAGATTCAAGTGGGTGATTTGATACGCGTGAAGCCCGGCGCCCGAATTCCAGCGGATGGCTTAATCCATTCCGGCTCGACCGCGGTGGATACTTCAGCCCTTACTGGTGAAAGCATCCCGGTTGAAAAATATCCTGGCGATGAAGTTCTTGCTGGCTGCTTTAACAGGCTGGGGGCGATTGACTTTAAAGTCTTAAAAGCCGGCACAGACACAGTTGCTGGCAGGGTTTTTGAACTTACGGTTCAAGCGCTGGGTCAGAAGAACCAAGCCGAGAAAAAAGCCGATGCACTTGCCCGTTGGTTCCTTCCAGTGGTGCTGTCCCTTGCTTTTATCACCTTTCTGGCGTCGATTCTTTCTCAACAGTGGGGTTGGTTTCGTCCCCAAGATTATCTGAAGCCTTCGTTTGGTACCGCCGCCAGGAACGCAATTTACCCCGCTCTTTCCATTCTGGTTGTCGCGTGCCCTTGCGCATTGATACTCGCCACTCCTGCAGCAGTGATTGCGGCAATGGGTAGGCTTGCGGGTACTGGCATCCTCATAAAGGGTGGAAGTGTGTTAGAAAAGCTTGCCAAGGTACAGGCATTTGCATTTGACAAAACTGGCACCCTTACCGAGGCCAGTCTGGAAGTGGGCGAAACTTGGATTGCCAATGGAAATGAAGAAGAAATCATTCGACTGGCCGGCAGTGCTGAATCAGCAAGCGAACATCCCTTGGGTAAGGTGTTGGTGGCTTTTGCCCGGGGAAAAGGAATAGCCCTCTCCACACCTTCGGAATTCACGGCTCTTCCTGGTTTCGGGGTAAGGGCAAACCTAGATAACCAAGCAGTTCTGGTGGGTTCATTGCGACTGATTCAGGATCAGGGAATTGCCATTGAGCCGCAGATTGTTTCAAGACTTATGGAAATGGAAAGCCGTGGCCAAACCGTTCTGGTTATAGCCTTGAACAATAAAGTTCAGTCCCTAATCGGGGTAAGGGATCGAATTCGGCCAGAAGCTTTTGGAGTCATTAACCGGCTCAGGGCCATGGGAATTCAAAAGTTTTTTATGCTGACAGGCGACCGGGAAACTGTTGCCAGACAGGTTGGTCAACAACTTGGAATCGAAAACATTCATGCTGGATTGCTGCCACAAGATAAGCAATCGGTTATTTCCGAAATAGCCCGAACAGAAAAAGTGGCAATGGTGGGCGATGGGTTGAATGATGCGCCCGCTCTTGCCCGGGCCGATGTTGGGCTGGCGATAGGAGGATCCCATGGCATCGAGGCAGCGGCCGAGGCAGGGGATGTGGTTTTAATGGGTGCCCCCCTTCGTAGTCTGCCATTATTGGTAAGCCTTTCCAGGGCCACCGAAGCTGTCATAGAGCAAAACATCCTTTACTTCGCATTTGGGGTCAACATCGCCGGAATCTTCCTGACCGGATGGATATGGCCATGGATCGTTCCACAGGCATGGGCTGAACAATCTCCACTAGCCGCTGTAATTTACCATCAAATAGGATCCTTTTTAGTTTTATTAAACTCCATGCGCCTTCTTTGGCACCCAGACGACCTGCAAGCGGTCCAACAGGGAAGCTTACAAAAGTCCTGGGATAAGCTGGCAACCTTTCTGGACAAGGCCTTGGATATCGATGAACATCTTCACAATATCGGGCATTTCTGGAAACCCATCTCATTGGCGGGGTTATTGCTTGGCTTTTTATTGTGGTTAAGCACTGGTTTTGTCCAGATATCCAGCTCGGAAAAAGGGTATGTACTCCGATTTGGGAAGCTACAAGAAGGGGAATTGGAACCTGGCTTACACTGGAGGTTCCCTTACCCCATCGATCAGGTAAAAAAGCTTTCCCTCGATCGTGTTCGAATCATTGAAATAGGGTTTCGCAATCTTCGCAAACCAGGTGCCGCACCGGAGGGAAGATCTTGGAATAGCCCGCACGAAGGTGATGGATATTATCGGGTACCGGATGAATCGGTGATGATTACAGGTGATGGAAACCTGATGGAACTTCAGGGCAGCGTTCGCTATCGAATCATTGATCCGGTTGCCTACCTTTTTCATGCCAGCGACCCGGATGCCATGATAAGGGCTCACACCGAGGCCGTTCTTAGGGAAATGGTTGCCTCAAAAAAACTTGGTTCCCTGCTAACTCTGGATCGGGGAAACTTCCAGACTCTTGCCACCACTCGCCTGGCTTCCCGAATTCAACAAATGGGAGGCGAGGGCCCGGGAATTATTTTGGATGGTCTTTCCCTGCACGATATGCATCCTCCCCAGGAAGTGGTTCGATCTTATTACGCTGTGACCCAAGCCATGGAACTTCGGGATAGAAAAATTAACGATGCCCAGGCCTCGGTGATGTTAAAGGAAGCGGATGAGAACGGGCGTGCTCTTCAAAAAGTGCGTACTGCCGAAGCGAACTCAGGTGATATTACCCGAAAAGCCTTGGCTCAAACGGAGGTGTTTCTCCGCCTTTTGCAATTTAAATCAGGCCCGGGAAACGCTGATGATTATCCATTGATCATGCAGGGCCTATTCGATTCCATCGCCAGCAAAAATCCGGTTCAAGCAGCCAATAAAACGATCGAAGAAATCCGCCTTCGCAGACAATCCTGGGTCACGCTTTCAGAGTTTCGTCGATTTTGGAACACCTTGTCTGGTTCCATGGCAGGCAGAGAAAAGGTTCTTATAGACACCGACAAGCCCATCAAAAGTAATCTTTGGATGTTTCCCCTGGATTTGATCCGTCCGAGTGCCACTTCCACACCTCCTGTCGAGCGTGGAAAAGGAAGCCGATCCTCCGGGGATTCCCCGGGGATGGATTGATTGAGGAGCATGCGATGAAGTTACTAGCCATTCTGGTCAGTGTCCTGGCACTTCTAGTGCTTTTGCCACAATGCCTTTTTACTGTGGACAGGTCTGAATATGTGTACCTGACCCAGTTTGGCAGGCATTTGGAGACATTTGATGGGGCAAATTCACAACAGGCAGGCCTTCATTTCAAGCTCCCCTGGCCGATACAATCGGTGCAAAGGTTGGACCGCCGGCTGCAATTTTTTGACCTTCCCAGTGTGGAACTCTTAACACAAGATCCCCAGCGCAACACAATTGACCGAACCCTTGCCCTGGATGCATTTATTTGCTGGAGAATTCGTGATGCCCAGGGAGTGGACTTGTTCCTAAGAACCGTGGGATCCATGGATGGCGCAAAGTCCATTCTGGCTCAACGGGTAAACTCCGAACTAGGAGCCGCCATCGGATCCATGGAATTGGATGACTTGATTAGCGTGGAACCCGGCAAAGTTGAGACTAAACGCGAGGAACTGAGAAAACGCATCCTGGTGGAGCCTTCTCGTGGTAATTCCAAGTCGCTGAAAGACCAGGCGTCTGAAAGCTACGGAATGGAGGTTGTGGACATTCGGCTGCGCAGGGCCAATCATCCGCCAGCGGTCAGGCAGGCAATCTTTGACAGAATTATCAGTGAACGCGACAAGAAAGCCGCCCAATACCAAAGCGAAGGGGAACGCAAGGCTGCTGATATAAGGACTTCCGGGGAGCGAAAAGTTCTTGAAATGCGCTCCCAGAGCGAGGCGGAAGCCATCCGTTTGAAAGGAATGGCGGAAGCCGAGGCAGACCGAATTCGCTCTTTGGCTCAAGGCCGGGACCCGCAGTTTTACTCCTTCCTGAAAAAGATGGAGGAATATCAGAAGATCCTTGGAGATGGGAAAACGACACTTCTTTTGGGTACGCACAGGGAACTTTTTGATTTGCTTTTCACGCCACCCAATTCCCAGCAGCCCAAGGGGGCAAAACCTTGAAAAAAGCCCTTGGAGTATTTCTGGCCTCAGCTCTTGCCGTTTATCTACTGACAGGCACTGCCCAAATTCGCCCCGGCGAAAAAGGTGTTATCCGCAGATTTGGGAAAGTGCTGGATCGCCTCGCCGAACCAGGATTGCATATCGGGTTGCCCTGGGGAATGGATCGAATCGACCGTGTGGCAGTTGACCGCGTTAACCAGATTACGGTTGGTTTTACCGAAGACGATGGAGGCAAGCCATTGCCTGCTGGGCAGATGCTTACAGGCGATCACAATTTAGTGAACCTGCAGGTTCATGTTTATTTCAAGGTGAATCCAGACAAGATCGTGGATTACGTTATCCATCAATCTTTTATCACTGAAATTCTTGCTAGGTATGTGGAGTCCAGCGCAGCAGACTGGGTTGCCAACCGTGGCGTGGACACAACTTTACTTACGGGAAAAGTATCCCTTGGAAGAGACCTCGTACAAGCATGCAGAAACCAACTTGCAGACAAAGAACTTGGCTTGGAAATACTAGATGCACAAGTCACCCTGTTAAGCCCGCCCGATGAAGTAAAGCCATCGTTCGATGCTGTTGCCAGGGCTCAAACCAACATGACCACCCTGCTCTACAAGGCGGAACAGGAAACTGAAGCAAAGTTAAGACAAGCCGAATCGGAACAATTTCGAATTCAACAGGAAGCTTTGGCAGTTGCCTCCTCCATGCGCCTTTTGGCCATCGGTGATGCGGAAAGATTTTTGGTGCGTCTGGCGAACTTTGAAAAGGGACTCAAGGAAAATCCCAACTATCTTCAACAAATTTGGGAAGAAGAAAGAGGCAGGCTATTTTCCAAGTTACGCGATCAAGGGAAAATCGGCCTGCTGGATCATTATCTGAACAGTCAGGGCCTGGAGTTAAATTCCATGCCGTTGGAAAACCGTGGCAAATAATCAAAACGGTATTCCAACACCCCTAGTTTTTGGATTTCCTGGAAATGCTGTCCAGAATCCCCTGAAGCGATGAAAACTCCACCTCTGCCTGGCGCATTGTCTCCTTATTTTGGGTTCGAATCGCCTGTAGCAGCAATTCCTGTCCCTTGATTCGGGTTTTCAGATACTGCATAAAATCGCCAAACCATGGTTTGAATTTTCGAGGCAAGCGGTCGCAATCCTCAAACCTTTGCAGATAAGATTTCCAAGCCGGCAGGGATTTCTGCTGCAGGTAATCCGCGAATTGCTTCTCGGTGATTTTCCCATCCCTCGTTTTCTCATAGTTCTGGGCAAATTCTTCCTGAAGCGATTTCTCGTCGATACGAAAATCCTCAAAAGTATCGTATGCCAGCATTGCGGGAACAACATGCCTGGAAACTGCAACACCAACCCCCCAAATAGTTGCCACCATAACCGCAAGAACCAATCCATTACCGGCTAACTCAGGTAAATTTCGAAATTGTCTATGAAGGATTCCCAAAACAATTCCAAAGAAAAAACCAAACCCGGCACCCCCGACATGGGCAGCCTGATCAACACCATTCAGTCCAAACATGAGCGCGATATTCAAAAAAATAAACTGAAAAGCCCAGGACTTTAATTTGCCATTAACCTCTTTGGGTACTGCCGGGGGCCGAACCACCAAATAACCCAGCAACCCACCAAACATTCCAAAAAGTGCCCCGGATGCTCCTGCGCTAACACCAAGTTCATTCCACCAAACGCTGGCAATGCTTCCACCGATACCGCTTGCAAGATAAACCAGCAGAAATGCCCAACGACCCAAAATCATTTCCAGAAAAGGGCCAATCCGAAACAACACCAGCATGTTGATTCCCAAATGAATCAAGCCAATATGCAAAAAAATGGAGGTGAATAATCTCCAAGATTCGCCTCGGAAAGTCAGGGGGCCATAATTTGCCCCCCAAACTTTCAAACTATCCACAGAGGGCTGGAAAAGGGAAACTCCAAAGGCCACCATCAACCCAAATACAAGCACATTAAGGATAACCAGAGTTTTTGACAGAAACGGCTTGTTGCCATCCTCCGAAAGCATATGGTGAAATACTTCGACTGAATTCGAGGACTGTTGCAAAGATTGCTGATCGCTAAGTTTTTCAGGCAGAATATTGCAGGCACGCGATATTTGTTCGCCATGCACATTGATAGGGCCAGCAAGTTCAAAGTGCCAGCCGTACTTCGTCATATTCTGCTGAAACTTTAATGCCGCCTTTTTGGGTTTAACCAACCGGAGATCGTGAAACAAAAAATGAATCCCACTTCTGGAAGCAAGGGATATGTTTGCAATGTTAGTCAGTGGAGTGGACCATCCAATCGGAGAAAGAATTCGGATGGTAGAAGAAGTTATTTGCAGCCTTGGCTCGCTTCGCCACCTCTGCCACGAAGTATAAAGAACCATGCCAAGAATTCCTAATAACAGCGGAAACTTGGCTTCCGACTCAGGAAGAGAAAACCCCACCGCCAAAAGCAATAAACCTGAAAAAGCCACGCCAGCCAATATTAGCCAAGGCCTTGGTTTAAGCTCCATCCGCAATGTTTCAAGTACAGGCGTTTCCATTTCAAGACCATTAAAGCCAGTAGATTGGGCTGGGTTCCCAAAGATCTGTTGGATAGGATATGACATCTGAAAGGATTTTTTAAAGCAAACTCAGGAATGTAACGGACATGTATCCGATTCTTTTTCGAATACCCGGAATAGGCCAGGAAGGTATTCCGATTTACGGATTTGGCTTGATGCTATTCATAGCATTTATAGTTTGCACCTGGCTGGCTGCGAAGCGAGCCAAAGCCAAGGGCCTTTCCCCCACTCTGATTCAAGATATGTCGGTTTGGATATTTGTATCCGGCCTGCTTGGGGCACGAGTTCTGTTTCTTTACGAACAAAAGCTTAGTCTTAGCGAATTCCTGTGGAACTTTCCGCGAATCTGGGATGGAGGAATCATCCTTTATGGTTCAGTGGCAGGTGGTGTTGCCGGGTTCACGCTTTTCTGGTGGCTATACATGCGGCCTGAAAAAATTCACCCCCTGGATATTGTGGACACGCTTGCCCCATCGGTTGCCCTTGGAATAGCCCTGGGCAGGATAGGCTGCCTTTTAAATGGTTGTTGCTTTGGCTTGGTTGTTGAACCCAGCCAGCCTACCCGCGCAATTCATTTCCCTCTAAGTGCGCCTGCAAGACACGATCTTGTGCATTCAGGTTTACAGACCGCATTGGGTTTCACCTTGACCAACTCTACTGATAAACCGGGGATAATTGTGGGGGTGGTGGAAGCAGGTTCAAATGCAGCGAAAATCGGAATCCAATCCGGCGATATTATCACCCAGGTGGATGGCAAACCTGTAAACAATGCCTTTGAATTTGCCATGATTGTAAGTGGTAATTGGCCACGGGGAAAAGAAACCATTACCTTGGATATTTCCAGACGCGGCCCCATCATATTGCACCCGGAAGGTCTGCCTTTGCACCCTGCCCAAATTTATGAAACCATCAGCATGGTTCTGCTGATGTTTTTGCTGCTAAGCTTTGAGCCTTTTCAAAGCAGGGTTGGCCAGCTCACCAGTATCCTGATGATGGCGTATGCCATGCACAGGTTTCTGAATGAGCAACTTCGAAGTGACCCCAGGCCTGTGTCTTTGGAAAGCAATGTAAGTGTTTTCCTATTCCTTGCCGGTTTCCTGATGCTTTTGTGGGTGCAATTTTTCGGAAGCCCCGGCAAGCCTTTGGGAAGCCAGGATAAAGAAGCATCCCCAGCCTGAAAATATTCCCGCCCAATCAACTAAAACATCCTGAATGCTTCCATGACGCAGGGCGACAAATTGCTGAAAATACTCCGTAAGTATGGCATGCCCGGCTAGAATAAGAAGGTAGAAACTCTTTTTGTGGTAGCCCGTTGTTAAAATCATGGCCCCAATAGCCAGCAACGCATACATCCCAAAATGCGTTCCCTTGGCAAGAAACCAACCAGAAAGAGGTGAAAGCCATTCATTCCCCAACCTTATTGGCTCGGGGCGCAAAAGCCCTATAGTCCAGCCAATCAAGGCCAGCCACCAGATCGAAACCATTAAAAACTTATGTTTTACAGCGTTATTATTCCGTAAATCCGTCATGAACCAATGATCCTTGGTAACCCATTTCATGGAGTTTTCGGCAAAACATCCCAAATAGCAAAGTAATTGTCTAACATATCCTTATAAATGTTCCTTGTTTGGAGATTGAAGTGGCTTTTCCCTCTGTTGCCATCGTCGGCAGGCCAAATGTTGGCAAGTCTTCCCTTTTTAACTGGCTTGCTGGTAAGCGTATTTCCATTGTCGACCCCACCGCCGGAGTAACCCGCGACCGAATCAGCGCATTGGTCGAAACCAACAACCGGTATTTTGAGTTGGTGGACACTGGTGGCATGGGTAACGAAGACTGTGACAACCTTACCGACCATGTGGAAGGTCAAATTTCCCAAGCCATGGAAGATGCGGACGCCATCCTGTTTTTGGTGGATGTTCGCGCGGGGATCATGCCCCTGGATACACTTGTCGCGGACAAAGTAAGAACTTTGGGCAAACCGGTGCTTTTGGTCGCAAACAAGTGCGATCATGATTCCCTGGACACACAAGCCAACGAGTTTTACAAATTTGGTTTCTCTAAAATCGCCTGTGTAAGCGCCCAGCAAAAACGCCACAAAGATGCCATTCTAAATTGGGTACATCAGGAGCTTCCCAGGGAGCGCAAGCGCATCACTCCCCAAAAGGAAAGTTTCAAAATTGCGATTGTCGGTCGAAGAAACACAGGCAAAAGCACATTCATTAATGCTCTGGCGGAAGAGAAGCGCGTTATCGTCAGTGAAGTGGCAGGAACCACAAGAGATAGTGTTGATGTCCGGATTGAACGCGACAACCAGGTGTTCATCTTGATCGACACCGCGGGTGTTCGCAGAAAACGAAGCGTAAAGGGAGACATTGAATTTTACAGCATGGCTCGGGCGGAAAGATCCATTCGCAGGGCAGATGTGGTGCTGCTGTTTTTGGATGCCCGCAACAAGATTAGCAGGGTGGATAAGCAACTAGCGGAATATGTGCTTCAATTTCACAAGCCCGCCGTGTTTGTGGTGAACAAGTGGGATCTTATTGCCCCGAAAGGCATTGAGACCGGCAAGATGGCAGAATATGTGCGAGACACTTTTCCAAGTTTGGATTATGTTCCAATTGCTTTTACCACAGCAATGACCGGCCGTAATGTTTTTCCAGTGTTAAACCTGGCGCAAACCCTTCACAAACAGGCGGAAAAAAGATTCACCACCAAGGAAATAACAAAGGTCATTGAGGATGCCTTTGAAAAAACTCCTCCTCCCCAAAGGCAAAACCGCAATCCCCGTTTTTTCTTCGCCTCACAAGTGGATGCTAACCCACCAACCATTGTGCTGTTTACCAATGGTCCATCCCTGTTTGACCCGCCCTACATTCGGTACCTGCAAAAATACATCCGAGATCATCTTGGATTTGGTGACATTCCCATAAGGTTGCTCCTAAGGGGACGGCAGGGTGGTTCTTTCCTGAAAGATGGAGATTTGGAAGAAGAGGAAATCCCAATTTCATTGCCGGATGATGCACCAAGTGAAGCCTTGGAAGAAATGGAACAACCCGAGGAAGAAATTCCCCAGGTTGAAGAACCACCTAAAAAGCCCAAGAAAAAACGCAGGCCACCTAAAAAGAGGCTCTGGAAAACCGACTGATTATTTCAACTTCAAACGGGCCACAGCCTGGGCTGCCGCCTTGCGCACATCGCCATCTTGATCCTGCAGCATTTGAGTTAGCTTTGGTAATGCTTCCTCGCGAACGCTTGGGCCCATTTCACCCAGCGCACGAATTGCGGCCCATCGAACAAAGCGATCTGAATCATCCAGTGCGGTGATGATCCTTGGAGTAACCTGAATCGAATCCGCCCCCAAAAGTTCCAGAGTATCCATGGCAATTCTGCGCACACGATAATTGGAATCCGCCAAGGATACAGCAAGTTCTTTGGGTATGGCTGTTAGCTCGATGGAAAACTTTTCATTTTGTTCCATACCATGCGCCACCGCCTGGGATTTCCAAGCCTTGCGCCCCAAGGCCATGGCTTCCACCACCTCGTGGGCATGAAGTCTGGTTTCCATGTCGGAATCCCTTAAAAGGCCGGTGATTTTTGGCTTCATTGACTCAACCACCAAACCAAGCTTGGAGGCGGCCGTTCTTTCTTCTTTTATATCCAACGCGCGGGTATCAATCGCGTCCAGCGGAACCTTGCCATTTGGATCTGAAATCAATGCCACAAGGCAAAGGCAGGAAATCATAACTTGGGCAACTGCCCTTTTTCTTATCTCGGGAGATTTGTCGGAAAGGGATTTATCAGTGATTGGAAGCACCGCGGCACACAAAATCGCCTGATTTTTCAGTCTGGAAACGCTGGCGCTATCCTTCGATTCCTTAGCTGGACCTACTGCTTCCATCCAGTAGGACAGCCCATCCATGGCGGCCCTGCGAATCCTTAATTCTGAATCACTCCCCAGGGAACTGAAAACTTTCAACCCTTCTTGGATTTCCGGGCAAAGAATTCCGTAGGCACGTATCCGTGCCACACGTACATCCACATCCCCTTTCCAGAAATTCTGACTGATCACCTCTGCACAGGTGCTTGAGAAAGGCTTTTGCCCCGCCCCCTGGCGTTCTTCCTTACAGATGGACATTACCAGTTCTAAAATGGAATCATTCTCTTCTTGGGAATTGGTCTGGAATGCCTTGGTTAGCCCTTCGCGAAACTTAAGCAGCAATTTTGCCCTGGCATCGCGGTCGCCTGCCGCCACGGATCCATCTGGGTTAAATTCACGCCAATCCCCCAAGGATGCTGCTTTCCAGCATTCAAGTGGGTTGGAAATTTCCGAAACCGCTTCCGATATTGCCTTATCCCTTTTTTGACTGGCAACGCCAGATGCCTGCAAAGCCTTTCGCAACTTTTCTATCGGATCGTCATCTAAAGAACTGGCATATGAGCTAAACGGGCTTACCACCATTGCCAGGATGGCCCCATAAATGATCACTGAAAATTTGGACAGTTTATTTGTTTTCGCAGCCATCCTGGCAACTCCCAAAAGGTTTTATACCTTGCACTTAATGCAAAAATTTACACTAACAGGCTCTAATTGATAAAGATCAACTTGCCAAAGCATTTAACAAAAGGAAGGTTAGGCAAAACAGATAAAAAGCTGTCGATTCAATTCGCTTCTGTAAGATTCATTTTCTGATAAGATACTTTTGTAATCCTTTAGGCTTCACCAATCTGGGCGGTGGGATCATGCAAAAACATCTTTATCTTTTAAGTATCCTTGTTTTGGGTTGTGGAACCAAGGAATACGAAGAGCTCGCCCAGGATACCATTCACTATTTGCAAGAAATTGAAGACGCGGAAAAAAAACTTGGGTCACCCATAAAATACCCGGAAACTAAAGATACTGCGGGAAATGTAATCTCCAAGGATGTATTTCTAAGGCTTCCCAAACAACTTTATTCAGACCTCACAAAACGCAGCCCAGAACAAGGTTCTGGTTATAGGGCATTTAGATTCACCAAAGGAAGCGGTGGTTCCGATATTCCCAGGCAGGTAATACTGGCTTTTGCGGAAGAGTCCGAGGGTGCAGACTTCAAAGATGGATTTCTTCAAGCAATGGATGCCAAAGACTCCAAGGAAAACAAACCTAAATTTAAATTCAAAGATGGCTTGGATGTTTTGCAATACGAAACAAAAGGCCATGAAAGAAATATCATCTTTCTTGTTCCTTCCGAAAAAATGGGGGTAGTATTTCAATTTGATAACACTCCTGGCCAGGAAGCAAAGCAAGACGATTTGGTGCAAGCATCCATGCGGTTTTTTCGTTTGGGCGCTGGGGCATCAGAGGCATTATCAAAATATCAAATTAATATCTCTTCCAAATAAGGAATGAAAGCACCTTGGAAAAACCCGAACACGATAAGCCCCAAATTTTTTGCCACTTTAGTGACATTCACATTTCTTCAGATCGTTTCCACTGGAAACCCAGAAATCTTTTCAGTAAAAGTTTTGCCGCCTGGATCAACTTGAGCATTCTGGGTAGGCGGAAGCATTTCGAGCACTCCGCTTCCCTACTTATTGCTTTGCAAAAAGACATTCTCCAACAAAATCCGGATGGTTTGGTTTTCAGTGGTGATGCATCCGCCATGGGCTTTGAAAATGAAATTGAGGATGCTGCCAAAGTATTAAAATCAGGTGATTCCGCGCACATACCCGGAATTGCGGTTCCAGGGAACCATGATTTGCACAACCACTGGTCGAACCATGTCGGATATTTTGAAAAACATTTTGCAAACTGGCAAACGGGAATTCGTGTGGATGATCACTTTTATCCATTTGCAAAAAAAATAGGAAGCGTTTGGTTCATCGGAGTCAATTCCGCCACCCCAACAATTTTGCCATGGGATGCCAGGGGTGCTGTGGGAAAACATCAGGTTGAACGATTAAAAAAGTTAATGGGAATGCTCGATCAAGGTTTCAAAATTTTAGTGACACACTATCCACACAGTTTACCAAACGGCAAAAATGAGTCCTATTTTCGAAAGTTAACCGATCGAGAATCCCTCACTAACATCGCGAATGAATATGGGGTTTCCGTTTGGCTTCATGGTCATCGTCATAATCATTACTTTTTGAACCCGGATTCAAAAAATGATTTTGTTACAGTCTGCTCTGGAAGTGCTACCCAAACCGGAAAATGGTCTTATTCAAAAATAACCATTCTTAACCAAAACTTGACCATCGAGCAGCGCAGTTATGATCCCAAAATGGGATCCTTTGTTCCAGCATGCCTTTACAAAGCCTGCATCAAATAGAAATTTAGTTTTTTCAAATGTCAGCTTCCATGTGGCAAATGGGTGGGCTACAATAATGGGATATTCAATATGGAAACCGGAAACCGCCATGAACTATCCAGTTGATGCCAGCAGCGCCATGGGAACAGGATCCAACGAACTTCCAACTCCACCTCAGCCACAAGCTGAAACCACTAATGATTTGCTTAGGCAAATTCTTGAAATTCAAAAAGAAATCGTTGGCTTCCAACGGGCCCAGATTGCGGCCCATGACCACGGTGCGCGTTGGCGAGCTTTTGTGGCCAGGTGGCCGAACGATTTTCCTGAGCTTCCCGAACTTTGCAAAAATGCCATGCCTCAGCTTGAAAAAGCCTACGGCAAAATGATTCTTGATCTGGTGGAACGGATTAATGAAGATTCCGAATATCTGGAGAACGATTTCGGCCTGCAGGAATTTCTAGACCGCTACGGCATGAGGCTGGCCCAGATTGGCACCTTGTTAAATTTGGTGGGACCCCTGGCGGACATTGGAAATAACCCTGAATAAATTCACGCTTTAAGCAAGCATCTTCCCTGATTGATTATTCAAACGATTGTCTTGATGCTTTTAATTGCCGTTAAAAGCTTTTTTAAGCGCAGGTTTGTACCCTTTTGGGCTTTCATATCCCGGCGGAAATGAAAGACTTTCCCATATTGCCTGGGGAACAGCCTTCGATTCCGCGGCAAATACCGATGAAGCTATAGAGTGCTGCACGGAAAAATCCCACGAAGCTGCCGAAGTACTTTTGGCTGCCAGACTTTTTCCCAAAATATTTTTCCAATCCCTGGAGACTTGTCCATCGGGTTGCCTGAGTTCACCAACAAGTTCAGAAAGTGAGGAAGCCAGACCCTTTGAGGCAAAGTTTACCTGCTGTTTTGAAGAGGAAACCTTTTCCGCAATACTTTGGTATTCCCTGAGGCTTTTAAGAATGGAATGCTCTTTTTTCCCAAGCAATTCCAAAGAAACATCTAACCATGCAAAAGGCCAATTATTTATTGGTAAAGCCCCTGCTTTACGACCCGAATAATAATCGGAAGATCTTCGCCAAGAAGGATTGGATATGTCCGCATGGCAGGCAAAACAATCATTCTGGGCAAATTCCGGCCAAACTTCAGCTTTTTCACCAGACCGCAATTCTGCCAACTTTGCAGAGGCCCAGGCAACAATCACCTGCCCGTTGGCCCATAACGCAACCTTCCGCTCTGGTTCTTTGAAATATTTATTTTCATTCCAATGAGGGGGCATATTTTCAGCAAAAGTTGTGGCCTCAAAGATCAACCTAGGATGGCCTGCAGCCATAATATCATGGTTGGCGTCACGCAAAGGAACATTCTTTTCCGCATCAGCGGGGGATCCAATATGGCAACCAACACAAACTTGCGCTTGTATGGAAGGATTAGAAAGAAAGTTCATTCCATGCGAATCATAAGCTTTTTGTTTCTTATCAAAGGAAAGACTTTTCCATTGAGCAGTGGTATGTTCCGAAAGCCAACTTTTTGTGGCAGTTCCATGACATGATTCACAACCCACTCCAAAATCCAAGGCGTAATCCGCTTTTAGCTGCAAGTTTGAAACCTGTGGGGTAATGTGGCAGGCAAGACAGCGAGAATCCTTATGAGCCTCAGGCCCTCCAAGGTTCTTTGAGATATTTTTTGCTCTGTCTGAAAATAAAACTTGAAAAGCCTTTAAATGAGGATCATTTGCAATCCATTTGGAGTATTCGTTTTGGCCCACTACTTGGCCATGAATAGGTTGACTACCACCGTGGCAAGCCCGGCCGGAGCACGATGCGGAACCTGCAATGGTAATCGATTCTGTAAGGGCTGCCTTAGTTACCAAAGATTCGGCAGTTTGTTGGAATGATTGTTGATAAAAGGCGCTACTTAATTGGTAATTCACCCAAAAAACAAAGGCTACGGTCAAAATTAAAAGACCGCCCCGTAGTTTGCAAGGTTCAGAATTATTGGCAATTCTTTGCGCGGACATGGTTCTTTCTTTTGACAACATCAGTTCATAAAGTTAGCTTAACAAGATGGAGATGTCTTTAAAGAAAAATTCCTTCAAATGGAAGCCTTTTCACCCTTAGTAACGCCCAATTTGAGGCTTTTTCCGTGCTTCTTCGAAATACTAACTTTCAAAACCATTTGCCCTGGCTTGCCGCAACCATCATTGTTTTGATTCTGGCAGTGGTTTGGTTTGTATTTGCATCCCTTGGCCAGTCGGCATGGCCATCTGGCAGCAGCGCCCCTGGCTTCACCTTTGGCGTGGTTGGCGGCCTGATCTGCCTGTTTGAATTTCTTATTTGGCCCAGAAAAAAGCTTCGATCCTGGCGCTTGGGAAAACTAACCCTGTGGATGCGAGCGCACATATGGCTGGGTGTGCTTGCTGTTCCTTTGCTAGTATTGCATACCGGCTTCAGATGGGGCGGTTGCCTTAGCACCACCCTAATGGTTCTGTTTCTGGTGGTGGTTGCCAGTGGAATCTGGGGACTTGTTCTTCAGCAATTTCTGCCTTCTTTACTTCTGCGAGATGTCCCCTCTGAAACCATCTATTCGCAAATTGGTGTGGTTTCAGGCTTATTAGTTCAGGAAGCGGACGCTCTTGTTAAGAAGGCTTGTGGTTTTGCGGATACGGAAAACAGCATCCCTGAGGATCGTGTGGATGATCATGGACTTGTGGTGGGTGCTTTAAGAACCTCCGGTGCCATCCAGGCAAGGGTCAGCATTTCCCCAAGTTTGCAAGAAACTTTGTTAAATTCCAAGCCTCTCTGGGATTTTCACAATGACCATCTGCGCAAGTTTCTTGCCTCCGGCAACACCGAACCTTCAGAACTTTCAGACAAGAATCGTTCCCGGGCAATGTTCAATTCCCTTCGCCTGAAATTAGAACCAAAGGCTCATGACCTGGTGACTGTGCTTGAAGACTTGTGCAACCAAAGGCGCCAGTTAATTCTGCAGTCTAAAATCCATTTCTGGCTGCATAATTGGCTCTGGGTTCATTTGCCTCTTTCGGTGGCATTGATTGTCTTGATGTTTGTGCATATTTTCGTGGCGCTAAAGTACTGGTAACAAAGAGGAAATCATGGCGTACCAGGAAAGTGGAAAACACAGGGCATCCAGAATTCAACTGGACTACTATAAAAATTCCAGCCCCATCGACCGAATCAAACACCGGCTTGCCTGGATTTTCTTCCTTCTGCCAATCGCATGGATGGGCTGGACTTTCGCCAGCGGCGACCGCCAAACTCAAACATTTTCGCGAGGACAAGTAACAGGCTTTCACTCGGCTTGGAATAACAATTGTTCAACCTGCCATTCGGATTTCGAACCAATCAACAACAAAACCATCGTTTCCGGTTGGTTTGGGCATGAGGCAGGCAAGAAACTTGTTTCTGATTCCCGTTGCGAAAGTTGCCATACCGCACCGGTGCATCACACCAACCAAAAACTGGAATCGACCCCCTCTTGCGGGGGATGCCACCAAGAACACAGGGGGCTTGATGCAAGTCTGGTGCGTTTGCCGGATTCGGATTGCACTAGCTGCCATGCAAATCTTCAGGAACATACCAGGGATTCCAAGCTAATTTATGCCGCCAAGATAGCCTCGTTTGCCACTCCTGAAGGCGGCCACCCTGATGCCCGGGTTTTCAAGGAAAAAGCAAAAGACCCGGGAAGCATCAAGTTCAACCATAAACTCCATCTTTCCAAGGGACTTACCATCGCAAGTGGTGGAAAACCTTGGACATTTGCGGATATTCCTGAAAAGGACAGGGATAGGTTTGGCTACCAAAAGGAAATGCCTCTTTCTTCCGCGGTGCAGTTGGATTGCAAATCCTGCCATGTATTTGATCCCGCGGATAACAACCCTTCGCAATCTGCCTTTGCCAACATTCCAAAGGGTTTGATTCAACCGAGGTCCAGGGGTGCACATTCCCAGCCAATCGTTTTTGAAATTCACTGCAAATCATGCCATCCGCTAGGTTTTGATGACAAGAACCCTAACTGGGAAGTCCCCCACCGCTATCAACCGGATGAACTTAAGACATATCTTGAAGGTGTTTACACAAGGCAGCTTGTTAAAAATAACAAGGAATTTGAAACACCCGTCCAGGTAAGACCTGTGCCTTTGCCCGGTAAAAACCCCTTGGCACAGGTGAATGAATCCTTGCGGAAACAAGTAGAAGAGAAAGTCTCTTTAGCCATGAAAAACCTGTTTCTAGGCAAGAAGACTTGCGGCGAGTGCCATTATTCGAAAGATGATTCGGCGACTGGTTCCGTAGGCTTCAGCAAAATCCCTGAAAAAATTCGTGTTGGTTATGACCCTGCCAATCCGCTGACAACTTGGTTACAGGAAGGTAAGGCTCCCAAGGGGGCTATATGGCCTTCCATTCCGTCTGTCTGGATGCCTAGCGCCAAATTCGACCATGCAGCGCATCGTTTTACCGACTGTGCATCTTGCCACTCTCAGGCAAACACATCTTCAATCAAGGATGACATTCTTTTGCCAAATATCGAAAATTGCCGGTCATGCCACGCGCCTTTAACTTTCGGGACAGCATCAGGCAAAATGGCAAAAGGTGCCCGCCATGAATGTGTGGAATGTCATGGCTACCACCATGGAGACAGGCCCTATTCGGATATTGGTTCCAATGCATGGAACCCCGCCAGGACCAGGTCTTTGGAGAATATGCACCAGACGCTTCCCTGATATTTTGGGGTGGCATCCGGGAGAAAAAACATGATTGTTCAGGGCTTGCAGGAAATTCAAAAGCGCTGCGGGTATATCAGCCCGGAGGAAATGCGTACGCTAGCCGAAAAGCTCGAGGTGCCACTGCACAGGGTGCACGAAGTGGCCACTTTTTACCCGCTGTATCGGCTAAGCCCGCCCAAAGGCGCAAGTATTCGTATCTGCCGGGATATGTCCTGCCACACGCATGGTGCGGAGAATCTTATCGCCTCGGTGCAAGCACTTGCGGATGAACTTGGAAAGGATCAACTGGATGTATGCGGGGTATCCTGCCTGGGACAGTGCGATCGTACGGTTGCGGCCATAGTAAATGATCATCATGTAATTTGTGGCCAGAACACCAAAAGTATTGTGGATATTGCCCGAAAAGCTGCTGCTAATGAACCCTTCCATGGGATGGAATTGGAAAATTCCCCTCTTCCATTCAAGATAAATATTTATGGGAATGGTGAAACCTACGGGGCATTGAAAAAATACGTTCAGGAAGGCCAGCCAGCAGATGAATTGCTGAAAAAGTTGGAAATATCCAACTTGCGTGGAATGGGTGGTGCTGGATTTCCAACATTTAAAAAATGGTCCGCAGTCCGATCAACCCCATCCAAAACAAAATATGTCATTTGCAATGCCGACGAAAGCGAACCCGGGACTTTCAAGGATCGCGAAATTCTCCGTCGGGCCCCCTGGCTTGTGATTGAAGGAATGACTTTAGCTGCATTCGTTTCTGGTGCTGAAAAGGGATATCTCTACATCAGGCACGAATATATTGAAGAACTTCATCAGTTGGAAAAAGAGCTGGCAAAAGCCCAAAAGGCCAACCTTGTTGGCAAAAACATTCTTGGAACAGGCAAAGACTTCCATCTCGAAATTTACGTTAGTCCGGGTGGCTACGTCCAGGGTGAAGAAACTGCACTTATGGAAGCCATTGAAGATCGCCGGGGAGAACCCAGAAACAAACCTCCATTTTCAGTTTTCCAAGGACTGTTCGGGAAACCCACAGTCATCAACAATGTGGAAACCCTAGCTTGGACTCCTGGAATATTTACCCAAGGCGGTGAATGGTATCGTGATATGGGGATTCGGGGCGCCCGCGGAATGCGACTTGTTTCCATCAGTGGTGATGTAGTTAAACCAGGTGTATATGAAGTTCCTTTTGGCCAAACAGTAAAAGAATTAATCTTTGATACGGCAGGCGGATTGGAACCGGGAAGAAGCTTGAAAGCCATAGCAACCTCCGGACCATCAGGCGGTTTTTTACCAGCACAAATCCCCGTTGAACTGCTGCCACAAAAATTTGTCCAGCAAAAAGCCCCATCAGGAGAGGCGTTTTTCGATGTGCTAACTCTTGCGCTGGATCTTGATACCCTGGCACTAATGGGGGGTATGCTGGGGGCGGCTTTCATAGTCTATGATGACCGCCGCGACATGGTTGACAACGCGCTTAACTGTGTTTCTTTTTACCGTAATGAATCTTGCGGCAAGTGCGTCCCTTGCAGGACCGGTTCCCAAAAGCTGGTAGATATGATCACAGGTCTGATGCAGGGAAAGTCCTCTCGCAAGGAACTGGAACTTATCTCCGATCTTGGAGAAACCATGGGATTAACCTCCATATGTGGCCTGGGCCAGGTTGCTTCCAACCCCATAACCAGTGTCATAAAATTCTTTCCCAAGGATGTTTCAAAACATCTCGAGGGAACCTCGGCAAATGATTCCCGAGTGAGCCGGGAGAAACTGTCATGAATATCGCAGAAGAAATAGTCCCGGTCATTCTGGATGGCCAGGTTGTGGAATTAGAAAAATCCGCAGCCGACTTGTTAAAAGCACCGCCGGTAAAACTGACCATCGATGGAAAACAAGTTGAGATAGCCCGGGCAACCTTGCAAAAAGATCCCATTAGCGGGGAATCCAAACCACGCCTGACCACAATTTATGATGCGGCCCAAAAGGCAGGCGTTTCCATTCCGGTGTTATGTCATCGGGATCACATGACCCCTGTGGCGGTTTGCAGATTCTGCGCGGTAGATGTGGGTGCCCGCACCCTGGTGGCAGCTTGCCACAAACCGGTGGAAGATGGCATGAAGGTGGAAACCGCTGCTGGCAGCCCCAAGGTGAAAAAAGCGGTAAGCGTTCTAACGGAACTTCTTATTACCGACAATCAGGTCCCCCGTTCGGTTAACCGTGAGTATGGTGATAACGAGTTGCGTCATATTGCCAGAAGTCTGGGATTAAGCCCCACGGAATCGAGGTTCCCCAAGTCTGCCGCAGATCGTGGTCACGATGAGTCCTCCGTTGTCATCGCCGTGGATCACAATGCATGCATCCTCTGCGATCGTTGCGTAAGGGCTTGTGGTGAAATTCGCAACAATCACGTGATTGGCCGAATGAACAAGGGTTTCAAGGCGAGAATAGCCTTTGACCTGAATGACCCCATGGGAAACTCCTCCTGTGTTTCCTGTGGAGAATGCATGGTTTCCTGCCCAACAGGCGCGCTTACAAACCGAAAACTTGTCCAATCCGACCTTTCCAAACAACCTGGCGCTCAAACGGTTTCGCTGGATGATGTGTTCAAGCATGAATTGTTCGATGGCGTAAGCAGACCATTCATGGAATGGAACAAGGGATCTGTTGTGAGAAGAAAGTTCAAGCCGGGCGAAATCATTTGCAGGGAGGGTGACTCCGGAAACACGGCATTCATTATCGAAAATGGCAAACTGGAAGTTTCGCTGCAGGCTCCCCTGAAGCATATCGAAAATAAGGGCACAGGTGGGTTCTTGGGATTAGTCAAGAAATTCACCATGAACCTGGGCACTGCTAAATCGAAAGAAAAAGGCCAGACCCGATTCATCAGCATAGATGCCCCTGTTTCCCTCAGTACATCCAACCCAATAGCGGAACTTACGCCGGATGATGTGATATTTGGCGAAATGACCTGCATGAATAATTACCCTCGAAGCGCCACAGTGCGGGCAAAAACCGAGGTGACTCTGCTGGAAATCAGCCGAAATGTGCTTTATGTGCTTCAGCGCAGCAAGCGTTCCAAAGAAATACTTGAGAATGTCTACCGCAAGAGATCGATTAACTCGCATCTGCGAAGCATCCCTCTGTTTGCGGATCAGTTCGACAACAAGGATGAATTTGATCAATTTGTAAACATGATCAAAGACAAGGCCAGACTTGTGCGCCTTAATCCGGGTGACACGATATTCCGACAGGGAGACCTTGCGGATAATTTCTATCTGGTTAGAGTCGGTTTTGTCAAAATCTCACTCCGTCAACCCGGAGGTGAGCACATCCTGAACTACACCGGCCCTGGCGGGGTTGTGGGTGAAATAGGCCTGATGGGACATCTTGCGGAAATGGCCGGTAAAGGGCTTTCCAACACACGTATTGCCACCGCCACCGCTTTGGACCATGTCGATTTGGTCAGCATTAATGGTGACAATTTTAAGGAAATCATCGCGAATTTCCCAAAAATCAGGGCAAACATGGTGGCGATAGCCCAAGAAAGGCTGGCGGACACCGAAAGGCAAAAAGCAAAGTCTCAGAATCTTCCCTTGGGGGACTTCCTAAAGCAGGGTTTGATGGAAGCAAGAAGTTTGCTGGTGCTTGACCTGACTAAATGCACCCGTTGTGATGAATGCACAAAGGCATGCTCCGACACCCACGAAGGTGTTACACGACTTGTCCGTGAAGGTCTTCGATTTGAAAACTATTTGGTGGCAAGTTCCTGCAGATCCTGCCTGGATCCATACTGTATGGTGGGTTGCCCGGTGGACGCCATCCATCGTGGCCGCAAAAGAGAAATGACCATAGAAGATTGGTGCATTGGCTGTGGAAAATGCGCCCAGAATTGCCCTTATGGCAACATTAACATGCAACCTTTTGCGACGGGCGAGAAGGTTGCCGACCCTGAGAACCCTGGCAAGAAAATTTCCGTGGTGCAACAGAAGGCAACCATGTGCGACCTTTGTGAATCTGTCGATGGTCAGCCTTCTTGCGTTTACGCCTGTCCACATGATGCGGCTCACCGGATGAGTGGCGTGGAACTAATCCAAACTGTGGAACAAATGTATTCTTGAATTTCCCTCAAGGAAGATCATGATTCCTGAAAATTACGACCTGATAGTGATTGGCTCCGGACCTGCTGGCGAAAAGGGGGCTGCAGCGGCGGCCTATTTTGGCAAAAAAGTCGCCATGGTGGAAAAAGAGAACTTTCTGGGTGGCGCCGCTGCCAATACAGGAACGCTTCCGTCCAAAACCCTGCGAGAATCCGCACTTTATCTTTCCGGGTTCAACCAGCGAAAGATTTATGGTGCCCAGTTAGACCTGAAAAAAAATGTCCATGTCAGTGATTTCATGGCTCACGAGCGCTTCGTTAAAGACCAGGAACGCCAGCGCATTCGCGAAAACATGATTAAGCACAATGTTACTATTTATCGAGGCATGGCATCATTTGTGGATGCCCAAACCATAACTGTACAGCCTGAACGCTGTCCTGAAATCCGGTTAACCGCGGAAAAATTCCTGATCGCCACGGGTTCCTACCCTTTCCGTCCAAAGAACTTCCCCTTTCACGACCCCAGGATTTTTGATTCTGACACCATTCTGACCCTGGATGAAATTCCAGCCAGCATGGTAGTGGTTGGTGGTGGTGTGATCGGCTGCGAATATGCCTGTATGTTTGCCGCCCTTGGGGTTCAAGTTCATGTGGTGGAAAAGAGAAACCACATTGTGGGCGGCATGGATAATGAAATATCCGCCACTCTCCAAGCCAGAATGGAATCCGCTGGCGTGAAGTTTTTCATGGCCGATTCCATCACCCAAGTGGAATGCGGCGAACATGTGGAGTTGCATCTGGAATCTGGAACTTCGATCAAGACCAATGCTGTTCTTGTTTCCTCGGGAAGATCAGGGCAAACAAGCAGTCTGGGCCTGGAAAAAATCGGTGTGGAAACCACTCCGCGCGGCCACATTGTGGTTGACCAGAATTTTCAATCCAAGGTGCCAAGCATTTATGCGGCAGGGGATGTTATTGGAAACCCTGCTTTGGCCTCCACTGCCATGGAGCAGGCCAGGCTGGCCGTCTACAACGCCTTTCAGGTTGGTGCCAGGCGCCATTTCGCCACACTACTACCCAGCGGCCTTTACACAATCCCCGAATGTTCCATGGTAGGTGAAACCGAGGAAGCACTTATTGAAAACAAAATTCCTTACGTGGCAGGAAGGGCAAGTTATGCCAACAACGCCAGGGGGCAGATCATAGGGGATACCGAAGGCTTCTTGAAACTGCTTTACCATGCAGAAAATAGGAAGCTTCTGGGAGTTCATATCATCGGTGAAGGTGCAACGGAATTGGTTCATATTGGTCAGGTTGCCATGCTTAATCAGGCAGACACCAACCTTTTCATCAACACCTGCTTCAATTATCCAACGATTAGTGAAATTTACAAATATGCCACCTTTGATGCACTGATTAAGCTAAATGATATTGGTAAGCGTTCTCTTTAAGCTCCTGCCTTTTGTTCGTAATCGTGTTTCTTTTCCTTATAATAAGGAATGAGGCAAAAGCTTTTAAGGGAACTCACTCAAGATGAAGATCGTTCAATATCCGCACCCGGCACTACGCTGCCAGGCTAAGCAGTTGACTTCCATCGACAAGCAGGTACGTCTGCAAATTGGTGAGATGTTTGATCTAATGTACGAGGCCAAAGGCCTAGGGTTGGCCGCAACTCAGGTGGCTTTGCCGTTTCAATTCCTAGTCATGAACATCAGCGGAGATGCCAACCAGAAAGACAAGGAACAAGTTTTTATCAACCCCACCCTGGTGGAACGAAAAGGCATCATGGAAGGTGAGGAGGGCTGCCTCAGTTTTCCAGGCTTGTTTCAAAAAGTTCGAAGAGCAAAAACTGTAAAAATCAAGGCATACAACCTTGAAGGCCAGGAAGTGGAAGTGATTGCCTCCGATCTGGCATCCAGGGCTTGGCAACACGAAATTGATCACCTTAACGGAGTTCTTTTCATTGACAAACTTGGGGTGATTGGAAAAATGGCAGCCCGCGGGGCCCTGAAAGAACTTGAGGAAGAGTTCAAAAAGATGCAACAAAGAGGCGAGCTGCCACCTGATATCGAAATCAAGGCTTTGCTTGATTCTCTCATGAGCGAGAAATAATTCCCATGCGTATTGTTATGATGGGAACAGGCACATTCGCGGAACCAACATTTCAAAAGTTGGTGGATTCAGGTTGCAATGTTGTGGGTCTTGTGACTCAGCCGGAAAAAACAATTGGCAAGGAAAAAGCATCCACACGACTTGCCGGCATGGGTATGGCGCAAATTGCCTTTAAAAACAAAATCCCAGCACAATCCCCCCAGAGCATCAATTCACCGGAAGGCGTTTCGCTGCTAAAAGCCTGGAATCCCGAATTGCTGGTGGTTGCCGCTTATGGGCAGATTCTCTCCCGGGAAGTTCTTGAAATTCCAACCATGGGCGGCATCAATGTGCACGCTTCACTGCTTCCAAGATTTCGTGGGGCAGCTCCAGTGCAATGGGCAATCGCCATGGGAGACACGGAAACCGGCGTATCCATACTGCGTATGACACCACTATTGGATGGTGGTGATCTTCTTGCAGTTCAAAAAGTTCCCATCGATGAATACGAGACCGCTGGTGAATTAGAGGCACGCCTGGCACCTATAGGGGCAAGTCTTGCGGTTGAGGTTATTAAAAAGCTGGAAAAAGGCCCGCTTACCGGCATTCCCCAGGATCATTCCAAGGTTTCGAAGGCGCCAAAACTTAAAAAAGAAAATGGTGATATAGACTGGACCAAAAGCGCCCGTGAAGTTTGCTGTCAGATTCGGGCCATGCATCCATGGCCAACCGCTTATACACACTGGAAGCGCGAGGGAACTCCTCCCCAGCGTCTTGTTGTTTATAACGCAAAAATCGGAAAAGCCTCCACCAACCTGACCCCTGGTTCGATTTTGATGCCTTCTAAAGATGCTCAAACCATGGCTATTGCCGTTGGAAATGGGGAAACCGTGGATCTAACCGAGGTGCAACCAGCAGGCAAAAATCGCATGAATGCCTTGGATTTTCTGCGTGGCCGCCGCCCTCAGGAAGGCGACTTCCTAGGTAAGGCTTAATTCCTGCCCGATTCTTTCGTAAAATAATCTTTCAAGGAACCAACAATAAATCCATGGTGTGAAAAGGATGGCAAAGAAACTTTATCTTGAAACAGTTGGCTGCCAGATGAATGTTCTGGACAGTGAATTAGTTTTTGGCGCCTTGAAAAAGGATGGCTACCAGATAACTACGGAAGCCACCGAAGCTGATGTTATTCTTTTTAACACATGTAGCGTAAGACAACACGCTGAGGACAAAATTTACAGCGCCTTGGGCAGACTTAAGATTCACATGCAGGAAAACCCTCACAAGGTTCTTGGGGTCTTGGGCTGTATGGCTCAAAAAGACCAGGAACTCATCCTTCGCAGGGCGCCGCATGTGGATGTTGTTTGTGGCACAGGCCAACTGGGTCGAATCAACCAGCTAATTGATGAAGCGCGCAACAGTGGCAGGCCGCAACTTGCCTTAAGTCTTGGCCGAAAGGATGCATCCAAAACGGAAGTCGAACGCAGCTTTGAAAGCTACGATCCATCGAGGGAATCCTCATTAAGACCCACAAGTTTTCAGGCTTTCGTCAGGGTGGCCTTCGGGTGTGATAAGTTTTGCACATACTGTATTGTGCCCAGCACACGGGGCCCGGAACAAAGCAGGGCACCTGAACATATTCTTGCCGAGGTCCAGCAACTTGCTCAGCAGGGTTGCAAAGAGATCACCCTGATTGGGCAGACTGTGAACAGTTATCATTTCAATTATGGCGATGGAAGATCCATTTCGCTTGGAGGCCTGTTGGGGCTGATTCATGACACACCGGGAATAGACCGGATCAAGTTTGTCACCAATTATCCCAAGGATATGGATGACGATCTTCTGGATGCGGTTCGCGAGTTACCTAAGGTTTGCAAATATCTTCATGTGCCGGCCCAATCCGGTTGCAATGAAGTTTTAAAGCGCATGAAAAGAAATTACACGGTGGAATATTACGCCGATATGCTAGCCCGTTGCCGGGAAAAAGTACCCGGTGTAGCGATCAGCAGCGACTTTATTGTTGGGTTCTGCGGCGAAACGGATGCCTCTTTCCAGAAAACCTGTGAACTCGTGGAAAAGAGTAAATTCAAAAACAGTTTCATTTTCAAGTACAGCACCAGGCCTGGCACAAAAGCGGATGAACTTTTTGAAGACGATATTGATGAGGAAACCAAGAAAAGACGCAATAATGATCTCCTTGCGATTCAAAATGCCAACAGCCTGCTGGATCATCGTGCCAAGATAGGGGAAGAAGTGGAAGTTTTGGTGGAAGGCCCCAGCAAGACCGGCATGAAACAGAATTCCGAAGGTCCACGTCAATTAACCGGAAGAACCATGACGGATCATATCACCGTTTTCGATGGTAATCCCAGACTCACAGGCAATTTGGTTCGATTGAAAATCGAGGATGCCACGGCTTTCACATTGTTTGGAAAAGTTTTGACAACTGAAAACAATTTGCCAACCGGTGAAGAAACCACCTCATGTGACACGCCCACGACCACCCAGTCTCCGGGCAGGATATCTCTTGAAGTACTTGGTTAACAACGGGTGAAAATTCATGAGCAATCTGAAATCCAACACGTTTGATTGGATTTCCAGTAATTGCATCATCGAACGGGGTAACGCACTTAGAAACATCTCACTAATACAAGCTCATCTTGATCCTGAATCTTTCAAATCTCTGGAACAAATTCTTTTTCAATATCTTCCGGAGATTCCAGATCCTGACAGGGCATTAAATAACTTGGAAAGATTGTTTTCACAAACATCAGCTAAGCCATTTCTGGGATTACTACTATCCAGGGAAGGATTAGTTTTAAAAGACCTCTTACTTATCTTTGGTGTAAGCCAGTCGTTTAGCGATCTTATTATCAGTTACCCAGACACCATGGAAATGTTGGGGTTGCCCCTGCGGCAGACACCGGACAGGGCGGAACTAGTTTCCATACTTTCTGGGGAAATTGGCAAAGCACAGGATGACGCTGCGGCCTTGAAAGCCCTTAGAAAGTACAAGCAAAAACAAACGCTAAGGATCGGCGGAAATGACATTTTACGTAACAGACCTCTTGAAGAAGTAACCCAGGATATCTCGCTGGTAGCCGAGGCCGCGTTGGAAGTGGCATTAAGTCAGGCCAGAACAACGCTGGAGAAGCGGTTTGGAATCCCAATTACATCCAAGGGAACACCTGCAAGTTGCGCAGTTGTTGCTTTTGGAAAACTTGGTGGTAATGAATTAAATTACTCCAGCGACATTGACCTCATGTTTATTTATGATGAGGAAGGAAGCACCCAGGGTCATCGTTCCTCAACCATGGAAAATTCGGAGTTTTTCTCGAGGCTTGCGGCCGAAGTGGTCAGGCTTCTTTCCTCTCACACCGATCGGGGAACCTGTTATCGTGTTGACCTCAGGCTGAGGCCCGAGGGGCAGCGTGGTCCCCTGGCAAGATCCTTGGATTCCACCATTTCTTATTATGATTCCATGGGCAGAACTTTTGAAAGACAAGCCCTTATCAAGGCCAGGACTGTTGCCGGGTGCCAGAAACTTGGCAAGGATTTTGAACTTGCTATCACCCCATTCGTTTACCGGATGTACCTTTCATTTTCAGAAATCAATGAAATCAAGGCATTGAAAAAGCGAATAGAGCAAAACACATCCAGACAGGGTTTGGAAAACAAGGAGGTAAAAACCGGGCGTGGGGGCATTCGAGACATTGAGTTTACCATCCAATTCCTTCAACTTTTAAATGGGGGAGATCTACCCGAGGTACGCCAAAGAAATACCCTGCAGGGAATGCAGGCTTTGGAAAGAAAAGGCTGTTTAACAGACCAAGAATACAGGGTTCTTGAGGACGCCTACAGGTTTCTTCGCAAGATCGAACACAGGTTGCAGGTGTTATTTGATCTTCAAACTCACAAATTGCCTGACCAACCAGAGGAATTAAACAAATTGGCGATGCGGCTTGGTTATTATCCCCAACCAGAAAGTTCGCCCAAAGATCAATTTCTGGAGGATTTTCATTCCAGAACCTCATTGACGCACCGAATTTTGGAACATTTGCTGCACCAAACATTTCTAAATGAGGAAGAATCCGCCCCGGAATCTGATTTGGTTCTGGATCCAAATCCAGACCAGGAATCCATCAGGAATGTTCTGGAGAAGTACCAGTTCAGGGATATCCAGGCGGCTTATCAGAACCTTATGCAACTGGCACAGGAATCGGTTCCGTTTCTTTCCGCCAGACGTTGCAGGCATTTTCTAGCCTCTATTGCCCCGGCATTACTAAGATCCGTGGCTCAAACACCTGACCCGGACATGGCACTTTTGAACCTCGAAAAAGTTACGGCCTCGCTGGGTGCCAAAACTGTGCTTTGGGAGCTTTTCAGCTTTAATCCACCAAGTCTGAAGCTTTACGTGGAAATATGCGCTTACAGTCAGTTTCTTTCGGAAATTCTCATTAATAATCCCGGGATGATCGACGACCTTTTGGATTCCCTCGTTCTTGATCTGCCGGGAAAATTAAACGAACTTCAGCAGGAACTTTCTGACCTTTGCCGGAACGCGGAAGATCTGGACCCCATTATCCACAGCTTTCAAGATAAAGAACTTTTAAGAATTGGCGTTCAGGATATTCTTGGAAAACAGAGCACCCGGGCCACTCTTGGTTCACTTAGTGACTTGGCCCAGGCTATTTTGGTTATTGTTGTCAAACTGGAATACGGCCGTCTGCAAAAAACCCATGGCGTTCCCATGATTTCCGGAAAAGACACCGTATGCAGGTTCACCCTGGTTGCATTGGGAAAACTGGGAGGCAGAGAATTAAATTATCACAGTGACTTGGATTTGGTTTTGCTATACGAGGCAGAAGGCAGGCCAACGTTAAACGGTAAGGAATCCGAAGATACTTTTCCGGATAATTCCTCCTTCTTTACCAAGTTGACCCAAAGGATTGTTAAAAGATTAAGCCATCATGGTCCACTTGGTAAACTATACGAGGTAGACCTGAGACTGCGCCCGGCTGGATCCTCTGGCAGCCTGGTGATATCCCTTGAAGAATTTGACAAATACTATGCCGACAATAATCAGTCCCAATTTTGGGAAAGGTTAATGCTAAACAGGTCACGCATGATCTTTGGAGACTTGGAATTTCAAAGGCGGGTATACCTGGCAATCCAGCATGCGGTTTATCAGCAAGGCTGGCAACCATCGATGGTGGATGATGCTAAATCCATGCGGGAAAAAATGGAGGCCAGCAGAAATCGCAAGGATCTTAAAAGGGGCCCAGGGGGCATGGCAGATGTTGAATTCATTGTTGAGGTTCTCCAGCTAAAGCATGGTGAGTATTTTCCAGGGATCCGCAAACCCAATATCTGGGCCTCTCTGGATAGTCTGCTGGAATATGGTTTTCTAACCAAGTCAGAGCATGAGGCACTTAGCAACGGTTACGATTTTCTGATGCGACTACAAAGTAGAATCCGTATTGTTCACAACCTGGCCACTGACTCCATTCCCGAGAAACAGGAAGACTTGCAAAGACTTGCCAGGAGATTGGGTTACGAATTGACAGACTTTCAAGAAAAACTGACAGGCCATCAAAAAAATATCAGGGATCTGTTCGAAAAGATTCTTGCAAGGTGCAAGTCCGGAGAAAACAGGGATTAGGAAGCAGGCTGATGCTGTTGTAATAAACTCTGGAGCAACCTGTAAAGTTTCACAGGTTTGTCCTCGCCAGATTTCAGCCGGCAATAAATACACTCCTGGTCCACCACCTTCATTCTTCCATTGCTTTTATTTGCAAGGGAATTGGCTCTTTTGTTATTTCTGTAAGTAAACACCGCATCAATCGGTCCGGAAATACCCGGTGGCGGTCGTTCTATGTGCACTTGAATAATTTGCCACTTCGCGGCAAGTATGCGGATTTCCGCCAGGCGAATCAACCATTCAGCGACCTCAGGTAGTTTTCCAAATCTTTCCCTTAATTCAGTTCGGAAATCTTCTAATTTTTCAATCTGCCTTACACGCGCAAGCCTGCGATACACCTCGACCCTTTGCTTTTGCCCTGGAACATAATCCCTTGGCAGATATGCGGGCCAATCCAGATCAATATGAACTTCCAGTGGAGTTCGCAAAGGTTGGTTTTTCATCTGACGAACCGCATTTTCCAGCAGTTGACAATACATTTCATACCCGACTGCTGAAATATGCCCGCTTTGCTGGGTACCTAAGATATTCCCTGCCCCGCGGATTTCGAGATCCCTTAATGCGATCTTAAAACCAGCACCCAACTCGTTGTATTCCTCAATGGCTTTTAAACGCCTTGCTGAATCAGGACTTAAAACCCTGTCTGTTGGAAGCAGCATATAAGCATAAGCACGGCGTTTTTGCCTGCCAACACGACCCCTAAGCTGGTGCATGTCTGCCAAACCATAAATATCAGCCTCATCAATAAATATGGTGTTCGCATTCGGAATATCCAAACCACTCTCAATGATGGTAGTTGCAATAAGGACATCCGCTCTTTTCTGGAGGAAATTGAGCATTTGTTCCTCCAATTCCGATTCCTTCATCTGCCCATGGGCAATTGCAAAAGTGGCCTCTGGCACCAGCGACTTTAGCTTATCCGCCACTTTCTGAATATCGTGTACGCGGTTATGCACAAAATAAACCTGCCCCTCCCGGTTCAACTCGCGAATTATCGCATGACGAACCAACTCGGGTTCCCAACGAACAATTCTGGTTTCAACGGCATGGCGGTCCACTGGTGGTGTTTCAAGATTGCTGATATCCCTTATCCCCAGCAGCGATAAATGTAAAGTCCTGGGGATAGGCGTGGCTGTCATCGTCAAAATATCAACTTTTTCCCGAAGTTTTTTAAGCTTTTCCTTATGTTCCACTCCAAATCGCTGTTCTTCATCAATAATAACCAGTCCGAGATCCTTGAACTGAACATCCTCGCTAAGTATCCGATGCGTTCCAATAACCACATCAACGCCACCGGCTTTAAGCCGCTCGATAATGTTTTTTGCCTCGGAGCCCGTGCGAAATCGGTTCAGGCACTCGACAACAAACGGGTATCCTTTCATCCGCTGGGAAAAGGTACGCAAATGTTGTTCAGCAAGTACCGTGGTGGGAACAAGGAGAGCCACCTGTTTGCCATTATCTATGGATTTAAAAGCTGCCCGGATAGCAAGTTCGGTCTTTCCATAACCAACATCACCGCAGATCAGGCGATCCATGGGTTTGGGGCGTTCCATATCGGACTTTATTTCCGATAACGAAACCAGTTGATCCGGAGTTTCTTGATAGGGGAAAGCCGCCTCAAATTCCCTTTGCCAATCTGAATCTTTGGGGAATGCGTTCCCTGGTTGGGATTCACGCATGGCTTGCACCTGAATCATCTCACACGCCAGATCCAGTACCGCAGCCTCAACTTTTTTCTTGCGATTGTTCCAGCCTGTGCCGCCAAACTTGGAAAGCTCTGGATCCTGACGCGAGCCTCCCACATATTTTTGTACCAAGTCAATTTTTGAGACTGGCACAAAGACTTTTACCTTGTCTCGAAACTCGAGGATTAGATGCTCTTCCACCGTGGTGTAAGGAACCTTTTCTGAGGCTTGCTCTAACCCCTTGCGCTTTTCCAGCAATTCCATTCCCAGAAATCGGGCTATGCCATGGCTAACATGAACCACCAGATCTCCCGCGTTTAAATCCAGGAAGCTGTCAATAGCCCTGGATTCCAACTTTCTTGTCGGGCCGGCAGGTCGAATCACCTCTTCTTTACGGAAAAGGGCCTGGGCTCCTATCACCACAAGGTTTTTACCTTTTTGCCAGCCAACCAGCCTAAACCCCCTGCGAATCAGACCGATATCCATCACCAAACGACCTTGTGAGGCGGTCAGCGAATTTGAAAGAACTTCCTCCAGCCTGTGGGATTCAGCTACCGTTGTACACGCAAGTATCACCTCATCTGTTGAAGCCGCGGAATCTAATTCATCTCTTACCTTGGTTACCTCTCCGGTAAATCGCTCAACAGATTCCACCTTCATTTCGAAACTGGTCTCGGCACTATGGCGGGGCATTGCCGAAAGAATGACATTTGGCCTCTGGTTGAAAATGGAAAAACAGCCTTCCACACTAAATAAGCCGGGTTGGTTACCCATCCTTTCAAGATAATGCTTGCCTTGGTCTCGAAGTTCTTCCGGTTCCACAAGTATTATGGTTGAGCCCGTAGTTAGGTAATCAACGAGGTGACCTTCCGGGTGGCAATTAACCTCGGGTAGTGAAATTGCAAATAAACCGGCGCTTTGCAAAACCTGCAAGCTTCGCTGGGTTTCGGGATCATAATGCCGAATTGAATCAATCTGGTCGCCAAAGAATTCCACCCGAAATGGTTTTGAAGTGCCTGGGGAATAAATGTCCATGATTCCCCCACGCTTGGAAAACTGTCCGGCTCTTACCACGATTTCCGAAGGTTCATAACCATGTTTAACGAGCCAGATCGCGATATCCTCGGGTGGTATTTCCAATGAGGGGCTTAAAATCAGAGATCCTTGCAGCAATTGTTCTTTCCCCGGAATTGGTTCAAGAAGAGCTTGCATGGATGCAAGAATCACCAGACTTCCGGTGGCTTTTTCTGCTTCAAGCCCGATACGAAGCCTGGCATTTGCCGATTCGGAGTGAGTGTCATATTTTCCCTGATAATCATCCTCTGGAAGAAAGAGCCTGGTTTCAAAGTCGCCAAAGCTTTTCAATTCAGATTCCCAGAATTCGATTTCTGATGGATGTGGCAGCACAACGAGAAGAGTGGTTTTCAAATCGGTTGCAAGCGCACTTGCGACCAATGAAGCCGCAGACCCCCAAGCGCCATCAACAGTTGCGCAACTTCCCCCACGAAGCGAAGCCAGGACGGCACGCATCTGCTTATTTTTCAATATGGTGGGAACCAGTTCCCTAAGGCATCCAGCTTTAAGCAAGCGGGAGGTTGGAACTGGCCCAGATTGAGGTTCTGCCATTACCCATTTAGTTTAGGAAACCAAAGGCTGGTACAGCCAGAACATTTAGAATTGTCAGGAATCAGGGTGTGGCTGAGGCTTTTGGCTGGACTTTGGTGGCTTCCTGGCGGATGGATTCAATCGCATTTACCAATTCGGTGAATTCATTTTGTTGCAGGTTACCGCTAGCGCTGTATCTAAGATTTCCCCAGGGATCAATAACCACTAAATTAGAAACTCCTGGCTTGAACTGGAAAAGGGTTCGCATGGTTTCCTCATAGTCCAGCCAGACCGGGACATCAGGCGACGCTTTTTGTATTTGAGCACGGATAATGCCTTTTACAAGATTGGGAACCTTGCCAATACAGGCAACCGCAATGGTTTGGACATCGGGGGTTCGAACATTTGGGGGTTGGTTAGCCACCGGAATGACTGGTGCCATTCTGGCTTGCGCTGGATTTTTTCCCCTGGCTTGTGGGTGAAAAGATTCATGAATAACCTGCCCAAGGACTCGATTGGGCTCCGCGCTTTCCTTGTCTCCAAAAAGCAAGACAACCACATCTCCGCGATAGCTTTCCAGCTTTTGATTTTTTTGAAACTGGTCCTCCATCTCAACCCTTGGCACTTGGACCGGTTTGTAAACCAAAACTTCAGCTCTGGCGCAATCGCCCAACAAGGCCAGAACCATTGTTAAAATAATGCCATTGAGGAACTTCATAAAGATCCCCCTTCGGAAAAGCCCTGGCTATTCAAGGAACGGAATCGCCAATTCGCAAGCAATATGAATACCACTGAAAAGGCAAACACCACACCGGCACAGGTCATTACATCTTGAAAGCCCATGCCAAGAAAAGTCGCCCCCTCCAAACCACGTAACATCCAAGCCGTGGGGGCAACCAAGGCAAGTCTTTGCACCCATTCCGGAAACATAAAGGAAGGCAGCCACATTCCACCCACCATGGAGAGTGTCAAAATAGCAAGAATGGATACGCTTCTTGCCCTGTTTTCCGTTCCTCCAAGTGCCGCAACCAACAATCCCGTGGCTGCTGCCATAAGTGCGGCAGCCAGAATCATGGCTACGAAACCAAAAACCGAACCATTAATCGATATTCCAAAAAAGATCGCACCAAAGGCAAAGGTAACCATCATTTGAATTAAAGCCAGAAGGGAGGTGGACAAAACTTTTCCCAGTAAAAGAATGCTCATGGGAATGGGCGCGCTGCGAAGTCTTTTCCAAATCCCCAATCTTTGCTCCCGAAGGAAAGTCAGCCCGCAATCCATACCCCAAAAAAGGAGGTATTGAAGGGTCATTCCGTTAAAGCTGTGGGAGTACGCATGCGAGGAGATGGTTTCCCGGTTTGGAATGGGTTCTTTTTTTACTTCAAACGGCCTTTCCAATTTCATACCTGCCCCGCCGGGCAACCAGATTCCCAACAGTTCAGGAGCCGCTTCGCGGAATGCCATTTCTGTAAACAAACCTTCAGCCCATTTTGCCTCGAGATTGCTTCCCGGGTGATGGAGTATCTCCACGGAGGGCAGCGATTTTCTTTCTTTAAGGAGTTGCGAGAAATCCGCAGGGATCACCAAAGCCAGCCTGCTTTTGCGTTTTTGAATTCGCTGGATAGCCTGTTCACGCGACACCTTTTCCGCCTGTAGTTTTGGGCTTTTCAACAAAGCATCCCCAAGCCTTTTTGCCAGCGAACTTTCATCTTCCACAACAACCATGAGTGGCAGTTTAACTTCCGCATTTTCCAACGGCTTGGAAAAGATGTAACCAAAAACACTCGCAAGCAGAATGGGAACAATAAAGAACATGGCGACCGATTTCCCATCCTTCAGGAAAAGGCGGATATCCTTGGAGCAAAGGTTCCATAGTATTTCGAGATTTGTCCGCATGAACCTAGGCCGCCTTCCCTATGCTTAAGCTCATAAGATATTTTTCAACCTTTTCCGCCTGATCCAAATTCTGATTTTCGACGGAGTCTGGCTGAGTTATTGAAGTTTCATCAAACCTGTAAATGGGAACGTTCTTTTTGTGTTTCTTTTCCCAGGGTGTTTTGCTGGAAAGCATCCTGTGAAATTCTTCCATGGAACCTCGAAAGACAAGCCTGCCAGCACTCATAACACCGATCTGGTCACATAGCCTGGCAATTTCTTCATAGTAATGGGATGTATAAATTATCGCACAACCTTCAGATCGAAGATTTTCAAGACATTCAAACACAGCCTCGCGAGATAGTGGATCCAACCCCACTGTTGGTTCATCCAACAAAAGCAAACCTGGCTTGTGCAGAAGGGCGCAAGCAATATTCAACCTTCTCTTCATACCCCCCGAAAAATTTCTGGAAGGAATATTGGCCTGTGCATCCAAACGAACCATTTTCAAAACATCCGCGATTCTGCTATGCAGTTGCCTTGAGGGAATTCGGTAGTTCTTGCCAAAAAACCATAGGTTTTCGAAAGGTGAAAGCTCCTCGTAAATGGCAAGTTCCTGAGGAACAAACCCTATCATTTTTTTGAATGTTTCAGGGTGTTCTTCGATCGAAACACCATCAAGAAAAATAGAGCCTGAGGTAACCTGAAGATTACCCGTAATGGCATGAATCGTTGTGGTTTTACCTGAACCGTTAGGTCCCAATAGCCCTAGCATTTCCCCCTTATTGATGGAAAGGCTTAGCTCTTCAACAACCAGCTTGCCCAAGTAACCCAGACACAACTGTCTTAGGCTTAAATAGCCATGGTTGGCAAGCATTACATAACCCCAATTTGACTTGTTACCATTACCCCATTTAAAAATGAAGCAACCAATCTACTTGGTAACCCAAATGGGAACAAATAGGCAATATCAAAGGTATTTTGGCTGTTTCAGCGTTTTTATTTTGTGATGAATTGGTTAGACTCAACAAGATAGATGAACCCTTTGGAGGTAGGTATGTCAAAAGAGGTAATTATCGCTGGAGCCGGGCCTGGAGGCCTTGCGGCAGCGCTGCTTTTGGCAAAAGCCGGGGTTAAGGTTTCTATTTTCGAAAAAATGGATCGCGTTGGAGGAAGGACATCTGCTTGGGAACATGAAGGTTTCCGTTTTGATATGGGTCCCACCTTCTTCCTGTACCCACAGGTCTTAAAAAGCATTTACGCCGCAATTGGGCACAACCTATTCAAGGAAGTCCCCATGGTTCGGCTGGTCCCACAATATCATCTGGTTTTTGGTTCGGGAGGGGATATCCTTGCCAGACCAGATGTTCAATCCATGGAACAAGAGATTGCCAAAATATCCCCAGCGGATGCCAAGAACTTCATCAAGTTTCTTGATGACAACAGGGAAAAGCTCAAACGTTTCAAGCCCTGCCTGGAGTCTCCCTTTCAAAATTGGAAAGATATCGTAAAGGTACAGATGCTAAAACTGTTGCCTTTGCTAAGGCCATGGGCATCACTGGATAACGAGCTGAATAGATACTTTTCGGATCCCCGCATAAGGCTGGCATTCTCTTTTCAATCGAAATACCTGGGGATGTCTCCATTTAAATGCCCAAGTCTTTTTTCCATTCTTTCCTTTTTGGAATACGAACATGGAGTTTTCCACCCAATGGGTGGATGTAGTGCCGTAAGCGAACATATGGCAAAAATTGCCATCGATATGGGTGTAAATATTCACTTAAACAGCCCGATTGATGGGATTGAATTTCAGGGTAAAAAAGCAGTTGGGATTCATTCAAAAGGTCATTTACACAAGTGCGATTCCCTTGTAATCAATGCGGATTTTGCCAATGCCATGCAAAAGCTGGTTCCGGACAATCTTCGACCAAAATGGAGCGATAAGAAGCTTTCCAAAAAGAAATACTCTTGTTCCACTTTCATGATGTACCTGGGCGTTGAAGGTTTGTATGAAAACCTTCAACATCACACGATTTATATGTCCAAGGATTATCAAGGCAACCTGCAAGACATTGAAAAGAACCATGTGTTGTCTGATGATCCATCGTTCTATGTACAGAATGCTAGTGTGACGGATCCATCACTGGCACCCAAAGGCATGAGCACTCTTTATGTACTGCTACCTGTTACCCACATGCACGAAAATGTGAACTGGACCAGGGAAAAATCCATTTACAGAGCCAAGGCACTTAATCAACTAAGGAAACTAGGCCTGAACGATGTTGAAAAAAGAATTCGGGTTGAAAAGATATTCACACCACATGACTGGCAACATCAAATGGAGATTTACCGCGGGGCGACATTCAACCTGGCCCACAATCTTGGTCAGATGCTAAACCTCAGGCCCCGAAATCGATTTGAGGATCTGGAAAGTGTTTACCTTGTGGGAGGGGGCACACACCCTGGCAGCGGTTTGCCAGTGATCTATGAATCTGCGCGCATCACTTCCAGGCTGTTATTGCAGGACTTTTCCCTGAATTGGGACCACTGTGTTCCACCGGAACATTATGAGGATCATGGATCATTAAACAGCCTGTCAGCACAAGATAATGGTTTGTGGAAATCGCACACCTTTTCTTCACCAAACCCGCTGGCACCACTGGGCCGCTAATAAATTAAGCAAATTAAATCAGGAGCATTGAAATGGTATCTCAAAAGGGAAACAAGGTTTTAGTGATTGGCAGTGGACTGGCTGGTTTATCGTCAGCTTGCACGCTTGCTGCCCGGGGTTATCAAGTAGAGGTATTCGAGAAAAACGAATGGGTGGGTGGCAAAGCCGCCGTTCTTGACCAAAATGGTTACCGTTTTGACATGGGCCCTACCATTCTTACCATTCCTTCTGTTCTTAGAAAGATTTTCACTGAGGCTGGAAGAAAACTTGAAGATTACCTTGAAATGGTTCGCCTGGAGCCACAATGGCGTTCCTTTTTTGATGACGGCAGTATTCTGGATTTAGCCAGTGATGAATCAACCATGGTTTCAAATCTTGGAAAGTTTCAAAAAGGCTCCCAGGAAGGCTACCAGCGTTTCCTAAGATACTCCGAACGCCTGAATAGGATTTCTGAAAGATTTTTCTTCTGGAAATCGATTGGCGGCCTGAAAGATATGTTCACATGGGATAGCGTTTTCAAGCCAGCAACGCTGTCAGATGTACTGGCGATTAAAATGGGCTCCTCGGTTGCAAGCATGGTTCGAAGCTATGTTCCTGACAAGCGCGTTTGCCAGATGATTGATCACTTTACCCAGTACGTTGGCTCTTCCCCTTATCAATCACCCGCTGTGCTCTGTGGCATCGCCCACATGCAAACCGGTGAAGGCATCTGGTATCCCATGGGTGGTACCGGAGCCGTACCCAAGGCCCTTCGCAAACTTGGGGAAGAACTTGGCGTGATATACCGCACCGGAACGGGAGTTAAAAAAATTCTGCTTGATGGCAATAAAACCAAAGGCATACAACTGGAAACTGGCGAGGAAATTCTGGCAAATGTGGTGGTTTCCAACATGGATTCTGTTCGCACCCACAAGGAACTCCTAGCTGGCACCAAGGCTGAAAAGAAATTCCTTAACCGCCGTGGATATGAACCTGCTTGTTCTGGAGTAGTTCTCTATCTGGGTTTGGACAGAAGGTATGAACAACTGGAACACCACGACTTTGTATTTTCAAAAGATGCCGAGGAGGAATTCGACTGGATTTATAACAAGGGAGAACCTGCTCCGGATCCCACTGCTTATTTGTGCGCTCCCGCAAAAACCGAATCCAATGTCGCTCCCCCGGGTGGTGAGGCCCTTTATGTTTTGGTGCATACCCCTTACATGAGGGCGCATCACAACTGGAAGGAAATGTTTCCCAAGTATCGTAAAGTAATTCTTGAAAAGCTGGAGCGAACCGCTGGTCTCAAAGATTTGGAAAAGCACATCAAGTTTGAAAGCGCATTAACGCCACAGGACATTCACGATCGATATCGTGTGCTGAACGGGGCAATTTATGGTCTGGCAAGCCATGGCAAAATGTTGGGGGCATTTAAGCCTGCGAATCGCAGTCCTGACATCAAGGGATTGTATTTGGCCGGTGGGGCTGCCCACCCAGGACCAGGCATGCCCATGGTACTTATGTCAGGTTGGATCGCTGGGGATACGGTAGATCAAGATAAGGCAGTTCTTTGCTAATTGCCTGTATTGCCCCGTGCTGCGGTTGATCATGAAAAATACGCAACAATCTGATTCACTGCAGTTACCGCAAAGATGGGCCAAGGCCATATACTGGTTCAAGTGGTACATAAAGAGGTACCTACCCAAATACTTTCATTCCCTGCGCATTTCAAAAGCATGCAATCCGGAGGATCCGGGGAATGGTCCTCTTATTTTTATTTTGAACCACCCTTCATGGTGGGATCCATTGGTAGGCATCTGGCTTACCGAGCTTTACCCCAAAAGAGAAGCATTCTGCCCCATGGATGCGAGGGGAATGGAGAAATACAAATTTTTCTCCTGGTTGGGTTTCTATGGTGTCGAACTGGATTCTCCCAGAGGAGCCGTGAACTTTCTACGAAAGAGCAAGGCAATACTTTCGATGCCAAACTCCATGATTTGGATCACTGCCCAGGGGAAATTCACCGACTCAAGAGAAAGACCCATCCGCCTTAGAAATGGTGTTGGGCACCTTGCCTCCAGATTACAGAAAGGGCATGCGGTTCCAGTAGCATTTGAATACTGCTTCTGGAACGAAAGAAACCCGGAGATTTTAGTCAGGTTTGGTAAACCAATTGCCTTGGATCAAAATGATGATTTGGATGCGGATGGCTGGACTCAGATCTTCTCCTTGGAACTTGAAAAAACCATGGATTCACTCTCCGTTGAAGCTAAAAGCAGAAACCCTGAACTTTTTAATTGTCAGTTTGTCTCACGCTCCGGGGTGGGCGGTATTTATGATATCTGGCGGAGGTTCAAATCTTATCTTAAAGGGGAACGCTTCAACCCAGAGCATGGTTTTCTGGATCAGGAAAAACAGAAATGACAGAATGGATTATTCTTGGCGCATGCTTTTTCTCGGCGCTAATTCCCGCGTTAATGTTTCTTGCGAACATAAAAGTATTTGCGGCACCCCCTTGCAATGTTCCCAATCCAAAAAATGGTGTTTCCATTCTTATTCCAGCCCGAAATGAAGAGCTTTCCATAGAAGGCGCTATTCGGGCCGCAATGGCCACAAGCAATGTTCCCTTTGAAATTATTGTTTTGGACGACCACTCCACAGACAAAACAGCGTCCATCGTGGAGTCATTTGCCCGGCAGGATAGCAGGGTGAAATTGCTAAACGCACCGGAATTGCCCGCGGGCTGGTGTGGGAAACAACATGCCTGCTTCCATTTGGCGCAGAATGCACATCAAGACTATTTACTTTTCCAAGATGCGGATGTTCGTCTGGCACCAGACTGTGCATTCAGGATGATTTCCTTCATGGAATCTTCCAAGGCTGAACTTGTTAGCGGCATCCCGCACCAAGTCACCCTTACACTGGGTGAAAAACTTTTAATTCCATTAATTCATTTTGTGTTGCTAGGCTTTCTACCATTTGGAAGGATGCGAAAGTACAACAGTCCAGCCTATGCGTCTGGTTGTGGACAGGCATTTCTAGCCCAACGGGAAAGCTATTTTCAGACGGGTGGCCATTCGGCCATCAAAGAATCCCTTCATGATGGAATCAAACTGCCTGCAATTTACCGCAAATATGGCCTTCACACCGATTTGTGCGATATCACCAATCTGGCAGAATGCCGAATGTACAGGGGATTTGTTCAGGTTTGGAATGGGCTGGCTAAAAACGCAACCGAGGGAATGGCCAAAATTGGTCTTCTTCCGTTGTTTACAGTGATCCTTTTTTTAGGGCAGGTGGTGCCAGTAATATTTCTTCCATACCTGGCTTTTAAAGGCGAGACCTGCCCGGGTAAATTCGGGTTGGCAGCCTTTACACTGTTTTTGTCTTATCTGCCCAGATTTTTGGCAACCCTACAATTTCGGCAATCTTGGACGGGAGCACTATTGCATCCCGCTGGTATCGTGCTACTCTTAACGATTCAATGGTATGCATTGGCCAGGCAAATTCTTGGCAGACCTTCCGGATGGAAAGGCAGAAATTACCCATCCAAGTGATTTTTCAAACAGGGCATCATGATCGTGAGTAGTAAAAATTCGAAGAAAAAGTGGACCCCCCTCCAAGAAACCAGAAACTTCATCAAGCAGGTCAAAGATGATTTCTTTTTCACAGGGGCGGTTCTTCCGTCCAGCAAATACCTTGCCCGTGCAATATGCTCCAACATGAAGGGTCATCGAGGTCCCTGGAACATTCTTGAAGTTGGCCCGGGAACGGGTGCAATCACTCGAGAAATCGCCAAAACCATGCACAAGGATGACACCCTTACCGCCATAGAAATCAATCAATCTTTCGCAGATCATCTGCAGATGGATATTGACACGTTAAAGGATTACGAAAAAGCCAGGGATCGGATCAAAGTGGTGGTGGGTCGACTGGAAGATCTGGTTGGTGAAAATCTTTACGATTGCATCATCTCCGGTCTGCCCATGAACAATTTTGACAGCGAAATGGTAACCCGCATATTTGAGGTTTTCCGCAGGTTAATCAAACCGGGTGCCCCCCTGAGCTACTATGAATACTTTGCGATTCGAGATCTCAAGTACCCGTTTGTCAAAAAGTCTGAAAAGCAGCGATTGAAGGGCATTACCGAAGTGGTGGGCGAGGAAATTCGCAAGCACCAGATTAAATCCAGAAGGGTATGGCTGAATGTGCCCCCTGCGGTGGTTCGAACACTGGTTTTAAAGAAGGCTTAAAAAGATCAGGGCCCCTGCTTTCGGCAGAGGCCCTGTAATTTATCGGCTAATCCTGAAACTTAACTTATTTGCAGGAAGATTCGCAGCAGCTATTCTTGTGGGAAGCCAGCTTGCAGCGAAGGCCGCCAAGCTTGCCCTTGAGGTTGTCAAGGATACCACACTTGCTGGCGCAAGGATCGCAATCGGCAACTTGCTTCTCAACGGTCTTTTCAACCATCTTGCAGCATTTTACCTTTTCCTGTACAGGAACGCACTTCATTACCTTGCGGGTAGCTTCGTAAGCAACCTTCTTAGGTACGCATACGGTGTACTTTTCAGTCTTGGTTTCAGTTACGCATTTCTTGTGGCATACCTGAACCTTAACCTGCTTGGCAACTTTCTTGCAAACCTGAACATTTACCTTGCATGGAACACATTCAGTAACGCGTTCCATCTTGGTTACTTTGCATTCTTCCCATACCTTGTTGGGAACCCAGCACTTTACAGTCTTGGTGCGAACTGGCTTGCAAGCGTTATCGCATGCATTGTCGCAGGCGCTTTCGCAGCAGTCGTTCTTCTTCAGCAGGCCCTTGGCCTTGCCAAGAAGACCATGAATGCGGTCGGAAATGCTTGGGCCACATTCCACTTCCTTGCATTCCCAATGTCCCTTGTCAACGCACTTCTTCACAGTGTGAACCACTGGCTTGCAGGTGGTTACTTTCTTCATGATGGTGCGTTCTTCGCAAGACTTGACCCATTCACATACAGTGCGGGTCTCTTCCTTCATCTCATTCACCCACCTGTTTACATTGCAAGTACGGGTTCTTTCTTCCTTCACGTACTCGCACTTGTAAGCGGTGTACTTCTCTTCCACGCACTGCATTTTGTTAACAGTTCGTGTGGTTTCATAATACTCTGGCACCATAACCTTACAGGTGATGGTACGGGTTGCGGGGGCGCAAGAGCTAGCTTCTTCTGCCCGGACGACAGTAGCCGTCGTGGCCATGAAGAAACTCGCCAACAACGCGATGCGGGCGCGCTTCCAAAACATGCCTCTACTCCTTGGTGATGTCACTGCGTCGATCCGGGGCCTACGAACACCGTCGGTCGGTATCGAGCAAACCTGTGTCTTCTTGGGAAATATGCCCAATGGGGGAGAGATGGCAAAAAAAAGATGGTTGGATAAACAAGATTACTGACAAAGAGTTGTTCGGTTTTTACTCTTGTGACGATCTTGCCGACTTACCTCCATTCGGGGAATGTTGAACCAAGGCAAGCTGGCAATTTAAGGCTGACTTTTATCAACGCGAAAAATTTCCGTACATCAATGAACCGGAAAAGAAAAACACAGGCAAACTACGAAAAGAATTATGCCAATAATAAAACTAACCCAGCTCGCGGTTCCTGGAAAAGGGTATTGCAAGCTGGAACCTGATTCTTTGGGTGGTAGCGAAACTGTCGCAAACGGGACTTTCCATGGATCAACCCCATCCTTGATCGCAATGATGGAAGGTCGGCAAAGAAACAGGGCTAATCCACACAACACTAATAATCCTAACAATCCCCCAAAAAACAAAACTGGAGAATCCACGGATGCCGACTGCATGGAAACAAGGAATGGCATCTCAGGCCCATCTTTGGCAAATTGCAACATGCTTAAACTGTTGTTCATGACATGAAGAAAAATCGGAACCAGCAGTGATCTTGTCCATATATACGAAATGTGAAGCAAGATTCCCAAAATGGTCGCATATGCAATTTGTCGTGGCTCAATATGCATTAATCCAAAAAGTAATGAAGTCAGCAAAACTCCTTTCACTGTTCCATGGTTGGCAAGTAACCCCCTGCCCAGAAAACCCCTGCACCAAAGTTCCTCCCCTATACCAGGCCCAAAACCAATAATTAAAACTCCAAGCCACCAAGGCCAGTGGGAAAAGCCTGCAATAGCATTTTCCATGGGGATGATTTGCGGTAAATATGGCTTAACCAGCCTATCAATACCCTCACCCAGAAAGACCAACCCTGGGAAAAAACCCATAGCCATCAACAATTGTGGCCAGGCAGGCAGATGCAGGGCAATTCTCCGGGACCAATCTTTTCCCGCAACCAATCGCAGAACCAGAACACCTAATAGGATGGTAAGCAGTTGGGAAACCGCCAAACCTGGCGCTAATATCTTTGCGTACTCGGCAGATTGCTGAAAAGAATCATCCTGCACACGGCTGAAATATTCCAAAAAATCACCGGAATTCCAGGCACTCCAAAGAAGCAGGAAAAATACAACCAAGGCTCCTGGTACTTGTGTTGCCAAAAGAAACACAAACACCCAAAAAAAGGCAAAGAATGCGTTTGGGTGCGGTTTGGGAGCTTGTTCCGTGGTTCCTTCCATGTGCCATTCCCAAATGGAAATCAGTATCCAGACCAGCCCGCATCCATCATGGCATCATAAATCCATGGGTGCCGCCAAGCACTCCATCCCGGATAATTTGCTGCCATCACCGTAAAGACAAGCAAAACCATGAGAAAAATCATAAGAAACGGAGATTTCAGCCAGCTCTCAACAACCGGAGTCATGGAAATTAAAAACAAAGGAACCAACCACATCAGCCATCTTGGGCCCACTGTAAATCCACCATAGTTATCACTTTTGAAAAGATAGAACCCTATAACGGTCACACCGAGGATCGCGGAAAGAATAATTATCAATTTTAGAACTTGCGGGATATGCTTTTTAAAGGGAACAACAACAAATGCGATAGCGGAAAGAAGGAACACCGGAGTTAGCGAAAAAAAACCGTGGTGGCCAAAAAGCAGGTGAAAACCATAGGAAAGCTTTCCTTCACCATTGTAACCGGCCCAATCTATTCCTCTTCGTACCATTCCGGGGAAGACCCGCCAATGGCTGCCTTCATAGGTGTACCAAGGGCCGCCAAATTCACTGTAAGCAGGCCTGAATTGACCCAAAGCCAGGTAATTAACCCATAGCAGGCCAGCAATGGGTAGCAAAGCCATTGGAACAAAAAAGGCAAATGTTTGGCGGGGAAATTGAAAAAGAAGAACAGCACCTGCCAACCCAAGAAAAGCAAGGGCTGGCAATTCATTGACCACCGCAAACCCAGAGCATAACCCCATGGCCATAAACCAAAGTCCACCACCCCAATGGCCCAATTCTTCGGCTTTTGCTTTCTCCATAATTCGGACCAGGCAGTAGACAGCAAACAAAATACTAAAAACCGCCATGGAGTGATTATTCAGTGTGTTCAAGAATGGCAGCACGATGGTGCCCAGCGAAGCGACCGTGAACACAAATATTTGAGCAAATTCCGAAGTTGTAAACCTGCAAATAAGTTTCCAGATCAGATAAAGATACAAGAGGAACGGAAGTGTGTTGATCGTGAAAAGAACCAACCTTACCACACCAAAAGGGTTGTCCCTTAGATTCCAGCCTGTCAATTTCTTTATGACCCAGTATTCCCCGGCGACAAGAACTGAAAGCAGCGGAGGCTTGGTGGAATAAAATTGAAGATCATTCGGATGAAGCACCAAATCCACTGTTTGCCAGCCATCTTCAAAACAAATTCCTTTGCTGGAAGATATTCTGGCAGAAAGTCCCACGGCTACCTGGGGCAAAGCGTTCCAGACATCCGTTTGCAGAATTTGTGTCACCCCGGTGACGACATAAATTTTTGGATCCCGTGTTCCAACCACAAAAGTTCCATCATCGACAAGAGCCCTTACCGTGGCCCAACGGGAACGGTCATTGGAGCTAAAGGTTGGCATGGGTCGCGGCCGACTTGTTGGCCAGGCCGATCTTGAACCAGGTGGCTCCCCCGGCGCCCGGTGATACGAAGGCTCGTACAACCTTTGGGCGGAGTACAATTTGGCCAATGTGATACCAAGGGTAATGGCGGCTATTAAAAGCGCTATTTTGCCTGAAGAAATACCCGCAGGGTTTGCATTGCCGGAAGACATGCTACTTCACCCCCAGCAAATGTAAGCGTAGTATATTCAATGCCAGTTTGGTGGTTCGACTTTGAATCTCATTTCTGGAACCAAACCATTGGTAAGTTTGCTGGACCTCGCCCTCATCCGAGGAAAGTGCGACAAAAACCTTTCCCTGGGGCAGCTCCGGGGAAACATCTCCCGGGCCGGCTACCCCTGTTGTTGCCAAACCGATGTGTGTACCCAGCTTTTTGCGTACTGCCCTGGCCATCGCCAGGGTTAATTCCGGGTTACAGGCCACTGGCCCTGCCAGCAAATCATCGGTTATTCCCAAAGTGGCTTTCTTAATCTCATTGGTGTAAGTAACCACCCCGCCAAAGAATCGAGATGAAGCCCCGGGTACCTTGGTGAGTTTGGATGCCAGCATGCCACCAGTAACGCTTTCTGCTGTTGAAATGGTCTTACCTTTTTTTTCAAGCAATTGATGAACCACCGTTTCAAGCTCTTCATCTTCATACCCGTAAACCAGCGTTCCAAGTCTCTCAAGAATTATTTTTTCCACAGGTTCTATCTTTTGCATGGCAAGGTCTGCGGTTTCCGCCTGTGCCAGAATACGAAGGGATATCACCGCATCGGAGGCCGTTATCCCAACCTCGGGTTCATGCCCCCTGCGGGTAAGATCAAAAAGCTTTTCCTCCACGGCTGATTCGCCAAGCCCGAAGGTGTTAATTTTTCGCTGGATTAAAACTCCACTGGACAGGCCTAATTCTTTCAGTTTTAGCTGAAGCCATGCATGAAACATCGACTTCATTTCACGGGGAACACCAGGCAAGGCGGCAATATGGCTGGAACCAATCTTCATCCAAATTCCAGGGGCGGTACCAACCTCATTGGGAATGGGTAAAGCTGTTTCGGGGAAGAATGCCTGAACCTTGTTTCTTTCAGGACAGGGTCTCTGCCTTTTGGCAAACATTTCCTGAATAGTTGCCCAGGAAGGTTCATGGAATACTAAGGGTTTTCCGGCAAGCTTGGAAATCACCTCACGGGTGAGATCATCCTGTGTTGGTCCAAGGCCACCTGTCGCAATTACCAAACCGGCACGTTTGGAGGCAATGGAAAAAGCCTCAAGGTTTGCATCAAAGTCGTCTGCAATCGTGGTATGCCAACCCACGGGAATCCCCATTCCGGCTAGCTGAATACTCAGCCATTGGCTATTGGTATCGAGGTTTTTACCACTAGTTAATTCACTTCCGATGGAGATCAGTTCTGCCTTCATGAAATAGCATCTCCAGAGGGAGAGTCGTAGGAAATTTCAGAATGTTCCGGCAACTTAAGAGCGAAAAAGACAGCGGGAACGAACAAAGCCCCTGAAATGGCCAGGGAAATATTGTAATCCAACCCAGTGGCCATGCCGAAAACAATGGTTCCTGTAGCTGCGGCTATTCGACCAATATTGTAACAAAAACCTGCGCCAGTCGTTCGCAACAGCGTGGGGAACAAAGGCGGCATGTACATCGTAAACAAACCAAATACTCCCTGCGTCAGGCCCATGATTGGTAAACAGCACATTACCACCGTTGCAGATCTTGGGACAGAATAAGTGCCAGCCAAACCAATCGCATAAGCCAAACACATAAACGCGATGGTTTTCCTGTAGCCAAATCGACTGGCTAGGAATGCAGCAAGAAAGTTGCCAGCCACCGCGGTTGCATTCATGATGAGAAACGCCAACGCAATGGCTCTTTTGGTTAGGGCTTCCGCCTCTTCCTTGTTTTGCTCCGCTATCTTTTGGATTTCAGGCAATTTGGAATATTGCTGCCCATATTGCTGGGGAGCCCAGAATTGAAACGCCCAATGGCCAGTAAGAGAAAAACCACAAACGAGAATGGTTAGAATGGTAATTTTCCGAACCTTGCCCTTGAATAAATCGGCTATTCCTGGGGTTACCACATTTTCACGGGCCTTGCTCCACTCCTCCGGTTCAGGAACATGTTTACGAATCCAGAAAGTTATGAGTGCGGGCAAAAGACCAACTAGAAAAAGCACTCGATCATTAAAGTGCTCGACCGAAATGCCAAGAATTACAGTATTTTCCGGCAATATGGTTCTGGCCAGACCAAATACCGTGGCAACCACTACCCCGCAATTTACACCACTCTGAAGTATTGCAGCCAACCATGGACGCCACTTGGCCGGCCAAGTTTCGGAAAGCATAGATGCGCCAACTGCCCATTCCCCTCCAATACCAAGGGCGGCAAGAAAACGAAACAGCATCAATTGCCACCATGATGTGGCAAAAGCGCTCAAGCCTGTAAACAAGGCATACGTGAGAATGGTAAGGATCAATGCCTTGGATCTGCCAAGAACATCTCCCAATCTTCCGAAAAAACCGCCACCCACAGCCCAACCGAAAAGAAAGGCGGCCTGAATGTACCCCATATGCTCCCGGACGGCGGGATCTTTTGCATCGGTATGTAGCAAAGATGCAACAAAGCTGGCTGCCACCAGGGTGTACAAATGCATATCCAAACCATCAAACATCCATCCCAGCCAGGCGGCAGCACCGGATTTCCATTGGTTCGCATCCAGATCACCAAGTCTGGTTTTATCACTATTATTTTGCACGCTCATGAATTGTTTCTTTCAAGCAGGTAATCCATCATCGTTTATTAATTTCCATGGTACCCCACAAGAAAAAAAACTCATTAATAATCCCGCTACATTCACGACATGAACAAACCCGAATACCATGACATGGATGAATGAATAAAAGTAGCCATTTTTTGGAATTAAGCTTAATATTCAATTCCACCTATTTTTCGCTTTATGAAGACGAGCATACCAATGGCAAAAAAGTACAAAGTCGCGGTGATCGGCAGAACAGGCAAAGGCAACTACGGCCACGGTCTGGATGTGGTTTGGAATTCCTTTGAAAATGTCGAGATTGTTGCCGTGGCTGATGAAAACCCAAAGGGAAGGGAAGATGCCCTTAAACGTATCAAGGCAAAGACAGCTTATGCGGATTATCGGGAAATGCTTGCGAAGGAAAATCCAAATATCGTCAGCGTAGCAGACCGGTTTTTGGATGCACACAAGGATATGGTGGTGGCTTGTGCTGAGCACAAGGCGAGTATTTTTTTGGAAAAACCCATGGCCAAAAATCTATCAGAAGCGGATGAGATGGTTTTGGCCTGCGAGCGTAACCATGTGAAACTGGCCATAGCACATCAAACCCGTTACAGCCCCAAGATGGCGCTTGTCAAAAAACTTATTCAAGAAGGTTTGCTTGGCGACATCTTGGAAATGCATGGACGAGGCAAGGAAGACTCCCGGGGCGGAGGGCAGGATCTTATGGTGCTTGGCACGCACATCATGGATTTAATGCGTTATTTCGCCGGAGATGCCAAAAGTTGCACAGCAAGAATATTTCAGGATGGAAAACCAGCCCACCGTTCCCAAATCACCGAAGGCGGTGAGGGCATGGGGCCTATTTTGGGAAACCAAATTTGGGCTTCTTACGCATTTGAAAATGGCATTCTAGGAACCTTCGGCACCCACAAGGCAAAGTTTGGATCAGGCCAGCGTTTTGGGCTTTTTATTTATGGCTCAAAAGGTGTGATTCATTTAACAACGGGCGGATTGGGTACGGCCTGGTTTTTGGATAATCCATCCTGGTCCCCTGTGCGTAACAAGATGATTTGGCAAGAAATCAGCACCAATGGAATCGGCAAGCCAGAAACCATCAAAGACGGAGGGCTTGGCCTTGGTAATCAGTTCATCGTGCAGGATCTTTTTGAAGCCATAGAAAATGATCGCCAGCCAATTGGAAATATTTATGATGGCCGAGCGGCATTGGAAATGATCATGGCAGTTTATGAATCTTTCCGAGTGGGAAACAGCGTGGAATTACCCCTTAAGAACCGAAAACATCCACTTTCATTAGTTTAAAAGCGTTGACCACTATTCCTAATCAGTTCATTTAACAAGTTTAGTGGCGGATTCAAATTCAGCCACAGAAATGTTTTTAAGTTTTCCATCCCCCATAAGCACAGGGTCACCATCCTTATGGTTTTTGGAATACGCAAAAATAGCGGTAGGATTTTCCGCAGGTAAATTAGAGCCCCAAGCAATCATCCAATCTGGTCTTCCGGGTAGAGTTTCGCCAGATGGATAGGCGGGACCATAGAGTCTCACTAATTCATTGGCATTTTTTGCGGGCCTTTTTTGTTCTTTTTGAAAGTGGGAATACAACTCCCCAAATTCTTTTACGGAGGCCTCGAGGATTTTGTCCTCTGAAATCATACCCTCATTTTTAGCGCTACCACAACCAATGAACGCGATAAATAAAACCGGGGTTAAAGAAAGAATGAACCGGGTCATAACCAAAATTCCTTATTAATAATCGGTGGTAACTACTTCACCGTTTGCACGGGTTCCAAGAGCCCGCCAGTTTACTATATCGATGGAATCCCGAACAAATCTTACAGAACCATCCGCCAGAGAAATATTGACCCCACCTGTGTGATAACTTCTGGCAGTAATGTGGCCAGCAAACAAAGTTCCAACATCCCCTGCCCTCTGATTGCTGTCGAGACAATCTCCCAAAGGACTGTTTGGGGTTCTGGTATGAGTATACAAGCTTGTGGATATCAGATTGCGATAATACTGCAAACCAGTGTAACGAATTATAGTACCCCCATTGGCATTACATGCGGCCGGGGGAGTAGTATCATCAGTCGCAGGATTAAAACCCACAAACCGCACATCCTGCGGATCAAAAGATCCAGCGGTATTAAAGCCCCTTTTAATTTCAGCAAACATGGCGGTGTTACTGGTTCCATCCGTGATTTCCAGAATGCGCAAAGCTTTCGGATTTGAAATTGCGGTTGAATCTGGATCGAAAAAGAAAATACCACCCACACCATTTTTACCAGCGTTTCTAACATATGCAGTTGCACCAAGATTACCGAAGTAACTAGACCGACCAGCATTGGCAAGCCTGGCGGCAGAAGGATCAGATGGACAGAGGTAAATCGGCACATCTTGCAAACGAGCATTGGCATTATTTGCCCCACTGTTTACATCCTGAGTAAAATCAAACTGGTTGAATTTGGCAGCCTGCTCCACGTAAGGAAGCATCATCGCCTGCACGGAGGCACGACTTGCAAAGCCTGCGCTTTGTGGACCAGCACCAGGAGGCAAAGTATTGAATGTTGATTCATAATTTTGCGCGGCTAGCCCCATCTGTTTCAAATTGTTTGTACACTTCGCTCGCGCTGCCGCCTCACGAACTTTTTGAACTGCCGGCAAAAGAAGGCCAATCAAAATGGCTATGATGGCAATTACCACCAGCAACTCAATCAGGGTAAACCCTTTTCTCGTTTGGTACATGATGGAACCTCAAAAATGATAAATAAAAAGGCTAAAAAATCTTATCCCTTTAATGCAAACGACTACAAGATTAAAAATGGTATTGGAACCATTTCTCATTTTTACGAGGCTGCAAAAACCTTAATTCCTGAAATAAAAAGTATGTGACCAATCTGAATAACTATCATTCCTGTCCTTCATCCGTAATCGATAAGCACCAATATGGCTGATGGGATGAATCAAAGAATTTGCCTTCTCGGTATAATTCCCAAACGATTCCCATTCCGACCATCCATGTTTTCCTAAAATTCTTCTCTCGACTTCTATCACACAACCAGGTTGCACAGGATCCCATCGAAGAATTCGTGAATCCGGATTCGACTCGATGTGCGCTTTAGGAACTGGCAACCATCCATCGGTTTTCCCGTTCCATTTGCGAACATGAACCGCGTTTGCAACGTAGTGGGGGGTAATCAGTTGATATCCATCACCATCGTTGCGAACAATCAATTCAGCCTGCCCGTCCATCAAAGGCGCAATAACCTGGCCTCCAAGATCCAACCTTCCAACCAAACGAAGATCTTTCCTGCGGTACACTAAGACCGTGAAGTGTTGTTGCCAGGCAACAAAAAGATATTCCCCGCATAAAGCCGCACCATAAGCCTGATCTTTATCACGCTTATCCAAAACCATATTATGAAGCAAATCCGCTGAATGAGTGGGAATCAACTCATTCTCTGAGACCTCACACCTTTGCATAAATCTGCCAAGAGGCCAGTTCTGGCCGCATTCATTTGGTTTGTCAGCGGGAAAACCAAAAAGGATGATTTCTTTTCTTCTTCCATCGATCTCAAATCCACCGAACCGCGCCTTGGGATCATCCAAAGGTTTGGGAATCGCATACAAACAATTCTCAGGGGATGTCCAACTCCAGATTGGTGATCCATGCTGATCAAGTGAAGGTGCCAAAGCCAGCTTACGAATAAATCTTTTGCCCTTGATACGGGTTAAAAACCACAGATCCCCATTTTCATCCACATTGGGGAACATCATGTCCGAACCCTCACGCACGGATTTTTCAAATTCGGAAGCACTAAAATTGCCATCGCCATCTTTATCCCGCCAGATGAATCCGCCAAACCCCAAGGGTTGGTGGGGCGGCCAGCTTGTACCCGTAACCCTTGGCGAAATTACTGCCGCAGGTATTCCAGCATGATCATCATCCGCAAACCGGAACACACAGATTGGGCTACCATGCTGAGTGGTTGTAACCAGGAATTTTTTGCCATGCAAATTCCTTACGCCGTAAACCAAAGCATTGCCATGAATCCTTCCATCTTCAGGATATTTTTGGGAATCCAGTGTGCTTCCGATCCATTTCCATGAATTCGAGTTAGGAGTTCTTTGGTACTGGTTGTAGGTTGAATAATAGTGGTTAATGTTTAAAGGATCGTGATCAATGGTATCCAGAAAAGAAGTACCTTCCATTTTCCAAATCCGATTATTTTCACTGTAGCATTCCAGGGAAGTCTGACACATTCCCGCATTACCCACATTGCAAACATAGAGTTTCCCATCATCATCGACACCAATGCCACGGATGTTTTCAAAACAGGCTTGCCGTAAAGTTCCCCGCTCCAATCCTTTACCGGAACGCCACCCTCCAAATACTCCTAATCTCCCCTTATTGGCAAAATCCATGTCCCTTTCAGGCGTTGAATCCAAGTTACTAAAACCATGAATCTGATGCTCGGGTGCTCCGCTGGCGACATACAGTCTTCCGCTTTTTGCATCAAAGGCCAGATCCTGAGGTTGTGGTATATCCAAAATCTTGGGAGTCAGCACTTTTTTGCCAAACTCGTATTTGAAAACCTTACCCGGCATAAACTCCGGTTTTTGAAAAGCAGCCAACCTACGGACCAATACATTTGGTCCTTGAAAACGAATTGCCTTAAGGGGTTTATTCGAAGAAATCGTAAACCATTCTTCGGGCCAGCCATAAACACGGTCTTGCAGCTTTCCAAGATCAATCCACGGTCCGTCCTTTCCTTCATGAGATCCTTGAATTCTTATTTCCGCAAACCTTTCCTTTCCCAGATCCCCCATGAATCGTAAGTAATCGATTTTTTCAGGTCTTGGGAACGATAGTCCGACAAAACCATTTTCCTTATCCCGGGCCTCAAAAAATACTTTTTGATCCTGCGATTCCAAAACCGCCTGTGCTTGCGAATGCTGCTGGTCCGAAGGTTCACTTCCAAAAACCGCACCCTGAACTGGAACCTTGTTTTTCCCCAGTTCAGGTTTCTGAATAACCCAAAGATCACCTTTATTGTCTAATTCCAGCTTTGCTGAACGCTCTAATCGAATCTCAAAATCTGTCACTATTTTTCCCGTAGGAATCGCCACAGCACGAATTCCATTTCCATCCGAAATGAAAATCCTTTGGTTTTGCTCGTCTATGGCAAGGCCGGCAATCGTAGAAATCTGACCGGGAATCACAAAGACTCTTTTGGTGGAAGGGTCTAAAGGAAGCCCTTTTTTCCTTTGAAAAAGAACTATCTCTTTTCTTTTTCCTTCCTTGGAATGGATCCATCTTGCATAGGTAACATAATTTTTTGAAAGAGCTACCGCTTCACCAGAATTAACACCCATCCCACTCACATCCGGCAGGGCATCACCATCTTTGTATATCCCGGCAGAACGCAAACCCTCTTCCCAAGGAGTTGTCAGATAGACATATCCCTCGGGGCTTACCGCCATGTCACTGGTGTAAAGCTGCATCCATGTCTGGGTTTTATCGGTAAAGTTATTCCCTCTAATAAGAGTGTTTCCCACACCTATCGTCTGGACTGGAAGCTTCTTTATTTCTTCAATTTCCGGCAAAGGATGATGGATGACCTGTACTTGTAAAGCCATTAGTCCGATGATGTTTACAAAGTAGGGCAGCAACAAATCTGGCATAGATACCCTTTAATTACATGAAAGACGAAATGAGTGACTGAATTTTCATAAGGCTTTTTCTTGCCGCTTGATCGAGGTTTTGCTCGGTCCCGCCCCCGCGAAGAGGTGAACACATCTCATAGGCTACAAAACCGGAAAACCCACCATCTTTAAGACCTTTAAAAAATCCTTCCAGATCAAGAAAACCATCACCCAGTGGAACTGCCCTTACCGCAGGGGGATCTAGCTTTTTGTAATTCACCAAATGTTGTTGATAGGCAAACCGTTCAAGTTTTACATAATCTGCAAGGGTGGTTTGAACCATTTTTGGCGCCATGCGTTTTGCGGACTCATAAAGATCTGAACCATGCAAAGCAATTGACCAGGGATCAAACATGGCCTTAAGGTTTGTATGATTGACATCATTTAGCAACTCCTCAAAGGAGTCCACCGAAACCCCCACATCATGGTGGTTTTGCAGGCCCAGGGTTACCCCATACTGGCCTGCAACATCGGCACACTCGCGCAATGCAACCACACATTTGTTCCAATCAGAGTGATAGGATTGATCTTCGGTAAAATAACCACTGAATACCCTGATAATCGAAGCACCGAGAACCTTGGCCATTTTTGCCAGCGCCTGAACATAGCCCACTTGCATCTCAACAAATGGAACCTCGGGTGATTTATGACCACTGGTAAAGTCTGTATAACCTGCGATGGTAGCTATCTGAATTCCCAAATTTTGAACGGTCTCACGAATAACCTCAAGGGATGATTCCTCACCATAATCCAAGACAGAAAGGTGGGGCCTTTTGGCACCAATTTCAACCGCTTTGTAACCAAGGCTGTTTGCTTTTTTTAGGAAGTCCACCACCCCAAGCCTGTGCTGCCCCCAATAACCAGCATAACTTACAGAAAACAGAGTTGGAGTTATCATGGGGAGAAGCCTTTGTCTGGGGTTATTTCTTGGGTGTATCTTTCATTCCTGCCCACGGCACCTTGCCTTCAGGAAGCTTGGGTGGATTTTTATCGCCTGATAAAGTGCCAACCGCAAAATGCTTGGCGTGAAATTCCTTTTCATTGGCAATAGGTTCCCAAGCGAGACCATTCTTACTTCGCTGAAATTTAAAGGGTGGCCAAGACCAACCATACAACCATTCCCCCACTTGAACCATCATCCTTGGAACCTTGGCAGGACTTATTTCCCATTTCAGGCCATCCTTGGAAACCAAAGTTCCCTTGGCTGCGGAAGCCACAAATTGGTCTCCAGCCCAAACAACAGAATAAATATCACCCCGATCAGGGTAAGTTTGATTATTACTCCATTGAAGACCATCTTTGGTACTGGCAAGCAGGCCATCCTGGCCGCAAACAACAAACACACCTTTCCCAAAAGCAACTCTTTTAAACCCGGCATTTTTGATAGTTTGCCCTGCCATCTGGGTCACAGTAATTTTTTCTGTTTTTGGGTCAAATGCTAAAGCCGGGCCAAAATCACCACTGGCCAGAATAATTCCATTTCCTTTGGCGCTGGCCCGTATCCAATGTGTTGGAGTTGGCATTTCAGCAGCACCCACCATGGTGTAGTTCGATCCATCCGTGGTTTTGTAAATCTGTCCACGAAGAGTTACAGCGTAAAGGGTATCGTTTAAAACTTCTAACCCGAAAATAGGCGATCCTTTTGGAAGAACTCCTTCGCTCCAGTTTTTTCCATCACTTGAAGCAGTCATACGCGCGATGCTGTAACCACCACCAACGTAGATCGATCCCTTGAAAAATGTCGCGACATTCAAGTCATTCTGGTCATGTTTGGGCTCCCCCCAAGAAGCATGGTTTTTCCACTGAATTCCATCCTGGGAAATCATTCTCTGTCCACCGGGACCAACCATAATTACCACTTCCTGCCCGACAATCTGAAATGCGGCCAACTCGAGAAATGCAACCGCCATCAACATCGTTTTCATTTTAAAGCCCTTTCAGATCTATTTCTTTTTATTGTTGTTTTTCTGATTTTGCCTGGCAACCATGGGCCAGTTAGGATCATCAACCCTTGAAGTTCTCATCAATTTTTCGGCTTTAAGAACCAAGTCTGTCTTTTGAGCAGCAAGATCATTCTTTTCCCCGGGGTCACTTTTCAGATCATAAAGTTCAACCTTCGATCCGGGCGCATTTCGCACTGCTTTCCAATCTCCAAATCTGACGGCTTGAATGGGGGTTCCTTCATGCAATTCCCAATAAAAACATTCACGATTGGGAACCATTCCACCCATCAGAAATGAAACCAGGGAAACTCCATCGGTTTTAAAACCATCTGGAAGTTTGGCGCTCGCCAATTCCACAGCCGTCGGAAGAAAATCCCAAAATGCCCAAGGTTCGTCATTCACCCTGTTGGCAGGAACCTTGCCCGGCCAGCGTGCTATGGCAGCCTGCCTTAGAGCGCCCTCATACAAAGTTCGCTTGAACCCCCTTAAACCGTTCGATGCCTGATTGAAAAGTTTGCCCATTTCAGAATTTGGCGGAAAAGAAGATCCATTATCCCCCGAAAGGAATACCACGGTTTTCTCATCAAGTTTCAGTTCCCTTAAAAGGTCCAGTAACTGGCCAACATCTTTGTCCAATCGAGTAATCTGGGCAGCGTAAGATTTTTGCTGCAAGGTCCATGGCTTGTCTTTGTAAGTTCCAAGATCATCAATCTCATGCCTGCCATGGGGAAGGGTTATCGCATAAAAGAGAAAGAAAGGTTTGTCCCGCTGGGATTTGATCCAGCGAAGAGCATTCTCCTGGATCAAGTTTTGTGCATATGTTTTGCCAACCCCTTTGCCATCGTTACCTGGCAAATCAAATCGCTTGTCATCCTTGTAAAGGTATTCGGGAAAATACGAATGCGCGTGACGCTGGCAGTTATATCCAAAGAAATGATCAAACCCTTTTTTGAATGGACTCCCAGGACTATCAAACATGCCCATTCCCCACTTGCCCATGCATGCGGTGGCATAACCAGCATTCTTAAGCAATTGGGCAACGGTAATGGTTTCAGGTGGAAGAGGCATCTGTCCTTCAGGCCGAATCTCACGGTTTGCGCGAATGGGTGAATGCCCCATGTGCAAGCCAGTCATAAGGGAGGTTCTGCTTGGGGCGCAAACACTGGTTCCACAGTAGGCTTGGGTAAATCTCGTTCCCTCTTTTGCCATGCGATCAATATTTGGAGTCTGGATTAACTTTTGGCCGTAGCAACCCAAATCACCCTGGGCCAGGTCGTCCGAAAGAATGTAAATAATATTCGGCCTGTCCTCCGCCCAAACACCCGGAACCACATAACAAAGCAATCCCACAACCAACCACATTCCAAACCTTAAAAGCATGGGGACCTCATTAATTTAATTTTGGCATTTGCTTCCAATAATCCAGCAAGGCACTTTTCATAAACTTTAAACGATCTTTCTGGCTTTGTACCAAGTTATCCTTCTCCCATGGATCCTTGACTAGATTGTAAAGTTCCTCTCCAGCACCATCATGATTACAAAGAAATTTCCAATCCCCTTCCATCATCGCAAGGCTTGGACTTCGATCTTTCGCCATGGGAAATCTGAAGGAAGTTTCGTTCCTTCCATATTCCCAGAAGAGAGACTTGGTTCTTGAAACATTTTGTCCCAACAATGCCTTGGAAAGGTCCTCGCCGTCTCCTGAATAACCAACTGGTTTTTGAATTCCAACAATTTCCATTATGGATGGAAACAAATCCACCGCAGCAATGACTGTTGTTTCGTTTACTTTTCCTGCCTTCACTTTTTCTGGCCATCGCACCAGAAAAGGCATTCGAATCCCTCCTTCATAAAGGCTTAGCTTGCTGCCCCGAAAGCCCATAGTCCGCTGCCCCTGAAGAGTGGGTAAGGCACCATTATCGGAAGCAAAAATCAGCAGGGTATTTTCTGGCAATTCTTTCACAAGTCTGCCCATTTGAGAGTCTAACTCCGCGATCACCGCGGACAGGCGTGGTTTTGGATTCCCTTTGGGTAAGTTCTTATCCCCTTCTGGAACCCACGGGTCATGCACATCATCCAGCCAAAGATTCACAAAACATGGCTTTGCTTTATGCTCGGCAATAAATTTAAGAGTCTGGTCCACCATCCACTTGGTGCGATGGTGACGAGGCACCTGGCCTGGTTCCAGTTCTTTTCCCCAGGGAGTGGTTTTCAGGCCCAAAGGTGCGGCGGGTTCCGGGCTTTCGTAGGTTCCCAACCCAAGCTGGTATCCATAATCCCGGAACTTGGGTGGGTTCGCCACATCCCTGCCACCTCCAAGATGCCATTTGCCAATATGCGCAGTGGCATAACCCGAAGAAGCCAATTCTCTGGGAAGCGAAGGTGCCTTGGGATCAAGAAAATCCACCTGGCCACATTCCCTGTTACCAGCCCTGGTTTGAAGAAAACTGGTTATCTTCCATCTGGCAGGAAAGTTTCCGGTTATCAATCCACAACGAGAAGGAGAACAAATAGGCGCGGCAGAATAATACCTCGTAAACCTTGTACCCTCTCGGGCAATTCGATCGATATTGGGTGTGGGCGCAATAGTACCCCCGTAACAACCTAAATCACCCGGCCCCATGTCATCCACCAGAACAAAAACTATGTTTGGCCTTTTGGGTAATACCGAGGCATGAACCGGATTTTGACCAACCTGAAAAGTAAGCCCCAGAAGAATTCCAAACATCATTCCCATGATGAAAACTTCCAGGGCCGATTTCTATTTTGCAGCATTACCAATGCAATACAGCGAAGAATCGCTGCGAAGGTACATCTTTCCGTTATGGATGGCGGGGGTGCAAAGAATAGTATCTTTCAATTCATTGGTGGACACCAACTCAAGCTTTTCCCCTAACTTAACCACGTAGCCTGTGCCTTCCTCATTAACGAGATAAAGGTGGTTGCCCGCAATAATAGGTGAACCTGAAAACGGCCCCTTCATGCGAATCTGGCCAATTTCCTTGCCATCTCTGGCATCCATGGCATTCAAACCAATGCTAGACATTCCATAAACCACACCTTTGTGAACCAAAGGAGAGGCATACCCACCCACCAGCTTTGAAGATTTCCACTTCAATGCGGGAGCATTTCCACCGTTGGAAGGGTCAAGGACCAGGGTTTCCTTACCCGGAGCCAGAAGCAAACCATCCGAAAGCGTGGGCGAGGGAATGGTTGTAGGCCCGGTTGTGGAAATGGACCATATTTCTTTTCCTGTGTTTGCATCAACGCTTACCAGCGAATTGTCTGTTTGCAAAACCACATTCGCACCCTTGGCAACATGATCCGCTACTAACGGCGTTGTCCAATTGATGGTTCTTGGGCGCTCAAGTTTCCAGAGGTTTTTGCCTGTCTTCGCATCGATGGCAAGCACAAAGGAATCTCCGGCATTATCCATCGGCAATACCAGGACATCTTTCCATAACGCTGGCGAGGAAGCCATTCCCACCATGTTGGTGATATCCGGATAGTCTGTCGCCAACGAACGATACCAAAGAAGATTGCCATCGCGATCCAAGGCCGCAACATCACCGCAGGCAAAGAGGGCAAAAACCCTTTCTCCATCTGTTACAGGTGTCGGGGCAGCCATGCAAGTTTTAGGATGGCAGGTAGTATTGCCTGTGGATTGGAACTGTCTTTCCCAAAGCTTTGCGCCATTTTTGGGATCGAATGCCAGAACATGAAGACGACTTTCCTTGTAGCCTGACGATGATGTCAGGTAAAGCCTGTCTTTAGCCACCACAGGGCAGGAAAGCCCTCTGCCAGACAAGGGAACTTTCCATGCAATTCCATCCTTGGCAGACCATTGAACAGGGATATTATCCTCGGTCGATACTGCGGAACCACCAGGCCCACGAAACTGAGGCCAGTCAGCAGCCAGGCCCACTCCATGGAAGGATAAAAAAGCTGAAAGCAACCAAACATTTTTCATATTGAACATTACTTGCCCCCTTCCTTGGCAATGGAATATGGAACCCGCACACCGGCTTCATCCGTCAAACGAACCTGAAACTCCCATTTCTGGGCCCAACTTTCCGTTTGATTGTTCTGGCAAATCTTAATCAGAAGATCGTTGACACCTTTATCAAGATGAATGACAGCGGCATGCTGGTCCATGGACATGCCATGGTGGTATTCCTCGCGGGCAAAGACCTGTTTGCCATTCACAAAAACCTTCAATGCGGTAATACAACCTGCCCTCAGGTAGACCTTCGCGAGATTGGGACTTTCAATTCTTGTGTATGCATAGGCAACCGAATCTTTTTTCTTACCCAAGGCTTTGTTCAAATCCACCAACCCATAGGCATCTTCTGTCTGGTGGGAAACCCACTTCAATTTTTCATTGTCCTTGCCTTCCAAGATCGCATCAAGTTTCACGGATTCCTCAGGCAGGTATTTGGTTTTGAAGCCCGCGCCCTTGGTGTTATCAAATGGGCCCATCAAATTCCACTTCCGAACAAATCCAAAATGGCTGCCCAGATCCACATTCTCACCCAATCCTTTAAGCTGCTTGGCAATCTTGTCCACCTGATCCTTATCAGACGCCTTTTCCAGAGCTTTCTTGTAAGTAGCTTTGGCATCCTCCGCCTTCTTTTCCTTGGAAAGGTTTTCCGCCTGATTGGTCCAAAACGCTACTGCTTCCCTTCGAAGTTCAGGGGCACTATCCGACAAAAAGCCAGGAATCTCACTGGCAAGCCATTCTCCATCCAGACTTTTCAGAACCTCCATAGCCAGACCTCTGGCGGATGGATTCTGCTTAGAATCTTTGAGAAAGGCCCGAACCTGTTGGGTGGGAATAGGCTTGTTGTTTTTTTGGCTGTTTTGAACAATCGCCCAAACCGCGGATCGAATGTAGTTGGCAAATACCGGCTTCTGGTGATCCAAAGCTGATATCACCTGAACCAGATTGGAGGGTGGAAGCTGGCTGATCTCTTTCCAAGCCTTTTGCGCTTCCTGACTGCCTGCACCCAAAGTTCCAATATTTTCCAGAGTTTTGATATTTGAAGAAACCTGCGAATCACCTGAACCCTGCCAGGCAAATGCCAGCGGTGCCAGTGTCAGCGCACAAGCAACCGCAACAGACAATGGTCGCATTGTCTAACCCTTCCAGTCAGTACCATGAAGAAGATTCCGGGTTAACCAATTCCCAGAACATCATTCATAGAGTAACTGCCCGCGGGCTTGCCTGCCAGAAATTTAGCTGCAAGAAGTGCTCCCCGGGCATAACTGTCACGGGTATGACCCTTATGCACAAGCTCCAGAGTTTCGCCCAAGGTGCTGAAAATAACCGTATGCTCGCCAACATTATCCCCAACCCGAACAGCGTGGATGCCAATTTCTGAAGGTGGCCTTTCACCAACGATGCCTTCACGACCATGACGGAAGTTGGTTTGCCCCTGGATCTGCTGAACAATCTTTGCAAATTGCAAGGCAGTGCCGCTGGGGGAATCCTTTTTAAAGCGATGATGCCTTTCGATGATTTCCACATCGAACCCCTTGTTGGTAAGCAGCTTGGAAGCCACCTTTACCAGCTCAAAAAGCACATTCACGGCAAGGCTCATGTTGGGTGCCACAAGAATGGCAATTTCATGTGCAGCGGCATCCAGCTTTTTCTTGTGTTCAGGCTCCAGGCCTGTGGTGGCAACCACCAAGGGAATTTTTTTCTGTAAACAGGTTGGAAGCACCGCCATGGTGCCTTCAGGTGTGGAAAAGTCAATGATCGAATCGACATGGGTTTCCATGTTCAGCATGGAGCGAATTGGCATGCCAATACTCCCAATGCCGGCAACATCTCCCACGTCTTTTCCAAGGGTTGGGTTTCCATGGCTTTCCAAAGCCGCAACAAGCTTCAGTTCATGGTCTTCCCTTGCCAGGGCCACCAACCTTTGGCCCATTCGCCCGGCAGCACCATTGATAGCTATTGCTGTTTTCATGACATTTCCCCTTACCTTATGAGTAAACCTCTATGGCCTTGATAATATCATCCAGTTGATTTGGAACCTGAACAGCGCGGTTGGCAAAACCAGCTCTGCGAACCCCACGCACACCAAGTACATCATCAAATGTTTTCTGATCCGAGCTATGGTAGGCAACCGTGGCTGTGGAATCTTTCATTTGATGGGCGGTGAGAATGCAAACAACCCGGTCCGAAGGAGCGATAACCCCTTCTGCCCTTAATTTCCTGGCTCCAGCCACACTTGCGGCGGATGCTGGCTCGCAGCCAAGCCCGCCGGCCCCCACTTTTGCCTTGGCATCCATGATTTCCTGATCATTAGCCTCACGAACGATACCATCGCATACTTCAATCGCGCGCAATGCCTTTACAAGGTTGACTGGTCGGTTGATTTCGATCGCGCTTGCTATCGTCGATGCCCTGAGGTTTTCCTGATCCATCTTGGTGAAATAATCATTCATGACTTCACGTTCTGGATTACCCTTATTCCAGCGAAGCGTTCCATGACCGCTAAGTGTGTTGAAAGTATTCGCACCTGCGGCATTGATCACCGCTAACCTCGGCACCCTACTGATGAGGCCAAGTTGTTGCATTTCCATGAATGCTTTTCCAAAGGCGGAACTGTTACCCAGATTGCCCCCGGGAACAACGATCCAGTCCGGCGCCTCCCATCGAAGGGCTTCCAGCACCCGATACATGACAGTTTTCTGGCCTTCCAAGCGGAAGGGATTAATACTGTTAACCAGATAAATACCAAGCTTCCGAGCCACTTGCTGAACGCGCTGCATCGCATCATCAAAATCGCCTGCGATCTGCAAGGTAAGGGCGCCGTGATCCAATGCCTGGGCAAGCTTGCCATAGGAAATCTTCCCACTGCCAATGAATACGATGCCTCGCATCAACCCCGTGGCAGAGCAATAAACCGCCAGCGACGCACTGGTGTTGCCCGTGCTGGCACATGCCGCCCGTTTTGCGCCGGTCATGCGCGCATGGGTAAAGGCAGCAGTCATTCCATTGTCCTTGAAGCTTCCGGATGGGTTCATACCCTCGTATTGAAGGAACAGGTTACCTTCATTCACCCCAACATATTGGGCAACCAGGTTGGACTGTTGAAGAATGGTTTGCCCCTCACCAATCGTGAGGATCTTTTCCGGGTCCGCGAAAGGAAGTAATTCGCGAAAACGCCATACGCCGCTGAAGGAAAGAGGCAAATGGCGTTGAGACCATTTAACTTCAAAGTCTTTGAGTGATTTGGGTACCGGGAGTTTGTCCCATTGGTAGGCCACATCCATAAGGCCGCCACATTTGGGACAGGTGAAGGAAGTTTCATCGACGGAACTGGTCCCACCGCAAGAGGGAAAAACACATCGCTGGAAAACCAGGTTATCGTTCATAGAAACACCCCTAAAAGCCGGCTAAGGCTTTTTGCCATGGCCAAGGCCGCCTTTTTGGCCCATGCCACCATGAGTATTATCATACGCAAAAGGGGCTTCCTGTTCGATGGAGGCAAGCCTTAGGGAACTTCGTCCCTCAAGAAAATCCCGCAAAACCGGCAGGACATGACTTTTCCTCCACCCCCTAGCCAGCGAATTATCCTCGTCGAGGTCTTTTTTTTCCATTTGTGAGCGAACAAGGTCCTTCATATCTGACACGTTAGCCACCAATGAGGGTGTCAAGCTTTCCCGGGTGCAATAATCACCCAGTATTCCACCAAGCACCTGGCTGATTAACGCCACCTGAGAAGGCTCGGACCGGTTTACCTCCACCTGAGGCAGTTGATCCAATGGAAGGGAACGGGCGATTTCCAAAGCCTCAAAAATTCCCTGAGCATCCCTCTGCTGGGTTCCACGAACCTGAGTTACCTCCGATGGGTTCTTGGGATTACGGCGGATGATTTCAGAAATCAGTTCATCGCGCATGATGGATCTTGGTGGCCGGTTCCGCTTCTGGGCAAGTTGATCCCTCCAGTGGTAAAGCTCCCTTACCATGGCAAGTCTTCTACGGTCGAAATTCCCGGTTCCCTTCACCCTGCGCCAGCGCTCCCCAACCGGTTCATCAATCCTGCTTCGCTTGATCAACTGTTGGTGTTCCTCATCTGCCCATTCAAACCTGCCAAGCCTGTCAAGCCGGGAACGAATCTTGTCGTGACATTCCAAAAGGAATCGAACATCGTCAAAAGCATACCTAATCTGTTCCCTGGTGAGTGGCCGAACTCGCCAGTCAGTGAGAGTTTCCTGTTTATCCAGCCTGTTTCCGGTAAGCTGTGAAACCAAGGCAGCGTACCCCGACGGATAGCCGATTCCAATCAACCCGGAGGCGATTTGAATATCAAACAAACGGCTTGGAACCTTGCTGGATTCTGCCTGGCAAATTCTTATTTCCTCGCGCCCGGAATGTACAACAATCTCCCTGCTGCCCTCGGTAAGTAATTGCCACATGCCATCCAGTGGTCCGGACGAAAATGGGTCAACCACAAAGAGGTTCCCGGGAATGGCAAGCTGAACCAAACAAAGCTCCGGCCGAAAAGACTCTTCGCTGACAAACTCGGTGTCGTAACCTATCACATGGCTTTTAGCCATCAGTTCTATGGCTTTTGCCAATGTTTCCGGACTGTTGACAACGAATTCTTTCATGTGGGTGATCTAAGCTGGTACACTTATCAGGTTAAAACGGACTAAGATTAAGATAGTCCTTGTGCCAAAAGTTTAAACTGTGTCATGGAATTACCGGGTAAATGCCATGCTGGAACAATACCTGAATCAAAAAGTAGTAATTGATCTTAACAGCCCCTTTGTATGTCTGGGAATACTGGCAGGAATCCATGATTCTTACCTTGAAGTGACCAATGCGGATTTCCATGATCTAAGGGATACTCAGACTTCCCGAGAGAACTATGTGGCTGCCGCTCTTGCCACAGGCATAAAACGAACCAGAAAAAGAGTCCTCCTGTTTCGCAGGGAAATAGCCGCAATTTCACTGTTCAAGGAAGTTGTGGATGATTAGCTTTTCTTACCAAAGGCTTGGGTGAAGAACCGAACCCAGTTGCCATGCATGATCTTTTCAACATCCACCTCGGAATAACCTCTTTCCTTTAAAAGGTCGGGGAACCTTGCGAGGTCTGCAATGGTATCCAAGTCTCCGGGGGATTGCTCCCTTCCAAATCCACCATCTAAATCGGTTCCCAACGCGGCATGGTTTGCATTTCCTGCCAGTTGGCAAACCCTGTCTATGTGATCCACTACAGTACGCATGGTAACGCCAGATTCCTGCACTGTGGTTTTACCTCGGACCCAATTTGGATATAGCATCCATGTATCAAAGGCCGCCCCAATTACAGCGCCACGGGAGACCAGTTTTTTGATATGGTCATCGGCAAGCTGTCTCTGATCTGGCACCAATGCCCGGCAGTTATGATGGCTTGCAAGCACTGGCCCACCATATATATCCAATGCTTCTTCAAAGCATTGATCGGAAAGATGCGTGACATCGAGAATCATTCCGCAGGATTGCATTTCCCTAAGCAACGCCGGACCAAGTGGAAAGAGCCCTCCTTCGGTGCTGGTACCGTGCGCATAAGGGCTTACTCCATAATGAGCCGGACCAATAATTCTCAGGCCGAGTTGATACCAATGATGAACCTGTTCGGGAAATAGAACCGAATCCGCGCCTTCCATGCTTAAAATAAAGCCCAACGGCTCACTGTCGGTATTTGGGCTTTTCCATCTATTAACATGGGATTCCACATCGGCTGCGGTCTTTAAAAAGCGAAGCTTGCCAGCGTTTACCATGGTTTCGTAATAAGCAAGCTGGCCGCGACCCGCCGCATAGGCGGAACTCATGGACTCATACCGTTGCAGTGGTGGCATCATCCCATGTCGCATTAGACGGGGCAGGATGGTGGCTATAAATATTCCTACTTTTCCCCGACGAAGATCTGGAAAAGACACGGTTCCCACCCCACGGGCTTTGCCTGTCAGGCCCAGGGCATTTTCACGCTGGCGAATTTCCTGAACACTCAGGCAAAGATCCCTGTTCCAATCCAAGGCATTCCATGCAAGGTCCAAATGAGCATCAAAAATCAGCATGTTTTTCCAGCTTTCTGGGTGGTGGGATATAGTCGGAGGGCCTGTTTCAATGTACAGTAATTTATACATGGGCTAATACCCTATTTAAACCTTTTTTTGTCCGGGGAATGTCATGAAGAAGATTACAGTTGGTAAAGAGTCGGAAACCGTTGTTGAACGGTCAGATTATCCACCAGAAAAAATCAAGCAGATTCTTGCTAACGAAGTGGTTGTAGTGCTTGGCTATGGTGTGCAAGGTCGCGGCCAATCCCTGAACATGAAAGATAACGGTGTTAACGTAATCATCGGCCAAAGGCCAAATACCCGCTCTTGGGATTTGGCTGTTCAAGATGGCTGGGTTCCTGGCAAAACCCTCTTCAGCATGGAAGAAGCTGCCGCAAAGGGAACCATCATCCAGTACCTACTTTCCGATGCAGGCCAGAAGGAACAATGGCCTAAATTAAAGCCACATCTCACCAAGGGCAAGACCTTGTATTTCTCCCATGGCTTTAGCATTGTTTACAAAGATCAAACTGGTGTGATCCCGCCTTCGGATATCGATGTGATCCTTGTGGCCCCCAAGGGTTCTGGAACTTCGGTGCGTCGCCTTTTTGTTGAAGGCAAAGGCATTAACTCCAGCTACGCGGTATTTCAGGATGCTTCCGGCAAAGCTCATGACAAGGCAAGGGCCCTTGGCTTTGCAATAGGTTCAGGCTATCTTTTTGAAACCACCTTCCAGAAGGAAGTTTACAGCGACCTTACTGGCGAGCGGGGTGTGCTAATGGGTGCTATTTATGGCATCTGGCTGGCTCAATACGAAGTTCTTCGCGAACAAGGCCACTCCCCCAGCGAGGCTTTCAACGAAACCGTTGAAGAAGCCACCCAGAGCCTTTATCCATTGATTGCCGAAAACGGCATGGATTGGATGTACGCCAACTGCTCCACCACCGCTCAGCGTGGCGCACTGGATTGGTTCAAGAAGTTTCATGATGCCACCAAACCTGTGTTCCAGGAACTTTACGACCGTGTTGCTGATGGCAGCGAAACCCGTAGGACCTTGGAATCCAATAGCAGACCTGATTACCGCCAGCAACTTGAGAAAGAACTCAAGGAAATCGCCGGTAGCGAAATGTGGGTGGCAGGCGCACAGGTTCGAGAACTTCGTCCAGAAAAAGCCAAAGGCAAGTAACCAACTTGCAATTAGCCAAATATTCTGAAGAGGGAGGCTTTTGCCTCCCTCTTTTTGTTTTGTTCCCCTTCATCAAAAAATCATTGGACTTTGTATTTCAATCCCAGAAAATATGAAAGTAAATCCCACCCCACAGATTTGCAATCGAGACAAAGCATGAACAAATACCAGTTGATTATGGCATCATTCTCCGCTCTGCTGGTTTCGATGACCCTTAACGCCCAAGAAGCAGCAAAAACCCCTGGTAAATCCCTGCCTGGAATGCAAATCAATGGCGAGGTTCGACTTCCAAACGGCTGGACGCTAAAGCCAGCCGGTAAGCAAATTCCCCTGGGTGACTTTCCTGTCAACATTGCCATGCACCCTTCTGGCAAATATCTCGCCGTGCTTCATGCCGGTTATGGTACCCATGAAATCATAGTCCTTGAAACGGACAAAGCAGGCGCAAATATTACCAGCAGAACTACTTTGAAGCAGACCTTTGCTGGAATCTGTTTTGCTCCGGATGGTAAAAAGCTTTACGCCAGCGCGGCAGAGCATGCCTCTGCCCTAAGTTTCGATTTTGTGAATGGAGCGCTAATTGCAGGCAAAGAAATTCAACTTGCCCCCAAAGAAAGCACCTTTATCACCTCAGGCCTTGCCGTGGACAGCACAGGCAAAAAAATCATCGGTGCCGGTTGCTGGGGCTTTTCAGTTGCCATTGCTTCAGTCGATGGGACTGGCAAATCCACAGTAGTAGATCTGGGAAAGGACTCCTACCCCTTTGCCATCCTTCCCGTTCCAGGGAAAGAACAGGCGTTTGTAAGCCTATGGGGAGGCTCTGCTGTAGCTCTACTGGATACCAACGAAGGCAAGGTCCTTGGCAAGTGGGCCACGGAAAGCCACCCTACAGAAATGGCTTTATCCCCAGATGGTAAAACCCTTTTTGTCTCCTGCTCGAACTCTACCAAAGTTAGCATTCTAGATCTGGCAGACAATGGAAAAAACCTGGGCACCCTGAACTGCGCTCTGTATGCTTCCGTTCCAAACGGAAACACACCCGGAAGCCTTACCCTTACCAATGATGGCAAGCTGCTGATTGTTGCCAATTCGGATGCAAACAATCTGAGTTTGTTCCAAGTTGATAACCCCCGCAAACCCGTGCCTATGGGCTATATACCCACTGGTTGGTACCCTACCAGCGTTCGATACAACCCTACTGACAAAAAGCTTTATGTGGCCAATGGCAAAGGATTGACATCGCGGCCTAACTCTCAGGGGCCAAACCCGCTAGCCATCAAGGATCTGCCCATCCGCCAGTATATAGCAGGGCTTATGCAAGGCTCGCTTGGCATTTTGGATATTCCCTCCCCAGAAAAACTTGTGGAATTCACCAAGGAGGCTTATTCCTGCAGCCCTTTAAAGGAGGGCAATTTACCTCCCATGGATTGGGCCAAGGATAATCCAATCCCCCGAAGAATTGGTGAAAGCAGCCCCATCAAACATTGCATTTACATCATCAAAGAAAATCGCACATATGACCAAGTGTTCGGTGACATGAAAGAAGGCAATGGCGACCCCAACCTTTGTATATTCGGGGAAAAAGTCACACCCAACCAGCACAAGCTCTCCCGCGAGTTTGTACTTCTGGACAATTTTTATGTGGAAGGGGAAGTAAGCGCCGATGGCCATCAATGGAGCATGGCTGCATATTCAACAGATTTTGTTGAAAGGGTTTGGCCACTAACCTATCGTGGCAGCACCCTGAAAAAGCTGACTGCCTACCCCTCGGAAGGTGCCTACGACCCCATCGCTCGACCTTCCGGTGGCTATATTTGGGACCGTTGTATCGAGGCTAAGGTTCCATTCCGCAGTTACGGAGAATGGGTGGATAACCCTAAAAAGATTGGTGAACCCGCCAGGGCCAAAGTTAAGGCTATCGAAGGAAACTTTGATCCTTACTATCACGGTTACGACTTGGATTACCCGGATGTAAAACGCGCCGAAAGGTTCCTTTCTGAACTCAAACGATTCGAAAAAGAAGGTGGCATGCCCGGCCTTTCCATCGTTCGCCTGCCAAATGATCACACCTATGGCACCCGTCCGGGCAAACCAACGCCAACTGCCATGGTTGCAGAAAACGATTATGCCCTTGGCCTCTTGGTGGAAGGCGTCAGCAAAAGCAAGTTCTGGAAAGAAACCGCCATCTTTGTCATCGAAGATGATGCTCAAAATGGTTCGGACCATGTGGATGCCCATAGGTCCACCGCTTTGGTAATCAGCCCATACACCAAACGAGGTTCAGTTGATTCAACCATGTATTCAACTTCCAGCATGCTTCGAACCATGGAACTTATACTAGGTTTAAAACCCATGAGCCAGTTTGATGCCGCCGCTACCCCGATGTTCAACTGTTTTCAAGCCAAACCAAACCTGAAGCCATTTGAGCATGTGGCTCCTCAGGTAAGTGTCACACAATTAAACAAGGCTGATGCGTGGGGGGCCCAGCTTTCCATGCAGTTTGACCTTAGCACCGAAGACCTTGCTGACGACCTTTTGTTCAACGAAGTCATCTGGCGTTCTGTCAAAGGGCCAAGCAGTCCGATGCCTGCACCTGTAAGGGCAGCATTTTTTATACCCAAGTCCACCATCAAGCCAGCTCGCAAGGATTAAGGTTTTTGCTCACATCTTCCATCCAATTTAGGTAGATTTGACAAATGTAAACGAATCGATTCCATCCATAACGGAGAATGTCGATGTCCTCTGCCCAGGGGGATCACCCAGATATTTGGAAGAATCTTGCCAGCCTTTTTTTTCAGGTACCATCTCTTGGAATTGCTCTGGGGCTTACTCTGGGTTTTGTGCTGGATAGTTCTATTTCCCCTCCAGCCGTGGCCCTGCTTGTTTTTTTTGCCGCAAGCGGAATAGCATGGGTTTTAAACCTAAAATCTGGAAAACCTAGACTGGGTTACCTATACCTTGGCATGATGTTAGTTGCCTTGGGTGCTATCTTGCACTTCCAATCAGCAAGAATGGTTCTGAGAAATGATGTCCGGCTTTTTCTTACCGACAAACAGGCACTCTTAAGATTTCGAGGAATCATTTCCAAGGAACCCAAAATTTGGGCCAGCAACTCGGATCAGGATTTACGTAGTTTCCCATCGAAGCCTAACAGTTCGTTAATTTTGAAATTGGGTATGATCTCCACCGAAACAGGCTGGCAGGAAGTTCATGGAAGCATTCGGATTCTTGTAAATGAAACAATTACAGATTTACACACCGGAGATGAGGTTGAAGTTTTTGGGAAGGCAAAACTTATTGATGGACCGGAAAACCCCGGTGAATGGGATTACAGAGGGTTCCTAGCCCAGCAGGGCATCTTTGGAGAAATACGTGTTCGTGGTTCGGGTACCCTGCTGCTTCTGAGGCCGAGCCCCGCTCCAAGCTTACACACACTGCTTACACGCACCCATGATTGGGCTGCTGCCATTATCGAAAAGAACCTTCCAGAAAACCTGGCTTCATTGGCAGAGGCACTTTTGCTGGGAGACAGCCCAGGCATGGGTAGCAATGAATGGGACAAATACAGAAACACCGGTGTTCTGCATGTGCTGGCAATCAGTGGACAGCATCTGGCAATTCTTGGTTTTTGCTTTTCCTGGTTCCTTCGAACACTTCGCTTTAGAAGCCAGACAATTGCATTGCTTATTCCCATGTTTCTGTTGGGTTATGCATTGCTAACGGGTGGAAGACCTTCCGCCATGCGAGCCGCCATCATGGTTGGCGCCTTTAGCCTGGGGTGGATTCTTCGTAGACCGGCTCCTGCCATCCATGCCATTTCTGTCGCCTGGATCATACTTCTGATTCTGCAACCCTGGGATATTTTCAGTCCTGGGAGCATACTTTCTTTTCTGGCAACAGCTTGCTTGATCTGGGTTGTGCCTAAATTCCAAACGGAACCATTATCTCCTCTTGACCAGCTCACTTATGAAACCAGACCGTTATGGCAAAAGCTTCTTTTGGATCTCTGGGGAGGGGTGTGGGAAGGATATAAAATTTCCGCTGTTATCTGGGTACTTGTCACCCCGTTGGCTGTTTATTACACCCATGTAGTTTCGCCTATCGGATTGCTAATCGGACCCATTCTTATTTTTCTTACAACCATTGCGTTGATTGCGGGATTTACCAGTCTTCTTCTTGGTTCACTTATTCCGTTCTTTGCCACTATGGGTGGTTGGTTGATGTATCCCTTGCTTGCAGGCTGTTCAGTAGTTGTGGAATTGGCAGATAAAACTCCCGGAGCCTATTTTTATTTGGCAGACAAATCGCTTTGGTTCATCGTGGCCGGATACCTCTTATTTGCCATCTGGCTAGCAAAGCCATTGATCGTTTCCAAAAAAATTTGGCTGGTTTCGGCAGGTGCCTGGGCAGTGGCTTTTCTAATTCCTTGGAGGTGGGCTCCAAGGGATCTGCAAATAACCTTCCTCTCGGTGGGGCATGGTAGTTGCGTGGTTTTGGAAACCCCGGGTAAAGAAGTGATCGTATACGATGCGGGTTCCATTTCCGGTCCTGAAATTACTCGAAGAAAAATCGCGCCCTTCCTCTGGAATAAGGGTATCCAACGAGTTGATTACCTTTTCCTATCCCATGCGGATCTTGATCATTTTAATGCGGTGCCAAGCTTGCAAAAGATGTTTCCCATAGGCCAAATCATAGTAAACCCTGGCTTCTTTCAAAAGATCACACCCGGGGTAAAGCAAATTCAAAAACTGAAGCAGGCTCATGGGATATTCCGTGAAGCACCCAGGGGAACCTCTTTCGAATTCACATCCCTGAAAGGAGAAGTGCTTCATCCACCCTCCAGCGATTTTCCTGGTAACGAAAATTCAAGAAGCTTGGTACTTGAATGGATGTACAAGGGACATCGCATCATGTTAACAGGCGACTTGGCAGGACCGGGTTTATCGGAAATAACCCGGTCTTCGATTGGTCCGGTTGATCTGTTAATGGCGCCACATCATGGCAGCGCAAGCTCGTTAATAGAACCATTCCTTCAATGGGCAAACCCGGATATTCTGGTCGCAAGCCAGTCGGCTAATGATCCTCAACCTCCAGTTGGAATCGAGGACAACTACAAATGGTTTAGCACCGCAAAAGAAGGAGCCATCCTGTTCGAGTTTCACAAAAATGGTGTCGCTGTGGAAAGCTTTATTTCACAATCCAGAAAAATTATTCCCGGGCGTAAATTCAGGGAATAAGAAACTCGTGTTCAGGATACCTTACAGATAGCACTGGACATGGCGCCTGGCGAACTACTGCTTCCGCAAGACTTCCAAGGAAGAAATGGGCCAAACCGGTATGACCATGAGTTCCCAGAATGATCAAATCTATTTGCTTTTCTCTGGCCTGATCAAGAATTTCATCCAGTGGATTTCCCTCAAGACAGGTTTTTTCGACATGAACATCTTTCGAGTCCACCTCGGTAATAAAGTCATTCATGGATTTGTTGGCGGCTAGCAACATGGGTTCCGTGGCACTGGTAGCCAGGGAAGGCGCCACCATGGCTGTTTCTGGAAGAAAGATGGCTACATCCTGCACGATGTGAAGAAGGTGTATTTTTGCCCCAAACTTACGGGCAAATTCCAAGGCATATATCAATGCTGTCTTGGATGCGTTCGTAAAATCTGTGGGCACCAGAATGTTTCGAAGCAATATCATCAGCGCCTCCGGTAAAGAGGTAAAGGATGGGTATACTACCAGCCTTAATTATACACTGACAAACTTTCGAAAACGCTCGCGAAGAAGTTTTGTGATTTTCCCGGGCTTGCCTTCGCCAATCACGCGGCCATCACACTTGGTGACAGGTACAACTTCAGCCGCTGTTCCGGTAAGAAAACATTCATCCGCAATGAATACATCATGGCGTGTCAGCACACATTCCTGCACTTCGATATCTTCCCCGCGGGCCAGATCCATAACCGTGTTTCGGGTGATCCCCTCAAGGATGCCACAGTGCGGGGCAGGGGTTTTCAGGATGCCATTTTTCACCAAAAACAGATTGTCCGCGGTACATTCGGCAACCTCACCAAGATGATTCAGCATAATGGCTTCAGGAACACCGGCCCGATTTGCCTCAATTTTGGCAAGGATGTTGTTCAGGTAATTCAGCGATTTAATCCTGGGATTCAAGGCGTTTGGAATATTTCGGATGGTTGTCGCGGTAATTATTTCCATGCCTTTTTCGTACATCTCTTCAGGATAAATCGAAATATCATCAACAATAATGATGATCTGCGGATTATTAGTCTTTCTGGGATCAAGGCCCAGGTTTCCAACTCCGCGTGATATCACAAGGCGGATATAACCGTCTTTTTTGTTATTTGCATGAACGGTATCCTCAACAGCCCGCGCCATGGTGGGAATATCCATGGGAATGTGCAAATCTATGTGACGGGCACTTTCATAAAGCCTTTCCAAGTGTTCTTGAAGCTTGAACACCTTACCATGGTAGATACGAATACCTTCAAAGATGCCATCCCCATAAAGGAAACCATGATCATACACCGAGATGACGGCCTCGTGCTTTTCAACCAGTTTGCCATTAAGGTGAATTTTCGACATGAGCGCCACTCCAGTTCAATGATCCAAAATTTCCAGGCCCGCCAATTAAACTAAACTTGCACAACCGGTGAAACTTCCCGGTCTTGCTCCACATCTGGTACCTCAACATGCCCGGAAACCAGCTTTACTGTCCGATGCGTGCCAGAGGCTATTTCCAAATTGTGGGTGACCATGATGATAGTGACACGGTCCCTCTCATTCAAGTCACGCAACAATCGAACAATCTCATTTCCTGTTTCCTCGTCCAGATTTCCGGTTGGCTCGTCAGCAAACAACAGAACCGGTTCGCCAATCAAGGCCCGGGCTATGGCGGTTCGCTGCATTTCCCCGCCAGACAATTCCCTGGGTAGATGGTTCAATCGATGCCCAAGGCCAACGCGATCCATTAATTCCCTGGCTCGCTTTTTCGCCCCAAATCCATTGGCAAGCCAGCTTAACGGGCTGTTGCGGATCATCAAGGGGATCATGACATTTTCCAAGGCCGTGAGTTCTGGCAACAGGTGATAAAACTGGAAGATAAAGCCAAATTCGTTGTTTCTCAACTTATCACGCTTGTCAGCGTCCAGGTTGTCGATGCGCTTACCCCGGAAGTAAATTTCCCCCTGGTCAGGCTTGTCCAGTGTTCCCATAAGGTGCATCAGAGTACTTTTTCCGGAACCACTTGCCCCTACCACGCTAAGGAATTCGCCTTCCTCAATGGCTATATCCACACCCTTTAGAACAGGAGTACTGATCGCATTCTTACGATAGGTTTTGTGAAGATTGCTTGCCGACATCAACAAATTGTTATTCATGGAACTTCCTTGGTCCGTGGAAAATCACTCGTACCTCAGGGCCCGAACAGGATGCAGCAGCGAAGCGCGCAATGCGGGAAGAATGCTAAAAAGCACCGCTATACCTATGCTTCCAAGGTTCACCAGCAAAACACTCAAGGGATGAATGTCCGTTGGAATCTTGTCAAAATAATAAACATCGCGTGGGAATATATCCTGTCCAGTGACCTTGGCGATGAACTTTTCAATGTCATTAATATGAACCGTGATCTCCAAACCAATCACCGTACCCAGCCCAGCCCCAACCATTCCCAAGAGTAATCCATACCCGATGAAAATGGCCAAAATGCCGGTGTTTGATGCCCCCAAGGCCTTAAGAATGCCAATATCGCGGGTCTTCTCAACAACAATCATGGAAAATATTGCCAGAATGCCAAACCCTGCCACCGCAATGATCAGGAACAGCAGGATATTCAAAATTCCTTTTTCCACCCGAATGGCAGCGAGCACCGCACCTTGCTTTTGCTCCCAAGTTTGGACTTCCAGGGGAGCGCTCACAAACATCTGCCGAAGCTTTTCAACAACTTGGGGGGCTTTGTTGTAATCCTTCAATCGAATTTGAATACTGGTCACTCGATCTTCCATGGTTCGCAGTTTTTGCAAATGCTCTATGGGAAGAAACACATAGTTGGAATCGTACTCGCTCATTTCTGATTTGAAGTAATCAGCCACCACAAAGCGATCGTAAACAGGGGCAAGCTTGGCACCACTAACTGTGGTAATAATGACCTCATCGCCAGGTTCAAGAGTGCGAACATCCTTGTTTGCCATCTCCGCGGGGACGTTTCGATCTCTATAGTGGGCAATGGCATAACCGAGAATAATCCCCTGAGGGTCATGAGGTCTGCTGGGTGGTGGAGCTGGTGGTGGTGGCTCATCCGGGTTGGGAAGGGTCTTCGATCCTGGGAAGTCTATACCCCTGGTTGCCCGTTTGATGATGTACCTTTCCTTGGCCTCTTCAGTCATCTTGAAGTTGGGAGACTGACGGTTGTTTGGATTCACCAGATGCTCGGCAAACCCACCAACCATTTTTCTCCCTTCGGGTTCAATTCCTATCAGGCGTACCGGCCTTGTAAAAGGAACATCCCTGTAAGTGAACTGTAGCATCGCGAAAATTTCCAGGGTGGGAGTCATTGCCTCCACTTCCTTGGAAAGGAATGGATCCGCCATGATTTGAGCCATCTTACCCTTGGCATCCGTAAAACCATCATAGTCGTAGGCTTCCAGCACTATGTCTGAAAGAAGGCCGTGCAGGCGTTCCTTGAGCTTGGTGCTGAAACCGCCCATCACACTGTTCACCACTATCAACGTGGCTACCCCCAGCATGACACTGACAATGCAGACCATGGCCAGGAACCTGGTTCTTAGGTATTTCCAGCAAAGTAGAAGCTTGTACAAAACTCACCTCGAGTCCATGAGGAAGAGCCGGCTGCCTGCCGGATCAGGATGGATCCTTTTCAGGCTTGGTGTCTGTTTTCTTTTCAGGCTTCAACAGCGGGAAAAGAATCACATCACGAATTGTCTGGGTGTTTGTCAGAAGCATGATCAATCGATCAATTCCAACGCCAAGGCCACCCGCCGGTGGCATTCCGTGCTTCAATGCGCGAATGAAATCATCATCCATCTTGGCCATGGAATCTTCTTCCTTCAGGCCCGCAAGCTGCATGCGAAAAGTTTCTTCCTGAGTGATTGGGTCATTCAACTCGGTATAAGCATTGGCAAGCTCCATGCCACAAACATAAAGCTCGAATCTCTCCGCAATCTTGGGATTACCCTGCTTTCGCTTTGTAAGCGGGCAAAGCGATGCGGGGTAATCGTAAACAAAAATCGGCCCCATGAGCTTGTCTTCAACTTTTGCCTCGAACAATTCTTGCACAATCACATCCGGGTGCTTGCCCTTGGTTTGCATTCCCATGGAAAGAGCAATTTTTTCAACCGCGGCGGCATCTTCCATATCAACGCCTACATGCTCGCGGAAAAGCTCGCCATAGGTTGCCCTTCTCCAGGGCGACTGGTAATTCACCTGATGTTCGCCAAAAGGCCGGATGGTTTCATTTCCCAAGGCCTTTACACAGGCAAGAATCAATCCCTCGGTAAGATCCATCATGGTCTGATAATCACCATAAGATTGATAAAGTTCCATCATGGTGAATTCAGGATTGTGCTTGGGACTAATTCCCTCGTTTCGAAACACCCTCCCTATCTCAAATACTTTTTCAATGCCACCCACCAGCAACCGTTTCAGATGCAATTCCAGCGCAATACGCAGATAAAGTTCAATATCCAGAGTATTGTGGTGCGTAATAAACGGCCTGGCGGCAGCCCCACCGGCGATGGCATGCAGGGTTGGGGATTCCACTTCCCAAAAACCTTTGTCTTCCAGATACCGCCGAATGGTTCTAATTAAAAAGATTCTTGCCTTGGTTCGCTCAAGGGTTTCAGGGGTGTAAGTCAGGTCGAGATAGCGATGGCGAAGACGAAATTCGATGTCTTGCATACCATCCCATTTGTCGGGATGCGGCAAAAGCGACTTTCCAAGGAACACTACCTTGTCGGCAAACAAAGTCAGTTCACCTGTTTTGGTTTTTCCGAATGAACCTTCAATACCGAGAAGGTCACCCAAATCGAGAAGTTTCGCGATGTTCCAGCCTTGCTCGCCTACTTGCTTTTTTCCAATCATAACCTGAAGCTGGCCTGTCCAATCCCGAAGGTCCAGGAAATGGACATTACCCATGCCGCGGCGAAGCACAATGCGCCCGGCTATCCTTGCCTTGACAGGATTTTCCGGATTCACGGGAAGTTCGCGAACACTTTTGATGGGTTGATGATCATCAAACCGCTGCCCCCAGGGATCCACCCCCAAGGCGGCCAAGGCCTGCATTTTATCCCTGCGAATACCCTCATGTGATTCTGCGATTTCTGTCACGGCAACCATACCCCATCGTCAAAAAGAAACGCTATAACAACAAAAGTGGGATGGCCCACCTCGAGGTGAACCATCCCGGAATTTTTCCCGGCTTAGCTAGCATACCCAAAACTACTTCAAAGGCACTAGATCGATCTTGCGGAAAAAGAGTTCCGCACCCTCTGACTGGAAAAGGATCTTACCCTTTGTGTGGCTTGCCTTTACGCCTTTATTGACAACCACGCCATTCAGAATATTGGTAATCGAATCTCCATCGCAAATGCATTCCAAGAGATTCCATTCACCCACAGGCTTTTCTACATCCTGCTTTCCACGGAAGCCAATAGTGTCTGTCCATTCGGGATCACGCCCATACCAATTGATTCTACCGCCCTTGAATTCCTTCAACTGACCACCCTTCTTGTAATAAGACTGGGGGCTTTTCTTTTCGCCTTTTCCGGTTGGTTTTTCTTCCACTTCAGCCCACATGGATGGCTTGCCTTTGCCACCCACCAAAATAAAGTCGCCCGTACCACCTTCTATCAACTGGCACTCAATGGATTCCATCCAAACACCGCCGCCCGCACCATCTTCTCCAACGCAATGCAAAAGCACGCCACTGTCACGGGTAGCCTTCTCACGTGGTAGCCAAGTCTTCTCACCCCATTTGAACTCCACGATAAGCCTGTAGTTTTCGTACTCTTTCTCGGTGGTGAAACAGCCATAGATTTCACCGGAAACCCGAATGGCCCCATCCTTGACACTAAAGACCTTGGTAGGATCGTTGTTCTTTCCAAGATGCTTTTCGCCCTTCTTGGGTGAACCCAGATAGGTGTAAAAACCTGTCAAATCTTTGCCGTTGAACAGTTTGACTGGTTGCTTACCCGTTTGGCCGTGTCCATTCCCAACCACTGTGAACGATAGTGTAGAGACCAGCCCCGCAAAAATTGCCAGGGAAATCCACCTCATTTTGAACTCCTTCTTTAATGGAAAAATGACGCAAGGGAATAACGACAACTCAAAGCACCGTTTTGCTTGCATCAAGGTTGGTAGTAGCGTAGCTTAACTTTAAATCACACCAACCCCAAGAGAAAAAGGCATTCCTATGAATCTGGCAGAACTTACCTGGGAAGAAGTTTCCAACCTTAACAAAAATATGCCCGTGGTTATTCCTGTTGCAGCCATCGAACAACATGGAAGGCACCTCCCGGTTTTTGTGGATAGCATACTGTGCGGGGAAGTGATGCGCCGGGTATCTGAAACCTTGAAAGGCAAAGCACTGTTTGCACCCCTGACATGGTTTGGCAATTCGCACCACCACATGGATTTCCCCGGCACACTAAGTGCCAATCCAAGGCTCTATCTGGACCTTTTAAACAACCTTGCTGATAACTTTTTGGACCATGGCTTCAAACGAATTGTCTTTATCAATGGGCACGGCGGAAACATTTACCCCGGAAAGCAAGCCATCTTCGAACTTCGCCAAAAATACCGGCATCGCAATGACCTTTTGCTTTTGTTTGGCACCTATTGGGACTTAAACCCTGAATCACGCCCTGCGTTGAAGGATTTTGTGCAAAGCAAAATGGGTCATGCCTGTGAGTGGGAAACATCCATGATTCTTCGTGTTGCCCCACACCTTGTCAAAGGCAAGGTTGCAGATTTGAAGAAGGTGGAGTTTGGGTTCAACTTTGAACCCGCATATAGGGGTTGGATCACCAAGGACCGAACAGAGCCCGGGCATATTGGTGATCCACGGCATGCCACAGCCGAAAAGGGCGAGATCCTCTTTAAAACTTTTGCGGACGATGCAGTCCAGTTCCTGGAGAAAGTAATTGCCTGGGATGGCAAATCCTGGTTTTAACAGGTAGTGTCATAACAAAACAGGAAACATTCTCATGGTAGCCATGCGCACCCTGCGTTTTGTTTTATGGGCATTGGCCTTCATCAGCCTTTCCAGCCATGCCGAGGCTGCGGATGGCCTGCAGATTCCAAAAACTGCCCCTTTGAACACAAACGAAGCTCTTAAAGCATTTAAAACCGAGAATGGGTTTCAAATGCAACTGGTTGCCGCTGAACCACTGGTTCAGGACCCTGTTGCCGCTGCTTTTGATGAGGACGGCAACCTGTATGTTGTTGAAATGTCTGACTATCCAAACCCGCTTCCGCCAAATACACCTCCCAAAGGTCGTATTCGCAAGCTAATTGACAGCGATGATGATGGAATCTTTGACAAGGCAACAGTTTTCGCGGAGGGCTTATTCTGGCCCACTGGTGTGGTTGCTTCCAAGGGCGGAATCTTTGTTCTTTCGGTGCCGAACATCTGGTATTTCAAAGATTCGAACGGTGATGGCAAAGCTGATATCAAAGAACAAATCGCAACTGGCTTTGTCATTTACAACGTCCAGCAATTGGCAAATAACCTGCGCTGGGGTATCGACAACAAGATTTATGGAATTACTGCGGGTAATGGAGCAAACCTTTCCTTCCCCAACAGTTCCCAAAAAGAACTTTCCTTAAGAAGACGAGATTTCAAGTTTGACCCATTCACCAAATCGTTTGAAGCCATTTCGGGAACAGGTCAGTTTGGATTGGGGTTTGATGACAATTATCATCGGTTCACTTGCGCAAACCGCGACCCGGTTCTTGAAATTGTAATGCCCGCAAAGGCCATGGACAGAAACCCTGATTTTGCCATAAACAACGCCGTCCATAATTGCGTGGTGGAAGGTGCCAACTCTCCCATTCCTGTATACCCCATTAGCCCACCAGAACCCTGGCGAGTCATAAGAACAGAAAGGTACAAGGCTGAAGGCCGAACTTTTGCACAGAGTGAAATGGTAGCCAATGGCGTATTTACCTCTGCTTCAGGAATCACCATTTACCGGGGTGATGCCTATCCTTCTGAAATTAAAGGGCAGGCCTTTATTGCAAACTCTGCAGGCAACCTGATTCATCGAAGAGTTTTAGAACCCAAAGAAGCATCCCATATTGCAAAACCTTTAGATGAAAAATCTGAAATTGTGCGGTCGAAGGATATCTGGTTCCGACCCGTCAATTTTGTTCACGCGCCAGATGGAACCCTTTATGTGTTGGACCTATACCGCGAAATAGTGGAACACCCCTGGTCCATTCCAGATGACATCAAGGAGAAGTTAGACTTCGAGAATGGCAGAGATAAGGGGCGAATCTACAGACTCGCCCCGGCAAATTTTAACAGGAGAAAAACCCCCAAGCTATCCACTGCCACAACTAAGGAACTTGTTTCCCTTTTGGGGCATCCTTCATCTTGGCATCGTGAGACCGCCCAAAGGCTTCTTGTGGAAAAAGGTTCCTTTGACAGCGCTCCGCTACTGACCTCCCTTTTAGGTCAAAAGGGAAATCCTCTGGAAAAATTGCATGCGATATACGCACTTGAAGGGCTTAAACAAAATAATCTGGAAAATATATTGAGAATTCTCAATGACAACGATCCGGGGTTGCGGGAACATGGGTTGCAACTTGCAAGCAATCATCTCCAACCTCAAATACTGCTTGGAAGTCCATCAGGAAAAGCCGTTCGCTCCAAGGTTCTGGCTCTCGCAAAGGATGATAATCCAAAAGTTCGTTTTCAAGCAATAATCTCCATGGGTGGCTTCAACGACAACCCTTCAGAAATAGCCGAGCATCTTTCAAAAGCTTTAATTAGCGATACTTCAGATGGATGGATAAGGCAGGCTTGCTTGTCTTCCTCGGTGGTATGTACGGAAGAACTGCTTTTAATACTTTTGAAAAGCGATCCGTATCTTCAAAGCCCATTTGCCAAAGAAACACTTAGGCAACTTGCATATCAATCTGGTAAAAGCAGTTCCAAAAACCTTCCAAGTCTGGTGTCCTTGATGGACAAAGCAAGTTTTCCCAGAGATACAGCCTGGGCTATCTTAACTGGTTTTGCCGAAGGAAGACAAAAATCCGGAACCAGCTTTGGCAAAGCATCATCCGAATTAAAACTTGAACAAAAGAAATGGGTTGAGAAACAGGGAAGGGAATCCTTTGCTTTGGCAATGGACCCATCCGCCACGGATGTGGACCGTTCCTATGCCATCACAACGGCCTTAAATATTCATTCAGATAGTTTCCCGTATTTAAAAACCCTGTTGGATTCCAAGCATCCTTCCTTGGTTCAAATTGCCGCCATCAAGCACATTCGAAATTCTGCCGACCCCGAAAATGCCAAACTGATGATTGAATCGTGGAACGGTTTAACCCCCATGGTAAGAACAGAAATTATTACCGCTCTTATGAGCCGTATTCCATGGACAAGCGAACTGTTAAAGGCACTTGAAGAGGGAAAAATTCAACCCGCCCAAATTGACTTGGCCAAGCGACAACTGCTTCTGAAGAACCAAAATTCCAGTATTCAGAAAAGGGCTGAAAAGATATTTGGCCCATCCAATTACAGCAGGCAGGAAGTGGTTCAAGCATATAAATCGAGCCTGACTCTCGAAGGTTCTTATGCCAAAGGCATGGAAATTTTTAAAAAGGAATGCGCCAGTTGCCACAAAATCGGTCAGGAAGGCAAAGACTTGGGACCAAACCTGCTTACCGTGGGAACCAAGACTCCGGATGCATTCTTGAACAACATCCTCGACCCCAGCAGGGAAGTGGATGCAAAATATCTGAATTATGTGATCTCTACCAAGGATGGAAAAACTTTTTCAGGTATGCTTGCAAGTGAATCGGCATCCACCATCACTCTGGTAAAGACCGATGGATCCACTGATTCCATATCGCGCAAGGAAATCGAATCCCTTGAATCCACTGGTGTCTCTTTCATGCCAGTGGGGTTTGAGGAAAAAATCACGAAACAGCAAATGGCTGATTTGCTGGCATTCCTTTTGGCACCAAGGTAAACAACCATGATCTGGGATGTTCATTGCCATCTCTCCAGCGCCGAGGGAAAAACGCCAGAGGAAAAAATGTCGTGGTTGCTGCGAAGTGCAGATCGTATGCAAATTGAAAAGCTTGTTGTTTTCATGGGTTACCCATTCATCCAAAATCCCTCCGCTGAACAGCTAAGAACCCAAAACGACCAGGTTCTGGCGGCACTATCTCATCACCATGACAGGGCCTACGGTTTTGCCTATGTCTCGCCCGTACATATTGACCAAAGCCTTGCCGAGATGAAACGCTGTATTAAGGATGGACCCATGGTTGGAATCAAACTTTGGGTTGCAAGAAGATGCCATTTGGATGGAGTTGAACCCATATTGCGTTACGCTGCCGAGTTGAAAGCTGTTGTTTACCAGCATACTTGGTCAAAAACCAACGGTAACTTCGAAGGTGAATCAACTCCCGAGGACCTTGTAGAACTTGCCAAAAAGCATCCAGGTACCCGAATCATTTGTGGCCACACCGGGGGAAATTGGGAAAAAGGCATTAGAGCCATTTCCAGGCAAAAAAATCTGTATGCCGAAAGCGGAGGCTTTGATCCAACCGCTGGATTTTCCGAGATGGCGACCCGGGAGCTAGGACCAGAACGAATTATTTATGGAAGTGACGCGCCTGGCAGAAGCTTCGCATCTCAAATTGCAAAAATCCAAGGGGCCAACATCCCGGAACCATGGAAAAAACGAATCTTCAAGGAAAACCTTCGGGGTCTTCTTGCACCCATTCTTTTGGCAAAGGGTTTCAAGCCATGACCTTTGATTCAAATACCAACCTCGGAAAATGGCCATTTAAACATCTCGATCTGGATTCAGCTTCCAATCTGGAAAAGAAATTCAAAGCCCTTGGAATAACCAAAGCACTTGTGGGAAACCTGGAAGGTTTGTTTCACATCGACATTGGTGGTGTCAACCAACGCCTTGTGGATTGGTGTGCGAACATCAACGAAGTCCATTTTTTGCCCAGCGGAAGTATCAATCCGACTCTAACAGGTTGGCAAAGGGATCTCGATGATTGCAAAACGAAATTTCATATGCGATCCATCAGATTACATCCCAATTATCATGGTTACGACCTTCAGGATCCAAGATTTGTTATGCTTCTGGAAAAAGCTGCCGGCGGTGGTTTACTGGTTCAAATAGTGCTCCGCATGGAAGATGAAAGGACTCAACACCCATTGTTGCGGATTCAACCCGTGGATTTGAAACCCCTGGTGGAAGCCATTGCAAAAGTTCCGAGTGCCAAAGTTCAATTATTGAATACCAACCAAGAAATTTTTAGTCCGACATCCATGGCATTAGCCCGCAGCAAAAAGGTGTTTTTTGATATTGCTTCGCTGGAAGGAACACAATCTCTGCCAAAAGTCATTCGAAGTCTTGGAATCCATGCATTATGCCTGGGAACTCATGCTCCATTATTTGTTCCAGAATCTGCATTACTAAAAATCCATGAAGGAAATCTGCAAAAAGAAGAAGAGAACCTTATTCGCTTTGGGAACATGGAGCAAATTCTTTCAACTTCCTGATGGAACAAGAACCATGCGGGCAGATTGATTTTTCCCGGTAGCTAAAATATCTAGGGCATCTGTAATTTCATTCAAACGCATAACTTGGGTGTTCACTCTTACATTCTTGTTTTGGTGGAGTTGAATCACCTTCTGAAGGGAAGCCATTGGCCCCACATAACTCCCGATTACCTTGACAGCACGCGTGACAGTTTCAAACCAAGGCAAAGTCAGCAAGGATTCCTTTCCAAGTCCCAAAACAACCAAGGTTCCACCATTTCGGACAGCTCTAAAAGATTCCTGCAAAGCCTGAGCATTTCCCACACAAACAATCGCCGCATCCACCATGGAACGCACTTCCATGTGACTCCATTCGTTAACGTCATAACTTTCCGCACCCAAGTCTGCCGCCATCTTAATATGGGCCTCAGATGTATCCAACGCGTACACTTTGGAAAAAACATTTTTCGCGTATTGAACCGCCAGATGACCAACCCCGCCAACACCTGTAATTAAAACTGCATCTTTACGTAAATTAGCCGCGGTTTGAATAGCCTGATATGCGGTTATTCCGGCACAAGCCAAAGGGGCCGCCTGAACAGAATCCATTTCTTCGGGGATTAAAATCACATGCCGATAGTCCGCGACAGCATACTCGGCATGGGTGCCCGGTAAAACATATCCGGTATTCATTTGTTTTTCGCACAAGTTTTCAAATCCGGATTCGCAGGAATGGCAAGTATGGCAAGTTCGCCCAACCCAGGGAATTAGCACCTTTTGCCCCGGCAAAATCCCTGAAACCTTTGCCCCTACCGATTCCACGACACCTGCGCCTTCATGGCCTGGTATTAAAGGTAGGAGTGGTTTCTTTTCCCAAGTTCCCTTGATAGCGTGAAGGTCTGTCTGGCACAGGCCGCTGGCCAGAATGCGTACCAAAACCTGGTTTGGTTTGGGGATTGGAACTGGAATTTCCTCGATTTGAATTCCTTTTTGAAAATCCCTTAATACCGCTGCTTTCATCATGCGCATGGAAGAATTCTTTTCAGGCAGGTTCCTGCTGACTAAGGCAATGCAATGTTCCCAAACCCCAGACGAGATCAACACTATGAATCCCAACCACTTTTCTTCCGGGAAAATGCTCGGCAATAATATTTAAGGCAATTCGGTCTTTGGGATCGTTGAAAGTTGGCACCAGAACAATCCCGTTGGCGATATAAAAATTCGCATAACTTGCTGGCAGTCTCTGCCCTTCAAAAACCACTGGTGCAGGCATGGGAAGTGGAATGACTTCAATTTTTTTTCCACGGGCATCTGTGGTATTCTTTAATTTTTGAAAATTCTCCTGAAGGTGTTCGTAGTTTTCATCCTTGCGGTCCTCCTCGACCGCAAGCAACACCTTTGCGGGGCTTACAAAACGAGCGAGGTCATCCACATGCCCATGGGTATCATCGCCAGCAATTCCACGATTCAACCAAACAACTTTGCTGATTCCCAGATAATGATGGAAAAGTTCCTCGTAGTCTTTTCTCCCAAAACCTGGATTTCGTTCTTGTATTTTGGACAACAGGCATTCCTCGGTGGTTAACATGGTTCCCAAACCATCCACATCAATACTGCCACCTTCAAGAACGGCACGAACCCCACCCCAGTTGGGTTGCATGCTTAGAGTCTTGAATTTTTTGGAAACAAGCCCTGGAATGGCATCATCATTTTTCCAATTGGAATATTTTGCCCAGGCGTTAAAGCGAAAATCTAACAGGGCCTTCGGACTTTTTTCCGCGGTGATATAAATTGGTCCGTAATCCCTAATCCACGAACGATTCGTTCTGGCGACAAAAAATTGGACATTTTTCAGAAGCACGCCGGAGGATTGCAGTATTTTGCGAATCTTGACCTTATGTTCGTTCGAAGGAATAACCAGTTTTACCACTTCATGCTCAGCAATATGGCGAATAATTTCAGCATATACCCATGGAATAGGTTGGAACTTACCGGGCCAATCCTCCTTTTGATGAGGCCAGGAAAGCCAGGTAGCGGCATGGTTTTCCCATTCCGCCGGCATCCGATATCCTAATTTGTGGGGGTTATCCGTGGTGTAGTCCATACATTTTCACTCCCAACCCTAAAAAAATATATTCCCAAACCGGATCAGTCTTTTGGTTTGGCAATAATCGCTTTATGATAGGTTCGTATAAAATACTATGGATTCAAGGGGTCATTTCCCGGGAATGGTTTCCAGGAATATTTTTGAATTGACCTTTTTACAGGTTTCTGGTCACCGTGAGCAATAGTCACCATAAATTTCGCCCGTTGCCTTTCCTTAAAAATCGGCACATCCAAACCTTCCTGGGGGCGTTTGTTGACAATAGTCCGTTTGAATTCCCTTCACTGGATGTGATTCTAAAATTACCAGATGGTGACTCTTTGTTTCTGGTTGTCAGTGAACCTGAGAACTGGCAACCCCCGCAACCAACTGTGGTTCTAGTGCATGGTCTTACCGGCAGTCATCGATCAGGAATGATGGTCAGGGTGGGTAAAAGACTTTATGAAAAAGGCTGGCGGGTAATACGTATGAACCAGCGCAGTGCTGGTGCCGGACTGCCTTACGCCAAGAAACCATATCATGCGGGTAGATCAGATGATGTTCGCGCGGTACTTGAAAACTTTCAAGTTCCGGGAAAAGATTGCCCCACATTCATCGTTGGATTTTCACTTGGCGGAAACCTCGTTTTAAAACTGGCCGGAGAACAACCCAACTTGGAAGGCCTGGCCGGTGTTGCCGCCATGGGGCCACCCATCGATTTGGCAAAATGCTCGGACCTAATTGGAAGAAAATCTAACCAGGTTTACGAGAAGCATTTCCTCTCCAACCTGCTTCAGGATGTAAAACGAAGGCTTAGGTATTACCCGGGAATTCCGAATATTAATTTTCCCAAGGATTTATCCATCAGGCTTTTTGACGAAATTTACACGGCGCCAAGTGCGGGATACGGCAGTGTGGATGAATATTATTCTAAATGCTCCACCACACATCTCATCGATCAAATAAAAGTTCCAACGCTGATTTTAACTGCCAAAGATGACCCTTTTATTGCACCGGAACCTTTTGAATCTCTTAAAGTTCCCGCACATATTCAACTTTGCATTCAGGAATCCGGGGGACACCTTGGTTTTCTTGGAAAAGACGGGGCAGGCGGAATTCGCTGGGGGGAATCCCGAATCATTTCCTGGCTGGCGGATATGGCCCAAAAGAAAACTGCTTATCACAAAGCTTTGGGCCCGGCCTGAGAAACTTCCAACCTCACCTTGCCCTGAAACTTTTTGAAATTCTGGACAAATAAATCACACAACCTGTTTCGCTGCTGGTTGTAAGCCGCAAGGTTTTGCCAAGCAGATTTTGGATCCAAAAGCGCGTTTTCCACACCCGGACAATTTTCAGGCATATCCAGACCAAAGACTTCGTCCTTGCGAAACTTCACATTGTCAAAATCTCCATGCAGTGCACCCGCAAGCAATGCGCGCGTTGCCGGTAGGGGAAATCTGGTTCCAACTCCCGGGCCGCCTCCCCTCCACCCCGTATTTACAAGCCAGACTTTGGAATGATGTTTGCGGATCTTTTCCCTTAGCATATCAGCGTAAACGCCTGGCGATCTGGGCATAAAAGGCGCCCCAAAGCAGGCACTGAATGTCGCTGAAGGTTCATTGACACCCTGTTCTGTTCCCGCAACTTTTGCTGTATACCCAGAAAGAAAATGATACATGGCCTGATTTTCATCCAACCTGCTTAATGGGGGTAGAACGCCAAAGGCATCACAGGTAAGGAAGAAAATATTCGCAGGATGCCCTCCCATCGAATCCGGGCAAATTCCTTCAAGCATATCCAAGGAATAGGCAACACGCGTATTTTCCGTAATTGAATCATCGAAGAAATCAGGAATGCGTGTGGACTCTGCCAAGGGGACATTTTCCAGAACAGCCCCAAACCTTATCGCATTGTAAATATTAGGTTCGGCTTTGGGGGAAAGCCTTATTGTTTTGGCATAACATCCGCCCTCAAAATTAAATACGCCGTGCGAAGACCATCCGTGCTCATCATCCCCAATCAACAATCTGTCAGGGTCGGCGCTTAGCGTGGTTTTGCCGGTACCTGAAAGCCCGAATAAAAGCGCAACGTCTCCATCCCTTCCCATGGTTGCAGCACAATGCATGGGAAAAACATTTTCCTTGGGAAACTGAAAATTCAGGAAGCTGAAGACAGATTTCTTAATCTCACCAGCATAAGCGGTACCACGAATCAGGACAATTCCATGGACTAGATCCATTAGAATCTTGGTTTCGGAAGCCTTGGTATCCACCAAAATGGTAATAGTGCGTGATGCAGGTTTGGGAAGTGGTTTTCGAAACAAACATTTTGCAAAAAGGATTTGCCAGGCATGATCCGAAATGACCCGAACAATCAAAGAATGTTCGGGATCTGCACATGCGGACCCTTCCATTTTAAATGTTTTAAACTGGTTTAAAGTAGCAAGACTTTGTTTGAGAAGTTTTTCGAATTCATCTCTTTCAACCGGTTGGTTGATACCTCCCCAATCGATTTCCCCGTGTATGGAAGGATCATCCACTATGTAGCGATCCTTGGGTGATCTGCCGGTGTGTTTACCCGTTCGAACAGAAAGAGCACCCCGATGAGTTAACAACCCTTCCCCGAGCCTTATGGAAGTTTCCACTAACTCGGCGGAACAAAGCTGACAGGACAAATCACTATGGAATAACTTGTTTACTTCAGAAATTAGTTGCATGGGAGCACCTTTCATGCATTTAGGTGATTCTTAAGTCCCATTCTGTAAACATATACCGTTTGACCGGTTTTCCAACTAAGATTTAACTATGCTTGCCTTTAAGAAACATAGTTGGCATGCTTCGCCCTTTAAGACAAGGAACGATCCAGGAATGAACCCCATCCTTACTGAGTATTTTCTGAAAGGTATTTTTCTTGGATTGTGTGCATTTGGATCGATCCAAGCCGGGATAATGGATGATACCCCTTGGGAAGGCTTTTTAAGGCTAAATTGTCTGGCCTGGTCTGGTCTTGCAATTGGCTGGATTTGGGCTGCCTATCAAGAAAGGGCAAATATAGCGAAGGTCTCGCGAAACCCTATTTCATTTCTTCTTTTTCTAAACCTTGAGCATTCAGGTGCCATATACAATGGAATAATAATTGGAACTTGCATGGGTGTTTTATTTGCAATTCCTCAAAACACCCCATTGTTGATGACTACCATTCTTTCTGGAATAGTGTTGGGTACCTGCTTTGCCTTCTCGCGAAAGCTAAAAAAGAACCAAGGCAAAATATGGATTATTTTTGGTGTTTTTGTGGCTTTGGGCTTGGGGATGGCATTCCTTCTGGGGATGACCCCATGGAATGAACAAACTCCCAAAATAACTCACCCGCAGGCATTCTGCTTCCAGTTACTGGCATTTCTTCCCTTGTTTTACCTCCTAACTTTCGCGGGTTATGCAGAGGAAACCGAGGTGGAAATAGGGGCGATATGTGTTCTCATGGGACTTGCGTTGGGAATACTTACCAAGGACAATGTTCCATTGCGTACTGCTGGATTCCTAATCCCCGTTGGAACATTCTTTTTTTACACCATGAGAATTCTTCCCTCACTGCGCATTTTGAAGCATGTTTTACGAGGCCTTAGCTATTCGAAACTTGGCCAACAAGCTAATGCACTGAAGGCCTTTCAACGCGCATTAAGCCTGGATCCACAGAATTCCCTGGCCAAAAACCAATATTGGAAACTTCATTCGGAACTGGACCCTTCCAAGCTTGAAACTGATACAGAGACGATGTCCTTGGTGGATATTAACCTTTGCCAGGATAGAATTCAAACCTTGTTGTTCAGGGGCAAACCAAGTCCGGAATTCCATGCCGAAGTAGTGCGGCTCATAATCTTGGTTCGAAAATTACGACCTGATTTGGGGCCTGTATGCGATTACTATGCCAGTGTACTGGCACTGCACGACAAGGAGGTCAACAAGGCCGCTTCCCTTCTTGAAGGAATATTAAAACCTCCACAACCATTGGACCATCCTGCAAGAAATCCAATATTGTATCTTGCATGGAATTTGGCATTGGCATCGCACCCCGAACTGAAAAATCAGGTGGGGTATCCTCTCATCAAGAGTTATCCATCCTGCAGGATGGAGGCAATTGCCGCGGTGGAAAAGTACATTGCCTCCGAACCATCAGACCAACAGGCATGGGCGCTAAAACGGTTCCTTTATTCCGAACTACTTCCAGAGCACCTATTAGCAACCCCGGAAAACCTCAGATCTTCCCTGGATTATGCGTTCCTAAAGGATCTGGGCCTTGCGCTTCTGGAACAGAAACATGATCTCGCCCGTGGGGATCAATATCTGGAAATGGCATCATTTGGATTGCCCTTGGAGGCACCGTACCTCTTTGTGCAAAGCGGGAAATCCCATGACCAGAAGGAAGAAGGCGAGCAATCGCTGAAATGGTTTGAAAAGGCTGTTCATTCAGGAAAACTTATCGGCGGAAAAAATCTTCCGGAAGCTTCCCGATTGGCATATTATTCCGCGGTAAAGTTCCTGGCAGATTATCACCTGCACTCCAAAGATTCAGCCAAAGCTATTGAATACTTCCAGCTATTCAGCGAATTTGAAAGAAGTGGAGTGGAAACACTTAGAACCTTGGCAGGGCTTTATGAGGAAAGCAACCAACCACTTGCAGCCCTTCGGGTTACTGAGCAGGCACTGATTTACCAAGGAAATGACAAGGACCTTCTTGCCCGAAAAGAAAAGTATCTTTTTTCCATTCAACCCAATGAACTGGCTCAAAGTCCGGACACATTCAAAAAGGGTTTTGATGTATCGTTCTGCCTGGTTCGTTCCAAACAGATTCTTGATGGCCGATATGAGGACCCTGACTGGATAGAGTTCGCCCGCCACCTTGCCGAACTGGCAATGGTGTTGGAACCGGAAAACCGCCTGGCAAGGGTACTCTTGGCAAAGGGGCTTTTGCGCCAGGGGGAAAGAACACGGGCGCGGGAACTTTTTGAACTAGCCAGAAACCCCAAGCCGGAGAAGTTTGCCGGAAGTGATGATGAAGATGCCTGGTATTCCTCGTGCCAGTTGCTTGCTGATATCTACATGGAACTAGACATGTTTCAGGAAGCGGTCAATTGCCTTCAGGATTTTCGAAAAAGCCCGAAAAGTGGTGCTCGCACCTGGCTGCGCCTCGGTCAGGCCCTTGAAAAATTAGGGGACACCAAAAAGGCCATTGCCTGCTATGAACAGGCCACAGCCTATGAAGGCAACCCTAACGCCATGGAAGCACAAGATGCCCTCTATCGCTTAAAATAGAGGGCATCCTGAGGTTGAATTCGTTTTATTGGTTATTACTTGCATTTAGGCTTGGCAGCCTTCTTGGATGCAGCCTTGGGCGCACTTTGGGTAAAGCGGCATTCGCTCGATAATGGACAGCTTTTGCACTGGGGCTGGCTCTCGTGGCAATATTCCACGCCAATCATGCTTATCACATCCGTAAATTCGGTACCCTTGGATTTGGGAACCAAGTGTTCCAGGGAGTTGCGAATTTCCAATACTTCCTTTTGATCTTCATCCACCAAACCGGTGCGCTTGCAAACACGAAGCGTTGGAGGATCCACAGGAATGGCATGACCTCCAAGGGAGCGCTGGGTAACCCAGGCACCAAGATAATCATTGGCGGCTTGATATCTTGAAAGATGCTTGGAAGCCTGTTTTACACCCTTCTTGTGCAAGAATTCCATTTCAAAGGAATAGGTGGTTTCGAATAGTTCCTGAAGGAATTGGGTGATTCGCAAGGCCCGATCCACTCTGCGGGTCATTCCGTCGAAGCACTCTTCCAACTCACGAATCGCACTTACACGAACCTCGTTCCAATCAAAGAAATTGTTTGTCAGTGCCTTGTAAGCCTTGTCAGCTTGCTCCGGGGTGGCCCCTTCACGGCAGATGGAATAAATCACCTGCTCGGTGACAGAAAGGGATTGAGGCTCGCCACTTGCAAGCTTTTTTCCCTTGCTGAAAAGCACACTAACCACTTTTTGCTTGTTTACTGTTGTTGCTGCCATGTCTTTCACAACTCCATGAATGAATATGGCCAAAGGTTCAGGAAGGTTCGCCGGAAGACTCTTTCCGGACCTCATCGGATTCCTCTTCATCATCCGAGGATTCCTCTTTATGCAGGGGTTCCTGCTCCAAGTTCCGGTCGTAGGATGAGGAAGAATTCGCAAGCGCCTCCTGGATCAGGCGGCTGACTTCCATACTCTTCTTAATCCCATGATCCAGCACAAAATCTATGACCGGAATGAATCTTGTCTTCAATCGGTCTGCTAATTGTGACTGAACCACCCCTGCGGCACCCTTCAACGCCCGCAATGTCTCCTTTTGCTCAGCGTCAGTGCCCATGACCGAAACATACACCTTTGCATGTTGAAGATCACCCGATACTTCCACACGCAATACTGTTACCATGCGGATCCGTGGATCCTTAAGCTTGAACAGGATGGTTTCGCTGGCCACCTCGCGGATTACTTCCGCCACTCTTGCCAGCCTGTGTGTTTTCATCAATCAATCCCTGCTCTAAAAAGCGTATACATCCATCTGCTGGTCAACAAACTCCGCCACCGGGTGAACCCGCAAAGCCTGGCTTATCTGTTCCAGCACACCCCTGATGTGGGCATTATCATTTCCCACCGTGGCAACTGCCAAAACTATCATCTGCCTGTTTTCCTGTTCATCCACCTCGGCTATCGAGATATTGAACGAGTTTTTCAGCCTGTCCTTGATGCTGCGCAACACCTGCCTTTTATCTTTCAGGCTGTGGGATTCCCTTACTATCAATCTTACCTTAAGGACACCCACCGCAACATCTTCCAGCATCACTCACACCCCCCTGTTAGGAAAGCGTTCGCTGAATCTGCTCGATCTTGTAAGCTTCGATAACATCATCTACCTTGATGTCATCATAATTCGCAAGCTTCAGGCCGCATTCAAAACCTTCACGCACTTCGCGGACATCGTCCTTAAATCGCTTGAGGGATTCCAAACCTGCGTGCTTTTCGGCGGGGGGATAAACTACCACGCCATTACGAATCACACGAACCTTGGCATTTCGTTCAATGGTACCCTGGGTCACATAGCAACCCGCGATAGTACCCACCCGGCTGATCTTGAAAGTATCCCGGACAACCGCTCTGCCAAGGTGAATAAATTCCTCGCGGGGCTTCAGCTTGCCTTCAAGAGCGTTTCTAACATCTTCTGCCAGTTGATAGATGATGTTGTACTGGCGAATCTGGATTTCTTTTTCCTCGGCAAGCGCTCGCGCCCTGTCGTCTGGCACAGCATTAAACCCAAGGATGATCGTGTCTGCCGGACTTGCCAAAGCAAGTTGGACATCGCTTTCCGTGATGCCACCAACAGCAGCGTGAAGGATTCTCACGCGAACTTCTTCATGGGCCAGCTTTTCAAGTTCCTTGCGAATGGCTTCAATCGAACCTCGGAAATCCGCCTTCAAGATCACCTTCAATTCGGTGACCTTACTCATGGTCAAGTTTTCAAGGGTCATCGGGGAACGGCGCTGGATTTGGGCATCCAGTGCCTTCATCTTGCGTTTTTCAGCAACTTCCCTGGCTTCCGCAAGGTCATGCGCCACCATGAACGTGTCATCAGCGTTTGGCAACTCATCCAAGCCTGTCACCCGGCAAGGCGAGCTTGGGCCAGCCTCCTGAATCGGCCTCCCAAGGTCGTCATACATGGATCTCACACGACCGTAACCGGAACCGCAAAGGATCACATCCCCACGCTTCAAGGTTCCATCTTTCACCAGCAAGGTAGCGAAGATACCCTCTCCCTCGCTGACATTACCCTCAAGGCATACACCCTTGGCAGCCTTGTTGGGATTAGATTTCCACTCTTCCACCTCGGCAACCAGCGAGATGGTGTCCAGCAATTCCTTGATGCCCTTGCCTGATGCGGCGCTGGTTTGCACAAACTGCACATCACCGCCCATGCTATCCGGAATAAGGCCCTGGCCGTAAAGCTGCTGTTCGGTTTTTCGAATATTGGCGTTTGGCAGATCAACCTTGTTAATGGCAACAATGATCTTCACACCGGCAGCCTTCGCATGACTGATGGCTTCCTCGGTTTGGGGCATCACACCATCGTCTGCAGCGACCACAATTACAGCGATATCGGTGACATTTGCACCACGCGCACGCATTTTGGTAAATGCTTCATGGCCTGGTGTGTCCAGGAAGGTGATGGGCTTGCCATTATGTTCAACGCGCCATGCACGAAGAACCTGGGTGATACCGCCTGCCTCGGTGGCTGCAATTTCACTTTCGCGAATGCGGTCAAGCAGCGAAGTCTTTCCATGGTCGACATGCCCCATGATGGTAACAATGGGGGCTCGAATCTGAAGATCTTCCGGCTTGTCTTCTTTTTCGGAGATGCCAATAATCTTTTCTTCAACATCTTCCTTCTTTTTAACTTCCAGCTCACAACCTTTTTCCAAGGCTATCGTGGATGCATAATCAGGATCCACCACAGAGTTAATATTCAGACCGGCACCCAATCCCGCGCCCATGAGTTTCATGAGCAACTCGCCAGCCTTCATACCGATGGCTTCCGATAGGGATCGAACCGTAATCGGAAGGTCGATAGGCACCTTGCCTTTGCGGGGTTGCGGGCCCTTTGGGCCCTTATGCCTTCGGCGCTCACGGTTAATCCGGGCTTCCTCTGCCTCATCCGCATTCAGCAGATTGGAAACTGACCCACGGAAGTTAACATCTTCCGTCTTGCGGCGAGCCTGACGCTCGTTTCTTTCTCGATGGCGGTCTGCACGCCCGGCAACACCACCTGGCTTGCGTCCCTTTTCATCATCATCTTCTTCATCAAATGTCGCAGGCGGAAGCACTCCACCCAATTGATTTTTAACAATACTTTGACGGGTAATATCTTCAAGGCGAATGGGAGACCCACCACCTTTTGCCAAAAGCTCTTTGGGAATTTCGGCAAGTTTCTTCGGCCCTATGGGAACTTTAGGCGCGACAGGTTTCTTTTCTTCAATAGGAAACTGTTTAAGCGGTGCAGGAGGGTTGGCAGTGGGAAGACCGGGTCTTAGCGGTGTTCTTTCCCTTTGCCTGCGCAACCCAGGATCCCCAGCGGATGGCCTTGGAGCCGCATCCAGGTTTCGCATGCGCATGTTCCGAACGGCAGAAAGAACATTTGGGGCGGCGGGTACAGGCGGTGCAGTTGCCGCCGGAGACGAAATAGGGGCGGTTGGAACAACAACAGCAGGGGGCGAAGTAACAACCGGCGCATCGATTACAGGCTCGGCAGGCTCCTTCGGAGCCTCAACCAAAGGAGCCACTTCCTCAGGTTCTGCAACCTTGGCGGGCTTTTTTTCAGCCTCTTTTTCTTTCTTCGCGGCAGCTTTTGTTAATTGGGGTGGTTTTTGAAGAACCACAGGTGGAACTACTGGTGTGGGCAAAGGGGCGGTTGGTGCTGTTGGTTTAGCCCCACCCACTGGAGCTTTCATACCACCCTTGTTGATGATATCCGCCAGGAGGTCGCGCTGGGCTGGCTCTATGCTACTAAGTTGATTTTTGACCTCAATACCTTGCCGATGACAAAGATCTACTAGATCCTTGCAGTCAACATTCAACTCCTTTGCAAGCAAATAGAGGCGTACTTTTTCTTTCTGCAAGCTCGGCTCCTGTTGGAAACTTTGTCAGGCACCTTGATAAAGGCCGCCTTAACCACATCTTTCCCATTCTAACGCGATTTACACATCTGAGAAGCCTGTCTTCCCATTGGTTTCGCAAAATATCCATGAAACTAGGCGTTATTCTGGTCTGGAGCCTGTTCAGCCGGAGGCTCCGTTTCAGCAGCCTGGGGCTGCTCAACGGATTCATCCGTGCCTGCAAACATGCTCTCAAACTTGCGCTTTGCATCTTCCTGGGGCGAAGCTGCAACTGAGCCTCCACGGGCGGCTTCCTCTTCCATGATTTCCTGCTGGCGCAATTTCTGCTCTTCCACCTGCTCCGCAGCTTCTTCGGCAAAGGCAACCATATCTTCCGCTTGTTCCTCGGTCACGCCAAACATCTCGGCAAGCTGCGCCGGCTCCATATAGGTGACATCTTCGTAGGAAAGGAAACCATCCTCGATGAGTGCTTCCACCATTTCATCCGCGATGTGCGGAATCAGGCGGAACCAGCCTTCGGCCTTCTCAATGACCACATTCAGTTCATCATGGGTCATGATGTCGATATCCCAGCCAACCAGCTTGGATGCAAGTCGCACATTTTGGCCACGACGACCAATCGCCAGTGAAAGCTGATCTTCCTTTACAAGCACAATGGCCCTGCCCAGTTTGGGGTAAAGGAACACTTCCTCTATTGCAGCGGGCTGCAAGGCCGCGGGAATAAGAACTTGAAGCGAATCATTCCAACGAACGATGTCAATCCTTTCGCCACCAAGTTCATCCACAATGTTCTTAATTCTGCTTCCGCGGACACCAACGCAGGCGCCAACGCAATCAACCTTGCTGTCGATACTGGAAACAGCAACCTTGCTGCGATAACCCGCCTCACGGGATACCGCCTTGATTTCAATGGTTCGGTCTGCTATTTCGGGAATTTCATTTTCAAACATACGCCGGACAAAATCAGGATGCGTGCGGGAAAGTACGATTCGCACCCTATGACCAACCTTGCGAACCTCAAGAATTACAGCCTTGACACGCTCGCCAACGTGGTGAGTTTCACCGGGAATCTGCTCGCTTCGGGGCAGGAGTGATTCGACTTTTCCCAGAGAAACATTCGCGGCGCCCTTTTCCAGTCTCTGCACCACACCCTGAACCAAATCGCCCTTTTGGGCGTTGTATTCGTTGAAAACCTGTTCGCTTTCAGCTTCGCGGAAATTCTGAATCATCAGTTGTTTTGCTGATTGAGCGGCGATACGGCCGACCACTTCTGGCGCGAGCATTTCATCCTTGTATCGCGCGGTGATATCACCAGTCTGCCGGTCAATATTCACATGAATGTCTTCTTCGCGAATTTCATCCGGGTCAGGTTCCGGCGGGGTCACCACCGCGGCATCCACAACAGGAACGACTTCCGGCTTATCTTTCTTGCGGGTCTTTTTGGGCTTGGCTGCGGAGACCATACTTGCTTGCCATTTTGTAATGGCCAAACGGAGAGCTTTTTCGATGCTGGTAAAAATCAGCTCTCGGGAAATATTCTTTTCCCTATTCAGAAGGTCTACCCCTCGAAGCAAGTCCTGACCATTCATCCCATTTCTCCACTTTTATAACCGGCTAATAAACAGCCTTAAAAAAAAAGAGTGGGAAAAATCCCACCCGGCATGCGTTAGCGGTTCGGTTTTCCACTAGCGCGGCATCCTTACACTCGCAAGTGATCAGGATCCAACAAAAGACAGGAATTGCTTCCTGACTACCGTATGGCAAATGATTTCATGAAATCTCTTTCTTGAAAGCACTATTAATATTCTCAGGGAGAATGTCCCTTCAGGCAAGCATGAATCCCATAAAAAATGGGCAAATGACCAGATTTGTTCAAAAACTTGGAAACCTGTAACGACCGATGCCAACTCCAAAATTACTTCAGTTAATTCCCCAGTTCGCAGACCTGATTAAAATCCAGCACACTGTTTTTGCACTGCCATTTGCCTTAATCTCGGCACTTATTGCCTGGAAAACGCACGGAAGCATATCCTGGTCGGATCTTTTGGCTATTATCTTTTGCATGGTTTGCGCCAGAAGTGCAGCAATGGCCTTTAATCGTTACATAGACAGGGGTTACGACGCGGAAAATCCAAGAACTGCATCAAGACATCTTCCCAAGGGATCCTTGTCAGAACCTCAGGTTCTTTTTTTTATTTTTTTTACAAGTCTAGCTTTTATTCTTAGCACAGGGCTCTTTTTAAAGTCTGGAAATATCTGGCCTTTGGCCTTTTCGATACCCACGCTTTTGTTCCTATTTAGCTACTCTTACGCAAAAAGGTTCACAAGCCTTTGCCATTTCTGGCTAGGCCTTGCGTTGGCACTCTCGCCCCCGGCAGCCTGGGTTGCCATTCGAGGTTTAGTTTGGAGTGAAGCCCCTATTCCCCTCATGCTAAGTGGTGCGGTGCTTTTCTGGGTGGCAGGTTTTGATATTCTTTATGCAGCTCAAGACACCGAGTTTGACCAAAAAGCTGGTTTAAAAAGCATTCCCGCCAGGCTCGGAGTTGGCAACGCCCTAAAAATAGCTTTTATATGTCACCTGATCATGCTCGGATTTCTGATCGCCTTTTACTACTTCGCCACACCCATACTCGGAAAGATTTACCTGACCGGTGTTGCTTTCACCGGAATCCTAGTTTTGTACCAGCACAGTCTGGTAAAGCCAAATGACCTGAACCGTGTGAATCAGGCATTCTTTCATGTGAACGCAATAATAAGCCTCGGCATGCTTGCGGTTGTCATTCTGCAACTTCAGCTAGGCTGGTGATAATTGGTTCAGCTTTTGGGGTGTTTGGCTATTTAGCCATAAATGATTCTTGCAATCGTCATTCCAGGCAGGGACCCCTTACTTCGGTTTGGAGTTTTCATTCTGGATGGGGATGCTGATCACAAGGGCAGCGAACTTTGGCCCCTTGGAGGGCGGCTTGAAAAAACCCTCATGGCAACCAAGACAACCGTTTCCCAAGGGAATAGAGGCAACCCGCCTGTAATGAGAACCTTCCACAATATCAACTTCTTTCTTACCAGCAGCGATCTCGCGGGAAGCTTTCTTTTCAAAATCTGTCTGGGGTTCATGGTCAAAGCTCATCGCCTTGAGGTTCACGGACATCCAGCGGGCGTCCGCCCCCATGGTTTTCTTGATCTCTGAAAAAACATCTTCCATGGCACGAGCCGGTACTATAGTTCTTTCCCTTTGGAAGTAACGGTGATGAATAACATCCAAGGTGGCTAAATAAACCTCATGCATGGTTTTTGCCCGCTCTCTGGCGATTTCCAGGGAAACCTTTTCAACGTCTACATCATGAGAAGACTCTTCCTTGGGACCCGCATAAATTTGGGTGCTGAGAAGAAACATGACGCATCCCATGGCAAAAATCTTGAGGACTCTTTTTTCTTCACCATGCATGACACTTCTCCTACTACTGGTTCATGGATGGATTCCATCCAAGTGGAATAGTCTTTTCGCAACTTGCATCGCAAAGTGGTATCACATTTGTGGCGGATCGTAAAAGCTGGCCGATGGTCACCTTTGAGAAAGCCTCTTCGGTTCTCTGGTAAGCCAAATCCAACTCCTTATGAACAGGACAAAGTGTGGTGTGGGAGGGCAAACCTAATGGGCAATGCCTGATTCTTTCAAGAGGCGCCACTGCATTAATGACATCCAAAATGGAAACTTCATCCACATGCATTAAAAGACTGTAGCCACCTCCAGGCCCCGACTTGGACCCAACCAATTTGGCCTTCACCAAGTCTTGCAAAACCTTGTGAAGGTATCTTCTGGGCACCTTGGTCTTCTCGGCAAGAAAGTCAGCAGAGGCCGACCTATCTGGCGAGGAAGCCAGCAAGGCTACAGTTCGAAGAGCATACTCAGCAGTTTTTGGCAGCATAATCAGGAGGGTTCCAGTAACTACAACTATTCTACACCTTGACATGAACAATTCAAGCGGTATTATTCCTCCAGTGGTATCAGTTTCTTTCCCACCTGCGCCACGGTTCCTAGCCATGCGTTTAAAGCTTTTATTTTCCTTGCTGGTTCTACCCACCTTGCCCTTTTTGGCATGTAACTTAAAGGGAGCCGATGAATTCGAAAGACCCCCCATTCAATACAGCCTTAGTACCCCGAAAAACTGTATCACCAAACTTCAGGACAAACTGGACAAGGGCTCCACAAAACTTACTTACGATGGAGAAACCGGCTACCTGGGTTCTGTTCTGAAAGCCTTGAATGTACCCCTGGAATCCCAGATGCTGGTCTTCTCGAAAACCAGTTTGCAGCTTCGTTACATTACCCCAAAAACGCCACGCGCTGTTTACTTCAACGATGATGTCTATGTGGGCTATTGTCAGTCAGGGGATGTCTTGGAAATTTCCGCGGTTGACCCAACTCTGGGTACTGTCTTTTACACTCTTGACCAGCAACAGATGGAAATTCCACAGTTTATTCGCAGGGTGGACAAGTGCATCATCTGCCATAGCTCTTCTCGAACTGAAGGAGTGCCGGGGCACCTTGTAAGGTCGCTGTTTGTGGACTATTCGGGTCAGCCTATGCTTTCGGGTGGAAGCAGAACTGTGGATCACACCACCCCAATTGATCAGCGTTGGGGCGGATGGTATGTCACAGGAAAACATGGCGAACAAAATCATTTGGGAAACCTTGTGATTCGTGGCAGGGATGTCCCCAGGGACGTGGACAATTCCCAAGGCCAGAATGTTGTTTCCTTGAAAGACCGCCTGGAACTGGGGAGATACCTGACCCCGCACAGCGATATTGTTGCCCTGATGGTTTTGGAGCACCAGACCCTGGTGCATAACAGAATGACCAAGGCGAACTTCACAGCCCGCCAAGCCTTTGATTACGAGAACACCCTGAACGAAGCGCTCGGAGAACCCAAAGGCAACCGACTGGACAGTACCAACCGAAGGATCCAAAGCGCCGGTGATGACCTGATTGAAGCCATGCTTTTTGTGGAGGAGGCAAAGATCACCTCACCCATCAGTGGCACCTCTGGCTTCGCGGAAAGCTTCTCCCAAAAAGGTCCCAAGGATAAAAATGGCCGCTCTCTTTATCAGTTGGATCTGCAACATCGCATGCTTAAATATCCATGCAGCCACCTGATTTATTCCAAATCTTTTGATGCCCTGCACCCAGAGATGAAAAAATATATCTGGCAAAAGATGTGGGATATTTTTAACAACAAGGACAGTTCCAAAAAGTATGCACATCTTTCCACTGCGGACAGGAAGGCGATTTTGGAAATCATCCGTGACACTAAGACCGGCTTACCTGATTATTGGAAGGCTGCCCCATAAAAGAATTAGTCCACAAAATACAAAAGGCCTGTCATGAATACTGACAGGCCTTTTGCTGTATGTCGGGGAGACAGGATTCGAACCTGCGACTTCTTGGTCCCAAACCAAGCGCTCTAGCCAAGCTGAGCTACACCCCGTTAATTGCATTATACCAAGCTATCCATCCTTTGGAAATCTGCCATGCCAACTTTCATCCAAAAGATTCTGGCATTCCTTTGAGAAGATACTTTCCAAATGTTTAAGGATTTAGAAGGGCAAGGATTTTTTCGAAGTCATCGTTGTTTTCAAAAGGTATCACAAATTGGCCCTTATCCTTACCTCGAACCTTTATCTCCACTCTTATACCCATTTTCTGTGAAATCTCTTCCTCCACCATTTCCACATGGGGCGTCTTACGAGAGGAAGCTTTGTCCACTTCAACCTCGGCGGTGTAGTTAACGGGCTTGTTTTCCTGGATGGCGCTTTCCCGTGTAAGGACTTCCGTGGCATGGACAGACAATCCTCGGGAAACGATCTCCTTGCAAATCTGAAGCTGTTTCTCCTTGTCTGTAATACCCTTAAGGACTTTAGCATGGCCAGTGCTTATCTGGCCAACTCGGATGAACTCCTGAACCTCCAGAGGTAGTTCCAACAGGGCAATTAAATTGGTGATGGTGGGCCTTGCCATACCCAAGCGTTTGGCCAACTGATCATGGGTGACCTGATAGCGATCCAGATATTCCTTGAAACCCTGAGCCTTTTCCAGGGGATTAAGATCAGATCGATGGATGTTTTCCACCAGGGCGGCTTCCACCATTTCCTGGTCATTGAACTCCACCACATGGACTGGAACATTAACCAGGCCGGCTGCGCGGGATGCACGAAGCCTTCTTTCACCAGCAATCAACTGATAACGGCCATCCACCTGACGAACAACCAGGGGCTGCAACACCCCGTGGTTGCGAATACTTTCCTCAAGCGAAGATAGTGCATCAGGATCAAAGGATTTTCTTGGCTGATTGGGATTGGTGTCAATCATCTCAACCGGCACGGAACTAACGGATGAGGGTGTCATATAACCATCCCCCGAACCACCGATCAATGCATCCAAACCCCTGCCCAAACGCGCCTTCTTATCCATGACTTGCTCCCGATTCCATTCGTTAAACCTACGAGAGAAATGGCTATAACAACGGATGGAATATCAGGCAAGACGAATGTTCCTCGTGGAACAAAAAAGGCCCCGGAGCAATCCGGAGCCTTTCGAATGTTCCTCGTGGAACAAAAATCTTAGCCTTCCTTCTTAGGGAGATCGGCCAATTCCTCACGCACTTCGGCGTAGTGACTGGGTTCCATGGTAAATGCCGCGGTACCGCTGGTTGCACCTCGAAGATCTGTGGTGTAACCAAAAAGAGCCGCCAGGGGCACATGCGCGGTGATGGTAACACGACCGCTTGCGCTTACGGAATCAAGGATGATTCCACGACGACGACTAATATCGCCGGTCAAAGCACCCATGTATTTATCTGGTGCAACTACCGCCACCTTCATGATGGGTTCAAGAAGGATGATGCCAGCATGAACCTGGGCATCGCGGAAGTTTTCCCACCCGGCAAGGCGGAACGCATCCTGCGAAGAGTCCACATCGTGGTACTTACCATCCACAAGATTAGCCTGGATATCGACGCACTGGAAACCGTACTTGGCACCCTTGATCGTACCCTGACGAATACCAGCTTCCACGGATGGAATGTATTCCTTCGGAACCACACCACCAAAAATCGAATCCTTGAAGTAGATGCTGTTTGGATCTGGCTTCTCTCCTTCGTCTTCCATCTGCTTGGCCCAAGCTTCCCCATCCGCAGGGGTCAATGGCTTGTATTCCACGGTGATAACCGCGAACTTACCACGACCACCGGACTGCTTGATGTAGCGAGTTTCCTCGGTGATAGGCTTGGCAATGGTCTGACGATAGGCCACCATGGGCTTACCCACAGAAACCTTCACGCCGGGGAAACGCTGTAGTTTGTCCACCGAAACTTCAAGGTGAAGCTCACCCATACCGGAGATAATCAATTGGTTTGTCTCGGGGTCAGTGTGCGCTTTCAAAGTAGGGTCATCCCGCACTAGACGGCCAAGGGCGTCTGCCAGCTTGGATTCGTCCGTGGTCTTGTCTGGAATGAGGCACTGGCTGATAACCGGTTTCGGGAAGCTGATGGATTCCAACGCAATCGGCTTGTCAACTTGGCAAAGGGTGTTACCGGTATAGGTTTGCTTTAGACCGATCATGGCGACGATGTCACCCGGTCCGGCGGTTTCCTTTTCCTCGCGTTTGTTACCCATCATGCGGTAGATGCGGCCAACGCGCTCCTGCTTGCCATTGGTGGTATTCACAATGGTGTCGCCGGGATGCACTTCGCCGGAATAGATACGCACATAAACCAAGTCACCGGTGGAATCCGCCACAGTCTTAAATGCCAACCCACTGAAAGGATCCTTGGGTTCGGGCTTTCGAAGTTCCTTCTCCTTGGATTTTGGAACAATGCCTTCAACAGGCGGGCGGTCAAAAGGAGATGGCAGTAATTCCACCACCATATCCAAAAGGTGCTGAACCCCATGGAAGGTTTTGGAGGAACCGCAAAGAATGGGGGTGAACATACCCTGAAGAGTTCCCTTGCGAAGGGCCTTTTTCAGAAGCTCCTCGGAAACTTCCTTCTCTTCCAAAAGAAGTTCTGCAACCTCATCGCTGGCCAAGGAAGCCATATCCAAAAGCTTGGCGCGATATTCTTCAGCCTGCTCCTTGTGGCTTTCCGGAATGTCAATGTAAGTGAACTTGGTGTTGGTTCTGTCCGTTGTATCGCGAAGGATGAACTTCATGCGAACCAAGTCAATAATGCCCTTGAAATCGGTGTATGCACCCACGGGAAGAGTGAGGATCGCAGGCTTTGCCTGAAGCTTTTCAACCATCTGGCTGACGCAATCGAAGAAATCTGCACCCGTGCGATCAAGCTTGTTCACATAGGCAATTCTTGGAACCTTGTACTTGTTGGCCTGAAACCATACGGTTTCAGACTGCACTTCCACGCCACCCACCGCGCAGAAAACACCTACCGCGCCATCGAGAACACGAAGGGATCTTTCCACTTCGGCCGTGAAGTCCACGTGGCCAGGGGTATCGATAATGTTAATTGTGTTATCACCCCAGTCGACGGAAACTGCGGCGGAGTTAATGGTAATACCTTTGGCTCTTTCGAGTGGATCGAAGTCTGTGGTGGTATCCCCGGAATCGACATCACCAACCTTGTGCTTGGTGCCGCTGAAGTAAAGAATTCTTTCGGTGGTTGTTGTCTTGCCAGCATCCACATGGGCAATAATTCCGATGTTGCGAATTTTCTCTAACATGTTAACCCTTTGCGATTGGAATCCAGTTACAGCACTTTAACAGCAAAGCCATTCAATTTAAAGCAACGGCAGCCAGTATGGATCCAGAAATACAAATAATGCCCACCATCAGAACTATTGGTTCGATGGCAATTTCCCCTGAAAACCTATTCAGGCCATAATTAAATCTAATGATTCGAAGGCAATATTGTCCAGAAGGGTTTTATGGACACCCCCAGCCCATAAGCCAAAAACCCAAAAGAAAAGAAGGGGCCTTCTCAGGCCCCCTTGAAGCTTTTATGGCACAAGTCTCTACCCAACAACGACTTAAATATACCCAATTTGCCCTCGTTTACTTTTTTGCCTCTTCACCCGCAGCTTTCATGAAGCCCAAAACCGGGGATTTAATTCCCACTTTTAATGAAAGTTTCTCGCCCGCTGAAAGGCTGTATTTAATTTTGTCTGCCTCGGGGGTTTCCTTAAAAATCTTCTCGGCGACTTCGCGGGCCTTGGAAAACTGCTTTGTCATCAATCCGGAAGCCTTAAGAAACGATAACTCAAATTCCATCATAGCGCCGGAAACCGGAGTGGCTTTCAAGGCGGTTCCAATGATCTGCCTTGCGTTTTCACCCACGGCAAAAAGAATCTTGTTTTCCGCAAAAGCCACGTATGCGGTTCCAGATCCAAACAGCTTTTCATCCTCCGGAGCCATCGGGAATGAAATCTTATGCAGGTTTACCGATCCCTCTTTGTCCTGAATTAGTTCCAGTTTCTTTTTCTCGGCGTCTGGGAGTTCCTTGTGAATATTCTTCACCCAGTCTTCCAGCTTGGATGATTTTTCCATCTGGGCTGCCAGTAAGAAACCATACTTTCCATTGGGCTGGATTTGAATATCCGCAGCCACATCGATCAAACCCTTTTGCAATGCTGGAGTCATGGCATCCAGAAGCTCTTTGGCTGCCTTTTTTTTGCCCTCATCTTTTTCCGCGGCGATCACCTTGCCCGCCTCCTCTAGGCCGGATCGGATGATTTCTTTTTTAATATAGTCCGGAATCAAAGCATTCAAATGAGCATGCAAGGCGCTGTTCTTTCCCCGGATGGCGGCACCCAAACTTTTCTGCGCCCCTGCACCGGCTATACCCTTGGCAAGTTCGGTCCCCTTTTTACCTTCAAGACCTGCGGTAAGTTCAATGTCACCGGACTTGCGATCCATATCCAGCTTCACCATGAATTCCTCACCCTGCGTTAATAGCTGGACAACGGTTTGCATCATGTACTCCGCCGTTTCTTCACGAAGTTTGGTCTCGACGGGAGTCTCGTTGGGCTTTTTGTTTTGTTTGGCTTGCGCAACCATGAGCTCAATTTGAGGAACGATATTTTTAATCAAATCATCAGGGATTCCCGCGATATTCAATGTCAGGGAAAGAACCCCTGTCTTTTCAGGTTGAAGAATGTCCTTGGGTGCCAAAAGCGCTTTGTCCGAAATGGCTTTTTCATCCCTTACTGTTGCGCACATATAGCCATTTTTGAAACGAAACAAAAGCGGAAAGGGGGAGTTCGGGATATTCACCGTGTAGATTTCACCATCGCCTTTGTTGGCAGGCAAATTCAACTTTTTCAGCATGTCCAGAAAAGCTTTTTCATCTGCAATCGGGATCAAGCCCACCACATCACTATCCACAATGTTGGGGCCAAGATACCCATAAAGGCCGAATGGTTTTTCAGGATCAATTCCCTCCAGTCCCTTGGGACCGGTCATTAATTTCAATAGGCCTTCCACTTGTCTGGCTTCCTCTTTTTTGCCCACTGACTCTGCAAGGAAGTAAATATTTTCCTGAAGCCGGTTGATCGCCTGAAACCTAAGTACCAATGTGGGTTGGCTTTTCTTTTCCTGGGCAGTTGCCTTTAGCTCCATCAAGGAAAGGATGGAAATCAACAGGATGGCCAGGGTTCTTTTCAACATGGAGGCACCGTTTTCGTTTCATTGCAAAACATGGATCATTCAGGAAAGTTACTCCCTTGCGGGACTTTGGCGCAAGCTGGATTCTTTTTCCTTTCCCATTTTTCATTTTCTCGGCTACGATTTGCAATTCTAAGACCAACATGTAATCAAGAAGGCCAACCATGAAAAAATTTATTCTGCCGGTTGTTTTGGCGTTTCTGGGATTTGTGGTTCACCAGTCTTCAGCCCAAACTGGAACTCCGTCCATCACAGTCATGGATGGAAAACTGATCTTCAAGATCGGAGACAAGGTGGTAACCAACTACCATCATGGCAAGGAAGTGGCCAAGCCATACTTCTGGCCCATGGTAACGGTAACGGGCAACAGAGTTACCCGGGATTGGCCCATGATCCAAGATTCCACCGAAGCCAAGGACCACAAACACCAAAAGTCAGCCTGGTTCTGCCATGGCGATGTCATCCCGGAAGGTTTGGAATTAAAGCAGCGCACCAAAAATGTGGAAGGGGTCGATTTTTGGAGCGAGGAAACAAATCACGGTAAAATCGTTTGCGTAAAGGTGGGACCTGTTACCAGCGATAAAGGGGTTCCCGCTGTATCAACACTGAACGAATGGCGCACGACAGACGGAACTGTGATCATGACTGAAAAAAGGGATATCTCCCTTGAAAATGCAGGCAACGGATATCTGATTAGAATTCATTCCGAACTTATTGCGAGTAACTTCCCCATTACCTTTGGCGACACCAAGGAAGGCTCCATGGGTGTGCGTGTGCGCGACAGTGTCACCGAGAAGGATAACAAGGGTGGCAAGCTAACCAACGCGCAGGGTTTGCAAACCGAAAAAGCTCTCTGGGGCAAGGAATCGGCCTGGTGCGACTACTCGGGACCATGCGACAAAGGCACCGCAGGAATAACAATCTTTAGCGATCCCAAAAATCCCTATTCTACCGCGTGGCACAGCCGTGGCTATGGTTTGATGGCCGCAAACCCCTTCGGCAGAAACAAATCCGGCTTCCCGGACCGAAAAGGGAAAACGGAACTTGTGAAAATTGCCAAGGGATCTTCCCTGAAGCTGGGTTTTGCCCTTTATGTTCACGATGGAGATGAAAAGGAAGCCAAGCCTGACAAAGTATTCGCTTCTTCTTTCAAATAATCCGTCAGTCGGTCTTAGTTTTGGCTTTATTTACGAGTAGCAAGGAAAGCGCTGTCATAAATCCCAACAAGGAAATTGCTAGAAATCCTATAACTGCCCAAGTTATGGGGCTAATTCTGGTTTGAATTTTGCTGTCACCGTTAAAGCCGGGGGCCATCGTGGATCTGGTTTGTATGGGTGGAGGGCGCATTCCATGCGAATCCGTTACCTCGCCATCATCATCGGAAAGATATGCCTGCATCGCGGAAACCGGCAGGGAATCAGACCCTTCCTCAAAGCTTCTTTTCTTACGAGCATCAATCCGAACTTTGAAATTCTGCCCACCGTTTGCCTGAATACTGACAAATCCGCTTTGGGAAGAACCGCTCATTCGCGATTCATGAACTCGAATATAGACATTTGCGCGATTTCCCCTCATTTCAACCCGGTAAACCTCGATCCACGGCACCATGACCGAAACATTCGCGTACACAGGCTTTTTGTCATCCCCAAACAAGGGAAGCACCTGTTCCCGAACTTCTCCAGGATTAAGGTCAAAAACAATATGCGTGCTGCCAATGGTAATTCTTGGGGGTTTTGCCAGGCCCAAAGCCTCAAAAAATTGTTGAATGGCAGCCAACCCGGAAACACTTGGTCCGGGCACCGGGTATTCCCATCCATTTTCCGAATACCACTTCTGTACCTGCAGGGTCTCGAAAAGATTCACAGCTTCCTGAGGGTTGGCCTTGGCTTTTAGTGCAATTTCCCTGGGAGTCTTTGCACCTGCAAGAACACCCCCCGAAAATGGCTTCACGGGAACCATTGCCTTCAACGGCACAACAATGGTTCCACCACTGGTTTCGAAAACCAGTCGCCCGCTTAAAGGCTTATCAGAAGCCCTAAGCAATTTACCTTTCACATAAAGCGGAAGGACCGCATCCTGAAAAGTCTCGAATCGGTGCCTGCTTTTGGGAACCCCATCCCCTATATTCAGCCACCCGGCCCCCTCAATGGATACAGTCCCAAAAAGCAACCTTCTTCCTAAATTGCGGATCTTAATTGGAACTTTTTTATCCTGCCCCACCTTGAGAATTCCCGCATCAAGAATCTCTGGTTCAATATCCAGCTTGGCTGCCATTAGATTCTGAACAGGCAATTTACCCAGAAAACTGTCCAGACCCTGGCCAGGCGCGGGAAAATTCGCCGACTGTGCGGCCATGGCGGATAGATCCAGTCTCCCTATCGAGCTAAAAAATTTTGTGAACGCCCCGCTCTTCAGCATTTTCTGAGCCACTTCCCATTCCATAAGAATGGTTGTTGCCAACTCCTCGAAATTTGAACACTTCGCCCCAGAATCGAAAATAATTGGAACTGAAAAACGAACTTGCGTGGTGGAAGATGCCTGTGAATGGCCTGGAAGTCCTATGCCATCAAAATAACAAAAGGAAGCTTCAGGCGGATTGGCCCGTGAACATCGGCTGCATATCTGAGTCATGCGGTCATGTTAGATGCATACCCATGGTATTGCAACCATATCTCAAGCCCGGAAAGTCTTTGTTGAAACAAGCACAAACTATTTTCTTGGAAACGTTCTGTCAATTTCTTCCAAGACCGCTTTCAAAGCTGCAACATCCGTCTTGGCTGTGGTCTCGAAATTGCGGGTCGCATTAGGCTGCGCGGGATCTTTCACAGCACAATAAAACTTCCAATCCCCGGCTTGGGGATTATAGTCCAGCCTCTGCCAGGCAAGTCCACGTGTTGTTAACTGTTGCATCAGATTTCGGAACTCTTCTGGAGCTCCAAAAGGCGAGGTTGCACCAACACCGGCAGCCGCAGTGGCTCCAACGGTGGTGACAGGGTTACGATTGGGGTCCAGAGTGGAAAAATTTCCAGTGGTGAGGGCCGCCGGGCTTGTAGAAGAGGCGGGTGCTGGCAAATGAGGCAAACCTGTTTGCGGATTTCCATTTCCTGCCATCCCCGGGGGGGCAGCTTGGGCAGTTTGTGCGGGCATTCGGTTGAGCGGAACTCCGCCGCCTAATAACGGATCCTTATCCGAAACAGGAGAAGAGGGATTTTGGGCGGTTGGGGTGACCGGGGCAAGCGGAGCAGGCCCTGCTGGTGAGCTTGGCCCGTTATTTCCGGGCAGTGGGCTGAAAAACTTATCCAATGTGCTGGAACTGCTTCCGCCATTGGTATTTTGACATCCCATGCTGGCTGCAAACATGCATACCACCAAGGTCACAGGCACTATTCTGAAGCGAATTCGCTGCACCAGACTGGTTTGGCATCGAATCATGCTTCTCTCTCCTTGGGTTCTTGACTCCGTAGCCAACTCAACTATCTTGCCTAAAATGCCTCTTGTTCGAGGCAACACACCCTTTTTTGGGTTATTTATCCGGCCATATCAAACCCCAGGAATCCACGCAATGTCAGCTTTCAAGATCGCGGTCATCGGTGGGGATGGAATCGGCGTAGAGGTTATTGACCAAGCCGTTCGCATTCTCGAGGTAGCTACTGCCAAGTCGGGTGCCACCTTCACATGGAACAAGCTTCCCTGGTCGGCGCAACATTATCAAAAAACCGGTGTCATGGTCCCCGAGGATGGCTGGGATCTTTTGAAGAAACATGATGCGATCTTCCTGGGTGCGATTGGTCATCCGGGGGTTCCTGACCATATTCCTGTTCATGGCCTTTTGCTGCCCATGCGCAGAATGTTTGATCAGTATGTAAACTTGCGTCCCTCTTATCTCTTTGATGGCGTGGATTCCCCATTGCGCGATAAGAAGCCAGGCTCGATTGACATTCTCTGCTATCGTGAAAACACGGAAGGCGAATATGCTCCTATTGGCGGTCGTCTTTATTCCGGAACCCCGCACGAACTGGCTATTCAAACCAACACCTTCACTCGCCGGGGTTGTGAAAGAATCATGCGCGCGGCATTTGAATGCGCCCGCCATCGCCCCCGCAAAAAAGTGACAAGCATCACCAAGTCCAACGCCCAGACCTTTGGCATGGTTCTGTGGGACGAATGCTTCCAGCGAGTTTCCGCGGAATACAAGGATGTTCAGTCCTCATTCTTGCTAGTGGACGCTGCGGCCATGGATCTGGTTAGAAAGCCAGAACACTTCGATGTGATTGTTGCCAGCAATCTTTTTGGAGACATCCTCACCGATCTGGCTGCGATCGTTACAGGAACTATCGGTCTTGCTGCCAGCGCAAACATTAATCCTGAACGCACCTTCCCCAGCATGTTCGAGCCAGTTCACGGCTCCGCACCAGACATTGCTGGCAAAGGCATCGCGAACCCCATGGCTGCGGTTCTTTCAGGATCCATGATGCTGGAACATTTGGGCTTGAAGGATTCCGCTCTTCAGGTTCGCAACGCAGTGGCAAAGGTTCTAAAGGCAGGCAAACCCCGCACGCCAGACCTTGGTGGCACAGACTCTTCCGCCGCCATCACCGAAGCCATATTGGCCGCGCTTTAATCGTTTATCACCTTATCAAGAAAGGCTTCCAAGTTTTGTCCTGGAAGCCTTTCTTTTTTAGACCGGGACAGCCTCAATCACACTGTTGAGGCCAGCGGTTGGAACAATCCGCTCTACCTTGAAGCCGCCCTGCCGCAAAATATCGCGGAACTCGGCCTCGGTTCTTTCCACACCGCCGGGAATTCCCATCATGATCCAATCAAAAAGTTTTCCAGGATGTGGTGTGTTCCCTTCTGGTAGCACGGCATCCACCACCAGTATCCTGCCATTTTCAGGCAACACCTTGCGAATATTCTTGAACAGCTTCACGCTGGTTTCATCATCCCAATCATGAATAATGTGCCTAAGCAAACAAGCATCCGCACCGTTGGGCACTGAAACAAAGAAATCCCCGGAGACTAGGCGGCACCGGCTTGAAACCCCATGGCTTTCCATGAATCCCTTGGCCGCCTCGATCACATGATCCTGGTCGAAAAGCACACCTTTAAGTTTTGGATTTGCCCTTAAGACCTCCACAAGCAAGCTTCCATTTCCACCCCCAATATCCATAAGGGTTTCAAAATTAGAGAAATCATAGGCCTCCAGCATTTGCTTGGTTTCCGTTCCATGAATGCTTTGCATGGCCATGTCGAAGATTCGGGCAGAACCAGGATGTTCTTTCAAATATTCAAACAGAGGCTTTCCATGGGCAATTTCATAGGCGCATCTTCCACTGCGAACCGCATCTATCATTCTGGAAGATGCAGTGTAATGCTCGGAACCGGACATGATAGCCATGGCATACTGGCTTCCGGGAATATCCGATCGAAGCTGGCTTGCGCGTGGAGTCAGGGCAAACACCCCCTTTTCTGTCTCCTCAAAGACTTCCTCGGAAGCAAGCAATCGAAGCAACCGATAAAGATACTTCTCGTTGGAACCAGTTTTGTTCGCAAGGTCCGAAACCTTGCTAGGGCCGTTAAGGTGAATGATATCAGCGAGGTTTAAAGCAGCGGCACAGTGCAACGCCTGCGAAAACCAGTAACCGTACACCTTTTCCTTCATCCAAGCCGCGGGACTTTTGGTTTCCATTTGTTGGACTCTCATATCATTCGGAATCTGATTCATTGCCTCATGTATAAGGTTACTTAATCCATTTTGTTTTTACAGGAGAGGCAAGTTGAGATTGGAATCTGACAGATAGTTCCTGTAAAACGACAACCTGACTTTAAGGAAGGAATTATTCACACACCATGCCAGGACAAGGCAAACCCGCAGGCGATTTAAAGACAGGAATTCTATGGGCTCTGATTGCTTATGCTTTCTGGGGTGGAATGCCTTTATATGTCTGGTTGGTTCGCTCGGTGGAACCAATGGAGATTCTGTGCCATCGAATAGCCTGGTCTGCGGTGGTCATGTCCATCGTGGTACATTTGCAGGGCAAGTGGCCATTGGTTATACAGGCGGTAAAAAACCGTAAAACTTTGGCCGGCTTGGTGGCCAGCGCTGTGATGGTGGGAATCAATTGGGGAGTTTACATCTATGCTGCGGCAACCTCCCAGGTACTTCAAACCAGCCTCGGCTATTATGTTCTGCCTTTGCTAAGCATTCTTTTTGGCATGGTAGTTTTTCATGAACGCCTAAGACCCCTGCAATGGGTGGCCCTGGCTATCGCAACTTTGAGCATTGCCCTTCGAATTCACCTTGCCGGGGCATTGCCTTGGATTTCCATAGGAGTGGCATTATCTTTTTGCTTTTACGGGGTTCTTCGAAAGGTAATTCCCGTGGATGCCAGTGCCGGGTTATACATAGAAACCATCATCCTGCTACCCGTGGCTTTATTTGCACTGACTTGGTACTGGCTTGAAGGTTCTAACGATTTCGGGCAAACCTGGCAGATGGATCTTAGCCTGGCTCTTAGCGGTATTGTCACCGTGATTCCGCTCTATTTCTTTGGCCTTGCTGCGAGAATTGTTCCGCTTTCCATCATGGGGTTCATGCAATATTTCTCGCCAAGCATTCAGCTTTTACTGGGAATCTTTCTCTTCGGGGAATCCTTCAGCCGAGAAAAACAAATTAGCTTCCTGCTCATCTGGGTCGCTTTGGGGGTTTTCACCTTCGACTCCATCGTTCATATAAGAAAAGCAAAAAGGGATGAGGCCTAAGCCCCACCCCTTTAATTGCATTTAAGTTCGCTTCAATTCTTTACTTTTTTAAAGCCGCCTCAATGGCTGATACCAGCGTGGAATCTTCAGGGTCAACGTCGGGTTCATACCTACCAAGAACCTCACCATTTTTGCCAATCAAAAACTTGGTGAAATTCCACTTCACATCCCCGGCACCCTTGGGATTGGTTTCCTTGGAAGTAAGGTGTTTATAAAGAGCCGAAGCATTGGCCCCCTTCACCATTTGCTTTTCCAAGACAGGGAAAGTTACCCCATAGTTCTTTTGGCAAAAATCGGCGATTTCGGTATTGGATCCGGGTTCCTGAGCCCCAAATTCATTGGACGGCACCCCTAGCACCACTAAGCCCTGTTTTTCAAATTTTTGAAAAATTGCCTGCATACCCTTATATTGCCCGGTGTAGCCGCAGGCGCTGGCGACATTCACCACCAGCACCACCTTGCCCTGAAGTTTGGAAAGGTCAAATTCTTTGCCATCAAGTGTCTTGGCCTTATAGTTCAAAGGTGTGTTCACGGCAGCAACTCCATTAAGGGATGTGAAAGCCAGCATTCCAAATAGTGCGATCAAAAATGCATTGCGGGCCCGAATCATATGTAACTCCTGTTTGTCCTGAGGTTTAAGTATCAGTATTATAAGTATAAGCAGTTCCAAGGGTTGCATGCAAATCCTTGAGGCTGTTATGATGCTGATGAAATTAACCCTTTGCATAGGATGGAAGTTCGCCAAATGACGGACGCCAGCAAGATTCGCAATTTCTCCATTGTTGCTCATATTGATCATGGCAAAAGTACCTTGGCAGACCAATTTCTGCTGATGACTGGTGCTATTACACAGCGAGAATTCCGCAATCAAGTACTGGATGACATGGACCTTGAAAGGGAACGCGGCATCACCATCCAGATGCATCCGGTTACTCTTTATTACAAAGTTGGCAAAGAAACCTACGAACTCAACCTGATTGACACACCCGGGCATGTGGATTTTACCTATGAGGTTTCCAGAAGCCTTGCTGCCTGCGAAGGTGCAATTTTATTGGTGGATGCTTTCCAGGGAGTTCAGGCACAAACAGTAGCGAACGCTTATCTTGCCATCGAGAATGACCTTACGATTGTCCCCGTTTTGAACAAGATCGACCTTCCCATTGCAAGACCCGATGATGTGATAGCGGAAATGGAATCCGCCCTTGGAATTGAACCCGAGGAAGTCCTCAAGGTAAGCGCCAAGACCGGACTCGGCATGGAAGAGGTGATGAAGGCAATCATCGATCGCATTCCACCTCCCAAAGGAAAACCCGAAGACCCACTAAAGGCCTTGGTTTACAACAGTCATTTCGACCCTTACAAGGGTGTGATTATCTACATAAGGGTGATGGAAGGAAAACTTCGCAAGGGCCAGAAGATCAAGCTCATGCGTGGAAACACCGAATACGAAGTCGCTGAAATTGGACAGTTTAGGCCATCACCAACACCTTGTGACACACTTGGCCCGGGCCAGGTGGGTTTCTTCAACGCCCAGGTGAAAAAACTCGAGGATGTGCACATTGGCGACACCGTCACCGAGGCACACCGCCCCACCGCCACCGCCTTGCCAGGCTACAAGGAACCAAAGGCGATGGTGTTTAGCGGTCTTTACCCGACCAATAATGACGATTTCGAGGAACTTCGGGAATCGCTTGCCAAGCTACGCCTGAACGATGCCAGCTTTTCCTTCCAACCCGAAGTAAGTGAAGGATTGGGGTTCGGGTTCCGTTGTGGTTTTTTGGGAATGTTGCACCGCGAAATCATCCAACAAAGGCTGGAACGCGAAAGCCAACTGGACTTGGTTCAGACGGCACCCAATGTGACTTATGAAATCCTCTCCCGCACCGGGGAAGTAATCACCATCGACAACCCCCAGAAAGTTCCTGATGCTGGGCAAATCGAGGAATTTCGAGAACCCTTTGTAAAGATTAGTTTCTTGGTGCCCTCAGGAAATATCGGCGACTTGATGCAAATGGCAGCGGAACGGCGGGGCATTTACATTCGCACCGAATACCTGAGCACAGCCCGGGCTATCCTTGTCTACGAGATGCCCCTCGCCGAGGTTATTTACGACCTTTACGACAAGTTGAAATCAGTAACTCATGGTTACGGCACCATGGATTACGAATTATTGGCCTATCGACCGGCAGATCTGGTGCGGCTGGATGTGCTGGTTCACCACAAGCGGGTAGATGCTCTTTCCACCATTGTGCATCGTTCCACCGCGGATCGAAGGGCGCGCAAGATTCTCAAGAAACTTCGCGAGGAAATCGACAGGCACCTGTTCGAGGTGGTTCTTCAGGCAGCCATAGGTTCGCGCATTATTGCCCGTGAAAATATTGCCGCCATGAAGAAGAATGTTACCGCCAAATGCTATGGTGGTGACATCACCAGAAAGAGAAAACTTTGGGCCAAACAGGCCGAAGGCAAAAAGCGCATGAAGCAGGTGGGCCAGGTGGACCTGCCCCAGGAGGCATTCCTGGCCGTTCTGGAATCCGAAGATTAGCCCCAGGTGAACCATGGCCGAGAATGAAACTCCACCCTCTCCGGACAAAGGCGATCCAAACTTACCTTTGTTGAAAACTAATAGTTCTGAAAGCACTCCACCAAAAACAGAGGTTTATGGTTTGCAGGAATCACCCGCTCCAATTCCACAAACAATTCAACCGCCCCAAACCACCTCACCTTCACCAACCGTTGCCAAACCGGCAAAACAAGGCAGTGATGGTTTCAGGGAACTTTTGGAAACCATTGTCTTCGTGCTGGTATTGGTGCTGGTGCTTAAATCCTTTGTGGCTGAAGCTTTTGTTATTCCCACAGGTTCCATGGCGGAGACACTGTATGGCTACCAAAAGCTGGTCAAATGCCCGACTTGCACTCACTTGTTTCCCGTTAATTGCTCCAGTGAAGTGGAACAGACACCAGGCGCAGGCACCTTTACAGTAAGTTCCTGCACCTGCCCCAACTGCCTGTTGGGAATTCGCCTTTTGAAGCCCAATGAACAATCTTTTCCAGACGAACCCGCGGTACAAGATCCCGGTTGCACCACCGGTGACCGGGTTCTGGTTGCCAAGTACCTTTATGATCTTCCAGGTAATTCGCCCCAGCGTTTTGATGTGGTTGTATTCAAATATCCAGGCAACAGTAACCCGAATGAATTTAATCTTGGTTCACCAAGGTTTCCAACATCAGGACCGCAGCGCAATCACACCCCTATGAATTACATTAAAAGGCTTATCGGTCTGCCGGGTGAGACCATAGGCCTTAAAGGTGGCAAACTATATCGAATAGCCCCGGGACTGGTACCACCCCCCAACTCCAAGCCTGATCATCCACAGGACCTGTGGATGTGGCAGTTCATGCATGAAAATGAGGCCCGTGACCTACTTGTAGATTCGGATAAATTTGAAATCATTCGCAAGCCACCCTCTGCTGTCATGTCCATGAAAAGGATTGTCTATGATGACAGAGAAAGACCTTTGGATTTACCCGGCATAAAGCGTTGGCAATCCCAAAAGCCCGCATGGATGGAACCTATCAAGTCCGTGCATAAATGCGATTCTTCCCAATCCAAGGAAATGGAATGGCTTCGTTACCAGCATATTCTTCGCAACAACGAGGGACGCAGGCAGTTGATCACCGATGTCATGGGTTATAACACGACCTACTATGATCCCCACCGCCCGGGTTATGGTGACAATTGGGTAAGCGACCTGATTCTGGAAGGCGAGTTTGAAATTCAAAAAGCCGAGGGCGAACTTACGCTTGAACTTTCCAAGGGTTCCCATCGTTTTCAAGCCAGATGGAATCTTCAAACCGGCGCTTGTGAACTTCACCGCATTTCCAAGGACAAAGATGAAACGCTTGCCAGCATGGAAAAATTTCCCCTGAAACCAGGCAAGCACCAACTTCGATTCTCGAATGTCGATTGCAGGCTGATTGTTTGGCAAAATGGAAAGCTTATTTTTGGCGATGGGGTTGATTACACCCCGCCCAAATTCAATGGCCCAACCATGGCCAATGATCTTGAACCAGCCAGCATAGGTTGCAAAGGATCTTCTGTTGTTGCCAGTGACTTAAGGTTATTCAGGGATACCTATTACACCGCGCGGATTAATCCAAGCACACCCGATGTATCTGTGAATGACTGGACAGAACCTCCCAATCGCAAGCCCGGCCAAGAAATTCCAGATGCTTGGAAACCTCTGAATAATCCACCGATCAAAACTCTATTTGTGCAACCCGGTCACTATCTTTGCCTGGGGGACAACAGCCCTCAAAGCTCAGATGGAAGATCTTGGGGACTTGTGCCGGACAATCTGATGATGGGCCGGGCCGTGGTCATTTACTTCCCCTTTCATCGCATGGGAAGAATTCAATGAGTATAGCGCCACCCGTACCACCAGAAGGAACCATTTTTGGTGATATTCAAATTCGTGTTCGCTACGCCGAGACAGATCGCATGGGACTTCTGCACCACGCCAACTATCTGGTCTATTTTGAGCAGGGTCGAATTGAACTTCTGCGAAGTCATGGAAGAACCTACAAGGATGTGGAAGACGAAGGTTATTTGCTGGTTCTTGCGCGCATCGAGGTTAAATATCGTCGCCCGGCAAAATATGACGACATGCTTACCCTTAGAACCATTGTGGAAAAAACCACGGGCGTTCGTATTGATCACCGTTATGAACTTTATTGCGAAGGATTGCTGATTGCTGAGGGTTCTTCCACCCTGGCATGCATAGATCGGGAAGGGAGACCGCAGGCATTGCCGGATTATCTGGCAAATCGCAAATCCAAAGCGTGAAAGGACACATCGAATGCGCCGATTTCTGGCGGTGTGGTGCCTCCCAATTCTAATTTCATTACTGCCTTTTGCCGGCAGTGTTTGCATTATTGCATCTTTGCCCGCAACTGCCCGGGATTTTTATCTGGAGCGACTGACCCGACTGGACACCCTGTTGATTGGGCTTGGAACTGCCCTATTCCTTTTGCAATCGCTGCTTGCGTGGAAAGCACTACGCTGGAGAACAACCTCTTTCGATGAAACCGCTGACGACTGGATTTCCCATCTGGCGCAGGCAGCCGAGTGGTTCCCCCTGCTGGGTCTTCTAGGAACAGTTGCCAGCATTCTGCAAACTTTTTCGTCCATTCATGGCCCCATGCCCGCTGAAAAAATTATCCAGCTTTACGGACCGGCGATCACCGCAACTGGCACCGGAATTTTCATGGCGCTGATAAATATTCTGCCGGCATGGACGGTTCTCGTGGGAAGGGATTTCATTCTTTTACTTGGTGGCATTTCAATCAGTAAAACTGAAAGGCCTGCCAAATGATCGTGCTTCCCAGGCGAAGTATCACTCGCTTTTTTGTTCCCTTGATTGATGTGCTGGTTTTGTTCTTCTGCGTATTCCTATTTATGCCCATGGTCACACAGGGAGACAATCCCGACGGGCCATCCGCATCTTTTTCAAACTCTAGCCAGCCCAAGAGTGAACCTCTTCTGGAAGAGATAGCCAGACTTCGCAACAAAAACACCTTGGATATACAGGGGCAACTATTCATCAACGTTCTGGAAATCGATTCCAAAACAGGCGAACTTTTTAAGAGATTGGCAGAAAGGAAAAAGATAGCGAACCGCGAATTGGCCGCAAAGATGATCGAAGAAGACCTGCTTTCATCCAATGGCAAAAAGATCATGTATGTGATCCTATACCCACAGGAAGACACTGGATTCCCGACAAGGGAACAGCGGGAAAATTACCAACGTTGGTTCTCATCTACATTGGTAACATTTCAGTCTGTGGGAAAAAATTCCACCCAGGGGAGTCTGCGATGATTTTCCCCTTGGCCAGCTTTCTTACAGAAAGCCTCAGGCACCCAGAAAAGCCGCTTGCCTTGGTGGGTGGCATTGCTATCGGCGCCTTTGCGCTGAACCAAATCGCTGTGTTTCTTTTGGGGAAATTCACCAAGAAGCCAATGCCGGCATGGTTTGGTAGATTTCTGCGTGCCATGGGTGGAATCTCCGGCGGCTACATCATTTACATGATGCTTTTTGGTGGCGCAGGAGGCGGTACTGGGAAAGGTGGTTTAGAAGGCGATAAGAGAACAATCAGCAACGACCTTTCAGTGGACATCACTTCTGACAAGAGTGCCAATTTGTTGCAACCATCCATCATAAAAATACGGGTTCTAACAGACCCTAAAGCCCGGGAAATGTCTAAAGGACAGGCCGAAACTAAATCGCATTACATTTTTATGGAATCGCCTCTTAACCTTATCTCCTTGGAAGATTTGTTGAGGGAGTTGGAAGCCCGCCTAAAGCCACCTTTAAAAATCGGAAAAATTCAAATCTTTCTTGGAAGGCAAGACCCTGATAAGGATACTCCCCGGGTGCAAAGAATTACCGATTGGGCCGAGGCCAAAAATATCCCCATCGACTTTTTCCCGTTGGAGTCTGAGTAATCCATGGGGAATACAATTTTCATCACTGGAGAAACGCAGCCCTTCAAGGAATTGCAGCCATTCACGGATTGCATCAAAATTAAAGAGATTTCAAAGCAATCGATAAGCTATTTGGTTCGTGAAGATGCTCATGGATTAATGCTTGATCATCATCCAACTCATGAAGACGTTAAATTGCTTGGTGAAACGCTGGGACGATCTTTCCAACCAACGGGTTTCCCTGTCTTTGTGGATACAACAGGCTGTGATTCAGATTTAGGAATGGTTACCAATCCATGGATTGAATTTGCCCCTACTAAGGACAAATCACTCTTTTCAAAAATGACACAACGGTACAACCTAATTAAGGAGGTCACCCATTGTTGGTTGATATGGGGAACCCTGTTTGCTTTGGTTGTTTTATTTTACCTTGTCCTTAAAGGTGCCGGATTATGGCTGCCTTGGAACTCGCTGGAGTTAAGGGTTGCGAAATTTCTGGAACAGGATGACCCTCGGGTGGAGATTCGCCTTGCGGGAACTTTAGAGGAATTGGTTACCCGCAAGGCAAATCTGGAATCTTTGGCCAAAGGCGTGGAACTTGCTCTTTTACCTTCTGATTTAAGTTATATTTTGACATCCAGAAAACGGGAATGCGATAGGTACATCTTGTTATACAGGGAACTCACCTCGCAACCTTCGCATCAGTCTTTCAAACAAACCGGGGAGTTGGAAGTATTTTTAAAGTACTGGCGCCTTATCGAAAGCAAATTTCCAGAATCCTGGCATAAAACCAGCGCTTATTTATATTGGCAAAACCGGCTAAAATATGCAGAAGAATACCAATCTGCATTCATGCGCTTTTGCGCCTTATACCAAAGCAGAAGGGAGCAATTGCAGAAGTTTTTCAAACTAGACGGCCTTCAACCAGAAAATAAAACCTTCTTAGAAGACTGGATGGATAACACACAAAAGGTTCTCAATGAACCTTGGTGCAATGAAGATGCTTTCTTATCGCAATCCCATTTAGCTGTGGTTTTGGAAATGCGCCTTTATATCCATCAAAGGCAAAAAGATTTGCTTCAATTTATGGAATGGGGGCAATACTTTCACGCACTTCAAATCCCTTCGGGCGAGCAAGATTCAAAGCCGGCTTTTAAAGAACCCATATTTAATCACAAGATATGGGATAGTTTTTCAAAGGAGCAACAGGCTTTACTGAAAGATTTGGCTCAACCTTTATTGACCAAATTGCCAGAATTGAAGAAAACGGAACCTAATAAAGCAAATCAATTGGAACCATTCCGAAAACTACTAGAGGATTAGGCGGCAAAATGAGTGAACAACAACTTAGCATTACCCCTTTCAAGCAGCATCGCCTGCGAATTCCTCTGGTGGGGTTGGTTCTTTTTTTCATTTCAATTATCGTGGCAATTTTTCTGCCTGAAGATTTTGCCCCTTATGTTCGTTCTGCAGTTGTTTTCATTGGAGGCATGGTTAGCTTGCTGATCATTCTTGTCTGGTGGCTTTTCCTTTCAAGAATTGGATGGTTAATGCGCCTGGCAATTCTGGCAGCAGTGTTTGGACTTTGGTTTGCCACTGTCTATGAGGTTGATTATTCCGGAGATGTGGTACCGAAGATTGTATGGCGCTGGGAAAAACGGCGGGAACAAAAAGTAGCCGAGCATCGTGGCCAGCAATCGCTGAAGGAGTTGCCTGAGATAAACGTTTCGATTGCCCCTGATGATTTTCCCAATTATCGCAACAGAAATTTAGATGCCGTTGCAATTGGCCCTAAACTTTGGACCAATTGGAAAGAACGCCTTCCCAAAAAAGTCTGGGTACAACCTTGCGGAGCCGGTTACTCTGGTTTCGCGACCGCGGGAAACATGGTATTCACCCTGGAACAGCGCGGACCAGATGAAGTTGCTGTCGCTTACGATAAGGCAAGTGGCGCTGAACGCTGGAAATATTCTTGGAAGGCAAGGCACTTTGATGCGCTGGGTGGCGAAGGCCCGATGGCTACTCCTACGATTCATGAAGGACTTGTTTATTGCCTGGGTGGTACTGGACATTTTGCCTGTTTGGATGCATCCACAGGCAAACCCATTTGGGAAAAAGAATTGCTTGAAGAAAATGGTAACCTTCAATGGGGTATGAGTGGTTCACCATTGATTTATAAAGATCTTGTCATCGTCCATCCCGGCGAACAGGCTGGCAAAAACTTAAATCGGGAGGTTCGGGCGTTTGATCGGAAAACAGGTAAAATAGCCTGGCAGTATGGCAATAACCGCACCGGTTATTGCAGTCCTATGCTTGCCAACTTGCTTGGAAAGCAAATGCTACTGCTTTTCAGCGCCGTAGAAATACTTGGACTTAATCCTGATACAGGCGAAAAACTTTGGGCCCATCCATGGACCACAAACCAGGGCATTCATGTAGCACAACCCATTCCAATTGGCGACGACAAGATTTTCATCTCATCAAGTTATGGAGTTGGTTGCGGGTTATTACAGCTTACGAATTCCGGAGGCACCATCCAAAGCAAGGAACTTTGGCACAATCTGCAACTTCGGAGCCGATTCAACAGCCCTGTTCTTCACAATAATTTTATCTATGGTTTGGACGAGGGCATTTTGGTTTGCCTTGATCCTGTAACGGGAAGACGAAAATGGAAAGGTGAACGGTATGGACAAGGACAGATTCTTCGCCAGGATGATTTTATAGTCATACAAGCGGAGAATGGCGACTTGGCCATTGTAAAAGCAAACCCTGAAGCTTTTGAACAACTTGGCCGGTTCAAGGCGCTGGAAGGGGATAAAACCTGGAACTGCCCCACCCTTGCAGGCGGCTTTGCATTTCTGCGAAATCACAACGAAATGACCTGCTATGACCTGCGTTAGAATTAAGCCAAATATGCTATTGCATCAAAGAGCTGACCAAGTCTTTTTCCATCCCTTGTGATATCCAAACCTATCAATTGAGTACCCTTAGAAGCACCCTGCTTCCACCGAAAAACTATGGGAATTGAAGTAGTAGTTTCTGAAGCCACTTTAGTCTCAATAGTTGCTGGCTCCGCATAAAGTCCTTCCGGCAACTCCAAAGCCACTTTGAAAGATACTTCCCTTTGCTCAAAGTTTCTGAGGTATATTCGTGCATTCGAAGTGCCGTCAGGCCCTGCAATCACCCGGTATGGTTCCATCCTTACCCAATACGGATCAAACATCCATCGATAATCTGATTCCACGCTGAATCTTTTAAACATATCCCTTAGCTGGAGCGCATTTTTCAAATATCTGTCAATAATTGGTGCGGTATTGTTTATCACCCAGGAATGCCCGCCCAGAATAAGATCTGGCTTGATCTTTTTAAGGTACTCCCCCGCATAAATGTAACTTTCCTCCAAAATGCAACTATTTCTGGAAACCACAGCTTCGTGACCAGCTTGTCTGGAATCTTTGGAGGCACCAAAAAGGTTATCACCCGTGAATGCAACTTGCATTCCATCCACAACACCATGCATGCAAAGGGCAAATTCCGTTTGACCTGGCATCCAGTCGATCTGAAATTCAAAACCCCGCCAGGTAAGCTTTTCACCACTCTGAAAAATTTTGTCAAAGGAGATGGAATCAATTCCCTTTCCGTAAGTATTCACCTGAGCGCAATAATCAAAATGCAAAGGTCTTGAGACGGGGGGTACAACTCGATCCAAGGTCCAAAGTTTTGCCCCATATTTTTCCCGAAGATGAAGGGCTTCGAGGCAATGATCCCCATGCATGTGGGTGACAACAAGTGCATCAATTTGCTTCAGACCAATTCTTTTTTTCATGGCCTCAAAAGATTTGTCTAAAAATGCTCTTTGAAAAAGACCGCAATCCACCACAAGGGCATGACCATCATCCGCTAATATCATGTGAAAGTTAGGCCAGAACTCCGGACCACGAAATTTATAGATATGGTTGGAGACCTGCCATACATGTGGAACTTTTGTGGGTTTGCTAATACGATCCTGGTCGGCACCCGCAAAGGTACTGACTTCCCAGCCACGCAAATAATGACCAGTGAATTTACGCAAATCTTCGCGAAAAGTTGCGAGTTGTTTGCCAGGATTCGACAATACTGATCCATGAGATGGAAACATCGCGGCCAAGTTGAATCCCTCCAATTGGCCCAGACTGTTATAAAGAGCGTAAATTCCCTTCCCAAAACCATAATCCCATTCACAATCAAACCAATGATGCATTTTGCAACCATGCAACATCACATCACCACTAAATGCATACCATTGGTTATTTTGCTTAAACAAGTAAGACATGGAACCAGGACTATCACCAGATGTCTCGATGCACCAAAATTCGATGTTATTCCATTCAAATTCATCCATTTTTTGAAAACCGCGGGCAAACTTCAAAGGTTTTACCGGCGGGCGAACATAGCTGGCCCCGTGAACGGTGAAAGGGTCGCCAAGGGTGGGTGACATTTTCCGAAAAGATGCAGGATTTTCAAAAAAGGCCCTTTCACTTTCAGGTCCTGCAAACTTTACCCCGAACTGGGATAGTCTTTCATGCCCCTGGCACTGTTCACGATGATGGTGTGTGAACAACACCCATTCCACTTTTTTGACTCCGATCGCGGCAAGGAAATCAAGCACACGCCCTGATCCGCAATCTATCAGAATGGCTTTTTCATCTCTTTGAATCACATAAACGTTGCAAATATCCGAAAATAGATAGATATCTTCCGCAACCTTTTGTAATTCCATAACAAGCCCCTACCTTTCAGCAGGTTTCAGGATTCTGTTGTCAGGGAACAGATTTGGAAATATTCTCAAATGAGGCCTTCATGACTTTGCTGGCATTGTAATCAGGCTTCGAGGAAATCATTGAGCTTATCTCGAAGTTTACATCTCCCTTGAAACCCATCTCATTTAGCTTTTTGAAAAGAGTTTTATAGTCCATCTTTCCGGTGGCACCGGGGTAATCAAACTGCACCTTGCTATCCTTTTCAAAGGCATCCTTGATTGCCACATGAGCAAGATAAGGCTGGGCCTTTTTTAACTCTTCGTAAATATCAATCCCACGGAACATTAGATGGCTTGGGTCATAAACAATCTTTAACCAGGGTGATTTAATGGTTTCGATCAGTGAAACCGCCTGGCTTGGCAAGGTCATGGCTCCAAAACGGTGGGGTTTAATGGCCAGCACAACCTTGTGTTCTCCAGCAATTCCCGCCCAAGCCTTCAAGGTTGGCTCATACAACGGCCTTAGCTTTTCAAAATCCCCGCTACCTAACACGGTTTGCAATAATGGAGGCTTTTGCGGATTTAAATCTTTGGCCAATTGACATGCAAGCTTAACTCTTTTTTCCAAGGCATTTGCCTGGTTGGCATCTGAAGTAGGAACCAAATGCTCCATGAGAGCAGTTAGCTGAAGCTTTGATTTTTGAATTTCCTGCCGAATGTTTTTCCTGGCGCCCTCATCCAATTTGGCGGGTTCGGTGGACCATCCTGGTAATAAGCAAAGCTCAAGGGATTCAAAACCCGCGCTCCCAATTTCGCGAATGGCCTCCGTGGGGGCATAGTTTTTCATAGCGTAGGTGCTGTAACCAAATGTGAAAGCCCTTTTTTCAGCAAGGGCCTTCCCAAAGGCAAACTGCACCGATTGAAATCCAATAATCGCCAAGAAGTCTCTTCGAGCAAGCATAAACATTACCCCGGTTATTTGCCACGAGCCTTTATCAGCATTTCCACAAAAGGTTTCATGAAATAGGGGTTATCATGCCATGTTCTTCCGGAAATCAGGTTTCCATCGATCACACACCGGTTGTTTTCATAGGTTCCTCCAAAAGAAGTTATGTCCAGAGCGCATTTCGCGACCGTGGTGCATTTGCGCCCTTTAAGGCAACCAGCGGCAGCAGCAATTTCCACACCATGACAAACAACCGCCACCGGCTTGTTCTTTTCAAAGAAGTGACGGGTAATTTTTAAAAGATTTTCATCATAACGTAGGTATTCAGGGGCCCTACCACCGGAGAGAAACAACCCCGCATAATCCTCAGCCTTTACATCCTTGAAAGCAACTGTGGCCTTTACATGGTAAGCTGGTTGTTCACGGGTAATATCCCAGGGGATAACCACGTCTGGGGGAATTTCATGCATAACCCCGTGGTAAACCCGAGCTTCCGGTCCTGCAACAATCACTTCGAAATCATCTTCGGCAAGCCGGAAAATCGGATAGTAAGTATCCAAAACCTCGGTGCCATCGCCAATGGGCATCAATATCTTTGCCATTTCATGTTTCCTTTGAAAAATTTAAACACTCATATCTTGTTAGGTTATCAGGCATTTTGTGTCATGGATAACAGAAAACATCATTCCAAAATAAGTCGCTGTAAAAATGCTTCAACTTCTCATTCCATTGGGTTTAGAATGAAATGATATTTCAAAGCATTCAAGGTAAACACCCATGCATTTTTCAATACTTTTAGCACTGATCATAAACACACCAGCTCAGACCACCCCTCCAAATTTCGTTTTTATGTTTAGCGATGACCAAAGATACGACGCTTTAAGCGTTGTGCAAAAGGAGCAAGGATCCAAAGGAAGGTTCCCCTGGTTTCAAACTCCAGGGATGGATCGTATTGCCAATGAAGGCGTACGTTTTAGAAATGCTTTTGTGGTGAATGCCCTTTGTTCACCAAGCAGGGCATGTTTTCTTACCGGGCAATACAGTCATAAAAATGGAATTATCAATAATCGCACACCATTTCCTGCCGAGGCAACAACCTACGCTTCCATTCTTGGCCAGGCGGGGTACTCGACCGGGTACATCGGAAAGTTTCACATGGGCAGCCAGTCTGGCAAGCGACCCACTTTTGGTTATTCGGCAAGTTTTATAGGTCAGGGAAAGTATTTCGATTGCCCGGTGGAAGTGAATGGGGTCGCGCAACAAACCAAAGGTTGGATTGATGATGTTTCCACTGATTTTGCAATCCAGTTCCTACAGCAAAATGCCAAAAAACCATTTGCACTAACTCTGGGTTTCAAGGCCCCTCACGGGCCTTTCACTCCACCCGAGCGTCACAAAAAATCCTTCGAAGGTAAATTGGCGCGAAGGACACCTAATTTTGATGTAAGGCCACCTTTTTCCCCCAACCGAAATCCCAACCTAGTAACCGGAGCAGAAGTACCCGTAAACACAGGATATTTTGCCGCCATTGCAGGTGTGGATGACAATGTTAGCAGGGTTCTTAAAACCTTGGATGAACTTGGCCTTACTGAAAACACTGTGGTTATTTATTCCAGCGATAATGGCTACTATCACGGCGAACATGGTTTGGGGGATAAACGATCCGCATATGAGGAAAGCATTCGAATTCCAATGCTTGTTCGTTTTCCCAAGATGATCCGCAATTCTTTTACATGCGATGAATTGGCATTGAACATTGATTTGGCGCCTACCATTCTTGATCTGGCAGGCCTGCCTATCCCCCAAGCCATGCAAGGCAAAAGCTGGAAAAATCTACTTGAGGGAAAAGAAACAACTCTGCGGCAATCTTTCTTTTATGAATACTTTCATGAAAACCCATTCTTCACGCCAACCCTTACGGCCGTAAGAACAAAGACTGCGAAATTCATCCAATACCCCGAGAATCCATCTTGGAACGAAGTGTATGACCTTTCCAACGACCAACATGAAACTAAAAATCTGATCCAGAATCCCGAGTTCTCCGCATTGCGAAAACAGTTGGAAAATGAACACTCCCGTTTGGTAAAAGAACTCGATTACAAGTTACCCCAACAACCTGGTAGATCGGTCGAAAACAAAAAGGGCATTACCGGGGAAGTGTTAAACTTTCGGGCCGAAACTTTCAAAGATGGAAAAATCACAGATTCCTCAAACCACGGAAACCATGGCAAGGCAGTTGGCGTGTCTTTGAAAGATGGTAACGGTAATTCCAAATCCTTTTATTTTGATGGCAAAACACGCATCGATATTGCAAAATCCCCCTCGCTTGATCCTTCGGGATCTCCTTTCCAAATACATGTCAAATTGCTTGCCAAATCAAAGCAAGGCACTATGGTTGCCCGTGGTGGGGCATCCCTTGGTTATTGTCTTTATCTTTCAGAGGGAAAACCCGCTTTTGCAATACATTTGGGCAGCAAAAGCATTATCCTTAAAGCAGATGAACAAATCTCAGACCGCTGGTTGGACCTTGAAGCAGGCATTACCGAAAAAACCGAAGCTTTTATTAAAATAAATGGCAAAACCTGCCGCATAACTAAAGTTGACCAGTTCATTGAAGGCGACCCCAAGGACATTCTTCAAATTGGGGCTGATACCGGAAGCCCGGTTCTGGAAAATCGTGGCGGAGGAAATTTCCAAGGCTATATAGAATCCATCACCATCACCCATGGCATTAACAAGTAGGTTCTCATGTTTAGCGCACTAATTTTTTCATGCTTCTTTGGCTTTGCTCAGCAAATCGAAAAGAAGCCAAACATTATTGTCATCCTTTCCGATGACATGGGCTTTTCAGACCTTGCCTGTTTTGGGGGTGAAATTCAAACTCCCAATCTGGATAAACTTGCCAGCAACGGCATCCGCTTCACGCAGTTTTACAACACAGCAAGATGCTGCCCCACCCGTGCCAGTCTATTAACCGGTTTGTACCCGCATCAAGCAGGCATGGGGCACATGGTTTATGAAACTCCGTTTGCGGGTTATAAAGGGGATTTGAATCAACACACGCCAACCATAGCCGAAGCACTGAAAGCCTCCGGTTACAGAAACTACGCGGTGGGAAAATGGCATGTGACAAGATATAGCGCTGAAAATGGCCCAAAACACAATTGGCCATTACAACGCGGTTTTGATCATTTCTACGGCACGATTCAAGGTGGTGGCAGCTTTTACGACCCCTACACCCTTACACGCGATAACACTCCTCTTTCGGCTTATGCAGACACCGAATACAAACCAAAGAAGTTTTATTACACGGATGCCATCAGCGACCATGCCAGCAAATTCGTGCAGGATCACGCCAGCAATCATTCTGAAAAACCTTTCTTCATGTATGTCGCATACACCGCGGCACATTGGCCCATGCATGCTCTCGACGAGGACATCGCCAAGTACAAGGGCAAGTACTCTCAAGGTTACGATGTCATCCGCAAGGCACGCATTGAGAAATGCAAACAACTAGGGTTGATCAAAGCAGATTGGAAACCAAATCCCACCATGGGAAACTGGAATGAAGTGACCGACAAGGCCTGGGAAGAACGATGCATGGAGGTTTACGCCGCCATGGTTGATCGGATGGATCAGGGCATAGGCAAAATCTATTCAACCTTGGAAAAGAATGGCTTGGCGGACAACACCCTCATTTTTTACATGCAAGATAATGGCGGTTGTGCCGAGAACATGGGCAGATCGGGTAATAAGGAACATCCCGAACTTGCAAGGGCTAATGCACCGAGTTTGCCCGTTGTTCCAGCAGAATATCGCTGGCCCATGATGATTCCAAAATCCACCAGGGATGGTTTCCCAGTACTTATGGGTAAGAAAATCATGCCCGGTGGACCTGATACCTTCTGCGCCTATGGAGAAAATTGGGCCAATGTTTCCAACACCCCTTTTCGCGAATACAAACACTGGGTGCATGAGGGTGGAATTTCTACACCTTTAGTCGCACATTGGCCCAAAGGTATTCCAGCCAAAGGCGGTTTATGCCATCAACCTGGTCACTTGATAGACATCATGGCAACTTGCATGGATATCAGCGGCACAAAATTTCCTTCACGTCAAAACCAGCAACCCACCACCCCACTGGAAGGAAAATCACTGGTACCCGCTTTCAAAAACCAAACCGTGGAAAGGGAAGCCCTTTACTGGGAACACGAAGGCAACCGCGCCATCCGCAAAGGGGATTGGAAACTGGTTGCTAAAAGCCCCACAGGCCCTTGGGAACTTTACAACATGCAATTAGATCGGACCGAAACAAACAATTTGGCCAGTTCTAATCAAGATCAAGTCTTGGAGCTTGGAAAAGATTGGCAAGCCTGGGCCAAACGAGCGAAAGTTTTACCCTGGATTTGGGATAAAGATCAGCAAGATCAACTCAAGAAAGGCAAGAAAAAGGCCTCGAACTAATTTTAACCACTTAAAAGATGCCAAATTGGCACCACCAATAGCCAATTTGACAGCCCAAGCTTTCCTTTGCCAGAATGGCAGCAGCGACTGCCATTCTGGTTTTGCTTTTAGTCATATTAGCACTTCCATTTAGGCTTTTTCGCAATTGATGAACCTGCCACTTTTGTAATTGGCACACCTCTTGCTTTATTGATTCACGTGTAACGAATCACGCTTTTTAAGATGGCTGGCATCATTCCGGCTTCTTTCGAAAATTGGTCTCGAAAGGGTCTCCGTGGAAAGTACGCCCCATCAACATATGGAGGTTTGATACCATGTCTCTGAATCGATTAAGTCAGTGTGATCCCTGGGCAAACTTTGCCCGATTACAGCAAGAATTGAATCAGGCATTTGGCCTAGCATCCCTTTCCAGCAGTGGCCCCACCTTGAAAGTGTTCGAAGATGGCAGCGCACTGGTGCTTGAAGCTGTAGTTCCAGGCTACACTCTTGAAGAAATCGAAATCACCGTTCACGATGCCAACCAACTCACCATCAAGGGTGAACATGAGGAAGTAAAAACCGAAGCCAAGGAAACCTGGCACCGCAAGGAAAGGGATCTGGGCAAATTCTCGCGCACTCTTCAGTTTGCCTTCCCGATCGATTCCGAAAAAGTTCAGGCGAAGCTCGAGAATGGCATTCTGAAACTTGTTCTTCCAAAACATGAATCCGTGGTTGGCCGCAAGATTCCGATTCACACCCAAAACTAATCATTCCCACCAAACCTAAAAGGAGCATTAAACATGAGTAATGAACTTAAAAATCAGACCAGCCAGGTAGTATCCAGACCAGAACCCACCCGCGGCTCAAAATACCTTACCCCAAAGGTGGATATTCGTGAGTGCGAACAGGAAATTACCCTATTCGCGGAAATGCCCGGTGTGTCGCCAGATAACATCCACCTTCATTTTGAGAATGGCGAACTTGTTCTTATGGGAAAGGCATCCCCGGCAAGCAACCCGGGCAAACTGCTACTGGATGAAACCCGTCACGGTGATTTTTACAGGGTATTTTCGGTGCATGAAAGCCTAGATTGTTCCAAGATTAGCGCCGACTACAAACATGGAGTTTTGATTGTGCACCTACCCAAGGCAGAGGCTGCAAAGCCAAGGCAGATCAAGGTGCAAATTTCCTGAAACACCTCGTTGGTGTGTCCCTCGGAGAAGCCATTCCAACCGTTGGAATGGCTTCTTTTTATTTGCAATGCTGCCAAATACACATTAAGACTAATTAATCATCCCACCTTGCATACCTTTCTGGAGAACTCATGCGATCAAAGTATTTGCTGGCTCTTAGCCTAGTTTTTTCATATTCCATGGGCTTTGCCGCTGAACCAACTGATCCGGGTCCCAACAAACCAGACGAAGCCAAGGCAAAATCTTTCTCCATGACCAAAGCCGTGGAATTTTTGGATAACGCCTCCTTAAACTGGCAGAAAGAAAAACAATGCTTTGCCTGCCACACCAATTATGCCTATCTCTATGCCCGGCCTATGGTGGGAAAAGATACCGAGGCCGGGAAAAAGATCCGTTCCTTTGCTGAAGAGTTGGTAACCACTCGCTGGAAGGAAAAAGGGCCCCGCTGGGATGCAGAGGTTATTGCAACCGCGGCAGCACTTGCTTTCCACGATTCGCTTACCACTGGCAAACTGCACGAAACCACCAGGACAGCACTGGACAGAATGTGGACCGTGCAAAAACCAGATGGCGGCTGGAGCTGGCTTAAGTGCGGGTGGCCACCCATGGAATCGGATGACCACTATGGGGTTACCCTGGCACTACTGGCTGTTGGTGTTGCCCCGGGTGAATATGCCAAGACCCCTCAGGCCAAGGCAGGTGTGGCCAAGGCAATGGAATATCTTTCCAAAAACAAATCCAAGCATCTTCACCATGATGCCATGCTTCTTTGGGCCAATAATTATGTTCCAAGTTTGATCACCGAACAGGAAAAAGCCAACACCATCAAGCAATTGCTTTCCAAGCAACTTCCCGATGGAGGATGGTCCAGTGCCACTTTGGGCGATTACCAGCGTGCGGATAAAAAAGAGCAGGATCTTAAGACTGCCGATGGGTATGGAACAGGTTTCACCACTTATGTTCTGATTAAATCCGGAATTCCCCATAATCACGAAGCGGTTTCCAAGGGCATCCAATGGATTAAATCGAACCAGAAGGAAAGCGGCCGTTGGTTCACCCGTTCACTGAACAAGGATAACAAGCATTATTTAACCCATGTTGGAACCGCGTTTGCAGTGATGGCTTTAGCAGAAGCAACGCCCAAGGGTGCAGAATAAATGTCTACCCTGCTTATTCCAATAGCTTTTCTGTTTTTGCATCAGCAGGAAGCAGGAAAACTGGTTTCCAAGGATGAACCAAACCTGCCAAGGGTTCTGATCATTGGTGATTCTATTTCCATGGGATATACCCCATTTGTGATGGAATCACTAAAGGGCAAGGCAAATGTCCATCGAATTCCAGGCAATGGCAGTTCCACCAGTTTTGGCCTGGCTAATTTGGACAAATGGATTGGCTCAGGTCCATGGCAGGTGATTCATTTCAACTTCGGCCTGCATGACGCCAAACTTCCTCCGGAAGGCAATCGTCATGCTCCACCCGATGTTTACGAGAAGAATATCCTCACAATTGTTGAAAAGCTGAAAAAGACCAACGCAACTCTGATTTTTGCCACTACTACCCCTGTTCCCAATGGAGGTAATCTGGCACCCAACCGAAAATTTGGAGATGTGAATACTTATAACACCATCGCGGTTCAGGTGATGAAAAAGCATGGTGTTCAAATTAACGATCTCAACAAGGCTATTACGCCGTACATCGAAAAATCCCAGATCCCAAAAGATGTCCACTTCACCAAGGAAGGCTCAAAATTACTGGCAGAAGCTGTCGCCAAAGCTATCGAACAGTTGCTGCCAAAACCCTCCAAATAATAAGCAATGGGTACCATGCGCAAACTGCTTTTAGCACCGATCCTCGCTCTCCTTTTTTCAACATTGGTGTTCGCCCAAGCACCATCGCAGCCAGACTGGGTCAGAGAAACCTCTTCCGCGGATTGGAAAGCACGCGACTCCCAGGGTGAGTTGGTCTTCAATAACAAGCTTTGGATTTTTGGAGGCTGGTTCAATTCTTATGAAGCCCCCCCAAGGGATGTCTGGTCCTCTGAGAATGGCAAAGATTGGAAGCTTGTAACCGAAAAGGCTCCATGGATTCATAGTGACCTACCAATGACCATCACCTTCAACAATAAAATGTGGTTCATGGGCGGTTGGTACAACGGCAGGCTGCCAGGCCATTCAGCCAGCAATCAGGTATGGTCTTCCGACGATGGCAAAGATTGGAAACAAGAAACCGACAAGGCGAATTGGTCGCCCCGCCTTGCAGGCGGCTTGGTGGAATTCAAGGGCAGAATGTGGATTCTGGGCGGAACGGAGAATTATTATTTTGGTGATGATAAGAGCCTGAAGAATGATGTTTGGTCTTCCGACGACGGCAAAAACTGGAAACAAGAAACCGACAAGGCGCCCTGGTCTCCAAGGGCGTATCATCAGGCTGCCGTACTGGGGGATACCATGTATGTGTTTGGCGGTGGCAACTATGTGCCCAAATACCATGCGAATAACGATGTCTGGTCCACCAAGGATGGCAAAAATTGGAAACAGGAAACCGACAAGGCGCCTTGGAACCCTCGACTTTGGTTTTCATCGGCTGTGTACAGGGACCGCATCTGGGTGATGGGGGGCTGGTCCAACAACCCTTCCAAAAATTGGGGCGACATCTGGCATTCCAAGGATGGCAAAAACTGGGAAAAGTTCCAATCCAAAACTTGCTGGAAGGAAAGGCACGAGCATTCCGCCTTTGTGTTCCAGGATAAAATTTGGATCGCAGGAGGCCACGCCCAACCCCTCTCCAACGAAACCTGGTCCCTCTTCCTTCCCAAGGATTACTTTGCCAACAAGCCATAAACCTTATCTTTGCCCCACTGTCTGATTCAGAATATGAGGTTGTTGGGCCTCATCCATCCATGCCAGTAATTCGGCAAGATTCTTTTCCGCCAAGGCTACGCAACCGGCAGTGGGTTTGTCGCTTGCGGGCCATATGTGCAGAAAAATAGCGCTACCCTTGCCAGCCTTCACCGGATTGGTGTTGTACTCAATCACAGCACCAAGCTTGTAAAGAATGTCCTTGCGTTTCATGAACTCAAAAGACTTTGCCCGTGTGGGCGCTTTCACCCAACGGTTGTAATCAGGCGAATTGGGATCATCCACCCAAAGATCATCCTCCTGAACTTGCCGGTATTTCAATTTTGTGTCCAAGGTTTTGGCATAACCAAAAGCCAGGCCAATGGGGTACAAACCGGAAGGGGTATTGCCATCGCCCTCTTTCTTGATGGCAGGGCTGACGATTCCATTTCTGCCAACCACTGCTGGCCAAGAATCGCCAATCTTGCGCCAACCCGATGGATCTTTGACAAAACGGCTGAATTCGCCCTGAATGGATTTGGCGTTGGGTGTTTTCATGAATAACAACTGTCTGCATTCCACCGGTACTTGAATATCTTTCAAAAAATCTGGGAAAGACTCCGCGAACAAGCTTGGTGGTACAACCACCAGCAAGAATATTAGACCGAGTTTACAACCACTAATATTTATCATTTTTCCCGATCCATCTGATCAAAGAGCCTGCCTTCGTGGTCAAAAGCCTTCAGGTTCAGGTGATTACCCTGGATCGATATTTGGGTGAAGTGATAATCGGAACGAACTTCCGCTTTGAACCATGTCGGGGTGGGGGCAAAATTTTCCAACGACCCGCCACCACCACCACTGGTTACATAGATAACCCCATTCTTACGATCTACCTTGCCAGATCGTAATGGCAGGGTTCGCTCATAAACATGCACATGGCCATTGAAGCAAATATCGACTCCGTATTTTTCATAGAGTGGCACCAAAAAACGAACATTCTTATCTCCCAGGTTGGAAGGTCCCACCCAGGTATCACCGTAATCATTGTCATCGGATGAATACGCTGGGTGGTGGTGGTAGGTGAATTTCCAAGTTGCCTTCGAGGCGGCAAGTTCTTTGTTCAACCATTCATATTGTTCCGACCCGGGCGCCAGGGGCTTGTTGCTATCAATCACAAAGAAATCCGCATTGCCGTAAGAGTACTTGTAGTAATATTCCGGCTTGGGCAGGGAAAAGTATTGATAGTAATGGGCATGGTTTTTTTCATGATTGCCAATGGTTGGGAAGACTGGCACCCTGCAAAGTAATTCCATGGATGGCTTAAAAAGCTCGTCCACCCATTCTTTTTTATCCGGGCCGTTATCCACCACATCCCCCACATGCATTAGAAAATGAGGGCGGCGCTCCCAGATCAGCTTCATGACTTTGCCAGTCATACGGTGATTCTTCTGAGTATCGCCAATCACGCAAAATGCAAAAGGTGTGCCGGTTGGCACCGCAGTCTGACAGGTAAGCACCCCGGATTGCATGACCCCGCCGGTCTTTGTCTTGCACTCCACCTGATAGAAGTATTTGGTGTTTGGCTGAAGATTGTTCAGAGTAATCTCCTGGATGGTTTTTGAATCCGGAGACTCCGCCTTTTCAGTCAAGGGCAGACTGGTGCCATAGCGCACCAAACCGGCAACAGGTTCAGATGCCTCCCAACAAATGGTGATGGAGTTTTGGGTTGGGAACTGCAAATAGGGGGCAATCACAAAAGAACATGGCAGGGCAATGGGTTCCAGTTTTGCCAGGGCAGAATCCTTGTCAAAAAGTCCCGTGGCCTGATTTGGGGTTATAATCGTTTGAAATAGCTGAATTTCCCGAATGGCGCCAACCAAACCATGATCTTCATCATCATCGCGGTAACGACCAATCATAAAGGGAGCAGCGGTCGCATAATTGATCGGGCCGGATTGTTCTTTGCCCTCGGCTTCCAATACACCGTTTACATACAACCGCATTACCTTGCCATCATAGCTGGCAGCCAAATGATACCACTTTCCCTTGGTAAAGGATGTTTTGGACCGAACATGGGAAATCTTGCCATCGCCATCATCCGCACCCATGGAACTTAAGGAGAAGCTGAACTTTTCCTGATCATAGCCAAGCAGCCAGCCCTTCTCGAAGTTGCCGTTATCCTGCATGCAACCAATTATGCCACCAAAGGTATGCCCCTGATCTAACCGCACCCAGGCTGCAAGTGAGAAATCTTTTTTGGGCATGCCAGCATCGGCTCCGGTGGCTTGATCGCGAATGACAAAACCATCGGTTCCATGAAATTCATGAAAAGCTATTTCCCCCTCTTTCTTAAGGACAGGGGTACCAATCTGTTTGGCAGAAAATCTGCCAGCCTTGTCTGCAAGCCTGAGGCTGCTAACGCCCTTGGCATCCATAAGCCATTGGTTGGAAGGTTTCAGGTTTCCAGTTTGTGCGGATACCAAGTCGGTTAAAGAAACAAGCACAGTTGCAACCAAAGCCAGAGTAACAACCAATGCGAGCAAAATTTTGTTCATCGATGGACTCTCTACCAAACATCGTAAGGATATTTGAGAATACCATGAAATGTATTCCGGAAGGAATAAGAAGAGCGGTTGAAAACTGGATGTTTCAGATAGGCGCTGGAATATCGCGTTGGGAAAAAATCCGACCAGCCAGCAGATAGCCAAACCCACCCAACCCAAATAATACCATTAGAAATGGAACATGAACCAAAGGCTTGCCAGCATTCCATTCAGAATAAGTAACCATCCAAGGTTTACCCAAGATGAGCGGCTGAGGCTGGTAGTAATAAAAAATCGTGAACGGTCGCAAAATGGAAAACGGCTCCCATACCTGGCCTATCACATTCGTAAGAAACATAATTAAAACCACGAAAACACTTATTCCCAAAACACGAAAGCGAAACCTGCCGAATGCGGAAATCGCCATGGTAACGCCGGTTATGGAAAACAGTAAACTTGCCACCGCCAGCATGGCACCACCAAAATCCATGGGGCGAAGCTCCAGCTTGCCCTTTCCCGCCTCAATCTTGGGAGGTGATTTGCCAACCGTAATATCCCGCACCTTGAATTGCAGGCCTGCCACACCAAGCTCGATTTGCAACGGCTTCATCGGTTGGATCATGTTGTCATAATCCTTAAGGGTCAGGGGTGCAACTAGCATGCATCCGACGGCACTTCCCAACCACAAGCTTAGGCAAATAATCGGAATTGTGATCGCATCCACTATAAGGTGGGCGATGATCACCGCCCCCCTGCCAACCGGTTGAGAAAGCAAAAGCTCCATGGTTCCACGATCGATTTCCCCGGCCAGGGCACCAGCAGCACGACCAATAGCCCATATACAAAGAATCGTCTGAACCAGCGGATGAATATAGCCCACCGAAAACATATCCATGGCGTTGTTCAAATCCACGGAATCGCCACCGATGAAAGTCCTCATTAGTTTCCCAGGGCCATCGAAAACCACCTTTTCCATGTCCGCGATTTCAATTCCGGAATACCCCGCCATGCCATGGAAGAAAGGGGCAAGCTGGGCAAGAATGCGCTCCATAATCTTGGCCCAGAAAATCTGAAAAAGGCAAAGCAACGTTGTGGTTACGAACAGTACCAGCCTGAGGTCGCGCAAAATCTTGAAAACCAAAGTTTTAATCACTGGGGTTCTCCATGGAATTTGCGATAAATTCCCTCGAGACCCATCGGTTCCACACTGAAGTCTTCTGGCGCAACTCTTGCGATCCATGCCATCAAATGATCCAGGGTTCCTGAATATTCCAGATGCAAAAATCGTTCCCTTCGCCAGACAAGATTCAATCCATCCAGTTCTGAAATGGGACCATCCGAGGGAAGTTTTATCTTCACTTGCCGCCCTGTGCGCAAAGCAACCATCTTTTCAGAGAAAACCAGCTTTCCTTTTCGAATGACCCCGACACGATCGCAAACAGCTTCAACTTCGCTCATCACATGTGATGAGAAAAAAACGGCCTGTCCACGCTTGCGTGCTTCGCGCACCTCATCCAACAATATTTCACGCATCGTGGGATCCAGAGTATTGGTTGGTTCATCCATGATGATAAGGTCTGCGTAGGGATCCAAGACCAAGAGAAGAGCCACTTTCCTTTTCATACCGCTGGACATGGTTGCCAGCGGAACATCAATATCGATATCAAAGTGACTTGCAATTTTTTGAAGGTCCGGCCTGACAGGGCGCCCTCTTAATCCACTGAGAAAATCCAAAAGTTGTCTCCCAGTCATATTTTCGTAAAGGCGCAACTCACCCGGAAGATAGGCAATTTTTTTGCGCGCCCTTACACCATCGGACCAGGAATTATGGCCTGCAATCGTGGAGGTTCCTGATGTAGGTTTTAAAAAACCAAGAATTAACCTCAGAGCCGTGGATTTACCAGCACCGTTTGGACCAAGCAGGCCAAACACTTCACCCTGATCAATCCGCATATCCAAGGCATCCAGCGCGGTAAATGCCCCATAGCGCTTGGTTAAGGCTTGGGTTTCAAGAAGCATCAGTATTTCCAAATAGATCACACATAAAACAGTTCAACTTACAAGACTATCATAGCCAGTCAGCATGTTGGAATATCCAACAAAATCAAATAAATATCGGTGGTTTAAAAGGGAATTAGTATTTGGAAAAGGTTATTTCAAAAATGAGAATTACAAGTATAATTACGTAAATCATACTTCCAGCCCAGGCGAAGCAGATCAACATGAGTTTCCCCAAGATCAAGCTAAAGCAGAATGCTACCTGCCCGAATTGTTTGAACCGGTTTTTACCGGAAGATGTGCTTTGGATAGCCAGCCATCAGTCTTTGGTGGGAGACCGCAAATTACCTGTTGACGATGCCATGATGCGGTTTCTTCCAAGCCGTTTCACCATGGATGGTTTTGCCATTGACCCAAAGGGAATCGAGTGCAAAAAAATGGCATGCCCTTTGTGTCATTTGGAAATTCCCCGCTGTGTGCTTGATACACAGACTAATTTTTTTTCCATTCTTGGAACCCGGGGGAGTGGCAAATCATTCTTCCTTGCCAGCATGACACATGAACTTAGGCGCATCATGAAGGAGAATTTTGAGCTGAAGTTCTTTGATCCGGATCCGACTTTTAACAGGCCTTTGCTGGAGAACGAAAACAAAATTTTCTACAACAAGGACCCCAACAAGCTAACTGCACTTAATGAGTTGGTCGACCGCACCCAGCACTTGCACGAAAATCTTTACAATCAGGTCAGGGTAAGTGGTCAGATTGTGAATTACGCAAAGCCATTTATTTTTCAGGTTGACCCCCTGGATACAGCCAAGGACACAACATTACGTAGAAAACTGATCACCCTTTACGATAATTCTGGCGAGTCGTTCCAATTGGGAATGGACAATGATGTGGATTTAGTCACTTTACATATGTCCAAGGCGGATGCACTACTATTTGTTTTTGACCCAACCCAATACCCGGGTGTAAAACAGGCGGCGGAAAAAACTCGCTTGGGATCGATGAAATCAAATCAGGTTTATTCCGACAACCGTCAGGAAATGGTTTTAACAGAATCCATCAGTCGTATTTGCAGGTACAAAGGCTACAGTTCTTCGATGAAATACGAAAAACCCGTTATAGTCATTTTGACTAAATGGGATACTTGGAGCCATCTTACCCCTGAAATTAGCACTTCCGACCCGTACGAACCAATTCTTAACAGGAATACTCTTGGCCTTTCCATTAGCAAGGTAAAAAAAGCTTCCGCTTCCATGAAGCAATTTCTGCAACAGTATGCGCCTAATATTGTGAATACCTGCGAAAGTTTCGCAAATAATGTGTTCTATATTCCCATAAGCTCCCTGGGAAAACCGCCTTCCCAGGATTCTTCCAACAGCTTAAGCATGATTCGCCCGGGTGATATTCATCCAGTATGGGTAACCGTTCCCCTGGTTTTGGCCACAGCATTAACGACCAAGGAGTTGATTCCTCTGGCCGAAAAAACTTCTTCCAAATCGCGCCATTCATAAATGGATTGAACTATGGCTAAGCAGCTAATTTACAGCGCGGTGGATGAAGGAATCGATGGCGGTAGAAGTTCGCTTTGTTATGCTGCTGCCTCGGAAGGGGCACTCTTAAACCGACTAGTTCTTCAGAATATTCTTCCCATTAACAGCTATCAGCAGCTTTACAAATATCCTGCAACAGGGCCCGACCCAAACCCGGTGAATTATTGCCATTACCGATTACCAGCAGGTCCAACAGAAATTTCCGTTTTATCTAGGATTTGCGCCGCACCATTATATGGTGGAAGATCGAATTTCTTTGCCCATCATATTATCGTGGATGGTAATGAACAAAAATCCGCGGGACCTGCCCAAATCATAACTAAACTGCCTTTTAAATCGAACTGGGACAATATTCAGAAACTACCGCTAATTTCCATTCCCAACCTGAATCCAACAGAAAGACTTGCAAAAAACTGGAAAGCATTTGGCTTTGACCCAGGCTGGGCCGGCTGGCTTGCAGAAAAATCTGTGGCTGGCTCCGTGGTGCACATTTTGTACCCTTCTGGAATCAACCCGTTGCTTTTAATTTCCGATGCGATTTCCGTATTGGCAGAACACCAAAGGTGGAAAGTTACCTTCAGCACTTACTATACTCTAGGCGGTAACGGCCCCAAATGTTCCTTACGCTTTATTCCTCTGGAAGCCACCTCTTACACTGGTGCGTTTTTAAATAAATCTGCAAAAGATTTGGTTTTAAACTTAAATAATCTTCGGGAAAATGCCCCAACTTCAGACCATGTATTATTGGCAAGGGGGGAGAGAATTGAGGCCAAAGCTCTACCGGAATTTTCTGATTCTTCGTTTGCAAGGAAAGAATTCGATCCCACCAAGATTCCTCAAAACCAATTTAGTGTTCAATCTTCCAAAAATGGCAATTTCGATGTCACAGAATCGGAAGTAATTGTAAATGCATTTGATTTCAAAAAGTTCTCTTTTTTTTCAATGATCATTCTTGGGCTTTTAGTTCCCTCAGTTTTAACTTTTTTAATGACCTATACCATTCATTTCGCTGAATGGAAAAAATCCACCGAGGACGCATCTGTCAAGGAATCGGAATTAAAATCCAAGATCCAGGAATTAGAAAAGGATTTAGCCAGTTTAAACAAAGCAATGGATGAAAAAACAACTTCCTTAAATGCAAAATCTAAGGAACTCAATGAAAATGTGACCAAATTGAAAACTCTGAATGATTGGGTTGAAAAAAACAAACCAGTTGATTTGGAATCCCTTGATGCTGGCAGGGAATTCTTGAAAAAGGAATCTGCCAAATTAAACATAAAAATCCAGGCAAGCCTTCTTAAACCAGCTATCCAAGAGGAAACGAATCATGTGGTAATTAAAAATCCCTTAACAAACCCGGAAGATATTTTGAAATATTCTGGAAAGGTAATTTTGAATCCGGAAGTCATTAAAGAATTCATCATAAGTTTTGCAAAAAAAAGCATGACAGCCACACCTTTGGAAAAAGGATTGGAAGCACGAAACTGGGTTGAACACGATAAAAAGAAAATTTCAGATAATATTTCCTATCAAACTTGGCTAAAAAATTTCAACACATGGGCAGCAAAAAACCTTACTCAAGAGCCAAAGACCATTCCTCAAAGTTTTAATATTCACAATTTGCTGGCTATAAATTTTATCTTTAATTTAGCTGAGGATAATCTTTATGTTTATTCAGAATTAAATGAAAAAGCTGGAAACTTACCTGCATATTTGAATATTCAAAGAAATGTGTTTAAACCAAAGATCTTGCTGGAATTTCTCAAATCTAACCCGGGAGCCACAAACGCATTAACAGACTTATTAAAATCTAAAAAAACAGATAAAATCTTCTCTTGGGCCAATGAAATTGACACCAGGAACCCCTTGGCAATTGAAGGGAAAATCGGATCTTTACCATTGGAATTAAAAGAAACCATGTCGAAGGAATTTTTGGATTATGTCGTGTTAAATCTCGAAACATATTCAAAAAAAATAACTGCCGAAATTGGCCAGGAAAACAAAGCTTATGCCCCTTCAGTAGCTATCTTGCAACTTCTACTGGAATGGACTGAAATAAATGTAAATAAAGTTTTAGCCAAACGGGTGGCACCATGACCCCCGGCACAACCATTAATCGGTTTTCACCAGTGCTTATAGGCACAAGCCTGCTAATTTCCACAGCTTTAAGTTTTGGCACTTATTTTCTCGTTTCAGAATCATTTGAAAACAAACTTAAGACTTTAAAAGTAGAACATCTTTCCGCAGTTTCAAAATTAGGTGAAGAAACTAATGATTTGACGGAAAAAGTTAACCAGTTAAGGCTTAATACTGAGGCAATAACCAAGAAAATTAGCGAAATCAAATTGGAGGAAGCTAAAAGTAAGTTGGCAACCCCAACCAATGATAAAAAAGATATTGAAGCTGAACTACTTACCAAAGAAAAAATTCCTAGTGCCATCAAAGATGCGGATGAAAAAGCTAAAATCATAATCTCCAGAGAAGATTTTAAAGACCTAATTCAAATCGCTGAAAGAAACAAACTGGCACAAAGCGCGATAGCTTCCAATTTTGAAATGAAACATTTCGAAAAAGGAAAAGCCATAAAAGTTCCGGAAACAAAAGATAATTCCCTACTCGTATTTATTAAAAATGCCATCGCCCTGGAAAAAGAAACCCTGTCTGCGAATAGCAAATTATTAACCGGAAAAGAACATGTACTTGGCCTTTCCCAAAATTTAGCCAAAGGAAAGGAAAAACTTTTTAAGAGTCTTCCAAAGCCCAACGAAAAGGCTGAAGTGCTTGAACTAGAATTCCCTGATTTTGAAACCTTGGAGACTTTTTTCCCTTCCAAAGATAATTTTGGAGATCTTAATTTGTATTTTGCTCTGGAATACTTTCCCAAGAATAAGGCCAAACTGGACAAAATCATTCAAAATCATTCCTTCAAAAAGAAGGAACAGAAGGAAATTGAAGCTGCCAGACAGGATTGGATGAACAAACACTGGAAACCCATGGAAGAAATCATTGCCAAGGCCGGTATCACCAAGAAATAGCTCAAAAACAATATGAGTAAATATTACGTAAAACTAGGAAACGAAAAAACAGGGCCTTTTGAGTTCAAAACCCTTTTATCCATGGCTAACGCCGGGCATTTAAAACCTGTGGACATGGTTTCAATAACCGGTACAGAATGGAAACAGGCTAGATTTATTCCTGACCTATTTCAGGCAGATATTCCTGAAGCCATTGAAAAATCTGCGCGACTGCTTCCTGGCAAAATAAGCCTTGAATCACTTAGCAATCCGGAAGCGTTCAAAAAAACATTTGTTTTTGTGGTTGGCGGACTTTTGCTGGTGGGTTTTGTAGTGGGTTGGGGTCTTAACCTTCCATCCAATCTTAGTTATTCCAAATTACAAGGCAATTTTGATGAGATTTGGAACGAAAACCAAAACCTTAGGAAAGAATATGCCGGGGCTTTAAAGAAATCGGATTATGACAAAGCTCTCAAAAACGAAAAGGAAAGATATGAAAAAATCCTTGCTGACAGCAACTCTGAAAATCTGGCAAGATTTAAAGATGTTAATGAAAAGCTATTGGAACTTCAGAAAAAGCATGAAACCTTGATTGTAGATTCCAAGGTGTATGCTGACAAAGCAATGGAACTGGAAAAAAAACTGGAACCCATCAAGGAACTGGCTGTAAAAATTCAGGAAAACGATGAGTTGAAAGGATTGCTGCAAAAGCTACAGGAAACCCCAGAAGAAGAACTTGCTGGAAACATCAAAGAATTCCAAAAATTTATGGCTAATCGGGATATGGCCAAGGCCTCGGAATTACGGACCACTTACAGAACTTTGAAAAACCAAGCATCCGATAGTTTCGCTGATACCTTGATACGCTGGGAACAAATCACCTCCATCCTTGCTTCCCTTGCCAAACATCACAAACTTACCAATCCTGCATCCACCACTCTGGAAGATTTAAAAACAGCCAAAGATTTGCAAGGACTGTTTATTCTTCGAACCCTGGCAAACGATTCAAAAAAACAACTTTTAAAAGATTTGCTGGAAAACTCAAAGCCTAATGATGAAAAAAAAATGGCCGCCCTTGCAGCTTTGGAAAACGCCTCCAAGAACACTTTAGAATTCCTCAATGCGATTGATCAGGATCCCAACCTTTTCGCAACCACACCCATTTTTAAGGATGTGGGTAAAGCACCCGATCTTATCCTTGATGAAATCAGCAAGGCACTCTTTTTGGTCAATCAGCAATTTGAAATGGAAGAACCTAAAAAAATCGAAAACCATCTGGATTCGATTGAAAAGGTCAACCCAAAGATCATTGAATTTATTTTCAAATACAGTGAAGAAATTCAAATGGATAAGCTTGCTAATAATCTGAAAAAATATCCTGTTTACCCAGCGCTTAACTTTGCTCTTGAAGAACCCGAAAAAACGGCTGCCTTAATCGAAAAAATTCCCAAATCAAAAGGTGTGTTTAGCCTTTTACCCAAAGAACAATTGATGAAAAGGCTCAATCAACTTCGTTCTGACTTTGAAGTTGTCAGGATTTCCGGAGTGTTTTCCAAAAAGGTGGAGAAGGCAAATGAAAATTGATGAGGCAGTCGCCACCCTGAGGTCTTATGTTCAATCCAAGGAAAAAACTCCAAGCGCGGCTGTCCGGGAAGCTGCGGATGATTACCAACGCGCTTGTATCGAAGTAAATAACTCCTTAAACCGGCTGGAAGACTTGCTGAACCGAAGCCTGCGAACCGAAGCCATCCAGTTTGCCAATATTGAACCTAAGTTAGAGGATCTGGTATCCACGTTGGACTTCCAAGGCCGGATCGACTACGAAATGATGGCACCCTTCCAAGACCTGCCGGTTCCTCCACCTTTGGATATGGAAACCATCAAAAACTTGCAAACGGCATATGTCGAATATCAGCAGACAGAAAACCTATACAGAAGCCTTCGAAAACTGGTGCTAGAAAGAGCCCCAATCAGTGAGAGGCTTTTGGTAATGAGAGAAATCAGCAACCATGATCGAATTAATGCCACCTTGATAGAGGATATTGTTGCCATTGAAAAAAATGTACAAGGCAGAATAGTCCAAAACATCCGAAAGGCCGCCAACGAGAGGAATGACGATGCCTTGGAGGAACATATCGACGAGTATTACCTTAACAACTGGACCACGCCTCCATCGCCGGAAGTATTGCAAACGGTGGAAAAATATCGCGGAGTATACCTTGAAAAAAGATTGAAGACCCTCGCTAACAGGGCATTTAATGCAATCCATTCCAAAGATCTGCAATCCGCAAAAAAACATTATGCGGAATGGGTTTCCCAGGCAAAAGCCGCCGGGGTTCAAAAAGGGGATCAATACTGGGCCAGAATAGAACCGGTAGTCCACTGGATAGAAAATTATGACCAAATCGAGTCCGTCCGGGAATATGCGCAGGTACAACTTCTTACCCTGAGAAGTACGATACAAGCACCCGTTACAAAAGGCACCGCGGAAGAAACAATCAAAAATTTAAATGCTGCCATGATTGCAGCCGAGGAAGCTATTGAAAACTTTAACGGCCATATTCCATCGGACCTCAGGCAGGTATTTCCCAAGATGACCATTCCCAAGGACCTCGTCATGGAATACCAGAAATGTCTGGAAAAACTTTCCGAACACTCGCGCAAAAATGAATTGTTTATTTTAGCCGGTTTGTTTGCGGGTGGTGCCCTGCTGATAATCGCTTTTCTGGTATGGGTGGTTGCCCGATCCCGCTAAACTTTCCATTGGTGACTCATGAATTATTTCATTCGCATTCAAGGCAAGACATTTGGGCCCCTTGGCCTTCATGAAATGCTTCAACTTAAACAGCGCGGAAAGTTAAAACCATTCCACGAAGTTTCTTTGAACCAGGTTGACTGGGCTTCTGCATCAGAATTCGCGGAATTATTTCCACCGATCCAGGCTCCCACATATTCACCGCCAGACACAGGTTTACCTGAATTTGTCGCAGAGGTGGTGCCGAATCATGAATCCCAGGCACCGCCCCAGACTTTTACAAGTGTTTCAGACAACAATCCATCTCATCTCAAAGATTTGCATTTTGCAACTTTGCTGATGGCGGTTGGAATCCTCCTCCATTTTTTGGCTTTCCAATTTCAATTGTTTTCCTCGATTCAAGCGATCCCGAACTTATTTCAGCTAACCGAAGACCGTATAGTGGTAATTGTTATCACCATTTTTGCCTTACTAATCATGTTTAGTTTGTTCATCATTTCGAATGTTTTTATTCTAAAGGCAAGTTCCGGAATAAAATCAAAAGGTATCGCAACCAGTTCACTGATTTTGACTGTGTTAGCTTTGATATTTTTCCTGTCTTCCTCGGTAGTTGAGACAACTGGCAAAACAATCGAGGCCCGCAGAATTGGCCTTATTCTCGGTGTTATAGGTTCTGTCTGTTATCACACCTCCTTTGCGATTCTTTCCTTCCTATTTGGAAATGCATTTCTGGCAATCCGAAAGGATGGCCAAAGTTATGCCTGCAATCTTCAAGGTGCCGCCTGGGTTATCATTATTTTTATATTTTCCCTGGCTAGTTTCGTAATTTCTTTCCTCACAGGTCAGGTTGAAATACAAAGTGCAGTCTTTGTAATCGCAGGATTAATAACCGTTGAAATGCTATTGGCCTTTCAAATACTTCTGGTTTGGTTCCTATACCAGACCTTTGCCCTGCGTTTTTATCTGCGTAAAAGCCTAATTGGCAATTAGCTTAAAAACCTTCAATTGACCTTTGCTTTGCATTTTTGGCAAAATGCCCATACCTATTGGGGAAAGCCATGGAAGGCAGGCAAAGTACTATCAGCGTTTGGGCATGGATCAGCCAACTTTGGCAGAAGATCCTGTTCCCCGTTACATCCGAACCTGTCAATTCTTCTTTACCATGGTTTTGGTCTGTTTGTTTTTATGCAGTTGCCGCACTTTTATGCTTTGGCAACCTAAACCATGAACTTTTTGAACCAGACGAAACTCGCTATGCGGAAATACCCCGCGAAATGTTGGCCAAAGGTGAATGGGTTATTCCGCTGCTTGCAGATGAAGCATACCTAGATAAACCACCCCTATTTTACTGGTCTGTGATGGTTTCCTACAAACTCTTTGGCGTGGGAATCTGGCAGGCGAGGCTAACCTGCGCGTTATTTTGCTTTCTAACCCTCGCAGTCTGCCTGGAACTGGGATCGTTGCTCATAGGAAGAAAAGCCGCACTGGCTGGATCCGTCATGCTTTTATTGTGCCCCGGTTTTCTTATCATGGGGAAACTACTTCTACTCGATAGCCTTATCACCTTGTTTACCGTTGCTGGCATATTGACAGGTTTTCTGGCGATAAGGCAAACCAAACTTCACAAAACTTGGTGGACCCTTTGCGCGTTCATCTGTGGCTTGGGAATCTTAACCAAAGGACCCATTGCCGTAGTGCTAATTGGTGTTCCCTTGTTTATCGCTTGCCTGCTGGATTCCAGATTTGCCCGGCTGAAACCCAAAGCTTGGTTTGCATGGTTATTGGTTGCCGGGTTTATTCCATTGCCCTGGTTTTTACTCATGGCAAACAAGCAACCCGACTTTTTCAATCATTTCTTTTGGGAACATCATGTCAAACGCTTCCTTGAACCATTTGACCACCAGCGTGGTGTATTCTTTTATCTACCGATCCTGATGGGTGGAATGTTGCCATTGGTCTGGTTTGGCTGGCAATTTGCACGCAAACTTAGTTCGGGCGCAGGTCACGCTTTTCAAAATCCAACCAATGGCTTTCTGCTTTTGGCGGGGGGTTGGTGCATCTTTTTCTTCAGCCTGAGTGGTTGTAAGCTGCCAACTTATATCCTGCCTGCATTCGCACCATTGTGCCTGGCCTTCGGATCGTTCCTAACAAGCGAATGTAACTGGAAGCCAGCACTTTTGAAATTTACATGCCTAGCTCATCTTGCCCTAATTTTTCTTATCCAATTTTTACTTTTGCCATGGTATGCAAATTTCCGATCTCCCATGGCTCATCGGGAACACATTCATCAAGTTTGCGGGGAAAGCAATCTTCCCATCCTTTGTTACCCCAGGGAAAGCAATGCCATTGCTTTTGACCTTAAGAGAAATCATTTGAAAAATTATCGTAGCAAGGAATTCGATGAATTTCGGGAGGTTCTTTTAAGCCAGCCCAAGACGGTAATTTTGTGCACCCACCGCCATGCTCTTCAGGGTTTGAAACAACTTTTGCCAGACTTTCTAACAGTGACCCACGAATATCGTTGCAGCCTTGAAGCTCCAAACTTTCTGGATCATTCGCAGGCCAAAAAGTTCATCAAGGCAATGGGGGAAACTTCCCTTGGCCTTTGTGATATTGCAGTTGTGGAACATAGAAGTCAGGAAACCATCCGACAGGCTTCCTATCAAACGCAGCCTAAAAAATTACCCTTAAATCTTGAAGACTAAATGGACAATGCGTTGATGTAGCCTCCATACATGCGCATGATCATGAAAACAATAAAGATCACCGTGCAAAGCCAGACCGCCCCACCAAACAAATAGAACAAAGTGGCCAGGTACCTTCCCGCCTGCTCAAAATGGATGGTAGCAAGCCTTCTGCACACCTCGGGAATCGTGCCACTTTCCTCGCCGATCTCCACCTGGGCCAAATATTCCTCCGGGAACCAATTGCATTTACCCAGTGATACAGTCATCGGGTTGCCTTTTTTTACCGAAGCCAGAACACTGTCACAGTTTTCGATAAAAGCATCATTGGAGGTGGCATTCATGCTAATGCGAAGCGCCTTGCGAACAGAAATGGAGGAATCCAAGGTCATTCCCAAGCCAAGGGAAAACCTTGCAAGGGCGCTCTCACGAAAATAATCCCCCACTAACGGTAGGGAAATAAACATGGCGGAAACCCGTCTTTGGAACCACAACTGACTCAGCACGGTTTTCCAGAGCATGAAGCCACCAAACGCCAAAAGGCCGATGATTGTAAGAAAAACCAGCGCGCCAGAAATGCCCGACAATCCAAAACCCAATGGATCAAACGATGGTTGACCCGGGTTTTTGGGCAAGAATCCAAGTACAAGTATTAATACCGTGATGATAAAGAAAGCCATCAGCAACTGGAAAACCGGCATGGTTAGTTGGGATTGTAGCCTTCGCTGAAGCTTATAAATATCGCCGTAATGTCTACTCATCTCCAGCAGAACCTCAGGAAGATTTCCTGTTTCTTCCCCGACTTTTATCATGGCTAAAAACAAGGGGGGAAAAAGTGCGCCCTGGGCTTCAAAAGCCTCGTGAATCGCAGCACCCTGCTCCACCAAAACCGCCATGTTTTCACAAGCATCGAATAATCTGCCGGTGTGCCTTTTGCCTTCCATGCGAAAAACACGAGGCACATCCAGGCCGGATTGCAAACCCCTCTGCAGGGTTCTGCAAAATCCCTCCAGCACACTGGCTCCAAGATGGGCTGCCATCCCAAAACTCCCAAAGATTTTGACCACTATATGGGAAAATACATCCCCATTAAGCCTAGAATGATAAATGGAACCAATTACTTCTCCTAATCGTACCGGATTCCATGCACCATCATCAGTTATTTCCTGAAGATTTTGACTGCACAGTCAGTCTCTTCCCATTGGGGGATGTGGTGCTTTTCCCGCGTGTGATGCAACCCTTGCACATTTTTGAACCACGCTACAGGCAAATGACCGAGGATGCCCTTGCTAACGATCGCCTGATCGCAATGGCTTTGGCACACCCATTTGCGTCCCATCGATTCATGGATTTTACCCCAATATTTCCGGTTGTTTGTATTGGTAAAATCCAGCAGGAAGTCCGCCTGCCAGATGGAAGATTCAATATGTTGCTTCAGGGTCTTGCCCGGGCACGCATTACCAGTGAATTTGAAACCGGAAAGCTTTATCGCAGGGCACAGGTGCAAATACTTGAAGATATTCCCTGCTGCTCGGCTGACAAGGAAAGATCACTCCGCGCGAAGGTGGCAAAACGCATGGGCGACTGGTTCACACATCAACCCGATGCAGCCAGTCAGTTGGAAAGGCTTGTCCACAGTGATCTAACCTTGGGGGATTTATGCGATATTTTCAGCTTCGCATTGCCTTTAGACAGCTTTGTAAAGATGGATCTGCTTACAACTCTGAATATCGAGAAGCGCGCTTCCATGTTTTTGGATGTCATTCATTCAATTGCGCCGGCAGTGGAAAAGCCTGAAACCACCTCTGCCAGTAAAAACTTTCCGCCGGGCTTCAGCCCTAACTAACTAATTCCAGAAGAGTGGCAATTCCCTGGCCACCACCAATACACATGGAAGCCAGTCCATATCGGGTATTGTTCCTTTGCATGGAATGTACCATGGTGGTAAGAATTCTTGCACCGGTGGCCCCAAGCGGGTGCCCCAAAGCAAGCGCGCCACCCAAAGGATTCACCATTTCCGTATTCCAGTTCATCTCGCGGATGACAGAAATTGTCTGACTTGCAAAAGCCTCGTTTACCTCAATATGGCCAATATCACCTATATTTATTGCATTTTTTGAAAGAAGTTTTCTCATGGCATGAACAGGACCAATTCCCATCAATATGGGTTCATTACCAGCGATAGCCATGGCGCGAACTTTTGCCATGGGTTTCAGGCCAAGTTCCTTCGCTTTGATATCTGACATGACAAGCATTCCCGCCGACCCCACACTGTAAGGGCTTGCGTTTCCTGCGGTAATGGTACCATCCTTCATAAAGGCAGGTTCCAACTTGGCCAGTGCTTCCAAGGTTGTGCCCGGGCGAATGGTCTGATCCTTGGTGACTTTTTCCAGTTCACCAGTTGCCTTATGCCCCCAGACTGGAAGAATCTCCTCATCGAACCAACCACGGTTCGTTGCTTGGGATGCTTTGTGATGACTAGCCAGGGCAAACGAATCTTGTTCCTGACGGGAAATGGAATACTTCTTTGCCAAATGCTCGCAAACCAACCCCATGTGGAATGCCTCTGGGGTGTGCCTTTTTTGCATTCCAGGGCCAATATCCGGCACTACATCCCATCCAACCCGCTGCATGTGTTCAACGCCGCCAATAATCAGAACATCCGAGCAGCCGCTCCAAATAGCCCGGGTTGCCTGATGCAAAGCATCCATGCTGGAACCACAGTTTCTATTGATGGTGACCCCGCATACCTGCAGAGGAAGCCCGGCTATCAAGGCAGACTGCCTTGCAACATTGAACCCTTGCTCGCCAAACTGCTTGGCACACCCCCAGAGAATGTCCTCGACAAGTGTGGGATCAATCCCGGACTTCTCCACCAGCCCGGAAAGGACCAGCGCGCCAAGATCATCGCCACGAACATTACGAAATGCACCTGTCTCCGCATGGCCTTTGGCAACCGGGGAACGAACCGCATTGATGATCCAAGCTTCTGGCATGGGATTCTCCCGGTTTATTTGGAGGCGGTGGTTCCGGTTTTTTCTGAAATGCAATAAAGTGCATTCCATGTTCTTAAGAACATTTCACCACCACTTATGGCAGGTGAAGCATAGCAAGATTCACCCATGGTATTCTTTGCGATCAGTTCAAATTTGGGGGAAGCTTTCACCACATAGGTGATTCCATCATCATCGGTGAAATAAAAGTTACCATCAGAATAAACCGGGGAGGCGTGGTGTTTTCGACCAAGTTTTTCCATCCAAAGGCGTTTGCCCGTCTTGGCTTCAATACAACCCAGATAGCCCACATCGGATACCACATAAAAATGGCCATCATGCGCGATCGGGGAAGGCACATAAGAAGCCCCCTTGGGACCATTTTCCTTATGGGGAATATGCCATGCCACATGGGATTTGGTGACATTGCCCCTGCCATCCGGTTTAATACCCATCAAATGATATTCCGGAAAGCCGGTGGTAAGAAAGAGTATCTGCTCCAGAAAAACAAGACTGGCAACATACTGCTCTGTGGGGCCGTCAATAATCCAAAGAAGTTCCCCTGTATCAGCATCGTAACCAGTAACACACTTGCTTCCACTTAGCACTAGCTGGGTTTGATTTGGATTTTTCTCGGTCTTTACCAGCACCGGTGTGCAATAGCTTCTTGTCTTATTGGGCCTGCTGACTCGCCATTTTTCCTTCCCGGTTGTTTTTTCGTAAGCAACCAGATAACCATCCGCATCCTGGTCCCCATTCAGAATCACCAAATCCTTGTGGATGACCGGCGAAGAGCAAAAACCATGGCGGGAAAGAAGTTTGCCAGGGATTTGTTCCCAAACCTTGTTCCCTTTGTGATCAAAACAAAAAAGCCGGGCATTGGGAAAATCTAAAAAACTTACCCAAATATGCTTTTCATCCACGGCCGGAGTGGCGCTGGCAAAACTGTTCTCGGAATGTTTCTTTTCCAGCTCAGAAGTCAAAACCAACTTATCCCAAATAACGGCGCCCTTAACCTTATCCACGCAGATCAAGCGCCTCTCATTTTTTCCTTCCACGCAGGTTGTAAGGAAAACCTTTTCGCCAATAATGACCGGAGACGAATGCCCTTTGCCTTCCACAGGCAGACGCCAGCGAATGTTTTTATCTTTACTCCAGATCGTGGGAATATTTTTTTCCTGAGATACACCATCTCCACCGGGTCCACGCCAACCAGGCCAGTCCCCGGCATTCAAAAAACCCAGGCAGCCCACCATTATTCCCAAAACCATGATTTTCTTGACAGTCATACTAATCTCCCGATTTCCATGCAAATCCATGCGTATAGCCTAACGGTTCCAATGGGACTTTTCGTCCATTTTCTTCAAGAAATATTCCCTTCTCCACGATTTTTCCAATCTCGTAAAGCTGGCAGTTCTTTACAGGTTGGTTCGCCAGTAACCATTTGGCTTTTTCTGGTGTTGTGGTGAACAGCAACTCAAAATCCTCTCCATCCCCCAAAGCATGAACCAAAGGCGATTTCTCGTCTTTCATAGCCATTGCTGCCTTTGAAATTGGAATTCTATCCGCCAGCAAAACGGCCCCGCATTTGCTCTGACTACACAAGCGATGCAAATCCAGGGCGAGTCCATCACTGATGTCCATCATGGCATGCAATGGAACCAAACCAGCCAGTTGCAAAGCCTCGCGCACCCGGGGAATAAAATCCAAATGGTGGCCAAGAATGCTTCCACCCAACGGACCGGTCACCAAGATGGAATCTCCCACTTTGGCTCCGGAGCGAGTTACAGGCCCTTGTGGTCCCGGAACGCCCAACAAGGTAACATTAATGGCCAGGGGACCGTTCCAAGAATTGGTATCACCTCCCAGAACAACCGTATCAAATGCATCAGCGGCATTTTTCATGGCTTTCATCAAATCCAAGGCCATGGTGGGTGATGCATTTCTAGGCAAGGCCAGGCTTATTAAAGCAGCCTTTGGTTCGGCTGCCATGGCGGCTATATCACTTAAGTTCACATGAATGGCCTTGGTACCCACCCTGGTTGGGCCGGCTTCATCCAGAAGAAAGCAACTGCCCTCCAGCAACATATCCGTGGTAACCACGCAGGGCTTTCCGCCCGGGAATTCCATCACTCCCGCATCATCACCAGGTGGTAGCAATACACCTGGGAACGGTTTGTATTGCTTTTGAATCCAATCGACTAACTCCAGTTCCGCATTATTTGGCATGGCGAATCCCCTTCTCTCATCAAGGTATCATGACCCGGCGGTTTCTGGTATCAAGACTCGGCAAAGAATGGATATAATAAATACTGAACATCCGATGACTCTTGCTGGAATCTCGCATGAGCGCAGAAGCTTTTTTAAATTCCCCAACACAATCCTCCCAGGTGTTGGTTCAATCGTTTGACCAGATTCCCCTTCGAACAGAAAGTGAACTGGTGGCAATGGGATTTGATTCCAGCCAAAACCTGTTCACCATCGAGGAAGATGGAGTACTGCGTAAATGGGATATTAACCAAAAAAAGGAACTTGCACGCCTGCAGTTGGACTCCATGGTTCCTTTGTGGCGATTCAGTACCGATGCCAAAATTGCGGTTGCTGCCACGGATGCCCTGACTGTTTATGAAACATCCTCGGGCGAAGTGATCTGGGAAGTGAATACGTTTGATTGGATTACAGCGGTGGCTATTCCACACAACAAAGACTTTATTGCCACCGGCCACGAAGATGGAAAAATTCGACTTTGGCAAAAAGGAAAAAAGAAGCCTGTAAGGGAAGCCAACCTCACTGGTATGGGAATTAGTGCCCTGGAATTCAGCAAGGCCGGGGACCTTATAGCCATTGCCACCGAAGATCGGTTGATTCATATCCTTAACGCGGAAAATTTTCAGACCATTGGAACCCTTAAAGGCCACAAGGATCGTATTCCATCGCTAGCATGGTCGAATGATGGTAAAAAACTTTACTCGGCAGGGTGGGACACCACGGTTCGGGTATGGGACATAAGCACATTCAAACCAATCATTCTTTTAAACAGCCACGCGGTTCAGGTGCAAACTCTGGCACTAAGCCCTGATGGGGAACTTCTTGCCAGCGCTGATTCGGATTTACTGGTAAGGCTATGGTCCACAAACCGATATACGGAAGTGGCACCCGCAAGGGAATTAAGCGAGGAAATAAGGTTTTTGCAGTTCACTCCGGATGGCAAGCATCTAGCGTCTGGCGGGTTCTTGCATGTTTCCATGTGGGAATCCCAGGTGGGTTCACTGGAAAGCCTTGCGACCCACCCGGGAGTCTTGCAGCATCGCTTGAAGTATGATGGCAAAAACAACCAGATTTTTTGTCTGAACCCGGGTTCGCCCTTTCAATGCTGGGACGTAAAGAGCACTGAAATTTCCCAAAAATTCTGCGACCTTCGCCAGCTTGCAAGTTTTGATTTATCCAACGATGGAAACCACATCATCGGCGCATTTTCCATCAGTGCGGAAAATTCTTCCAGCTATTCACCCAATTGTTCGATTGGAATATGGTCTTCTGCTTCGGGTGAATTGAATAAGCTTTTCGATTGCGGTGTAAACCCTGCCACATCCATCACCACAAGCCCTGATTCCAAATTTCTTGCTTTTGGTTCGCTTTTAAGCCCCGATGCGGAAATTCGAACAATTCCTGACTGTGAACCGGTTGCATTTCTACCGGATGCGGTGCAGGGATTCTCGCTAACAGATTTGAAATTTGTCCCCGGTTCAAAAAGCCTTGTAATCTCCGGATTGGATTGGTTTGCAAGCAGTGGTAGGGATGGCATGGTAACACTGTGGAATCTCACTACCGGAAAGAGGGAACACGTTTGGAATTTTGGGGCAATGCAGCTTGCTGTTTCGGCTGATGGAAAATGGCTGGCATGCGCACTGCCTGGAAAGCAAGTGCACCAGTTCTGTTTGCAAACCAAGAGCTGCATGGCAAAGCATATAGAGTTTCAAGATGCAGTGACCGGAATGTCTTACAGCCCGGATTCAAAAATTATCGCCATAGCATCGGAAGACCGGCAGATTCGGTTCTGGAGGGCAGCTACCACCCGCTTTATAGGCTCCCTGATGGTCGATTTCAGAGTCAAGGCAATCGATTTTCATTCCAATGGAACCAACCTTTTCGCCTTGGGTGCGGACGGATATGCCTGCAGGCTGGATATTTCCCAATTCCTTGAATTATCATCCGACCTTTAGGAAGCTACCGGATATTTCATGAGCGATGATTCGATAACAGAAGGTTTTCGAGAGAAAGACACCGGCTCTTCAGCGGATCTTTCAGGTTCTACCGTTGGAGATTACCGCATTCTACGAAGGCTGGGACAGGGAGGCATGGGACAGGTTTATCTTGCCGAACAAATATCCCTTCGAAGAAAAGTCGCGCTTAAGTTTTTAAGGTCCGACCTCGCAAATAACAAAGATTCATTGAAACGCTTCCAAAACGAGGCGGAAACGGTTGCCCAGGCAACACACCCTTCCATTGTCCAGGTCTACGCCATTGGTGAATCCAACGGCAGGCATTTCATGGCTTTGGAATATGTCGAGGGACGGAATCTGCGGGAATACCTTTCCTTCAAAGGCACGCTGGATCTGGCAGCGGCTCTAAGTGTTCTAAGGCAGATTGTCTCAGCATTGGTAAGGGCAAGCGAGCTGGGAATTGTTCACCGCGATATAAAACCTGAAAATATTCTCCTCACCAGAAAAGGTGAAGCCAAAATAGCAGACTTTGGCCTGGCCCGCGCAAATGCCGAACAGCAATCTCTTCATCTGACCCAGACCGGCATGACCTTAGGAACGCCACTTTACATGGCACCAGAACAAGTTGAAGGAAAGACCATCGATTTTCGCACAGACATGTATTCGCTGGGTGTCACCGCTTATCATATGCTGGCCGGAAAACCCCCCTACAAAGGCGAGAACGCATTCGAGGTAGCGCTTAAACACCTTAAGGGGGAAGTGGAACCGCTGGAAAAAATACGCAACGATATTCCAGTCGAACTTTGCCAGCTAATTCGCCAAATGATGATGGTGGAACCCGACAAAAGACCTCCGTCTTTTCATCAGGTGAATGAAAAACTATCCCAAATTTGCGCGATTTCGGGAATTAGCAAAGAGGTCATGGCTGCCTTGCCCGGAATCACCAACATTCTTCCAAGCGTGGACCAGTCATTACCAACCACAGCTTTCATCACAAAGAACGCGCAGCCAATTTTTGTTTTGCCATGGAAAAAAATTATTGGCCTCGCGCTTTTGCCTTGCGCGTTGGGCGCTGGCATTTGGGCTTCATGGATTTTGCAAACCAAGACGGATGATTCCTTTGTTGCAGTGCCAGGCGAGTTGGAAGATGAATCCATCGACCTTGTGGCCCGCGAAAAAAACTTGAAAATGGCAACGGAACAATTCCTGAACCCTAAAAACAAATCCCCGGGAAATGGAACGGGCGCGTGCATGGATCTTGGTTTGCTGTATCTAAGCAAGCATCAGTTGGATGATGCGGAAAAACTTTTCCAATCTTGCTGCAATCTGGAAAAAGCCCGCGACCTTGGAAACCTCGGGTTGGGAATCGTTTACGCGTTAAAGGACAATCCCAAGGAATCCCTGATTTATTTCAAAAAGCCGCAAGCCACCTATATAGCCAACACTGTGAACTTCAACAAGGATTTTGCTTATTGGGTCAAGGAAGCCATATTTTTTAATCTTAAAAATGGTGGATCCAAGGCCGACTTGGTGTTCCTGGAAAGAATCGTGGATGCCCCGGGTCCAAAACTAAAAAAGTAAGGCTCCCTTTGCACAATGCAAAGAGAGCCCAGATTATTTAAAGATTACTTTTGTTACTTGGTCTTTTCCTTAACAGCATCTTCCAAGGCTTTTCCAGCAAGCATTCCCTGAATGGTAATGCTCTTAGCCTTGTTTTCCACCTTGAGGGATTTGACAAATTCCAGCGCTGGTGCCAACTCTTTCTGCTGGGCTGCCATCAAACCAAGGAATCCTAATGCCTGGGTTAAACCTTGATTGATGGTTTCCTGAAGCATTTTCGCAGAATCATCCGTCTTTGTGTTAATGGAAAGCTTAAGAACAATGTCCTTATCTATTCCAATACCACCACCAATGGAATCCACATTTTCCAGGATTGCCTTGGCAGGGTCAGGAAGATTTTTCATCGCCAGGGCGCCGCTGACAACGGCAATGGAAATTCCAAGCTTTGGATCAAGGTCTTCGACCAGCTTGTTAAAGTCCTTGTTTGCAGGCTTCCCATCTTTGCCATTCATTGCCTTGGTAAGGTAATCCTTGTCTGGCGAAGCCATGATGGCGTTATCATTCGCAATAACAACAAACAAGGGGACCTGCTGTTCAGGCATCTTTAGTTCGTAAACCACTTTGCCACTCACATCGTGAGTTTTGATTTGATCTTTTTTATCCTTGGCCTGTTCACCAGCCTTGGCATTCAATTTTTTGGAATTGAAATTACCACTGACCAAAATCAGACCCTTTTCATTTTCATTTCCACCCGGTGCTGCGATCGTGACGGAATGCAGATCTTTGAATGGATCAAATCCAAGTTCTTTGAGGATTTCAGTGCCTGGCAAACCTGCATTAAGCATCTCTTTAGCCTGATCAATACCCATGGACTTTGCGAGGGAAGAATTGATGAGTGACTGGATGTTGATTCGAACCAAGGCCTGGGTGTCGGTTGGCAGGGACTTTGTATCTTGGGCTGTAACCGGGGCAATACCTGATAGCGCCAGGGAAAATGCCAACACAAAAGAAAAACATCGATGCAAACTTACCATAAAAAATCCTTTCAAAAAGAATAGGGCTCCTGCCTATTCAACACATCCAAGCCGGGGTTATTACAAAACCCTGGTTATAAGGCACTTTAAATAATGGGATTCAAGACAGGACACAGAAACTGGATGATCCCCCGATGGGCCCCGTTTTTCTATTACCTGGATGTCCCTCTTCTGGTCCGTTGCCACCTGAGCCAAAAGCTCTTCCATCATATCCATGTTTATGGCTCCTGAGCAACAACAACTGACCAAATAACCACCATCTTCAACCAGTTTAAGCCCTTGCATATGCAACCTGCGATAACCCCGGAGAGCGTCTTTTACATCATTTCTGTTGCGGGCAAACCTTGGAGGATCAAGCACTACAACGCCGAATTTTTCCCCACTCTCCACTAATTTGTCCATTTCATCGAAAGCCTCGCCTTGAATCCACTGGCAGTTTGAAAAATGATTCAGACAGGCATTGGAAGCCGCCAACTCTAATGCCTGCTGGGATTGGTCAATTCCCACCGTTGCAAGTGCGCCATGATTCATGGCATGAAGTGAAAACCCGCCAGCATAGCAAAAAACATCCAAAAGCCTTTTACCACGGGCAAGTTTGGCTACTTGGACACGATTATCACGCTGGTCCAGGTAGTAGCCCGTTTTTTGGCCAGAGGCCAACTGAATCTGAAATTGCAATCCGTACTCTTGAATGCAAATATTGCCGGAGGGTCCATCCCCAAAAATCCACTCATCCAAAGCCTCAAAGCCTTCAAGCTTTGCCATGGTTTTGTCTGTGCGAAAAAAAATACCCTTTGGTTTTAACCTATTTTGCAAAATGCCAGCGATCATTTCACGCCTTTGGAAGATGCCCAAGGCGGAAACCTGCATCACCAGGTAATCACCATATCGGTCAACGGAAAGCCCGCTAAGGCCATCGCCCTCGCTAAAAATTAGCCGGCAACCACCTTCGGGGTCCATCAGGCCCAAGGTTTCCCTAAGCTGTATGGCTTTTTCCAATCGATTCCTAAAGAAGGATTCATCCAATAGCTGGTTTTCATTCCAGGAATAAAGACGCACCCTGATTTTGCTGTTGGGATTTAGGAATCCCCGAGCAACAAAATTGCCAACCGTGGAAAGCAATTCCACCTCGTCACCCGGTTTGGCATCTCCCTCAATACGATCAACTGCCCCTGCAAACACCCATGGATGCCTGGAGAAAAACGGCTTGGCTTTGCCTTTTTGAAGAATTACTTTTGGAAGAGACATGCTTTTCCGAGATCAAGGGTTAACTGGCACTGGTTTGAAGATTTTCAAGATATGCGAGGGTTCTTTCGAGGTCATCCTGACAATGCCTGGCCTTCAAGAGCGATTCTATCCGCAAAAGCAATTCGTTCTGGCGAATAGGTTTGGAAATAAAATCGTCAGTTCCTGCATCAACCGCGCGCTCCACATCCACATGCTGATCCAATGCTGTCACCATAATAACAGGCAAATGTCTGGTTTTTGTATCAGATCGAAGTCTTTTGCAAACCTCAAACCCACTCATTCGGGGCATCATGATGTCCAGCAAGAGCAAATCAGGTTCCCATTCCTGCACCATGCGCAGGGCTTGCTCACCATCAGAAACCGTTTTTACAAGGTAATTGGTATCCGAAAGATAGGCTTCAATGAGTTCAGCTCCCTGTGGATTATCATCCGCAATCAGAATTTTTGCCTGTGAACTTTCCGCCATGACTCTTCTCCAGGGAATTCTTGAAAACTGTGTTCTTATTATACGATTTTGCAAAATATCAGTCATAAAAACAACAACGGGCAGGGATGAATCCCCGCCCGCTGCTGCGCTGGTTATCTTTAAAGATTAGATACTGAACTCCACGCGCCTGTCGCTAAGCTGGTTTTGTAACCTGGCCACAATGCTGGAATGCATCTGACTTACTCTGGATTCGCTAAGGTCCAACGTAGCGCCAATTTCCTTCATGGTCATATCTTCGTAATAGTAGAGAATGATGATGAGTCTTTCATTACGATTCAAACCCTTCGTGACCATGCGCATAAGGTCGCGGTTTTGGATTTTTTTGGTTGGGTCTTCCGCACGTTTGTCTTCAAGAATGTCAATTTCACGAACATCCTTGTAACTGTCGGTTTCGTACCATTTCTTGTTAAGGCTAACCTGGCTGATGGCGGTAGCCTCACCCATCATCTTGTAAAAATCTTCCAGTGAAACACCAAGCCTGCTTGCCATTTCATCCGGAGTTGGAGGTCTTTTCAGTTCGGCTTCCAAGGATTTGCGAACTTCCTCCATCTTGGTGGCCTTGCTGCGAACCAGCCTTGGCACCCAATCCATGGTGCGAAGTTCATCCAGCATTGCGCCACGAATTCTGGGCACGCAGTAGGTTTCAAATTTGACACCCCTTTCGGTGTCGAATGCATTGATAGCATCCATCAACCCAAATACACCAGCGCTGATGAGGTCATCCAGATCCACTCCATCAGGAAGTCTGGCCCAGATACGTTCGGCGTTGTATTTCACCAGTGGAAGATAATTCTCAATCAGGAAATTCCGGGTTTCATCCGTCGGATTGTTCCTGAAATCACGCCAAATCTTCATCATGTCAGTGCCAGCCTGAGTCACCATGGATTCCTCCGCTTTGGATTGCAAGCGATTCTGTTCTGCAGACATTGGCTCCCCCTTAAGTTCGCGACCGAAAAACGGCCCACAAGCTTCCTTGGAGAAAGATTCAGCGGTGGATTTCGTGGTGAAAGGTGAATTAGGACTTGATGCAGGTTGGATCCGTCCATTCGAGAGACAAGGAACAGCCCCCCGGCTGTCGGGCTTTCGCCCATTCCTTGTTTCCCGCCCCCTTTGCCGATTTCCCCCGGCGAATACGGCCTGATCCTTCAGACCAGTTTGCTTGCGTTTCCCCCAAACCTTTGTGCCTTGAATCATTCAAGACACAATTTGTTACTTCTGCTCATCGACCTGGCGTTTGTTTCAACTTGAGAAAAAATCCGGATTTTGCGGATTCAATCAGTTGTCCGATTCGCCACGCCCATGAAAGGGGCCCCCCGCCCCTTTTTGATTAACTTTCAGCAAACGATCTCAAGGTTCCCCAACCCCGAAGCACCATTTGCTTTCCGTCGATCAAGTAGGCGGGGAGATAACCAATTATGAAAAAGTGTCAAGTAAACTTTGAAACACTTTCAACGGATTGAAAATTTTTCAAACATGGGGGAGAAACTTCAAGAAAACGGCGGGTTTTCAGATAATTTGTTCAATTAGCCCTTGGTATGCGGAGGCAATGGAAGGATAATTGATGAAAAGATTTGTGGAGGTTTGCCTTGTTTATTCTCGAATTGCAGCAAAAGGATGGTAAGCCATGGAAAATAACCCTGGAAGGTAATCTTGAAATTGGCAGACAGCGTGCCGGGGAACCAGAACCCAATCATCTTCTAAAGGGTGCTGGCGAAAATCAAAACGACCGAATCATTATCGCGGGCCTTTCCGAGGCTGCTTTTTCCAGACGGCAGGCATTGATCGAGCCAACCGGAAAAAATGTTTTCAAACTTACCAATACATCCAAGAAAATTTGGCAGGTTGATATCGAAACCACACTCGACTCGGGTGAATCCTGTACCCGGGTTGCCCCATTCAGCTTTGCCTTGCAAAACAAATTGTTCCGTATTTTTTCCAATCAGGAACCTCACCAGGTTGACGAGATCGACCTGTTTGAATCTCTTTCTGATCATGGCTCATCGGACACATCCACCCATACGATTCTTCAGCAATCGAGTAAGATTGCCAGCTTTTCAGAAAATGACTTTGCGGAAATCGTAAGCTGGCTGCAGACCACCATGAAAGTTTTTCAAAGCACCATTGGAAGTGCGGATTTTCTTGCCGAGGCTGCAACTGCCTTGGTGGATATCGTTGGGCTAGATACAGGTCGCCTCCTTTTAAATGAAAATGGGCAATATGCTATTGCCGCGGTTCATCCTCCTGAAAACCGAAACAAGCAATGGACCCCAAACAAAAAGATACTTTTAAAAATGATCTCGCAGAGGACTGCTGTGTGGCATTCCGGCGAATTCAATCCCAATAAGACCGATCTCGGAAACCTTTCCAGTGTTGCTGCACCCATCTATGATTCAGACGGAATCTTATTGGGCGCCCTTTATGGCGAAAAAAGCACCGTGCAAACTCAGGGAAGAATGGGGACCTTGGAAGCCCTTCTGGTGGACATACTTGCCTGCGGAGTTGCGACAGGCCTTGCCAGACAAAAACATGAACGGGATGCGGCTTCAGCCAGAGTACAATTCGAACAATTTTTCACCCCGGAACTGGCCAATCAACTTTCCAAAGACCCAAGTCTTTTAAAAGGCAAGGAAACCGAGGCATCCTTATTATTTTGTGATGTTCGAGGTTTTAGCAGAATTAGCGAACGAATCGGGCCTGAAGGCACCACAAGGCTCATGTCATCCATCTTTGATGAAATCTCGAGTTGCGTTCACAAAAACCAGGGGGTTCTAGTGGACTACCTTGGGGACGGTATGCTCGCCATGTGGGGCGCTCCAAGTTTCCAGCCCGACCATGCCACCAAATGCATTCAAGCCGCAAGGCAGATTAAATTGTGCATTCCCGCTTTAAATGAAAAATGGAAGAATGAAATAGGTGAAACCATCTCCCTGGGGATTGGCATCAACTCGGGAAAAATCTGGGTGGGTAACACTGGATCATCTATCAAGTTCAAGTATGGTCCTCTAGGGCCTGCGGTCAACCTTGCCAGCCGAGTTGAAGGCCTTACCAAATATCTCAGAATACCTCTTTTGATCACGGGTGAAACCAAGGCCGCTGTCAAAAACGCCTTTGATACTCGCAGGCTTTGCAAGGTTCGCGTTGTGAATATGACGGAGCCCGTCGATATCTATCAGGTTTTTCTGGAGAATAGCGACAAGCATATCGGCCTGACCAAAATCACCGAGAATGCACTGACAGAACTAGAGAATGGCAATTTCAGGGCTGCTGCAAAAATTGCCGGATACGCGCTGGGTGATTACCCGGATGATGGACCTCTTCTGCATATTCTGAACCGGGCGGTTCAGGAAATGGTTCATCCCAGCAACCCATACGATCCGGTGTGGAATTCTCCGGGAAAGTAAGATTTAGAAAACTATTGAGGCTTATGCCTGCAGATTTTGAAGTATTTCCTTGCGCGATACCAATCTCTGGCCACGGCATTCATCAATGTGAAGTGCCTTGAGCAGGCGCCTTCGCAATGTGGTTACGACACGCTCGATCGCATTTTGGGATGTGCTTTTCAAATGGATAATTCCACCCGCCCGGCGGTCGTGACCGCCCGCCCGGCCAAGTTTACCAACAACTTTCTTTAGCAATTCACCGGCCTTGGCCTTGTTACCCGATGCCCTGGCGGAAAGTATCAACTTGTCTTCCACAACACCGGCACAAAGTGCCCAGTCAATTTCCTCGAATCGAATCAAAAAGTCGACCACTTCGGCGGCCAACTCCGGGTGGGGCAATTCAGGTACCCAGCTTACAATCAAACGATCATAGATAAATGAACTTTGCAACGCATGCACCATTCCCTCGAAGTGGGATTGTGGCAAACGGGCATTGCGAATCTGAGAAAGCAATTCCTTGTCCGCATGAGGAAAAAGCCAAAGCACAGCTTCTTCATCCGCAGAACTGGCATGACGGGGATAGCCTGTAAGCTCGGTTTCCATTCCGTACATCATTGCGGTTGCAATGCGCGGTGGAATTTCTATGTTCTGCTCTCGAAGGTATTCAACCACCAGGGTACATGTGGCACCCATGCTTTTGCGTACATCCACAAACGGAATACCACGAACTTTGCCGGGAGTATCATGATGATCAATAACCACAGCAAGTGGCAGGGTTTCCAATGAATGCCTGCCGGTTTTTGGCTGACTATCGACCATTACCGCCACATCACCTTCTTCCCATATCACTTGTTCAATTGGAACAAGTTCAATTTCCAGAAGGTTGACCATTGCCTGATTTTCAGCGCGGTTAATCAGCCCATCCCTGGTAAGACGAACCTCCTTGCCCAAGACATTTTGAACCAGATATGCCAAGCCGAGCATGCTTCCAAGACTATCAGGATCGGGGTGGATATGGGAAAGAAAGGTAACCCGTTTTGCACTTTTCAAAGCGCCAAGAAAACGATCAGATCGTGAAACCGGGCCAGTTTTGTAGTTGATACTGGAGGCACGGGCTTTACGAGAGGTTGTTTTCTGCAAACCTTTGGCTTTCATGAATCTTGCCTTGGACCTGACATGACTTCCCTTCGCCAAATCCGTACTCATACAAACTCTCTACCTAGCGCCTCGATTCGATCCCACATTTCCTGTGAAACAGGCATTACCGAAAGCCGTGGAATTCGAATCAATTCCCATCCGGCAAACACCTTGTCTTCCTTGATGGATTCCAAGGTAACCGGAACCTTATATCTTTTTACAGGTTTTACCTCGACCACAACCAATTTTGGGTCTTTTTCTTTCGGATCCTGCATAGGGCCGGCAATCACTTTCATTTCCCCAACAATGGCTTTTTCTTTGCCGGTATGATAAAAAAGAGCTCTATCGCCAACCTTAATGCTTCTTAAGTGCTTCAATGCCAATGGGTTAGAGACACCATCCCATATGGTTTTTCCAGCTTCTTCTAATTGAGAATAGCTAAAGTCTTCTGGTTCTTGTTTGAAAAGCCATAAGGCCATAATCCACAATACCTTAAAGAATCTTTAAGCCTTGTATTTCATGATTTAATCCAAGACTTTGAGAAATTCATGGTAACTGCGTTTAAAGGGGCTTTCAAGGGACTGATGGCTCTTTACCTTGGATGATGGCATCCATCTGGCTGCGTTGCCGGTCTGTTAGGTGCCTTGAGGAACTTTGGAATATCTTGTCTAATCGGAGCGCTTCCCGGGCCTGTTCCGTGGATTTAATCTGGCATTTTTCCCTGGAACCCTTTATGGAATCCGCTTTGTTTGCCTGCCATAAAGCCATTGCCAAGGTGGCCTTGTGCCGAGCCTCGTGGGGATCTCGAATCACAGCCTGTTCCATGGAGAAAGCCGCATCCATCCATTGAGCGAAAGCCTCGGTTTTGTTTCGCTGTGCAAACAATCCGCGAATCTGGGCTCTGGCAAGCAAAGGCTCAGGGGATTCCCGATCCATTTTTGCCGCATTGTTCAGAGAAGCCAGACAAGCGTTCCCAAATTGCATCGCCATCGGCTCTCCCTTGAGGCTTGCTTCGAGGAAAGCCACCGAGTACCAATTCGCCAACTGTAATTGCCACCGTGGATTATTGGGTTCCAAAGTGGCGGCTTGTTGCAATGGTTCAAGAACTCCTTTTTGCACTCTTTCAAGCTTACTTGGCATACCTCTTCCAGATGGTATCGCAAGAAGGTTGCTTCCATTGCGAATTGCCATTTGGGAATAGGAATAAGCGCTGGAAAGCGGAACAAATACTCCAACAAGAAAATAAAGTCCTATCCCGGCCAAAGGAGGAAAAACCACAAAAGCTGGCAATCGAATTCCCCTGTTGGAGGTGATGCACAACCCCAGGGAAGCCACAAGCATGGTTATGATGGATGCAAAAACAAGACTTCCAGAAACCATAAGGTTTAAAAGCATCGCGGTGATACCTGCAAGAAGCATGACTTTTCGCTGGTTATCTGTCGCCTTAAGATTCTCAAGAAAGCCCATTGCAAAAAACCATGCTGCGGTACGAATTAGCGCACCAATACTCTCTGAAACCAAATCTTCTCCGGGTCGATGTTCCACACGCAGCACAAAACTCAAAAGCAGGCCAAACATCCCGCCGAGATAAATCACCCAACCCGGCGTGGGAATCAGGTTTGCGGTATCAAAATCCTCAGGCTTTTGAACAAGTTCCTTAAAAAAGCGCCAACCAATCCCACTTGTAATTAGTAACACCATTACCAAAGCCCCTGGGCCAGCCGAGGACCAAGCTTCCAAAAAAAGATTATGGGGGTCTTTTATTTTTTCCTCGGCAGAAGGCAGCATGAACCTTGGGTAATAATTGCCGAAATTTCCAGGACCTACTCCAAACCATGGGTAACTTCGCCCCATGGAGATGGTTGCTTTCCAGTACTCCAGCCTGGCACTGAAACCGCCCGACGATTCCTTTTTTAGCAATCCCTTGCTGGATACCAGCCAAGCCCCAAAGCAAACCATTAAAAATACACCCGCGGTAAACAACAAAACCAGCACTCGTCGTCCGGTAAACTTCCTCCAAGACCAGTGTAAAAACAAAATCGCAAGAACCAGACCTGTGGCCAAAAAGGCCCCACGGCTAAAATTCATCCACAGTGCTGTCAGAAATCCAAAACCAATCAGCGAGACACCGGCAATAACGACTTTTCTGGATGGATTCCTTGCCGCAATCCAAACACCGCCCAGCACACTTGGAATGAGCAGACAAAGAAAACTCGCTAAAGTATTCGGATGGGAAAAAGTACTGTAAATATGGGTTTGCATCAAACGTTGGCGGAGCTGTTCCATAAATGGCCCTTCCGCCTCAATGGCTCCACCACTTTGGGAAATGAAGTCCCGCTTCAATTGCTCAAGATTTTCCCCATACTTTTGCCGAAGGTAAGGCATTTCCCACGAATACTGATAAATTCCATATGCCACCACTGCAAACCCCGTTGCCAAAAGCACGGTGTAAATGGCCTGCCTGTCAGACTCGTCACTGGCAGCCCAGCGTATGGAAATAAAGCAGGCAAAAAAGGATAGTACTTCCCAGGAAATCAATCGGGCTGTGTATAATCCAGATGCCACCAGTTCACTGGATAGAAAGTAACATCCAGCCAACCCGAGTAACCCCAAATCAAAGAATCCCAAAGGCAGGGGTGCACGCTTTCTGCTGATCGCCCAAATCGACCAAGCTGCGGCAAGCAAAAACCAACAAAGCGTAAGGGTTGTACCGCTGGGGTCTGTCATGGAACTGCCAAAACCGGGATCTTCCCCGGGAACCAAAGGCCTGGCCACTAATGCCGCCATCGTTGCAATCAGAAGTATGGATTTTCCAGGATCCGCCTTGGAAACTTCAGCAACCATTTTTGCCCTGGTGTTACCAGGCTCAGGTGTTTTTTTTCTCTTTTCCCTGGCCATACAATTAGCCTCTCGCCCTTATGGAACCCGACTTGGTAAACGCCCTGAAATCCAGCCAACACAAGCAGGCACAGGATACGATCATCCACCCGAAAATTATCCAAGCAATAACAATCCGGTTACAGACAATCAAAACCACCCCGGACATTACACCCGATAGATGGATGAGCAAAATCGTTAAAACAGCCTTTATTGAACCGGAGCCCGCTTGAACCATTCGATGGGAAAGGTGTTGTTTATCCGCATGGAACGGGCTTTTGCCCTGAATCAACCGAATGGCAACCACAGTGATCAAATCATAAATGGGGATCAGAAAAATTCCAGAAATGCCCATGATTGTAACAGGTTCGGCCAAGATCTCGTTTTTCAGCAAGGCCAGGGTCATGGTTGCGATGAGAAATCCCAGCGGGATACTCCCTGCATCCCCAAGGAAAATTTTAGCAACCGGCCTGTTCCACCACAGAAACCCTGACAAGGCCCCCAAAGTAAGCAGGTTCAGGGTCGCAGCGGAAGCATGACCATATTGAAACTGCAAAAACAGAACTGCCAGCAGGGAGAGAAATGAAACGCCTCCGCATTGCAAATCCATGTTATCGATCATGTTGAAAGCGTTGGTCATGGCAACAAGAAAAATCAAAGCGGTAACACCGGCAAGTATGTTATTAAAAAACCCCAGCCCCCATACCGCCAATGCCCCAGCGAGAAAATGAACCAGCAATCTGGGCTGCCACGGCATGCCAATTCGATCATCCAACACACCGACCAGAATCAACAAAATAAGGCCGGTATAAACCAATCCGGGTATATCACCATCCAACCACCAGGACGAACCAGCCACCCATGAAAAACCTGCGACCAAAATCATGCTGAACCACATACAAAGGCCACCCATGCGGGGAATGGAAACAGCATGAACCTTTCTTTCCGAAGGGGCATCCATCAACCCAAGCTTTGGGGCCAGCCAAATCGCAAACCAATTCAGGACAACGGAAACAACCAGTGCAATCAATCCCATGCACATGATGGCATTAATCGCTTCAGGATTCATTTTGGCTTCCTTGCCAGGCTTTCAACTTGGTTCGATAAAGATCGCGAGCCTGCTTTAGAAATTCCCTCACATGATCGGTACGATAATCGGCATAGGTCCAAGGCCATATGACAAATTCAGTACCTTGATAATGAAGCGTGACCTCCGCAAAGATTCCATCGCGCAAATAAATGCGATGCGCCTGGTCCTTGGTGGTGGCCAGCATGAACTTTCCCAAGTTTAAGAGACCAGGATCCAAATTCACCGGGCGTTCCTGGGATGATAGGTTTGCGGAAAGTGCTTCCTGTTCTATCTGGTTGGTTAGCAGCTTAATGTCTGCAAGTTTTGCTGGATCCACCAAATCTTGAAAAACCACCATTCGCTTAAGGAGATTCTCACCCATCTCCTTGTTGTAATACGAGGTCTGATTAAATTCGAAGGGTTTGGACTCCAACTCAACCGGTCCTAAAAAACGTTCCATCCTCTCTCTGGTCCAATTTAACAGGGATTCTTCCTGACTGAATTGAGCGCACACCAAAAGACAGGGTACTGTTTGTTTTACCATTGCCATCGAATCAAACCTTTAATTGGAACTTTAGACCTGTTTACCCACAACTGCAATCACGGTGGCGGAGGCATGGGTTCTGCAATGCGCCATGGTAACTAGAAAAGATCCCACACCGATTTTTTTGGCAAGTGATTTTGCACCCCCATGAAGTTTTATGACAGGCCGGGGATCATGGTCGATAACAACCTCTATCATGGAACGGGGAATATCCTGGCCAACATATCCTAGGCTTTTCAGCACAGCCTCTTTGACCGCCCAGATGGCGGAAAAATACTCTAAGGCCCGGGTCCTTCGCTGGCAGAACATGGTTTCCTGCTCATTGTAGACCCGGGCTAGAAACAATTCGCCATGATCCTTGATCATCCTGCCAATACGGGCACACTCCACCATTTCGCTTCCCAAGCCTGATATTTCCATGCTTTTTCCCAATTTGAAGCATTAAAGACTGATCCATGGTAGCAAATCCCGAGATTCAGCGTACAATCGAAATCGTAGGAACCAAGGAAGGAAAAGCATGTATACGGAATCCCAGGATTTGCTCGCAGGCCTGAACGAGTCCCAAAGAATCGCTGTGATGCACGGCGAAGGTCCACTTTTAATTCTGGCTGCTGCTGGAAGCGGCAAAACCCGGGTCATCACCAGGCGTATTGCCTACCTGATGAGCCAGGGAGTCCGCTCTGGAAGTATTCTGGCAATCACATTCACCAACAAGGCAGCCCTTGAAATGCGAAAGCGCTTGGATGCGCTGGTGCCTTCGCACAGGGTTCATGTGAGCACATTTCACAGTTTTGGCGTTCGTATGCTTCGCCAGTACTTTGATCGACTTGGGATTCAAAGAGATTTCAGCATTTACGACCAGACTGACAGAGCAAAACTTACCAAGATAGCCATGGAAGATGCCGGAATAAGCCCGGAGCGATTTACCCCGGATAGTGTTTCCGCAGCCATCAGCAAAGCAAAGAATCAGCTTCTTAGTCCGGAGAAATACGCCCAGAAAGCGCATGACTTTTTCTCGCAAGCTGTGTCCAATGTTTACCCTGCCTACGAAAAGCGATTGAGAGATGCCAACGCCGTTGATTTTGACGACCTGCTTTACTGGCCAGCTCTGGCCATGAAAAATAATGCTGAACTTCGGGCGGAACTGGATGAACGATACAAGTATGTCATGATTGATGAATATCAGGATACCAACCAGGCGCAGTATTCCATCGCCTGTTCGCTATCCAGAGATTACCCAAACCTTTGCGTGGTAGGTGACCCGGATCAATCCATTTACAAGTTTCGTGGATCCGACATCCGCAATATTCTGGATTTTGAGCGAGATTTTCCCAACGCGACCGTTCTTACACTGGGTGAAAACTATCGTAGTTCAAGGCCCATTCTGAATGCGGCGGATCACCTGATCAAGAATAACACGCAACGCAAACCGAAACCCCTGGTCGCGGTACGGGAAGGAGGCGCCCCGGTAACCGTTGTCACTTTTGAAAATGGCGCAGAGGAAGCGGATGGCATCGCCCGAGTGATCCAAAAGGAGGTTCAATCGGGCAAAAGAACCTTTAAGGACTTTGCTGTGTTTGTGCGCATGAACGCCCTTACGCGGGGCTTGGAAAATGCCTTTTCCCGCCATCGTGTTCCTTACCAGATTGTGAAGGGTCTCGCCTTCTTTGACCGCAAGGAAATCCGAGATGTGCTTTCCTACCTACGCCTTTTGGTGAATCCGCAGGACAATATTTCCTTTCTGCGGGCAGTAAACGAACCAGCCCGGGGAATTGGCAAGGTCTCGTTGGATCATCTGGCATCTTACGCCGAACCCCGAGAGATGAGTCTGTTGGCCGCCGCCAGCGAAATTAGCCGCATTCCTGCCATCAAAGGAAAGGCCGCTGCCGGGCTGCGCGATTTCTCCCTGTTAATTCGCGAGCTGGGAGACCTTTTGGAAAATCCACCCCATGAGGTGATCAGCAAAACCTTGGATGCTTCGGGCTATCGTGAAATGCTGCGAACCAGTAACGACCCCGATGACCAGGAAAGGCTTGCGAATATTGAGGAAATGATATCCGCTGCCCGCCAGTTCAAGGTGGAAGATCGCGAGCCAACACTCGCGGATTTCTTGGAAAACATCGCCCTGGCAAGCGACACGGATGCCCACGATGCGGATAAGGATTCTGTTTCAGTCATGACATTCCACGCGGCAAAGGGCCTTGAATTTCCCGTTGTCTTCATGATGGCCATGGAGCAGGGAATTCTACCCCACGACAGGTCGCTGGAAAACAATGAGGAATTACAAGAGGAAAGGCGGCTCGCCTTTGTGGGGATCACCCGCGCCATGAGCGAACTTTACCTTACCAATGCACGCATGAGAGATTTTCGCGGTGCCGCGCTATTCACAACGCCAAGCATGTTCATCGGAGAATTGCCTGAATCTGAGATTCGGCAAATCGAGGAGGGACACCGAAGCGCACTGGCGGCCATGCTGGGAGGCCCACCCCAATCCAGTTCCATGGCGCGAGGTTGGATGCCTGAACGCAAGGCGCCCCCTCCAGTTTCGCCTTCCGCACCCAGGGCTGGCGAGCTTTGCGAAGGCATGATTGTAAAGCACCCCACTTACGGACAGGGACGCATCGTGGAACTTAGTGGAAACGGGGCTCTAAGGCGGGTTCGCATTCGATTCCTGACAGCGGGAGAAAGGGCCTTTATCGCGGACAAGGTGCAATTGGAAATTGTCAGCAATGGCTCTTCATGATTTCTTCTCCAGGCAAACCGTTTTCATCTATTTTCTAGAAGCGCCGAATTGACCATCGTACAATAATAAAATCAAGTCTGCTCGCGAATCATGGAGGACGCATGGGCTCTAAAGTTGTTGAAGTCGCACAGTGGAAGATCGGACCGGGAAACCCCCTTCTGTGGATTCTAGGCCCCTGCGTGATTGAATCGCGGGATTTGGTGCTTTCTGTCGCGGACCATCTGGCCTCGATGGCTTCGCGCATGAAAATCCAGGTTGTTTTCAAATCATCTTTCGACAAAGCAAACCGTAGTTCGGGAAAAACCTTCCGAGGCCCGGGTATTCAGGAAGGTATGCGTATTCTGGAAGAAGTTCGACAAAAGACAGGTCTTCCGGTGCTAACCGATATTCATGAAACAGCACAGGCTCAACCAGCGGCTGAAGTTTGCGATATTTTGCAAATACCTGCGTTTCTCGCAAGACAAACCGACCTTCTCTTTGCCGCCGGGAAAACAGGCAGGGTTATCAATGTAAAAAAAGGCCAGTTTATGGCACCCTGGGACATGAAGAATGTAGTGTCCAAACTTGCCGAGGTGGACAATCATCGGGTGATACTGACTGAAAGGGGTTCCACCTTTGGTTATGGGAACCTAGTTACAGACATGCGTTCTATCCCTCTTATGCAAGACTTGGGAGCGCCGGTGGTGTTCGATGCAACCCATGCTGTACAGATGCCCGGAGCTGGTGGTGACCGAAGCTCTGGTGACAGGCGCATGGTTCCTTACCTTGCCAAAGCGGCGGTTGCAGCAGGCTGCGATGGTTTGTTCCTGGAAACTCATCCTGATCCGGAAAATGCCCTCAGCGATGGTCCTAACATGATCGCACTTTCCAATCTTTCCAAATTGATTGAAACCTGCATGCGAATCAGGCAGGCAATTGATCTACCTTAAAATCCATCACGGAAAACAAAATATGAGTAATGTGGAAACCAACACGCAAGACGAATCCAAAAAAGCGGGCAAGGGTTTGATCATTTCCATGGTGCTTGGCGGCTTGTTTTGCCTGCTTTTACTTTATTTCACATTCAGTTCCAACCCCGTCAAAGTCGGCAAGGATGGTGATGCAAACCAGAAAGCTCCAGAGGATACCTCTCTACGTTCCGCACAGGAACTACTTTCCTCTGACAATGACCTTGCCTCCTGCAAATCTTTTCTTCAACAGATCAATAACCACCTCGCCACACACCCGCAGGAAAAGCCGGCAACTATCCCCAATGACCTGCGTGATATCCTGAAGAAATACAATCTTGCTGAACAGCAGTTTAACGAGATCGACAGTCCAACGTTTACCAAGTTGGACGCCCACTATCTGGAAGAAAAACTGATGCTGCGTGACATTGCCAGGTTCCTAGAACCCCCGGTATTGGGTGGTAAGCAAACCCGTGCGCCGGTTAGTGAGGTGGCCACTCAGGCTTTTCAATGGGTTGTCAGGCAAATTCGCCTGAGCAACCGAAATACCAATCCCGTTCCCCCCATTTATGCAATGCGAAGGGGTTGGGCTACGAGTTACGAGAGGTCGCTGGTCTTTCTGTCTTTGTTGGACCAGTTTCTGTTTGTTGGAGAAAAGCTGGAACAACCTGTGGGTTGTCTGGTGCTTCTACCTGGTAAGGAAGCCAATACCCAGAAACTATGGTTGGGTGTGGTAAACGAAGCGAAAAACGATTTCTACTTGTTCGATCCCCAGCTTGGCCTACCGCTGCCAGGGGGTAAGGATGGCAAACCACTTCAATTAACGGAACTAAAAGCAGACCCCTCCAAGCTGAGATTACTAGATGGGGAAAACGCGCCCTATGAAGTTCTGCCAGAGCATCTTGCGAAAATAGAGCTGGCCATTACCTCGCAAGTATCCTCCCTAGCCCCACGCATGAAGCTAATGGAAGAAAAATACCTTCCCACCGGCACCAAGGCCAGGCTTCACGCCAACCTTGTTTCACTTGTGGAAAACCTGGAAAAGGCTGGCAGACCAGCCTTGGGGGCCAACATGAAAATCCTAATGGTTCCACAGGTATTGGAAACCTACCGGATATTTCTTCCCTCGGAAGAGGGTGGCTTCGCCAACCCGCAGGTATTCAACATTTTCCGATCCGAGCTTGTTCCGCAAACCGCCATCCCCAGACAACTGGCCCAAGCTTCCCATCCACTAATTCTGGAAAATATTGGGCAAATGTTATCTAGTCCTTTTATCTCCTCGGTACTGGATACAAAACTTCCCCGCGACCAGATGCTTCATGCCCGTTATTCCAAGGCGGTGCCTGATTTGGTTCGGGAAGGCGATGAATTACGCGGCCAGTTGCGCGCCGCGGAGAACGATTCCCAATTGGAAAATCGAATAGCAACCTGGATGAACAAGGCCAAGGAGGTTTGCATGAACATGGAAACCGTCATGCAAAAGATGGACAAAACACCCGAGGATGTCGCACAGGTCAATCAGGAACTACTGAAGCTTTTCAAATCCGGCGAGCGCGACTTAAAAATGCTGGTTGCAGGAAGCATAGGCAAACCTCGTGGGGAACAGATCGCCTGGCTTTTGGCGCTTTGCAAACATGAACTTGCCGAGCAGCAGCAGCGCCGGTTCAATGCCACGGTGAAAGCCACCGGCCAAGCTTCAGCCCAGGCTGAACAGGATCGACTTAACAAGTGGAAGGATGCGGAAAGTTCGTGGCGCCGATTCTTGGAAGATTTCCCCACCGGACCGGGAGTGCCTCACGGTCAGATGCTTCGCGGTTATGCATTGGAAAAGGCAGGCAATTATGAAGAAGCCCGAAGAATATGGCGCGAATTTAACCGCCCCATGGCAGCTCAGGAAAAATGCGCCCGACTGTTTCTGGCGAAAACCCTGCCGGAAAAGAAACCATAACGAGCGTTATTTTATTTCCTAGGCTAGGGCTTTTTCCATGACCTTGGGCCCCTCGGATGGCCCGATAAGCCTCGCGTTTAATCCCTGGTAAGGATAACTGAAGGTTTCAGGGTTCATTCCCAGCAAATGAAGAATGGTTGCCTGTAAATCATGTAATCCGGTTCGATCCTCGGTAATGTTGTAACCAAGCTCATCCGTTGAACCAAGGTTAAAACCTCGTTTGATGCCGCCCCCAGACATCCAGATGGTAAAGCAATGCGGGTGGTGATCACGCCCCAAGTATTTGCTTCCTCCACGGGCTTCGTTCATCGATGTTCTGCCAAATTCTCCACCCCAGATTACCAAGGTTTCATCCAGCATGCCCCTGCGTTCAAGATCACGCAGCAACGCTGTCATAGGCTTATCAATCTGTTTACATTTATTGGGAAGAGCAGTAACAATGTCATCTCCAGGGCTGGTACCATGGGTATCCCATCCCCAATCAAACAACTGGACATACCTGACTCCCCGTTCCACCATCCTGCGTGCAAGCAAACAGTTATTGGCAAAGCTGGTTGCGCCCGGTGTTGCCCCATATTCCTCTATGAGCTTTTGCGGCTCCCGGGAAATATCCATCACATCCGGCACAGCGGTCTGCATTCGGAAAGATAATTCGTATTGCTCTATGCGGGTAAGCGTTTCAGGATCACCCACTTTCTGTAATTCCTGCTCGTTCAGATCTCTCAAGGCATCCAGGCTTCTGCGTCGTGTTTCCCGATCCATACCCGGGGGATTGTTCACGAAAAAGATCGGCTCAGGGCCGGTGCGGCATTGAACCCCCTGATACACCGAGGGAAGAAAACCACTTCCCCAGACACTTTTGCCTGCGGTAGGGTCCGTGCCCCCTGAAACAAGAACAATGAATCCAGGAAGATTCTGGCTGGGGCTACCCAGGCCATATGTCACCCAGGAACCCATGGACGGATACCCTGGGCGATTTTCTCCCGTATGCACAAAAAGCTCGGCAGGCGCGTGGTTGAATTCCTTGGTGACCATGGAACGCACCACCGTGATTAAATCCGCAGCATGGTGAAAATGTGGCAGAAGTTCACTCATCCAAATGCCGGCCTGGCCATGCTGTTTAAACTTGTAGGGTGTTCCCAGCAACATGGGCCGACCCTTGATAAAGGCAAACCTTTCCCCCTTCAGGATTTCCTCGGGGCAGGGTTGCATGTGGTGTTCCACCAGCTTTGGCTTGTAATCAAACAGTTCCTGTTGAGGAGGAGAACCCGACATATGCAGGTATATAACCGCTTTTGCTTTTGTCGGATGGTTTGGCTTTTTCACGGCCAGCGGATTGGTGGAACCCATGGCAGCCATGGACTTTCCTGAACCCATAAAATCCGTCATGGCAAGCGCCCCTAGCGAGAGGGGACATTGCCTTAAAAAATGCCGGCGAGTGGCGGTCTGAATCCTTTGCAGTCGTGGGTCCATGGTTAGCTCCGCATCAAGATTGCATCAAGGTTCAACAAAACATTACATACCAGGGTCCATGCAGCGACTTCTCTGGGGGCAAGGTTGGCTTCCAACGGGCCAAGATAAGACTGGCTGAACTCTCTGGCTTTTGTATCGTCAGACCATCGATTTCTACCATCTTCCAGCAACTTGGTTAAAGTTTGCAATTGCCTTTCATCGGCAGTCTGGCTCGCAACCAACTTGAAAGCAAACGCGAGTCTTTGCTGGTCAGTATTACCCCCTTCGCGCAGCACCCTTCTCGCCATGCCTTGGGCAGCCTCCACAAAGACAGGATCATTCATGGTGACAAATGCTTGAAGAGGGGTGGAAGTTGGTATTCTGCGAACAGTGCAAAATTCCCTGCTGGGGGCATCAAACGTCTGCATGGAGGGATAGGGCACAGTTCGACGCCAGAATGTGTACAGGCCTCTGCGATATTTATCTTCTCCGGAACTGGTGGCCCAGTTTCTTTCCCCATTGAAGGCTGCCTGCCAAAGATTTGCAGGTTGGGGTGGATACACGGAGGGTCCGTACATCTTGGAACTCAGAAGACCCGCGGCATAAAGGGCTTGGTCTCTCACCAACTCGGCATCCAACCGATGACGTGGCGAACGACCAAGCAAAAGGTTGCGCGGATCTTTTTCAAGATGCATTGGAGTTACACGGGATTCCTGACGGTAAGTGGAGCTATGAAAAATAGTTCTAAGCATACCTTTGATATCCCAGCCTGATTCCATGAACTCGACTGCCAGCCAATCCAGTAGTTCGGGGTGAGTTGGTTTGGTTCCCTGAGTTCCAAAATCTTCCTCGGTCTCCACCAATCCCCTTCCAAAAATTAACGCCCAAAGACGATTCACCTCGACTCTTGCAGTCAGGGGATTTTCCCGATCTACCATCCATTTCGCCAAGGACAGTCGATCCGGCTTTACCCCTTCGGGCAAAGGATGAAATGCACCTAGAATTCCGGCGGTGACCGGGGAACCCGGTGAAAGGAAGTTACCTTTCAACAGAATGTTCGTCTTGCGCTGTTTGTCCTGGGGTAATTCCTGAAATATGGGTGCGGAAGTTAATTTGGGCGTTGCTTTTTCCACTTCGGCCAGTTGAGCCCTTAAAGGGGCCAATGATGGAGCATTCTCCCGGAAATAATCCGCCAGCTTTTTTATCTCGGCTTCGGATGGTTTTTGCTGATCTAAAATTGGCCGCAAATCCATCGGCAGCTTCAATCGCTCTTGCAGGAATGATCCTTGCAGGGATTCCAGTTTTGCGCCATTCCAGGAGAGCGGCTTGCCCTTGGAATCTTCCAGCAAGAAAGCGTATTCTCCCGCTGGCAAAGGTTTCTCCATGGGGAACACCCAAGCCGATCCCTTGCGCCAGGGTTTGGCTATTGCAAATTCCACCTGGCCGTTTGGAAGAAACTCCGCAGATGATGCAGGTGCCGGAAGACTTTCCTTGCTAAAAACCACCTTGCGAGATTCATCCAACACCTGAATTCGATATCCGGCAATCCTTGCACCTGTGCCATTGTCGGTGCGATTCCAAACCACGATCTTTTCCACCGGTCCAAGGCTATCCAGGGCAAGTTCCCACCAGGGATTGTCTTGAATTTTTGTATGGGTGGTGGATTTGGCCAAGTTGTAATCACCATTGGTATTACCATCGATGGCAAGTTGGGGTGGGCCGTTAAAATCAGTGCTGGATTGGGTGGCCTTGCCCTTGGTCGCGATGTTTGCCCCGGCGCGAAAAACCTGAACCTCGGCAAGAGAAAGCATCTTTTGTTTGCCCGGTAAATCTATCCGAATGTATTTTCCAGAGGGCGCCTGTGCCTTGAATGCCTCCTTAGCATTGCTTATTCGCAATTTCGGTTCAAGTTGCGCGTCTCCCAGCGAAAGCACAAAGCCTGTTGTCCCTTGAGCCAACGAAGCCGCCTTGGCAGCAGACATGGGCATTTCGCCAAGTTGGATTTGTTTTGGATCTTCTTTAAATTGCAGTTTTTTTTCCCACTCTTTTTGTTCTTGGGTCAGGTCCGCCTTGAGAATCTTTTCTCTCAATGCCACAAGGCGGGATTGAAATACACTTATCTCAGCGCGTTGGAACAATGTTGGAATCTGGCGGGTGGGAAATTCATCACCCTTGTCACTGTCGGCGGTCTGATTAAAGATCGCAAAGAAACTGTAATAATCCCTTTGGGTGACTGGATCGTACTTGTGAGTATGACATTTGGCGCATCCGAGGGTAAGCCCCATCCACACCTGCCCAGTGGTATCAACCCGATCCTTCACCGCCGCCACACGAAATTCCTCATCGTCGGTACCACCCTCGGTGTTGGTCATGGTGTTACGGTGAAAACCAGTGGCAAGCAAATGATCATCACCCGGATTGGAAAGCAAATCTCCCGCAAGCTGTTGGATGGTAAATTCGTCGTAGGAAAGATTGCGATTGAATGCATCAATAACCCAATCGCGCCAGGGCCAGGCGTTCAAGCGCAGGGGATCGGAACCATAACCCCGGGAATCCGCATACCTTCCCAAATCCAACCAGTGGCGTGCCCACTTCTCTCCAAATCGTGGTGATGCGAGAAGTCGATCTACTTGCCTGGAATAAGCATCCTGGGACTTGTCTGCAAGAAATTCATCTACTTCCGCCGGGGTGGGTGGCAGACCGGTAATATCAATACTAAGCCTGCGTAGTATCACTTCCCTGGTGGCTTGGCCTGATAGAGGGAGTCCCTCCTTCTCCAGTCGTTGAGCCACATAAAGATCCACCGGATTGGATGGCCAATTCTTTTGTTGGATGGAGGGCAATAAAGGTCGAAGAGGTTTGTTAAAAGCCCAGTGCTGATGTTTGGTTACCTGAATTGCTTCCACAGGCCAATTTGCGCCTTCCAGAATCCATCGCTTTAGAAGTTCAACTTTAGCCGGGGGAACTTTTTCTCCCTTGGGGGGCATTACTTTGCCATCGCGCCCCTTGGTAATTATTTGAAGGAGAAGACTTTCTTCAGGCTTTTTGGGAACCAAAACCGGTGTTCCTGAATCCCCCCCTCGCATGGCGAGGTCGGCCCTATCCAAACGAAGACCGCCCCTCTGCTTCTCTGCGCTATGGCATTCAAGACAATAGGTGCCAAGGATGGGAAAAATATCCTTTTTGAAATCGATCCGAGTGGAGTCTTGTCCGGCAAACAACAGGCTTACATATAAAAATGTCATCATATGGAGCTTCCAAGGCGGGCTGGCAGTTAATTACTGTCAGAAGCTTCTATTATGATGCCATTTCAGACCAATTACCAGATGGAACCAATGTCGGAATGGTTATTTCATCTTAGGCACCAGCGCATTGGAAAGGGATGCCATGGCTCGTTCCTGGGATTGAGCCACTTTTTGTCTGGCCTGAGCCACCATCTGCATGGTTTTGTTTCGGTTTTTAACCATTTCCACCACCGTTTCCGCAACTCGATTCCTGTCGGATTCCTGGTCCATGTCAAACAGCCAGTCACTCAAACCTACATCACGCCACATGTATCCTTTGCTGGTCTGTTCACTCCAGCGACACACAATCGCAGGCACCCCATTGCCTATGCACATGATCGGTGAATGCATCTCATTCCCAAACAGGCCAACCGATTTTCGGTAAACGCTCAAGGCCTCATCCGGTCGCCAGAATTCTCTGCGAAGCACCACTCGTTTGCGAGTCGACTCATCCAGGGGTTCATATAAGAGTTCCCTGCCAACCTCCATCTGGCTAGCATCCTCAGGGCTAAGAAGAACCTTCCTGTCCGTTTCCCGGATAATCCTGACAATGGCATCGCGAAGTGGCTTGTGGTCTTGTTCCTTTTTGGATTCGCTTACCGCATGCTTTCGATCATCCTCGTCAGTCATTTTTTTGCCATGGATTTTCCAATAGGGGGTGTAACGCAACCTTGGTATGCAGCAGACAAAATTCCCTTCCTCGAGGTGATTTGCTTTTAGGAACGCGGCAGCCTTGGCTTCGTCTGCTAAATCGGTGGCGAATGCCCCGTCAGGCGCAAAGTCCATGACGGGGCATTTTACACCCTTGGATTTTGCAAACTGTAGTGAAACGGAATCCCTGCAATAAAGGAATTTCGCACCATTCATGACAGTAACGGCATCGGGTTCAATGTTGGGAAGGGTAACACCAAGAATCCCGTAAGGCTTCCCTGTTTCCTTGCGCCAAAGATTGATCGTTTTCATGCCAACGATGGAAGGGCCGGACCCATGCAGAAGGAAGGAGCATTTCTCCAAAGCTTCTTTCTGATCTTTTTCACCGTTGAGGATTCGCAATTTGGGAAATCGCGCCAGCAACATTTTGTCTACGCCATTATCCACCTTTGAGGGCCAAAGCCAGACTTCCTGTTGGGGAAGATGCTTTTCCAGAAGTGCCAGCATTCCCGGGGTATGGGCCACATCGCCAATGTTCACAGTTTGCCAAGAGGATCGTAAAAGCAAAGGCGCGCCGGAACCCGGCAACAAAGCCATGGCCAAGCAATTCCCAATCCATTCCCTCCGAGTCCATTGAATCATTTCATTCGTTCCAATCTATTTAGTTTGGTAGCCCATTTTGCAAACTAGAATCACTTCCCTTGGCGACTGTGTTGTTTGAAGAATTTCACCATCAGGGCAGGGGCCTGGGAAATGAATTCATGACCACCGGGATGAATACAAGTTACCAGAGGGGCGTTTTGCGTGGATGGGTATTCCTTGCACTGTTTTGCCCACTCCTTGGGTGCACCTTCACAACCGTTAATCTTTTTCACAATCTCAACCGTTTTCTGCTGCCATTCAAACTTTACCAGTGGATCTTTTTCCCCGGCAAAGTGAATGCACGGTTTGGCTGGGAGCGAGGTTTCCATCTTTAATGCTGCACTTGCGCTGGGGGCAAAAGCCGCAAACACATCCGCTCGATTTTGCCAAAGCAAATAGGTGAATCCACCACCATTGGAATGACCTGTGGCGTACACACGGTTTTCATCGACTGCAGCTTCTTTTTTAATGTGGGCCAACATGGCATCGAAAAATTTCAGATCCCTGTCACCCTGGTCGCCTTTGGAATGCTGCCAGCCCGTTTTTTTGCCCTCCGGGTCGGTAAGTCGACCGGGGGTCTTCAATCCTTGCATGTAAACTATGATCGCCTCGGGCCAATGTTTATTCAAGCCAAAACGTTTAAGGGCGTTTTGGGCACTTCCCCCATGACCATGAAAGAAAAAGATTACAGGCGCCGTGGCAGAATCTTGAGCGGGGATTTGCACCAAAGCCTCGCGTTCGACACCTTCCACTTTTAATTTTACGACCTTGGCGCCCATTTCCTCTTGTGAAAACAAGGTTCCACAAGTCCATAACAAGCCCCAAGCAAACAAACATTGAAGAACTCTTTTCATGACCTTCCCTTTCAATTATTTGCTGCCTTGAGGTGATACTGGTTTCCAAAAAACCATGAATGCAACGGCCACAACCCCAATCAATCCCAGTCCAATGGCAATTCTTAATCCAGTTTTTTTACTTGTGTACTGACTGCGGGTTGGCCCCCCACCTAAGATCGCTTCCCCTGAAATCTCTGCCTCTGCAATTCGAATCACTTTTCTGAAAAGATGACCGTCTCCTGTATCCAAGGTAATGCGAAATTCACCGACCCCCGGAATTTCAATTTCCGCAATTCCCTTTTCATTCATCGCTTGGGATAAAATCTCCACTCCTTCTTTGCTGGCAAGCTGAACCTTTGCTTTGGAAGTTGGTGAATTATCATCATAATACCCTTCTACAATCAGGCTTTTACCCTTCTGGGTAATCTGCATACCAACTCCATGAGCCCAAGCATTCCCATGTATTGCCAGGCTAAATATCAACCCCAATAGGGCCAACAAATTACACTTCAAATCCAATCCTCCGCTTATTGAATAATACAGAACATTTGCTGGAACATTTCCCATTAGGATCGATACCGTTCATACTTTTCATTCGCACCAAAGCAAGATGGAATTAGAATAACAAGCCGGCTTCCAAAATGCTTCGGAGAAGTTCCATGAATGAATGGTGGAAGAATGCCTTAACTGGCAGGATTTATGATCTTGAACAACCCAGATTAGCCAGCATGCCTGTGCATCCCTCGCACAAACCTGGTTACCAATATTTGTTGCACCGCAGACATGCGGATAATTACCGCCCGGAAACCCATGGCCCCAGGTCTAGCGCCTCTGGAACCATCTTTATGAAGGAACACACCGGCACCCATATTGATGCCTGGTGTCATCAAGCTGAGCATCTCCATTTGTGTGGTGGCAAAAAATTGGATAGTTCTATGGAGTCGAATCTGGGGTTTTCCTATGGTGCTGTGGAAAATATTCCTTTAATCGTTCGTCAGGGTTGGCTATTCGATGTACCCGGTTACCGTGGCGTAAGCGACCTTGGGGAAGAGGAACTTATTTACCGCGCAGAATTGGAACGCATGGAAAAAGAACTGGATTTGCACCCCGATGAAGGCGATGTCATTTTGATTCGGGTGGGAACCGACCTTCATTGGAACCATGAGGATCGATACATGCAATCCGCCGGGATGGCACGCGATGCAGCTCTTTGGGCTGCGGAAAGAAAGGCCTTCGCCGTTGGGGCGGATAACATGTCATGGGAACCGAACAACGCGTTCGACCCTGAATTGGGGACTTTGCCATGCCATCTTGAATTACTGGCAAGGCGTGGAATCTACATCATTGAAAACCTGAAGTTGGATGAGCTTGCCAGGGATAAGATAAAAAAGTTTCTGTTCATATGTCTTCCCTTAAAATTAATGGGTGCCACTGGTTCCCCTGTAAGACCGGTTGCAATGATTTGAATTTCCTAAGCTATCATAAACAGATTGAAATAAAGGAACCTCGGAAACCATGAGCAAGTCAAACCGTAAAGAACAAATTCTGGAAATGTTAAGGGAAGATCCGAACGATGCGTTTCTACTGTATGGCCTTGCCATGGAGCACTTGAGCCTGAACGAGGAATCGCAAGCGGTAAAAGTATTTACCGATCTGATCCAGCGTAATCCTGAATATCCCCCCGGCTATTTGCAACTGGGTCAACTACAGGCCAGATTAGGCAAGGAAGAACAGGCCCGTATGACCTATCAGTCGGGCATCGCTGTGGCCCGCAAGGTGGGCGATGCACATGCCGCCGGGGAAATGGAAAATTTCCTCAACCTTCTCGATTAATATGTGGTTATAATTTTTTGTGAAGTTGGATTTGGTTTCCCAAACAGAGTCTGGAGAATTCGCATGATCAGAATATTTCCAAGAGCCCTGGCAACCATGTTGGCCAGTGCCGTATTTGCATTCAGTGTTGCCGCACAAGAAAAGTCAGGTGGCATTACTATTGATGGAAAAAAATCACCCATACCAGCGGAATGGAAAGAAGAAGCGCCAACCAACAGGATGCGTTATGCCCAGTTTGTGCTACCCAAAGTTGCTGGTGACACCCGCGATGCTGAAATCGTAATTTTCAAGGGATTGGGTGGTTCCGCCCAGGCGAATATCGATCGCTGGAAGGATCAATTCAAAGGCCCCGACGGTGGCAAGATTGGGAATAATGCCAAGGTCACCGAAATTAAAGTGGCTGGCAAACCAGCCCTTTACTTGGACATGAAAGGCTCCTATCTTTTCAAATCCGCACCATTTGATCCAAACGCCAAGGCAGAATTGCTTGAAAATTACCGCATGCTGGCCACTCATGTGGATGCGGAGTCCATCTACCACATTCGCCTGACAGGCCCTGACAAAACTGTCCAGAAATACCGTGAAGGCTTCGAAAAGTGGCTTGCTAATTTCAAATAAGCAATACGCTTTCTAGATGGACGATTTCAGGAGCGGCCAGTTGCAAAACGGTCGCTCTTTCTTTTGCAGGGTTCCTTACATTGTCAGATATATTTTTTGAATACGAGCTTCCAACCGAATTAATTGCCCAGCACCCGGCGCAACAAAGGGAAGATTCACGACTGATGGTGGTGAATCGAATAACCCAATCCATCCAACACAGGTACTTTCGCGACCTTCCAGAATATTTACAGGCCCATGATCTTCTTGTTTTGAATAATACACGCGTGGTTAAAGCCCGTTTATTGGGTACACGAAAAGCCACCGGTGGCAAATGGGAAGGGCTTTACCTCCACACTCTGCCCGACGGCCGTTGGGAAATCATGAGCCACACCCGCGGTTGGATTCAACCTGGAGAGACAGTTTGCGTTGGGGATGGATCGTTGGAACTTGCCATGGAAGAAAAGACCCCCTCCAAGAACTGGTTGGTTCGTCCAAATAGAAGTGGTACCGCGATTGATTTATTGCAGATGCATGGTCATGTGCCACTGCCACCTTATATTCGCAAGGGAAGAGCTGAAGAGGCTGATCTGGAAAGATATCAGACGGTTTTCGCGCAAAGCCCGGGTGCAGTCGCAGCTCCAACTGCAGGGCTGCACTTCACTCCCGAATTATTCCAAAGATTGGAAAGACAGGGTATTCGGAAAGCTTTTGTAACACTTCATGTGGGGCCGGGTACTTTCAAGCCTTTGCCAGAATCCCTGCCGGAGGTTTACAACGTGGATCCGGAATTCGGAATACTTCCCCTAGAAACTCTCACAGCCATTCGAGAGTGCAAACAGCATCAAGGCAGATTGGTAAGCGTTGGAACCACCTCCACCCGTTTACTGGAAACCGCCGCCAGGGCTAATCCGAATCAACCCTGGCAGGGATGGGCCGATCTTACCATCCGGCCACCCTTCAAATTTGACCAAGTGGAAATACTGATCACTAACTTTCACCTTCCCCGCTCCACTTTGCTTTTACTGGTTGGCGCATTTGCCGGTGACAACCTGATACGCCTGGCTTATGATGAGGCGATCAAGAACCAATACCGATTTTTCAGCTATGGCGACGCCATGCTGATTCTCTAGCCAAGGAAGGAAACACCCATGAGGAAAATTTTTTCGTCATTCATTTGCCTGGCAATAACCGCGATGGCTTATGCCGCAGATTACACGAAGGATTCCCCCGAGGTGATAAAGATCAAAATTGCAAACGGACAGGCAGTATTATTAGATGTGCGGGAAAAGAACGAGTGGGATGAATCACATATCAGCAACGCAAAGTGGCTGCCCTTAAGCAAAATCTCTAATGGTACAACCAAGCAAGAGATCGAAGCTGTTGTGGGTTCTGGCAAACCAGTCTACATCCATTGCAAGTCAGGTATCCGTTGTATGAAGGCTGCGGAAGCTTTTGAGAAACTGGGCATTAAGGCCGAGGCCATTAATGGTTCATTTGCTGACCTGAAAAAGACTTTTGACACCAAATAGAAGCTTTTTACTGATAACCATCCAACGATCTTCACTCTCTAATTAAGGAATATCATGAAAAAACCATTCGTTTCCCTGGCACTATTTTTAGGCCTCTCTTTTTTCCTTCAAGCAGCGGAACCCGGCAAGGATTTCTTCTTCCAACCCAAGGACCGAATTATTTTCCTTGGTGACAGCATCACAGAACAATACCAGTACAGCAATGCCATTGAGGTATACCTGACCAATCGTTTTCCCGGCGCTGATTTCTTCTTCCTGAATGCCGGCATAGGTGGGGATACAGCCAACGGTGGGGCCAACCGCTTCAAAAGCCACATTCTGGATGAAAAGCCCAACAAGGTAACCATTAATTTTGGCATGAATGATGGGGGCTATGGCAAATTCAATCCTCAGGCGAACAACTTATTCGTCGAGAAAACATCCGCCATGCTGGAAATGGCAAAGAAGGCTGGCGTTCAGGTGGCACTTCTCTCGCCTAACGCTGTGGATCCCCGCAACAAGACTAATGGTGCGGAATATGTGGAAACCCAAAAGCAGTTCTATGCACCACTTAAAGATGTGGCGGAAAAGTTTGGTTATCCCTTTGTGGATCAGTACGCCATCACCCGCGCTGCCCAGGACAAAATGCTGCAGGATGACCCCAAGGCAGAGAAAGCAAAACCTTACTACGATGGTTTTCATACCTCGCCTCCGGGTGGAATGTTGATGGCTCATGCTATTCTTACCGGGCTTAAAGCCCCCGCCTTGGTCAGCGATGTGGCGATTGACGCATCAAACAAAAAAGCAGACACCAAGAATTGCTCCGTGAATGTCATCGCTTCTGACAGCTTGACTTTTGAACGCACAGATGATGCCTTACCCTGGCCTGTTCAGAAGGATTGGCTGCCCATGCTTCCTTACACCAACGAACTTAAAGACCTGAACTGGTACGGACTCAAGGTTTCAGGACTTAAAACAGGCAAGTATGCAGTGAAGATTGATGGAGTAGAGGTCGCTAAACTTTCATCGGATGAACTCTCCAAGGGAGTTAACCTGGGAAATATGACTTCAGGCCCAATTTGGGATCACGCAGACAAGGTTTACAAAGCGATTGAAGCTAAAAACAAAATTGTTCATGGCAGATTTCGAGGCGTAATTCTTGCCCAGATACCTGATTGGCTTGCCGATGTGGCCAAGGAACGCAAGGCAACAGAATTGGAAAAACGCATGGCGCAAATCATTGAAGCCCAGAAAAAGGTTCACGAGCTGGCAAAACCAAAGCCACACAAATGGGAAGTTGTGGCAGTCCAATAACCAACCCCAGCCATCGTTCAATCATTTTCAGCCGGGTGCTTTAACCCGGCTGATTTACTTTTGGGGGACGAACCTCCTTGTGGTACATTCATGCAATCCTACCTGTTCAATTTTGACTATCCGGAGAATTTAACATGATTAGAAAGATTACCGCCTCGCTGATGGCTTTGACATTATTGGCATCTATCACAAGCAACCAGGCATTGGCACAGTCGGATGCGCCCATCAAAGCTGGAATGATCGGGTTGGATACCTCCCATGTTCCCGCTTTTGCAAAGCTTTTTAATGGCCCCAAGGCCACAGGCGACCTAGCCGGAATCAAGATTGTCGCGGGCTATCCAGGTGGGACTGACTTTGCCCCCAGCAAAACTCGTGTGGAGAAATTCACCGCAGATCTTAAGGGGATGGGCATTGAAATTGTGGATTCCATTCCAAAACTTCTTGAAAAGGTGGATGTGGTTCTTCTGGAAAGTGTGGATGGCAGAATCCACCTTCAGGAGGCAATTCCAGTGATAAAAGCCGGCAAGCCATTATTCATCGACAAGCCCGCGGCAGGTTCGTTGGCCGATGTGATTGCCATTTATGACCTTGCAAAACAACACAAGGTTCCATGCTTTTCATGCTCTTCTGTTCGCTTTGGAGCAGGGCTTCAGGAACTGAAAAAGAACCCCTCTCTTGGCGAGATTGCAGGTGCCGAAACCTGGGGCCCCTGTTCCTACCAGGAAGGAACTCCAGATCTCTTTTTCTACGGGGTGCACGGCGTGGAATCTCTTTTCACACTGATGGGAACCGGTTGCGAGAGTGTTTCCCGGGTTCAAGCAACCGATGCGGATGTTGCCGTCGGAGTATGGAAAAATGGCCGGGTTGGTACTTACCGTGGTTTGCGAAGGGGCAAATCGGAATTTGGCGCTGTTGCATTTGGCGCCAAGGCAATTGTTCCAATGACCAAGGGCGATGGCTATGAACCTCTGTGTCGTGAGATTGCCAAATTTTTCAAGACAAAGGCTCCTCCCGTGAGCGCCGAGGAGACCATCGAAATTTTTGCATTCATGGAAGGGGCCGATGAAAGTAAAAAGCAGGGAGGCAAGGCCATATCCATCAAGGATTTGATTGCCTCAGCAAGGGCGCAAGCCGCTTCTAAAACAAAGTAAATTATTTGATCTCCACCCAACTTACCAGAACAAGGTGTATGCCATGAATTCCATCTCGCGAAGAATCTTCCTGGAAGACTCCATGCTGGCTGCAGCAGCTTTGGCGGCAAGTTACACCCCTGCCGTATTGAATGCTCAGGAAAAATCCACTGGAAGCCCTTCCAACAAAGTCAGGGTTGCGATTTTGGGATGTAGAATTCGCGGCAAACAACATGCCGCCGAGCTGGCCAAGGTTGCTGATTGCGAAATTGTTTATGTTTGCGACCCAGATAAAGAACTTGCCGCCGAGCTGGCTTCAATCATTGAAAAGCAAAGTGGCAAAGCCCCAAAAGCCGTACAGGACATGCGCAAGGTATTTGATGACAAGTCTGTGGATGCGGTATTCATAGCCACCCCCAACCATTGGCATTCACTGGCTGCCATTTGGGCCATGCAAGCAGGTAAAGACGCTTATGTTGAAAAACCTGTCAGCCATAACATCAGCGAAGGCCGCAGAATGGTTCAGGTTGCACGCAAAACCAATCGAATCTGCCAAGGTGGAACCCAAAACCGGTCCAACATGGCCTTGGCAGAGGCCATCGAATATATGAAGGCAGGCAAACTCGGCGAAGTGAAGCTGGCGCGCAGCATCATCTATGGCGGACGCGGTTCCATTGGCCCCAAGGGAAATTACGAGCCTCCTAAAAATGTCGATTATAACCTCTTTATGGGACCCGCTCCTCTTTCCCCTTTAACACGCAAAAACCTTCACTACGACTGGCACTGGGATTGGCAGACCGGAAATGGCGAACTGGGCAATAACAACATCCATTCCATTGATATTTGCCGATGGGGTCTTGGTTTGAATGGCCTGTGCAAATCTGCAATCAGCTATGGTGGTAGATTTGGTTATGTGGATGCGGGGGAAACGCCCAACACTCAGGTTTGTGTTTTCGACTATGGGGACAAGACAATCGTCTCTGAAACCCGGGGGCTGAAGACCGAACAATTCCGCCCTGGCTTCACAGGTGGCTGGCTTTTCCATGGTTCGGAAGGTTCCATTGCGGGCAATTCTCTTTTCGACAAAGATGGCAAGATGGTTAGCACCTTTACAGCCAAACGCAAAAGTGAGAATCATTTTGCAAACTTCCTTAAAGTGGTTCGCAGCCGCAAAAGGGAGGAATTAAACGCTGAGATCGAGGAAGGTCATCTTTCCACTGCCTTATGCCACATTGGAAATATTTCATGGAGACTTGGCAAAGAATCCAATCCCGAAGAAATTCGAAGCAAGCTTGGCACTTTGAAAATCCACGACAATGCCAGTGAGACACTTGATCGCACCATGAAACATTTGCAGGACAACAAAGTGGATTTTGCCAAGACAGGGATGGTTCTGGGAACCGTGCTTCAAGTCGCACCCAAAGGGGAGGAATTTGTTGGTAACCCAAAGGCAAATGCGATGCTTACCCGGGAATATCGCAAGCCTTTCGTGGTTCCGACCCAGGCTGAAATTTAAGAGCACTTATTGAAAGAATTTTACTGCCAGTACAAGTGTTTGCCAGGTTCCCCAAAGCAAGGGCAATCCCACAAGCAGCCAAAATAATGCCACCATAAAGGCCGGTGTTTTTGTTCCTACTACCTGGCAAGCGTCTGAACCAAGTGATGAAACTGAAGTATTTTGTAATTGTGGAATGGAACTAATACTTTCATCATGACGGAAGCATTTCTCCGGTAGAGGCTTTACCAGAAAATTGCAAACCATGCCTCCAAGCAATAAGCCAGCCAGAATAAACATCGTTACATCGTAGGCCTGACTTTTGGGAGTACCGGCAGCAATTTGAGCCTCGTTGACATAGTTGACCAGCACGGGCCCCAAGATACCCGCCACAGACCAAGCGGTTAGTAATCTGCCATGGATAGCGCCCACCATTTTTGTTCCAAACAGGTCCGCAAGATACGCGGGAATGGTGGCAAAACCACCTCCATACATGGTCAAAATCAGACAAAAAAGGAAAACAAAAAACGCCACGCTGCCAACTTTCCCAGAAAGTGGAACCAAGGCATAAAGCACGAATCCAAGTATGAAGAAAAGATAAAAGGTTATCTTTCGACCCAACCTATCTGAAAGGGATGACCAAAAAAATCTGCCGCCAATATTGAACAGGCTTAAAAGACCTGTGAAGCCTGCTGCCATGGCGGCTATCTTTCCCAATTGATCCTTATCTAGCTGTTCAAATGAGATGGGTAGCCCAAGCAACCGCCCTCCAAAGATTTCCTGAAGCATGGGGGAAGCCATTCCTATGACACCGATTCCCGCCGAAACATTCAGGCATAGGATCATCCATAAAAGCCAAAATTGTCTGGTTCTCCAGGCGACATCAACAGTTATATAACCCCGTGCAATCATGGAACTGGCATTATCCTTCGGCACCCAATTATCAGGTTTCCAACCTTCCGGAGGAACCCTGTAGGCAAAGGTCCCCACCATCATGAATGCAAAATAAATTCCTGCAAGAACTAGGAACGCCTGCCAGACACCCACGGAATCCGGAGTTGCGAAGTACTTCATCAGGTTATCCGCGAGAGGCGAACCAATCATGGCTCCTCCCCCAAAACCCATGATGGCCATTCCTGTTGCCATGCCCCGCTTGTCTGGAAACCATTTGATAAGCGTGGAAACCGGCGAAATATAGCCAAGTCCCAAGCCGATTCCACCAATTACACCAGCCCCAAGCCAGATAATCCAAAGTTGATGAACATAAATTCCCAGGGCAGAAATCACCAAACCACCACACCAGCAAAGTGTGGAAATAAAACCCGCCTTACGAGGCCCCGCCCTTTCCAGCCAGGGCCCAAAAAACGCCGCACTTGAACCCAAAAAAACAAAAAACAAGGTGTACATCCACCCAAGCATGGGTTTGTCCCAGTCGAATGTCGTATTGCATAATTTTTGAAGAAAAGTCAAATCGGCAGGATAGGGCTTTTGCTGGGTAATTCCAATCGCCCTGGTTAAAGGAAGCCAGAACACCGAAAACCCGTAAGCCATGCCAATGCAAAGATGAATGCAAAGCGCGGCGGGTGGAACCATCCACCGATTAAAACCTTTACCTGCAATACTGCGTTCCCGAGAAAGAAATCCAGGCAAGAAATCTCCAATCTTAAAACCCGTTATCACGCAGGTTTTTTCGCTTTTCGACCTTTCAACAAGTAGGTCTTCATCATACCTTTGCCTTTAATATCGATGGTTCCGCGTTCCTGAATTTCGAATTGATCCACAATAAGATTTCGAGTGGTCTCAGTAATCTGTATTTCGCCGGGAACCCCATGGCCTTCCATCCGCGCGGCTGTGTTCACACAATCCCCCCACAGATCGTAAAGGAATTTCCATTTCCCTATAACTCCAGCAACCACCGGTCCCGAATTAATGCCAATCCTCATTTGAAGCGAGAGATTGTTTTCCCGGTTAAACTGTTCCAGACAATCCAGAAAATCCAAGGCAAAATCTGCCATCAATTCGGCATGATTGTCCACCCGAACAGGCACACCGGAAGCCACCATGTAGGCATCGCCAATCGTTTTTATCTTTTCCAAGCCGTGCATGCGGACCAATCCATCAAATCTGCTGAAAAGCTTGTCTAGCAGGTAAACAATTTCAATCGCGGAAAGCTTTTCGGAAAGTGGCGTAAAATTGACAATATCCGCAAATAAAACCGTGGCGGATTCAAATCTCTCAGCAATGACACCCTTTTGGTCTTTCAAGGTTTCCAAAATCTTGTTGGGAAAAATATTTTGAAGCAACTCCTCGTTGGTGGCCATGGCGGTTCCAAGTTTTTGTTCGGTTTCAAGGATGATTTTTTGGTGAAAAGTTTCAATGAACAATAAGATCCCGAATGCCGCACAACTGTTCATTATTCTGCAAATAAACATGAAATGGGTGGTGCAGTGGCAAGGCGCATCATTAGCCCATAAAGCCAAAACCCCGAATTCCATAATTGCCAGCACCGCAATAGTAATACTCAGCTTGGAATTATTCGGGAGAAGAAAACTGATTCCCACAAGAGTGAAGAGATAATATTGATAACCAAAAGACCACCCGGCATAGAGAACACACAAAACAGCCTGAATAAAAATCTCGGTGGTAAATACACACCATGCCTCGTTGAACCTGACCCTGCGTACAAGATGTAGAACCAGAAACCATGCGCCCGTACTCACCATGTTGTAAACCACAAGGACAGGCAATCCCATCCAATAGAACAGGGGTATGTAAAGCAGATGGATGATGAGTGCCAGGGGAATGGTCACCGTGGCAATCATGAAAATTCGTTCTGAAGCTGGATCCAGTTTTTGGTTTGGTTTAAGCCAGTTTTGAATGGAACTTGGAATTTGCATCTTGTTATTTTAAGGCCCTCAGACCTTTTTCGAAAGAAATCCACTCATGAATTTTTGCAACCATCTTTGTGAGCCTTTAATTCGCCTATTCCCTGCTTTAAGGTTGCCAAGTAAAGCCAAAGGTCACCGCCATAGGCAAGCATTCGAAACCCCTGATCCATGAATTGTTTGCCCTCGGCAATGCTTAAAGGCATAAAACCGGCAACTTTTCCATGACGGTTGCAGGAATCCACAACTTTTTGAACAGCATCCTTAAAAAGCGGATGATCAAACTGTCCGGGAACCCCCAAGCTTGTTGATAAATCCGTCTGACCAATCCAAAGTACATCAATGCCATCTACCGATGCAATCGCATCCAGGTTTTCCAACCCGCCAACGGTTTCTATTTGCGCAATCAAAAGAGTCTGGCTGTTTGCTGAGGCTATTTTTTCAACAATATTGCCAGGCTTGTAATCATCATGAGCAATGGTGAAGGCAGCGCCTCTTTTGCCGACCGGGGGGTATTTTGCGCTGGAAACCAGCTTTTTCGCCTGCTCGGCATTTTCACACATGGGAATCATGATCCCCATGGCGCCCATATCCAAGGCCCGTGCCGTAAAATGATATTCTGTGGCTGGTAACCGAACCAGGGGCACCAATTCGGCCGAACGGGATGACGCCATCAATATTTTGATGGTTTCCATGCTCCAACCGGTATGCTCCATGTCAAATATGGCAAATTCCGCCCCGGCATTGGCGGCTAGCCTAGCAATACCTGTGGTGCAAAATTCAAAAATAAAGGTGCCTATTGATATGCCACCAGAAAGAATTTTTTCTTTAACTTGATTGATATTCACAACTGCTCCTGCCTGATTTAAACCAACATCAAAGTTAACTTAATGGCTCAAGATTAGCTGCCAGCGTGTTTCCCAGCAACTGAACTATTGGATTATTATCTCCAAAAGTCTGAGGTTATGCTTTGAAAAAGGTTTGTCATATCATGTCATGAAATAATCATTCCATTTCTGAAAAAGGTTTCGAGCATGGACAACAGCAAGAAGAAGCCAGCCTCAAAAGGTAAATCCTCCACCAACAAAGGGAATAAACTTAAGGGAGCTAACCTTTGCCAAAAAAATGGTGAGGTGGTTCTTCTTTCTGGTGGTAACCCCCAGATTGCCAAAGCGGATGGCAATGCACCAGTACAGGCTTATATTGCCGCCATGCCGGGCTGGAAAAGCGGATTTGGAAAACGCCTTGATGAAATAATTGAACAAAATGTTCCGGAAGTTCAGAAAGCTGTGAAATGGAATTCGCCGTTTTATGGTTTGGAAGGTCAGGGTTGGTTCCTTTCATTCCATGTTTTTACAAAATATGTGAAGGTTACTTTTTTCAAAGGTACTTCCTTGAACCCAGTACCGCCTGGTGGCACGCCAAAAAGCAAGGAAGCCCGCTGGATTGATATTCATGAAAATGACCATATCCAGGATGACCAATTAGCATCATGGATTAAACAAGCTGCCGCACTTCCCGGTTGGAAACCTTAAGAGATAATCTCGGATGGAATAGTAAACTAAAGTTATGCGAGTTTAAAAACTTCAACAGGATCAAGTCGACCTTTGACTGCAACCTTTCCAAGACTTATTGCATCGGCCGCTTCTTTTCCAATGGCATTTTTGACAGCATCGGAAATCAACAATTGACTGTCAAACTGCTTGTTCAGGGATTCAACCCTGGACGCAAGATTCACAACATCACCAATAATGGTATACTCTTTTCTCTGACTGGATCCCACATTTCCTGTCACCGCATTTCCAGTGTGCAAACCAATTCCCACATTGGTTGGTTGAATTCTGCCAGATAGCACTTCCTGTTGAAGTGTTTGGATAACTTCCCTGGCAGCTTTCACGGCATTCTGACTGTCACCCCCGTCCGAAAAAGGGGCGCCAAATACCGCCATAAATCCATCACCAAGAAATTTATTGATGACCCCATGATTGCGATTCACAATCTCAATCATGAACTCAAACAATGAATTGAGATATGTAAAGACTTCTTGCGGGGATCGGCTTTCTGAAAAAGTGGTGAAATTTCTTATATCCAAAAACATCACGCACACACTACGGATTTCCCCTTCCATTTCGCTTTTTTGTTGAAGAAGTTTTTCCATGACTTCTGGTGAAACATGCTGCCCAAACATGTTCATAACCTTGTTTTTTTCGCTGACAGTCTGATACGATTTTAAAAACCCTTTTTTAAGCTTATCGGTGACTATTCCGGTAATTAACCCCGCCATAAAAAGCATTATTCCCTTAACGATATGGGTAAAAAACATCAGGGGAGGAACCGCCTCTGGCATAACGATTGGCTTATCCATGTTATTGGTTATATACCAAGCCACTGTCACATATTCGATGGCTGCCAGACTTCCGGTAAACACTGATATAGAAAAACTTAATCGCAATCCGGAAAGGGCAATAATTAGAAAATACATGAATACCACAGGGATAAACATGGCAAACACGCTAAGAACATTTCCTGCCCTTAAAATAAGAATGGAAATCAGGCCAATTTCAATAAATGCCCCAATGTAATGCCAGAACACCGGGACAGATTTGCCAGCTTTCAGGAAATGACCCAGGACAAACCAGATCAAAATCTCAAAAGGCACCAATCCCAATATGACTACCTCTGCCACTTTGCGGGGCACTTTTCTTCCAATTTCCATACTGTCAAGATTCATCGCGGTAAATATCGGAAACAAAATTGCAAAAATTAGCGCTATGATTGCAAAGATTAACGCCCTCAGTCTTTCAACCTTGAGAATTTCCAGATCAACACTCTTCGTGATCTCTTGTTCTTCCGATACCATATTGAAAATTGTGGTTTGGTTATCAAGTGCCATATTATTTGCCTTTTTTAAGCTGCCAGAAAACGCTTTGCTTTAAATTACATGTTCAAGACGCACTAATTCGCTAACCGAACCTCATGGTACCAAAAAGTAAAATTTGAATACTTACTATCTATCTTGTAATTTTTCCCAAGCGTGTTTTGCCTGTCGATGAACAGATTCCACAATTTTATCCTCTAACCCTGGTGCAAATGGCCCGGGAAGCGATTGATAAATAACCGCCCCATTACCTTCATAGCCACCTTCCAGCAATACCCTGCGACTTGGAACATAGGCATGAACAAGATTCGAATATCCAGCAACCCAAACAGGTCGTTGGTCATGGCCAAGTTCCTTTTTTAGACGTATGGAATAATCCACAACTGGTTCACCGCCTAACGCAACCAAGGTAAGTTTCTTACCAAAAACGACAACCTGAACAGGCAACAGATAATCTTTGGGATGGTCCCCTGGCTTTGGCCATTGCTGCAACACCCATCGGGCATGGCGGGAGACAAATCCGTCCGCGGATTTTGCCCGGGCTTCCAAATTTTCACGGGTTGGCAATGGCGCAAATAGCAACGGACACATCTCCAGGCTTACTTGCATAGAAGGACTTAACTCTAATGGCGCAGGCACCAATGCGCCTTCCACAGCGGAAGCAAGTGCCAACCCATTCTGCTCCGCATCCTCAAGATGGCGTCTTGGCGATGGATCCTGGTCCCCGCCACAACCCATGAGAAATAGTGTCACAACATCAGGGTGGTCTTTTTCCAATTTTCTCTGTGCAAAACCTGCGTAATCCCCGTTCAGTTTTCTCGTATCACTTAAAGCCGTGTTGTGACAGGCGTAGCCAAAAACAAGGCCCATCAAATGATTATCCAGGGATTCAATCCGCAACACGGGCACATCGTGATCCACCGGACCATCAGGGTTCGGAGCAAGCCTAAAACCACCCCCAGGCACAGAAAGTCTGCGGTTCATAGCAAATCCGCAACGAGCATGGCTGAAGCCAACCTTCGCCGCCTTCTGGTTTGCCAGGGCCTTACCGATCACCTCATCTACTTTGTTCACCAGTTGACTTACATAATGATCCGCACGGTTTCCCCAAGCGGAATCGATGCCCCAATCGGCAACCGTTTTCGCAGAAACCATAGGCCCACCATGGGTATGCGAGACATTCAGCAGAAGTTCTTCCGGTTTGATTCCATACTTTTTTCGCGCAACTGTTAACAGTAACTCGCGTAAGGTTTCAGGAATTTCAATTAAATCTAATGTGACCACAACCAAACGATTCTTACCATGATCAGAAAGAACCAGCGCCCTTGCGAACAAGTCCACCATAACACCATCTGATGGGCCGTTTCTGGAAGCATAACCCGCCATCCAGACTGGTTCACTGGGTGTAATGACCACCTTGCCAACCCCTGCTTGCCAATGGTTAGGTTCTGATGAAAACGCCACGGGCACCAAAGCAAAGAAAATTGCAGTTATGGCTAAAGGCATGTTGGCTGAAGGTTGAATGATCGCACTCCTTTGGCTTTCAGAGGAAGAAGCAAAGGTAGCATTAATCCTGCCACTGTTCGAGTATGATTGCCTGAATTTTAGGGAATGATTAAATTTGCAAAATCAAGAGTTCAGATCCCCAGTTAAACTTTTATAGCCTCGGCTGCCGAGTGGGATGACAAAATGACTTTACGGGACTTCGCTTTACTCAAGATCAACAATCTAACGCCGATAAGCACTGGAAAGCATGCCAATTGAGTTCAGTCTGGAAAACATCTCCCAAAAGCCACCAGTAGCTTGAGCGGTCCTTGCAGCCGAATCTTACGTCGCAACAAAGCCCAGACCACGCTCTTTTCCTTCTTCAAAAAGCCGATCCATGTCTTCGAATCAGCGGTGATATGTAAATTTGGCTGCCCTATATGCCCATCTTGCACAGCGATTTTCTTGTCCCGAATCACGATGGTTGCCTGCCACTGTTCGTCGCCGGTGAAGGTGAAGTGGAATGTGGCGTTCAAACCCACAGATTTGCCAGGTTGAAAGACCTGCGGAACACCAGTTAAGAAACCCTTGATGGTGACGGGCCGCAGACTGTTGCCAACATGCTTTAACCGCTTGTTAGGAAAACGCTTGATGACATGCTCTTCAGCGTCGGAGTTCTTCAGAACGAAGACCGTCTCTTGCTTCTCCTGAAGTGGACGCACATTCTCCTTCAAATGCGTCTGCTTGTCGGCGAGGTAGGGACCGATCACGTCCTCTCCGGCAGGACAGACCGATATGCAGTAAGCTGCTTTATAATTAGCTCCGAACGAGAGGCTTTGCCACATAGAGGCGGATTCGGAATCGCCAACTCGGTGCCGATAATCGACGGCATTTTTGCTCTCGACCACCTGCTCGGTCCAGTCGGTAAAGCCACCCATGAATTCCCTATAGTTGTGCGTATAGCAGGCCGAAAAGTTGAAATCTCCATTGGGAGAAATTGCACCAACTGGACAAGCCGCCACGCAGAGCTTGCATTCTAGGCAGGGGTTATAATTGATGGGTTGGCCAAACTCGCCAACCTCGGCATCAACTAATACGGTGCCCAACAGTATAAAATTCCCGAACTTTGGGTGAATAATATTGCGGTGAATTCCCATCATTCCCAGACCAGCGGCAACAGCCACCGGCTTGTGGGACACGACCCAAATCTTACCGGGGAACTTGTCCATTTCCATCGGGAACCCCATCGCTGGGTTAAGGGCCTTGATGCCTTGCCCTTCCAAGGCACGAACGATCTTGCGACCGATCTCGTTGACTTCTTCGCCGGTGTGGTGAAATTCTAGGTTGGCGACGGAGCGGGCCGGACTGCGGATCGGCTCCCGATTCATTCGAGCCACAAAACTCACAAGCGTCTTTGTCGGTGGAAACGCCTTCAAAATATCGTCCCGCTGGTCGTCAATTGCAGGATTGTCCATTCCGACCAAGCCAACATCATCAGCCCCTGCATCAAGAGCGAGTTGCTTCAGAGATGCTGCGTCCAGCAGTTGTCTCTGTTGTGGAACTGGCTCGGCGTCCATAAGTCTGATTCGCTTAACAGTTGGATGATCTTTAAATTTCATAACAGCACCTTGTTTGTATGTACAAAGATATAGCCAAATAAAATCAGCCACCGTCAACCGCGTTAGTGATATGTTTTGTAGCCTGCATAAAATGATCTACGATGCTCTCTCCCATCAGTGCTTTGACCTTTTGCTGAGCCACAATCCATGCTGGAACTGCCTTGTCTAAGATCCTACGACCTTGTGGAGTTAGTCGAAACGGCTGCGAGCGGCCATCGTCGTCCGGGGCAACTTCGAGCCAGCCTCGAGCTTTCATGCGTTCAACATTGCGACTTAGGGTGGATACGTCGAGATGAAGGTGTTGGCAGACCTCCGCAGGCCGGGCCGTTCCCATCTTTGCAGCGGCAACAAGAATGTTCATCTGGCTCACCTTAAGATCTAGCGGACGCAAAGCGTCGTCGTAGACATTCGTAATGATCCGATTGAGCATCCGCAAACGCACAGCTATGCACTCTTCAGCAATTTTGTCGACCACGGCTTTTTTGGGGTCGGCATTCATGTTTTTCTCCCATACTTATTTGTATATACAATAAAGTAATGTTTCAATCGTTCGGTAGTGGTTTTAAACCAGAGCCTTTCACTGGGTGACACGATTTTGGAAAGGTTTGACGGATAGCATTCAGGAATATTCCGCTTAATCCAGACGAGTCCGAAGACAACTAACCCGCTACTTCAGCAGCACCAGCAACATGACGACAAGTGATTCAGGAACAACTGCCTAAAGTGCGACTGCTATAAGAGATCAACACAGAGAAGTTTGCATTAAAGGCCCGTGAGTAAAGAGACAACGCAGTCTCACTGCAGGTTGAAATCTAGCTTTGCGATCGGGGGGAATGTACTGATAGACATCGCTGTAAAAGCGTTTAAAATCTATCAAAACCATTTATTCAGATGGTTTGCGTTGAATTTAGTTACCAAACGTCGAATCCTCAAAATCCTCTATTTGAACTAGAAGCCTGATGGCGTAAGTCTTCATCTTGAATTTAGAAAGTCTTTCGACTTGGTAGCTTAAGGGCTTCCAAAGAAACTAGTCGGGGTAACAGGATTCGAACCTGCGACCTCTTGGTCCCGAACCAAGCGCTCTAGCCAAGCTGAGCTATACCCCGTGGTATTAAAAATCGTATGAGGGTATTTTGCGTTGTCAATCGCAAACTACCCACCCTCACAAGAAGGGCGAAATTCACCTTGATTTAAGTTTCAAAATTTGCCACGTTGGGTCTATAATTAATCATGTATTCCGCCCGGACTGACATGCGGATGCAGGAGGCTTTTATGATTCAGGTTCACTGCGATTTGTGTGGAAAAATGATCGAGAACTCCAAGGATCATTTTCGCGTGGACATTGAAATCTACTCTCATCAAGAACCAGCCTGCGTTACCGAGGAAGATCTTGACCAAGATCATCTGGAACAAATTGCAATTATGCTGAACGACCCGGATTGTTCAGCGCCCGCATCCACCAGAAGTTCATTTCAGTTTGATCTCTGCCCCCATTGCATGAATAAATATCAGAAGGATCCTCTTTCCAAGGAAGCAGAGGCACAGGTTCATTTCAGCGATAATTAAGCCAGGAAGGTTTCATTGCTTACTCCAACTTTGGTCATCCTTTCACTGAAAACAGCAGTGACTGCTGTTACCATTCTTTTATTCCTTTCCCTGGTGGCTCTTTACAGAGGAAACGTGTCTTTGCACGGTAGAATCAACATGGTCTTTTTCATCCTAACGCTGGCTGCCCTTTTTGTTTTTGAAGTGGTAACCCGCATGATGGATCCGCTGCTGTTCCAGTCCATTTGGAAAGATGCCGATCTCTCCGCTAAATTACGAATTCACCTGGGGTTTGCGTTACCTTCAGCACTCTTGATGGGAGTGATGATGTTCACAGGAATTAAACACAAAGCAGTGCTTCATAAAAGAATTTCCTGGGTATTCCTGATTTGCTGGACGGGAACATTCCTGACCGGCATATTCTGGCTGCCAAACCAGGTGAAACCAGCATCCGAGGTTGCCACCAAGGTGACCCGAAATGGCTAGAAAAAAAAAGGCTGGGGAGGACCCGGCGGAAAATGAGCTTTTAGATGCCTTGCCCGAAAGCACCATCACCGGGGAAATAGATGCTCCGCCTGCGCCAGAACGAATCATAGAAGCTTTGTTATTCATAGGGGCAGCACCTGTAACACCGCAGAAAGTTTGTGAAATACTGCGGGGTGTTGGCAAAGAAGAAGTTCTTGAAATTATTGCCGGTCTGAACAAAAAATATCGCGACCAAAACCGCCCCTACCGGATCCTCCCCAAGCCGGAAGGGTACCATCTCATGGTGATGCCTAAATTTCATTATCTTTTGAATCGATTGCACGATTCCGGTAGAGAGGCAAAATTATCCCCACAGGCTTTGGATACCTTGGCCTTGATCGCCTACAGACAGCCCATAGGCAGGCAGGAAATTGATTCCCTGCGGGGTGGAGACACCTCATCCACCTTGCGGCTTCTTATTCGATTGGGCTTGATTTCGGTCCAAAAAGCCAATTCCGAGTCACGGGAACTGCATTACGAGACCACAAAACGCTTTCTTGGCCTGTTCAATTTGCAATCCTTGGATGATCTGCCAAGGCACCAAGACCCCGCGGAACTTTAAGGCTTTTTGGGAACTACCTTGACGCTGGGTGGGGATGGTTCCTATGATTGAAGTGTTCACTTTAATTGGTGATCGTGGCCCTGTCGTCTAGGGGCCTAGGACACAGCCCTTTCACGGCTGCGACACGGGTTCGAATCCCGTCAGGGTCATTCAGGCAAGTAAGTTCCTAGCTTACTTGCCTTTTTTATTCCAAATCCACGAAGGTGCCATCAGCTTTTACCTCCACCTCGCGAACCTTTCCGGTCTTGGTCTTGCCACGAATTTCGTAAGTTCCATCCTTTTTCATAAAAGCCTCGGTAAAGGTCATGCCCGGAACCTTTTCCTTGGCAGTCTTCATGGCGGCGGCAGGAACATCTTCCATTTTTACCTGAACCTTGGGGCCTTCACCCACACTGCCACAACCAACCAAACCCGCCAAAACTATCGACCATATACAACGAGCCATCTTTAATAATCTCCAGAAACAGATTCGCCACCATTTCGGGTGGATAGAGCCTTGATGGTTTTATAATCAATGCCTGTACCTAGCATTTTCACATGACCATCCACAAAAAGAAAATTCACACCACCGACATGACTGCTGGAAAAATTGTTGATTTCAAAAGGGGAAGCTGCGCCGTTTACCATTTCCCCGGTATGGCTTAAAACAAAGTTCGCAGGTTCATTCACTTCCATGGCCAGCGGAGAATTCGCAGGGGTGACAAATTTACTTCCTGTCACCGAACCCACCCAGGTAGCCTCGGAATATTTCCAAGACCTTTCTCCGGCCAACATTGTACCGCTGGTTCCATCCGCGACATCCGACAAAGCAAGGTCACTATTTCGGTAAAATATGCCCTCTCCATCCACACCGGGTTCGGTGACTCCGAAATTCCCCGTGTAACTGGAAGGAGCAAGCTCACACAATGTAGCGGTCAGTTGACCGGTTGCGGACCTTGTTCCGACCGGGAAAGTTAAGGGAGGCATATCTCCAGGACAAACGAGGTTTTTTATCAGCAAAGTTCTCACATTCTGGTGGAACGGCGCCTCAATAGGCTGTTTGAAATCCACTTTGGCAAACAGGGCCTGCTGTTCCAGATAAGGTAGTAGAAAGGAATTCCAACCCCAGCCGGGGCCAGTATCATTCCCGTTTGTATCCACGCCGGAAACATAACCTAGCGGAAACTTCTTGTGGGTATCAAGGTAAGATTGGTTTGCCAAACCCAACTGCTTCAGGTTGTTCTGGCACTGGGCTCTTGATGCAGCATCCCGCACTTTTTGAACTGCAGGTAATAGCAATCCAAATAACACACCTATAATCGCTATCACTACCAACAGTTCAATTAGGGTAAATGCAAACTTACTATGATTGAAGGCATTGAAAATGCCGCTTTCCAAGGCATTGGATGTGGATTTTCGCATATGACAATCATAAGCCAGATACCTTCCCACATCCATGCGAATGGCAGAACCTTGCAAGAATTTAACCTTACTTTCATTAATTTAAGACATAACCAAGGTAACGAACAATGTCCTTGGTGGTGATGACACCTATCAGCAAACCATTTTTATCCACCACATACAATTGATGGACATCCAAATCCAGCATTTGCCGGATAATGGAAGGCATATGGATTTCTTTTGGAATGGTGAAAACCGTGGGAGTCATGATGTCTTCCACCCGGGCAAAATCAACATCTTCCAGTTCAAATCCATCCGGCAAAGGAACATCCCGATCGCCATGTGAGGCATGGGTGCCACGATCCAAATCATGGCGCATGACATCGGCCATGCTAAGCACACCGATGGGTTTGCCAGCCTCATCAATCACTGGAGCAGCGTGGAATCCTCTCTCCAGAAAAAGGTGTAAAGCTTCCGGAATGGTGGCCCTGCCACAAAGTGAGATGGGTGGCTGGGTCATAAGGTCGGAAGCGCAAAGATCCGACATACATTCGCGGGCAAGATTTTCCGCCAGTTCCTTGATTCGCATGACATGGACTCCCGGCTAAAGATAAGAAGTGTTAATGCCGGACATTGGAAGCCACAATTGCAAAGCAATAAGGCCCCAATTCAAGTGTTCGTCTTGAAATTGCAAAAATCAAGTGGGATGGAGAAATTTGACCGAAGATTATTCTTCCTCGGCGCCCTCGCGCAGCCATTTTCGAATCTGGGAAAGATCCTTGCCCCAGTTTTCGGCCAGGCGAACTTTTCCAAATGCATCCAGAAGAAGATCCAAAGTTTCCACCAGATGTCGAATCTGACCCATGCGTTCTTCCAGTCGGGCACGATCCTCAATAGCCTCGGTGGGTGGAAGCTTGGCCCCGCTTACCGAAAACAGTTCTGCGTTTATGGATAGTTCATAGGTCTGATCATGGCGCACAATGGTAAGCCCAATTTTTCTGGGCAGCTTGCCGCTCTGCAAGGCACGCATGGCTTCGGGCAATCGGGTCGGAGCATCGCTGGAAATGCTCTCCCTGCCATCCTGACCCTTGGGACATTCCAGGCTAAGAGACCTTACCAGCATAAAAGCCAGTTCGGAACCATCCTCCAGCTTGATGGATTCATTACCCTGAGCCTGCAAATACCAAAGCCAGACCAGAAGTTCATTACCAAGAAAATCCCTATTTGACTCGTCCACAATCCACTGCGCCTGTCCACCTTGGCCGGACTTATGAAAGCTGGAAAGTTGGGCATCATCCACGGCCCTGGTCTGGCTGCGGGGTTGCGCAAGCCTGTAGGAAAGAACGCCAGCACTTAGCGGTTCAAGTTTCTGGCCAAAGGTCTGGTCAAAAAGAAGCGTCAACCTGTCCAGAATGGAAATAGAAGTGGTGCCAACCAGAAGTTCATTCGATCTGGCATCCCAAAGCATGGGGAAAATTTTGCGCTTCAGGAAACGGCCATCCGCCGCCTCCTGGTTCAACTTGTCCATGGCAGCCATGCGGGCTTCCCGCTTCTGCCTTTTGCTGGGCATGCCAGAGGGATTTTCCGCAGCAAGCGCATCAAGCTCTATCTGGGTGTACGCCTTTAACAAATCAGAAGGAAGCTTGTTGGCATCCACGCGAAGCGCAAAATTCAGTGTGTCGTCCACAATGTTCTTCGCCAAATCAAACTTCAGGTCCAAAAGATGACCACCAGCACTCCAGCCTGCTTCAACCCCGTCACTGGATGCAACTCGTTCCTTGCCAATCGCCTTGGATTCAAGCCTTTCCAAGTACTCGGGTCCGAAACTGTTGGGCGACTTTCCTTTGACTTGAAACCGCATGAAAGAAACCCGACCAGAGAAGAATCCCATGTCACATCACCTGCAAAGAGTGAAAATAGCTAAAATGGAAGTATAGGAGAAGGAATTAGAAGGGGCATCCTTCTATTTATCCAAGTATGCGCTGGTAAAGGTCTTCCTGAGCCTGCAAAGCTTCCTGATAAACCTTATTTGATTGCATATCCGGCTCAAAAGTTGTTCCCAATTCTGGCACAGGCAAACTACTGCCAGAAAAGGTTCCCATAGCTTCCAACGCCAAAAGTGCAACCCCCCTGCTGGTGGCTTCGGGTTCCAAACAAGCAGTGATTGGCTTGCCTAATACACTGGCGATCATACGAACCCAGGCAGGAGACTGCAAAAACCCACCACTAGCAAGGATTCTGTGGCTGGGACCGGCCATGGACGCCAACCGGCGGTAAATCTGCCCCAAGCGAAGGGCAACCGACTCCAAACCCGCCTGCAGAATATCCATGGGCGTGGTTCCAATTCTTAATCCAGCAATGGTTGCGGTAGCGTCATCCCGCCAGCCAGGCGCCCTTTCTCCGGCAAAGAATGGCAGCATTCTCAAACCATGCCGTATTGGTGGCGCTTCCAGCAACAATCGTTCACATTCCCGTGCGTCTGGTAGTTTCAATGTCTTGTGCAACCACTCGTGGACATTTCCACCCTCGGTAAGGGCACCACCCACCAGGGGGCGGCTGCCATCCACCCTGTAGTTCCAAAGTCCCAGAGGAATTTTTTCTGGAATCTTAGTGGGAACCACCCGCATGGCGGCGGTGGTGCCTATGGTCAGGGCCATATGATTTTCATCCACACTACCAGAACCGATGTTCGCAGCCGCTCCATCTCCAATGGAAAGAAACCAACTTGCATCGGCAAGAGCAGGCCAGCGGGACCTCCAGGGCTCTTTCAAGCCTTGCAAGCCTGGGGCCAAATCCGATATCAGAGGCAGTTGCTCAGCCGCTATTCCAAGTTCGTTAAGCCAGACCTCATCCCATTTCAAGGTTCTCCGGTTTAGCAAACCAGTCCAGGAAGCGGTGGAACAACTAACTGTATTGCTGCCGTGAAAAAGCCACGCAAGAAAAGTGCCCAGGTTCCACCAGTGCCTGACCTTGCCAAACCTTTCGCCATGCTGGCGCTTTTCCCATGCTAATCTTGCAGGGTAATAACTGCTGTGAATCATGCAACCGTTTCGATCGTGCACTTGCGTTTGATCGCAATTAGCACGAAGGGTTCTGGCATCTTCCGCACAACGGGTATCCGCATAGGTGTAAAGAGGTGTAAGGGGTTTGTAATTTGCATCCAAACCAATTATGTTGGAAACAAAGGTATCGATGGCTACGCCACGAATCTTTGAAGCAGACTTTCCCAGCTTACCCAAAAGAGCATCCAAAACCTCAGCTATGGCGTTGGGTACAGATTCAGCCTCAAATACTGCCATACCACTGGAATCTGTTTGCAGCCCAACTTGCGATCTTCCAAACAGGGTCGTTGGCTCCACCGCATTGCAGTTGCCATCGTATAACAGAGCACGCACTGACGAGGTTCCAACATCCAGTGCCACAATAAAAGGTTCTTTCGCCTCTTCCAACCGAACCACAGGCATGGTTTATCCCTTGTTTGCCAGAAGAAGGTAAAGAACTGCCATTCGTACCGCCAAACCGTTGGTAACCTGGCTTAGAATAGCACTATGCGGACCATCGGCCACTTCAGGTGTGAGTTCAATACCTCGATTAATGGGGCCCGGGGCAAGCAGCAGCATATCAGGCCTGCTTTTTCGCACCCTTTCCATGGTCATGCCGAACAGGCGGAAATATTCCTGAATGGAAGGAAACAACCCGCTACGCTGTCGTTCGAATTGGATACGCAACACATTCACCACATCACAACGCGGCAATACCTTGTCCAAATCAAAGGCGGCCTCGACCCCCAGTTTTTCCACATTGTAAGGCACGAGTGTGGGTGGACCGCAAACTATGACTTTGGCCCCCAATTTCTTTAATGCATGGATATTACTTCGGGCCACCCTGCTATGGGCTATATCACCCACCAAGCACACTGTAAGCCCTTCGATTGATTTCCTATGTTCCAGTATGGTGAACACATCCAGCAACCCCTGCGTGGGATGTTCATGGGCGCCGTCCCCCGCGTTCAAAATCGGGGCACCCAGATGCTGGGCCAGCAAATTTGGTGTACCAGGCACACTGTGGCGAACCACAAAGGCATGAACTCCCAAGGCCTGAATGTTCTTGGCTGTATCTATGAAGCTTTCGCCCTTGCTGACGCTGGAACCCGATGGCGAAAAATCAATGGTCTCGGCTCCAAGTCTTCTTGCCGCCAGCCCAAAGCTGACACGGGTTCTGGTGGATGGTTCAAAGAAAAGGTTTGCCACCACCCTGCCCTTCAGATAATCATGCTTCTTCGCGGGGTTGCGACTGGCTTCGACAAAATGTTTGGAAGCCTCCAGAATCGTGTCCAATTCCCCGCGGGAAAGTTCCTCCAATCCCAGTAATGAACTGCGAGTCCAGCCTTGTGCCACTTTTTTCAATTCTGTCTCGCTGGTCACTGGGTTGGTCCTTTCGTTTCTTTTTCAAAGACAATAATGTGCTGCCAGGGAAGAACCCCTATGGTTTCCCGGTGCTTTAATCCCATATCCTTCATCTCCAGCATTACCTGTTTCTCTGTCATTTTGTGAACCAGTTTAATGGGGACCTTGGGATCTTCGCCCCGAAACTCTACAAACACCATGGCCCCACCTTTTTTCAGGGCACTCACCATAGCCTTGGTCATTTCATGGGGAAATTCAAACTCATGGTAGACATCCACCATGATGATCATATCCACGGATTCATCCTTGAGATTGGGTTTTGTCACATCTCCCTGGATGGCCTCCACATTATCGATCATTCGTTCCTTGGATCGCTGCCTGATTAATTCCAGCATTTCCTTTTGAATGTCCACAGCCAGAACTTTGCCTTTTGGAAGCAGAGAGGCCATTTTGAAAGAAAGATAACCACTGCCTGCACCGATATCCGCAACCACCATATCGGGCTTCAGCTTTAGAGATTCGACAAGTTTGGAGGTTTGCTCCTCTTTTTCCCTTTCAGGACGATCCAGCCAGCCAGCAGCCTGAAACCCCATGACGTACGCTATCTGCCGCCCTTTGTAAAACTTGTTGATTCCGTTGGGATCGATAACCTTGCGTTGTTCATAAAGCGATTTTTCACTTTGCGCGAAAATAGCTCCGGGAACAAGGATTAAACCTACTAACATTCCTAAAAAAATGATTCTTTGGATTGGCAGCACCATGATTGGATCATCCTCCTTGAACCAGTCTAATTGCCAGCCGTCAATCGTCAACAACCAAAGCCAATTAAGCATTGCCTGATTATCATGCCGAGTTTATGATTGGTTTGATATTGTCCGTATCCTCATGAGTTTCATCATGAAAAAAAATGCTTTTACTTTGATTGAATTGCTGGTGGTGATAGCAATCATAGCTATTTTAATTGGACTTCTTCTGCCAGCCGTGCAGAAAGTTCGCGAAGCTGCAACCCGCACACAGTGCAATAACGGCTTGAAGCAGCTCGGCCTTGCCTGCCATGCCCATGTGGACACCATGGGGGCTTTTCCAATGGATGATGACAGCGGTGGCCGGAACGCGCCCAGTTATCAACCTTTAACTTTTTACACCAGCCTTTTGCCTTACATTGAGCAGAAGGATCAAAACCCGCTTAACCCAAAGCCGATCAAGCTTTTCTTTTGCCCCGGAAGACGAAGTGTAGAAGCGGGCGCAAAAGGTGATTATGGTACTGCCCATCATTGTCACTGGTTTGGTAACACCGGTTGGTACACCATTTTGGGTGGGCCTTATCTGCAAGGCGGGGGTACTCCACCGGATCATGTGGCGCCCAATTTCAACAAAATAACGGATGGCACTTCCAACACCCTTCTTTTGGCCCACAAGGGTGTTGCGAGAAAATATTACATGGGGGGCAGCCCGGCAGCCTATAACCAGACCCGAACCGATTTTAGCTGGGCTACAGGCGATCATTGGGAACACAAGCGCAACCCGGATTTCCTGGTCCCGGAAGATTATGATGTGGAAAACATGCAATATTATTTGTCATCGCCCCACACTGGATCTATGCCATGCTCTTTTGCGGATGGTTCGGTAAAATCGGTTCGCTACGGAATGAACGCCCAGCAACTGAGAAGATTGTGGACCTACAATGATGGGCAAACCATGCCCTCGGACCTGGAAACCAATTAAACCGGAAAGAACTTAATTATGATGCGCTGCCTTCTTATGACCAGTTTGATTCTTGTAACTTTGGGATGTGGTGGTTCCAAACCCAAGCCGGAAGGCGAACCCAACCTTCCCAAGGTTGGCTCTCCACCACCGCCTCCAGCGGGCATGATCAACACCAAAGCCGCTGATTACACCAAGGGAATCACGAATCCCAAGTAATAGTCAGGCTTAGCGTTTATCTGGCTGAGGAAGAAAGCGCACACTCTTGCGCAGGAACTCGCTCATGGTTTCCCTTTTTGGGCCAATAAGCTGGTTTCCCTTCAAGTCTTCAATATTAGCCAGACATGTGGGGCATTTGACCTGATTCAGATGAAAATGAATATAGTCCAGCCGCTCCGCATCCAAAGCCTGTAGCAAGTAACTTGATAATTCCTCGCGATTTGGGCAGGAGAGCCTTTCTCTTCGCCAGGTGGCACCGGGTGAATGTTCTCCCATGTCCCGTTCTTGCTGGATTTTTGACAGCCTTTCATGGATTTCCGGATTTTCGCGGATCAGCTTTTCAAGTTGGGCTGTCAACGTGGGCTCCAAGTGGTCATCAATGTATGCATCCAGCAACTCGTTGGTAATTTTTATACTCATTCTTTGCTCTATAAACCGGGAAAGCTACTGGGGGAGAGATTTTTTTCATGAAGGATGGTTTTGATATCCTCAAGTGCGCGATGTTTGATACTTGCCACGGCACGATTATCCATGTTCAACAGTTTGGAGACCTCCAGATTTTCCATCCCTTTCACCCAAAGAAGTTCCATCACCTTCAATTTCTGGTAATCACCCGAGTTGACATATTCCTTAATGATCCTGGCTAGGGCTTCCGCCAAAGCATCGTTCTCGATCTTGCGGCGCTCCTCGTTACGGTACCAGGTTGAAACACCTGTTCCCGGGTCGGGCACTTCGATCTGCGCGGGGTTCCCTGAACTGTCACGCCTGTTTTCCACGCCGGGGGCACGGTAGTCTTTGCGAAGCCTGTCCATGATTCTTCGCTGCAGAATCCCATAGAGGTAGCTTTCGTAGTTTCTTTCCTCATCCACCTTGTCGAGGTTGGTAATGAATCCAAGAAACGCTTCCTGCACGAGATCATCACAGAGATCTCGATCTTTGATTCTTTTGAACGCCAGGTGAAACAACCTGCTCTGGTAATGACCTACAAACTCTTCCCAGGCTTTTTGATCGCCTTTTCGAATACGGCCCAACAACACCTTGTCTGCAAATGCTGACACTTCCATGAACCCCGCTGTGAAAACAAACCTTTAGGGTAATGATATGGCACGCCCGGAGGTTACTCCACAGGAACTTTGGATAAGCAAGGTTCTCAAGGCATAAAGTTCCATTTGCCCTAAACCCACTTTATGATAAATTCTACGCCAACAGGAAGTTTTCTTATTACTGGAAGCAAGGCTGGACGCAGAATGGCAGAAACTCGCAATCGCATCATGTTCTGGATATTCGCGGTGCTGAGTCTGGCTGCCGACCAATGGTCCAAGTACGATATTTTTCATCGGTTAAGCGAACCCTCTACCCACCACGTAATGCCTTTGTTTCAAGTGGAAGGCAAAGGCGGTTTTCAGCTTCGTGCCCAATTCCAATACGATCATGTAACCGGCCAAATGGTAAAGGATCAGTATGGCAAACCTATACCCTATGTGAATCAAGGTGCCTTATTCGGTTTTCTTGGCAACCACCAAAGTCTTGCGAATGGTCTTTTCGCTTTGATTAGTTGTGCCGCTGCCATTGCGATCATTTTTTGGAGTACGCAAAAAGGCAGTACCGGTGATTTCCCACTGACACTGGCTTTATCATTCATCCTGGGTGGCACCATGGGCAACTTTTATGACCGGATGGTTTTCAACGGTGTGCGTGACTTTTTACACTGGGATCTTTATTTTGACTGGCCGGTTTTCAACCTTGCGGATTGCTGGCTGGTGGGCGGGGCCATTCTTCTTTTTTTCCTGGCTTTTCGTGGACCAAAGGCAGATCCCCAGGCGGCAACATCCTCTTCTACAACACCATAATCCATCCCACCCCTACAAACGGACTTTTCCTTATACCTTCCCGGCCAGTTCAAATTGAATAGGGGCCGCTTGTTGCTTAATTTGTAGGTTCGATTATTTGACCTGCAAAGAAACCATAAGGAAACTTACTCATGTCCTTATTTCCAATGGCATGGATGTTTTTATTCACCTTCGGCCAGGAACCAGCCCTGTTTGCTCGTACTCCGGACATTTCTCCTGATGCGACCAAAATTGTATTCAGTTATCTTGGCGACATCTGGCAGGCAAATTCTGATGGTAAAAATGCCATACCCATCACCAGCCACCCCGCACACGATTATCTTCCCTGTTACAGCCCCGATGGAAATTGGATTGCCTTCAGCTCCAACCGGCATGGCAGCTACGATGTTTTCCTTTTGAACTCAAAGGGTGGCAAGCCCAAAAGGCTTACTCATGATTCTGCAAACGACTTGGTATGTGGCTGGTCTCGGGATTCCAAGACTATTCTTTTCAGCTCCAACCGGGCCATGGGTTACCCTGCCCCCACCGAGCTTTATTCCGTTTCGCTGGAAGGCGGAAACCCCAGACGGTTGACTTATGCCGAGGCCAAGGAAGGGGCCTGGCATCCCAAGGAACCATTGCTTGCTTATTCACGCGGGCCAGGCGCTTGGTATCGCAAGGGATATCGTGGGTCTGCCAATGATGAACTTTGGATTGGCAAACCTGGTGAAACAGGTCACGTAAAACTGACGAACTTCAATGGCCAGGATGGGTCTGCAATGTGGAATCCCAACGGGGACCGGATTTATTATGTGAGTGAATTTTTTAGTCCGGTTGCCAACATTGTTTACCAGGAACCAAAACCAGATTCCAAGCCGGTTCAATTGACCAAACACACTTCCGATTCGGTTCGCCGGGCACGCATAAGCGCTAGTGGCAAGGCAATCGTCTACGAGTGTGGAGATTCCCTTTATGTGCTTGACCTCGCTCCAGATTCCAAACCAAAAAAGCTCGTAATTCCCATTGCATCTGATGATAAAACCAACCCTGAGAAACCCATGACCTTCACCCAAGGTGCGAGTGACTTTGCAATAAGCAAGGACGAACAGGCGATCATCTATTCGGTTCATGGGGAATTGTTCAGGATGGGGAATCAATCGGCCGTCAAGGCTGCCCGATTAACCGACCATCCGGCGGATGATTTTGGTGCTGTGTGGGCGCCGGATTCTTCCAAGGCGGCTTTTCTTTCCGACCGCACCGGCAAAATTGAGATTTACCTTCTGGAATCGGCGGACACGGACCATCCCAAACTGATGGATGCCCACCAGTTCAAACAAACCCGCATCACCAAGGATGACCGACCTGAATCCAACCTCACTTTTTCCCCCGATGGCAAAAAAATCTACTTTGTTCGCTCTGGAATTCTCGCCAGCATCAACCTCGATGGCAGTGGCGAAAAACCGATTGTTCCAGATGGCGGTGTGGGCGATTATCAATGGTCACCCGACGGAAAGTGGATTGTGTACTCCAAGCGGGATGCCTTCTTTGCCAGCGAGCTATTCATGGTGGGTTCCGAAGGCCCCACGCCAGAAAACCCAGGTCGCAATATCACCCGCTACGCCACCTCAAACTTTTCCCCCAGCTTCAGTAATGACGGCAAAAAACTTGCCTTCATCAGCGAAAGAAGAAGTTCCCCTTCTGTGTTTGTCATGGATCTTTACAGGCCAACTGCGAAACCAACCCCCAACCAACAAGTTGACTTTGAGGAAATTCACCTGCGAGTGAACCAGGTTGGTACTAGCAATGCCAACGAGGTGGCAATTTCCCCGAATGGCACTCGTGTGGCTTACAGGTCTGGCAATGACCTTTGGGTTGCAAATGTTTCTGGCGGGCAAAACACCCGTTTGACCACGGGCAACCTTAACCCGACCCAGATTCGCTGGTCCCGAAAAATGTTCACCAATGGCATCTTCAATGACATCATTTATTTCAAGGATGGCAATGGTCAACTTCGCAGCATCAGGGGAAGTTCCACTGGAACACCTTCAGATTTGAGCTCCCTAAGTTTCAAGGCCAAGATGATCGTTCGCCCGGAGGAGGAAAACCTGGAGGTTTTCGACCAGTGCTGGCGACTTTTGGCGGACAACTTTTATGACCGAAAATTCCATGGCTCTAACTGGAACCAGGTCCGCGACAAATACCGACCCATGGTTAAACACAGTCCCATGAAAGAGGATTTCCAGACCCTTATCTTCCTGATGCTTGGCGAATTGAACGCTTCTCACCTTGGCATCACGATGGGGGCCTCCGCGCCGGAGGAAATAACAGGCGAGATGGGAATTCTTTTTGATGAACGCCATGAGGGTAATGGCCTGAAGATCAAGGAAATTCTCACCCGCGGCCCCGTGGGCAAGCTTGTAAATGAACTAAAACCGGGTGATATCATCGCGAGCATCCAGGGTGTAGAACTAACCCCGAAGATTGAAACCAGCAAGTTGCTTAATGGCACCGTGGATGAAACCATTGTCATTACGGTGATTCCAAGGGATGCGAAAGACCCATTGGATGTCAAATCTCGCAGACGATATGAATTGAACCCCGTACCACGGGACAAGCTTACAAACCTCTTTTATGAACGCTGGGTATCCGCCAACGCCAAGCAGGTTGAAAAACTTAGCAATGGCAAGCTTGGCTACATTCATATTCCATCGATGGACGAGGCTGGACTGGACCGATTTGTTCGGGCGCTTTACTCCGAAAACTTTGGCAAGGAAGCTTTGGTGCTTGATGTGCGATTTAATGGCGGAGGTTTCACGCATGACCAAATTCTGAATTACCTTGGCGCCAGGGAACACACCATTTTCCGAAGTCGTGAGGGTGAAAAGGGACTTGTCCTGCGCAGCTATGATAGAAAGTGGACAAAGCCGATCATCCTTTTGATTAACAATCGCTCTTATAGCGATGCGGAAATTTTTCCCAGCGCATTCAAGACCTTGGGGCTTGGAAAACTTGTTGGGCAACCGACTGGAGGCATGGTGATAGGAACCGTCAACACCAAGCTTATGGACGGATCCAGTTTTCGACTTCCCAGGCTGGGTGTTTACACCAGCGAAGGAATTGACATGGACACCCGGGGTGTAAAGCCAGACTTATTCGTGGAACCAACGGTAGATGAGCTAATGCAGGGTAAAGACAGCCAGCTTGAAAAGGCAGTTGAGGAATTAAGCCGACAGTTGCAGAATGCAGGTGACCAAAGGCAGCAGCCCAAAAAATAACTTTCACCGCTGAAGTTTGCCTTTTGGTTGTTTAGGATACCCTTTTGGGAATATTGCCTCCCCTCCCATGAAAGGGTTACGAAATGGGCATCTTTTTTGGCTTTGGTCTATTTCTTACACAATTAGCCACCCAGCAAGCTTTCCCAAAATCCCCTCCAAACATCATCGTTATACTGGCGGATGACATCGGATATGGAGACCTTGGTTGCTATGGCGCCACCAGAGTAAAAACACCCAACCTTGATCGTTTGGCAAATACCGGCTTACGTTTTACCGATGGCCATAGTGCTTCCTCCACTTGCACACCCACTCGTTATGCCCTGCTTACCGGCCAGTACCCCTGGCGAAAACAAGGCACGGGAATTCTTCCGGGTGACGCGCCGCTGATTATAGAACCGGGCAGGCACACCATGCCCTCCCTTTTGCAAAAGGCTGGTTATGAAACCGCCTGCGTGGGTAAATGGCACCTTGGGCTTGGAAATGGATCCATCGACTGGAACAAACCCATCACCCCGGGCCCGAAAGAAATCGGCTTCGATTATTCCTTCATCATCCCTGCCACCGGTGACCGCACACCCTGTGTGTATGTGGAAAATGGGAAGGTTGCTGGCTTGGACCCCAACGACCCGATAGAAGTCAGCTACAAACAAAAAGTTGGTAATGATCCAACAGGCAGGGAAAATCCAGATCTTTTGAAAATGAAATTAACACAGGGCCATGACATGACCATTGTCAACGGCATATCTCGGATCGGTTATATGAGCGGTGGCAAATCGGCTCGGTGGATCGATGAAGACATGGCGGATACGATTACCCAAAAAGCTGTTCAGTTCATCGAAAAGAAACGCGAAAAGCCTTTCTTCCTTTACTTTGCCACCCACGACATCCATGTTCCAAGGGTCCCCCACAAGCGATTTGTGGGTACCAGTGAATGTGGCACCCGGGGAGATGCCATCCATCAACTAGATTGGTCCGTTGGAGAGGTCATGAAGATTTTGGAAGCAAAAGGCCTTACCAAAAACACACTTGTAATCTTCTCCAGCGATAATGGCCCCGTTCTGGACGATGGCTATGCCGATGGCGCGGTCAAGGATCTGAATGGGCACAAGCCAGCCGGTGCGTTGCGTGGTGGAAAATACAGCCTTTACGAAGGAGGCCACCGAGTACCGTTTATTGCCAACTGGCAGGGGACGATTCAACCAGGGGTATCAAGTGCCTTGATCTGCCAAATGGATTTACTGGCAAGCCTAAACAGCCTTACAGGGCATAAACTTCCCGAGGGCGCCGGACCGGATAGTTTTGACCTTTCCACCGCCCTTACAGGGAAAAGCGCCAAAGGCAGAACCCACTTGGTTTCCCACACACGCGAAACTGGTATTCGCATGGGGGATTGGAAATTCATACCTGGGACTTCGCTGGGCGGTTTCAAAAAGGGCAAGGCTTCCAAGGGGAAGGATTCTACCAAAGATGAACTTTACAACCTGGTGGATGACCTTGGAGAAGCTAAAAACATCGCGGAAGAGAATCCCGGCAAAACAAGGGAATTGAAAAACATTATGGAAAAGATTCTTAGCAAGCCCAGTTCTAAAGAATTTAACTAAGCCAAAGGCATTGGTGCCGTTACAGGCAACTTTCAAAAGTCAATAGCAGGTGAATTGAAACAGTTTTCCTTCTATTAATTGCCATTGAATCTCTTTGCAGATTCTGGCAAGTAGTCATAAATTGAATGTGTGAGAGGAATGGCCCATTTCCGATTAATGGAATGGTTACCCGACCTGCCCTTATTCCCCAGTTCGGGCAGTCTAGTCATAAAAATTTGAGGTGCCCAATGCCTGCGGCCCTTCTTGTTGAATACTTTCAGGAACTGCCAACCCCCAGAGAGGGAGAAGATTTCTCCGTCTGGAGGAAGAGGCATTACAAAGCCACAAAAAAATTCCGCAAGCTAGTGCTGGAGAAATACAACGAAGGCACCCTTTTAAGGCTTCTTGAAAGCAAGTCCTCCGATGCAAGAAAAGCATCGCTTTTCGCCCTTGGCTTGTTGGGAACCATGGAATCCAATGAACCCATGGCAAAGCTGCTTCACGATTCCGATGAAGAAGTTGCAGATATGGCAACCGCAAGCCTTTGGAACCTCTGGTTTCACTCGGACTCCGATGAAAACAACGAGGAACTTCAAAAGCTTATTCGTCAGCGCGACCGTGAAAAAGCATTCGAGGGAATTACCAAGCTGATTGAAAAGGCCCCCGAATTCTGCGAAGCTTACAATCAGAGGGCAATAGTACTGTTTCGAATGAAACAATACGAGGAATCCATAACCGATTGCCAAAAAACACTGGACCTGAACCCCTGGCATTTCGGTGCACAAGTGGGAATGGCACAATGCTATATGAAGCTAAAAAAACATCGCTCCGCGTTGAAAGCCTTCAGAAACACCCTGAAGATCCATCCAAGAATGGAAGGTGTGCAAGATGCCATCCGTACCTTGGAAAAGGTTTTGGGGGATGAAGGTGGCCGCAGGGATGATAAAAAATAGCCCAGTCTGATAGTTGTGCATGACTTTCTTTTGCATTTTACCTACAATAATGTGATTGAAGGTATTTGCTTCCAGCACGTGCTGGCTGTAAATCCTGTACTGGTTAAACCTTACGCCTGACAGGCGTGACATTTATTTTGGGAGAGCATTCATGGCAAAGGGCCGCCCTCAAAATCGCAAGGAACTCCGCGCTCAATACGATGCCGCTGAAAAGCGCAAAAAGGCCAGGGAAGAGGAAGAAATCGAGGAAGAAGAAGACGAAGAGGATGACGAGGACGAAGACGAAGAAGAGGATGAAGACGCCGAGGAAGGCGATGATGGCGACGGGGAGGATGAAGAATCTTCCGACGAGGATGAAGATTTTGGCGATGAAGATGATGAAGATCGCCCCCGTAAGAAAAAGAAGAAAGAAAAGCCCAAGAAGGAAGTCAAGGAAAAGAAGCCCAGGAAATCCAGGGCTGCCAAGGTTGTGCGCATGAGGGTTATCTGGGGTGTATTCAGCAACTCGAACCAGATGGTTGCCAAGTACGACTATCCCAAGAAAAAAGACGCCGAAGAAGATGCCCATAAGCGCACCACCGAGAAAAAAACTGGTGGTCCTTACTTCGTTCAACCTGTAAAGGAACCGATCGAGTAATTCCTGTTAAACTAAAAAGGCCCGGGGTCTTCCCCGGGCCTTTCTTTTTGACTCTTATTCCTCCTAGTTCATATTCACTTCCTTGGTTTGAAGCATTTGCTCTATTTGGCGAATCTTACGATCTATACCAAGAACATTAGGCAGATCGAATGTGTGCGACTGTGCCCCTGAAGTATGAATAATCAAATCTCCAGTGCCTATCCCAAAGAAAGACAGACCCAGAATCCAGTGCCTAAACAGGTCGCTGCGCTGTTTTTCAAGCGTCATACCATACGAATCATAGACTTTTTCGCCATCGCCTATTTCCACCTTGACCCGGATTTGGCCAGGCGTAAAGGTCACATAAACCTGCCTGTCAAAGAAACCTATCGCAATCATCCAAAGTAGCAAAAGACCGGTGCCAACAAACAAATACCCACCAAGGTTAATACGAATGTCTAATTGGTGATATTTGTCCAGAATGTTATCCCAGAAACCCGCCAACATAAGAATAGTCACACCCATCACCAAAACAATTACGATCAGAACAGACCACATTCCACGCAAAGGAACATTGGTAATAAAAATCACCAGCAATAACGTCAGGCAAAAGATCACGCCGTAGTTCTTGCTACTTGCGATATGCAACCTTGGCTGCACCAAGGAACCCTTTTCATCTTTCAAGAGTTGGCCACTTTCGCCAGCCAAGATAACATCCCTTTGCACACCATCTTTGGTGGTTACTTGTTCCGCCTTGGAATTTTTGGGGACCACCGCAAGTAAATGCCCATCCCACCACGTAAGAAGCGCAAGCACATAAGCCACAAACCAAACTGGCCACCAATAAAAAAGATTGGAATGGCTATAAACGGTGATTTCACGCGGTAGTTGTTCGGGAGCCGGATTATTGGGCTTGGGCGCTGGGGTTTCTTCGGCTGCCATTTGTCTACCTCTCCGGAATTGTTTTGTTGAAATTCAAGGCACTAAGGTCAGGCTAAGCCTTTACCCCAGACATGTCAAGGAACACCTGATTGAGGTGTCGCTAAATTACTACTTCGAAATGGAGAATTTACGGAATGTAGTTCAGGGTGTAATAAGCTTCCTTATGTAGCAATGGCAAGCCACCTTCGGAGCGAACACCTTCCATGGTTAGTTCGTGGATATGACCCGCAACAGGTTTATCAATGACCAGTGTGACCTTCTTGCGATCTGAAGAAACCTTGGCCGACAAAACTTTTGGTTTCGTATGATCCACCTCCGGGCTGCCATAAGAGGACTGATAAATATAGCAGTAGGTTTCCATCTTGTACGATTCAGGTTTTTCCGCAACTTCTGCATTCACCGGTTGGGTGAAAGTCAGCTCAAAGCCATCCTTTTTGGCACGCATCTCATGAACTTCAAAAGGCACTTTGCCGGTCCAATCCAGCCTTTCCAAGGCAAAAGGCTTGTTTCCATGGGAACCCCAACCACGGTTGGTACCACCCACGAACATACTACCCTCCTTGGTGGTTAAAATTGGGACATTGCCAGAACCAAAACCTTTCCTGAATGGGAAGCAGGCTCCCTGGTAACGACCGTTCACTTTTTCAAGATAAACGCGCATCACGGTGCTGTTTGTCTGATCTGCCACAAACATTTGGTTTGCAAAAGGGCCAAACTTACCTTCAGAACGATCAAAATCAATTCCGGAGGCAGACTGTCCCATCTTCTTATAGGGGAAATAAATGCAAGGTGGCATTAGTTGGGGAATCTTGGCAGCTTCCACCATCATTCTGGATCCACTTTGAGGAGTTGCTGGTTTGGCCCCGGCCAATTTTCCATCCCTTGCCTCGTCAAACCATCGATTGCCATCCGGATGCCCTTGGAAAGAACCCGGTTGCAAATGCTTCAGCGAGCATGTGCCATTCCATGGCCCTTGGTTATCGGTGTAAAAACAATCGCCTTCCGCGTTGAAACCAATTCCACCCGGGGAACGAATGCCACTGCAAGTGGGAAGGAAACTCCCATCCGCATTCACTCGCACACACCAACCGCGGTATTTGCAGGAAGAACCAAAAGAACCGGTAAGGCAAAGCACCACCCAAATATTGCCATCCTTGTCAAATTTGGAACCAAAGGCATACTCATGGTAGTCACCATTGATTTCCCACCCATCTGAAACAGTCTGAAAAACATCGGCTTTCCCAGTCTTTTTTGTATCCCTTAGCTTGGAAACCTCACCGCGCTGGGTCGCATACAACCAGCCATCCTTATACGCCAGACCCAGTACCTCGTGTAATCCATGGGCAAACCGGGTCCACTTGGCATCCTTGACAAGGTCATTGGCAAAAGGGTTCTCAATAGACCAGATTTCACCCCGGCGTGAACTTACAAGCAGGCGCTTTTCCGGAGTAAGTTCCAAAGCCCCGGGTTCCAAAACCACGTCCTTCGGTATTTCAAACCGGGTGATCTTGTAATAATCATCCTCGGTTGGAACAGGGTCTGCAGCCCTTCCCACTCCAGAGAAGAACAAAACCGCCAATCCCAGCAAAAGAGCATTCTTCATTTTTCTTAATTCCTTTTTACCAGGAGTATTCAATATCAAGAGTTGCCTTGCCATCCTTGAACTGGATGGGCAGTAACAATTCCGACTTTCCTGCAGAATCTCTTACCAAGGCTTTGGTCCCATTACCAAGCGAAAGCTTTATTTCGTTATCCAGTACAAATGATTTCTCTGAAACCTTCTGCAACTTGGATACCGCCGCAATTCTTAAAAACAGCGAAGCGGGGGCGCTTTTCGTTTGTAAAGAAAGCTGACGAACAAAGCCTCCGTCCTTGTTTTTGGAAGGAACAAAACCATCTTCCACGGTCACATCTCCAATTCGATATTGGAATGTTGGCCTTTGGTTGGAATCGGTCTTATACCCAAGAAAGACTCCTATCTGATCTCTTGACAGATTGGCTGGCCAGATTTCCTTTTCATTTGCCAACGATGCGATCGCAGGCCCGTTCGGGAAAGAAATCACATTGTCACCGAGAGGCGGCTGGAAACCAACCCCACGGTCCCGCCAATGCCTGCCAGCATCTATGAATGCCCCCTGCCAAATCATCGCCAAACGCAAATTATTTGCATCAAATGCCAAATTTACCTTCTCCGGATAGCCAACCCCAATAGCCCTGGGGCCGGCTCCCTCGATGAAGTTACGGTAAATAATTGGTTCCTTCTCCGGTACAAGGACAATTGCCTCCCGGGAAAGGCCCTCTGGCGCAGCGGCCTTTGTGCCACTGGAAAGATACTGGTAAACACCTTCAATCTGTTTTTTGGTGCTACCCTCAAGAATGTTATCAAAGAAAGTCATACCATTTGGCCATGGAGCCGGCATTCTTGTTCCGGGCCTAAAAGGTTGGGGGTTTAGCATGTATTTCTGGAACCACCCATGCTTCAATCGGGAAGTCATGGAGGTCAAATCCAACGCCTGAATTCCTTCTGCCTTTTGATTGTTAAAGGTATGGCACTTTACACATCCCAAAGCCTTGGTGCCCACCAGCAATCTTCCAGACGATTTCACCTTTGAAGGAGGATCCACAAAGGTAATTTCCTCTTCTGCTACCTGTGGGTCCGCCAGGGGAAGGTTTTTGATCAGATCTTGAACATTCCCATTTCCAAACTTGGGCATGCGCACAAGCATGTAAGGCCGAACCTTGGTGCCAGCTTCCAAAACCTGCCTTAACCAGGCATCCGTCAGCTTTGCGCCAACACCAGTCAAGTGGGGAGGTAAACGGCCCTCATCCCCCATTTCTGGCTGTGTGGTGACAAAGCTCGCATTTCTGGAATCTTCACTGCCGCCAATCTTGTCTCTCACATGACAGGAATAGCAATTCAGTGACAAAAACGATTGATTTACCAAATCAGCAGGTGCAGGAGCTGCTGGCTTTTTAGCCAAAGCACTTATCGCGGAGCGGATCGCGGCTTTTTGCCCGGCATCCAAAGGATAAAAAGGAATCCCTTCCGAGGAACTTTCCGCAAGGCAACCTTTTGCACCATCCAACTTTATGAGATCCTTGGATTTTTTTTGACCAGCAATCTTTTTCCCATTGCTGGACAGATCATGGCAATTCGCACAACCTAGATTCAAAAAAAGGTCGCCACCCTTTTTTGCAAGCTCTAGGTCTGGGATGAACCTTTTGACTACATCCTTGTTTTCTGGCTGCTTGCCCGGTTCGTTCTTCTCTGCGGATTTTTCATCAGGATGACACAAGCCCGAAAGGGGTTGCCTGGCCAGGCCACGCCCTTCAATTTCAACGGAAAGGGAATATTCACCTCCACCATTGAAAACACCCACAACAATCTTGTGTTCGCCTTTGTGGATTTCAACATTTTTTGAAACTGTTGTATGGGGATGAATGCCATCATTTTCCAATACCAGCTTGTCATCAATCCAAAGTTTTGAGCCATCATCGCTACCAAGATGAAACGTGTATGTTCCTGCGGAATTTGCCTTAAACCAACCTTCAAAACGCAGGGCGCTATCATTGGCCCTTTTTGCCAATTCCACATCAAAACCAGAGGCCATTCCCTTTTCCACTGCCTTCAATTTTGAAAAATCTGGAAGCTTATCCCATTTGCCCTCGAAGTATTCATAATTTAAAACTTTTGCCAGCGGAGCTTCCCTGGCATTTTGCATCAGGTAGCTTGCCACTGCGTGAGCTTCCTTGCGATCTTTTAGAACCGTGGGCATTCTTCCAGAAGGCCGAACCTGGTGGGGGTTTTCCAAGAAACTCGTAAGTGAGGCCACCGTATATTTTTCTTCCAAGTTGCTCATGGGAACCGAACCGGGTAGTTGTTTTTCCACAGCTTTTGAATCACGGGGGGAATGGCACGCCACACAACCAGACTGGGCAAAAAGGCTCCTGCCCATGGCAATTTGCTTTGCATCCACAAACATTCGGCCTTCGGTGGCACCCTGCATGGCAAGAAAATGACCAAGTGCCAAAGCATTGGCTTCCCGCTGTGCAGTATTGGAACCCAATCCAATTGAAGGCATAGTGGACCCGGGTTTGGTTCCATGAGTGTCCAGCAGGAACTTTTGCATGTATTCAGGTTTAACCCGGCTTCCAACCTTATCCAAAACCGGCGCCTGCTTGGATGTCACCCAACCTTTTTCCACACCATTCATTCCATGGCAACTTGTGCAATTCAATTCGCCGATTAAAACCCTGCCCAATTGGGACTGATCCACTCCCTCCTGATTTGAAAACCGTTCATAGGCGCTTACTACTGGACGAACCGGAGGGTTTTCAGCATAGAACCCGCTGATATGTGCAAGCACACCAATTAGTGCAAAAAAGTTATGCATGGCAATCTTGATCTATGGGTTGATAGAAAATCTTCCCCATCCATGATGTTTTCATGGATGGACTTTAAGAAGACATATTAAACAAGAAATTGGCTCATGCCATGAAAATCATGTCATGAAAAGAGGTGATATCAGTCCTGATAGCCTGAAGGCCTGGAATGACTGGGACCAAGCACATGATCGAGCAAATGCCTGCCGGCCTGAACATGGCCATCGTCATTTAGAAAAATATCGTCTTGGGTTATTCCCGACTTGCGGGCAGGCAACCAACGCACATGCCCCCCCACATGAAGCACATTTTGACCGTTGCCTCCGTGGTTGGGGGAATTTTGCCTGGACAATCCATTGGTTTTATCGGCAAGCAAGGGAATGTGTTGATCCGATTCTCTCGTGAGGTGTTTTACCTTACCATCCACATGATAACCAATGTTGTAGGCGTAATCTCCACCAGCTTCCCTGGCAAGTCGTTCGTAACCGCGCCGGTCATTCTGGTTTTGAAACATGGCATGCAACTGATCAAGATTTGTTTCGCTGGGAAGCCTTTTGTTTCCATTGCCACACGCCACGGAATGCGAATCTGTCAACAAACCATGGTGCCTAAGTGAAGGAACAAAAACACCTGCAAAACTTCGGGGCCCCTTTTCCTCAACCTTGGGAAATGATCCATCTGGTTGCAAGTTGGAATAATGGACAAATGATTGATGAAACTGGTTTAAATTCTGGGCACATTGTCTGATTTCCGCATGATTTTTCATGCTTCCCAGCAGCGGGAAAAGAATTCCACCAGCTAGGATCATCAGGCTTGCTGCGACCAGTAAATCAAACCTGGTAATAGCAAGATGATGTGGCCCCCAGTGATTTTGAAATGCAAGCTTTGGAACGCCGGAAAAAGAGCGGGATTTTTCATTCCTGATTTTGGCAATTGTGTTTGCAGCTAAAAATATAGGTGGCACTGGTTCAGGCTTGTCAGCAGACAGGGGTTCCAAGGCATGGCGCACCACTTCCAATTGCACGACAGCCTCGGGATCCCTCTCCAGACGAGCCTCTACCTGCGCCACCTCGGCCGATTCCATCAAATTCATAGCGTATCGCAAAAGTTGATCATCCATTGGAAAATCCTTGTTCATTTTCCACCTGCAATTTTGCCCACGCTTCCTGAAATCGTTCGATTGCGGAATGCAACCTGGATTTCACAGTGCCCAATGGTATTTCAAGCACCTCGGAAATCTCCTGGTATTTTAGCTCCTGAAAATAGGCGAGTATCAGTACCTGCCTGAACTGTTCCGGTAAAGAATCCACCACTTTGCGAACCTGTTCTTTTTTTTCCTCTTCCATGGCCAGCCTGTCCGGCCGGTTCACGCTTGATTCCAATCCTTCAAGAAGGTTGTTTTTTCCTTCCCCGGGATCTTGAGAGGAACTTTTATCCAGGCTGAGTGTCGTACGCCTTTTGCTTCTGCGAGTCTCATCAATTGCCAAATGGGTGGCTATCGAATAAAGCCAGGGGCGAAAAATCTTTCCTTTTTCAAAGAGCCCAGCTTTTTGGTAAACCTGCATAAAACAATTTTGGAATACATCCTCGGCTTGGCTACGGTTGTGCAAGTAGCGGTTCAAATAACCGAACAATTCCCCCTCATAACGATGAACCAGCTTTTCAAAGCCTTCGCCGTTTCCGGACCGAAACTGCTCAAAAAGCTCTTCGTCTGTTTTCTCGTTTTGAAGGGTTGTCTGAACCACTCCGCCTGTACTCTCTACGAAGGTGGAATTAAAAAAGTTCTCTTCTGGATTGATAATTCTTGAAAAAATCCAGAATTAATATTTCTACCACTATTTTTGCACTCTTGGAAGCAAAGGTTTGACCTTGCCACCCTCCAGCTCAGCCAGGATTCGCAATTTGTTTGAAAATCCTCTGCCTTTGGCGATGTCTTCAAAGCGAATTTCAGCCCATTTATGTTCAAAATCAAAGCTAGTGTACAATTTTTCAGCCAACTTGGGCAAAAATGGCTTTAACAGAATTGAAGTAATTCTCACACCTTCCACCAGTTGAATTAAAACTTCCTTGGCCTTTTCCTTGTCGGTTTTGACTAGAGTCCAGGGAGCGCTTTTATCCGCATGCTGGTTGGCCACATCCAGAACTTCCTGCCATATTTTCTGAAGCGCCTGGTTATATTGGCAACGCTCTATCAAATCCTTGACCTGCCCAACCAGTTCTTTCAAAGATTCCAAGGGGAAGAGCATGGGAATGGAATCGGAGATATTTTCCAACACACCGTCATAATTTTTACCAATAAGGCCCACCACCCTGCTAAACAGGTTACCAAGATTGTTCGCAAGATCGGAATTATAGAGGTCCACAAACCTTTGTAGGCTGAATTCACCATCACCCGGAAACGGGCATTCGCGCAAAAAGTAATAACGAAAAGCCTCTGCGCTAAACTTGGTGATAATATCCATGGGTTCTACCACATTACCCAACGATTTGCTGATCTTTTGCACATCACCGGTTTCTTCATTTTTCACATAGACAAAACCATGCCCAAAAACCTTCTTAGGTGGAGCTATTCCCGCGGCAAAACACATGGCTGGCCACAGCGCACAATGAAACCGGGTGATATCTTTCCCGATCACATGAAGGTCTGCCGGCCACCACTTATTGAACCTTTCCTCATCGGAACCATAGCCGATTGCGGTGATGTAATTAAGCAGCGCATCAAACCAGACATAAATGGTGAATTCGGGATCAAATGGCACCGGAATACCCCATGTTTGGCCGGATCTAGTGATGTTAACATCCTTCAGCTCCGCCTGCACCAGAGAGATCACTTCATTGCGTCGGCTTTCCGGCTGAATAAATTCCGGGTTATCCTCGTAGAATTTCAGGAGTTGGTTTTGAAATTTTGAAAGCGCAAAGTGGTAGCAGGGTTCCACTCTTTTTACAGCAGGCACCTTGTGTGATGGACAAACTTTGTTTTCATCAAGTTCCTTTTCGGTTTTGAAAGCCTCGCATCCATCGCAATACCAGCCTTCGTAGCTGCTTTTGTAAATATAACCGGCATCAAAAACCTTTTGGATGAAAGCCTTGCACCCGGCATGATGCCTTGGTTCGGAGGTTTGGATGAAATCATCGAAACTGATATCGAGCGCGCGCCAGACCTCCTTAAACTGATTCGCCATATCATCGCAGTAAGCCTTCGTTTCCTTCTGAAGTTCGGTGGCTCGCCTGGCAACCTTGATGGTATTTTCGTCATTCCCCATCAGGAAGAAAACTTCCCTACCCTGCATACGCTGAAAACGAGCCTGAACATCGGCGCCAATTTTTTCAAAGGCTGTACCAATGTGAGGCCTGCTATTGGGGTAATCGATGGCGGTTGTAATGAAGAATTTTGAAGGCATGGCAAAAACCTCTTAAGGAAAATCCTCGAAAGGTAGTTTTAGGGGAAAATGATGGAAGTCAGAAGGCAAGAAAGCAAAAAGGGGTCATTAAAAAAGGAAAACGGCAAAAAACTGGAGAAAAGGTTGACACAGGCCTAAATAGCACTAAATTAGTTATCAGGTGATTTTGAGACTCAGTCTCATTAATTGAGGTGCCTGTTATGTTCCGGTTTCCATCCCGTAAGGCTTTTACCCTTATCGAATTGCTTGTCGTTATTGCCATCATTGCCATCCTTATTGGGCTTTTGCTTCCAGCGGTTCAAAAGGTGCGCGAGGCTGCCGCTAGAATGTCTTGCTCAAACAATCTAAAACAAATCGGCCTCGCCCTTCATAATCATGAAGCTACCTACCAGTACTTCCCTACCGCTGGCTCTTATCCCATTTCCACGCCACCCTCCACCAGAACCGCTACTTCATGGTCCGTTCAGGCTTTGCTGCTTCCTTTCATCGAACAGGAAAACCTTCAGCGACTTATCAATTTTTCCATGGACTATAATCTTCAGCCAAATGTTTCAGGCCAGAAGGTAAATACTTATGTTTGTCCCAGCGAACCCAAGGCGGTTTTAAGAACCGGTAATCCTCCACATTTCCCACTTAACTATGCCGCCAACATGGGTTCTTGGATGGTTTTTAATCCCTCTCCGGGCAATCCAAACGGCATTGGTGGGGACGGAGCTTTCCCCGTGGGGCAGAAACTTCGCATTAATGAATTTACGGATGGCACAAGCCAGACAATTGCATTCGCCGAAGTTAAGGCGTACACACCTTATCTTCGGGATGGAGCAAATCCATCGGCATTAAATGCTCCAATACCGACCAACCCCAGTCAGATTTCAGGTTTAGGTGGATCCTTCAAGGTAGACACAGGCCACACCGAATGGGTAGATGCCAGAGTTCATCAGGCAGGATTCACTTTTACTTTTACCCCAAACACAAAAGTTCCCCACATAGATTCTGGTACAACTTATGACATTGATTTTAATTCTTCCAGAGAAGGAAACGCCACAAACACCATGACTTATGCTGCGGTAACCACCCGAAGCCACCATACTGGTGGAGTGAACGCGGTATTCATGGATGGCTCGGTAAAAATGATTACCAATAGCATCAGCCTTGCCATTTGGCGCGCCATGGGTACCCGGTCTAATAATGATTTAGTGTCAGAGTAGTAGCAGACTCTGCTCGATTTCCCTTGATAGTAAAAGGGCATGTGACAAGTCACTGCCCTTTTACTTTTTAAAGTGCAGTTTAACCCTTCAAAAATGCTGCCTTGCGCTCTTGGAAATATTTGGTGATTTCCTGCAGGCCAAGGATGTTAATCACATCGCCAGCTTCCAGCCAACCCCTGCGGGCAACCTTCACCCCGAATTTATAGCATTCTAACTCACCAATGCTGTGCGCATCCGGATTAATCACTACCCGCACACCCAACTCTTTGGCCCGTTTACAGTGCACCCAGTCCAGATCCAACCGAACGGGATGAGCATTGATTTCAACCAAGGTTCCTGTTTTTGCCGCTTCCTGAAGAATCGCCTCTTGATCCACCGCATAGGCATCCCTTCGCAACAGTAATCTTCCAGTGGGGTGACCCAGCATGGTAACGGCTTTGTGACGCATCGCCTTTAAAATGCGATTGGTCATTTCCTCGCGGGGCATCTGAAAATGCGTGTGCACGCTGGCCACCACATAGTCAAAAAGACCCAAAATTTCGTCGTCATAATCCAGCGATCCATCCGCCAAAATATCGCACTCTATTCCCCTGAATACATGAATGCCCTTCAACTTTTTATTAAGTTCATCAATTTCACGAATCTGTTTGCGAACCCGTTCGGGGGATAACCCATTCGCCACAGTAAGGGATTGCGAATGATCACCAATACCCAGATATTTAAGGCCCAGTTTTTTTGCCTGCAAAGCCATCTCTTCCAAGGTATGGGCACCGTCACTGTAGGTGGTGTGATTGTGAAACACGCCTTGAATTTCCCCTTCTTCCACCAATTTGGGCAGGTGATTTTTCTCCGCAGCAAGCATTTCCCCCGTGTTTTCGCGCAACTCTGGGGGAACATAATGCAAGCCTAGGGCTTTGTAGATATCTGCCTCGGATTTGCAATTCACAGTCTTGGATTCTCCGGTCAAACCATATTCATTCAATTTAAGGCCGTGCTCTATGGCACGGGAACGCATGGCAACATTGTGCTCCTTGCTGCCTGTGAAATACGCCAGCGCAAATGGAAACTGTTTTTCATCAATGACACGCAGGTCAGCCTGCATGCGAACTTTGCCACCATATGCGCTTACTTCCACCAGAATACTTGATTTGGTATCCCCTTGGCCAAGTACTTGTATTACCCCAGGGGCTTTCACGAAGGCTTCCATGATTTTTTGGGGATGATCCGAAGCCACCAAAATATCAATATCTTTGATGGTTTCTCTTCCACGACGGTAGCTTCCACAAACTTCTATTTTTTGAATTTCCTTCAAAGGTTTCAGCATTTCCACAAGGGTCTCGGCAACAACCATGGCCTCATCCAAACGAACCCTTCCAGATACCGTTCCCAAAAACGCGATACCCTCCAATATTTTTTGCTGGGTCTTCGCCCCGAAGCCTTTCAGTTCGGCAACCTTTCCTTCTTTGCAGGCTTTCTCAAGTGCTTCGATGGTTTCCAATCCCAAATTATCATGTAACGCTTTTACCTTCTTGGGCCCCAGCCCCTGAATATTTAGCATTTGGCGCAAACCAACTGGCACCTTGGCCCGGAGTTCTTCCAAAAACGGGTGAGTGCCGGTTTTTACCAGCGTGGTAATTTTTTCCTGAAGGGTTGTTCCTATTCCCGAAATTTGGCCCAAGGCACCCCGGGCCACCAAGGCTGAAACTTCCTCGGTTAGCTGGCTGATATTCCTTGCCGCATTGTGATAGGCATTTGTGCGGAAGGAATTCTCCCCCTGCAATTCCATCAGCACACCTATTTCCGAAAGTGCTTGCGAAACTTCCTGATTATCCATGGGCGATTCTCCATAAATATGCGGTTCTGTAAATCCATCGATACCAAGCCCAACAATATCCCACAAACTCTTGCGACAAAATAAAAAAAGGCCCCATGACCATAGCCATGGAGCCCAAATGGTTTTTCAGAAAATCAGGCTGCTTCCCGAAGTTCCTCGGCATGGATGTATGGCTGCATCATCACTTCAAAAGCGGTGACAATACGATCATTTCCCCTGCCATCAATCAATTGTCTGCCGCACCTGGCCATGCCCTGACGTTCCAATGAATCTTCCAAAAGATTGGTTACTGCCTCGCGAAGCAAGGCCGGGGTAATCTTTTCGTGGGATCCAAGAATGGAAGCTGCGCCTTCCTCTTCCAATCTGGAGGCGGTAGGCCAGCAGGACTCATTTTGAACAATGATCAATTGAGGCACACCGATGCACGCCATCTCAAGGGACCAGTAATTTCCAGCAGTAATCGCAAAGTGACAGCGAGAAAGCTTGCTGGGTGCCTCGGAAGGTTCGGTATAAACACCGATTTTCCCCTCAGATTGCTCGGCCAACTGCTTCAAGTCATCCAAGTTGGAATAATACTGGCGTGCCAGAATATCCACCCTGCTTACCTTGGGGGTATTAATCAACTGACGGGCAATTTCTGCCACCTGATTGTTCGGGTCATTATCACCTAGGGCAATCACCGCGCGGAATGGCTCTGGTGACTCCTGCGCGCGCAAAGGCCGTACCCTGCGAATTTCCGAGCGAACTAATGCGTAGCGTTCGCCGGCAAGAATCTGGGTACCATGACCAAGCTCGTAGGATTCCAGCGAAGGTCCAAGCATGGGGTTGAATACGATGTTGGATGGAAAATCGCCATTCGCAAAATGATCTATCGAAACCACCATCAGGCCTGCATCCTTGATTGCCTGAAGGTACTCAGCGCTTACCTGGGGGGTATCCACAATCACAGCACAAGCTTGAATGCGGCGGGCTTCCTGCAGCACTTCCTGCAGATCATCCTCGGTGCCGATTTCAGCGCTTGATTCCAGCCATTCATAGCCGGCTCTTTTTACCTGAAAGCCCAGCGAGCCCGGCTCAAAGGACGATAGGAAGAATGCCTGCCTTCGCCTTCGTTGCAAGGCTGCTGCAAGCACCAGACAGCGGTTCATATGTTCGTAGCCAAGATTCGGGTTTGCATCCACACGGATGATAACGGGGGATCGGGTCATTTTCCTGTTCCATTGGAAAATAAAATAGTAATGGTCACCTTGGGAGTGACCCCGTTTACGCATGTCCATTCCACGCGGTATGGAATGTCCACTCGACGGAAAAGGGTTCCAGCCTTTCCCGGCCTCTTCCAGCCAGAGCCTTCATGTTTTCCGGAATGCAAATCCACACTCACGGCAGACCCAAAGCTGGCTTACCAACTGATGCTAATTCTCAAGGAGTCGATCCGGTCGTCATCGGGGCATCTTGCCCCATTTTGGGTAGGAACAAAGAAATGGTTGTTAGCGGCTTTAAAGCGCTTCCTTGCCCTTCTTTTCCGTTTCTGGTCACGAGCATCCTGCTCGATCTAGCCCAAAACCGGCGCCTACCGAAGCCATTGATTTCACTCTTTGACTTCCGACGAATAAAATCTTACTTCAATCTTCTTCAAAAAAAAAAGTCCAAATTTCACGGCAATTTTCATGAGAATTCCGATAATCTGGGCAATTGCCCCTCTTATCAGGTTCATCAATTCAGGGCTTTATGAACCTCTTTCGCATGTTTTTGAATCCGATCCAATGCCTGGATTATTTTGAAAACGGCTCCTTCCCCCTGAAGCAGCACAGGATGATGAAGGACCAACATAGCATCATGCAGCTTGTCTGCATTGGGAAGTGAGTCCGCGGCCTTCCAGCGGCTTGGGGAGCGATGGCGATGAATACAATCAAATCCGGTATCGCAGGCAATCCCTTCAGCCTGCATGGCTGCGATAAAACTTTTTCTGTCCAATCCGAAGGTTGATGAATCAAAAATCAGGCCCAACTTATAGAACGCCCTTAAATCACCCTCAGGAACTAATAAAGGCTTTATTCCTTGGATTTTGCTTAATTCTTTTTCCAGTATTCCGGCCGCCAACTGCCGGGATAGGTTGTTTTTTTTCAGCTCCATCAATTGTGGCAATAAAACCAATGCCTGTAATTCACTTAGCGCGGCTATCTTGCTACCGCGCAAAAGATGCATTTTTGCCCGCTGAGTCAAATCTGGTTTACGAGACAATATCGCACCACCCCGTCCGGAGGTAATTAGCTTGGAACCTCCAAAACTTAGTGCGCCAAAGTCGCCCCAACTACCTGCAGGTTTACCCTGAACCACTGCCATGGGGGCCTGACAGGCATCTTCGATGACTGGAACACCGGCATTTTCACACAAAGCCATCACTTCACGCATGGGCACCAAACCACCATGAAGATGCGATACCACCAGTGCCGAAATTCCATGACCCAAGGCATTCTGAATGCCTGAAACGGAAACCTGGGCGGTATCTGGATCTGTGTCGATCAGGAAGGGCATCAAGCCAAGAGCGTGGATGGCCAGAAAATTTCCCGGATAATCATAAGCGGCCATTCCAACAAGCGATCCATCGGGAAGTCGCAAAGCTTGAAGCGCCACCTCTACAGCAAGGGTTCCGCTGGCGCAGGTCATGGCGGTTTCGACTTCAAAAAGATTGGCAAGAGTTTTTTCAAGGGCGGTTACATGCCCAGTGTCGTAACCGGACCAAGAGCCTTCCAGAAAGGCTTTGCGCAGGTTTTCGAAAATGAGGGGGCTATCAGGTACTCCGGAGGGGGGCCCGTTCGGGAATAACCTTTCGCCACCAAGAATTGCGGGAAGATTTTTCATGCAACCACCCGCAATTTAAGACTAAGGATTAAAGTAAGCGGGTTTACCACGCATGGCTTCAAAGATACCCTTGGGAACCAAGAAAACATCGCCCTGCAACCTACTGCTGGTTGCAAAGTAACTTGCTCCCTCTGCTTTCCCGACGACCAGCTTTTGAGTTTCCTTTTCACCCTGCAAACGAAACTCAATCTGCAATGCACCCTTGGCTAGATCCAGTTCCTGCTCAGGTTTTGCACCGGTTTTCAGGGTGACAAATTTTTCCGCCTTCAATTGTGAAAGCACTCCCAACAAGCCTTGTAACTTAGCGGAATCAAGTTTGAAATCTGCAGGGGATTTCACAGTCCAATTCATATCCTTTAATTCGGCTTCGATGGTGAAGGGACTTCCCAAAAGCGCTTGCCAGCCTGTTATTTTCACCATTTCAACCTTGGCCATATCCAACCGAGGGAAGATAGACATATCCTCAAATTCGGCCTCCAGTGCAGCCAGGGTCGCCTTATCCACAACAAAGATGTAATCGCTACCCGTGACTTTTGCATAGATGCCAGATTTGTCTGGAGATTCTTTGCCAAAAAGATATTCAAAAGTTTTGGCTTCCTTGTCTTTCCCAAGGGTCACCACAGCCTTCATGGCTGCTGGCGCCAGGCCAAATTCCTTGGCCAGTTCGGCGTCGGCAGGTTTTTCTGCGGCTATCTTGGAAGGGCGCAAATTGCTTAACGACGCCAACGCGTTTCGAATCAAATTGGCATCTGCCTCTTTGCCAGCTTTATCCGATGGTTGGGCAATCTTCCAAGGGTCCTCTTTTTTATCCCTGCTGACATCAAACAATTTGCCTGCCTTGTCGATCAGCAGTTTGTTCACACCTTCGGATGGATCCGCTGTCTGGGCAAATTTGGGAATCGAGGCATCCAAGTAGGAGAGCGGGTTCTCCTGAACCTTGTCGAGAATGTTTTCCGCAACTTTTCCGTAGGTTACCTCTTTTTCGGCAATGCGCTTGAACGCGATCAAGCCACCTTCCTTCTTGCCAAAAAGGATTCGAACTTTCGGATCACCAGCCTTGAGAACCGGTTTTTCATCCTTCTTTTCTTCTGGCTTTTTGTCGTCTTTTTTCTCTTTTTTCTCTTCTTTCTCTTCTTTCTCTTCTTTCTTATCTTCCTTTTTGGGCTCATCCTTGGCAGGTTCAGCTTTCTTGTCCTCTTTTTTCTCTTCCTTCTTGGGAGTTTTATCTATCCCCTCCACAAAGATATCCAGTTGAGCAACCGGCTTATCCAAACCCAAGTCAGCTTCCTTGGCTCCAGCGTCCACAAAAGATTTAATCTGTCCTTTCTGGGAAAGTAAACCAACAAGATTATTGATGTTTAACTCATTGATGGCGCTGGGGACATCTTTTCCCGGGCGGTAAAACATCCACGGTTTTGCCTGATCTGGCCTGCGAAACTCAAGCAAGCCGTAGCTGTTAGTCAGGTTGATGGCATCGGGTTTGTCCAACGCACCCAGCCTTACCAAGGTTCTATCCCTAAGGCCCTCGGGGTCTGCCACCAGTTTCAAGATTGGTTCCAGATTTGCAGCCTGAATTTTTACCACTTCTTTTCTACCATCATCCAGCATGGCAAAGTACTTGTCTTTTGCCTCGCCAACTTTCTCGCCCACCGCAACCAAAAGTTTGGCAGTGGATGTCTTGTCACCTTCTTCGGTGCGTTCCACGGTCAGGGAAAGAACTTTATCCTTCACAACATCCAGCTTGTACTTTGCAAGGTCAGCAGCGCCGTCTTCCACAAAGTCATTTGATTTTTCATCGCGATAGTCCACTTTCAGGTTGGAAAGATTATTCAGAAGACCGAGAACCCCACCAGAAACCTTCAAAGGTTCCGGTGTTTCAGTTCCCTCGAAATCCGCTTCGCCAAAAGTTGAAGGTTCGGTATATTTCCAACGACTTTCACCCGATTTACCCAAGGCCAAAGCTTTCTTGCCAGTCTCCTCTAACTTAAAAGACTTTATGTCTGAAACACTGGGGCAAAGCAGATCCTTCTCGCGAAATGCCAGGGTGTTTTTAAACACAGCTTCCAACAGGGATTTCTTTACCGCCAATGGTTCCTTGGGACGATCCGAGGAAAGCACATAAACCACCGCACTACCCTCACCGGGGCTGGTATTACCCACTTTTAAGCTGATAATTTTGTCAGAGTCCTTTTTCTTGAGGCTAATCACTGCTGAAGGGTCATCCAACCCCCACTGGGCCAAGTTGGAAGGACGGTCGGCCTCGGGGTCTGGTTTGGCTTCCCGAAGCTGCCTTACCACTTCCTGAATGGCAAACTTGTCCGCACGGGTGTCGCGCGGGGATTTCTGATTCCAACGCTTGGTGGCAGGATCCAGTTCAAACACAAGCTTCTCGGAATTTGGTTTCTTACGATCAATCTCCAGGCGATCGACATCATCCACCTGGATGGTTTGCGCACCGCTCCTCATGGAAGGGAATAGAAACCCGGAGGATTCCACAACACCCGGATCCATGAACAATGCGATAGCCAGTAAAAGAAAAACACCTGCAAGGAACCCAAACAGGATATAGGTCGTCTTGAAGTTCATATTTCAATTCCCTGTCTTCAAACTTATCGCCTGCGAACAATCCAAATAGCGCCACCCAGGCCAACCACCGAAAGAAGCATCATGGCCAAAGGAAGATATTTCAACCGGGTAACGGTTTCCTCTCCCACGGAAAAACGATATTCTTTGCGCTCCTGACCTTTTGGTTTCTCACCAAGGTCCTTGCGATCCCTAAGCCAGGAAAGGCTACTGTTAAATAAGGCAGTGTGCGTTTCGCCAAACCGGCCATTGATGCCTTCATTCGAAATCCAATTCGAATCGCCAAACACCACCATCCTTGGCTTATCTTCCTGCCCAGCCATGCTTTCATGTCCAGGAACCTGCGCCAAAGGATTAGGGCCACCTTTTTCGGTCACCGCCACTGCCACACCCACCTGTCCCTTGGCAAGCCTGGCTTCCAGTTTCTTTTCATCTTTGCGCATTTCAGCGACCATTTCACCAACATTGGCCCCCATATCCGCTTCCACCCAAACTGGAATTCGGGGATCGGTCAGCAACAATTCCTCCACCTTAAAGGCTTCCTGACCACTTGCGGAAGGAATGCCTTTAACAGGGCGCATTCCCTCAAACAAAAACAAAGATGCTGTTCTTTCGTTGGTGAATGCCTTGGCGATGGCGTTGGTGCTTTTTCGCGCCGCCATCACGGTAAGCGTGGATGGTTTGCGTTCATTCAAAGGGGTAAACACTTCCTCATCCCCAACATCAACTTGAAACTCCCTTAACAAGGCTTTCAGATTTGGCATGGGTACCATTTGTTTTTTTCCACCGGCATTTTCAACTTCCACATCCAGGAATAAAAGCAGCTTGCCTTTTTTACCCCCAGTTCCTTTCAAGTAACTTCGCAGGGTATCAATCGCCTGCGGAGGGGGATCCATCTTGGGGCGTGCCATGATGACAACATCTGCATCCGCTGGAACTGCTTTGGCATTGCGATCCAAATTCAATTTTTCCAGCTTGTAGTTGCCCTTGGCAGTTTCTTCCCAAAGCGAACCGCTACCGGAATTGGAACCGGGCTTTTTATCATCCACATCCAGTTCGCCATTTCCCTGCGTAAAATAAACCACCGCCTGAGACTTGCCTTCCGCAAGATAGGTCATGGTTTTCACAAGCTGGCCTTCACCCAAAAACTGGAAACCACCTCCCTCGGCATCGCGCATTCGCGGGTCTTGCTGAGGTATGGAATAAAGGTCCTGATATTTGATGAAGTCGTAAACAGGCTTCTCACCTGTTCCGTAGACAACCAACAAACCCAACGAATCTGGGATCTGGTATTTTTCCTGAAGCTTGATCATATCCTGCGCATCTAAGTCGCGGGAAACGGATTGCCAGGTAAGCTTCTTGGTATGGGTCTTGAATGTTTCCAGAAGTGTTTCTGTTTCCACCGTAATCAGGTTGTTCCCCGGCAGCAAAACATAAACCTTCACAGGATCCTTCAGGTTTGCGAGAAAGTTCTGGGTACTGTCACTGATCGAGTACAACCCAGATGAAGTGAAATCGAATGTTCGGTTAAAGAAGTCATATTTGCCAAGAGGGACGTACGCCAGAACATTCACAATTCCAAGAACGGCAAGCAGAAGAATACCTGTCAGGAAGGCATTTGTGCCATAAAGCAGCCTGCGCAACCCGGCGTTGGACCTTTCAAAGCTTTTGGCAAGAAGAACACTCAGGAACATTAGGGCCAGGCCGCCGAACAACAAACCAGCACAAAGAAGAACCACGCCCGGACTTTTGCGCCATTCCACCAACCCACCAGAGAACACAGCGGAATGTTCCACAAAGGGAAGCGTAATGCCCAGAATGGCAGTAATAAAACCAGCACCACCTCCCAGGAAGATCATTCCTATACGAAGGGCATCCGCGTCCGGGGTTTCACGCCGGTTCCTACCACCCAGAACAAAACCAATTCCCATGGCATATACCGCTATGGTTCCCGACCAAAGAATATAGGGAAGCTGTGCCTTCCCAAAACGCCAGACTATGATTCCGCACGCAAGAGCAGATATGCCCGCCACCATGAAGGCGCCAAAGTTCATCACCGCCTGGTTGCGGGACAACCCTTCCACCCAACCCTGATTATTATTGTTATTGTTCATTTTGATTCTCCAAGGCTGGTTGTTATTTCCACTTCCTGAATTCCAAGGTCTTCACAGTCAGGAACAACCAGAAGATCGCAAACGAAACATGGAACAATAGGAATTTTGGAACCAACTTTCCCTCTAGGTTAGTGTTCCAAACATCCAGGTACGAGACATGCATAAGAACCTGATACCATGGGCCACCCGGGTTCTGCCCGAAAATTCTTTCCCGGATGATCGCCACAATGAAAAGCCCTAACATGCCGGCAAAGGTGAGAACACCACTGATAATCTGGTTTCTGCTAAGGCTGCTAAAGAAAAGACCCATGGATACAAATGCCGCTCCCGTGGCACAAAGCCCTATGAAAAAGCTGATTAGCGGGCGGTAATCAAATGCTGGGGCTCCGGCCAGCGGCAAGGCCAGCAGGTACAACCCAAAGGGGGCCCACACCACAAGATACATCACAAAACCCGCCAGGAATTTACTGAGAACTATCGTCAATTCATCCACAGGAGCGGTAAGAAGCACTTCGACGGTGCCTGACCTTTGTTCCTCGCTTAAAAGTCGCATGGTGATGGCTGGCACAATAAAAATGATCGCCAGTACAGGAACAAGATCGATCACATAGTTTCGCACAATGGGTTCGATATTCGTACGAGAGACCGCAAGCCGATTGACGAAATCGATGTATCCAAACCAGGCGGCAATCACAAAGCCAAGAAGCACAAAGTAGGCTATGGGTGAAAAGAACATCGCCCCGAGCTCCCTCTGAGCCAGCACGGCGAGCTTGCTTTCGGAGGCAAGCATTCCAGTCGCTGTAAACAGAAGGCCGCCAAGAGTCATCAGAAGAAACCCACCCGGGATAAAGAAATCACCCGGACGGGTTTTAAGAATGCCAAGGTTATGAAAGAGCGGCGGTAGCGCAGAGCGAAGAAAAGCATACAAGAAAAGAACCGCTCCACCCCAAAAGATGATTCTGGCACTTTGCCAGGCAAAATCATCCCCCATGCCACGGGACCCGAGATATGCCACAAGAAACAGCAAGCCAAACAGTCCGCCAACAAAGAACTGGGGTAGAAATGGAGCCGCCTTTACACTTTCCGGGCCAATGATGCATCCGGTAATACCCACCACCGCACACACGGCGCCGATTAGTCCTATCACATTCTGGGAGGTTGATCTTAAAGACCCTTCTGTTTCATGTCGCAGGAATGCGAGTTCAAACAATAGCCCGAGCAGAAATGCCAGTGATCCCAAACCAAACATTCCGGATTTACCAAACAATGGCAACAAAAAGCATATGGCGCCCAAAAGCAAAAGGCTGTACCCGAACATCATGTAAGCCCGGCGAAATTGTAGTTCCTGGTCAAATGCCGCATGAAAAAGTAAACCGGCAAAACCAATCGCCATGGCAAACGAAGCCCAACCCATGCCTAGGCTTGCCACTTTTCCCGAAAGATTCAGGGCTATGGCCAAACCACCGAAGATGGTGAGCGCAGCACCCAGACTTCCGACTATCCGGGCAAGGGTTGGCTCGTCCGCCACCATTTCGGATGGGCCTGCACCCGGTTTCAAGTTCGGGTTATTCCAAGGGGTTGTTATTGGTTCCATCTGGTCGACTCCAGTCATGTTGATTCTTTTTGCGGTTAATGTCCGTGGTTGATTAGGCCTTGGCAGGGGCAGACATAGAAAAATCATCCTGGTTGTTGATTTCGTTCCAACGATCCTGAAGGTTCCTGCGCCTTTGATCCAGCTTTCTGCAAGACCAACCGTTCTGGACGATTTTCTGAAAAACTGCCTCGCGCAAATCTCCATGCTCGGAACAGCGCACATCATACGAGCCAAAGCCATCCCCAAGATTCTGATGGTTAACAGAAACCACTCCTTGAAGTTCTCTTAGACTGTTGGCGATTTGCACTTCCGGCCCCCGGGCTTCCAACTGAACCACAGCATCTGTTTCAATCTCTGAAATCTTCTTGGCAAGCGCCAAACGGCCACGCCTCATGATCAGCACGCGCTGCACAATGGTTTCCACCTCGGCAAGCAGGTGAGAGCTAAAAACAATCGTGTGATTCTGGCCAAGTTCCTTGAGCATTTTCAGAGTTTCGAGCTTCTGCTCGGGGTCCAATCCATCGGTGGGCTCATCCAAAATCAATAGTTTTGGGTCGGCCAAAAGCGCATCCGCAAGCCCCACTCTTTGGCGGTAACCCTTGGAAAGGGAACCCAACAACCTTCTTCGAACCTCTTTCACACGACACTTTTCAAGAACCTGATCAATGCGCGCGGTTCGAACCCGCCTGTTTACACCTTTGAGACGGGCCCTGAAATTCAGGTATTCCTCCACTCGCATTTCTGGGTAAAGAGGAATGCTTTCAGGCAGGTAACCAATCTGCTTGCGCACCTCCATGGAATCATTCATGACATCAAACCCACCAACCCTGGCGGTTCCGCTGGTTGCCGGGTAAAAGGTGGTGAGAATGCGCATGATGGTTGATTTGCCTGCGCCGTTATTGCCAAGCAAGCCCACTATCTCGTTATTTTCCACTTGGAATGAGACATCGCGCACCGCAAGGATGGGGCCGAAATATTTTGTTAGATTTTCTACTTCGATCATCATGGCCAATCACCTGAATAATCCGCGGGAACCTTCGCAGACGGGCTAGAACATTTCCCGCTCCGCTTTGGTCCTCATCAGAATATCTAACGGGTTGGCTCAGAGACTTCAAGAGGCTAGTTCGAAAGAACTGTAGTTACTGTCATACAGCAAGTTGGGCCAGTTCTTCATCGTTTAGAGGATGACCCGCCAGTTTTTTCATCGCGGAAAGTTTAGCCTTAAGGCCTGCGCCAAACTCCCTTAGTGTATCCATGGAAAATTCATAGTCATGAATCTTTTCATGATCCAGCAAAACCAGCCTTACCTTGATCAACGCTTGTTTTTTGGGAAGCTTTCCACAGCTTTCCATCGCCAACGCATATAACTGCATCTGAAACCGATGTTTGCTTATCGATTGATCCGCAGGGCCGGCATCAGTCTTCCAATCCACTATCTCAATGGTGCCATCTTCAAGCATCACCCATTTATCTATGCGCCCCTGTACCAGCCAGCCTTCCAGGGGTAATAGAAAATCCTGTTCCACCATCCCGGGGGATCTCAGTATTTGTTGAACCTCTTCGCTTTGGGCATATTTCAATAGATTACTCACCTTCGCTTTGATGGACTTAATCTGTCCGGCATCCAAAATAAGAGCTTCATCCTCAAGATCCATTTCGCGGGCTGCCAGTGCAAGCTCGGCATCCACCAGGCAATCTATCCACTTTCGTTGGTCGTTTTCAGCAAGATCGATCCATTCCGCATACCTTTCCAACGCGCGGTGAACCGCGGTGCCTATGGTTGCACCAATCTGCCTGGAGCTTTCACTCTTCCTGGCAGACCCGATCTGGGATGGCTGCGGGATATGATAATTGGGCTGCACATGGTAACTCGTCTTAAGGTGCCATCTTGCTGGCGCATCGCTAAATTCCTCGGTTTGCTCCTCCAACCTGGTTACTGCCATAGGGCTGCACATGGAATTTTCCGAGTAGGCTTTCATATCCAACTGCCAATCAGAATCATCATTTTTTGCAAGCACAGGTGCAACATGGGCATCCGGGTGACTGCGCAAATGTATCTGCAAGCCTTTTTCCTCCCACACCCCAGCCTTGAAGTGGCTGTCCTGCAGACCTAAAGCGGAATAAAACCATTTCCGCCAGGATTCACCATTCGATCTCGGCTTTTGCGCGGACAGGATCAACACTTCCTCCGCCCTGGTGGCGGCCACATAAAACAATCGTCTGGATTCTGCCATTTCGCGGGCTTTCTTTTCCTTTGCAGCTTTTTTATGGGCCCAGTTTGCCTCTTCTGTTCTTGGTAGCAAGGGATGGCGAATGCGAAGCCCAACAAAACCATTAGAATCCACCATCACACTTTCAGCCGACTTGCCTGAAACTGGCCTTTGAAGATTAGGAACCACCACCAGCGGAAATTGCAACCCCTTGGACGCATGCACTGTCATGATCTGAACCGCATTCATTCCTTCCACCTCGACAGCGGCTTGTGAATCCTTGATGCTTTCCTCGGCCCTTTGCTGCAATCCGTTGGCAACACGCGCAAGACTGGAACCGGGCTTGGATTCCTCCAACCTCAGGAATTCAAAAAACTGCCCCAGGTTCGCGATCACCTGTTCGCCATCATGTTGGGAAGCGTATCTCTGGTAAGCGCCACTTTCCTCAAGACACATTTGCAATAAATCGGTGTGGGACATCCGGTCTGCCAATCGTCGCCATTCCCCTTGCAACCCAACCTTGGTAGATGCATTCACCAGTCTGGACTTGTCTTCCTGGCTGAACTGCTTCCACGCGGATTTAAGGTTCTTCAAATCATGCGGAGCCAACTTCTGGAGTTTGCCTTTTTCACAGGCTTTTTCTAAATCCGCATCCAACCTTTGAAGAATGGACAACCCTCTGGGCAATCTTCTGCCACCCAGGTAATGGAAAAACATCAGATCGGCATCTTTGCATGCAATTGCAGGCCCACGAAGCACACCCAGCAGCGCCACATCGTTTCCCGGCTGGGAAAGGCACAAGCACAGGTGCATCATGTCCACTATTTCCTGCCTTTGCCAAAACCCCACTCCACCATGCACCGCGTAAGGAATGCCCCTGGTGCGTAGATGCTCTTCCAGATTGCGAAGAATCTTGTTTCTGGATGGAATCAAAATGGCCATATCTTTCCAACTAAAAGTCTGACAACCACCATTCCGGTCTGGCTTCTGTCTGGGCAAGCCATAATGCCGAATCAATTCATCAGCAATCATGCGAACCTGATTTACTCCGATATCCTCTGAAGTTTCCTGCTCGGAATGAGGATCGGATTCGTCTTCCTCCTGCGATTCCGCCGCTTCCAGATAAATGGTTTCACCCCTGCCCTCCACCTTGAGGCCCGCCACAAGTTCCTGAAACTTCACCTGAAAACTTTCATTGGGATCATAATTGTGGCTTATGGGGTCGAATACGTATTTGAACAACTTGTTGAAGAAACTAAGCGGGGTATGTTCAAGCGTGCGAAAATTCTCGCTCAGGCGCATTTCGCCCAATCGTACTTTTTCTTCCGCTTCCACTTGCGAGGCGTTTTCATAATGGGTGGGTAATTCACCATGCCCATGATCCCGGTTGGATTCGATGATCAACTTTTGCACATCGTGAAACACAGAAACATCCGCCTGACGAAAGCCATAGATCGATTGCTGGGGGTCACCCACCACAAAGAGTCGGTCTTCTTCAAGCTTTGTGTCAGGTCCATTGGCAACGAGATGCGAAAGAATTTCCCACTGCAGCTTGCTGGTATCTTGAAATTCATCAATCTGAATAAATCGGAAGCGCTTCTTCAACTCCTGGGGTACGTTGGGGTAGGTTTCGAAAAGCCACAAAACCCTTCTTGCGACAGTATCAAAATCAAACGTATTCCTTGCATGACACAACCTCATGTATTCATCATGCACCCTGCGAAGAATAACCATGAGATGATTTCTGGCATGCAAGGCTCGTATTTCCAAATCGGCATCAAATTTTGATTCATTCAAAACTTCCCGCCAACCTAATTGAAGTGCTTCCATTTCGCTCTTAACTAAACCATGACGCCCCAAGCTCCTGACCTTACCTTTCGAATCTAAAAGCAAATCGAACAACTTTTCAAAAACCTCCAACCGTTTTTGAGGTTCATCGAGTAAGGAAAGAATTTCCTGGCTTTCATTTTCACAATCTTTCAAGGTGGCCGTGACCTTAGACTCAGCCTTAATCTTGGTAACTATGGTGGCCAAGGTATCCCTTAGGCTTTCCCTTTCATGGACCATTTTTTGGGAAGCCGGAAGTTGGTCTTCCATAACTTTGACTTCCTCTTCCGGATTTACAACTTTGTTCACTTGAAGAATTTTGTTAACCCCGGCACTATGATCCAAAAGCCTTGTCAGGTGCCCTTGCAAGGACCTTGGACCATCCAGCCTTTTCCACCATTGCAGCGCGGCTTTCAATTCCTGATGATCGGTTTCATCCATCGCAAGCACGGCTTGAATGGCCTGTTCCCGTATTTGTTCTGCCTCGAATGGTTCAAGCATTCGGAAATCAGGCTCAACGGGATACTCGGATTCATCGACCAGCGCGTATTCCCTGAGAATCGCACCTAGAAAACCATCTATGGTTCCTATCTCGGCAACTTCCAATTCTTCAAGCCGGGCGTTCCACCATTCCCGTTCCCATTCATTGTCATGCGCTTTGCTGATTTGTTCCGCCAATAGAATACGAAGCCGTTGTTTAAGTTCCGCGGCAGCCTTCCTGGTGAAGGTAATCGACACAATATTTCTCAGGGTAATTCCATGATTATGAAATAGGTCATCATCTACTTTCCGCATGTGATGTTTCAAGATTTGGATCATACGGTCCACTAGCACACTGGTTTTGCCACTTCCTGCATTGGCACGAAGTGCGAGGTTCCTCTGGCAATCCAGCGCATGCTTTTGCGAGTCAGTGAACTGTTCATTTGCTTTGGTTGGGAACATGGGCGATTCCTTAATAAATGGTGTTCTTGAAGCCTTGGGGATGCCTGCAAACAAAACGGAACGAGCAAAAATCAGAGCATTCTGGATACTTGCCATCCACATGCAAACTAAGGGGAAACTTACCAGCCCGAATCATTCCGGCGTTTTCAAGAGCCTTCTGGCGGGCAAGATTCTCGGTTTGTTCTCCCAATGGCACATCCAAATCAAAAACCTCGTTTTTTGATGAACTTTTTTTGTCTGCCAGGTGGACATACGAGGCTTTGGAAATCTCCACCGGCCCCCCCAATTCTTTGGACATGGTTTCCCGGGCCGCTATGGAATAAAGTTGAAGTTGCAGCAACCTTCCATCTTCAAGCTGCACTTGCACCTTTTTTTTATCCGGCTTGCCGGTTTTATAATCCGTCAGTGAAATTTTGGAAGTATCAGAACGGCCGGCATCAATTCGGTCTATCTTGCCAGCAAGGTATACCTCGGTCCCACTAGCATCCTTACCCAAAAGCACCTTGCTGAATTCCTTTTCACCTGCCAGATATCCATATTCCTTCTCGTATGCCTGTAGGTGTGACACAAGTAAATCCAGCACACCATTCTTTTCAAAGAGTAAATTCAAGCGGTGCAATGGCAGCAAGCCAGCGTATTCCAATCGCATTTCCTCCCAGAGCTTTTCGCAGTTTTTTTGAAAACTTTTAGCATCTTTATTAAGATCGAATGCTGAAGCAGGTTTATTGGCTGGAATCTTTTCCTTTTGCCTTTTTTCGTTGTAAAGATCGCACAAGGCCTCGTGAACAAGCTTGCCCAGCAATGTATGTTCACTATCCTCAAATGGTTCCAAATGAAAAAGTTTGCCCACCAGGAACCTGAAAGGACACTCAGAATAAGATTCCAGCGTGCTTGGGCTGAATTCTTTTTGTGTTCCATATTCCCTTGAAAGCAAATCACCCAGAGAACTGTTCATGGGTGTACCATTTTCTTCCAGCCTTAATTTTGAGGCCCAGTTCTCACCCGTGGTAGAACGATTAACCGCACCCTCCAGCAACTGCTTCTCCATTTTACTTGTGATTAAATGCAGCCTTGGTGGCACCTGAATTTGTTTTTCAAAAGGCTTTAAGAAAATGGATGGGATTAATTCCTGTTGACCCTCTTTTTGGGGATGGCAAAGGAAAAGTTCTTTCCTGGCTGCAAAAAATAATCGCGAAAACAGGTACTCCTGTTCATTCCTTCTCGCACGCGCCAATTCCCAAAGATTACGGCTGTTTTCCCGGATACGCGGGATATAACCCCGGCTTCGAGGTGTTGGTACTTGTCCCTCCACCAAACCCAAGGCAAAGATATGGTCAAATTCTAATCCCTGGATTTCACGGGATTCAAAAACCTGAACCCCGGCATCATCCTCACTCATGACCTGATATGTTCGATCTGATAGTACAGTTTGCAGCAAATGAAGTGTTGCTTCCGCGCGGCTTACACTCCCACCCGCATTCTTCAATTTGTCGGATAACAGTTCTTTTCCGTGCAACAAAACATCTCGAAAGATATCCAGAATTTTTGAAAGTGCCTTTTGGTCTTTCTCGATTTCCGCCCAGGGGACCATGGTTCTTCCATCGTAAAGATTCGGCTTTGCTTGAATCCAATCTTCCATTTTTACCGTGTGCAGAATTTGAATCATACTTTCCAGAATAGATTGCAAATCCCCGCTGGATAACGCTTCCTGAAGCTGAATGACAGGCTGCAAAACCTTTTCCAAGGAATTAAGGAAAACTTGAAACTTATGGCTGGTGGATTCCGATTTTAATTGAAGGCCAGTTCCAAACCTGACAAAACATTCCTTCCAGGATTTTGCATCCGCTGGAAAATGCATGGGCAATGACAGGATTTTTTCCACGAAATAGGGTCGGTCCAGGACATTTAAGACAAAAGGCAAATGCAAGTAGCCTGACAAATCCTCCCTCGCCCATTTACCCTTAATAAGTTCCAAAGCCGCCTGAAGAATTCGTGCCGGTCGGGATTCCGCTAGGGGAAATCCCTTGCCCGCAAGATTGAATGGAATGCCCGACCGGGGAAAAAACTCCCTTACCAATTGATCGTAAGGAAAACCGGGGATCACCACGGCCACATTTCTGAAATTAAAATCTTTGTTGGTTTTTTTCTGAAGCTTTAACCACCTTGTTAAGAAATGAATCTCGGAAAAAGCATCAGGTAATTCGTAGATTTTTAATGCTTCCAGATTTTCGATTTCCTCGATAGGGCTTGTTGTTTTAAACAACCGGTTACCAACATCTGCAAGAGGGGGGTTATTGCCTGCTTCATAATCATCGGAATCAACCTGAAGTTTCTGGTTTTCAAAAAAATCGGTTGCAAGGTGTAGGTTATTGCCCGGTGAACTATCTGGGTTTCCCAACATCCAAAGGGCAACATCGGTTTTTCTGGCTATTTCCGAAACAAGTTGAAGCTCCACTGGAAGAAAAAGATTAAAACCTTCCAGAAACACAAATGGTTTCTGTCTGTTTAACCATTGTGCCGGCCCATTATTTTCCCTCAAGAGGTTTACAAGCTTGAAAACCAGGGTGTTTCGATCCGCAAAATTATTTTCCTCCAGTATTTTTCTGTAATGGTTAAAGGCATCCACAATCTGGTGGTCGGTGCCTGGCGCAGGGTCGGTCATAGTGCCCAAATAATCACGAAACAAACGGTCAAGTTCTGAAAGCAGTGAGGGGCCTGCCTCCCTGTTGGCAGCCAGGCTCCAGCTTTTCGCAAGCACAAGATGCCTTTGGGTCTCTGACATTACATGAAAGTTTCCGGTCAGGCCCTGCATGGCAAGTTCATTGATCCATTGTTCCAGATTCATGATTCTTGGAACCATGCCTGGTTTTTTACCTAGCAATCTTTGCAGATATCGCTTACGCCTGGAGTTGGGAACAACCCAGTAAACCTGGCTGGAGTTTGGGTCGCAGGCAAAAACCCTCTGGTAAAGATTCTCAAGAAAAGCCGGCTGGTTTTCCGTCAATTCCAGCGGAAGACCTGCTATATTAGACCTGATAAATTGGAACATTAGGAATTCCTTTGCTGCCAACCTTGAAAGATCGTCTTTCAGGCAGGAAGATTATTCGAACCTATGGAAGAATAATTTCCAGCCCAATCGAAAAAAAATCTTTTGGGAACGATTCCGAAATTATCAGGTTCTGGCAGCGAATAACTTACCCAGATATAACCACGGCACAAAATAATGATCAAATTCATACACGCAGCAGACATTCATTTGGACAGCCCACTGCGTGGCTTGGCACAAAAAGAATACCTTCCTGCGGATCTGATTCGATCTGCCACCCGAAAAGCCCTTACTAACTTGGTCAACCTGGCAATTGATGAAAAAGTGGACTTCGTTCTCCTCGCTGGTGATCTTTATGATCGCAATTGGGATGACAGTGCCACAGGGTTTTATTTTATCGGCGAGATGAAACGGCTGGAGGGAAATAAAATCCCAGTAATCATGATCACTGGAAATCACGACGCTGTCACCATTATTAAAAAACCGCTACCTTATCCTGATAATGTGGTTATTCTTGACTCCAAAAAACCCCAATCCCATCACATTTTAAAGGAGGAAATACTACTGGCGGTAGTTCACGGACAAAGTTTTCAGGACAAGGCCGTTACCAGCAACCTTGCTTCAAAATATCCACCACCTATTCCTGGAACAATTAACATTGGTATTTTGCATACTTCCCTGGAAGGTTCCTCAGAACACGATACTTACGCTCCTGCTGATATCCAGGAGCTTATCCTCAAGGAATATGATTACTGGGCTTTAGGGCATATCCACAAGCGCGAGGTGGTAAGAACCAACCCCTGGATCGTGTATCCAGGAAACATTCAGGGCAGGAACATCAGGGAAACAGGCGCCAAAGGGTGCTATTTGGTGGAATTCGAGGGACATGGGAAAGCCAAATTGGATTTTCGCGATTTAGATGTGTTTCGCTGGCTGACCCTTGAAATTGACCTTGGTGGAATTTCGGACAAACAAGGTTTTCTGGAAGCGGTAAGCATAGTGATTGGTGAGAAGCAATTGGATGAAACCCGGATTCCCCATGGGATACGGGTAATTCTAACTGGGGAAACACCATTTCATGACCAACTCGCCTTCGACACGAACTGGGCCAGGGACGAAATTCAGGCGCTTTTCATTGACAAAGGAAACAACCAGCTCTTTGTGGAAAAGTTGGTTTTGGAAACAAAGGCGCCTTCAAAGGGTGATAAACATGGCAATTCCCTTTCTGAGGACGCCTTGAACATTATCCACAAAACCATTGATTCGCTGCGAAAAGACCCGGAGTCTTTGAAAAAACTTATCATGGATTCCGAACTTGCTGACTTGGCCAAACGGATTCCAGGCCCCTGGCGCGAAGAAAATGATCCTGATGCAATCCTACCCTTGGATATTAACTGGCTGGCGCCCTTGTTGGATCAGGTAGGCCCATTCATAGAAACCACAGATCGAAAAAATCGGGGCCAAAGATGAAGGTAAAACAAATCTGCTTCCAAAAAATAGGCCCTTTTGAAAACACCCGGGTGGACTTTACCCAAGGCCATCCAGGGCTTCATGTAGTTTATGGGGCCAATGAGGCTGGAAAAAGTTCCGCACTGAGGTATTTCAATTACTTCTTTTTTGGAATCCCACTAAAGAATGATGAAAATTTTAAGCACGAACATCAGGATTTTTTGATTCAAGCGGTTCTTCAAGCATCCCAGGGCGATTTCAACCTGACTCGTACCAAAAAGAAAGGCAGGGAAGTCCTTTTACCGGATGGTTCCAACGGCAAGGAAATTCTTGACAGCTTGCTTGGCACTGTCAGAGAGGAAGAGTTTCACCGGTTGTTTGGAATAAGTCATTCCCAGATTCGTCATGGAGCCCAGGACCTGCTCGATGGGCAGGGGGATTTGGTAAAGGCCCTATTTGAGGCTGGTACGGGCTTGCATGACATTGGCAGAATTCAGGAAACTCTGGACAAGCAAATTGAAGCGGCTTTTTCAAAAAGAACCAGCTCGGAAAAACCCATCAATGTAACCATTGAGAAATACAAGAACCTTAGAACGGAACTGGAAAAGGCAAAGTTAGATAACAGCGAATGGCGTTCAGCTTCTGACAGTAACATGGCATTAAAATCTCAGGTGGAAGAACTTGAGAAGGAAATAACCGCGGCAAGAGAAAAGCAGGAACGGCTTCAAAAAATTATTCGCGTTCTTCCCAACCTTACCAAACGTAAATTGAACCGGAATAAACTGGCACCCCTTGAGCATATTCCGCTTCTGCAGGAGTCCGAAATCACTGAATACGAGCAGGCTTCAAAAAAACGGGAAACCGCCCTCGTTTCTATCGATGGTCTTAAAAAACAAACTAACGAATTTGATGAACGGATTAAATCACTGGTAGTAGACGAAAACATCCTTTCCCAAATAAAAGAAATTGAAGCGCTCTATCAGGCCCTCGGCCAGATGGACAGCCTGCTTGCGGACCATCCAAAGCGAATGAGGGAAAAGGAATCCGCAGAATCAGAAGCCAAAAAAATAGCCCTGGAACTTTACAAACATGATGACTTGAATCAAATCATCTCATTGCTGCCAAATACAGCCCTTCGAACTGAAATTTCAGGCATCCGCGCCGACATAGACCACCTAGAAAAACAAATACTCGAGAAAAGGGAAGAGGAAGCAGAAATCCTGGAGACAATTCAATCGTTGGAAAGGAAATTAAAAGAGCTGGATTTGCATCCCCACTTAGAACAAATCCAAGCTTTGTTTGAAACCATCAAGGCAGAAAATCTGCTCCCTTCGACATTGAAAAACAGCCAGCAATCGATCAATAACTCCAAGGGTTCACTGGACGCGAAATTCCAAATGTTGAGTCCCTGGCAGGGAAGCCAGGAAAAACTTCTTGACACCCTTTTGCCATCTCCGGAAAGGTTGCAGTATTTTCGCAGCCAATTTCAGGCGTTGGAAAGCAAAAGGAATATTTTGATCCAACAAAGCCAATCGAAACAGCAAGTAAGGCGGGAAAAACAAAGTCAGGTGGAGAACACTCAACCCATCCTGAAACTTCCAACCATGGATGCATTAAAGGAAGTGCGCCAAACCAGGGATATGGCTTGGAAAGCGTTTCAGGATGGAACACAGCCACCTCGCGAAGTTCTTGGTAAACCTTTGGAATCTTCCGATGCACGTTTGGTCTTTTTAGCCCTTGTTGAAAAGGCAGACGATTTGGCCGACAGAATCATGGCTGATGGTGAAAGAATTGGAACCATCAAGCAGTTAACGATGGATATCCAGCGGTTGGATGATGAGATCCAGGCCCACGCCAAAGATGCCGGGGAAATCCAAACGGATCAGAATAAATTGGAGGAATCCTGGAAATCACTTTGGATGGATGCTGGCATTCCTTCACCCGGTGCACCCCCCGAAATGCTAACCTGGCTGGAAAAAGCAGAGGAGTGGAAAAAGGAATACCAGATTTACCAACCTATTTGGTTAAAGCATCAGGAATGCGAAAAAAAACAGGTAGACCTTTTTGGACAGGTGTCGCAACTGCTAACCCTCAAGGATGCCAAGTTAGATACAGTTTGGCAGTTTTTGAATTTATTCATCACCAATGAACTGGCAAAGGGTCGTGACAAGCCAGGCGTATTGGAGCAATTCGACAAGGAAAAAGGAAAACATGCCTCCACAAAAATCAAGCTGAATCAATTAGTCGCGGATAAAGCAAAAAAGGATCAACAATGGGTAAACCGGCTAGGGGAATTGAAAATTCCCACGGATGCCGGTTCGGATAGGGTGCAAAAATACCTTTCCGAAATTGAAACCATCAAAAACTACTGTAAAACTGCCAGCGAAAAGAAAAGTCAGGCTGAAAAAATTCAAAAGGACATCAATTCCGCACAGAATCGCCTGAAGTCTTTACTTAAGGCACTGAATTACGAAAAATACTCCTCGGAACCAGACTCTTTCCGAACAAGCGTGGAACAATTAGCAAGGGAACTGGAACAGGCAAAAAAAGACAGGGACCTTTCTCAAGAATTCGCAAAACAATTGCAGGAAAGCAAAACGGAACTTGCCAAGGCTGAAATAGAAGCAGGGCAATACGAGGGAAAATTGAATTATCTTGCCAAATTGCTGGGTACTGCCTCCCTGGAAGAAGTTTCAAAACACTTCGAAAACCTACGGGTTAAGGCACTAGCCACGAAAGAATTGTTAGACGCTGAAATAGAACTCACCAAGGATGCTTCAGGCGAAAACCTTGACGATTTTTGCAGGAGGATGGAAGGGCAGGATGATGATAGAGCCCGATTGGATTTGGAGTTACTGGATAAACGAATCGTGGAACTTGGGAAAAGAGAAAGTAACCTTCGAGAAGAAATAGGGGGTAAGAAAAAGGAACTGGAAACCTTGGAAAAGAAGCATGGGTCATTTGAGTTTGCCGCGGAAATGGAGGGACAGAAATCCCTGTGCCAGGAGCGTGCCCGGGAATTCGCCAAGGCGGTCCTTGCCAAATTGGTGCTAAATGAAGCTGCCCGCATTTATCGGGAGGAAAACGAGAACCCAATTCTGGCTGGCGCTAAAACCTACTTTGAGATCCTGACCCTGGGCAATTACACAAACATTGTTCCCACGGATGCGGATGGCAGGCCCGTCTTGCAGGTTATTCGCAAAGATGGAACTGAACTAGACTTTTCCGAAAAGCACCTTTCCCCCAGAGATGGTAAAAATACCGTGCTTAGTGATGGCACAGCGGACCAATTGTTTCTTTCGTTACGGCTTGCAGCCATTGAAAATCATCTGGGCCAGATAAAAGACCCGCTACCAATCATCCTGGATGACATCCTGATCCAGTACGACGATGAAAGGTCTGTAGCCGCATTGGACTGCCTGGCCAAACTCTCTGAAAAAACCCAGGTCATCATGTTCACTCATCACAAACACCTGGGTAACTTGATTGAAAGATGCCGCCAAAGGGATAAGATTTTTTTTCAGGAAATGAAGCAATAGTTATAACCTTACAGTGGCGCGCCTCAGGCGATCCCTTACCGCAAACCATTCCGGCAAATCTGGCGGGGCAATCACCAGAATGCGATCCAACCCCATGTCATCCAAAGCATGAAGTGCCCCGTAAAGTTTTCTGGCATATTCAACCGGATCTTTGCCAAGGCATAAGGCTCCGGGTGTTTTTTCCATGGCCAAAACACCTATTTGAAGACCCTTGGTTTTCATTTCCCCAGCAATTTGCCAAAAATCCGTTTCTATCCAAATTGCCACAGTCCGTGGGGCATAATGCTTTTCCAGCATACCGGGTGAAACCATCGCCGCATTCGGAACCACCAAAGAATCTGGCTGATTAACTTTACACCTTAGCACTTCGGAAATCATCGAAGATGTAACAGACCCTGGACGAAGAATTTGAATGTTTTCATCCCGAACATCCACAACCGTGGATTCGATCCCCAACTCACAACTGCCGGCATCAAGAATCATTTCCACTTTACCCCGTAAATCTTTCACCACATGGGAGGCCAAGGTAGGCGAAACACATCCAGAAGTATTGGCACTGGGAGCTGCCAGCGGCAAATTGGAAACTTGTATCAACGCCCTTGCAATGGGGTGCGAAGGCAATCGTATGGCGATGGAATCACCGCCCGCGGTAACAAGCGAGGAAACCAAACCATTACTCTTTAAAACCATGGTTAATGGGCCTGGCCAGAATGACTCTGCCAACTTTTGAGCATTGGCAGGCCAATGGGCCACAAATTCTTTCGCGTGCGAAATGGAAGAAACATGAACAATCAGGGGGTTGTTGGAAGGTCTACCTTTTGCCTGATAGATTCTTTCAACTGCAGTGATATTTAAGGCGTTTGCAGCAAGGCCATAAACTGTTTCAGTGGGAATCACCACCAACCCGCCGGTTTGCAGAACATTTGAAGCTTCCTGCAATATTTCAAGCGATGGCTGCGAAGGATCTATCTGAACAACCCGAGTTTCAATGGATTGCATTTTAGATGTTATACTGCAAGCCATTATCTGGCAGATTAGGGTTCTTCATGCGCAGTAAAGGTTTTTCCAATGCCACCACAGTGCCCTGGGCAACACTCTGAGTCAGCCAGACATTGGATCCAATGACTGCTCCTCTGCCAACCACGGTATCACCACCCAAAATGGTTGCATTGGCATAAACAACAACATCGTCTTCCAGTGTAGGGTGTCTTTTCATACCACGGATAATGTTACCTGAAGCATCCCTGGGGAAGGAAAGCGCACCCAAGGTAACACCTTGGTACAATTTAACTCCCTGTCCAATGTCGCAGGTTTCCCCAATCACGACGCCAGTACCATGGTCGATAAAGAATCCCGGCCCGATCCTTGCCCCGGGATGAATATCAACACCTGTTTTATTGTGGGCAAGTTCCGTCATCATTCTTGGAATCAAGGGAATGCCAAGAAGCAACAATTCATGGGCAAGCCTGTAGGTGGAGATGGCTTCCAATCCCGGATAGGAAAAAATAATTTCGTGATGCCCCTTGGCAGCGGGGTCACCCTCAAACGCGGCTTGGACATCGTTCTCCAACACCATTCGTATATCTGGAATTTTCTTCAGGAATTGAACCGTTCGCTGTTGTGCCAAAGCTTCAAGGTCTGCTGGCGCAGCATCTTGTTTGATATTCAGATGCTGCTGTTCGTGCCTAAGTGCACGGGTGATTTGCACGGTTAGCTTGTCGTGTAATCCATCAATCAAATCACCAATATGGTATTCGACATTTCCAATATGAAGGTTTTGCCTGCGAAAATATCCCGGGTAAAGAATATCCATCAGGTCTGCGACAATGTCTCGAACGGCTTCTCGACTTGGAAGCGGCTTATGTCCAAGATGGCTGGATTTATTGCATTCAGTAAAGGTTGCAACAATAGCCTCGGTAATTTGGGGAAGAATTTCCTTCAAACGAAAATCAGTTGCCATAGCCACCCCGATGCAGAAAAAGCACTGCATGAATCCTAGGGGAGGTATTCTCTAAAAGCAAATACTTCCCCATCTTCACATTCGGCAACAAAGCAAGTTATTCAGCATTCAAATTCTTGAAGTTTGAATGGTCTTATTGGTTGCAAGTGTTATTACCGTTATGAATGATCCAGCATTTCCAAACAATCACTGCCTTTTTATTAAGCATTCTTGCACAACAAGCGTGCACGCTAGGATGCGACATTCTCTAGAGAAGGTTTTTCCCTGAAACTGGTTGATTCGTAAGTCATTACTATTTAAACACTTAAATTTTTTGGAATTTTTTCTGCTTTTAAAACCTGAATTGGCCTAGGTGTTGCTTTATATAAACCGTTCGCCGGTGGAGGCGCACCGACCAGTTCCAGCCGACCCGCGCTGGCTACTGGAGAGATAGTACAGCGGGTTGGCTGGGCTGGATAAAGGAACCTTCGTTAGTCCTACTGAGCCTTCAGACCCGTCATGCCATTGGGAGAGGTGGCATGGCGGGCTGGAGGTTTTTTTATTTGATAAAATGTTAATCATTCCCTTAGTTTGCCTTACAATATTAAAGAGTGTCATTTCTTTGTTTCAAACAGGTGATGCGTGCAGCAGGCAACTGAAGACAATTTGCATGGAAGCGATCATCATGAGCCAGCCCGTGGTTCGATTCTGAATCGCACCGATCGCCTGGGCCCGGCTTGGAAAAACTATCTCACCTCCTGGTTTGGCTTGCCTTGGGACAGAAGGTTAGCAAAAGCAGCATTGCTGGTTCCGAAGGTTAGACATTTTGAAAAAGAATTCGACAAACTGGGTGATTTCGAACTCCGCGAAAATAGTATGAAACTGCGTGGCCGGGCCCGGGGAGGGGAAAATCTCGATCACATGCTACCCGAGGCCTTTGGCCTGGTATGTGTTGCCGCCAAGAGAATATTAGGGTTGATACCATTTGATGTGCAGATTGCCGCAGGCGCTGTAATGCATGGAGGCGCCTTGGCAGAGCTTGCAACTGGTGAAGGTAAAACTCTTGTGGCATCCCTGCCAGCTTATTTAAATGCCCTGCCCGGCAAAGGCACCCATGTTTCGTCCGTCAACGATTATCTTTCCAAACGCGATGGTGAATGGCTAAAGCCAGTATTTGAACTTTTGGGCATGACCACCGGTGTGCTTCAACAACAAATGCCAGATGCACAACGAGTTCAGGCTTATAAGTGTGATATCACCTACGGAACTGCCAGTGAGTTTGGTTTTGACTTTTTGCGGGACCGTCTTAAAGCCGCAGAGGGCAAGGGAGCCGATGCACCGTTTTGGTCCCATTGGTCCAATGGCCCCGCAGCCAGCCAGACAAGTTATGTGCAAAGGGGCCACCACTATGCCCTGGTGGATGAAGCAGATAATATATTTATCGATGAAGCCCGCACCCCGCTGATTATCAGCGGGCAGGTGCGCCCTGCCACTCCAGAAGAACAAATCGTATACCTTTGGGCGGATGAACTCGTTCAACGAATGGAAGTCAGCCAGCATTTTATTTTCAATCCTCAGCTTCAAAAGTTGGAACTGACAGCATTAGGCAAGCACCTGGCAAGATATTCCAACCCACCATCCGGCCCGCATGGCGATGCCATGGACAAACTTCACGAAGCTATCGAGCAAGCCCTGCAGGCCCATCATCGATTCAAGTTGAACGAACATTATCTGGTGGATAAGAACAAGATTGTGATCATTGATGAATTCACGGGTCGCAGAATGCCGGACAGGCATTGGCGTGATGGCCTGCATCAGGCTGTGGAAGCCAAGGAAAAAATCCCCATCACCTACAGCGAAGAGCATGCCGCACAAGTCACCTTCCAAAGCTATTTCAGACTTTACAAAAAGCTGTCAGGTATGACGGGTACCGCCCTTCAAAACAGGGTTGAGATCCGCAAGGTTTATAAAATCTGGGTGGTTTGTGTTCCCACAAATAGGCCAATTCTGCGAGAGAACTGGCCTGACCGAGTTTTCCCCGATGAGAACTCCAAGTACGATGCGGTGGTGGACGAGGTGCAAAGATTAAAATCCCTCGGCAGATCGGTTCTCATAGGAACCCGTAGCGTTGATAAATCTGAAGTTCTTAGCGAAAAGCTGAATAATGCCGGGATCATCCATCAAGTACTAAATGCCAAAAACCACGAGCTTGAAGCCAAAATTGTGGAGCAGGCAGGCCAGTTTGGAAAAGTAACCATTGCCACCAATATGGCCGGGCGCGGTACGGATATCAAACCTTGCAAGGAAGTGCTAGAAGCTGGTGGATTGCACGTGATTGGAACGGAAAGGCACGAATCGCTGCGCATCGACAGGCAGCTTGTGGGTCGCGCCGGGCGTCAGGGTGACCGCGGTAGTGGCCAATTTTTCCTATCCCTTGAGGATGATCTGCTTGAAGGGTTGGGTCATTCCCGTCAGGAAAAGCTTAAAGGCGTTGGTCTTAAAGGTGGCAACAGGGATTGGAACACCTTCACAAGATTCTTCCGCCTCGCCCAGAAGCGCATCGAGAGACGCCATTACCTTTCCCGCGTGGATTTGCTTGTCCATGAAAAACAGCGCCAGGAAATCCTCAAGGATTTGGGCGCTGATCCATACGTAGATTAATCGTGATTCCGTGGAAACAAAAAGACCCCGGGCCTTGAATAGTCCCAGGGTCGAATCTTTTCACCAATCAACCTATTACGAAACAGTGGGTTCCCAACCCGGTTGATATTCGCGAGACCACATTTTCATGGCTTCGGGATCATTCAGTATTTTACCATTCGAGGCATCGCACTTAATCGTTTTACCCGTGCGATAAGCGATATTTCCCAGATGGCAAAGCAAAGTGCTTTTGGCACCTTCTGTAATCGGTGAATTCAGCTTTGCATCACCCCGAACCGCCTGAATGAAATTAGTGACATGCTCATTGATACCAGCATCGCCGGTATCTTTTCGCAGCTCCTTGCCTTTCAGATCATGTACGAAGTAAGCACCTCCACGAATTACCAATGAACCCTTGGTACCTGTGAAAATAATATCCGGGTGCTTCTCGATCGGGGAACGATTGCAGCTTAAACCAAACCATTGGAGGTGTTTACCGCCCTGAAAATTGAACTCCACGGTGTTGGTGTCAGGGGTTTCCTGATCATCCTGAAAATGATATCTGCCACCGGAGGAATACACACTTGTGGGGTATTCAACGCCCAACCCCCATCGGCAAATATCAATCATATGAATGCCGTTGTTGCCAAGTTCACCATTGCCCCAATGCCAAAACCAATGCCAGTTGTAATGGAGGTAGTTATCCTTGTAAGGTTTTCTAGGTGCGGGCCCCTGCCAAAGATCAAAGTTCAATTCCGCGGGAACAGGCTTTTCAATACCTTTGCCGATGGAAGCACGATTATTCAGATACCAGCTTTGGGCAAGATGCACCTCGCCAATTTCGCCCTTTTGAATGGACTCCATGGCTTCACGAATCTTTGGCCAGGTTCGCCTTTGATTACCCATTTGCACTAGGCGGTTGTGCTTGGCGGCAACCTCAACCATGATTTCGCCTTCACGGGGATTATGGCTGCATGGTTTTTCCACATAGACATGTTTGCCAGCCTTGGTGGCCAGGATGGTTGCAGGGGCATGCCAATGATTGGGCGCCGCACAGACAAACACATCCACATTTTTATCATCAAGAATCTTGCGGAAGTCGGTTTCCGTTCTGGGAGCTTTTCCAGCAGCCTTTTCCACCAGGCCTGCCACATCCTTTGCCCGGTTTTCATCCACATCGGCGATTACGGAAATCTCCACCCCTGGGATGCCAGAATACACCTTGGAGAGTTCTTTTCCCCTTCCACCCGCGCCCATCAAACCAACTCGTACCCTGTTAGATGGCGCCCCAAATGCGCTCATGGAAGCAAGGCTCACTGCGGTGCCCGCCAGAAATGTTCTTCGATTCATGTTTCACCCGTTTCATCACGTGGAAGTCTCAATCGCTTCGCCTGATATTCCCAGAGAAGAAGCCTCTGTTCAAGATTCTTGGCTAAAAATAAATAAAAATGTCACCAGCTAAATCGGCAGGGCAAGAATATTCTTCAGGTACTTCAACCCTTTTAGGGTATCGAAAGCTTTCTGGTCCCCTTCCTCACGCTCCACAATCAGGGAACCTTCATATCCGTTTTGAGCCAGGATCATGGCATAAAGGGGCCAGTCAAAACTTCCGTCTCCCAGTGCAGTTTCTCGCGCTGCCCTGCTTATACCGCCCTTTTTCACATCCCTGGCATGAACCAACCGCACATAATCCTTTAGCTCTCGCAAGGCTTCCATGGCATCCAGTTGATTTATTTCAAGGTTCACCGGATCCAATGTCACTCCCACCGAGCCAAAATCAAATTTGCGAAGATAGTCCCCCAAGATCTTGCCGGACTCCAAACCTGTTTCCACTGCAACCTGCACACCCACCCTGTCAGCCAGCGCAAAAATGACTTGCAAAGATTCCCGCAAAACACGACCGCTTTTAGAATCATCTTTTTCCGGCACCTGGCCCATCACCAAGCTTATTACTCGGGTTCCAATATCCCGTGCAAACTCGATCACCGAGCAGACATATTGAATTCTCGGCTCCAGATTCTGCTCGCAATCCAATCCGTTGTTCATGGGGCAATAAATATTGGCAAGTTCCAGGTTATGCGATCGAATGTGATGCGCAACTTCCCTTCTTCCGGTTGCGGACAATGTCTGGGGGTGAATTTCCCGGGACACACAAACTTGAATGGACTGAGCGCCCTCACGAGTCGCATTGAGCAAAGCCTGTCGAAATGGCAACCCAAGACATTCCAGCGAAACTCCGATTTTCATGCGATTCATGTCAATTCCATTCGTCTGGTTCTGGAGATTCCAAGAATTCCGGCAGTTCCAGAAACTCTGCCAGAGGGCGAACCAGGGAGCGAAATACTTTTCCGGGCAAGTCCACTGTTCCCCACTTGGGACTTCTAACCCTCATGCTTGCCCGATAATCATTCACCAAAACCGCCCGGGCCAGGTACCTGTGATTTCGAAAATTCCATAGATCCGGAATCCTGCTGTCAAACTCAATTGACTCGTCTAATTGATAGACAAAAACCAGTAATCCTTGAAATGAAGGACCTGATATTTGCGCCCAACGCTCAAGTCCGTCGATATCCGCCACCGTGGACCAGCATTCCCATACCCTTCGTGGTTTCTCAGGTGGGCCCGAGGGGAACTTTCGCCCCTTGATATCCACCACAAAACGCAATCCATTCTCACCATAAATAATAAAGTCCAGACTTTTTACGGGCTCGCCGCCCAGACTGGATCTTCTCTGTTCATCCACCGCCACATAGCAAATCTTGTTTGCCTGCAGGTAAGCTTCAAACGCCGACTCATAATGATTGGCACGATCCACGAATCCCTCCTGGGCTTGAGGGTCAACAATAACTACTCCGGATATTTAAAGCCAAGGAAGGTTCGAAGTTGGGCAAGCAGTTGATCCTTGGCACAGGAAATCTCCTGACGGGCAGCCAGATCCTTGATCTTGAATTCCCCCTTGGAAAAATCATCCGGCCCCGCGATGACTGCAAGCTTGAAACCACGCTTCTCTGCATATTGCAACTGGGTACCTATCTTCTTTTCTTCCGGGTATAGCTCCACACCAACTCCACCAGCCCTAAGCATCGCAGCGGTGCTTTCATAGGCACCCAATTGCACCTGGGAAAACCGCACCATGAATACCGGTGCTGATGATACTGATGAAGGCAAAAGCTTCATTTCTTCCATGGCTGCCAAAAGACGGTCCAACCCCAACGAGGCACCCACACCGGGCAATGCCACCTTGGTGTAGAGGCCCGCAAGATTGTCGTAACGACCCCCCGAGCAAACACTGCCTATTTGGGGCATGTCGGTAAGAAATGTCTCAAATATGGTTCCGGTGTAATAATCCAATCCACGGGCGATGGACAAATCCACCTGCAAAGCTTCCGCTGGGATACCTGTTTCCCGTGCCACCACCAGCATTTCCGACAGCCGTTTAACCCCATCCTGCACCTTGGGATTTTCGCCAAACTGGGATGTGACAAAAGCGAGTATTTCATCGCTGCTTCCCTTGTGGGAGGCAAGTTGCAAAACCTTAGCCGCCTTGTCAGCGGGAATGCCGTACTGGCCCATTTCTTCCACTACGGGGCCTTCACCCACCTTAGGCAATTTGTCCAGCGCCCTAAGAACTTCAACTGCCTTGCCAGCAAGCCCCAGAGCTTCGAGCATTCCGGATAGTATCAATCGATTATTGACCCGGATTTGAAACCTTTCAAACCCGATTGCACGAAACAGGGAATAGATTACCAGAACCGTTTCGATGTCAGCCGAGTTAGAAGTTGTGCCAATGGTATCAAAATCACACTGCCAAAATTCGCGGTACCTGCCATGGCTGGTGTTTTCACCTCGCCATACCGGGCCCATGTGATAGCGTTTAAAGGGGGTTCCCAGAGCGGGAACATATTGAGCGGCAAAACGGGCAAATGGAACTGTGAGATCAAACCTTAAAGCCACATCTCTTTCACCGTGATCCTTGAACCGGTAAATGATCTTGTCAGACTCCGCACCACCTTTACCCAGGAGAATCTCTGTGTATTCCAAGGCGGGAGTGTCAATTGGTGCAAACCCAAAGGAACGATAAACCTGCCTGGCTTTTTGCAGAATCTCCTCACGCGGAATCATGAGGGCAGGTGGATAGTCTCGAAAACCTTTGAGAGTTCTTGGTTGGATCAGATTTGCCATGGTAATGGAAACGCCCCCCATGAGGGTGACACTTTTCTCCGGATGATTATTTTCGGTTTTTGTAACGATCGCTGAATTGTTTCATGAACCTGTGTTCTTCCTCGGTAAGGGCAGAGGAACCCTCACGATGTAGCTTTTCAAGCAGGTTATCCATGCGCAATTCATCAGCTTCCTGCCTTTGGATCAGTTTAAGCATCCTTTTTTCCTCGCGGCTTTTTTTCCAGCTCTGAAACCAACCCAATCTCGGCTCGGTTTCTGGTTCGCTGAATTCCTGGTAGGTGTAGCCATAGGAAGAGTAATCCGAGGAAACACTTTCAAGAACCTCGGCTTCCAGTTCATGAAGTTGCACCTTGCAAGCCGCATAAATGTAAACAGCCAGGCAAAGTACCATCACCTCGTTGAATAACAGTCCCAAAAATCCAACGAGGAACATACATCCAAAACCCGAGAATATCACCACAAGCGTGGCCTGCCGGATTCCCATACGTGGCCAAAGAATGCTCTGCAGAATTCTTCCTCCATCCATGGGGAAACCCACCAAAAGCACATTTATCAGACATAGAGCCCAGTTCAGGTAAAAGAACCTGGCAAGCAAAATGCCAGTGGCATCGCAGGAAAGAACACTGGTGCCACTCCAAGTTTGAAAAGGCATGTACCCTCCCTCCGAAGCACGGAAAGGGTACCAAAAAAGGCTCCACGGTGGTTGAAACCCATTGAAGATATACAACCCCGCCATACAAATCATGCAAAAGGCGAGGTTAACCAGGGGGCCACTGATGGCCGTAATGAAATGGGCTTTAGGGTTTGTTGGAATATCGGTATCCGCCAGGCCACCCAGTGGCCAAAGCAAAATTTCACGAGCATCACCATTCACATACCGGGCACCTAAACAGTGCCCGAACTCATGAAACAGCACAGCCAAAAACCACAGTCCGCAAACCTCCAAGGCATCTATCCAAGTGCCTTCCGGGTGGCTTTCCCTGGCCAGACCAAAACGAAGGGTTATCGCCGCTACCACCAGAGGAAACAACCAATGAACTCTTACCTGGATGCCAAACACCCTGAATATGGGAATCGACCAGGATAATGGATCACGCGTGCTCAATGGAATTCTTCAAAAATACTGAATTATGAATGCCTTAATTCAATCCTAGCAGCTTGATTGGGAGCGGGCAATGAATTGCTGATTAGGCGCAGGTTTTCAGCCGGAAAGGTTTTCTTCGCTCTTCTTTTACGGGGTCTTTAAGCATGGTTGCGGTAACCGCGCCCATAAGGAACAGACCCCAGTTATCGCCAGCCGTTTCTTCCTGCTGGTAGAGAAGATCCAGGTTGCTGAAATCACCTCTCTCCGTGGGATTGATGAAACTGGCTTCTAGAATCTCGTCGGCCAGTTCATTGAATTGTTCAAAATCGGCAGGAAAAGGAAGGATATCCTGTTCTTCCTCAAACCCCACATTTCGAATGGCTGGATCGATGATTTGCGATTGGTTGGACATGGGAATGCTTTTAAGCATCTCCATGGGATTGGTTGGTAGATACTTTTTAATCAGTTCTCCAAGAATCTCTGGGGTCTTTCCAAGGGTTCCACGGATGACTTCGGAAATGATTTCCGGGTCAGCCAGTTTTTTCAAATCCTCGCCAGATTCTTCACTAGGAAGAGTTCCACCATATTTACTGGTACGGAACAGTACATTACTGTTCGAGGAACTAGGTGCCAGGCCTATCGCAGTTTGTCTGGAGTTCTGGAATGTCACGGTGGTGGAAGTGGTAAGAGAGGAAGCAATCACATCCGACACCAAACTTGCGGACCCGTAGCCAATACTAATGGCGGTTCCACTACTAAATTCTGAAGGAAGGACTGTGACTGTATTTGAATTGGTTGAAGATGCCCCAAGAACCACGGTGAAAACCGTGCCAGCCAAACTATTGATCACTGGAAAACTGGAGTTATCAATGAATACAGTTATAGTTCCGGTAATGTAATCGATAAGCACAGTTTGATTGAAGCCGGAAATAACATCCTGAAAAGCGGTGGAATCATCATTCGCGAATTGCACCACAGGCGTGGTACCCCTTGCGTAACTGGTATTAAAATCCAATGTGATCGATATAAACGCCGAGCTGGGTGGAGTGGTAAGCCTAACATCCCAGAAACCTATCGGGGAAAAGCTAGGTACAAAAGGCTGTGGATTAGCGCCAAAGGAGGCAACAAAAAGCCCGGTTGAACTGGAAGGAGGCTGTGGTTGCACATAATTGACTGAGATGCCGCTCAATTGCACCGAGGTCAACTGTTGATCAGGTGGCACTAGATTGAAGGAAGTATTTTGCAGATTATTCGATTGCTGAGGAGTAAGAACCACAGCTTTCAAATTTGCAAGGTCGGCCCCGCCCGTTGAAACACGATTTACCTGAACACTTATTGGAAAGATATTAATGGAGGAATACAGGTGAGTGCCCACCACCAAATAATCGCCTCCGGAGGACTGGGGAGGTTGCAGAATGCCCTGGCTGGGTGGAGTGCCATCGCCCCAATTGATAATTGCCCTGAAGTCTGCCGCGTTATTAGGATTAATTCCTTTTACGGTTGCCAGCACCCGGGAAACGGAAACCCCAACAGGAAAATCGACGCTTGGCTTGGCAGGAGCAACCGCAAAGTTTGCAGGAGCACCCTGCAAAACAATACCTGACCCAGTTCCGGTGGCAACGCCATTGCTTGCCGTTACCGAAACTTCGCCAGCCGTTCGAAAAACCACCTGAAATTGCACAACACCATTGTTAGCCTGAGTGAAATTAATACTAGGGGGAATGGTAGCCTGGGCATCCGTGGTGGAGATATTAACCACCCCGGTAAAATTGTTGACCACGTTATTGTTGGCATCCAGCGCGGTCACGGCCAACGTTACTGGCACACCTGTAAAAACCTGCTGGCCTGGATTTGCAAGGTCCACGCTAAAACTGGAAACCGTATTTGATGCAACTGTGAAGCTATTATTGGGGGAAGATGTACCACCGATTGTGGTAATACTTATCGGCCCGGTTGTGGCTCCAGATGGAACGATGGCTGTAATTTGACCTGAGGAATTAACCGTTACCGCATTCGATGCAACACCGTTAAACTTGACTTGTACAGGCCCCAAGAACCCCGTTCCTGATATCACTACTTGGGTTCCCACAAAGCCTATGGTGGGAGTGAAGCTACTGATGGTTGGAGGGGGAGGATTATTGGTTAAGGCAAAATTCGCAGGAGTGATACCCGCATTGCTAAAAACTGATGCGAGTACGGTGAATTTCCCGGGGAAGCTATTAGCTGTCAAAGTCGTTGAAGCAGCTATTCCAACCGTATTGGTTATTGCAACTATGGTTTGTTGATTAACGGTAAAAGTCCCGGTTGCCGGATTAGAGGGAGGATTAGAAATTGGCGCAGCAAATTGGACTTGAATGTTCGGAACTGGGTCACCACGCGAATCAATAACCCTGGCCGCCAAAGGGTTTGCAAAAGCAGAACCTACTAATGTGTTTTGACCACTTCCCGAACTAACGGTTATTTGTGCGGGGGGGCCAGCAGAAAATTGCGATGTGCCAATGTTAATATTTGTTGCGGTTGCCGTAACCACATAACCCGAACCCTGTGCAGTTAGATTTTGAGTTGGCGAAAACCCATTAAACCCGATTGCACCTGTGGAATCCGTCGTGACATTGGTTGAACCCAAATAATTAGCACCTTGCGATTGGGAATCTGTAACCAGCGATGAATAGAATTCAAGGGTGTAAGTTGTATTTGGTGTGCCATTCACAAACCCTGAATAGGTGAAACCACCCGAACCGTTAGGGAGTTGCTGGGTAATTACAGGGGGATTAATCCCGCTGTTCGCGCCGTTTACCAAGGCAATGCCGATACTATTATTGGAGTAGATAGAATTGTTTAAAATCTTGTTGCCAAACGAGGAAGCTCCAGAAACCGATACAGCATTATTAGCTGAAAAAGCAATCAAATTTGGCTGAGTGGATGAACCAATCTGGCTGTCCGTAACAGAATCCATGATCGATATAGCCGAACCATTGCCCAGATTCACGGCTGAGTTCTTGGCGTTAGTACCAATCAGGTTGGAAAGAATTGAAGTTGATTGAACAAGACCGGTCGCTCCGTTAACACCTGATAGCCCAATTGCAATTCCATTCTTACCAAACAGATTTCCATTTATTCCATGTCCAAATGCCACCGAATTTGCACCAAGGGAAGTAACGTAAACCCCTGTATTATTACCTGCAAAAACAGTATTCGATTGGCCCACACCAAACCTATTTCCAACAATGATGACATTCTGACCACCACTGACTATGACACCTGTATTTAGATTTCCAAATAGATTCTGTTGTGCGGCACCAATCCCACCAATGGAACCCCCATTAACCCCGGAGATGTCCACACCCGTTCCCATCTTGGATGTCTGCAAATTGCCATCCGGTTTAACACCAAAATAATTGCCTGTGATGGACATATTGCTGGCGTTTGATTTAATTCCGACCGGAAGGTTAATGAAGGAAAGGCCATTAACTTCACTTCCTGAGGCTGTGGATGTAAATTCCAATCCAGGAGAATTACCGGTCAATCCAGCCCCATCCAAAACTATTTGGATCGTGGAATTATTTCCACCTCCAACTGAAAGAGTATTCGCTCCATACCCTGCTTGTGAGGTACCATCGATAATTATCGGGGAAACAACGCTTGGCAGTGTGGACTGCAAGCTTATGGTGTTGAAACCAGTTCCACCATTGATTGCAAATTGAATGGTATCTGCAATGGTGTCCAAGTTTGCTTGTGTGATTGCGGCGCGAAGAGATCCCGTCCCTGAATCATTGGTGTTTGTAACCAATAAAGTAGCTGGCACAACTCTGCGTTCCAAATGCTCAAGTTCTAAAACAGGGTTTCGAAATCTCAAAAGAGATTGGCTTGGGTTTTTGAAACCCAATGAATGTTGGAACCAGTCTTTGCCTGAAAACTTATTTCCCAATTGAGTTCCTTCAATGCCTTTCCTAGCTACCTAATTCTCCCAAACTCGCCATTATTAATCAACCTTAGAGCAAAGTATTTTCATCAATCAGATCATCGGCATAATCGATACAGTTTATCCATTCATTTCAACCTGAATCATTCTGTTTTCGCCTTTATAAAGTTACCTTTCCCTGTCAAAATACCCTATCTTGAAAGATTCAAACTCGGATCCAAATTAATCCATGCGCACTTGTTCAAACGGTCATACACTTCCAGACCAAGATACCTCAGACGGGACCCTACTTTCATCATGCCCAATTTGCAATGCTTCTTTATTAATAACGGATTCTCTTAAAACCGGGCCAAACTTAATTACGGAGGCATTGGAGGGCAGTGCCTCCACAACTGAATTCCGAAAGATTTCCGATCCATCTTTAGTTGGAGACAAAACTGAACCCTTAAAAATTGATCAAGCGGGGTTTTCCAATCCGGGTAGCCAACAAACACTTGAACTACCTGAGAACAACTCCAGCAACATTGTTCAGCAAACGGAAAGCACCAAGATCTTTGAAGTGAAAGAACCAACAAAAGTTCTTGGAGGACAAACCACCAATCACCCAACACTTCCATTCGATTTCAAGAATTACGAACAAACGGTTGAAAAGGATCATTCCTCGCCAAGCTTCTCCCTGCCAACATTGGATTCGACCTTTTCCACGCCAAAAGTTTCCAAAGGAATATCCCAAGCACCCAAGGGATATGAACTAGTCGGAGAAATCGGCAGGGGAGCTATGGGCGTGGTATACAAGGCCAGGCAAACAGGCCTGAAGCGCCTTGTGGCGTTAAAGATGGTTCTTGCCGCGGGACGCGCTAGCAAACTGGAACTAGCCCGTTTTCAAATCGAAGCCGAGGCAGTAGCAAAACTTGATCATCCGAACATTGTAAAAATCTACGAAATTGGCGAGGTAGACGGATTACCTTTCTTCTCGCTGGAATTTGTTTCTGGCGGAACCTTATCTGGAAGAATAAAGAGCAACCCCTCCACCGCCAGACAGGCCGCAACCATCATGCGTGCCATCGCGGAAGGCATGGATTTTGCCCACAAGCGTGGGATCGTACATCGGGATTTAAAACCTGCCAACATCCTTCTCTCGGCACCAGACCAAACAGGCGAAGATGTCGACTTTTCGAAAATTCCACTCGACAGATTTACCGCAAAGATTACCGACTTCGGTCTTGCCAAAACGCTGGAGGAAGATTCCATACAAACCCGTGAAGGTGCCATCATGGGAACCCCGAGCTACATGGCACCTGAACAGGCCATGGGCAAAACCAGAGAAGTTGGGCCTGTTTCAGACATTTATGGATTGGGTGCAATCCTTTATGACTTGCTAACCGGTATCCCCCCGTTCCGGGGTGAAACCGTCATGGACACTATCCAACAGGTCATTCATAGAGAACCGGTTCCACCCACAAGATTAAACACCAAACTACCCACAGACCTCGGAACCATCTGCCTGAAATGTCTGGAAAAGGATCCCAAAAAGCGTTATTCAACCGCTGGTGAACTTGCCGCGGATTTGCGTCGCTATCTAGATGGCGAACCAATCATCGCCCGGCCCACACCTGTTTATGAAAAGGCTTGGAAATGGGCCCGCAGAAAGCCAGCCCAAGCCGCCCTGGCTGGAGTGGTAATCATGGTTGCCCTTTTTGCCAGTATTGGGGGTTACTGGCTAGCACTTCACGAAAAGACCCGGGCTGATGAAAACTTCCGTTTGAAAGAACAAGCCAACCGTGAAAAGTCGACAGCCATTGCTCAAAAACAAAAAGCCGAGGAGAATTTTCGCCTGGCGCTCGCGGCAGTGGAACAATTGCTAACCAAGGTCGGACAGAATCGACTGGCGCATGAACCCAGAATGGAGCGAACCCGCAGAGAACTCCTTGTCCAGGCAAAACAATTCCTGAACAGGTTCACCGACGAACGAGCCGATGATCCTGAATTGCAATGGCAAAATGGAAGAACCCTGGCTCAACTGGGATCGATTGAGGAAATGCTTGGCAACTTCCAAGAAGCCGAGAAAAACCTGAATCTGGCTTGCAAGCAGCTTCAAATTGTGCTGGAAAAACAACCCGAAAATTCGAAAATACTTGCAGACTTGGCAGATAGCTATCAGGCACTCGGCCTGGTTTTGGCACAGCTTAAATCTTCCACTCTGGCACAGGATAAATTCCAACAGTCCATCACTCTGCGCAAAAATCTTCCCATAAGCGCGGAAACACTAACCAAACAAAGTGCCACGCTGTTTCAAACCGCCCAGTTGCTGAAAGATCAGGGTAAACTAAAACAGGCTCAATCATATTTGGTTCAAACGGTGGATAATCTTCGTGCCACTTTAAATCTGCCAGGCACAGGCGATCTGCAAAAACACTCCCTTCTGAAAGCTTTGCTAGGACTAGGGCAGGCTGATTTGGAGGATGGAAACCTCAAAAGTTCTTCCAAATCGCTTGAAGAAGCCTTGGAAATCGGATCGGAATTGGTCAAAAAACATCCAGATAACCCCGACTACAGAATTGATCTTGCTCTGGCTTGGAATGAAAAAGGAAAACTATGGAAAGATCTGGATCCTGCTAAATCTGAAGGCAGTTACAAGGAAGCGATTACCATTCAAGATAGCTTGATTGCAGATTTTCCAGCAACCCCCTATTACCGGCAGGAACTCGCAGGCACCCTTAATAATCTGGGCATTCTGCTTCAAGCCGTTGGCAATTCCAATAATGCGGAAAACGCGTTTAATCGTTCCATCAACATAAGAGACAAACTGGCAAAGGATATTCCCTGGGTTCCTGATCACCGCAAAGACCTTGCCGCAGGATTGAATAACCGTGGCATCCAACTTCAAATCCAAAACCGAATCAAGGAAGCCAGGCCCCTTTATGAAAAGGCACTGGCTGATTTGGTTCAATTAGTCGGGGAACACCCCAAATCTTTGGAATATTCCTTGGAACTGGCAAAAACTTATTTAAATGAAAGTGTGTTGTTGGAAAACCTGGGTCAGAAACAGGAGTCTTCCATCAATTACGAAAAATGTCTGGAATTATTGACAAAACTTAATCGGGAGCATCCTGATTCTCAGGAAGTGCGAAAGACCCTGGCAACTGCAAAACTGAACCGGGCTATCTTTTCGCAATTATCGAAACCATTGCCAGAAACGGTGAAGCTTTATGAAGAATCCATTCAGCTTTTTGATTCCCTTAAGGCTGAATTTCCCGATCAGGTTGATTTTCAACACCAACAGGCTTTGGCTTTACTGAACCTTGGAAACCTACTTAAGGATAACAACCAGGGAAATCTTGCTGAAAAAAACTGGTTGGCAGCCTGTGATTTACTTGAAAAGCTCATTCATTCAAAATCCTCTATCCCAAAGTTCAAACTGGATCTTGCACTGGCTTATAACGAATTGGGAATCCACCTTGCCTCTACAAAAAGAACGGATGTAGCAGACCAAACTTTTGAAAAAGCTGTTTCTCTATTAACGGAATTACAAGCCGGTAACAAAGATTCATTGGAATATCGTTTGGAGCTAGGCAAAACCTATTCCAACCTTGGTATGTGGGCAATTTCCAGAAACCTAGGTCCCAAGGCAGTGGATTATTTCACCCAGGCAATTCAAACTCTTCAGGCCGGCCCCACTGATAACCCGTTATTATTGGAATCCCAAGCTCTTCCCATGGCCAAAAAGGCGGAAATTCTGAAACTTTCAGGATTATTCCCGGAAGCCGAGAAAGAATACCGCAAATTCGTTGAATTACGATCTCAGCTATCAATCCTAAAGCCTAATGATCTTACTCTTAAGGAATCCCTAAACTTGGCACGTGAGCAGCTTGCCATTTTCCTTGTTCAACGAAACCGCTCGGAAGAGGCTTTCCTCATCCTTCAAAAGATTGGAAGCGATACGGCAAATACTGCCAGTCCCGAAATTCGTCAAAAGCGCATTCTTAATATTGCCGAGATAGCCAGCACCATTTCAAAACCCAAGGAAGCCCATGAGAGTTTGAAAACCATACTCAAGGATTCACTAAGTCTGCAAAATCAAATCAAGGCTGCGACCTTGGCTGCCCGGTGTGCATCCCTGTTTGAAAAAGACAAACAGGCTGACCAAGCCTCTGAATGCAAAAAACTTGCCATCAGCCTTTTGCAAAAAGCTGTTGCAGGTGGTTTGCGAGATGCCGACTTCTTGAAAAAGAATCCTGACTTAGAATCCATCCGAAGTTCAGCGGAATTCCAAGAACTGCTCAAATCCGTTGAAATGAAAAAGTAAAATCAAAGAACTAGTTCATGGACGAACAAATTCAACCAACTTTGGAAAGAAGCGCAATCTGGTGGAGGAACTTTTCAGCGGTTCTTCTGGCATGTGGCTTACTCTATTTTACCCTGCTTGGAAGCAGGGCCATTTGGTCCGAGGAACTTCGCTGGGTTCAAATTCCCCGTGAGATGACCATCAAGCAGGATTACTTTTCCCCCACGATCAATGGCAAAAGTTATTATGACAAACCACTTGGTTCCTATTGGCTGGTAATTCTTGCCTCTTATTTCACAAACGGGGTTAACGAAACCGCAAGTAGAATTCCCTGCGCCATTTCAGGGTTAATAGCCGTTGCTTTCACCATGCTAATCGCCAGGCGCTTTTACCCGGCCAAAGTTGCGCTGGCTTCCGGCATTATTCTTGGTACCTGTCACTCGTTTGTCTTTTTTTCCAGACATGCATCCACAGACATAGAAACTATCGCTGGGGTTTTAGCCTGCCTTTGGTTGTTCCTGAAAAATCATTCCAAATCAAGAGGCAACTGGGTGTTCCTGTTCTGGATTCTCATGGCATTAACCTCACTAACCAAGGGTCTTCTTGGCTTTGTGCTTCCTGGCCTTATTTGCATGGTTTATTCAACCGCCAGGCAATTTTCCGCCATGGCTCAAGAACAAACAACTCTCGGTAAATTACGATCACTTTTGAAGGCTAATGCCTGGCTTTTTCAATCCCGCACTTTTTTTGCATTCCCATTAGCCATTCTGATTTACCTGACACCTTTCCTGGTTTCAATTTTCCTATTCCAGGATTCCAACGGCCTTGGCATGGTTTGGCGTGAGAATATTCGCAGGTTTTACGATCCTGTCAATCACAAGGGACCCGTCTACCTATATCTTGGGGTGATTTTTATACTCCCTTTTCCGTGGTCACTTTTCCTTCCCGCAGCTTTATACCAATCATTTACCCAGAAGACATCTGCCATAATTGGCAGGTCGAATCATCTTTTCGCTCTATGCTACTTCCTTTCCGTATTCATCTTTTTCAGCCTGGCTTCGTCCCGTAGAAGCTACTATTTGCTGCCAATCCTTCCATCCGTGGCATGGTTGGTTGCTGGTTTTTTCTACAGCAATAGAGAAGATTGGAATCGAACCACCCGCTTTCTTAATAATTTGGGAATATGCGCTCTTTTGATATGCGCCATGGTCATGTTTGTTGGGGGAACCCTTGGCACTAGTATTCTTCCAGCGCCTTGGAACTTGCACCCACCACCAGTTCACGGGTGGATTCTTTCGTTTGTCGGGACAATTACTTTTCTAACCATTGTTATCAGCCAAAGAATGCCAATAAGGTTTTCAAACATCTTTCCATCCATCATTTTTGCTTTTGGATCCATGAGCTATTTGTTTTTGATCTATTTTCCCTGGGCTGAAGAATTCCGAACCCAACGCAACTTTGCAAGCAAGACCAGAAACTTAGTCCAGGAAATGCCTGCACAACTTGCTTACTATCGTACCCGGGAGGCTGTTTATTACCTAGGATATGAATTCCCCATACAGGAATATTACACACCGGAAACGCTTTTAAATTCCGTGTCACAGGGTAAAACACGCTGGCTGATTCTCAAACAGCGTGATTTAAGCCAAATTTCAATACCATTCACATTGCTTGCCCAAGAAGAACTTTTTCCCTGGGAAAAAGAACAATCCTCTTCCAAGTTACAACTGATTGAATTTGGCGGAAAGTAATGTAGGGCAACAAAAAACTTATTTCGGCTCCAGTATGGTGCCACGACTTCCCTCTGCCACCATGTTGTTTTGAATGACAACACTTTTGGAATCATTATCCACTTCAATGGCTGCCTCGTAAGTTTTTGCAAGTGTTGTTCGTGTTACCATGCAATCGGCGACCTTCAGATTTTGGCAACGAACCACTTGAACAGCGCGTTTTCTTGCCCCATGTATCTGCGAACTGTTTATTTGAACATAGGAACATTCTTCCACATGAATGCTAGCAGAAACGGAAACTTCCTCGGCTTTGGTGTGCTGCACCAGATTACCAGTGAATTGAAGATTTTTAGTTCTTGAAAATTGAATGGCATCCGTGGAATTACCTGGGTACTCAGGGTTATGATCAAAGCTGTTGGAGCCCACGACAATATGTTCGCAATCCTCGATATTCAAAGCGTAATGATAACCACTGTAAATGCTATTGCCTGTAATCACCACCCCGCGGGCGGATTTCAAATGGATCGCCGTTTCCTGACTTCCAATTAAGTTTCCTGAAATAGCAAGCAATCCAACGGCGTTTGGATGATCCGCCTTGCCCAGGAAGCGAACATTTGCCCCCTTGGGACTGGCTTTCGCCTGAATGGTGTTCCCGGAAATGGAACCTTCCCTGACAGTACCTTCGGTGCAGTCAAAAAGCACATCCGTGCAGTTTTCCTGATCCTTTACAAAATTGTACTCAATGTCATTACCCACAATTTGAATGTTTCGGATTTCACTGCCGCGAATCACCAAACCTCCCTGCTGGCAATAACTGATATGGTTTCCGGAAATATTAACCTGGTGCAAATTCACCTTGTCCAGAAAAACTCCCACACCTTTCATGTCATAAATATGGCAATCAGAAATAAGGACGTTCCTATTTCTGATTCTTAGATGAATACCATGTCTACACTGGCGAATCAAAACTCCTCGAATGGTGGGTTGCATGACCCCCTCCAGGCATATACCGTCCGCTTCCTGATTTTCGCCAGTAATTTCAATTCCCTCAATCATGGGCATGCGTTCTTTCAACCAAACATGTTGGTTGAAATCGGCAGGCAAGGCACTTTTTTGATGCGACCCTATGAAATGAAACGCTGACCCCTGACCCTTCATGATTATTTTCGCATTGCCAGCATTGCCAGATATGGAACAGGTACCCGACTTTGCAAGCATAATACGGATCGACTTTTCAAGGATATAAGTACCCTTTGGAAAATAGATTCCTCCACCCGCCTGATCTACCGCATGCTGAACCGCCTTGGAATCATCATGGGTGCCATCACCCTTCGCGCCAAAATCCCGGACATTCAGCATAATTGATACCTCTTGAAGTTCCTTCGGGCCTAGGGATTGCCAGCCCGGTGCGTTAATTTCCCAGTTATTCGCATTATCAGGCAAGATTTATGGAAAAACGATTCAGAAATGCAGATTATGACATTTCCTGCGGCACTTAACGCAAAATATGGGTTAGAATTATTAAAGATTCTTGGGACAGATCTTGTGAGGACACATTGGTGCGGTTAATCGCAATTCTAATTTTGACCCTTAACATGGGTCTGCTTCTAGCCCAACCTCAGCCTGCGGCTTCCAAGGCGAAGACCGACCAGGTAGCAGCCAATCCATTACCACAAAAACAAACAGAACAACCATTTCTGGGCAATCTTCCGGCGGGTTCAATTTTTGTACTTTGTGAACAAGCAGCAGACAGCCTTAGATTACTTCCCAAAATGGTGGTAATTTCCCCTGAAAAATTCCAGGAAATGCAGGACGAATTAAAAAAGCTCAGGGAGAAAAATCTCAAGCCCGCAACAGCCCTGCTGCCTAGTAGCATGAAACTGACATGCAAAACTGATGGCACACTGGCCAAAATCAAGGCAAAGTATTCCTTTCATGCAGACTCAGCAGGTTCCACAGTTCAACTGGGAATGGGTACCTGCCAGGCTGTTTCTTCCGTTTTGGCTGGCAAAACCCCCGTAATAAAAAAGACTTCCGAGGGATTTCTTTTACAAAGCGATGACCAAGGCATTCAGGAACTTGAGATGGATTTCCTGGCCATGGTTAGGCAGGCAAATGGTAAGTTCTCTCTTACCCTTGATTTACCCGGTAGCTCCATCACCCAAATGGAGATGGAATTACCTTCTTTTTCCACCGAATTAAAGTTGGATACAAAGCCATCCCAGGAAGCCCTTTGGAACTTTACAAATAACAAACTATCAGCCAGCCTTGGAAACGCAACATCCCTGGAACTCAAATGGGAAATCACCCCAAAGACAAACACAGCAAGGGCTATAACCTCAGAAACAGAAATAACCACCCGTCTTGACGACCGATCTATTCGTTGCCAGGCCAAAATGAAAGTTGGCTCCTCCGGAGGAAGATTAGATCAATTGGAAATTCTGGTGCCCTTGGGTAGTGAGATCCGCGGCGCGGACATTACCGAGGAAAATAAGATTTTGCGCATTACCAAGGAAGACAGAAAGTTTTTCAGCAGCCAAAAAATCATCTTTAAAGATGGGGTATTTTCCAACCTTCGCCTGGTTGTTGACAATGTAGCCACCTTTCCATCCACGGGTTCGGTAATTCCAATTGGACCATACTATGTGCTACAAGCAGTCAGGCAGACAGGCATCATCTTGATATCTGAAGAGGGATCAGACATTAAGTTTCAACCTGTCTTGAAAGCGGATATGGACACCCAGGATGTACCCCCTTCGGATAAATCAAAATCGCCTCCAATAGCATCATCATTCAGGTATTGGAACCATCCTTTTCAGGACAAACCCAACTCCATTGTTGGTCAGGGGTCCATATCCATCATGGATTTGGAAACATTTTTTGTCCGTGGAGAACTTGAAATCCGGTCTAATTTTTCAAGCAAACTGGTTTTAGGTGACGAGAAACAACTTCAATGGCAAACTCAGACTATTTTAGATTGCAAACCCTTGCGAACCGGTGTGGAAAAGCTGGAAATTCAGGTTCCAAAATCCATGCGGTACGACCGTTCCCGGGGAATATCGCCACAAGGGTTGATTCAATCAGATACCATGGATGAAAAAACCGGCAAATTACTTTTGGTATTCCAAAAAGAACAGACCCAACCATTTCAATTAAGCCTGAATTTCGACCATGATGCATCGGATCAGGAAACAGAATTATTGCAAATGCCTTTGACCGTTAACACCCGGGATAAAGGCACCCAGATTTCCATTCAAACGCCAGAAAATCTAAGGCTTATACCGGATCAGAAAAAAAACCCAAGTTTGGAGCTTATTGCCATGGACTCCAACCACCTGACTTGGAAGTCAGAGAGATCCGCAGCGAGAATCACCGTGGTAAAAAGACCTGTTAGGGAAAACATCACATCAAACCACCAGATTCAATTTGTTCTTTTTGGTGATGATGCCTTTGTGAAACAGACAATACAACTTTCCGCCCAGAAATCTCCAGATTACCTAACAAAGTTTCTCTGGCATGGGGACATACCTGTTAACCTAAAAATAACCCAGGGTGGTTCGCTGGAAAATTTGAACCCCCAAGACGGTTCCATGCAAGTTCTCATGAAAAATGAGGAAGGCAAAAACCCCGCTCTAACCATCGAATACAAAATCCCAGTGGATATCAACAGGGAAATCTCTGTACCCATCTGTATGGTTCCGGAGACAACAAACCAGGCAAGCATCAGAATTTGGAATTCATCCGACCTTTCTCCAGAATTCATGGGTACGGGATGGACACGAAACTTCAGCCAGAATATGGATGAAAACTCACAACTGCCTGCCATGTCGGTTACCAACCCAGATGCAAAAGAGGCATTCAAATTTATCTATAAAAAACCAGATTCCCCAATAACTTTTGCAAAAGCACCTTTGGGAATGGTGAAAATCGAAAATGACCATATAAGGGCTAGAATTCTAGTGCAAATAAGGGATCCATTGATTGACAGGGTTCATTTCAAGCTTCCCTCGGAAGCCTCGGGTGCCAAAGCGTGGCTTAATCAGCAGGAAATGAGAATTCACTCTAACGAGAAAACCAATTTTATTTTACTGCCATTTGAATTCGGTAAAAAAAGCACCCTGCCCATCCTGGAACTTGAATATCAAACTCCAAGATCAAATGGTATCATCTCAAATACCAAACTTACAGCGCCTCAATTCATCAACTTAACTGAAAAAATCTACTGGCTTGTAACATCTGACGAAGGAACTGGCTTAGCTTGGCCAAGGACTTGTGTAACCCCCCTGATAACTTGGAAACGCAGTGGTCTTTTTCTTGCTCCAGTTACTTTCACCCCATTTTCCTCCTTAAACCGCCTTGTAGACTTAAAAATCCAATCTCCCTTGGAATTATTACCCGGCCAGTTATTCTATTCCAGCAGCCAAGAACTGAATGTTCTTGTATTCCAAAAACGCTGGTTTCAATTGCTTTTCACATGCATCGTTATTCCACCTATGCTGATTTTTATCTGGAAACGGGAATGGTTGGCCTGGGTTTTTGAGAATGCACTAAACCTTGTTACTGTCATGATTATTACCACAGGATGTATTTATTCCTTTAGCAGCATTTGGCTTTACTGGATTGGCTTTGCGATTGAACCTCTAATTTTGCTTGGAGTGATTGCCTTTTCCATTCATCTTCTTGCTGGTGTTTCCAAAAAATGGCAATCAAGCAGGGTTGGATCATTCGTGACAACCAGCAAGGCTCCTTCCACCATCAAGTATTCAGAACGAGGGATTGCAAAATCCAACGCCACACAAAAGGTTGAATTAAACCATTCAGGCTCTACCGGTTATTGGGTAAAACCAGACCCATCCTCTCCGCCGGTTGCTTTAACCAAGGCAAACTCGGAAGTTTCTTCCCAGACCTCCCTTCCTGATTAATTGCAGGAGGCCCTGTGACAACAAACTTCGCAATTCAAAACATATCCGCCAGTACGTTGGCATTATTTTTCGCATTTACATTTTCGCTTTTTTCCAAGGTGCCTTTGCATGGGCAGGATAAAGATGAACCATTTCGAGTACTGGTTGTACCCAATGATCAGGTTGAAAAACTGCTGAATAAAAAACTGCAATCCCCTCACAGACTTTTATCCATTTCGGAATTCAACGATTTAAAAAAACGCCTGCCACCAACATCAAAACAAACGGCAAGTGCAAACCTTGTTACGTCTGTCTATCTGGCTAACTGGAACGGCAATCAACTTTCTGGCAAGGCAAAATGGGACTTGGACTGTGGAACATCCGGCTCTTTTTTTATTCCGCTGGATAACTTGAATCTAGCAATTAAAAACTTTGACACCAAAGGAAACCAGGGCTGGTTAGGTGAATGGGAGCCTGGCAAATACTCTTTATTCGCGCCAAATGGCAATCTTAAAACCGTGGAATTTGATTGGACACTTCAAGCCAGGTGGTCTCTAAATGGTTATCATGTTCAGGTCAAGATTCCTCCCACACCTTCGGGTTCATTTGAAATCATACACACCCCGGATTGGAATTGCGTTCTTCTTTCCAAGGGGATCCAACAAACTTCCAACCTAAATTCCCAACCCGAAAAAAAAGTAACCCTATTAACATGCAGCGGAGAATCATCAATAGATCTTTTGTTTTCCCCAACGAACAACACGGGAACCAACAACACATTGTTGTCCAGCATGGTTTCAAAGCATCAGATTAAAGAAAGCCATTGCGTTTCCGAATTTGAACTTTTCACAAGTCCGGATTCAGTTTTTCGTGGAGATTTAAATCTAGACACTTCACCAGGACTCGAAATTACCGAGGTCAATTCTCAAGCAATTCACCAATGGACATTTGTGCCTGGGGAACAGAAAAAAAAGGGGGCTTTAAAAATTTCCATTTCCAACTCTTTTCCACCTATCAAACCCATAAGTATAAAAGGATTTCACCATCCGGTAGATCAAAAAAACCCCTGGTGGAATTGCCCCAGCCTAACCAATTCCAACAAAAGACCAATACCGGAGCAAATCAGTGTAATCCTTGACCATGGAATGCTTGTCGAGGAAATAAACCCTGGCGATTTCACCCCAAATCCGGCTTTAAAGTCAGATCGCCAAATTTTAATGAATTTTCAAGGTGGGGCTTTTTCAGCAAAGAAAAAAGATTTGTCTCATCCATCCATTCGATTTTTAGTCCAACCCTCCAAATTTCAATCTGTTGTATATTCCAACTTCTCACCGGAAATCGGCCAGGGAATATTTTCAAATGCGGCTTACTTGAAAGTTCTTCACGGGGCCATTCAGTTTTTTTCCTTTGAAATTCCCCGCGACTACAAGGTCGAATCTCTAGGTATCAATCGCCAGGATAATAAAATCCGTGATTGGAGCACGATAAACACAGCAAACAAGCAAATACTTCGAATTGAACTTGATAAACCTTTGATTTCTCTTGATTCCCCCGAAATGGCTTCAACCATGGATTTACCATGCATAACTGTAAATCTTTCCACCTCAACCCCCACTTCAAAACTACGAGACTGGGTTTTCCCATTTTTTATACCACTATATGCATCATCGATTGATGGTTACTTTGGTATCAGCGCGAGAAGCAACCAGCAAAAAATTACCATCCGAACTGATTTCCAGCCGACCACTCTCGATGACCAGAAGCTTCCCTTGCTGAAAGATGCCCTGGCTGTTTTTAAATATTCGGGGAATTCTCCAACAGGTTTTGCGGATTTAAACCAGATTAAGGGATTGGTCAAATCCCAACTTGCCGCCAAATATCATTTATCTGAAAAGGAACTTTTTGGCGAACTTACGTTTGCCATAACGCCTGAAACAGGCAGCGTAAATTTCATAGATATCATCACCCCCAAAAATCTGAAACCGGATCAATGGGATTGGCATTCACCTGGATTAACAACAGCCATTGCAAAAATTGAAAAAATCCCAACATTTGACCCCGTTGCCATTGCCTTACTAATTGGAAACACCAGCGCAGCGGGCAAAATTGGGTCTTTACCATTACTTGAAAAGAATCTTGTCTGGAGAATCCATTTCGCCACGCCAATTTCTGGCAACCAAGCCATGACTCTAAATGCCTCATGGAAAACTCAGGATTGGAATTGGCCCGTGGATATTCCGCTGGTTTTTTTAAGAGATGAAAATTTTGAAAAAATGCAAATCAGCATTTCCACTGCCAAATCTATCACTCCATCTTTTCAAGTAAAAGATGCGATTTTACTTCCCGGCGACCGGATTCGTTCAGCGGATTTTCTAGTTCAATCTCCTTCTTCAGTTATAACAATTTCGGAGAAAAAAAACCCTTCTCTTACCGATGGTGTTATTTCACATTGCGAAATCCTTAAATCTTTCAATATTTCAGGCGAGGAAACGCATAGTATTCAAGCGGACATTTCTTTTTGGAACAGTGATTTTATTCAAATTCAGTTACCCGATGATTCCAACCTGACCGAAGTCTGGATGGATGGCAAACAATTACAAGGTATCAAAAAAACCGGGATTATTCTTTCGATTCCAATTCCCGAAGAAAGCAAACATCCGAGAATTTTTTTCAAGTATTCCATTCCATTTGGCAACCGCTGGCTTTGGGAAATGGTTCAGGAAAAAGAACCTGCATTCCCTGTAAAACCATTGCAAAAAAAATATGGTGGGTGCTTCCTGATGGTTGGACCGCTTTAACGAATGGCAATTTTTTTTCAGGTCTTACAAGTGGTAGCAAAAGCAGCGTTTACAAAACCATGCGGAATAGCGGCACACCTAACCTTAATATGACCATCCTAAAGGAAACCATAGCCAAATCTCGAATCACGGTAGCCACGGACACCATTTCGGAAACTTTGAGTAGAACCCTGGGGGAACTTAACAACCTGGTTCCAGACCTTGTTGTTGATAGCTTTGCAATCAGGAATACTTCGCAGGATATTTCTCCAGGCGTATATCCTTTATCGGATTTACTTCAAAGTTTTGGGCTTAATTTGGTGATATTTGGGAAAACCGTACTCCTTACCAGTTCCAAATACTTGGATACATCTTTTTCAAACTCCCAGGATTTCCTCGAACTAAGCTTGATGGAATATTTAATTAACAATGGTTCCGATCGGTCGGGAAGATTTCTGGCGATATGGAATTTGGCAGGTTTGCTAGCAAATAAGGCAAGCAATTCCACCGACTTGCTCGGCAGAGAGCTCTCAGCAATTCCCATGAAAGTGACTGGCGTAAGCGGAGGATTTCCTAAATTCTTCCTTTTTATTTTTCATACCAACAGACTCTTCGCATTGGGAAGCCTTCTGGGTTTATTTCTTTACTTCCAAGCAAAAAAACATCTAGATTTAAAAACTAATGTTTCATGGATTGCAATTCCTGTTTTGTTTGCAATCTGCATGATACTAGCCCCTGCCGCTATAACACCATTTCTGCTGGTTCCCTTTGGGGTGTTGACAATTCTTGAACTATCCTGGTTTTGGAGGATGGTACAAAAAAGCCATAGGGAAGAAAACAAATCTATTCCCCTAAAAAGTTCCGCGACGGTAGCCACCACGGCCTTAACCTGGATTTCCTTAAACATTGGATTTGTGCATTCTCAAACCCCATTGCCAGAAGTTTTTTTTCTTCCAGCTAATCCGGAAAAATCACGTCAGGCAGCTTACATGGTTCCTGAAGCAATGCTGCAAATTAAAAAAAGCTCATCTGGAAAAGCAATTATTGAAAAATCAATTTACAAGGGAAACCTCGCTGAAAATGGTTTGGATTTCAGTTTTACCATAGCCATTCAAAGCACGGGCCCATGCCAGCTTAGCCTACCTTTCAAGGGAATTTGGTTCAAAGACAACCTCGTCCTGAATGAAAAAATTGCTTTAAACACTTATTCAAATTCCGAACAGTTTGCCATACAAATACCTTCCGCAGGTTCCCACAAGCTTTCGGGAATTTTCAAAACCCAAACCTCTGAAAAACCTTCTGGAAGTAGTATTACTTTTCAAGTTCCTGGTTGCTTGCAATCTGAGTTAAGTTGTGACTTCGGTTCAGGGGCTGAATCCGTTGCCATCCATGGTTTTGATGGCGCAAGTGAAATCACCCGGCAAGGCACAAAAACTCTGTTGACAGCAGATCTGGGAAAAACAATCCAGCCAATTACCATTCAATGGGAAAAGTCTCCACTGAAGCCCAGAGAAATCCCAGTACTTAGCGAGGCTTACCATTGGACGGTTTCGCCACGAACCGCTTCCCTGAAATGTTTTTGGGATTTGCAAACGTTAAACACAGGCACCGACATATTTGAATTTGCCATCCCTCAAACTTTACATTTGGTATCCATCGATGTTTCAAAAAACACGTTCCAGAACCTTGCAATCTCCAAAATTGAAACTAAGTCTGCACCGGGGCATCAGCGGTTTATCGTTTACCTAAACCAGAGAATCGTTGGAAATATACAATTTTTTTCCACCATGCTTCCGATTGAAACCATCGGAGAAAAGTGGGAAATTCCTTTGCCAAAACCTGTTGGAATTTCCAAGGATAATTCTTGTTATCTGGCTTACCACGCCCAGAATTGCGACATTTCCAAATCGGAATTGCCTTTGGGAATAACCGGAGTCAATGCCACTGATTTTGCCCCGTTTTGGAATTTCCCGGAAAAGCCCAATCCCTCGGAGATAACATTTGCCGGGTTGTTGGGAAAGGAGGCATCTTCGAGAACAGGATTGTTTTTGAATATTTCCAAATCCAAGCAATCTTTCGATATGAGTCAAACTTGCTCGGTTTTTCTGAATCCCCACCAAATGACCTTGGATTTCGATTTGGAGGTTTCAAATTCCTCTGGCAGACTTTCTTTCCTTGAATGGGATTTGGACAGTCCCTATCCCATGACCTTGAATTCGCTTGCGGGGGATTGTGTTTCCCATTGGCAACAATCGGGTAAGAAAATTCTCATCTGGCTTACAAATCATCCACCAAACTTCAATTTCAAGGCAAAGGCTGGTTTTTCCCCACCCTTCCAAAACCAGGAATTTACATTAGAGATTCCATCATCAGTTTGGAAAAGTAGTTCAACCACGAAAACCATCTTGAATGTGGCCCCGATGTGGGGCTTTGTACGATCCGTAAAAACCAACCAAGGCTACGAGTTTAAAAAAGATCAATTCGAAACCAACCGCAAAGACGCCGTCCTAAGATTTGGATTCAAAGCCAAACCTTTAGTTGGAAAGGTGGATTCTTTCCTTAGAAATCGCACTACTGATGGATTGAAACAACTGCAATTAGATCTGATTTTTTCCAACTTAAACCAGGATGATAGCCAATTTTTACTGAATTTGGAAAGATGGCCCAACCAACCCTTGGAATGGCTAATTCCAGAAAACGCAAAGATCATTCCATTGGCAACTGGTCAGGGTTTACAACAGTTCCTGGTATCTTTTCAAAACAAAACCTCACGTCCGCAGGTTATTCAATGCATTTGTCAGCGCACTGAAAACTTACAAGCAAACCTCATTGACTGGTCCTTCAAGGGTATTTCCAGTTTCAGTAAAAACAATTTCCTTGATATTCCAGATCCTTTAAAAATTGGGGAAAAAGTCAAATCAAGTTCCTTAAAAGACGACCAGTTTTTCTTACACCAAATCGATTATTTGGAAGTTCCAAAATCGAATTGTGAACTTTTTTCCACTTGGTGGATTGGAGGCCAGCACAAGGATCTTGAAATCCAAATCCCGACAGGATTGAGTGTTGAAACGTTACTCATCAATGGTCAACGATTGCCAACTGATCCCGGCGCAAAGCTCATTCGAATCGGTTTTGCCATCAAACCGGGTTTTCATGTATTAGAACTTGCATGTCGCAGTAAAACACAAACATACAAAGTTACCACAAAAAGTGTGCCCATTATCCAAGGCCAACCCTCCAGGAGTATTATTGCCAGGTTTTTCTCCAACCGCTCCACCATGGAAGTAAAGCCTTTCAACGCGATAACTTACCAGTTAGAAGGTTTATCAGGCGTTTGGAATATGTTGACGGAATTGAAAACAAATGGAAAAACCATTGAAGGTTTTGATTTTGCGTCGGAAATATCAAGATTAATTTTATTCAAGGCAGCAAGTTTAAATCGGCTGAACCAATTAAGCACAAATGATATTAGCATCTCAAGATCTATCCATGAAAAAATGCTCGACTTCCCGGATCAACCTCCACCCAAAAAACTGCCATTCAGGCCTTTGTTTTCGGAATACAACCTCCCCCTGACAGCAGAGGGCCTTCTAACCGAAACGGATGCAACTTCTGCTCCGATGGTATTTCAAATAAACGCAAATGCCATGGCTATCCTTGGCTGGATTACTTTTGGGTTCTTCCTTTACGCGATTGTAAGCCGAATAAAATACCACATTATAATTTATTTATTCTGGCCGGAAGTACTTATGATTGCCGGACTACTATATGGGTTAATTCCACACCTTTCTATTGTAACGCCTATAGCAATTGCACTTTGGCTGTTCCTCCGGGTTTGGAAAATTTTCACATACCTGCTTTCAATTTTTTATCAAAAGCGCCTCAAGGGCACTTAAGTTATTTCGGAAACATACTGACCATGCGTGACAATGAAAAAATGGATATAAGCCTTGGTATTCTTGATGGAAACATCGGAATCATCGAATTTCAGGCTCCAAGCCCAGGTTATCATTTTCTAGGAAGGCATTTTCTGCACGGACTTCATGACAAACTTCTAGCGGTGATTAATAATCCAACCCTTCGCGGGCTTTTGATTACGAGTAAAACTCTGGATTGCTTCAGCGCCGGCTATGATATACCCGAGCTGCTTGCCTTAAAAATGGAGTCTGATGGTTTGCAAGAATACCATCAATTTGCCACCAATGTGCTGGCATTATTGGAAAGCTTGCAAATGCCAACAATCGCATTGGTTGATGGTATTTGCATGGGTCCTGGCGCAGAATTAATCCTAGCCTGCGATTACAGGCTGGCCAGCAGGTCTGCGAAAACACTCTTCACCTTTCATGATATTCAAAAAGGTGTGCCACCTTCCTGGGGGGCAACTTTTCGGTTACCCAGGCTTGTTGGTTTTCACAACTCTTTGGAATTGATTCTTTCACCAGCAAGCTTGGATTCCAAAAAAGCCTTGGAAATCGGCCTTCTGGATTGCATTTGTGAAGCTGATATTTTAATGGACCATGCTAGCAGCCTGATTTTATCCAACAGGGAAATTCCAGGATGGAAAAAGCGAAGGTCCGTGCGTACAAGCGCGGGTCGGACATCCCGTGCCGAAATGGAATTATCCATGATCCATTTCAGCAAAGATCTTGAGAAACTTGAAATTAGTTCCAAGGCCTGTTGGAAAATGGTGGAGATCAACGAAAGCCAGTCAGCAGAAGAGTGGGCGCAAAAGGATCGTGAAACATTTCTTAAAGCCTGGGATTCGGAAGCATGCGCCAATTTGCTGCAGCATTCCATCTGGGAAAAAGAATTGGAAAGGGAACCCGCGCTTCCCCCGGGAGAAAGCGCCCCACTTTCCGCGGAAAGTGCCGCGATAATTGGCAGCGGAATGATCGGCCCCATGATTGCCTCGGTTTTCACAGCAGAAAAAATCCACACCATTTTGATCGATCAGGCTCCATTTCAGCTTCATGAAGGAACTTTTGCCATCATCAATGAACTGGATAGACTATTGCGTGGAAAATTCATGGATGTTGAACATGCTCTTGCCTCTGTAAGCAGGCTAAGCACATCCACGGTTTTGTCGGCCGTTCAGGATCGCAACTTTATCTTGGAAGCCGTGGTGGAAAACGTGGAAACAAAGGCAAAGTTGTTACGGGATATCTCCCTCATCGCGCCGGCGGGAACCATTATTGCTTCCAATACAGCAACCATCTCCATCAACGAACTTGCCAGGGAAGTGAAATACCCCGAGAATTTTGCAGGTTTCCACTTCATTCCGCCTGTCGATTCCACAAAAATTATCGAGATCATCCGCAGTGATAAAACCAGCGATTGGACGGTTGCTTCCCTTATCAGGCTTGCTCGAAGAATCCGGAAAATCCCCATCGTTGTAAAGGATTACCCCGGGTTCCTAATCAACCGTCTCATGCTTCCATTAATTCTCGAATCTTCCAGAATGGTAATCGAGGGTTGCTCCCCTTATTTGATCGACGAATGCATGCAAAGGGCAGGTTTTTCGTGGGGTATCTTCCAATTCATGGACATCATGGGGATTGGAAATGTATATTTTTCCAGCAAAAATCTTACTGAACGCCTTGGCAAGCCATTTAACCCGCTATCCTTGCAAAAAGCCTTGATAGATGCTGGCCGTTTGGGGAAAAAAGTGAACCTGGGTTTTTACAAGTACACCGATAAGGCAGCAAAAATTCAAGATCCTAATCTTTTGAAAATCCTCACCGGGCACCAAACCTCTTCCAAAACAATTGAGTGCACAGATATTATCGAGCAATTAATGCTTTCCACCCTGTTGGAAGCATACCGAGTTTTGCAAGACAAGATTGTACATCACAAGGAAATCATCGATTTTTCATTGGTCCAGGGAATAGGTTTTCCCAGAAGAGTTGGAGGAGTGTTTCACTGGGCCATCTCTCAGGGGAAAATAAAAATCGAGGCAATGCTTCAAAAATACGCCCACCTGGGTGAATCATTCACTCCTTGTGAACTCATGCGCAATGAATTGCGTGATGGCTTTCAGGGAATTCATACCAATCTAATCCTTTTTTAATAACCGACATATCCCTTATGGCTATAATCACTTTTGATCTTAAAGGAATATAGGTCTGGTTTATTTTGGCCCACCTTGGTTACTTTGTGTTGATTCCTCCGTCTTGAAAATGGATGTATGAATCATTCCCACCTTTTGGAGAAGAATCAGATGATAGTAAGAATTCGTTGGGGCATGGCTTTGGGCTTGCCAGTGATGGCATTGGGATTGTGGGGCATGCTTATTGCCCAGGAACCTCCTAGGGACCGTGGCCCCACCAATCCCCCTCCTCCACCTCCCGGGCAGGGTCCTTCATCACATCGTCCGGAAATGCACCGGGGTAACCCTGATCGTGGACCGCAAAGAGGACCGGATCGCCGAAATTCCTCCAGCCATTTGCCGGGAAGTCGTGGGCAATGGTCCAAGCATCGTGGCCCTATGCCATTCCACAAAGGGCCTATGCCGCCAATGATGCCACCGTTCGCATTCAAGAAAGTGGAACCGGTTGCGCCAGACAAGGAAGTGGAAGCTTGGATCAAAGTGCTTGCTGAAAAAATGACTGATCGCCATGACCAAATTCGGGAAAGCTCCCGCAAAGCTCTTGTTGACCTGGGAGGCTCGGCAATCATTCCACTTCGTGAATTAACAAAGAATTCTGATTCCGCAACAGCCATGGCTGCAAAGAATGTTATTAAACGGATTGAAGGACCAAGTCATAACTTCATGAAAATGTCACCAGCGTTTCATGAAAAAAACCAGTTCCATATCCGAATTGAAAGTGGCAAAGAAGGATCAGTCTCCCCACGAAAAATGGAAGTACCGCTTCCCGGGGGTGGCAAAGCCAATATTGAAATCCGCAGGCAGGAACCAGCCAAGGATGCCCCCAAAGAAGCAGCAAATCCTAGAGAAGGACGCAGGCCAGGAGAACAACCAAAAGCTAAGGATCAACCCCGCCCGGAATTTCGCAAGGATGCCCCTCGAGGAGAGGGCCCACCAAACCCTGAAAGAATTCTTGCCAACCTGAAATTAGATCCTGAAAAAAGAAAGAAGGTCGAGGACATTCTTTTCGCACAGCAACAGCGTATGCGGGAGTTTATGGAAAAAAACAGGGACGCTTCACCAGAAGAACGCCAGAAACTTTTTCCTCAAATTCGGGAAATGCAGGAGGGCATGATGAAAGCCATGAGGGAAATCCTTTCCGAAGAGCAACTTCGTGACCTGCGCAATCAAATGCCAGGATTCCCCGGCAGGCCAAATGCACCATTCAACAAGGGCAACTAGACTTCAGTAATAGTAATCAACCTTATAACCCATGCTTTTTAGCATGGGTTATTTCTTTTAATAACCATCGGGATCTGAAGCCGGCATTTCCATGGATCATTACATATAATAATTAAGTAGCCAAATCATCGAAAAGGCGAGGAAATTATGCCGGGCGCAAAAAATGTCTTGGGAACCGAACTGGAAACCTGCTGCATGTCCCCCAAAACGGGATTTTACAGGAATGGCAGGTGCGATACCGGCCCTGGTGATTTTGGGGTTCACACGGTATGTGTGAAAGTTACCGCTGATTTCCTTAAATTCAGCAAGGAAAGAGGCAACGACCTTTCCACACCTGTTCCCGAATGGGCTTTCCCCGGGTTAAAGCCAGGTGATTGCTGGTGCCTTTGCGCGGCAAGGTGGAAGGAAGCCTTCGATGCCGGCATGGCACCCAAGGTGAACTTGAAAGCCACACACATCTCAACTTTGGAATTTGCAAGCCTTGAAGAATTGCAATTGCACGCCTTATAAAAGAGAAAGCCCACGACATTTCTGTCATGGGCCGGATACTTTTCAAATAATTCCTGCTTGTTACTTCTTTGGCCCTACCAATTCCACAAGGTTACCATCCGGATCCTGAACAATGGTCAGGTAGGTATCTTTTACGATGCTCGGAGGGATTAGGATAGGGGTCTTGGCTATGGGTTTTACACCAGCCTTTTTCAGTCTTTCCATAGCCGCATTAGTATCATTCACAATAATTGTCAGGTATCGAAAACCGGTTTGGGAATGAATGAACTGGTTGTCACTTTTCCTTGGGTTTACACCTTCCACCTGCATCAGCTTGATCTTGGTGGCGGTATCACCTTCGCCGAGCACAAACACCCGAATATCCAAAGGCTTTTTTGAAGTTAAACCAGCATCGCCGGCAAAATCAGCGGGTACTCCAAAACCTTTCACTTCCTTAAAACCTATCGCATCTTTATAGAATTTCGCAGACTTCTCAATGTCTGTCACCACAACTCCCAAATCAATAGTTGTGGATCCGAATGCGCCTTTCTCTTGCGCATGGACAGCTCCAAATGCAAATAGTGCAGCAACGGCAGCCAAAAACAAACGAGTCTTCATAGTTACTCCCTTAAGGTTAAAGAATAAAATTATTCTAATCAGGTTTTTATGGGTTGTCATTCATGAATCGCTCGGGATGAAACAACTTCAAATCCAAATTAGAATTCTGTTTGGTGCAAATATCCGCCACAACCTCACCCACAACGGAGGCAAACTTAAAACCATGACCGGAGAAACCACCAGCCACAATCATTTGAGGGTTATTCTGCAAAGCCCCTAGCAAAAAATGCCGATCGGGGGTAAGGGTATAAATGCAACCCTTTGCCTGCGCAGATGCAGAATTCTGCAACGATGGAATGCTTCCTGCCAGAAATTTCCTGATGCTATTTTCATCCTCAGGATGAACCATCCTGTCAATCTGTTCCTCCTTCGCGACCTCTGGCTGACCGTAATGCCTGGCAATTTTCACCCCCGCTGGTTCCACCATGGGAAAGCCATAATAGAAAGCTTGTTCCTTGGCAAACATGAACACAGGCGTTTTGAATCTGCCAAAAGACATTGGATTTGAAGGGGTAAACCAGTGCAGTGTCTGCCGCATCAGGCGAATAGGGTTTCCCGCAGGTCCTAGAAACTTGGATACCCATGGGCCTGCACACACAACTACCCTTCCAGCGTGATATTCAGACTTGTTGGTTTTAACTGTCACACCATTACCATGAAACTCCAGGCTGGTCGCAACCTCTCCATAATGAAGACTGGCTCCATTATGCATCGAAATATTTTGAAACGCCTGCAAGCATCTTCGTGCCCAGACATAACCACCATGGGGTTCCAAAAGCCCAATCTCATCGTCTTCCGGTAGGAACACCGGGAATCGATTTCTTATTTCCCGGGCATTTAGCTCTGATAGTTTTAAATGGTGCTGACTAGCACTTTGGCGAATACCATGAATAACTTCATGTTCCGGTTTACCGATGGTTAAGCAGCCACATTCATCGATCAAAGTTTCGCCGGTAAGCCATTCAAGCTCATGCCAAATTTCATAAGCCCTTTTTAAAAGAGGAACATAAGAAGGATGCTCATAATACGCAAGTCGGATGGCCCGGGTGGTTCCATGGGAGCTGCCCAGTTCATGGAAAGGTTCAAACTGCTCCAATCCCAATACTTTTTGGCCGCGCATGGCCAATTGCATGGTTGCGGAAGACCCCATGGAACCAAGGCCTACCACAATAACATCAAAGGTTTTATTCATGAGAAAAGCCCATGGGAACACCATGGGCTTGCCTGTTGAACTAAGGGAATTACTGGGCTTGCTTGATGGAAAAGGCAATCAACTTGCCTTGATCACGAATCAAAAGCCTTCCATTTGCGATGACTGGGTGAGGCCAGCTTGGTTTACCACTAGCTTCTGGCAACTTGAAGGAACTAACAAGCTTGTAGCCCTTGGGGGAAGCCTCAAGCAGGTTCATAATACCATCCTCATTGCGGAAATAAAGCATCCCATCTGCGTACACTATGGCAGCGGAACGTTTACCTGGCCTGTTTTCTTCCTTCCAAACCACATCTCCGGTCATCATGTCCAGACAGCATGGAATACCGTTATTATGTCCGGTTCCCATAAAGACTTTGTCACCCAGAAGCACCATGCCACCATGGTGGTTTTGAATATCCGTCTTCTTTCCATTCAAGTAGAAAACTTCCTTGGCTTCAAAACCAGAGGCGTTTTTGTTCAACTTTATCAGGGAAGTACCGCTGCCATAACCCGTGGAGCAAAAAACATAATCGTCCTTGACAATTGGGGTAGGAATATTGGCAGTACCATTGGCATTAGCCGAATAGCGCCACAACAGATTTCCACTCTTGGCATCCACACCGATGATGCATTTACCAAGCCAGGTAATGTATTGATCGACCCCACCAGCTTTGCCCTTAACAATCGAAGCGTAACCAGCCCCGCCACCATTTTCTACCTTGGTAGACCAGATGGTTGCGCCGGTCTTCTTATTTAGCGCTACCATGGCAGATAGATCACCACCAGGGGTGAAAAGCACCTTGTCGCCATCCACCAGTGGAGATTCACTGAAGCCCCAGCCAGACATCATCTTGCCTTTAAAGTCCTTGGCGAAGTTCTTTGCCCAAAGAACCTTGCCTGTGTTGATATTCAAGGCGGCGATATCGCCGGAAACACCAACCACATACAAGCTGTCACCATCCACGGTGGGAGTACAACGGGAACCTTCGTTGTAACCGACCTTGCCCTTTTGGCCGATGTTGGTTTCCCATAGTTTCTTGCCGTTTTTTTCATCCAAGGCCCAAACTGTTTCATTTTCGCCCTGATAGCTCATTCCGAAGACCTTGCCTTTGGCAACGGAAGGAGTACTGTAGCCACCACCAATATCCGCGGCTTTCCACGCAACGGGTGGACCTTCCATGGGCCAAGACTTCATTAAACCGGTTTCCTTGCAAACTCCGTCACGATCCGGTCCACGCCACTGGGGCCAATCAAACCCCTGCGCGTTGGCCGAAATTGCAAGACACGGAACCACAAACATCGCCATCACGAATTTTCGAATGCTTTTCTTCATGAGATACTCCAAGGTAGGAAGACATTTAGAATAACCGGATATTTTCAAGAATCAATCATCTAAGGGCGATTGCTGGAAAAATGCCATTTCTCATGATTCTCCAATCACTTCCATAGACTGGATATTCTAATATACCTCCTGGCTTACTTTCGAAAGTTATCTCTTTAAGCTCCGGAGAATCCATGGGGAAGGTACTTGTGCTTTACGATTCATTAAGTGGCAACACCCAGAAGATGGCCGAATTTGTCGCCGAGGGCGCAAGACTTATTCCCGGGATAGAGGTAAAAACCTTAAAGATTGATCAAGCCAAGCCTGCGGATGTGGAATGGTGCGATGGAATTGCTGTTGGCAGCCCAACCAACATGGGTTTGCTTTCCTGGAAGATGAAAAAGTTCTGGGATGAAACCATGGTGGGGGACTGGATGAAAATTGATGGCAAAATCGGGTGCGCTTTTTCCTCGGTGGGTGGAATCGCTGGCGGAGCGGAAATGACCTGTCAGTCCATCCTTACCCTACTTATGAACTTTGGGTTCCTTACCTTTGGCGTGACGGATTATGTCAGCAAGTTAATGACCCTGCATTACGGGGCGGTCTCGGTTCGCGATCCCCGCGATGAGGAAACACGTGAGGCCTGCCGAAAGTTGGGAAAACGTCTTGCGGAGTGGGTTTCCGTGATGGTGGATGGCAACAAAAGCCAGCACCCTTTGAACAAGACCGATCAGAGACTTTTGCCCGGGTAATCAACTCACCAGCACATCTTTTACCAAATTGATCGCTTCCTCAGTGCGGGATGTAACCAATGCCACAAAGGCCTTGCCAGCATCCCTCTTGAGAATGATCACGCTTCGTAGATTCAGGCTTGCTTCCTTGAACCGGTGCATCAATCGGGCAAGCTCACCTGGTTTGTCCGGCAGGCAAACCACCAAGGCTTCCTCACTTATTGCATGAAATGGACTGTCGGTAAGAGCTTTTAAAGCATCATCATAGCGGTCCACAATGAGGGAGACGATGGCCGTTGAGCCGACACTTTCCGCATCGATGCTCTCGATGTTTACTCCAACATTTGCGAGCAAATCGGATATATCCGCAAGGAGTCCGGCCCTGTCTTCATGAACAATGGTAATTTGCTTCATGGGCTTCTCCGGATGGTGGATTGTTGCAATGGATTTTTTCTGGCATCAAAACGATCCCTGGCCAAGTCGACAACAAGTTCATCTATGTCTTTGTTTGTTACATGGGGCATGGCTATCAGGTGCGATATGGTGGCCCGGGATGCAAGCTGCCACTTGGAAACTATCTCGGGCGACGGTCTGTCAAATACCACTGTAAGGGAGTTCTTGTGCCTCCAGCCATGGCGGTTGATCCTGTATAGTTGATCCACCGCATAATCAGCAACCTTGAAACAACCCTGGATCATTTCCCGGTAGCCATCCAACCCCAGGGTCTTGAATGCATACCACAAAAACAGCGGGGTTAGCCCATTTCTGGATCCCATAATGGTGGTGTCCAATGTGCCCACATATTCGACACCCCGGGCTATCCGATCCACATATTCCTTTTTGGCCAGCACCACTCCACATGGAAGGGGTGAACCCACCATCTTGTGTCCACTGATGGCGATACTGTCTATACCAGCGGAAAAATTCCACGGATGCGGTTCATCCACAAAGGGAAGGATCATCCCACTAAGTGCCGCATCCACATGTATGTAATATCGCTGGATTGCCATCTCCTCCAGCATTTTGTGCATGGCTTCCAGATCATCGCTGGCACCCTTCATGGTGGTGCCTATATTCGCAAAAATCACCGGGGGGACATCCCTGTGGATTTTGATGGTTTCCCGCAGATCCGCCATGTCCATGGTTCCATCGGGATTACTTTTGATCATGATGTTACGGACATGCAGACAACGCAGAATCTTGCTTACCGAGTAATGAGCATCCTCGGAATAATAGACCATGCAATCCGGAAAGATTTCCCTGGCAAGAAATATACCGTAAAGGTTTCCCTCGGTTCCTCCATTGGTCACATAGCCCCAGGTGGAATCAGCAGGTGCATCTGTCAACTGGCGAAAAATATCCACCACATCGCACTCGTATTGATGCGTATTAATGTGGTAGTTAGTTGGTACAAAAGGGTCACCAATATTATTCAGCGGATATTTCAGAAAATGGTACAGGGGAGAATAATCAAACTTGGTATTGCAAGGATACCCTACAAAATGCCGGAGTTCATTTTGCAAGTTAACGGAAAGGTCTTCCAGTCGTTTTTGGTCCGAATCTGACAGGGGTTTTCTATTTTCCATGACCACCTCTCAAGAATGCAACGCTTTGCCTGGCAAAGCTACGAACCTTTGCTTTCTATTAAATTATAGGTGCAAAACTGTCCAAGTTTTTCCGCTATCACAAGGTTTGAATTGGAAATACCTTGCACATGGCGGTCATTCAAGGAATATCCCTTATTTTTCCAAGCATTGAAATTCGCCTAAACCAATTGAAGCCCGGCACCGATTGCCCTACGATAGTGCTTCTGTTCCTTATCTTTAAACAAAACTGGAGAAATGAAATGATTCACACGCTTGCGTTATTACTGCTTACAATCGCCGGCGCTGAAACCCTTGAGGGACTTGGCGCAGTGGGCAAAGTGGAAAAAGTCGAGGGTGGATTTGCCTTTACCGAAGGCCCGGCCGCGGACGCCAACGGCGAGGTTTATTTCACCGACATTCCCAATGAGAAAATTCACAAGATTTCCGCCGATGGCAAGGTTTCAGTCTTCATTGAAAAATCCAATCATGCCAACGGCCTGATGTTTGATGCCAAGGGCAATTTGGTTGCTTGCGAGATGGATGGTCAGATTGCTGCCCATTCCAAGGATGGAAAAAAACGAACCGTGCTGGTGGATAAGCACATGGGCAACCGTTTCAATGCACCCAATGACCTGGTTCTGGACAAAACAGGTGGTGTTTACTTTACCGACCCCGCCTTTCGAGCCCCCATGCCACTTCCTCAGGGTAAAACAGGGGTCTACTATCTTGATGCCAAAGGTACTGTAACACGCCTGATCGACAATCTTCCCAACCCTAATGGTGTGATTCTTTCACCCGATGAAAAAACTCTTTATGTGATTCCAACCGGCCAGGCGGACATGATGGCTTACCCCATTGAGGCACCGGGCAAAATAGGACAAGGCAAGGTTCTTTGCAGCCTCAAGCAAGCTGCTGGAAAAAACAACACCGGTGGCGATGGCCTTACCATGGATGTTAAAGGAAACCTTTACATAACTTCCGGTATAGGCATACAGGTATTTTCCCCACAAGGTAAGCACCTTGGCACTATTGCTTTTCCCGAGCAACCAGCCAATTGCTGCTTTGGTGGCAAAGACATGAAAACACTTTTTGTCACTGCCAGAACCAGCGTATACAAAGTGGAAATGCAAGTTGCCGGCCATCGATTTGCCAGCAAGTAAATTTTTAGTCATCACTAAATGGATGCCAGGGAGGCAGGTTTCTTTCCTGGCGTCTTTTATTTATCTGGGCTATCAGCAGATGGAATTTCGCCCGTAGTTCCGGTGTGGTTTGATCCAGCAAATCCGATATACCCTTGTTATCCAACTTAAGGCCCTGCCCTTTGGGTGGGGGCGCTTTCCCCTTGGCGACTAGCTCGGCATTCCTCTTTTCCCGAGCTTGCCGGGCATTTTCCGAGTCATTGATCATTCTGTCCAGTTCCTTCACCATCTCGTTTCGGGGTAGTGAAAGAATCCTGTCAAATTCCTTTTCCACCCGCACCAGACCGGTTTTTGAATTTTGCTGTCTCAGGGAATTTTTATGGTTCTCATCGAGATTTTTTTGAAGGTAGCCTAGCCTTAGCTGTAAAGACTTTCTCTGCTCAGGAGACCAACTTTTTGCTTCGTCGCCTTGAAATGATTCCTGAATGGCGATGATTTCCTTCACTGCGTTGGCCTGCCAGTACCAACCCCATAGAAACCAACCAACCACCGCCAATAGCAGCAGTAATCCGGCAAGAAGTAGCCAGGATCGGTGTTTTTCAAACCATTTTCCTGAATCGTTTACCTGTTCCATAGGCTCAAAGTAAACAAAGAGCAACTTGGTTAAAAGGGCAAACAAAAACCCGTGGGGCGAAAACTCCCACGGGAAGTAATTTTCTGGGCTAAAGATTTACTTTGCTTTGGATCCACCAAAACCACCAAGGAAAGGAATCAACTGAACTCCCCTTTCTTTGAATCTTTGGTTAATTCGAACCCAGTATTCAGTCATCTGCGCACGCATTTCTGGTGTGGATTTATCAAGCATATTGGAAACCATCTTATTTCTTTGCTCAGGGGAAAGGCCCTTTTGTTTCGGTTTCTCTAAATTTGCATCCTTGGAATTTGCCTGATTAGAGTTTGGTATTGTTTTAGGTTCTGTATTTTTCATGCCTGGTTGTCCAAAGGGCATGGCACCTTTTCCATTCATAAAACCTTTCATCAAACCCATCATTCGATCAATGTCTTTATCAAGAGCCGCTTTTTGCTCTACAGATGTCAAACTAAAAAACTTGTTGAATTTTTCCTGAAATTGCTGGTTCATCCTTTCCATGTTTTGCTCATCATTTAGTTTTTTTTGAGAATCAGACATCTTGTCCCGAATTCTTTTCATATTTGAAAAAAAATCTTTTCGTTCCTCGTTGGACATGTCAGCGATTTTCTCGATATCCACTCCTTCAACAGCAGAAGCAAACTCGCGCATTGGCGCATTGCAAATATATACATAACCAGGATAAATAACTGAAATTAACGCGATTAGGGCGCATACTATCATTAAAAGCTTTTTAAAAATACCAGTGGATTTTTCAGCTTCTTCATCCAAAGCTGGAGAATGCATAAAGGATTTTCCTAAATTATTTACTTACCTTTAGCCCCACCACCGGCTCCACCAATGAATGGAATGGCTTGAATTCCACGTTCAATTGCCCTTTTTTCCATCATCTTTCTGTATTCAGTCATCTGGGCACGAAACTCGGGGGTACTTTTGTCCAACATATCGGACATGCGTTTGTTTCGCTGTTCTGGTGTGGCATTTGCCGGACCCCTGGCCCATGGTGGACCACCTCCACCTGGAGGGCCACCAGCGCCACCGGCCGGAGCATTTCCAGAAGTGGCACTACCAGCACCACCATTTCCTGAACCTTGAGCAGCATTACCCCCAGAAGCCGGGCCGCCAGCACCAGATCCACCAGCACCAGGGCCGCCTTTACCATCCGGAGCCTTGTTACCGCTCCACATTTTCATCATCCCAGCCATCCTATCGAGGTCCTTATCCAATGCGGCTTTTTGCTCGGCAGGGGTAAGGGCAAAAAACTTATTCATCTTTTCCGTCATTTGCGCCTGGAATCTTTCCCGGTTCATTTCATCCACTTGCTGCTTTTGGGATTCATTCATTTTCTCGCGCATGTTCTTCATGTTTTCAAAGAACTCCTTGCGCTCTTCGGGTTTCATATCCGCAATTTTTTCCATATTCATATCTGCAGTGGCGGCTTTGAAGTCTCTTACAGGCGCATCATTCCACCATGAATAAGCGTAATAACCACCCCCCAACAAAAACAACGCAAGAACTCCACCTGCGATTAATTTTGTCCGAAGGCTAAGGGGCTGGCTTTCTGTCTCATCCGTCATCGCCATCTGTATTTTCTCCCAAAAAACTCATTAAAGATATTGTAGATAAAAAAAGCCAGCACTGTCAACAATGGTGCTGGCTTGATAGTAGTTGTTATGATTAGCCCCGTGGACGGCCACCTTGCGGAGGCCCACCACCACCTTGGGGAGGGCCACCTCTGCTTCCGCTGGGCGGCAACCCCATTTGGGCCCTTATTTGATTTTGCATAGCGCGATATTCATTGCGCATGGCACGATATTCAGGGGAGCTGTTATCCAAACGATCGGAAGTACGCTTGTTTCGTACCTCGGGCGAAGTATTGCCACGCCCTCCCGGGGGACCTCCCTGAGGAGCGCCACCACCGTTACCACCACCTCCCGGTCCGCCCTTGCCCTGAGCTTGGGCCTGACCACCTTGGCCGGCATTACCACCTTTTGGACCGGCTCCGTTATTGTTTCCCCCGTTCCCATCAGGACGCCGCTGCTGGCCGGTATTAGGGTTTTTCTTCATAAATTCCGCACGCTTCTTTTCAAATTCCTGTCTGCGCTTTTCCTCTGCCTTGATTTCTTCCATCATTTTCTTGCGCTGGTCAGCGGGACTCATTGCAAAGAAAGTAGACATTCTCTGCATATCACGTTTTTCAAACTGCCTTTCACGCGCTTCATCAATCTGATTGCGCTGCTCCTTGGTGAGATTTTTTTCAATCTTACGATATGCGTCAAACCGTGCCCTTCTTTCATCGCTGGAAAGCTCTTCAAAATTTACATTTTCATCCACCATGGCCATGGCTGCGCGAAAGTGCCTTCCACTCCACCACGAATAAATTCCATAAAAGCCCATGGCTAGCAAAAGAGCTGCGACAACCACAAGGGTTATCTTCTTCTTTTTGTCCATTGGTTTGGATTCTTCGACCACATCTTCTTGAGCCATGATTGCTCTCCTTAAGTTGCCACTTAAGAACCAGGGGCCACAGTAATCATGTTGGATACATGCCCATCCGCATACACATAATTTCTACCTACGCCAGAACCTGCTGCCCCGTGATTATCATCAAAATCAAAGGACAGGACTATATTTGCTGTGCCACGACCATCGGTCATCAATTCTTCCATTCGTCTCTTGTTCACATATGGCATGGATCGACTGTTAAAGCCTAATCCACCCGTTGTAACCACAAAGTTAGATTTATCACTTGGGTATTCATAGCTGTACTTGATGTTGTATTTCCCCATTCCAGGGTCTGCATCCTTGCCAGCGGGAAAGTTCACTGGTGCGGTATCGTTTGCTATTCGAACCTTCATCCATTGAGAGGTAAACTCTCTCGGGCCGCCTTGATTCATATCTGAAGGGCACAGAAAGGTCTTGGTATTCTTTTCCACATAATCAAAAATCTTTTCAGCAAAACAAATTGGAAACCCGATTTGCGGATGCTGAAACTCAGGGTTGGCAGGGTCATACGGATTACCATTAGTCAGCATGGCAGGATTGTTGTAAAGGCTTCTTAGAACGATTCGATGAGCATCGGGATATTGCTGGGGCGGGTTTTGGCGATACATTTCAAGTGCCAAGCCTATCTGCTTCAGATTATTTTGGCACTGCAACTTTGCAGCAGTGGAGCGAATTTTTTGCACTGCTGGCAATAGCAAGCCTATCAAAATGCCAATGATCGCAATTACCACCAATAACTCGATCAGCGTAAAAGCGGTTTTTCTTCTATTTGGATAACGAATCATAGGTGGGACCTCTCAAAGTCGGGCACTAGGACCCGCACTATATATTTATACCCTGCTTGTCATTAGAACCTGATGAGTTAGAAGTATTTAAACTTCACTCAAATCAATTTACTTTCTTTGGGTTATTAACAAAACAGTATGCATAAGTCATAAGCAATTGCAAATTATATACTTAGGCAAGATCTTCTCCGAAATTTTTATGCCTTTAAATATTTTAGCCAAAATTCAATTAATTATCAAATCCGTTTTTCACCACGTTGGCCACCCTTTAAAAACCAAGCTGGACAGGGCACCCCCTTTTGCTTTCTTATTAGCAATTCATCTCGCTTTCCCAGCCAGATTGGTTTGGAATCCGGATGAACTTATGGACTTTGCCTAGAACCACGGGAGATTAATGTGGCAGAACCCAGCATGAACGACCAAGAATTTGAGCTTGCCCTTAACTTTCATCAGCAGGGAAATGTTGATCAAGCTGAATTGATTTACCGCAAAGTCCTGAACACCAACCCACAACACAAACATGCCTGGTCGAATCTGGGAACCATTCAATCCCGCAAAGGAAAACTGGAAGAAGCCGTCAAATGCTACCAAAAAGCTCTCGAGATCGATCAGCAATTTAGCGAATGCTGGTTCAATCTTGGCAACTGCCTTCGCAGGGCCATGAATCCCGCCGGAGCCGAGGCTGCCTTCCTGCAAGCACTCAAAAACAACCCCTCTTTGTACGGTGCCGCCGTTGCGTTGGGACAATCGATGACCGAACAAGGGAAATTCCAGGAAGCGGTTGAAGTTTTCAAGCAGATCATCTCGCAGAAAAATGATGACCCTGAAGTTCACGCCCATATGGGAAATGCCTTGCGCATGATGGGCAGGCGTGAAGAATCGATGCAATCCTACTTAACTATGCTGAATCTACGCCCCAACGATCCACGCATTCGCCATCAGTTCGGTCTGGTATTAATGGATGCCGGAAGGCTCGAAGAAGCGTTTCAGGAATTTAAAAATTCCCTCGGTCTCAAGCCGGACTATGCCGAGGCGCATAATTCCATGAGCATAGTGCTTCAAATGCTGAAGCAGGATGAGGCCGCACTGGCACACAACCAGGAAGCCGTTCGCCTTAACCCCAAATTCACCGAAGCCTGGAATAACCTTGGCAATCTTTATGGACTTGCCGGCCGACCCAAGGAGGCTATCGATGCCTTCAAGAAATCCATCGAACTTCAGCCACGCGCAATACCCTTCCATTCCAACATGCTTTTGAACCTGCACTATGTTCCTGAACTTTCCCCAAAGGAAATATTCGAAGAACACAAAAAATGGGCATCCACCCATTTAACCGGACTGCCAACTCCACCAGCTTTCAATAACACCAAGGACGCCAAACGGAAACTCAAGCTTGGAATCGTTTCCCCGGATTTCCGTCAGCACACGGTAATGGCTTTCATTGAACCTTTCCTGGCGGCTCTCGATCACAAAAATCTGGAAGTCTTCGCCTACAGCAGTGTGCTGCGTCCAGATCATGAAACTGAAAAAGTGAAAAAGCTGGTGGACCATTTCATTGATATTCGTGGCATGACAGACATGCAGGCTTCCGGCCAGATTCGCAAGGATGAAATTGATGTGCTTGTGGATCTTGCGGGCCACACCGCAGGCCACCGCCTTGTGTTGTTCGCCCTGAAACCGGCCCCCATTCAAATCGCGCAATTCGGCTATCCGGATACGACCGGTCTTGAAGCCATGGATTACAGAATTACTGATACTTTTGCCGACCCGGTGGGCAAAACGGAATCCATCCATACCGAAAAACTGGTACGACTGGATGGTCTCGCATGGTGCTATCAACCCTTTGAACAGGCACCTGATGTTCCAAAGCGAACCCCCAAGGCTGGCGGAATTATCTTTGGTTCGCTTAACAACATGGCCAAGCACAATCCCAAGGTTTTGAATCTTTGGGCCAGGCTTCTTAGCGCCATTCCGGGCTCGAAACTTCGCCTGCTTTCCGGCCCAGGGCAAGAATCCGTCAAGCTCATTCGCCAAGCCATGCAGCAAGGCGGGGTGAACCCAGACCGTGTGGAATTCCTTCAACGCATGGAAAAGAAGGATTACTTCGCTGCCCAGGCGGATATTGACATCGCACTGGATCCATTCCCTTACAATGGTGGCGTTACAACATGTGACGCACTATGGATGGGCACACCAGTTCTAACAATTGCGGGGGAAAGTTATGTATCCCGCCAGGGTGTAGCGATACTTTCCACTTTGGATCTGCAAGACTGGATTGCCAAAACACCGGAAGAATTCATCGAGAAAGCGAAAAAGTTTTCCGCCGAACCCGCAAGGCTTTCCCTGCTAAGGGGCAAGCTAAGGGATACCCTGAAAAAATCATCCATATGCGATTGGAAAGGGTATGCTTCCAAGTGGGAAAAAGCCGTCAGAGAACTCTGGAAAACTTGGTGCGGCTAGGGTTTTGAAGCCATCTCTGCCTTTTCGCCTAACTCTGGCAAGGGTGGAAATACATCATGGAAATCATTTAGCACTTTGTACATAAGTGTAAATATCTTGGAACCTGCGATAGGAAGAAGTACCGTTCCTTTTTCGTTGCCATTTTTCTGCATCTCAAAGGCGGGATGGTACTCCGCGAATTCCTGCAATTGAATTTCACTTTTCTTATCAGGCGCTGCCTGGAGTCTTTTCGCGATGATGTTTCCCAGCCCACCACAAAAAATAAGCACCGGGTCTTTGCCTGAATTGGGTAAAAAGTCAAAACCATTTATGAAATAACCCGGGCTAAACATCAAGGGCGCAAGGATCTGCCCGGATTCCAAATTCCATAGATACATGGCGCCTTCCGTACTCATAGAAAGGGCTATTTCCATGCCTTGGTAATTAAGTACCTTCACTCCACCCACAGAAGCATTATGAAGCATGGATTCCGTAAGGGGTTCGCTCGATTTGGAATCCCACACTCTAAGGGTGTTATCCTCCCCCCCGGTAATAATCTTGGAACCATTATCATTAAAGGTAAGAATGGAAATAGCAGACGCGTGGTGGGGTATTGGAACTGGTTTACCGTTTGCGTCCTTTAAATCCTTCTCCATGGGGAATTTAACCCAAGCCTTGTCATCCCTGGGAAACACTTTCAAAAACATATCCTCGCCACCAGTTGCAATGCGTTTTCCGTCAGGAGAAAAGGCGATGCTTGCCACGGATCCATTATGCCAAGCCTCAACTTTTTCCAATTTTAATGTTGGTTCGGAAAGGTCGACATGAAAAAGATCTCCAACATTATTACCCCATGCAAGCCTTGCATCCTCCCTGGAAAAAGCCAATGCCCGCGAATTATCAAGATGGGGTAAAGCAATTTTTTCTCCATTAAATTTGTAAATCACCCTGTTGAAACGCTTGTACCCCACGGAGGATTCCAAAACAAAATACTTCCCGCCGGGCGAACCAGTAATAGACTGGGAAGCGGAGTACTCCGGATTGGTTTTTAAAATAGTTACAATTTCACCATTAGCCTTTCGGTGCTTGACTACTCCATCCGTTTCGAGAATGAGCAGATCATTTTCACCCCAAAGACTTATCGACTGGGCTTTATCTGTGACCGTTTGAAAATTCATGTCACATTTTTGCTGATTATCTGAAAAGCGTCGCTCTTTCATTTGCTGAAATATCTGTTGCATTTCCTTGGTGGATCCAGCTTTAACGAGGTTGCCTGAACGGCCAAAGACTGACCCATCTTTGGCCATCAGGAATTTATCTATCTTGTCGGCTGCACTAACCTGAACAGTATTTTTGGGAAGCATATCCCAAATACAGCAAACATTATCATCCCCACCTGCCAGAAGTAACGGCACCCGGGGATGAGGCACAATGGTTCTAAGCGTTGCGTTGTAGATTAAAGTGCCGCTGGCAGGCCGGCCGGTTTTTGCATGCCAGATTCGAATGCTGTTGTCATCTGAACCTGTGATAAACCAATCAGGATTCCTGGAAAATGCCATACAGGTAACATCACCGTCATGCGATATCTGGTATTCCAGTCTTCCATTTTCGAGGTTTCTTACATTCGCACGATTATCCGAGGAACCACTAGCCAATAGTTTTGAATCTTGGCTGAACGCCAGGCAAATCACAGGTTCCGGGTGGGAAAAAATAAACCTGTTCTCAGGTTTTATCTCACCTTTCTTCCATACCTGCACCCTGCCATTATCATTACCGGTGGCAACATAATTTCCATCCGGGCTAACCGCCATACAGGTAAGTTTTGGGATTACCTCGGCATGTTGTGTTACTTTGCCATCGATTTGGATGGTTAAAAGGTTGCCATCCCCCCTTGCAAGCAACCTTCCATCCTCATTACTGAAAAGCAATTGTTCTATTGTTTCATCCACTTTGATGGGATTGCCGCGAATGATGTTCTCATCCAACATGCCTTTATCATCCAGATAGATTCCATCATTGGTAGCCAAGGCTAGTCTTTTTCTTTTGGTATCCACATCAAATGCTGAAACACCATTGAAAAGACGCTTCGGTTCCGCATTTTTATTGACCCAGTTCCAAAGATAAAGACAACCCGAGTCATCCAGCATCAGGATTCGATCTTCATCAAAGAATCTGGCAAGGCGAATGGCACCATATTCCGCCATGGAAAGATTCTTGGAGGCAATGGTTACCGATTTTTCGGCAGTGACAGGAAACACCCCGGGGTCATGCACCCGAACAGAACGATCTTCCCCAAAAGTCAGATATAGCTTTCCTGAAGGCGACCATTCGGTGCCAAGCACCGCTTGATCATGAACAACATAGGCACGAATCCAAAGGAAGCCATCCATCAGGGCTCCAAAGCGCAAACGGTTGGCAATTTTACGCTTTTCATTTGTTTCATTAAAATCCGAGGCGGCCATCCAAACCGCACCCCTGGTAATATCATTCACCAGGATTCTTTGCAGGCCCATGCTGTGCTGAAGCCTGCTCAGGTTTTCCTTTTGAACTCGAGTGGTTTCTAAATCTAATTTGATTTTTAAAAAAGTAATTGCAATTATTATCAATCCAACAAAAACACCTGCCAAAGCGCGTGCGGGGTTTCTAACGCACCACTTGAAGGATCTTTCCACCACCGTTGCCGGCCGTGCCGATATTGGTTCGTGGTTCAGGTAAGCATCTAAATCTTTCGCCAGTTCACCAGAAGTTGGGTATCTCTTTTCAGGTTTCTTCTCAAGGCATTTCATGCATATGGTTTCAAGATCTTTTGGAATACCAGGTCGGATCTTGGAAGGTGCAACAGGTTCCTCGAACGCCACCTGCCGAATGGTTTCCAGCGAGGTTCCTCCCATGAAAGGAGGCTTACCTACCAGCATTTCGTAAAGCATTGCCCCTAAAGAATAAGTATCCGAGGCTGGGCCAATCTTGCCCATGGATGGATGCGCCTGCTCAGGCGACATATAGCTTGGGGTTCCAACAATACCCTGCGTGCGGGCTTGTTCCTGGGCGTCATCCACCTTTTTAGCCAGGCCAAAATCGGTGATCTTGGGTATGACCCCATGGAAGTAAGTGGAAGGTAAAACTTTCTCATCGCGATTTGGCTTGGTTCCACCATGTAAAAGAATATTTCCCGGCTTGATGTCTCTATGAACCAATCCCTGGTTATGTGCCGCATGAATAGCTTTTGCCAGGGTTGATGTCAAAACCGCGGCATCCCTTGGTTGCATAAGGCGGCCGGCAAGAACTTCATCAAGGCTTATTCCTTCCACCAACTCCATGACGAAGTATGGTTGACCATTTTGTTCGCTGACATCAAAAACCTGCACGATATTTGGATGTTGCAGCATTCCAAGGGCAGAGGCCTCTTTTTGCAGCCTTTGTTTGTGATCACCAGATAGGTTGGATGTGTTAAGAAGTGTCTTGATGGCAACGGTTCTGCGCAAGGCCGCCTGGCTTGCACGGTAGACAATACCCATTCCACCCCGCCCCAACTCACCATGGATGATATAACCGGGAATTGCAAGGGTGTCCTGATTACGAATCGAATCGGAATCTCCTGGCTCATAACCAATGGTCTGATCGTTGGCCTGACTACCTGTTAATGCTTGTGGATTTGGCAACTGGATAGTAAGTGATTGGTTCAGGGCATTCCTTAGAGAGCCAACCATTTCAGGGCAATCCGAACAAATTTCCTCCAGGGAAATGGTTTTGCCATTTTTCACCTGATCCTGAAACCGTTTGATCAACTCTTCAAGATTTTTTCCCTGCGCCATGCGAACCTTTTCCAATTAGTGATGAGCCATATATCAAATATTTATGATACATGGTTCCTCGGCGCTCTGGCAGCAAAATCATGGCTTCAGCCCATGATCAGGAAACTCCAACCCCGGCGTTATAAAGACCTCCAACGAAGGTTGGGTCAAAGGCAAAGAAATTGATGGGTAACAACTGACTGGCAGAATTAAACGCGCTTACATTCGGACCGCCACCCGAACCGGGGACAGTAATGATTTCACCGCTGGTTCCACCAACGCTCATGATGCCACTGGCCACTCTTACCCCACCCATGAAAGCAGGTGCGTAAGCAAAGAAGTTTTGGATCATATTGCCAGCGTTATCAAACACCCTGACATTCGGACCGCCACCTGCGCCAGCACCCACGATAATTTTGTCAAATCCTCCACCAACATTTCCAGCAGCAACAAATATGCCACCGGTAAAAGCAATATCATATACGAAGAAATTCTGAATCACGGCAAGAGTTGAACCATTGTAAATGGTCACTCTTGGACCACCACCCGCGCCAGCACCCACGATAATATCGTAATTCGCATCCCCATCAAATTTACCGGTAGCGATCTGAACACCACCCGTAAAGGTTGGTTCAAACGCGAAGAAATTCTGCAACACCGCTAGATTCAAACCACTGAACACCGTGATTCGCGGGCCACCACCCGGCCCAGCACCCACAATAATATCCCAATAACCATCATTGTTCGTATCACCCGAGGCGATTGTCAAACCGCCTGTAAAATTCGGTTCAAATGCAAAAAAGCTGTACAGTACGGTCTCATAATCCGCACCGGAAAACACTTTAATATGGGGGCCGCCACCCGGTCCGGTGGCTGTAATCAAATCCGCGAATCCATCATGATTGACATCGCCCATGGCCACTGTCACACCGCCCGTGAAACCAGGATCATAGGCCATGACATTTGCAACGGCATTATTTGCATTCGGACCAGTGTTGTTGGGGTACACGATGGTGGAATCATAGACTTTCACCACTGGGACTGATACTGATGTAGGACTTGCCGAGGGGCTTATCGCAAAATTAGTCGTGGAACTGCCCGTGTTTGGCGTGCCAACGATAAGATCAATCGCCCTTGCGTAGGCAGAAACCCTGGCGTAGTCGCCGTTGCTTCCGAACCTACTGTCATCGGTTGAACCACTGACGATTCCAGCAATATAAAGTGTTCCATTCACGTTGATAAAGCCGGGCCCACCAGAATCCCCGCTGCCCACCGCAGTTTCTATCAAGGTCGCACCGCTGGTCTCCCCCAGATTGGAAGGAACACCGAAAGTATTTGAAAGTTCATTGTAGGTTGTGGTGCCATCATCAAAATCATAAGACAGGTTTCTAAAAAAAGCAGGCTCATCGGTTACATTGCCAGTGGCTTCAAAAGTGTTAGTGCCTTCGCGCTTCACACCAGAAGTATTGGTGGATTCACCATCTGCTCCGGTTCCTGTCTCACCAAAACCAACCATGGTAAAAGCTTGCCCAATCTCATCGGTGTTGCGGTACAAATCAAAAGCGGTGACACTGCCTGGGGCGGCAGAGGTCAATCGAATCAAGGCGACATCATTGGGCACAATATTATTTGAACCTGGAACGGGATTATAGGAAGGCAAAATCGTCACGTCGGCTGCGCTATAAGGAATGCTCGTGCCACCTCCGGAACCAAAAACAAAATCCACCGAACCAGAAAGTTTGTTACCCGAATCATCAGTGACCACATGAGCTGCAGTAAGAATATGAGTTCTTCCAATAAGCAAGGTACCAGTACCAATGAAACTGTTGGTTCCATCCGTTGCATTGATAAGGACAACGCCATCATAAAGCGGGTTTGTGGTGACACCTACTGGAGAAAAAGCCCCCACAACTGGTGTCTCCCTGCTTTCAAGTATTTCAAGGATTGGGAGGAATCGCTTTAATTGCTTTCTTTTCGGGGTGATTGGCTTTCTCATGATACCTCCTGAAAGATGGCCCAAAGATCAAGGATAAGTATATCATTAATCCAGGCAGCCTGAAGGCTTTGGGAAAGATTTAACGCCCGAGGCAACTTAGAAGCCCCTGCCACCCACGAAAATTCCCCCTGAGAACGCCTGGCTAAAGGCAAAGAAATTCAACTGCGCTAGCTGACCTTGCGAATTGTAGGACCGCACATTGGGTGTGGCACCAATTCCAGGGCCGGTAATAATATCCGCGCTGGTTGCAGTTGAGGATGTCAAACCCGTGGCCACCCTTACGCCGCCGGTGAATAGTGGGTTATAAGCAAAAAAATCCTGAAGAAGGTTTCCTGTAGAATCATAGACCCTTACATTTGGCCCGCCGCCATTCCCAGCACCAACCACAATTTCTTGATTTGCCAAACCATCTATATTTCCAGCCGCTACATGAACTCCACCACGGAAAACCGGATCGTACACAAAAAAATCAAGGATTACTGCCATATTACTACCGTCAAAGACTTTAAGCCGAGGTCCGCCGCCTGCACCCGCACCTACAACAATATCGGGAGTCGCATCCCCGTTGATTAAACCGGTGGCAATATTTACGCCGCCTGAAAAAGTTGGTTCAAAAGCAAAAAAATCCCTGAGAACCGTAAGGTTTCTACCACTAAAAACTTTTATTCTTGGGCCACCCCCTGGCCCCGCACCCACAACAATATCTGAATACAAATCGCCGTCTAAATCTATGCTGGAAAGCGTAACGCCACCGGTGAATCCGGGTTCAAACGCAAAAAAGTTATAAAGCACTGTGGAAAAATCAGTCCCAGAGATAACTTTAATATTTGGTCCACCACCTTTTCCAGCCCCAGCAATCAAATCGATCACCCCGTCATGATTAACATCACCCAAGGCCGTAACTACACCACCGGTAAAACTGGGGGTAAAAGCCATAACACTAGCAACCGGCCTGGATGGTATTGCAGATGAGGAATCATAAATTTTAACCACCGGCGATGAATAAGAAGCAGGGCTTGATCCTGGGCTTGCGGTAAAAAGCGGGCTGGCTGTAACAGCTAGTGTCTGTCCTCCTGTCAAGGAGTCTATTTCGTTGGCAAATGCAGAAACGCGGGAATAATATCCAGTTCCTTTAAAACCGGAATTCAATGTTCCCCCGCTTACAATCCCAGCAATTTTTAATGATCCGTTCACTTGTATAAAACCTGGCCCACCGGAATCGCCTTTAGCTGTACAAGCCTCGATCAAAATACCGGAACTTGTTTCACCAAGGGTCGAATTAACACCGTAATTAGTGAATAATGAATTACCTGAATTAGTTCCATTATCAAAATCGTAAACAAGGTCACGATAAAGGCCCGGTTCTGAAACATCACTGCCCAATGCTTCAAAGGTGTTAACACCAATACGCTTTGTTCCTGTTGTACCTGGCAATGCCGCTGAAGTTCCATTACCTGTATTACCAAATCCGACCATGGTGAAGGATTTGCCGATTTCATCAAAACTGCGATAAAGCTCATAGCCCGGCACACCAATAGGTGCTTGATTATGAATATTGATTACCGCCACATCATTAGGTGATAATCCAATAGCACCAGGGTTATAACCATTTACGATGGAAACATCTGTTGCGCCAAAAGGAATGCTTAGAGAAACTGCATTGCTGGAATTTTCGAAAAACTTTACTAGGCCAGAAACTTTATTACCCAAGTTGTCTGTCACCACATGGGCTGCGGTTATAATGTAATTTCGATTGAACATTAACGCCCCAGAACCAACAGTATTGTTGGATAAAGCAATTTGGACAACCCCATTAAAATCTGGATTATTGGTGGTTGATGCATCCGAATAGTAAGCACCTACTATTGGGGTAACTCTCTCCTCTAATGATTCAAGGTTCAAACAATGAAAATGCTTTTTGCCGTGAAAAGGTTTTTTAGGCATTAGGGAACCTTTCGATTTATTATTGGTCCCAAAGTATACCACTAATTTGGTTGTTATTATCTTTTTGTGTTTATCCCGACTCTTGCCTTGGCCTAAGTTGTTGATTTTATTAGGGTTGCAATAGCCTTTTGTCAGACTTTAAAAAAGATTTTTCGCTTATACAGCCAGTATGCCAAGCCCCATTGGCAAATCACCACGGTAATGGCAAGGAACACCGGACCCCAGTCGCCAAGTTTTCCGAACGGATAACTAGTATAGGGCATCACCAAATTCCTTATGGGACTGGTAAGAATGCCCGCGGACATGTAAAGGAAAATGGAGTTCATTCCAGCCACTTGAAATGGAAATGCCCATTTCCTAAATCCCAATACTTCCATCGAGTAGTGAAAGAAAGCAAAAATCAGACAGGTCCACCCTGCGGCAAAAATGCCAAACGATGCGGTCCAGATTTTCTTCACCATGGGAATCAGAAAAGACAAACCATATCCAGCCACCAAGCAGGAAAGCCCAAGTACCAAAAGGACACCAGCCTGCTTTTTCACTTCCCAATTCTGCCGGAACATTCTTCCAACCAGACAACCCAGAATAATGGTTGCCGCCGAGGAAATAGCATTCGTAGTGGCATATCCGCCTGCGCTGGGGGGCATGATATTCGAAAAACCCAAATTCACGAACACCTGATGGATTTTCTGATCCAAAACATAACCACAATTCAAATTTTTCATCCACATCACATCTGTGGATGTTTTATCCCCGGCAAAAGCCATGGCGTAGCCCATATGCAAAAAGGTATGCAACAGCAGCAATCCAACAGCACAACCTATCTGTTTTTTAAAATCCAGGGTCAGGGTAAAAAACGCCACCACATAACCGATGGCAATTTGTTGTAACACCCGGATGAATTGCACCATGGGTTCGGTTTTGCCCATGGAATCCAGAATGATTCCCAAAATCACAAGCAGCAATGCCCGTTTCCAGGCGTGGGAAAACTGCTCCCGCCAGCTTGCACCCTGGTCCTGCCGAATGCCAAAGGCGATTGGCATGGAAACACCTACCAGAAACATGAAGGAAGGCTGAATCAAGTCCCAAAAAGTGCAACCAACCCAGTCTCTGTGGGTAAATTGATCAGCAAGCCAATTCCAGTTGGGGTCTGCAAGAAGTTTGGCCATACCCATGCCACCGGAAATCATCGCAAGCATGGTAAAGCCGCGGTAGGCATCTATGGAACCAACACGATTTGGAGCAGAATTTGAACTCATGAAATTACCCCGAAAAGGATAATCCAAGTTCGCATGAAACCTATTTCAGGAAAAGCAAAAACTCTCAGGCAGCGTTTCTATCAGGCAAATCGTCCTGGAATTCCAAGGTCGGATGACTGGCCCTTGGGTGATACCTGGAAGAGGGGACTGGAATTTCCCCAACTTTTTGATCAAGCTTCTTAATCGAGGTGGATTGTTCCTTGGCATAATCCAGATACATACTTACCAGCCTTGCAAGAAGCACTGTTACCAGAAACTGGCCAAATATTGCCTCCAACCAAACCAGCGTTCTTGCCGCGGATGTCAATGGTGTTACATCCCCAAATCCCACAGTGGTCAGAGTGATAAAACTAAAATAAAGAAGCACGGACGCCCGGAGATGCTCATGATCATTACCTTTTTCCCCAACAAGAAAATCTTTTTGGGAGGAGAAAAAGGAACCAGGGTGAAATTCTTCCACAAGGCAGTAGGAATAAGCCCAAAGGGTACCTGCAAGCAGATATAAGCAGCAACCGCCAATTACTTTGTCAAATCCCTCGGCCCGATCACGCCAGACTTCCTTGAAAAGGTAAATGGCAAGAGTGACAAAAAAAACCATGTGTATGAGTACCCTTGCCAGGATTACATATTTTGGGGGTCCTAATTCAGGTAATTCATCGGGCAATATTAATAACGCACATCCCAAAAGACAACATGGCAGCGTGATGTAATAAATCCATGATGAAGATTCATCGTCCTTGCGAAGGGCATACGGAATACAGAATAGAAACATGGCAAAAAACAATGCCAGCAGATCATCCCGATTCTGGACATTTTCCAACATGGGAAAAATTATTGTCAGCAGAAGCAAATTCAGAAGTATCCACAAAAACCGGTCATGGGGAACATGAGTCCGGTAATATTCCTTCATCATTTTGAAAAGACCCATTGATTCCTCAGGTGCGTTCTGTGCCCCTGAGAAATAATTTTCTTCCGCTATTTCATGAACCTGACTTTGCATTCCCTTCCCTCATTTAGAATGTGAGGCTATATCGTGACCCTTTCTCATGAATCAAGGTCACTTTGCAAGTTAACGGCGATTTGGGTAAAAGAGAAAAGATCGCCAAGTTTCTACCTGCCCCGTTGAAGCCTGTTTATTTTCAGGTTAAATTCTAAGGATCGCATTTATGTTCGCCATGCTTCCAATGATTGGATTTCCATGATACAGATTTCTTACTCCTACCTGATTCCCATGCTTCTTGGGATTGTTAGTGCAGAAGGTCCGTGGATTGAGTTGATTCCACAGGGAAACCTGGATGCCTTTGTTAAAACATCCCCAAAACTGGTTTGGACCGACAAAGTGGAACTGGATGCCAAGAACCCAAAGAAATTGACCGCTTCCAGTGAGAAAGGAATCATTCTTTTTAACAATAACGACAGGATTCCAGACCTGATCACCAAACAATCCTTTGGAGACCACGAGATTCACATGGAATTCATGGTTGCCAAGGGTTCCAACTCTGGAATCAAGATGCACAAGCTTTATGAAATTCAAATCCATGACAGCTTTGGGAAAACAGACCTTTCAGGTGAGCATTGCGGTGGCGTTTACCCACGTTGGGATATCAAGGAAAAAAGGTTAGCCTACATTGATAAAGGTGTTCCTCCATCGAAGAACGCTTGTAAACCCGCAGGGGAATGGCAAACCCTGGACATTACTTTCATTGCTGCCAAGTTCGATGAGGCAGGTAACAAGATTAAGAATGCACACCTGCCCAAGGTTCTTCTGAACGGAGAATTAATTCACGATCAGGTGGAACTTAAACACGGAACTGGTAATAACTATAAGCTTAAAGAACATACAAAGGCCCCCATCCTGATTCAGGTGGATCATGGCCCTGTTGCCTTCCGAAAAATCAAGGTTCGGGAATTGAACCAATAACTGATGCAGGCAGGTAGCCATGCTAAGTTCAATATTGCTTGTAGCTCTGATGGTTCCCTTGTCTGAGGGACCGAAGGTTCATTTTTCCCGTGATGTGCTGCCCATTCTTTCCGACCACTGCTTTTCCTGCCATGGCCCGGATGAAAAAGCCCGCAAGGCAAAGCTGAGGCTGGACACCAAAGCTGGCGCGTATGGCAAATCCAAAAATCCCGGGAACGAAATTGTTAAACCCAACGACTCCACACACAGCGAACTCTTTCAAAGGTTAATCACCACTGATCCCAAAGAGATCATGCCACCTGCCTCCATTGGCAGAAAACTTACTAAAAACCAAATCGATACTATCAGAAAATGGATTGAGGAGGGGGCAAACTGGGGAAACCATTGGGCTTTCGATCCCCCGGCAAAATCACCCTTACCGAAGGTACCTACGGGGACCCGCGCTGCAAACGCCATAGATTCTTTTCTTCTGGATAGACTTTCGAAAGAGGGATTAAAGCAATCTCCACGTGCAGATTCTAAAACCTTGTTACGCAGGCTGTATCTCGATTTAACCGGATTACCACCCACTCGAATTCAGGCGCAGGAATTTCTGGAAGATGCCTCTCCAGAGGCCTATTCAAAGTTAGTGAATCAACTTTTGGCAAGCCCACACTTTGGAGAACGCATGGTGTGGGATTGGCTGGAGGCATCCCGCTATGCAGACAGCAATGGCTATCAGGGGGATACCGAAAGAACCATGTGGCCCTGGCGAGATTGGGTCATTTCAGCCTTTAATGACAATCTGCCGTTTGACCAATTTACCATCTGGCAGATTGCGGGTGATCTGCTGCCCAATGCCAGTTTTGAACAGCGACTAGCGACAGGATTCAATCGTAATCACATGATCAATGGTGAAGGCGGAAGGATAGCTGCCGAAAATCGAGTGGATTATGTCATGGATATGACGGAAACCATGGGCACTATCTGGATGGCACTGACTTTTAATTGCAGCCGATGCCATGATCACAAATACGATCCCATCACCCAGAAGGATTACTACCAGCTATTCTCGTTCTTCAACAACACTCCGGTGGATGGTAGTGGCAGAAGCGGCCAGACTGCCCCGGTTCTGGAAGCAGCCAAACCACAGGATCGCCTTAAAAAGAAAGAGCTTGATTCCTTGGTCGGCTTGAAGCAAAAAGCACTCGAAGATCTTGAACAAGTGTTATTCCCTAGGGAAAAAGGCAAAAAAGCATCCGATTCCGCCAATGCTGGCAAGTTCCCCAAGGAACTTCTTGAAATTCTGGCCAAGCCTGCGGGAGCAAGGAGTAAATCCCAATTACAGCAAATTGCCAAAGGGGTCGAAAAGTTCAACGCGGAACACCTCAAATCTGTCAACGCCTTGATAAAGGCAATCGATGAGAGAGACAACTTTGCCAAGACTTTCCCTCTGGTAATGGTCATGGAAGAACTTCCCAAACCTCGGGAAACTTTCATACTGGAAGTTGGCAACTACGAAAAGCCAACAACAAAGGTTGGAACTGCTGTCCCTGCGGTTCTTCCCCCCATGGATTCAAATCTTCCCGTCAACCGTCTTGGATTAGCAAACTGGCTGGTTTCGGCCCAAAATCCCCTGACCTCTCGTGTCATTGTCAACCGTGTTTGGCAACAGTTTTTTGGTGCCGGGTTGGTAAAGTCTTCAGAAGATTTTGGCGTACAGGGAGAGAAACCTTCGCACCCGGAATTGCTTGACTGGCTAGCCTTGGAATTTCAGCAATCTGGTTGGGATATCAAGCACCTTATCCGAATGATCGTAAGCAGCGAAACTTACCAGCAAACTTCCAAGGTGGACCTGGATACCCTGGAGAAGGATTCCGCCAACAAATATCTTTCCCACAGCCCCAGGTTTCGAAGGCCGGCTTGGATGATTCGGGATCAGGCACTTGCCGCATCAGGGTTGTTGGTTCCCCAGATCGGTGGTCCTCCCACACGCCCCTATCAGCCATCCGGCATCTGGGAAGAAGCAACCTTTGGCAACAAAAAATACACTCAAGATTCCGGCGAGAACCTTTACAAACGCAGTGTTTATACCTTCTGGCGCAGAATCATTAGCCCGACTATGTTTTTTGATACCCCTGCCCGCCAGTACTGCAACGTGAAGCCAACACGAACCAATACTCCGCTGCATGCCCTTGCCACCCTCAACGACATCACTTATGTGGAGGCAGCGCGCATTATTGCAGAAAACGCTATCAAATCCCATCCACAGAATGACATCGCTTCCATCCAAAAAATATTCCAATCGATTCTCGTGCGGTTGCCCTCGGATGAGGAGTCCAAGATTCTCCAAAACTCGCTTCAAAATTACCAGGAGGCCTTCAAAAGAGATTCCGAGGCCGCCAAAAAGTTTATTTCCGTCGGAGAGAAACCCGCTGACAAAACCCTGGATTCCATAAAACTCGCAGCCTTCGGAACACTGGCACTTTCCATCCTGAACCTGGACGAAGCATTGAACAAGGAATGACCATGAATCCACAGATGGAACAATCCTTGCTCGTCAATCGCAGGGAATTCTTCGGCAAGCAGACACTTGGCTTGGGAACCGCGGCTCTTTCCACCCTGTTGTGCAAGGATGGACTGGCTGGCCAAATCCAAGGCGGTGGCCTTCCGGATCTTCCCCATTTCAAGCCCAAGGCCAAAAACATCATCTATCTGTTTCAGAATGGTGCCCCAACCCATGTGGAACTTTTCGACTTCAAGCCCAAATTGGTCGAAATGCATGGCAAACCGGTGCCAGATTCTTATTTCGAAGGCAAGCGCTTTTCCACCATGACTGGCAATCCCAAGGGCAAGGTTATGCTTGCCCCTGTGGAACCCTTCAAACAGCATGGCCAGAGTGGCGCTTGGGTCAGCGCGTTTCTACCACACACTGCCTCCATCGCGGATGATCTTTGCTTTATTAAAAGCATGCATACGGAAGCGGTGAATCACGCGCCTGCGATTTCCTTCTTTCTTAGCGGGGCGCAGATTCCCGGCAGACCCACGCTGGGGGCCTGGCTTTCTTACGGCCTTGGCAGCGAATCCGATAATCTTCCAGCCTTTGTTGTCATGACCTCCATCAGCAAAGGCACCACCTGCGGACAGATCTTTTACGATTTCTACTGGGGTTCTGGCTTTCTACCTTCCAGGCATCAAGGTGTGAAATTTCGTTCGGGTGGGGATCCGGTTCTGTACCTTTCCAACCCGCAGGGAATCAACCAAAACCTTCGCAGAGCCCAGCTTGATGACATTGCAAAGCTCAATGAGATTCGACTTCGGGATTTCAAAGACCCTGAGATCAACACTCGCATTGCCCAATACGAGATGGCATACCGCATGCAAACCAGTGTTCCGGAACTAACCGACTTTTCCAATGAATCCGAAAAGACATTGCAAATGTACGGGCCACAGGTGCGGGAACCCGGAACCTTCGCCTACAACTGCCTCATGGCGCGGCGACTGGTGGAGCGCGGCACAAGATTCGTGCAGGTTATGCACGCTGGTTGGGATCAGCACCGCAGCATTACCACGGAACTTTACACCCAATGCCGCGACACAGACCAACCAAGCGCGGCACTGGTGCGCGATCTGAAACAGCGCGGCCTTCTGGATGATACGATTGTTATCTGGGGAGGGGAGTTCGGCAGAACACCTTTCATCCAGGGTGATCTTGGCAACCGACCCCAGTGGGGCAGGGATCATCACCCTTACGCCTTCACGCTCTGGATGGCGGGCGGAGGCATCAAACCGGGCATCACCCATGGTTCATCAGATGATCTTGCCATGAATGTCGCCAAGGACCCCGTGCATGTGCACGATTTTCAGGCAACCATTCTCAGGCAATTGGGTATTGATCACACCAAACTGACATTCAAATTCCAAGGAAGGCACTTCCGCCTGACCGATGTCTTCGGGAAGATTGTAACCGGCATTCTTGCCTGATTATTGCACTACCAACCAATGCAACACCCACCGGATGCCCCACTTAATAGTGGCAGTGCTCTTCTTTCAAAAGGCAGCTTTAAATAATCTGGCCGGCTATACACCAGGCGTCCTCCAATGAATGTGTATTGCACCTGGGTTTTGTGTTCGAAAGGGTCGCCATCATACAGCACCAAATCAGCCTGCTTGCCAACCTCGATACTTCCAAAATCCTTTTCAACTCCGAGGATTTTAGCCGCATCCAAAGTGATTGCTGAAAGCGCATTGGCATAGGGCAGACCATTAGCCATGGCCATGGCAGCCTCATGACGAATAACTCTGGTTTTGGGAACATAATCCTCGTAACCAGAGCCTATGGCCAGAGGATTGCCCAGACTTCCCAAAGAAAGCGCGCTACCAAGCCGCGTGTTGAAGGTTTCCATGCGCCCCACCCTTTGCATGGTGGGATGAAGCACAATTGGAATTTTGCTTTGACGAATTTCTTCGGGAATCAGGTAGGCTTCGGTCGCTTCATCCAGCCTGGCTTTCAGGTCAAATTCTTTCGTCAGGCGAAGGGCTGTCTGAATATCATCAGCCCGGTGGGCCGCAAACAAAACAGGAAGCTTACCCTCAACAGCATCCGCAAACGGATCAAGCTTGGGCTTGGGCTCACGTTTTGCAGGGTCTGCCTCTGCGGCACGCTTGCGCGCATGATCCCTACCCTTGGAGAATTCATTCCGCAATAATGCGGCGGTCGCCATGCGAGTTGTGGGCGCCTTTCCCGGGTAGGTCTTCTTGGGTGTTTCGCCCAGGTTGATCATCAAGCCGGCGGGAAAGCGAATGGTCATGGCTTCCACGGTATTGCCATGGGCACGAAAAATACCTGTCTGCCCTGCAACCACATTCGCAGGCCCTGGAACCACATGAACCACGGTAACGCCCTGCCGACGCAGAAACTCCAGCAGAGCCTCGTTTGGATTTATGCCATCCAGCACCCGAATATCCGCCTGGTTGGGGTCGGTTATTTCATCCTGGTCTTGATCCGCACCTATATTCAATGCGCCTGCAAGCCCCACACTGGTATGAGCATCAATCAACCCGGGTGTGACTTCTGCAGCGGCCACTACTGGAATTCCCTCGGGGATTTTCACCTCGGTGCTTTTACCTACAGCCACCACTTTTCCTGAATCCACAACAATTACGCCATCCATGATGGGAGCGCCATTCACCACATGAATTCTTCCGGCTCTTATGGCAAATTTCGCCGGCCTTTCACCTTCCTGAATACTCCCAATGTTCGCCTTGGGTTCCATAACCTTGCTGATGGCTGCAACAGGAGGTGTGACAGCCGGCAACTGCTTGCCTGCTTCCGCCAAGGCAAATCCTCCGGCCTGATAACTCCAGTCTTTGGAGTTTCCACGATCAAAGACTCGTTTGCCTTCAATGAATGTTTGCATCACCTGGGTGTAGACACTGAAAGGCGCGCCACTTAGCACCACGAAATCCGCATCCTTTCCGGCCTCTAACGACCCGACCTTCTTTTCCAGATGCATCATTCTGGCAGGGTTGATGGTCAACGCCGCAAGCGCCTGATCCTCGGTCATACCACCCCTGTGGGCAATCGAACCTGTTCTAAGGAGAAAGCGTGATTCCGTGACAGGGTCATCGGTATTGATGGCAACTAGCACTCCCGAATTTGCCAGGCGAGCCGCATTTTCCTCCAAAAGCCCCGCCACTTCTGCCTTGCCGCCCGGACTATCCACCAAGGTAAGTGACACCATGGCTTTTTCTTTGCCAAGGATTTCCGCTATGCGATAACCTTCGGTCCCATGCTGGAATATGATCTCAAAGCCAAACTCCTTCGCCAGACGAAGCGCGCTGAAAATATCATCCGCCCTGTGGCAGTGAAAATGCACCGTGCGCTTCTTCTCCAGAACTTCCACCAAGGGTTCCAGTGAAAGATCCTTTTCGGGTTGGGTGATCTTGGTATCGCCTTCCTTTTTTGAATTGAACTCCGACCATTTGCGCTGGTATTCCCTGGCCTTGAGAAACTGTTCGCGTTGCAACGCCATCACCTTCATGCGGGTATTGGGAGCTGACTTGTTGCGATCAAAGTTAAATCTCTTGGGGTTTTCACCGTTCGCCATCTTAAGGCCACCCAACACGGGGGCATCGGCAATGCGCATTTCCTCGACAGTGTTGCCCCTTAGCTTCACATAAAGTGTCTGGCCACCAATCACATTACCACTGCCGGGCATGATGTTGGCTGTGGTAACACCACCTGAAAGAGCCATGCGAATACCGGGGTCCTGTGGCGAGATGGCATCCATCGCCCGCAGCGAAGATTGCACCGGGCCGCTGGCTTCGTTGCCATCCGAGTTTGCGGGGACCTGTGGTCTTCCGAACAAACCCAAGTGCGAATGGGTGTCCACCAACCCGGGGATAATAACCATGCCGGAAAGATCCACCTTTTTGGCATTTGCTGGAATATCCCTGCCCACGCTGAGAATCTTGTTACCTTGAATTACTAGAACACCGCTGGTAATAGGTTCCCCAGTGGCGGTGTGAATAGTGGCACCGTGATAGGCAATGATTTCCTGATTCGTGTTCTGGGCTAAAATGCCACCCGCTGCCATGATAAAGATCGCGCAAAAACCATTCATCTGTGATACTCCCTGCAATGGAATGAACACCGATCATACACCTGTTACAGGGTATGGCGCAATTGTTGGCTTGATCAAATCATTGGCAGGGATCTTTTGGAATCGGCAAGGGAAGGTACCTCTGGGGCCCGAAAGATCGGATGTGCCAGCAAGGCAAGCATCAATAACAAGGCATAGGTTGGAATACTTAGCACCGTAATGGAATAAAGCGGCCCGGTGACAGATGTCAGATTCCAGCCATGCTTGATCTTGTACTGCAAATCTCCCATATATACGCAGAATAAAACCACCTCGATTAAAAAGAAAATCTTCAGCATCGGGTGTTGTCTTAGGTCTTTCCAGCAAAGTAACAGCGCTGGAATCGCCTGCAAAAGGTAATGATCCCAGCTAATTGGTGCAACCAGCAACATGACCACCAAGCCGAAGTGGAACATTCGTTCGCGTGATGCCGGCCAGCGAATCAGGCATAGCAGAACATACATGGCCAGCAACCCGACCCTTGTAACCAGCGAAAGCAACTTACCAAGAAAAACAGAATCGCTGAATGGGGGTAAAAGCCCCGGGTATTCGGGGAAGAATAGTTTTCCAAAGAAACCGTGCAATGAAATGTTCACCCAGGAACCTTCAAACCCTTTCACAATAGGCAGCACCCTTTGGAAATAGTCCACCAATGTTTGCGGTCCCAGAACAGCAAGCATCAACACCATCGAAAGTGCGAATGTAATCAAAGCCCATATCAGGGCTTTCCATTGCCTTTGCAAAAGAAAATAGAGAAGAAAAAACGCCGGGGTAAACTTGATAACTGTAGCCAACCCTATCAGGCAACCGGCAAGTAGTTCTTGTTCCTTGCGGATGGCCCACCAAGTGCCCACAAGAAAAGCCAGGAGCAGAAAGTTCCACTGCCCCTGAATAATCTGGCTTTGCACCGGGCCACACAAAAGAAATAGTGTTACCGCGGGAAAGACCGACCATGCATACCAAGGTAGTTCCAGCAACCGCCAGCAAACCCATAGCGAGCAAAAGAATAATGTCAGCATGACCAGATTCCAGGCAAGCAGCGCATTTTGATAGGGTAACAAGGCGAATGGCAATATCACCAAAAGGGAAAACGGGGGGTGGGCATTCACGGTGATGTCCATGTTGGCACCGGGTTTGCCTTCGCTTGCAACAGGGATGCCCATCAACCTTTCCAATGAGTCGGAAAGTTTTTCATAAGGTGACCTCCCCTCCAGCCAATCTCTGGCGGAAGCCCAGTCTTGGAAAAAGTCTCCCCCTTCTTGCAGGTTGCCTGGCAAAGTGGAAATGAATCTGGGTGCCTGCAGGAAAAGAACCAACAGGCAAAGTATCCCCCAGACCATGGGTCGAAGCCTGCCTGCCGGGGCCAGCGGATCAAACCACGGAAAAAGTCTTGGCTCGGGGCTGTTCATGAAAAATGCTCCTACGGCACATTATAGAACCATTTTTCCGATTATCAGGCTTCATAGATTGGTCCGATTTCGACAGTTCTAGCGGTCCGAATGGGTTTTTACCCCCATTTCACGAGGCTTGCCTTTTGACTTGGGGGTAGGCCACCGCATAGAATGTGATGAGATTTGGGATAAGGCTCATGAAGGATTTATTGGGCCAGGCTTCACATGGAAGTGCTGGGAATACAACCCTCAAACCCAAGATGGTTTGCAAGCGAGGGAGTTAATCATGAGTTTTGTTGTCGCCATACCAGTATTCAATGAAGAACGCCATGTCCGCCGGGTCTTGGATGAGGTTCGCCGTTATGCGGATAACATTGTTGTCATTGATGATGGCTCATCTGACGGCACCTCGCGAATTCTTGATGAAGATAAATCGCTGGAAAGGGTTACCCACCCTGTAAACCGTGGTTACGGGGCCGCGCTCATCTCCGCATTTGAATATGCAATAAGCCAGGATGTGGAAGTGTTGATCACCATGGATTGCGATGGCCAGCATGAACCGGCCCGCATCCCTGTGTTGCTGGAAGCCATTGACAGGGCGGATATTGTTTCAGGCAGCCGTTACCTAAGAGATTTTCGCCAGGACAATAGCGCCCCTGAAGATCGCAAGCGCATCAATAGTATCATCACCATGGAATTGAACAAACGTTATGGCTTGAACATTACCGATGCTTTCTGTGGTTTTAAGGCATATCGAACCCATGCTTTGCGCAAACTGAATATCCATGAGACAAGCTGGGGCATGCCTTTGGAGCTTTGGGTACAGGCGGCCCATCTTGGATTGCGTATCGAGGAAGTGGCGGTACCCAGATTGTACTTGGATCCCAACAGGGCCTTTGGTGGTGTGCTGGATGATGCGGCCCGCAGGCTTGCCTACTACCGCAAGGTCTTGGTCAACGCCGAGCAGGACCTTGGCTGGCATGGCTTGGATCCACAGGCACCATTTTCTTTCGATCATCTACTTACCGCGGAAGTTTCCCGGTGAATTCCGCTCACGATCTGAAGGCTCCCTTTCAACAAGGCGGGGTTCTGCTTTGGCCAGGTGAACATTGCGTGGCGGAATACCTTCGGGTGAATCGTCTTTCCTTTGAAGAATGCAAAGCAGAAATTCTTGGAACCCCGTTTTCCGAATGCAGATCGCTGGCAATCCAGGAAGTGACCCAACTTACCAGGGCTTATATGCGTCTGGAAACGGAACCCGCCTCCCTGCCAACGGGCAACGGCCTGATCGTGGGTGGTCACCAGCCAGAGTTATTCCACCCCGGGGTATGGATCAAGAACTTCGTCATGAATCACCTGGGGCGAAGGCTCAATCTTCTGCCCTTGAATTTGGTGGTCGATAATGATGTGCCCAAATCCGCCATGCTTGGGATTCCGAAACCCGACCAAAAAGATGCACTGCATTCCCTGATAAAACTGCCATTCGATCATCATACATCTGAAGCACCCTACGAAGATTGGGTTTTGCACGACCGCGAGCTATTCCACCATTTGCCACATCATGCGAAACAACTGGTGGGGGAATGGAAAGAACATCCCTTGCTCTTTGAATTTTGGAATGAGTCACAAAAACAACTGGAAGAAGATGCTCGACCGGGGGTTGCGTTTGCCAAAACCCGGAGAACCTTTGAACGCAGATGGGGTGTCACCAACCTGGAACTTCCCATCAGCATCCTTTGTGAATCCGAGGCGTTTCAGGTTTTTGTGCTACATATGCTTCAGAATGCCGAATTATTTTTGGGAAAGCACAACGAGGCCGTTCTAAGCTACCGCCAAAAGCATGGCCTGCGCAGCAAGAACCATCCATTTGCGGAACTGGCCCATGGCAAAGGATGGATGGAAACTCCCTTCTGGCTGATGGTGCCGGACTCTCCCCGCAGGCAGCGACTGGGAGTGAAGTTGGAAGCCGATGGGGAAATACGACTGGGCACTCCAGGTCCAAATGGAATTCGCGTACCACTGGGAAAGACCGACCTGCTGGATGCCCTGCGTTCCATTTCCGAAAAGGGATTCCGCATCAGGCCACGGGCCATTGCAACGACGCTGTTTGCCCGATTATTCCTGGCAGATCTTTTCCTGCATGGAATCGGTGGAGGCAAATATGACGAAGTCACCGATCAACTCTGCCAATCATTCTTTGGCATTACTCCACCACGATACCTGGTTGCCAGCGCCACCCTGCGGCTGGATCTGCTGCAAAATCAAATCTCGATCGATGAAGTAAGGCGGGCGCATTACCTTTGGCGCGATTCGCTCTGGAACCCGCAAAGGCACCTTCCCGCACCTGCCGATGATTCCTGGAACCACCTGATCCGCCAAAAGTCGGAAATGCTGGCACTCCCGCAAAACACCCGAACCGAAAGAAAACTCCGCTATCAAAAATTAAGGCATAACCTTGAGGCCATGCAAAAGCTTGTGGATACCACCACCAGACCGTTGCAGGAGCATGCGGGCAAAATTCAACTTCAATTCGAGGCAGAGCAACTAATCCAGGGACGGGAGTTTGCCTTTGTGCTATTTTCGGAATCGCGCCTGAAACAACTCTTCGCACCCTATCTGCCTGCCTGATTAGGCCTATTTCAACTCGTTTTTGAACTTTTTATCGGGGTTCATCTGTTGCAGCAATTTGGCATCGGGTTCCCCTCCAAACTGCTTCCAATACATTTCTTTTAGGGGATTAATCTTGGGGCCTTTTGCCTGTTCATTCACCAGCATGGGAAGCACCTGAACCCACCATTGGTCGATCTCCACCTTCAAATGTTTGACAACCTCGGGTTTGGTTTCTGCGAGATTGTTTTTTTCGCCGGGATCCTCCCTGACATCAAATAACTCCCACTTTTCCCCCTGTCGCGTATTATTCACCAAATGGTACTGCGAATTGCGCGCGGAAACCTGGGCATACTTGGATTCTGCTGCCTTTCCATGGGGCCAGCGTCCCACATGGGTGATTAAAACCCTGTCTGCCCAAGGGGCCTGGGGATCTTTTAGCAAAGGAACCATGCTTCGGCCTTCCACCTGCATTTGCGCCGCTTCCGGAATTTTTGCTCCGGTTATTTCGGCCAATGTTGGAAGAATATCGATGTGGGCGGTAAGGCTGTTCACATCCCTGGCCCCGTTAATGCCATTGGGCCAGCGCCAAAAAGCTGGAACCCGCGTTCCCCCCATGTAAGGGGTACCCTTTTGCGCCCGCATGCCGGCATTAAATACCTTCACCCCGGCAGTACCACCATTATCGGTCATAAAGATAAGCAGAGTATCGCTGGCAATACCCCAGGCATCCAGCGCAGCCATCAGCCGGCCCATGTTGTCATCGATGTTTTCCACCATGCCAAAAAATTTCGCACTGTCCGGGGGAACCTTGCCCTTGTACTTGTTTTCATATTCTGGTGGACAATCCAGCGGCGCATGCGGGGCATTCGGAGTGATATAGGCAAAGAACGGTTTGCCAGTCTTCCTTCTACCATCCATCCATTCGATGGCTTGTTTAAAGAAGACATCGGTGCAGTAACCATTCGTTTTTACAAATTTGTCGTTGTGCAATATCGCGGGATTGAAATAGGAATTATTCGGCGCATCGCCACAGCTACCGGGGTAAGTCTGGCCAATACCACCGCCACCATGGATGAACATTTCATCAAAACCCCGGCGGTTGGGAAGATATTCAGATTCGTCTCCCAGGTGCCACTTTCCAAAAATTCCCGAGGTGTAACCCACCTGCTTCAAAATTTGCGGGAGGGTGACCGCTTTTAATGTCATCCTTTCCCTTTCGAAGATGGTATGGGTGATTCCATTCTTGAATTCATGACGGCCTGTCATTAATGCTGAACGTGTTGGCGCACAGGTCGGGCTGACATGAAAATCCGTAAAGCGCACACTCTGGGAACGCAGTTTGTCCAGATTCGGGGTTTTCAGCACAGGATTTCCATGGGAACCAATATCGCCGTAACCCTGGTCATCCGTCATTACCAAAACAATGTTCGGTGGTGCACCAAGGGTCAGCGCCGCCAACAAAACCATGGAAGCTGTCATGATTATCTATCCTCTTTGCTGATTGTTATGGATTAGTTTTTAATGCTTGGGTGAAGAATTCCAGTACGGGAGTTGGGTCTTTCAATCCATGGGGATGATGATCCTGCCCAGGCTTCACAATTTGCTTCACATTTCCACCCATGGCTTTGTAGCGGTCATATACTTTTTCAGAATTCTCGGCATGGGGCACAACCTTGTCACTGTCGCCATACACCAAAAGAATGGGCACTTTACCTTTAAACAAAGGTTCCAGATGGTCCACAGGGTTGCGCTTGTAGGCAATCGCTTGTGCGTCATCCGCAAAATCAAAGGCCTTTAGCACCTTGGCCCACTCGGCAGCAGAACCATTGCCAGTGCCAAGGTTTTTCAGCTTTCCACCGGGCCAGCTTTTGAAATCACACACCGCATTATCCAGGTAAACTCCCAGTGTTTTTTCCGGGTGAAGCGCCGCCCAACTCATGCAGTACAAGCCGCCCCTGCTTAGGCCAATCAACCCCGGCTTGGGGTGAAGGCCCTGTTTCTTGACCATGTGTTCATGAAACTTCTCCCAATGAGCCATCGCCTTGGGGGAACCAAACAAATCCGGAACCTTGGTATAGGCGATATGCCAGCCATTCTTGGCAAGCATGACATCGGCATCCGCAAAGGCACCAAAAAACTCGCCTCGCCAAACCCAGGGTTTGCCCGGCAGCGGCTTCGCAGGCACCACCAGAATGGAATCCTTACCATCCACCATAAAATCGTAACGATCCAAACCATTCCAGCTACTTTTCTTGCCTTCAGGAATACTGGATTCCTGGTGGACTCCTGAAAGCGATATACCCAACAAAACAGAAAGCATCACGGATAAGGACATTTGCACACTCCGTTTTTAATTAGCGGGATTTCAAATAATTGGCGCCTTCGTCCGGAAAATCGGTAAACACACCATCCACATTCGCTTCCCTGAGGAAGATTTGGAACATATCTTTACCATCCCGGGCATATTTGGGAAGTACATCTGTCCGAATGGTATAAGGGTGAACTTTAAGGCCTGCTGCATGGGCTTGTTTGACAAAATCGGTTACCTTGCGATCTTCAACGGTTTTGCCAGAAACAATCACTCCAAGTGGTGGACCAATTCCATCAGCGTATTTTGCAACTTCCTTGAGGCCCTCGGGCTTTAGCAGTTCGTCGTTGGCTCCGGTAAGTTGCACCAGATTTCCTTTCCAGCCCAACTCGGTGCGCAATCGTTTTACTTCCTCGAATTCAAAACACTGCAGAAAGCACGGGTCTTGCCTGGTCTTGTAACCGTATTGATGCAGAACCGCGAGAATAATCTTGCTGGTATCGACCCCCTGTTTGCGATGCCAGGCTGGCGCCTTTATTTCCGGGTAGATGCCAGCTTTTCTGCCTGTGCTATGGTTCAACCCCTGCACCAGTTCAATTTCCTCTTGCAGGGTGGGAATCTGAAACGAGGCTTTGCCCAATGGAAACCTTTTGGGATACACCGGCTTTTGTGTTTTCGGATCAAACCTTTCCAGAACCCGGAGTTCCTTCAACTCTTTCAGGGTGAAATCAAGCGCGTAATACTTCCCATCCGATCGTTTTCGATCCGGGAAACGGGCTGCAACATCCGTCACGCTTTCCAGATGGATGTCATGCAACACAACCGGTACACCATCCTTGCTGATCACCACATCCGGTTCAATGTAATCAGCACCCATGGCATGGGCCATGGCGACAGCTTCGAGCGTATGCTCTGGCACATAACCACTGGCACCCCGATGGGCGATGATGATCTTTTGATCTGCCCGCGCGGTAATGCAAACAAGCCCGAGAAAAACAATCGCAAGCCGACTCATGAAACATTCCTTACCAAGGATCAGGGTTGCCTGTAGATAGTACCAGACTTCATCACAAATTGAACCTTGCGGATGGATGAAATATCCTTGCCTGGATTTCCCTCAAACGCGGCCAAGTCAGCTAACTTTCCCGTGGCAATGGTTCCCAACCGATCCTCCCAACCCAGCAGCTTTGCGGCATCCCGGGTGGCAGCACGCAGAGCCTGCGAAGGATTCATGCCATACTTCACCAGCATTTCCAATTCCTGATAGCCTTGCCCATGGGGAAAAACACCTATGTCACTTCCGTTGACAATCATCACGCCAGACTCCAACGCAGCCTTGAAGCTTTCCTTCTTAGTAATCAGGGATTTAGGCGCGGGAGTGTTTGGTTTCCAACCATCATACCTTGCGTAGGCCTCAGCAGTGGCCAAAGTAGGGCAGTAACCAATATTTTTCTTAGCCATCAGGCGAAAGACCTCGATATCGCCCTCATCGCCATGTTCAATGCTGGCCACACCAGCAAGCGCAGCGCGGCGCATTCCCTCTTTCGATTGTGCATGTGCAACCACCCGGGCCCCCGCATCGGCAGCGGTGGACACCACCAGCTTCAACTCCTCGATCGAAAAAGCCGGCTTGGGATCCGGCCCAACCCCATGAGGCGTATCGGCATAAATCTTGATCCAATCAGCACCTTCACGCAATTGCCTGCGCACCAATGTTCTCAACTTTTCGCCATCGGCCTCATCGGCACCCTGTGGAATTCGCCATTCCGGCGCGAAGTTCCTGGGCGCGTAACTTCCCGTTGCCACGATGGCACGCGTGGTAACTATCATTCTCGGTCCGGGTATAATTCCCTTTTCTATGGCAGATTTAATTCCAACATCGGCAAGTTGGGCGCCTTCGGTTCCAAGGTCACGCATCATGGTGAATCCGCTTAGCAGATTGGCTCGGGCATGCACCGTGGCCCGGCTGATTCTCTCTGCCATTGGTTCCTTGGAAACTTGGTCTTCCCATTTGGCTTCGTCATATGGGTGCAGCAAAAGATGGGAATGCGCATCGATCAGACCCGGGGTAAGTGTGCAACCCTTCAGATCAATCACCTTCGCATCGGAAGGTTGTTTCAAATCAGCGGCCGGCCCCGCATAGGCGATCTTTTCGCCCTGCACCATCACCACCCAGCCTTCATGCATGGTTGAGTTGCCATCAAAAACAAGATCAGGCTTGAGAACAATTGCGGGATCAACCCCGGCAAGCACCATCAACATCACGCATGCTTTCAGCATGATTCACCCCGGAATTCGTGGAAATGTAACAACAAATACCAGGATTATGATATCGAAACGATCAGGCTTTTTTCCAAAGGTCATGGGGCTTGGAAGCCTTGGTATGAAAAGGAAGGCTTACCTTGCAGCCTGTTCTCGCAGATTCATAAGCCGCAAATATCGCCTCCAGCACCACACGGCCATCCTCGCCCGTCACCAGCGGGGTGGTGCCATTCTGCACACAATCCACAAAGTGCGCGAATTCCTGAGGGAAACCATAGTTCCAGGCTTCCTCATAGATCGCAAAGGACCAGCCCTTGGTGGAACCGGCCTTTTCCACGGCGTAGCCATAGCCCGTGGCACTGTAGGTTTCTATGGAATTGCCATGCAACAAATCAGCATAGGCCACCCCACCGGAACCATGCACTTCGGCGCGATCATCCATGCCACCCAGTTTTGTCCAGCTTTCTTCCGCAAGGCCTACCACGCCATTCTCAAATTCAACCAGGATAACGCTGTTGTCATCGCCCTGGGTTTTGGCGGAATGCACACTGGTGCTCATCTGGGCAAATACCGACTTGATCGCAGGCCGGCCCAGCATCCAGCGGAAAAACTCGATCGCATGGCAACCCATATCCATGGTCACTCCACCGCCGGCAAGGTTTACATCCCAAAAATGCGCAGCATGGGGGCCATCGTGCTTTTCCGATTGTTTCAGAAGCACTGGCTTACCCAAGGCACCTTCATCGAGTAACTGCTTCAGCCGCACATACTTTGGAGCAAAGCACAATTCCTCGGCATACATCAACCACACGCCCGCTTTTTTGCAGGCGCCAATCATACGGTCTGCCTGATCCAGATTCATGCTAAGGGGCTTTTCGCAAACCACATGCTTCCCTTGTGCAGCGGCATCCAGCGTAATCTGGCAATGAAGATGGGTCGGGGCGCCTATCACAATCATGTCGAGGTCGCTCATCCCAAGCATCTGGCGATAATCGGTGAAGTGGTGGGGAATGCCATGGCGCTTGGCAAACGATGCGGCATTGCCCGGCGTGGGGGAAGCCACCGCAACCACCTGGGCATTCTTGCACCTTTGCAGGGATTCCACATGGATGCTGGAAATAAATTGAGAACCAACAAGCCCCACTTTCACGGGACCTTTGTTATTGCTGGCCAAGGGCAACCTCGAATATCAAGGGTATTAGCGAAGCTGATTACACCAGCTCTGGCATCGGTTTCCAGTCATCCACCAAATAGTGCGGGCGTCCGGCGTAATCATTCAATGTTAATGCATGGGGGTTGATGCCAAAGTGATGGTACAACGTGGAATGCACCTCGCCAAAATGAATGGGACGCTTGGCAATGGCAGCGCCATCGCGATCGGTCGCACCCACAACCTGCCCGGTGCGGAATCCGCCACCGGCGATTAATGCACCACCCACCTGCGGCCAGTGGTCTCGCCCGGCATCCTTGTTGATGCGCGGGGTACGGCCAAATTCGCCCCACGCCACCACCGCAACATCCTTGTCCATGCCACGGTCGTGTAGGTCGGTAACCAGCGCGTGTATGCCCTGATCGAACCAGGGGAAGTGCGTGTTCTTGCATTCACTGAAGTTATTACTGTGAAAGTCCCAACGACCGAAATTCAATGTCACCACACGGGCCCCTGCCTCCACCAGCCTGCGGGCCATCAGAAAATGCTCAAGGTTCCTGGGTGCGCCATCTCCATAGTTTTTGGGATCGCCCTTGCCATACTTTTCGCGCAAAGGCAGCGGTTCCTTGGAAATGTCCAGCGCATCCATCAACTTGCTGGAGGTAAGTATGTCCATCGCCTGCGCGTTGATCGCATCCATGGCAGTCATGGAACCAGTAAGGTCTGTGTCGCGGCGCATGGCATCAAAGCTGGCCAGCAGGGATTTGCGATCCTTAAACTGCAAAGTTTTCACGCTATCCAACTGAAGATTATCCTTTACCGGACCCGATGGCCGGAACGCCGCATGCGCCACACCCAGATAACCCGGATGCCCCGGTGACCCATATGGCGGATGCCCGGCATTCGGTGCCAGGCCAAAAAACGGCGGCATCGACGGATTCACCGGGCCAAGCACGCGGGAAATGGTCGAGCCAATCGAAGGCCAACCGCCGGGAGGCTGATTCTTCACCGTGCGGCCGGTGTAACAAATGAAGGAGTCATGGTCGCCACTGGGGGAGCCATACACCGAACGCAAGGGCACCAGCTTGTCCATGATGCTGGCAATTCTTGGCAGATGCTCGCATACCTGAATACCGGGCACATTGGTATTAATGGGTTTGAACTCGCCGCGGATATCGGAAGGCGATTCCATCTTCAGGTCGTACATATCCTGATGCGGAGGGGCACCCACCATGTAGATCATGATGACCGCCTTGTGCGACTTGCCTACGCCAGATGCCTGCTCGGCACGCAGCAGCCATGGCAAAGAAAATCCTCCCAGGCCCAACGCGCCTATCTGCAGAAATTCCCTGCGGCTTTCCGCCATTCGCTTGCGGAATCCATCACATCCGATGTTGGAAGAAAGCTTCATAAGTCGGCCCTTGAACAAGCCCGGTGGGTATTCCAAAATTATATCCCCGATTCCTCATCGGAACAATCGCAAAGCCACTTGAGGCAACCCCCTTTGAGGCGTTGGCCCGCGTAATCGATTGGATTGTCAGGAACCTAACTTTGCGAGGTTATTTTGCCAGCCAACGGGCGGCATCCGCGGTTTTACTGGAAGCCTCGCCCTTGAAAATAGCCATGTTTCCACCCTTGCTGTAAGCATTACTGGCAACTTCCGACTCGGCTGTTTCCCCTGCCACCCAAAGTGCATGGGGGGCATTCAATGCCAGCAGACCGGGTACATCCAGATATTTGGAACCACCCGGCAGAAACATGGCATCCTTATAGTCCAGAATCTTCCCGAAGCGAAAACCCTGGGTATCCACCACCGCACGATCGATGGCATCACCCGCCAGAGCCCTGGCAGCCAGAACCACCGGCCCAACCGATCCAAAACCCGCAACACCAACCGAGCTTGGCTGGGGATGCGAACCTATCTTTGCTGTCTTCAGGAACTTGGCCATGGTCATCACATCATGAGCACGCTGGGCAAACAGCGGATGGTTGTACCCATAGGTATAGCCGGCAAATTCCCGGGGATTGGCCACGGTGCGATTCTGGCCGGAAAGCTTTTTATCCTTCAAAAAATCACCCTGGGCAAAAAGATCAGCACCCATCACCGCCGTACCGGCCTTCACAAGTTCCATCACCTCGGCTTTCAAAGTTTTATCAGCGTTGTAAAGGCTGTTTTTGCCAGCATCATCCAGCCATACCACCACTTTTCCCTTCCAATCCTTCGGATAAAGCCAGATTACAGGGAGACTTTCCCCGTGGGTTTTGTTGTTCAAATATCCGGTCATTTCCACCACATCGCCATTCGTCTTTTTATCTTTCATGTCCCATTCGACATTTCCAGCGTTGCTGTAAGACCTGCCTATCAACACCTCAATGGCGGGACGAAGAACCTTGTCCAATCCATCTTTAGTGCTGGCAGCCTTTTCCAACTGTTTACGGGAATCCTCTGTGAACCATTTCAAAAGCTTGCGTTCGAAATCAGGGTCTCCGGCCTTGGGGGCAGGATGTTGCGCATCCCACACGGTAAGTTGTTCCCGGGAAAGGGGTTCAAAATCCCGCTCCACCACCGGGAAAGGCAACCCCAACTTGAAGTGCTGGTTCACAAAGGTGTAAAACGCCGAGCGCGAAACCGCATTGTAGTTATGCAGGAAATGCTCGCCCCGGTGCAGCATGACATCCTTGGGTTTGCCCAGCATGGCGTACAGCTTTTGCAAGTCTGGGAAACCCTTGGTCGCCATCTCCTTGGTCCAGTCGTTGGCAGTGGTCATACCCTGGGGCTTGGGTGCAAACAAACCTGCAAATTCCACATTGCCCGTGTTCACGCGCAACAAACAGGAATTCTCGCAAGTGCAGCCCCCTTGCATCGCTGTGCTGACCATGACCACCGGGAACGAAAGCTTCATGCGGTCGTCAATCGCGGAAAGCAGCATGGTCTGGGTGCCGCCACCGCTGGCGCCGGTAATCGCTGTTCGGCTGGGGTCCACCTCGGGCAGGCTAAGCAGAAAATCCAAAGACCGAACCGCATTCCAAGTCTGCAACCCCATGATGCTTTGCAAATTGGATTCCGCCTGCGGACTGTATAGCCCCCAGTTGCTGGTCGTGTTCATTTCAGGACGCTGTTTGGCAAAGGAATGAACCACCTCGCGGGGAATCTGAATCGCATCGGAATCGCTCAGCATATCCCACTGCCATACCACACAACCCATGCGCGCAAGTTGCACACACATGGCCTGGAAGATGCTTTGGCCACCTTTTTCAAATCGTTCGGCGCCAATCGAAATTTCCTTCAACACAGCCTCTGGGGCGGCGATACTCAACCGGGCATCCTTCCAGTGTCCGTGGGCAAACAACACACCCGGAGCCTTACCCTTGATATTCCTGGGCTTGTAAAGGTTTCCGGTCACATAAAAACCGGGCGCACTTTCAAAATAGACCTTCTCCACCGTGTAATCGGGACGCTCCACCTTGCCATGAATCACTGTGTTCAACGGTGCCTTGGTGGGCATGGGCCAAAGACCCTGTGAAACCAGGATCTGTCTGCGCACATAATCCGCCCTCTTATCCCAGGATGCCTTGTCAGTTGGCGGAGTAAATGGGAAATAACCATTCAAGTCCTTGGGCGGACTTAATCGTGAATCCTGTGGCACCACCTCGGCCGCCGATAATGCCAAAACCGCTGCGCCAAATGTCGACAGCACCCCAGCAATCAATTTTCGCTTCATGACGATATTCCCGTTTCTGAAAGAATGAGCACACCAAAGGCAGGAAACTGATTAAGACATCAGCCTAAGCAAAAAACCGATCTAATTCCAGAAAATCCGCTATTTACCCTAAGATTAGGAAAATCGGCGGTATTGGTTTTTTAGATAGATTCTCCCATCACCCAACCCTCTTCCCGCTGGGAAGAGGGCAATGCACTTCGTGAGATAACCTGATTGGCCCGAAGTTGTTAGATAATAATCGCAGGGGTTTGGGTGGCATTCGGTGTGATAGCAGCAAAGTACTTGGCGTTGAATTGCCTTGGTGCCCGAAATGGCTCGCATCCCGATGAATCTATCTGCCCATTCCAGGTGAACCTTAAAATTTTAGCTTTCAGGTATTATAATCCCATGGGAAGTTCACCCATCTGGAAATTCTTGTTATACTTGCGTTTATGAGAAACATTAGTTCCATCAAGATGGATAAGACTTCCTTTACAGTTTCACCGCTGAAGGATACCAGCACCGACAAGGAATACTGGCTTTCCAAAACACCTCTGGAAAGGCTGGCCGCATTGGAAACCCTCAGGCAAATCAACTATGGCTATGATCCAGCTACCACCGGACTTCAAAGAGTTCTTGAAGTTGTTGAACGCAAATCGTGTTAAATACCTGCTCATTGGCGGTTATGCAGTGCATACCATGGCTTTCCCAGAGCTACTGGAGATATGGACATTTGGGTGGATATGGAGAAAACAAATGCCGAAAAAGTTGTTTCGGCATTAAAAAGCCTGGGGTTCGACCTTACAAGTTTGACCCCTGCCCTTTTTCTTAAAGAAGATCAAATCATTCGTATGGGGAATCCACCCTATCGAATCGAAATATCCACCACCATCTCAGGGGTACTTTTTGAAGATTGTTATCCAAATCGCATTGTTGCAAACATTGGCGGGATTGAAACTCCCATCATCGACCTGATCAGCCTAAAGACTAACAAGAAAGCCGCGGGAAGATATAAAGATTTAAACGATTTAGAAAACCTTCCTTAACCGTCACCTCATAGAAAAAGGAAAAGTGTAAATTTGGGTATTTAATTTTCTTCCTACCTCGAATGCAAAGGCTTTATAAGGGCTGATTTAAAGATAAACATAGCACCAGTTAGTTTCAAGAATTGCGAAGCTTAATTGGAACCTGTACCGGTACTCTAAAGGCAACAAAACTTCATTTTAATTTTCTACAAACTTTTGGTTCCATTTCATCCACCTTGGCTTGGCTTCATTAAAAAAATCAGCTACCATTTTAAAAAGATTAATGCCATTGTATCGCCTTGTTCAGCAGCCTTGCTGAGCCACATTACGGCTAATTCATTGTCTTTCTTGACACCTTTGCCAAACTCATAACAAAACCCAAGAGCACGTTGTGCTGGGGCATATCCTTGCTCAGCAGCATCCCGGTACCATTTTACAGCTTCTGTTTTGTCTTGTTCAACACCTTCGCCTTTGGCATAACAAAATCCAAGATTGTGTTGTGACTCTTCAAAGCCCTTCTCAGCAGCCAGGCGGTACCACTTCACGGCTTCTGCTTTGTCTTCCTCAACTCCTTCACCATCAAAATAACAAACTCCAAGATTGTGTTGAGAGCAAGTATTTCCCTGCTCAGCAGCCTTGCGATACCACTTTACTGCTTCTGCTTTGTCTTCCTCGATGCCATCACCATTGGCAAAACAATACGCAAGAAAAAATTGAGACTCTTCATGTCCCTGCTCAGCAGCCTTGCGAAACCATTTTACAGCTTCTGTTTTATCTTCTTGGACACCTTCTCCATCAAAATAACAAAGTCCAAAGTTGAACTGTGCAAGGGCATCTCCATGTTCAGCAGCCTTGCGGTACCATTTTGCAGCTTCTGTTTTATCTTCCTCGACACCTTCGCCATAGGCATAACAATAAGCAAGATAGGATTGTGAACTTGCATATCCCTGCTCCGCCGCCCTATTGAACCACTTTAAGGCTTCTGCTCCATCTTTCGTTACACCTTCGCCTTTGAAAAAACAATATCCAAGATTGTGCTGGGCCTCGGCATCTCCCTGCTCAGCAGCCTTAAGGTACCACTTTACAGCTTCTTTTTTATCTTCCGTAACTCCTCTGCCACACTCATAAGAAATTCCAAGTGCTACTTGTGACTTTACAAATCCCTGCTCTGCAGCTTTGCGGAACAACTTTATGGGTTCAGTATTGTCTTCCTTGACACTTAAACCAAAAATGTAACATAAAGCTAAAAGATGCTGACCACGAGGGTCGTTTGCTTCCGCGGCCTTTTGCCATAAATTGATTCGGTGTGAATTATTTTTAATCCATTCTTCGGAACCATTCTTGTTGTTCCTTTGAAGATCTTCGAAATCGGCACAAACACCTTTTATCAATTCTGTTACAACCGGCTTTATGGACTGGTCTGGTTGTCGAGTTAGAAGGATTTGGTTTAACTCTTTCTGTAACTTTTCAGAATATTGTTTTTCTTTCTCCTCCTCGCCATCCGCTGACATCAGCTTTTTTGCTTCTTGCAGGAGTGTATCGCGCAAGATTTTATAAGCGGTATCATCACCAGTTTTGTTGGCAATATTTGCGCAGATTTTTAAGCCGGCCCAAAGGGTTACTTCATTTTTGTATCCGAACAAGCCAGTGTCATTACGGTATTGCTTGATAAATGGCAAAATGTCAGATTCTGAAAACCGAGAAAAGCTATAAGAATCTGGCCGCACTTCACTTAAGTAATTTGCAACCGCTCCAATAAACATTTTTGCTGAAACAACTTTCTTATTGCTGATTTTTCCGTCTCTCAGGTACGTATCCAGCACAACCCTTAGCCCATCGGTTAAAACGGCGACTCTCAACAAGACTTTTCCTGTTACAGGTTTTGTAAATTTCCCAAGAATAGTTCCAACCAATTCATCGAATGTTTCTGGCGTTAACTGCAATTCTGCGGCAGCAACCGCTTTTTGGATACCTGCCTGAATTACATTTGCAATGCCATTGCTCATGATAATACCTTCAATTTATAACTTGGTCGTAGGACTTAGGTGTATGAATTTAATATTAAGGAAAATGTAACCCTATTCAAACTTTATTACTGCGAATAAAGCTTGAATAGGCTTGAGAAAAGTCCATGGTGGTCCCGGCAATTTCATTTTGATTATTTGACCGGCAAATAGCTTTGGTTTGCTCCGTAAAAGGCACTAAAAAATCTGATGATTATTTAAAGCAATTAATCCCAAGAATTAATACCAAATCGTTCACGAACAACGTTGAAATTATCCCAGGTAATAAACTGAGGCCTTACCTCATTTTTTTTGGGGGGCTTTGATCTTAGCAAGGTAAATATCGTTACTTCCCAGATTAGGGATGGAGTGTTTACCAAAAGTGGCCGGGCCGCTGCACGCACCGGAGAAAAACAGATTGCCCGTGCGATCTCTGGCTATGGTGTAGGCATGGTCGGTGGATTTTCCCTGAACCTGCGTAAACCATTTCAAAGCACCCTTGGAATCAAAGCTGGCAACATAAATATCCCCACCACCCGTGGAGGTTTTTTCAGCGCCCTCAAATAGCATAGTTGCCTGGAAAGATCCGCACAAATAGGAGTTGCCTTCTTCATCCGCGACGATCCCCAACCCATAGTCGATTCCCTTGCCACCGGCGGATTTAGTCCATTTCAGGTTCCCCCGCGCGTCCAGGTGCATAAGCAGGATATCGCTGTCACCGGCGCTGGGCACCGTTTTTGCCTGAAGCTTCCACTCGCCCTTGAACATTCCGGAAGCCCAGACATTACCCTTGGAATCGCAGGTAATTTCATGAATCATGGGCCCACTGCCCCGGCCCTCATGAAGCCAGTCCAGATTTCCCTTGGAATCCAGACAGGCAATCAGGACATCCCTGCCGGAAAGATTGGCAAGGGTTTTACCCGCAAAAGTTCCAGCCCCGCCGGTATGGCCACCCACATAGCATTTGCCTTGCTTGTCGACAGCAATACCGTGGCCACTGCTGCTGCCCTTGCCGGAGGCAACCTGGTTCCAAATGATTTTTCCATCGGAATTTAACATGGTGCAGAAAACATGGGCTGGGCCATCGGAACCGATGTTTACGCCATCCATCGATCCCTCGCCAACAATGGCGCCAGTTACAAAGACATTGCCGCTGTCATTCACGGCAATGCCATGGCCGTAATCGTACCCCTTGCCACCACCATGCTTCAGCCAAAGCAACTTTCCAAAAGGGTCATACTTGGCAATGAAGATGTCATAATCCCCCTGATTGGTGATTTTCATGTTTTCAAAGGTAGCCTGTTGGCTTTGAAAATGCCCTGTCACATAGCAGTTGCCTTGCTGGTCGGCGCAAATGCCATAGCCACGGTCGATTTTGTCGCCGCCACCACTTTTCACCCAGAGAAACTTTCCATGGGGGTCAACCTTGGCCACGAAGAAATCCATGCCGCCCGCGCTTTCAAGCACCTGGGTGCCAAAAGTGGTGGCGCCTGTGAACTCACCGGTAAGAAAGATATTGCCCTGCGGGTCGGTGCAAATGCAGCGAACCTTGTCGTGCAGTTTCCCCGCGGCGGTGGTAACCCATTCAAACTCCGGAACGGTGACGTTTTCCTGCTGGGCTTGAAGAACACTCAATGCTGAAAAAAACATAACGCACACAACTGTCAACATGAACTTCTTCATGACCACGCCTCCGGCATTTATTCAAACTATTTAAGATCCTTTACCATGCGATCGATTCGGCCTGCGATGATTTCCTCGATTTTACCATCCCACCGGAGGGCCGGTCTGCCATATTCATAAAGGTTCCAGCCACCCTCGTAGCCACCTTCTGCCCAGACCCTTCGCGATGGAATGTAAGAAATCATGTCATCAGTGTAACCCAGAACCCAGGTGCCTTTGCCATAGGCAGCCTTGAAACGAAGTGCATAATCCACCACGGTCTCGGCACCCATGCCAATCATGGTGGTATCATCCCCAAGTTTCCAGACATGCAGGGGATAGGGATAGTGAGGCAGAAATTTGCCGCCCGCCTCCAGATGGGCCAGCATGCGACTTGCCCAACGCTGCTTGATGGCGTTGGTATCCTTGGTAAGCGGCCGCAAATCATCGGCCGTCATCACTTTTTCATAGGGAAGCTGAACCAGGTCAAAAGCCAGCTTAAGGGATGGTGCAACAGGCCTGAAAGAACCGTTCATGGCACCAAAAACGCCCTCAGCCAGCATCGTGCCATATTTTTCACACAGTTCCACCGTCCTGCGAGGCAGCGGGTTCTGGTCGCCACCACAGGTGTTGACAAACATGGCGGTGCAACCGGGATATTTTTTCTCGATCGCAATCTGGGCAAAGCCGGGGTAATCACCGCACCATTTGGTGAAACTTAAAGTAGTGGGGTGGCAGGCATAACCAAAAAGAATCGCGGCGATGGAACCATCCGGCCGGGTAACCTTCATGACGGGTACGGAATGATCCACCGGGCCCTTCAGTTCCCCGCCACGGGCAAGAATCTCCGGAACCTCCGCCTCCTTGTTATTGCGACGATTCACCGCAAAGGTTGCCCTGCCTTCCCCCTGTTGCAGCTTTGCAGGCTTCAGGTCGGCAAGGGCCCTGCCCACCAGTTCCACCATCTTTTCCACCATCAGGTCGGTGTACTGTTCCACCAGTTTCACCTGTTCCGCATCCACCGGGTAGTAATCAACCAGATCATCCCCCAACCTGGGTCCACAATGATTATGCGAGAAGGTGACCATGATTTGCGCGCGCTTCAATCCAAATTTATCATTCACCCTTGCAAACACCCTATCGCTCATCACCTTTGGAACACCCTGAAAATCACTGGTGATCAGGATTGCCTTGGTGCCATCGGGTGCCTGCAGGGCCAGGGCCTTCATCCAAAGATCGTGCAATTTTCCCTCGGGCGCCCTTTTGGATCCATACCCAGCCAGCCAGACGGAAGTTTGCGGGGTGATAATCTCGCGGGAAACCCCGGCAAGCCAGGTGCTTTCAGCCGCCGTGGCAAAGCCAGTCATCCAAATGAAAGCGGCCATCGTTACCATCATGGGTCGGCGAAACATCTTTTTGGTTCCTTTCAGGAAAGGCAACAGGCCTTGAGCAATGTTTCCTGCACGGCAAAGTCATGTTCGTAGCTAAACTCGAATTCTTTTTCGCCACGAATCACGCAGGCCATATCGCGGGCATCGTCCACATAGCGGGTGTATTTGGGCAGCTTGATTTCCTGTGCGCCACGCTTGTACTCGCCGCGCGGTTGTGAAAGGGTCAGCTTAACCGCCGGGTTATCCAGCGGCTCTATCTGAAAGGTTCCCTCGGTGCCGCACACCAGCAAATGCCTTCGCGAGCCACCGTCCACCTCCATGGCGGAGGATTTGATGCTGGCAATCGCCCTGGGGTATGTAAGAACGGCCAGCATGTTATCCATCAGATTATCTTTGATGGCAGATGCGTGCTGTGCAAAGCCTTGCACGCTGGTCGGCCTGCCTAGGATACCCACCACCAAATCAGTAATGTGGCAGCCAAGCTCGAACATCATGCCGCCCCGCGAGAAAGCCAGGCGCGCCCTTTCCGGGGCAGGCACTACTTTGCTCATCACGGTATGCACCTCGAACACCTCGCCCAGCCAGCCCTTCTTCAGGAATTCCCGCAGCAATACCACACCGGGGTTATAGCGGTACATATACCCCATCTGCACCATCAACTTTTGTTTTTTGGCCACATCGAGGATGCGCTGAAGTTGTGGCAACGATTCCCCTGCCGGCTTGTCGATATGCACATGCTTGCCAGCCCGCACGCAGGCTTCTGCATTCTCCAGCAGATCTTTTACATGGGTTTCCACCACCACTGCCTGAAGACCAGGTGTGTTTAGCAATTCATCCCTGGTAAGACGCTTTAAGCCACGAAAGGCATCCTGTTTTTGCGATGCATTCCAAAGATTATCATCGGGTTCAACCAGCCCAACCACTTCGTAATCCTTCGAGGCGCGATAGACCGAAAGCTTGCTGGCATGGGCATGGCTGACACCGATCTGCCCCACGCGGATGGGTTTGCCAGCCTGCGAGGCATTCGCATGAAAACCCGCCGCGGTTGCCAACACCCCTGCGCCCGACTGCTTCAACCATTGCCGCCTTTGCATAGCCCGCCTCCATTCCATCAGTCGATGGGTTTCTTTTCAAAATCGGTATCCCGAACCCAGCCCGCCTTCAGCTTTTCGCCCTTCATGTAGCGATCATAAAAATTCCGGTGCTGCACATTGGAATGAAGATATTTGTCAAACAGTTCACCTTTGCCTTCCATGCGCGGATCCTGCTGGGCGCGAAGCCTGCGAAAAAGTTCCTGCCTCATGGAATCGCGCTTTTCCGGAAGCATTGCAGCAAGGTTTTCCAGGCAATCGGGATCCCTGGCCAAATCGTAAAGTTCCTCGGCAGGCCTTCTGCCAAAGCAATAAGCCCAGTGTCTGTTCCCAGAATCGGCACGGTGGGCATCCAGTATGAACGATTTGGTGGGACTGGCATCCACATTCAGGTAACCGGTTTCCGGGTTACATGCCGGCCAGCGAGTGGGTTCAAAATTATTCAGGTAGATGAAATCCTTCCGGACAATGCCGCGCACCGGGTAGCCCACATCACCCGGTCTGCCAATATCGTGCCTTTCCATACCCAACAGCACATGATCCCTGCTAGAATCCACCATTCCCTTGCGATCCGATTGAAAAAGATACCGCAGGCTGGCACCCGTGATAGGTGCCATTCCAGACTTCTCGTGGGGAATGTTCGCAACATCCAAAATGGTCGGGGCCAAATCCACAAAGCTTACAAAATCATTAATCGTACGACCGGGGTTGCTGATGCCGTTTTTCCACATGATGGCCAGCGGAACATGGTTTGATCCGGGGTAGACGCTTCCTTTGCAGCGTGGGAAAGGCATACCATGATCACTGGTGACAACCACAAGCGTGTTCTCCAATAATCCACGCTTTTCCAGTTCTTGAATCATCCGACCCAGATGGCGGTCAAAATGCTCCACCTCGTAGGCGTAGTCTAATATGTCGTTACGAACCGTTTCATGATCCGGCCAGTAGGCAGGCACATGATCCACATCTCCCAGTTTTTTTCCTCCCTTGGCAGCCCCGGATCCAAATTCATAATCACGGTGAGGTTCCAAGGCACCGTACCAGAATGCCCAAGGTTGGTCTTTAGAGGTGGTATCCAGAAAATCGACAAAGTTAGCAGCATAATCGTTGGGAGATATTCCCCTGGCAGGTGGTTCCAGCTTGCGCTGGTTGAATGCTTTACCGGCCATCTCACGGGTTTTACCCCTTTCATCCAAAGCCACACCCGGCCCCCAAACCTTCATGGTATGACCGACATTCCAGCCATTTTCCCTGAGTACCTCGCCCCAACCCTTGAACTCGGCCGGGAAGTAACACAAATGATTGGCAGCCTCCTTCAGTTGCCAAGAATTCCGGCCCGTGAGAATGCATGCCCGTGATGGCGCGCATTTGGCATTGGGTGTGAATGCGTTTTGGAAAAGCAACCCCTGGCCTGCAACCTGGTCAAAGGCGGGGGTTTTTACCCAGCGGGTGCCATAGGCGCTGGCATGCGCGCCCCAATCATCCGCAATCGTAAAGAGGATATTCGGCCTGCGAGCCACCTCCGTGGCATGCAACCTGCCGGGAACCAGTCCAGCCATCACCAATAGGGCAATCCAAAGAATGCGCCGGGGATTCATGTCACTTTTTCTCCGTGGATTTTTTGCCTGCGCCCTTCTTGTTCACATTCCCACCCGGGGCACCCGGACCGTAACTTTTCGGGTCGCTTAGCAATCTGGGCTCCGCGAACACCGTTTGCCTGTCGCCCTGTTCTTTCATCCAACGATCCAATTCACCACGCATCTTCTCGAGGTGTTCCCTGCAGGTGGGCTGCATGGCAAGATTATTTTGTTCATGCGGATCCGCGGACAAATCATAAAGCTCTTCCGGTGGTCTTTTATGATAACGATCCAAAATTTGCCTCGCCTGCGGATTACTTTGGGCCTTAAGTTCCCACGATGCGAAGAAGTTCCTTTGCTCTGGCCGGCTTTCCAGGTCGATATGCGTCGTGAAGGCGTATTCCGGGTGAAGGTTGCGAATGTACTTCCAATTACCAGATCTCAGCGACCGAATCGGGTAGACATTCCAACGCCCATCGCCACTATGCGTGGCAAAAATACGATCGCGGTGGGTTGCCTCAGGCTGCAACAACACCTTGTGAAAACTGATGCCATCCAGCCCTTTTGGCGTCTGCCCCGAGGCAACCTCGACAAAGGTGGGAAGTATATCCACCCACGATACCCAGGCCTTGGTGCGCGAGGCAGGTTTCACCTTGCCCGGCCAGGAAACAATCATGGGCACCGCAATGCCGGATTCATAACAGTTCCATTTGCCAAAAGGCCACTGGGCACCATGATCCGAGGTGAAAAGCACACAGGTATTTTTACCCAGATGTGCATTCACAGCCGCCATCACCCTGCCAAGATCGTCATCCGCCCTGGTGACTGCCGAAGCGTATTTCACACGCCAGTCCCGGGTAAGCGCGGTTTCCACACTTCCCGCGGGCAGCCGAAGCTTGCTTGCATCGTACCCGGCGTTCTCTTCGGGCCAGGGCACATGCGGCCAGTTACTGCCCACACAAATACATAATGGCTTGGAACCCGTCTTGGAACGATTCTCCAAATACTTCACCGCTGCCGCGATGGCCGCATGATCATGAAAAGTGTCATGTTCAAAGTGATCAAAACCATAGTCGGCCGTATACTTGTAATGGGCAACCTTGCCAAAGGCCACCACTTCGTAACCCGACTCTTTCAAATAGGCAGGCCATTTTTTAATTTCAGCCCGCGGCTTGCTATGATTTGCCTCGGAACCGTTGCGGGCAGGCATCAACCCTGTCAGCAATGCCGCCCGGCTGGGCGCGCAACTGGGGGAAGCCACATAGGCGTTTTCAAAGGTAAGCCCGGCATCCGCCAGCTTTTGCATGTTGGGTGTGCGGATCTCGCGTTCGCCATACGGCGAGATATCCTCGCGACCAAGGTCATCCGTTAGGAATAGCACCAAGTTCGGCTTTTCCTGTCCCTGGGCGATTAACCCCAACCACAGAAGGCAGATCAGCGAAAGAATATTTCTCATGGAAGTTTTCTTCGTTCCTTTAAATCAAACCTGTCACCCGCGCTAAGGAAGTAATATGGCTTCTCGCCCTGCTGATGTTTGTGATGCGGATCATAAATCGCCACCTTGCTGGCACCCATGACTTCCATCTTGTTTCCCTGCACCACCACCGCGGTATTCTCATCAATGCCAATACCCAATAAATGCGGGTGCTTGCGAACCACCGCCAACATGTCATTTTCCCTTTTACGGGCAAGCAGGTGCTGGTCTATGGCGCAATCTCTTAGAAAACCAAGACCCTGTTCATAACCCGGTGCCATCATGATGGTGTTTCCCTCACGGGCACCCCGCACCATGTAAGAGCTTTGGATGGAAGCACCCGCCGAGCTTCCCCCTATTACCCCGCCCCTTTCCAGCACCGAGAACAATTCTTTTTGGGTCTTGGTTCCAAGGTAAGAATCCACCAATCTCCACTGACGACCACCACCAAACCACACGCCTGTAACATCCTTCAACTTAAAGGCAAACTCCTCAGAATCTGCCACCTTGCGATCCCGGGTATGAAGTATAAACGCGCGGGATGCGCCAAACGATTTCATATCGCGCAGAAGGGGCGAATTATCTCCGAAGTTTTCTCCCTCGTTTGCCGTGGGAATGACAGCGATCACCGCATTCGCACCTCCTGCAAGGTTTACAAACTTGCGCATGATCTCCCGGTCTTTCAATCCGCCACCCACAATGACCAAAGTTCCACGCTCGGGCCCGATGTTTTTGGTGGAAGGCTTGCCAGTAATCAACTGCTTTTCCAGCCAGGGTGCAACTTTCGCCACCCAAAGCCCGGCATGATTTTCCTGGCCCTTCGCGCTGAAGTGCACGCCTTTGCCGTTACCATCCCGATTATCGCCGCCCAGTGCATCTGTATCCGGCCCAAGCTGGGCAAGCCCCGATTCCGCCACTCGCCTTTGCGCGGAACGAATATCCTCGGAACCGGAATCGCTGGGGCTGTGGTAACTGGCCTGTGCAACAAACCACGGAGCCTCCCAGCCGATTTCAGCCCGGCTATCCCGAATCAGCATCTCCAGGTATTTTTGATACAGTTCCCCCTTCAGCGTTCGGGATTCATCCTTCTGATTTGCATCGGATTCCCCCTGATGCCATAGCACCGCGCGAAACCCCATCTCGCCCAGGGGTTGCATGCGGGATACAAACTTCTGGAAGATGTTTCCTTTGGCCTCCCAGGTACCATCCTCCTTTTTGATGACATTACCCACAATGGTAGGTGGGTTGGGAAAAGTGGTACCGGCTTTCAGCCATTCACGCACACTGGTGGCACCAACCCCACACGCCACTATTCCAACGGGCACTTCAAAGCGCCGGGCAATTTCATCACCAAAGGGTGGAACAAAACTTCCCGCGTTTCCGCTGGCACCGGGCTGGGGATCATGGGCAACCCTCCATGCCTTTCCATCAAAGGTTGTCACCATACCGGATTTGGGTTCCAGTTTTTTCTCGCCATGGTTGGCGCTGTTGGACTGCCCTGCCACAACAAAGACTTCCCCCACACCCACATGCTCGACCACCGTTGAGGCGACCACGCCCGCATCATCACTGGCCCGCACTTCCAGCCTGTACCAACCACCCGCAGGGGCTTCCACCACGCCGCGAAAACTTTCGGCTTTGCCCGCGAACAGGATTTTCTGCCATTCCCCCTTCAGGTTTTTTCCGGAGAGCTTTGCCTCAACCGAGGTTATTTCCTTGCGCTGGGTTTCCAGCTTGCCTGCCACATGAATCTTTCCCTTTTCTTTGGAATGGCGCTGCACCACCTGCCAATCCACCGGCGAGGAAACTGTGATGGTGTCAGCAATCAGGGAGGCTTGAAACGATGTCAAGCCAACCAACATATAAAGTAGTGGTCTCATATTTTCTTCTTTTGCTTGGGATTATTCATAGGAGGAGTGTATTCCGGTTTTTTGGGGTCATAGTTGGGATTGGGCTTGGGCAATTGCGCGTTTACTGCCGCTTTCCATGCCACAAGCCGTTCGTGAAGCTGCTTTTTCATATCTGGAAACTGGCCTGCCAGATTCTTCTCCTCGGGGATATCCTCGCGAATGTTGTAAAGCTCCAGCGTGCCATCGTTTAAAAACTCTATCAGCTTCCAGTCACCGGAACGCATGGCGGAATACGGCATGGTTCCACCCTTTTGATAATGCTGGTGATGGGGGTAATGCCAATACAACTCATTGCGTTTTAGTTTGCCCTGCCCCCTTAGCAATGGTTCCAGGTTTTCCCCATCACATTCTTTAAGGTTACCCGGGTTTCCCAAAACCATGTCGTGCATGGTGCGAAACAAATCCATGGTTATCACCGCATCATCACATATCGAACCGGGCTTGGTAACACCCGGGTAACTAACTATTAAAGGCACCCTGACACCCCCTTCATACGCAGAGGCCTTGCCGTACCGAAGTGGCTTGTTGCTGGTGGTTGGGATTCTTCCACCATTATCCGAGGTGAAAATCACCAGGGTTTGGTCCTCCACACCGGCAGTTTTCAAGGCCGTTAAAACCCTGCCCACCGCCTGATCCAAACTTTCCACCATGGCCGCGTAGGCAGGGTTGACATGATTGGCACCCTCCCTCACCTTTACGGTATATTTGGCGAGCAAATCCTTTCGGGCCTGGATGGGTGTATGCACCGCAAAGTGCGGCAGGTAAAGAAAAAACGGTTCCTTGCTGGAATCCTGTATGAACTTCGCGGCCTCTTCCGCCAGGCGATCCGTGAGATAATCCCCATCTTTTCCTTCCCCAAGAGTCGGAATTTTCCAGGGTGCGAAATAGGATGGTGGCTGTGCTTTATCCGTACCCGCGATATTGACATCAAACCCATGTTTCTGCGGATAGTACTCCTCACCTCCCAGATGCCATTTTCCAATGCTGGCAGTTTTGTACCCAGCTTCCTTGAAGTACCGCGCTATGGTTTTTTCCGATGCAGGCAGATATTTCGTCCAGTCCGGCACCAGCAACTTGGGATTGTCCGGCATAGCCCCGGGAATCCAATCGGTGATATGAAGCCTGGCAGGATATTTCCCTGTCAGAAGTGCCGCGCGAGTGGGCGAACAAACCGTACAGGCAGAATATGCCTGAGTGAACCTCATGCCTTTTTTTGCAAGTTCATCCAGATGGGGTGTTTCGTGAAGATCACTGCCGTAGCAGGATAAATCGGTCCAACCAAGGTCATCCGCCAGAATCAGAACAACATTCCACTTCTTTTCCGCGGCAAAAAGTTCTGGCACCGCCAGTAACCCAATGACCAGCGCCACAACAGCCAGAATATTTCTTCTGTTTACCATTCCCAAACACCTGCCAAGCAATCGTAGTTATCTGGATTTGTCCGCCTCGAGAACCTCTTTGGGCAGCAACAATTCCTTGGGAGACCGCGCAAAGTAAGGCGGCACTGTCAGCAATCTCAAGGCGCCACGCACATAACGCACTCGCCAGAATTTACCATCCTCACCCGGAGGCACTGCCACCGTGTAGAAATTTGCCTCCCGACCGTTCAGCCAAAAATGCGGCCTATCCTGGCTATCACGCACTTCCCCATGCTCGCCACCAAACAAGCCAATCACCTTCGTGCCTTTGGGAACATAAAAATACCCCATCCACATGGCGTAAAAACGATTCATCGGTTCATCTTGAGTGGAAAGAATCGTCATCATCTGGTTTTGGGGCCATTTGACCTGCGTCTTATCCTGACCATCACGGACCACAATCTTATGAAGGCCACTCTCCCTTAAAGGAATCACGACCTTTCGTTCCTTTCCATCGGGGGGAACCGAGGAATCCGAATGCACAATGGTTTCCTTTTCGCCAGTCTGGCTGGAACCACCAATCTTAAAGATATCGACCTTTACATTACCACGATCCCGATAATGGGCGATCAATCCACCTGTAATCTGCTACTCAAGTTGTGTGTTAGGCTTTTCAGCATAAGTAAGAAATGACTGGGTTCCCCTGCCCGCTCCAAAGTCTCCCTCCGGGGTGTTTTCAGCCATTTTCAAGGCCGAGTAAGCTGGCAAAATATCGCTGGTATAAACCACCTGCTTGAAGTTTAACTCCACGATCTTATGGCGGGATAATCCTTCCGCCATGTAGGTATTAAGTTCATCCGCGCTAAAGGGTTTGCTGGATTTCCATGGATTTTTGCCTTCCGGTATCTGCCATTTGCAATCATTGGGAACCGTTACGGTCTTATCACGGGAAGGAAGGTCACGGTACAGGCCGTAGGTGTGAACCATCATGCTTGTTCTCATGCGGTATGCGTGACGAACCAGGTTTTCAAATGCGACCTGCCTTTTACTGCCATCAGAAGTCGCGTATTGGTGATACAGGGATGCATAACGGGCATACAGCAACAAATCATCCAACCTTTTATGGATGGATACATCGCCAGTAAGCTTGCGAGCCTTTTCCAATGCCCGAAACATCCTGCCCAACTGATCGTCCACAACAAGGTGAGGCTTGGACCCATCCAACTGGTCGTAAAACTCCCTCATCACATCGCTTGCGGGACCAAAACAACGGTCAAGAAAATCTTTCTCCAAGGAAGCGCGATTCTTAGCCTCCGCAACATTCCAAAGCATGCGCGAAGCAAAGTAGTAACCCAGACCATTGGGGCCCCAGTTATCACTGGACTCTGCCGACATAAAACGGGCGCCTTTGGAATAAAAATTCGGGATAGTGCGCTGCAGATAATCCAGATTACCACCACGGGCATGGCCCGGTTGATCACGATCCCAAGTGTTGACACTGTAGTACTCGCGAATACCCAATGTGGCTCCCTTGGCTGCCCAGCCTTCAAGAATTTCTTCCAGGCTTTGTCCACCCTTGATAAACGCAGTTGCAACACTGACGATTACCTTGGGATGCACACGGATGGACGGCGGTGCCGAGTGATAGTTGTACGCATATATGCCAACAAGCTTACCCGGAAATTTACCATTTAAAGCCCCTGCGACTTCGTTGGCCAAAGTCAACGCCTGATCAGAAACACTGCCCAAAGCTGCTGATTCTTTGCTTTCGCTCCACCCACCACCATCACTGGGGTCCATGGAAACACTGTCCAGTTGAGGATTCTTCTGAACTTGCAACAGGGCATGTTCAACTATTTTTTTCCTCAACTCCGGATTACCCATTTCAGGTTTCGGATTGCGAACCGGCTTGCGTTCACCATTCAATAAAGGCCAGTATTCAGGATGCGCGTCAAATTCCTTCTTCAATGCCTTTACAATCCCATCGTAAGCATGCCCAGTGGAAAGGTTAACGCCCTGTAAACTTCGATTCTTCTCACACCAATCTTGGTAAGGTTGCTTTGCATAATCCCAGGCTCCGAACCCATACCAGATTCTCCGGGAATGGTAGCTTGGCTTTTCCAGAGAATCGAAATCCACCGCCAGATTCTTAACACTTGGCACCACCTCCCAGTTGGAACCGGGAAAGTATTGGCGATAACCAATTCGGTGCAACATATCCCAAATCGCATGCTGACAAGCCAAAGGCGTGGCACCGAGTAACCAAATACCTTTGTCATGTGTTTTTAAAAGGTATTCCTCTCTCCTGAGAGGATCTGAAGGTTGAAAGGTCACTTTGGAAGCCAGAAGGGGAAAGTCTTCCGGGGTTCCCACGGCAATGCCTTCCGTGCCATCACCAACCTTCACTTCAAAGTTTGCGCCGGTAATTTTTCCCAGCATGACCGAAAGTCGCGCTGCAGAACCCCTGACCTCTGCACCTGCCTTGGCACCATGAGCTATTGGCACCATGGCCTTGCCATCACGGGCAAGCGGAACCTGTGCAGACTGCCCATGCACCAGCGTAAAAGGTGAAAAACATGCACAAAGGAGAACAAGAGCAGACAAAATACGAATCATGACTTCTTTTTCTCTTTGAGTTTGTCGATCAGGTATTCATGCATGGAAGGGTGTTTGACATTTGGCGCGCCTGGATAAACCAGTTCGCATTCCACGCCTTCCTTGTCGAGTTTCTCCTTAAGTAGCACACCAAAGTTGGCGCTATGGGTGGGGTCTTTTTCATCCTTACCTTTGGCAGGTGCCGCGCCATAGATCATGTAGATTGGTGGGTCACCCGCGTTGGCATGTTCATAGGGGGAGAATTCCTTGATCCAAGGCAGTATGCTTTCGCGGGCTTCCAGAAACTTGGGGAACTGGGTATCACGGGTTTTGCGGTCCTTGGGGTCGGGATAAAACCCAAACGCATGGCCACCATAACGGCTGTTGGGTGTCCATTCCTTCATCTGCTTGGGGTCCAGCGTGGTCTGGGCACCGGTTACCGCGGCACACCATAACCGGGTAGATTCACGGGCAACAGGGTCATCACTCTTGGGCTCGGCCAGATCCTTATGGAATGCCAGCCAAAGGCTGGAGCATGCACCTGCGGAACCTCCAGAAGCACCAATGCGAAACTTGTCGATATTCCATTCCTTTGCCTTGGAACGCACAAATTGCAGGGCACGGGCAGCATCGTGCAATGGAGCTTGCACCGGAGGCTTGATTCCGGCATCGATAGCGTCATCAATAAAACGGTAACTGATGGCCACGACCGAGATTCCCGCCGCGAGGTATTTATTCAATTCCGCACAGCGCCTTTCTCCCGCCACCCAGCCACCACCATGAATGAAAAAAACCACCGGTGTGGGGCTATCCGACTTTGCCTGGTAGAAATCCAAAACCTGACGGGCATGAGTTCCATAAGGAACCGCCGCCTTGGTGGGTGGGGTGCCCTTTTCCTGCGTAAAACCAACACCAACCAAAATAACCAGGCAAATAACTGCTATAAATCTTTTCATCATGTTCACTCCCTAGGCATCGTTTTTGTCTAAACGAAGTTGACGCGAGGCATCCACGCCCAACGCTGCCAACACCCCAACAATCTGAATCACAGCACACAGCGCAAACGCTGTATTCCAACCTTTAAGGGGATCATCCGGATAAATATTCTTGATGGCGATGAAAACATTCGGCCCCAACGCCGCGCCAATATTACCCCACATATTTCCCCAGCCAACCACACTGCCAACATGCTTGCCACCTACATCCTGGCACCAGGCCCAAAAGCCGGGGTTACCCATATCGGTTGCCAGCGCGACCACGCACATCATCGCGATCGCCAGTTTTGCATCATTCAAAAACAGGCAGCAAACATAAGCGCCACCAACTATGAACCTGGAAATGGCAATCGGCACCGCACGACCCCACTTGGGGCCCATGGTGCGAAAGCACTTGTCCGTATACCAGCCACCAAAGAACATTCCCAACATGCCAAACGCCAAGGTCATGGATTGGTACGAAGCAATGGTATCTTTGTCGGTTTTGAACACTTGCTCCATATAGCTTGGCAATACGGTAATAAGGATCACCCAACCGAAGTTCGATATCACCTGCACCACGGATGCCATCCATAAGGGATAACTGGTAACCAGCACCCGAAAGTTCGGAAGGGAGGGTTTGCGGGTATCGGGTATAAATTCTTTACCATTAATGAGGTCGATTTCCTCTTGATTAATAGCGGGGTGCTCATCCGGGCGGTTACGGTACCAAAACCAGAAAACCACCGCGCCAATAACTCCGACAACACCATAAACCACAAACGGCCTGCGCCAGCCATCGAGTGTTCCAAAGGTCAGGTAGTTGGTAAGCCAGGGCGCAATGGCTCCGCCCAAACGACCACCCACGGCCACGCAACCACTGGCAAGTCCACGACCCGAAATTGGAACCCATCTGCGCACAATTCCATTGGCAAGCGGGTAAGCACCTGCCTCGAACATTCCACAGCCAATTCGCAAGGCAAGGAAAGCAGTGAAGCCGCTTACAAGACCCATCAAACCCGTGCAAAGCGACCAGAAGAAAAGGTAAACGGCTAGCACCACCCTGGCACCGTATCGGTCGCCAATATACCCCGCGGGAATCTGGCACAGCGCATAAGCCCAGAAGAAGGATGACAACAGCCATGCAAACTCTTTTTCGGAAAAATCGAGGTCCTTCCGAATGGAGCTACCCAGAATACTCAGGCAAACCCGATCCAGATAAAGCATTACCGCCACCAGAGTGGTGATGGCAATCATGCCAAATCGTATTCCTGTAGGTCGTTGCAATACATTCATGCTGGCTTCCCCGGTGGGTTTTCCAAGGCGGGTCAGAAAAACATATTAACCCGTGCATCCTGAAAAATCGAAAGGAAAGCCTCTGACAGTGCAAGTTGTTATGTTTGTGGAAAGGCTGAAAAGATTGCCCAAGGAATTGCGTTTTACGAAGGCGTTTCAATTCTTTCCCTAATTTCCTGTGCAGTTACCTCGCCTTCCCAGCGGCTGATGACTACCGCAGCGACTCCATTGCCAATCGTATTGGTAATGGAACGGCATTCACTCATGAAACGATCAATCCCCACCAGCAGAGAAAGTGACTCCAGCGGTATGGATGGAACCGCCTGCATAGTGGCTGCCAGGGTAACAAAACCCGCCCCGGTAATGCCGCTGGCACCCTTGGAGGTTAGCATTGCCACGAGCAGTAATTGCAACTGGGCCCAGATGTCCAAAGGTGTGTTCGTGGCCTGGGCCAGAAAGACCGCTCCCATGGTGATGTAAATGCTGGTTCCATCCATGTTGAAGCTGAACCCCGTTGGCAGAACCAGCCCCACAGTGGAACGGGAACAACCCAGCTTGTGAGTTTTTTCCATCAAGCCCGGCAGGGAGGTTTCCGAAGAACTGGTGCCCAACACCAGCAATAACTCATCCTTGATGTAACCCAGAAACTTGATCAGGGAAAAACCCGCAAGCCTGCAGATGAACCCAAGTACAACAAAGATGAACAGCGCTGCAGTGATGTAGAAACCCAGAATCACGGCAGCCAGATTGTTCAGCGCGGAAAGTCCATGGCTGCCAATGGTATATCCCATGGCACCAAAGGCGCCTATTGGTGCGGCTTTCACCACCATTTGCATGATGCGGAAAAACAATTCTGCCACCTGATCGATCACATGAAGGAATGGTTTGCCTTTTTCACCCAAGCCGCCAATGGCAAATGCGGTAAGAATGGCGATGAACAAAACCTGTAGAAGCTCGCCAGAGACGAACGCCCCCAGGAAGTTACTGGGGATGATGTTGAAAACAAAATCGAGAATACCGTGGCTTTTAGCTTTCTCGGCGTAATTTTGCACCATGCCGGGCTCCATGGCTTTGGCTTCAAAATTGAAGTTGGCCCCGGGCTTTAGAACATTTACCACTACCAGGCCAATCATCAAAGCAAAGGTGGTAACGACCTCAAAATACAGAATCGTTTTTGCACCCACCCTGCCAAGCTTTTTAATATCCCCCATGGAAGCAATCCCATGCACCACGGTGCAAAAGACTATGGGAGAAATCATCATCTTCACCAGTTTGATGAAGCCATCCCCAAGAGGTTTAAGCTGTTTGGAAAATTCTGGCAGGTAGTGGCCACAAAGAATTCCCATGGCAACAGCAACAAGTACTTGCACATAAAGAAGTTGAAACCATTTTTTTGGGGCATCACCAACAGTCATTTGAAAAACATCCTGCTTGGGTTTGTTAGCCTTTAAAGGCATCAGACTAAGATCATAAGGGAGCTATTTGGCCATCTGCAGAAGAATCCTTTGAAAAAGCCCAAAAGATTAAGCCCGCATGAAAAACCGGCTTGCCTGAACCATGAAATCAGGGATAATTGAATCACCAACCTTTGGACCACTGGATCATCCCGCCATGCCAGAAAGAATTGTCTTTTTATTCACCTTGGCAATAAGCACTGGCATTGCTTTTGGCCAATCCAACCCAGAGGAACATTTCGAGAAAAAAGTACGACCATTACTGGTGGAGCGCTGCTGGAAATGCCACGGTGAAGAAACTGCGCGAAGTGAATTGCGATTAGATTCCCGCGAAGCCATCATCAAGGGTGGCAAACGAGGCCGGGCAGTGGAAACTTCCATTCCTCCCGCATCTCTTTTGCTTCAAGTGGTGAAAAGAACCGGTGAATTAAAGATGCCACCGGATGGACCCCTTTCACCCCAGCAGATCGCCGATCTGGAACTGTGGGTAAACCAAGGGGCGATTTTTCCAAAAGCTGCCAAGATTGCCAAGGCTGAATCCAGCCACTGGTCCTTTCTTCCGCTTGCCAGTCCAAAACTACCTTCGGTAAAAAAACGCGCATGGGTCCGTAACCCGATCGACCAGTTCATTCTTTCCAAACTTGAAACCGCGAATATCCAGACTTCTCCCGAAGCCGACCGCCTTTCGTTAATTCGCAGGCTTAGCCTGGACTTGACTGGCATTGCACCCACCTATGAGGAGATTCAATCATTTCTAAATGATCAATCCCCGGATGCTTATGAAAAACTGGTGGATCGTTACCTGGCCTCGCCTGCATACGGTGAACGCTGGGGCCGACATTGGCTGGATATAGCCCGTTACGCGGATTCCAACGGATTGGATGAGAATGTGGCGCATGGCAACGCTTGGCGTTACCGCGACTATGTCATCCGGTCGATGAACGAGAACCTGCCTTTCAACCAGTTCATCATTGAGCAAATTGCAGGTGATCTGCTACCGCATAAAACTCTGGCCGAGAAGCACTCCCGATTGGTGGCGACAGGGTATCTTTCCCTTGGGCCCAAGGTGCTTGCCGAAGTGGACAAGAAAAAGATGGAGATGGACATCATTGATGAACAGATCGAAACGATGGGTAAAACCTTCATGGGAATGACCCTGGGTTGCGCCCGCTGCCATGATCACAAGTTTGATCCCATATCTACCGGAGAATACTACTCGCTTGCAGGGGTGTTCAAAAGCACCAAGACCATGGAAAGCCTGGTGACCATCGCCAAGTGGAACGAAAATGTGATTGCCAGTGAAGCCGAGGAAAAAAGCTTCAAGGAACATTCCGCGAAGATCGCCGCATCCAAAAAAACAGCCGAGGACTTCCTTGAGGAACAGCGCAAGCAACTGGAGGCGAAAGACAAACTCCCCAAGGATAAGAAAGCCACCTCCAAGGAAGTGGAAGCAAAGCTGGAGGAAAGCGCCAAGGCCGAGTTAAAGAAAATCCGCGATGTAACCGCCGGGTTGGAAAAGTCCCTGCCTGAAGTCGCCACCGCCATGGGTGTTTCGGAAGGAACTGTAACCGACGTTGCCATTCACCTGAGGGGTAATACCGAGCGCTTGGGCAAGGTCATGCCAAGAGCCGTTCCCGTGGTTCTTTCCGCCAATAAGCAACCCAAGTTCAGCGAAAAATCCAGTGGCAGGCTTGAGATGGCCAACTGGGTGGCCTCCGATGCCAACCCGCTTACCTCACGCGTGATTGTTAACAGGATATGGCGCTGGCATTTCGGACAAGGCATAGTGGCCTCGGTGGATAATTTCGGCCTTCTTGGCGAGAAACCCAGCCACCCTGAACTTCTTGAGTGGCTTGCGAAATATTTCACCATCCACGATTGGTCCATCAAGGACCTTCACCGATTAATCCTGCTCTCCAGCACTTATCGCCAATCCTCCGCAAATGTGCCAGAGTCGGCGCAAAAAGATTCCGGCAACAGGCTCTATTGGAGATTCACCCCCCGCCGCATGGAGGCCGAGGTTATTCGCGATTCCATGCTTTCCGTTACAGGGGAATTGGATAGGTCCATGGGTGGGTCCATGCTTCAGGTGAAAAATCGCGCCTTCTTCTTTGACCATACCTCCAAGGATACGACCAAGTACGATTCACCCCGCAGAAGCGTTTACCTGCCCATAGTAAGGAACAATCTTTACGAAGTGTTCTCGCTTTTTGACAGTACCGACGCCGCGGTGGCAAATGGAGACCGCTCCAGCACCACCATTGCCCCCCAGGCCTTGTTCTTTTTGAACAGCAAACTTGTCATGAACTCTGCGGAGACACTAGCAAAACGAGCACTTGGCCAAGGCAGCCAGGTGGAAGGCCAGATCTCGTTTCTTTACGAAACCGCGCTTGGAAGGGCGGCGACCCCTTCCGAGATTGCGCATGGGAAAGATTTTCTGGCCAGGGCAGGGGCCATTACCAGTGACAATCCAGCCAAGGCCATGGCAGCCCTGGCACAAGTAGTGCTGGCTTCCAACGAATTTGTAACTCTGCGATAGGTTCAGGAATCAATCATGAGATATCACTCAAGAAGAGAAGCCCTGAAACATTCCGCAGTGGGTTTTGGATCCATTGCATTGTCGGCCATGCTGGCGGGGGAATCGCACTCCGCACCCGTGGATCCGCTGCTGCCCAAGCAACCGCACTTTGAACCCAAGGCAAAGCGGATGATCTTTTTGTTCATGAAAGGTGGTCCATCCCATATGGATACCTTTGAACACAAGCCGCTTTTGGATAGGGATGATGGCAAGCCTTACCCCTACAACAAACCAAAAAACCAGTTCGCACCCACGGGCAACCTTTTAAAATCGCCCTGGAAGTTTCAGCCTTATGGTCAATGCGGGCACAAGGTGAGCGAACTTTTTCCCAACGTTGCCAGGCATGTGGATGATATTTGCTTTGTGCATGGCTTGCATGGCACAAACGCCGCCCACGGTGGCGCGCTTTTGAAATTGCACACCGGAAGCGACAACTTTGTAAGACCTTCCCTGGGTTCCTGGGTGACCTATGGCCTGGGTACTGAAAACTCTTCCTTGCCGGGCTTCGTCACCATTTGTCCCACTTTGGCTCATGGCGGCGTGAACAACTGGTCCAGCGCGTTTCTTCCTGCCGCCTTTCAGGGAACACCGATTGGAAACGCATCGGTTCCGGCAAAGAACGCAAAGGTTGCCTTCATTCAAAATGATCGCATACCGACGGATCTTCAAAAACTTCAACTGGAAGCCCTGAGGCAAAACAACCATCAATTTTTGGAAAGCACCGGTTCAGACCAGGCACTCGAGGGAAGAATCGCCTCTTTTGAACTCGCGTTTCGCATGCAGGGTGAAATGCCGAAGGTTGAGGATCTTTCCGGTGAGTCTTCCGCCACAAAGGCACTATATGGTTTGAATGATCCCGTAACCGAGAATTTCGGCAGGCAGTGCCTGCTGGCACGCAGATTTTTAGAGCGTGGCGTCCGTTTCGTGCAGGTTTCCCATAGCGATGCCTTCGTGCAGTGGGATCAGCATGGCGACCTTCGAAAAGGCCACACCAAAAATGCCCGGGAAGTGGACAAACCCATCGCCGCGTTACTCTATGACCTTAAACAGCGTGGCTTGCTGGAAGACACCCTGGTTTGGTGGGGCGGCGAGTTTGGCAGAACACCCACCGCCCAAGGTAGCAACGATGGCCGTGACCATAACCCCGAAGGTTTCACCATGTGGCTTGCTGGTGGTGGTGTGAAAGGTGGTTACTCACACGGTGCCACTGATGAATACGGATTCTTTGCTCAACAAGGCAAGGTGCATATCCACGACATGCACGCCACCATTCTTCATTTGCTGGGCATGGATCATGAAAGGCTTACATACCGCCATGCGGGCAGGGATTTCCGCCTGACAGATGTGCATGGCAAAGTGGTGGATGAGATTTTCGCCTGATTACATTCTAAACAGAAATATTGCCAACCTTGAAGGAACTGCCATCTTCGTAAAGCAGCACCCTTTCCGGCCAGCGTAATGCCGCAAGTCGGGTTATGTACCTGCCAGAAAATTCGGTGTTGGATCGCTCGCGCCAGCGACCACCCACGGAATAATCAATGCACATGGAAAAGCCAGGCCCCAGGGCCTGTTCCGCCATATGATCCTCAAAAAGATGGTTGCCAGTTGGAAGACCGGGAACCATGGTTCTCCAATAGTGGCCAAAGATGCAAAAAGGCTGGCTCTTGTATTCCATCCACCAGCGCCTGCGCTCTTGCTTGCGCATTTTGCCGTTAGCCTCAAATGGCCTGACGGCTCTTTCCTCCGGACCGCTGGTTAGCACCTTCACCGGATTATGATTCTGACGACGGAGATTTCTATCAATGGTATCCAGTTCAGGCTTGGTCTCAAGTTCGCGATCAATACGGTTCATGTGTCGTTCAAAAGTTTCAAGCGCGCAATGATCATTGCGAATGAGTTGAATGCAGGTGTTATCCCAACAGGCATGTACAATGCGAAGATCTTCCCGCTCCAAAGCAAGGGGCAGGGTGCCAAAGAACTTGAGAATCTCATCCCGTTCCGAGGAGTTCGCAAGCACCTGGGGGTGTGGCCCGGGCGAATTGTCCAAGGATTCTTGCTTTCCGGCCAGCCAGGCGTTGCCAAGCTTGGTAAGTCCACGGAGGATGTTCATTTCGTGATTGCCGAGGATGCACTGGGCCACGCCGGCTTCCACTAGTTGCTTTACCCTGCGAACCACCCCGGGGCTGTCTGGCCCACGGTCCACCAGATCACCCACAAAGGCCAGGCTACGACCCTGGGGGTGCCCCTGCTGGGTGTATCCCAAATGACCCAGCAATGAATTCAAGGCATCCAACTCGCCATGAATATCACCGATGATATCGATGGGGCCGGATGGCAGAATACCTAACAGGGATTTTTCCTTCACACCGCTCAAGAACAACTCCGAACAACCATTTCCATTCTGATTTGATACTTGGTCATGATAACGCATGTATCCATGGCAGGTCAAAGCATGGATTGGCGAAATTTACCCTTAGGTGAGGAAATCCCAGATTTTTTCGGGACGAAAAGCCTTTTCGGGCGATATTCTTCTGGAATGAATTTCGAGAAAATGAAACTGTTTCTGGACCAGCATGAGAAAAAACTGATCCTTTATGCCAGGCAATGGTGTATTTGCCCGGAAGATGTGGTTCAGGATGCGTTGCTCGAATTGATCCGAAAGAAATTAAACCCGGAAGAAAATCTTGCATGGCTTTACCGGGTTATCCGCAACAAGGCAATTTCGGAGTATCGCAGAAAAATACCTTTGGCGACTGAGCAACATTTAGAAAATCTATGGTTTGAAGCCAACACCACTGAGAATCTTGATTCCCGCAGGGCCCAGGAAGTGCTTCAGGAACTTGATGAATCGATGCGGGAAGTGATTGTTTTAAAAATATGGAGTGAACTTTCCTTTGATGAAATAGCCTCGGTGACAGGTTTTTCAAAAAGCGAGGCTCATCGCAGGTATCAACAAGGTATTGAGATGCTACGCCAAAAAATGGGGTTGTCATGAATCTGGAACAACAACTTGCATCGCTGGAATTACGCAAATCCGTATTAGACCGGGAGCAACTTTTTTTCCAACTGGGAAAAAGCCAAACCTCTCGTTTGCCACAAGCCCGAGCGTTTCTCGCTGGAGCAGTAATCGCCTTTTTGCCTTGGATAATAACAATCCCTACCCCAAAAAGCCTTACTGATAGCGCCAGCTATAGCCAGCAAGTTTCCAACCCAGTTGAAAAAAACCCCTACAGTATCCTTGCCCTGGGTAGAGTATTCCTTGAAACAGGGGAATTACCCCAAACCAACATCTTGGACTCCCAAACTTCTGAGCCAGATTCAACAGCCAGGGAAAACCGATTATTCTTACAGCAACCCGACCAACTTCTGGAGCAACCATGAAAACTTCTCTTAATGGAAACATAACTTTGGCATTTTTTCTGGTTTTGCTGGCAGGGGTTGCCCTTTCCCAGGAACAACCTCCAGCTTCACCCAAAACCAATCCGGTTCCCATCATCAAACTAAAAATTCATCCCAAGGATGAACCCAGCCCGGCACTTCGTTACACCCTTTTTCCAGACACCAGGGAGCTGGTTCATGGCAACGCGGCTCAGGCCTATTTCCGCGCCTTTAACCCGGATTGGATCAGCTTTATGAACAACAAAGAATTCACCGAAAATCAGGATAAATGGCTTAACGGCCCCCTGTCTGAACTTGATGAGAGTAAAATTCGCTTCTCCTCAGGGATGTTGGAACAAATCCATGAAGCCACCCGAAAATCCTACTGCGATTGGGATATGTACGCCAAATTACGCAAGGATGGATTTGGTACACTGCTACCTGAGACGCAGACGCTGCGACAAATTTCCCGAGCCCTTGCACTTGATTGCCGGCTGCAACTAAAAAAGGGAAACATCGAAAAAGCCTTGGAAGATGCCAAGGCAGGTTTCACTCTATCTTATCATTTGGGAAATAGCCCAACCCTTATACAAGGTTTGGTGGCAATTGCATCAGGTTCCATCATGCTTCCGAGACTGGATGAAATCATCCAACAGGAAAAATCCCCCAATCTTTACTGGGCACTTACATCGTTACCCAGACCTCTTGTCGATTTTCGAAACGGCATAGGGGGGGAAGCCATTATGTTGGATCATCTTTTCCCAGGATTCAGGGAGATGCTTTATTCCGGAAAAATCCGGCCGCTACCAAATGATGAATTGGAAAAAATGCTGAAATTGATAACGGATGTAGTGCAACTACCGGACTCCAATAAGCCTTTGTTAAAACCCCTGACAGATGCAATTTTTCAGGCAGCCATGGTTGCCAACCTGGGAGAAGCAAAAAAACTTCTGTTGGAACATGGTTTCAAGGAAGAATCCCTGAAAAATGTTTCACCTCTTCAAGTTGTTATGATGGGTGAAGTTTTATATTACGACAAGTTTTGCCAAGACTTAACAAAATGGAATTTCATACCCTACCACATTGCCCGGGCAGAAATTGCTAAAGCTCAGGCAGTCAAAGAAAAAAAAACCAAGCCATCCATCTCTTCCCCAATCCCTTTCAAATTTTTATCTGCGCTTGTGGCACCTGCCTATAAAAATGTAATGAATGCAAGCCCCCGGTTTGAGCGCAGAATCGCCATGCTTAGAACCGTGGAGGCCATAAGGCTTCAGGCTGCCAAAGACAAAAAATGGCCTGAAACAGTCGATAAAATTACTTTAGTCCCATTGGCGCAGGATCCTTACACAGGCAAACCGTTCCAATGGAAAAAAGATGCCGACAAAATCACCCTAACCGGCCCAACCCCGGATGGTGAGAATCCCTCACAACAAAATACCCTGATCTATGAACTGGAACTCTTAAATTAAAAACCAACACTAAGGACTATTTGGGGGAATGGATGCCGATCATGTTTCCCTCGGTATCCACCACATGAGTGATAAAACCGAATGGAAAGATGGAATACTTCGGTTTTTCAATTTGGCCACCCGCCGCTTCGACCCTGTTAGCTTCCATGGCACAATCTTCCGAACTGAAGTAAACCATGGTTCCTTTGAAACCTGACTGGCAGCCCTCTTTTTTCACCAGCGCACCACTTGCACCCATCTTGCCGTACTCCATGGGAAAGCTCCAGATTTCTATCCCAGAAAGTTCCAGCTTTTGAAATTTGATCTGAAATACAGTTTCGTAAAAGGCCCTGGCGCGTTCCATGTTCTGCACATAAATTTCAAACCAACCCACAGGGTTGCTTAACAACATTTTCTATCTCCCGGGAATACCTGAGTTTAAGTGAGTATTAGCCGCAAAATCTTATCAGGGCTTATTCTGTAAGATGTTATGTGTAAAAGAAAAAAGAAAACCAGACTATGCAAGGAGAAACACTTTTGAGCCAGCACGAAACCCGCCAGCAAATCTGGGTCATGCGTCATGCTGAAACAGCGTGGAGTCTTAGTGGCCAGCATACTGGCAGAAGCGATATTCCGTTAACCCCCAAGGGGGAAAAAGCTGCCAGCGAACTTAAACCCTGGCTTACCGGGATGGAGTTTTCGACGGTTCTTTCCAGCCCCTTAAGCCGTGCCATGACCACCGCCAAACTTGCCGGCCTGGAAAACCAAGTCCAACCTGAACCATTATTGCTGGAGTGGGATTATGGATCCTACGAGGGCTTGAAAACTGATGAAATCCAAAAACTGAAACCCAATTGGGATATTTGGCGTGATGGATGCCCCAAGGGGGAAACCCTGGAACAGGTGCATGATCGTGCCAAACTTCTTTTGGAAAAATGCTCCCAAATGGAAGGCCACATCGCCTTATTTTCCCATGGCCACTTCTCAAGGTTTATTATTGCCACTTGGTTGGGCCTACCAGCCATCCAAGGCAAAAACTTTGCCCTTAGGGCTGGTAGCGTTACCGTGCTGGGTTGGGAACATGCCAACAAGGTGATCTGGAATTGTGGTAATTTGCCAGCAGGCCCCGGAGTGGGAAAATAGAAAGACTTCCAGCGGAATGATTCCCTTTGCAAGCAGACGATCTTTATTGTGCAATAGAACTAGTTTCACCATGTGGAGCTGATCCAAGTTCAGGAATTCCGAGATGGCTTTGCAGATATTTTTGGTGGCGCTGGGATGTGCGGTAGGTGGTGTGGGCCGCTTTTTACTGGGCAAGGGTGTTAATTCCCAACCCTGGGCGGATGGTTTTCCATGGTCCACACTGATTATAAACATTATTGGTTCTTTTCTTCTGGGCATATTTGCCGAGTTATACATCGAACGCCAGACTTCTCCCATTCGTCAGGAACTTTACCTTCTTCTGGGGACAGGTTTTTGCGGAGGGTTTACCACTTTTTCCACGTTCAGCCTGGAATGGTTTAATCTTTTAAAAGCAGGGCATACCACAAGTGCAATGGCTTATATTTTCACCAGCGCAATTCTCTGCTTGTTGGGAACCTGGCTTGGCATTCTTGGAACCAAGACCTTCTCACCACATCCTTAGAATGGTGGAAAGCTACCAATGCAAACCCTGATGCGCCTGCTTATTCTCGGCTCTTTGCTTTTGGGTTTGGCGGTACCAACCTTGGGGCAGCAGGAAAAATCCACGAAGACTTCCAAGGCCGGTCAAAAGTTGGATTCCATTCCCGGTTATAAAAAGTTCAGCATCGAGGGCTTCACCCTGCTTCTTCATCAGGATGTGCTTAACCCGGCAAATTCCAGTGATTTTGAACGCAAACCCTTGGAAGTCCTGGAAATGGAACTGAAAATGATCAGTTCTTTCTTCGCGAATAAGCCACTCAACGAGCTAAGGAAAATTCCCATTTGGGTTGAATGGGATGATCGTGAAGCCATGGGTAATGGCAGAACCGGAACAGCACTGGCGGTTTATTATGGGGGCCATCAAAGTTCCATGCTTCGTTCGGGTCTTAACCCCCTCAAAGCGAACTCGGTAGTCATATTGCGCATGGTTTCCCTAACGAGGGAACATCAACCCAAGACTGATTCCAGACGATGTGTGCTTTTGCATGAAATGGCTCACGCCGTCCATCACCAGTTATTTACCTATGACAATCCATCCATCAAACAGGCATTTAAACAGGCCATGGAACGCAAACTGTACGACCGAAGCAGTTATGCAGCCACCAATGATGCTGAATATTTTGCCGAGCTTACCTGTGCTTATTTCAACCGGATTGATTATTTTCCCCATGATCGTGAAGACCTGAAAAAGCACGACAAGTTAGGTTATACCCTTATGGAAAATATCTGGGGAAAGGCCAGTAAGCAGGTTACCAACAAGAAAAGCAACAAAACATCGCCCATTCCATCCTCCTCGGAATTCAACCTGGATATGAGTGTGCGGGAAATTGAACTTGGAAACCAGATTGCTGGAAAGAAATTGCAGAAAACCGCCCTCCAAGAAAAAGTGGTCATTGCCATTTTGCACAGACCGGGCAGGGAAGAATACCTTGGCGCGCTATCCCGTGTGGAAACCTGGTGGAAAGAGCTTGAGGATTTTGGGCTTGTTGCCTTGGTAAATGGCCTGCCCGGTTCGCAAGAAACAGCTTTGGCAAAAGACTGGCAAAAACGCATGCTCAGGCTACCACTTTTCAACAACAGCGAATTCAATTTCAAAATGACGGAAAAATTCTTCCTGCCTCACGCACTGGTGTACGATGCCACGGGCAAATGTGTGTTTCGGGGTGAAGCCTCCGGCACTGAAAAAATTGCCCGCTGGCTGCTTGGTAACCAGCTTGCGAGCCGTTGGGAGGAACCGGATACTTCTTCCAATATACAGGCTTTGCTGGATTTGTTAGAGCAGGGCACCCCGCCAAGCCAGGTGATTAACAAGGCTATCCCCTATACTAGCAATCCTTCCAAACAAGTTTCCGAACAGGCTAAAAAGCTGATAGCCATGTTGACGGAAAAAGCACAACAACGATTGGATGAAGCCATTGCCCGGATGGATTCAGAACCTGTGGCAGCATTTATTGAATTAGAAAAGCTATCCACAACTTACAAGGGAACCAGTATTGCCACAAAAGCATCAACCCAGGTTGGGAAGCTGGCCCAAAACAAGGATGTGGCCCGGGAAAAATTAGCGCGTACAAGGCTGGAAATCGTTCGGAAAATAGACTCATCACTCAATGGGAAAGAAGATGCCTTCGACCCATTTCAGCCTTCTTTTCAGCAAGCCAATCGCATATTACTGAACCAGCTTCAGGATGCGATCCGGCAAATGGAAAAGCAATTCCAAGGCACCATCGCCACGCAAGAGGCCGTAGCTATAGCAAGCCGCTGGATTCCCAATAACTAATCCACAAGAATTCGAAGCATTCGGCGCAGTGGTTCCGCCGCCCCCCAAAGAAGTTGGTCACCCACGGTAAATGCGCCCAGATATTCCGGCCCCATGGCAAGCTTGTGCAGTCTGCCCACTGGAACCTGAAGTGTTCCCGTTACCGCGGCGGGAGTCAGCTCTTTTTCTGAAATCTCCCTTTCATTGGGAATAACCTTTACCCACGAATTTCCACCCGCAATAAGGCTGGTGATTTCATCCATGGGAACATTCTTTTTAAGCTTGATGGTCAAGCCCTGCGAATGGCAACGCATTGCGCTGATGCGCACGCAAATTCCATCAATTGGGATCGAACCCGGCGAACGAAAAGTGGGTAGGCCAAGGATTTTGTTGCATTCCGCACCGCCTTTCCATTCCTCCTTCGATTGGCCATGTTCCCAGGCAACATCAATCCATGGAATCAGACTGCCAGCCAAGGGAACACCACGAAAGTTTTTCGTGGGGAAATCCGCGCTTCGAAGGGCACTCGCCACCTTTCTGTCAATATCCAGAATGGCGGAAGCGGGGTCCAAAAGTTCCCGTTTTACAATCTCATGCAGGAAGCCCATCTGCCCAAGCAACTCGCGCATGTTTTGGGCGCCCGCACCTGATGCCGCCTGATACGTCATGGCGCTGACCCACTCCACCAACCCGGCGCGAAACAGACCTGCCATACCCATCAGCATCAGTGAGACCGTGCAATTGCCACCAATCCAATTTTTCATCCCCTTGGAAAGTGCGGCATCAATCACAGGCCGATTAACAGGGTCCAGAATAATCACTGCATCATCCGCCATACGCAGCGTGGAAGCCGCATCAATCCAATGGCCTTTCCAACCAGCGCCACGCAATTTGGGAAACACTTCCTTGGTGTAATCACCACCCTGGCATGAAATAATGATGTCCAGTGATTTCAGGGCTTCCAAGTCTGTAGCGTTTTTCAAGGGCGGTGCCTTCTTTCCACCCAGAATGGGGGAATCACCACCAGCCGCGGATGTGGAAAAGTAGATGGGTTCAATCTTTTCGAAGTCTTTTTCCTCAACCATGCGTTGCATCAAGACCGAACCAACCATGCCACGCCAGCCAACCAGCCCTACGCTCTTCATGTGTACACCTGGTAAAAAAGTCTTCCATGCCGCTAGAATGCGAGCAGGGACAATCATTATTTTGCGTTTTGAAATGGATCAGGCAAGGATTTCCCGAATGACCTTGCCATGGTCAATGTCCAGGCGCTTTCTGCCGGGGATTTCAAGCCTGCGGGAATCCAGCCCCATCTGATGTAGAATTGTGGCATGGATGTCTGTCACATAGTGGCGGTTTTCCACGGCATGAAACCCAAGTTCATCCGTGGTGCCGTGAACAAAGCCACCTTTGGTGCCACCACCCGCGAGAACCACCGAGAAACCATAAATG